>Ga0189283_10001_pt1 | contig 1342540 bp, 1186 predicted proteins | sample N26C4minimetaG_FD_130320 | JGI IMG/M metagenome (GOLD analysis project Ga0189283, IMG submission 130320) | Marine microbial communities from the Costa Rica Dome - N26 C4 mini metaG | ecosystem: Environmental > Aquatic > Marine > Oceanic > Photic zone | place: Costa Rica: the Eastern Pacific...
CCACAAATCAATCTGAATAAATTCAAACCGATCCGTCGTCTCCAGGATGCACAGACTAAACGCCATAACGCTGCCCGCGCATCCCTTCCTTCTGATCTACAATGTCAAAGAACTCAAAGGCCGTAGCCCCGAACCGCTCAGTCCGCGTCGCCGCATTCGCTAGCGCCGCACCCCGTCGGTGGAGGCGGGTTATAGGGCCCACTCCCAAAACTGTCAAACCCTTTTTTGAGAAAAAACGTCAGAAAAAGACATTTTTGTAAAAAGGGCCAAAACTGGCCGGAACCGGGGGAATTCACCCTTCATCCCGTGGTTGAGAAACCGTGGTTGAACATGGATCAGACCGGTCGACATGCCCGTCATTCCATATAGCCCATTTGCCACATCAGAAGCCGTCGTTTGCCCACATCAAGAACAACCAGATAACGACACATATATATGTCATGTCGCGCGCTTGATCGGCTGCCCTGTGAACTGGATTTCATTTTGTTTTCGGCTGCCATGTTCTTGCCACTGTGGGCTGGCACATGATCGCCGCCCATCGTGACCAAGGCAGCAGGATTCCCTCAACGGTTCGTAAAGGAAATCGCGCCATTATGTCGGGACGGGTTCCACTTTTACCTGCGGCAATTCGCATTTCACATCGCCAAATCTTTTATGTATAAGGTTCTTGGCGATGTTGCCAACAAGAGCGACGGCCCGGGTGAACTGACAAATGGCTTTTAGGGGAGTTCTGCGGCAATGGCCGGAAGAGACTTGGTTTCTATTGCGAGCGTGATGGTAATTCTGGGGGGAACAACCGGATATCTGCTATCTGATCATTATTCGAACGCCTCGGATACTGCCCTGTCTGCCAGCGCTGCAGAGAGCCATGTTATGGGCAGTGACGCCGACGTCACCGAAACCGCCAGTATCCCCGATCTTGAACCACGCCGCGAGACGGTTGTCCTTGAAAAGGGCTCCAACCTGATGGCGACACTGACCGCCACAGGCCTTGAGCGGACATCTGCCTATAACGCGATCGAAGCCCTGCGCGATGTCTTCAACCCGCGCAAGCTGCGTGCCGGTCAGGAATTCGACCTTGTTTATGCTGCGGACGCCCAGGACGATATCGAACTTCTGGACCAGATGAGCTTCCAGCCGGACCCGGAAACCATTGTTTCGGTTTCGCGCACCGATGACGGTTATCAGGCATCCTCGGACAAAATCGAACTGACACCTTCGCGCAATGTTGCGTCGGGCACGATCGAACAAAGCCTGTTTCTGGCAGCGGAGCGCAACGGTGTTCCGATCCCGGTTCTGATGGAACTGATCGAACTTTATTCCTATGAAGTTGACTTCCAGCGCGACATTCAACCGGGCGACAGTTTTGAGATCATGTATCAGGAACTGAAAAACGATGCCGGTGAGCGCGTACGCTATGGCGATGTGCTTTATGCCAGCATGACGCTCAGCGGTCATGAGGTTCGGCTTTATTCCTATACAGACAGCAACGGCGAAACCGACTTCTATAACCAGAAGGGCGAATCTTATCGCCGCGCGCTGATGCGCACACCGATCAACGGCGCACGTCTGTCATCGGGTTATGGCAAACGCAAGCACCCGATCCTTGGCTATACCAAGATGCATAAGGGGATCGACTTCGCAGCCCCGACCGGCACACCGATCTTTGCTGCCGGTAACGGCACGATTGCCAAAATCGGTCGCAATGGCGGTTATGGCAATTACATCCAGATCCGCCACAATGATTCTTATGCCACCGCCTATGCCCATATGAATGGTTTTGCCAAGGGCCTGAAGCAGGGATCACGAGTCAAGCAGGGCGATATCATCGGCTATGTTGGCACAACCGGCCGCTCCACCGGTCCGCACCTGCATTACGAGATCCTGCAGAACAACGCACAGGTCAACCCGATCCGCGTGAAGATGCCGAGTGGCAAGACGCTTAAGGGTGACGAGCTTGATCGCTTCCTTGCAGATTCTGATGTGTTGCGAAAACAGTATGCTGAACTGTCAATCGGCAACCGCAAGATCGCCAGCGCCGAATAAGACCCCGATTGGTCCAAAATCAAAAACCCGCCCTTGTGGCGGGTTTTTTGTTTCTGCAACATCACGACAGATGTCTGCACTGTTGAAGCCTAGGCTCAGCGTTTTGGGTCGGGAGAATGTGGCGATAAAGAAAGCAAATAGAGGACAGCCATACAGCACGCTTTGGCTTTGGCCCAAGATCAGGCTGCGTCGCGTTCAAACTGCAGCTTGGCCAGGCGCCCGTAAAGCGGGGAGCTTTCGAGCAGTTCCTGATGCGTCCCGACTGCTACCAGTTTGCCATCATCAATCACAGCAATCCGGTCTGCATGCAGAACCGTTGCCAAACGATGCGCAATCACGAGCGTGGTGCGCTCTTTCATGATGGTTTCAAGTGCCTTTTGAACAACCTGTTCACTTTCGGCATCCAGCGCACTGGTGGCCTCATCCAGAAGCAGGATGGCCGGATTGCGCAGGATCGCGCGCGCAATCGCAATGCGTTGACGCTGACCGCCCGACAGGCGAACCCCCTTTTCACCCAGGAAGGTATTAAAGCCATCCGGCAACCGGTCAAGAAACTCGCTGGCATGCGCGGCGTCGGCAGCCGCACGCACATCAGCATCACTTGCCCCCGGACGGCCATAGCGGATGTTGTCCCACGCACTGGCAGCAAAGATCACCGGATCCTGTGCAACAAGACCAATGCGTTCGCGTACTGCGACCGGATCGGCCGCCTTGATGTCGATCCCGTCAACCTTGATCACACCACTTGCCGGATCATAGAAGCGCAGCAGCAGCTGAAACACGGTGGTCTTGCCTGCACCCGAAGGGCCAACAAGCGCAACCGTTTCCCCCGGCTTGACCGACAGGCTAAGCCCCTCAAGGGCCGAGCGGTCCGGGCGGGCAGGATAATGGAAGGTGACGTTTTCGAAACTGACATGGCCCTGATGGGGTACTGGCAACGCGACGGGGTTTTCCGGGGCCTTGATTTTGGGTTCCGTCGACAGCAACGCAACAAGGCGTTCCGCCGCGCCAGCCGCTCGTTGCAAATCCCCGATCACTTCACTGATGGCGCCAACGGAACCGGCAACCACCACGGCATAGAAGACAAAGGCCGAAAGTTCCCCGGCTGAGATCGTGCCATCAAGCACATCATGACCACCAATCCACAGGATGGTGCCGACCGCACCAAACACCATGACGATAACTATGGCGGTCAGAAGTGCGCGGGCAGAAATACGCGCGACCGCTGTTCTGAAGGCCCCTTCGACATGGCCACTGAAACGTTGGCTTTCGATTTCTTCGTGGGTATAGGCCTGCACCGTGCGCAGCGCATTGAGCGTTTCTTCGGAAAAGGCGCTGACGTCGGCCACTCTGTCTTGCGACTCTCGCGACAAACGCCGCACGCGCCGGCCGTATCCGACAATCGGAATGACCACCAACGGCACCACCAGCAAGACAAGGGCTGTGAGCTTGGGACTGGTGATGGCCAACATCGTCAGTCCCCCGACAAACATCAGGGCATTGCGAAGCGCGATCGAGACGCTTGAGCCAATGACGGCCTGAAGCAATGTGGTGTCGGTCGTCAACCGCGAAAGAACTTCACCGGTTCTTGTGACTTCAAAGAAGGCAGAGTCCAGCCGGATGATATGGCGGTAGACGGCAGAGCGGATATCGGCAACCACACGTTCCCCGATCCAGGAGACAAGGAAGAAGCGCATGTAACTTGCGCCCGCTAGCAACAGGGTTACTGCAAACAGAACGAACAACGCCCGGTCCAGCAGCGAGCCATCACCTTCGGCAAAGCCTTCGTCAACCAGCATGCGCAGGCCATTGCCAAGCGCAAGTACGGTGCCAGATGCTGTCACCAGTGCGATCAGCGCGCCGAACAGCTGCAAACGGTATTTTGTGACGAACGGGACAATGGCACGGAGCGACGAGAGGTTCCGGCTGGTTTCACGATCGGTGAGCTTTGCAGAAGAAGTCGGTGTACGCGCCAAGGCACTTTATTCCGTATGCAGTGGTAACCACGCGGCCGATATAAAGAGATCAGCCAAGATCAAGCTTGTTCCCGGTTTTGACAGCAAGATCAGCCGAAAGCTGATCATGGAGCGTGGTCGAACCGCGGGTCGAGGTCCAAGTTTCGTTGTCTTCATCAAAGTCATAGTGGCTTGCCCCACTGACCGGCGAAGAAAGCCAGACCTGACGGTTCGGACCATGCTTGTTGATGATGAATTGTTCGCCCGAATCGAGTTCGATGGTCAGGATGCCGGACTGCAGATCAACATCAAGGTCATCGCCCAAGGCATCATCAATAACATCAGACAGCGTTTCGATGGTTTCGTCTGCAAGCTGATGGAAGCGGGTTTCCTCAAGGGCCACAGTCATATTCTCCGTCTATCATCGGGGTCCAATGCCCCGGCAAGGCGACAATCAATTGTTGGCGCACCATACTATATAAAGTGGCCTGTGCAAGTATGCATAAGCACGGGTGCGAGAAAAGCTTGAAACATGGGTCAACCACTGTTAAACGACCGCCTGATCGCTACTGCACTCCCCTCATTTGGCGTTAATCGGATAATTACCGGTTACAGGGGTTGCGCGAGCCGATTTTTTACACTATACACCGCGCTTCAAATTCCGGAGTGATAGGCGATGAAAAAAGATATCCATCCCGATTACCATGAGATCACCGTTCAGATGACTGACGGCAGCACCTTCACCACGCAGTCGACCTGGGGCAATCCGGGCGATGTGTTGAAGCTCGACATCGATCCGAAAAGCCACCCGGCTTGGACTGGTGTTCACCGTCTTCTGGACAGCGGCGGGCAGCTTGCTAAGTTCAAAAAGCGCTTCGCTGGTTTCAATATCGGCAACTAAGCAAAGAACACGCTTCTGTGTTCTGTGGGATCAGCGCCCGTCGCATCTTCTTGATGCCGCGGGCGTTTTTCTTTGTCTAAACCCTGAATTTGCATAGCTGCCGACGGCAAAAAGCTGTGGTTGGAACAACTCTTGGCTGTTATTGAGCATATCTGATGGTGATTTCGGCATTTTTTTGCCATAATCCCATTCGTTAGGATAAGGCGGCACCGATTCTGCTGCCCTGTTCTGCTTGCACGCATGATCAGGCTCTTAGATGAATCAAGTGACAGCACGTAACCAGGTTAGCTATGAGGTCTATGTTAAAGACCGTTCAGGCCGGTGGCAGATCCACGGTCACTTTACTGGTGCGCAAAGAAAGCAGGCAGAAGAAGAAGCCAAACAGATCGAGCGCGCAAATCACGTGTCAGGCGTGAAAGTCATTCGCGAGGTTTACGACCACGCAACCAACAGCTCTGACGAGTATGTGATTTATGAGACGCGCGGTCAGGGCAGACTGGAAAACACCAACCCGCAGGCAAAGCCAAAGCGGTCAGCCCCGCCCAAAGCCGATGCCCAGCGTCCTGCCCCCGCCCCAATGATGCCAAAGGCAGATACATCTGCCGACAAGCCCAACGATGCGGCACCTGCCAGCGAAAAGAAGCCCGCAGCTGTTCGCCCATCTGCATCGGTTGCAGAAAGCCAGACCCTTATTGGTCTTGGCCTTAAGATGATGGTCGCCTTCTGCGTTGCGATTGCGGTTGGCCTTGCGACCATGTTGCTTGCGGCCAAGGGGCTTGAATTCCTGCCGGGGATGGGGCTCAAGATCAGTCAGGGCTTTTATGACAAGGCGAACTTCCTGTCCTTTACCGTTGGTTTTTTGGCCAGCGTCGTACCGATGCTGATGGCGCTGACCAAAAAGTTCAAGGGACGTGCCCGCAGATCTTCGATGGCATCTTTTCGTTCGACAGGATCCAAATCGGCCCGCAACGGTAATCGCCCGGGCAACACACAGGGATCTGGTTCGGATGTGCGCCGCAAGTCAGCCGCAGAAATGGCGGCCGAAATGGCCCGTGAAGATGGTGACACGGACATAGAGGTCGCAGAAGACGCGCAGGACGACACACCGGCAGGGGCCGCACCGGAGCCGATTGACGATACGCCCGAAAAACCGTTGGTCGAAACACGCGAAATGCGGGCGACACGCGAACAGATGCGCGACTTCATCACCGGATCAATCGAAGCCATTCAGCGTAAAGTGACCTCGCTTGATGCCTATCACAAGTTTGGCGTTAACCTTTATGTCGCCGGGGCCTGTGACGCATGCAGTGAAAAACACGCACTGGATCAAAAAGACGGGCGCGTCATTTTGCGGGATTGCATTTCGGCGATGGGCGCGAACAAAAGCATGGCCGAGACATTCTGCAAGAATGTCGACGACTATATTCTTGAGCCGAAATACAAGGATATGTATGGCGCGGGCCGCCAGTCGATGGACGCCTATATCAAAGATGAAAAGAGCATCACGTCATCGGTTGCCAAAGCAATCAATGACTGGAGCGACAAGCCCGCGGCAGGTCCACAAGGTGCCGGTGGCAAAAAGCTTCATGCCCTGATGTTTACCGACATCGTCAATTCCACGGCCAAGACCCAGGAACTGGGGGATCATGGCGCGCAGCAGATGGTGCATATCCATAACCAGATCGTGCGCACGGCCCTGATCAACAACTATGGCAAGGAAGTCAAACACATGGGCGACGGCATCATGGCCGTGTTCCCGTCCTCGGCGAGTTCGGTAGAGGCCGCCATTGAAATCCAGAAGAACATGGCATCCCACAATGCCAGCCAGGATTTGAAATTCCAGATCCGCATCGGCATCAATGCCGGCGAAGCCATTGCCGAGGAAAACGACCTGTTTGGCAGTGTGGTGCAGCTGGCCGCGCGTGTCTGTGCGCAAGCAGGCGGTGACGAAACACTGGTTTCGGAAAACGTCAAGAATACCTATAGCGGCAGTCGGGCAAGCTTTGTCTCGCAAGGCACACGCCAGATGAAGGGCTTTGCCGACCCGATTGAGGTCTTCCAGGTTCAAGCCCGCAGCTGAGCTTTGCCCCATCCTCTGTATCCCGTGATCGCCAGAATGCGCTGTGGTCGGTATCAACCAACCGCGCCGCAACCAGTCCTGGGCAAAACGATGTTCGGGTAAGGCTGCAGTCTATTAGCCGTTGCAGCGTGCGGCGACCTGCAATTCCATACGGGCAGTGCGCATATAAAGTGAATGGGCACGCCCCATAAGATCGAGAAGACCGGGCGAAAGGAAACCATATTCCTCGTGCGGATTGACCGTACAGACCCGAAGATCGACCATCAGATCATCGATATCGACAGCCTCTTCCCAGGGGATTTCCCCCGCTTCAACAGCACGCACGGCAAGAAGCCACGCCATTGCCCGTATCAATCGCGTGGTCATGCGCATCTCTTCGACGCATTGTGCAACGGCTTCGCGACTGCCCTGTTTCTTGCTTTGGCCTCGATGGGCGGAGAGGTAATTCCGTGCCTCTATCAGCAGTGTAAAGGCTTCATCGTAGGTACGCGAAAAATGAACAACCGAGAAATTGCTTTGATACGACGCCGCCTTTGACGTCGGGGGATGCTCGTGAGTCATCCTGAATATATTGGGAAGGTTTTAAGCGGCTTCAAGACGGGAGTTGGGCAAATAGAAAGACCGCCCACTTTCGGGGCGGTCTCACCTCAACCTGCTAAACTTGCCGGACTTTTTTTTGGTTTTGTTTTTGTTGTGTGCGAACTTTAGCCAGCGCTTAAGAGGCGGTCAAGGCTATTCATGGCACAAATGTGACAATACGTATTAACCCGTACCTTTTTGCAGATTAATACGCACACACAGATGCGCACTGCCTTAATCGGCAGGCTACTAAGTCGCTAAAAATCAATCACAAAGAAAAAGAACCGCCCCAAAAAAGGGCGGCTCAGTTTAACAGGGAGGCATCGAAACATCACGTTCGACAAGAGAGCCATCAGATGACCCTCTATTCCACATATAAGACGGCAAGTTTAATTTTCAATTAACCGCAGGTTTAAAAAAACCATCCTCACGTCTAGTAATCGAACATGCCGCGCCGAAGCATCCAGATGGGGTTTCAGCTCTTGAACAGTGCTTCTGCCCCCTCGGTCACACCTTTGCGGTGTTCGAGCGTCTCATCCACATGTTTAATTTCACGCTCCAGCGCGGCGCGATAGTCTTTCAGACTGGTGACCGACATTCCTTCAAGATTGCGCGGCAAGTCAAATTCACCCGATTTGAGAACAGCAAACTCTTCTTCGTCCACAATCATCCTCCATTATTCCCTGTCAGGTCAGGGGCATTGAATTTCCTTCATGTCCTAGATAGGTATAAAACGCAATTTTCGCCAACGAGGTCCCGATGTCCAATCCAGAATTTCCCGAAAAGATGAAAGCCGTCGAGATCACGAAAGACACCGACACCCCTGCCCTTGTGCTGGGTGATGTCGCGGTACCGGACTTTGGGCCGGATGATGTGTTGGTGCGGGTTGCGGCAAGTGGGGTGAATAGACCAGACCTGATGCAGGTTGCTGGCATGTATCCGCCCCCGCCCGGTGCATCGGAAATCCCGGGGCTTGAATTGTCGGGCGAAATTGTTGCCGTTGGATCAAACGTCACAGACTGGAAATGCGGGGATAAGGTTTGCGCACTGGTTACCGGCGGCGGCTACGCCCAATATGCCGCAGTGCCAGCGGCGCAATGCCTGCCGGTACCCAAAGGCATGTCCATGACCGCCGCCGCCGGGGTACCGGAAACCTTTTTCACGGTCTGGCATAACGTCTTTGACAAAGCACAGCTGAAGGCGGGCGAGACATTTCTGGTGCATGGTGGCACATCGGGGATCGGCACCACTGCGATCCAGCTTGCCAAGGCATTTGGCGCCAGGGTGATTGCCACCGCTGGATCGGATGAAAAATGTCAGGCCTGCCGTAACCTTGGCGCAGATGTCGCGATCAACTACAAGACCCAGGACTTTGTCGAAGAGGTCAAAGCCGCAACCGATGGCAAAGGCGCAGATGTTATTCTGGATATGGTCGCAGGCGACTATGTCAGTCGGAATTTCAAGGCAGCTGCCTTTGAAGCCCGCATTCTGATCATTGCCTTTTTGCGCGGACCCAAGGCGGAAACCAACTTTACCCCGCTGTTGCTCAAACGTCTGACGCTGATGGGATCAACTTTGCGTGCGCAGCCGGTTGCCAACAAAGGTGCAATTGCCAATTCGTTGCGCGAAAAAGTCTGGCCGCTTCTGGAATCCGGTCAAGTTGCGCCCGTAATTTACAAGACCTTCCCGCTTGAACAGGCATCGGAGGCACATGCCACATTGAAGGGTGGCGCGCACATCGGAAAAGTGATACTGGAAGTCGACTGATCGCGTATGGACGAAGGTCTGATAAGTTTTATCTGACCGATCCAAGGCAACATTGCTATGCTTGCGGTCCTGAAAGAAATATTCTTTTCAGAACGCCGCAACAGATTGTTGCATTTACCCGCACATTGATCGAAAAGAACGCAATGGCGGATCCGATGATGCGCAGCAACCCCCGCGGTTGACCTTGCTGCATTGCCGGACCACCTAAAGAGATTATATTCTGGGGCAGACATTCCCGCGCTTTTTGGGCCTTATACCCATCGCCGGTCTCCAGAGAGAAAGAAGGAAACAGGAGGAAATATGGCACAGCCCCTCATGCCCAAAGCAACCGCTGTATGGCTTATCGACAATACCGGCTTGTCGTTCCGGCAGATTGCTGCCTTTACCGAACTCCATGAGCTTGAAATTCAGGCCATTGCAGACGGCGACGTCGGCCAGGGTATCGTTGGCCTCGATCCGGTTGCCAATGGTCAGCTGACCAAAGAAGAAATCGCGCGTTGCGAAAAAGACCCGCGCGAATTCCTGAAAATGGCGAAATCCGACCTGCCGCGCCCGCGCGCGCAGTCGAAGGGTGCACGCTATACCCCGGTTTCCAAACGTCAGGATCGCCCGAATGCGATTGCATGGCTTCTCAAACACCATCCGGAACTTTCCGATGCGCAGGTTTGCAAGCTGATCGGTACCACCAAGGACACCATTGGCAAGATCCGTGATCGTTCGCACTGGAACTCGGCCAACCTGACGCCGCGTAACCCGGTGACCATGGGCCTTTGCACTGAGCTTGACCTTGAAAAACAGGTCGTGATTGCCCGCTCGAAGAACCCGGAAAAGATCGCCAAGGATGTCGAGCCGGATCCGCTGCCCGAAGAACTGCAGATCAATCCGGAACCGGATTATCCGGGCAAGAAAAAGGACGAGAAGAAAGACGAGCCGAAAACTTCCGATTACATGGAAGCGGCCGAAAACCTCTTCAAATCCTGATCGAATTTCAAAGGTCGCCCACCGGGCGGCCTTTTTCGTTGGGGTTTACGCCCTGTTTGCGTAAGGTTTGTTTCATAGTATTGCCGCGAAACGGTAACGCAACCGACACGGTGGCGACATACCATTCGGCTGCTTTTCAAATGAACAACACCGAAGACACGTTTCCATGCAAAAACGCCCAACCGAACGCCAGGCAGGCATTGTCGAACTTGTCCGTGCTGACGGCTTTCGCACCATCGAACAACTTGCAGAACGCTTTGACGTCACCCCGCAAACCATCCGGCGTGACGTGAATGCGCTGTGCGATGAGGGCCTGCTCCGTCGTCGTCACGGCGGTGTTGAACCAGCGCTTGAGCATGAAAACATCGCCTATCGGGCGCGCAAGGTTCTGAATGTCAATGACAAACGCAAGATCGCGGCCCTGGTGGCGCGCGAAATTCCCAACGGGGCGTCGCTGTTCTTTTCGATTGGTACCACCCCGGAACTTGTTGCCAATGCGCTGTTGCAACATCGCGATCTTCGGATTTTCACCAATAACCTGAATGTCGCCTATGTCGCGGCCACCAATGACAGCTTTGAGGTGACCCTGATTGGCGGGCGTCTGCGCAACCGTGACCGCGATGTTCTGGGGCCTGAGGTCGAGGCGTTCTTTAACAGCTACAAGGTTGATTACGGCATCTTTGGCGTCGGCGGGATTGATCCGGATGGCAGCCTTCTTGATTTCGATGAACAGGAAGTCCGCGCCCGATCTGCCATCCTGAAAAATGCCCGGAAATCCTATCTGGTTGCCGATCACACAAAGTTTGGACGCAACGCCGTTGTCCGCGGCGGCTCCATCCGCGATGTCAGCGCGTTCTTCACCGATTGCCCGCCGCCGGATCATATCGCCGAAATGATCACGACGGCTGGTGTGGCGCTTCACGCGCCGGAGCCGGATGCAGATTTCCCAACCTTCTTCATTTCTGAAGAAGACTGACCGGTTTACGAATCAGTTTTGCGCCTGTCAGCGGCTGCTTTCAGGCTATTGCAGACGGCCTGTAGTCCCGGGGTCAGAGTTTTGTCGCGACGCATGATGAGCGCCAGTTCGCGCACGAGTGGCGGTGACAGCGGGCGGGTCTTGATGGGAAATTGGGTTCGATCTGGTCTTGCGCCCAATTCGGGCAGGATCGTCGCACCGATGCCTGCCCCGACAAGCTCCCTGATCGCCTCCACACTGCCGAGTTCCATGACCGAACGACCATTAACCCCGGATTTGCGCAACCAGTCATCGACCAATGTGCGCGTCAATCCGCCGCGTTCATAAAGCACCAGTGGCATCGCTTCCAGATCGGCAGGGCGAATAACATCCCCGACATCGGCATCCGCGTGAAAGATTGCGACAAACGGATCGGTCATGATTGGCGTCACCGAAAGGCTCCGCCCGGTGCATGGCATGGTCACAAGGCCGACATCGAGCTTGTTATCCTCAATCGCACGAACGATATCGCCAGTATTGCCAGTACGAACCATGATTTCGAGTTTTGGGAAGCTGCGTTGAAGCTTTTCAAGAATTGCCGGCAGGAAATAGATACAGGCCGTCGCCCCGGTTCCGATCCGCACGCGACCGGCTGCACCACTTGAAAATCCGGCCACTGCATCCTCGGCCGCGCGCACAGAGGCATCAATGTCGCTGATATGGGCCAAAAGGGCCAATCCCGCCGGTGTGGCCTCGGCACGTTTGCCAACGCGTTCAATCAATTTGACACCCATGCGGGTTTCAAGCTGACGCACCTGTTGGCTGATGGCAGGCTGACTAAGATTAAGCTTATCGGCTGCGGCAGAAAAACTTCCCAGTGCGACAACATCGGCAAAGGCATGAAGCTGATCAAGGTTAAGTGCACGCATACCAAACTTTTCCTTATGCTAGGCATAATTTATCAAAGCTAAACTTATGCTGCATTTGGGCGTAATGTCAGCTCAAACATCATCATGCCGGATAAAAAACATGCCTTCGAACACCGCAGCCCAAGACGATGCCACAGCCCTGTTACCAAACATCACCATCCGCGACGCCGGACTTGAAGACATCCCGGCCATCACGGCGATTTATCGCCACCATGTTCAGCATGGCACGGCATCGTTTGAGGAAACGGCACCTGATGAGGCCGAAATTGCCAATCGGTTCGCCGCCATTCGCGATAAAGGCCTGCCCTATCTTGTCGCGGTCCGCAGCAATACTATTGTTGGTTATTGTTATGCTGGCACCTATCGCCCACGCACGGCCTATCGCCATACGGTCGAAAATTCGATCTATGTGGCCCATGATTGTGTTGGTCAGGGGGTTGGCAGCGTTCTGATGGCGGCTCTGATTAAACGGTGTGAAGAGGGTCCGTGGCGCCAAATGGTTGCCGTGATCGGGGATAGTGCGAACAAGGCGTCGATCAGCTTGCATCAACGCCATGGCTTTGAAATGGTCGGTACGTTTAAAAAGGTCGGCTACAAGTTTGACCGCTGGCTTGATTCGGTCCTGATGCAACGGCCACTTGGCGACGACAGCCCGATCATTCCCAAAACTTGATCCTTCAAAAAAAGCACCCGCTTTTGAAAGCAAAAGCGGGTGCAAGGATGCTCCGTTAAGTTGGGAGCGGGAGTTTGCATCTGTGATGGACGGGTCTATCTATTTTGCATAACCGATTTCTTTGAGGACCTCGGCGATTTCGGGAAGGATTGCCGGATCATCGATCGTTGCCGGGGTGTTATAGCTTTCACCATCGGCGATGGAACGCATGGTCTTGCGCAGGATCTTGCCCGATCGGGTCTTGGGCAGGCGTTCGACCACAGTTGCCTTCTTGAATGCCGCCACCGGTCCAATCTGATCGCGGACCATGGCAACGACTTCGGCCAGAATCGCGTCATGCGGGCGGGTGACCCCGGACTTCAACACGATAAAGCCCAGCGGCAATTGCCCCTTAAGATCATCATGCACGCCAATGACCGCGCATTCGGCAACATCTGGATGGCTTGAAAGGACTTCTTCCATGCCCCCGGTCGACAGGCGATGCCCGGCAACATTGATGATGTCGTCAGTACGCGACATGACATAGATGTAACCATCTTCGTCAATAAAGCCGGCATCCCCCGTGGCATAAAAGCCCGGGAATTCTTCAAGATAGGATGACTTGAACCGGTCATCATTCTGCCAAAGGGTCGGAAGCGTTCCCGGTGGCAGCGGCAATTTGGCGGCAAGCGCACCAATCTGACCGCGTTCAAGCGGCTTTCCGGCCTCGTCGAGAACCTGCACATCCCAACCGCAGGCTGCCACCGTTGGCGAGCCATACTTGATCGGAAGCAATTCAATCCCGCGCGGATTGGCACAAATCGACCAGCCGGTCTCGGTCTGCCACCAGTGGTCAATCACTGGCACGCCAAGGCTGTTTTCCGCCCATTGCAGGGTATCGGGGTCCGAACGTTCACCCGCCAGATACAGCGCCTTAAGACTGCTGAGGTCGTAGTTGGCCATATGCGCGGCCTTGGGGTCGTCGCGTTTGATCGCACGGAACGCGGTTGGTGCCGTAAACAGCACCTTGACCTTGTGCTGGGAAATGACCCGCCAGAACGCACCTGCATCCGGCGTTCCGACTGGTTTGCCTTCATACATGACCGTCGTGCAACCAGCCAGAAGCGGCGCATAAACGATATAGGAATGGCCAACCACCCAGCCAACGTCAGACGCCGCCCAGTAAACGTCACCGGCATCGACATCATAGATGTTCTTCATCGACCAGTTGAGTGCCACCATATGCCCGCCATTGTCACGGACAACGCCCTTGGGCTGGCCGGTCGTGCCTGACGTGTAAAGGATATAAAGCGGATCGGTGGCATCAACCGGGACACAGTCAGACGGTGCGGCCTTGGCACATTCGACTTCCCAGTCGTAATCACGGCCATCCATCAGCAACGCATCGCTTTGTGGCCGCTGGAACAGAATGACGCTTTCGGGTTTGTGATCCGCCATGGCAATGGCTTTATCCAGCAGCGGTTTATATTCAATGACGCGCGATCCTTCGATGCCGCAGCTTGCGGTTAGGATCAGTTTTGGTTTGGCGTCATTGATACGGGTCGCCAGTTCGTTGGATGCAAAACCGCCAAAGACGACAGAATGGATCGCGCCGATCCGCGCACAGGCCAGCATCGCCATCGCCGCCTGCGGGATCATCGGCATATAGATGATCACCCGATCGCCCTTGGTCACACCGCGCGCATGCAGTGCCCCGGCAAGGCGGGCGACGTCGTCGCGCAGATGGGAATAGGTAAATGTCTGGAACGTGTTGGTGACCGGGCTGTCATAAATCAGAGCCGCCTGATCCCCACGGCCGTTTTCGATGTGACGATCCAGTGCGTTATAGCAGGTATTGACCTTGCCACCGACAAACCAGCGGTAAAACGGTGCGTTGCTGTCATCAAGAACGCGATCCCATTTCTTGTACCAGGAAATGTTTTCAGCAGCTTCTGCCCAAAAGCCTTCCTTGTCGGCGATCGAACGTTCGTAGATTTCCTGATAGCGACCGGTCATTGGTGAAATACCCTCCCGCGGCGTTTGGTCTGGCGTCGAATTCGGACGCATGCGGAGCTATATGCTCGTAAATCGGCATCATAATACCGATTTAATTTGCACATACCCCTTAGACATTGGTAGCGCCCTGTAATCCTTGGTTTCTGCGGATTACAATTACTCAAAACAGATACGCGATTGATCCCCTCAGTCAGGGATTTCGTATCTGTTTGCAGCGATATGATGAATGTGGGAAGTTGCCCGTGATTTTGAAGTGCAGACATAAAGTTGCCGCCTCAAGCGTGGGCGTTAAGATGAGGCGGCAAAAGCAAGAGTTAGGAAATCTTTGAGGTCGTCAAACCGTTCGCATGGGGGGTCGCGTGTTCTTGATCACGCGTTTGGCCATGCCACAACGGCTAATGGGTTATTCGGTTTATCTCGTCCTTGATTTCAAGCTTGCGGCGTTTAATGTCTGCAACAACGGAATCGTTGGGCGCCGGGCGGCGCGTCTCGAGGTGGAGTTCCTGCTCTAGTGCAGCATGTTTGGCAGTTAGAGCTTCGATATGGCTTTGAACGCTCATTCGCCTACTCCTTATATCTGACATTGCCCACAACAAGATGGTATTAATTTCGTAACATGATTTCCAGTGTTTCGATCAGAAACGTGAACAAGAACACAGCCCGGCAAGGATTGGCATGACGCAAAAAGATCGACTTATCATTGGCATAACCGGCGCATCGGGTGTGATTTACGGCATACGTTTTTTACAGCTGCTGAAAAATACGCCAATCGAGACTCATCTGGTTCTTTCCAAAGCAGCCGAGCGCACCATCGCCTATGAGACCGATTTTAAAATCCGCGAAATCAAGGAGATGGCTGACGTTGTCCATGACAATGCCGACATCGGTGCCTCGATTGCGTCGGGGTCATTTCGCGCGCGCGGTATGATCATTGCCCCCTGCTCGATGAAGTCTCTGGCCGAGGTCGCAAGCGGAGTCGCAGATAATCTGATCGCGCGTGCCGCCGATGTGATCCTTAAGGAGCGTAAGCGTCTTGTCCTGATGGCGCGCGAAACACCGCTGCATGCCGGCCATATTCGCAATATGGCGCTGGCCACAGAAAACGGCGCAATCATTGCCCCGCCGGTCCCGGCATTCTATGCCCGGCCACAATCCCTTGATGAAATGGTGACGCAAAGCTGCGGACGCATTCTTGATCTGTTCGAGATTGATCTACCCGAAACAGCCCGCTGGGGCGATACCGAGGCCGCCAATCCAATCCCGGTCACCGGCAAACCCAAAACACGCGAATAGAATAACCGGGCGCTAGGCAATCCCCATCATCCGGGTCAGGTCGCCAAGCGCCTTGTCACAGGCCTGCTGATCCAACGCAAACCGGTTGGGGGACAAATAAGCGTGGGCGGCGGCCATCGGATCGTCACTGGGCACGGTATCAACCGCTTCGCACAGGATTTGCTGCTCAATCCGTTCGGCCTGCAATTCGTCTGATTTGACCTTCTGGCGTAATTCCTGTGCGCTGGCGCGCGGATCGTCGCGCAGGTGTCGTCGTGTCTGGCGCAGTGGCTTGATCACGTTTTCGCGCCAGTCGCGTACAGATGCCTCAAGTGCTGAAATGCTCAGTGGTGCCAATCCCTTCTGGCCCAGAAAGAACATGAAAAGCAGCATGTTCACATCAAGGTCACAGCGTTCCTGAAGATCAAGGCACAGCTTGGCGACGCCATCGCGACCATACATCGCGACCGTAAAGGCCCAGACTTCTTCCTGATCCATTCCCAACCTGCTGTGTTTTTATTGGATATCAAACGGTTTTGGCCGTTCTGGCGACTTTCGGCGGATGCCCCATATAGGCGCCAAGCCCCTTGGCGGTCGAGACCATCGTGCCTTGGGTATCAACAAGCCGCGGGCCGACAATAACATCTTCCATCGCAACATCGACGACTTTGCGCTGTTGCCAGGCGCAGACACGATCAAATTTCTTTTCTGCGATCAAATCCACCGCATGCACCCCAAAGGCCGAAGCAATCACACGATCACGTGGTGATGGTGTACCACCGCGCTGAACATGCCCCAACACCGTCACACGGGTTTCCCAACCGGTCCGCGCGCCCAGTTCATCGGCAAGCCAATGACCAATGCCGCCATAACGGACTTTCTGGCCGTCATCGCCAAGGGTTACCGCCGATCCATCATCACGTTTGACCGCCTCGGCAACGATCACCAGCGCATGGTTGCGGCCGCTTTTGCGGATATTGAGGCAATGCTGGCTAAGCTCATCAAGGTCATAATCCATTTCCGGGATCAGGATGACATCCGCCCCGCCCGCAACCCCGGCAAACAGGGCAATATGCCCAGCATCACGGCCCATGACCTCAAGGATCATGATCCGTTCATGGGATGCCGCGGTTGGTTGCAAACGATCAAGGGCGTCGGTTGCGACATTCACCGCCGTGGTAAAGCCGATGGAATATTCCGTCTGGGCAAGGTCGTTATCGACCGTCTTGGGGATCCCCACCAGATTGATACCGCCCATCTTGGCCAAACGATGCAGGATCGCCATGCTGCCATCGCCGCCTATGCCAATCAGGGCATCAAGACCAAGCTTGTGATAGCCTTCAATGACTTCGCGTGATCGGTCGGCAAAGCTGCCATCAGGCATCGGATAATGGAACGGATCACCCTTGTTCACCGTGCCAAGGATCGTACCGCCAAGGCGCAGCAACCCGTCACTGTTGACCTGATCATTAAGGTCAATGGCCTGGGGCGGGTCCTGCATCAGGCCATGGGTTCCCTGACGAATACCGACAACATCCCAGCCATAGCCAAGAACCGCACGGCGGACCACCGCAAGAATAACCGCGTTCAATCCGGCGCAATCACCGCCACTGGTCAAAACTCCGATGCGCATTTGTTTCCTTCCCGATCGAGGCAAATTTGTTTTACAGGGTGGTACAAATCATATGGGTTGCCAACATGATATCTGGTATTATCACTGTCCCCTCGCATTGGTTATTAAGCTGGATCAAAAATGGACGAAATCAATCAGATCGAGATTGAAAAGAGACTTCTTTCGCTCCGCGAGGAACACCGTGATCTGGACGTCGCCATCGAACAAATGGTTCAGGCCCCCCATCATGATCAACTGCGTCTTGGCCGCATGAAAAAACGCAAATTGGCCTTAAAGGACGAAATCCTTTATATCGAGTCGCAGCTGGTCCCAGACATTATCGCCTGATTTGCCACCGGCCACGTCAAAATCTGCCTGATGTAAAACGGGAAGTAATCAGATGCCCTGCGGAATGCGATCCAGCCGGGCCAGATACATTTCCTTGTGCGCACGCAGGGCCGCATCTGTCGCCTTCAGGGCCGAGGCCGGCGTATCACCGCTTTGCGCGTGATAAAGACCGAATACCGGCACAACCGGGATCGGTTTGCCCTTGTGGGTATAGGGATGTTGATCAAGCCATCTTGTGATGGCGTCAACGCGTTGCCAGACGTCTTCCTCGTCAACGTTATACATCAGGGCGGCAAAGTCATTGCAGCCGAGATATCCCAAATGATGCGGCGCCATGATGAAATCAGCCATGATGCGCCGGACATAGTTAAACAGACCGTCTTTGCAGTCCTGCCCGTGAAGTTGCAGGATGTCGTCAAGATTGGCCAACTCGCACATCAAAACCATGCGGCTTGTCCGGTCCGCGCCAACCAGTGACATTTCGTTTTCAAGTATCTGCATGAAGGCCGGCCGGCTGATTGCGCCGGTAAAGGGATCGCGGCCCTCATTGCGGGCCAGATGAGCCTGGCGTTGCTTCAGTTCATTGAGATTTTCGGTCAGGCCGTTGATGCGCACCATCAGGCGACCAATCGCCTGTTCTACCGCAGGTGTCACCTGTTGATCCGGAATACCCAGAACGTTTGCGATATCGGGGGTGTGATAGGGTGTCTTGTCGACCGGATCGGGTATGGCGTCGGTGTCGATATCAACCTGATGGTCCTGATTTGGCGCACGACGACGGCCCGCATCCTTGCCATATGCAAGAATCCCGTAAGGGCTTGATGGATATCGTCCATCCCCGCCCCCCATAGAGGGTGTCATTGATCCTGGTCTTGTGACTTTCATGTCTGACCTTCGCGTGCTACCTGCACAGTTATATAAGGCAATGGTAAATAATAGATCAAAAACGCAATTAATTCATCAAGATTTTCAATCCTGAGTGACATCGGCTGCGATTTGCCATTACTTCATGGATTTCTTAATAAGGTCAACATCATATACAAGGCTTTTCCCGATAAGACAATCCCGCAAGCAAGCTTGCATGATAGAACTTGCTGCATATAATGCGGGCCTTCATGAAACCGCCCGAAACGGAGCCGCCAATATGAGCGATCAAACCCCGGTCATCGGCATTATCATGGGAAGCCAGTCAGACTGGGAAACCATGAAAAATGCAGCAGATGTCCTTGATGCGTTGAACGTCGCGTACGAGACCAAGATCGTCTCCGCCCATCGCACGCCTGATCGCCTGTATGACTATGCCAAAACGGCAAAGTCGCGCGGCCTGAAGGTCATCATCGCCGGTGCCGGTGGTGCGGCCCATCTTCCGGGCATGGCAGCAGCCATGACCCCGCTTCCGGTTCTGGGTGTTCCGGTTCAAAGCCGTACCCTTAAGGGCCTTGATAGCCTGCTTTCCATCGTTCAGATGCCGGGCGGCGTTCCGGTTGGAACCCTTGCCATTGGTTCTGCCGGTGCCAAGAATGCCGGCCTGATGGCGGCCGAAATCATGGCGCTTATGGATGATGGCCTTGCAGCCCGCCTTGATGACTGGCGCGCGGCCCAGACCGCATCGGTCGCAGACGAGCCGGTAGACCCGGCACCCTGATATCCTGATTTGAAAAAGGCGCCCCCGACGGGGCGCGTTTTTGTTTGATTGCACCAGATTTGACGATTGCCCAACAGATGGGCGAGTTTTGATCGAGGAATACATGACGGATTTCGACACGCGCATCATCGCCCCGGGCAGCACAATTGGCATTATGGGCAACGGTCAGCTTGGCCGTATGGCAGCCTTTTGTGCGGCGGAGCTTGGCTACAAGGTCCATGTGTTTGGCCCGGGTGCCGATAGCCCGACCGAACAGGTTTGTGCCAAGGCAACCGTTGCCGATTACAGCGACCTTGATGCCCTGCGCGCCTTTGCCGAGGATGTCGATGTCGTGACGTTTGAATTTGAAAACGTCCCGCATGACAGCGTCAAACTGCTGGCCGATATTGTGCCGGTCCGTCCGGGCTGGAAATGCCTGCACATTTCGCAAAACCGCCTGCGCGAAAAGACCTTCTGCAATGATCATGGCATTGGCACCGCGCCGTTTGAGGCGGTTCGATCCCTTGCTGATCTTGAAGCCGCCGTTGCCAAGCTTGGCCGTCCGTCGGTTTTGAAAACAACTGAACTGGGTTATGACGGCAAGGGCCAGGTCAAGATTGCCGCTGATACCGACCTTGCCGAAGCCTGGTCTGAAATGGGCGGGGCCGAGGCGATCCTTGAAGGCTTCATCTCGTTCGAGCGCGAGATTTCCGTCATTGTTGCCCGTGGCGTGAAAGGCGACACCGCCTGTTTCTGCCCGGTTGAGAACGTGCACACCAATCACATCCTTGATGTCACCGTTGCCCCGGCTGAAATCGCAGACGATCTCTCGAAAAAGGCCGAAGACATCGCGATCAAGCTGGTCAGTGCGATGGAATTTGTCGGGCTTCTGGCGGTTGAAATGTTTGTCACCAGCGACGGCGACATTCTGGTCAATGAAGTTGCACCGCGCCCGCACAATTCAGGTCACTGGACGATTGATGCCTGCATCACCAGTCAGTTCGAACAGTTCATCCGGGCTGTTTGCGGCCTGCCGCTGGGCGATCCGGCCCATCATTCCAAGGCGCGCATGAAGAACCTTTTGGGTGACGACATCAATGACTGGCAGGCAATTTTGACCGAGCCGAACGCCAAACTGCACCTTTACGGCAAGGCCGAAGCAAAGCCCGGCCGCAAGATGGGCCATGTGACCTGGGTTCTGCCGAAATAAGGCATCCCTGACGTCCGACCAAAACAAGAAATTGCCCCGGATGCCAAGCGTGTCCGGGGCTTTTTCGTATGTGATTCATAACGTTACACAAAACATCACCCGGCTGGCATTTTATGCCCAGTTGATTGGCATCCGGTTTGCTGTTGAAGAGGCAGGAAACTCTTTACGGATGACATGTGATGAAAAAACTTCTGATCATTCTTTCACTGACCCTTGGCCTGATTGCTGTCGAAAGCCGCACGAACCAAGCCACGGCCACACCGGGGGCCGCGGGCTTCCCGGATGTGATCGAAGGCGACAAGCTGCGCTTTGGCAATCTGATTGTCGAACTGTTTGGCATTCGCGCGCCAAAACCCGGCATGATCTGCCGGGCCGGATCGGTCGAATTCCAGTGTGGTGCGGCGGCAGCCCAGGCGCTTGATCGCATCATCGAAAACTATGCGATTAAATGTCAGCAGGTCTCGGACGTTCAACTGTTCCCGATGCTGACCGAATGCCAGATGGGTCAGGTTGACCTCAACCGCCTTATTCTGCGCGCCGGTTGGGCGATGGTCGATATGGTCAGCTGCGACACCCATCCGAGCTGCACCACCTATTTGCGTGATCAGCAGTTCGCCAAGGACAACAAAAAGGGCATCTGGATGGGCACCCCGCCGTCCGAACTGGTCGCGCTTGCAGCCAAGCCGGCAAAATATGACCTTCAGGAAGCGGATGATACCAACGCGCTTAAGACCCTGATTGATGATGAGCTTGAACCACAGCGCCCGGAAAACCCGATCGAGATTGATCTGGCATCTGAAATGGAAGAAGCCAACAAACCCGACATGACGCTTCTAAGCTTCCTGACCAATACCTTCTGATCAGGCCGTATCCCTGCGTCCGCAAAAGTTTCCTTCCCTCAAAACTTAAAACGCCACCGGCACAATGCACGGTGGCGTTTTTGTTTTCATGGGGCTTTTTGACGGCCTTTGTATCAGCCACCAAACTGGCGGCGCATCCGGCCCGGTGTCGGCATGCAGCGCGCGATCTTTGCCCCCATTTTAAACGGGGCGGCGGCAAACTTGCCGGCCTTGCCAATCTTGGCGGTAATTTTCGGGATCTGCATGACATTGCCAATCCGGCGATCCAGGAATGCCCAGCTATCGGCATGGCCTTCGGACGTGTCATCCAGCCAATAGGCAAGCGTTGATCCATAGACACCAGCCAGCAACATGCGCTTGGTGTACCAGTTATGATCGGTCGAGGTATCACCGGCCGCCACCCACATCGCATCTACCGTCCCATGGGTCAGTTTCAGACCAAGGGCGGCATTTTGCGGCAGGGTCATAAAGGCAAGGGCCGCACGAACAGTGTCCTTTTGCCCTTCGACCAGCTCAAGGCGGGTTTTGACTGCGGTCGCGATGCGGTCGCGAATTTTCAGGTTCTCAAGACCCTTTTCATCAAGGGCGGCGATCATTTTGCGATCGGTCATCTCGACATAGGTAACGATGGCCTGACGAATGCCATTGGGAAGCAACCGGTCCACCTCGCCCGGTGCAAGATCAAGGTCTTCTGCCCCGGCATGAAGTGCCTGTTTGGTCCAGCCATCGAACGGCACATGTTCAAGGGCTGCCTCGACCAGTGCTTCGCGCTGGGCTTGCAGACGGGTCATGCTTTCAGTAACAGACATTCAGGCCTCCTCGTCATCAGATGCTGCGTCAGTTGTCGCCGACTGTCTAAAGTTAGTCTCGGGCGGGTTTTCGCGCAATTCCTCGTTAAAACCGAGCAACGACATATCTTCCATACGTTCGGGATACATCACTCCGATCAAATGATCATATTCGTGCTGAACCACGCGGGCATGGAAACCACCGGCGGTGCGTTCCACACTTTCGCCCTTCTCATTTAACCCGCGGTAACGGATTTTGTTCCATCGCGGCACCACACCCTGAAGGCCCGGGATCGACAAACATCCCTCCCAGCCATCAACGATTTCATCGCCAATCGGCTCGATTTCCGGGTTGATCAGAACACTTAGCGGCACCTCGCCATCGTCGGGATCGTCGCTTTTGCGAAGTGCGGGCACGTAATAGACCATGATCGCCAAGGACTGAAACACCTGCGGTGCCGCAAGGCCAACGCCCCCGGCATCCTTCATGGTGTCCTTCATATCAGCAATCAGGCGCTGAATCTCGGGATCAAGCGGGTCTTCGACACGGTCTGCAACGCGGCGCAGAACCGGGTGGCCCATCCGGGCAATTTTAAGGATCGACATGACCCTATATCCAACCAAAAACGACCGGCTGTAAAGTCCTAATGCCCGGCCCTAGTGTCCCGCAAAGACCAGAGTCTGGATCGGCCAGATCAATGCCTGCACGCGCAACAGGACCGCATGCACGGCACCCACTGTTTGCACCATGTGCAAAAACAGCCACCGCCCTGTTCCGATATCAGGATCTTCAAGCTGATCATGGGTGTTGGTATAGGCATTGGCGACACATTTACTGCCAAGTGGCACATCACGGATCGTTTCCGGATAAAGCGGCACCATCTTGGCCAGGAAGGTGCCCGGCCTTGCGCGATCAGTGATATCAAGCAACTGGTCCGTTGGCCGGAACTGGCCAGCAGCAATCACTGGCTGCACGTCGGTTACCACCATCGGGATGATTTCAAACGGCAATGACGCACAGGTGACCTCGGTGATCACACCGGGCTTGACCACCTGTGTGGCGATCTGGGCAAAGCCCGCCTGATAGATCGTCTCGCCGTCCTTTTCCGGAATCAGGATACCCGCCGGACGCAGGACCGGACTGACATAATCACCAACTTGCAGGGCAAATTGCTGGATCTTTCCGGCCACACCGGCACGTACCACGGTTTTGGAAAGCTCCGCCTCTGCTGATCTTAACGCTGCTTGCGCATTGGCAAGCTGCGCCGGAAGCAGGCTTTGAAGTTTGGTCTCAATCACCGTCATGCTTGCAAGGGCGGCGTTCAGCCCGCCTTGCCGGGTTGTCAGGGAAACTTCCAGGCGTTCGACCTCGCGGCGCGAAACCGCATTGTTCCCGCGCGACAAAAGATCGGCTTTGACTTCAAGCTCGTCGCGCACCTGATTATAGGCACCGCGGGCCTGTTCAACATTTCCCTCGGCGACGGCAAGGTCAGCACGGGTGACATCCATCTGGGCGCGGATTTCGGCAATGCGTTGCTCGGCCATGGCGACGGCTTCGCGTTCGACCCGGTTATCAATGCGAAACAGTGGATCACCGCCCGCGACGACCTGATCGTTATCGACATAAATCTCGACCACGCGCCCGCCCTTTTCCGGCAAGATCGTGACGGTTCTGAAAAATGACGACACATTCATGGTCGATGGATGGAAATAGAAAATCGTCGCAATAAGCGTGATTGTCAGGATCGCACAGCCAACAATGCCATAGCGCAGCTCATACCAGACGGAAAACAGGGTGATTTCCTTGCCGATCCGTTTGCCCTGCTTGTAACGACGAAACAGGTAGTCGGGCAGGATGGTGAACAGCGAACACAAAAGAAGCTCAAACATCTTTGGCATTCTCCTGCGTCGTTACTGGCTCTGACGCTACGGGCGAGTCGTCGACAGCCCCCTTGTTGCGCGCCATTGCCTTGACAGACTGCGCAATCGACTGGAGCGGGCTATAGAAATCCGGCACCTGAACCACCGCAATCACAAGGGCAGCCAACCAGAACAGGTTGTTATGGGTAAACAATGCCAGAAGGGTCAGGATACTAATCAGCTGGATTTGCGTATGGTTGGCGTGATGGGCCATGCGTTCGGGAAGTGCATGCAGGCTAAGATAAAGCGCCCCCGCACCAAACACCGCCAGCACCACGAACCAGACAACAATGGTGAATAAAACATCTGTTTCACCGGGGGCTGTGACAAAAAACGGCGCATGTGCAATCGCCGTTTCACGCAAACCACCTTCCATTTCCCATCCTCCGAGCTGTTTGCATATCCCGCCCGGAAATCCGGGGAAACCAGATCATGTACCCGATCAGGATCAGGCAATAGATGTTGTTTTCTCAAAGCATTATAACAACCTTTAATTCATTTCTACCATATGGTTATCGCCACATGGTTTTAAAGCAACCAAACCGGAAAACCCGGTAATTGCCCAAAGGGTTCGCCAAAACGCGGCCAATAAACGCCCAAGGCGAATATCCCCTTCCCTCTTTTCTTTTTGCCAGATTTGCACTATATACAGCCCACGGTCAGTTTGACCGTAAATCCAACCGGGGGGCATTCCGCACTCCGGGTGTTTTTGTTTTTTTGAAAGGAGCGTGGTTTCCGTGCAGGTAATCGTTCGCGACAACAATGTCGATCAGGCTCTGAAAGCGCTTAAGAAAAAGATGCAGCGCGAGGGCATTTTCCGTGAGATGAAACTCCGTCGCCACTTTGAAAAGCCGTCGGAGAAGAAAGCTCGCGAAGGGGCGGAAGCAATCCGTCGTGCCCGCAAGCTGGAGCGTAAGCGCATCGAGCGCGAAGGCTTCTAGTCTTTTTCACTTTCGGGGCATCTCGAACGTGACTGTACGATCGAATTTAGTTCGCTAAATTCGGATCCGTGCGCCAAGCCCGCCTCGGAGCAATCCGGGCGGGTTTGGTTTTTCCAGGGCCCTGATTTAAGATCAGGCAGCCTTGCAGATCGAGTTGCCGCCATCCGCCAGCATTGCCGTGCCGGTCACAAAGCTTGAATGATCAGATGCCAGGAACAAGGCCGCTTTGGCGATTTCAGTTGGCTCTGCAATCCGGCCAAGGGCGTGGAACTTTTCCACCATTGCCCGTGCTTCCGGATCATTGGCAAAGCTTGCCGCCATCGGGGTATCAGTCCCGCCCGGCAACAAGGCATTTACCCGCACATTGGCGCCGCCATATTCCACGGCCAGACATTGCGCCATCCCGATCAGGCCCATTTTACTTGCCGCATAGGCCGTCATGCCCGGCAGGCCAATGGTATGTCCAACAAAGGTAGAAGTAAAAATAACCGATCCGCCGCCGCGTTTGGCAATTGCGGGCATCTGGTATTTCGCCCCGAACATGGCTGATGTCAGGTTGGTTCGAATGGTTTTCTCCCACTCCCCAACATCAATATCGCTCAGCGCACCGGGTGATCCGAGGGTTCCGGCATTGTTGAACCCCACATCAAGCCCGCCATATTCACCAATCGCGGCATCAACCAATGCCTTGGCAAACGCCTCGTCGCAGACATCCCCGGCAAGGGCAAATGCCTTGCCGCCTGCCCCATTGATTTCCGTTACAACCTGATCAAGCCGGTCTTCCGAGCGCGCCGCAAGCACAAGCTTTGCCCCTTCCCGGGCAAACAGTTTGGCCGATGCGGCGCCGATCCCGGAACTTGCGCCGGTGATGATAACAACCTTGTCTTCAAGCAACATGATCTATCCAATCCATCTGGCACCGGCCCAGTTGAGCGAGCGGTGCGGTTAACGATGGCAAAAGGATATGGGGCAGAGCCCAGTGTTGCTCGCCGGTTTCGGACCTGACGTTCAATGCCTCAATCAAAGGCACGTCAATTGGCGATGTCAGTTCCCCGATACCCACGCCCGGATGTCATCCATCATTGTGGGCTCATAGCCAATCGGATCAGGCATCGGCTCAAACCGTACAATGATGCCCGACTGGGTACGATAGACGGTATAAAGCGTGTCTTGCTTGATATCGGTAAAGGTCGAACTGCCATATTCGGCATCAACCAGGAAATTCCATTCCGCCAGATAGTTCATCAGATCAAGCGCATCCCCCTGCCCCAGATCGTAGGCCATCTTCGGCTTGGTGTTCTCATCATTGATATCGCGATAACGGCCCTCAAAGCGCACCAGCTTATAGCGCGCATCCATGCCCATCACATTGGCCCAGGGTTTCAGCTTGATGAACTCGGCATCAATTCGCCACTGATCACCATAAATCTCAAAGATGCCGACATCCCCACCTTCGCCCGCTGCCAGATGCGCCTCGAACAGATTGTCCTCAAGCGGCTCGAAATACATCTTGGCAATCGGCTCCTCGGCCGTCAGCCGGACATAGGTCAGGATCGTCAGCCCCATGGCCGCGACCAGCGCCACAGAAAGCACAACCACCAAAAGCAGAGAAACCCTTACCAACCGAAACATGCGACCTTCCGAAAATTAGCAATTTCCCTGAGCGAATTTATTTTGCAGTTGTTTTCTAAGATCAACAAAACGCTCAGAAAATAGCCTCTGGCGGTCTGTCGATATCGCAAGACTTAAGATCAGGTATGAGTTTTGCTTTGTCAAAACTCTACCTTTACTTGAACTGTAGTCCTCATCAACCGCACCCGGCATCATTAACTGAAATGACAGGAAGTTCGGGTGACAGTAATTCGAGACCCATTCGTAATCATCTCGCAGCCCTCCCGCTTCCTTGCTATCGGTTAGTCGCGAAAAGAAGACATCCGATTTGTCCATGCACTTCATCACTTGAATAGGCTTCGGGCTATCCGGCATTTCCTTGTGTGCAAATCCCATAAGACCCGCATATAACTTATCTCGAAGATCACCGATAGAAATAGACTGGCTCAGAAATGCACTCACTTGGTAGCAAAAGTAACCAAGCTGAGCCACGCTTTCCATATGCCCACGAGTTATCAAAGCGAGTGCATATGGATTTTGGTCTCCTATTTGCCCTATTCCTGCATCAATTAAATGAATACATCGATGGAGAGCACTTTGCTCAATTGTTCGCGCATTCTCAAAAACAACCTCACTTTCGTTTCGCCTGTTTGAACTTGACACACAGAATGTCTCATCAAGAAGTTGTGTAGCGTGATCTTTATTCCTCAGAATCCTGATGACAGCTGCATCTTTCCCCAAGCTGCGTGCAATTTTTAGTGCGTTATCCAATTCGCAACTCCTTCAAAAGGCAGAAAATTGGCTTTTACTCTACACGACTTTGTAGAAGTCCTCATAAATGTTCAAAGCAAAAAGGCGGCCCCACCGGAGCCGCCTTTTGCCGTTTCAAACCTTAGGGTCTGATCAGTTATCGAGATGCATGACGATTTCTTCGCACATCTTTTTGGCATCGCCGAACAGCATCATGGTGTTGTCCTTGAAGAACAGCTCGTTCTGGATGCCAGCGTAACCGGCTGACATGCCGCGTTTGACGAACAGGACCGTTTTGGCCTTTTCGACTTCAAGGATCGGCATGCCGAAGATCGGGCTTGCCGGGTCGGTTTTGGCAGCCGGGTTGGTGATGTCGTTGGCACCAATCACGAAGGCAACGTCAGCCGATCCGAAATCACGGTTGATTTCTTCCATTTCCAGCACGTCGTCATAGGGCACGCTGGCCTCGGCCAGAAGCACGTTCATGTGACCCGGCATACGTCCGGCCACCGGATGGATGGCGTAGCGGACTTTGACACCCTCGGCTTTGAGGATATCGGCCATTTCACGCAGCGCATGCTGTGCCTGTGCGACGGCCATGCCATAGCCCGGCACGATGATGACGCTTGATGCGTTCTTCATGATGAAGGACGCATCATCGGCCGAGCCGGATTTGACCGACCGATCACCATCACCGCCTGCACCGGCGGCTGCTTCGCCCTCTGCGCCAAAGCCACCAAAGATGACATTGAAGATCGAGCGGTTCATGCCCTTGCACATGATGTAGGACAGGATCGCACCCGACGCGCCGACAAGCGCACCGGTAATGATCAGCGCACTGTTCTGAAGCGTAAAGCCGATGCCGCATGCCGCCCAACCCGAGTATGAGTTCAGCATGGAAACAACGACCGGCATGTCTGCCCCGCCAATCGGAATGATCAGCGTAACACCCAGAACAAGGGCCAGTGCCACAAGGATCCAGAAGGCCGTATGGCTTTCAGTCACCACCAGGATGACGCCAAAGACAACAATGGCAATCCCGATGGCAAGGTTAAGCATATGCTGCCCCTTGAACCGGACAGGCGTGCCCGAAACAATGCCCTGCAATTTACCAAACGCAATCAGCGAACCGGTAAAGGTTATGGCACCAATCGCAACGCCAAGCCCCATTTCAATCAGGCTGGCCGCACCGATATTGCCCGCCGTTCCGATGCCATAGGCACCCGGCGAATAAAGCGCCGCACCGGCAACAAACACCGCCGCCAGACCCACCAGTGAGTGGAAGGCCGCAACAAGTTGTGGCAGCGCGGTCATCTGGATCTTGAGCGCAATGACCGTACCAATCGCACCACCGATCAGAATACCGACGATGATGGTTGTGTATGATAGCACGGCCGGGCTTGCCAGCGTGGTAAAGATGGCGATTGCCATACCCACCATGCCAAGGATATTCCCGGTCCGGGCCGATTCAGGTGACGAAAGTCCGCGCAACGAAAGAATGAAGCAGACCGAGGCCACCAGATACAGGAAAGCCGATAGGTTTTCCGACATTGTGTGTTCCCCCTACTTCTTTTTCTTGAACATATGCAGCATGCGCTGGGCGACGATGAAGCCACCGAAAATGTTGACCGAGGCCAACACCACCGCAATGAAGCCCATCATCTTGGAGAAGTTCATCTCCACCGGGCCTGCCGCCAGAAGCGCACCGACGATAATCACCGATGAAATGGCGTTGGTCACAGCCATCAGGGGTGAATGAAGGGCCGGGGTAACTTTCCACACGACGTAATAGCCAACAAAGCAGGCCAAGACGAAGACGGTCAGGCCAAGGACCGTCGGGCTAACCCCCGATCCCTGTACCGCAACCGCGGCCGTGCCAGCGGCATCGGACGCACCACTTGCCAGACTATCGGCAAGTTTGGCGGCCTTTTCCGCAAGGCCAAGGGCGGCATCGCGGAGTTCATTTGCATTCTGGGCTACGGATTGATCAGCCATTTGCGACCTCCTCCCCGCCGAATTTCGGATGAACGACCTTTCCATCATGGGTCAGGCGCGTCTCGGCGATGATCTGGTCCTCGCCATTAAACGACAGCGTGCCTTTGTCCTTATCGACAGAAAGGGTGATGAAGTTCAAAAGGTTCTTGGCATACATCGCCGTTGCATCGGTTGCGACGGAACTGGTGATGTTGGCAGGACCAATCAGCTTGACGCCATTATCGGTCACCACCGTTTCACCAAGTTTCACACCTGCAACGTTGCCACCACGCTCAGCCGCCAGGTCAATAATGACCGAGCCCGGCTTCATGCCCGCCACCATATCAGCAGTGACGATTTCCGGTGCCGGACGGCCCGGAATAAGGGCCGTGGTAATGACGATGTCGGTTTTGGTCAGAACCTCTTTAAGCTTTTCAGCCTGTTTCTTTTTGTAGTCGTCCGACATTTCCTTGGCGTAGCCACCGGATGTTTCGGCATCAGACGCCGTGTCGTCTTCCACTTCAATAAAGGTCCCGCCAAGCGATTGAACCTGTTCCTTGACCGCCGGGCGCACATCAAATGCCGATACAACGGCACCAAGGCGCTTGGCGGTTGCAATCGCCTGAAGGCCGGCAACACCGGCCCCGACAACAACAACGCGTGCAGGTGCAAGTGTGCCCGCCGCCGTCATCATCATCGGATAGATGCGGCCAAATTCATGGGCGGCATCCAGAACGGCGCGATAGCCCGCCAAGTTGGATTGCGAGGACAGCACATCCATCGACTGTGCGCGTGAAATACGCGGCATCAGTTCCATCGAATAGCCATCAACACCGGCCTTTGCCATCGCCTCGATCAGGTCCTTGCGATCATATGGCTCAAGCAGGGCCACAACCGCAGCCCCCTTTTTATAGGCGGTTAATTCGTTGGTTTTGCCGTCAATGACAGGTGGGCGCACCTTGAAGATGACATCGGCATCCTTCACGGTGGTTTTCATTGTTTTGGCAATGGTTGCACCAGCATCGACAAAGCGATCATCCGGTATGGCGGCGTCTATTCCGGCGCCAGCCTCGATTGCAACGTCAAACCCCAGAGCCTTAAGCTTCTTAACGGTCTCTGGCGTGACGGCAACGCGCTTTTCCCCGGGCCATATTTCCTTTGGAACGGCCAGTTTCATCGCGTTTGACCTCCTTCCCTAAATGATTGGTCAGTTTGACAATCCGTCTTCATTCAAAGCAACCGGTTCCAGAACGTCATTTTGCGTTCCTTGTGGACCGATCACCGGGCAACCCTTGTCCAGTTCAAATCATCCGGGCCAACACACCTAAACCTAAAGCGGCCCGAAAAAAGAAAAAGGCGGTTCTTCAGCAATTGCAGAAGAAACCGCCCACTTTCCCACCACGCATTACAAGGCAAAAAACCTTGCTGACATATCAGGTCCCACCCGCCATTGGTGCTCAGGACAAACAATCAATGACGCCCTGCATGTCTGCGTTGAAAGCAAGATGCGATTTCTCTTCGACAACCACAATCCGAAAAACCAACAAAAAAACACTTTAACTTTATATTAGTTAATATCTCGAAAAATCCATTATGTGTGGAAATTCGCACATTTCATTTCCATTATGGAACAGGTCCTGATCCGGATCGTCACACAATAGAACGTTGATTTTTGGTAGTTTCCCCTGTTTTCGCCTCACGTTGTAAGTGAATATTATCTTACAAATAAACGCCCAAGTCTTCATTTATTCCCAAATGGGCACGCAATAGGGAACGTTGCAAACGCAAAAAGGTTCGCAAAAATATTCTCATTTTTTGGGAAACCAAACCGGATCAGACATCAAAAATCGGATTTTCCATCGCGCAATTTGCCCAAATGGGTGCTCGACTCTGCATTGAAACCCCGACTCGCTTGGGCCCGGATATGTTGGTGAATGCGCCTGGCGCGCCTTATTGGTCGGGGCGTTCCAAACCGATCTGGGTCAGTGCATCTTTTTGACGGGCTTCAAGTTTTGCCACGTCAAAATCGCCGACAAGATCGTTAAACAGGCGATACCAGTTCACCTCTGCATCAAGACGCAGGAAAACCGCGCCAAGCCCAACCGCCGCGCGGTCAACCAGAACGAATTCACGCGGTGGTTTGACGCCGCCGACACGGCGCAGTTCCTGATGAACCTTGCCCGCGACCTCGGCGCCATAGGCGACAGAATTGGTTTCACCCATCTTGCGTTCACGATCATCAAGGATCGGGCCGTACACAAAGCTGGCCCAGATATTGAGCACATCAATCAGTTCACGTGATGGATTTTCAAAGCCCCAGCTTTCATAGGCTGAAACGGCTTTTTCCTCGTCCTCGTCACGAAGGGCCTCATAAAGCGTAATCACCGCTCTTACGAAGTCGGGCTTGAAAATACGGATACAGCCAAAATCCAGAAGATTGACAGAAAGGTCATCCCGCAGGGTGTAATTACCCAGATGCGGATCGCCATGGATCACCCCATAACGATAAAATGGCACATACCAGGCGCGAAACATATTAAGCGCCACCTGATTGCGCGCATCCTGATCAGGATCGCTTTCAAGGAAGTGTTTGAATTTCTGCCCGGTTTGCCAGGTCATGGTCAAAAGCCGCTTGGTGGTCAGTTCATCAACCGGTTCGGGCACATGAACGCAATCTACATCGGCCAGCATATGGCGATAAAGGCGCATATGCTTGGCTTCACGCTCATAGTCGAGTTCTTCACGCAGGCGGGCGGTGAGTTCTTCCTGAATGTTTTGCGCATCAATCGCGCTGTCATAACGCTTATAGATCGCAAAGGCCGCGCGCAGTTGCTTAAGGTCGGCCTCAACCGTTGCCGACATGTCCGGGTATTGCAGCTTGCACGCAACATCACGCCCATCGGGCAGGGTTGCCTTGTGCACCTGCCCAAGTGATGCGGCCGCCACGGCGTCGTGGCTGAATTCGGTGAATTTCGATTGCCATCCCGCCCCAAGTTCGCTTCGCATGCGGCGTTTGACAAACAGCCAGCCCATGCTGGGCGCGTCGGCCTGAAGTTCGGCCAGGGCCTGGGTATATTCCTTGGGCAGGGCATCAGGGATGGTGGATAAGATCTGGGCGACCTTCATCAACGGCCCCTTAAGCCCACCAAGGGCCGAGGTCAGTTCGGCGGCATATTTGGCATGATCAATCTCGCCGCCGAACATTTTCCCGGTGGCAAGGCGCGCGGCCAGCTTGCTGGCCGATGCGCCCACCCGTGCATAACGACGAACCCGCCCGCCAAACCTGTTTTCCTCGTTTGCGGCGGTATAATCATCGTCGTTATCACTCATCTCAGGAAAGCTCCTCCAGCTCGTCGATCATGCGTTTGATCATATTAAGGCCCCGCTGCCAGAACGCCGGGTCCGATGCATCAAGTCCGAACGGTGCCAGAAGTTCCTTGTGCCGTTTGGTGCCCCCGGCTTTCAGCATATCAAGATATTTCTGCTGAAATCCGTCTTCGGCACCCTGATAAACGTCATAAAGCGAGTTCACCAGACAATCGCCAAAGGCATAGGCATAGACATAGAACGGCGAATGGATGAAGTGCGGAATATAAGACCAGTAGTACTTATATTCATCTTCATAACGGATGGCATCGCCCAGGCTTTCATGCTGTACGGCAATCCAGATCTCGCAGATCTCATCGACGGTCAATTCACCTTCGCGGCGCTTTTCATGCACGCGTTTTTCAAATTCAAAGAACGCGATCTGACGCACGACGGTGTTGAGCATATCCTCAACCTTGCCGGCCAGCATGATGCGCTTCATCTTCGGATCACTTTCCGAACGCAACATCGACTGGAAGGTCAGCATTTCACCAAATACCGACGCAGTTTCCGCAAGCGTCAGCGGCGTATCAGACAGGAAATAGCCCTGCTCTGCTGCCAGCACCTGATGCACACCATGGCCCAGCTCATGGGCCAGCGTCATCACATCGCGGGTTTTGCCGTGATAGTTCAGCAGCAAATAAGGATGTGCTGACGGCACGGTCGGATGGGCAAAGGCACCCGATGACTTGCCCGCACGCGGCGGCACATCGATCCACGGGTTATCAAAGAATTTCTGACCAACTTCTGCCAGTTCCGGGGAGAATTCACCATAGGCCTTAAGAACGGTCGAACGCGCGGTATCCCAGTCGATCTGACGATCATCATCATCAGGCAGCGGCGCATTGCGATCCCAGTAATCAAGCTGATCAACACCGAACCACTTCGCCTTCAGGCGGTAATAACGGTGCGACAGATCGGCGTGGCTGTTTTTCACGGCGGTATTCAGCGCATCGACAACCTCGTCCTCGACCTGGTTGGACAGGTTGCGCGACGATACCGGGGTTGGGAATTTGCGCAGGCGATCATCAATTTCCTTGTCCTTGGCAAGGGTATTGGTGATGTGCGCCAGAAGCTTGATGTTCTTGCCCAGAACGTCGCCAATTGATTTGGCGGCTTTCTTGCGATCATCAACCTTGCTTGATGACAGCATGTTGGCGGCATCTGACATGGTCAGATCTTCGCCATCAATCGGGAAGCGGAGCTCTGCCATGGTCTGATCAAACAGGCGCACCCATGCGGCTGATCCGGCGACGCGGCGTTCATGCAGGACCTGCTCGACCTCATCTGACAGCTGATGCGGGCGGAAGGCACGGTTTTCGTCAAGCCATGGGCGATAACGACGAAGTGCTTCGCTTTGTTCGTATTTCGCATCGAGCGATGCTTCTTCGATCCGGTTAATCTCAAGACCAAAGAACAGCGACAGGCTGGAAATGCCGGTCATTTCTTCCTGAACGAACTGATAGAACTGGCCAATGGCTGCGTCCGAGCTATCGCCGGCATATTTAAGCTGGGCGAACGAGCCGATCTTGCCGCAAATTTCGCTGATGGCTTCGTATTCGACAATGGCAGCTGCCAGTTCATCGCCCGACAGGTCATTGAGTTTGCCCTGATAGCTTTTCTGGAACACCTGAGAGCGGCTTTTGGCATCATCAAGATCGCGCCGAATGTTCGGGTCTTTCAGATCGTTATAGAGATCGGTCAGATCCCAGGTCGGCAAATTCTTGTTGATCGCGTTCATTTGTCCTCCAGACAGTCTCTTTGATCATCCTGACCCGATATATAGCCTGTGAAAGCCATAGCACCAGACCTGTTGACAGATAAGGTTTCAAATTGCTGGGTCGATCATATCGTTCCTTGCACCATCGACAACCGCAAAGCCATATCCAGCCCAAACAAACTGCAATTTGCAGTACAGTTACACCGGAACAAGGCATTGAAACGCACGTTGCTGTGATATCGGTGACAATTCGGACTTTAAAATGTCATTTTCAGGCTGCGCAATTGTGCAATCCCTGATAACAAATTCATCTTGGAACGTTCGTTTATTCCAATCTGCGCGGCCGTTGTGCAGGTATAAGGTTTATTGCAACGTCCCCATCAGGGCAGCGCAAAGATTGCCCGTTCCCGTGATCAAAAAGTGAGGCAAGGAAACGTCATGACGAGTTTGCAGGATTATGCCGACTGGCAAAACTTGCCGACCATGTTTTTCGACAAGGCGAAGAAACATGGCGATACGCCGTTTCTTTGGACCAAGGATTCCGAAGGCAAGGAATTTATCCCCACCAACTGGCAAGAGGCCGCCGATCAGGTCCGCGCACTTGCACGTGCGCTTTATGACATCGGTGTGCGTCCCGGCGACCGGGTTTTGCTGGTGTCGGAAAACCGCACCGAATGGGGCATAGCCGATCTTGCCATCATGTGCGTTGGCGCAATGACCGTTCCGGCCTACACCACCAATACCGAACGCGACCACCTGCACGCGATCGAGGACAGTGGTGCGGCGATTGCCATCATCTCGACCAAGAAACTAGCTCAGCCCTTCCTGCACGCCGCCCTTGATAGCGGGCGCTGCCGCCATGCGATCATGATGGAGGAATGGGGACAAAGCTTTGTTGGCGATATCACCATTTCACGCTGGGATGACCTGATTGCCAAGGGGCGCGGTCTGACCCATGATATCGATGACTGGATTTCAACGATCAATCGTGATGACCTTGCCTGTCTGATTTATACCTCCGGCACGGGCGGCTCACCCAAGGGTGTGATGCTAAGCCACGGGGCGATCATTTCGAACTGCATGGGGGCGTTTGACATCATCGAAACCCTTGGCATTGATGAAGAAATCTTCCTGTCCTTCCTGCCGCTGTCGCATTCCTATGAACATACTGCGGGGCTTTATTTCCCGATCAGCATTGATGCCCAGATCTATTACGCCGAGGGACTTGATAAACTGGCCGCCAACCTGGCCGAAGTCCGCCCGACCATCATGACAGCTGTGCCGCGCCTGTATGAAATGCTTTATCAGCGCATGAGCCGCATGGTCGAAAAGGAAGGTGGCATCAAGCAAAAGCTGTTTAACCTGACCCTGCGTCTGGGGCGCAAGAATTACGAAGGTGAACGGCTTAACCTGCTTGAAAAGCTTCAGAACCTGATCTGTGAACTCCTTCTGCGTCGCAAGCTGCGCCAGCGTTTTGGCGGGCGGATCAAGGCCATGGTTTCGGGCGGCGGACCGCTGAATTATGAACTTGGTGTTCTGTTTGTCTCTTGCGGCATTCGCATTCTTCAGGGCTATGGCCAGACCGAATTTGCCCCGGTGGTTTCGTGCAACCGTGCCGAAAACAACAAACTGCGCACGGTCGGCCCGCCTATGGTCGGCGCGGAAGTCAAAATCGCCGAAGATGGCGAAATCCTGCTGCGCGGCGAAAGCATGATGAAGGGTTACTGGAACCTGCCCGACGTGACGGCTGCCGCCATCATTGATGGCTGGCTGCATACCGGTGACATCGGCAAGTTCGATGAACAGGGCAGCCTGATGATCACTGATCGCAAGAAAGACATCATCGTCAATTCCGGTGGCGACAATATCTCGCCCCAGCGGATCGAAGGCCTGATGACGCTCGAGACCGAGATTTCACAAGCCATGGTCTATGGCGATGACAAGCCCTATCTGGTGGCGGTTGTCTGGCCGGACGAAGACTTCATGCGCGAATTTGCCCGCGATAACGGGCTATCGAATGATATCGAAGTCCTTGGCAAAAATGAAGAATTCCGCAAAGTCATTCGCACTGCCATTGATCACGTCAATCAACGCCTGTCGACCATTGAAAAGGTTCGCAGCTTCATGTTTGCCGAAGCAGCTTTCACCATCGACAACGAAATGCTGACACCGTCGATGAAAATTCGTCGCCACAAAATCCGCGAAGCCTATGCCAAGCAGCTTGATGGCCTATATCAGCGTAAACGCAGCGGCCAATAATAGGCCAAACGACAGACCAGATTGACGATGACCCGCCCCAAAGAAACCAAACAAACCCTTACCCTGGTCCGGGGCCTTCCCGGATCAGGCAAATCGACGCTGGCCAAAAACCTCTGTCAGGCGACCGGTGCGGTCCATCTGGAAGCCGACATGTTCATGGTCGATCATGAAGGGTTTTACGAGTTTGACGGCACCCGCCTGTCGCAAACCCATGCGCGCTGCGAAGCCGAATGCCATAACGCCCTGTCGGAGGGATACGACGTTGTTGTGTCCAACACCTTCACCCGTTTCTGGGAAATGAAGGCCTATATCGACATGGCCGAAAAGCACGACATTCTGTTGCAGATTGTCGAATGCCATGGCCGTTTCGGCAGCATCCATATGGTACCCGACGAAACCCTTGCAGATATGCGTGATCGCTGGGAACCGTTGCCGGAAAAATACCGCTAGGCGCACCCCTAGTTTACAGTTGAAAAGACCTTTTTGAGGATATCCGTGGTCCATCGCGTCGGGTCGCTTCGAATATCAGCTTCCTGCACGGCGATATAATGGAACAAACCATCCATCGCCTTGGCGGTTGCGTGATCGGTCAGCGACGCCTTTAGATCCGGCACAAACGGCAACTGGTCATACTGCCCCAGCATCTGATCATAAAGCGATAACGCACCGGTGTCGGACAGCGCATCGGTAATCATTGGCCGCAGACGACCTTCGATATCAGTACCCGACACACGACGCAGATACTGGGTCGCGGCATCATCCGGGCCCTGCAAAATGCCCTTGGCATCGGCCACCGTCATTTGGCGCACCGCATTAACCAGAATATCGCCGGCATCTTGCATGGTCTGTTCTGCCGCCCGGTTCATCCGCAATTCGATTTCATCGGCATAGCTGCCAAGCCCCGCCGCGCTTAACAATTTCTGCGCCGTCTGTACTTCGTTGGGCAATGGAATATGCGCAACCGGATCGGCATTAAAACCGTCAACCGCGCCAAGTTGGTCGGTGACCAGTTCAACACCCATATCAAGCGCCTGTTTCAAGCCCTGCTCGACCGTGTCGGATGAAAGCGCGGAAACGCCAGAGCCGCTGCTTGACGTGCTTCCCGATCCCGAAGAATTCATCGCATCGCCAAGGGCTTCTTTGGCCTTGTCAAAGAACGACTGGGCATTTGCGGGCACGATCGCCCCCACAGCCATAACACCCATAACAAGTGCCACTGCACCAGTTTTAAAAAGGAAATCGGAATTGCGTTTGCGCATCTGCGGCCCTGCGGTTTTTGATTGTTGTGTATAAGCAAACATGACAATGGCCAAAAAACATGGCCCGAAAAAGACAAAACCCCGGTTAACGAACCGGGGTTTTGCATGTGAGGTATCAGGCGACCTTATTCAACAACCTCGACCTTTTTGCCATTAAGTAAAAGGTCATTGGCTTCGGTCGAAACCGGAACAGTGTCACCATCCTTGATCCCGCCTTCGAGGATCTGCATCGCCAGCGGGTTCTGCAGATAACGCTGGATAACGCGTTTGAGCGGACGGGCCCCATAAACCGGGTCATAGCCTTTCTCAGCCAACCAGTCCTTGGCGGCATCATCAAGTTTCAGAGTGATCTTGCGATCAACCAGCAACTTATCAAGGCGACCAAGCTGGATATCGACAATCTTGCTCATCTGATCGCGATGCAAACGATGGAACAGGATGGTTTCATCCAGACGGTTGAGGAATTCCGGACGGAACGATGCCCGAACGATTTCCATGACCTGGGCCCGGACTTCGCCGCTGTCATGACCCGGTTCCTGATTGGCAAGGATTTCCCCGCCCAGGTTCGAGGTCAGAATAATCAGCGTGTTGCGGAAATCCACAACCCGGCCCTGCCCATCGGTCAGCCGGCCTTCATCAAGAACCTGCAGAAGGACGTTAAACACATCTGGATGTGCCTTTTCGACCTCGTCAAACAGGACAACCTGATACGGACGACGACGTACCGCCTCGGTCAGGGAACCGCCTTCCTCATAGCCGACATAGCCCGGAGGCGCACCGATCAGGCGGGCCACCGCATGCTTTTCCATGAATTCGGACATATCAATCCGCACCATGGCCTGTTCATCATCAAACAGGAACTGGGCAAGGGCCTTGGTCAGCTCGGTTTTACCAACACCCGTCGGACCAAGGAACAGGAACGAACCGATCGGTCGGTTTGGATCCTGCAAGCCGGCACGCGCACGGCGCACCGCGTTCGAGATTGATCGAACTGCATCATCCTGACCGACAACCCGTTTGCGCAGCGTGTCTTCCATTTCAAGAAGCTTTTCACGCTCACCTTCAAGCATCTTGTCGACCGGAATACCGGTCCAGCGCGAAACCACGGACGCGATGTGTTTTTCGGTAACCGCTTCTTCCTTGATGCCACGCGACGGATCGTTTTCCGCCTTTTCAAGCAGCGCCTGAAGGGCCGGGATTTCTTCGTATTGAAGCTGCCCGGCACGATCAAGCTTTCCATCGCGCATCGCACGTTCAAGTTCACCACGCGCCTGATCAAGCTGTTCCTTGATATGGGTCGATGCGGCAAGTTCCTTCTTCTGGGCTTCCCACTTCGCGGTCAGCTCAGCCGATTTGCCTTCCAGCTCGGCCAGTTCCTTTTCCAGACGGCCAAGACGGTCCTTGGATGCACTATCCTGCTCTTTCTTGAGCGCTTCACGCTCGATCTTGAGCTGGATGATCCGGCGATCCAGTTCGTCGATTTCCTCTGGCTTGGAATCAAGCTCCATGCGCAGACGCGACGATGCTTCGTCCATCAAATCGATTGCCTTGTCAGGCAGGAACCGATCCGTGATGTAACGGTTCGAAAGGGTTGCTGCTGCGACCAGTGCGGCATCGGCAATACGAACCCCGTGATGAAGCTCGTACTTGTCCTTGATCCCTCGCAGGATCGATACCGTGTCGGAAACCGACGGCTCGCTGACAAATACCGGCTGGAAACGACGGGCGAGCGCCGCGTCCTTTTCGATATGCTTACGGTATTCATCCAAAGTCGTCGCACCCACACAGTGCAACTCGCCGCGGGCCAAGGCTGGTTTCAAAAGGTTCGATGCATCCATCGATCCTTCGGCCTTGCCAGCGCCGACAAGGGTGTGCAATTCGTCGATGAACAGCACGACCTGACCGGCCTCTGATTCAATCTCGCTCAGGACCGCTTTCAGGCGTTCTTCAAATTCACCACGGAATTTTGCACCGGCAATCAACGCACCAAGGTCAAGCGACAGAAGTTTCTTGTCCTTAAGCGTTTCGGGCACATCACCCTTGATGATACGCAGTGCCAGACCTTCGGCAATCGCGGTTTTACCGACGCCGGGCTCACCAATCAGAACCGGATTGTTCTTGGTCCGACGTGACAGTACCTGCACCGCACGACGGATTTCCTCATCACGGCCAATGACCGGATCAAGTTTACCGTCGCGCGCGGCCTCGGTCAGGTCACGGGCATATTTCTTAAGCGCGTCATACTGGTTTTCGGCACCCGCACTATCGGCCGTGCGGCCCTTGCGGATGTCATTGATCGCACCGTTCAGCGCCTGTGCGGTAACACCGGCATCTGCCAGTACCTTGCCCGCGGTTGATTTGGGATCAAGTGCAATGGTCAAAAGCAGCCGTTCAGCCGTGACAAAGCTGTCACCGGCTTTTTTGGCGACTTCCTGTGCCTGATCAATCAGACGGGCAAATTCAGATGAAAGATAAATCTGACCATTGCCACCGGAAACCTTTGGCAATTTCGCCAGTTCCTGCGCGCACCGTTCCTGGGCAAGCTTGGGCTTACCGCCGGATGCCTTGATCAGATTGGCTGCCAGACCTTCTTCGTCATCAAGCAGCACCTTAAGCAGATGAATCGGGACAAATTGCTGATGGTTTTCACGCAATGCAAGCGATTGCGCTGATTGCAGAAAACCTTTTGACCGATCCGTAAAGTTTTCAAATTCCATTCCTGTCACTCCTTGAGCCAACAGTATTCAAACTATGTGGACCTTCTTGGAAGCGTCCACGGCATTGGTGTCATTACCGAATTCTAAAATTATAGATTATTTCGACAGCGACAACATTGATATGTCTCAGTCTAGCGTGTTTGCAACCATATACCCCTACAAAAGTTGCAAGAATTATTTGTGCACCGCAGCACAACTTTCTGTCATTATTCTAGATATCATATGAGGATACTGAACTAATGACATTGCCAGCCAGTCCCTTCGGGGTTGCCCTTGGCAAAACAACGTTCTAACGTCGCCCGAATAAACAAACCAGACATGCCATTCGTCCCGTTTTTCCGGCATGCCAAAGCGCCATACAGGAATAGTGATCATGACGATCGAACTCAAAGCCATCAAAAGATACCCGGTCAAGGGAATGCGCGGTGTTGACCTTAAACAGGCAAAAATCAGCGCACACCACATGATTACCGATGATCGTCGCTTTGTGATTGCCACCCAATCATCTGTCGGACAGGAAGGCGTTCATGAATGGGCCCGCAAAAGCAACTTCCTGCAGTTGGTCAACACGCCAAAGCTGGCTGAAATCGGCACCGAATATGACGACGCCACCTGCACCCTGACCATTCTTCGAAATGGCCGCGCCATCTGCAAAGGCAAGCTGGACGATAGCATGGGCCGCACCGTGGTTGAGGATTTCCTCAAGGCGTTTCTGAAAAACGAGATCGCTGGCACGCCCAAGATCTATTCAGTCCCCGATACGAATTTCGGCGACATGAAAGAACCCTACATATCGCTGCTGAACCTGGCATCGATCCGTGATTTCGGTTCGCGCATTGTCCAAAGCGAAATCGATCCGATGCGTTTTCGCGGCAACCTGTTGATCGACGGGCTGGAACCGTGGAAAGAGCTTGAATGGAACGAAGACAAGATCATCAAGATCAATGATGTGTCGTTCCGCGTCGTCCATCCGATCACGCGCTGCAAGGCAACGAGCGTTAATCCCGACACGGCGATTTCCGATATCAATGTGCCGCTAATGCTGCGCAAAGGGGTAAACCACCTTTATATGGGGATTTACATCGAAGCGCTTGAAGACGGCATGATCACACCAGGCGACAAACTGACCGTGACCGTCACCTAAGGGCACCCGTTATCAGTTGCCGGAATTGAATGTCGGGGCGTGTACGGCGATACCCTTGAACATCTCGTCGTGATACCAATCAATGCGGTGCGCACGAATGGGCGGGCATCCCTTGCGGAACAATATCTGTTCTTCCTTGGGGAAGCGCGCCACTTCAGCTGACCGCAGGATGGGCTGATTATCCTGGGACCGCAAATGCACCGGACGGCTGGTATCCTTGCCGCCGCCGGTGTCATCAAATTTCGACATTGCGGTCAGGCCCGAAACCCAGTCCAGGTTAAACGCCCCTTCCTGGCTCAGAACCGAAATAGCGTCCACCCGGCCGACGACATTTTCCCAGTTCAGGCAGACATCCATCAGGCCACTCACACCAGAGAACCCCGGCCAGACGATCATGCCCTCGCCGTATCCACCGCCCAGAAGCCGTTCAAAAAGCGGCATCCGGCCTACATTTTCGATCCCATCCAACAAGACCAGGAATTCCGGATCGCCCGACTTCCAGCCACGCTGATTAAGCAGGTTCATCATGCCAGTCAGCATCACGCGGCTAAAGGATGGCTGAACTTCCGGGTTATCACCGCCAAGCTGACCAACGATAAAGATCGAAACCGGGCCACTGGTGATGTCTTCAAGTGTGAAGCTGCTTTTGCTTACCAGACGGGCGATTTGCGGATTGTCGAATTCTTCGGTGGCGGCACGGCAGGCCTCGATGATCTTCATCCGCTGATCTTCGGTCATATCAAGGATATTCAGCGCGACCTCGGATATACGGCCATCCGCAGACTCAATCCCCATCAGTTCTTCAAGGGTTTTGTAGAACCGGTGCGATGGCATGATCAGGTTGCGGCGTACCTCGGCAAGGTTGCGGTCTTCCTTGGCACTGCGCTGGATCGTGTAAACTATAAAGCCCTGCAACAACGTCCGTGCAATACGGACTTCCTGTTCATCGAGTTCCTTGACAAATACCGGCGCCAAAAGCGTATCGGCGATAAAGCCGGTATCGGTGATCATTCCTTCCCCCTGCTGGCGGATGAAATCGAACGGATTGAACTGTTGGGTTTCGACGCCGGTTTGTTTGTGCGGATCAATGACAATCAGTCTTTGTCCAAGCTTGGTACGGCGATCATGAATGGCGCGAAAGATGCTGCCATGGCGCTCATAAACAAACAGGTTGCCGGTGTGCAAAAGCGCGTTTGGCTCTGCCGAGGCGCGATAAAATTCTTCGGGTTTGGTCGAAAAGGTAATCACCCGCTTAAGGCCCTTGGCCCCGATCAGGCGCTTGTCATCCCCCCAACGCCCCAGAACGAAGGACGGATTGCTTTCAAGCAGCTTGCGACCGTTAAGGTCTTCAAGACTGGCCCACGCGCCCTCGCCACGACCACCGGCCCCTTTTCCGCCCAGTTTCTTCTTTTGCGATTTGGACGATGATGATGGCTTCATTCGGTTCAGGATGATGACAACCAGCGGAATGAACATCGGGACGATGAAACAGACAGCCCCCAACAGGGCCAACTCGTAATCACCATTAAACAGCCCAAGGGCGATAACCATACCGCCAAGAGCCCACAGCAAAACCATGACGACCCGAAATAAGCCAGTCCCCATCTATCACTCCCCACGAATGCGCCTGCACCGTGAAAAGATGCCGGTTCTTTTATCCCGATCTTGCTTCCACGGTTTTATTGATGATTTGTCCCAGCACCCGCGCAAAAAATAATCGAAGGTTGCACGGGATGTTCAATTATATGCTTATACAGTTTTACGACCCTTAAAGCACTGAGTCTTTGGGGGAATGCGCGGTTTTACAGATGGTCCAAACGACAACACCCCTGCAAGCGATGGGCTTGCAGGGGTGTTTGTCATGTTGAAAGACCGCCTCGGGTCAGATCAGGCCGAAACCGGCTCGGATCCTTCGTCAGAGGTGGCACCTTCTTCGTCATCACGACCTGCTGCGCGGCTACGACCGCGGCGGGCGGTCGGATGACGACCACGGGTACGTGCAGTACCGCTTGCGGCACGGCGCGGTTTCTTTTCACCGTCTTCGCCCTGCTCGGCAGTGTCGGTTTTGTCGGCACTTGCCGGTGCATCATCACCAGATGCTTCTGCCGGTGCGTTTTCCTCTGCGCTGGCGTCATCATCTGATTTCCGCGGACGACCACGGCCCGGACCACGCGCATCCGAACGACGCGCACGCGGTGCGCGTTTCGGCCGACCACCATCATCATCCGACGTTTCAGCAGAAGTGTTTTCTGCCTCTACCGGGGTGTTGTCATCGCCATTGTTTGACGCAGATTCTGCGTTTTCGTTGGCGTCACCCTGTTGATCATCGTTCTGATTTGACTGGCCATCACTGCGGTCGTCACGGCCACGATTGTTGCGCTGACGATTGTTGTCACCACCACGTTCCTCACGGCGCTGGTTTTCCCATTCCTGGGCAGCCTGAAGGATGCGGTGGTAATGTTCCGCGTGCTGATAGAAGTTTTCCGCAAGAACCGGATCGTCGGTGCAATCCTTCGCAAGGGAAATGTATTTTTCATAGACCTGTTGGGCGTTACCGCGTACGCGGCCGTCCGGTCCATTACTGTCAAAATTCTGAAATTTTGGATTTACTGGACGTTTATTCGACTGTTGCCGTCCGCGCGGACGTTTATTGTTATTTCTCATATCAACATGACTTTGGTGTTGAAGGACAATCCGGTAGCATCATCGGCTCCGGAACCACTCCGTCTGAAAAACATATTTCCCGCTAAACAGCGCCGATCACGGCATTATTTTTACAAACCTGCCGGGAACCTTGAAAGGAACGGAGATTGTCGACTGTTTACAGGGGAACACGGCGCTTTCATAAGCGCGTTGGGCACCCGGCCCGTTCGATTCAACCTATATGGCTTGATCGGTTATTCCAACTGTTTTTTTCACTCGCCTGCGCTTTTTTTACATCACAGGTACGGAAATATCAGATTACGCAACGTCCGACGGAACAACGGGTTTTCTTTGCCGCAACGCAACGGACAATTCCGCCAAGGTCTTCACGATACTCCACCCCGACAAAACCGGCCTCAACCAGCATCTGACCGACATCGTTTTCCTGCCCGCGACCGATTTCAAAGATGACGAAACCGCCGGGCTTTGCCAGATCAAACGCAACACGCGATAAAACGCGATAAGCCGCCAAGCCATCCCCCTCATCTGTCAGGGCAAGGCGGGGATCAAACTTTTGCACCTCCGGCGACAGGGTCGTCATCTCGTCTGCGGTGATGTAGGGCGGGTTTGACATCACAAGATCAAACCCTTCCGACCGGTCTTTATCATAAAGGGCGCTGTCCCAGTCCGAGACGCGGAATTCGACGCTGTCATCAAGCTCAAGCAGCTTGGCATTTTCACGCGCACAGGCCACCGCACCGTCGCTTAGATCAAGTCCAATGCCCGTCGCGCCTGGCAGATCGCCAATCGCGGACAACAACAAACACCCCGTCCCGGTGCCGAAATCAACAATCCGCGGCGCATCAGCATCCTCAAGGAAATCAATTGCCCATTCGACAAGTGTTTCACTATCCGGGCGGGGCTCAAGCGTTTCGGGTGACAGCTTGAAAGTATGGCGCCAGAAATCACGTTCGCCCAAGATACGTCCAACCGGTTCATGCCCGACGCGGCGCGCAATCATGCCCCGAAAGGTTTCCGCCTTGTCATCAGGCACAATGTCTTCGGGCCATGCACTGATCCGGCCCCCATCAACACCCGCGGCCCGTGCCAGAAGAATACGCGCATCCATCCGCGCGTTTTCAATACCGGCATCGGTTAAGGCAGCAACGGCCTCAGCCATCAGGCTGCCAAGGGTTGATTGGGTGTCAGAAGACATGATCAGCTTTCAATTTCGGCAAGCTTCTGGGCCTGCTCTTCGGCGATCAGGGCATCAATCATTTCATCGACCGCCGGGCCACCGGCAATAAAATCATCCAACCGATAAAGTGTAAGGTTGATGCGGTGATCGGACACGCGCCCTTGCGGGAAGTTATAGGTGCGAATACGCTCCGAACGGTCGCCTGATCCGACCTGTGATTTACGGTCGGCCGCACGCTCGCTGTCCTTGCTTTCGCGTTCCTGATCATAAAGACGCGACATCAGCATCTTCATGGCCTTTTCTTTGTTCTTGTGCTGCGACTTTGCTTCCTGGCTGGCGGCAACCACGCCGGTCGGAATATGGGTAATGCGCACGGCACTATCGGTGGTGTTGACGTGCTGGCCGCCCGCACCCTGTGAACGATAGGTATCAATACGCAGATCCTTGGGATCGATCTTGATATCGACTTCTTCGGCCTCTGGCAGAACGGCCACGGTCGCAGCCGAGGTATGAATACGCCCGCCACCTTCGGTCACCGGCACGCGCTGCACGCGATGCACGCCACTTTCAAATTTCAGGCGGGCAAACACATCGGTGCCCGATACGTTGACGATGACTTCCTTGAAACCGCCAAGGTCGTTTTCGCTGGCGTCCATCTGCTCGAACTTCCAGCCACGGCCTTCGGCATAACGCTGATACATGCGATACAAATCGGCGGCAAACAGGGCGGCTTCCTCCCCGCCGGTGCCGGCGCGAATTTCAAGGATGGCGTTTTTGGTGTCGGCTGTATCTTTCGGGATCAGCATCAGTTTCATCTGACGCTCTGCCTCGGGCAGCTTATCCTGAATGTCGTATTTTTCCGCCTCGGCCATTTCGCGCATATCGCGATCGCTTTGCGGATCGGCCAGGATTTCCTCGGCTTCTTCCAGATCGTTCAGAAGCTTTTTATACGCTTCGATCGCCTCGACCACCGGGGCCAATTCTGCATGTTCGCGCGACAGCTTGGAAAAGCCATCCCCATCAAGCTCTCCGCTTGAAAGAAGCGAATTGAGTTCGTCGAACCGGCGTGTAACGCCTTCGAGTTTCCCAAGGTCCAAACTCACTCTTTATTCTCCTGTTCAGGGTCGCCTGGCACGTCATCGTGGCCAAGCGGCTTGTCTTCAAGTTCAAACAGGCGCGACAACAGTTTCTGGGCCTTGACCCATTCCACGGTGCCCGCACCGTCTGTTGTCGTCGCCAAATCTTTCAATGCCTGTGTCGGCGTATGCAAAAGGCGATTGATCAAAAGCCTTGTCGCCTTTTCCGCGTCCCCATGACTTTCAGCCAGTGCATCTGCGCGCACCGCTTCAAACCGTTTGCGCAGATCGGCAATTGCCGGCACGGCTGCGCGTTGGGCACGGTCACGCACAAAATTATCAATTTCCGCTTCGATCAACGCCCAGGCCTGATCGGCCTTTTCTTCACGGCCGCCGCGCCCTTCAGCAGCGATCTTTTCCAGATCCTCGATCCGGTAAAAGAAAACCTCGTCAATCTCGTCGACCTGCGGATCAATATCCCCCGGCACGGCCGTATCGATCATCAGAACCGGTCGGAACCGGCGGCGTTTGACTGCCGCCATCGCACGATCCTTGTCGATCATGTAACGCCGCGATCCGCCTGCGGTCAGAACAAGGTCCGCCTCGGCCAGAAGCCGGTCCAGATCATCGATTTCCGACCAGTGGCAATCCAGCCTGCGCGCCACCAGACGCGCACGGGCCGCCAAACGATCTGTCACCAGAATGCGTCCGATGCCCCGTTCTGCCAGCGATGCGGCGATCAGTTCCCCCATGTCACCAGCCCCTGCCAAAAGCAGGGTACAGTCGCCAAGATCGCCATGCAGATCGCGCGCAACCGATTGCGCGGCGGCGGCAATTGATACGGCCCCCTGCCCGATCCCGGTCTGATTGCGGACCTTTTTGGCAATGGCATAGGCCGTCTGATAGACCAGCTCCAACTCCCGCCCGACCAGATCATGCTTGCGCGCGATCCGGTGCGCATCCTTGACCTGACCAAAAACTTCGGGCTCGCCGATCACCAGACTGTCGAGTGATGCCGCGACGGCAAACATATGACGGAGCGCATCCCGGCCAGACCGGATGTAAAGCTCGGTCGCAAGCTGATCGCGATCCAGATCTGCCCACAGCGACATCAGATCAATCAGGCGTTCGCGCCCGCGTTCGGCCTCGGACGCCAAAAGGTGAACTTCAGTACGATTGCAGGTCGAAACGACAACCGCCTGACCGAGACGGGCCTGTTCAATGGCGGCCAAAAACTGTGGCAGGCGGGCTTCTTCGATGAAAAGACGGTCGCGGGTATCCTCGCTTGAGCGCCGATGATTGGTGCCGATCACCATCAGGCGATCCAGCGGCCAATCCCCGGCATCCTCATGCGAAATCGCGTCCGTCACACCATTCTCACTTTTTGCCGATCACATCAGCCAGTTGATCAAGCGCCACTTCCTGCTGCTCGCCACTGTCTAGGTCGCGCAACTGGGCAACACCCTTGGCAAGTTCGTCATCCCCAAGGATGACCGCCTTGCAGGCATTGGCCTTGTCCGCACGCTTCATGCGCTTTTTCATGTTGCCGGAATAGCCAAGCTCGACCGCAACACCCGCCTCGCGCAAGGTCTGGGCAAGGGTGCGACATTTGGCCTCGGCCGCGTCGCCCATCGGGATCAGTGCCACCGGGCGTGCACCCGCCGGGGCTTCGCCGACCATCAATGCCAGGCGTTCAACACCGGCTGCCCAGCCAACACCGGCCGTCTGCGGACCACCCATGGTCGAGATCAGTCCGTCATAACGGCCACCGGCCATGACAGTACCCTGCGCACCAAGGGTGTTGGTGGTGAACTCGAAACAGGTGTGGCAGTAATAATCAAGACCACGCACCAGACGCGGGTTCAGTTCGTAATTGATGCCGATATCGCCAAGCCCCTCGGTCAAAGCCTTGAAGAATTCCTTGGAATGCTCGTTGAGGTATTCGGCAAACAGCGGCGCATTGGCCACCAGTTCGCGATCGCCTTCATCCTTGGAATCCAGAATACGCAACGGGTTCTTTTCAAGGCGCGAACGGCTGTCTTCCGACAGCTTGTCAAAATGGCCCTTGAAGTAATCAACCAGCACATCGCGATACGCCGCACGGCTTTCCGGGTCACCAAGGGTGTTAAGCTCAAGCGTGATGCTGTCCCAAAGACCAAGGGCCTTTAGGATATGCGCACCATAGCCGATCATTTCGATATCGCCGGCGACCTGTTCGACGCCAAGCAGTTCGGCACCAATCTGGTGGAACTGGCGCTGACGGCCTTTCTGCGGGCGTTCATACCGGAACATCGGGCCATAATAGCTGACCTTGACCGGTGACATCTGCTGCATACCATTGGAAATATAAGCACGCGCAATACCCGCTGTTCCCTCGGGACGCAGCGTGATCTGTTCGCCACCGCGATCTTCAAAGGTATACATCTCCTTGGTGACGACGTCGGACGTGTCGCCAAGGGTGCGCGCAAAGACCTCGGTAAATTCAAAGATCGGTGTGGTCATGCGATGGTAGCCATACAACTCGCCGATTTCGCGTGCGGTATTCGCGATGTAATCCTGCAGACGGTTCTGTTCCGGCAGAAGGTCGTGCGTGCCACGGACGGGTTGAAGCGATGCCACTTTGGGTCTCCGATCTAACTTGAATTCCAGATATTTGCGCGAAACGTCAATCGGCGCAAACACATGCGAACATGAAAATAGCTTTCCGCCGGTGTGGCGGAAAGCCAAAAGTAGTCAATACTGCCTTGCTATTCCGCCGCGGTTTTCTTGGCGGCTTCTTCGGCTTCGATTTTTGCGGCACGTTCTTCGACCAGTTCAACGATATGGTCGACCATCTTTTCCGTGCTGATATTGTGATCCGGGCGGCCGGAAATATACATCTTGTGGTTCCCACCACCGCCACCGGTAAGACCGATATCGGTTTCACGCGCCTCGCCCGGACCATTGACGATACAGCCAATGATCGACAGCGAAATCGGGGTGGAAATATGGGCAAGGCGCTTTTCAAGCTCTGCCACCGTTTCAACCACGTTAAAGCCCTGACGCGCGCAAGACGGGCAGGAAATGATCTGAACGCCACGGGTCCGCAGACCCAGCGATTTCAGGATATCAAAACCAACATGGATTTCCTCAACCGGGTCGGCAGACAGCGACACACGAAGGGTATCACCAATACCGGCCCACAGCAGATTGCCCATGCCAATCGATGATTTCACCGTGCCACCGCGCAGACCACCGGCCTCGGTGATGCCAAGATGCAGCGGATAGTCACATGCCTCGGCCAGACCGTAATAGGCGGCAACAGCAAGGAATACGTCCGATGCCTTGACCGAGATTTTAAATTCACGGAAATCCTGATCTTCAAGGATTTTGGCGTGGTTCAACGCACTTTCGACCATCGCCTCTGGGCACGGTTCGCCGTAACGTTCCAGCAATTCCTTCTCAAGTGACCCGGCATTCACACCGATACGCATTGAACAACCATGATCCTTGGCGGCCTTCACAACTTCACGCACACGTTCGGTCGACCCGATATTGCCCGGGTTGATGCGCAGGCATGCTGCACCGGCCTCGGCGGCCTCGATCGCGCGTTTGTAATGGAAATGGATGTCGGCCACGATCGGGACATGCACCTGTTTGATGATGTCTTTCAGGGCCGCGGTTGATTCCCGATCCGGGCAGGACACACGAACGATATCCGCACCTGCCTCTTCCAGTCGATGGATCTGCGCAACGGTCGCATTCACATCGGTTGTCAGGGTATTGGTCATCGACTGCACCGAGATCGGTGCATCCCCGCCAACTTCCACGTCACCGACACGGATTTTGCGGCTTTGACGGCGTTCAATATCGCGATATGGGCGGACGCTCATTTCCGGTTCCAAAATGTTTTAGATGTCTTGGGGGTGTATATAGCTTATCAAACGCGGTTTAGAAACCGTTGGCTAACAGATTTTCCGCCAGATTTCGCATAGCTGTCACGAAAAAGGCGACCCGTTCGGATCGCCTTTCGCATTTTGTCTGTTTTCATCGCCCGCAGGCGTTGACCAAACCTATTGAACGGTTGGTTCTTCTGCCTGGGTCAGATCACCGACATCAAGCGAGAAGTCCGAAATCACCGCGCCATATTCCCCGACCGGCTGGGCTTCGGAACCATCGATGCTATAGGTCAGGGCACCGGCATTGCCGACTTCAAGTTTCAAACCGTCACGATTCGGAACCATATAGGTATCACCGGCTGTCAGCATCCGGGTCAGCAGAACATTGCCATCTGCCTCGCGGATACGAACCCAACTGGTTTCCACCGCCGAAATGGTGACACGGCTATCGACATTGACCGCGCCAAAGACGCGTGCGCCACCGGCCTCGTCAACTTCGGGTGCCGCGGGAACCGACGCAACTTCCGCTGCCGGTGCAGCCTGCGTTTCTGCGGCTGGTGCCTCTGCGACTTCGGCTTCAACCGGTGCCTGTTCTGTGGTGGTTACCACTTCGTTGGCAACGGGTGCAGCTTCCTGCGCCGGGGCTTCTGCAACTTCCTCGGAAACGACAGGTGCTTCTGCCGGTTCTTCGGTTGCTTCTGCGACTTCGGCTACGGGTTCAGATGCTGGTTCTGCGACCGGGGCCTCGGAAACGGTGGTTTCTTCAACCGTTGCTTCCGTGTTGCCGGCACTTTCCGGTGCAGAGGCAACTGATGCCCCCTGATCGGCAATGACCGGTGCAGGCGTTGTTATTTCTGCCTCGGCGGCCTGTGCATCTGCGGCGTTTTCAAGATTACGCGGCGCTGAATCCTGGCTTGCCGTTGTCGAGTAGCTTGCAAGTCGCTCTGGCAACGGATCAACCAGATCGGCAATGGTTTTGCCCTGGCTCGACAGGTAGTACCATCCGCCATAAGCACCAAGACCAAGCATAACCGCGATCAGCAACACCGCCCCACCGGGTACACGGCTTTCCTGTACGGGTTTTGGGAAGGACAGTTCACTACGCACGGCCGGCGCATTGCTTTCTGCGCGGAAGCGACGTGCGATCTCTGCACCGTCCAGTCCAAGATGTTCGGCATATGCCTTCACGAAGCCAAGGCCATAAGGACCATTCGGCAATGCCGCATAGTCGCTGCTTTCAATGGCTTCGATGTAAATTTTGCGAATACGAAGCATGCGGCAAACGTCTTCGACTGTTTGCCCCAAACCAACGCGGGTCGCCTTCAAAAGGCTCCCGACCTCGGTATAACCACCGATCTGGTCTTTATGTTCGTCCATCACACTGTCATTTGCAGACGAATCCCCGGACAAAGGCCTGAAACGAAGGCGTTCTCGGGTTTCGTCATCCAAATGATCTTCCTTTCGCTTTTTGATCGCCAACTGCGCACCCCCACGTTACGATCTAGCAATAAAACTAGCAGATATCCCCACCAAAAGCGATTGTTTTTAAAGTTTTACACCGTGATCTATTGCGAAAGCCTTAAGACGCGAACGCAATGATCTGGTCGGATTATCCATTATCGTCAGAATATAACTCTCGACTTCAGACTTACACATGCTTCTGACCATTTCCTTGACCGGACCAACAGAGGCAGGCGCCATCGACAAGCGTTTAATTCCCAAACCGATAAGGGCCATCGCCTCAAGGGGACGTCCCGCCATTTCACCACAGATGGTCAGGCGAACGTCCTTTTGATCGCACAATGTCACCAACTGGCGCATGAATGCGAACACACTTGGCGACAGCGTGTCATACCGGCCCTCGATCCTTGGATTGCCGCGGTCAGCAGCAAACATGAACTGCAACAGATCATTCGTCCCGACCGAGAGGAAATCAACCCGTTGCAGCAAGGCCGGAGCCTGCCAGATCAGGGCGGGGACTTCAAGCATGGCTCCGACTTCGACCTTGCGCGGGATAAATCCGCGTACGGCTTCACGTTTGAGCTGCTCGTCAAGAACCGCCTTTGCCTGATCAAATTCAGCAACTTCGGCGATCATCGGGAACATGACATAAAGATCGCGGTCATGCCCGGCCCGGATCAGTGCGCGCAACTGATGCACAAGCACCGCCGGACGATCCAGTGTGATCCGGATCGATCGCCAGCCCATCGCCGGATTCTCTTCTGTCATATCCTCCCAATAGGGCAGCAATTTGTCACCGCCCACATCAAGAGTTCTGAAAACCACCGGTCGGCCTTCGGCCTGTTCGAAAATACGGTCATAAAGCCGGGTCTGATCGGTAATGTCGGGCATGGCGGATCGCACCATGAACGGAATTTCCGTCCGATACAGGCCAATCCCGTCCGCCCCGCTTTCAATCACATGCGGAACATCAATCAAAAGCCCGGCATTCACATTAAGTGAAATCTCCGCCCCGTCGGTCGTTTCGGCCGGCAGGTCCCGCATCTGGGCATAAAGCGCTTTTCGCTCTGCCCGGGCGCGCAACGCGCCATCAATCACCGCACGGACGTCTTCGCTTGGCCGAACGAAGAGCTGGCTGTTGTCTGAATCGACAATCAGCGGATCACCGGCCTCGACCTTATCAAGCACACCCTTGACCCCGCCCAGAACCGGGATATCAAGCGCGCGCGCAACGATTGCGACGTGCGAGGTGTGCGACCCTTCTTCAAGGGCAAGGCCACGCAGACGGGTATGATCATAATCAAGAAGTTCGGCCGGGCCGATATTGCGCGCCACCAGAATGATATCATCGGGCAGATCGCCAAAGGCCGGGGATTGATACTGCCCCGAAAGATGCTGCAAAAGCCGGTTGGCCAGGTCTTCAAGATCGTGCAACCGTTCGCGCAAATAGGGGTCGGTGACCTGCGCCATGCGCGCACGGGTATCGTCATGCACCTTCTGAACCGCGGCCTCGGCCGTCAGGCCCGTATGCACCGCCTCGGTAATGCGGTTCAGCCAGCCGGTATCCTGGGCAATCATCCGGTAGGCTTCAAGGATGTCGCCCGGATCATCGCCCTCATCCATGCCGTTGATGCCTGAAACGGCTTCCAGCATCTTATCAAGATGGTTCTGAAGGCCGTGCATGGCTTCGCGCAGGCGCGTCAGTTCTTCTTCCGGATCATCCGAAACCATACGATCAATGACGATGCGCGGTTCATGCAAGACGGCAATGCCCTTGCCGATCCCCGGTGCCAGACGCGCCCCGCCCAGACGCAATGGCAACAACGCGATGCCATCGGCCGGGATCAGTTCCTCGCGGCTGACAAGTTCGCCACCGGCGACCATTTCGGCCAGCACCATGGCGACGTTTTCAAGCGCTTCCTGTTCGTCCTCGGAATACAGGCGCTCGGTCCGGTTCTGCACGGCAAGGACGCCTATAATGCGACCACCGCGCAGGATCGGCACACCGATCATCGAATGATAGATTTCCTCGCCGGTTTCCGGACGATAGGCAAAGTTCGGATGGCCTTGCGCGTCCTTAAGGTTAAGCGGGCGGGCATGGGCCGCGACAAAACCGACAATCCCCTCGCCCACGCGAAGGCGGGTCAAGTGAACTGCTTCCTTGGACAGACCACAGGTCGCAAACAGTTCCAGCACTTCGCCCGCACGCATCACATAGACCGAGCACACCTCTGCCACCATATCAGCGGCAATGATGGTCACAATCTGTCCGAGGCGTTCTTCAGCAGTCCCCGGTCCAGCCATGACGTCGCGCACACGCTTTAGAAGGCGTCGCGGACCTGTGACTGCGGCGGACGGAATGCTCATTTGACTTAGCTGTCTCTCTTAACCAGGGATTGAACGGCCTGTTCGACCAACTCTTCGAGGATTTCGGAAACCGGTTGTTCTTTCTTTACCATACCAACCGACTGTCCTGCCATAACCGATCCGCTTTCGACGTCACCATCGATCACGGCACGGCGCAGGGCACCTGCCCAGAAATGTTCAATTTCAAGCTGTGCAGCACCTTGGTCAAGCTCGCCTGCGCGGAACTTTTCAATCACCGCACGCTGGGTGTTGCGGAATTCTTCGGTGCCCTTGTTGGCCAGCGCACGTACCGGAATAACCGGGAAACGGTCATCAAGCTGCACGGTGGTCACCGCGTCGCGCGCACTTGCACGGATAAAGGCCTTTTTGAAATCGGGATGGGCAATGCATTCCTCGGCACACACAAGCCGCGTGCCGATCTGGACACCCGATGCGCCCTGTTCAAGCAAACCGGTAATCGCTTCACCGCGGCCAATACCCCCGGCGCAGAAAACAGGAATATCGGAAACTTCCGGCAGGATTTCCTGTGCCAGAACCGTCAGCGATACCGGGCCAACATGGCCACCCGCTTCGCTACCTTCAATCACCAGCGCATCAGCACCCGAGCGGATCAGCTTCTTGGCCAGAACCAGTGCCGGGGCAAAGCAGATGACCTTGGCAAATTCCTTGGCCTGCTTGATCGAGGCGGAAGACGGCAGGCCACCGGCCAGAACCACATGCCCAACGCTGTGTTCACGGCACACTTCAATCAGTTCATTGAGCTGCGGGTGCATGGTGATCAGGTTGACGCCAAACGGCTTGCTGGTCATTTCCTTTGTGGCGGCGATTTCGGCCGACAACAGATCCGGGGTCATCGACCCGCAGGCAATTACACCAAAACCACCCGCGTTGGAGACCGCCGAAACAAGGTGACGCTCTGAAACCCAGGACATGGCGCCGGCCATGATGGCGTAGTCGGTACCAAGGAATTCCTTGCCCGATGCCCACAGGTTTTCCAGACGCGCCCGTGCGGCGTCAATTTTCGGATCACTCATATTCTCTGTACCCCAAAGCAGAAACGCAGGAGACCAGTGGTCTCCTGCCATTTCATTACAAAGGCTGAAACACACTGCTCCAGCTAGTATGTATTATTACAGGTAATTTAACAGCGGCTTAATCGCCAAACTGTTGAACTTACTCGGCATCCAGACCGTATGCCGTGTGCAATGCACGAACGGCAAGTTCGGTATATTCCTCGGCGATCAGAACACTGACCTTGATTTCCGAGGTCGAGATGACCTGAATGTTGATGCCTTTTTCCGCAAGGGTTTCAAACATCTTGCGGGCGACACCGACGTGGGAACGCATACCCACACCAATGATCGACACCTTGGTCACATCAGAGGTGCTGAGCAGTTCCTGATAGGCGATCTTGTCTTTGTTCTTTTCAATCACCTGAAGCGCACGCTGGAATTCACCACGCGGAACGGTAAAGGTCATGTCCGTGCTTTTGCCGTCTTCTGAGACGTTCTGCACGATCATGTCGACATTGATATTGGCATCAGCCAGCGGGCTGAAGATTGAAGCGGCAATGCCCGGCTTGTCCGCAACTTTCACCAAGGTGATCTTGGCTTCATCACGGCTATAGGCAATTCCGCTGACGACTTCCTGTTCCACGATCTCGTCCTCGTCTACAACAAGTGTTCCTTCTGCATCACTAAAGGTAGAACGGACCTGCACCCGGACGCGATGGTTCATTGCCATCTCGACTGAACGGGTTTGCAGAACCTTTGCACCAAGGGATGCGAGTTCCAGCATTTCTTCGTAGGTAATCTTTTCGATCTTGCGCGCCTTCGGCACAATGCGCGGATCGGTGGTGTAAACACCGTCGACATCGGTATAGATGTCGCAACGATCTGCGTTAAGTGCCGCGGCAAGGGCCACTGCCGACGTATCCGAACCACCACGCCCAAGGGTGGTGATGCGGTTATCGGGTGCGATCCCCTGGAAACCGGCCACGCAAACGACTTCGCCGCCATTCATACGCTTATCAAGCTCGGTGGTGTCGATTTCCTTGATGCGGGCCTTGGCATGTGCACCGTCGGTCTTGATCGGGATCTGCCAGCCAAGCCAGGAACGTGCAGGCACATCCATGCTTTGCAGCGCCATCGCCAGCAAACCGACAGTCACCTGTTCACCCGACGATACGATCACGTCATATTCACGTGCATCATACATCGGCGAAACTTCCTGCGCCCAGCCAACCAGTTCGTTGGTCTTGCCCGACATGGCGGACACGACAACAGCAACCTGATTGCCGGCATCGACCTCGGATTTCACCCGGCGCGCGACATTCTTGATTTTCTCGACATCGGCGACCGAAGTGCCGCCAAATTTCATGACAATACGGGCCATGAAGTATCCCCGCTATGCTCGCCGTCCATCGGCTGTCCGAACGTGACGGCATGTGATCCGGTCCCGGCCCGGGTAAGCATGCCTAATTTGCGGCGCTTCCCCTGATCCAAGCGGCGTAATCAATACTGCCATAATCCCCGCGAAACAAGCGTCAAGGATGCCGATAAATTGCGTGAGAGCAATTTTTTTGACCTGAAAATGTCCCAAACCGTCCGAATGCGGCAAATTGCGTCGCATATCATGCGAAAATTACCCAGTAACCCTGATGATATGCATCATCTGAACATGGCTGCCTTGCTTTGAATTTCTGCCAGATCGCCGCCATCGCACCGTCATTTGACAGGTGAGTATTGCCTTGCCGTGCGCGCACGCGTAAACAGGGCGTCATACAGCAACGTTGTTTTACGCCTTCGGAGCCACACCATGTCGGACGCATCCGCCCCCACCAGCCGCACCGCCAATGCCGATGAAATCGCACGTTTTTCTGCGATGTCTGAAAAGTGGTGGGATCCGAATGGTGTGATGAAACCGCTGCACAAATTCAATCCGGTGCGCCTGCAAATCCTGCGCGACAATATCTGTGCGCATCTTGGCCGCGATCCGGAAACGATAGAGCCTCTTAAAGGCATCGAAATCATCGATATCGGCTGTGGTGCTGGTTTGCTGTCCGAACCGCTTGCGCGCATGGGGGCAAAGATGACCTCGATTGACGCGTCCGAAAGCAATATCGAAGTCGCCAAAATCCATGCCGCACAATCCGGCCTTGAAATCGACTATCGCTGCGCAACACCGGAAATGCTGGCCGATGAGGGCAAGCAGTTTGACATCGTTTTGAACATGGAAGTCATCGAACATGTCGATGACCCGCAATTCTTCATGCAGGCTTGTGCATCGGTGCTCAAGCCGGGTGGCTTAATGTTTGTTGCCACACTGAACCGCACGATCAAGTCACTGGCACTGGCCAAAATCGGCGCGGAATACGTTCTACGCTGGCTGCCTGCGGGCACCCATGACTGGCGCAAGTTTATCAAACCATCGGAAATGTCGGGCTATCTGCGTGGTGCCGGTCTGGACCTTCAAGACATTACCGGGGTGGCTTACAACCCGTTCAACGACACATGGTCGCCTGCCCCGCGTGATCTTGATGTGAATTATATGGTGATTGCCCGAAAGCCTGACTGATCTTCTTGGATCGCGTCAGTTCTTTTTGGTTCCGTCATCCCACGGCAACGCCATGACATCGATGCCTTCATCGACCAGCTCGGCGGTTTCCTTGAGCGATGCCTGACCATAGATGCCGCGCTTTTCGGTTTCGCCGTAATGGATTTTGCGGGCTTCTTCGGCAAACTTGTTGCCGACATTTTCGCAATTGCTTTCGACCTGTTTGCGAATTTCGGCAATTGCGGCCTGGGTCGCTTCGGCGATTGCCTTTTGCTGTTTTTTTTCAGCAGCGACTTCTTTTTGGCGTGACGTGCGCAGACGCGGTGCCATCAGGGCCTTGCCAACATTTGACGTCCCACACACCGGGCAGGACATATCCCCGCTGGCGGCCTGCGCGTCATATGTTGCGCCGTCCTTGAACCAACCTTCGAATTCGTGATCATGTTCGCATTTAAGCTGAAATAGAATCATGATGGTACGTGTATAAGCCAAACCAGTAGCAAAACGATAACACTATCAGATACAGATCATATGGCGCGCATCGGCCGGGATCGCCAGCCTGCGGGCGCCACACTCAATAACCAAGATTTACAAAAATGTCATCCCAATTGCCATCAAGCTGGGTCACACAGCACTGTCCCACGCCACACCCCACCCGCAATCGCGCGCTTGATCTTGCCTGCGGCAAGGGACGGCACAGCTTCTGGCTGGCGGATCAGGGTTGGCAGGTGACGGCAATTGATCGCGATCTTTCGCAAACCGATGCCGATACAAACCCTGCGATCACTTGGATCGAAGCGGATCTTGAAACCGGCAGCTGGCCGTTGGACGATCAACAGTTCGATCTGATCGTTGTTGCCAATTACTTGCATCGGCCGCTGTTTGAATATCTGCGCAACGCCGTCCGACCGGGCGGCACCCTGATTTATGAAACCTTTATGGTCGGGAACGAAGCATATGGCCGTCCGCGATCACCGGATTTCCTGCTGCGCACCGATGAACTGGCAGACACATTTGCCGACTGGACGATCATCGCCCAGCAACAAGGCCCGATCAGAGCGAAACCGGGTGATGAAATTACAGCGATAAAACAATCTATTGTGGCGCAGAAGCCTGAATAAGGCGGATCAGCTGAACGGCATGGATGATTGAAACAAATCCGTAACATACTGTTTTTGCAAAAAGAAACACAACTTTCACAATTAAAATGTGTCGTTTCTGGCATCTTCCCTGCTGCTGTTTCAGGCATAGGCGTTAAGAGAGAAAAGCCATGAACGAAAAATACGAAATCATCGAAGATAGCGACGATATCCCGTCCAACCCGACCAACAACCCGTGCATTGACGATCTGATCAATGCACGCTTTTCCCGCCGCGGCTTTTTCAAAGGCCTGATGGCGACGTCGGCTGTTGTGGGCGCAGGCATTGCGACCAGAGGCGTTGCCAAGGCGCAGTCGCCATCCACCCTGACCTTCAAATCCATCCCGCAGAAAATCACCGAAACCCATGCTGTTGCTGACGGTTATGACGCCAGTGTGCTGATCCGTTGGGGCGACAAGGTTGTTGCCGATGCACCGGCATTCGTTCCGGGTCAGGTCGATGCCAACGCGCAGAACAAGCAGTTCGGTTATAACTGCGACTATGTCGGCTATATGCCGCTTCCGGTTGGTTCGCAGAATTCCGACCATGGTCTGCTGTGCGTCAGCCACGAATACACCAATGCCGAACTGATGTGGTCGGGCCTCAAGGACGCGATGGATGCATCCGAAGAACAGGCACTCCATGAAATCGCGGCCCACGGTCATTCGGTCATCGAAGTCAAGAAAACCGGTGGCAAATGGCAGGTTGTTGACGGGTCCGATTATGCGCGCCGCATCTCCCCGATCGACACCGAAATGCAGATTACCGGCCCGGCTGCTGGTCATGACCGCCTTAAAACCAATACCGATCCGACCGGCACCCGTGTTATCGGGACGCTGAACAACTGTGCGGGTGGCAAAACCCCGTGGGGTACGGTTCTGATCGCCGAAGAAAACTTCAACGGTTACTTTGGCGGCGATATCGCCAAAACCAGCGAAGAACGCAACTACAAGCGTCTGGGCATCAGCCAGGACAGCTGGTACTCGTGGGTTAAATATTTCGACCGCTTCAATGTTGAAAAAGACCCGAACGAGCCGAACAAATTTGGCTGGATGGTTGAAATCGATCCGTACGATCCGACCTCGATGCCGAAAAAGCGCACCGCCCTTGGCCGCTTCAAGCACGAAGGTGCGACCGTCATCATCAACAAGGACAACTCCGTTGTTGCCTATTCCGGTGATGATCAGCGTTTTGACTATCTCTACAAATTCATTGCGGCAAACAAATACAATCCGAATGATCGCGCCGCGAACATGGACCTTCTGGAAAACGGCACCCTGTTTGTCGCCCAGTTCCACGAAGATGGCAGCCTTGACTGGATGCCGCTGATCTTCGGTGAAGGCCCGCTGACCGCTGAAAACGACTTCCACAGCCAGGCTGATGTTCTGATCGAAGCACGCCGTGCGGCCGACCTTCTGGGCGCAACCCAGATGGACCGCCCGGAAGACGTCGAACCGAACCCGGTCAACGGCAAGGTCTATGTCATGCTGACCAACAACTCCAAGCGCAAGGAAGGCAACGCAGCAAACCCACGTGCGGCCAACCCGCATGGTCACGTGCTGGAACTTACCCCTCCTGGTGGCCGCGGCAAGGATGCCGATCACACCGCTTCGCGCTTTACCTGGGACATCATGATTGCTGCTGGCAACCCGGCGGTTGCCGATGACAAGGCGGTTTACCATCCGGCAGCAGAATCTTGGGTTTCCTGCCCGGACAACATGGCAATCGACCATCGTGGTCGCCTGTGGATTTCCACCGACGGCGCACCGAAGTCCGACATTCCTGATGGCATGCATGCCACCGATGTCGATGGCCCTGGCCGTGCGCTGACCAAATTCTTCTTTGCATGCCCGGTTGGTGCAGAAATGTGCGGTCCGGAATTCACCCCGGATGGAAAGACGCTGTTCCTTGCTGTTCAGCACCCGGCAGACGGTTCGTCCTATGACGCGCCAAGCACCCGTTGGCCGGACTTCCAGGCAGCAATGCCGCCGCGTCCGTCGGTCGTGGCTGTGACCAAAAATGACGGCGGTGAAATCGCGGGCTAATCCCCTGCGTCACTGTCCTGAAATGCAAAACGCACCGGCCAGTTTGCCGGTGCGTTTTTGTTTGTCTGCGTGTCACCCGTATTACTTGATCGGGGCTGCCATATCATAGGTGCCGTCATTATCTGAAATTGCCATCCAGCTTTTGTCCGACGCTGACTTGCTTTCAAGATCGGTCCAGTTGCCTTTGGCGGCACTGATGTTGCCAGAAATATCTTCGTTCCAGAAACCAACAACGGCTGGCGTGATATTCAGATAAAGCTTGCCGTCAACAATCCGCCACAGGTTCGGGTTGGCCGGCACTTTGCCGCCCTTTACAACCCCGTATGCACAATGACCGTCAAAGGCCGGCGCGTATTTCGCCGGATCGGCCAGAAACATGTCGCGGTTTTCCTCGGACGCAAATGCCCAGGTCGCACCGTTATATTCGGCGGTAATGTCGGCCCGACCCGGAACGGCATGGGGCTGCATCATACCAACATCCTTTTGCGGCAAATTGAAATAGGCCACCGCGTCATAGCCGCTGATCGCAAAGCCGGTTTCATCGACATATTGCTCGCCCGCAAGGGCGGCACCCGACAGGCCAAAAACAAATGCCGTACCGATCAAAAACTTTTTGAACATCATCCCTGTTCCTCCGTTTGAAAATCCCTGATGAACCGAGTTTGCCCGGGAAGGGCTTCAAAGCGAAATGACGTTGCGACACTGTTTCGTGAGATCGCGTGAGCCTGTGAAAAGCCGGCTCGTGCTTCCTATATCAATCAAAGAGAATTACCCCTTGACCTTAACTATAGTTGAGGAATTACCAAGAAGGGAAACCGGAAAACAGACACACCAAAAAAGGACAAGCCATGACTGCTGCATTTCTCGAACACGTGAATTTTACGGTCGCCGATCCAGCGAAAACCGCCCGGAACCTGCATAACTGGTTTGGCTGGCACACCCGCTGGCATGGAGAGGCCATCCATGGCGGGCTGTCCTATCATGTTGGTAATGACACAAGTTATGTCGCGATCTATGCCCTTGGCACGCCGAAGGACGGCCAGGATAACTCCTATGCCACCATCGGCGGACTGAACCATATCGGGATTGTCGTCGATGACCTTGATGCGACCGAGGCAAAGATCAAGGCCGACGGCATTGAAACCTTCAACCATGCCGATTACGAACCCGGCCGCCGGTTCTATTTCCGGGATGAAAACAACATCGAATTCGAAGTGGTCAGTTACGCCTGACCACTTCGGTCAAGCCCGGACTAACAGGGCTTATATTCCCGATCATTGCCAAGTGATGGCACCATCCGGCGAATTTCATCAACGCGCGTCAAATCAATTTCGGCGGTGATGAAACCCGGATCGGTGCCGCCATCGGCCAGAACCTGCCCCCAAGGATCAATGATCAGGGAATGACCAAACGTCTGGCGGTCGCCTGGATGATCACCGCACTGGGCGGCCGCAATCACAAAGCATCCGTTTTCAATCGCACGCGCCTTCAAAAGCGTATGCCAGTGCGCCTGCCCGGTGGTGCGGGTGAAGGCCGCCGGGATGCTCAGGATCTTTGCCCCTGCCTTGGCGTAATCGCGAAACAGATGCGGGAACCGCACGTCATAGCAGATCGATATCCCGACCTTGCCAAATTCGGTGTCGGCCAGTCGGGCCGCATTGCCGGGCCGGAATGTTTTACTTTCGCGGTAACTTTCGCCATTGGCCAGATCGACGTCAAACATGTGGATCTTGTCATAGGACGTGATGACCTTGCCATCCGGACCAATCACAAAACACCGGTTCGCAACACGGTCTTCATCGGGCACTTTGACATGCAGCGATCCGACAATCAGGGTGGATTTCAGTTCTTCGGCCAGGTCGCAAAAGAAAACCAGACCGGGATGCTCATTCTCGGGAAAGGCAGCGGCACGGACATTTTCGCCGCCAAACGACATCATCGACACGTTTTCAGGAAAGGCGATCAATCTGGCCCCGGCAGCACTGGCATCGCGGGCATAGGTTGCTGCGCGCGCAAGGTTATCAGACATCACATCGCGCGAATTGACCTGCACGCAGGCCGCAATGAAACGGGTCATGACGCAGTCTCCTTTTTATCATTATCCGTCTTCATGATGCGTCTCATCCCAGCCTGCCGCAATAGACAATTGGGATAGCGCAGCCGCGAACAAGGCCCGCAAAAAGACCTGCGCCTTGGCACACACATTACGCATTTCCGTATCAACAACCAACGTCACGCACATGCCAAATTCAGTCTTTTCATCCCCGAAATTAGTGTATACAGTATTCCGTACACCTAACGAGGATCGAAGATGGAACCTCTTTCCGGCCGAAAAAGTCTGACTGACGAAGTGCATGACCGTTTGGTTGATGCCTTGTGTTCCGGTGCTCTCCCTCCCGGGACACCTTTGCGTCAGGAAGCTATTGCCGAGGAACTCAATGTCTCGCGGCAACCAGTGTTGCAAGCTCTGGGGTTGCTGCGTCGTGACGGACTGGTCGAACCGATGGGACGGCGCGGATATCGCGTTGCGCCTGTCGACAGCGACCTTGTCCGTCACGTTTATGACCTGAGAGAAGCATTTGACGGGCTTGCAGCTCGTCTTGCTGCTGAAACCAAGGCACCAGATCGGGAATCGGCTTTGCGGGCTGCCATTATACAGGGACACCACGCTCTGGGCAGCGGCGACACCGCAAACCTTGTTGCAGCCGACGTCGCATTCCATCAAACGATCTACCGTTTGTCGGGTAACCCCCTGTTGCCCGAAGCATCAGCCGCAGTCTGGCTTCAGATCAGACGCGTGATGCATGCCTACCTGCAGATCGGGTACCCCCGTGATCCGATCTGGACGGAACATCAGGCCATCGCCGATGCAATCTGTGTCGGCGATGGTCCTCTTGCCGAAAAACTGGCGCGCGATCATGGGCGCAATGCACGTGATCGCCTGATTTCCCGAATGGAAAAGCCAAGCTAACCTTCCCCTCGCTGCCACCAACAGCCCGCCTTTTCCGAGCCCTTCGCACCACCAATCCCCATCGACTTCAAAAAATCTGCCAATGACCCGTCCGCGTCGCCAAAGGCAGAACCATATAAGAACGACAAGTTTCCTGTCTGGGAGGAACGCCAATGAACCTTGATATAAAGCTCCGCAAACGGGCCGATGAAGGCAATCCCGTCCGGGTTGGCATTATCGGTGCTGGCAAGTTCGGATCGATGTTTTTAAGTCAGGCCGGCCATCATCCGGGCTATCACGTTCTGGGTATTGCCGATCTTAGCATTGATCGTACCAAGGCCGCCCTGCGCCGTGTCGGATGGTCCGATGACCAGTTTGCGGCAAAGGACGCTGCATCGGCCTATCGCGACGGCACCACATGGCTGACCGAGGATGCAGATGCCCTGATTGCCGCCGACGGGCTTGAAGTCATCATTGATGCCACCGGAAGCCCCGCGGCCGGTATACGCTTTGCGCTTAAGGCCATCGAACACGGCCGTCACATCGTCATGGTCAATGTCGAGGCCGATGTGCTTGCAGGCCCCCTGCTTGCCAAACGGGCCGAGGCCGCGGGTCTTGTGTATTCCATGGCCTATGGCGATCAACCGGCGCTGATTTCGGAAATGGTTGATTGGGCACGCGCGATTGGCCTGCCGGTAACGTGTGCTGGCAAGGGCACGAAATATCTTCCGATCTATCACCATGTCACGCCCGATAATGTCTGGCATCACTATGGCCTGACACCCGAACAGGCACAGGCGGGCGGCATGAACCCGCAAATTTTCAACAGCTTCCTGGATGGTACCAAATCGGCCATCGAAATGGCGGCCGTGTCCAATGCCTGTGATCTTGTGCCGCAGGATTACGGATTGCAGTTCCCGGCCTGTGGCGTTGACGATTTGCCCCGCCTGCTTTGTCCGCGCGAAAGTGGTGGCATATTGGATCGCAAAGGCACGGTCGAGGTGGTTTCAAGCCTTGAACGCGACACCCGCCCGGTGTTTCGCGATCTGCGCTGGGGCGTTTATGTGACCTTTGAGGCCCCCAGCGATTATGTCGCGCGCTGCTTTAACGAATATGGCCTTCTGACCGATCCAAGCGGACAATATTCGACCATGTACAAGCCCTATCACCTGATCGGGTTGGAACTTGGCATTTCGGTGGCCTCCGCCGCCTTGCGCGGTGAAGCCACCGGCACATCACGCGCATGGTCGGGCGATGCGGTCGCCACCGCCAAACGCGATCTTAAACCCGGCGAAATGCTTGATGGCGAGGGCGGATATACAGTTTACGGCAAACTGATGCCTGCGCTGACGTCAAAGTCACGCAATGCCCTTCCGATCGGGCTTGCGCACCATTTGAAAATCAAACGACCTGTCGCCATGGATCAAACCCTGACCTGGGACGATGTCGAATTTGATGCCAAGGACCCGGCAATTGCCTTCCGCAAGGAAATGGAAACCACCTTCGGCTAACATCACAATCATCAGACAAATAAAAACCCCGGCCAAATTGGCCGGGGTTTTGTATGACTATTGCCGTTAATCAGCCAAATGGCGATCAGGCAGACAGCTTGGCTTCGAGCTTGTCAGCAGCTTCCAGCGCCATCAGCTCGTCACAGCCGCCAATATGTTCGTCATTGATGAAGATCTGCGGCACGGTATGACGACCATTGGCACGGTCCATCATTTCCTTTTTGCGACGCGGTTCCATCATCACATCGATCAGCTGGTATTTCGCACCCTTTTCCTCAAGCAGCTTACGCGCACGCTTGCAATACGGGCACCATTCGGTGGCATAGACTTCAACTTTTGCCATGAGGCAGTCATCCTTTCTTTGGCAACCGATCATCGCGAATGCCCCGGATTATCGGGTCCACTGCGTCTGATACGGTGCGGAATTTCAGTCAGATGACGGCTATATAACAGAAATCTTGCAGCGCGTCATCGCACGACACGTGCAACCGTGATCACAGATACGTGCATAACGCCTGATTGCTTTAACGCCCGAACACAGGCATTGGCCGTCGCCCCGGTGGTCAGAACATCGTCAACCAAAACAACCCGCGCCCCGGCAAGATTGCGTTTCTCAGCGCGCGCTTCATCGACAACAAATGCCCCGCCAACTTCGCGTTTGCGTGAAGACGGCCCAAGTCCGCCAAGGCTTCTTGTATTACGCTGCCGCCCCAAAACCAGGCCATCCCATGGCACGCCTGTCATCTGCGACAGCTTTGCCGCCAAAAGGCCCGACTGGTTATAGCGCCGTTTCAAAAGCCGTCGTCGATGCAACGGCACCGGCACGATCAGATCGGCCTGATCCCAGATCCCCCTGCCCGCCTGATAGACCCAGCGCGCAAGAAGTGGTGTCAGATCACCGCGATCCGCATGCTTGAACCGCAACAGGTATTCGCGGCTGTGATCATCATACACCAGTGCCGCCCGTGCCTGATCAAAGGCCGGTTTCTTTTGCAGGCAATTGCCACACAAAATCTGTCCGGCTTCATCAGGGTCACCAGCGATGTTAGCGCTATCATCGAGTTCAAACGGGTAACCGCAACAGGCACATTGCGGGGCCGTGATAAACCTTAAACCCGCCCAACACGCGGCACAGACCGCATGGGTGGTATCGGTCACATCGCCACAGCCCCCGCAACGCGGTGGTAAAATGGCGTTAACGCCCATGGTTGCGACGGTGCGGACCCATTCGATCATCTGCGATGCTACCCACGATCACCTTAAGGAACCGGCAGCATAACACACGCGTTGATTGAATTAGCCAAAATCAAATAACGGATTTTTCCGCAAGGTCTCCGCCGCCAGATCAATAAAGGCCCTGACCTTTGCCGGGGCGTGGCGTCCCTCGGGATGGACCAGATGAATTGGCACCGGATCGGGATCATAGTCGCCAAGCACGGCCACCAATTGCCCATCCGCAAGATACGGGGCCGCCTGATAGGACAACATGCGCACAATTCCCCAACCTTCAAGGGCAGCATTTCGCGCTGCCTCAATCGAATTGGTTTGCCATCGGGCATCCGGGGAAAAGCCGATCTTGCGCCCGCCATCCGGGGATCTGAATTGCCAATCAAGCCGCGCAGACGATCCGGTGGTGGCAATGAGGCGATGGGCACCAAGATCAGCGGGTGTTTGTGGCGTTCCAAACCTCGCAACGTAATCCGGTGATGCGCAAAGGATCTGGCTGACCTGCCCGACCCGGACGGCAGTTAATGATGAGTCGGCAAGATCGCCGATGCGCACGGCAAGGTCGATGCCTTCCTCGACAATATTGACGATGCGATCAAACAGCAGCAGCCGTGCGTGCATGTCGGGATATTCATCCAGATACGCGCCAACAATCGGGGCGACATGCATCTGTCCGAACTGAACCGGGGCGGTGATGGTCAACATCCCACTTGGCTTGGCAAAGGCCCCACCGGCGGCGGCCTCGACCTCTTTAAGGTCGGCCAGCAACCTTTTGCAGTCTGCATAATACCGTGCACCGGCCTCTGTCACCGTGACCGACCGGGTTGTCCGCGTCAGAAGGCGTGCGCCTGTTACATCCTCCAGATACGCGACCGCGCGCGTGACCGCAGGTGGACTTTGACGCAATGCGCGGGCAGCGGCGGCGAAGCTGCGCGCCTCGACCACATGTACAAACACATTCATTGCTTCGAAACGGTCCATCTTGCGCCCTATGATTATTCCGCTCATCGGAATACTAAATTTCCAAATAACGGAATTCCATCATTAAATAGAAATAATCACAATACCCTCCGTTTTCGCCCCATGCGAACCAGTAACTCGGAGGATGTTTCATGAAATTGCATTATTTCGCGCTGTCGGGACACGCCCATCGCGCACACCTTTTCCTTAGCCTGCTTGGCATTGATCACGAACTGGTTCATGTCGACATGGTCAATGGCGAACATAAATCCCCGGAATTTCTTGAACTGAACCCGTTCGGGCAGGTTCCCGTGCTTGAAGACGGCGACCTTGTTATCGCGGATTCCATCGCAATCATGGTCTATGCCGCCAAAAAGGTCGGCGCGCCCAACTGGCTCCCCGAAGATGCAGCCGATCTGGCACAGGTTCAGCGCTGGCTTTCGGTTGCTGCGGGTGAAATTGCCTACGGCCCGTGTGCAGCACGTCTGTTGACGTTGTTTGGTGCCAAGTTTGATGCAAACGATGTTATTGCCCGTGCGCATGGCGTTCTGAAACTGATCGATGATCGCCTGTCAAACCGCGACTGGATTGCGCTTGATCATCCGACCGCCGCCGACATCGCGCTTTACAGCTATATCGCCAACGCCCCCGAAGGCAATGTCGCGCTTGATACCTACACGCGCGTCCTTGCATGGCTCAAACGTATTGAAGCACTGCCGGGCTTTGTCCCGTTTGAAACGTCGTCGGTCGGTCTTCGGGCGGCTTCGTGATGATGTGGGCCGGTCGTTGATCCCTGCGTAACGCGCAAGAACTTCAAACGCACCGGCCCCACCGGATTTGCCCCGCCTCGATACCGTCTTACCAACGGACAGGAGCACGAGATGAACACGGCCAACACCGCAACATCCACACCAGTGATGCCGCCAAAAGACAGTGAGGCCTGGCACCAAGGTGAAATCGAAATGCAGGAACGCGTCGGTGTTCGTCAACAAATGGCGGATGTCGGCAAACGGGTTCTGCGTGATCACCTGATCGATCAACATCGCCAGTTTTATCCGCAACTACCCTTTGCCGTGCTCGGAACTGTCGACGAGAACGATGATGTCTGGGCGACCTTGCGCGCCAATCATCCCGGGTTCCTGTCGGCATCTGATCCCTATCACCTGTCCGTCAATTTGCCGCGCGACGCTGATGACCCTGCCGATGCCGGGATGGGCGACGGCAAACCGATTGGCATGATCGGTATCGAATTGCATACGCGTCGCCGCAACCGGTTAAACGGACGCATTACCGCACAGACCGATACGAAATTTGACATTCGGGTCGGGCACAGCTTTGGCAACTGCCCGCAATATATTCGTCTGCGCGATTTCGAATTCGTCCGCGACCCGATGTCGGCACCGACATCCAAACCCGAAATATCCCGCGAACTTGATGACCGGGCGCGAGCACTGATTGCTAAGGCCGATACGTTTTTCGTTGCGACCTATGTTGATCGTAACGGCGGGCAACGCGAAGTTGATGCATCCCATCGTGGTGGCAAACCTGGCTTTGTTCATGTTGATACCGATGGCACGCTGACAATTCCTGATTTCGCCGGAAACCAGTTTTTCAATACGCTGGGCAATATCCTGTGCAATCCCAAGGCCGGGCTTGTCTTTGCCGATTTTGCGACCGGTGATGTCCTGCAAATTACCGGTGACGCAGAAGTCATCACCGAAGGTCCGGAAATTAGTGCTTTCAAGGGTGCCGAACGGCTGTGGCGTGTTTTCCCGCGCAAAACAGTCTGGCGGGCATCGGCATTGCCAATCCGCTGGCGCCCGCAGGAAGAAGGCATGTCCCCCAATAGCCTTCTGACCGGGGATTGGGAAAGTGCCGAGAAGAAGCTTGCCGCGATGCGCGCCGCGCAACAATGGCGCTCTTTCAAAGTGGTGCGGATGACAGAAGAAAACCATCTGATCAAATCCTTCCACCTCGAACCGGCTGATCAGGGCGGCATACTGTCGTTCAACCCCGGTCAGCATTTGCCAATCCGGGTTAACGTGGCGGGCCATGACAAACCGTTGATCCGAACCTATACACTTTCCAGTGCACCGTCAGATGCGCACTATCGCATCAGTGTGAAACGCGAAGGCGTGGCATCCGGCCATCTTCATGACAACCTGAATGTTGGCGATGCGCTTGAGGCACGCGCCCCTGCTGGTGATTTTTCCCTTCAGCCCGATATCAAACGGCCGATGGTTTTGATGGCAGGCGGCATTGGCATCACGCCCATGATGTCGATGATGCGCCATGCGGTTTACGAGGGATTGCGCACACGCAATTTCCGCCAGATCTGGCTGTTTTATGCAGCGCGGAGCATTGCTGACCGTGCCTTTGATGCGGAAATTATCGAACTGGTCAAAGCCGCCCAGGGCAACATCAGGATCATCCGGGTTCTTGGTGATCCGGATGGCGCGACACCGCGCAAGGATTACGAGGCATCGGGCTATATCGACATGAACCTGTTGCGGGCCGTTTTGCCGTTTGATGATTTTGACTTCTACCTGTGCGGCCCGCCGCCCTTCATGCAAGGCCTTTATGACGGGCTGCGCGGGCTGAACATCGCCGACAAACGCATTCACGCAGAGGCATTTGGCCCCGCGTCATTAACCCGCAGCCGGGACAGCGATGACGACGTTCCCGAATTGCCCGGCGCAAGCAGCAAGCCCACCAAGGTCGTATTTGCCCAATCAAACCAGTCGGCCGTATGGCAACCGGATGCAAACAAGACGTTGCTCGAACTGGCCGAAGGTGCCGGTCTCACGCCTGAGGCAAGTTGCCGGGGCGGGAATTGCGGCACATGTCGCACCAAAATCACCCAGGGCAGAGTGACCTATAAAAACCGGCCCAGCGCAAAAGTCGGCGCAGACGAGGCGTTGATCTGTTGTGCTGTCCCCGCCGAACCGGAAAATGGTGAACCAACGCCACTGGTTCTGTCGATATAGGCTGAATGGATTTCTGGTTCTTCGATTGCAAGGGCGGGATCAAAGCTCTATCTAGATCGTAACTTTTACAACGATTTTAGCCGGAGCTTCCCGCCCCATGGCCGATCCGATCACCGTCTTTGATCGAGACATCCTGAAACTCCGCCGCGACCGCGCGGCGACCAAAGCACAGGATTATAATTTCCTGTTTGCCGAAACGGCCGAACGCCTTGCCGATCGCCTTGATGATACCACGCGCACATTTCCGCTGGCGGTAGATCTTGGCTGCCATAGTGGTGAATTGGGCCAAATCATTGGCACACGCGGCGGCATCGAAAACCTTTATCAAAGCGATATTTCGCGGGGCTATGCCAAGGCCGCACAGGCCAACAACGGCAAAGGCACGCTGGTCGCGGATGAGGAATTCCTGCCCTTTGCCGAAGGATCGCTTGATCTGATCCTGTCCAACCTGTCACTTCATTGGGTCAATGATCTGCCCGGCATGTTGTTGCAGGCACGCCGCGCCCTGAAACCCGACGGGCTGTTTCTGGCTTGCCTGCTGGGCGGTGAGACGCTCAAGGACTTGCGCGAAGCCCTGATGACGGCGGAGGCAGAGGAAGAAGGTGGTGTATCGCCCCGCGTTTCACCGTTTGTCGACGTCAAGGATGCCGGGGCGCTTTTGCAACGCAGTGGCTTTGCCCTGCCGGTGGTCGATGCCGATGACATCTATATCGACTATCCCGATGCGCTGAAATTGATGCGTGATCTTTCGGGGATGGGTGAAAGCAATCTGATTGCCAAACGATCCAAGAAATTCACCAAACGCAGCACGCTTGCGCGGGCAGCAGCACTTTATCACGAACGCCATGCCCGCCCTGATGGCCGCATCCATGCCAAGTTTCAGGTGATCTATCTGACCGCCTGGGCACCCGATGAAAGCCAGCCCAAACCGCTGCGCCGTGGAACGGGTCAGGTCAGTCTGGTTGATTTTTTGGGTGATGACGCGAAAAAGCAATAAAGCCGGATCAAGCCGGGATCACTTCCCAGCTGAGACCATGTCGCGGATCTTGGTCGCCTTTTCAAAGTGATCAAGTTCGTGGGCTTTGATCCACCAGGTTGCGGCCTCCATCAGTGTTTCAGGGTCATCATTGCGATTGGCAAAGAACGCATAGAATGACAGGCCGACTTCCGGTCCCTTCTGCGCGATTTTCTTGTCGCAAACAGCAATGATTTTATCGCGCAGGCTTTGACGCATGATGGCTCCGTGAAAGGGTTATGACTTCAAAGGGTTGATGTATGACCTGTTTGCCGCGAAATTGGCAGTCTGATAACGCCCGTCACATGACAGTTTCTGTCAGGATAGAATTTCCGAAAGGTCGATATGCAACTCCCCCAGCCCCTGATCCACGGCAAGCTGATCAAACGTTACAAACGGTTTCTCGCTGATGTCGAACTTGATAGTGGCGAAGTCATTACCGCCCATTGCGCCAATCCGGGCGGGATGATCGGGCTGAAGGAACCGGGCATTGATGTCTGGCTGTCGCAATCAGACAATCCGAAGCGCAAATTGAAATACAGTTGGGAGCTTTGCCAGATCGGCGATGCGTGGGTCGGCATCAATACCGCGCACCCGAATGCAATTGTCGAGGAAGCGATCCTTGCCGGGAAAATTCCCGAACTGGCGGGTTATGAGAGCCTCAAGCGCGAGGTCAAATACGGCAAAAATTCGCGGATCGATATATTGCTGTCTGATCCCGACCGCGGCCTTTGTTATGTCGAGGTCAAAAATGTCCACCTCAAACGTGATGAAGACGTTCCGGGCCTTGCCGAATTCCCCGATGCCGTCACCGCACGCGGGGCAAAGCATCTGGATGAAATGGCCGATATGGTTGCCGAAGGTCATCGGGCGGTGATGTTTTATCTGATCCAGCGCACCGATTGTGACCGCTTTACCTTGGCCACCGACATCGACCCGCATTACGGTGAACGGTTCAAGGCTGCGCGTGCCAACGGGGTTGAGGCGATTGCCTATGATTGTTCGATTGATACCAGTGCGGTGACGGTGCGCGACACATTACCGATCACCGGCTTATAAGCATCAAACCCCGCGCATATCAGCCAATCCTTGCCAATTCTGGCCGGTGGCTTTATGTCATTGGGCTATAAAACAGTTATATACCTAGCCGAGTTTAAGGAGATTTTCGGGTGGCGAACGGAACAGTCAAAATTCACGGCCCCGAAGCATTTGAAGGCATGCGCGCCGCGGGAAAGCTGGCAGCAGAAGTGCTTGATATGATTACCCCGCATGTGGTTCCGGGTGTCACGACGGGCGAACTGGATCGCCTGTGTGATGAATATATCCGCGACCATAATGCGATCTCGGCCTGCCTTGGCTATCGCGGTTTTCCGAAATCGACCTGTACCTCAATCAACCATGTGGTCTGCCATGGTATTCCGGGCGACAAGAAACTGGCCAACGGCGACATCATGAATATCGATGTCACGGTCATCCTTGATGGCTGGTATGGCGATACGTCGCGCATGTATATCGCTGGCACGCCCAAGGTCATGGCCCAGCGCCTTGTCGATGTCACCTATGAGGCGCTTTGGCGCGGGATCAATGCCGTCAAACCGGGGGCAACCCTTGGCGATATCGGCCATGCCATTCAGTCCTATGCCGAAAGCGAACGTTTTTCGGTGGTGCGTGATTTCTGTGGTCACGGGCTTGGTCAGGTGTTCCATGATGCGCCAAATATCCTGCATTACGGCAAGCCGGGCGAAGGTCTGGTGCTTGAGCCCGGCATGATCTTCACGATTGAGCCGATGATCAATCAGGGAACCTATGCGTGTAAAATTTTGCCCGATGGCTGGACAGCCGTGACGCGAGACCGCAAACTGTCTGCACAGTTTGAACATTCACTCGGCGTGACGGATGACGGGTTTGAAGTATTTACCCGATCCCCCGCCGGTCTGGAAAAGCCGCCCTACGATCTCAGCAAAGCTGCCGAGTAACGGGCACCTAACAAGGGGAAGCAGATTTGAGCGAAAAACAGGATCGCAAAGCTGCTTCCACTCCTGCCCATCAGACCTCATCAGAAATCGATGATGGCACGCGGGTCTTTTTCGATCAGGCCCGGACAGCGCATGTATCGGGCACGCTTGGCGCATCCGGCCCCGACGCAGTGGACGCCGAAAAATCCAAAACCGCAAAACCCCATTATCACGGGCATCGCCAAAGGCTGCGGGATCGGTTTATCAAGGGGGGTGCGACCGCCCTTGCCGATTATGAATTGCTTGAACTGATGCTGTGCATGGCGATGCCGCGGGGCGACGTCAAACCGCTGGCAAAATCACTGATCGCGCAATTTGGCAGCTTTGCCAATGTTCTGGCCGCCCGCCCCGAAGACCTTAAAACCGCCAAGGGCCTTGGGGATGCGGGGATTGCCGCCATCAAGATTGCCGAGGCAAGTGCCCTGCATCTATCACGTGAACGGGCGATGGAATTGCCGGTGATCGCCAGTTGGGAACAGCTTATTGATTATTGCCGGGCCCGGATCGGGCACCTTAAGAACGAAGAACTGCACCTGCTGTTTCTTGATCGCAAGAACCGGCTGGTTGCCGATGAATGCCATCAACGAGGCACCGTCGATCACACCCCGGTTTACCCACGCGAAGTCATCAAGCGTGCGCTTGAGCTGCATGCCTCGGCCCTTATTCTGGTGCACAACCATCCAAGCGGCGATGCCACCCCGTCAAAGGGTGACATCGACATGACCCGCAAGATCGTTGATGCGGCCAAGGCGATGGAGATCACCGTGCATGATCACATCATCATCAGCCGGGCGGGATATAATTCATTCAAGACGCTGGGCCTGATTTAACCCGGCTTCTGGTCAGAAGTTATAGACCAGTACCAGACCGGCACTGAGCACATAGTCCTCATCAATGATCGGACTGTCGGTATATTCATCAAGCAGGAATTTAACGTCAGTGGTCCCGACGACGGCAAAACTCTCGGTCACCGGATAGGTCACACTGAAATCAAGATGCGGGATAAAGGTGGCGTCGGGGGCATAGAAGCCACGATCACTGCGCACTTCATTGCGACGTACGCCGACATTGTAATCGACCAGCTCTTCGCTTTGCCATGTGACACCACCGCCGACATTGAAGCTGAACTTTTCGTATTCGGTTGGCAGGTAATAAGCAACATCCACCTCATGCCCGCCATAGGCATCATTGAGATCGGTCTGATAGCTTGCCTGAAGCTCGCCGTGCCAGAGACGCAAAGATCCGCCGATACCGGCCTCGTATGCCATATCGCGTTCTTCAAGCCCGTTGAGATAGCTTGAGTCACCCGGATCAAAAGGCTCCATACGAATGCCGCCAATGACCGAAACGCTCGCAAATTCATTCATCCAGACTTTGGCATCAATGCCGTCAATGCCGATATGAAGGCGTTCGGCATCATAGGCCAATACCGGAAGCGCGTCCAAATCGGTGCTATCGGCCCCGCGATAGGGATTGCTGCTGATCTGACCGAAGGCACCGATCTGCCAATTGCCGCCAAGCCAGGGTTTAAGTGCATCTTCGGTCTGCGGATTGACCTGTTCGCGGATGATTTCCCTTTGTCCAGGCGTTGCAGTCTGGGCGTGTGCGCTGCTGGCAAACATAATGATGATGGCTGCCGTACAGATGCCAAGTCCGCCCAGCACCATTGCATCCCCCAAACGACGAGAAAAAAAATGCGATACCATAATGTCTAAACATCCCAATTGTGTTGTTGATGTCGCGACATTGCCCGAGCGTGCGAAGGAAGGCGTCCGGTTTTATAGCCTTGTACTTACAATCCGTGCCAAACAGGTACGAATGCGCATTCATACGCCTTAACTATTTGATTTTGAAAAATTTTTCTGACGATAGATACTTGGTGTATGGCCGGTGATTTTCTTGAACGCCTGATTGAAGGTCGATTTGGAATTGAAGCCGACCTCGGTTGCGATATCGAGGATCGTGCGATTTGGTTCCTCGATCAGCAGATGAGAAGCCTCGTCAACCCGCACTTCATTAACGAAATCAAAGAAGCTTTTGCCCAGATGCTGGTTCAAGACAAAGGAAAGCTGATTGGGCGTCGCCCCGACAGCAGAAGCCAGTTTGGGCATGGTGAGCAAGGGATCAAGCATCACTTCACGGTCTGCAACGATCCTTGCAAGACGGGTGCGAATACGGTCGATACCGGGGTCATCAACAATTGCACGCGACATCGGGGTCTGTTGGGCGTCGGTTCCTTGGCCGGTTTCCTGACGTTCAGGCAGATTGTCCTGGGCGCCGTCTTCGGTTTCCGCTTGCACAAAGATCGCCGGGTTCTGCGCGATAACCTGGCACATGCGGAAGAACACAACCACAAACCCCACCTTGACACCAAGCGACAGCCATTCCGCGTGAAAGACAAACAGATCCAGCAAATTGGTCAGGGTGAAGACGGTAAACAACACCGTCATCCCGACAAGAAGCTCGATAATCCAGCGACGCATTCGTTCACTGTCGGCCTGGAGTTGCCAATTGGCTTGTCGCAAATAACGCCGCGCGAGCCGCCATATCCCCGCCATGTAACCGACAAACGACACGCAAAACACGATGACAATCGCCAGGAGAACCAAATTGGCAAGCCCTTGCGATGAAAACGCAATCTGCAACCCGACATCACGCACATGATCCTGATTGGCGACCATCCGCGTACTTTTTAGGTAAACCATAAGCCCGATCGCTGCGGTCACCGGGATTAATACCAAAAAATGCCGGTAGGGCCGGGAAACCGGACTGCCGGAAACTTCCCGGAAATACAAATATATCGACGGGATAAAGGCAAAAAAGAATGGCGCAAAAACCGGCACAAGATACAGGTTCACAATCGGACTGATGAACGGGTCGAACGTATCGTCGATGAAACTCATGCCGACCGAAAATCCGAACACCATGAGCCAGCGATTGGCGCGAAAAGAACGCTTTCCTTCGTCCATCAACAGGACAATCAGGAAAATCGCCTGCGATACGCCAAGAACCGAAACGATCAGAAAAAGAATGTCGAATGTTTCAATCATTCCTGCGCCTTCAGTGGCGGTTTCTGTTGGTGGGATATGCTTGGCCGAGCAGAACGCAAGAGCCGCAACGAACTCTACGGAAATACGCGACTATCAGCCACGCTGCAACCAAGACTTACTTGAAGGGGCTCAGCAAGATGGGTGCAGGCACTTCGATCTGACCAGCCCGCCTTACGCAATATCGCCTTGATCACACTGTTCTTCACGCGCTTATTTTCACCCATATTCTTGATAGGTTCCAGGCGTTCGTAAAATCGCGATCAGATCGCCACCAGGCCTGCGAAAAAGTTCCCTTTCAAATATCTGCTGTTTTCAAATCCGTCCTGTGACCGCCATATGAGCCGGGTTTCTTGCGATTCGGTCGCATCCTGCAATGTGCGAGGCGGTCGAATGCGAACGACGCCAAAGCAGATCACCACTTTTGCGCGATCATCCACTGAAACCATACCGTCCTGACGGTTTTCGGACTATCGGTGTTAAGAATGCTAAACACCGTAATAAATTCGACATAAATCCCCATATGCACAACAATTAACGATTGAAAACGTTTTCTCGCGCAAACATTAATCTATCTTCCCCGTTGTGTAGAATCTGCCTTGCAGTAAGCGCATACCCGGATCAGTATTTTCACGTACGTACTTTCTGGGAGGTACGTAACGAAAAATCAAAATGACAAGGGAGACATTTTAGATGTCAGACAACGCGATGACTGCAAAAGGTCTCGTGAACGGGTTGCTAAAATCCTCACGTGCTTTTGTGTTGGGTACCGCCTTGATTGCCGGTTCGATGACGATGTTGTCGACCAGCCAGGCGCAGGCCGAGAAGATCCTGCGAATTGGTAACGACGGCGAACCGCAGTCAATGGATCCACATTTCATCTCTACCATTCAGACCAGCCGTATTTCCGATGATATGTCGCTGGGTCTTCTGACATATGGCCCGGATGGCCAACCGGTTCCCGGTGCGGCCGAAAGCTGGACCGTTTCCGAAGACGGGATGACGTATACCTTTAAAATCCGCGACCATAACTGGTCGGATGGCACCCCGGTTACGGCACAGGACTTTATCGCCGGCTGGGAACGTCTTCTTGATCCGGCACTGGGCGCGGAATACGCATCCCTGCTCTACATCATCGAAGGCGCTGAGGAAGTTAACACTGGCAAGGATGGCGCAAAACTCGCAGCCAAGGCCATTGATGACCATACCCTCGAAGTCAAACTGACCGCACCTGCCCCCTATTTCCTGGCACAGCTGACCCACCAGACCGCTTTCGCCATTCCGCGTCATGTCGTTGAAAAATACGGCAAGGATTGGGTAAAGCCGGAAAATATCGTTGTGAACGGCGCTTACAAACTTGTCGAATGGGTGCCAAACGTTCACACCAAACTGGTCAAGAACGAAGAATTCTATGACGCCGCAAACGTTCCGATCGACGAGGTGATCTATTACACCTACGAAGATCGCACGGCGATGCAGAACCGTTTCCGTGCCGAAGAACTGGACGTTGCGCGCGACATCGCATCCGAACAGATTTCCTGGCTGCGTGACAATTTGGCCGACAGCCTGCGCATCGCGCCCTATGCCGGCATCTATTACTACGCGATCCGCACCGACAAAGAGAAATTCCAGGACCCGAACGTCCGCAAGGCACTGTCGCTTGCGATCAACCGCGAAGCAATCACCGACGCGGTTCTGAAAACTGGCGAACTTCCGGCTTATTCCTTTGTTCCGCCGGGAACCGGTAACTATACCGAGCCTGCATATGTTTCCTGGAAAGACCTCTCGTATGGTGACAAGGTCGCCGAAGCCAAGAAACTGATGGAAGCAGCCGGTTATACCGCTGAAAACCCGCTTAAATTCACGCTGCGTTACAACACATCTGAAAATCACAAGCGTATCGCGATTGCGGTTCAGAACATGTGGAAACAGATCGGCGTCGATGCAGAGCTTTTTAACACCGAAGGTAAAATCCACTATGCCGACCTGAAAGTCGGTGACTTTGAAGTCGCCCGTGCTGGCTGGATTGCCGATTACAACGATGCGCAGAACTTCCTGTTCCTCGGCGAAGAACGCACCGGCCCGCTGAACTATGCCGCGTTTGATAACGCCCGCTACAACGAATTGATGCTGGCTGCCGAGAATGAAGGCGACCTGAAAAAGCGTGCTGAACTGATGCATAGCGCAGAAGCCATCATGATGGAGGCACAGCCCTACATCCCGATTTACTACTATGTCTCGAAACAGCTGGTCTCACCAAAGATCAAGGGCTGGATCGATAACGCCCCGGATCGTCACCTGACCCGCTGGCTCGACATCGCCGAGTAAATCCTGCCTTCGTGTCGCAGGCTGTGTGGTGTTCCTCCCGCCCGCAGCCTGTGACCACCCCGACGGGGATGAAAGAAAATGTTATCTTACGCCATTCGGCGCCTGCTGATCGCGATCCCGACATTGTTCATCGTGATCACAGTCGCCTTCTTCATGATGCGTATCGCACCGGGCGGCCCGTTCGATCAGGAACGCGCATTACCGCCGGAAATCGAAAAGAACATCAAGGCTGCCTATGACCTTGATAAGCCGCTGGTCGAACAATACGCGATCTATATCGGCAAGCTTTTCCAGGGCGATTTCGGACCATCAATTAAAATCCGCGACTTTTCGGTTGCCGAACTGATCATGGCAGGTGCCCCTGCCTCGATGCAGCTGGGCCTGAGCGCGATTGCCATTGCGCTTGTCTTTGGCGTCGCGTTTGGCACCTATGCCGCCATTCGACAAAACAGCGCGGTTGATTTCGTTGTCATGGGTGTTGCGATGATCGGCATCGCCATTCCGAACTTTGTCATGGCGCCGTTATTGTCGCTGGTATTTGGGCTTTATCTGTCGATCCTTCCGACCGCTGGCTGGGGGGATGGGGAACTTGAATATAAAATCCTTCCGATCATCGCACTCGCCCTGCCCCAGATTGCCTATATTGCACGTCTGACCCGCGGGTCGATGGTCGAAGTTCTGCATTCGAATTACATCCGAACCGCCCGCGCAAAGGGCCTTCGCGAAACGCTTGTCGTCAATCGCCACGCCATCAAGGGCGCGCTGTTACCGGTTGTTTCCTATCTTGGTCCGGCAACGGCGGCCGTCATGACCGGTTCGGTCGTGATCGAAAGCATCTTTGGCGTGCCCGGTATCGGGACCTATTTCATCAAGGCAGCACTGAACCGCGACTACCCGCTCGTGATGGGGGTGGTGATTGTCTATGCGGTGATGATCATTCTGCTGAACTTCCTGGTCGATATGATTTACGGCCTTCTTGATCCCAAACTGAAGTCACGCTGATGATGAATAAATCTGAAAAAACAGCTCTGCTGCAATCAGCCGGTGCGGCCGAAGAAATCGAAGGTCGCAGCCTGTGGCGCGATGCCCGCATCCGGCTGTTCCGCAACAAGGCGGCTGTCGGCTCCATGGTCATTCTGGGCATTATTACGTTACTCGCAATCTTTGCCCCGCTTCTAAGCCCCTATGCCTATGACCAGATCGACTGGGGCTATATCCAGGAAGGTCCGAACTGGGAAAACGGCCATATATTTGGCACCGATGGCAATGGTCGCGATCTGTTTATTCGTGTGCTTTATGGCGCGCGCGTATCGCTTGCGGTCGGGCTTCTCGCCACCACGGTTTCGCTGATCATCGGCGTTACCTATGGCGCAGTTGCCGGATATTTTGGCGGCAAGATCGACAGCATCATGATGCGGTTTGTCGATGTGCTTTATTCCCTGCCCTTCATGTTCTTTGTCATCATGTTGATGGTGGTGTTTGGCCGAAACATCTTCCTGATCTTTGTCGCCCTTGGCGCGGTTGAATGGTTGACCATGGCACGTATTGTCCGCGGTCAGACATTGTCGTTACGTCGGCGCGAGTTTATCGAAGCGGCCCACGCAACGGGTGTTTCGAACTTCAAGATCATTTTCCGCCACATCATTCCCAACGTGCTTGGCCCAGTCATTGTCTATATGACGCTGACCATCCCGCAGGTGATCCTGACCGAAAGCTTCCTGTCCTTCCTTGGATTGGGTGTGCAGGAGCCGCTGACAAGTTGGGGCGTTCTGATTTCCGAAGGGGCCAAGGTGATCGAGGCATCGACATGGATGCTGATCTATCCGGCTGTGTTCCTGGCACTCACCCTGTTCTGTTTTAACTTCATCGGTGACGGTCTGCGCGATGCGCTTGATCCGAAAGACAGGTAAGGCGGAAAGGAAAAACCATGACCACAAATCATATTCTGACTGTCGAAAACCTGACCACGCGCTTTCAGACCCCTGATGGCGAGGTCGAGGCCGTCAATAACGTCAATTTCCACATCGATCCGGGTGAAACGCTTGGTGTTGTAGGGGAGTCCGGATCTGGCAAGACACAGATTTTCCTGTCGCTGATGGGATTGCTTGCCAAAAACGGCGCATCTACCGGGTCGGTGCGATACAAGGACAAGGAAATCCTCAATCTGCAGCCCCGCGAATTGAACAAAATTCGCGGTGTGTCGATGTCGATGATCTTTCAGGATCCGATGACATCGCTAAACCCGTTTCTGAAAATATCCCGGCAGATGACGGAAGTTCTGGTCGAACATCGAGGCATGTCCGAAAGCGACGCTTTGGCGCGCGCAATCACCATGCTTGATCGTGTCGGAATTCCCGGCGCGGCCCAGCGCGTTCACATGTATCCGCATGAGTTTTCCGGGGGCATGCGCCAGCGCGTCATGATCGCCATGGCGCTGTTATGTAACCCGGAAGTTCTGATTGCCGATGAACCAACCACCGCCCTTGATGTGACGGTACAGGCACAGATCCTTGATCTGTTGCGCGATCTGCAAACGGACTTCAACACAGCGACCGTCATGATCACCCATGATCTGGGCGTGGTGGCCGGTCTTTGTGACCGGGTGATGGTGATGTATGGCGGGCGTGTTGTCGAAACCGGATCGGTTCGCGACATCTATTACGACAGTCATCATCCCTATACCGAAGGCCTTCTGAAATCGATGCCAAGGATTGATCGCGCCGATGAGGAAAGCCTGTTTGCCATTCCGGGCCAGCCGCCAAACTTGCAAAACCTTCCAAAAGGCTGCGCCTATCAGGAACGTTGCGAATATGTGTTTGATCGCTGCTGTGCGGAACGCCCGCTTTTGAGGGAATTTGGCAATGGCCGGGCCAGCGCCTGTTTCCGGGAGGATGACAAATGAGCGTGATGAACAAATCCGCTAAAAAAGACGCCTCACCAATCCTGTCGGTCCGCGATCTCAAGGTTCATTTCCCGATCCCGTCAAAGGGCCTGTTTGCGCCTGACCGGCAACTCAAGGCCGTGGATGGCGTCAATTTCGATCTTTATCCCGGCGAGACACTTGGTGTTGTCGGAGAGTCCGGCTGTGGCAAATCCACGCTTGGCCGTGCGATCCTGCAATTGATCCCGCCAACCGATGGTCAGGTTGCCTGGCTCGGCAAGAACATTGTCGGCGCGCCTCATCGCGACATGCAGCCTTTGCGTCGGGACCTGCAGATCATTTTTCAGGATCCGTTGGCCAGCCTGAACCCGCGCATGACGATTGGCGAAATCATTGCCGAACCGCTGGTCACCCATAAGCCGGAACTCGGCAAGGAAGAGATCAAGTCACGGGTCAAACGCATGATGGCGCGCGTTGGCCTGTTACCGCAAATGATCAACCGGTATCCGCATGAGTTTTCCGGTGGTCAGTGCCAGCGCATCGGCATTGCGCGCGCGATGATCCTGGAACCCAAACTGATTGTCTGTGACGAGCCGGTCTCGGCCCTTGATGTTTCCATTCAGGCCCAGATCGTCAATCTGTTGCAGGAATTGCAGCGTGAATTTGACCTGTCGCTGATTTTCATCAGTCATGACCTGTCGATTGTCCGCCACATCTGTCACCGCATCATGGTGCTGTATCTGGGTAATGTCGCCGAACTTGCGGACCGCGACAGCATCTATGCCGCACCACGACATCCCTATACCAAGGCCCTCATTTCCGCCGTTCCGATCCCCGATCCCGAGATCGAACGCAACAAGGAACGCATTGTTCTGACTGGTGATTTGCCAAGCCCGCTGTCACCGCCATCAGGATGCGTGTTCCGAACCCGCTGCCCGTTTGCCAAGGATAAATGCGCACAGGAGCCACCGGTACTGGAACGCGTTTCAGACAGTCAGGAAGTCGCCTGTCACTTCCATGACAGCATCTAGTTCAACAAGAGCCTCCGAAGAAACTGCACCCAAACTTTTAAGACCGCCCTTGTGGCGGTCTTTTTTTGATCCCTGCGTGGAAAGCTGTCTAGTCAGGATTGGAGATGATGAACTGTGCGATATCGACTTCGTCGCGCTGGTCTTCGCGCAAATACTTGCGCCCGTATTCCTGATAGGTACCACTTGTCAGGAAAAGCTCGAACAGGTCGCTGTCGATCTGCCCCTTGTCGCGCATATCGGCCAGGATCGAGATACATTCAGATAATGTCTTCGGCCGTTTATAGGGGCGATCCACCGCTGTTAGCGCCTCGAACACATCGGCGATCACCATGACCTTTTCGAGGATGCCCATATCATCGCCGGTCAGTCCGCGCGGATACCCGGACCCGTCCATTTTTTCATGATGATTTCCGGCAATATCAGGAATGCGTTGTAGTTCCTTGGGATATGGTAGCTGGGCCAGCATATCCTGGGTAATGACAACATGGTCATTGATCACCTGGCGTTCTTCGGATGTCAGGGTGCCGTGCGGGATCGAGAGGTTATAGAGCTCGCCCCGGTTAAAACCGTTATAGATGTCGGTTTCACGATCCATCAGAAGCTTTTCAGTACCGGTTGCGCGCAGTTCGGCCAGTTTCGCATCATCAAGGCGCTGTTGTTCCGACCACGACAAGCCAATGGTGCGATCAAAATACCGCGTCCATTCCTGCTCTGCGATGTCATGCAGGGCAAAGATGGTGTCGGTATCCAGTTCGGTATCGCCAATATTGGCATCCGCCACCATGGCAAACTGGGTTTCAAGTTCGGTCACCCGGCGGGCAAAATCGGCTTCGCACTGAAGTGCGTCTTCGCCATCAAGCTTGCGTTTAAGCATCTCGATCTCGGCGTCACGACGCAGCACTTCAAAACGCGTGCGGACTTCGTGAATACGGTTATGGATGGTTTCAAGCTTGGTGGCCTTTTCCATCACATGATCAGGGGTGACGATCTTGCCGCAATCATGAAGCCAGGCCGACAGGTCAAGCTCGTACCATTCCATGTCTGTCAGATAGAAATTGGAAAAGGTGCCATCCCGGTCATCCACAGCCGCCTGCGCCAGCATGCGCGCTATGATCGGCACACGCGAACAGTGGCCTGCGGTGTGCGGTGATTTGGCGTCAATCGCCTGACCCAGCACGCGGACGAAGCTTTCCATCAGGTCGCGCTGTGCCACCAGCAACCGGCTGTTTTCAATGGCAACCGCCGCCTGACTGGCCAGCGCATTGATGATCGGTTCAATCGCGGGATCAAAGGAAATCACATTGCCCGCATCGTCACGCGCATTGATCAGCTGCAAAACGCCGATCACAACGCCGCTGGTGTTTTTAAGCGGCACGGTCAGGAAGGATTTCGACCGATACCCTGTTTTGGCATCAAATGCCCGGGTGCCGGTAAAATCAAATCCCTCGGCACTATAGGCGTCATCAATATTGATCGCCTTGCCGGTCAGCGCGACATAGGTCGCGATATTGGCGTAGTTCGGGCGGCCTTCGTCGTCATAAAGCGGCAAGGGCGGGAATGGTTTCTCGGTTTCGCGGCCCGAAACAAAGAACGTCGCAAGCGTATCATTGACCATGATCCGGAAATGAAGTTCGCTTTCGTCCTGATTGACGACATAAAGCGATCCACCATCGGCGTTGGTGAAGTTACGCGCGGCCATCAGGATTTTCTGGTTAAGCTCTTCGCGCCCCTGCTGTGCCGACAGGGCAATACCCAGTTCAACCAGTTCCGCCAGATAGTTTGCGTCTGTATTGCGGACCTGTGTCACATCTTTCTGATGATTTTTGGCCCCGTCGCGTTCACGCGCCATAAAAATTCTGCCCACTTCGCATTCGGATTAACCGCGTCGCCGAAGATACATCCTGTCTGCTTACACGATATATTCTCAATAAGTTGCTATTTTTCTAACAGCGCACAAGTTTCCGAGCGGTAAAATCACCTCACAATCCTGCCATACCCGTCTGCAGGGTTGCCAATTTGCCCGGAATGGACTATCCGACCCCGTGAAAGCGTGCCGGCGCCGTGATCGTGCAATCAACTATACATTCCGATCATCGAGATCTATTTCCGGCACCCAACCATCTTGCCCGGAGGCGACCGCATGATCCCCCGTTATTCCCGTCCGCAGATGACATCCATCTGGGAACCGGCGAACAAGTTCCGTATCTGGTTCGAAATCGAAGCCCACGCTGCTGACAAACTGGCTGAACTGGGTGTTATCCCGGCCGAGTCCGCCAAGCTTGTCTGGGAAAAAGGCGACAAGCCCTATACCCAGGACCGCATCGACCGCATTGATGCCGTCGAAGCGGAAGTCAAACACGATGTCATCGCGTTTCTGACCGAACTGGCCGAACAGGTCGGCGAAGAAGCCCGTTTCGTTCATCAGGGCATGACCAGCTCGGACGTTCTTGATACCTGCTTTAACGTGCAGCTCGCCCAGGCAACCGACATCCTGCTTGAAGATATGGACAAGCTTCTGGCAGCGCTTAAAAAGCGCGCCTATGAAACCAAAGACGTCCCTTGCATGGGTCGTTCGCACGGCATCCACGCAGAGCCGGTAACCTTTGGTCTGAAGCTTGCGACCTTCTATGCGGAATTCAAACGTAACCGTGATCGCCTTGTTGCCGCACGTGATGAAATCGCGACCTGCGCAATTTCCGGCGCGGTTGGCACGTTTGCCAACATCGATCCGAGTGTTGAAGAACATGTTGCCGCCAAGCTTGGCCTGAAACCGGAACCGGTTTCGACCCAGGTGATCCCGCGCGACCGTCACGCCGCCTATTTCGCAGCCCTTGGTGTGATCGCATCGTCGATCGAACATCTGGCAACCGAAATCCGTCACCTTCAGCGCACCGAAGTTCGCGAAGTTGAGGAATTCTTCTCCAAGGGGCAGAAAGGCTCCTCGGCGATGCCGCACAAGCGTAACCCGGTTCTGACCGAAAACCTGACCGGTCTTGCCCGTCTGGTGCGTTCAATGGCCATCCCGGCAATGGAAAACGTTGCCCTGTGGCACGAGCGCGACATTTCGCACAGCTCGGTCGAACGTAACATCGGCCCGGATGCGACCGTCACGCTTGACTTCGCCCTGATGCGTTTGACCAACGTTGTTGAAAACCTGGTTGTCTATCCGGAGCGCATGGACGAGATCCTGAACCAGATGGGTGGTCTGGTCTTCTCGCAGCGTGTTCTTCTGACCCTGACCCAATATGGCGTTTCGCGCGAAGATTCGTATCGCATCGTTCAGCGTAACGCGATGAAGGTCTGGAACCGCGAAGGTGATCTTCTGTCACTTCTGAAAACCGACGAAGACGTCACCAACCGCATTCCGATGGACAAGCTCGAAGCGCTGTTTGACCTTGGCTACCACACCAAGCATGTCGACACGATCTTTGCCCGCGTCTTTGCGGACTAAGCAAAACACCAAAGCCTGCTTTAAAGCCCCGGTCGTCTGGCCGGGGCTTTTTCGTTGGGTTGTGCGCTTATACAGGCCTTTGACATTGCGCATCATTGATGCTGAGCTATATCGAACACAGCCAACACATCAAAAAATGTCAATTGCAGGAAAGGCATAGCAATGAAACTGAGCATCAAAGGATGGGAAGACGGCGCGCCGATCCCGGCCAAGTTCGCGTTCGGTAAAATCCCGGCAGAGGGCCGGTTTGAAATATCGGACAATATCAGTCCCGCCATTTCCTGGAGCGACATTCCCGAAGGCACCAAATCCTTCGCCCTGATCTGCCATGACCCGGATGTCCCGTCATCGGGCGAGGACGTCAATATCGAAGGTAAGGAAGTCCCGGCAAGCCTGCCGCGTGTTGATTTCTACCACTGGGTTCTGGTCAATATCCCGACCAGCATCACAAAGCTTGAAGAAGGTGTCGCGTCCAATGGTGTGACGCCAAAGGGCAAGATGCCCGGCACCAAGCCATATGGCACGGCCGGCCTGAACAACTATACCGACTGGTTTGCCGGCGATACCGATATGGGCGGTGATTACGGTGACTATGACGGCCCCTGCCCGCCATGGAATGATTCGATCATTCATCACTATCATTTCACGGTCTATGCGCTTGATACCGACAAGATCGACCTGCCAGAACCCTTTACCGGCCCGCATGCCCTTGCCGCGATCGAGGGCCATGTTCTGGACAAGGCAAGTTACATGGGCACCTACACCATGAACCGCGATCTGTAATCCGCGCCGTACCGCTTTTACAACCCCGGTCGAAACCTTTCGGCCGGGGTTTGTTATTTGATGGCAAGGTCGCTGGCCTCTGCCAACAGCCAGTCGCGGAATTCCTTGACCGGTGCGCGCAGATCACGGTTCTTGGGCCAGACCAGATAATAGCCTGATGGCACTTTGACGACCTGATCCGGAAACAGGTGGATCAGCTTGCCTTCCGAAATGTCTTCTTCGGCCAGAAGCGGGTTGGCCAGAACGACGCCCTGCCCATGAATTGCCGCCTCAATCGCCATGGATGTCTAATCGATTTCCACGCGTTTTATGGCGCGAATGTCGGGCGCCGTCAGGGTTGAAAACCGGCCCAACCATTCTTCCCACCAAGGATGCAGGATATCATTAAGCAACGTCGCCCGCGCAAGGTTATGGGGGCTATCCAGTCCCAACCCGTCGCGATAGGACGGCGCGCAAAAGGCTGCGGCCTGCCCCTGATACAGCAATATGGTTTCGAGGCTTTCATCGACGCCATCGAAATAGCGCACCGCCAGATCGACCGGATCATGATCAAAATCCAAAAGGACCGAAGATGATCCGACATGAAGCGACGTTTCAGGATGGGCGATCAGAAACCGCGACATCCGCTTGGAAAACCATTTTGCTGCGAAGCTTGGCGGCATCACGAACCGCACCGCATGATTTGACTGGTCGCGCAATTGATGGCTGGCATCGCGGATCTGCTGCAAGGCCGGGGCAATGCGCGCAGCATAAGCCAGACCATCCGCCGTTGGTGTGATCTGACGGACAGTGCGTGTAAACAACTCAACGCCAAGCCAGTCTTCAAGCTTGCGGATTTGCTGCCCCACCGCACCGGGCGTGACATTCAATTCATCCGCCGCCAGCGCAAAGCTTTTCAGGCGCAAGGATGCCTCGAACGCTGGCAATGATTTAAGTGGCGGATATGATCCCATAGCGCAGTTTTTCTATTTCATGATCCAGATAGTATGATTTGTGAAAACTACCGGGAATTATGACAATGGGCCATGATTTTTCCAAACTGGTCCGCCACCATGAAAAACAAAGCCTATATCGTGTTCGGGTTTTTGGCCCTTGCCTGGGGCATGACGTTTCTGTTTAACAAAAGTGCTAGCACCCTGATCACCCCGACACAAATTGCCGCCGTTCGCGTGTTTATGGGGTTCCTGCCGGTTTTTGCCGCAGCCCTGATCGGGCGAAAACTTAAATGGCGGCATTTGCGCTTTACCCACCATTTTGTCGTGATGTCGGTTCTGGCGGGCAGTCTTTACTATTTCAGCTTTGCCAAGGGCATTCAGCTTTTGCCATCCAGCCTAGCCGGGATGCTGAGCGGCGCCATTCCGATGATTTCCTTTATCACCGCGGCGGCCTTTTTGCGCGATGAGCCTGTTAATCGTCGTTCCCTAGTTGGATTGGGTGTTGGCTTTATCGGGGTCGCGATGATTGCGCGCCCCTGGGACACAAGCGTTTCAGCAAGCGACCTTGCCGGGGTTGGTTATATCGGACTTGGGTCCCTCTGCGTTGGCCTGTCCTTTGTCTATGCCCGCCGGTTCTTAAGCCCGCTTGGCATTTCGCCCCTTGCACTTTGCACCTATCAATTGGGTATTGCCGCGCTGACATTGCTGGTTACCACCGACTTTGACGGCGCCAGCGCGATCTTTGACAATGGCTGGATCGCCCTTGGCCTGTTCTTTGGGCTCGGCCTGTTTGGTACCGGCTTTGCGTATTTGTGTTATTACTTCGTTGTTGAAAATCTTGGTGCGGTCAAAGCGGCAAGCGTGACCTATATCCCGCCGATTATCGCCGTTCTGACCGGCTCGCTGATTTTGGGGGAAAGCGTTCAACTGCTTGATCTGATTGCACTGGTGGCAATCCTGGCCGGGGTTGTGGTGATGCAATCGGGGCGCACCCCACCGCTGCAACGCTGCCTGGCAAATCTGCCATCACAGCAAAGCTGATAAATCAGGCCCCCGCACACATCACGTGTGCAGGGGACCTTCAAAAAGCTTGTTAGAGCGCCGCGGCACGGACGAATGCATTGATCAATGGATGATCTTCACCACGCAGGGCGGCACGTTCGGGCTGAAACGCAGTTCCGATAAAGAACGGATGACCGCGAAGCTCGATCGCGCGCGGATCGCGATCCTGATCCCAGGCCACAATCCGAAGATCCCGACCATCAAGCACATGGGCATATTCCGGATTAAACCCGAATGAGCAGCGATAGGTTTCCGTCAAATGCGCGGTACCACAAACCTTGCGGATTACACTGTTTTCCGCAAGGTCAATCCCGCCATCCTGATCAATCAACGCGCAGCTAAGCGGCGCGATCAGGGGCAATGAAGCATCCGGGTCGATTTCCGCATTTGCCGCATCGGCAAGCCCAAGAACATTAGGGGCATATTCCAGGATCGCGTGCTGATACCCGCCACAAGTCCCCAGAAAAGCAATCCGGTTTTCACGCGCACGCCGAATGGCGGCAAGCGCACCGTCAAAGCTTTGATACGGGCTGGCAGGCACGCACCAGATCCCGTTATAGCCATCAAGCGCTTGGGCATCAGGGCAATCAATGTCGGATGTCGCGACCCAGTCAAATGTGACGGTGATTCCAAGATTTTCGGCTGCCAAGTCCAGGGCCTTCGGGATGGCCTGATGGGCGGTGACGTTCGGGTTGTAATCGCCGACAAGTGCGATGGTGACGGTCATATGTTTTTCCTCGCTTCGTTTTCAATGACGAGGGAGAAAAGCCGGTTCAACCAACAAAAAACGGCCCGTGAAATCACGAGCCGGGATTTGAGCGCCAAACTGAGCTGCCTTTGTCGAACCTACTACAAAGTTCCGGACCGCGCCATATCTTCAAGAGCCATTTTCACGGCCTGCGCACGGTTCGAGACGTTCAGTTTGCGATAGATGTTTTTCAAATGGTACTTCACGGTGATTTCGCGCAGATCAAGGTGACGGGCGATGTCCTTGTTCGGACGTCCTTCTGACAGCAGTGCAAGAACTTCACGTTCACGCGGTGTCAGACGGCCAAAATCGCCCTCACTGCCAAAGCCGCCGGCAAGGCGACCTTCGCCATCACCCCCGCCTGACATGTTGTCATTCATGTCGTTCAGAATCGACGACGGCAGGTATTTGTCACCAGCAAGAACCAGCTGCACAGCATTTGCCAAGGCCTGCCCACGCAGGGTCTTGGGAATAAAGCCATGCGCGCCAGCCTCAAGCGCCTTGCGGACATCTTCACTTCGATATGCGCCAGAAAGCAGAACCACAAAGGTCGAATCTGCCACCTTCTCCAAGGTGCGCTTCAAACCTTCAAGTCCATTCATCCCCGGCATGCGCAGATCAAGCAGCACCAGATCGAATGTATTATTGGCTGCTATCAGCTCGAGTGCGGGGTCCAATGCCCCTGCTTCGGCCACTTCACAGTCATCGAAATACTGTTGGAACAGTAGCGAGATTGCCTCACGAACAAGATCGTTATCGTCCGCCAAAAGGATACGCAATGCTGTCGCCTTTCATCTACCTAATCGGCTCCTTCACCTACCTGCGAAGGATACCACACCAAAAGGTTGCACCTACTCAATTTTTCGGTCTGGGGAGCTCAGGATACGTAAGGCTGCACATATTAGCAAACGAGAAGTTTTCCAAGCAGATGCACTAGCGCGCAATCACGACAGTACTTCCGCACGCGCAACCGGACGTAGTTCTTCGAGCTTTACATTCAATGCAGAGGCTGTGACGTCGATATTTTTGCGTCCAAAATCGGCCAGCAACAGGGCAACAACACCGTTTTCGCGCGGGTTGGCAACAACCTCGCCAATGATCTTGCGCGTGTAATCCTGACATTCTTCGGGGGACATGCCCATCTGTTCGCCGGCCCACTGGATCAGCATTTTATAAAGATGGGTTTCGACGCGAAAATCCTGTTCAAGATCAAAGCTGTATTTTGCTTCAAACCCGCGTTCACGATCATTAAAGCTGCTCATAATCGATTCCTTCTGTAAGCTGGTCACATTGTCATCGGAGCCAAACCGGTCAAGCCATTGTCTGTCATAGCATTTTATATGACAATAAACGACACCGATTTCACCCCGTTGCCTGATACTTTTGAATTTGACAAAGTGCGGTTCCGCACGCTTTGATCTGGCTCATGTGTACAGTCATTATTTTACGCCGCCCCGACCATGACTGGCCGGTGATCATTGGCGCCAATCGCGATGAAATGAATAACCGTCCATGGAAGGCGCCTGCGCGCCACTGGGAAGACCGCCCTGATGTCATTGCAGGTCTGGACGAAACCGCCGGGGGAACCTGGCTTGGTGTCAATGAGGACGGGGTGGTCGCCGCCGTGCTTAACCGCTATGGCACGCTAGGCCCCGCCGATGGCAAACGATCCCGCGGGGAGCTGCCGCTTGAGGCACTTGACCATGCCGACGCGATTGACGCCGCGCAGGCCCTTGCCGAACTTGATGGCAATGCCTATCGCCCGTTTAACATGGTGATCGCCGATAACCGCGATGCCTATTGGCTGGCAAATCGCGGCACGGGCAAGATCGAAATCACTGAAATCCCCGAAGGTCTTTCGATTCTGACCGCCCATGATCTTAATGACACGCAAAACAGTGCGCGGACCAAACGCAATCTGCCACGCTTTGTCAGTGCCCCGGCCCCGCACCCCGAAGCCGACGACTGGTTTGCCTGGCAGGCGCTTCTGGCTGATACCGGAACAGAGGCCCCGGACCCGGATCATCATGACATCCGTGCCGATGCCATGCTGGTGCGCAGCAATATCGGATTTGAGACCATCTGTTCGTCGCTGATCGGGCTTCCGGCGATTCCCACAAGCGAACATGAACTGCCGAGGCGCCCGGTCTGGCTGTTTGCCGAAGGCCAGCCCGACAAAACACCGTTCCATCCGGTCGACGTCTAACACCAGATGGCGATCAACGCCTTTCAGTTCAACAGGTTATCGCAGCAATTCCGCCCCTCTGCGATACAGATGCTGACGGTTGCAAATTTCGATTATCAAGTTTGCATAAATAGAGCTTAAGCGACAATTGAGTTTCTCGCCAAGCACTGCTATACGGAGGGCGCGAATTTCAGGGTGCCTGCTGCGTCGGACGGCGGGCCTAGATGTGAAAGATCCCGCCAATGTCCAGAAAGCAGCCCATCTACGAGGGTAAAGCCAAGGTTCTTTACGAAGGTACAGAGCCCGGAACGATCATTCAGTATTTCAAGGACGACGCCACGGCGTTCAACGCCCAGAAGCGCGGCACCATTGCCGGCAAGGGTGTCCTGAACAACATGATCACCGAATTCGTCATGACCCGTCTGGCAGAAATCGGCATTCCGACTCACTTCATTCGCCGCCTGAACATGCGCGAACAGCTTTGCAAGAAATGCGAAATTGTTCCGATCGAAGTCGTGGTCCGCAACATCGTTGCCGGTTCGATGGCCAAACGTCTTGGCCTCGAAGAAGGCGAACGCCTGCCGCGCCCGATTGTCGAGTTCTATTACAAGGACGATGCGCTGGGTGATCCGCTGGTGTCGGATGAACACATCCTCGCTCTGGGTTGGGCAGGTGCTGAAGAGCTTGAGGAAATTGTCGGCATGACCCTTCGCGTCAATGACTACCTGTGTGGTCTGATGCGCGGCATTGGTCTGAAACTGGTTGATTTCAAGCTTGAGTTCGGCCGCGTCTGGGAAGGCGACTTCCCGCAGTTGGTCCTGGCCGATGAATTCAGCCCGGATAACTGCCGTCTTTGGGATGCGATCACCAACGAAAAGATGGACAAGGACCGCTTCCGCCGCGATCTCGGCGGTGTCGAAGAGGCCTATCAGGAAGTCGCACGCCGTCTTGGTGTCCTCCCTGAGTCCGCCGAAATAGAGCAGCTTAAAAAAGACGAAACCAAATAACACCCCAAGGCCGCGCTCGTGCGGCCTTTTCTTATGGCTGGTCGGCCATGTGTGTCGGACAGCGTTTTGTTTGCAAACAGAACCCCGCGCGAGACCCGCGCATGCGAACTTAAAGGAGCTTCTCGTGAAAGCACGTGTTCATGTCACCCTGAAGAACGGCGTTCTCGACCCGCAGGGCAAAGCCGTTCACCACGCCCTTCAGGGCCTGGGTTTTGATGGCGTCAATGACGTCCGCCAGGGCAAATTCATCGAACTCGAACTGGATGGCACCGATGCTGCCAAGGCCGAAGCCGAGGTCAAGGAAATGTGCGAGAAGCTTCTCGCCAATACCGTGATCGAAGATTACAGCATCGAGCTGGCCTGATCGCCCGTGGCGGGCGGGGTCTTGTCACGGCAGGGCCTTTGTCTATCGGGATTAAGTAACCGACACTAATCAAGAGACGGTATTTCATGAAATCCGCTGTCATCCTGTTTCCCGGCATCAACCGGGAGAATGACGCCATCGCAGCACTGAAACAGGCCACCGGCACCGAGCCCACCCTGGTCTGGCATGGCGACACCGAGCTGCCAAAGACCGACATCATCATGGTCCCGGGTGGCTTTTCCTATGGCGACTATTTGCGTTGTGGCGCCATGGCGGCCAAGTCGCCGATCATGCGTGCGGTTGCCGAACGTGCCAAACAGGGTGTAACCACCATTGGCGTTTGCAACGGCTTCCAGATCCTGACCGAGGCAGGCCTTCTGCCCGGTGCGCTGATGCGCAATGCCAGCCTGAAATTCATCTGCAAGAACACGCATCTGAAAGTCGAAAACGCCGAGACGCGCTTTACCAATCTTTATAGCGCAGGCGAGATTGTCGAATATCCGGTCGCCCATCACGACGGCAACTATTTTGCCGACAGCGACACGCTTGACCGCCTTGAAGGCGAAGGTCGCGTTGTTCTGCGGTACTGCGATGTGGATGGTAAAGTGGATCCGGCAACCAACCTCAATGGTTCCCAGCGCAACATTGCTGGCATCATCAACGAGGCGGGCAACGTCCTTGGCATGATGCCCCACCCCGAGAATGCAATCGATCCGCTGCATGGTGGCACCGATGGCCGCAATCTGTTCAAAAGCATGGTGGAGGCCGCATCGTGAGCTCCAACGATTTCAACAGCACCCCGATCACGCCGGAACTGGTTAAGGAACACGGCCTGAACGAAGAAGAATACAAACTCGTTCTCGAAATCATGGGTCGCGAACCCAACATCAACGAGCTTGGCATTTTCTCGGTCATGTGGTCTGAGCACTGCTCCTACAAGTCTTCGAAAAAATGGCTGAAAACCCTTCCGACCAAGGCCGACTGGGTCATTCAGGGTCCGGGCGAAAACGCCGGTGTGATTGACATTGGCGATGGTCAGGCCGCCGTCTTCAAGATGGAAAGCCACAACCACCCGTCCTTTATCGAACCCTATCAGGGGGCGGCAACCGGTGTTGGCGGCATCATGCGTGACGTGTTCACCATGGGTGCACGTCCGGTCGCAAACCTCAATGCGCTTCGCTTTGGCGAGCCCGATCATCCGAAAACCCGCCACCTTCTGAGCGGTGTGGTCGAAGGCATCGGCGGTTATGGCAACTGCATGGGCGTTCCGACCATTGGCGGCGAAACCAACTTCCATGCCTCGTACAACGGCAACATCCTGGTCAATGCGATGACCGTGGGTCTGGCTGATACCGATAACATTTTCTACTCAGCCGCGGCTGGTATCGGGAACCCGGTGGTTTATGTCGGCTCGAAAACCGGCCGTGATGGCATCCATGGCGCGACCATGGCATCGGCCGAGTTTGATGATGACAGCGAAGAAAAGCGTCCTACCGTTCAGGTAGGTGACCCGTTCACCGAAAAGCTTCTGCTGGAAGCCTGCCTCGAGTTGATGGCAACCGATATGATCGTCGCCATTCAGGATATGGGGGCTGCTGGTCTGACCTCGTCCTCGTTCGAAATGGCGTCCAAGGGCGGCGTTGGTGTTGAGCTGTGGCTTGATAAGGTTCCGATGCGCGAAGAAGGCATGACGCCCTACGAGCTGATGCTTTCAGAGTCGCAGGAACGCATGCTGATGGTCCTCAAACCCGGTTGCGAAGATGCCGCCAAGGCGATCTTTGACAAATGGGAACTCGACTTTGCTGTCATCGGGACGCTCACCGATACCAAGCGCATGGTTCTGAAATGGCATGGTGAAGTTGCCGGGGATCTTCCGATTGATCCGCTGGCTGAAGCATCGCCGGAATATGATCGTCCGTGGGAACCGACGCCGAAACAGGATCGCATTGATCCCAACAGCATTTCGGCCAAGGTCAGCCATGTTGACGCACTGAAAACCCTGATCGCATCGCCCGACCTCGCGTCGCGTCGCTGGATCTGGGAACAGTATGATCATCTGGTGCGTGGCAACACGATTGTCCGTCCGGGCGGTGATGCCGGCGTCGTCCGCGTCGAAGGTACCAACAAGGGCCTTGCCGCGACCACCGACTGTACCCCGCGCTATGTCATGGCCGATCCGGTCGAAGGTGGCAAACAGGCCGTTGCCGAGGCATACCGCAACCTGGTTGCAACCGGCGCCAAGCCGCTTGCCATCACGGATAACATGAACTTCGGCAATCCGGAACGCCCGCGCATCATGGGTCAGTTCGTTGGGGCCTGCCAGGGCATCGGCGAAGCCTGCATCGCGCTGGACTTCCCGGTCGTGTCGGGCAACGTGTCGCTTTACAACGAAACCAATGGCGTTGGCATCATGCCGACCCCGGCCATTGGCGGCGTTGGCCTGATTTCTGATCTGGGTCACCACGCAACGATCGGCATCAAACGCGATGACAGCGCGTTGATCATGATCGGTGCCGCCACCGGTGAACTGGGTCAGTCGCTGTATCTCAAGACCATCGAAGGTCGCGAAGAAGGCGCGCCGCCACCGGTCGATCTGGGTGCGGAAAAGCGTGCCGGTACGCTGGTGCGTGAACTGATCGAACTGGGTCTGGTGCGGACTTGCCACGATATCGCTGATGGCGGCCTTTTGGTCACCGTTGCCGAGATGTGCCTTGCGGGCAATATCGGTGCAGACCTGCATCTGCCAGAAGCAGGCAGCGAAGTCGCATGGCTGTTTGGCGAAGATCAGGGCCGCTACGTGATCGCAACCCGCGACCCGGACAAGGTTCTGAATGCCGCAAGCAGCTCGAACGTTGCTGCTGTCATCATCGGTCAGGCTGGCGGCAACGCAGTCAGCATCGATGGTGATGCCAAGGTAACGCTGGCTGAGCTGCGCGAACTGAACGAAGGCTGGATGCCGTCCTTCATGGCAGAAGCCGTTCAGTAAGCTGACCTGATTTAGTTATTAAAACCCCGCCAGAGCAATCAGGCGGGGTTTTGTTTTATAGGCCTTCTGCCAACGCACGAAGCGCCTGCGCTGTTGCCTCATCGGCGGGTAGCAGCGTTTCAATCGCAAGCTCGGACAGCGTGACTTCGACAGGTGTTCCAAACACCGTGGTCGTGCTGATGAAACCTAGCATCCCTGCATCAGTCTTTAGGACCAAGGGCACGATCAGACTGTTGATCGCGTCATCCCCGTTATCTTCAATCTCGGTCAATTTTTCCGGTGGGTGATATCGCTTGGCCTCATCATAGAGCGCAATCAATTCCGGATCGGCAGTAACTTCAATCTGACGACGCAACCGATCGAGCAAATGATCCCGCCATTGGGTGAAGTTTGCCACGCGCGGTGCCAAGCCCCTTGGAAGCAGGCTCAGCCGCAGCAGATTGATTGGTGGCTGTAGCAGGTCGGCATCAATCCCGCCTAACATCAGCGGCACAATCCGGTTCGCGGCCACCATGTTCCAATGCCGGTCCATCGCCAGCGCCGGGTACGGCTCATGGGCGGACAATATCTGATCCACCGCCGTGCGAATGGCAGAGGCCCCCTCACCCGCAAAATCATGTTCGGCATAGATCGGCGCAAACCCGCCAGAGACCAAAAGACCGTTGCGTTCACGAAGCGGCACATCAAGGCATTCCGCCAGATGCAGGATCATGTCGCGGCTGGGTTTGGATCGCCCGGTTTCAAGGAAACTGAGATGCCGGGTCGAGATATCGGCATCGCCCGCAAGATCAAGCTGGCTCAGCCTGCGTTGTTTGCGCCAGGCTTTCAGGGTGTTTCCAAACGAATCATGGGGCATGCGCGGTATCCTTTGGTGATGACAGCAAAAGCCTACCACCAAAGAAAAGGATTAAACATTACCTCTGAGGTAATCGTATTCATTCTCTGTTCGAGGCAAGGTCAGCACATCACAACAACCTGAAAGGTTAGATCGATGTCTGCATCCTCAAATGTGAAGCTTCTGAAAACTGTTTTGATGGTTGATGCCGCCACCTGCCTTGGCTTTGGCATCTTGCTGACCGCTGCGGCAGGGCTTCTGGCAAGCTGGCTTGGCCTGCCATCAAGCCTTTTGTTTTACGCGGGCGTGATCCTGTTTCCCTGTGCGGCACTGATGGCCATCACTGGCCGACAGCCAACACCCAGTGCCGGACTGGTTTGGCTGATCATTGTCGGCAATCTTGGCTGGGTCGTTGCCAGTATCGGGGTCCTGATGCTGCCATCCATCGGCCCGACCATGCTTGGTTATGCTTTTGTGATTGTTCAGGCCATCGCGGTTTGCGGGCTAGCGGCATTTGAACATCGCATGTTGGGCCAATCACAAAGCATGGCCACCGCATGATTGGCAATCCTCAGACAAATAAAAAAGGCCGCAGAATGTGCGGCCTTTTTTATATGATTATTTAAAGCTGATCTTGGGGAACAGGCCCTTTTTCTTGGGCGCCTCGGCCGGTCCAACCTGTTCATCTATCGCGGCTGCAATCTTTTCCGCAATCGCGCCATAGGCATTGGCATGCGAGCCATCAGGCTCGCTCTGAACAATCGGATTGCCTTCATCCGCACCCAGACGGATTTTAAGATCCAGCGGAATTTCACCAAGGAACGGCACACCCAATTCATCAGCCGCCTTCCGTGCTCCGCCATGGTCAAACACATGGTCCACATGACCGCATTCCGGGCATTTGTAATAGGACATGTTTTCGATCAGGCCAAAGACCGGCACATTGACCTTGCGGAACATGTTAAGACCCTTGCGCGCATCGAGAAGGGCAATGTCCTGCGGGGTGGAGACGATAACAGCCCCGGTAACCGGTACGCGCTGCGCCATGGAAAGCTGGATATCCCCCGTACCCGGCGGCATATCAACCACCAGCACATCAAGATCACCCCAATCGGTATCGCGCAGAAGCTGCTCAAGTGCGCCCATCGCCATCGGGCCACGCCAGATCACCGGCTGTTCTTCTTCGATCATGAAACCGATCGACATGATCCGCATGCCAAAGGCCGACGGCGGGATCATTTTACCCTGATGTTCTTTGGACGGGACCGGCTTGGCATCGCGAAGCCCCATCATGCGCGGCAGGCTCGGCCCATAGATATCGGCATCCAGCAGGCCGACCTTGAGCCCCTTGGCCACCAGCGACAATGCAAGGTTGACCGAGGTGGTGGATTTACCCACCCCGCCCTTGCCGGACGCGACGGTGACGATGCTGCGCACGGTCGGCAATTCCAGCGGCATCTGACCACCACCCTGCGGGCGCTGGCCCGGTTGTGCGGGGCGGCTTGGCTGTGCTGGCTGCGACGGCTGTGTGCTTTGCTGGGCGGGGGCCTTGGGACGCTCTGCGGTAAGCGCCACACGGGCAGTTGTGACCCCGTTCACAGCGGCCACCGCTTTTTCTGCCGCTTGGCGCAGATCTTCGAGGGCGGGCCCGCGTTCGGGATCAACGGCGATCACAACATTGACAGTTTCATCATGAATATCAATACCTTGCACCATGCCCTTGGCTGTGATTGATTGGCCGTCGACTGGGTCGATTACGCTATCGAGCGCGGCAGTAATCTGTTCACGGTTGAGGGAAGTCATATTGCGGTCTCCAAATTTCGGCTTAAGTCCGTGGTCACACAGAACTTGCAGGCGCGTATCATTGTTTTGCAAGGCAACCTGTCATATAAGGCCTAAGGGCATGCTCCGTCCAACAAGATTTCGTGAGTTTGCATTTGGCTACAATCTGTTGCAGTACCAACCGGCGTATCACAGGTTGGGTACAAAACTGGTGAGAAAAAAGTCTGATTTTCCCGGCATGTCCGGGCTGTATCAGCGAATTTGATCTTGTTGGACGGAGCATGCATTGGGGCTTACCCCAAGCTCGGTAAACAAAGATAAACACCGAACGGCAAGAAGAGGAAGAAACTCGATGCCTTGGAATAATCATGGGGGCGGTGGCCCCTGGGGCGGCGGCGGAAACAAAGGTGGCGGCCAGAACCCGTGGGGACAGCGTCCTTCCGGTGGCGGCGGCGGCGGAAACACGCCCCCCGACTTTGATGAAATGATTCGTAAAGGCCAGGAACGTCTTAAACGGCTGTTCCCCGGTGGTGGCGGATACAAGGGCTTTGTCCTGATCGGTATCGCCGTAATCGGGTTGTGGCTTTTGACCGGTTTCTACCGCGTCCAGCCAGGCGAACAGGGTGTAACGCTTCTGTTCGGCAAATGGGTTGGCACCACGGGTCCGGGTCTGAACTACTTCCTTCCGGCCCCGATTGGCGAAGTCATCAAGCCGAACGTCGAACGGACCAACCAGATCGAGGTTGGCTATCGCGGTGCGGGCACGGTGACATCCAACGGTTCGCGTGATGTGCCCGAAGAAAGCCTGATGCTGACCGGTGACCAGAACATCATCGACATTGATTATGTTGTTCAGTGGCGTATCAGCGATGCAGGTTCCTACCTGTTTAACGTGCGTGATCCTGAAAACACCATCAAGCTGGCATCTGAAAGTGCGATCCGTGAGGTCATTGGTAAAACCGACCTTGAAGAAGCACTGACTGTTGGCCGTGTCCGGGTTGAAGAACAGACCCGTACCCTGCTTCAGGAAATCATGGATGGTTATGAGTCCGGTATTTTCATTGCCGAAGTGAAAATGCAGAAAGTGGACCCGCCGCGCGACGTTATCGATGCCTTTAACGATGTGCAGCGTGCTCGTCAGGACCGTGATCGTTCCCAGAACGAAGCACTGGCCTATCGTAACGACATCATCCCGCGTGCAAAGGGTGAAGCAGAACGTCAGGTTCTTCAGGCCCGCGCATACAAGGATCGTGTCACCAAGGAAGCAGAGGGTGAAGCAGAACGCTTTATCTCCATCTACGATTCCTTCCTGACGGCCAAGGATGTGACGACCCGTCGTCTGTATCTGGAAACCATGCAGGAGGTCTTGAGCAAGTCTGACAAGATCATCATGGAACAGAACGGTGCAGGTAACGGCGTTGTCCCGTATCTTCCGCTTCCGGAAGTTCAGAAACGTGCGAATGCAGGAGGCAACAACTAATGGCAAGTCCTAAACTTATTGCCGCTGGCGTCGTCCTGGTTATTGCTGCTGTCGTTGGTTCGATGTGCGTGTTTACCGTACGTCAGGATCAGCAGGCACTCGTTCTTCAGTTTGGTAATCCGGTCCATGCGGTTTCCGAACCGGGTCTGCATTTCAAACTGCCGATCCAGAACGTTGAATATTACGAACGTCGTATTCTGGAACTTGATCCGCCGGTTCAGCAGGTTCTTCTGTCTGACCAGAAGCGTGTCAATGTTGACAGCTTTGCACGTTGGAAAATCATTGATCCGTTGATCTTCCGTCAGCGCGCAACCAACTCTGCCAACTTTGTGCAGCTGTTTGGTCAGCGTCTGAACTCGGTTATCCGTGGTGAGTTGGCACAGGCCCCGCTTGTGACGCTTCTTTCGGACAACCGTGCGCAGATCATGGAGAAAATCCAGTCGACCCTGATCAAACCGGCCGAAGAGTTCGGTGTCGAACTGATTGACGTTCGTATCGGTCGTACCGACCTTCCGCAGGAAACTTCGCAGGCGGTGTATAACCGTATGCGTTCTTCGCGTATTGCCGAAGCCGCACAGCTTCGCGCAGAAGGTGAAGAGCTCAAGGCGAAAATCCAGGCAGAAGCTGATCGTGAACGTATCGGCATCATCGCCGAAGCCAACCGTCAGGCCGAAGTCCTGCGTGGTGAAGGCGATGGGCAGCGGAACGTCATCCTGGGTAAAGCGTATGGCAAGGACACCGAATTCTTTGAATTCTATCGTTCGCTCGAAGCCTACAAAATTGCGCTTGATAACGGCTCGACCATGGTGCTTTCACCAGACAGCGAGTTTTTCCAGTACTTTAATAAGTCTGGCCCAGCGACAAGCCGCTAGACAAAACATAAGGGCGACCTGCATATTGGGCTGGTCGCCCTTTTTGTTTTTATAAATTCGATTTGTCGGGCGACCGTCTGACAGATCACAAAGAAACGCCGGAACGTCCCTGATCATGAAGGAACTTGCAACAGCCATACTTCTGGCCATCGCGTTGGAAGGTATGCTTTACACGCTGTTTCCCGGCGGCCTGAAAAGGGTGATGGAGCTTGTTCAGGAAATTCCTGAATCGCAGTTGCGCATTGGCGGATTGATCGCCGCTGTCATTGCCATTGGCGGAATATGGGCAGTACGAACCTGGCTTTAGCAAACGGGCGCAAGGATCAGGGAAACCGCCAGACAAAGGCCACGCGCCACAAGTTTGTGCTCACAATTCCTTGATTTTTCCAAGTACCGCCCAATTTCTGCCAAAGTCGGGGTTAATTTGAGTACTTAAGCGACGGGTGAAATACAGTCCCGCCGCGCGCTGCACAAAGAGAATGACAAATACCGTGAACGCGGCAACGAACAGGATCAGACACATGCTAGACGCATTATACAACCCGGTGCGGACGAAAGTCACCGCAGCACTGGTGATTGTTCTCCTTGGCGTGACCAGTGTTTCGCAGATCGCGAATGCCCGCCCCGCTCCTGAGAGTTTCGCAGACTTGGCCGAAAAGCTTCTGCCGACTGTTGTAAACATTTCCACAAGCCAGATGGTGGCCGAACGACAGGGACCGGACTTCCAGTTCCCTCCCGGCTCGCCATTTGAAGACCTTTTCCGTGATTTTATGGACCGCAACGGTCAGGGTGGCCAAGGCGGACCGGCGCCGCAACGCCGCCGTGCGACCGCGCTTGGTTCGGGCTTTATCATCTCGGCTGATGGTTACATTGTGACCAACAACCACGTGATTGACGGTGCCGATGAAATCACCGTGCGCCTGCATGATGGCGACACGCTTGATGCCGAACTGATCGGTCGTGACCCGAAAACCGACGTCGCACTGCTTAAGGTCGAACCGAAAGAAGATCTGCCCTTCGTCAAATGGGGCGATTCTGACAGTGCACGTATCGGTGACTGGGCCATGGCAATCGGCAACCCGTTCGGCCTTGGCGGCACGGTAACCGCCGGGATTATTTCCGCACGTAACCGCGACATCAACCAGGGCCCGTATGATGACTTCATTCAGACGGATGCCTCGATCAACCGTGGTAACTCTGGCGGTCCGCTGTTTAACCTTGATGGTGACGTGATCGGCATTAACAGCGCGATCTATTCGCCCTCGGGTGGTTCGGTCGGTATCGGCTTTGCCATTCCGGCTGGCATCGCACAAAGCGTTGTCGAACAGCTTAAGGAATATGGCCGTACCCGTCGTGGCTGGTTGGGTGTTCACATCCAGACCGTGACCGAAGACATCGCGGACTCGGTTGGTCTTGATGAAGCAACCGGTGCCATGGTTGCCGGCGTTTCCGAAGATGGCCCGGCCCAGGAAGCCGGCATCAAACAGGGTGATGTCATCCTGACCTTTGATGGCAAAACGGTTGAGTCGATGCGTCGTCTGCCGCGCATTGTCGCAGAAACCAAGATCGGCAAGGAGGTCGATGTTGTAATCTGGCGCGATGGCGAAAAGCAGACCGTCCAGGTCGAGCTTGGCGAACTTGAGGAAGAAGTCGTCGCGACAAGCGCAGACAGCTCCGAGGAAGAACAAGCACCCGTTGTTGCAGAGGCCAGCATTGATGAACTTGGCGTCAAGATCGCCAATGTCGATGAAAGCCTGCGCCAGCGTCACAACCTTGCCGAAGGCACCGAAGGTGTGATCATCACCGAAGTTTCCGGCGACAGCTATGCCGCCGAAAAGGGTGTTCGCCCGGGTGACATTATCATCGAAGCGTCGCACAGCTCGGTTGATTCGGTCGACGACGTCGTCGATGCGGTCAAAGCCGCCGTTGACGATGGCAAACGCACCATCCTGATGTTGATCGAAACATCGGCTGGCCCGCGTTACTTCGGCCTGACGATCTCGACCGAGGAATAAGCCATCCGGCTTAAGTTGATATCAAAAAAGGGCGGCCTGATGATCAGGCCGCCCTTTTTGTTTGAACCGTTCGTACCTTACGAAACGAAGTCCGACTTCGCGTAGCCTTGAAGATACAAAAGTGCGGTCAGGTCACCGTGATTGATGCAAATGCGCGCCTGTTCCTGAACCGATGGTTTGGCGTGGAAGGCAACGCCAGTCCCTGCAAGCGAGATCATCTGAAGATCGTTCGCACCATCGCCAACCGCAATCGCATCATCAACCGTGATGCCTTGCTGGGCGGACAGGGTTTCAAGCGCATCGACCTTGGCCTGACGGTCCAGAACCGGTTTCTGAACCTTGCCGGTCAGCTTGCCATCCTTTTCAATCAGGACATTGGCCTGATCGTAATCAAAGCCAAGCTCGGCGCGGACTGCACCGGTAAAGAAATCAAACCCACCAGACACCAAGGCAACAAATCCGCCATTGGCTTTCATGGTCGCGACCAGTTGCCTTGCCCCGCCTGTATATTCGACCGTTTTCCAGGCTTCTTTCAGCATCTCGGTCGACATGCCTTCAAGAAGACCGACACGTTCATCAAGGGCTGCTTCGAAATCAAGTTCACCATTCATCGCACGTGCGGTGATCGCCGCCACCCGGTCCTTGACCCCGGCAAACTCGGCCAGTTCATCAAGGGTCTCACCGGTAACAATCGTGCTGTCCATATCGGCAATCAAAAGCTTCTTGCGACGTGTGGCAACCTTCTGGGTGATGGCATCGACCGGAAGCTCCGCCTCGGAAAGCGTCGTGTCGGCAACATCAAGCGGGATCCCGTCAAAAGTAAGATCACACGCCTCGCCTTCGGCAAGCCAGGTCACATCCCCGACCAGTGCGCCTGCCCCGGTCAACGCGATTGCCGCGTTATCAATAACGGCCTTGGTCAGCGCATTCGAATTCGGGGCGGCAATCAGGGTGAGAACCAATTTCATGGTCGCGAGGCTCCTTGGCGGAAAAGGCATAAAACATCGTTGTCGCCTTTATCCGAATTGCGCCGGACTGTGGCAAGAGAACTTTCGCACCCCCTGTTTCGGGAACGCATTATTTACCATGAAATTGCGTCGTAAATTCCTATGACTGTCGCGCCGAACCCAATAGACTGGCCGACCTTTGAACACGTTACCCTGAAGGCACCCTGATGTCGGCCATACAAGCCAGCAGTTCTTTTGCCCCTGTCCTGATCGTCGCTGGACCGACCGCCAGCGGCAAGTCGGCACTCGCCCTTGATCTGGCAGAGGCCTTTGACGGGGTGGTGATCAATGCTGATAGCATGCAGGTCTATAAGGAACTGCGTGTACTTTCTGCGCGCCCTGATGACAGTGAAATCGCGCGTGCGCCGCATCGACTTTATGGGGTGTTGTCCGGGCGGGGGGCCTGCTCGGCCGGCAAATGGCGTGAAATGGCGATGGCCGAGATTGACGATTGTCATGACAGTGGCAAACTTCCGATCATCACCGGGGGTACGGGCATGTATCTGAATGCCCTGACCGAGGGGATCGCGCCGATCCCCGATATTCCGGCACGGATTCGCGATCAGGTCACAAACGAGCTTGAAGAACTTGGTCACGCAGCGTTTTTTGCCAAACTTCAGGCCGACGATCCTGAAACCGCCGCCAACCTTGATGGCAGCAATACCCAGCGGCTGATTCGCGCCGCCGAGGTTTTTGCCCATACCGGCCGCGGATTGGCAAGCTGGCACAAGGAACCGGTGATCACGCCGCCTGAGAACATCAAATTCAAGAAACTTTGTTACATGCCGCCGCGCGACATTCTCTATGACCGCTGCAACCGGCGTTTTGATCTGATGATCGAACAGGGTGCCATTGACGAGGTCAAAGGGCTGCTTGCCTTGGAATTGCCTGAAACAGCGCCGGTTATGAAGGCTGTCGGCGTGCGCGAGATCGCAGCATATCTTGCCGGGGAGATTGATCTGGCCACCGCCAAAGAGAAATCACAGCGCGAAACCAGACGTTACGCAAAGCGGCAATTAACCTGGTTCAGGCACCAAATGTTAGCCAAGGAAATCATCGACGCGCAATATTCGGAAAGTTTGGCAGCAAAAATGCGTCATGATGTTAACCAATTTCTGTTGACCACGCCAAAGTGAGGCGATAGGTTGGCCCTTCCCCCGCCGAAATGGCGGAAAACCGCCGTTTAGGCGGATTTTTCAACTCCAATTCGAGGATAATTGGATCATGTTTCAATCACGCGGTTATCACGCGACACGTTGTTGTCGCTAAGTAAAGAGGCTCGAAAATCATGGCAGAACGTATTTTAAGCGGTTCGGAAGTAGTGTTGCAGGCCCTTGCTGATCAGGGTGTGGAAGTCGTGTTCGGCTATCCTGGCGGCGCTGTCCTACCGCTATATGACGAGATATTTAAACAGAACCGGATTCGTCACGTTCTCGTGCGCCATGAACAGGCTGCTGTCCACGCTGCTGAAGGTTACGCCCGCTCGACCGGCAAGGTCGGCGTTGTGCTGGTGACCTCGGGACCGGGTGCGACAAACGCCGTTACGGGCCTTACCGACGCGTTGATGGATTCCATTCCAGTTGTCTGCCTGACAGGTCAGGTCCCGACCCATTTGATCGGGAATGATGCCTTCCAGGAAGCCGACACCACCGGCATTACCCGCCCGTGCACCAAGCATAACTATCTGGTGAAAAATCCGGATCGTCTGGCGCGCACGATGCACGAAGCCTTCCACGTCGCCTCAAGCGGCCGTCCGGGCCCGGTCGTTATCGACCTTCCCAAGGACATTCTGGTTGGCAAGGCACCGTATCTGGAACCGGCACAGGTTCAGCACCGCACCTATAACCCGGTGGTCAAGGGCGAACGCAGCCAGATCGAAGAAGCCATGGAAATGCTGGCATCGGCGAAAAAGCCGATCCTGTATTGCGGCGGCGGGGTTATCAATTCCGGCATGCAGGCCTGCAAGCTTCTGACCGAGTTCACCCGCATGACCGGTGCGCCGATCACGCTGACCCTGATGGGTCTGGGGGCTTATCCGGCATCCGACAAACAGTATCTGGGCATGCTGGGCATGCACGGCACCTACGAAGCAAACATGTCGATGCATGATTGCGATGTCATGGTCGCCATCGGTGCGCGTTTCGATGACCGTGTCACCGGCAACCTTGATTTCTTTGCGCCGAACTCGCAGAAAATCCAGGTCGACATTGATCAGAGCTCGATCAACAAGAACGTTCCGGTCGATATCGGGATCGTTGGCGATGTTGGCCATGTTCTTGAAGACATGATCAAGATCTGGAAAGCCAAGCAGTACAAGATCGAAGCCAACGCGCTTGATGGCTGGTGGAAAGAAATTGAAGGCTGGCGCAGCAAACACTGCCTGTCCTACAAACAGCCGACCGACGTTATCAAGCCGCAGCACGTTATCCGCCGTGTTCATGCGCTTACCCGTGATCGCAAGACCTATATCACTACCGACGTTGGTCAGCACCAGATGTGGGCCGCCCAGCATTTCGGGTTCGAACATCCGTATGAATGGATGACGTCTGGTGGTCTGGGCACCATGGGCTATGGCATGCCCGCCGCCCTTGGCGTTCAGGTCGCCCACCCGGATGCGACGGTTGTGTGCTTCACCGGTGATGCGTCGATCATGATGAACATTCAGGAATGCGCGACGATGACGCAGTATCGTCTGCCGATCAAAACCGTGATCCTGAACAACCGTTATATGGGCATGGTCCGCCAGTGGCAGCAGCTTCTGCACGGGTCGCGCTATTCCGAAAGTTACAGCGAAACCCTGCCCGACTTCGTCAAACTGTCCGAAGCCTTTGGCTTCACCGGCATGACCTGCAATAACCCGGCGGATCTTGATGATGCCATCAAGAAGATGCTGGAAATTGATGGTCCGGTGATTTTGGACGTCGCTGTCGATGACAAGGAAAACTGCTATCCGATGATTCCGTCGGGCAAGCCGCATAATGAAATGCTGCTTGGGCAGGAAACCAACGGCGACGAAGCCATTGATTCCGACGAAGGGATGGTTCTGGTCTGATCCGCACAAACAAACAATCTGTGCGAATTGATCCCATCACATCAAAATGAAAAGGCCGGCGCGGGCGGCACGTTCTGCCCCGACCGAGCCCTAGCGGAGCGAAACCGTGAAAGAAACCGAAATTTCGAAACACACCATATCCGTTCTGGTGGATAACGAGTCCGGCGTTCTGGCCCGTGTGATCGGGCTGTTTTCCGGTCGTGGCTATAACATTGAAAGCCTGACCGTTGCCGAAGTCGACGCCGATGCCCACCAGTCGCGCATCACCGTGGTTACCTCGGGCACGCCCATGGTAATCGAACAGATCAAGGCACAGCTTTCGCGTCTTGTCCCGGTGCACAAGGTCAGTGACCTGACCCTTGCCGGGCCAAGTGTCGAGCGCGAGCTGGCCCTGGTCAAAGTGATCGCAACGGGTGAAAAACGTGTGGAATCCCTGCGCATTGCCGACATCTTCAAGGCACGCGCAGTGGATGCGACCAACAATTCCTTCGTGTATGAAATCATCGGCAGCCCTGAAAAAATCGACGCCTTCATCAAATTGATGGAGCCGCTTGGGCTTTCGGAAATTTCGCGTACCGGTGTGGCAGCGATTTCGCGCGGCACACTGACGATGTGAGTTTGCCCTGCCCGGTGATCCGCATCGGGTACGGCATTGGGGCCTGCCCCATAATAATTATTACCATCCGCCACGCATGAAAATCAGCGTGGTCCAACGTCCAGAGGTATCGAAAGATGCGTGTTTATTACGACCGCGATGCAGATGTTAATCTGATCAAATCCAAAAAAGTTGCCATCATTGGTTACGGTTCGCAGGGTCACGCCCATGCGCTGAACCTCCATGATTCCGGCGTTAAGGAAGTTGTTGTTGGTCTTCGTGAAGGCTCCAGCTCGCGCAAGAAAGCCGAAGCTGCCGGTCTGAAAACCATGACCCCGGCCGAAGCTGCTGCTTGGGCAGACGTTGTCATGATGCTGACCCCCGATGAGCATCAGGCGGCGATCTATGCCGATGAGCTGCACAACAACCTGAAACAGGGTGCCGCCCTTCTGTTCGCACACGGTCTGAACGTGCATTTCGGCCTGATCGAGCCGCGTGCTGATCTTGACGTGATGATGATCGCACCGAAGGGTCCTGGCCACACGGTTCGTTCCGAATACAAGCGTGGCGGCGGTGTTCCGTGCCTCGTAGCTATTGAGCAGAACGCATCTGGCAACGCGCTTGAAGTTGCTCTGTCCTATGCATCGGCAATCGGTGGCGGTCGTTCAGGCGTTATCGAAACCACCTTCCGTGAAGAGTGCGAAACCGACCTGTTCGGCGAACAGGCTGTTCTTTGCGGCGGCCTGACCCAGCTGATCAAATACGGCTTCGAAACCCTGACCGAAGCTGGCTATGCGCCGGAAATGGCATATTTCGAGTGCCTGCACGAAGTTAAGCTGATCGTTGACCTGATGTATGAAGGCGGTATGGCCAACATGCGTTACTCGATCTCCAACACCGCAGAATACGGCGACTATGTCACCGGCCCGCGCGTGATCGATCCGTCTGTCAAAGAACGCATGAAAGAAGTTCTTACCGACATTCAGGAAGGCAAGTTCGTCCGTGACTTCGTTCAGGAAATGCATTGTGGTCAGCCGATGTTCAAGGCAACCCGTCGTCTGCATGCTGAACACGAAATCGAAGAAGTTGGTACCAAGCTGCGCGCGATGATGCCGTGGATTGCTGCAAACCAGCTTGTCGACAAAGAAAAGAACTAAGCACCGCTTAGATCCTTTTTACGCAAACGGCCGTCCCGATGGGGCGGCCGTTTTGCTTTGGGCATTTCGGGTTTGGCTTATCCGCCGTGTCTCATCTGTTTAACCGGGAAGCGCAACTCGGTCGCTGCCCAGATCACAACACACAAGACAGACACCCCGGCCCCAAGAACCACCACGGCAGGCCAGCCGCCCATGCCATAGGCAATGGCCGAACTGGCGGAGCCACAGGCACCACCCAGGAAGTAACTTGCCATATAGCCCGTGGTCAGACGGCTGCGGGCCTCAGGATTCAGGCGATAGACCTCGCTTTGATTGGAGATATGCGCCCCCTGAATGCCCAGATCGATCAGCACCACGCCAAGTGCAAAGGCAATCAGCGACCATTGCCCCCAATACAGCAGTCCCCAGCTTGAAACCGTGGTCATCAGAAAAGCACCGGTGCTGAGCCGCGCCCATCCCTTGTCGGCAAGTTTCCCGGCAATACGGGCCGCCAGGATACCGATTGCGCCAATCAGGCCATAAAGCCCGATCACCGCTTCGGACATGCCATATTGGCGCACCAGCATGAAGGCCATCGACGTCCAGAAAATCCCGAACACAGCATATTGTAACCCGCCAATCAGGCTGCGGCGGCGCAAGACCGGTTCATCACGAAACAGATGCAGGATCGAAAGATACAGCGTGCAGTAACTGGTATGCGAGGTCGGCGGGATATGCGGAATGATCCGGTAACAGGCCACCGCATAAATCGCCATCAGGACAGAGGCGGCGATAAACACCGACCGCCACCCGGCAAGCTCCGCCATGATGCCCGAAAATGTCCGGGCCAGAAGAATGCCCAGCAACAGGCCACTCATCACCGCCCCCACCGCCGATCCACGCTTGTCATCCGTCGCCAGGTGGGCGGCGAGCGGCACAAGGATTTGCGCAGTCACACAGGTGATCCCGACCGAAATACTAAACACCACCAACATCAAAAATGAAGGTGCCAGCCCCATCGCCAGCAACCCCACTGCGGTCAGGGCCGAAGTCACGGTCAGTAATTTGCGCCGTTCATGATGATCACCCAGTGGCACCACGGCAATCAACCCTGTCAGATAGCCAAGCTGCGCCACAGTCACCAGAAAACCGGCACTGGTTTCGCTCAGCCCATATTCACGGGCAAGCAGTTCCAGCAATGGCTGAACGTAATAAAGACTGGCAACGGACAGGCCGCTTCCGACCGCCATAAAGATCAGGAGGCCGGTGGTCAGGGTGGGCTTGGAATGCATTCTAAGATGGGCCTTGAACGGGTTGGTGGTGGGTTTACGATAGCCGCCATATCAGCGACTTACAATGCAGTGCCTGACACAGGTGCCGTGCCGCGATGGCATCGGTTGCCCCCGCAACGCACAGCAGCCATTCGTAAAACACCCTGCTTTGCGCTGGATTTCAAAGGCCGATCTGTTTAATTCTGGCCTAAGGATCAGAACCCGTTAATTTGATTGGAATGGCAGCCGTTATATTCGCGAAATCCAAGAAACAGGTTGCAGGGCGGGTTGGATCCCGGCCAAAACCTGTGACGCAGGATGTTGCCAATATAACGGCTGTCCTAAGGATCAATCGGATTTGCACGGGCTATTTTGTCGCAAAACCTTGAAAGATTTATATCTTCCTACGGTTACGCTCCGCATATCCGCACAAATCTGATTGACCATTCCAACCAAGTTAACGGGTTCTGATCCTGAACTTTAAACCAGATATGAGCATATCGGAATGTCGGACTATATTGATATCGCCCCCGAGGTCGCAGAGGCCTTTGCCGCAGGCAAGCCTGTTGTTGCCCTTGAATCAACCATCATTTCCCATGGCATGCCCTATCCGCAGAACCTGGAAACCGCGCGTGCGGTTGAACAGGATGTGCGTGATACCGGTGCGATCCCGGCCACCATCGCCGTGATTGGCGGTCGCTGCAAAATCGGGCTTTCCCCCGAAGAGCTGGAATATTTCGCCAAGGGAACCGACATTCTTAAATTGTCGCGTCGTGATATCCCATATTGCCTTGCCAAAAAGCTTGATGGTGCTACCACCGTATCGGCAACCATGATTTTGGCGGAAAAAGCCGGCATTCGCGTTTTTGCCACTGGTGGCATTGGCGGGGTGCATCGTGACCTTGCCGGTAATTTCGATGTGTCGGCCGATTTGACCGAGCTTGGCAAAACCAGTGTTGCGGTTGTTTGTGCCGGGGCCAAGGCGATCCTTGATATCCCCAAAACGCTTGAACATCTTGAAACGCTTGGCGTGCCGGTTATTGCCTATGGCACCGATGAGTTCCCGGCATTCTATTCGGTTGAAAGCGGTCAAAAAGCGCCACTGCGCCTTGATACCCCCGAAGAACTCGCAGCTTTCCTGAATTCGAAATGGGAATTCGGCCTTGAAGGTGGCGCCGTCATTGGCAACCCGCCAGAAGCCGATAAGGCACTGGCGCGCGAAGCCATCGAAGGGGCAATTGAAGATGCCCTGATCGAGGCCAAGGAAAAAGGTATTCAGGGGCGCGATGTGACCCCGTTCCTTCTGGCCCGCGTGACCGAGTTGACCAAGGGCAAAAGCCTTGAAGCCAACATCGCCCTTGTGCGCAACAACGCCCGTCTGGGTGCGAAAATTGCCGCTGCCATGGTCGACTGATCGGCACTGACCATCCTTAATGACCAAAAGAAACAGGCTGGCAAATCTGCCAGCCTGTTTTGCGTTTAACTGCGTTGATAGCCTTTGCCTTCGAACCCGGGCTTGATGCGTGCATCGTCAACCGGTGCGCCCCACGTCGTTGTGCAGGGCAGAACACCAGCCCAGACAGACCAGTCATAGTCTTCATCATCATCGACCGGATCCCCGGCACGGACCTTTGCCGAAACCTGGTCCAGATCAAAGCCCAAGAACATGGTTGCCTTGAGTTCCTGTTTGTTGGGATGACGGATGTGCTCCCACCGCCCCGGTTCCAGTTTTTCGGTAAATAGCCGCGAATGTTCCATCTTTTCGGCGTCATCACTTACCACTGTTCCTTTGCCGTAAATAACGACTGAACGGTAATTGGCTGAATGGTGAAACGCCGAACGCGCCATCACCAGACCATCCAGATGCGTTATGCACAGACAGGCTTCTGCCCCCTCTGCGATTGCGGCCAGAATGCGGTTCTTTGACGCGCCATGGATATAGATCCGCTCCCCCACCCGCCAGTGGGCGGTCGGGATCATGGCGGGGCGCCCGTTGACCACAGTTCCGACATGACAAATCAGGGCATCATCAATAATGCCATGCACCCGATCGCGGTCATAACTGGCGCGATTGGGGCCCCGGACAACTTTGGTGTGGGGATGGATTTCGTATTGATCGGACATGGCGGGACCTTTTTGTCAAAAAATGAGGCGTCGAATTTGGCCCGATCATGGATCAAATTGGACTTTTCAAAAGGTCCATTATAATAAAAGTGACAGAACCAATTTTCACCGGGGTCGCGATGGTGCGCAGTGATTACAGCTGGATTTATCCAAGCCAGTCGGACAATACCGCCGATGATGGTGGCACCACCGCCTATCGCCGACTTTATCACGGGATCAGATCGGCCATTCTGGATGGCCGGTTGCATCCGGGCGAACGCCTTCCGGCCAGTCGGGATTTGGCCAAATCACTTGGTATTTCCCGCAACACGGTGGTGACCAGTTTCGATCTGCTGACCTCGGAAGGCTATCTTGAAACCCGGGTCGGCGCCGGAAGCTTTGTCGCCAGCACCCTGCCTGACCGGGATATGCAAACAGGCGACCACGGCCCGGATAAAAAATCCCGGACGGCAAATGATCGCCCGATACGGCTTAGTCAAAGTGCTACGCGCATGCTGACCTATCAGCGACGCTTTCCGCGCTTTCGCATTGCCCGTCCGTTTAACCCGGCGACACCGGATCTTGACGGTTTTCCGTTTGATCTTTGGGCGCGGTTGTTGCGCCGGTCCTGGCGCGCACCTGATATCGATCTGACCATTCCTGATGATCCGCTTGGATTGCCGCTGCTGCGTTCTGAAATTGCCAAATGGCTGCGGCAATCGCGCGGGGTGAATTGTAATGCCGATCAGGTAATGATTGTCTCGGGCGCGCAGCAGGCGCTTGACCTTGCCGCACGCGCCCTTGTCGATCCCGGTGATATTATCGCCACCGAAGACCCGGGCTATGAAGGCATTCGGGGCGTTCTGGCGGCAAGTGGTGCTGTGGTTCAACCAATTACGGTTGATGAGGATGGGCTCGACATCGAAGGCCTTGCGCAAACGCCCTCCCCGGCCCGGATCGTGGTCACCACGCCATCGCGGAACTATCCGTTGGGCACAACGCTTTCGCTTGCCCGGCGGCTCGCCCTCTTGCAATGGGCGCAGGATAATGATGCCTGGATTGTCGAGGATGACTATGACAGCGAGTATCGCTATGACGGGCCGCCGTTGTCATCCCTGCAAGGCTTGGATACCGACAATCGGGTGATTTATGTCGGTACATTTTCGCGCGTACTGTTCCCTGGCATCCGGCTTGGTTACCTTGTATTGCCACCGGCACTGGTTCCGGCCTTTCGCGGCATTCGCGGTTTTGCTGATGGTGTTCCGGCGCCGACAACACAGGCCGCCCTTGGTGCCTTTTTCGCCGAAGGACATTTTGGCAGCCACGTCCGAAAAATGCGCCTGCGCTATGGCGAACGGCGTTCGCACCTTAAAAACCTGATCACGGCGGACGCATCCGATATCCTGTCGGTGATGCCCTCGGACGGGGGATTACATCTTTGTGCCCGTTTGATCGGGGATCAGGACGACATAGAAATGCAGGAAGCCTTGGTGAAGGCGGATCTTGATTGTCGTGCGCTGTCTTCGTATTTCCACGATCCCCGGTCAAAAAGTGGGCCGGAACCCGTGCGCGGTCTTGTGCTTGGTTTCGCCGGATGGAAAAAAGATGTGCTTTCGGAAAGTTTCAGTGAACTGGTCAGAACCATCAGACGTAAGTCTTGATGTACCCCGAGCCAGAGAGAGCGGCACGACTTCCCTCTAGATGCTGTCACAGTCGTGACGCTCTCTCCCCTCCGGCTTACAATCCCCCCCGAAATGCGCCAAAAACACAGGAAGACAGATGACCGAACGCCCGATCGCCGTGATGTGGTTTCGAAACGACCTGCGACTGGCGGACAATCCGGCCCTTTTGGCAGCGGTCAAATGGGCCAAGGAAAATGACGGTGCTGTCCTTCCCGTTTTCATCCTGGATGACGTGATTTCAGATCAATTGGGTGGCGCGACGAAATGGTGGCTGGAAAAAAGCCTGACGGCGCTGAACCGCGATATCGCTGGTCTTGGCGATACGAAATCTGATCGCGCCCTTCGCCTGTTTAAAGGGAATGCAAAAACCGTTCTGGAAACCCTTGCCGATGACAAACCGGTCAAGGCGGTGTTCTGGAACCGGCTTTATGACAAGCCGTCGACCAAGCGCGATACAGATATCAAGGCAGCCCTTCAGGAGCACGGCCTGACCTGCGAAAGCCACAAGGCCAATCTTTTGTTTGAACCGTGGGACGTCAAAACCGGGTCAGGCACAGATTTCAAGGTCTATAGCCCGTTCTGGCGGGCGTGCCAGAAGCTCCCCACCCCGCGCGAACCCCAATCAGCCCCAAACAACATTGCGCTGTTCAAGGGCGAGGTTGATGGACAAATCAACATCACGGACTTTGACCTATCGCCAAAACCGGTGAATTGGGCCGGCGGGCTTGAGGAGCGTTTCACCCCCGGCGAACAGGGCGCCAAAGACCAGCTGTTTGACTTCATCGATGATCGTCTTACCGATTATGCCGATCTGCGCGACCGCCCGGATCGTCGGGTAACGTCGGAGCTGTCCCCGCATTTGCGCTTTGGCGAAATCAGCCCCTATCAGGTCTGGCATGCCGCCAACCACTATGCCGATGCAAATCCGGGCAAGGGCAAGACCGCCTCGAAATTCATCGCCGAGCTCGGCTGGCGGGAATTCGCCCATCACATCCTGTATCATGCAACCGATCTGCGTTCTGTCCCGCTTCAAGGCCAGTTCAAGCATTTCCCCTGGTCAGATGACGCAAAGGGCCTTCGCGCCTGGCAAAAGGGCCAGACGGGCTTTCCGATTGTCGATGCCGGCATGCGCGAACTTTGGCATACGGGCTATATGCATAACCGGGTGAGGATGATTGTGGGTTCCATCCTGGTAAAGCATCTTTTGATCCATTGGCGCGATGGTCTGGCGTGGTTTGACGACACACTTGTCGACGCCTGCCCGGCCAACAATCCGTTTTCATGGCAATGGATCGGCGGTTGCGGGGCCGATGCCGCCCCCTATTTCCGCATTTTCAATCCCGTGCTTCAGGGCGAAAAGTTTGATCCCAAGGGTGAGTATGTCCGTCAATGGGTCCCGGAACTGCGCGACATGCCCGAACAATATATCCACAAACCGTGGGAGGCCTCTCCGCTTATCCTCAAGGCCGCTGACGTAACGTTGGGGAAAACCTACCCCGAGCCCCTGATCGGGCTCAAGGAAGGCCGTGAGCGAGCTCTTGAAGCCTATCAGAACATGAAAAAGGCTGCTGGGTGATCCCGACAGCCTTTCGCGTTACCAGTGCACCCGGTGCCTATTTCCAGAAAACCTTCTGATCGATGAAATCGTGCATCGCGTCTTCGATCCCCTCAAGACGATGATCGGCACGTGCGCCGAACCAGCCCGATATCAGACCGACTGCAATCATCCCGTCTTTTGAAAGCTGTGGTGCGAGTGCCATCAAGCGGGCCTCGGCAACAGCCGCATCCTGAAGCTGGCCCAGGATTTCCTGCGTCGTCGTCAACTTGCTGCGGAACCTTTTGACCTTTTTCGCCCCGTAGATGGCCCCAAAGAACTCCGTCCCATAGCGCATCTGTTTGACATCAAGACGAAGCGCATGAAGTTGTGGCGTCGTCAGACCCGCAACGTGATCACCGCGTTTGGTGACCCGTTTATAGGCCTGCTCCAAAAGCGGTTCGGCCATTTCCGACACCTGTGCAGCCATCGCCTTCATTTGCGCGGCACTGGCACCTGATGCCCAGCGCGAATAGCTTGCCCACGCGCCAAGCAGCAAAAGCAACTGCCCGTATTCCGGCTGATCAAGCATATGACGTGCGTTGGCAAGGGCGGCTTCGCGTTGCTTTTCAGCGCCCTTGCGCAGCTCCGCCACACCAGCGTGATCGGGGAAGCGTTCCTCGATCATCGGAAGCGTCTCGGTCAGGAACACATCCCAATCGCGCAGGCCATTAAGCCCCTTGCTGCACAGTTTCAGCAACCGGCGCAGCAATACGGCCTCACCCGCGGGCAGGTTTTTCTTAAACAGGTTCAGTGCGACGCGCAGACGACGCATGCCAACCCGCATCTGATGGCACCCTTCGATATCAAGGTCCTGACGCACGCAGACTTCGTTGCTGAGGATCATGCGAAGCCCTTGCGCGATCACGGCACGAAACGCGGTTTCCGCCGACATATCCGGGGTCAGTTGCACCGCCGCCGCCCGATAGGCACCCGGCCCATTGCCAAGATACAGGTCACGTCCGCGCGACGCCTTGGACCGCATGCTCAGTAACAGCGGTACGGTGCGTTGCAGCTCAAGTGCAAGGTCAAACAGGGCTGCCGGGTGGCCTTCCTTGAGCTCGAACTCGACCTCGGAGATCGGCACTTCCTTCTCGCCAGATCGGACAACACCCTGATCAATGGCAAGCTCAATCACCGCATCGCGATAGGTCAGATCCACCGCCCCGCGCTTAAGGTCACTTTCGAAAATGCGGTCGATCTTCTTTTTCTTCACAAACTTCTTAAGAAGCTTTTTGACGTCCTTGTCGGTAAACCGGTCAAGATCAAGAACACCTTCTTCAAGCTCGACCGTCCATTCATTACGTTCGGGAAGCGCCTCGCGCAGGCCGTTGGTCGCCTTGATGGTCTGCTCCCAACCAGTCGCGCCCTTCTTGCGCAGACGGACCGCCAGGCCCTTTTCAGCCAGCGAGAGTTTCGGCGTGTCATGATAGATGGAGACAAGGTGCGTGGTCACCAGACGACGACCTTCCTTGACCTCGCGCAGGACCGGCGCGTTTTTAAGACGCGCGACATGTTTCGGATCGATGCGAAGTTTAAGTTCGATCTCGATCTGCTTCTCGGCCATCTGGTTCCCCTAAGCGAGTTATTGTCACAGCGCGACGTCGCGCTGTTCCGCCACCAAGTAGTAACCAATTTTATGTTTCAGCGGGTTGAAACAAGAAGCGGGAATGATGGTAGCGGAATGTAAGATTTTCGCAACAAAAGGCAGAAACGCCCCCAAAATCAAGCCTTAAAAGACCGATCAGCATTTTGCACAACCCTCTGTTTTCATTTGAAAACAAATAGGGGCGATCAGGTTCATTTGATACAGATTGCTTGCACATACCTTGCGCATTCACCCCTGACACAGGCCCTATCAAGTCGTTGATGCAAGGGCGATTCTGAACGGTTGCACCGTCATATATTGATAACAGTTTCGCACCGTTTGCGAATTGCGTTTTGTCAGTTACAGTCTGTTCAAATTCAATCTGCCAGAGTGCGAAGATGCTTAGCCGTAGCCACACTTTCAAGACCGCCCTGATCATGGGGATTGCCATGCTGATCAGCGGCTGCAAAACAACAACAACCACAACCGCCCCTGAAATCAGCTATGACGCCTGGCAGGCCAAACAATCGGCATCGACCGTGCCCTACAGCACCAACACCATGGTCAAAATCAATTTGAACTGGTCGCGCATCGGGCCGTTCTCGCGCTATGACACCTGGGTTCGGGCCAATGCCTTTGGCGGGATGTTTGATGTTTATGGCACGCAGGCTTGCCTTGGCAAATTTGTCCGCGATGATCGACTGGCCCCTGCCCATGGCTGGTGGGAACTGATCTGTCAGGATGAAAGCTACGCTGCGGGGAAATTCCAGCTGACCGAACAGGGAAACATTCTGGGCATCGGTAATGCGATCAATGGCGAGAAGGTCGGCTTTGACCTGCCGATCCCGAATTAAATCGAACGGTAGATGAGCTGAAAAACAAAAAACCCGGCCAGAAGGCCGGGTTTTTTTGGCTACCGAAAGATGGTGCCCAGGGGCGGACTCGAACCACCGACACGCGGATTTTCAGTCCACTGCTCTACCAACTGAGCTACCTGGGCAAATCCGACTTTCGTCTCCGTTTCCGGAGTGTTCCCTGCGGAACGAGCGGGGTTATACAAACTCCTTTGGGGCTTGTCCAGCCTCAAATCGCATTTTTTTTGCGATCACGCGTCGGATTAAAATTCTTCTTCATCTTCAAGGTCTTCGAGATACTCGGGCGGCTCGGCGGCGGGGATGGCGTAGCTTTCATTCATCCATTTGCCAAGGTCGAGATCCGCACAGCGTTTGGAGCAAAATGGCGTGTATTTTTCATCAGCCGGTTTGCCGCAAACCACGCAGTCGGAGCTGGCTGTTTTCGTTATCTTTTTTTCATTCATGGTGGTTTTTCTCCAACCGATAGGCATCGTCTTCAAGGGTCGGGTCCGCGACAATTTTCGGCGTACCCCCAAATGCATTTGTCAGGATCTGGATCGCATCTGCCTGATCCGCAAGTGCCTTCGCCACACCGGGGTTTACGCACAGTTGAACCATCCCGCCCACCCCATTTCGGCTTTCGGCAACAACGGCGCGCACGACAGCGTTCAGTGCGGCATCGCGCAAAAGAGGGGCGCGTTCCTGTTTGGCAAACAGCGTGGCACGAAGCGATTCGCCCGCCCGCTGGCGGCTGAATTCATAAAGGCCCAATCGCGTAAAGCCACCAATCTGAACCGCACCGTCAAGCTCACTGCCAAAGGCATCACGGATTGCGGCATCAAACTTGTCGCGCCCTGCCCGTGATTTCATGCGAAGCGGATCAATCACCACAACACCACCGATGTTGCGAAGGCGGATTTGATGCACGATTTCGGCTGCGGCCCGCAGGTTGACTTCGGCCGCACGGGTTTCGCTATCGCGCCCGGCATCTGCCCCGGCGGCATTGACGTCAATGGCACAAAGTGCGGTTGCCGGGTCAATCGCAATCCAGCCCCCCCCCTGCAATTCGACACGCGGTGCCAACGCAGCGGCAATTTCGTCTTCGATATCCTGATCATTGAACAACAGTCGGCTGCCGACATGACGCGCAAGATTGTCATCGGACTTGCCAAGCATGGTCAGCAAACCACGCAACTGCACGAATTCGTTTGTGCCATCGACAACGCATTGCCCACCCGCCATCAGATGCCGTTCGATCACCTGATCGGTTTCTGACTGCGCCTTGCTGACCAGTTGCGGCTTCGATGCCTCGGACAGGGCCTTTTCGGCCTTTTGCAATTGTGATTTCAGAAGTTTGTATTCAGCCGTGATGGCATCACGCGTCCAATCGAGTGCGACGGAACGCAGCATGATGCCGTCCTGACCGGCCTGAAGAGAGCTTAGCAGGTCATGAAGTTCGGTGCGCCGATCGCCATCTTTAAGCTTTCGCGGCAATTCAATATGGTTGGCCCCCGGTCGCAGGATCATGCCGACACCTTCAATCGCGATCCGCCCGGTAAGCTTGACACCCTTGTCGTCAAAACCAAGGCGGGCGATTTGCACCAGAACCCACTGCCCTTCATGCAGCGGGCCGTTGTAGCGATCAAACGGCAAAAGCCCGTCAGGCAACCCGTCGAGCGCAACCATGGCGGCGGCCATTTCAGGCATCACTTTGGAAATACGGCCAAGATGGATATCAAATCTTGCGGGACCGCCGCGATCAATCCACAGACGGGTCAGGCGGTCATTTTCGATCAGGGCCACCCTGCGCTCAAGCGCAACGGCATCAATCAGCAGGCGGGAGTTATGGGTGCCGCCAACTGCCATGATCAAACCTCTTTGGGGTGATAGCCAAGACCGCGCAAAAGACCGTCCACCTCGCACAGCGACAGCCCGACAACGTTGGAGTACGAACCCAAGATCGCCTTCACAAAGGTCGCGGCAAAGCCCTGAATGGCGTATGCACCGGCCTTGCCCTGCCACTCGTCATGCGCAAGATAACGTTTCAGCTCATCGGAACCAAGGGTTCGGAATTTTACCTGTGTCTCGATCACGCGCGATCGTTCGGTTCCGTCCGGGGCAATTACACACATGCCACCATAAACACGGTGGCGACGCCCGGAAAGCAGTTCAAGGAACTTGCGTGCCTCGGCGGCGTGTTCGGCCTTGCCCAGGGCACGCCGACCACAGGCAACAACCGTATCCGCGGCAAGCACAAAGGCCCCGCCGTTGGATTTGGCAACAAAACGTGCCTTTTCCTCGGCAAGGCGCAGCGCCAGCCGACGCGGACTTTCATCGCGCATGGGTGTTTCATCGATATCTGCGGGAACGACCTGATCTGGCACAATTCCGATCTGCGCAAGCAGCTCAAGACGGCGCGGCGATGCAGATGCCAATATCAGTTTCGACAAGATGTGGCTCCCGGATATCCATCCCAGACCATTCCGACCAGAAATGTGATAAATGCTCACATTTCGCTGCAGGCAGCAAAATGCACCCTGACGGCAAGGGTAAACGCCCCGCCAGACAAGGTCAATTTGCGCTTGGTCGTGGTTTCAGATTACTTGAAACGGAAGGTAATACGACCTTTGGTCAGGTCATAAGGGGTCATTTCGACGCTGACACGGTCACCGGCGAGAACGCGGATACGGTTCTTGCGCATTTTGCCCGAGGTGTGAGCAAGGATTTCGTGGTCATTGTCCAGCTTCACGCGAAACATCGCATTGGGCAGAAGTTCAACGACAGTGCCCTGAAACTCGATAACGTCTTCTTTAGCCATGTGACTCCTAGCTTTCGTATTGCAATATCAAAATACCGGTGGGCGGCAAACTGCTCTGAACCGGGCAAAAGGTCAAGTCCTTTCACGTGTCAGGCGTGGCGTTACAGCACTGCGTTAAACGAATGGCGACGTATCTGTGCTGCCAAATCGTACGGAACAAGGATTGCGCGAAAAGAACCGGCTCGGCCCTTTTCGAATGCCGGTATGCGCCCTAAGATGCCGCTATCTTTCCGGCCTTTCATGAAAGCCCCCACATGACCAATCCTCATACCATTGAAATTCGCCTTGCAGAACGTGATGACGCACCGGCACTCCATGCCATGATTTGCGAAATCGGCAAGGCAACAGGATGTGCGGATAAAATTGCGAGCACACCCGAAGATCTGGCGCGGGATGGCTTTGGCAAAGACCGTGCGTTTGACGCGCTGATTGCGATTGCCGATGACGCGCCGGTGGCCATGTGCCTGTTTTTCCCAAGCTATTCGACATTTCGTGGACGGCCCGGGCTTTATATTCAGGATCTTTATGTCGCGCCAGGCCATCGTGGCGGCGGCTTTGCCAAACGTCTGGTGGCTGCGGTCGCCAAACACGCCCGTGCGAACGGCAAATCCTATATCAGGTTGTCGGTCGATGCGGAAAACATGATTGGCCAGCGGTTTTACGAAAAACTTGGCATGCGCCATGCCGAGGATGAGAAGATCTACGTGCTTGATGGTGCTGCGTTCGAAGCCCTTAGCAGCGCGGACTGAGCCACGCAATCACATGGTGGGGGCAGGGCCGACCGGGAAGCGATCAAGAATGCGTTTCTTGATCTGGTCGCGCACCTGTCGGTAGGCCTCAAGGCGGATTTCACGCGACCCTTCGACGATTGTGGCATCAAAGGTATTCCAGAATTCCACATCACACGCCATGGTGCGGGTCATTTCGACCGCACGATGCTGGGCCTCAGGCGACATCGTGATGATCAGATCAAAGAAACCGTCTTCAAGCTGATCAAAGGTTTTGGAATTGTATGAGGAAATATCAAGACCGATTTCCTCCATCACCGCGACGGCGAAGCCATCGAGCTCACCGGCACGCACCCCGCAACTTTCAACATAGATGCGGGTTCCGTGATAGTGACGCATCAAGGCAGCAGCCATCACCGAACGCACGGCATTATAGCTGCAGGCAAAAAGAACCGAGCCGGGGAGTTCTTCTGCCACCGTGCCTTAACCCCGGATGTGAAGGACACAAATCAACGTAAACAGGCGACGCGCGGTATTTTCATCAATCTTCACCTTGTCGGCCAGAAGCTCTCGCAATTGTTCGGAGCCCTCATTGTGAAGACCACGCCTGGCCATATCGATGGTCTCGATCTGGGCGGCGCTGGCCTTTTTGATGGCGTCGTAATAACTTTCGCAGATCATGAAATAGTCTTTGACGATTCGGCGAAACGGCGACAGCGGCACGGGAATGGTCGTCAGGTTTTCGGTATCATCGTCGCCGCGCACATCCATATAGATGCGGTTTTCCTCGATGCGCATATGCACCGAATACGGACCTTCGAAACCGCCAGCCGGTTCGAAATGGTTTTCTTCCAGAAGGTCATAGATCGCCACCGCCTGCTCATGCTCGACCTCAGGACGGCGTCTTACCTTGTATTTCTCGTCAAGATAGATACCGGCAATACACTGGTTTTCTGCCATGGCTCTCTCGCTCCGGTCCCTTCACACGCTGCATTGCAACAGCTTACATCTGGTTTGAACGGATCGCTACCGAAAGTCCATGTGCCTGCAGACCTTCGCTTTCTGCAAGGGCGATTGCCGCCGGGCCGATTTTTGCCAGACTTTCGGGTGTGCACTTGATCAGCGACGAACGCTTGATGAAGTCCAAAACCCCAAGGCCGGACGAGAAACGCGCCGAGCGGGCCGTCGGCAGGACATGGTTCGGGCCAGCAACATAATCGCCGATGGCCTCAGGGGTATAACGGCCCAGGAAAATCGCACCGGCATGATGAATGTCTTCTGCAAGTGCGTCCGGGTCGTCGACCGCCAATTCAAGATGTTCCGGTGCGATCCGATCCACAAGGGCCGGAGCCTGCGACAGATTTTCGACCAAAACAATTGCACCAAAGTCGCGCCAGCTTGCCCCGGCGATTTCTGCACGCGGCAGTTTTTCGAGATGGGCATCAATTGCCACCTGCACTTGATCGGCAAATTTCGCATCATCGGTGATCAGGATCGATTGCGCGACCGGGTCATGTTCGGCCTGCGACAACAGATCTGCGGCCACCCAGCTTGGATCATTGCTGCCATCGGCAACCACCAGAATTTCCGACGGGCCGGCAATCATATCAATGCCGACCTGACCAAAGACACGGCGTTTGGCCGCGGCAACAAACGCATTGCCCGGACCGACGATCTTGTCGACCGGCGCAATCGTTTCGGTGCCATAAGCAAGGGCTGCAATCGCCTGCGCCCCGCCAATGCGGTAAATCTCGTCAACGCCGGCAATTCGGGCCGCAGCCAGAACCAGCGGGTTCATTTTGTTGTCAGGCGTCGGCACCACCATAACAAGGCGTTCGACACCGGCAACCTTGGCCGGAATGGCATTCATCAGAACCGATGACGGGTAAGATGCCAGACCGCCCGGAACATAAAGCCCGGCCGCCGATACCGCACGCCAGCGCCAGCCAAGCTCAACACCACTTTCATCGGTATAGCGTTCATCGGCCGGCATCTGCTTTTCGTGATAGGCACGAATGCGCTTTGCCGCCAATTCCAGCGATTTGAGAAGGTCTGCATCAATGTCGGCAACCGCGGCATCGACCTCGGCTGCACTCACCGCCATGCCGGATGCGTCGATACCAAGTCGATCAAAGCGTTTGGTGTAGTCACAAACTGCTTCGTCACCGCGATTACGGACATCGGCAATAATATCAGCAACAGCCGCATCAACATCGGCATCCGATTCGCGTTTCATGCCCAGAAGCTTGACGAAATCTTCTTCGAAGCTGGCGTCAGTAATCGAGAGCTTAAGCGGCATTGAGCACCTCGGAAAAACGGTCGATCCAGGGCTGGATATCGGTCGGGCGGGTTTTCAGCGCGGCACGGTTGACAATCAGACGCGACGTCACATCCGCGACATGTTCGATTTCACGCAGGCCATTGGCCTTAAGCGTGTTGCCCGTCGACACAAGGTCGACGATACGGCGGCACAGACCAAGTGTTGGCGCCAGTTCCATCGCGCCGTTCAGCTTGATGCACTCCGCCTGTACGCCACGTTTGGCGAAATGGGTGCGGGTGATGTTCGGATATTTGGTTGCCACCCGGACATGCGACCAGCGCGACGGGTCATCGCCCTCGATCATTTCTTCGGGTTCGGCAACAGCGATCCGGCAATGCCCGATATTAAGATCCAGCGGCGCATAGATATCGGGATAGTCAAATTCCATCAGGACGTCATTGCCACAGACACCGATATGAGCCGCGCCAAAGGCGACGAAGGTTGCGACGTCAAAGCTGCGCACACGGATGATATCGATATGCGGATGGTTGGTGGCGAAACGAAGCGCACGGGATTTCGGATCGTCAAATGCCGCTTCCGGTTCGATCCCTGCGGATCGTACCAGTGGCATCACCTCGTCAAGAATGCGCCCCTTTGGCAGGGCAAGCACCAGCTTTTCGTCACTCATCAATCAGTCGCCTTACGCGTTTTCAGTTATCCGGTAGACCTGATATCAGGCCGGAACCCGGACACGTTCGATCTGTGCCCCGCAGGAGCTCAGTTTTTCTTCAAGCCGCTCATAACCGCGGTCCAGATGGTAGACACGGTTAATAACCGTCTCGCCCTCTGCTGCCAAGCCTGCAAGCACCATCGAAACCGATGCACGCAGATCGGTTGCCATGACTTCGGCCCCCGAAAGCTTTGCACTGCCGCGTACAATCGCCGAACGGCCATGCACATTGACATCAGCGCCCATGCGGCTGAGTTCCGGTACGTGCATGAAACGGTTTTCGAAAATGGTTTCGGTGATCATTGACGCACCGTTGGCCACCGACATCAGCGCCATGAACTGGGCCTGCATATCGGTCGGGAAGCCCGGATAGGGTTCGGTCATCACGTCAACACCCTTAAGCGTCGCACGGTTGCCGCGCACCTTAAGGCCATCTTCGGTTTCTTCAACCTCGACCCCGGCTGCGCGCATCGCATCAACAAGGCTGTCGATCAGTTCCATGCGGGTTCCGGTCAGCTCGATCTCGCCACCGGTGATGGCCGCTGCAATTGCATAGGTGCCGGTTTCGATACGATCCGGCACAACCGAATATTCCGCACCATGCAGGCGCGGCTTGCCGGTGACTTTGAGGGTATCGGTTCCGATACCTTCGATCTCGGCCCCCATGGCAACAAGGCAATGGGCCAGATCGGATACTTCTGGTTCGCGCGCGGCATTGGCGATGGTGACAACACCGTCGGCCAGCGATGCGGCCATCAGCGTGTTTTCAGTCGCGCCTACCGAAACCTGCGGGAACAGGACATGTCCGCCTTTCAGGCCGTCGGGCGCACGGGCTTCGATGTAGCCCTCGGTCAGGTGGATTTCAGCACCCATGGCTTCAAGCGCCTTAAGGTGCAGGTCAACCGGGCGGTTGCCAATCGCGCACCCACCAGGAAGCGACACACGGGCAACACCACAGCGCGCGACAATCGGACCAAGCACCAGGACAGACGCACGCATCTTGCGCACCAGATCATAGGGTGCCGTGGTCGAGGTGATTTCCTTGGCCGTCATTTCAAGAACGCGACCGGTATGGCCACCATTGGGGGCATGCCCGTTCAGATGCAACGCGACACCATGCTGGGCCAGAAGATTGGCCATCGATGTGATATCTGCCAGATGCGGCAGGTTCGAAAGGGTCAGCGTTTCATCTGTCAAAAGGCTTGCAGCCATCAACGGCAAAGCCGCGTTTTTGGCACCGCCGATTGCAATTTTGCCCTGCAGCCGGCGACCACCGGAAATCTTGATCTTGTCCATTCAGTCCTCTTTGTACTGCGCGCGATGGCGCAGCGAACGCGTGTCTTGGCGTATCACCACCAGATTGTTGCCACCCCTTTATCACAGGCGCGGCAATGTGACACCTTTTTGGCCCATATATTTGCCTGCGCGATCCGCATAGGAGGTATCGCATTCACTTTCCGCCTTGAGGAAAATGAACTGACACGCCCCTTCATTGGCATAAATGCGCGCCGGAAGCGGTGTGGTGTTGGAAAATTCAAGGGTCACATGCCCTTCCCATTCGGGCTCAAGCGGCGTGACATTGACGATGATGCCGCACCGGGCATAGGTCGATTTCCCAAGGCAGATCACCAGCGTGTCGCGCGGGATGCGGAAATACTCCACTGTGCGCGCGAGCGCGAAACTGTTGGGCGGGATCACGCAGACGTCGGTCTGGCGGTTAACGAACCCGTCATCGGAAAATTCCTTGGGATCGACGATGGCCGAGTCGACATTGGTGAAAATCTTGAACTCGTCGGCGACGCGGGCGTCATAGCCGTACGAGCTGACACCGTAGGAAATTACACCATCGCGTTTGAAACCGTCGACAAACGGTTCGATCATGCCTTTTTCCTGCGCCATCTGGCGTATCCAGTGATCCGGTCTTACCGACATAGTGCCACCCCTGTTTTTGCGAAAATCCCAACCACGTTCAACACCCACGGTTTTACCCGCCCGCTGGCCTCAAGATCAACCAAACGATGCACGCGCCCATCAAAGCGAAGATGAAAAATGACGCGCGTGATCAGTCCTCAGATTTTTCGTCTGTAGCTGGACCTTGTGGATCGCTTTTGCGTGAGCGTTGCTGATGCTTGCGCTTGGCCAGGTTGGCGCGCAGGGCTTCGGCTTCGCGTTTTAAGCGTTCCTCGTTTACGGCCGGACGCATGTCAGATTTTTTGGCTGTCATGATGCAATCAAAGTTCCGTCAGATTTATGCGGGTTTGAGCGATTGGCCTGTTATAAAACAGCGCGCGAAAAATTACAGCCGATCTTGACGAAAACAGGACGAAAAGGCCCGCCACGGGAACAATCGAAAAACTTCGCATAATTCAGGCTTGACCAATTACAGATACGTGGCCTATAACCCGCCCGCACCGCAAGGGCTCATGCTGCTGTAGCTCAGGGGTAGAGCACTCCCTTGGTAAGGGAGAGGCCGGGAGTTCAAATCTCCCCAGCAGCACCATTGCCCACCGGTCAGCCTGTTTATCGGGCTGCTGTAGCTCAGGGGTAGAGCACTCCCTTGGTAAGGGAGAGGCCGGGAGTTCAAATCTCCCCAGCAGCACCACCCAACTAATAGCTTTTCATTAAGCTCGTGCTTACGGCATGCTTTAAAAGCACTACCTCGCGGTAAATTTTCTGAATGCAATGCGTCTAGTTGACAGCTCGGAACGGCGTCAATCGAGAAAATATTCATCCGTAAACGCACTTGTGTGGCAAATTAGGTCAGAGAAACGAAGTTATCGACTTTCGTTAGCCTGAGATCGGGTACATCAACCCATCTCAGGAGAAAATTAATTGCTTTTAGCCTCTCATTTGTACACAGTCGTCGTAGAAAGTAATTCAGCAGTCGAATATTTTATAATGCACTTATCATGCAAGACCTCTTGTTCCTTCTTAGCAACAACCCCTACTACGGAATAGCATCAGAGGCTGTTTGGGTGGTTATTGGGTGCCTCCTTCCTAGTGTATCGCACTTTCTCTACCAAAGGCTAAGAGTGCGACCAAGGTTTTCGCAGGTTTTTCCAATAGATCGCAAAAGATCAATTAATTGCATTATCCCAACACTAGAAAACTCCGAGTTTGTAGCTAGTGAATATATCGATTTTACCACTCCTCTTGAAGCCGTCGTAAACGTCCAGTACATAAATACTATGATGGGTAAACTCAATCTCAAGAAGGACAGATTGCAGGTTATATTTAGTCGCGGTGCCAGCCAAAACGATATGGAACAAAACGTTATCCTGATAGGAGGTCCAATACACAACAGCTGGACGAACGAGTTCATAAAAGCGAAGTCGCCGAAACTTCGTTTTGACGAATTCCATTTAACTTCAGATTTCACGCAAAATGCTTACCAAGCGCGAATTGAAGATAACAAAGTAGTTAAAGATTATGTTCTTTTTTGTGTTACTCAAAACCCTTGGAATAGTAAGGCAAAGGCAATACTTGCTGCTGGCTGCAGAGGATACGGCTCAATCGGGTTACTAAAATTTATCGAAAACGACGATATTGTCGCTCTCGTGCACAAACATCCGAATTTTAGAAGAAACAACGAACTTTACTGTGTTTTCTCATTCGACATCCACCACTCAGGTCAGCACACCTTCACATTTAGCAATCTGAGGTGCGAAGAACTTACGGCCCTTAAAGGTGAATAAAAGTGACAAACCTACAATCCGAAACTAGCGATTTAGTGGTCATAACGGGCGGCGCAAATGGGATTGGGCGAGCAACTGTAAAACAGTTTGCTGAACTCGACACGAAATTAATCGTAGTGTTGGACACTGATGAAAAACAACTTCAGTCACTCACGAATGACTGCGAAATGGGAACTGGATTATTCCTGCCTATTGTATGCGACGTCACTCTGCCAAACAGTTTAGCAGAAGCCGCTAATAGCGTCATAAGCTTGATTGAAAAACACAAACTCAAAATCAACTGTGTAACTCTGATTTCCCTTGCCGGTCGCGCTCTAAAGAAAGAGTTCAATAAAGACATTTTCCCAACTCCGGAAATATTTGGTGATTCGGTTCAGCTTAATTTGAACAGTCACTACTATTTTTTACATGCTTTTCTGGACATCATCCAAACGAGTAAAGGTCCATCAAAAATTGTTTTGGTCTCAACAATAAATGCGTTGGTGAGTGCAGACCTCGTTGCTTATAGTTCTGCAAAATCCGGCCTTAGGGGACTTGCTGTATCTCTTGCGAGACCATTGTTTAAAAATTACAACACGACGATAAACGTTGCTATCCTCGGCACAGTTCGGCCAGAAGACTCCGAACGCAAAGAACCAAAGAACATGGAAGAACTCGATAAATCCACTTTTTCCGGACAAGTTTTAACTGAAAAAGAAGCCGCTAGTAGCATTATATGGATATCCAGAGCGCCAAGTGGGTTAATTGGGAGAGAAGTCGTTCTCGACTTGGGGCAGTCATTAAACATGGTTCAGTATGTCGAATAATTTAAAAACAAAATCTATTTCTATAACGCTTACTGGTCGCTCAGGCATCAACCTTGATGGCAGCGGGAACAAGAACAGTTGCTTTTGGCTCTACGATGGCGTCAGTCCAATTATATTCTCAAAGAAAGAAAAGTGGCTATTCCGGGAGTTTTTTAGGGATAAAAAAAAACTTGACTTATCTCTTAATAACGCCAGCCAATCTGGTGAAAATTTATTTGACATATTGCGAAACACACAAAAAATATATCAAGAATCTAAAAAAACAAACACTAATTCAAAATTTAAACCTCACACTCGCCCTCTTTACTCACTGGCAATAGTAAAAATAAAAACAGAAAAAAAATCTGGCACTATTGAATACGCAATATATGGCGACTGCGGAATACTTATAGAAATTGATGCAAATAGAGAGACGTTAATCAACACACATCTTGAAAAAACCAAAACCATTATCAATAAATTTGTCAACATTATGGATGAAATCAGAATTTCTATACGCACAAAAAACGCCATAAAATTGTCTATATTTTCAGCAATCCGATATTTACAGTGCGCCTTTGGATTTTTACCCGTATTTGGCAGCAAACTCTTTTCAAGCCAAACAAATCAGGAAAACGAGAATTTCACGCCTCAGCGACAGTTATACTATTTAGTGACGGAGCATCTTCTCCAATTATCAGCGGGGAAATGGACCCAACGCACTTTTTCGATACGACAAATGAATCTGAGCTAAATGATCTTGCCAAGAAGATTCGTTTGACGAAGTCTTACTTAACGGGCTTTGGTCATCACGATGACCTAACCATTCTTAAGGCGGAAACAAACTTAACTCATGACTGAGAATATGACAATCGGTGTGACCATTGGAGAAAACTGTTCTATCGACCCTACAGTCAAGTTCGTCGTGGACCCCAGCTCTAACGACAGACCAATAGTTATAGAACGAGACGTCATAATTCGCTCAGGAGCGATTCTGTACGAGGGTGTAGTTGTCCGTCACTCTACTACCATTGATCATTATGCCATTATTCGCAATGGGACAGAACTGGGCTGTAACAATCGAATTATGAACTTTTCAGAAATTGGACGAGATGTGAAAATTGGATCGCACTCCAGAATCGGGGGTTTTGTCTGCAATAGATCTCAAATAGGAGACCAAAGCGTCTGCTTAGGCGACCTTGTTCACCGTTATGAACTATCAGAGGTGCCATCTGAGGAGGCATCTCCGACGATTGGATCGAATGTTCTCGTTGCGAGAGGAGCAACCATCGTTGGTGCCACCACCATATGTGATGGAGAAATTGTGAAGATAGGTGAAATTCGTAAGTAAGCACTTGTAGATAAGGTCTAACCGACTTTAGCAGTTTAATGTCTAACTGTAGAAATTCCAATACCACTCGACGAACTTGCCGATCCCGGTTTCAATCGAGGTAGCTGGCTTGAAACCGACGGCATCAGTCAGCGCATCGACATCGGCATAGGTGGCCGGAACGTCGCCATCCTGCATCGGCAGCATGTTTTTTTCTGCCGTTTTACCCAGTGCCTTTTCGATCGTTTCGATCATATACATCAGCTCGACCGGACTGTTATTGCCGATATTAAACACCCGATAGGGTGCCGAACTGGTTGCGGGATCGGGCTTGGCCGAGTTCCAGTCCGGGTTCGGTTTGGCGACGGTCGAGATGCAACGATAAACACCTTCGACGATGTCGTCGATATAGGTAAAGTCGCGACGCATCTTGCCTTCGTTAAAGACGTTGATCGGTCGCCCTTCGAGAATCGCCTTGGTAAACAGGAACAGCGCCATGTCCGGGCGCCCCCACGGGCCATAGACAGTAAAGAAACGAAGACCGGTCGTTGGCAGACGATAGAGATGGCTGTATGTGTGAGCCATCAGTTCGTTGGCCTTTTTTGACGCCGCATACAGGCTGATCGGGTGATCAACATTGTGATGCACGGAAAATGGCATTTCGGTATTCATGCCGTAAACCGAACTGCTTGATGCGTAGACCAGATGCTTCACATTGTTGTGGCGGCATCCTTCGAGGATGTTGGTAAAACCAACCAGGTTGGCATCAATATAAGCATGCGGATTTTCAATCGAATAACGCACCCCGGCCTGAGCCGCCAGATTGACAACATAGGTTGGTTTTTCGGTGGCGAACAGATCAGCGATGCCTTCGCGATTTTCCAGGTCCATTCTGACAAACTTGTAACCCGGCTTGCCTTCCAACCGTGCGAGACGTGCCTCTTTGAGGTTGACGTCATAATAGTCATTGACGTTATCAAGTCCGACAACAGTGGCCCCCTGTTCCAGCAGTTTCAGGCAAAGATGGGAACCGATAAAACCGGCAGCACCCGTGACAAGTACCTTTTCATTGGCCGGAATGATGAAGTTGGACATGCGCGTTGGAATTCCTGATTGAAGTACAGTATGAAGCGCGCCAGGCGCCGGTTGGAAATTCGGGAATTTTGATACCAGCAAGGGTTCGGATGCGCAAGCCATCAACCATAACAATACGCCTCAGGTGCCTTACACCTAAGACCGTTTATTGCGAGCCGAGACTCCCGGTCATTTTTCTGTTATGGTGTCTTTTCGTATAGGTTTCGTCTTAAGATTACGAGCGACGTAAAGACAGATGATTTCACCTGGTCAAACCATAGCCAACCCGAATGGGGGCGGTTTGGGCGTTATCCTGAATATTCGGGAAATCGCACAAACTGCCGATGGGCGTGTTTTGGCCGAATATGAAGCCATTGAAGTCCAGCGTCAGAGCGGAAATGCGTCATCTGTTTCGCCATATGCCATTGCTGGCACCGGCTCAGACGGTGCACGCACGCGGATTGTTGATCCACGCACCCTGACCGAGGCACAAGCAGTTGCTGGCGGCGTCAGCCGTGCGGAATACCGCGAGGCACGCGAAACCAATTCGGAAAACGGTAACACCGCAAATGGTGCTTCGTCCAATCAGGATCTAGACCCGGCTGAAGAAGCTGTTGTCAATCAGCTGCGCGCCCGAGATTCAGCTGTGCGCCAAGAGGAAAAGGCCCATGCCGCTGCTGCCGGGCCTTATGGGTCTGCGCCGCAATACACATATCAGATCGGTCCGGACGGTAACGCTTATGCCATTGGTGGCCACGTTGATGTAAGCGTATCACTGTCAGGCCGTGCGGAAGAGCGTGATCGTGCGCTGGCCACCTTGCAAAATGCGGCACTGGCACCAAACGCACCATCAGGTGCCGATATGGCAGCCTTCCGTCAGGCAAGCCTGCAAAGAGCAACCAGTGATAGTATTGATACAAACAATACTACCGAAGAATCCGCACGTAACGAGGCGATGTCTAAAAACGGCGCGCATCAGAATATATCAATTTCTGTGTAACTTTTCCTATCGCGGCTCCCTCTGATCCCCTGATATACTATTCGATGCGCGATGAAATACTTATCCTTGAGTTCGGATACCTATTCACTTGGATATATGCTACTATCAAAAACTATCCTGCCGTTTGACAGGGGCACCGTTTTGTTGAATGCTGCGCTCGCGTCCGGGGGGGACGCTTGGATTGAAAATATCAGAATCGCGCGAAACCATATTATTGCAATTGTGGATCGCGTTTCCGAGGTCGCTGTCCCAATTTATTTCAGTGAGCTTTGGACAAGAACAGGTACGGCATAAAAATGAACATCCTGCTAGCAGACGATCACGATCTCGTCAGAGACGGGATCACTTCCTTCCTAAAACTCGCAGCGCCGGAAGTTGAAGTCGCGCAGGCGAAAGACTTCGCAGAAGCACTTGCCGTCGTTGACGGAGAAACCAACGTCGAACTGACCATCCTCGATCTGAACATGCCTGGCATGAATGGATTGTCAGGTCTGACCGTCATGCGCCAGAAACATCCTGAAATTCCGGTGGTTATTCTTTCAGGCTCGGTTAAACGCAGCGACGTTCTGAACGCACTGGAACATGGTGCGTCGGGATATCTGCCCAAGACGTTGTCAGGTAAATCCCTGATTAACGCCCTGCGTTTGATTCTGTCTGGCGAAAAATACATCCCGTCTGCATTGCTCGAAGACGATGGCACGCAGATGCGCCCGGGTGAGATCGACCTTGATGGCCTTGCACCAGACAACCCCTTGCGGCAGTTAACCAACCGCGAGCGCGAAGTGCTGGGTCTTCTGACCAAGGGCCTTTCCAACAAGGAAATCGCCAAACAGCTAACCGTTCGCGAAATTACCGTGAAGGTCCATTTGACCGGTATTTTCAAGAAGCTCGGTGCTGCCAACCGTACACAAGCGGTGAAGATTGCCATGCAATTGGGCTGGGAAGCCTGATCGCTGCCAACTCCAGGCAAACAAATCAGAAAAGCCCGGCACAATGCCGGGCTTTTTCTTTATCAATTTCAATCATAAATGCACTTGCAGCCAAAAGACGCCTGCGGGGCAAATTTAAGCCGTGAACACTTCGCAAAGCTCATCAAGTGTAGCCAGAAGTTCCTTCAAGTTCAGCGGCTTTGACATCACTGTCACCGGTGCATCTGGCCCATTTTCATCCTCAACCGGTCGGTCAGCGTCGCCTGGGTGGCCGGTCATGACAATCACTGGCAGTGCGGGATTGCGTTCCCGAAGTTCCTTGACCAACGCGTTGCCATCCATATGTGGCATGCGAATGTCGGTAATCAGGATGTCAGGCTGCACAACACCCGCGATCGCCAACGCATCTTCACCGTTACTTGCGGCGGAAACGTTAAAGCCCTGTGCTTCAAGATATCCTGAGATGATTTCCATGGCATCCACTTCGTCATCGACGACAAGCACGCGAATTTTGCCGCGTGCTGCGGCATTCGGCGGCACCTTGGTCAGCCAACCGTCCTCCTGACCTGCATCGGCATGATGATCCACCTTCGCGGTGTCGACATCCGCAAGCGGCAGAGTGATTTCGAAACAGGCCCCGTCACCCTCATTTCGCACATCAATTCGGCCGCCCATGGCCTCGACAATGCCAAAACTGACCGACAGCCCAAGTCCGGTTCCCTTGCCAACATCCTTGGTCGTGAAGAACGGGTGAAAAAGCAAGTCAATGGCGGCTTCCGGAACACCCCCGCCATTGTCGTTGACAGCCAGTTTCAATGACTTCCGCGCTTCGTCAACCATTGCGCTGACACGGATCAAACCACCGATACTGCCGGCATCATCGCCGCTTTCGTTGATGGCATCGCGCGCGTTGCTCAGCATATTGACCAGAACCTGTTCCAACTGAACCTGCCGGCCATTGACGAAACAGCGCTGCCGAGGGGCCACGACATCAATTGCAATGCCCGACAATCTGCAATCATGTTCGACCATGTCCACAGCACGCTCAACGGCTTTCATGACGTCGAACGGCGCAAAATCATCGTCGTCTGGACGGCTATATATCTGAAGATGCTTGATGATTTCGGACATGCGCTCTGTCTGAGAACTGATGAGCGCCAGTCTTTCGCGCTGGAAGGCCGGTTTCACGGCATCCAGATCATATTGCAGTGCACAGGTATCTGCGGCCATCCGGATGACGTTTAGCGGCTGATTCATTTCGTGGGCAACGGACGCTGCCATTTCGCCAAGCGTTGCCAGTTTGGACGTTTGAACCAGTTGACGTTCAACTTTGCGTTTGTCCGTAACATCTTCTGCCAGCATCAGCATGGCTGGTGCCCCCTCGTGGGTGAAGGCAATGGCCGAGACTTCCAGCTCGACATTTTCGCCTTCCGGGCGTTGGCAGATGATTGTGAAGTCCGCACGCCCCGGATACCCGTTTCGATAACGCGAAATGTATTCTTCAAGCGTTTCGCGGCTTGAAGGATGCACCATTTCCATGAAGGATCGCCCAACCAGTTTATCACTGTCTCGTGCGCCCAAAATGCTGACGCCCTGCTGGTTCATATAGACGATCTCTTCGCCGCTCAGGACAGAGATCAGTTCTGGTGCCAGCTCGACCAGTTTGCGGTAACGCTCTTCACTTTCCTTGAGAGCGCGTTCGGCGCGCGACCGTTCAATCGCATACCTGATGGAACGCCGGATTGTACGGCCATCAGGAAATTCCTTGGTCAGATAGTCTTCGGCGCCATGTTGAAGGGCTTCGAACGCAAGTTCCTCGTCCTTGTGGCCAGTCAGGACGACGACGGGTGCGGCATTGGCACAACTGCGTACACGGCTGATGGTTTGCACGCCAGATGAGTCCGGCAAGGTCAGATCCAGCAAAACAACATCAAACAGTGCCTCTGGCCCGTCACCATTTAGCACCGCCATTGCGGATGCAAGATCGCTCCGATGCTCGATATCAAACGGCTCGCCGGTTTCTTCCAGCAGAGTACGCACAAGAAACGCATCCCCGGGATTATCTTCGACAAGAAGAATTCGGAACCGTTGTTCAGGCATCACGTTCATTTCCAGCTTTCTGAGAAACGGATTTTCGTGCCGCATCGCACGGATCGAAAACCCGTTGAGTCTGCATGGTTTTGCGGGTGCTAGCAATCCTGAACATCAACAAGCAGACGTCCCTGCACCTGCCCTTTGAGGATCTTCTCCCCCCATGGTAGAATATCGGACAGTGCAACTTTCGTTGTTGCAGATTGCAGTTGATCCTTCGGCAATTCGCGCGCCAGGCGCATCCACGCACGCACGCGTGTCTCGTAGGGACACATTACCGAATCAATTCCGATCAGTTTCACACCGCGCAACAGGAACGGGATAACAGTTCCGGGCAAATCCGGACCACCGGCAAGACCGCAGGCGGCAACAACACCATGATATTTCATCTCGGAAAGAACGTGGGCAAGCGTCGTGCTACCGACACTGTCGATTGCCCCCACCCATCGTTCGGTTAGGAGCGGTTTGCTTGTATCGGTCAGTTCATTGCGGTCAATGATCGTACTGGCGCCGAGATCACGAAGATACTGATGCGTTTCGGCCCGTCCCGTCGATGCGGCAACCCGATAGCCAAGCGCAGAAAGTATTGAAACAGCAACAGAACCGACACCCCCGGCGGCCCCGGTCACAAGGACTTCGCCATCCTGCTTTGTCGACACACCCTGATCTTCCAGTGCCATGACTGCCAGCATTGCGGTGAAGCCCGCCGTGCCGATTGCCATTGCCTGTGATGCATCAATTCCGGCAGGCAACGGAACAAGCCAATCGGCCTTCACCCGCGCAAGCTGGGCATAGCCGCCCCAATGGGCTTCACCAACCCGCCAGCCGGTCAGCACAACTTCATCGCCCGGCTTATACCGATCATCGGTTGATGAAACGACTTCACCGGAAAAATCAACGCCGGGCACATGGGGATAGGTGCGCACAAGCCGTCCCAATCCGTTCAGGACCATCCCGTCCTTATAATTGAGAGTTGACCATTTGACCCGAACCAGCACTTCTCCTGCGGGCAGGTCATCTGTCGTCAGGTTCTTGAATTCTGCTGTAACGCTTTTGTCTTTCTGGTCCAGAACCAGTGCGCGAAATGTTTCAGCCATGGGATCCTCCCGATCTGTTCGGATGATCGATCAAGAGTATGGTGCCCACCACCGTGCGTCAAACACGCAGGTTACATCCGACAAGACGGATTGATTAATCAGCCGCAGGAATGCTTGCAGGTTCAAGCGAGGTATCCATGCCACCCATCACCGCAACGGCGATAACCACAATCGCCAGAATACCAAGATAGACAAACAAGCGACGCGACCCGGACTGTTTTCCTAGGTCGTCCTGGATGACTTCGCGTTGCACATCGTCAGGCAGGCTTCGATAGGACAGCCATCCCAACAAAGGCACGATCACGAGATCATCCAACCAGCCAATCCCGACCAAAATGTCGGGCAGGAAATCAACAGGACTGACCAGATAGACCAGACCGATCAGTAAAAGAAGCTTGGATTTCAGCGCCACATCTTTACGCATCAAAGTGCGCAACAGGTTGGGTACGATCATCCAGACCGAAGCTTTTCTCAAAGGCAGTTACCCGTTTCAACGATGCAGTGGCGTGACATAGGCAGAGTAAGCAATCCGCATTGCGCGGGCAAACTTTTCACGCTGCTCAGCACTGGTTGCCTGCTCAGTCACATCAACCCCGATTGATCCGCAATCAATCGTACATTTGGCATAGACAGAGGTCGGGAGCTTGAATTCATATGTCGCGCCCAGTGTCGCACTTTCTTTCAAGGGCAGTGCCTTAATCGATTTGGCGTGCAAATCACTCGGCGGTACAGTCATCCATGCCAGCAACAATGCAAAACCAAGAACCGCCAACATCGCCAGTTTATCAAGATACAGCATCACTCATGTCCTAACAGCATATCTGTTAATTGTTATTTGCAATTAAGAAATGCCGGAGCGAGTGATTTGTTCCCGCAAAAGTTAAGACGTCTTAACTTTTTTGAAAACTGGCGAGTGTTTCGAAAACGTCCGGGCAAGGCGCATGCCCAAGAACATTCGCCTGATGCCAAAGCGCATAGAACAGCAAATGCCAACAAGCCGCACCTTCACGTTTGCCCGGAGTGTTGAAAAGTTTTTCCACCCTGTCGGCATCTGCGATCTCGATAATACCTGCCTGCCGGGCGACCAGCGGCCCCAACTCCTTGCCGCGCGCCGCAATCCATTCTGAAACCGGAACCGTGAAGCCGCGCTTCTTGGCAAACGGCTTTGCCATCGGCAGACAGCGTTCCAGCCAACTGCGCAACAGGAACTTGCCAACACCCTTTCTGACCTTGAGGCGGTCGGGAAGTTGGTAGGCGAACTCTGCGACAACGGGATCAAGAAACGGTGTGCGCCCCTCCAGACCATGCGCCATCAGCATTCGGTCAAGCTTGAGCAACAAATCATTTGGCAACCAGTCGGCGCAATCCACGGCCTGAGCAATAGCCAGACGCGACCGTTTCCCCCGGCTTTCACGACTTTCCGACGCGGCAATGCCATCGCGCCACCCCTCCAGAACACCGGGCCGCAAGACATCGATCTTGTCAAACGTCCCCTTGGAGCGCATCACACGACCGCCAAGCAAAAAGGGTCGCATGACCGACCGGTACCGACCATAGCCGCCAAACAGCTCGTCACCACCCTCGCCCGACAGCACAACCTTGAAATCGCGCGCGGCTTCCCTGGCAAGCTTGTAGGTCGGAAGAATGGCATAATCCGCTGCCGGATCATCCATTCGCGCGGCCACCTCCGGCAATAGCGTCCAGAAGTCATTTTCGGAAAACATAACCTCGATATGGTTGGCGTTGCACGCCTTGGCGACCTCTCGGGCGAGTTCGCGTTCGTCATGCACGCTGCTGGCTTCAAACGCCGCAGTATAGGCCGTTACCGGTCTCTCATTAAGCCGGTGCATCATACCAAGCAAGGACGCACTATCGACCCCGCCCGACAGGAACATGGCATAATCGACATCAGATCTTTGGTGCAGTCGAACGGATTCCTCGAACACCCGGTCCCACTCATAAAGCGCACTTTCGAGATTATTCCCGGTCGCACCTGCATCACTGAGAACCTGACGACGACGACGCTCGACAATCCGTCCGTTTTTCAAAACGATGGTTTCACCGGGCTGCAGTCGTTTGATCCCATCAAGGATCATGTCCGAGCCAGTGGTGAATTGCACCTGAAGCAACTCGGACCGGGCATCCTCGCGTACTTCCCGTCCGACAAGTCCGGCAGCGACCAGTGCCTGCGCTTCGGACGCGAATGCGAAATATTCAGGGGTTTCAACGTAGTAGACCTGCTTGATACCAAACGGGTCGCGACACAGAACGACCTGATGGTCTACCACATCATGAATGGCAAAGGCATACATCCCACGCAGCTGATTAAACCCGTCAATACCATCGCGTGCAAATATGCGAAGTGCGGTTTCACTGTCTGAATGGGTTTTAAAGCCCTGTTCACCCAGATCTTTTCTGAGCTCCAGATAATTGTAAATCTCACAGTTGGCGATCAATGCACTACCATTTTCGTGGTAAAGCGGCTGGTCACCAGTATTGAGATCTATAATTGCCAAGCGTGTCTGGATGAAACCGATGGGGCCTTTAATATAGCGCCCGTGACCATCTGGTCCACGGTGCCCCAAAGCATCACGCAAACGATCAAGGATTTTAGGATCAAGGGTTTGCTTGTCCTTGGCGATGTAACCGGCAATTCCAGACATATGTTAACCTAATCTGGGACAATTGCCGACGAGCAGCAATTAATATCGTCCCGTCCGTTTTCCTGAGTCTGATGACTTGCGCACACCTGAGCCAAAGCTCGTTAAGTTAATTGCTTTTCTATACCCTTAGAAAATGGTTCTCAAAAGCCTCGGCAGCCTGAGCCCATCCCCAGGAGCGCTGCTTTTGCAGGGATTCAGCATGCAGCCTTGTCCAAAGTGTATCGTCATTTAGGATCTCTGCTGTACGTCTTGCAAACAGGTCATCGTCATTAATAACAAAGCCTGTCTGTCCATCAATTACACGCTCGGCAACACAGCCAACCCGCTGAACCACGCAAGGAACACCCATTGCCTGAGCCTCACCCAGAGCGAGACAAAAAGTTTCGCCAACATCTCCCCGGTATGGCATTACGCGGGCAGCGTTCATCTCTTCCAGAAGCTGATCCTTAGGCACCGGACCACGCAAGATTACCCCCTTCGACCTGAGCATCTCTGCTCTATCAAGTATCGCCCCCATTTGATTTTCCTTGGCTCCCGCTGCTGAACCATATGTTTGAGGACCTGCAAAGACATGAAGTTCTGCATCTGGAGACAAAGGGTGAATTCTTTTTTCCCAAAGCTCCAACAGCCAATCAAGTGAGCGAAGTGGGTTAGATGCAAAGATTGCTCTTCTTTGCCGGATTTCATCATCAACTTTTTTTGTTATGAAGCGATTCTCAATTCCAAGCGGGACTACAATTCGCGCGCCAGACGGTGCCCATTTCGGGTAGGTCGCCAAATGATACTCACCTGAGAACACAATTGCTGGCTTTGCTCTCCACAGTCGGAAAAGATAACGCCATTTCAGTAAGTATCCTGCTGGGTTGTGAACCCAAAATACCGTTCGTTTAGCTTGAGGCACACAGTCCAGAAGCTTCGGCCCTCGGTTAGCAATATAAAGATCGGCAGTTTGCGGAAATCCTTCGTGCAAAGGATGCCATTTCACACCATTATATTTGTGTGGTGTGTCGCAGTTATTGACAATTGTCACATCGTGTCCACGATTTGCAAATGCTTCTGCCAGAGATATGAATGCAGTTTCTGCGCCTCCCAACGGCCTCTGCTCAAGAGTAAACCCATCAAATTGGATGCCGTCATCTGCCAGAACAATCTTTGGCATTTGATCAGTTGTCCTCGTATTTGGCTTTTAGATAAGAGATCACAGGAAACAGGCCAGCAAAAACTGCAATCAGGAAGCCAATGCCCCCCTCTTTGTATCCCTTACGCCCAAAATAGCAGCGGAAGAAACGTGATAATAATCGCCGAATATTGTTTGAAAAGCTTCCAATATTGCCGCTGCCCCGCAAATCTGCAGCGCGAGCTGTCGAATAACTGTCCAAGCGCTTAATCATATCTGAAATATTGCGATCAACGTAGTGGCGCACAGGATGCTTAAGGCATCGACCTTTTTCGCCTTTAAAGGTCACTTTCGGATGAACACGTTCCGGCCCCCAATGTTTACCACCAGCACGGAATAAACCACCATAAGCAGGCTTGCCGAACGAAGATCCCCAACCATATCTCACCAAGCGCTGACCAATATAGTTGTCAACCGGAAGGTGATGAAATCCGCAATTGCTTGTTTCGATTACCTCGCGAATCTCTGCGGCCAACTCTTCGGAAACATGCTCATCTGCATCAACTTCAAGAACCCAATCTCCACTTACCTGTGCCAAGGCAAAATTTCGACGTTCTCCCTCCATGGCCCAGTCTCCAACAATCGTCTTAGCACCTGCCAAACGAGCAATTTCTTCGGTCCTGTCTGTGCACTTGTCGCAAAGGACTATAATCTCATCAGCAAATTCGACATGATCCAAGCAAGATGGAAGACGTTCTTCCTCATTGTGTGCAGTTATAACAACAGTAAGCTTCTGAAAGGTATGCATCATGATAGACTTCCGCTTCGGCCTTTGAGCAACTTATGAGCCGCGGCCAGAACTTTATCAACGGATAGGCTCCCCATCTGCGTTTGATGAGAGCGCCAAATTTCACCAGCTGCCCAAATTTCTTCATGAGACAGATCCGTGCGGACATAGGAAGTTAATCGTCCATACGGGCCATAAAGATCTTCTCGCGTTGGGCCGAAAAGGCCAAGAGTTGGAGTGCCGGCTGCCGCAGCCATATGCATCAAACCACTATCATTCCCAATGTACATAGAGCATCTTTCCAAACATGCTTGTACTGTTAGCAAATCTTCGTTTCCAAAGCTTACAGTTCGGTCTTCAGGTACAACAGATTCGATAACCGGCTTGACCGCATTATACTCAGATGGTGCCCCGACTATAAAAACATGCGCATTGGGCAATAGACCATCTGCTGCGCGAAGACGTGCAATTAAGTCAACAAACCGAAAAGCTTCCCAAGTCTTCCCCCCCCAGTTGGCAGAAGGGCCGACAGCTAAAATCTCGCGGTTTTCTGATGGTAAGATTTCAGCTGCACGTTTTTCAGCTCGCGGATTTGTCCATATTTTGGGGAAAAGCGCATCTGAGCGTCCGATCATACGAGCCATCTGTTCGACACGATGCATTTGGTCATCATTGCCAGAGAAAACGATGCGCTTCCACCCCGGCAACACAAAAGCCGTTGCACTACCGCGCAGGTCGACGATGATGTCCCACCAGTTCAGGACGACCGATTTCCAGAGCTTCCACCAATGGCCGCCGCGTTTTTGTTTCGGCATTTTGATGATGCGTTCGAGGTTTGGAACGCCCTCGAAAATCGGTGCGGCGACCGGGCCGCAGGCCACTGTCACGCGGATGCCGGGATAGGTTTCGACATAGTGGCGCAAAACCGATGTCGAAAGCACCGCGTCGCCGAGGCGATTTGAGGTAATGAACAGCAGGCGCACGGCTTACAGTTTCTCCAACTCGCCAGCGACATGGATCCATTCGCGGCGATCATTGCGTGCGGCTTCGGACTGGCTGGCAAAGAAGGACCGGTCGGTCAGAAGCTGAGACGTGGTGTTTCCAAATGCGGCCTCGTCCGGAACGATGTAGCCCGTCTTGCCATCCTCAACCCGGCTTTTGGCAATCCCGCCATAGGACACAACAGGCGTTGCAGCCCCCAGCGCATCGACAATCCACTGCCCGACATGATCCGTGCCGTACTTACCGTGGTGCAAAAACGCACGGGCATTGGCAACGGTTTCGGCCATGTCGGCCTCTGGTTTCGGATGATGGACCCGAACCCCTTTGTCGATGGCGGATCGCACCATATCAAGCAGGTCGTCCGACACGCTGTCATTCTCGCCTGCCATGGCGCTAAACAGGTCATAGGCATAGACTTCGAGGATCGCGTTTGGCGCCTTGGGCGCGACATAGGTTTCCCAGATGCGAATGATCTGGGCGATCCCGGTCGAACTGTTGGCAACCGTTACAGCCAGTTCGTCGCGCGATTCAAACGCCCAGTGCATGTTCGATGCCATGACAAAGGATGTTGTCGCACCCGGTTTGACCACGATCGGCTTTTTGGCAAGGTCGGCATCAAAGGCCTTTGCCTGCGCATCATCAGTAAAGATGACCTGAACTTTCTTTTCCTGCAGAACCAGACGCACATCATCGGCATTCAGTCGTGCGGGATCGCCATCGAACCAGAGTGCTACCGTCGCACCCTCGGGCACCGAAGCGTGGCTCAGCAATGCCGGATCACGCCAGACAATTACGGTATTGACCGCATCGCCGCCAAAGGGCGGTAGTTCGGCATCAAGTTGTCGCCAGGCAACGCCGTGCATGTCCTTGTCAATGCCGCCATTGCGGCGCGCTTCGACCTTGTGACCACGGGCAACAAGGGACTCAGCCAAGGCAATGAAAGCGCGCTGGCATGTTCCGAGCGGACGGGCTTCGCGATCCTTGGGATCAAAGCCGATGGAGTGATCAAGCATCAAGATTTTCATAAGTTTGGTTCTATCCGTTCGACGGCGTTTTATGAAGGGTTTTCTTATAGCTTACCCACCCTGCCTCCGCACAGACAGGTCTTGCGAAATTTGTGTGATTGCCCCACATTTCGCCCAAACAATTCCGATTTACCGGAGCTATAAATATCATGAGTGAGACTTTTTACGCCCTTTTGCCGGATCGCGCCGTGATCCGTGTCAGCGGCCCGGACCGGGTCAGCTTTCTGCAAGGGCTGGTATCAAACAATATCGAAACCATTTCGGCCGAGAAATCCGGCTATGGCGCGCTCTTAACGCCGCAGGGCAAGTTTCTTTTTGATTTCTTTGTCTATCATCAGGATGAAGACAGCCTGCTGATTGAATGCGAGCGCGGCGAGAATGGCGAGCGTGCGGCCGAACTGTTCAAAAAGCTTCGCATGTATAAACTCCGCGCCAAGGCAGAACTGACAGATGTGACCGACAGCTACGACGTCATTGCCGTATTTGGCAAGGATGCGCTTTCCGCCCTGTCGCTGGATGCAACACCCGGTGCGACCGCACATATGGCCGATGGCATCAAGGCGGTTGATCCGCGCCTGAGCGCGATGGGCGCGCGTGTTCTTCTGCCGAAAAACGCGCTGACCGAAATGGCCGCAATTGGTGCCGAGGAACGCGATATCGAAACCTACCACGAAATGCGCGTTTCGCTTGGCATTCCCAATGGCAGCGAAGAACTGGAAATCGAGAAATCCATCCTGCTTGAGAATGGCTTTGAAGAGCTTGGCGGTGTTGATTTCAAAAAGGGCTGCTATATGGGTCAGGAGCTTACCGCCCGGACCAAATATCGCGGTCTTGTCCGCAAACGCCTGTTGCCCATCAAAATTGACGGCCCGGCGCCGGATGCCGGCACGCCGATCATGAATGGCGACAAGGAAGCCGGGATCATTCGATCTGTCCATGGTGACCATGGGCTGGCAATGATCCGGCTTGAGCGGGTTGAGGGCGATTCTGAGCTCAGCGCAGGCGACGCAAAGATTACGGTTTCTGTTCCCGATTGGGTTCAGTTGCCGGAAAACGCAGCCTGACCTCGGCGCCCAAAAGTCATATGTACGTCTAAGACGGGTCCCGCCTTGCGGGGCCCGCTTTCGTTAAAACCTGTTGCAACGCCGCAAAAGCCCCTATGTTAAAAGAAAAGCAAAATCGGGAACTGCGATGAAACTGTGGAACAGGGTCCTTTACTTCCGGGGCTTGATGGCCGCGCTTTGCGCGCTTGCCATGGTGCCTGCTATGGCCGTGGCACAGCAAGCTGCGCCGGGCCTGAGTGATGTGCCTGTTTCCGATATGTCGATTGCCGAGGCAGAAAAGGAAATGGCCACAATCACCGAGGCCTATAACCGCAAGGGTCATCAGATCAAACAGATGGCGCTTGGTACGCTGCTTCGATTTTATCCGCAAAAGATCGTGCCGTGTGGTGCGATTGTCACCAATGTTCGCGACTGCCTGGACAATCACTGGCCTGATCTTAAAGACTATCCGGGGCACTTTCTTGGACCGAATGAGAAACCGGCACTGAGGCCTACAATTGAACAGGCCCGCATGACCGAGGAAAATTACCTTGATGCGGTTGAACGCCTGAACATGTTGCTGCGTGCCGTGCGCTATGAAAGTACGCTTGCACCCGAAGAACGTTACCGTCCGCAGCTTGATGCCGTTATTACGCATCTGACAGAGATGCGCGAGGCGGAATATCACAACCGCCTTCTTTACGAAAAGCTTTTCAAGATTGGCGGCATCATCTTGCTGCTTCTTGGTCTATCGGTTGGCGGGATGCTGGTGATGAAACACCTTGCCCAGCGCAACGATCCATCGTCCCCATCAGGCAAAAAATAACGGCAACGGGATGCCCGTTGCCGTCGTTATCTTCATTCGCAAATCGAGTTCACATGCGGCGATTATTTGCCAAGCACTGCCTGTGCAGCGGCAAGGCGCGCAATCGGCACGCGATACGGGGAGCATGAGACGTAATCCAGTCCCTGTGCCTCGCAAAAGGCGATGGATGCTGGGTCGCCACCATGTTCACCACAAATGCCGAGCTTGATGTCGCCACGGGTCGCACGTCCACGTTCGGCAGCAATGCTGACCAGTTCGCCAACCCCTTCCTGATCGAGCGATACGAACGGATCACCGGCAAAGATATCCTTGGAAATATAGGTATCAAGGAAGCGTGATGCGTCGTCACGTGACAGACCAAACGTGGTCTGGGTGAGGTCGTTGGTGCCAAAGCTGAAGAATTCGGCTTCTTCGGCGATTTCGCCCGCCCGAAGTGCTGCACGTGGCAATTCGATCATGGTGCCAACCAGATATTTCAGCTTGGCGCCTTTTTCGTCTTCGACTTGGGCGGCAACCTTGATGATCGCGGCTTTGAGGATTTCGAGTTCCTTCTTGCCGACAATCAGCGGGATCATGATTTCCGGAATGACCGGATCGCCACCATCCTTGGAAACCTCGATCGCGGCTTCGAAAATGGCGCGGGCCTGCATTTCATAGATTTCCGGATAGCTGATGCCCAAACGGCACCCGCGATGGCCCAGCATCGGGTTGGCTTCAGCAAGATCAAGCAAGCGGCGCTTGACGATGGCTTCTGACACACCGGCAGCCTTGGCCACATCAGCGATTTCGGCATCGCCATGCGGCAGGAATTCATGAAGCGGCGGATCGAGCAGGCGAATGGTAACCGGCAGTCCCTTCATGATACGGAACAGATCGATAAAGTCCTGTCGCTGATAGGGCAGAAGCTTTGCCAGTGCGGCACGACGGCCCTTCTCGGTTTCGGCCAGGATCATTTCGCGCATCGAGACTATGCGCTCCGGATCAAAGAACATGTGTTCTGTACGGCAAAGACCGATGCCCTCTGCCCCGAAACCACGTGCGGTTTCGGCTTCTTCCGGGGTTTCGGCGTTGGTGCGGATTTTAAGGCGACGCAAGGCATCGGCCCACTCCATCAGCTGCGAGAAATCACCCGAAAGATCGGGCTTCAGGGTCGCGACTTCACCCAGCATGACTTCGCCCGTGGCGCCATCAAGGGTGATGACGTCCCCTTCTTTCAGGGTCACACCGCCAGACATCATGGTTTTGTTGGCATAATCGATCTTGACCGCACCTGCACCACAAACGCACGGTGTGCCCATGCCACGTGCAACGACGGCGGCGTGGCTGGTCATGCCACCGCGTGATGTCAGAATGCCCTGGGCGGCATGCATGCCGGCGATATCTTCGGGGCTGGTTTCGATACGCACCAGTACAACCTTGCGGCCTTTGCCCGCCCATTCTTCGGCGGCCTCGGCAGAAAAGACGATCTGGCCGGATGCCGCCCCCGGCGACGCCGGAAGGCCCATGCCCACGACCTTGCGATCTGCTTCGGGATCAAGGGTCGGGTGCAATAATTGATCAAGCTGAGCCGGGTCAACGCGTCTGATGGCATCTTCCTGGGAAATCACGCCATCGCGGCACATTTCAACTGCGATCCGCAATGCGGCCTTTGCCGTGCGTTTGCCCGCACGGGTCTGGAGCATGTAAAGCTTGCCGGATTCAACGGTGAATTCCATGTCCTGCATGTCACGGTAATGGGATTCAAGCTTTTCGCGGATATCGCAAAGTTCCTTGAAGACGATCGGCATGGCTGCTTCCATCGAAATCAGGTCCGAACCGGATTCCTGTTTTTCAATTTCGGTCAGCGGGGCTGGTGTCCGGATACCGGCAACCACGTCTTCGCCCTGCGCATTAATCAGGTACTCACCATAGAAACGGTCTTCGCCGGTCGACGGGTTGCGCGAGAAGCAAACACCAGTAGCGCAGTCATCGCCCATATTGCCAAAGACCATCGCCTGCACGTTAACTGCCGTGCCCCAGCTGGCCGGGATGTTGTGCAAACGACGATAGGTATTGGCACGCGCGTTCATCCAGCTGCCAAACACGGCACCAATCGCGCCCCACAGCTGTTCGCGAGGATCCTGGGGGAATGGCTCGCCCAGTTCGGTTTTGACTTTTTTCTTGAACGCCTCGACGACTTCGGCCCAGTCATCTGCGCCCATATCGGTATCAAGGGTAACACCCTTGTCTTCCTTGACGGTCTCAAGGATGTCTTCGAAGTGATAGTGATCAACGCCCAGCACGACGTCGCCATACATCTGAATGAAACGGCGGTAGCTGTCATAGGCAAATCGACGGTCGCCTGACACTGTTGCCAAACCTTCGACCGTCTCGTCATTGAGGCCGAGGTTAAGCACCGTGTCCATCATGCCGGGCATTGATGCGCGCGCGCCGGAACGGACGGAAACAAGAAGCGGGTCCTTGGCATCGCCAAACTTGCGACCAACATGCTTTTCGACAGATGCCAGTGCGGTTTCGACCTCGGCATTCAGACCATCGGGATAGGCGCGGTCATTGTCATAAAATGCCGTGCAGACTTCGGTTGTAATGGTAAAGCCGGGCGGGACAGGAAGTCCGAGATTGCACATCTCGGCAAGGTTGGCCCCCTTGCCGCCCAGAAGTTCACGCATATCCGAACGGCCCTCGGCGCTACCGCCACCGAAACCGTAAACCCATTTGGTCATCTTGCCTTTTCCTCATCTGGTCGAGGCCCCGATGGGCCTCCCCGGATGGGGAAAGCCCCGCAACCTTGACCTGTTTTATGATTCGATTTTCGAGAAGTCTGCAATATCGTGCAACGCTGTGCGAATTTGTGCCAACAGCTTCAAGCGGTTGGCACGTTCGTCAGCATTGTCGCTATTGACCGTAACCTTTTCGAAGAATGCATCGACCGGTTCACGCAACCGCGCAAATTCGGTCATTGCCGCGGCATAGTCCTCGTCACGCAGAAGTGGCAAGGCCTTATGCCGGACATCAATGAGCGCCTCATACAGCTTGCGTTCTTCTTCCAGGCTCAGAAGATCGGCGGAAACGTCCGCTTTATAGGACGTATCGTCCTTTTTCTCTTCGATGCGCAGGATGTTTGACGCACGCTTGTATCCGGCCATCAGGTTGACGCCGCTTTCACCAGAGACAAAATCGGAAAGCGCTTCAACACGGGCCAACAGGCGGACAAGATCGTCCTCGCCATCCAGGGCAAACACGGCCGACACCAGATCATGGCGCACACCCTGTTCACGTAGATGGACTTTCAGGCGGTCTGCAAAGAAGGCCAGAAGGTCTTCAACCGCCTCGTCACGACGAATATTTGCCGGGTACTGGGAAACCGCGAATGCAAACAGACGCCGCAGCGGCAAACGCAATCCGTTTTCCAGAACCAGACGAATGACACCCAGTGCCGCACGACGCAAGGCAAACGGGTCTTTTGAACCGGTCGGCTTTTCATCAATCGCAAAGAACCCGGCAAGGGTATCAAGTTTCTCAGCCAAGGCGAGCGCCACCGAAACCGGTGCGGTCGGGCACATGTCCGACGGGCCGGCCGGTGCATAATGCTCGGCAATGGCGTTGGCGACTTCCGGGGCTTCGCCGTCATTTTCGGCGTAGTATTTCCCCATCAGTCCTTGCAGTTCGGTAAATTCAAACACCATCTGCGACACCAGATCGGCCTTGCCGATTTCTGCTGCGCGGTCGGCCAGTTTGACATCACAGCCCGGAATTTCCGCAGATACTTCACGCGCCAGACCGCGCAGGCGCAAGACGCGCTCTGCCAGCGAGCCGAGCTTGGCGTGGAAGACGATGTTATCAAGTTTCGGCAGACGCGATTGCAACGTCACTTTCCGATCCTGATCCCAGAAGAACTTGGCATCATGCAGACGTGCGCGCAAAACACGCTCGTTCCCGGCGATGATTTTGGCGTTGTTGTCTGCGGTGATCATGTTTGAAACCGTGATGAAGCGCGCGGCAAGCTTGCCCGCCTTGTCTTCGACCACGAAGTATTTCTGATGTTCACGCATGGAGGTTTCAAGTACCTCACGCGGGATATCCATGAACTGGTCATCAACCTTGCCCATGACCGGAACCGGCCATTCGACCAGGCCACAGACTTCTTCCAGAAGACCATTGTCTTCCAGAAGTGCAAAGCCCTCGGACGCGGCAAGTTTCTTCGCACCCTCAAGGATGACCTGCTTGCGCTCTTCACGGTCAAGCATGACCTTGGCAGCGCGGAGCTTTTCCTTGTACTCGGCCGCGTTCGATACGCTGAATTCAGCCGGAGCCAGGAAACGATGGCCACGGGTGGTATCGCCTGCGGTGACCGGACCATAGGTAACCGGGATGACCTTACCGTCAAACAGGCACAGAATGCGGTCAAGCTGACGTACCCAACGAATTTTCTGATCTGCCCAGCGCATGGATTTCGGCCAAGGCAGTTTGTTCATCGCATCTTCGATGATGTCCTTGATGACCTCGGACGCCGCACGGCCTTTCTGTTCGACAGTGGCAAACAGGAAGACGCCCTTTGGCGTTTCGCGCTTTTCACACTGATCAAGGGTCACACCGTTGCCCGCAAGGAAGCCATTAATGGCCTTTTCCGGTGCATCGGCACGCGGGCCACGGCGTTCTTCGCGCAGGTCAGGCTGCTTTTCCGGCAGACCATCGACAATCAGGGTCAGGCGACGCGGGGTTACCAGTGCTTCAACCTTGTCAAACCCGAGGTCGGCGGCCTTCAGGCCATCGGTAACCAGTTTGGTCAGGTCTTCGGCGGCACGTGCCTGCATGCGGGCCGGGATTTCTTCGGAGAACAGTTCAAGAAGTAATTCGGCCATGACTTATGCCTCCTCATTCAGATGGCCGCGCGACCGCAGCCACGCTTCGCAGCAGGATTTCGACATGTCACGAACACGGCCGATATAGGCCGCACGTTCGGTCACGGAAATCACGCCGCGCGCATCAAGGAGGTTAAACAGATGGGATGCCTTCATGGCCTGCTCATAGGCCGGCAGGGCCAGACCACGTTCGATATTCACAGCACACTCGGCCTGAGCATCCTTGAAGTGCTGGAACAGCATTTCAGTGTTTGCGACTTCAAAGTTATAGGTCGACTGTTCTTTTTCATTCTGAAGGAACACGTCGCCATAGGTCACGCCATTGCCGTTGTAATCAAGGTCGTAAACGTTTTCGACGCCCTGAATATACATCGCCAGACGTTCCAGACCATAGGTCAGCTCGACCGGGACCGGGTTGCATTCAAAACCACCGACCTGCTGGAAATAGGTGAACTGGGTGACTTCCATACCGTCAAGCCACACTTCCCAGCCAAGGCCCCATGCGCCCAATGTCGGGCTTTCCCAGTCATCCTCGACAAAACGGATGTCGTGGGCCATCGGGTCAATGCCCAGATGTTTCAGCGAACCCAGATACAAATCCTGCGAATTGGCCGGCGACGGCTTCATCAGCACCTGGAACTGGTAATAGTGTTGCAGACGGTTCGGGTTCTCGCCGTAGCGACCATCGGTCGGGCGACGGGACGGCTGCACATAGGCTGCATTCCAGGTTTCCGGACCAAGCGCGCGCAGGGTTGTCGCGGTGTGGAAGGTACCGGCACCGACTTCCAAGTCATAAGGCTGCAGGATGACACATCCCTGATCGGCCCAATAGCTTTGCAGTCGAAGAATGATTTCCTGGAATGAAGGGGGACGTTGCGACCCGTCGAGCGCCATGGCGCGAACTCTCTATTACTGTTGTCTATGAATTTAAGGCGGCAAGCTACCGCCCTGCCCCCGCGCGGTCAAGAAGGCAAAAGCCCTGAGACGCGCTGAATTTGCAACCCTTGTATCCCGCCCTTCGCGATCATGCCGCATTGCAGCAACATTGATCATCGATTATCGGCAAAAATCCAAGACAAATTCACGCGGATTGCCCCAAAGTCGAATGCCGCAGAGGCGCTTTGATCAGAACCCGGCTTTTATTGCTGAAACGGCTTAACCATCGCAGCGATGCGCATTGCCTTCGGCATGGTAGACGCCGCAATGCGGGCATTTTTCAAGTTCATGGGCAATCGGCTTGGTTTGCTTTTTCTTTTCCTGGCCGGTTTGCTTGGGCTGTTCGTTGCTTGAAACCTGTTTGCCGCGATTAAACAGCTTGAAGCCTTGCCAGACGACAACGATGATCAGCGCGGTGAAGAGGATTTTCGAAAAACTCAGCATATCAGGTCCCAAAGCACGGATTTATCTGCGAGATCTGTCGCAGGCATGTCGCTCTTATATTGAAGTTTGACCGATTTAGAAACCGGGCAATGCCATAGGGTTGCGCAAAAGGGTATCGGTTTGCGGCAAATAGGCCCCGCCTTCGTCGTGCAAAACGATCCCGCGCCGCATGGTTAATGGCGATGCAACGCCTTTACGCGCCGAGACGATCACACGCAAGGGCGCCTCGGCATCAGACTTGCTCCAGATCGGATAAACCGTCATGTCACCGGCCCGTCCATGCAACAGACCAATGATCCGGTCCAAATGGTCCGCACGGTGTACTAGCGTAATCCGCCCCTTTTGCCGCACCATCTTAAGACAGAACGCAATCCAGTCCTTGAGGTCTGCGGTGCCTTCCTGATGGGCCTTGGCACGGCTTTCATTGCTGGGCCGCGTGCCCCCGGCATAATAGGGCGGGTTGGAAATGACCTGATCAAAGCTTTCAGCCACCAGCGGCAGGCGACCATCATTGATATCGCCATGGATGGGCGTCACACGCCCCGCCAGATCATTTTCCATCACGTTGCGGCAAAACAGCGCATAGAGATCGTCTTGCAGCTCGACACCTGTGACCTTCGCCGTTTCCAGACGACGGGCAACGCAAAGCCCGGCTGTGCCGACCGCCGCCCCGATATCAAGGATCTTTTCATCACGACGGGAATTGATCGAAACCGATGCCGCCAGCAACACAGCATCCACCGCCGCCCGATAGCCGTCGACAGGCTGCTTGAGCACCACCGATCCGCCAAGAAGAAAATCATGGCTGATCCGTTCTTCGGGGAAGTCGGGCACTTCAATGCGTGTCGCTGCATTCACCATCGATTGTCCTGATCTGTCGTTCTGATCTGATTGACCTGTTACTCGGACGGCATCGCGTCCGACGCATCACGCTTTGCGTCATGCTCATCCAGTTCGCGTCTGGCAACATCAAGAACGTATTTCGCACGACTTTCCGCATCACCATCCACCATCAGACGCCGTGGCAAGGCACCGATCGATCCTTCGATGATGCTGGCGTGGTAGTCAAAGATATGGCTGTCGATGCCCTCATCGGCCAACACAGCCTGTGCCCAGCTCAGTTCGATGGGATCGTTACTGCGAAAAAGTTCGATCATCTGCATTTTCCTTCAAACTGTGATCTGGTCTTGCATACGTTCTGAAATAAGAAGAAATCCAAAAAACGATAATATCTCTATAATGTAGGGGCTTGCGATCATGGTTTACAAAACACTCTGCAAGAAACCCTGAATTATCTGTGGTTCAAGCTTGATCTGAACCGCATTTGTCCACTTGACCACAACAGCTTGGCCTATCTATGTTGAGGCCGCCTGCTGTTATTTGCAATCTTCGCCCACGCAGGCAGCGAAGATGCCATTTGAGAAGTCGGAATACAGCGTGACCAATACCGCACCGCAGCCAAAGACTCAGCCGAGCCTTGATTCACTGGTCAACCTCGTTGATGGCGACATGAAGCGCGTCAATCAGGTGATCATCGACAACATGCACAGCGAAGTCGCCCTGATTCCGCAACTGGCCACCCATCTTGTAGCGGCGGGTGGCAAACGCATGCGCCCTATGCTGACACTGGCATCGGCACGGCTTTGCGGGTATGGCGATGGACCGCATGCTGTCGATCTTGCGGCCTGTGTTGAATTCATTCATACCGCGACCCTTCTGCACGATGATGTCGTCGATGAAAGCCAGCTGCGCCGTGGCCAGGCATCGGCAAATGCCCTGTTTGGCAACGAGGCCAGTGTTCTGGTTGGTGATTTCCTGTTTGCGCGCGCCTTTGTCGTGATGGTCAAAACCGGGTCGCTGCGCGTTCTTGATATTCTGGCACAGGCATCTGCCGTCATTGCCGAGGGCGAAGTTCTTCAACTTTCGACCGCCAATGACATGGGCACCTCCGAAGAGGCCTATCTCGAAGTAATTACCGCCAAGACCGCTGCACTGTTTGGCGCGGCATCCCAGATTGGTGCGGTCATCGCCAACCGGTCGGCCGAGGATGAAGAAGCCCTTCGCCTGTATGGCATTTACCTTGGCACCGCCTTCCAGTTGATTGACGATGTTCTGGACTATTCCGCCCATCAGGCAACCCTTGGCAAAACCGTTGGCGATGATTTCCGCGACGGCAAGGTGACGCTTCCGGTAATCATTGCCTATGCCAATGGCGATGAAGATGAAAAGGCCTTCTGGCGTCGTTGCATGGAAGATCAGGACTTCCAGGATGGCGATCTGGATCGTGCACAAACACTGATCCGCAAGTATGATGCACTGGATGCATCAATGGATCGCGCCCGCGAATTCGGTGAAAAGGCGATTGCCACCCTGTCACGCTTTGACGATGGCGCGATCAAGGATGCAATGGTCGAGGCGGTCGAATTCTGCATTTCGCGCCCATACTAATCGATATTCCCTTTGCGCATGCCGGGGTCACACCCGGACCGCGCAAAAATATCTTGCGTCGCCTGCGATAAACCATTATCACCCGGCTTCGCAGAATGACGGAGCGTAGCTCAGCCTGGTAGAGCACTGTCTTCGGGAGGCAGGGGTCGGAGGTTCGAATCCTCTCGCTCCGACCATCATTCAAAGGCCCTGAAACGTTTATGCGTTTCGGGGCCTTTTGCGTTTCACTCAAAGATGCGTCGCGCCCTCATCACCTGCAGAGGCAGGATTTTCAATCGCTTGTTAAATTGCCCGTCCTGCGCACACCCACACTGACATTTTTTCCGCCAAAACGACCGGTTTATGCTTGATCCACGCCAAAAGAAGGGATAAACCTCCGCCCACTGACGGAGCGTAGCTCAGCCTGGTAGAGCACTGTCTTCGGGAGGCAGGGGTCGGAGGTTCGAATCCTCTCGCTCCGACCATCAGTCGGGCGGTCTTTCATTGAAAGGCCGCCCGTTTTCGTTTCCAAACGATTTCTTCCCCTGTCTCACGTCGAAAATGACGCCATCTGTTGCATTTGCAATATCGCAAGACAGCATCGTTCGCCTGAATTGCAGCAACAATCACCCCGACATGCCCCTGGCGTCACACAGAATCCCGGATACGAATCCCCCCACAGTAATTAGGGTGATAAATCCGAAATCCCCTAAGCCGCGACGATCATGCAGCTTTTTGACCCGGTATTTTCAAACGGCATGAATGAACGCCAAATGCGCATTCCCGTGCGGAATTCCTGCTTTCCACGACTGACACGAAGTTTTCTTTTCGCACTGCAAAAGGATATTTTCTTTCGCAAACGGTGAAACAAACTTGCTCATCCTTGCGAAATACGCTTATGCTTCGCCCTGCAACATAAAAATCGGGGAGAATACCACCCAATAATAAAAGCAAAAGGTGGTGGTCGGCCTCACGTGGTATTACCAATTTCGGACTTCTTAGGGAGGAAGACGAATGACTTTTTCTAAAATGCTTAAATCCGCAACTTGTGCGGCCGTTCTTGCTGCGGTCGCGGTTGCGGCGGCGCCTTCTGATGCGGATGCCCAGGATCGCGTTCGCTGGAAAATGGGCTCGACCTATCCGGGCAGCCTGACCCAGCTTGGTACGCTTGGCAAACGTGTCGACGAGAAGATCGACCAAGTTTCTGGCGGCAATATCAACATCAAATTCTATGAGCCGGGTGCACTTGTGCCGGCACTGGAAGTTTTCGATGCGGTTTCGACCGGCTCGATTGATGCGGCCTTCTCCACCCCGGGTTACTGGGCAGGTAAGGTTCCGGCCCTTCAGCTTTTCGGTGCCGTTCCGTTCGGCCCGCAGGCAGGTGAATATCTGGCATGGGTCAAGTTTGGCGGCGGCCAGGACATCTTTGACAAGCTTTATGCCGAACATGGCATCAAATCGCTGTTCTGTGGCCTGATCGCACCGGAAGCATCTGGTTGGTTCTCCAAGGAGATCAATTCGCCGGAAGACCTTAAGGGTCTGAAAATGCGCTTCTTCGGTCTTGGCGCGAAAGTGATGGAAAAACTTGGTGTTTCCACCCAGCTTTTGGCAGGTGGCGACATCTATCCGGCACTTGAACTTGGCACGATTGACGCGACCGAGTTCTCCATGCCGGCGATTGACTTGAAACTCGGCTTCCACCAGGTCGCGAAGTACTACTACTTCCCGGGTTGGCACCAGCAGTCGACCCTGTTCGATCTGATGATGAACAAGGAAAAATGGGATGCGCTTTCCGATACCCAGCGTGCCCAGATCGAGTCCGTCTGTAACGACAACCTTGCATATGGCTTTGCAGAAGGTGAAGCGATCCAGTTCGACGCCCTGAAAGAACTTCAGGAAAAAGGCGTGAACATCAAGAAATGGTCGCCGGAAATGCTCGATGCCATGCGTGGTGCCTGGGAAGAAGTCGCAGCCGAGCTTTCAGCTGAAGATGCGAACTTCAAAATGGCTTATGAAAGCCTCCAGAGCTTCCGCGAAAACTACAAGATCTGGAAAGACATCGGTTATCTCGATTAATCCAACAGGTCTGAACGACTGTTAAGTCAGTCGACAAAAACAAGTCTCGGCAAGGCCGGGTGCTCCGTGCCCCGGCCTTGACCGCGATAAGAAGACCCGGGAGACCTTCTATGGAAGCGCTACTGAAATTTAGTGACATCATTGATGCCATCGTGACCCGTGTGGGAAAGTGGGCAAGCCTGCTTGCGATACCATTGATGATCGTCATCCTGTACGACGTGATCCAACGTAAATTCGGCGGTCAGGGATCCATCAAGCTCCAGGAGCTTGAATGGCACCTGCATACCGGCCTGTTTATGCTTTGCTTTGGCTTCGCCTATATTCGCGATGCACATGTTCGTATCGAACTTATCCGCGACAACCTTCGCCCCCGTACCCGCGCGATTGTCGAGATGATCGGCGGCATCATTTGCGTGCTGCCATTCTGTGCACTGGTGCTGTATTTCGGGTTTGATTTTGTTGCCCGTTCCTTTGAAAGCGGCGAAGTATCGGCTTCAACAACGGGTCTGACCCATCGCTGGATCATCAAATCAACCATTCCCATCGGCTTTGGCCTTCTCGCCATGGCGGGGCTTTCGATCTTCCTGAAATGCTTCGTCTATGTCTTTGGCCCGACCAACCTGCACAAGCGCGCAGGCTATTACGTCGGGACCCACCATCTTGAAGAACTTGGCACTGCCAAGATCGAAGACTGAGCGGAACGGGGATAATTCCAAATGGATAACTTCTATATCGAAGACTGGTTTCCGCTGTTCATGTTTGCCTCGCTCGGCATTCTTGTCTTCACGGGACTTCCGGTTGCTTTCGTCATTTCCGGCATCGGGATCGCCTTTGGCTTTCTGGGCATGGCCTATGACGTTTTCTCGTTTATTGAATTTTTCAATATCGTTTCACGTATCTGGGGCGGCATCTCCGAAAACATGGTGATGGTTGCCGTGCCGATGTTCATTTACATGGGCACGATGCTTGAAAAAAGTGGTGTTGCAGAAGACCTTCTGGAATGCCTCAACATGCTGCTGCGTAAAGTGCCGGGCGGTCTTGCCCTTTCGGTAACCCTGATGGGCACCATCATGGCGGCAACCACCGGTATTATTGGCGCATCGGTTGTGATGATGACCCTGCTTGCCCTGCCAGTGATGATGCGTCGTAATTATGATCCGTCACTGGCCACCGGCACGATTGCGGCATCGGGTACGCTCGGCATTCTGATCCCGCCATCGATCATGCTGGTTCTGATGTCCGACCTTTTGTCGGTATCGGTTGGCAACCTGTTCCTGGCAGCGATCATTCCGGGTCTGCTCCTTGCAAGCTTGTACACGGTCTATATCTTTGTACGCTGTCAGCTGAACCCGTCGCTTGCCCCGCCGCTTCCAGAAGGCGAAGCCGTACACGGCAAAGACCTTGTCATGATGATGCTGCGCAGCTTCTTGCCACCGGTCTTCCTGATTGTTCTGGTTCTGGGTTCGATCTTTGCCGGCTTTGCCACCCCGACCGAGGCCGCAGGCGTTGGTGCGGTTGGTGCGACCTTCCTTGCACTGGTCAAGGGGCGCCTGAAATGGCCGGTCCTTAAGGATGTCTGCGAACGTTCGGCACTGACCGGCGCGATGCTGTTCTTCCTGTTTGCCGGTGCGACGGTGTTTTCCTACGTCTTCCGTTCGCTGGGCGGTGATGATCTGGTGATTGACCTTGTCGAAGGTGCCGGTCTTGGTCCATGGGGCATCTTGCTTCTGCTGATGCTGATCGTCTTTATCCTTGGCTTCTTCTTTGACTGGGTCGAGATCACCCTGATTGTTCTGCCGATCTTTGCACCGGTCATTGCCCAGCTTGATTTTGGGCATCACCTTGATATCGGCGGCCTCGAAGCCACCGAGGCACAGGTTCTGACCTGGTTTGCGGTCCTTGTGGCGGTGAACTTGCAAACAAGCTTCTTAACGCCACCGTTTGGGTTTGCCCTATTCTATCTCAAGGGCGTGGCGCCGAAATCCATCACCATCCAGCAGATCTACAAAGGCATCATTCCCTTCGTACTTCTGCAGGTTCTGGGTCTTATCCTCGTGATGTACTTCCCGGAACTGGCCCTGTGGATGCCCAATACGCTGCTTGAATAGCATGGCGTTTGGATAAGAACTGACAAAGGGCGCTGCCGGCATGGCAGCGCCCTTTTTGTTTGGCCAACGAAGCCCCAAAAGAAAACCGCCCGGATTACACATCGGGCGGTTTTGACTGCAAGATCATCGTGCTGACAGGCGAGATCAGTGATGCAACGCCCGTTCCCCCGGAAGCTGCAACATACGGCCCATCAGATAATCGACGTCATCTGAATCAAACTCGACCCCAAGATCACCGTACTGGGTCAGGACCCGTTCGATCATCCGGCGTGAATAGCGTTCCTTGTCATGTTCTTCACCATCAAAGGAAGTCTCGCGGGCAACTTCAATCGCCGCACGAACACCCGGAAAGAAATGTTCTGGCATGCCGGCCTTGTTATAGATCGCTTCAAGGCCGAACGGACCACTGTCATGAATAAGAATACGGGTATTGATCAACGAGACACCGGCACGTTTCGCCAATGCGGCCTCGAAAAAGGATACATCGCCCATGCAAAGTGCACGCAGGATCAAACCGCTTGTCAGACGCTTGTTGTTATAAAGATGTTCGACAAGCAGTTCGACATCGCGTTCCTCGACACCATCACCAAGAAGCCCGATGGTCGCGCTTTCCTGCGACTGGGTCATGACGGCGTTAACGATTCCCTCGGGGATGTGACCACGCGAAATCAGTTGCGAACGCATCCGTTCGGACACCAGTGTCACCATGCGTTCGGCAATCGTGATTGGCAGATGATTGCGTTCGATCATCGGTTTCTGGATGCGTTCATTGTCGCCGAAATCATCAACGACCTTTTGCAGGGAAACCTCGCTGATTTCGGCACCCTGGTTTGACATCAGGTCGACCATCACGTCTTCATGGCCGATATCGACCAGCGTTGCCGAAACAACTTCGGAAACATATGACCGCGAAGCGATCGCACGCTGCTTTTCGACACTGTCGGCATTGTCACCGATGATGTCGACAAGGTCGTCGTCATTAAGAACTTCGGAAAATTCAAGAACCGGAAGCGCGACTTCGTCCACATCGCGGGCCAGCGTCGCGGCAACGTCGTGTGGCACCAAAGGTGTCTGGGCAAGGTTTTTGGCAAGCGCCTTGCGCACGCGGACTTCCGCGTCACGGATCATCAGACGGAAAATATCTTCGGCCAGGACACGTTCGCTGTCAGTCAGGGTCTCGGTCGTGAATTCACGACTGATCTTGTCGGCCGTGTCCGCGCGATTTTCCCCTGACGGGTCCTGAACCAGCTTGCTCAGATCTTCTTTGGTGATACGTGGCAATAGATATCTCCTGGCACGCTTCTCATATGGCTGCCAAATTTATGCCCAACATTATACTTCTGGCAGGAATTCGACAAACATATTTTCCTTAGTTGGGGCACAAGGTCCTGATTTTCAACCATCCTGTTGATCAATTGCCGAACCGGGATAATCCCCGTCCCTGATGGATTTCATCAAACCTTCTGCCACAATGGCAAAAACACACTATTTCAGTCTTAGGCCTTGCACCAGCAATCAAAAGCATCTGAAATCTGGCAAATTTCGACAGCTCAGTCCAAAAATTGACTAAACTCAAATTTTTCACCATCACACTATGATAGATCTGGTTACCAGTTTTTGAAGATCAAGCGATCTTGTACTTGTTCGACGCATAACAATATCCCGCGTTGACCTTGCGTTTACCCACAAATGCGCCAGAAAGTGGTGCATTATCCCGATCACCGGGAACATCGAACTAAGAGAGAGGCTCAATAATGACGTTTTCGCGCAAACTGGTTCTCGTTGCCAGCTCCATCGCCTTCCTGTCTGCCGCGCCTGCGATTGCTGGTGATGCGGCGAAAGGTGAAAAACTTTTCAAGCGCTGTGCTGCTTGCCACAGCCTTGATGCTGGTGTGAACAAGGTCGGCCCAAGTCTTGCTGGCGCTTTCGGTCGTGAATGCGGCACGGTTGAAGGCTTCAAATACGGCAAGGGTTATCTTGCTGCCTGCGAAAAAGGCTTTGTTGCTGACGAAGCGTTCCTGACCGATTACCTCAAGGATCCGTCCGCGAAACTGAGCGAAATCGCAGGTTCCAAGGAACGCTCCAAAATGGCGTTCAAACTCAACAAAGATGAAGATGTTGCCGACATCATCGAGTTCCTGAAAGCTCAGTAGCACTTTCACGATCTCGCAATACGAAATGGCCGGAGCATCATGCCCCGGCCATTTTTGTTATTTGCACTCTGTTTACAATCTCTGGCAATGCGTCTTGGGTATTGCAGATACCTGTTGCGCAGGCTTGCTATGCCGCCTCGCGCCGACGCAAAAGTTCTTCGCCGACCGAACGCATCTGCTCCACCGTTGCGACATCAAGGGTCGCGGTAACTTCAAGATCACGATCTTCATACACGTCACGGTCGGGGTGTTTTTGCGCCCAGTCGGCCACCGCCTGATCGCGTTCGCGGATCAGCTGTTCAATCTGCGGACGGAAAAGCACCATCATGCCCGACACCCACCGATTGACCGGCCAAGACGGCTGGGCATGGTCGATGACAAAACCATCAAGCATGCCGATAACGTCTTCGGCGTCATACCAGACTTCGCCGGTGACCCACCGATTGGTGGTAAACAATCGCTGGCAAAAGCCGAACTCATCCATCGAGAACGCGATCAGGTGCGAAAGCGCATCGTTCGGTCCCTCGGGATAAGCAAAGCCTTCGATCTGTTTGGGTTTGCAACCATCGGGCATGCCGCGCGGGCGCATGAATGTATGGAAATGTCCGTGCTCGTCCCAGTCCCGACGTTCTTCCTTGGGATGGGCGTGATAATAGAACTGCGCATGTGACTGGCGATCATAGACATCGCCTTCGGGGTAATGGTTCCATTCATAGAACGTCCCCGATCCCTTGATCAGTTCACCGACGATGTTATCGCCCGTCGCCGTCAAAACGCGGTGACATTCCATAACATCGCGTCCCGCGGCCAACATCTTTTCAAGCTGATCTGTCGGGATAGACGCCAAATCGAGTTTGTCTTCAGTCATTTCTTTACCAACACCGTTGCGATCCACCCGTTATTCCTTTTGCACAGAATAAGGCGGTTTGCGACCGATCACGCCAATAAACCCCTTTCAACAGTTAGTGATTTGATGGCGGTTTGCAACAATCGTCTCGGGCGATCAGTGATCGCGCATCACCCGGAAACCAATCAGGATGTGCTTGAGATATTCCGGGCGGGCGTGACGGGCGGCCGGGCGACAAACCCCGCACCCGCGATCATCCCATGATCCGCCCTTAACTGTGCGATAGCCTGGCTGGGAAGACGAAGACGTCCATTCAAACACCTGTCCCACACCGTCAAGCACACCATATGGCCCGGCCTCGAACTGGCCGACCGGCATGGTATCAAACGGTCCGCTATCGGCACTGTTCAGGCGGCTTGCATCGAAAATATTTCCCCAAGGGTAGAACGTACCATCCGGGCCGCGCGTTGCCTTTTCCCAATAAAGCTCGTCGGGCAAGTGCCAGCTTTCACCCGTCTTTTCGCTCAGCCAACGGGTATAGGCGTTGGCATCCTGCCACGACACCAGAACGACCGGATGATTGCCGCGCCCGCGCGGGGGACGACCATCGTTCCAAAGGAACGGCACGATGGTGTCATAGTTATAAATCAGCCCCTGACGTTCCCAGTCTTCCTGGCTGATCGTCGGTGCAGGATGGCCGGTTTCTTCAACGAAAACCGCATACTGGTCATTGGTTACCGGCGTTTTGCCGATATCATAGCCCAAAAGATGCACGCGCCATTTATCGGCTTCGAGATCATACCAACGATTACGGCGGCTGATATCGTGGCCATAGACCTGCTCGTCAATCTGATAGGCATATTGCCGTTCGACTGAATCAGATCCCTGCCAGAACCAGCCAGACGGAATGTCGACCGTCTCGGGGATTCCATTACCTGCCGCCTCTGCGTTTCCCGCAAGGCCAACAACGCACGCAACAGCGCAGAACTTCCAGATTTCTGCGATACGATCCCCGACTATCATACAAACTTCCGTCCTGATGGGCGGTGCGGCTCACGCTTTATTCAAACGAAACCCCAACGTATGCCCCCTTTATAACTGACCCCAAGATGCTGAACTTTTGCCGCACTTTCAATCGGTTTGACAGTTTTTAACCGGTATTTGTGACATGCATTTTATCTAATGGGCTTCTAATCAATTGTAGGCAAACACCTTTTTGAACACGACGGTCTCACATAACAGTGAAACCATGTGACGCCGCTTCGGTGAAGAATTGGATCATAGTGCGCTTACCGACGGGCGATGGAACGCCCCGGATTGAATTTACCGGATCTTCAGAGAGGCACGACATGACCAAGAAATCCATGACTTTCGCACAAAAGGCACTCATCCCAGCGATGGCAATCGGCACCAGCCTTGCCATGGCAACACCGATGGCGATGGCGGCCCCGCTTTCGGCACCGACCGCCGAAGTCGCAAGCTGCGCACCGTGCAGCCCATGTGCAGCCAATCCTTGTGCTGCAAACCCGTGTGCTGCCAACCCGTGTGCTGCCAAAAAAGTGGTTAATCCGTGCAGCCCGTGCGCTGCCAACCCGTGCGCAGCTAATCCATGTGCTGCGAAAAACCCGTGTGCGGCCAATCCGTGTGCTGCCAACCCGTGCGCAGCAAAGTGATAATTTGATCCGTTCCAACGGCAACGGGGGCGATGCAGTTGCATCGCCCCCGTTTTCTATTCAAGCAGAAAGGCCGTCAAAGCCTACTCGCGAACAACCATCACCGAGCAATCGGCATGGCGCACAACGCGCGCAGCATTCGGCCCCAGAAGGTAATCCTTCAGTTCTGGGCGGTGGGATCCGATCACGATCAGGTCGCAATTGGTTTTCTTCGCGATCTGAAGGATGACCTCGTAAACCGTTCCCTGACCCACGATGTGCTGCACCTTGATGTCTGACGGAATATGTTCAGCCACAAATTGGTGCAGACGTTCGTTATAGGCTTCAAGAACCTTGGTTTCGTAGCCTTTCGGGAAGAATTGACCAACCATCGACATTCCAACCGTGGGCACCACGGTCAGAACATGAAGGCGCGCGCCAAAGCTTTGCGCCTGCTTGATCGCAACCGGTACGGCCTTCTTCCAGGAAGACTCATGATCAAGATCTACTGTGACCAGAATATCCTTGTACATGTTCAATCTCCCAGTCAGGCCGTACCAAGCGCGTCTTCACTGCGCTTGCGTCGGCGTTGAAGAACAATAATCCCACCCAGCAACAGGAAGGCCGGGATAAAGAAGACTTCCTTGGCCGGACGATCAGCCTCGACCTTTACCGCGGTGATTTCAAAGTCGAAATCAAGACCGGCTTTCTCGGCCGGACCAGCAAAGACCAGATCGTCGATATAGATACGACCATCTTCATTCCGGATACCGATACCGGCGTGATAAAGGCGATCCTCACCCGCACCTGCCGGACCAAGCGGCAGCATCACGGATTTGGAAACCTCATCCCCTTCGATGCTGATGCCTTCGACATCCAGAAGGATGTTGGATTCAGGCGGCATGTTGGCGGCATCTTCGACAATGGTTGTCGCCGGCAGGTTTTCATAAGGCGGCGCAATCATGTCGAGCCAGAAACCCGGACGGAACAAGGTGAACGCGATCAACAGCAGTGCCGCACTTTCCCAAAGCTTGGACCGGGCAAAGAAATACCCCTGCGTTGCTGCAGCAAAGACCAGCATGGCGATTGTCGAAACAATGATCACCATCACCACATCCAGCGGATGATCCAGACCGATCATCAGAAGTTGCGTGTTGAACAGGAACAGGAACGGCAGAACAGCTGTGCGCATTGAATAGAAGAACGCAACCAGACCCGTCTTCATCGGATCAGCCCCCGATACGGCGGCCGCGGCAAAGGATGCCAAACCGACCGGCGGGGTCACATCAGCCATGATACCGAAATAGAAGACGAACAGGTGAACCGCGATTAACGGCACGATCAGTCCGTTTGCCGCGCCAAGTTCGACAATCACCGGTGCCATCAGGCTCGAAACCACGATGTAGTTTGCCGTGGTCGGAAGCCCCATACCAAGGATCAGGCTGATTACGGCGGTGAAGATCAGGATCAGCATCAAATTGCCGCCCGAAATCAGTTCGACGAATTCAACCATCACCTGACCGATACCGGTCAGAGACACCGTGCCAACGATGATCCCGGCGGCGGCGGTTGCCACCCCGATACCGATCATGTTGCGGGCACCGGTGGCAAAACCGTCAATCACGTCGATCAAGCCAAGCTTAAGATCGTTGGAAACATTGCGGCTTTTGCGGAAGATGCCCTTGGCAGCATGCTGGGTCAGCATGATGAAGATCATCAGAACCGTTGCCCAGAAGGCCGACAGCCCCGGTGATTTCAATTCAATCATCAGGAACCAGACCAGAACCACAACCGGCAGCAGATAATGCAAACCAGCCTTGGCGGTTTCACCCAAAGCCGGCAACTCGACCACCGGCTGGTTGGGATCATCCATTTCAAGATCGGGATATCTTGCCGCGTAATAAAGCCCCGCCAGATAAATCGCAGCACACTCGAGTGCGACAATCCAACCAACGGCATCACCGAACAGTTGTTTCTGGAAGACAATGGCGTAGTAAACCAGCCCCGAAAGCACGACGAGTGACAGCACGAACAAAAGCGATCTGATCAGCGTCTGACCAAGGGTTGAGGTCACCCGTTTCGGCAGGCCCTTCATGTTCGCCTTAAGTGCCTCAAGGTGAACAATGTAAATCAGCGCGATATAGGAAATCGTAGCTGGCAGGAAGGCATGCTTGATGACTTCCGGGTACGGAATGCCGACATATTCCACCATCAGGAAGGCCGCAGCCCCCATCACAGGCGGCATGATCTGACCATTGACCGAGGATGCGACTTCCACCGCACCGGCCTTCTCGCCCGAGAAACCAACGCGCTTCATCAGCGGAATGGTAAAGGTACCGGTCGTCACAACGTTGGCAATCGAGGACCCTGAAATAAGCCCCGTCATCGCCGATGACAAAACAGCGGCCTTTGCCGGGCCACCACGCATGTGACCAAGGGCCGCAAATGCAACCTTGATGAAATAGTTGCCGGCACCCGCCTTATCGAGAAGCGATCCAAACAGGACAAACAGGAACACAAAGCTGGTTGATACGCCAAGCGCGATACCAAACACGCCTTCGGTGGTGATCCACTGATGCGACATCGCCTTGGAGAAGCTCGCCCCACTCCATTGCAGAACGTCGGGCACCCACGGTGCATTGCCAAAGAAGACATATGCCAGGAACACCATCGCAACGATCATCAAGGGCGGGCCAAGTGCGCGACGGGTTGCCTCAAGCAACATGACAAGGCCAACGCCCGCAGCAACAAGGTCGCCCGTCGTCGGAAGCCCGGGACGATCCGAGATTTCACGATAGAAAATGTAAATATAGGCTGCGCAAAACGCGCCAACCGCCGCCAGCACCCAATCCATGATCGGGATATAACTGCGCGGCGAATTCTTGAAGGCCGGATAGGCCATGAAGGCCAGGAAAATTGCAAAAGCGAGATGGATCGACCGTGCCTCGGTCGAGTTCAAAACGCCGAAATTAAAGATAAATGGCAATGGCGAGGCCAGCCAAAGCTGGAACAGTGACCATGCAACCGCAAGCCACAGTAATATTTTCGCCGTCAAACCACTTGGCTGACGGGCTCCTGTATCATTTTCCGCAATCAGGTCCTGCAGCCCCTGATCGACGGACACATTTTCCGTATTCTTGTCGTCAGTCATCACAAACTCCCGGTCACTACGAAAGCCATTTGAACTGGGGGTCCAGAAACAAAAAGCCTCCGTCGACACACACCCGGTCCCCTACGGAGTACTCCAACACCTAAATGACGGTGTTCATTTTATTCAATTTTTGTGAGCAAACCCGTCGGGCGCAAAAGAAAAACGGAGGGCGATAAACGCCCTCCGTCCCAAGCCTGATTACATCAGGCCAGCTTCTTTGTAGTACTGAGCTGCGCCGTCATGCAGCGGAGCCGACAGGCCGTCCTTGATCATTTCTTCTTTTTTCAGGACTTCAAATGCCGGATGCAGCTTTTTGAAGTCGTCGAAGTTTTCAAAGACTGCTTTGACAACGTTGTAGACGATGTCGGCATCGGTGTTGGTCGAGGACACAAAGGTCGCACCGACACCAAAGGTCACAACATCATCCGGGTTACCACGGTACATGCCGCCCGGGATGGTGGCTGCACGGTAGTACGGGTTATCAGCGATCAGCTTTTCAATTTCCGGGCCAGCAACTTCAACCAGAACCGAATCACAGGCAGTGGTTGCTTCCTGGATCGAGCCGGACGGGTGACCAACGGTGTAGATCATCGCGTCGATCTTGTTGTCGCAAAGCGCCTGGGACTGCTCAGCCGGCTTCAGTTCGGATGCCAGCGAGAAGTCATCAAGGGTCCAGCCTTTGGCAGCAAGAACGATGTCCATGGTGCCGCGCTGACCGGAACCCGGGTTACCGATGTTCACGCGCTTGCCTTTGAGGTCGTCAAAGGTCTTGATGCCGGCATCTGCACGGGCAACAACGGTGAACGGCTCCGGATGGACGGAGAATACAGCGCGCAGGTCTTCGAACGGACCCTGGTCTTCGAATTTCGAAGTCCCGTTATAGGCATGGTACTGCCAGTCAGACTGGGCAACACCCATGTCCAGCTCGCCGGTACGAATGGTGTTGATGTTGTAGACCGAACCACCCGTGGATTCGACCGAGCAACGAATGCCGTGCTCTTTGCGATCCTTGTTGACCAGACGGCAGATCGCGCCACCGGTCGGATAGTACACACCAGTCACACCACCGGTACCGATGGTGATGAAACGGTTTTCCTGTGCCGAGGCCTGACCGGCAAACAGCGAGGCGCCAGCAATCGCAGCGACTGCACCCGCTACAGCGATAAGTTTTTTCATTAGGATTCGCTCCCTTTTTACACCCTATTATCAGGCATTCAAATGTTCGACATCGAACAACTGAATCAAACGGAAACATCAGAAAAATCAGATGTTTCGACGATGGGGATTATAGTGTCCGACTTGGCGGAATAAAACCCTATAACCCCGAAACCTCCTGACGAAATTCAGTATTTGTGCGTATTGTCCGGTTCTTTTTGCCCCTCCTACCACATGGGTTGCATAATCTGGCGGGCCTGTTCACCTGTCGCGATCTTCCGCCCCATCAGGATCGAACCATCATGTGCCTGGGCAATAAGATCAGCATTGTTCGAAGCAGGCGATCCGTCAACCCTAAGGTGATTATTTTCAAATCCGATACGCGCATGACCACCCAGTCCGGCACCTGTCAGAATGCAGGCGTTTTCATAAGACCCAAACGCACACAGCATCCATTCCGAGACATAAGGACTGGCCCCGATAAACGGCAAAAGTTCGATGGGTTGCGACACCTGCCCCGCGGTGTAGCGCCCCAGCACGAACAAGACCGGGAATTTGTCGCCGGGCAGAACGCCGATTTCAACAAGCTGATTGAAGCGCGCTACATCTTCGGGCGCATACAGGATCAGTTGCGGCGCGATTTTGGCTTCGCGCATGAACTCGAAAAACGATTTCAGCGCATTGAGGTCAGCATCAACGGGTGCAATTTCACGCAAAGCGATTGATACCGCTTCTGGCCGCAGGTTTCTGATCATTTCCATCTGCTGCTGAGCTGTATAGATGCCAACCGCCTCGGTCGTGACCTGCAACAGCATATCATCACCAACCGATGATCTGACCTCGGTCAGCATTTCGCGATAACGACCAACATCCAGGCTGTGTTTTTGATCCTCATCACGGACATGCAGATGCATCATCGATGCACCGGCGGCCTTGCATTCCAAAGCCGTCCTTGCGACTTCGGCTGGCGTGATCGGGATGTTTGGCAGATCGGCCTTTGTCTTGCGCGCACCATTTGGGGCGGAGGCAATCAGAAACGGTTTGTCACCATATCCCATCACGCCAGTCCCTCTGCGCTAAAGACATCATCAAGCGCACCTGCAAACATATCGACGATCTTGGCGACATCGTTTTCATCAATGATGAAGGCCGGGGCAAACAACACATGGTCACCGCGAACGCCATCAATCGTGCCGCCCATCGGATAGGCCATCAGACCACGTGCAAAGGCCGCCTTCTTGATCTTGGCATTGATTTTAAGGGCCGGGTCAAACGGGTCCTTGGTTTCACGGTCCGCCACAAGCTCCACCCCGCGAAACAGGCCGCGTCCACGGATATCACCAACAAACGGATGCTGGCCCAGTTTTGCCTGAAGTGCAGCGACAAGGTTTTCGCCCTGTTTGACGACATTGGCCAGAAGGTTGCGTTCCTTGATGGCGCGTTGGGTCGCAAGCGCAGCCGCACAGGCAGTTGCATGCCCCTGATAGGTGTGACCGTGCTGGAAGAAACCCGATCCATTGGCGATCGCATCGTTGATTTTCTTGGACACAAGCACCGCACCAATCGGCTGGTAACCTGCACCCAGTCCCTTGGCGATGGTTTGCAGATCGCCGGAAATGCCTTCCTGCTCGATAGCATGCAGGGTTCCGGTGCGGCCCATGCCACACATGACCTCATCAAGGATCAGCAACACACCATACTGATCACAAATTTCGCGCACGCGTTTGAAGTAGCCTGGCACCGATGCCAGTGCCCCTGCCGTTGCTCCGACAACCGGTTCGACCACAAATGCCGCCACGCTTTCCGCCCCAAGTTCAAGGATCGCGGTTTCCAGTTCATTGGCAACGCGCAGGCCATATGCCTCTGGCGTTTCGTCATCACGCTGATCGCGATACTGATAAACAGGTGCGATGTGACTTGCGGTGATCAGAAGCGGCTCAAACTGTTTGCGCCGCCACATATTGCCACCAACCGAAAGCGCACCCAGCGTATTGCCGTGATAGGACTGGCGGCGGGCAATGACGTATTTGCGATCCGGCTGGCCGATTTCCAGAAAATACTGGCGCGCCATTTTAAGCGCTGCTTCGGTCGCCTCTGATCCGCCGGAAACAAAATAGACCTTGTCGATGCCTTCGGGTGCCGAAGCGACCAGTTCATCGGCGAGTTCTTCCATCGCATCGGATGAAAAGAACCCGGAATGGGCATAGGCAATCTGATCAATCTGCGCATGCATGGCAGCACGGACATCAGGATCGGAATGCCCAAGGCATGACACAGCCGCCCCACCGCAAGCATCAAGATAACTCTTTCCGTTCTGGTCAAAAATATAGATCCCCTCCCCCCTGACGGCGCGTGGCGGAATGGATGTGCTCGTGCGGTGCAGAACACGGGTTCCGCCATTCGGGATCGGGACAGAGGATCGGGCAGAGTTTGACGCGTTGGTCATGATCGGGCGTTCCATAAAGTGCCTAGTCTTCGAGATATGTATCAAAGACAGCGAGTTGTTCTTCTGCAGCGGCAATCCGTTGCAGGGCCTTTGGGCCGCCCCGCGCGACCAGCAGGGCAACAAGGGCCTGCATCACAGAAAGGGCAGCGGTAAAACTTTGGAAAAACGACTGCGAGGTGTCTCGCACCACAAGTTTGCAATGCGCATCCATCGCAATCGGTGAAACATCAGAGTCTGTCACGGCAATGACCGGGCAATGCTGGGAGCGGGCAAACTCAACCGCACGCACCGTGTCGCGGATATAGGGTTTTGCCCCGACAGCAATCATGATGTCACGTCGCCCAATACCGCGCAGTTCATCGCCAAAAGTGCCGGAATGGCCATCGACCAAGACGCCATTGTCGCAAAACAGCCGATAGGCATAAGCAAACTGGAACGCGGCCGGATATGCGGCCCCCCGACCGACGATGAAGACCTGACGGGCGTTTTCAATCGCCTCGCAGGTCGCAATCATGCGTGACACAAGATCCGGCGAGTAAGCGTCGCTGATATTGTCGATTTCGGTGCGACAAATGCTTTCAAGAAGATGCTGGTCCCGGTCGGCATCGTTATCGGTCTTTTGCGTTTCGCGCGCGCGCCTGGCATAGCTTGCGGGCTGATCAAGCAACCGGCTTTGATAATGGTCGCGGAAATCCTGCCAGGTTTCGACGCCAATCGCAGTCATCAACCGGGTGACCGTACTTGGCGGCACATTTGCCGCACGGGCCAGTGCCCGCATGGAACGCAAGGCGACATCATTTGGATGATCCAGGATATAGCGCGCAGCCTTTTGCATTTGCGGACTAAGCTTTGCGTAGTCCGAAATCAGCTTTTCACGCAGATCAGTTTGCAAACCCATCACCCGAATATCCATGCCCTGTCAGGAAGACCAAGATTACGCCACAGGCTGCCGCAACACACAACATATGTTTCAAAATTTACATTATACGAAACACATGTTTCGCATCTCTGTTTCATCTTTGGGACCGGGACATTCGTTGAGACGCCTAAAAAACATGGACTTATTAGAAAAAACTGTAAAAATAACTGGACTCACAAATGAAACCTTTGTGTTTCATACGGGAAATTCAAATGTGCCCTTTGGTGGAAACCGGGGCACCGAATCGGTCGATGTCCAATGGAAACGAAGATCATCGAGGCCCTTAATCAGGCACAGACAGGCATTGCGCTGTTTGATGCAGACGAACGGATTGTCTTTGCCAATCCGGCGTGGGAACAATTGATCTCCGGGATTGCCGAGGAAGACCTGATCTTCAATGAGACCGAACTTGCCGATGGCGGCATGATTTCGGTGTGCTTCGTCAAGCCGCAAGTCCCGCAGTCCGAACGTATTGAAACGGCCAGCTCTGCCAATGATGCCAAAATCGGCACTGTCATCATTGCCGATGACAGCGAAAGCAACCGCATGGTGGCGCGCCGCATTCTGCAGGCCGAGGGATATGGGATTGTCGAGGCCAGCAATGGCCAGACGGTGCTGAACATGCTCAAGCGCGGGGTGAATGCCGACCTGATCCTGATGGATGTCGAAATGCCCGATATGGACGGGCTGCACACCACCCGCCGTATCCGCCATATGAGTGGGCCGGTTTCGCGCACACCGATCATTGCATTGTCCGCCCATCAGTCGCGTGACTGGAATGTTATTGCCCGCCAGTCGGGTGTTGATGATTTCATCAACAAACCCATCCAGCGGCAAAAACTGATCAAAACCATGCAGGAACTGATCACCCGGCGCAGCGGCACCACAGGCGATCCGAACGCAGCCCAAAAACGCAGCAAGGGGGCACGGATCGGTCGTCCTTACCGTCCGGAATCCCTGACCAGTCCTGTTCTTGATGTGCGTATTCTTGAACAACTTTACACCGATGCCGGGGACGAAGGTGCGGGATGCGGCATCGAGATTTTCATCAATGAAACGGAATCCCGTCTGGTCAAGATTGACAAGGCCCTGTCAGAGGATGACATGACCACGGTGCGCAACGAAGTTCATGCGCTTAAAAGCACGTCCGGCACCTTTGGACTGCGCCAGCTTTCCGAACTTTGCGAAACCACCCAATCCGTATTCGAAGACAATGATCCGGATGAAGACCGGCTGCTGTCACTCTCGCGCCAAGTGGTACAACTGGCCCCGACGGCCCTGACCGCGCTCAATCTGTATCGCAGATCACGCAGTATCAGCAGCGCACCCCATATCTGATCCATCCAGTCCAAGCCAGATTTGCCAGACCATCAGCGCCCAGATACTAAGCGCCATATCCAGATCCTTGCCCGAAACGGCGCGCTTCCAATACGCCGTCTTGTGATCGTGCGTAATCGCGACATCATCGAAGATCGCCTCAAGAATTCGGTTCTTATCCCCCCAAACATATCGGGCGACACCCAAAAGCCACCTGGCTACTGGCGGATTAAAGCCGATCTTGTGGTGTTGAACATGCCCCGCTGGCAAGTAGGGAGTAACGGCTCTGCGCCACAGGGATTTTGGGCCATGTTTCAGATGTTGCTTCGCCGGTACTGACGCCGCGATGCGCACAACATCATGCCCCAAAAGCGGCAAGCGATATTCAAGCCCATGGGCCATCCCGCAACGATCCGACATCAAAAGCTGGTTGCCCGGAAGCGTCACATCGCGATCAAAATGCATCATCGTGTCTGTCAGGCTGCCGCCTAAATCAGGATGCTGCGCTATTCTGGCATCGCATTCGGGTATCACACACCGGTTGTTCCAAACGGCGAAGGCGTGGCTGCGTGCGCCTGATCCGCCCGCAAGAAAGCGATGAATTTCCCGTCGATTGCCGGCACCATACAGCTTTGCTGTCAGTCGCCGAACCGGCCTTGGCACATGGCGCCAATATGTCTCGTAAAGCTGTGCGGCCCGATATCGCGGATAGCCACCAAACAGCTCATCCCCGCCGTCGCCAGACAGACATACTTTGACATTCCCGCTCACCGCTTTTGCAAGGCACCGCATCAGGACAATCGACGGATTGGCAAAGGGCCCGCCGACACTGCGCAAGGCCGCCACAAGTTCCTGATAGATGTCCTCTGGCTTCGTCGGGGCTGCAACGACATGCAGTTCTTGCCCGAGATGCCGACAGAGTTTTTGCGCAGCCTCCGTTTCATCAATGGCCGGATCATCAAACCCCATCACGAATGCCTTGGGAATATTCTGTCCGCGTTCGCGCGCAATATCGCACGCCAAGGCAGCAACACCCGCGCTATCCAACCCACCCGAAACCAGACATCCCACTTCGCAATCCGCATCCATCGCATCGGCAACCGATTGACGAACAGCAGACAATAGGTCGCCCGCCGTCGGCAACTGCGAAGCCTTGTCGGCCCGATATGCCGGGTGCGCGATGTGGCCTGTGGAAACCTCGCCCGCCTGCCAGCGCATGATCGTACCGGGTGGAAGAAGTGTTGCGGCCACTTTCCCGGTGTTGGGTGCAGGGACAAACAGATGGGCCAGATATGCCGGTTTGATAGTGAGGTCATCCACAAGCGGAGCTATTGCAGAAAACGCAGATATCTCTGACGCAAAGGCAATATGACCGCCTGGACGGCTCAAAACATAAAGCGGTTTGATGCCCAGCGGATCACGCGCCAGCCACAGGCAGGATTGCGCCACATCCCACAAGGCAAGCGCATATTGCCCCGACAGAGTTTTAAGCACCTTTGCTGGATCACTTCCCCGCCGGATTGCGTCCGACATCAATTGCAGAACAAGTTCCGCATCATTCCGGGTTTGGAATGTCGGGCCGTCGCGGGTTGCCGCCTGCATCCTGCGCCGATGTCCCGCGATATAGCCGTTGAAAACCAGAACAAATCGCCCGTCCGCGCTCACAAGCGGTTGGTTGGCTGGCCCCGTCAGATCGGTGGTGGCAAGACGTGCGCAGCCAAGGGTGATCTTTCCATTTGGGTCAGACCAGACACCCGAACCGTCCGCCCCCCGATGGGCAAGTCGTTGAAGCATCGCATCGACGGCACTGTGATCGTCTGGTTGGGTTGAGCCCGCAATGCCACACATGGATGCCCTGCTTAATTCTGGTCGCTGAGGCTTTCAGGATCGGACGGTTCAGCTCCGCCCGCGCCCCCTGCCAACCGTTTTTGCAGATCGCGCAGGACAAACAGCCGCAAGGCACTCGACAAGTTGCCTTCGCGGTCGGTATCAATTTCGACAACCAGTTCAGCCAATGTCATGGCGCGACGCTGTGCAATGCCGACCAGTTCTTCCCAGAAGGCATCTTCAAGCGAAAAACTCGTCCGGTGCCCGGCAATTGTCACTGATCTTTTACGAACGGCATCTTCCATCGGTGTTTAAATCTTTAATTCCGGCGCAGAAACGACCATGATTTCAAAAGCTTTCCGCCATGATAGGGCATCGACATGAAATTCATACATCTTTCCGACCTTCACATTCTGGCGCGAAATGATGTGTCGCGCTTGCCCGATGCGGCCGCGACGCTCCGCAAGGTCATTGACGAGGTGAACACCTATCACAGCGACGCCGAAATCTGCATTATCACCGGCGATATCACCCACCGCGGCACGCCGGAACAGTATGAAAATGCTGTCGATATTTTATCTGATCTTGCCATTCCCTATCTGATCATTCCGGGCAATCACGACATCCGCGAAGCATTTTGTGATGCCTTCCCGACGACCGAAACCGACACCCACGGCTTTGTCAATTTCGGGCAAACCTTCAACGGCGTGCGCTTTGTCATGATGGATAGCATCGTTCCCGGCCACCATCACGGCACGCTTTGTGCGCAACGCCTTGACTGGCTGCGCGATGAATTGACGGCACATCGCGACACGCCAACCTTCCTGTTCATGCATCATCCGCCGATGGCAATGGGCCTGCCGTTTATGGATACCATTCGCCTGGATGCCGAAGATGCGCTTGGCGAAATCGTATCAAGCAACCCGCAAATCAAGCATCTGTTCTTTGGCCATCTGCATCGCCCGGCAACGGGCACCTGGCTGGGCGTGCCGTTCGTTTTGGGCAACAGCACCCAGTCGGGCGAACCGCTTGATTTCCGTCATGAGAAAGAAGAAGAGCTTCAGGATCCCAATCCGCTTGGACCGGGCTATGGCATTGCCTTTGCCGATGCCAAGGGCGGGCTTCGTTATCACTTCAATTTCGTGAAGTTCGATATACAATTGTGATCAGGCGGCGTTGCTGGCCTGATCCCATTCCGCCAGAACAACCGGATCGCTCTCGATTTTAGCGTGAATGTCCTTGAGACTGGAAAATTCAGCAGCACTCATCAGTTGCGACAGCGCCCAGACCGCACTGGCACGGATCAACGCACTTTCATCTGACAGCAGATTTTCAATGCGCGGGATCAGGCGCGGCGCCTTGCTATTACCAGCTGCAATCAGAACATTGCGCAGGAACTTCGCCCGACCAATCCGCTTGATCGGCGATCCGGTAAAGAAGGCCCGAAACCCTGCATCATCCAGATCAAGGAAATCGGCCAATCGTGGTGCCGTCAGTTCGACGCGTGGGATAAAGGCCAGTTCTTCGGTCCGGGTCGCAAACTTGTTCCACGGGCACACGGCCAGACAATCATCACAGCCATAAATGCGATTGCCCATCGGTTTACGGAATTCCAGCGGGATCGGCCCGTCATGTTCAATCGTCAGATACGAAATGCATTTACGCGCATCAAGCTTGTAGGGGGCCGGAAAGGCATCGGTCGGACAGGCCGACAGGCATTTGGAACACGATCCGCAATGATCGATTTCCGGTTCGGCTTCCGGCAGATCAAGGGTTGTGAAAATCTCGCCCAGAAACAGCCAACTGCCAAATTCGCGCGATACAAGATTGGTATGCTTTCCCTGCCAGCCAATCCCCGATGCCTGCCCCAACGGCTTTTCCAGAACCGGCGCAGTATCGACGAAAACCTTGACCTGTTCCGCCCCGCCCGACTGTTCAACAACCCAGCGTGCGAGCTGCTTCAGGCGCTTTTTGATCAGATCGTGGTAATCCTTGTTCTTGGCATAAACCGAAATCATCGCCCGGTCGGGATGATCCAGCAGTGCCATGGGGTTTTCTGCCGGACCATAATTACTGCCAAGGACAATCACTGATTTGACATCGGGCCACAGCATTTCCGGATCGCGCCGACGCGGCAGACGTTCAGGGTCATTCATCCACGCCATCGAGCCATACTCACCACCCGCGACAAATTCATCAAGACGTTGCTGATTGCGCGCATCAATCTTCGGACGCGCCACACCACAGACATCAAAGCCTATTTCACGGGCTTTGGCCTGAAGCATTTCAAACGTGATATTTTGGCGCGTTTTCGTCGTCATCGCATCAGTTCAGTCATTCGGCCTGTTTATTCTTCGGCGCGTTATATCGCCTTACGATCATAACGCAAAAGGCCGCAAGATGATGCTGCGGCCTTTTTAACAAACTCATAAGCGCGGGTTCTAGCCGCGCCCGCGATACGGGGCCACGCCCTGTTCGGGGATCCAGACACCTTCGGGTGCCGGGCCGGTCTGATAGAACACGTCAATCGGAATGCCACCGCGCGGATACCAATACCCCCCAATACGCAGCCACTTCGGATCAAGGGTTTCGACAATCCGTTTGCCGACCTTGATCGTGCAATCTTCGTGGAACGAACCGTGATTGCGGAATGAGGTCAGGAAAAGCTTCAGCGACTTGCTTTCGACCAGCCAGTCACCGGGCACATAATCAATTACCAGATGGGCGAAATCCGGCTGGCCGGTGATCGGGCAAAGGGATGTGAATTCCGGTGCGACAAATCGCACGCAGTAATCGGTTCCGGCCTGCGGGTTTTGTACCCGTTCCAGAACCGCTTCGTCTGGCGATGCCGGCTGTTGGGTGTCGCCGCCCAGCATGGTCAGGTTGTCGTAGATCGTTTGATCGGCCATGGCTTAGTCCTCGATAATCGGCACAGGATCGATATCCCCGCCTTCCTGTCCGGCATGGAAATCGCGCGCGAAGGCGTCCATGCCGCCTTCGGCAATCGCTTCGCGCATGCCACGCATCAGATCCTGATAATAGGCAAGGTTGTGCCAGGTCAGCAGAACCGCACCCAAAATCTCGCCCGCCTTGATCAGATGATGCAGATAGGCGCGCGAATATTTCGTACAGGCCGGGCAACCACATTGATCATCCAGCGGACGATCATCATCGCGATGACGGCCGTTCTTGAGGTTCAGCGTCCCACGATGGGTAAAGGCCTGTGCGTTGCGCCCGGACCGGGTCGGCAGCACGCAGTCAAACTGGTCAATGCCGCGCATCACCGCACCGACAAGGTCAGACGGCTTGCCAACCCCCATCAAATAACGCGCCTTGTTGGCAGGCAGCATATCAACGCAGAAATCAAGGGTATCAAACATGATCTGCTGGCCTTCACCAACGGCAAGCCCCCCAACCGAATGGCCCGGAAGATCAAGCTCAGCCAGCTTTTCAGAGCTTTCACGCCGCAGGTTTTCAAAAACGCTGCCCTGCTGAATACCATAAAGCGCATAGCCTTCGCGGTTAACAAACGCATCCTTCGACCGCTTTGCCCAGCGCATCGACATCTGCATGCTTTCGCGCGCTTGCTGTTCGGTTGCCGGGAATGGGGTGCATTCATCGAACGCCATGGTGATGGTCGAACCCAGCAGATGCTGGATTTCCATCGAACGTTCCGGCGTCAGGTTGAACTTGCGCCCATCGATATGGCTTTTAAACGTCACACCTTCTTCGGTGATCTTGCGCAGTTTCGCCAGCGACATGACCTGATACCCGCCACTGTCGGTCAGGATCGGCTTGTCCCAGTTCATGAATTTGTGCAGGCCACCCAGACGTGCGATACGTTCTGCACCCGGACGCAGCATCAAATGGTACGTATTGCCCAAAAGGATCTGCGCACCCGTGTCGGCAACGTTTTCAGGCAACATGCCCTTAACCGTGGCGGCCGTACCCACCGGCATAAAAGTCGGCGTATCAATCACGCCGTGCGCGGTGTGAATGCGCCCCAGACGGGCCTTGCCATCCTGGGCAAGCAGTTCATAGCGAAATTCGGTCATCGGTTCTTATGTCCGTGCATCAATTTTGTTGGCGCATTCAAGCAGGCTGCAATCGCCATAGGAATAAAAGCGGTATTCGTTTTCGATGGCGTGGTTATAGGCCGCCTTCATCCGCTCAAACCCCGCAAAGGCCGACACCAGCATAAACAGGGTCGAACGCGGCAGGTGGAAGTTGGTCAGCAACATATCTACTGCGCGGAATTTATAGCCCGGCGTGATAAAGATGTCGGTCTCTGCCTCGAACGGTTCAACCACCCCGTCTTCGCGGGCCGCACTTTCAAGCAGACGCAGCGACGTGGTCCCCACCGCAACCACACGTCCGCCATTGGCACGGGTTTCATTGATCAGATCGGCGATTTCCTTGCTGATCGAACCCCATTCGGCATGCATCTTGTGATCATCGGTATCATCGACCTTGACCGGCAGGAAGGTGCCCGCCCCGACATGAAGCGTAATCGTCCGGCGATTGATCCCGCGCGCATCAAGATTGGCCAGAAGTTCCGGGGTGAAATGCAAACCCGCCGTCGGGGCTGCAACCGCGCCATCCTTTTGCGCAAAGATCGTCTGATAATCGGATTTGTCCTGATCGTCACCGCCCGCCTCACGACGGATATAGGGCGGCAGCGGCATCACGCCGTATTTTTCAAGAGCCGCAATCAGGTCTGCACCGGACTTGTTAAAGCGCAGGGTCACTTCGCCGCCGTCCTTCTTGGCAAGAACTTCGGCTTCGAATTCATCATTGACCTTGAAGGTTTCCCCGATGCGCAGCTTCTTGGCCGGCTTGGCGAAGGCCACCCAGGTGCCGAGACCTTCCTGTTTATGCAGGGTAACCTCAACCTTGGCATCCCCACGTTTGCCAAACAGGCGGGCCGGGATCACGCGCGTATCATTTGAAATCAGCAGATCACCGGGACGCAAAATATCGGGCAATTCGCGCACGATGCGGTCCTGCATTCCTTCGCCTGACAAATCAAGCATACGGGCGGCATCACGCGGATTGGCCGGATGTTCGGCAATGCGGTCGCGCGGCAATTCAAAATCGAACAGATCGACTTTCATGGATCAGGGAAATTCCGCTCAATTAAAAAAACAAATGAAGGGGCGTGTTATGCGCCCCTTCAGAAGAAATCACAAGGTCACGGACGGCATATCTGATACGCCTTAGGGTCCAAACCGATATCAGCCGCGGGCCGGTTCCGCATCAGTGCGCGGTGTAATCACCGTCATCAAAAGACGGAACGGCGCCAGACAGGTAAGCGCCATGATCATCTTGGCAGCGAAATCACCCATCGCCCACGTATCCCACGGAAGACCCGTACCGGCAAACGCGATAGAGAAGAACAAGGCGGTATCAACCGCCGACCCGATGCCGGAAGACACCAGCGGTGCTTTCCACCAGCTTGCACGGCGCAGTTTGTCAAACACGGTCACATCAAGCATCTGGGCAATCAGAAACGCCGAACCCGATGCGATGGCAATGCGCGTATCCGCAACGATCAGGGACAAAACAACCGCCAGCGCAAAACCGGCCAGCACAACAACCCGTGCCGCCGCCGCACCGCGGGCACGGTTGGTCAGGTCCGTAACAAGGAAAGCGACCGGATAGGTAAAGGCACCATAGGTCAGCCAGTCCGCCAGAACGCCGGGCAGCGGGTATTCGACCAGAATGTTCGATGCGACAACGGTCACCGCCATGGCGAGGACGCCGAAAATGATCGCTTTCATCTGTTAGCCCTTCTCATCAAATGAACCCACGCATAACAAATCTCGCGGCCCACCATACTGGGCGACGATCACGAACGGATTCTGTGTAACTTTGGTGCGGCTGTTTACGCGCAGACCAAAGCCCGGTCAAGGAAAAACGGCGATCAGGAAAACCTGATCGCCGCTGCAGATCGCTGCAAGTCGCCCCGGGGAAAATGGGGCGCCGCGCCGCGAAACCATATTCGTTTTAAGTTACAGCATGATGCCGCGAATGGTGAAGAACAGAAGCGCGCCGAGGAAGGCACCGGCCGGAACCGTCACCACCCACGCGGTTGCGATCGTCACCGCATAGCGACGACGCACCAGAAGACGCTTGCGCATTTTCTTCTCGGCCTTTTCGGCCTCACTCGGGTCAATCTGACGAAGCGCTTCGATATGTTCGTCGCCCTGTTCGTTTTCCGGACGATCCACCAACATTGGCGATGCGACCTTACGACGGCGATGCGACAGGCTTTCACGCAGGAAACCAACCCCGAACACAGCACCAACCGCAATGTGCGTCGAACTCACCGGAAGCCCCAGTGCAGATGCGACAATCACCGTAAGGGCCGCCGACAATGCCACGGTATAGGCACGGATCGGATCAAGCTTGGTGATCTTTGAGCCAACCGTCTTGATCAGTTTCGGACCAAACAGGATCAGACCGGCAGAAATACCAAGCGCGCCAATGACCATCACCCAGATCGGGATCGGGGCCGAGGTCACAATCTGACCGCTATCAACACCGGAAACAATGGCGGCCAGCGGACCAATCGCGTTGGCAACATCGTTCGAGCCATGCGCAAAGGACAGCAAGGCTGCTGAGACGACAAGCGGAATGCGAAACAGCGATGCGATTTCCTTGCGACGGCCGGTCATGCTGGCCGAAGCACGGAAGACGGCCTTGCGAACCGGGATCACGGTCAGGAAGAACGCGGCAACACCAATGGCGATCACAACCGGTGTTTCGGCCTTCCAGATTTTCTTCACACCCTTCATCATCAGATACATCGTGAAGGCCGAGACCATGACGCCGACCAAGATCGGAACCCATTTGCGCGCAGCGGTCACGCGGTCTTCGGTGTAAAGAATGCGGAATTTGATAAAGGCCAGGAACCCGGCAGCAATCAAACCACCCAGAACAGGCGAGATCACCCAACTTGCGGCGATTGTGCCCATGGTCGGCCAGTTTACCGCCCCAATGCCAACGGCGGCCATACCAGCCCCCATGACACCACCAACAATCGAATGCGTGGTTGAGACCGGCGCGCCAAACCAGGTGGCCAGGTTCAGCCAAAGGGCGGCGGCCAGAAGGGCTGCCATCATCGCCCAGACAAAGGTTTGGGCATCGGGCATCTGGGTGGGATCAATAATGCCGTTCTTGATTGTGCCGACAACATCGCCACCGGCAATGATCGCACCGGCGGCCTCGAATATGGCCGCAATCAAAAGGGCACCAACCATGGTCAGCGCCTTGGAACCCACCGCCGGACCAACATTGTTGGCAACGTCGTTGGCCCCGATATTCAGCGCCATATAACCACCGATAACGGCGGCGGCGATCAGGAAGCCACTTTGCGGCAGTCCGCCCATGTGAAAGGCGACAAACGCACTACAGGCAAGCAGGAAGACAAGTGCCAGACCAAGCTTCGCACTGATCGATGCTGTTTCACCCAGCCCCGCATCCATGCGTTTTTGCCACTTGAGATCCTTATCCAGAGCAGTTTTCTTTACCGACATAATCAACCGTTACCATCAAAGGGAATCGACGGGCGGATCATGTCGAAGCCGGACCTCTTTGTTAAGGTTTTTTTGCTGTTTTATGACGACCTTTGGCTAAGTCGTTGAAGATAAAGAAAAACGGCCCCACAAAACGGGGCCGTTTTCCAACATTTTCAAGGGATTTGATATCAGCGACCGAACTGGTTCAAAAGCCCCTTCAGCAGGCCTTTGGCCGCATCCTCGGCAGAGCCACCACCAGAACCACCCGTTCCCGATGAATCATTGCTTGATCCGCTGCCGCCCAGTGCCTTGTCGATCAGGTTGTCGAGAACCCGAACGGCAACCTTGTCCATACGTCCGGTGATGACCGGATCATCGATCTTGCCTTTGGCATAGACGCTGAACGGCGGCAATTCTTCGATCTTTTCAGAGAAATCGAAATCAGCCTGCGTATCCATCACCCAACGCGGCAAATCAAGGGTCGCATCGGCGTCCGCTGTGCCGACCCGCGACAGTGCTTCGACACGGGTGGTTTTGGCAATGCCGTTGGTGATGGTCATGTCCGCTTCAAGCGATTGCATGAGATCGTTGTTGCCAACCCCTTCAACCACCATGGCCTGCGGCCCCTGACGCAGAAGTGCCTCGATGTTCAGGCGCGGATCCGGCGACCGTTTGTCGGCATTACTGAACCGCACATTGTTCAGAACCAGATTGGCTGTACCGTTCAGGGCCGACACCAAACGCCGCGATGTATTTCCCTGCGCATTGGCATCAAATGTCAGTCCCAGTCCGCCAAGGATGGTGTCACTTGCCACCCGGATCGGCACAAGACTTTCGATCCGCGCACTGTCCAAACGACCGGCAAGGGCCAGTTTGGGCACATCGGTGTTGCGTGCATCAAAGGTGCCGTTAATCGCAAGGTCACCCTGCCCCAGAAGCCCGGTAAAGCTCGGAATGCTGAGAAGCCCGTTAACCAACGTCGCCTTCAGGTCCGGATTGATCAGGCTATAGGTATCGAAATCAAGCTGATCCAGGGCAACCGCAATATCAGCATCAATCGAACGAAGGGCCGAAACATCGATCACGGTGTCATCCCACGGCGTGCCGTCGCGGGCATCAACGCGGGTAACCAACGTGGTTTTCGGCAGATTGAATGCTGCCTTGCGCGGGCCACTGCCCATACCGGGCATCAGGCTTGCGCGCTTTTCTGCTGGCAGGAACGGATCCACCACAAGCTTGCCACCCGATAGTGCAACAGAAAGCTTGGGCTGTGCCTGTGAACCATCAAAGCGGACGTTACCCGACGTTTCAAATGCGCCGAGGATAAGCTTCAGGCCGTCGACGGCGACATTCTGTGCATTGCCCTTAACATTGCCCGAAACTGCCAGTCGGCCAAGATTGCCCGATGGCGTGTAGGTGGGTGCAAGAAGCTCAAGCGCACGGTTCAGGCTGGATGCCTGAACGGCAAGCTTGCCATCAATGCCGGGATTGCTGCCGAGCATTTCCGAGACAACGCCATCAAGAGCAACCTGCAACAGCGGGTTGGACACATCAAGCGCAACCGTCGGCCCGGTGACCGGGCCATTCAGATCCAGATTTGCCTGAACACTCTTGTAACTGGTTGCCGGTGCCGGAAGGGTAATGCCGGTCAGCTTCGCCAGCGGCTCCAGCGTTTTGGCCGTGATACGCACGGACAAATTATCAAACGCCGGTACATCGGCCGAACCGTTGAAAGCACCCTTTGCACTGGCAGCAAGGCCTGCTGCATCGGCAACCGCAAAATTGGTCAGGGTAATATTCGGACCATTGAGGCTGCCATCAATTGAAATGCCACGGACCGACACGCCAGAGGAGATGATCTCATCAGCGGCCAGTCGGTAATTGGCGGCCATGCCTTCAAGGGGGGCCAGCGCATCCTTGATGAGCTTGACCATATCCTGCTTGGCAGCAGACGCATTGCCCGCATCCGGTGAAGATGATGCAGCACCGGTCGATGTATTGCCGCCCGCCTCAGAAGTCGTAGAGACGGAAACATCCGCATCCGGCGCAGCTGAGATATATTGATCCAGATTGATCCGGTCGAGCTTCAAACCAATGCCCAAGGCAGGCAGGCCCGATCCACCGAGATTGGCAACAACAGCCCCGCGAATGGCGGTATCATCGACCCGCAGATCAAGATCGGAAATATTGAGTTGTTCGGATGTGCCCTTGATCCCGCCGGTCAAGGAGAACCGGCGAAGACGATCAGCACGAATGCCGTCGACATCAACACCCAACCAACGCATGACCGCACGAATGTTTTCGGACGCCACTTCATAGCTAAGCGCGGCACTCAAGTCCGGCGTATTACCGGAAATGCTGCCAAAGACAGATACATCTGTCCCGCCGGGCAGACCGGCGGAAACTTCGTTCAACGTGATCTTGCTGTTGGCGATTGCCGCATTGATCCGGGCATTATGAACCGGTGTCTGGTTATAGATCAGGGTTTCCACTTCGAAATCAATCGACGCCTTCAGATCGGCTGGGATCGCCGGTGCATTGGCTGCACCGTTTTTCTTGACCGAACTTTGCGACGGGATTGATTGTGCACCATCTGCCGCGTCGCTTGATGCTTCCGGCGCGCTGTTGGCGTCACTGGACGCAGGCGATGCGCCTGTATTGCCCATATCGGCCAGAACAAGGATGCTATCAAGATCAAGCTGATTGAAGCGCAGCGCAACATCAGCATTGAGGCTTGGCTCCTGATCAATGGCAATCGCGCCAGACCCGCGGGTCTCACCAAACCGGATGGAAAGATCATTGAGCGTCACCGATTTGGCATTGGCCGTGATGTGCCCGCCAAGATCAAACGGCTTGGCTGCAATATCGGGAATGTCGGCATCGTCGCCGGCAATCCGAAGGGCGGCTTCACGCAGGTCGTCGAAATTGCCATCAATCTCGCCGTCAAAACCGGGATTTTCCGTTGAAAGATCGACACGTCCGGCAACGGTGACACCGCCATCTACCTCGTCAATGCCCAGTTTCAGGCTGACCGGGAACGGTGCAGTCTGGCTGATCTGCCCGACATTCATCGCAAATGTCAGCGGAATACCGCGATAGAAAACATACCCTTCACCCTCCATCGGGCCATTCAGGGTCTCTGCCGATATACCAAGTGTAAGCCCCTCAATCCGTTCTTCGGAGCCCGGCGCGCGATAGATGATGGTCGCGTTTTCAATTTCCAGACGGTCGACCTGAATGGTGCTGGCGAAATCACTGTCGGTGCTCTCAGTGGCATCAGCCGTGCCCTCGGCACTCTCGGTTGGTGCCGGTGCGCTTTCCGCACCCGTATCCGGCGTGCTGATCGTTCCCGCGTCCGGGCCCGAACGTGCGGCCTGCGCTGGATCAAACACCAGATTGTTCGAACCATCTTCAAAGGTCTCAATCGCGATCACCGGATTGATCAGGCTGACTTCGGTCACCTGTACATTGCCGGTCAAAAGCGGCATCAGCGCAACGGAAACCCGGACCTCGTCAATCGATACCATATCGGCATCCTGCGCGCCCGGAACGTTGCCCAGACTGACTTCCTTGGCCGACAGGGATGGTGACGGGATCAGCGACATCGACAGATCACCCGCAAGATCAAGCTCACGTCCAGTTGCCTCGCGAACAGCCTGGCTGATCTCGGCCTTGTAGCCATTCCAGTCAATCAATGACGGAATGATCAGCAAGGCAGCAACAAGAACCACGAGAAGTGCACCAATTGCGGCAAGGATTTTTTTCAACAGTCAGGCTCCGCTAGATCGCATGGTCGCCCCGCCCAAAAAGGCCGCGACCCACAAAGGTTTGATTTCTTGTTCGAAAGCATAAGGCTCGTGATGACTCTCGCAACAGAAAATGGCCAAAGATTATAGCTAATTTCAGGCAAGCTTGATCCATCCGTAACGCCGGGATCGTTCGATGTGTTCCATCGGCACCATCTTCATGTGTGTCAAAGCAGTGCTTTGATCAAGCATCGGACAGATATTGCGTTGTTTTGAAACATTCAAAATAGAACCGGAATACCCGGAAAGAAAACCTTTAACGCCATTTGCGAATTTACCAAACGGCGAAATACGTAGTTTAAAATCAATTGGATGGTGGAAATCGGCCTCCGAAATGATACATTTTATAAAACAGAAAAAGAATTCAATCCTGACTTTCATTCCACCCGGATGATCGTTGTACGCAATCGCGACAGGGAGGATTAAAATGACCGATACAATAATCGAAACGTCGGAAAAAGCGGTCGACGCCGGTCAACGCGGAATCGTTGTACGCACCATCACCACCGACCAATCAGGCGCCTGGCTGCAAGCGGGCTGGCGCGATTTCAAACGCACACCGGCCATCGGCCTGACCTATGGGGCGTTTTGCACCATTGCCGGTTGGTTGATCGTGCTCAGCATTTTCCGTTCTGGCGAACCTTATCTGACCTTGCCACTTGCGGCGGGCTTTATGCTTTTGGCACCTGTGCTTGCGGTTGGACTTTATGAAACCAGTCGCCGCCTTGAGATGGGCGAAAACGTTACCCTGTGGCACAGCCTGAATGGTTTTCGTCGCAATCCCGGCCAGATCGGCGCCATCGGTGTTTTGCTGATGCTGTTCTTTTTGGCTTGGACGCGCATTGCGATGTTGCTTTTTGCCCTGTTTTACAACGGCACCATGCCGTCGCTTGATGTTCTGGTCTGGCAAACCTTCTTCTCGCGCGATGCGATCACCTTCCTGATTACCGGCGGTTTATTGGGTGGTGTGTTGGCGGTGATTGCCTTTGCGGTATCGGTGGTATCGATACCGCTTCTGGTTGATCGCGATGTAGACGTAATTACCGCTGTCATCATCAGTGTTTCGGCGTTTCGCAAAAACTGGAAGGTTCTGATTGGCTGGGGAGCCGTGATTGCCATCCTGTCTGCTTGCGGGATGGTCGTCTTCCTGTTCGGGCTTGCCATCACGATGCCGCTTCTGGGCTTTTCAAGCTGGCATGCCTATCGCGGGATCATCGATGAAAGTCAGGCTGAAGTCGCCCGCCTGCGCCGTCAGGTTCCGTAAGCATCTCTCTGCTAACTGATCTGTAAACGCCGCCCCGGGAACGGGCGGCGTTTTTTGTTGCGCAAATTTTTTGCGCAGCACCGATGCATGCATGGGAACAAAGATCGCGACCAGCAGTTTAAGCTTTGTGGCGATTGACCTGCGTATAAGGCAGCGAGATATCGATCACGCATCCGCAAACTTCACTGGCGTCGTTGCCATAAATTGTCCAAGATCAGTCGGCAACAGATCAGCATCTGGCAACCATCTGCATTTACGAGTTATTTTTGATCATGCATCAAGCCCGTGCGCTCCGCCACGTTATCGCCGTTTCCGCATCCCTGTTCGCGCTGCTTGCGGGTACCCAAGGGGCGTTTGCGCAAACCAATACGGCCGATGGCCCGCAATCGACCCGGACCCCGGATGACAAATGGGGTGTGTCTCTGTCGGTTGAAAACGATCTGTTCACGCCAACAAACAGTGATCAGCATTACACCAACGGTGTGCGGCTTGCCTTTATATCGCCAGAGGATAGCGCCCCTGCGAGCTTTCTGAACGTTGCCAAGAAAGTTCCGTTCTTCGCATCCGAGGGGCGCATTCGCACCAGCTATTCGCTGGGCCAGACCATGTACACGCCCGACGACATCACGGTTGCTGAAAATCAGCCCAATGACCGCCCATGGGCCGGGATGCTGTATGGCACGGCCGGGCTTTTGTCGGATACCGGTCTGCAGAAAAATGGGGCCGATAGTAATTATTCGCGCATTGATACGCTGGAGCTGACCCTTGGTGTGGTTGGTCCGGCTTCCCTTGCCGATGAAACGCAATCCTTTGTCCATAAGCAAATCAACAGCCCCCACCCCGAAGGCTGGGACAATCAGATCAAGAACGAACCGATCATTGGCCTGACCTATGAACGGAAATATCGTGGCTGGTTCGAAGCCGATCTGTTGGGTGTCGAATTTGACGCCACCCCGCACGGGGCCGTGACGCTGGGCAATGCCTTTACCAATGCGGAACTGGGCACGATGTTCCGGATGGGCTTTGACCTGCCGGCGGATTATGGCCCGCCGCGCATCCGCCCCAGCCTGCCGGGATCGGATTTCTTTGTCCCCGACACCGATGGCTTCCCGCTAAGCGGTTATGTCTTTGCCGGTTTTGCCGGGCGCTATGTCGCACGTGACATCACCCTTGATGGCAACACCTTTGCTGACAGTGCTTCGGTCGATAAGGAACCATGGGTTGGCGATTTGCAGATCGGTCTTGCCGTGATCATCGGCCAGGCGCGCCTGACCTACACCCATGTTTATCGCACCCCGGAATTCACCGCCCAAAGCGGGGCGGACCAGTTCGGGTCGCTTTCGCTTTCCTTCCGGTTCTGATCCGAAAACAAAAAACGGGGCCAAATGGCCCCGTTTTCAATGAGATATCCCTATTAGTCTGATGATATCAAAGACCGGGGATCAGCTTGCCCGGATTCATCAGACCTTTGGGATCAAGGGCGTTTTTGATCGCCCGCATGACGGCAATGGTGTCTTCGCCATGCTCGGTCACCATGAAATCAAGCTTGCCATAGCCAATGCCATGTTCGCCGGTACAGGTGCCACCAAGTTTAAGCGCGCGTTCGACCATGCGTTTATGCAGGCGATTGGCTTCTTCCATCTGGGCCGGATCTTCGGGATCCAGCAGGATCAGGGTGTGGAAGTTGCCATCGCCGACATGACCGATGATCGTGCAGGTCAGCGGGCTGGCATCGCAATCAGAACGGGTTTCGGAAATCGCCTCGGCCAATTTGGAAATCGGCACACAGACGTCGGTCGGCATCCCGGCCTTGCCCGGTTCAAGCTGAAGCGACGCGTAATAGGCCTTGTGACGTGCGGCCCAAAGCTTGTTGCGATCTTCCTGACGGGTGGCCCACTGGAATTCCTCGGCACCGAATTCCTCCGCAACCGATTGCACGAATTCCGCCTGTTCCTTCACCCCGGCTTCGGTGCCATGGAATTCAAAGAACAGGGTCGGTGCTTCCTTGTGGTCGAGCTTGGAATAGTTATTCACTGCACGGACCTGCAACGGATCAAGAAACTCGATCCGTGCGACCGGAATACCCGCCTGAATGGTCAGGATGACGGTGTTAACCGCATCTTCCACAGTCGGGAAGGCACAGACAGCGGCCGACATCGCCTCTGGGATACCATAAAGCTTCAGGCCGATTTCGGTGATGACCCCCAGCGTCCCTTCGGAACCGACAAACAGACGGGTGAGGTCATAACCCGCCGATGATTTACGCGCGCGGTTGGCAGTCTTGATGATTTTACCATCCGGGGTCACGACGGTCAGGCTAAGGACGTTTTCACGCATCGTGCCATATCGCACGGCGTTGGTACCCGATGCACGGGTCGCCGTCATGCCGCCGATGGAGGCATTGGCACCCGGATCAATCGGGAAGAATAACCCGGTATCACGCAGATGATCATTCAGCTGTTCACGGGTCACACCGGCCTGAACGCGGCAATCAAGATCCTCGTTATTAACTTCAAGGATGTTGTTCATCTGTGAAACATCAATACAGATACCACCGCGAAGCGCCGCAACATGCCCTTCAAGCGACGATCCGGTCCCAAATGGCACAATCGGCACTTCGTGCGCAGCACAGAGCTTGACCACCTCGGCAACTTCCTCGGTCGAGTGGGCAAAGACCACCGCATCGGGCGGCGATGCTTCATGCCAGCTTTCGTCCTTGCCATGCTGTTCAAGCACGGATGCGGCCGTCGAAAGCCGATCACCAAGCATTTCGCGCAAGGCGTTGATCAGACTTTCCGGGGTTTCGATACGTTCATACTCACGAACTGACATGATTTTACTCTTTCGGCCTGTGTGGTCCTGATGGCGGCTGTCGCTTGCCGGTGCGCCTCATATCTGTGGGGAAGACAGCACCGGACAGAAATTTGGCAAACACCCTACGCCGAGATGCCCGAAATTGGTATTACCTTTTGCCCAAACCTTGCAAAAAATTCTCGCAGTCGAGATCTAAAAAGGATGCAGAGATATCGCGCAAGCCCAAGTTCTGGCGATATCTCCACCCGTTTTTGGCACCATGAAATGGCATCGGATTATGCAGGGTTCGGCGCCCTAGCCCTTGTTGCGATCCTGTGGCAGGGCGGCGGCAATCCGATCCGCCAGACGCGCGAATGGCAGACTTTGCAGCCAGACCGTCCCCGGTCCTTCCAGGGTCGTCACGAACAGGCCTTCGCCGCCAAACAGCGCGTTGGTGAACCCGCCGACAAACTTGATCGAATAATCAACCGATGGCGTCATCGCGACCAACGCACCGGTATCCACCCGAAGCGTCTGGCCGGGCTTAAGGTCCTTGCGAATAATCGTGCCGCCCGCATGCATGAAGGCCAGGCCATCACCGCTCAGACGTTGAAGGATAAAGCCCTCCCCACCGAAAAGACCTGCGCCGAGCTTTTTAGAAAAGGCGATATCAATATCAATGCCCGATGCCGCACAGAGAAACGCGTCCTTCTGACAGATAATCTCGCCACCATGTTCACCCAGATCAAGCGGCACCACCTTGCCCGGATAGGGCGCGGCAAAGGCAACATGCCCCTTGCCCGATCCTTCATGGACGAAGCTTGTGATAAAGAACCCCTCGCCCGTCAGCATGCGCTTGAAGCCGGAAAACAGCCCGCCACCGGTGCCGGTCTGCATGGCGATGCCATCGCTCATATACATCATGGCCCCGGCTTCTGCCCGGACGCCTTCGCCCGGATCGAGTTCGATTTCAACCAGCTGCATCTCTTCGCCATGGATCGTATAATCGATCACGTCTGCCATCTGGGCGTCTCCTGTTTTTCTGAATTAACCGTGCTTTACGGCCAAGTTTGGAACCTCGCGGTTTCAATCGCAAGAAAAAGGGGCGAAAACACGACAAGCGCACCCAAACCCAGCGAAGACCCTCAATTTTGCAGAACTATACGTGAGACTGAAACACCATCGTCAAGATGTTGAAGTGAAAGCATTTTGTTAAGAGGTTTCGTATAGTCCTAATAATACCAAGCTATAATGTATATTATAGCGATCAATTTGACTGATCGGTCTCGGACAAAGGCGCTTGCGATGGTCTTGCTTAGGAAATTCGACTGGATCACTCAGGACGAGGTCATGAAGGCGTCGCTTGATAAGTGGCAGCGTGTCGTCGACCTGATGACGCAGCTTCTTGGTGCCACGGCCGGATATGTTGTCGAATATAATGACAAGATCGGTTTTCGCGCCGCCCTGACAAGCAAGAACCCGGAAAATCCGTTTCCCGAAGTTTCGGGAAAACCGCAATCGCTTGACGCCAATTTGTATTGCCGGCGGGTGGTCGCCACAAAGTCAGCCTTTTACGAACCCGACGCCAGCAACAAGCCCGAATGGGCTGACAACCCCGAAGTCGTCGAAGAAGGCTATATTTCCTATTTCGGGGTGCCGCTTTTGTGGCCAAACGGCCTGGTCTTCGGGACACTTTGCGTGTTTGACACCAAGGCCACACACTATGAAAACCCGTTGCAGGAATTGATGGAGGTCTTTCGCGACCTGATCGAAGCCGATTTGCGCCTGTATGAGCAATACGAAATCATGCGCAACCTTTCGATGACCGATCCGCTCACGGGCATGAACAACCGCGCCGGGTTTGAGATGCTGGCCCATCAGAAAATCCGCATCGCCAAACGCTATCACCACAATATCGGGATCATCTTTATCGATCTTGATGACATGAAACACTGGAACGATGATTACGGCCATGCCGCCGGGGACGCTGCCCTTCGTGCTGTCGGCAAGGCGATCACGGACAGCATCCGCGAAGTTGATATTTGCGGGCGCATCGGCGGGGATGAATTCGCTGTTCTGGGCTATGTGCGCAATCGCGGCGATCTGACGACCATTGTCACCAGGGTGCGCAACGCCCTTGATCACGTCAAACTTACCGTGCCGACCGCGAAATCCCCGATCCGCGAAACACCGCAAATCAGTTCCGGTGCGTCGGTCTTCTTCGAGCCGCTTGATAAAAGCCTTGAGGACATGATGGCGATTGCCGATCTCGAGATGTATCGCGACAAAAAAAGCCGCCGCAAATAATCACGCCGCCGCGCCTGGCCCAACCACTGCCTGTGCATATCCGAACTGTCATCCCCACCCTTGAGGGCAGTATGGCATTAACCTCCCGGTATTGTTTTTGAGTGAAACTGATCTCAAAGGGTCTGACCCGAAAGAACAATGACTTAGAGCGCACGACATGCAAATACGCAAAGGCACCGCAGACGATCTGCCTGAAATACGTGCGATTTCCGAACGCACGATAGAGGTCGGCTGTCTGGTCGAAGACCTTGATGAGACAACCAGCATTCATGCCCGCAATGTGATTGAAATGGCGGTTGATGCCTTTTCCGCCAGTGTGCAGTCTGACAATCACTCGGTCTATGTCGCCGCCCGCGACGATAATCTTCTGGGCTATGTCATTGCCATCCATGATGCCCCTGAAATCCGCTGGATCGTTGTTGATCCCTCGGCACAAGGCACTGGTGCGGGCAAGGCTTTGATGATTGCCGCCCTTGATGCCCTGGCCGAACGCGGGGTGCGCAGCAATGTGCGCCTGACCGTCCCGGCGGCCAATGAACGCGCCAAGGCGTTTTACCGCAAGTTCGGCTTTATGGTCACCGGCCCGATCAATGACCAGAAAGTCCCGATGATTGAAATGCAGCGTGCGGCTTGACAAATGCGCGCAATCGGACAATTTTTCGTCCGAACCTTAATCGGAGATTTTATGTCAGAGTCCCGGCACAGCCGCTGATCGCGGTTTGACAGCCTAGCGTCTTTCCTGCTTCCAGACCGCTGATCAGCAGATCGGACCGCCTGCCCGACCTTAAACCGGGTGCGCGTGACCGGTACTGTTGTGCCCGTCCCGATCGAAAACCGTTTTCCCAACTGGTTTTCGGACTCTGACGTATGAATATTTCAAAGAATGAACAGCGCGTGCTGCATGCACTCGCACAAGGCGGCCTGATCAAAGTGATCAAGGACGACAAAAACCATGTTCTTGAAGCAGATTGCATTACCCGCGACGGCTGGTTTCTGACTGCCTGTACGCTTGATGTCTTCAAGAAGCTGCGCAAACGCCGACTGATCCGCTCACAAGGCGGCGGACCTTACCGCATTACCCGTGAAGGATTGCTCGCGGTTCGCGCAGAACTATGTCAACGCTAATAGCAAAGCCCGGCCCCAAAAGCCGGGCTTTGATCATTTGTGCTCAAGAATATTGACCAGCTTGCCAAACGGGTCGCGGACGTAAAACCGCCTGACACCCCATGGTTCTTCTGCCGGGCCATATTCGATTGCGATCCCGGCGTCCTTCATTTTGCCAAGGACGTTATCAAGGTTATCAACCTCGATCGACATGTCCGGAACCGGCGTACCCGATCCACCTTCGGTGGCGAAATTGGCCTGTGTGGTCATGGTTTGGTCTGCTGCGGCAAAAGTCCGGATCCAGCCATGATCCATTACGGTATCAAGGCCTAAAATGCCCTCGTAGAAGGCAACTGCCTCGGCGATATCATCCACGGCAAAGTTTGAGACAATCCGTTTAACAACCATTGGTGCTATCTGGTCCTCTCGTTTGGGTGGTGTGGTTCGCAAGCATGCTACTGCGCGGCTTTTTCCCCCGCAATCGCCTGTGCCCGTTTATAGGGACCGAACGGAATTTCCTTGGGATCGAAGGTTTCAGCGGAGGCACGTTCCCAACGGGAATGCCATTCGTGTAGTTCCGGAAGTTCGGTATCTTGCAACAGGAAGCCTTCGGGCAGGTAGGGGTAAGCTTCGTTGCCATCAACAAACTCGTTGTCTTTCTGGCGCACCATGAAGTGATAGGGCATGAAGTTGCGCGGATCGGTCAAACCGGCCGCACCGGTGATTTCCGCCAGCGCATGCATGGTGTTTTTATGGAAGCGCGCGACACGTTCGCTTTTGTCACCCGGATCAAGGGCGCGTTGGCGGATTTTATCCTGTGTCGCGATCCCGACCGGGCAGCAGTTGGTATGGCAGCTTTGGGCCTGAATACAGCCGAGCGCAAACATGAAACCACGCGCCGCATTACACCAGTCTGCGCCCAGCGCCAGCGTTCGAGCAATATCAAAGGCCGAGACGATCTTACCCGCCGCACCAATTTTGATCTGATCGCGAACTCCTGCGCCACGGAGCGCATTATGGACAAAGGTCAGGCCTTCTTGCATCGGCATGCCAACCCGGTTGGCAAATTCGACCGGGGCGGCACCTGTGCCACCTTCCTTGCCATCAACGACGATGAAGTCCGGGGTGATGCCGGTTTTAAGCATCGCCTTGATGATCGACATGAATTCGCGGCGGTGCCCGATGCAGAGCTTAAAGCCGACCGGCTTGCCCCCCGAAAGATCGCGCAACCGGCCAATGAATTCCATCAGGCCAATCGGGGTCGAGAAAACACTGTGTGCCGCGGGCGACACGCAATCCTGCCCCATCGGGATGCCACGGGCCTCGGCAATTTCGGCGGTGATTTTGGCCGATGGCAACATGCCGCCATGGCCGGGTTTTGCGCCCTGACTAAGCTTTACCTCGATCATTTTGACCTGCGGGTCGGCGGCAGTTATGGCAAACTTTTCCTCGGAAAAACTGCCATCTTCGTTGCGCGCCCCGAAATAGCCGGACGCCACCTGATAGATCAGATCACCACCGCCTTCGCGGTGATAGCGCGAAATGCTGCCTTCGCCGGTATCATGGGCAAAGCCGCCCTTCTTGGCACCCTTGTTTAGCGCCAGGATTGCGTTGCCCGACAACGCTCCGAAGCTCATGGCCGAGATATTATACAAGCTGCAATCATAGGGCTGCTTGCAATGCGGCCCACCAACGCGCACCCGAAAATCGGTATCGGTGATGTGCTTGGGCGCGACGGAATGGGTGATCCACGAATAGCCGGATTTATAGACTTCCTCGATCGTGCCGAACGGGCGTTTGTCTTCGACACCCTTGGCGCGCTGGTAGACAAGACCGCGTGCCTGGCGGCTGAACGGGATTTCGTCCTGATCGCTTTCAAGCAGGTATTGGCGGATTTCCGGACGGAAGCTTTCGAGGATGAAGCGGATATGCGCACTGATCGGATAGTTGCGCAGGATGGAATGCTTGTTCTGATAAAGGTCGTGAATGCCAACCAGCACCAGCAACCCGAAAATGACCGCAGGCACCCAGAACCAGACATCAACGGCCGTCGCCAAGATCACAGAGGCCAAAGCCAAAACCACAACACTCGTCATCACGAAGTAGCGCTGGTTCAAAATGAAGAATTTCACGGTGCTCTCTTCCTGTCCTGTTCAGGCCGATCTGATCCACGAAAAGCCGCCTTGTGCGGGGAGGCATCTGACCCTTCGTATCCGAGATAGCAGCAACATCTATGATCATCGTTGATTTGATCACGGGCCTCAATGGCAATGTCGTTGATTTCAGGGTCTAAACCCTAATTGCCCCCCATTTGATCTGAATGTGGGAACGTTTGAACCAACATCAAGAAAAAGCCGCCTTGCAACAAGGAAGCAAGGCGGCTTTGGGGACCGGAAACAAACAGGTGTTTAAGGGGGGAACACGTTCCCGGTCCGCGACATCTGGTAATGCAGGGGCCGATCAGGCCTTGCCGTAGCCCCCGCCACCCGGGGTTTCGATGACAAAGACATCACCCCGATGCATTTCTGCACCGTCGGTGCCCTTAAGCTCGATCACGGTGCCATCGATGCGTTCGACGGCATTGCGGCCAAGCTGACCGGGCTCCCCGCCGGCACAGGCCTGAACCGGTACGCGACGGTGGTTGGACAGGATTGATGCGGTCATGTCTTCAAGGAAGCGCACACGACGGATCGCACCATCGCCACCCTTGTGTTTGCCTTTACCACCCGATCCTTTACGGATTTCGAAGCTTTCGAGCAGGACCGGGAAGCGCCATTCAAGAACTTCGGGGTCGGTCAGTCGCGAGTTGGTCATGTGCGAATGAACAGCTGCCGTACCATCAAAGTCGGGACCGGCACCGGTACCGCCACAGATGGTTTCGTAATACTGGTGCGTATCATTGCCCCAAGTGAAGTTGTTCATCGTTCCCTGACCACCCGACAGTACGCCAAGGGCGGCATACAGCGTATCGGTGACATGCATGCTGGTTTCAACGTTGCCGGCAACAACGGCGGCCGGATAACGCGGGTTAAGCATCGATCCTTCGGGCACGATCAGATTGACCGGCTTCAGGCACCCGGCATTGAGCGGAATGTCATCATCAACAAGCGTTCTGAAGACATAAAGCACAGCCGCACGGGTCACCGCCGACGGGGCGTTGAAGTTGTTATCAAGCTGATCGGACGTACCGGTGAAATCAACTGTGGCCGAACGGGTTGCCTTATCAATGGTGACCTTGACGCGGACAACCGCGCCATTGTCCATTTCATAGGCATATTCACCGTCCTTCAGGACATCAATCACACGACGTACGCTTTCTTCGGCGTTGTCCTGGACGTGCTGCATATAGGCATGCACGACATCAAGACCAAAGTGATCGACCATCTTGCGCAGTTCCTGCACGCCCTTTTCATTGGCCGCGATCTGGGCGCGCAGATCGGCGATGTTCTGATAGGGGTTACGTGCCGGATATTTGGCACCTTCCAGAAGCTCGGTCAGGCCTTTTTCATCGAACGTGCCCTGATCAACCAGTTTGAAGTTGTTGATCAGAACGCCTTCTTCTTCAAGGACGCGCGAGTTTGGCGCCATGGAGCCCGGCGTGATACCGCCAACATCGGCATGGTGACCACGTGATGCGACATAGAACAGCACTTCCTTGCCATCATCACCAAACACCGGGGTGATCAGCGTGATGTCTGGCAGGTGCGTACCGCCGTTATACGGGTCATTGAGCATATAAACATCGCCCGGCTTCATTTTGCCGTCGTTGTTTTTGATCACTGCCTGAACGGACTCACCCATCGAGCCAAGGTGGACGGGCATATGCGGGGCGTTGGCGATCAGAAGGCCTTCCTGATCAAACACCGCACACGAGAAGTCCAGACGTTCCTTGATGTTGACCGAGTATGAGGTGTTGGCAAGGGTCACACCCATCTGTTCGGCAATGTTCATGAACAGGTTGTTGAACACTTCAAGCATCACCGGATCGGCCTGGGTGCCAATCGCCTCGGAGCGTTTCATTGGCACGACACGGTTCAGGATCAGATGATCAAGGCCGTTGACCTTGGCTTCCCAGCCCGGATCGATCACGGTGGTGCCAACCGGCTCCACAATCACGGCCGGGCCGCGGACGGTCGCGCCGGGTTTCAGGTTTTCGCGTTTGTAGAACGGGGTCTGTTCGGTTTTGCCATCAAAGACAACCGGACGGGTCGCAAGTGGCTTGAGCATAACTTCCGCACCATCGAGTTCAGCCGACGACGCCGGAAGGCTTTGGGTTTCGCCAATCGCCTCAACCGCGACGGCCTCAACCACCAGCGGCTTTCCGTTCATGACAAAGCCGTAGCGCTGTTTGTGCTGTTCTTCGAACTGGGCCGTGATGGCATCGACATCACCGAAATCAACAATCAGCGGGGTGTCAGTACCTTCATAACGCAGATGCAGGCGTTTCAGCAGGCTGATCTTGTCATCCGAAATGCCCTGCTCTTTCAGTTCCGCCAAGGCATCGACGGCCAGAGCATCAAGTTGCTTATCGAGGTCAGCAAGGCCTTCGGCGGCAAGTTTGCCCTCAACCGCCTGTTCACGCATCGCACGGATATCGGCAAGGCCCATGCCGTATGCCGACAGAACACCAGCGAACGGATGAACAAAGACCTTGGTCATGCCAAGGGTATCGGCAACCTGACAGGCGTGCTGACCACCGGCACCGCCGAAGCATTGCAGGATATAGTCGCTGACGTCATAGCCGCGCTGGACCGAGATCTGCTTGATGGCGTTTGCCATGTTTTCAACAGCAATGCGCAGGAAGCCTTCGGCGACTTCTTCGGGGGTGCGGATCTGGCCGGTGTTCTTTTCAATGTCGGCCGCCATTTCCTCAAAGCCCTTGCGCACGGCATCGGCATTCAGCGGCTCGTCCCCTTCGGGGCCAAAGACATTCGGGAAGAAGTCCGGCTGGACCTTACCCAGCATGACGTTGATATCAGTCACCGCCAGCGGACCACCACGGCGATAGGCCGCAGGACCCGGGTTTGCACCGGCACTGTCCGGACCAACACGGAAACGCGCACCATCGAAATGCAGGATCGAGCCGCCACCGGCCGCAACCGTGTGGATTTTCATCATCGGAGCGCGCATGCGCACACCAGCGACCTGGGTTTCGAAATCACGTTCGTATTCGCCGTCATAGTGCGAAACGTCGGTCGATGTGCCGCCCATATCAAAACCGATGACCTGTTTGAAGCCATCCATTTCAGCCGTACGGACCATGCCGACAACACCGCCAGCCGGACCGGACAGGATTGCATCCTTGCCCTGGAACTTGACCGCATCGGTCAAACCGCCATTGGACTGCATGAACATCAGTTTCACACCGCCCAGCTCGGATGCGACCTGATCAACGTAACGGCGCAGGATCGGCGACAAATAGGCATCAACCACCGTGGTATCGCCGCGCGACACCAGCTTCATCAACGGGCTGACCTGATGGCTGACGGAAACCTGGGTAAAGCCGATGTCACGGGCAACCTTTTCGGCGGCCAGTTCATGGGCGGTATAGCGATAACCATGCATGAAAACGATGGCGCAGGCACGAATGCCGCTGTCATAGACCTTCTGAAGGTCAGTTCGCAGGGTATCGAGGTCCATCCCTTCGAGTTCATGACCCTGCGCGTCAAAACGGCCAGCGGTTTCGATCACGGTTTCATACAGCGTTTCGGGCAGAATGATGTTGCGATCAAACAGGCGCGGGCGGTTCTGATAGGCCAGACGCAGCGCATCGCGGAAGCCCTTGTTGGTGACCAGGACCGTGCGGTCGCCCTTGCGTTCAAGCAGGGCGTTGGTCGCAACCGTTGTGCCCATTTTGACGGCTTCGATTTTCTCGGCCGGGATTTTTTCGCCGTCGGCAACTTCAAGCAGTTCGCGGATGCCCTGAATGGCGGCGTCCTTATACCGTTCGGGGTTTTCCGACAGCAGTTTGTGGGTAACAAGCGCGCCATTGGGTTTGCGGGCAACGATATCGGTAAATGTGCCGCCGCGATCGATCCAGAACTGCCATTTCGGCTGTCCGGCGGTCTGCGAGGCGGGTGAATTTTGGTCGAGCGGGGCCATGATGCTCACTCCTTCAGGCATCTGTAGTCAGAAAATTCGAGTATTTTGGTCAGTTCAAATCATGAACTGTTAGCCACTCATTTGCGTTGGCAGCCAGGTAACGATCCCCGGAAATACGGTGATCAGAAGGGCGGCAAACAACAGCAGGAAGAAGAATGGCAAGGCAGCAACTGCAATCTTGAACAGGTTCTTGCCTGTCAGGCCTTGCAGCACGAAAAGGTTAAAGCCGACCGGTGGCGTGATCTGTGACATTTCGACCACGAGCACGACATAGATGCCGAACCACAAAAGGTCGATGCCAGCAGCCTGCACCATCGGCAGGATCACAGAGGTTGTCAGAACCACAACCGAAATACCGTCAAGGAAACATCCCAGAACGATAAAGAAGATCGTCAGCGCACCGAGCAGCGCATAGGGCGACAGCTCCATCTGGGCGATCCATGCGGCCAGCTCACGCGGCACACCGGTAAAGCCCATGGCAACCGTCAATACCGCGGCACCCGCAAGGATAAAGCAGATCATGCAGGACGTCCGGGTGGCACCCATGATGCCATCAAGCAGGCTTTCCTTGGAAAGCGACCCGCTAAGCGCTGAGAGGATCAACGCTCCGACCACACCAAATGCCGCGGCCTCGGTCGGGGTTGCCACCCCGCCATAGATCGAGCCGATGACAGCCGCAATCAGAACGATGACCGGGACCAGGCGACCGGATGCACGGATTTTTTCAGCAAACGGAATGCTGGGGGCCGCCTCAGGCATCTTGTCCTTGTTGATCGTGGCCCAGATGCCAACGAAGCTCATGAACATGATGATCAGCATGACACCGGGGATCACGCCGGCAATGAAAAGACGGGCAATCGAAAGTTCGGCCGAAACCCCATAGACAATCAAAATGATCGACGGCGGGATCAGAAGACCCAGCGTACCGGACCCGGCAAGGGTTCCGAGGATCAGGCTATCGGCATAGCCCTGTTTACGCAGTTCCGGGATCGACATGCGTCCGATGGTGGCCGCCGTTGCCGCTGACGACCCTGACACGGCAGCAAAGATACCGCAGCCCAGAATATTGACATGCAACAGCCGACCCGGAAGCTTGTTCAGCCACGGAGCAAGCCCTGTGAACATGTCTTCGGACAGGCGAGACCGAAACAGGATTTCCCCCATCCAGATAAACAGCGGCAGCGGTGCCAGTGACCAGGTCGCAAGGCTTGACCATGCTGTGGTCGCGATGATCGGACCGGTTTGCGCACTGGTGAAAACATCAATGGCAAAGACGCCAATGGCAAAAAGTGCAAGTGCAACCCACAGACCAGCGCCCAGAAACAGGAACAGCAGGCCCATCAGGATAAGACCGATTTGAAGTACGTCCATGACCGCCCCCTACTCGTTCAGATCGTTCGCTTCGCCGCCGACAAAAGCGGGTTCGCGGCCAGCCAGAAGATCAACAAATGCTTCGAGCAGAGCGATGGTAAAGACAACCAGTCCAAAGGCCATGGCGGTTTGCGGGATCCACAGCGGGAAGGCCAGAACGCCGGGCGAGGTATCGCCATACGAAAAGCTTTCCTCGGCCAGAACCGCCATCCACCAGGCGAAGTAACCGGCAAGATAAATCGCAGCCAACAACGTGATCGCTTCCATTGTCCGGCGGACACGGCCTTTAAGGTGCGAAAGGACGATCATGACCCGGATATGTGTGCCCGCGCGAAGCGCCGGACCAAGAGCAAGGAACGTACCGGCAGCAAGCGAGAACCCGGCCAGTTCATTGGCATCGTGAACGGCGATCCCGACAAGACGCCCCAAGGACTGGGCGAGGATCAGCAGCGCAATGATTACCAGGAACGCGGCCGCCAAAACGGCACTGAATTTGAATAAATAATCTAGCAGTCTGCGCACAGCAGTCCCCCTTTCCGCCAACGATCATCCCCAAAGCGACGTATCGTACCTAACGGACAGTAACATTAAAATGTGCGGATTGTCCGGGACCGAACGGAGGACGACAGCCGTCCGGCCCCGACAATTGGCAAGAACTGGTGCTTAGTTCTTGAACGCGTCGATGATGGCCTGGCCTTCATCGCCGGTTTTTTCCAGCCAACCAGCGACCATTTTGTCACCAGCTGCTGCGAGACCGTCTTTGAGTTCTGCACTCGGTGCAGCAACGTTCATGCCGTTTTCAGAGAGAATTTTCTTTTTCTCTTCGGCTTCTGCCATGCTCATTTCCCAGCCGCGGGTTTCGGCTTTGGCAGCGGCTTCAAGAACAGCAGCCTGAACGTCGGCAGACAGGCCATCGAATGCGCTTTCGCTTACGATAACCATGTTTTTCGGAAGCCATGCCTGAACGTCATAGAAGTTCGAAACAAAGTCCCATGCCTTGGAGTTGGCACCGGTCGATGGCGACGTAATCATCGCTTCGACAATGCCGGTTGCAAACGCGGTCGGGATTTCCGGAACTTCAACCTGGGTCGCGACCATGCCGGTCAGCGATGCCAGTTCGGACGTGGTGGCGTTATAGGCGCGGAACTTCACGCCATCGAGGTCGGCAACGCTGTTGACTTCGTTTGCGGTGTAAAGGCCCTGTGCCGGCCACGGAACAGCATAAAGAACTTTAAGACCGTCTTTTGCAAGGGCTGCTTCGATGCCTTCGCGCGATACTTCCCAAAGCTTTTTGGCGTCTTCATAAGACGTCGCAAGGAACGGGATCGCGTCAACGGTGTAGATCGGGTTTTCGTTGGCCAGCAGCGAAATCAGGGTTTCGCCGATCGGCACCAGACCGCGCTGAACCGAACGTTTGATATCAGCATGCTTGAACAGCGAACCACCGGAATGAACCGTGATGCTCAGCTCACCGCCGGATGCTTCATTCACATCCTTGGCAAATTCAATGATGTTCTGGGTGTGGAAAGTCGCGTCAGGATACGGCGTTGCCATGTCCCAGGTTTCTTCAGCGGATGCAAAGCCGGCTGACATGGTGATCGCTGCGACTGCGACAGTCGAAAGTGCTTTTTTCAACATTTTTCAAGTCTCCCTGTGTGTGATGCAAGCCGATACACGTTATCGCGTATCGAGACTCCAAAGTAGCCTCCCGACACATTGATCACATTTTGCCGACAAATTGTCAACTTTAATTCATAGCAGATATGCACAATCCGGGAAACAACACCGTAGAACCCCACCTGCGTGAACCCGCAAAAACCAACCATTCGTCTGATATTTTTGTTGTTATTGTTGCCTGCCGGAGGCATTCAACTAGCGATCAAACAAATAACAAGTGGGGAAAATCCAATGTCTGATCTTTCGGGGAAGTCTGTCTGGATTACAGGTGCCGGTAGCGGCATCGGTGAAGCAATTGCCAAATCTCTGGCGGCTTGTGGGGCGCAAGTTGCCCTTTCGGCGCGGCGCGAAGAAACACTTCGGCAAGTTGCAGATGACATTGCGGCAAGTGGGGGAAAAGTTGAAATTTACCCGCTCGACATCAGTGACAGCGACAAGGTTTTTGAAACGGTCGCGAAAATCAAAAGCGCGATGGGTAAAATTGATGTGCTGATCAACTGCGCTGGCGTGAACACCCCGAAACGGCATTGGCGCGATCTTGATATCAAAGACTGGCAACGTATCGTCGCTGTCAATCTGAACGGTGTTGCCAACACCGTTTGCGCGACCCTGCCCTTGATGCGCGATCAACAAGACGGACTGATCATCAACATTGCGTCCTGGGCCGCAAAGCATGAATTCCCGGTCGCAGGCCCGGCCTATATTGCATCCAAGCGCGGTGTCGTGGAGTTGTCCCACAGCATCAATCAGGAAGAACTGCACAACAACATCCGCTGTTGCTGCATTTCGCCGGGCGAAGTTGCCACCCCGATCCTTCAGCAACGCCCGGTACCGATAGAACAGGAAGAACTTGATCGTCTTTTAAAGCCAAGCGATCTTGCAGAAATCGTGACTTATGTCGTCGGGGCACCGATGCGGGTCTGCTTCAACGAAATCGTGATGTCCCCGACCTACAATCGCACCCTGTTGCCAATTCAGCCCTAGGTGCTGTCCCGAGACATCGTGGACGTCTGGGGAAAAGCCTTGGCGCCGGTATCAGCAGCGCGACTTACATCGCGCTCGCTGCACGTGATGCCTGGTCATAGACACCGGAAATCGCGCGCAGGGTCTTGGCGACATCCCCGACTTCTTCGCTATTGACGCCAAGCCGCTGGAAAGTCTCAATCAGGCAATCCTCGCGGACCTGACGGTATTTCTCACACATTTCACGGCCGTCCTTGGTGGTCGCGTAATGCACTTCCTTGCCGCGTTTGACACCCTCGACCAGTCCGAGCTTGCGGAGCTTTTTAAGGGAATAATTCACAAGATGGCTGTCTTCGACATTCAGGACAAAGCACACTTCAGACAGGCTTTTTTCCCGCTCACGGGAATTGACGTTGTGCAGCACCAGAATATCGAGAACCGACACATCGGGCATACCCGCCGCACGCATGCACCGCACCATCCAGCGGTTAAATGCGTTCCCTGACAGGATCAACGCAAATTCAAGTTCCGACAGTTCGGCTGCGCGTTCCGAGACAAGATGTGACGATGAGACGATACGTGTTTTATCAGCCATCCGACGTTCCCTGTAATGCAGCATTCCCGGTCACCAACATAGGTTCCGACCAGGTTCATTGGAAGTTTGTCGGCATTTTATCGCGATAAAGGCGACAAGGTAAAGCCCCTGCCGCCTTATACTTATCGGCAATTCACCGTTAAAGTGTACGCATCCGTTCGAGAAAACCATCAATCTGCGACCGCAAGTCACCGCTTTGTTGACCAAGGTTGTTGGCCGAAACATTGACGTTGCCAGCGGCTTCGTTAGTTTCATTCACTGCTGCAGACACCCCTTGCATTGCAGCCGAGATTTCCTCTGTCCCGGCGGCGGCCTGTTCGACGTTCTGCGAGATCTCGCTGGTGGCGACAGTTTGCTGTTCGACCGCGGCCGCCACCGCAGCTGCACGTTCGCTGATGTCGGAGATCATTTTGACAATCTCGTCGATTGCATCGACGGCAAGACTTGTGGCCTGCTGGATATCATTGATCTGGGACGTGATTTCCTCGGTTGCCTTGCCGGTCTGATTGGCAAGGTTTTTGACCTCGCTTGCGACAACGGCAAAGCCTTTGCCGGCGTCACCTGCCCGGGCGGCCTCAATCGTTGCGTTGAGTGCAAGAAGGTTGGTTTGTTCGGCAATATCACTAATCAGGCTGATGACTTCGCCGATTTTGATCGCAGAATCATTAAGCCCCTGAATATTGTCATTGGTATTGCGCGCCCGCTCGGTTGCGGACTGTGCCATGGTTGACGTTTCAGTGACCTGACCGGAAATCTCGTTGATAGAGGCCGAAAGTTCGGTTGCGGCAGTTGCAACCAACTGCACATTCGAAGACGCCTCTTCGGCACCGGACGACACCGCCATCGACTGATTGGTTGCTGTTTCAGCACTGTTACGCAATACGTTCGACACCTGATGGAGTTGCTCCACCGCTATTCCGACATCGGCCATGACGGCAACCACCGCCTGATCAAATTCCTGAATATAGCGTTCTTGCGTCTCCATGCGTTTGCGGCGCTTTTCGTCTTCGGCCTTTTGCGCTGCTTCAAGCTTGATGCGTTCGATACCGTTTTCGCGGAACACCAGAACCGCACGCCCCATCTCGCCAATTTCGTCCGCCCGCTTCACTTCGTTGATATCGACATCAAAGTCGTTTTCAGCCAATCGGGTCATTTTGTTGGTCAAACCGCTGATCGCGCTGACAATCGCGCGTGCCAACAAGAACGAGAGCCCCATTAACGCCAGAACACCGATTGAATACATGATGACCGAAACCGTCAGACTGGTTTCTGCAATGCTGTCAGCTCTTTGCTTTTGGGTCTGTGCGATTGCGCCAATCGACTGACTGAGTTCATTAAGGATCGGCTCAGCCTGGGCATAATAGTCGGACAAAAAGCCGAGCTCTGCCTCGCGTTGCAGGATCTTTTCAGACAAGGCCTTGAAGTCAGCGACATATGACTTCATCAAGTCGGTGATTTTATCCTGCTCGGCGGCGGGAATGTTTGATGCGGCCAATGCCGGTCCGAACTCGGCAAGGCGGTCATCGATCCGACCGACATACTTTGGATCAAGGCGTGCCAGAAAGTCCTTCTCGTGGCGGCGCATCATCAACATGATTACGGTAAGATTGTCGGCATTATATTTCTTGAGCGCCTCTTCGACATTGTGCACCGAGGAACGTAACCGTCCCAGAAGCCCTTCTTCCTCGTTCAAGCCGATTTCTCGCTGCAAACCGACAACCACCGAAAACTTGGCGTCATAGTTGGCAAAGGCTGTCACGATTTCCTGGAGCTGTGCATCAAACGCGTTCAGTTCCGGCGCCTGTTCAAGCTGCTCGAGGCCTGCATTGACGTCTTGGACGACACTGGCATGCTCGGAAACATATTTTTCGTCCATGCGCAGCAGGAAGTCCTTTTCCCGCCGACGTGCATTCAGGAATTCACGCGAAACAGCGTCAGCAACCAGTTTGTTTTCCAGCGCACTCTCGGCGACCTCTTCGGCGGCCCGTCTTTGTTGCTCGGCAATGAATTGCACAGCACCAACGACGATAAAGATCAAAAGTGCCACCCCACCGATCAGCGATATTTGATAGAGAAGTCTCATTCGGGAAAGAAAATTCATCTTGGCCCCCAAGAATTTACCCCGCCTTTGCCACAGCTTGTCGCCCGCTGGCATCAGCGCAGGTTTCTATTCAACAACGAAATGAAGACACCTATCGCGCCCGCCAGATCAAATCGGGGGAACCTTGCCCCATATGTCGGGAAACCATTTCGGCGTCTAAGCCGTGGCAAGACATAATTGATGCTTGCCCGGTGTCTGTCTCTTACTCAACTGAGTCACATTTGGTGTGCGGCACAACAAAACAAGAGGAAAGATTGCTCTTTCCTCTTGTTTCAGTTGCAGACGTGAAATGATGCTTGTTGCAGGCGGCCTATGAAATCGAGCGCATCCTTGCAAGGAAGTTATCGATACGTTCACTCAGACCATCACTTTGACGACCCAGATTATCGGCCGAACCACGCACATCATCGGCAGCCTCGGTGGTTTCTGCCACCGCCGACGAAACCCCCTGCATCGCGTTTGAGATTTCGGTGGTTGCCGATGCAGCCTGTTCGACATTCTGGGAAATCTCGCTGGTCGCAACGGTCTGTTGTTCGACGGCTGCGGCCACCGCAGATGCCCGCTCGCTAATATCCTTGATCATCTGAACGATGCTATCAATTGCATCGACGGCCGATTGTGTCGCCTGCTGGATATCATTGATCTGGCTTGAAATGTCCTCGGTCGCCTTGGCGGTCTGATTGGCAAGGTTTTTCACCTCGCTTGCGACCACGGCAAAGCCCTTGCCAGCATCACCGGCACGAGCAGCTTCGATCGTGGCGTTCAGGGCCAGAAGGTTGGTTTGTTCGGCGATATCGCTGATCAGATTGATTACTTCGCCAATGCGGACGGCGGCCGCATTCAGGCCCTGGATGTCATCGTTGGTTGTCTGGGCACGATCACTCGCCGTCGCGGCCATCTTCGACGTATCGCTGATCTGCCCGGCAATTTCGTGGATAGAGGCCGAAAGCTCCGTCGCCGCCGTTGCAACAAGTTGCACGTTTGACGATGCTTCTTCACTGCCCGCAGAAACAGTTGTCGACTGTTCATTGGCTGTGGCTGCACTGTTGCGCAGAACTTCGGAGACGGAATGCAGCTGTTGAACGGCAGTCCCCACTTCGCTCATCATTGCGACGACATCATCGTCAAATTCGCGAATGTGCTGTTCCTGCGCCTCGATGCGCTGGCGCTGCTTTTCGTCAAGTTCGCGTTGCTGGGCTTCAAGCTTTTGCCGCTCCAGACCGTTTTCGCGGAAGACAACCACAGACCGGCCCATTTCGCCGATTTCATCCTTGCGATCGGCTTCATCCAGTTTGACGTCAAAGTCGTTCTTGGCCAACCGGGCCATCTTGTCGGTCAACCCGGTGATGGCCCGCACGATGGCACGCGCAAGAACCATCGACATCAGGATCATAATGATCGCACCGGCGATAAAGATCGCAAAGGTAACCTGAACCCCGCTATGAGCGATTTGTTCGGCACGTTGTTGCATGTTTTCGGCAACGGTTCGGACTTCATTGCCCAATGTTTCCAGAACCGGCTCGACCGCGGCGTAATATGCGCTGAGGCGTTCCAGGGATTCTTCACGTTCAAGAACGGCATCGGCAAGGGTTTTGAAATCTGCCAGATATGAATCCATCAGCTTGCCAAGCTGTTGTTTCTTTTCATCCTGAATGCTGCCGGCGCGCTCAAGTGCTGCCGAGAACTGCTTGGAAGTTGCTTCGACACTTTCGACATAGGCCGGATCCAGACGGGCAAGAAAATCCTTTTCATCGCGGCGCATCTGCAAAACGGCAATCGAGAGGTCCTTGGTGCCACTCAGTCCCAGCATCGCCTCAAGCTTGGCCACTTCTGCCAAAGCAGTTTCGACTTCGGATGCGGCACTGCGCATTTCGCCAAGCAAGCCCGAACTCTCGTCCAGACCAACCTTGCGCTGCAGTTCAACGACAGTGGCGAATTCCGACACATAATTATCGACTGCTGTCTGAACCTGCTCGACCTGCTCAAGAAGGTCACCAAGTTCTTCACGCCCGGAAAGCTCTTCCAGACCGGCCCGGATTTGCGCGGCAGCTTCGGCGTGGGCAGTGACATATTCCTCGCTTCGTCGAATAACAAAATCTTTTTCGTGGCGACGCGCATCGAGGAACGCACGCGATACAATGCTTACCGTCTGGGAATCCTCACTCGCAGCCTTGGCGATCAATTGCGCTGACTGGCGCTGTTGATCGGCGACGAATTGCGTGATCCCGACAATGGCGAAAATCACCAGAGCAACGATGCTCAGCAGCGAGATCTGGTAAACCAGCTTCATTCGCGACAAGAAAGACATGCTTCCACCCCTTATTTTCCGGTTCTTGGTTTTATATTTTGTTTTTCAGAACCATAAAACATTCTACCATCAGTAGATATATAAAGACTAAAGTATAGACTAATTACTAATTCCCTCTACCTTTGGCGAAAATTCCCGCAAATTAGGTCATTTCTTTTCGTCGTCTGCACACTATGTTTGTGCTTTGCGCGGGCATTGGCACCGATTAGTCACCTATCCATTCAGCCAATCGACCGCGCCGGATTACAACAAACAGGATGAAGATCACCCATGAGCATCTGGGGCAAAATTATTGGCGGAACTGCAGGCTTTGCCCTGGGCGGACCATTGGGTGCAATTCTCGGCGCGGCGGCCGGTCATGTCGTTGACAAGATCAAAAGCAATGCACGCGGGCCGCAAATTGGCGGGCATGATCCCCGCCAGATCGCCTTTGCAACCGGGGTGGTTGTGCTGGCCGCCAAGATGGCGAAGGTCGACGGGCATGTCAGCCGCGATGAAGTCAACGCCTTCAAACGCGTGTTCCATATCCCGCCGGGCGAAGAAAAGAATGTCGGCCGCATCTTTGACATGGCGCGGTCGTCGTCAGACGGGTTTGAGGTCTATGCCCATCAGATAGCCACCATGTTTCGCGGTGAACGTGCCATCCTTGAAGGTGTGCTTGAGGCGCTTTATCAAATCGCCATGGCCGACGGCGAACTGCACCCGGCCGAACAGGATTACCTCAAAAAGGTTGCCCATATCTTTGGCTTTGCCGAGGTCGACTTTGAACGGGTTCATCATGCCTTCACCGCATCAGACGGCCCGGATCCCTATGAGCAGCTTGGCCTGACGCGTGAGGCCAGTGACGATGACCTGAAATCGGCCCATCGGAAACTGTCGCGCGAAAACCATCCAGACACCCTGATGGCCAAGGGCATGCCGCCGGAATTCATCGAACAGGCCAACGAAAAGATGGCGCGGATCAATGCGGCCTGGGATCAAATCCGCAAAGAGCGCGGCATCCGCTAGCGCGTTCGATCTTCGCGATTATCTCTGTCAAAGTTGATTTCCCTTGCAACGGTGCCCGAATTGCTGTTTGCAGGGGGCCGGTCACTGTGACCCTGTTTTATTTTCAAACTTGTCGGTTTTTCCATGGCGCCACCGCTGATCAATATTAATGACATTCACCTGACCTTTGGCGGGAATGATCTGTTTTCTGATGTGTCATTTGCCATTGGCGACCGCGACCGCCTGTGCCTTGTCGGGCGCAATGGCGGCGGCAAATCGACTCTTTTGAAAATCATCGCCGGTGAAATCGAACCCGATGGCGGCGAACGCTTTGTGCAGCCGGGCTGCAAGGTGGCCTACCTTAATCAGGAACCGAAATTCGACGGCTATGACACGGTCGAGGATTTTGTGCTTTCGGCCCTTGATGACCATGAACAAGATTATGCCTATCGCTCCGACATGTTGCTGGCATCGGTTGACATTGATCCGAAGTCGGACCCCAAACAGCTTTCAGGTGGTGAAGGCCGCCGGGCCGCGATTGCGCGGGCACTGATTGCCGATCCGCAGGTTCTGTTGCTTGACGAGCCGACCAACCACCTTGATCTGCCGACGATTGAATGGCTTGAGGGCGAAATCAAGAATTTCCGCGGTGCCGTTGTGGTGATCTCGCACGACCGTGCGTTCCTGAATGCCGTATCGAATGGTGTGCTGTGGCTTGATCGCGGTGTGATGCACCAAGGTTCGATCAACTTTTCCCAGTTCGAGGAATGGTCCGAGGAAATCTATCGCAAGGAAGCCGAGGAACGCGCCAAGCTTGATAAACTGATTGCGCAGGAAACCGTCTGGTCGGTGCAGGGCATTTCAGCCCGCCGCAAACGTAACCAGGGCCGTCTGCGCCGCCTTTATGATATGCGCGCCCAGCGTTCCCAACAGGTTGACCGCATCGGCAACGTATCGCTTGCGGCCGATGCCGGTGAGACATCCGGCAAGGTCGTGATCGAAGCGACCGATATCGCCAAATCATTTGGCGACCGTCAGATCATTGCTGATTTCTCGACCCGCATTCTGCGTGGCGACAAGGTCGGCATTATCGGCCCGAACGGGGCTGGTAAAACCACGCTTTTGAAAATGCTGACCGGTCAGATCGAACCTGACAGCGGCACGATCAAGATCGGCACCAACCTTAATCCAAGCTATTTCGATCAGAAACGCGCTGCCCTTGATGACAGCAAGACCCTTTGGGATACGCTGTGTGATGTTGGTGGCGATCAGGTCATGGTGCGCGGCAATCCGCGCCATGTTGTCAGCTATCTGCGTGATTTCCTATTTGATGAAAAACAGGCCAGAAGCCCGGTTGGCGCGCTTTCAGGCGGTGAACGCAATCGTCTGTTGCTGGCCAAACAATTGGCCAAGCCGACCAATCTTCTGATCATGGATGAGCCGACCAACGATCTGGATATGGATACGCTGGATCTGCTTCAGGAAATGCTGAGCGACTATGAAGGCACGCTTCTTCTGGTCAGCCACGATCGTGACTTCCTTGATCGCGTTGTGACATCATCCATCGTCATGGAAGGCGATGGGACGGCCATCGAATATGCCGGTGGCTATTCCGATTACATTGCCCAACGCAGACTTTCGCGCGCCGAGGCCGCCAAGGAAGAAAAGGCCGCCGCCAAACAGGTCAAAAAGGCCGCACAGGCATCGGCACCAAAATCAAAACCGACAGGCAAGCTGAGCTATAAAGATCAGCGCGAATACGACAATCTGCCCACCGCGATGGCCAAACTGGAAGCGGAAATCGCCACCCTTGAGGATGCGCTTTCTGACAGTAGCCTGTTCACCAAGGACCCGAACGGTTTCCAGAAAAAGGTGGATCGACTGGATGCTGCGCGTTCGGAGCTTGAAGCATCCGAGGAACGCTGGCTGGAACTTGAAATGCTGCGCGAGGAACTTGGGCAGGGCTGACCAAGCTTACGCGAATTTCAAGACAGTTTAGGCATGAGTTGAGAACAACTCATTTGTGCTTTGGGCTGAAACATCGGATCAAGGGACTGGAACCGTCTAAAAAACTTGGGCGGGTGTGCGTATCTATCTGATATTCTTGGGGTCATTATTGCCCCTTATTGCCGAAAGGCCCCGTCATGCCGATCAAAGCCGTAATTATGGCCTTTTCCGTCGCCGTCATTTGGGGCGTGAACATGCTGACCGTCAAAGGGGCGGTTGGTGAAATCCCGCCTTTCATCCTGACGGCAATGCGTTTTGCGGCTGTGGCGATCCTGTTGATCCCGTTCACGCAAGTTCCGCGCGGACGCTTTGGCAAGCTGGCCCTGATTTCGGTGACCTTTGGCGGCCTGCATTTCGGGGTTCTGTTCTATGCCCTTTCGATGATTGATGCCGGGCCGGTCGCCATCATCATTCTTTTGGGCGTGCCGTTTTCATCGATGCTTGCGACCTATTTCTTTAATGACCGGCTGGGCTGGAAGCGGCTTTCGGGTATGGCGCTGGCCTTTATCGGTGTCACCATCATGTTCTGGGACCCGACCATGACAGAGCTGCAATTGCCACTATTACTCGTGGTATTTGCATCCTTCATGTGGGCGGTTGCCAATGTCATGATCAAGAAGCTTGGCGATATTGATACCTTCCAACTGAATGGCTGGATGGCGCTGATGGCGGCCCCGCAACTGCTGATCATGTCCCTGATCTTTGAGCCGAACGGCTTTGAAGCGGTGATGAACGCAAGCTGGGTGGCCTATGCAAACCTTGCCTTCACGGTCGTGATGTCATCGATTGTTGCATATGGCTTCTGGTATCACTTGCTGAAGACGCAGGATGTGAACGTTGTTGTGCCCTGGACCCTGTTGGCACCGGTGATCAGTGTGATGGGCTCCTTCCTTGTGTTTGACGAGCCGTTTTCGCTGCTTAAAATCATTGGCGGCACAGTCGTTCTGTGCGGTGTGGCGGTCATCATGCTGCGCAAGCCGGTTCAACGTAAAGCACAGGGGATGGATTGATCCGCATGGGGGAAAAGATCACCAGAACGCGATCAGCGGGAAACATCATTTCCCATCCCTCCCCCAATTTCGGCGATCGTCCGGATGGATGCCCGATTGATATTCTGGTCCTGCATTACACTGGCATGCAATCGGGTGCCGCGGCACTCGAACGCCTGTGTGATCCGGAAAGCTCTGTCTCCAGCCATTACCTGATAGAGGAAGATGGCCGTATCTTTCAGCTGGTTGATGAAGACAAGCGCGCCTGGCACGCCGGCCTTGGCATCTGGCAAGGCTGCCAAGATGTGAATTCCCATTCCATCGGGATCGAAATCGTCAATCCGGGACATGAATATGGCTATCGCCCGTTTCCGGAAATCCAGATCAAATCCGTCATAGATCTGACGCAAGACATCCTTGCCCGTCACAACATCCCCGCCAGCCGCATTATCGCCCATTCCGATATGGCCCCGGACCGCAAGGAAGATCCGGGTGAACTGTTCCCGTGGCAACAACTGGCAGAAAACGGTATTGGATTGTGGCCTGGATGTCATGGCATTCCAGACATCAGTTCCGGCATTTCCGGCACAACTCCCAGCCCGGATGAGTTTTATCGCCTGCTTGAGGCGATTGGTTATGGCGCGGCAGACTGTGACGTAGACAAAGCCAAACGCACCATCGCGTTCCAGCGTCATTGGCGGCAAAACGACATTTCAGGCGACGTCGATGGCGAATGCATCGCCATTGCCAAGGTGCTTGCCAGCGCGATCACCCGCTAGGCATCCCTGCCCGCACTGCTTTTTCTTGACGCCATCCTTGATGTGACCTACATCCCGATCACCAGATGGCTGGATGGCTGCCCTGATTGCTTGCAATCGGGGAGGAAAGTCCGGGCTCCACGGAAACACGGTGCCAGATAACGTCTGGCGGGGGCGACCCTAGGGAAAGTGCCACAGAGAGGATACCGCCGGATCGCGCAAGCCATCCGGTAAGGGTGAAAGGGTGCGGTAAGAGCGCACCGGTCCTTCAGCAATGCGGGACGCATGGTAAACCCCACCGGGAGCAAAACCTAATAGGAATGGTCGGCCGGATGCTTCGGCATTGTCGGCAGGTGAGTTTTCGCACCACCATTCGGGTTGGTTGCAGGAGGCGTTCGGCGACGAACGTCCCAGATGAATAGTCATCCAGTGCGGTTCGCCGCATGGACAGAACCCGGCTTACAGGCCATCTGGTATTATCTTTTCAGAAAGAAAAAAGGCGATGACAGTTTCCCGTCATCGCCCGGATCAAACAAGTTCGATCATAATTGGAAGATCAGCCGCGCTCGGCAATGGATTGCGCGAAATACTTGTCTACTTCTTCCTGCGTGCTTTCGGGGATATCGGACGCTGTCTGATCCTTGATCATCTTGCCCAAGGTCGGAAGCGTCTTGCGTTCGATCCGGGTTTCCGGATCCCACAGCTTGGAACGCATCAGCGCCTTTGCACAATGCAGGAAGGCTTCCTCGACCGTAATCTTGATCGCGGTAATCGGTGCCTTGGGTGTATCGGTAAACAGCCCAAGCAGCTCCGGGTCGGTGCTGATTTCAGCAACACCGTTGATGCGCAGCGTTTCGTTCACGCCCGGCACGAAAAAGAGCATGCCAACTTTCGGGTTCTCGACGATGTTTGACAGGGTATCGACCCGGTTGTTGCCCGGACGATCGGGCATAACCAGTGTTTTGTCATCAACAATCTTGATGAAACCCGGGCCATCGCCACGCGGGCTGACATCTGCATTGCCATTGGTATCTGACGAGGAAATAACCGCAAAGGGCGCAAGCGATATGAAGTGCTTGCAGTGCGGATCAAGCGCCGGCAAACATTTGCTGACAGCAAGTCCAAGCGGCTCTCCGTAGATGGCACGGAGCTTTTCCTGAGTATCGATTTTGGTCATTGCAGATTACCTTTGGCGAGAAACGAGGGCAGAAACTGCTTTAGTTGCGAACGCAAGTCAATTGCCGACTAGCCCGCTATAATTTCCGCGGCTGTTTTCACCGCTGCAAACTCGCCATTCAGGCTGGCGAGTGCAACATCGTGAACCATCTGGGCCGGGAAAACGCGCCCGTCTGGCAAACTGCGATCAAAGGTCGCACAGGCATCCGCCGCAATGGTGGCATCAAATCCAAGATTGGCCGCCATGCGGGTGGTCGTGTTTACACAATGGTCCGTGGTTATCCCGCACAGAACCAGTTTCGAAATGCCCTGCGCACGCAGATCGGCCTCAAGGTCCGTGCCGATCAAGGCAGAATTGACGTTCTTGCCATAGACCAGCTCATCATCCTTGGGCGCAAGACCCGGCTTGAAAGCGTTACCGGGATGATCGGGATGCAGGCGCGATTGCGGCTCTGTGGAATTATGCTTGGCATGAAACACAGGCCAACCTTTGGCGCGCCAGTGTGCGAGAAGTTTTTCGCCGTTGGCTTCGGCGTCGGGGTTATTGCGATTTCCCCAGTAATTGAGGTCATCAAATCCCTTCTGCCAATCAATCAGGATCAAGGCGGTCTTGCTCATTTGTGGGGCTCCGATATTTGGTGAATGTGCCGGTCAATCTAGCAGCGCAAAGACTGTCTAAAAGGACAGAAGCCCCACGCATTTCGCCATTTGGCTTAAAGCCATCCTTTGCGCTTGAAATACAACAACGGCAGGACGGCTGACAGAACCATCAGGCCGATTGCGACCGGATAACCGAACTCCCACCCCAGTTCCGGCATGAATTCGAAGTTCATGCCATAGATGCTGGCAATCAGGGTCGGCGGCAGGAAGGCGGCGGCTGCGACCGAGAAGATCTTGATGATGTTGTTCTGTTCCAGGCTGATCATGCCAAGCGTCGCATCCAGCAGGAAGGTTACCTTGTTGGCGATGAAATTGGCGTGCTCGGTGATCGAGACAATATCGCGCGACAGGATCTTGAGCCGCGCCTTGGCATCCTTTTTAAGCCGCGCCTGTGTTGAGAGGAACAATCCCAAGCGATGCAGGTTCAAAAGGCTGTCCTTGGCCTTGCCCGACAGGTTACCGGTACGCCCGATCTGACGCAGGGTTTCGCGATGATCCGCATCCGAGCTATTCTCGTCGGGGCTGATAAAGACCTGATTGGACAGGCCTTCAAGATCGGTCGCTGTTTGCTCCATCAGGTCGGCAAGTCGATCAACAATCTGTTCAAGCAGACCAAACAGAACGGCCTCGGCGCTATTGGCAAGCGACGGACTGCGCTTAACACGACGGATGAAGGTCTTGAACGGTACTGGATCAGCATAACGCACGGTGATCAGGGTCTTTTTGACCAGAATAAACGTCACCGCCGTGGTTTGCGGCGCATCGGTGGTTGCCTTGGTCAGAACCGAAACCGTCATGAACAACGCACCGTCTTCGTCATACAAGCGCGATGAAAGTTCGATTTCCTGCATTTCTTCGCGCGTCGGTATTTCAATGCCAAAGCGTTCTTCAATCTCGTGAATTTCATCGGGCGTCGGGGCATGCAAATCGACCCAAACCGGAAGGCGTTCGGTCTTGGTCGCAGCCGGTTTGGCGCCAGATTGCTCGGACGGCGTGTTTGCGGCCTCGGTTGCCTGTCCACTGTCACCGACGGCGCTGTCAGAAGCAGCCGGACTGGCGGTATTGCCGCTGTCGGTGTTTGCGCGCACCGGGGCAAAGAATTCGTTGGTGTCCATGAGCCTCTCCGTCTCTTCCGGCTTGCCGATGGTTACGGATGCCAGTTTATTGAATGCTTGTCATGTGATGAATGCGTTTCCAAGCAACTCAGCCCTAGAATGGTAAAACCGTCTGGAACGAAAACGGATCAATATCCGCCGCCGCTCCGCGCTTTTCATTATAGGTCGCGTGCACCTGCGCCATGAATTCTTCCTTGCTGATCATCTTGTCACCATCGGCATCAAATTCCGGAAACAGCAATTCAAGCCGACGGCTTTCGGTGCGCAATCTTTGTCGGTTGGCATCCGAAGAACCGGGCAATTTTTCAACCGCGGCAAATTCACGCGCCACCAAAACATTATCGCCAGTGATATCGCGCCGCCGGAACATCCAGCTGGCATAGGCCGCAGCCTCATCCGCGCTGATCCGGCCATCCTGGTCGATATCAACCGGGTGGTATTGTTCGCGATAGACTTTGACCTGTTCGGGAATGCCCGATGGGGCGACGCCAGCGCCCCCATTTTGCTGGGCAAGCGCCTTTGCGATTGCCTCGTTCAGTCCGGGGATGTTCGACACACCGTCAACTGTCATACCGGGAACGCCGGCACCTGCACCGGAACCATCCCCATTCAGGCCATTCAGCCCTGAAAGCCCGCCCAGTCCAAACTGAGACATAAGTTCCGGATTGTTTTGCAGCTGCTGCATGATCAAGGGCAGTAATTCACGCATCTGCGGCGATGAAACTTCCGGCGAATTTGATCCGCCACCGGCCGGGTCAAGACTAAGCCCCTGTGCCGTGGCCACGCCACCCGTGACCGGGTTTACCCAGGGAACCAACGCGGCCCAGGAAAATGCACAACCCATTAATAGAATGGCAGCTTTTATCCGCAACAATCACTTCCTTCGTTTCACTGACGCTGCCCCGCGCCAGAAGACCTCGCCCCATTCGGGGGCATTTTCATTCGTGATGGCCGATAAAAACCATCAAAGATCATTTTGACATTTTGCAGGAGTTTGCCCGCGCATCAAACCCGATTGGCCATCAAATCGCAAATTGTCTTCGACAACCCCATTCAAATCCAATTCTTGAACTGGTCCATCAAAACCCAAATTCCGGTTTTTCGATGGTCTTCCCATGGGTTCCCATGGAACGGAATTGGGATTTGATGGGCAGAAGATGGATCGCCGCTGGTTTTCCTGCATTTTTGGCCGATTTCAGCCTTTCTGCATATACCGCGGAAACCCTCGAGAAGTGCCAAAACGTCACATTCTTGCCCATCAAATCCCATTGACCCCCATCATTTCCCATGGTACCCCATAAAGAGGCACAAATTCCGTGCCATGCGGGGCATATCCATTTCAGACACACGACAGTCGCAAGACAGCCCATCAGGGCCAGTGTTCTGAGATCGGTTTTTTTAATCAGGGGAATGGCGAAGTGCTGTTCACAGGGACGCACATTCACAAGCTGGACCGGAAGGGACGCGTATCCGTCCCCAAACGGTTCCGTGCGGCCCTCGATACCGAAGAATTCGCCGGCATCTACCTGTATCAATCCCACAAGGAAAGCGCGCTTGAAGGCTGCAGCCACAGCCATATGGAGCGCATTGCCGCATCGCTTGATGAACTCGACATGTTTTCTGACGAGGCCGACGATCTGGCAGACACCATCCTTGGCTCCTCGCATATGCTTCCTTACGACGGCGAAGGCCGCATCATTCTGCCCGCAGAATTGATCGAGTTCGCCCGCATCGAAGATCAGGTCGCCTTTGTCGGCCGTGGTCGCACCTTCCGCCTGTGGAACCCTGACATCTTCAAGCCCCTGCAAGAAGCCAGCCGGACCCGCACGCTTAACCGTGGTGCGACATTGAAGCTCAAACCGATGACTGAACTCCCCAAAGGTGCACCTCCCGGCACCACAACGGAGGAGGACGCATCATGAGCAAAAATGACCTAAGCTTTGCCATCGAAGATCGCCCGCACAAGCCGGTCTTGCTTCGCGAGGTCCTAGAAGCCCTTGCACCGCGTGACGGCGAGATCATGGTTGATGGTACCTTTGGCGCAGGCGGTTACTCCCGCGCCATTCTTGATTCTGCCAATTGCGAACTTTACGGCATCGACCGCGACCCGACCGCTGTTGCCACCGGCAAAAAGCTTGAAGCCGAATATGACGGCCGCTTCCACATGGTCGAGGGCTGCTTTGGCAACATGGCCAAACTTGTCCCGGCGGCAGGTGCGCAGCAGGTCGATGGTATCGTTCTTGATATCGGCGTTTCATCCATGCAGCTTGATCAGGCGGATCGCGGATTTTCGTTCCGCGAAGACGGCCCGCTTGATATGCGCATGTCGATGTCCGGCCCGACGGCGGCTGATTTCGTCAACACCGCCGAAGAAGAAGATATCGCCAACGTCATTTACCGCTATGGCGAGGAACGCGCATCGCGCAAAGTCGCGCGCAAGATTATCGAAATGCGCGCAGAGGAACCCTTTACCACCACATCCCAGCTCGCCCGTGCGGTGCGTTCTGTTGTGCGCAAATCCAAGGACGGGATTGATCCCGCCACACGGACGTTCCAGGCGCTGCGCATTTACGTCAATGACGAACTTGGCGAACTTGAACGCGCCATGGATGCCGCCGAAACGTTACTGAAACCGGGCGGTCGTCTGGTGGTTGTGACCTTCCACTCGCTCGAAGACCGGCAGGTCAAAACATTCATGAAGGAACGCTCTGGCGATCCGAACAAGATGTCACGTCGCCTGCCCGGCGAACCGGAAGTCGCCATTCCGACTTTCACGACCATCACACGCAAGGCCGTCACCGGTCAGAAAGATGAAATTCGCGCCAACCCGCGCGCACGTTCGGCAAAACTGCGCGCTGTTGCGCGCAACGACCAACCGGCTACATCGCAGGGAGGTCGCAAATGACCCGTGCGGTAACCATCATTGGCCTTGTTTTGACCATCCTGATCGGCACCGGCACCTATTGGGTCAGCCATCAGGTCGAACGTCTTGAAAAACGTTACGCAGATATTCAGTCCGACATTCTCGCCGAACAGGAAAGCATCCATGTTCTTCAGGCCGAATGGAGCTATCTGAACAATCCGGAACGTATCGAACGCCTGTCCCAGCAGTATCTGAGCCTTGCCCAGATTGACGTGCTTCAGATGGCAAGCATCGACGATCTGCCCGAAGACGCCGATCTGCATCAGTATCGCATCAACAAGTTCGGCGAGGCGGTTGCCTTCATGCCGGTCCCGCGCGCCCGTCCGGGTGATCTGATGTATGACGAGGCGGCTGATACCATGATCATTGATACCCCGTCTGTTGCGACCGAAACGGGGGGTGCACAATGAGCCTGACCCGTTTTTCATACTGGCTGCGTGGCGACCGTCCCGAACTGGGCCCGGATCAGCGCGAACGCCTTGCGCTTGAAACCGCGCGCAACCGTATCTTTATCACCGGCGCGATGTTCATCATCGGTTTTTGCTGGATCACTTATGGCCTGATTGATGCATCTGTTCTGCGTCAGGGCAATGAACCGGCTGTTGCGTCGGGAACCGATACCCGTGAACTCAAGACCGAGCGCGCCGATATCGTTGATCGCAACGGTATGCTGCTTGCGACCGACCTTCCGACCAATTCGCTTTATGCCGATGCCCGTGTCGTCAAGGATCCGGTAGAGTCGGCGGACTTGCTGTTGACCGTATTGCCCGATCTGGACCGCGATTCACTGATCCGTCATCTTAGCTCGCGCAAGGCATTCGTCTGGCTGCGCCGTAACCTGACGCCGGAACAGCAATATGACGTCAACTCGCTTGGCATTCCGGGATTGAATTTCCAGCGTGAAGAACGCCGCGTTTATCCGCATGGGCGTCTTCTGTCACATGTTCTGGGCTTCACCGACATCGACAATAACGGCATCGCCGGGGCCGAGCGCGAATTTGACAACGAATTGCGCATCAATAACGGCCCGCTGGAACTTTCGCTTGATACCCGCGTGCAATACGCGCTTGCCGAAGAAGTCGAAAACGCGATGGAAACCTACAGCGCGGTTGGTGCGGCAGGCCTTGTGATGGATGTCTATACCGGTGAAGTCGTTGCGATGACATCGCTTCCGAACTTTGACCCCCATCGCCCGGGTCAGGCCCCGGCCGATGCGCGCTTTAACCGGTCCACGCTTGGCGTTTACGAAATGGGTTCGGTGTTCAAGCTGTTTAATACGGCCATCGCCCTTGAAACCGGCACATCGACGCTGAATTCGGTCTATGACGCGACTGAACCGCTGGCAATTGGCGGGTTCCGCATTCGTGACTATCACGGCGAGAACCGCTGGCTAACCCTGCCGGAAATCCTTGTTCACAGCTCGAACATCGGATCAGCCCGCATGGCAATGGCCTTTGGCGGCGAGACCCAGCAACAATACCTTAAAAAGCTTGGCATGCTCGACAAACCGCAGATCGAGCTTCCTGAAGTTGGCGGACCGCTTGTGCCCAATCCGTGGCGCGACATCAACACCATGACGATTTCATTCGGTCATGGTCTGGCCGTGACCCCGCTTCAGGTTGTCAGTGGCATTTCCACCCTTGTGAATGGTGGTATTCGCCGCCCTGCGACCATCCTTAAACAGGACGGCGCACCGGCAGGCGAACGTGTATTTTCCCAGAAAACGTCGGAACTGCTGCGTCGCCTGATGCGACTGGTCGTAACTGACGGTTCTGGCAAGAACGCCGAAGTGGCGGGTTACTTCCTTGGTGGGAAGACCGGCACTTCGGAAAAACTCGTGAACGGGCGCTATGTCAAGAACGCCCGCATGTCGACCTTTGTCGCCGCCTTCCCGATGCAGGACCCGAAATATGTGGTTCTGGTGACGTTGGACGAGCCCAAAGGCACTAAAGAAACTTATGGATTTGCCACAGCAGGTTGGGTGTCCGCCCCTGCTGTTGGCAAGGTTGTGACACGTATTGCTCCCCTTTTGGGCATTGAACCGGCGAATGCGAAGGCGCCGGAGATTGAGCAAGCGCTGCAGATCGAACTTCGCAAGGGGGAACGCAAACTTGCGTCTTTCTGAGCTCATGGCAGGTGATCAAGCGGCATTGAAACATGCCGAAGGACAGGACCCGGATATCACGGGCCTGACAGCAGACTCACGCACCGTGAAGGATGGCTATATGTTTGCCGCCCTGTCCGGTGCCCGAGACGATGGTTCCAAGTATATCGCCGATGCGATCAAGCTTGGTGCCGCGGCCATCCTTGCAAAGGATGGAACGCCAAGACCGGCAGCCCCCACAGTTCCGCTGATCCCGGTGGAAAACCCGCGCAAACGTTATGCCCAGCTTGCCGCCCGTTTCTATGGCAAGCAGCCAGCAAACATCGCGGCGATCACCGGTACCAACGGCAAAACATCCACGGCGATCTTTACCGAGCAGCTCTGGACGATCCTTGGCAACATGTCAGGATCGATCGGAACGCTTGGCATTCGCGCCGCTGGGGCAAAAATCCCCGGTTCGCTGACGACGCCCGATCCGGTTGCCCTGCATCAAAGTCTTGATGAAATGTGTGGCATTGGTGTTACCCATGTCGCGATGGAGGCAAGCTCGCACGGGCTTGATCAGTACCGCCTGGATGGCGTGAAGGTCACCGTTGCCGCCTTTACCAACCTGTCGCGTGATCATCTTGATTATCATGGCACGTTCGAAAAATACTTTGCCGCCAAGGCCCGCCTGTTCTCGGACCTTCTGGTTGCCGATGGCACGGCTGTGCTGAATGCCGATGTTGAACAGTTCGATCTTTTGAAAAAACTTTGCGCCAAGCGCGGTGTGAATGTCCTGTCCTATGGCGAGAACGCCGACGACATCAAACTGATCAAGGCAACACCGGACAGCACCGGCACCAAGCTCCGCCTTATGGCAAACAAGGGCGAATACAATATTCACCTGCCGTTGATGGGAAGCTTCCAGGTGATGAACGCACTGGCAGCCCTTTCCATCGTGGTGGCATCGGGTGCCGACCTTGATCAGGCGGTTCTGGCCCTTGAAAAACTTGAAGGTGTCCGTGGTCGATTGGAACTGGTTGGCAAGACAAGCTTCGGCGCACCGGTATTTGTTGATTACGCCCACACGCCAGATGCCCTTGAAACTGTGATCAAGGCGGTCCGTCCGCATTGCAAAGGCCGCATCGTTTGTGTATTCGGGGCCGGTGGAGACCGTGATACCGGCAAACGCCCGTTGATGGGGCAGGTTGCGCACGATTTTGCCGATATTGCCATCATCACCGATGACAATCCGCGCAGCGAGGACCCGGCCACCATTCGTGCCGCCATCAAGGCAAAATGCGAAGGTGCTGTTGAGATCGGTGATCGCGCCGAGGCCATCAAACGCGGCATTGGCATCCTGCAGCGTAACGATGTCCTTATTATTGCCGGAAAAGGCCATGAAAGAGGCCAAGTTGTCGGCGATACGGTTCTTCCATTCGATGACGCATCCGTCGCCCGCAGCATCCTTGCTGGTGGCAACTGAACATAAATACCGTTACGGCGCTTTGGCCGTAATGGCCTGACCGGAAAGAAAGTGACGTTATGACGAAGGCTGTTTTATGGACGGCAAAGGATGCCGAAACCGCAACTGGTGGCAAAACCACTGGGGAATGGACGGTAGCCGGCATTTCAATCGACAGCCGCAAAGTCAGCGAAGGCGATCTTTTCATCGCCCTTAAAGGCCCGAATTTCGACGGTCACAAATTCGCCCAGGCCGCCCTTGATGCCGGTGCACATGCCGTCATGGTCTCGGATGCCAAGGGCATCACCGATACCGACAAGGTTCTTCTGGTGGATGACACGATGGCAGCCCTTGAGCGCCTTGGCCTTGCCGGACGAGCGCGCAGCAAAGCCAAAATCGTTGCCATCACCGGCAGTGTCGGGAAGACCGGCACCAAGGAAGCGCTTAAATACGTGCTGTCCCAACAGGGGAAAACCCATGCAAGCCCGGCCAGCTTCAACAATCATTGGGGCGTACCGATCACCTTGGCGACCCTGCCCGCCGATGCCGACTTTGGCGTTTTTGAGATCGGCATGAACCATCCGGGCGAAATCAGCAAGCTTGTTAAAATGGTCAAGCCAAGTGTCGCCGTGATCACAACCGTGGTCGGCGCCCACACCGAATTTTTCAAGGACGAAGCCGAAATTGCCATGGCCAAGGCCGAGATTTTCGATGGTCTAGATCAGGATGGTACGGTCATTCTGAACCGTGACAACATGCATTACTTCGCCCTTGCCCGCCGTGCCAAGGAACTTGGCCTTGGCAACGTCAAATGTTTTGGCACCGATGCCATGGCGAACTACCGCCTGTTTGAGGCCAACATCGTCACCGATGGCAGTGCCGTCCGCGCGCGTGTTGGTGGACGCGACCTTGAATATTTCATCGGTTGCCCTGGCGAACACTGGGTTTTGAATTCGCTTGCGGTGCTCGGATGTGTTGACGCGATTGGTGCGGACCCAGTACGTGCCGCGCAAGATCTGGCGGATGTCACGCCGCCTGCCGGTCGCGGTGAAACACACACGATCAACCTGCCATCCGGGGATGGTACCTTTACCCTGATTGATGATGCCTATAACGCCAACCCGACGTCGATGATGGCGGGGATCAAGGTCCTGTCACAGACCAAACCAGGTGACGGCGGACGCAAGATTGCCGTTCTGGGCGAAATGCGCGAACTCGGCGATATTGCGCCGAAAATGCATGCCGATCTGCATCAACCGCTGACTGCACTTGAAATTGATCGGGTTTACTCGGTTGGGCCGATGATGGCTGAACTCGACAAAACCCTGCCTTCCGAACGAAATGCCGGCCATTTTGATACTGCCGAGGACGCAATTGAGCCAATCAAGGCCGATTTGCGCGATGGCGATGTGGTTTTGGTCAAAGGATCGCTTGGCATTTACGTTTCGAAAATTGTATCGGCCTTAAAATCCTGTGGCGTGGTGGAATAACCCACAACCGCAACAGGATAAGTCGCAAAAGGAACGACCAGAGCAATGCTCTATAATCTGCTTTATCAATTTGCTGATCAGATGCCGGTACTGAACCTGTTTCGGTATATCACCTTCCGTACGGGTGGTGCGATCATCACGTCGCTTGTGCTTGCCTTTGTGATCGGCCCGCACCTGATCAACTGGTTGCGTTCCAAACAAAGCGAAGGCCAACCGATCCGCGAAGACGGCCCTGAAAGCCACCTTTTGACCAAAAAAGGCACGCCGACCATGGGCGGGCTATTGTTGTTGCTGTCTACATCGATTGCCACCCTGCTGTGGGCAGACCTCACCAACCCTTATGTCTGGGCGGTTTTGCTGGTTACGATCGGCTATGGCTTCCTTGGTTTCCTTGATGACTTCCTGAAAGTTTCCAAGCGCAATACCAAAGGCCTTCCGGGCAAGCTCAAGCTTCTTGGGCAGTTTTCCATCGCGGCCCTTGCTGCCTGGTGGATTTCGTATAACACCGCCGATCCGCTTTCGACCGCACTTGCCTTCCCGTTCTTCAAAAATTTCCTTCTGGATCTTGGCTGGTTCTTTGTGCCGTTTGCCATGTTTGTCATGGTCGGTGCCTCGAACTCGGTGAACCTGACCGATGGCCTTGATGGTCTGGCGATTGTGCCGGTAATGATTGCCGCGGCCAGCTTTGCGCTGATTACCTATCTGATCGGTAACGTTCAGTTCGCTGAATATCTTCAGGTTCACTACGTTGCCGGTTCTGGTGAGTTGACCATTTTCCTTGGCGCACTGGTCGGTGCTGGTCTTGGTTTCCTTTGGTACAACGCCCCGCCTGCGATGGTGTTTATGGGGGATACCGGATCGCTCGCGCTTGGTGGCGCATTGGGTGCGGTTTCGGTTGTCACGAAGCATGAACTGGTTCTGGCGATCATTGGTGGTCTGTTTGTTCTGGAAACCCTGTCGGTGATTATTCAGGTCGGGTCCTACAAACTGACCGGCAAACGCGTGTTCCGCATGGCGCCACTTCATCACCATTTCGAGAAAAAGGGCTGGCAGGAACCGACCATCGTGATCCGGTTCTGGATCATTGCCGTGATCCTTGCCCTGGTTGGACTTGCAACCCTGAAACTTCGTTAAGGACATTTTGAATTGATTGATCTTTCACATCTGCGCGGCAAAACCATTGCGGTTCTGGGTCTTGGGAAATCCGGACTTGCCAGTGTGAAAGCATTGATCAATGCAGGTGCCATCGTCTGGGCGTGGGATGACAATGTGTCATCTCGTGAACAACTTGAACCGCTTGGTCTTGCCCCGATCAATCTGGCGGAATGTGACTGGACAGAACCCGACATGCTGGTGATCAGCCCGGGCATTCCATCCACCTTCCCGACCCCGCATCCGGCGGCCGAAAAGGCACGCCGTGCGGGCAAACCGATCATTTGCGACGTCGAATTGCTGTGCACAGCACAGCCCGATGTCCCGACGCTGGCGATCACAGGCACCAACGGCAAATCAACCACCACAGCGCTGACCGCCCACATCATCGGGCAGGCCGGGATCAAGACGCAGGCGGGCGGCAACCTTGGCAACGCGGCCCTTGGGCTTGAGCCATCGAACGCCGATGATTGTTTGGTGCTTGAGCTGTCATCCTATCAGCTTGAACTGCTTGAACATGCGGCCTTTGATGCCTGCGCGCTTTTGAACATTACGCCGGATCATCTGGATCGCCATGGTGGACTGGATGGCTATATCGGCGCCAAGCACCTGATCTTTGCCCGCGCAAAGGGTCCGAAATGGGCGATCATTTCCGTTGATGACGAGCCTTGTGCGAAAATGGCGGTTGAGCTGGCCCGTGAAGGCGGTCGTCACATTATCGAGGTTTCGGTCAAACAACCGGTCGATCACGGCATCTATGTTGATGCAGATGGCTGGCTGATTGATGACATGACCGGTGCGCAAACCCGTATTCTGGACCTTGCGACCGTCACCCACATGCCCGGACGCCATAACTGGCAAAACATTGCCTTTGCCTATGGGCTGTGTCGTGCGCGCGGTGTGGATGCCACCCGGATCATTGACGGGATCATGTCCTTCCCGGGTCTGGCCCATCGACAGGAATTGCTCGGCACCATTGACGGCGTTGTGTTTGTCAATGACAGCAAGGCTACCAATGCCGAGGCATCGGCAAAGGCGCTTTCGGCCTATCGCAACATCTACTGGATTGCCGGTGGCAAACCCAAGGAAGGAGGGATTGAGGGATTGCAGGAATTCTATCCCCACATCAAGAAGGCCTATCTGATTGGTGCTGCGACCAACGAATTTGCCGAAACCCTTGGTAATGATCTGCCATGGGAGAAATGCGAAACCCTTGATGTGGCAACCAAAAAGGCCTTTGCCGATGCCAAGGCCAACGGCGATGACAAACCGGTGGTGATGCTCACCCCGGCCTGTGCATCGTTTGATCAGTTCAAAAGCTTTGAGGCGCGCGGCGATGCATTCCGCGTTCTGTACAACGCATTGGCGGGTGGTGACATGACCGGGAAGGCAAACGCATGAAGTCCCTGTTTGGTCATAACACGAATATCGCCTTTTCGCGTGCCGATACCTCCGTTCTAGGGATCTGGTGGTGGACGGTCGATCGCTGGTTGCTGGCGGCCATCATCCTTCTTATGGGGATTGGCGCGCTTCTGGTGATGTCGGCAAGTCCGCCGGTTGCTGATCGCATCAATGTTGACAGTTTCCACTTCGTCACCCGCCAGTTCATTTTCCTTGGCATGGCGACAGTCTGCATGTTTGCCATTTCGCTGTTGCCGGTGAAATGGGTGCGGCGTCTGGCGTCCTTCATGTTTCTGGGTGTGCTCTTTTTGCTGATCATCACCCCGTTCATCGGATCAGACATCAAGGGCGCAGTACGCTGGATCAACGTTGCTGGGATCAACCTGCAACCGTCCGAATTCCTCAAACCGGCCTTTGCAGTTGTCATTGCCTGGATGTTTGCCGAAGGACGTTTGAACCCCAATTTCCCGGGCTATATCGTTTCAAGCCTGATGCTGGCGGTTTGTATCTTCCTTCTGATGATCCAGCCGGACTTTGGCCAGACCGTTGTCATCACATCGATCTGGTCGGTGCAGATCTTCCTAGCCGGACTTCCGATCATTCTGGTGTTCTGTTTGGGGCTTGGCGCAGTTGGACTGGCCGTCACAGCCTATCTGATCCTGCCGCACGTTCAGTCGCGTGTAGACCGCTTCCTTGATCCGGCATCTGGTGACAGCTATCAGATTGAACGATCAATGGAAGCCTTCATGAGTGGCGGCATCATGGGCCGCGGCCCGGGTGAAGGCTGGGTCAAGAACTCCATCCCCGATGCCCATTCCGACTTTATCTTTGCTGTTGCGGGCGAGGAATTCGGCCTTCTGTTCTGCGTGCTGGTCGTTGGTGTCTTTACCTTTATCATCATGCGTGGTCTTTCGCGCCTGATGGGGGAACGCAACCTGTTTGTCGTTCTGGCCGTCACCGGCATTCTGGTTCAGTTCGGATTGCAGGCCGTGATCAACATGGCATCGACCCTGCAGCTGGTCCCGCCAAAGGGCATGACGTTGCCGTTCGTATCTTACGGTGGGTCGGCAACGATCGGGATTGCGATTGGCATGGGCTTTGTTCTGGCGTTGACGCGAAAACGGCCCGGCGAATAATCGCCATCACCCGTTTAAAACTTTCTGCATCAAAACGACAAAATCAGGTGTTATTCCACGCCCGGTTTGAAGGGATATTAACCTTTGTCGGGTTCTGATGGGGGTAACTGTCGGGGACCCTCCCCGCACTGCCGTCGTTTTAGATGTGGACAAGATGACTGACTTCGCTAACCCAGAATTTTCTGCCGTCGAGACACCGCTCGCAGGTCAGGTGATCGCCGTAACATCCGGTGGTACTGGCGGGCATATGTTTCCGGCTGTTGCCTTGTCCAAATCGCTGGTGCGTCGTGGTGCAAAGGTCCTGTTTTTCACCGATGCCCGTGCCGCACGCTATACCGAAGGCGTTGAAGGCGTCGAAACCGTCATCCTGCCGGCCGGCGGCATTGCCGGCAAAGGCATCAAGGGCCGCCTGACCGGTGCCGCCCGGCTTGGCCTTGGCACGCTTAAGGCCCGCAAACGGATCAAAAAGACCAAACCCGCGGCCGTGATCGGCTTTGGCGGTTATGCCTCTATCCCGGCGACCATGTCGGCCAAGTGGCTTGGCATTCCCTATGCCATTCATGAACAAAACGCGGTTTTGGGCCGGGCCAACCGTCTTGTTGCCAGCAACGCACAGCGCATCGCGACATCCTTTGCCAAGGTCACGATGATTGCATCAAGTGACGAGGCCAAAGTGATCTGGACGGGAAATCCGGTCCGTGCCGAAGTCGCTGCCCTTGCCGCAACCGAATACGAAGCCCCGGCCAGCGATGGGCCGATCCGCCTTCTGATAACAGGTGGCTCACAGGGCGCACGCATCCTGTCGGAAGTTCTGCCAACCGCGCTGGTCAATCTGCCGGAAGCCATCCGCAAACGCCTGATTGTTACCCAGCAGGCGCGCGAAGAAGATATCGATACGGTACGCAAGACCTATGACGGATCGCAAATCGACGTTACCCTGGCATCCTTCATCAATGATATCCCCGACCGCCTGCGCGATTGCCATCTGGTGATTGCCCGTTCAGGGGCGTCGACGGTGGCGGAACTGACGGCTGCCGGCCGTCCGGGTTTTCTCGTCCCACTGCCCCATGCCATTGATGATCATCAGCGTTACAATGCCCAGCAGATCGAAGACGCGGGTGGTGCGTGGCTGATGCCACAAGAACGTTTTAGCAGCGAGGCCGTCACAGACCGCCTGGCAAAACTTTTAACCAACCCCGCGGCACTTACCCGTGCGGCAAAGGCCGCCAAAAGCAGCGGGCGTGCCAACGCCGCGGAGCGTTTGGCTGACATGGTGCTGGATATGCTGGGCCTTAACCCAGCAGGAAGCCCGGATAACAAGAACATGACGCAAGACCGAGGAGACTCTCAATGAACACCCTGCCGCTCAACATCGGCACCATCCACTTTGTCGGTATTGGTGGCATCGGCATGTCCGGTATTGCCGAAATCCTCAATAACCTCGGCTATTCCGTTCAGGGGTCGGACATTTCAGACAATGCCAATGTGCAGCGCCTGCGCGCCCTTGGCATCAAGGTCTTTGTCGGCCACAAGGAAGAAAACGTCGAAGACGCCAAGGTTGTTGTGATTTCAACTGCTGTCAAACCAACCAACCCTGAAGTTGTTGCCGCGCGCGCCGCAATGATCCCGGTCGTGCGTCGTGCTGAAATGCTGGCCGAATTGATGCGCCTTAAGGCGGCCATTGCGATTGGCGGCACGCACGGCAAAACCACGACAACGTCGCTGGTTGCAACAATGCTGGATGCGGCCGGTCTTGATCCGACTGTGATCAATGGCGGGATCATTAATTCATACGGCACCAACGCACGTTTGGGCGAAAGTGACTGGATGGTGGTCGAAGCCGATGAATCTGATGGTACCTTTGTCAAAGTACCGTCGACGATTTCAGTCGTGACCAACATTGACCCGGAACATCTGGATCACTGGAAAGATTTCGATCAACTGCGCGAAGCCTTCAAGAACTTCGTTCAGAACATCCCGTTCTATGGCTTTGCCGTTCTGTGCATCGACCATCCCGAGGTTCAGGCTCTTATCGGGCGCGTCACGGATCGTCGCATTTTCACGTTCGGCTTTTCACCGCAGGCCGATGTCCGTGCTGTTAATGTCCGCACCAATATCGGCGACACGGTCTTTGATGTCGTGATCCGCGAACGCGTCGATAGCGAAGAACGCGTGATCAAGGACGTCCGTTTGCCGATGGTGGGGGATCATAACGTTTCCAACTCGCTGGCGGCGATTACGGTCGCGCTTGAACTTGGCATCCCGGATGAGAAAATCGTCTCCGCCTTTGATGGCTTTACGGGCGTTAAACGCCGATTCACCAAAACCGGTGAAGTCGATGGTGTCACCATTATCGACGATTACGGTCACCACCCTGTGGAAATCAAGGCGGTACTGAAGGCCGCCCGTCAGGCAACCCAGAACAACGTGATTGCTGTGGTTCAGCCGCACCGTTATTCGCGCCTGCATGACCTGTTTGAAGATTTCTGCACCTGCTTTAACGATGCTGACAGCGTGATCGTCGCCGACGTTTACGAAGCCGGTGAAACCCCGATTGAAGGCGCATCGCGTGATGCTCTAGTAGAAGGCCTGCGCAACCGTGGCCATCGCCATGTCAGCGCACTTGAAGGGCCGGAAAAACTGGCCGAAGTCATCAAAGCCGAAGCAAAGCCGGGCGATCTTGTCGTTTGCCTTGGCGCTGGTTCCATCAGCGCATGGGCAAATGCCCTGCCCGCCCAACTTGAAGCGATCAAGAACTGAGGCAGACATGAGCACGCCGAAACACCATACGCCCCTGATCGACCGCCTGCCCAAGGTGCGTGGCAAGCTGCGTGAAGGCGCACAACTTGCCAAAGTCACCTGGTTTCAGGTTGGCGGCCCGGCAGACGTGATGTTTCGCCCAGAAGACGAAGCCGACCTTGCTGCCTTCCTGAAAGGAAAACCGGCAGATATGCCAGTAACCGTGATCGGGGTTGGCTCTAACCTGTTGGTGCGCGATGGCGGTATTCGTGGCGTTGTCATCCGCCTTGGCCGCCCGTTTACCAATGTGGTGGTTGAAGATGGCGCGGTTCACGCCGGTGCCGGTGCGCTTGATCTTAATGTTGCACAAACTGCACAGATGAACGGCATTGCCGGTCTGGAATTTCTGTCTGGCATTCCCGGCACGATCGGCGGGGCGTTACGCATGAATGCCGGGGCCTATGGCACCGAAATCAAGGATGTCCTTGTATCGGCAACCGCAATTGACGGCAGCGGTAATATCCATACCGTCACCCCCGATGAAATGAACATGACCTATCGGCATTGCGGCGTTCCAGAGGACTGGATTTTCACGTCTGCAATCTTGCGCGCATCGTCTGGTGATCCTGAAGACATCGCCAAACGCATGGATGAAATCCAGAAGTCGCGGGCAGAATCGCAACCGATCAAATCGCGTACCGGTGGCTCAACCTTTGCCAATCCGGTCCCAAAACGCGCATGGGAAGTCATTGATGCGGCCGGGTGTCGCGGACTTAAAATCGGCGGTGCGCAAATGTCCGAGCAGCACTGCAATTTCATGATCAATACGGGCAACGCCACAGCCCTTGATCTTGAACAGCTTGGCGATGAAGTCCGCAGACGTGTCAAAGAACATAGCGGCGTTGAGCTGCGCTGGGAAATTCGGCGCATCGGTGAGCGCCTTGGCCACTCGATCATAGGAAAAGACGCATGAGCAAACATGTCGCTGTCATTCTGGGCGGTTGGTCAGCAGAACGGGAAGTTTCCCTGTCCTCAGGGCACGAATGCGCCAAAGCGCTGCGTGAAAAAGGTTATCAGGTTACCGAGATCGATGCGACGCGTGACCTTGCAAGCCAACTTGTGGCGATTGATCCCAAACCCGATGTGATCTTTAACGCCCTGCATGGCCGCTGGGGTGAAGACGGCGCGGTTCAGGGCCTGCTTGAAATCATGAACATCCCCTATACCCATTCCGGTGTTCGGGCATCGGCAATCGCCATGGACAAGATGTCCGCCAAGGCAATGTTTGCCGAATATGAAATTCCCTGCGCCCGCCATGTCTGGGTCACGCGCGAAGACATCGCATCGGGCAAGGCATTGCCACCGCCCTATGTTTTGAAACCCAATAACGAGGGATCCTCGGTCGGGGTTGAAATCATCCTGACGGCCGAGGAAGAACAAAATATGCTGGCCCGTGATTGGGTCCATGGTGAAGGCGTCATGCAGGAAGAATTCATTCCCGGGCGCGAAATGACCGTAGCCGTCAAGGATGGCGAGGCGATGGAAGTCATCGAAATCCTGACCGGCAATCACGCCTTTTATGATTTTGAATCCAAGTATGCCCAGGGCGGGTCCGAACATATCGTTCCTGCCGACATCGAAGGTGATTTGCGCGATCGACTGCAACGTCACGCCGAAGAAGCTTATAAGGCGCTTGGCTGCCGGGGTGTAGCACGGGCTGATTTCCGCTATGACCCAGAAAACGACCGTTTGGTGATCCTTGAGATTAACACCCAACCGGGGATGACGCCGACATCACTGGTACCGGATGCCGCACGCCATGACGGAATGAGCTTTGCCGACATCGTTGCATGGATGGTGGAGGATGCATCGTGCGAACGCTAGAAGAACAGGCCCGCGAACGGCGCGAAAAGCTTGATAAGCAACATAGCGTTGGCACCAACGTCAAAAAGATCGCGCGGGTCATGTGGTGGACCGGCTTCATTGGTGCCATCGTGATTGTTCCGACTGCCCTTGTTTATACCGGCAAGGCCGATAGATGGATGAGCATAGCGACGCAGGAAAGTGTTCGGCTTTCTGCCGCGTTTGGCATGACGGTCAAGAACATCGAAGTTTCAGGTCGCGAAAAAACCGACCCGAATGCCCTTTTGGCAGCCATCGGACAAAAGCCGGGCACACCGATCATTACATTTGATGTCGACGCAGCCCGCGAACGCATCGAAGAGCTTTCATGGATCCGAAGTGCGACCGTCGAACGCCAGTTGCCCGATACCCTCATCGTTTCGGTTGTTGAGCGCAAACCACTGGCGATCTGGCAAACCGAGGGTCGCGATCATGTTTTGATCGATGGCGATGGCGAGCAACTTCAGAATTACGAACTTGGCGATTACCTTGATCTGCCGGTTCTTGTCGGTGACGATGCACCGAAAAGTGCGGCGGAGATGCTGACCACCCTGCAATCCATTCCACACCTTTATGAACAGATCACCGGTGCCCAGCGCATCGGGCATCGTCGCTGGAACATCCAGCTTGCCAACGGCATGTTCATTCGCCTGCCCGAAGAAAACATGGAAAAGGCATGGCAGCGCCTTGAAGTCCTTGATCGCGAACACAGTATCCTTGATCGCGATGTTCTGATTGTTGATTTGCGCCTGCCCGACCGGACATTTGTCCGCCTCACACCCGGTGCCGCGGAACAAAGGCGCAATCCACCAAAGAAGGAGGGCGCGGTCTGAATTGACCGCCCCGAAACCCTCCCCATCCGGCGCCCCGTTTCAGACGCGTAAGGCACTGACATGCGCAATATCATGATTGTTTTTCCACCTTCTTTGCGTAGTTTCGCATGAAGATGCGTTATGCGACGGTCTGCCTTAACCAAATTGCAACCGCTTTTGATCGAAAACAGGCTTAATAAGGTACGGTCAAAAAAGTCCGACCACATAACCCATAAAAATTCAGAGCATTCAATTGGCACGCGGCAAAACCAGATCAGGATTGATTGCGGCTTTGGACATTGGAACGTCCAAGGTCTGCTGCTTTATTGCGCGACGTGAAAAGGACCAACCGCCAAAAATCATCGGCATTGGTCACAACATGTCCAAGGGCCTGCAAAGTGGATCAATTTCCAATCTTGATGCCGCACAGGAAGTCGTGCTTGCCGCGGTCAACGCCGCTGAAAAAATGGCTGGCCAGACCATCGACTCTGTCATTGTCAATCTGTCTGGCGGTCGACCGGAATCCGAAACCCACACGGTTGAGCTTCCGCTTGGCTCCCGCCCGATTGGCAATCTTGAGATCCGGAAACTCAATGACCAGAAGGAAGCCCTTCTGCGTCAGGCTGGTGATGAGCTGATCCATACTGTCCCGTTGGGTTTCCGCCTTGACGGTGCCAACACCATGAATGATCCGCGCGGCATGTATGGATCGACCCTTGGTCTTGATCTGCATTTTGTCCGCACCCAAACCGCACCCTTGCGCAATCTTGGCACCCTTCTGGCACGTTGCCACCTTGCGATTGAGGAAACGGTCGTCACCCCCCTGGCATCGGGTCTCTCGGCCTTGACAGCCGATCAGCGCGATCTGGGCGCGACCGTGATTGATATGGGCGCAGGCACCACAAGTGTGGCAGTCTTTAATGCCGGTCAGGTGGTCTACACCACCTCGATCCCGGTGGGCGGCGCGCATGTCACGCGCGATATCGCCTATGGGCTCAATACATCGCTTAATCATGCCGAACGCATGAAAACCCTGCATGGTAGTGCCCTGACCTCACCGTCCGATGATCAGGAAATCCTCGCGGTTCCGACCATCGGCGATGAGGACGAAAACAATTTCAATCATGTGCCGCGCTCGATGCTGATCAACATCATCAAGCCGCGACTTGAAGAAACGTTCGAATTGATCCGCGATCAGCTGGAAGAACATGGTTTGTCGCAAATCGGTGGACGCAGCATCGTTCTAACCGGTGGTGCCAGCCAATTGAACGCCATTGCCGATCTTGCCAGCCAGATGTTTGAACGTCCGGCCACGATTGCCCTGCCGCACGGTGTTTCGGGCCTTGCCGAAGCCACCGCTGGACCTGCTTTTTCGGCCTGTTCGGGGCTGTTGTTGCGCGCTGTTGCCCAACAAAACGATCCGCTGAGCGAAGCCATGGCGCAAATCCGTCAATCGGGTGGGCGTTGGGGCCGTTTGGGTGCCTGGTTCAAAGAGAACTTCTAGTTCGCACGCCCAAACGCACTTTTTTATCCATTTTCCCGAAAACTTTTAGCCGCATTAAGAAGGCAATAACTCTTTGCCAGCTAAAACGGACTCGGAGGTCTTTGTGCCCGAAGTATTTCTGGCACGCACAGGCAAAGGGAAGGCTTGTGTAGGACCCTCAGCTCTAAAGCGCGGAGAGGAAGAGCAAACAATGAGTACAATCAGTTTTTCCGTTCCTGAAACGGAAGAAAACCTAAAACCAAAGATCACCGTTATCGGTGTCGGTGGTGCCGGCGGCAACGCCGTTAACAACATGATCGCATCCGAACTTGAAGGATGTGATTTCGTTGTTGCCAACACCGATTCTCAGGCCCTGACCCAGGCAAAAGCAACACGCAAGATGCAGCTTGGTCGAAAGATTACCCAGGGTCTGGGTGCAGGCGCACGTCCGGATGCGGGTAGTGCCGCCGCCGAAGAATCCATTGAAGAAATTCAGGCGCAGCTTGAAGGCAGCCACATGGTATTCATCACCGCCGGTATGGGCGGTGGTACGGGTACCGGTGCAGCCCCGGTCATTGCACGTGCGGCCAAAGAAGCCGGCATTCTGACCGTTGGTGTTGTTACCAAGCCGTTCCATTTCGAAGGCACGCGCCGCATGCGCACCGCCGAACAGGGTATCGAACAGCTTCAGCAGTATGTCGACACCCTGATTATCATTCCGAACCAGAACCTGTTCCGGGTCGCGAATGAAAAAACAACCTTCGCAGATGCCTTCCAGATGGCTGATGACGTTCTGCGCAACGGTGTCCGTTCGATTACCGATCTTATGATGGTCCCGGGTCTTGTGAACCTTGACTTTGCCGATATCCGCACTGTCATGAGCGAGATGGGCAAAGCCATGATGGGTACCGGCGAAGCATCGGGTGAAAAACGTGCACTTGAAGCTGCCGAAGCCGCAATAGCCAATCCGCTTCTTGAAGATGCCTCCATGAAGGGTGCCCGTGCGGTCCTGATCAACATCACCGGCGGCATGGATATGGCGCTGTATGAAGTTGACGAAGCCGCCAACCGCATCCGCGAGGAAGTTGCATCCGAAGCCAACATCATCTTCGGTTCGACCTTCGATCCGACCATCGAAGGTGCGCTTCGCGTTTCTGTTGTAGCAACCGGTATAGACGCCGAAGAAGTTCGCCGTCCGCAGCCGACCACTGTTTCTGTTGCACAGCCTGTTTCCCAGAAACCGGCAGAACAGCCGGCCGCGGCACCGTCCTTCGCACAACATGGCGCTGGCAACGCAGCAGCCGCTGCTGCCCACAACACGGGTGCTGGTGACTATGCGGGTGGCGCGTCGGTTGATCACATTCCTGCTGATCGCTTTGCTGCCACCGGTAGCGCACAGCAGCCGGAAATCAGCCATCAGGCAGAAGCACAGGAAACCGGTTCGATTGAACTGGGCCAGACGGTCCTGAAACCGAAACCTGTTCTGCGTGCAGACAAGCCGGTCCAGAAACCCACCAGCAACGGCGACATGGCTTTCATTCCGCCGCGTGCTGTAACGCCAAGCGAAGCTGAGCACGCTCAGCACAGCCCGGACGTATTCGAAGCAGCCGATGCCCAGAATGCAACCTCGCCGCGCTCGGTTCTGAGCAGCCTGTTTGGCAAGAACAAGACCGCCAAGGAACCGCATAACTATGCGGAGCCGAAAGTCTCGCAGCCGCAGGCACCTGCACCACGCCAGACCGAGATGCCGCTTGGCGAGGACAGCGAACATGTCATGAAGAAGGAGCCTGCTTCCCGGGGCAAGACGCAAGGTGCGTCTGACGACCTTCTTGAAATTCCGGCCTTCCTTCGTCGTCAGGCCAACTGACGACGATCTCCGCGCGAAGATGGGGAAGGCTTAATGCCTTCCCCTTTTTTTTGGACGCACCAGCTTGGACGACGCTGTAATTCGGCAATTGTGACCAAAGCCCGTAAGCCATACGGTTACAACCGGCGCCAAATGCCCAGCGGAAATGAATTTTATTCATTAATTTCAAAGCACTATGAAGTTTACAAAGCGTAACAAAGAGTGATTTGAGTGATTGTTCGATCAACAGTAGTGTTCCAAACTAACAAAGCAGGGGCCAACCAATTCGAAGGTGGCTTTGAACATGCTTTGACGTTGATTGATGACAAACTGACTGACCTGATTTGGGGGTTCCTGTGAACAATATTGCCGATCTTGGTTCTGCTATCACGCAGACTGGCTTTTCCGGCGACGGTTATGTGCTCCAGCGCACGCTCAAAGCCTCTATCGGCTGTGCCGGTGTTGGTCTGCATTCCGGTCAGAAGATTCGCATTACCCTTCACCCTGCCCCTGCCGATCATGGCATTGTATTCCGCCGCACGGACCTGGATGACCAGCCGCTGTTTCCGGCACGTTACGATGGCGTGATCGATACCCGTCTTTGCACCTGCCTTGGTGATGCAGCACGGGGCATCAAGATCGGGACCATCGAACATCTGATGGCTGCCCTTGCCGGTACGCGCATTGATAACGTGCTCATCGATATCGACGCCGACGAAGTTCCGGTCATGGATGGCAGCTCCGCACCCTTTAACTTCCTGATTGATTGCGTTGGCATCGAAGAACTTGATGCTCCGCGTCAGGTCATCGAAGTCCTGAAACCGGTTGAAGTCGAATATAACGGCTGCACCGCACGGGTTGAACCGGCCAACGGGTTCGAAATCGATTTCGAAATCGATTTCGCCAGCAAGGCCATTGCCAACCAGCGCATGTCCGTAAAGTTCGATGACGGTGTGTTTGTTGCCGACATCGCACGTGCCCGCACCTTTGGCTTCCTGCATGAGGTTGAAGCCATGCGTTCTGCCGGTCTTGCCCGTGGTGGTTCGCTTGATAACGCAGTTGTTCTTTCCGGTGACGAAGTCATGAACGAGGAAGGCCTGCGTTACGAAGACGAATTCGTCCGCCACAAGATCCTTGATGCGCTGGGCGATCTTTATACCGCCGGCAACCAGTTGCAGGGCAAGGTCACTGCCTACAAATCCGGTCACCATGTAAACAATCTGCTGCTGCAGGCGTTGCTGGCCGACGAAGACGCCTATCGTGTTGTTCCGCTGACCAAGGCGGCCTTGCGCGGCGTTTCCGAGCCAATGCTTGCCACCGCCTGAAATCAGGTGTCACTGGCATCCAAATTAAGAAAATGGCGGCCCGCGTGGTCGCCTTTTTTGTTTTCGACGTTGGTTTTCAGTCTTCTGATCCCCGTCACAGCATTTAACATGGAATAAAAGTCGGCATTTGACGACACAACTACTTGCCCAAGCACGCCCTTCGCATGATATAGTCCGGCGGATTTTACGGTGAGTGCGTCAAAAATTTCGAGGATACGTCACAGTGCTAAGTACCGTTCGCGCCAAACACGTCATTGCAACTCTCGGCCTGTCGCTGATGCTTGCGGCATGTTCAAGCAATGATGCGCCGGAATATGTCGAACGTCCGGTTTCCGAACTGTATAACGGCGCGCAGGATCTGCTTGACGCCAAGGAATACCAACAGGCGGCCGAGGCATTTGACGAAGTCGAACGTCAGCACCCCTATTCGGTTTGGGCGACCAAGGCGACCCTGATGTCGGCTTATGCCTATTACCAGGACAACAAATACGATGATGCGATCAACGCACTGGATCGCTTTATCTCGTTGCATCCGGCCAACCCGGATGTGCCATATGCCTATTACCTCAAGGCGCTGTCCTATTACGAACAGATTTCCGACGTCGGCCGCGATCAGCAGATGACCCAGCACGCGATGGATGCGCTTGACGACGTCATTCGCCGCTTCCCTGACAGCAAATATGCCCGCGATGCCAAGCTGAAAAAGGACCTGACGGTCGATCACCTTGCGGGCAAGGAAATGGATGTTGGGCGATATTATCAGGACCGCAACGAATATCTGGCCGCGATCAACCGCTTCAAAGCAGTGATCGAGAATTATCAGACCACCACCCACGTGCCAGAGGCCCTTGCACGCCTGACCGAATGCTATCTCGCGCTTGGTCTTGAAGGCGAAGCCAAACGGACCGCGGCCGTGCTTGGCCACAACTTCCCGGGCAGCGAGTACTACAGCGAGTCCTATAGTCTCATGCTCGGTGAAGACGCACCGGAGCGCGAAGACAGCAGTTGGTGGGATGACACGACCAACGCCATCTCCAGCCTGTTCTGATTCCGATCAAGCAAACCCTCGCAAGGCCAAGGGTTTGCTTGACAATCCGCCTTGCGACAAGATAGAACAAAAAAAGAACAACTTTCGGTTAACGTCTGATATCGCTGCATTTTGGTCAAACGCCCTTGGGACAACATGATTGAATGTCGTTTCGCCTTCGCAAGGCTTGCAAGGCAGGGCGGGATTGGGCACTCTGCACATTCACAAACAAGTTTGGCTGTACCTGTCTGCTGCTCCGTTAACAACATCAGTACCCAGCAATGCTTCGACGCCTCAGCATTCGGAATGTAGTCCTTATCGACAAACTGGATCTCGATTTTCACGACGGGCTTAGCGTGCTCACAGGTGAAACCGGTGCCGGTAAATCGATCCTGCTTGATTCCCTTGGCCTCGCCCTGGGTGCCCGCGCCGATAGCGGCCTTGTCCGCCATGGCTGCGATAAGTGCAGTGTCACCGCAACCTTCAATCTGCCGCAGGGCCACCCGGTTTTCGGATTGCTGTCCGATCAGGATATTGATCTTGAGGGCGAAGACCTTGTCGTGCGCCGTGTTGTCACGTCAGATGGCCGGTCGCGTGCCTATGTGAATGATCAATCGGTTTCGGTCGGGCTGCTCCGCGATGTTGGCGATTACTGCGTCGAAATTCAGGGCCAGTTTGATCAACACGGCCTTCTTGACCCCACCACCCACCGCGCGACACTTGATGCCCACGGCAATCTTGGCACCCTTGCCATGACCGTGCGTGATCACTGGCGCGCATGGCGCGAAACCCAAAAGGAACTCAATGCCGCCCGCGCCCGAATTGATAAGGCGCGCGAGGAAGAGGAATGGCTGCGCCACGCCGTCGATGAGCTGGAAAAGCTCTCCCCCGAAGAAGGCGAAGAAGAACGCCTTGCCGAGGAACGCCAGTTCCTGATGCATGGTGAAAAGCTGGTTGCGGCCCTGAATGACGCTGGAACAGAACTTTCGCGCGGCAAGGGTGCCGAAAGCGCCCTTCGCAGTGCCCAGCGGTGCCTTGAACGTGAACTTGAAAAGGCCGATGGCCGGTTTGAACCGATCATCGAGGCCCTTGATCGTGCGGCGATCGAGCTTGAAGAAGCCAACCGGGCGATCTCGGCCACCTTGGCCGATCTTAATCTTGATACCGGTCATCAGGAAAATGTCGAGGAACGCCTGTTTGCCCTGCGCGCAGCCGCCCGAAAATACAATGTTCCGGTCGATGGGCTGAATGCGCTGATGAAGGATTTCCGGTCCCAGATCGATCAGCTTGAATTCGGCGAGAAGGAACTGAGCCGCCTGACCGCTGCCGTAAGCGAATATCGAAAAGCCTATATCGAAGCCGGCGAGAAACTTCATGCCGCGCGCAAGGAAGCCGCCGCCAAGCTTGATGGCGCGATCAATGCCGAATTGCCGCCGCTTCGCATGGAAAAGGCGCGTTTCGTTACCGACATTGCCGAACTTGAAGAAGCCGAATGGGGCCAGGATGGCATCGACCGGGTGCAGTTTACGGTCGCGACCAACCCCGGACGCCCCCCAGGCGCGCTCAACAAAATCGCATCGGGGGGCGAGCTTTCGCGTTTCCTGCTGGCGCTCAAGGTCGTGCTTGCGCGTGTTTCTGCCGTGCCCAGCCTGGTCTTTGACGAGGTCGACAGTGGTGTCGGCGGCGCAACAGCAGCAGCGATTGGTCAGCGCCTGCATCTTCTGGCACAGGAACGCCAGATCCTTGTCATCACCCATAGCCCGCAGGTCGCCGCACGCGGTCGCACGCATTTCTATATTGCCAAGCGCGAGGCAGAAGGCACCATGGTGACCCGCGTCGATGCCCTTGTCGATGGTGCGCGGCGCGAAGAAATCGCCCGTATGCTGGCCGGTCATTCCGTGACGGCCGAGGCGCGTGCCGCCGCCGACAGCCTGCTTGAACAACCTAATTGATCCCGACGCCAACGCGTCGACCCAACCTTGAATACGGAACAAAAAGAATATGAGCGCCGAACACGCGTCAAACATGTCCGAACTCCCCGAATTGCCGTCTTCGAGCACGGAGGCGCGCAAACAGCATGCCGAAATTTCTGAACGTATTCGGTCTTATAACGAGGCCTATCACGTTAATGACGACCCGCTGGTTTCGGATGCGACATATGATGCGCTGTTCAATCGCCTGATCGAACTTGAATCCCACTATCCGACGCTTAAGAAAAACAGCCCGACACAGGAAGTCGGTGCAGCCCCGGCCGAAGGCTTTGCCAAGGTCAAGCATGCCCGCCCGATGCTGTCACTTGGCAATGCATTTTCGCGCGAAGACATTGTTGATTTTCTTGCCCGTATTCGTCGCTTCCTGAACCTGACGGCGCACAGCCCGGTCGAAGTGGTTGGCGAACCAAAAATCGATGGTCTTTCTTTGTCTCTGCGCTACGAAAACCGCGAACTGGTTACCGCCGCCACCCGTGGCGATGGATCGGAGGGCGAAGACGTTACCGCCAATGTTGCCCATATTGACGACATCCCCAAGACGCTTCCCGATGATGCGCCCGATGTTGTCGAAATCCGGGGCGAGGTTTATATGGCACGCTCTGCGTTCCAAAAACTGAACGCGACGCAGGCCGAAACCGGTGGCAAGACCTTTGCCAATCCGCGCAACGCAGCGGCAGGATCGCTTCGCCAGCTTGATCCATCGATCAGTGCCAAACGCCCGCTTCGTTTCTTTGCATATAGCTTTGGCGAACTGTCCGAAAGCCTTGCCCAGACGCAGTGGAATTTCCTTCAGAAGGTCGAAGGATGGGGCTTTGTCACCAATCCGCTGACCCGGTTGCTTCATAATGCCGATGACATCATGGCGTTCTATGACGAACTGGCAACCCAGCGCCCGGACCTTGATTACGACATTGATGGCATCGTCTATAAGGTCAATGACTTTGAACTGCAGCTGCGCCTTGGTTTTGTCAGCCGATCACCGCGCTGGGCGATTGCGCACAAATTCCCCGCCGAAAAGGCCCGCACCCGCGTCAATGCCATTGAAGTACAGGTTGGACGCACCGGCGCACTGACCCCGGTTGCACGCTTGGAGCCGGTCACGGTCGGCGGTGTGGTGGTATCCAACGCCACCCTGCATAACCGTGACGAGATCGAACGTCTTGGCGTTCGGGTTGGCGACATGGTGGTTATTCAGCGTGCTGGTGATGTCATCCCGCAAGTGGTTGAAGTCATCCTTGATGAACGCCCGGAAGAGACCAGCGAATATCAGTTCCCTGACACTTGCCCGAAATGCGGCAGCCACGCCATGCGCGAAGAAGGCGAAGCCGTCACCCGGTGCACCGGCGGCTTGATCTGTCCGGCGCAGGCGGTTGAACGCCTGAAACATTTCGTATCGCGCACCGCCTTTGATATCGATGGCCTGGGGGCGAAAAATGTCGAGGCGTTCTTTGAACTGGGTTGGTTGAAGTCGCCTGGCGATATTTTCCGCCTTGAAAGCGATCATGGCGATGCCATCCGAAAGCTTGAAGGTTGGGGCGAAAAATCTGCAACCAAGCTGTTTGATGGCATCAATGAACGGCGCACCATCGGGCTCGACAAGTTTATCTATGCACTTGGCATCCGCCAGATCGGTCAGGCGACCGCGAAGCTTCTGGCACGCCATTATGGATCGCTTGCCGAATGGCGTAGCGCCATGGTTGCCGCCAATGAAGCCGACAGCGAAGCCCTTCGCGAACTGATCAACATTGATCAGATCGGCCCCGGTGTTGCCAAGGACCTGATCGAATTCATGGCCGAAGATCATAACCGCGAGGTTCTTGATGATCTGCAAGGGCTTTTGACCATCACCGACGTCGAAGCCCCGCAGGTCAGCGACAATCCGGTCAATGGCAAAACCGTTGTCTTTACTGGCAAGTTGGAGCTGTTTTCACGCAACGAGGCCAAGGTCAAAGCCGAAAGTCTTGGCGCAAAGGTCGCCGGATCCGTATCGGCAAAAACCGATTATCTGGTTGCAGGACCGGGTGCGGGCTCCAAATTAAAGAAAGCAGAAGAATTAGGTGTTACAGTTCTTGATGAACAGGGATGGCTTGATCTGATTGCCACGGAATAAAAATGATCTAACCGGGGAGTGTGTGCTGATGGAAGACCTTGGAAGTTTTTTTCGCCGTTATGTCGATGCCCATCTGAAGCTTGAAGAAAACGCACTCGATGATTTCTTCCACTTCCCGTGCCTGATCAATGATCTGTCCGGTGTGCAGGCCATTGGCAGTTCAGACGATCTGCACAAATACCATCACTCATTCTTTGATGAACTGAAAAATGCTGATCTTGCCATGGCGAAGTCCATGGTGATTGAACAACATTCCGCCCTTCCCGGTGGGGCGCGTGCAATTGTTTCGTTCCGCTTTGGCAATTCGGAAAACAACCTGATCTTTGATTGCGACTATGCCTTCGCGCTGCTCAAGCAGGATGAAAAGTGGAAAGTCATCTTTGCCCAGCTTGATGAAATCAGATACAGCGACCTGTATTGAGGCGCGCATGGTGCCCGCCCTTCCCCACCGCCTGATCACACTTGGTTTCACCCTGATGCTGGGATGCGTTCCAGCAGTGTCAAAGGCCGACCCGGACTTTGATACCCTGTCGGGCCCGGCACGTGCGATTGATGCTGATACACTTGAGTTCGGCTTCAAACGTGTTGATCTTTGGGGGGCGGATGCCATGAACCGTTTTCAGGAGTGTCTGGTTAACGGCCAAAGCACAGCCTGCGGTGCCGAGGCATGGCAGGTGACCACCAACCTTTTAGTCGCAACACCCATCACGTGCGAAGTCCGCGGGAAAAACCGGTATCATCGCAACATGGCCGTTTGCCGAAATGCCAACGGAGTTGATATCGGCCAAAGCCTGATTGTTCGGGGCATGGCGGTTGCCCGCCTCGATCAGATGCCGGAATACGAAGCCTATGAAAATCAGGCGCGACAGGCACGCACCGGCGTCTGGGCAGGGAAATTTATCGATCCGCTGAAATGGCGGCGCGGTGAACGTTTACCCGAACATGAAATTGAAGTTCGCCGCTGGCAGCGCGACGAATAACATCAAACCCAATTAGCGTTGCGACGTCCCGCCCGATGCGAATGGCCGTGCCAGCAACCGTCCCAGCCCCGCCAGGGTAAAGCTGTTTTTAAGTGACGCCACACCGAGTGTGACGACCACAAACCCAACCAATTGCGGCACTGTCAGAACTTCGCCAAGGAACAGCCAAGCGGCAAAGAAAGTCATGGCTGGCCCGGAAAGCGATATCAGCGATGCCTGTGTCGCGCCGACCCTGCGAATACCCTCATACAGCAGGAAGAACGGAATAACGGTGCAAAAAATCGAAATGCCTGCCGTCCACATGATGCCGGCCACATTCAGGTTCAGCGGGTTTTGCACGATCAGTTGGTAAATCACCATGCAAATGCCGGCCATGGTGTTGATCAGGGCTGCAAAATGCATCGACCCTATAACGGTAATCATCCGCTGTCCGAAATAGAGATAAATCGCATAGGTGACAGCAGAACCGAACGCCCAAGCCGCCCCGTACCAAAGCGCTGGCGATACTTCGCCAAACCCGCTAGGTGCCAGCACCAAAACAAGTCCGACATAGGTTATGACAAAGCAGACAATCTGGCGAAATGGTGGAAATCGCCGCTTATGGAGCGCCTCAAGGATCATCACGACAACCGGGAACGTAAACAACACGATCCGTGAAACGGTGACCTCAATCAACGAAACGGCGGTAAAATCAAACAAGGCCGCAAGGAAAAACAGCCCGCCATAAAGCCCGCCCCAGGCAAGATCGACCGGTTTCATCTTGCGGTCGCCCGGCCGGTTCTTGCCAAACAAAACCACACCAAGCCAAAAGAGCGGCATCGCGATCAGAAACCGCAACAGCAACAAGCCATCCACTGTCATGCCCGTGGCATAAACAAATTTCGCCAGAAGGCCTTTCATGGCCAAGGCGGCTGTCGCAAGCAACACAATGGTCAGCGCGGAACTTGCAGGCGACACGACAGGCGTAACAACCTGTTGCCCGGGCTCCGGAGGTGACGATGGTGACGGTGGTGGCGTCATGAGTTTCTCCGATCCTCTATCGGTTGCCATAGTTACCCGTGAACAGCCATTATTCAATTCGAATTAATTGCTATCAGATATCAGCTTTGGCTATATCTAGCAGGCACATGGATGCGCAAAGCTGCTCAGGATCGCGACCGATGGATATCAAACAACTTCGAAGCTTTGTACATATTGCCGAACTCGGCAGCCTGTCACGCGCGGCAGAGCGGCTTAATTTGTCGCAGCCCGCACTTAGTCGGCAGCTTAACCTTCTCGAAGAGGCCCTTGATACCAAACTGTTGGAACGCACCGGACGCGGCGTCAAATTGACCGAAGCGGGCCAGATGCTTGCCGAACGGGCCCGCGTGATCCTGACGGATCTTGCCCGTCTTGAAGCCGATCTGTCGGCCCGCAGCAGTCAGGTCACAGGCCATGTGCATGTCGGCGTTCCGCCCAGCGCCGGGATCGTGATTACCGGGGCTTTGATTGAAACTCTGCGTGATCGGTACCCTGACCTCAACATCACGGTTGCCGAAGACCTGACGGGTGATGTGCAGGAAGGGTTGCTGTCCGGGCGGCTTGATATTGGGATCCTTCATGACGGCATGATTTCACGCAGCCTGCACGCAGAACAGCTATGGCGCGAAGACCTCTTTCTGATTTCCCACCCGTCACAGGTCGGCGAACAGGAAACCGAAATCGCCTATGAAGATGTTTTGTCCCTGCCACTCATCATGCCGACCAACAAGCACGGGCTGCGCGCCATGATGCAGGAAGCCGCCTTTCGCGCCGGGCGTCCATTGACCCCGGTGGTCGAGGCCGATGCCCTTCGCGTTTTGGTCGATCTGGTGACACGTAATGTCGGTCATACCGTCTTGCCGCGCAGTTCGCTGGTTCAGGAACTTTCGACCGGGCGTCTCAAGGCACGGCGCATCACCAACCCGGAACTGTCGCGCAAGGTAATGCTGTCCTGGTTACAGGATCGCCCGCTGAGTGCCGGGGGCAAGGCGGTTGTCGATACATTGCGTGATCTTGCTGGCACCGTTCCGATGGCCAACCAACAATAAGCCAGCACTGGCTCTGATAAACAAAACCCCGACCGAAACATCTTTCGGTCGGGGTTTTTATCATCGTATCAATCGTCGGGATCAGACCGGTGCCTGACTGTCCGACGATTTCTGCCAAAGATTGATCCCGGCATCCCCGGCATATTTATCGATCTCGGCCAACTCGTCTGCGCTGAATTCAAGGTTATTGAGCGCATCAAGGCTGTTATCAAGCTGCTGTACATGACGCGCCCCGATCAGGGCAGAGGTCACCTCCGGACGGCGCAGCACCCAGGCAATCGCCATCTGGGCCAAGCTTTGACCGCGGCGTTTGGCGATCTCGTTCAGCGCGCGAACGCGATTGATGTTTTCGTTGCTCAGCATGCCTTTCTGGAAGGATCCTTCAAGGGCGGCACGGGAATCCTCGGGCACGCCATTCAGGTACTTGTTGGTCAAAAGACCCTGTGCAAGCGGCGAAAAGGCAATGCAGCCCATGCCAAGCTCGGAAAGGGTATCAAGCAGACCATCCTCGACCCAGCGATTGACCATCGAGTAGGACGGCTGATGAATGACGCATGGCGTTCCCATGTCCTTGAGGATCGCATGCGCTTCGCGGGTCATTTCCGGCGAATAGGACGAAATCCCGACATAAAGCGCCTTGCCGGACCGCACGATCTGATCAAGTGCGCCCATGGTCTCGGCAAGCGGGGTGTTTGGATCAACCCGGTGGGAATAGAAGATATCGACATAATCCAGCCCCATCCGCTTAAGGCTTTGATCCAGGCTGGAAATCAGATATTTGCGCGATCCCCATTCGCCAAACGGCCCCGGCCACATGCGGTAGCCCGCCTTGGTGGAAATGATCAACTCGTCGCGGTGCTTTTTAAGATCCTGAGACAAGACCTTGCCAAAGTTTTCTTCGGCCGAACCCGGCGGCGGGCCATAGTTGTTGGCAAGATCAAAGTGGAACACACCGCGATCAAACGCGCGACGGATCATCGCCCGCTGGGTTTCATAGACATCCACGCCACCGAAATTCTGCCACAGACCAAGCGTGATTTTCGGCAGAAGCAATCCACTGCGCCCGCAACGGTCCCAGTTTTCGTCGTTATAGCGGTCCGGATTTGCCATCCACTGGGCTTCGACTTCAGCCATATCTTCCTCCTGCTTTCAGAAGCGGTTTACCGCTTTTCTTGAATCGATCCAATGCAGTCTTAATAGGGCATTCGACCCTGTTTGTCAGTGCCAAGTACGCAGCGAGAAATCAGTCTGATTTCTTTTTGATCGGCGCTGTTGCGTTTTGCAGCCATTCACGATGATCATCATCGAGTTCATCGGCATACATCGCATAGACCTGTGCGTGGTAATCATTAAGCCACTGCAACTCGTCCCTGGTCATCAATTCCGGATCGATCAGTTTGCGATCAATCGGCGAGAAGGTCAGCGTTTCAAAGCCAAGCATCTTGCGATCTGCCCCAATCGGCGCATCGATTTCAGTTACCGCAATCAGGTTTTCAATGCGAATGCCGTATTCGCCTTCCTTATAGAAGCCCGGCTCGTTCGAAAGGATCATGCCCGGTTTCAGGGCCACCGTGTTCGGCGCCTTGGAAATGCGTTGCGGTCCTTCATGCACACCAAGGTAGCTGCCAACGCCGTGGCCAGTGCCATGGTCAAAATCAAGCCCGGCTTCCCAAAGCGGCATGCGTGCCAGCGTATCAAGCTGTTGGCCCGTCGTTCCAACGGGGAATGTGGCGCGGGCAAGGGCAATATGCCCCTTCAGCACGCGGGTGAACCGATCGCGATGTTCCTGTGTCGGATTCCCGATCACGGTTGTGCGCGTGATATCTGTGGTGCCATCAAGATATTGCGCACCGGAATCAATCAGGAAAATCTCGCCCGGGGTCAGATTGCGGTTGGTTTCCGGGGTATTGCGGTAATGGCAAAGCGCCCCGTTCGGGCCACTGCCCGGAATGGTTTCAAAGCTTGAATCACGGAACAGCGGATCTTCGGCACGCATCGACAGCAACATATCAGCGGCGGCGCGTTCATCGATATCACCGTTGGTGGCCGTTTCATCAAGCCATTTGAAATAACGAATGATCTTTTCGCCGTCGCGTTTGTGGGCCTTGCGCGAACCTTCAAGTTCGACCTCGTTCTTACACGCCTTGGGAATGGCGACCGGATCACGCCCGACACGCACGGTGGCACCAGCCTCGGACAATTTCATGCGCAGCCAGTCTGCTGCAGTGGCTTCATCAAGACGGACGGCCTGATTGCCCATCGCCTTCAGGGCATCCCCGAGTTCGCCCGGTGCCCGCAAGGTTGCCTCACCCGACAGCCATTTGAGCGTTTCCGGGGCGATCTTGCGTTCGTCCATGAAAAGTTCGACCGAGGCATCGCCGTTGATGATCGCATACCCAAGTGCAAGCGGTGTTTGCGGCACATCGGCACCACGGACATTCAAAAGCCACGCGATGCTGTCAGGTGCCGAAAGAATGGCGCTGTCGCACGAAATGCGCGACAGGATTTCGGCAATCTGGGTGCGCTTTTCAAAACTGGATTTTCCGGCATATTCCATCGGATGTGGCCGCACCGGGCCAAGCGGCAGGTGCGGCTGCGCATGCCAGATGGCGTCAATCGGGTTGGTATCAATCGCGATCAGTTCCGCCCCCACGGCTTCACAGGCAGACCGCAGATGGGTCGCCTGTTGCAGGGTATGCAGCCACGGATCATAAGCAAGCTTCTCGCCCGATTTCAGGTGGTCATGCAACCAGCCGACGACTGGTTCTTCGACCAGGTGGCGGTATTCGAACAGATCACGGTTAACTTGCTGGCGCACCTGAATGGTGTAACGGCCATCGACAAAAACGGCGGCCTTATTGCGCAACACAACAGCTGCGCCCGCAGATCCGGTAAAGCCGGTCAGCCACGCCAGACGTTCGGCCCGTGCTGGTACGTTTTCGCCCTGATGTTCATCGGCGCGCGGCACAATAAAGCCGTCAACGCCCTTGGCCGCCAGATAGGTGCGCAAGGCATCCAGTCGATGGGCGGCATCAAAATCATCCTTGGCCATTTTAAAAAGCGTTTTACGCTCATCCCGCAGGGCCAGCAATTCGGCCCGCAGGGCATCATCCGGGGATTGGCAAATCAGATCAATCCAGTCTTCTCGCGTGCTGCCCTGGGCTGCGGCCAGAACACCGTCAATCAGGTCGATGACAGCGCTAACATCCTTGTCGACATTGGCGGCTTCAAGCAGTTTGGCAAGTTGAGCATCACCGGAAATGGCCATGAAGATCCTCTTTAAAACATGTGGGGCATTGGGCAGGTGGTAAGACCTATGTAAGGGTTTGTGCCGATGTCGCGCAAGCACCAAAGAACTTTCGGACATACTACGCCTTTTTGCCCGCCCGAAACACCGGTGCATGCATCCCGCGTATGAATGCGTTGCAACCTTCGCAATGCACATTAGCCAAAGGTTAACGTATGACAGTCCCGCGACAAAAAGATGGCCCGTCGGGACGTCAATTTGCTGGAGACCATGAACGGTGATCCGTTTTCCTATTACTGCCTTGAGCGTCATACAATCCCGTCGTCGCCAGACGGCCTATGACGGCCTTGAGCGCCTGGCCCTTGGTCAGAAAACTGCGCTCGGTCTTGATACTGGCCCTGCCCATCCGGCAGACGACATTGCGGATCGAATTAAAAACGACCCGCAAGATGCCAAGGATACGGAATAACGGATCAATCCCGCCCGGGTTGGTCTGCATCAAAAGACGAAGCGCAGGATCACGGTTCATGATCCTTGCGGCATTTTTGTCTTTTCCCTCTGAAACGGCCCTGCTTCTCCACAGCAGGGCCGTTTCTTTTTGACCAGTCGCAGGCCAGCACGCCATAGTGCCCCAAACAGTAAATCATCATCACGATGCGGAGTGGAAATGACCAAGACAGTTCTGATCACTGGTGGGTCACGCGGTATCGGACGCGCAACTGCTGTTCTGTTTGCCGCCAAGGGCTGGAACGTTGCGCTAAGCTTTGTTGGCAATCAGGAAAGTGCTGATGAAACATGTGCGATGTGCGAGCGCGCCGGATTTACCGGCAATGTGATTGCCCGCAAATGCGATGTCCGCGATGAAGACAGCGTTATTGCCTTGTTTGAGGCCACTCGTGATCGGTTTGGCGCGATTGACGCCGTGGTCAACAATGCAGGCATTGTCGCCCGGCAAAGCACACTTGCGGATATGGATATTGATCGCATGAAAGCCGTGTTCGATACCAACGTGCTCGGTGCCTATCTGGTTGCGCGCGAAGCCGCAAGAACCCTTCGTTCCGGTACCGCTATCGTCAATGTTTCATCCATTGCTGCAAAGCTTGGGTCACCTGGCGAATATATTGATTACGCCGGATCAAAAGCGGCAATCGATACGTTGACCATCGGCCTTGCCAAGGAGCTCGGCCCGAAAGGGATCCGTGTCAATGCTGTCCGCCCAGGCATCATCGAAACCGATATTCATGCCAGTGGTGGCCGCCCGGAACGCGCCCATGAACTTGGCCCGAATTGCCCATTGGGACGTGCCGGCGACCCGCAGGAAGTCGCCCAAAGCATCTTTTGGCTTATCTCGGGCGACGCGTCCTATGTCACAGGCAGCATCATTGACGTATCAGGCGGCCGGTAGCGAGAGGGATCAAGCCTGATACCCGACCACTTTCCGGATTTGGTTGCTCTTATGGCGTTTCAGGCTTTCCCGGCAAATCGGCAGACGCCATCGCCACGTCCTTTGTTTCGCCAAACACCGCGGCCAAGCCATCATGCAATTCAATAATATCAAGTGGCTTGGCCAGTATGCGCGCAACCCCCAAAGCATTGAAGGCGTCGGTCACCTCGTCTGAGGCATACCCGGTCATAACAACAACCGGAATGTCATTGCCAGCTTCTCGCAGCTTTTCGATCAATTTCTGGCCGGTCATGCCCGGCATGGTCTGATCGGTCAGAAGCGCATCAAAATGTGCATCCGGTGCACTCAGCGCTTCGAGCGCCTTGGCGGCCTCGTTAAACGTATCGACGGAATATCCGATCCGCTCCAACATCCGCGCACAAAGCCTGAGGTTCTTTTCCTCATCATCCACGACCGCAAGATGCCCGCCTGCACCTGCCGACAGACTGCGGGTTTCGGGCTTTTCATCCGTGGCTTCGCGATCATGTTCCGGCAACAGGATTGCGAACCGAGTTCCCTGCCCCAGACGGCTATAGACCGATATCTCGCCCTTGTGGCCAGTCACGATGCCATGCACCGTAGACAGACCAAGACCAGTACCCTTGCCCGGCTCCTTGGTGGTAAAGAACGGATCAAAAATCCTTTTGGCTGTTTCCGGCTCCATACCGACGCCGTTATCCACGACGCTAATCTGGATATAGCGCCCGACCGTCAATAACGGATGTAGCTCCAGACTGTCTTCGGTGACTTCGAAGCGGCTTGCCTTCACGCGGATTTCACCCTGATCGCCAACCGCATGACAGGCATTGGTGATCAGGTTCATCAAACACTGATCCAGTTGTGTTGCGTTGCCCATCACGGTCATGGATTTCGCCCCCAATTCGACCTTGATCGAGACACTCGATGGCATGGACCCACGCGCAAAACGAACCGTGCCCGCAATCATCGACCCGACATCAATCGGAGAACGTTCGGTTTCTGAATTCCGGCTGAATGCCAGAATTTGACGGACAAGATCACGTGCCCGGTCCGCCCCCTGGCGAATTTCCATAACATCTTCACGCAGCGGTGAATCTTCGGGCAAATCGGAATAAAGCAGTTCGGCATAGCCACTGATTGGCTGCAGGATATTGTTGAAGTCATGTGCGATCCCGCCCGCAAGAACACCGATGGTTTCCATCCGTTGGGAATGACGCAGTTGCTGTTCAAGTTTTTCACGTTTGCGTTCGGACTGAAGCCGCTGAAGTTCGGCAGACGCCCGCGACGCGAACACTTCGACAATGGATTTCGCCAGTTCCGGATCACCAAGTGGTTTGTCCGATATGGTCACCAGAATACCGATCGGGCGTGCCTCACTATCGTAAAGCGCGGCCCCGACATATCCTACGACATCAACGTCAGTGACCTTTTGGACATCCTTCATCAAAACGGAAAAATTGTCTTTGCAGACAAATGTGCCTTCCTTGATAACGCGTTCCGCCGCAGATCCCGCCAGGGCAAAATCAAGGCCGCCGCGACTGCCATCCGGGGAATAGAACGCAACTGATTTCACCCGGTCACCGACAAGTTCGGCGATATGGCAATAGGTCATATCAAGTGTTTCACACAGAACCTTTGTCAGGTTTTCAAAGAACCCGGCACCGACTTGATAGCGGATACCACGATAAATGGATTCCAGTGTCTCCTGATGGCGTTCACGCTCTGTCACATCCAGTGCGAAACTGGCGATACAATCAAGTTCGCCATTGGCATCAAATATCGGGCTTTCATACCATTCGCAGATGATGCGGCTGCCATCGCTTTTGACATTCTCGAACCGGTTATTGACGCTGTTTTGCGTTTCCATGATCCGTTCGATCAGAGTGCCAAGACGCGCCCGGTCTTCCTCGGGCACCAGAAGTTCAAGCTTCTTGCCGACCATCTCATCGGCACTATAGCCAAACAGCTGGCAGGCGGTTTCGTTCACCTCGATGATGGTTCTGTCGGGCGTCCAGTAAAACACGCCGATTTTCGCATTATTGAAGTGCGCGCGCAGACGACGCTGGTTGGCCTCCAGATCACTCTTGGCAACCTCAAGATCCTGGCGATAACGGATGCGTTCAGTGATATCGCGGCAACTGATCCTGATGCCCAGGTTCCCACCGTCGCTATCGGCGATTGGTTGCCATGACATGTCGATACCGACCTTGCGGCCATCCTTGTGAACACCGGTGAATTCGCGGTCACTGCCTGACAGGCCATCAAGACCCTCGTCAATATAGTGGCGCACACGGTCACGATCCTCGGGCGCAATAAATGACAGCGGATAATCACCACATGCCATGCATTCATCGACCGTGTAGCCCAGAATGCGTTCAATCCCCGGATTTACCCAGATCAGTTTGCCATCAGGTGCGATCCAGCTTTCCCAGCCATAGGTGTAATTGGCAACCGCCTCAAAACGACGACGCGAGAAGCTAAGCTCGTCATTGGCTTCCATGACATTTTTCATGCCTGCGGCGGCTGCCAACAATCCACCTGCCATATGGGCGAAAACGATTTCCTCAGGGCGCCAGACTCTGGTCCGCCCGACAGACTCAAAGCACAATATGCCCATTCTGCCCGCCGCCGAGATCAACGCCACATCAAGGATTGCCTTGATATTCATCGGGATCAGATAGGCGTCTTTAAGTTCGGAAGTACGCGGATCTTCAACGGCGTTGTCCGCATCGATAATCTGCCCGGTTTCCAACGCAGCAAAATATCGCGGCAGTACAGCGCGTTTCAAAATCATGCCGTCGTGTTTCGCCGACGGATCATTCGCATCAAACAGCCCGACGCACTCAACGTCACCATCATCTTTTTCCAACCACAGACTTGCCCGCTCACAATTCATCAGGTTGGCAAAACGCTTCAATGTCGGGCGGAAAGACGCGTTTTCGATGCGCTCAAGTGACGAGAAATGGTTGGCGACTTCGGACGCACTTTCGCGGATTTGCTCAAGAAACTTTTTGCCCGACATCAGTTCGTTCTGCGAACGCAACTGGTCCATGCTGGTTTGCAAAAGTGCCTGCCGCATCCAGACGATCCCGACAACAAGTGACGCGGTCATCCAGACATACCCAAACAGCGCAGATCCCCAAACCGGCAACGTATGGGGAACGGTGCCACTATCGGTGATCAAGCCACCGTCGAGGTTGAAAACACGCATCACGCCGACGCTTGCAATCGCGACAAAGCAGAACACCGCGTATCGAATGGTAACGGAAAATCGCCAGAACAGCGCCACGATCACCGTCGACACAATCATCATCGCCATGCCGCTTGCGGGCGAAAACCTGACGATATAAAGCAACGACATGCTTGTCATTGCGGCGACAATCACAACCGACTTGGTAAAGGTCGATAAGCGCTTGCGCAGCACAAGACCGGCAACAACGGCCAGAAAAACCAAAAGATGGATGATCTCGACCGTGATCGAACGCTGGCTTGCTTCGCGCAACATCGAGGAAACCAGTGCGGGCAAACCGCCAATCGACATCACAAACAGCATAAAGTCTGCGATGCGGTTTCTTGTCCGGTCCAGATTGGCGCTTAATCTTTTTGGCATGAGTTATCGGACCCCATTCTCAGACCAACTGGTCGGGCATGCTGTTATAGATGCTTTCAAAGCGCAGATGATTATCGGCAAACAGACCCAAAAGTTTCGGATCGAACATCTCCGGGGAGGTTCGTTCGTCACCTTTGGTGATGATATTGACGGCTTCCGTGTGGCCATAGGCCGGTTTGTATCGGCGCGCACTGCGAAGAGCGTCATATACGTCTGCCAGTGAGACGATCCGTGCAATCATCGGGATATCCGCGCCCGACAGGCCCACACAATAGCCTGACCCTTCCCAATGTTCGTGATGATAGCGCGCAATGATTGCGGCCTGTCCCAGAACCGGGTTGTCAGATGAGTTGAGCATCGCAAAGCCGATCTCGGTATGGCGCTGCATGACCTTGAATTCGTCGTCGGTCAGCTTACCGTTTTTCAGAAGCACTTCATCGGGCACACCGACTTTTCCGATGTCATGAAGGATGCCCGCCAGACGGATTGTCCTTTGAACATTCTGATCCAGACCGGCCATTTCTGCGAGCAATTGAGAATAAAGACCGACGCGAACACAATGCTCAGCAGTTTCGATGTCCCGATACTGGGAAATCAGGCTGAGCCGGTCGATCATTTCCTGTTCTGCACCGCCAAGTTTGCGGCTGATGTCATCAAGGGTTTTTGACTGACTGATATTTTCCAGTTCGAGTTTCCGAACACGTTCGACTTCGCGGTCCCGTTCCTGCAGTCGTGCCTGCGCATCAAGTGCAGCGCGTTCAAGATCGGCACGTTCGATCGGCTTATCAAGAAATTCCCGAACACCAAGACGCAGTGCCGTCACGGCATCGGTCTTGTCACCATCCCCGGTCAGCAGAATGAATTCGAAATCCCGTTTGTATTCGTTGATTGCCCGTTTGACGAAGTCCAGACCACTGCAATTTGGCATGCGCAAATCAGAAACAACCAGACGCAATGATGCGTCCGATTTTACTGTCTCAAGCGCTTCAAGTCCGTCAGATGCAACCACCACTTCAAACCCGGCACGTTCCAAAATACGTGCCAGCAATTTTCGGATCGGCGGTTCGTCATCTACAACCAAAATGCGACGTTCAAGCTCACTCAATCACTCTGCCCCATGCCAGATACAAAATACTACGAGCGAATAGATAAAACCTATCCGTTGGTATTGTATATTGCAATATACGCAAAAAGTGTGAGATCGGTTCTCAGGCTGTTTTTTGCCCGGTTTCCAAGGGATTTCGCGGAAAAAGCAGTAAAAACCTTTGATTGAATTTTGATGGAGAAGTTCTGGTATCTCAGGGATTTCAGTTCCGAAGGCCCGATTGCAATGCGAATCGGAGAAAATCAGCATACGGAAAATGGATCAAAGCAACCGGATCGTGCATCCGGTCATCATGCAACAGCGACCGACAAGCCGGTTTTGGTGATGGGCGTTTCCGCGTTCCAGTGTGAACCTGACAGGCATTCTCCGTTATCTGCGGGCACCTAATTATTAAAAGTCTCGTGGCATTAATGCATAACGGCAATGCCTCGCGAAAATCACAACGCAATATCGCATTGCCGCCAACTTGCTAAACTTTGCAGCATCGTATCCATGCCTGGAGCTTGCGGCGAAGATGGATGAGTTTTTTTGGTGGATCGTTCTGATTGGGTTTATTGCCCAATTGATTGATGGTGCCCTTGGAATGGCCTATGGCCTGACCTCAACTTCCCTTTTGATCACGCTTGGCCTCCCCCCCGCACAAGCAAGTGCGACTGTCCACGCCGCCGAGATTGCAACCACCGCTGTTTCCGGTACAGCCCACCATTTTGCAAGCAATGTCGATTGGCGCATGGTCCGTCAACTGGCACTTGCCGGTGCAATAGGCGGCTGTGCCGGGGCTGCTCTTTTATCATCGGGGATCGGGGACTATCTGGCACCGTTTGTCGCGGTGTATCTTAGTGCCCTTGGCGTTCTTGTAATTGCCAAGGCCCTTCGCAAAGTGCAGCCGCCTGCGGCGATCCGCGGGCTTACCCCGCTTGGCATGATCGGTGGATTTCTTGATGCAATCGGGGGTGGCGGCTGGGGACCTATCGTATCAAGCACGCTGGTCTATCGCGGCAATGAACCGCACCGCATGCTTGGAACGTCTGCCGCGGCCGAGTTTTTTGTAACCGTGACGATTACCGTTACATTTGCCGGATCATTTGGACTGGAAAGCTTCGGAATGGCGGCACTGGCACTTGTAATTGGCGGTGTGCCGGCCGCCCCGTTGGCGGCCGTGCTTGTCAAAATTATCCCGCGAAAGCCGCTTATGATTGCGGTTGGCGTCCTTATCGTCGGCCTTGGTCTTTTGGGGATATATCGCTTTGTCTTCGCCCTTATGGCTTAGCCGACAACAAGTGTTGTCCAGTTTTCGACCTTGAAGCGATTGATCAGGGAAAGCCCGACATCGCGATAGGCCGACAGAACAAACTGTTCCTGATGGGCAAGAAGGCCTGAAAGGATGACAACACCGTTTTCCGAAAGCGTGCTTGTCAGGTCATGCGCCATGCCACGCAGCGGGCGGGCAAGGATGTTTGCACAGACAATGTCATAATACCCGGCATCACGAATACGGGCATCCTGAAAACCGTTTGAATGAATGGCCGTGACAAGATCGGCGATCTTGTTGGTTTTGGCATTTTCGCGTGCAACCCGAACCGATGCGGCATCAATATCGGCCATCATCACCGGACACCGCCAGGTTTTGGCACAGGCCATGCCCAAAATGCCGGACCCACAGCCCATATCAAGCGCATTCTGACGCGGTCCGCGTTTGGCCAGCCAATCGATTGCAGCAAGACATCCCTTGGTAGTTTGATGTTCACCAGACCCGAATGCCAGACCGGCATCGACCTGAAGCGCTGTTTTGGATACCGGGATTTCCTCGTTCCAGTGCGAACCATGGACAAAGAAACGCCCGACCGAGATCGGCTTGAAGCTGCGGAGGTTTTCGCTGACCCAGTCCTTTGGCTCATAGGTGCCAAAGGTCACGGTTGGTGCATCAATGCCAACTGCGGATGCCATGATCGACACCGCGGTCTCAACCGCACCCTTGTCAAACATCTCACCGGCAAAGCCTTCGATACGCCAAGGTCCGTCAGGGTTGCCATCACGCTCGAAATGCGAAAGCGCATCGCAATAATCAAACAGCGCGTCGGCAAACATCTGTGCATAGGCGCCATCAACTTCGAACTTGAAGTTATAGCAAAGGACGGGTTCGGTCATATCGCTTCTCGCTCGTGTGGGCGGCAAATGTGCTCTGCCCGGTTAAATCGGTCATCCGAAAATGTTGTCCGGGGCTTACCCCGGCAGGATGAAGCTGTCGACCACTTTCTTGGTGCCGACACTTTCGAAATGGATTTCCAGTTTGTTGCCATCGACCGCACGGACGGTTCCCGACCCGAACTTGCGATGGCGCACCGTATCGCCCACCTTGTATTTCGATGAGTTGGAACTGGTGGAATAACTGGTTTCACCGTCGGGCTTCACATCAATCACGTTCTTGCGCACGCGGTCCTGCCAACCGCTTGAGGCGAATTTACGCTCCCCGGCACCTGATACCGGATTGCGTGATGGCGTACTGCTATCACTCGCCCAGCTTGGCATTTTCATCCAGTCATCGGCCCCCCAGGCACCGGGCGAATGGTTGCCGCCATGCCCGCCAAGACCGGTATCGCTGCTGCGTTCGATATGTTCGTCGGGCAACTCATCAACAAAGCGCGATGGCAGGGCTGATTGCCACTGATTATAGATGCGCCGATTGGCGGCATAACAGATGGTCGCACGTTTGCGCGCCCGGGTGATCCCGACATAGGCCAGACGACGTTCTTCCTCAAGGCCCTTGACCCCGCTTTCATCCATCGCGCGTTGATGGGGAAAGACGCCCTCTTCCCAACCGGGCAGGAAGACGTAATCGAACTCAAGTCCCTTGGCGGCGTGCAGGGTCATGATGGTGACTTTTTCCTCATGATCGTTCTGTGCATTTTCCATCACCAACGAGACATGTTCCAGGAAGCTGGTCAGGTTCTCGAACTCGCCAATTGCGGATACCAGTTCTTTCAGGTTTTCCAGACGGCCGGGCGCATCAATTTCCTTGGATGTCCGCCACATATCGGTATAGCCGCTTTCATCCAGAACGGTTTCAACGACTTCGACATGGCTGCTGTTGCCAAGCATTTCGCGCCAGCGTTTGAAATCCCCCAAAAGACCGCCGATGCTTTGGCGCATCTTGGGTTTGAGTTCTTCGGTATCCAACAAATCACGCGCCGCCGCCGGCAGCGAGATCGCCTGATCACGGGAATATTGATGCAGTGTCTGAAGCGTTGCCTTGCCAACCCCGCGCTTGGGCACATTGACAATGCGCTCAAATGCCAGACTGTCATCAGGCTGCGCAACAAGCCGAATATAGGCCAGCGCATCACGGATTTCCTGACGCTCGTAGAAGCGCGGACCACCGACAACGCGGTACGGGATGCCCAGCGTGATCAGGCGTTCCTCAAACTCGCGGGTCTGGAAACCGGCACGCACCAGAATGGCAATCTGGGATGCGCCAACGCCCTTGCGCTGCAGAGCTTCGATATCTTCACCGATCAGGCGCGCCTCTGCTTCACCGTCCCAGACACCTTTGACAAACACCTTGTCGCCAGTATCAATCTCGGTCCACAGCTCCTTGCCCAGACGGCCATCGTTAAACGTGATCAGTTTGGATGCTGCGGCCAGAATATGTGGGGTCGAACGATAGTTTTGTTCAAGCCTGACAACCTTGGCACCGGGAAAATCGGACTCAAAGCGCAGGATGTTGCCGACCTCGGCCCCGCGCCAGCTATAGATCGCCTGATCATCGTCGCCCACACAGCAAATGTTGCGATGGACCATCGCCATTGCACGCAGCCACAGATACTGGGCAACGTTGGTATCCTGATACTCGTCGACCAGAATATAACGGAAGGTATTCTGATACTGCTTGAGAATTTCCGGGTGCTGCTGGAACAGGGTCAGGCAATGCAGCAACAAATCGCCAAAGTCACAGGCATTCAGGACTTTGAGGCGTTCCTGATAAATCTTGTAAAGGTGCTTGGCCCCGCCGTTGGCGAACTCGACACTTTCATTGACCCGTTCAGGTGTCAGGCCCTTGTCCTTCCAGCGCTGAATGATCCCCATCAGTTGCTTGGCCGGCCATTTTTTCGGATCGATCTGTTCGGCATCCATGATCTGCTTAAGCAGGCGCACCTGATCATCACTATCAAGGATGGTGAAGTTTGACTTTAACCCGATCAGATCGGCATGACGGCGCAACAAGCGCGCTGAAAGCGAGTGGAAGGTTCCCAGCCACCAGCCTTCAACCGGACGACCAAGCGCCTGTGCGACACGTTCCTGCATTTCCTTTGCCGCACGGTTGGTAAAGGTCACGGCAAGGATCTGTTGCGGATGTAGGCGTTCGGTCTGTGCCTTGGTTTCCAGAAGATGCGCCAGACGCGTCGTCAAAACGCGTGTTTTCCCGGTCCCCGCACCCGCCAAAACCAGCAATGGCCCGTCGAGCGTTTCGACAGCATCGCGCTGCTCGGCATTCAGATTGTCGAGATATGCCGGGGTCGGTGTATCGGCCAGACGCATTTCGGGGCTGGCGGCGAATTCATCAATTTCGAAGGGATCATCCATCATGACCGCATATATATCACGCTGTGCGAAGGGGGCCAGTGTCGTATCCATGTTGACCCGACGATTTTTACATTCTGCACCACATTGCGGGCATCAACCAAGCCATTCGCGGGAACGTTTGCATCAACCGGCTCTGCCCGACAGAAAGGCTTCGAGTTCCCGAATAACACGCGACGCCGTCTTACCATCCCACAGCGGGATTTTGGCGGGCTGTAGAGTGCGTCCGTCTGAAGCATTTAGCGATGACATCACCGCATGGCTCAACTGATCAAGTTCAACAAGCTGATTGGTTCCCAGTGTGATGGTGATTGGACGTTCGGTTGATGTGCGCACCGTCAGGCATGGCACGCCTAGAAGGCTGGTTTCTTCCTGAACACCACCGGAGTCTGTGACGACAACACCCGCGTCCTCCATCAAACTGGTAAACCCGACATACCCCATCGGCGGCAGCAAACGAACACCGGCAGTACGCAGGGGCACCATCAAACGCGACGCCTGAAGGCGCTTTTCCGTCCGGGGATGAAGGACAAAGCAGATATCCGCTTTGGTGGCGAGCGCCATCAACGCATGGCTTATCTGATGGAGCCGATCGAGATCATCGACATTGCCTTGGCGATGCAGGGTTACAAGGACATAGCGACCTTTAACGAGATTGAGCTTGCGGGCGGCTTCCTCGTTATCAATCCTTCCTTTCATCATCGCCAACGTATCAGCCATGATATTGCCGACACGCTTGATGCGGTCGGCCGTGATCCCTTCGGTCCGTAAATTTTCATCTGCATCCATCGACGGCGTCAGCAACAGATCTGCCTTGTGATCTATCTCGATACGGTTTTGCTCTTCGGGCATGTCGGGATCAAAGCATCTGAGACCTGCCTCCAGGTGAACAAGGGGCACGTTTATCTCAGTTGCAACGATGGCTGCGGCACGGGATGAATTCACATCCCCGACAACCAGAACCATGTCGGGCCGGTCTTCATGACAAAGTGACTCATATGCCTGCATCATTCCGACAATCGGATCGCCATTTTCGAATGGCTCACAGTTCAGGACATGATCGGGGTCCGGCACCCCAAGCTCCCGCCAGATAGTAGAAGACATCGCGTCGTCGAAATGCTGGGCCGTATGGACAAAAGACGGACGAATTACAGGATGGTTCGCCAATCCGCGCAACAGCGGCGCGATCTTCATGAAGTTGGGTCTGGCACCGGCAACGAGATGAAGCTTCATCTTATATCGATACATCCTGCCTTTGGAAAAGCTTGGCCGTCTTCACATAGCCTAATAGATAAGTCCGGCTTCCCATAACCCTCTTTGGTATCGGTATTTTTTGCCGCACGTCTTCACAGCTGCGGATCAGAAATACCAAAATAACGTCATCAGCCTACTTCATGGTCCTGCATGTAACTTGCAAACCCGCACTTTCAGCATCCATGGTCTGAAAATTGCTTTGATTTCCGGTGGTAAGCATGCCTGACGCCCCCGGAGGTCTTCTTGGAGTACCAGCTGTGCTTTGTGCATCCCAGAAGAAAGGTATCTCGAAATGAGTGCTATTTTTGGATTGGGCAACGGGTTGCCGATATCAACCCGGGCCAGTTCTGCGGAACGGTCAGGTGCACACGAAAGTATCGAAAGTTTTAGCGCAGGTAGCGCTGCACCTGTTTCAGGCGTTGCGGCAATCGGATCTGAAGGTGGCTCCTCCAAAAGCCAACTTTCGGACGCGGTTCAAGCCGTCATGCTTGAATTCCAGAATATCGGAAGCGGGTCATCAAGCTTTGCTGCGGCCATGGACGCAGTCAAAGCCAATGACAGCGCAAACGGTATCAAGACCACTGAAGACCCGGTCTCGTCGAATTCCGATCCGGCAAAAGATGATCCTGCACTTGCAGAGCAGGATGCCGAGGAGGAATTCAAGTCTGCCGCTCGTGACAGTTTCAATCTACCGACAAAAGACAAGGAACGTAACGAACAGGCTAGAATTGAGAAACGCAAAGAACGTCAGGAAATTGACGATGCAGCTCAACAGGCTGCAACGGATCTTCCAGAAAACGTTGCCGGTCTTGATAGCCGGGTTGCAGCCCAAGTCATGTCTGGTTCGTCAGCACGACAGCAACCTGCATTGGCCGCCTGATTACATCGGCCTAAAAACCTTGAACGGAGCAGCGCAAAATAGCGCTGCTCTTTTTCATTGTGGATCGGACTAGAACAGCTTCGGCGGTGCATCACCGCGTTCTTCGCTTTGCAGTTCCAGCAAGGCGTTGTTATAGGCCATCATCGCATCCTTTTCATGGACGAAGCCGATGATATGGCGCTCCTCGGCACTGTTAAGAACCGGCAGATGTTCTTCGCCGGTTTGCTCCATCAGTTTGATAGCCTTTTCGATATTGTCTGTCCGGTAAAGGACCGGCGGCTTTGAGCGTGCGACCTCGCCGGCCGTGACTTCGTCGCCAAGATTGGGATCAAAGGCAGCGTGGCGCAAATCGGTCAGTGTGATCGTTCCGTGCAGTTTGCCCTGATCATCAATGACAAAAAGTTCCGAATAGGGTGCGTTGATCAGCTTTTCACGGACAGTCGTCAGCCCCTCGGTCAGGGGGACGGTTTCATATTCGCGCTTCATGATCTCATCCACCTTGATCGTGCGCAGCAAATTGACTTCCCTGCCCCAGCGCGTCGACAAACCACGACATTTCAATTGCCACTGGAAAAACGATCCGCCCTGGAACTGATCCATCACCACTGTTGCCAGAACAGATGCCACCATCACCGCAACCGTCAACGCATAGTCACCAGTCAATTCAAAGATGATCAGGGTCGTTGAAATCGGTGCACCAAGTATGGCTGCGGCAACAGCCCCCATACCGACAAGCGTGTAGGCCGAATAGCCAGATGATAGCTCGGGAAAGGCACTGGTTGCGATCATCCCGAATGCCCCGCCCAGCATCGCACCAAGGAAAAGTGCTGGGCTGAACATGCCGCCCGCAAAACCAAGCCCCATGCAGATCGAAACGGCAAAGCCCTTGGCAAGCAACAAGCCGATCAGGAAAGTCAGGCTGTAGCTTTCATTAAGCGCATCGTTCATCGCCCCATAGCCGACACCGACAATCTGCGGAAAGACCAATGCAATCAGGCCAACCATCAGTCCGGCAACCGCCGGTCGCAGCCAAAGCGGTGCATTGGTCCTGTTTGCCGTTTTTTGCACGACCGGGATGGCACGCACGACCAGAACCGCCGCCACTCCGGCAATAATCCCCAAAAGCGCAAAGGCCGGGAACTCCCAGAAAGACTGGATTTCATGCCCCGGGATCAGGAAGGCGACCTCATCGCCGTAATAGATGCGTGTTATGACCGTACCGGTGACCGATGCCAGCACAATCGGCGCAAAAGCAGTCAGGGCATAATGTCCCAGTGCAACTTCATGGGCAAAAAGGGCGCCTGCCAACGGCGCATTGAACGATGCCGCCACTGCTGATGCGACGCCACAGCCCAAAAGTGTTCGGGACGCAGAACGACGCAAATGAAGAATGCGGGCCAGCCACGCGCCAAATGATGCGCCCATATGGACAACCGGCCCTTCCCGACCAAGGGATGCACCACTGCCAAGCGATACCGCACTGGCAATCGCACTTTTGATCCCGCAGCGGGTCGACATGCGCGCGTCATGGAATGATGCCGCATCGATCACATCGGCGACCCCGTGTGGCCGTTTTTCCGGCAGGAACTTGTAGATGAAAATCCCGACAATCAGACCGCCCACCGCCGGGGCCAGGATAAGTTGCCAGACGGGAATTTCACTGAGATGCCGGTGAAGGGCTTCTTCGCCAGTCCCGAAAAACAACGACTGGACAAGCAACAAGCCATCTCGAAACAGGATGGCGCCGCCCCCGGCCAAAGCCCCGACAATCATTGCCAAAATCGACAGAACCAGTTGCTCGCTTTTGACGATGCGGCGCATGCGGTTCAAAAAGATGTTCGATTTCAAAAGCTTTTCAGCCATGTCAGCAATACCGGGGTTGGCGAATTGATTGTGCGTATGATCTTAGGATCAGCTTTTCCTGCGAATAAAGGGTAAAGACAAGAACCACCATGTTTAATTTCGCATTCCTGACGCCCGTTGATTGATCCGGATAGATATGCCACAACAAGTGACCCGGATTCAGCGCATCCCCAGTGCCGCGATCCCGTTTCAGAAAACCGTCATTGCCAAAATCATACGAAATACAGCATTCTGCCCGTCTCGCGTGAAAGCAGGGCCAGAAACGCCACCAATCGCTCTCAACGGAACCAAAAACAATGAATGACCACCGACCAACGGGTACACAGGCGGCGCGGCCGCTGCCCGGTCTTGTTGAATTTATCTGTCTGATGGCAATCACCATCGGGCTTGTTGCCCTGTCGATTGACAATCTGCTGCCGGCCTTTGGCCCAATCGCGCAAGACTTTGGCATCGAAGACGGCAACCGCATGCAGATGCTGATTTATGTCTTCATGATCGCGTTTGGCCTGATGCAGATCGTTTATGGCCCGCTTGCCGATAGTTTTGGTCGCCGCCCCACCCTGATCGCAGGACTTGGCATTTATTGCATCGGCACCGTGATGGCGATCTTTGCCGACAGCTATGAGCACCTTCTTATTGCGCGTTTCGTGCAGGGTCTTGGTGCTGCTGCACCGCGGGTTCTGACCATGGCGATCACGCGCGATTGTTTCGAAGGTCGCGAAATGGCCCGCGTCATGTCGTTTGTCATGATGGTGTTCATCATTCTGCCTGTGTTCGCCCCAGCATCAGGCAGCCTGATTTTGGCGCTGGCCAACTGGCATATGATTTTCGTCAGCACCTTGGTCCTCGCGATTGCGATTGTCTGCTGGTACCTGCTGCGCATGCCTGAAACCCTGCATCCGGAATATCGGCATAAATTGTCGATGCGCCGGATCGCACGCGACATCAAAACCACCGTCACCAATCGCCAGACATTCGGCTATGCCACGGCGATGGGCGTAATGTTTGCCTGCCTGATGGCCTATATCGGATCTGCCCAGCAAATCTTTGAAACCGAGGTTTACGGGCTTGGTGTCTGGTTCCCGCTGGCGTTTGGCATGATTGCCGCCTGCATGAGTTTCTCTTCATTTATCAATGCGCGACTGGTGCGCAAGATCGGCATGCACAAGATTTCTCATGTCGCGCTGTTCTTCTTGACCGCCAGCAGCCTGATCAATGTTCTGATTGCTCTGTGGTTTGACGGGCATCCACCCTTGTTCGTCTTTGGCATCGGCCTGACAACGATCCTGTTCTGTTTCTCACTGACCATGCCGAACTTCAACTCGCTTGCGATGGAGCCGGTCGGCGCGATTGCCGGTACTGCATCCTCGATCACCGGTGTTTACAGCACGTTGATCGGCGTGATCGCCGGCGGGATTATCGGGCAGCAGTTCAATGGCACTGTCATCCCGCTTCTGGTCGGTTACTTCGCGCTTGGCCTGATTGGCATTGTGATTGTTGGCATCACTGAACGCGGCAAGTTCTGCCACGCAACCCACTAGGCACCGACATTCCTGGACACAAAAAAGCCCCGCAGAGTGCAGTCTGCGGGGCTTTTTCTTGCGACCGGACAGGCGATTATTTCGCCTGACGCGGATCGTAATTCAGGTTCGGTGCCAACCAACGTTCTGCCTCTGCCAGGGTCATACCCTTACGCTCGGCATAGCTTTCCACCTGATCGCGTTCGATTTTACCAAGACCGAAATACTTGGCCTCCGGGTTGGCAAAGTAAAAACCGCTCACCGACGAGGTTGGCGTCATGGCATAGCTTTCAGTCAGTGACACACCAACATTCTTCTCTGCATCCAAAAGATCCCAAAGAATGCCCTTTTCAGTGTGTTCCGGGCAGGCCGGATAACCCGGTGCCGGACGGATACCACGATATTTTTCGGCAATCAGGTCATCATTGCCAAGCGCCTCGTCCGGTGCATAGCCCCAAAGCTCTTTACGAACTTTTTCGTGCATATGCTCGGCAAAGGCTTCGGCAAAACGGTCACCCAGGGCCTTGACCAGGATGGCATTGTAATCATCATGCTCTGCTTCAAGCTTTGCAGAGATTTCTTCGACTTCCGGCCCGGCGGTAACAACAAAGGCGCCGATATAGTCGGTCTTGCCGCTGTCTTTTGGCGCGATATAGTCGGCCAACGCGCGGTTCGGACGCTTGTTGTTCTCGCGATACATCTGCTGACGCAGGGTATGGAGCATCACCGGCTCATTCTTCTCCGGTGCCGGGGTAACTTCGATATCATCACCGACCGAGTTGGCTGGCCACAGACCGACAACCGCCTTGGGCTTGAACCATTTTTCGGCAACGATTTTTTTAAGCATTTCCTGCGCGTCCGCATAAAGGCTACGCGCTGTTTCGCCGACCTTTTCATCCTTCAGGATGTCGGGGAAACGCCCATGAAGTTCCCAGGTCTCGAAGAACGGCTTCCAGTCAAAACGCGACACCAGTTCTTCCAGATCGAAATCTTCAAACAGGGTGATACCGGGTTTAAGCGGAACCGGTGCTTCAAAGTTGTCCCAGTCAAGCTGAACCTTGTTGGCACGTGCATCGACAATCGAGAAACGCTTTTTCTGCAGTTGCTGTGCCGCATGCTTTTCAGCCATCGCGATATATTCGTTGCGAATTTCCTCAGCAAAGCGTTCGCCATTGGTTTTTGAAAGCAGATTGCTGGCAACACCCACCGCGCGCGATGCGTCGATGACGTACACCACAGACGATTTCAGATAGTTCGGCGCGATTTTTACCGCGGTATGGACCTTCGACGTCGTCGCGCCGCCAATCAGAAGCGGAATATCCAACCCTTCGCGTTCCATTTCGGCCGCGACATAGGTCATTTCTTCAAGCGACGGGGTAATCAGGCCCGACAAACCGATCATGTCGACCTTTTCGGCCTTGGCGGTTTCAATGATTTTCTGGGTCGGCACCATCACGCCAAGGTCGATGACCTCGAAGTTGTTACATTGCAGAACCACACCAACAATGTTCTTGCCGATGTCATGCACATCGCCCTTAACGGTCGCGAGCAAGATCTTGCCGTTGGTTTCGTGCTTGCCATCTTTTTCTTCTTCTATGAAGGGAATCAGATAGGCAACCGCCTTTTTCATCACACGCGCGGATTTCACCACCTGCGGCAGGAACATCTTGCCGTCACCGAACAGGTCACCAACGATGTTCATGCCGTCCATCAAAGGACCTTCAATCACATGCAGCGGCTTGTCCGCCTGTTGACGGGCTTCCTCGGTGTCTTCTTCGACGAACTCGGCAATACCGTTGATCAGGGCATGCGCCAGACGTTCCTTGACCGGTTTTTTACGCCATTCAAGGTCGGCCTTTTTCTCGGGTCCGCCGGTACCTTTGTATTTCTCGGCAACTTCGAGCAAACGGTCGGTCGCATCCGAACGACGGTTCAGGATGACGTCTTCGACGCGTTCACGAAGTTCTGCCGGGATTTCTTCATACACAACCAACTGACCGGCATTGACGATCCCCATATCCAGCCCCGCCTTGATGGCGTGATACAGGAACACCGAGTGCATCGCTTCGCGGACCGGGTTGTTGCCCCGGAACGAGAAGGAAACGTTGGAAACACCACCGGAAATCTTGGCGTATGGCAGGTGTTTTTTGATCAGCTTGCAGGCTTCGATGAAATCGACAGCATAATTGTCGTGTTCTTCGATACCGGTCGCGACGGCAAAGATGTTCGGATCGAAAATGATGTCTTCAGGCGGGAAGCCAACCTTATCGACCAGCACGTTATAGCTGCGCTTGCAGATTTCGAACTTGCGATCGACTGTATCGGCCTGACCTTTTTCATCAAAGGCCATGACGACAACTGCCGCGCCATAGCGGCGCAGTTTTTTGGCCTGTTCGATGAACGGTTCTTCACCTTCCTTGAGGCTAATCGAGTTAACAATACCCTTGCCCTGCAGGCATTTCAAACCGGCTTCGATCACGTTCCATTTGGAACTGTCGACCATGATCGGAACGCGGGCAATGTCTGGCTCGGCCGCAATCAGGTTAATGAACTTGACCATTGCCGTTTCGGCATCAAGCATCGCATCATCCATGTTGATGTCGATGATCTGCGCGCCGTTTTCGACCTGCTGACGGGCAATTTCAAGGGCTGCGTCGTAATCTTCTTCGACGATCAGCTTCTTGAATTTCAGCGATCCGGCGACGTTGGTCCGCTCACCAATATTGATAAATCTGGAAATGTCGGTCATGGGTCTTTTCGATCTCTTTTCAGCTATCAATATCAGATTTACGCAGCATCAAACGGCTCGAGGCCGGACAGACGCATTCTTGGTTCAAACTTGGGCACAACGCGCGGCTTGGCATTTGCCACCGCATCGGCAATCGCCTTGATGTGCGGCGGTGTCGTACCACAGCAGCCCCCCAGCAGATTAACCATGCCAGTATCGGCCCATTCCTTGACCAATTCGGCCATTTCGGCATCGGTCTGGTCATATTCACCAAACTCGTTCGGAAGGCCTGCATTGGGGTAAACCGAAACGCGGCATTCGGCAATGCGCGACAGTTCTTGAACATAGGGGCGCAGCTGTGCGGCACCCAATGCGCAGTTCAGACCAATCGAGAACGGCTTGGTATGGCGCACCGAATTATAAAACGCTTCGGTCGTCTGCCCCGAAAGCGTCCGACCGGATGCATCGGTGATCGTGCCGGAAATCAGCACCGGAACATCTTCACCACGTTCGTCGAGAACTTCGTCGATGGCAAACAGAGCTGCCTTGGCATTGAGCGTATCAAAGATGGTTTCCACCAGCAGCGTATCCGCGCCGCCATCCAGCAAACCGGTTGTCGCTTCCTTGTAAGCTTCTTTTAGCTGATCAAAGGTAATGGCACGGAAGCCCGGGTTATTCACATCCGGCGAAATCGATGCCGTACGGTTGGTCGGGCCGATCGCACCATTTACAAAGCGCACATCCCCCGGATGGGCTTCTTCCCATTCATCACAGGCAGCGCGTGCAATCTTGGCACTTTCGAAATTGATCTCGTAGGCCAAGTCTTCCATGCCGTAATCGGCTTGGGCAATGGTTGTCGCGCTAAAGGTGTTGGTCCCGTTCAGGTCCGCACCGGCCGCAATGTACTGCAGATGGATGTCCTTGATGATGTCCGGCTGGGTCAGTGACAAAAGGTCGTTGTTACCTTTGACGTCCTGCTTCCAGTCGGCAAAGCGTTCGCCGCGATAGTCTTCCTCGGTCAGCTTGTGCTTCTGGATCATCGTGCCCATTGCGCCATCAAGGATCAGTATCTTTTCCTCGGCCCGTTTGCGCAGCAGGGCAATGCGTTCCTTGCGGTCATTCATCTTTTTCATCCAATCAATTCTTCATGCGTCCGGGTTACAGGGCAAAAGCACCTTCAGGCTGCAACCTTTTCGGTTCCGCGAATGCCCAGCGCATGGCAGATGGCATATGTCAGTTCGGCACGGTTAAGCGTATAGAAGTGGAAGTCAGTCACCCCTTCGCTGATCAAACCTTCCACCTGCGAAATGGCTTCGTGGAATGCGACCATGCGACGGGTATCGGGATCTTCATCAAGCCCTTCGAAACGCCAATGCAAACGCTGCGGCACAGAAGCACCACACATATCGGCAAATTTCAAGAGCGACGCAAAGTTTGTCACCGGCAAAATGCCCGGAACGATGGGCGCTTCGATGCCCGCAGCCACACATTTGTCACGGAACCGCAGATAGGTTTCGTTATCAAAGAAGAACTGGGTAATCGCCCGGTTGGCGCCGGCATCGATCTTGCGTTTCAGATAATCGATCTCGAAATCGGAACTCGGCGCATCCGGATGGGTTTCCGGATAGGCTGATACCGAAATATCAAAATCGGCAATTTCCTTAAGGCCGGCAACCAGATCAACCGCATAGGCGTAGCCACCCGGGGTCGGTTCATACTTGTCACCCGCATCCGGCAAGTCCCCGCGAAGGGCAACGATGGACCGGATGCCTTCATTCCAATAGCTGCGAGCGATCTGATCGATCTCTTCCTTGGTGTGACCAACACAGGTCAAGTGCGCCGCAGCCGGAATACCAGTTTCACCCTGAATACGGGTGACACTGCCATGGGTGCGATCACGTGTAGTGCCGCCAGCCCCGTAGGTTACCGAGACAAAAGACGGATTGAGCGGCGCAAGCCGATGGATCGACCGCCACATGGTTTCTTCCATCTTCTCCGTTTTCGGCGGGAAGAACTCGAACGAAACCTTGAGGTGTTTGCGTACTGCGTTGATTTCTGGAACCGTCATCATATCGATATCTCAATCCTGTCTTCGCTTTCCCGCAGGCTGAGCCCTTGGGTCGGTCTTTCTATTTGGTTATTGTCGATACATGCTGCGCGTTATTCCGCAGCCTTTTCAGAATTTCTTTGAACTTTTTCCGCTGCTTGTGCCGATGTCGGGCGAGCCATCCAGATCCGAACCGTCAGTGGTTTGCCCGGCAAACTGACAACGTTGCCAGGCTCAAGACCACTGGCGCGGAACCAGTCATTGATGGACCCATCATCAAAACCAAGACGGCGGTGCGCATGTTCTTCGCGGAGTTCTTCCTGTTCGTGCTGGGCAAAGTCGACAATGACAAGTTTGCCCCCGGGGGCCAGAACGCGTGCTGCCTCGGCAAGGGCCGCCTCGGGCTTTTCAGCGAAATGCAGCACCTGATGCAGGGTCACCACATCAAACATGCCGCCGGGATAAGGCAATTGGTACATGTCGGCTTGTCTAACAAGGCAGTTGGACAGGTCTGCGCGCTGCAGACGTGCGCGCGCAACAGCCAACATTTCGCGTGACATATCAACGCCAACGCCCTCTTCGGCGTTACGCCCGAGAAGCTCAAGAATACGCCCGGTGCCTGTTCCGACATCGAGAATCCGGCCACCGGTCAGATCACCAACCGCCTCAAGCAATGCTTTTTCAACAACAGCCTCGTCGACATGCAGCGAGCGAATCCGATCCCAGTCTTCGGCGTTGGCGCGGAAATATTCTGTCGCGATCTTTTCCCGTTCTGCCTTCACCTGATCCAGACGGGCACGGTCAAGTGCAAGCGTCTCGTCATCCTTTGGCAGCAGATCCAGCACAGGCTGCACAAGGTCGGCACCCGGCCCGGAATGCGGCGTGCGATAGAAGACCCAAGTCCCTTCACGGAACCGGACAAGCAGGCCTGCCTCGCACAATAATTTAAGGTGTCGGGAGACGCGCGGCTGGCTCTGACCGATGATCTGGGTGATTTCGCTGACGGTCAATTCGCACTCGGCACAGATCGCCAGCAAGCGAAGCCGCGTTGCTTCAGCAGCTGCGCGCAATCTTGCCAGAACCTGTTCCATACCAATGCCCTCCACGTTGACAAGAAAGATATAAAGATATGTTTATATTTGTTCAAGCGCTATTTTCGCGTGAAAACTTGTTGCCTAAATGCCACACCTGAAAACTGCTTGATCCTGATCAACTTTTTGTATGCTGGTGTTTAATTTCACCCTATGCTAACCAAATGGATATCTGAGGCGTGCGCGTTACATGATCGCCCTTCGAGCAGGGGATTGATCGGTAACGTTTTTTGGTGTCCCGCATCAAAGGCGTTTCGGGTCGGGGAAGTCTGTGTATCGAACATCGGTTGGCTAAAAATAATGAAGTTTCGAACTTTGCTTTCGCTTTGTGCCGCAGGATCGCTGTCTTTGCTGACCGCGTGCGCATCGACAGAACCCGCTCAGGACACGAGTGATTATGATCCGCTTGAGCCGGTGAACCGCGTGGTTCACGGTGTTAACGGTGCGGTCGATTTCATGGTCCTGTATCCTGCTGCAATGTGGTACCGCGACATTGCCCCGGAACCTGTTAAAACCTCCGTCGCGAGCTTCGTGCGCAACATCAACGAACCGTTGAACTCGTTCAACGCGTTGCTGCAGGGCGACCCGGATCAGGCTGCTGCCTCGTTCCAGCGTTTCATCATGAACTCGACGCTTGGCTTCCTTGGCTTCAATGATGTCGCATCCGATTTCGGCATTCCTTACCGTCGCGAAGATTTTGGTCAGACCCTTGCCCATTATGGCATTGGCGGCGGCCCTTACATTGTACTTCCGCTGCTTGGCCCGTCCAACCTGCGCGATACAGCCGGCATCGGTGTTGACTATGTTGCCAACCCGCTGACTTGGGGCGCACAGAACAGCGATACCGCCGAAGCCCTTTATCTTGGCTCGATCGGCCTTACAGCCCTGCATTATCGTTACGCGACGATCAATCAGCTGAACGAACTGCAAAAGTCGTCTATCGACTATTACGCAGCCCTGCGCAGCCTCTATCGTCAGCAACGCAATCAGATGATTCGCAACGGTGGCCCGTCGCCAGAATTCGCTGTAGAAGACGAAAGTGCATCTTTTGACTTCGACGATGCTGTCGAAGCTGCAAGCCAGTAAGAGCCGGTCATGGTAAACAGCAAAATCGCCATATCAACCGCCGCGATGATCGCCATCGCTGCCGCTTGGTCTGGTCCGGCGGTGGCAACAGGTTTGTCTTCAACCGTTGTTGCCGAAGTCGCTGTCGAAACCAGCGCAGCAAATGTCATTCAGAGCATGGCCGACCAAGCCATGAATGAACTGACGGATCAAAGCCTTGCTGACGACGTCCGCCGCAAAAAGTTCGTGTCCCTGATGGACCGTTATTTTGCAATGGATGTCGTTTCGCGCTTCGTTCTGGGGCGTTACTGGCGTTCGATTTCCGAAGCGGAGATCGAGGAGTTTTCAGTCCTGCTGCAAAACTACTTGGCGCTCAACTACGCAAACCAGTTCAAGGAATTCAACGGCGAACAGTTTGTCGTCGGTGATGAGACCCAGAAGAACAAGGACACCTTTGTCGATTCGCAGTTCGTCCGCCCGGACGGCCCGCCGGTAAACATTGTTTGGCGGATGCGGATGTTTGATGACAGCTACAAGATTATTGATGTTTCCATCGAAGGTCTGAGCATGGGCATCACCCAACGCGATGAGTTCACATCGGTCATCCAACAGAACAACGACGATGTCGGCGCCCTGACCGCTGCACTCAAGGCAAAAACCGGTCTCTGATCGAAGCCCGCCTTAATATCCGAATACAAAAGCCACCATCCTTGCGACGGTGGCTTTTTTGCATCTGACATCCGGGCATAAAAAAGGCCACCCGAAGGTGGCCTTTAATCTCAAAGCGCAAAACCGTCTTAGCGGGTCAGGGGCTTGTATTTGATGCGGTGCGGGCGGCTTGCCTCTTCACCATAGCGACGTTTGTAGTCGGCTTCATATTCCTGATAGTTCCCTTCGAACCACTCGACATGCGAGTTGCCCTCATAGGCCAGAATATGGGTGGCAATTCGGTCAAGGAAGAAGCGATCGTGCGAGATGACCACAGCGCAACCGGCAAACTCGAGAAGACCTTCCTCAAGCGCACGCAGGGTATCGACGTCAAGATCATTGGTCGGTTCGTCAAGCAGCAGAACGTTCGCACCAGACTTCAGCATCTTGGCAAGGTGAACACGGTTACGTTCACCACCGGACAACTGGCCGACTTTTTTCTGCTGATCTGCGCCCTTGAAGGCGAACTGTGACACATAGGCACGCGACGACATCGGACGCTTGCCCAAAAGGATCTCGTCGAGGCCGTCAGAAACTTCCTGCCAAACGGTTTTGTTCGGATCAAGCGAGTCACGCGACTGATCGACATAGCCCATCTTGACGGTATCACCGATCTTGAGCGTTCCTGCATCCGGGGTGTCAGCACCCGTCAACATTTTGAACAGGGTGGTTTTACCCGCACCGTTCGGACCGATTACACCAACGATACCACCCGGCGGCAGACGGAAATCAAGGTTTTCAAACAGAAGCTTGTCACCATAAGCCTTGGTGAGACCTTCGGCAGTGATAACTTCGTTACCAAGACGCTCGGCAATCGGAATAACGATCTTGGTTGAGTCCGGAACGGCCTTGGCGGCCTCGGCAACAAGATCGTCATAAGCGCGAACACGGGCCTTGGATTTTGCCTGACGGCCTTTCGGGTTCTGACGGATCCACTCAAGTTCGGTGGCAAGCTGTTTCTGGCGGCTGCCTTCCTGACGGGATTCCTGTTCCAGACGCTTTTGCTTCTGCTCAAGCCACGAGGAATAGTTGCCCTCAAACGGAATGCCCTGACCGCGGTCAAGTTCCAGAATCCAGCCCGTGACGTTATCAAGGAAGTAACGATCGTGGGTGACCAGAATGACGGTACCCTGATAATCTTCAAGGTGGCGTTCAAGCCACGCAACCGATTCAGCGTCAAGGTGGTTGGTCGGTTCGTCAAGCAGCAGAATGTCAGGCTTTGCAAGCAAAAGGCGGCAAAGGGCGACACGGCGGCGCTCACCACCGGAAAGCTTGGTTACATCCGCATCCTTGGGCGGGCAACGCAGGGCGTCCATCGCGATCTCAAGGGTGCGCTCCAAATCCCAGCCATTGGCCGCATCGATGCGTTCCTGAAGTTCACCCTGCTCGGCAAGGAGATCATTCATTTCGTCATCGGTCATCGGCTCGGCGAATTTGCCGCTGATTTCGTTGAAGCGTGCAAGATCGTCAACAATCGAGCCACACCCTTCCATGACGTTGCCAAGAACGTCTTTCTCCGGGTTAAGCTGTGGTTCCTGCTCAAGGTAACCGACATTGACACCTTCGGCAGGCCAGGCTTCACCTGCGTAATCCTTTTCGATGCCGGCCATGATTTTCAGCAGGGTGGATTTACCTGCGCCGTTGTTGCCCAGAACACCGATTTTTACGCCTGGCAGGAAGGACAGTGTGATGCCCTTGAAAAGTTCGCGACCGCCCGGAAGGATCTTGGTCAGGTCCTTCATGACGTAAATATACTGGTAGGATGCCATTAAATTCCCCATCCAAAAGTCGTTGGGTCCGCCCTGTTGGGCTGAGACACTTCGGCATACTCATACGCATGCCTGAAATACTGTGCCCGTTTGTAACCGACAGGCAGGCTCTTAACAACTTCAAACCGCAGACAGCTCACATGCTATCAAAACATGCCAACTGGCGAGTTAAAACTAAGGTGCATCAAGCAATCTCGCGTCGGCGACATCATTCCGGTTAGGCAAACCAAATTTGCGTCGATTTCAGTCAAAAAATAGCCGCTTTGGACCGTGATGGGTCCCTTAAGTTATAAAAACGTCACTTTTTAGGCACTTAGACGCAATGTTTTTCAACCTTAAAATGCTGCAATGCACACAGTGAAAACCGCCCGGATTCTGTCACTATTTTTATTCGACGTTGGGGCAGAACACCTTCTAACACCCTGTTCTATACGACTAATGATTAGCTTATGGCGAATCTCGAAAACTGGTATCGAGCTTTACAGGCAATGAGTGTGTCTTGATGCATTCAACGCCACGCATTCATGCGGTCGACAAAAACAATTCAAAAATGATGTCGGCAGGGAAAGTTATCATTTCTAGGAAGGAGACGCGCGATGGATGAACAAAGCGCAGCCTACTGGAAGAGAAACGTGAAGCTGGTCTCGGTTCTTATCGCGATCTGGTTCATCGTTTCCTACGGTTTCGGCATCTTGTTTGTCGATGCCCTCAACTCTATCGAAATCGCGGGCTTCCAGCTTGGTTTCTGGTTTGCTCAACAGGGGTCCATTTACGTCTTTGTCGCATTGATTTTCGTCTATGTGGCCAAGATGAACAAACTGGATCGCGAATTCGGCGTTCGTGAAGACGACTGACGCAGGATCAGGGAGACAGACAAGATGGATCTTACCACCCTTACATATATTGCCGTCGGCTTGAGCTTCGCGCTGTATATCGGCATCGCGATCTGGGCCAAGGCAAGCACCACCGGCGAATTCTATGTCGCTGGCAAAGGTGTTAACCCGGTCGTCAACGGCATGGCGACCGCAGCAGACTGGATGTCGGCTGCTTCCTTTATCTCTATGGCTGGCCTCATTGCCTTCCTTGGCTATGGCGGCTCGGTTTACCTCATGGGCTGGACAGGTGGTTACTGCCTGCTGGCGATGCTTCTGGCACCGTACCTTCGCAAGTACGGCAAATTCACCGTGCCGGAATTCATCGGGGATCGTTATTATTCCAGAACTGCCCGTATCGTTGCTGTTATCTGCCTGATCTTTATCTCGTTTACCTATGTGGCAGGTCAGATGCGCGGCGTTGGTATCGTGTTCTCGCGCTTCCTTGAAGTTGAACTCCTCACCGGCCTGATCGTCGGCATGGGCATCGTCTTCATCTATGCTGTTCTTGGCGGCATGAAGGGCATTACCTATACCCAGGTTGCACAATATTGCGTTCTTATTATTGCCTATACCATTCCGGCAATCTTCATTGCCTTCCAGCTGACCGGCAATCCGCTGCCGCAGCTGGCATTTGGCTCGACCGTGAATGGCACCGGCGAATACATGCTTGATCGCCTTAACCAGGTTGTGACGGAACTCGGCTTCCTCGAATACACCACCACCAACAAGTCAACGATTGATATCTTTGCAATCACGCTTGCACTGATGGTTGGTACTGCCGGTCTTCCGCACGTTATCGTTCGCTTCTTCACCGTTCCGAAAGTCCGTGATGCACGTTCTTCGGCCGGTTGGGCGCTGGTCTTCATCGCGCTGCTGTACACCACCGCTCCGGCAGTTGGTGCAATGGCTCGCCTGAACCTGACCGACACCATCCAGACCGGTGAGGTGGGCGCAGAAGACGGTAACCTCGTCTATGAAGAACGTCCGGACTGGATGAAGCGCTGGGAAGCAACCGGCCTTCTGAAGTTCGAAGACAAGAACGGTGACGGCCGCATCCAGTATTACAACGATGCGAACGCAGAGTTTGCGACCAAAGCAGCCGAATATGGCTGGGCTGGTAACGAACTGAGCGTTGACCGTGACATCATGGTCCTTGCCAACCCGGAAATCGCACAGCTTCCGAACTGGGTCATTGCCCTGGTCGCAGCTGGTGGTATCGCCGCAGCACTCTCGACAGCTGCTGGTCTGCTGCTTGTTATTTCGTCGGGCGTTTCACATGACCTTCTCAAAGGCACGTTCACACCGAACATGACAGAAGGACAGGAACTGATGGCCGGGCGTGTTGCGGCTGCGGTCGCAATCGTGATTGCCGGTTATCTGGGCTACAATCCTCCGGGCTTTGTGGCACAGGTGGTGGCCTTCGCCTTCGGTCTTGCAGCATCCTCGCTGTTCCCGGTTATCATCATGGGTATCTTCTCCAAGAAGGTTAACCGTGAAGGTGCTATTGCCGGGATGCTGGTCGGTCTGATCTTCACCATGGGTTATATCATGTCCTACAAGGGCATCTTTATCCCGGTATTGATCGAAAACGTCGAAGCAAACTGGCTGTTCGGCATCTCGCCGGAAGGCATTGGCGTCGTTGGCATGCTCCTGAACTTCATCGTTGCTTTCGCTGTGTCGAAAGTCACCGCTGAACCGCCAGAGCATATCCAGCACATGATTGAAGACATCCGTGTTCCGAAAGGGGCCGGTGGCGCAGTTGACCACTAATCGGTCAACTGGTTTGCCAGGAACTGTTGCAGGCCCCCGGATCATTGATCCGGGGGCTTTTCTTTTCGGCCTTAGTCAGGCAACAATGCACTCAGGGCATGCCCTTGCGGAGGAAAACAGTCATGAGCATCGAACTCGAAGAAATTGCCGAGTTTCTAAAACAGCACCACCCGTTCGATCTGTTACCTGACGAAGAAATCAACGCCCTGCCAAAGCGCCTCTCGGCCCGCTATTTCCGTGCAGGGACCAAAGTCCTCTCGCCCGAGGAACAATGCCTTCATCTTTACATCATCCGCACCGGCGGCACCGAAACCCGCGACCCGAACGGGCAGTTGCTTGCCCGCCTGTCAGAGGGTGAATGCTTTGGCGTGCGCGCGATGTATCAGAATGGACGGGCCGCCAACAACATTACAACTCTGGAAGACAGCCTGTGTTACTTGCTGCCCGAAAAGGATTTTCATGCGCTAACTGGCAAGTATCCGCAGTTTAGCTATTTCTTCGCCCAGATGGGTGGCGAACGCCTGCGCAGTGGCATGCAATTGCTCGAAAGTCGCGATGACGATCAGCTAAAACTGATGAGTGTCAAGGTCAGTGACCTGATAGCCCGCGAACTGGTCAGCATCGACAAGTCAGCATCGATCCTTGAAGCAGGCCAGTTGATGAGCAAGGAACGCGTATCCTGTCTGCTTATCACCGAAGGCGGTGACGGCGTTGCCGGAATCATGACCGACCGTGACCTGCGCAATCGTGTCATCGCCAAGGGCCGCAGTTATGATGAGCCAGTGACGGCCATCATGACCGAAAAGCCGATCTCGATCGATCCCGATCAGTACGCCTTTGATGCGCTTCTGACCATGACGCGCAACAATATCCGCCATCTGCCGGTGATGAAGGACGGCAAGGCAGTTGGCATGATCACCACCAACAACTTGCTGGCACGCCAGTCGCTGTCGGCTGTTTACATGGCAGGTCGGATCGGCAAACTGACCGAACCCGAAGAAATGGCAAAGGTCATCGCCCAGGTCCCCGAACTTCTTAGTCACCTTATTGAGGCGGGCGCGACATCGCAAAATGCCGGACATATCGTAACGACCCTATCGGATGCGGCGACCGCCCGGCTGCTGCAACTGGCAGAGGAAGAATTCGGCCCGCCGCCCGTTCCCTATGTCTGGATGGCGGGTGGGTCACAAGGCCGTCAGGAACAAACAGCACTTTCAGATCAGGACAATTGTCTGATTATTGATGACGCCTATAACGCAGATCAGCACGGGGACTATTTCAAAAAGCTTGCCGACTTTGTCTGTGATGGCCTGAACAAGGTTGGCTACGTCTATTGCCCCGGTGAAATGATGGCCAGAACAGATGAATGGCGGCAACCGGTGCGCACCTGGCAGCACTATTTCAACAAATGGATCGAACAACCCGAACCAAAATCCCTGATGCTGTGTTCGGTCTGGTTTGACCTGCGCCCGGTACACGGCACCAAGAGCCTGTTTGAAGACCTGCATCGCATGATCATCTCCAAGGCCAAGGACAACCGTATTTTCCAGGCCTATATGGTGGGCAACGCGCTGAGCCATCACGTCCCGCTTGGTTTCTTCAAGAATTTCGTCATGATCCGTGGCGGCGAACATGACAAGACCCTTGATCTGAAACATAACGGCGTGGTGCCAATCGTTGATGTTGCCCGCATTCACGCCCTTGCCAACGGGGTCGAGGCCGTAAACACCTATGAACGCCTCAATGCCGTAAAGGCATTCCCATCCATCAGCAATCAGGGGGCGTCAGACCTTCTTGATGCCTTTGAATTCATCAGCATCACCCGCCTGAAACATCAGGTCCGTCAGATCCGGCGTGGCGAAAAACCCGATAACTTCCTGCAACCTGAAAGCCTGTCGGCGTTTGAGCGCAGCCATCTCAAGGATGCGTTCTCGGTTATCAAGAACCTTCAGGGCGCGCTTGAGCACGCCTTTGGCAAAAGCGGGACGTAAGCCATATGGGATTGCGCCAGAAAATCCTCGACAGTCGGCTGTATCGTGACTTCATCCAGCGCAAGGCAACCGGGCCTTTGCGAACCTATTACGATGTGCCGCCTGCCGATCCTGAAAGATCCGTGATGGAAACCGAATTCATCGCTCTTGATCTTGAAACCACCGGCCTTGATCCCAAAAAGGACGAAATCGTCAGCCTCGGCTGGGTGATTATCCGTCAGCTTTCGGTCGATTTTTCAAGTTGCGAACATATTCTGGTGCGGCCAACGAAGGAGCTCAGCGAAAGCTCGGTCGTGGTCCACCGGATCTTTGACAGCGATGTCGCAGATGCCCCAAGCATTGAGGCGGCCCTTGAGCATCTTTTGCCGCAGATGGCTGGCCGGGTTCTGCTATCCCATCATGCGCCAATTGAACTGGGCTTCCTTGGCCAGGCCTGCAAACAGTTCTTTGGCGCGCCGCTGCAAATCCCGACGGTGGATACCCTGGTTCTGGCTCTGCGTGACATCCGGCGAAGTGGTGAAACCATGAAATCCGGGGCGCTCAGGCTTGATACATTGCGCCGAAATCATAACCTGCCCCCATTCCGGGCCCATAACGCATTGTCTGACGCGATTGCCGCGTCGGGCCTGTTTCTGGCCCAGATCGCCAAACGTGATCCGAAAGGCGAACTTGAGCTCGACCGGATACTGCGCTAATCGGTTATCAGGGCTCAAAAAATGCCCCACCAACAATAACAGCAGATCGGGAGCCACCAGCCTATGTACGTCTTTATCTTCTCAACCGTTGTTATCGGGTTTGCGTCGGCTGGCGTGGTCATGTTGCTGTTCCGGCTTTGGGGCCGCAAGGCACCGAAATATGTCATTCCGCTCGTCGCAGCGATTGCGATGTTTGGCTACATGATCTGGGATGAATACACATGGTTTGATCGCTACGAGGCCCGCCTGCCTCAGACCATCAGCGTCATTCAGACCTTTACTGACGAAAACATTTTCGCGCCGTGGACACTGGTTTCCGCACCGACCAACCGCTTTACGGCGATTGATCGCGAAAAACTGGTATCCAATCCCCAAAACCCCGATGAAAAGCGCGTCATGACCCTGCTGCTGCGCAAGGGCGGCGAAACCCTTGCCCTGACCCATCTTGTTGATTGTACGCAAGGACGGCGTGGCTATATCACGCCCGATACGTCACTCGACAGCAACGGTTTCCCGACCGCGATGAATGAATGGTTTGATATGGATGCCGACGACCCACTGCGCGCCGCGGTCTGTTCCTGAACGCTGTTTCCATCGCGAAATCGGACACCCTTTGGCCCGCCCTGTGGCGGGCCTTGTCACGTGTGGCAACAAAACTGATTTCGTCTATAGTGATGCAAACGCGCCCTTTTTCTTAAGTTACGGGTCCCTATGCCCCATTTTCGATCTCCATTGCCATCTGCAGTCGCCTTCTTTGTGATCGCGGTCGTATTTGTCGGCAGCATCTCAACAGCGGCCCGTGCGCGCGATATCACTGTCTTTGCCGCTGCGAGCCTTACCAATGCTATTGGAACTGCGGCCGCCACCTATGAAAAGGAAACCGGTGATACAATACGACTGTCACTGGCAAGTTCTTCGACACTGGCGCGCCAGATTGCCGCAGGCGCGCCGGCCGACATCTTTATCTCTGCCAACGAAAAATGGATGACCTGGTTAAATGATCAGGGTTTGCTTGTCCCCGGCAGCCGCCATGACCTGCTGACAAACCGTTTGGTTATTGTCGCCCCCAAAGATAGCAATCTTACCCCGATTAAAATTGGCGATACTTCAGACCTGACAGCATTGATCCGACCCAATGATCGCATTGCAGTCGGCGACCCGGACCATGTGCCTGCCGGTATTTATGCCAAACAGGCACTGACATCTCTGGGGCAATGGGAAACGGTTGCACCAAGACTTGCGCGTACTGACAATGTTCGTGCGGCCTTGGCTCTGGTTGAACGGGGCGAAGCACCGATTGGCATCGTCTATCAAACTGACGCCGGCATTTCCGATAACGTCAAAATCATCGGCACCTTCCCCGAAAACAGTCACCCGGTCATTACCTATCCTGTTGCCCTGACCGGTGATCAGTCCGAAAGCAAAGCCACGAAATTCCTGCTATGGCTTTTGGGGGATGACGCGGGCCGCATTTTTGCAGACTATGGCTTTGAACCCGTTGCAACAACGCAAGCCAACGTGCCGGAACAATGATCAGTTTGACCCCCGCCGAAATAGAGGCACTTCTTCTAAGCTTGCGCATCTCAGGCGTTGCTGTTGCTTGTGCCCTTCCCTTTGCGATTATTGTCGCAACTGCGCTTGCCCTTGGTCGGTTTCCCGGGCGCTTTATTCTTGACGCGATTGTGCATCTACCGCTGATCCTGCCACCGGTTGTGATGGGCTATTTGCTGCTGATTGCGATGGGCACCCGGGCCCCCTTGGGTGCTTGGCTGTATGAGACTTTTGACCTGCGCTTTGTCTTTAGCTGGACGGGCGCGGCACTGGCATCGGCGATCGTAAGCTTCCCGTTTCAGGTCCGCGCCATCCGGCTTAGTCTTGAAAACGTCAATCCGGGTCTTTATCAGGCTGCTGAAACCCTTGGCGCCGGGCCGATTGACCGGTTTTTTTCGCTGACATTGCCCTTGGCACTTCCCGGTATCATTGCCGGTGCCATTACCGCCTTTGCCGCAAGCCTTGGCGAATTTGGTGCGATCATCACGTTCGTGTCAAACATTCCGGGCGAAACCCGTACCCTGCCACTGGCGATCTATACTGCGATCCAAACACCGGGCGGGGAATTGGCCGCGGCGCGCTTGGCCGCCCTTTCAATCGGCTTGGCCTTTGCCGGGTTGCTTCTGTCTGAATTGGCGCTCCGTCGTATTCGCAAGAGGGCAGCGTCATGAGCATCGGTGTCAATGTTGAACGCACTCTCAAGACTTTCAGGCTTTCCGCCGAGTTCAATATTCCTGAACCGGGTATCACGGCCCTGTTTGGTCCCTCAGGCAGCGGCAAGACGACGCTTGTTAACATGATTGCGGGTTTGGTCCGCCCGGATCGCGGCCATATTCAAATCAACGATCATTTACTGTTTGAACATTCGCGTGGCATCAACCTTCCGGTTCGCAAGCGTAGGGTTGGCTGCGTGTTTCAGGATAATCGCCTGTTCCCGCATAAATCGGTCCGCGACAACCTGTTTTACGGGGCGCGCCGTAATCCCCACAAACTGCCACAGGATGAACAACAGGCCATCCTCGAGATGCTTGATATCTGGAATCTGATGGATCGCCGCCCCAACCTTCTGTCTGGCGGGGAAAAGCAACGGGTGGCACTTGGGCGTGCGCTTTTGTCCAATCCGGATGTATTGCTGCTTGATGAGCCGCTTTCGGCCCTTGATCACGCCCGCAAACAGGAAATCCTGCCATATCTCGAATGGTTGCGTGACCACAGGAAAATACCGATCCTGTATGTCACCCACGCGATTGACGAGGTCGCCCGCCTTGCCGACCATATGGTAATCATTGATCAGGGCAAAACACTTGCGACCGGGTCGGTATTTGAAATGCTGGGCCGCACGGACTTGGCGCCGCTTGCCGGGCGCTTTGACGCCGGAACGGTTCTGGCCGCCCGGATTGTCAGCCGTGATCCCAAGGCCGAGGTCAGCTTCCTTGAATGTGGCGGGCAACGACTTGTCGTGCCCTATCTTGGCCGTCCGAAAAGTGATCTTGTCCGACTGCATATTCGTGCCCGTGATGTCATGATTGCCCGCACCCCGCCGCACGATATCAGTGCAAACAACATCATTCCCGTCACCATCACCAAAATAAGTGACGAGCCCGGTGACACCATTGATGTGACCATGTGCTTTGGTCAGGATGCGGACGCCACCATTCTCGCAGAAACCGGTGGCCGCCCCAAAATTCATGCCCGCATTACGAAATGGTCGGGATCACGCTTAAAACTGCAGCCCCATCAAAAGGTCTTTGCCGTGATCAAATCGGTCACAGTCAATGGGCAGTTACGCGATCGCTAAAACTGACACACCAAGAAATCACAAACCCCCGTCGGTATCTTCGGCGGGGGTTTGTTTTAGGCTTAAGGATGCTGATACGCACTGGGTGCTGGCCAATCCCATTTATCCTGTAAAGCCGGATCGGTTTCATAGATCTCTACCTTAAGCGGATAACAGGCGGCCTCATCACTTGAATGGCCGGTGCTGCAATCCCCACCCGGACAGGTCGACAGATTGCCCAGCAAATCGATCTCGGCAAACATTTCAAGATAGTCCCCCGGGCGTACCGGGCTTGCCTTCATGAAATACTGATGGGTGTCATTGGTAAAGCCGGTACACATGAAGACATTCAAAACATCATGCACATAGTGATCGGCTTCCTGCATCGACATGCCAGTCTCGTCACTGAGTGCCCGGCACAGGTTGGAATGGCAGCAATGGTGATAATCATTCCCTGACAGCAACCGGTTGGTGAACGGGTCGCAGCGCGTGCCAATCACGTCATGCACACTGCCGCCGTCCTCATCAAAACCATACCAATCAAGGGTATCTTCGCTGATCAGCGCCATCGAACGCAGATAGGGCATGTTGGACCACAAACGGTCGCCTGTGGTCAGGTGGGTCCGATGCAGGGCACGGGTTTTGCCGCTGAAAAACCGTTCCTGCAGATCATTGGCATTCCAAAGGTTCAAATCACCGACTTGCGGACCATCGACACTGACAATGCGGAAAAAGTATCCCTTGGGCACATGAAACGTGCGCGCATCGCGTGGTGGAACGATAACCTCGTTCACTTTCTTCATCGACGCCTTGAATTCGGCCAAGGTTGCAAAGTCCGGTTCAGGCAAGGTTCCGTTGGGATATACAACGACCGGCTTGATCGCGCGACGGTCGGCAGCGTCTGTTGGGGCTTGGTGCTGGGGCTTGAAAGTCATGGGGTGGCCTCGATAACAGGAAAATAGATGGGCGACAGAATGGCACAGTGACACGTTGACACAAGCCTGTTTCAACCTGTCCGACTGGCAGATCAAACGAACAACTAAACAAGCGGTGTGATCAATTCTTGGCGTTCGTCCCACGCATCAAGATTATCGACAACCAGTTGGCCCATGGCATCGCGGGTTTCCACCGTTCCACTCGCCAGATGCGGATAGAGCACAACGTTATGAAGATTGGCAAAGGCCGGATCGATATCCGGCTCATTTTCGAACACATCAAGTCCCGCGCCGGCAATCAAGCCATGTTGCAACGCCCGTATCAAAGCCGGTTCATCCATCACCGATCCCCGTGCGATATTGATCACGACACCGTCTTTGCCAAGGGCTTCAAGCACCGCTTCATTCACAATCCCGTTGGTCGCGTCCCCACCGGGGCACGACAACACCAAAATATCCGACCACGTGGCGAGTGCCGTCAGTTCATCAAAGAACCGGTACTCGACATCCTTCCTGCTGCGTCCGAAATAACCGACCTCGACCCCGCTTGGCACTGCGCGTGATGCGATTGCCTGTCCGATCCGGCCCAGCCCGACAATGCCAAGTTTCCTGCCGCGTACACTTCTGGTCAGTGCCATCGGACCTTTTGCGGCCCACTTTCCACTGCGCACCCAGTCATCGCCCAAAACAAGCTGCCGCAACGTGGCATGCATCAACATGATCGCCGTGTCGGCAACGTCATCGGTCAGAACGTCAGGTGTGGTTGAAAGACGAATACCGCGTTCACGCAGTGCCTTAAGATCAAAGACGTCATGCCCGACGCCAAAGCTTGTAATGACTTCAAGGTTCGGCAGTTGCGCCAGCAAGTCTTCCGGAACGCCAAAGCGCGCGGATGTCACAACGGCTCTGATCTGATCGCCCATTTCATCAAGAAATTTCTGCTTGTCCGGAACCAGGTCATAACGATGCAGATCGTGGCGTTCTGCCAACATGGCCGTGTAGGCCGGGCGAATATCAAGGAGTGCGAGGACGGAACGTATCATTGGGGCGTCTTTCGGTGGCTGCGTATGCCCCAAAGACTAGCGGGCTCAATCACCTGAAACAAGTTGATGCGCAGTTTCATATCACCAGGAAACCACATTCAACCCAATACATTTGCCTAGATACAATAAGGGCGGGGATGGAAATCGCCAAAACCCCGCCCCAATGCAGATTATTCTGCCGCAAATTCCCTGCAGCCGGTGCACAGCAGATCAATGATGTGCAGGGCAAAGGAACGCCAGATATCCATGCGGAAGCTTTGCTCGGCATCCCGCCACAGAACAACCGTGACACCATCAATCACCGTACGGCAACCACCGCCCACCGGGATGCTGTCAATGTCGCGCGGGCAGCCGATGGTCAGCAACTCGCTCGCACGTTCGCCTTCGATGCGGACCGTGACTTCACGGGCTGATACCTCGGTCAGGCTGTGGGTTGCCGATGCATAGACATCCGCGCACGCCTTGGTCACTGTGTCGGCATCATCCGGCTTGGCAATGATCAGCCATTCATCCGGACCGAGACAGATGGACTCAGTCGTGCCATTGGCCGCACGTAGGCCAACTGTGGTTGCCAGATCAACACCGATCGCCTTGGATACGGCCGGAATGTTGACCGCCCACAGACGTAGCGAGAAACGGGCAACCGGTGCCATCAGGGTCAGTTTAACCGGCCCGGAAGCAACGATCGGACCCGGCGTAAATGCGTGTGTAAGTACCGTCATTTTTCTGTTCCCCGCCTAAAGTTTCAACCGTTCGCCTTCGGGATCGTAAAACACGGTCCCGGTGACGGTCGCCTTGATCACACGATCTGGCATCGGAATGTAAATGGTTTCACCCATACGATTGAAACCGCCTTCAAGCAGCGCCATGGCAATCGGGCGACCTGCGGCATCGCTGTGATAGCTTGATGTCACATGACCAACCATTTTCATCGGCTTGGGCTGGTTCGGATCAAGAACGATCTGCGCCCCTTCCTCAAGCTTGGTTTTGCCATCTTCGGTCAGAAGACCGATCAACTGCTTGCGGCCTTCGGCAACCAGATCCGGACGTGCCAGACCGCGTTTACCGACGAAATCAGGTTTCATTTTACCGATTGCCCAGCTTAGCCCGGCATCATGCGGGGTGACGGTGCCATCGGTGTCCTGTCCGACAATGATATAGCCCTTCTCGGCACGCAGTACGTGCATGGTTTCGGTACCATAGGGGCAGATATCGTATTTCTTGCCCGCTTCGAACAGCATTTCCCAAAGTGCCCGACCGGCATGGGCTGGCACGTTGACTTCAAAGCCAACCTCACCGGTAAAGCTGATGCGGAACAGACGCGCCGGGAAGCCACCCACGCGGCATTCGGCAACCGACATATGCGGGAAGGCTTCATCAGACATATCAAGACCTTCGACAAACGGCTCAAGCACCTTGCGGGCATTCGGCCCGTTCAGCGCAATGGTCGCCCACTGCTCGGTCGTCGAGGTCAGCCATACATCAAGGTCCGGCCATTCGGTCTGAAGGTAGTCTTCCATCATGTTCAGAACACGCGCCGCACCACCGGTCGTGGTGGTGACATGGAAGCGATCATCGGCCAGACGGCCAATCACACCATCATCACGGATAAACCCGTCATCCCCCAAAAGCAAGCCATAACGTGCCCGCCCCGGTGCCAGCTTTGTCCAGGGGTTGGTGTACATGCGGTTCATGAATTCAACCGCATCGGGGCCAACCACTTCGATCTTGCCAAGGGTCGATGCATCAAAGATGCCAACACTTGCACGTGTCGCACGGCATTCGCGCGACACGGCTGCATGCATGTCTTCGCCGTCTTTCGGGAAGTACCAGGCACGGCGCCACAGGCTGACCGGCTCGTAAACCGCACCGTTTTCTTCGGCCCAGCTGTCAATCGGGGTTTTACGCGTCACTTCAAAGTGACTGCCCTTGTGATAGCCACAAAACGCCCCAAAGGTCGTCGGCGTGTAAGGCGGGCGGAAAGTCGTCAGACCGACTTTCGGCTGCGGCACACCCAACGCGTCAGAGGCAATGTTCAGGCCGTTGATGTTCGACATCTTGCCCTGGTCAGTCGCCATACCGTTGGTGGTGTAGCGTTTGACATGTTCGATCGAACGCATGCCTTCACGCACCGCCAGACGCAGGTCCTTGGCGGTCACGTCGTTCTGGTAGTCAACAAAGGCGCGTGCCTTGCCTGCATCCAGATCGGTCGGCAGTTCCTTGTGGCTGACACCCGTTCCCGGACGATCATTGGCAACGCCGTAGCTTGCCGCCTTGGCCTTCTTGCCAAGGCTTTTGGCCACAGCCGCGCCCATTTCAGCCCCGTCATTCAGGACTGCTTCAATGCCCCACAGGCCACGGCCTGCACCGGCGATTTCGCATTCCTCAGCCTTATGGTCCGGCAGGAAGGTCTGGCGTTCCTCGTCCCACTTAAGTGTTCCCTTGGTGTGTGAGAACAAATGAAGCGACGGCGTCCAGCCACCCGACATCAGAAGGCAATCACACCCGATCATTTCAGCCGGACCGACCGACGAACCACTGACCGGGTTGACGCGAACCGATTTGACACGCAGGCGGCCTTCGGTGCCGGTCACGGTATGACCGGCCATGATGCGAATGCCACGTTTGGTGGCCTCGGCAATCAGATCCGCATTCGGTTCTGAACGGGTATCGACGATGGCAGCAATGATGGTGCCCGCATCGGCCAGATCAAAGGCCGCGTACCATGCGCTGTCATGGCTGGTGACGATGACAGCCTTGTTGCCAACCCGCACACCATAACGGTTGATGTAGGTCTGGGCCGAACCGGCAAGCATCACGCCCGGGCGGTCATTGCCATCAAATACCAGCGGTTTTTCCAGTGCACCTTGCGCCAGAACAACCTGCTTGGCGCGGACACGCCACATGCGTTCACGCGGGGTTTCCGCATCCGGGCTGGCAAGATGGTCGGTCAGCTTTTCACACAGACCAACCATGTTCTGGTGGTAATAGCCAATCGCGGTCGTGCGGGTCATGACTTTGACGCCAAGCTCTTTGAGCTCCGCCACGGTTTTGGCAACCCAATCCCATGCTGGCACATCTTCAATCACGGCCGACGGCTCAGACAGAAGCGAACCACCAGCTTCGGGGTTTTCGTCAACAAGGGTCACTTGCGATCCGGCACGTGCCGCCGTAAGGGCAGCAGCAAGACCGGCAGGACCAGCACCAATTATCAGAACATCGGTATGCAGATAACGCGATGCATAGTGATCCGGATCGGGTTCAGTCGGTGAAACGCCAAGACCGGCCGCCGCACGAATAAACGGCTCATAGACCTTGTCCCAGAAGGATTTCGGCCACATGAAGGTCTTGTAGTAGAACCCTGCCGAAAACAGCATATAGGCCTTGTCATTGATCGCACCAACGTCGAATGACAGGCTGGGATAGCGGTTCTGGCTGTTGACCTGAAGACCGTCCCAGATTTCCTGAACGGTTGCACGGGTGTTTGGCTCAAACCGGCCCGGACCACGGCGCGTGCCGACCAGTGCGTTCGGTTCTTCCGAACCGGCCGTCACGGCACCACGCGGGCGGTGATATTTAAACGAGCGACCCATCAGGTGAATGCCATTGGCCAGCAATGCCGATGCAATGGTATCGCCTTTGAAGCCTTTGATTTTCTTGCCATCAAAAGTGAACTGGATCGGTTGGGTGTGATCGACGCGACCACGCCCGGAAACGCGGAAGCTGCTCATTTCGATTTCTCCAACAATTTGGACAGTTCAGGACGGGGATCATCGGTTTTATAGGTGATCAAGAACCGGTCACTGACAGTGTCACGCACTGCGTTGAAATATCGACCGCAGCCATGGAAGTGGCGCCAGCGTTCATAATGCGGGCCCTTCACGTTGGTGCGGATGAACAGGAAATCACGCCATTCCTCGTCACTGACCGACGACGGATCGGCCGAGCGTGCAATATGCGCTTCACCGGCATACGTAAATTCCAGTTCCGGCAGGGTCTGATTGCAATAGGGGCAATGGATCAGAAGCATGTCCGGTCTCCTTAGTGCGCAACAGCTGCAGCAGCGGCTTCGTCAATCAGACGACCGGTGCTGAAACGTTCAAGGGTGAAGGGCGCGTTGGCCGGATGCGGATCATCCTTTGCCACGGTCCACGCCAGTGTGTGCGCGGCACCCGGGGTCGCCTTGAACCCGCCGGTACCCCAGCCACAGTTGACATAAAGACCCGGCACCGGCGTCTTGCCAAGGATAGCCGAACGGTCCGGGGTCACATCGACGATACCACCCCACTTACGCAGCATGCGCATGCGATTGAAGATCGGGAAAATCTCGCAGATCGCGGCAACCGTATGTTCGATCAGCGGCAACCCGCCACGCTGGGAATAACTGGTGTACTGGTCGGTGCCTGACCCAATCACCAGCTCGCCCTTGTCAGACTGGCTGATATAGGCGTGCACGCTGTTGGACATGACCACACAGGGGAAGATCGGCTTGATCGGCTCGGACACCAGCGCCTGCAGCGGATAGCTTTCAAGCGGCATGCGAACACCCGCCGTATCCATCACGACCGAGGTATGACCGGCTGCCGAAACAGCAACCTTTTTCGCACCAATAAAGCCCTTGGCGGTTTCAACACCGGTCACGCGGCCATCCGGGCCACGGCGAATTGCGGTTACCGGGCAGTTCTGAATGATATCAACACCGCGTGCCGCCGCCCCACGGGCATAACCCCATGCCACGGCGTCATGGCGTGCGGTCCCTGCGCGCCGCTGAAGGGCTGCACCAACGACCGGGTAACGCGCCGTGGGCGAAATATCGAGGGGTGGGCAGAATTCCTTGGCTTCCTCAGCCGACAGCCAGACGTTATCCACACCGTTCAGACGGTTGGCATGCACGTGGCGCTGGAAGCTTTGAACATCATGAACGTTGTGCGCCAGCATCAAAACGCCGCGCTGCGAATACATGACGTTGTAATTCAGCTCCTGGCTCAGCCCATCCCAAAGATCAAGCGCGTGATCATAAAGCTTGGCACTTTCGTCATAGAGATAGTTCGACCGAATAATCGTCGTGTTACGGCCGGTGTTCCCACCGCCAAGCCAGCCCTTGTCGATCACGGCGACATTGGTGATGCCGTGTTCCTTGGCCAGATAATAAGCCGCACCAAGACCATGACCACCCGCGCCGACGATGATGACATCGTATTCGGCCTTCGGCTCACTGTCGGGCCATTGCGGCTCCCAGTTCTTTTGGCCGCTAAGGGCGTTTTTGATAAGCGATAGCGCAGAAAAATGGGTCATGATTATACGATCCCCCGATTTACCATTGCCGGAACTCTATCAATGTCCATGCTCTGCGGACTGGATAATTGCGACAATTTCATTGTATATTTTTGCCATGAACTCTTTTTCGAGCCCGGGATCGAACCCCGGCAAACCCAACGCAAAAAAGCGCCTTCGCGTCGCCTTTCTGCTGGCAGACAATTTCACGCTGACAGCGTTTGCAAGCTTTGTCGATGTCTTGCGTCTTTCGGCCGATGAAGCCGACCGTTCGCGGCCCATTCACTGCGACTGGACGGTGCTGTCTGATACCATGAACCCGGTACGATCAAGTTGCGGGGTCAAGGTGCAGCCGGACACGCGCCTGCGCAATGCCGGTGACTACGACTATATCGTGGTTGTCGGCGGCCTTATTCAAGAACAGGGCGGGTTTTCATCCGATTGCATTGCCTATCTCAAGGCGGCTGCCGCCAAGGGCAAGAACCTGATCGGGCTGTGTACCGGTGTTTTCGCGCTGTATGAGGCGGGGTTGCTTGAAGGATACCGATGCTGTGTTAGCTGGTTTCACCATGACGAATTTGTCGCACGGTTTGAGGCCGCCCAACCGGTTTCCGATCAAATCTTTGTCGTGGATCGCGATCGCCTGACCTGTTCGGGCGGGCATGGCGCGGCCCATCTCGCGGCCTGGGTGGTGGAAAAGCACATCGGGCGCACGGCGGCGACCAAAAGCCTGAGCATCATGATCATTAACGAAGCCATGACCGGCGAAAACCCGCAACCGGGCTTTCAGACCGATCTGGTCGCCCGGGAACCACTGGTCAAAAAGGCGCTATTGCGGATGCGCCAGAATATTGAGTCGCCCGAAACCGTCGCCAAAATGGCCGAAAAACTTGGCGTCACACGCCGTAAGCTCGAACGGGCGTTTAATACCGATATCGGCATTTCACCGTCACGTGCTGCTTTGCGCATCCGGCTTGATGCCGCCAAAAAGCTGCTTGGCGAAACAGGAAAAACAACAACTCAGATAGCACTTAGTACCGGTTTTTGTGATGCATCGCATTTCATTCACGCATTCAAGGCCGAAATCGGCATGAACCCGTCGGAATACCGAAACACGGTTCCGACGGCCCAGCCGTAATCAGGCATCGATAGTGACCTGCCCGATCGGGTTCGAGCAGCAGGCAAGGATGTAGCCTTCCTCAATATCGTCGTCCGTGATCCCGCCATTGTGGACCATATGAACCTGCCCTTCGGTCTTGCGCACCTTGCACGTCCCGCAAATCCCCATCGAACAGCCTGACGGGATCACAAGACCCGCGGTGCGCGCCGCGGCAAGGACGGTATCGGTTTGGGTGCAATTTGCCGTGATACCAGATGCGGTGAATGCGATGACCGCCTTGCTGTCCTCGTCAGGGACAACATCATCGGGCACGTCTTCTGCTTCAAGTGTCGGCGCGTGGAAGCTTTCCTGATGGTAGCGGTCCATATCATAGCCAAGTCCGACAAGAACTTCGCGCACCGCCTGCATGAACGGTTCCGGACCGCAACAGAACACTTCACGTTCAAGATAATCCTGCGCCATCAGACCCAGCATCAGCTGATTGAACGTCCCCAAATACCCGGTCCACGGCTTGTAGGGATCGGCTTCTTCAACCACCCATTTCAGGGCAATACCATTGATCCGCGACGCGCTGTGTTCCAAACGTTCGCGAAAGATGATCTCAGACGGGCGTTTCGCACAATTAACGAACACGATGTCGGGATCACGCCCGGCGTCATAAAGATAGGTCGTCATCGACATCATCGGCGTGATGCCCGACCCCGCCGAAATGAACAGGTATTTGTCCGCCGGATGATTAATCAGTGAAAAGCTGCCAGACGGCCCCTTGGCCCGAATGCGCATGCCCGGACGCAAATGATCCAGCATCCAGCGCGTACCGACCGAACCCACCTGCGCCTTGACCGTGACGGTCAAGGATGTCGGCCGCGATGGTGAAGATGAAATCGTATATGTCCGATAAAGCGGCCCACCCGGCACCGGCAGCTCCAACGTCAAAAACTGCCCGGGGTCATAGCTGAACAACGCACCCGACACCGACTGGAAGCAAAACGTCATGACATTGGGGGCTTCTGGCAGGAACGAAACACATTCCAGTTCCTCAGTATCCGACCAGAAGGCAAGCTTTGGTTTCTCTATCACAGACATCGCCCTACTCCGCCGCGACCAGTCTGGTTTGGGTCAGCCTGTCCGACAGGGTTTTCGCATACCAGTTGCCAAACTGGGCAACACCGGCTTCGTGGATTTCGGAATACGGGCCGACCTTGTAGGCTGGTGTCGCAATGCCACGCTGATTGTTTTCGACCACTTCCTTGTCTTCGGCATTGGTCGCAAGCCAGACTTCGGTCAGTCGTTTCAGATCATAGTCACGGCCTTCAACCGCGTCCTTGTGCACAAGCCACTTGGTGACGACTTCGGTTTCCATCGGGCTGATCGGCGTCACACGGAAGACAAGCGCATGATCCGACAGGAAATGGTTCCAGGTAGACGGATAATGGAACTTCAAAAGCGATCCGGCATTTTTGAACGGGATGTTGGAGTTGGGCAGACTGACAGCCGCCTTGGTATCAAGTGTATAACTTTCTGCTTCCCCCAAAAGCGGCACACGCACCAGACGCCATTCACCACTATCGGACATCTGATAGGCAGATGGCGCGCCGACCGCCTCGCAGCGGGCGACATGATCATCAAGCTCACCTGCCACGACACCATCAGATGTGCTGCCGATCGCACGCGCATCTTCCGGGAAGGTCCGGCACAAAAACGGGTGATTGCCCCCGCAATGATAGCATTCCCGATTATTCTCCCAGACCAGCTTCCAGTTGGCCTTTTCGATAATCGTGCTTTCGAACGCGACCTTGGAATTTCCCAGATCGTGCGGCGCAAGATATTGTTCTGCGGCGTTGGCAAACGGCTCGATATCCGGCGCATTTTCAGCCAGACAAATGTAAACCAACCCGTGGATCACCTGGCAATGAACCGGGCTTAGCCCGAATTTTGAATTGTCAAAATCCGGCCCCATGTCACGCGCCCAAAGCAACTTGCCATCAAGGTCATAGGTCCACTGGTGATACGGGCAAACCAGCCTTGGATTTCGGCCCTTTTTGGTTTTGCACAGAACCGACCCGCGATGGCGGCATGAATTGTGAAATGCTCGCACCACCTGATCATTGCCGCGCACGATCACGACGGAATAAGCACCGACTTCATAAATGACGTAATCGCCCGCCTTGGGGATTTCGCATGCCGGGATCGCAAACAGCCATTCCTTGTAATGAATGTTTTCAAGGTCGAGCTCAAAGATTGATTGATCCGTATAGAACGGCTGTTCCAGGGAATATCCGGGAACGCGACGCGCCAAAAGCTCTTGGACTGAATGCGGCATAACGGGCATGGCGGAAATCCGTTTCTTGATGGTTGGAAGCAACCAAAAGTGTGAACTTCATGCCACGATTTACAACGGCATTAATTTTCATCTTGGTTTAGCTCACCTAATCTGAAAAACTCACCTAAGTTACCCTGCTCTGTTTCGAGGAGAGGCTCTTGGCCCGCCCATATGATCTGTCTTCTATAAATGCCCTGATCTGCTTTGAGGCGGCGGGTCGCAACATGAGCTTCAAGGATGCGGCAGCGGAATTGAACGTGACGCCAGCGGCTGTAAGCCACCAGATCAAGGCGCTTGAGGCCGATATTGGCAGCGCCCTTTTCATTCGCCGCAACCGGGGCGTGGAGCTGACCGAGAAGGGCGCCTTCCTTCTCGTCGCCCTGCAAAGGGGCTTTGAGACCATTTCCGATACGGTCATCCAATTGCGCGATCAACCCGAAACGGTTGATGTCACAATCCGCACGACAACAGCCGTCAGTTCACTTTGGCTTACGCCAAAAATTGCTGCCTTTTGGAAAATTCATCCCAATATCACGGTGTCGCAAATTGTCTCGGATGTGCCGGGCATGACGGGGTATTGCGATCTCAGCATCCATTACAGCAACCCCGATGACGGGGCGGACGGATACTACAAACTGTTTCAGGATCGCGTGGCCGCCATCGGCACACCGGCCTTCAAGGCAGAACAAAACATCGAAACCATTGATGATCTGCTGCGTGCGCCCCTGATCCACCTGCATAACGAGGAAACCGACTGGACAACATGGACCGACTGGTTCCGCGCATTGGGACGCCCTGCCCCAAAGGGCCGCAGTTTCAAGCTCAACAATTACACGATTGCATTGCAGGCCGCGCAGGATGACGTCGGTGCGGTGCTTGGATGGGACGAACTGGTTGGGCCACTGCTGGAAGACGGGCGCCTGATCAAACTTGTGCCTGACGAAATCCCATCCCCCATGGGATTTTATCTACGCGTCCATCCGCGCGCATCCGAAAAGGCCCGCATATTTGTCGACTGGCTGATCAACGCCGCCTGACAGGAAGGCAAATGGCAAGCGCGACACATCGCCACGCTTGCCCTGCAAATCAGACGTCTTTTAGCAAACGCAGTGCGTCATAGATCGCGGCGTGGGTGTTGCGTGCCGACACCGCATCACCAATCCGGAACAGCTGATAGGCACCATCAGGATTGCGGACGACCGATTGCGGTTTTCCGGCCAGAAGGTCGTCATGCGACATTTCACCATGGTTCGATGAGCCCGGCTTGAGATCAAAATAGATATCATCAAGCGGAATGGTGCCGTGGTTGACGACGATCTGATCGACAATGCGTTGCTTGGAAACCCCGCCATAGTCACTGCCGACATGCGCAATGAGTTGATTTCCCTGTTTTTCCACCTCTTCAAGGCGATAGGTCACCGTAAAGGTGGTATCAAGCTTCTGCATGCTGCGCATATAGGGCACAAGGTTCATCGCCATGACTTCGGGCGCAAAGGACCGGTCCGGGGTCATGATTTCGACCTTGGCCCCTGATTTGGCAATCAGTTCGGCAGCCTGTAAACCGGCATGATCCCCGGCATCGTCATAAACCAGAACATTGGCGCCCGGCTTGATGTCGCCCGAAATGATATCCCAGGTCGACACCACCAGATCATTGCCCTTTGACAGGACTTCGGTATCGGGCATGCCGCCGGTGGCGATGATCACCACATCCGGGTTTTCGGCCGTAATCGTGTCGGCCTCGGCCCAGGTATTGAAATGGAAACTCACGCCAAGTCGGGTGCACTCGGCCATACGCCATTCAATGATGCTGATCATTTCGCGGCGGCGTTCGTTCTGTGCGGTCAGGCGGATCTGCCCGCCCGGATTTGGGGCGGCTTCATAGACAACAACTTCATGCCCGCGTTCGCCAGCAACACGAGCGGCCTCCATGCCCGCCGGGCCGGATCCGACAATCACGACCTTCTTGCGGGTTTCTGCCGCCTCGATGATTTGGGGCATCGAAAGCTCACGCCCGGTGGCAGCGTTATGGATGCAATAGGCCGACCCGCCCTGATAAATGCGATCAAGGCAATAGTTCGCCCCGACGCACGGACGGATTTCATCTTCGCGCTTTTCAATGATCTTGCGCACAATATGCGGATCGGTGATGTGTGCACGCGTCATGCCGACCATATCGACCTTGCCCGATGCAATTGCATGGCGTGCGGTTGCAACGTCCGGGATTTTCGCGGCATGGAAAGTCGGGAAATCGGTGGCCGCGCGAATTTCACCGGCAAAATCCAGATGCGGCGAGTTCGCCATGCCCTGAATCGGGATCACATCGGTCAGACCGGCATCCGTATCGATATGCCCGCGAATGACATTGAGGAAATCGACCATGCCACTGTCTTTAAGAAGCTTGGAAATCGACAGGCCATCTTCCTTGGTCAAACCACCCTCAAGGTCTTCATCACCGGTATAGCGCACACCGACAATAAAGTCGGGCCCAACCCGTTTGCGAATCTCGGTCAGAACATCAAAGGTGAACCGCAGGCGGTTATCAATGCTGCCACCATAAGGGCCATCAAGTTCGTTGGTCAGCGGCGACCAGAACTGATCCATCAAATGGCCATAGGCCTGAAGCTCGATCCCGTCCATACCGCCCGCCTTCATGCGTTCGGCCGCATCAGCATAATCCTTGATGATGCGTTCGATATCCCAGTCTTCCATCTTCTTCGGGAAGGCCCGGTGCGCAGCTTCGCGCTTGTGCGATGGGGATACCACCGGCAACCAGTTTGCCTTGTCCCAGCGTGTGCGACGGCCAAGATGGGTCAGCTGGATCATAACCGCAGCACCCTGTTCATGCACCGCGTCAGTCAGATCCTTCATCCACGGAACGACTTCATCCTTCCAGACCAGAAGGTTGTTAAAAACCGGCGGGCTGTCCTTTGACACCGCAGCCGAGCCCGCCGTCATCGTCATGGCAACACCGCCCTTGGCGCGTTCCACATGATAGGCGCGATAACGATCCTTTGGCATGCCATCCTCGGGATAGGCCGGTTCGTGCGACGTCATCATGATGCGGTTACGCAGCGTCAGATGTTTAAGCTGATAGGGCTGAAGAAGCGGATCGTTGGACATGTGCGGGGCTCCGGGTTTGGACTCTCTGCCCATGACGATATTCAGAAGTGTACAGTTATGTCAATTTTAAGTTCACTGATGTATATTTTGGATACATTGATGTACACTTTGCTTGTCGCGAACCGGACAGTTTGCTAAGGAAACGTCCATGGATGAACAGATTGAAGATATCGACGAGCAAAACAGCGTCGGACAAAATAGCGGCTGGCGCGGATCGGCCGAGATCTGGCTGAACGCGGCCTATGACGCCCTGCTTGAAACCGGTGTCGATGGTGTGAAGATCCAGCCACTGGCAAAACACCTGAACCTGTCACGCACCAGCTTCTATTGGTTTTTCAAGGACCGGAAGGAGTTGCTGGGTGCCCTGCTGGATCTGTGGCGCGAAAAGAACACCGGTAATCTGATCAAACAGACAGAGGCCTATGCCGAAACCGTCTCGGAAGCGATGTTGAACATCATCGATTGCTGGCTGATGCCCGACCTGTTTGACTCGCGTCTTGAATTTGCCGTACGCAGCTGGTCGATGCAGTCCGACGATGTCCGGGTCGAGATTGAAAAGGCCGATCAGCAACGCCTTGATGCGCTAGCCAAACTGTTAATCCATTTTGGACAGGAAGAACGCATGGCCGACGTCCGCGCCCGTGCGATCTATCTGGTACAGATCGGCTATATCTCGATGAAAGCAAACGAAGATCTGGCCGTGCGCATGGCGCGCATTCCGGGTTATGTCGAAACCTTCTGCGGCCAGGCCCCGACACAAAGCGAACTCAACCGGTTTTACGCGCGGCACAATTTTGCACCCTGAACCGGTCAGTTGCATTCATCCGATTTTCACGGCGAACAAACCCACCTTTAGGCTCAGAACTCTGCCTTGAAAATAGTGTCATCCAAGAATTGATCCATCCCGACAAGTGATCGATCCGGTGCGTCTGCGGCACCTTCGACACGCCAGTCATCCTGCGGAACCAGAACATCCAGCCCGGCAACTGCCGTTCGATAAAGGTCCGGTCGGAAGACATCGGGAATGACGGCCTTAAGATCCGTGTCTTGGGGAATTTGTCGCCAACGCTTCATTTGTTCGCCAATCCAGCGCCCCTGAGATAACCACGGGAAAGTCGCGGTGTATCGGTAAAAGACATGGCGGTCAGGCAGATCTATCGGTGGTTCCCCCGGACGCAAAACCGGCTTACCGCTCAGCGATGCCTTAAGCACTTCAAACGGCGCGCCGACATTGGCCTCCTCAGACAGTATGTGGGCCAACTCAACGCGGTTCCCTGGCTGGTCTGCCCATTCAGCAGCCCGGACAAGTGCACGCACAAGCGCAGAAACAAGGTCCGGATTGCTTTGCGCCCAGTCTTCCCGCAGACCAAGAACCTTCTCCGGGCTTCGTGACCAGATATCGTCCTTAAGCGCAACAATCACGCCATCACCGTGAAATACCGCGCGCTGGTTCCATGGTTCGCCAACGCAATAACCATCCACCCAGCCATTACGCAGACTGTCAAACATGCGCGGCGGCGCGATCACGCCGATATTCACATCCATGTCCGGATCAATCCCGGCTGCCGCCATCCAGTAGCGAAGCTCATAGTTATGGCTTGAGAACGGAAACACGGTGGCAAAAGACAGGATCGGCCGCCCTTCGGCCTTGTCTTCATCAATGACCTTTTTAAGCGCCCTTGCTGACCGCCCACGCGGACCAAGCATCGCATTCGGGTCGGCCTCCAACATGCGCTGATAAAGCTGGGTCGAGACCGTAATCGCATTGCCACCACGGCCCAACGCCATCGGCACGACGATATTTTGAACTGGCAGTCCGCCAAGCCCAAGCCGTGCGGCAATCGGAATCCCCGCCAAAAGGTGGGCTGCTTCAAACATGCCAAAGGAAAGCTTGTCACGAATGGCTGCCCATGACATTTCACGGACCAGTTCCAGATCGATATCTTCCTGCTGGGCAAACCCCATTGCACGCGCCACCACCGGAATGGCACAATCGACCAGTGGAACAAAACCAAGACGAACCTTGTTAGCCATCCATCAAAACTCCAACTGAAACGCCGTGATGACGCTTTGCGCGATTTCGTAAATCTTGCGATTTTGCTTCATGGCGTTTTTGCGCAGCAGCGCATAAGAATCTTCTTCGGACAGACCTTTTTCTTTCATCAGGATGCCCTTGGCCCGTTCAATCAGTTTGCGTTCATTGAGCTTTGCCTGCGCTTCATCACGTTCGCGGCGCAGTTGATCAAAGACGTTGAACCGTGAAATCGCCATTTCGACAATCGGGCGAATGCGGTCCTGACGCAGGCCATCAACCACATAGGCACTGACACCTGCCGAAACCGCCTCGTGGATCATGGATGCGTCACTTTGATCAACGAACATCGCAATCGGGCGTGCAATGGCGCGCGACACCTGAAACATCTGTTCAAGCGTATCGCGGTCGGGGTTTTCAAGATCGATGATGATGATGTCTGGTGCCAACGCCTGAATGCGCTCGACCAGATTGTGGGACGTGCCAATACGGGCCACGCGGGTATAGCCGCTTTCAACCAGACCACGTTCGACAATCGCCGCACGGTCCGGATTTTCGTCAATCACCAGAATATTGAATTCTTCCAGCTTCACCAACTAACCCTAACTCCCTGACAGCCTGATATGGCTGCGCCTCTCTGACGTATCTTTTTATATGCTCCGCCCCGTTTGCGGGTCCGGATTACTGATTTCGGGATGCGGCGCCGACCGCATCCCGAAAAGATCATATCAAACAGCGTATCTTATTCAGCCGGAACCGGCTGCGCTGTACCCGAAGTCCCGAAACGTTCTGACTGTGCCGCATCGAAACGCGCCTTTTCTTCAGCCTGGGTTTCTGCCGAGAAACGGACTGCCAAAGCCGCGAACGAGCAGATGATCACGGCCAGCCCCAGATACAGAAGACCTTCCTGATAGGTAAGTGCTTCGGACTTGAACAGGAAGCCCGCTGCGACCGCGCCAGCATTACCGCCCGCACCGACAATACCGGCAACAGAGCCAAGCGCCTTGCGGTTGACGAACGGCACAATCCCGAATGTCGCACCTTCTGACATCTGAACAAACAGCGAGAAGACGATCATCACCGAAACGGCCACAACCAGTGCTTCCATCTGCGAGAAGGCCACAAGTGCGACGCCTTCGATGAACAGTGCCATGAACAGGAATTTCACACGACCCGAAAGGCCACCCTTGGCAGCAAATTTGTCAGAGAACACACCGCCCAGCGTACGGGCAAAGATGTTCATCAAACCAAACAGGCCGGCAATCATGCCAGCGGTTGCCAATGAAAGCTCGAACTTGTCGAAGAAATAGATCGCTGCAATGTTGTTGATCGTGAGTTCGACACCAAAGCAGGCGGCATACACCATGAACAATGCCCAGACACGGTAATCGGAAACGGCTGCCATCATGCCCTTGGCGGCACCGGCGGTATCGTCTTCCGGCTTAAGCGCGCCACTTTTGCGCATGTCGGCATAGTTACCTTCCGGGCAGTCGGTGGTGAAGACCCAGTACAGCACGGCAACAACCAGCATGATCGCACCCGGGAACACCATCGCCAGACGCCAGCCCATGGTTTCAGCCACGCCAAAACCAAGAACCATCGCAAGGATTGCTGGCATGACCATCTGGGTCACGCCACCGCCAAGGTTACCCCAACCCGCCGTCGTGGCATTGGCCGTACCGACAACGTTTGGCGCAAACATCATGGAGGTATGATACTGCGTGATGACAAAGGATGCGCCGATTGAGCCAATGGCCAGACGGGCAAGCAGGAAGGTTTCATAACTGTCAGCAAGACCGATCAGCATGACCGGAAGCGACCCCAGCACCAGAAGACCGGTATAGGTTTTGCGCGGGCCGATCTTGTCGCAAAGCGGTCCGATCAAAAGTCGGACCAGAACCGTAATCGCGACCGAGGCAATGATGGTACTGCCGATTTCGCTTTTGCTAAGACCCAGATCATCGCGCACCAGCGGCATCAGCGGTGCGATCCCGAACCAGCCAAAGAAGCACAGGAAGAATGAAAGCCAGGTGAGGTGGAAAGTACGCATCTGGACAGTCTTGAGACTGAATAGATTTATGCGTGTAGCCTTGTTCTTGATTTCCATAACATTGAAGCCCTTCGTTTAGGTCGCGCAGAGCTTGATGTTTGCTTTGTACGACCGACGGTTTTTCCCCATGGGCCTCATGCTTCATCTGGAAGATGTCCGCAGGCGGCCCGTCATTCGTTTCGGAAAGGCTGCGCGCTCATCGCGCTGCTGTTCCAAACGTCTGATCGTCCGCCGTTGGACGAAGAACTGTGAGCCACCCGTCATTGGGCATGCTTTCGTCAAAGCTGCTCACACGAAACCGGTATTGCAAACACCGCGCCAGTTCTTCCGCGATGCGGGACAATTCCATCAAATGGTTGAAAATAATCATAATTTGACGACCGCATCTGCACAGGATGTTTTTCAATGCGACAAAATGACTATTTTTTGCACAAATTTAAATCACTCACTTTTCTTGATGATTATTTTTTGATCACTCCGGTAAACCCAGCCAAATTCGTCAATCTGCCGAGCAAACCTTTTCATCAATATTTTCAGTTTGTTAAAAGATAATTTTCTCAATTTTCAATTCTGGCACGGCACTTGAATGTATTGAAGCAAGAGCGCGGGCAGTGTCGCCTGCGGCTCCGGCGAAAAAGCCGATTGTATATATAAAGAATCCAAAGACGGGTTCACCGGATAACGACGTCCGTTGCGAAATGCCTCTTTTGAGGGCAGGCCGCATCGGGCGTTTTTTTGTGCCAATTCGCATCCCGCGACGAGGAGCCAGAGACAAATGAACCACGTCACTGCTGCATTACGAACCGCCAAAGCCCGCCTGGTTGTCATCGGCAACGGCATGGCCGGCATGCGGACCGTTGAAGAAATCCTGAACCGCGCGCCAGACAAATATGACATCACCGTTTTCGGTGCCGAGCCGCGCGTGAACTATAACCGCATCATGCTGTCGCCACTGCTGTCTGGCGAAAAGGATTTCGACGAGATCGTAATCAACACCCCGGAATGGTACGCCGAAAACAACATCCATCTTTATTCCGGCGACCCTGTGGTCAAGATCGACCGCGACCGCAAAGTGGTGATTTCCAAAAGCGGAACCGAAACTGAGTATGACCAGCTTTTGCTGGCAACCGGTTCTGATCCGATCATCATACCGGTTCCCGGTCACAAGCTTGACGGCGTTGTCACCTTCCGCGATGTCGATGATGTCGACACCATGCTGGGTGCTGCTGCCAAGGGCGGCCCGGCAGTCGTTATCGGCGGTGGCCTTCTGGGCCTTGAAGCGGCCGTTGGCCTGCAATCGCGCGGCATGGATGTCACGGTTTTGCATCTGGCAGGCCACGTTATGGAACGCCAGCTTGACCCCTCAGCAGGTTATCTTCTGGCGCAAGAACTGGAACGTCGCGGCATCACGGTGATTACCGAGGCCGATACCGCCGAAATCGTTGGCAGTGAAAATGTTGCTGGCGTTCGCCTTAAAGACGGACGCATGATCCCGGCTGATCTGGTGGTTATGGCTGTTGGCATTCGCCCCAATGGGCGCCTTGCCGCAGACGCGGGTGTTGCAGTCGAACGCGGCATCGTGGTTGACGATGTCATGACCACCAGTGATCCGGCGATCTTTGCCGTCGGCGAATGCGTTCAGCACCGCGGTCAATGCTATGGCCTGGTCGCCCCGCTGTTTGAAATGGCCAAATCGCTGGCCGATCACATGGCCGAAATCGAAACTGATGGCTATACCGGCTCAGTCACCTCGACCAAGCTTAAGGTGACAGGTGTCGATGTCTTTTCCGCTGGTGATTTTTCCGGCGGCGGCGAGACTGAGGAAATCGTTTTTCGCGATGCCGGTCGCGGCGTTTACAAGCGCATCGTCCTTGAAGACGGTAAGATCAAGGGTGCGGTCCTGTATGGCGACACATCCGATGGCGGCTGGTATTTCCAGCTGATGAAAGACGGCGAAGATGTCACCGAACTGCGTGACACACTTGCCTTTGGTCAGGCATTTGCGGGGGGATCTGCCGGAAACCCTCTTGATGCCGTTGCAGCCCTGCCAGACGATGCAGAAATTTGTGGCTGTAACGGCGTTTGCAAAGGATCGATCGTTGCCGCCATCAGTGAAAAGAGCCTGACCACCCTTGATGAGGTCAAAGGCCACACAAAGGCATCGGCATCCTGCGGGTCATGCTCTGGCCTTGTTGAAAACCTGTTGGCCGCAACCCTTGGCGGCGATTATCAGGCCGCGACGGTCAAGCCGATCTGCACCTGCACCGATCATGATCATGACAGCGTCCGTCGCCTGATCATTGCCAAAAACCTGAAATCCATGCCGGCTGTCATGCAGGAACTGGAATGGAAGTCATCTGATGGCTGCCATGTTTGCCGCCCGGCTTTGAACTACTACCTGCTGGCGGCGTGGCCGGGTGAATATGTCGATCACGGTGCGTCACGCTTTATCAACGAACGCGTTCACGCCAACATCCAGAAAGACGGCACCTATTCGGTTATTCCGCGCATGTGGGGTGGCTTGACCAACCCGCGTGAACTGCGGGCGATTGCCGATGTTGCCGACAAGTTCGAAATCCCCACCGTCAAGGTTACCGGCGGTCAGCGCATTGACCTTTTGGGGGTCAAAAAAGAAGACCTGCCGGCTGTCTGGGCCGATCTCAATGCGGCGGGCATGGTATCGGGTCATGCCTATGGCAAATCGCTTCGAACGGTCAAAAGCTGCGTCGGGCAGGAATGGTGTCGCTTTGGCACCCAGATGTCGATGGGCATGGCCGTCGAACTCGAAAAAATGACGTGGGGGTCCTGGATGCCCCACAAGTTCAAAATGGCGGTATCGGGCTGCCCGCGTAACTGCGCCGAAGCAACCATCAAGGATTTCGGCGTTGTAGCAACCGATGGCGGCTGGGACCTGCATGTTGGTGGCAATGGCGGCATTCATGTCCGTGCGACCGATCTTCTGTGCAAGGTCACCACCGATGACGAGGTCAAGGAATATTGCGGCGCCTTCATTCAGCTTTACCGTGAAGAAGCCCGATACCTTGAACGCACGGCCCCATGGATCGAACGGGTCGGCCTGAAACATGTTCAGGAACGGGTTGTCGACGACGAAGCCAACCGCAAGGCGCTGTTTGAACGTTTCATGATCAGTCAGAAAACAGCGCAGATTGATCCATGGGCAGAACGCGCCTCCCAAGGCGTTGACGCGCACGAATTCACCCCCCTTTCGATGGTCGCAGCGGAGTAAGACAGATGAGCAACAATCTGACATGGGTAGAAGTCGGACCCGCTGCCAACATCCCGCAGCAAGGGGCACGCACCCTTCAAACCGAAACGGATCGCATTGCGATTTTCAGAACACTTGATGATCAGATCTTTGCATTGCTGGACCGCTGCCCGCACAAACAAGGGCCGCTGGCACAAGGCATCGTCCATGGCCATTTCGTGACCTGTCCGTTGCATAACATGGTGTTCTCGCTTGAAACCGGCGAGGCACAGGGGCCCGATGACGGCTGTGCCGCCAAGGTGGAATGCCAGGTCATTGATGGGATTGTGCGCATTGGCCTGACCGAACTGCAAGCTGGATTGCGCCATGCAGGATGAGGTCAAAACAACCTGCCCCTATTGCGGTGTTGGCTGTGGCCTGATCATTTCGCCAACCCGTGATGGATGGGCTGTCGGCGGTGATCCGGATCATCCGGCCAATTTCGGGCGGATATGCTCCAAGGGTGCCGCGCTGATCGATACCATCATGGCCGAGGAACAGCGCGATATTCGCCTGCTGGAACCCGAAGTCGATGGCAAGCCGGTCGCATGGAATGATGCCATTGGCGAAACGGCAAAGCGCCTGCGCGCAACCATCGAACAGCATGGCCCGAAGTCGGTGGCGTTCTATGTCTCGGGTCAACTTCTGACCGAGGATTACTATGTCGCCAACAAGCTGATCAAAGGCTTTATCGGATCACCGCATATCGATACCAATTCCCGGCTGTGCATGGCCTCGACCGTTGTCGGGCACAAACGGGCGTTTGGCGCGGACGTTGTGCCGGGCTGTTACGAGGATCTTGAAATCGCCGATCTGGTCATTCTGACCGGATCAAATTTGGCATGGTGTCACCCGGTGCTGAACCAGCGCCTGCGTGCGGCCAAGGAAAAACACGGCACAAAGATCGTCGTGATTGATCCTAGGCGGACGGCAAGTTGCGATATTGCTGATCTGCACCTGCCGATCAAACCGGGCAGCGACGTTGCCCTGTTTAACGGGTTGCTGGCCTGGCTTGATCAAACCCGCAACACCGACCTTCGTTACGTGGCCCGTCATGTGACCGGCTACGAACACGCCGTGGCAGAAGCACGTTCTGACTGCCCCGATATCGAGACAACCGCAGAAAAATGCGGGCTCGACACCCATGAAAGCGCTGATGAACTCGGCTCGGGTCTGGGAAAACTGGAAACGTTCTTTAATTGGTTTGCCGCCTTTGAACGCACTGTCACGGTGTTCTCGCAAGGGGTAAACCAGTCCTCAAGCGGATCGGACAAGGTCAACTCGATCCTGAATTGCCATCTGGCAACAGGGCGCGTAGGAAAGCCGGGTTCAAGCCCGTTTTCCGTCACCGGCCAGCCCAATGCCATGGGCGGACGCGAAGTTGGCGGGCTTGCCAATCAGTTGGCCGCCCACATGAACCCCAATGACCCGGTTGATGTTGATCGCGTGCGTCGGTTCTGGAAATCCGATGTTCTTGAACAGGGCGAAGGATACAAAGCGGTTGATATGTTCCGCGCCGTTGAACGCGGCGAAATCAAGGCCGTGTGGATCATGGCGACCAATCCGGCAGTCAGCCTTCCGGATGCCGATCGTGTCCGGCTTGCGCTGTCGCGCTGTCCGCTTGTGATTGTTTCGGACGTAGTGAACGATACCGATACATTGCGTCATGCTGATATCAAACTCCCCGCTGCCGGTTGGGCCGAAAAATCCGGCACGGTCACCAATTCCGAACGTCGCATTTCGCGCCAACGCCCATTCCGCGAAGCCCTTGGCAATGCCAAGCCAGACTGGTGGATCATGTCCGAAGTCGCCAAGGCCATGGGCTTTGCCAAGGCGTTCAAATACAAGGACCCAAGCGACATCTTTGCCGAGCACGCCGCCCTGTCGGAATTCGAAAATGATGGCACACGTGCCTTTGATATCGGTGCATGGCACAAGGCCAGAAAATCGGCCTATGACAGCATGGCACCTTTTCAATGGCCGGCCTCGCGCAAATCTCAGCCTGCGAATGGCGCAACCCGCCTTTATGGCGACGGCATTTTCACCACATCAAGTGGGCGCGCCAAGATGCTTGGCCTTACCCACAGCGGCCCGCAATCTCAAACCAGCCGGGAATATCCACTGATTGCCAATAGCGGCCGTTACCGCGATCAGTGGCACACCATGACGCGCACGGGAACTGCCGCCCGGCTCAGCGCGCATCGCCCTGAACCGTTGCTTGAAATTCACCCAAAGGATGCTGCCCTTTACGGCCTTGCTGATGGCGGGATCGCCCGGATCAGAAGCCCGCATGGCACTGCGTTGATGCGGGTGGCAATTACGGATGCACAAACACCAGGACAGGTTTTCGTTCCGATGCACTGGAACGATGTCTTCTCGGCCGCGGGTGGGATTGGTCGACTACAGCCCCCCAATGTTGACCCCCACTCCGGCCAACCCGAAAGCAAACATATCCCGGTCGCCCTCGAACCGTTTAACGCCAAATGGCAGGGATTGCTGTTTTCAAGCACACCGGTCGATCTTTCCAAACTGCCCTACTGGGTCGGTGCGACCGGACCGGGCAGCATGGTTTACGAAATCGCCGGTGATGCCCCGATCCTGTTCAAATCCCTGTTGCCGATTACAGCAAACAGGGACGTTGAGCAGATCATTGAATATTCCGACGCCAACAAGGGTGTCCATCGGTTTGCCCGCCTCGAGGGTGATCGCATTACCGGGGCGCTGTTTGTCGGCCCGGATCGCCCGGCACTTGGTCGTGACTGGGTTTCAAACCTGTTTGGTGCGGATGCCATCGCGCCGGTTGAACGCAACGCGCTTTTGGCCGGGCGGATGCCCGATGCCGGGGCGATCAATGATCGTCTGATTTGTTCATGCTTCTCGGTCGGCTTGGCCGCAATCAGCAAAGCCATCTCTGAACAGAATGCCGTGACGGCGACCGATATCGGCCGCCTGCTTCAGGCCGGAACAGGATGCGGATCCTGCGTGCCGGAGATAAAGGAGATTCTCGATGACGTATTACCGCGCGCCGCAGAATAGCACTCTGAACGCCACGGCATCTCGGACAACCGCCGATCAGCCGGACGAAAAATTCGCCTACTTCCCTGCATTTGTGAAAGTGCAGGGCAAGAAGGTTGTTGTGCTTGGGGGCGGCGAGGTTGCCGCGGGCAAGCTCCGCCTTCTGCTGCGCAGTCACGCCGACATCACGGTGATTGCGCCAGAAGTGTGCGATGATGTTGCAAAGATGCACAATACCGGTCAGATCACTTGGGAACGCGCCCCGTTTGTCGATACCATGATTAATGGCGCGATCATGGTGTTTGACGCGACGGACAATCCCCACCTGACAAAGCGGGTCGAGGCGGCAACCAAACGACGCAACATCTTGCTGAATGTCGTCGACAAGACCGCGCATTGCGATTTCATTGTGCCCGCTATTCTTGATCGCGCGCCAATCATGATCACGATCTCGACGGGTGCCTGTGCACCGGCACTGGCACGCATGCTACGCCAGCGGCTTGAAACCGTGTTCCCGGCAACCTTGTCAAACCTCGCCAAAATCGCCCGTGATGCCCGCGAAACCGTGGCCGCACATTTAAGCGACAGCTTGTCACGACAGCGCTTCTGGACCCGGTTTTTCCAAAACGCCTTGCGCGCGGACAACACCGGCAAAGTCACGCCCGATGACCTCGCACATGAACTCCGCACCTTTGTCCCGCAAGGCAGCAGCGCAACCGTGCCATCCGGCCAATCCTTGCAGGTCACGATCAGCGCCAATAACGCCTATGACATCCCGCACGGTATCGCCGGCAACATCGAAACAGCCGATATCATTTTCCACGACAAGAACGTAGCACCCGACATTCTTGCGCTGGCTCGCCGGGATGCAACCCTCATCAGCATGAACCCGTCTATCGACAAACACGGCGAGATACCCGACACCGGATTGGCGATCAGCAAACAAATCCAGTTCTTTACCCAACAGGGCATGAACGTCCTGCGGCTTTGTCGAAACTGACCGACAAAGCACACAGTTGAAGCTAATTCACCCCCCGAGGAGTGAGACCACTGGTGGCTTTTGGAATGTAAATTGAGGTATTTTCAAACCTCACCCGAAATCATAATCCGGTTTTAATACGACCATCCGCATGGTGTTGAATAGCGCGCTTTTGCAGGGCTTCCTCGTTCAGGTTGCTTGGAAACAGGCAGGCCCTTAAAGAGCCAGGTTCGACAGGCCATGCCCGTAATCGGGGGAACTTCGGTCGCCTCGTTCAGAATGTTGGAGCTGAGCAACGGCGACGAAGAAAGAGCCGCACTAACCCAGAACACCACAAGAACGCTAAGCACAGCCATGACAACATGCACCGCAAGGCGTGTCACGACGTTGCAATTGTGCACCTTGTTGGGTCATGGATCAAACAACGGCATCACTTGCTATCGCGCTGGAATATCCAGTCATGGTCCGGGTGGTTCTGGAACCGCCATTTGCGCACTGGCCCTGCCATGACATTGAGGTAATACATCTCATAGCCATAAGGGCTTCCACATGGGTGATGGCCTTTGGGCACCAGCACAACATCACCGTCTGACACCGCCATGGTTTCATCAAGTTCGCCATCTTCGGTAAAGACGCGCTGGAAACCAAATCCCTGTTTGGGATTGAGGCGATGGTAATAGGTTTCCTCAAGATAGGTCATGTCGGGATAGTTATCCTCGTCATGGCGGTGCGGCGGATAACTTGACCAGTTACCTTGCGGGGTAAAGACTTCGGTCACCAGAAGACTATCGGCGATGTCTTTCTCTTCCATCGCAATCGGGTGGATATATCGGGTATTCGCCCCTTTGCCACGCTCTACGAGCTCGATGTTTTCGATTACGCGTGCAGGGTAATTTCCCTTGCCGGGTGCGGTACAAACCGCAAGCGTGCAATCGGTTGTCGCAACAGCTTTCCAGTTGGCATCATTGGGCGCATAGACACAGGCTGGCGGGATACGCTCAAACACGCTCATGCGTTTGCCAAGTTCACCGAAATCCTGATCATCGACAGAAATCTTTGCCTTGCCTTCAACCAAGACCAGAATGACCTCGCGGTCGCCGGTTGCTTCCCGGGCAGTTTCGCCGGGCTTCAGGTGATACAGCCCAAACCCGACATAACCCCAATTGGCACTATCCGTCGTGATATCGTGGACCTTCCCGGTCGTTCCATTCGGCTTTCTGAGCAGATCAGCCATCAGGCGCCTCCTTTATCCAGTCCGGTTTTCCGTGCCATGTCGCGCAGCGATTTCAGTCCCAAGGACTGATATTCAAACGGGTTGCGAACGTTCGGGTCCTGTTCGGCCTCGATCACCAGCCAGCCGGAATATCCATGGTCGGCTGCGATTTTAAGAACCGGTTCAAATGCAACGCCCCCCTCGAGATCACCCGGGACGGTAAAGACCCCGCGTCGCACACCTTCAAGGAAGCTAAGCCCTTCTTCACGGACCTGTTTGCTAATACTCGGGCGCACGTTTTTGCAATGGATATGGCCAACACGATCCATGTAACGCGCCGCCAGTTCTTCGGGGTCGGCACCTCCGAACCAGGCATGACCGGTATCAAGCAGAAGCTTGGTTTTCGGCCCGGTATTTTTCATGAAGGCGTGAATTTCATCGGCCGTTTCGACAATCGTACCCATGTGATGGTGATAAACCAGATCAATGCCCTGATCGGCACAATAGGCGGCGATTTTTTCGACATCCTCACCGAACTTGGCCCAATGATCGGCATGGAGAACCGGGCTGTTATTAAGGGCTGCGTTATCATTGCCGTGAATGGCGTTGGACGTTTCGCAGACGATGCAAACCTTGCATCCCATCGCCTTCAGAAGATCCAGATGCGGTTGAATGGCCTTTTTCTCGTCCTCGACCGAATGGGTCAGAAGATTAAGCGAATGCCAACCTGAAATGAATTTAAGGCCATGTGGCGCAAGGGCAGCTTCCAGTGCCGCTGGCTCGGTCGGCATCTTGTGACCTTTTTCAATGCCGTCAAAGCCAATCTTTCCCGCCTCGGACAAACAGGTTTCAAGGCTGATGTCTGCGCCAAGGGTCTGGTCATCATCATTGGACCAGGCGATCGGATTGGTACCGTAAAGGATCATTATTTTAATCTCCCGGGCGCTGCTTTTTCAGCGCGGCTTCGTAATTTTTTCTGGCTTCGTTGACGCTTGGGCGAACCGATACTTCCGGCACGGCGACATCCCACCAATGACCACCGGCCTCCGTGCTTGGCAACGGATCCGTATCAATCACAATGACGTAGGATCGATCAGCCTCTTTGGCGCGCACCATGGCGTCTTCAAGCTCGGTGATCGAGGATACCTTTTCGGCAATCGCCCCCATCGCACCGGCATGCGCAGCAAAATCAATTGCCGAGGGCACGACATGGCGCGCGGTATCAAGAAGGTTGTTAAAGCTTTCGCCGCCGGTTGCCATCTGCAAACGGTTGATACAGCCAAAGCCCCGGTTATCAAGGATCACAGTGATGATCTTGTGCCCCAGCATCACACTGGTCGCGAGCTCGGAATTCATCATCATGTAGGATCCATCCCCCACCATAACGACAACCTCGCGATCCGGGCAGGCCATCTTGACACCAAGCCCACCGGCAATCTCGTATCCCATGCACGAGAAACCATATTCAACGTGATAGCCATTGGGTCGGGCTGCTTTCCAAAGCTTGTGAAGTTCACCAGGAAGCCCACCGGCTGCACAAACAACAATCGCATTTTCATCTGTGCTGCGCTGAACCGCACCAATGACCTGCGCGTCAGTTGGCAACGCGTTTCCTGTTGGCGCCGCGGTGACATCATCAACCGCGTCCATCCAGCTTTTCTTAAGTGCCGGGTCCACCGCACCTGCGCGATAGTCAGCCAACGCATTTGTTAGCTCCGCCAACGTGACCTTGGCATCACCAACGACCGAAATCGCGTCATGTTTACGCGCATCATAGGCCGCGACATTGATCGAAAGAATACGACGATCAGGGTTCTTAAAAAGCGACCAGCTGCCCGTTGTGAAATCCTGAAGACGTGTGCCAACCGCAATGATCAGATCGGCGTCCTCGGCAATGGCATTGGCACTGCTTGCCCCGGTAACACCAATCGACCCCATATTGAGATCATCATCCCACGGCAAGGCAGATTTACCTGCCTGCGTCTCGGCCACCGGGATGTTGTGACGATGGGCAAAATCACGCAGATCATCACAGGCTTGGGCGTAATGCACGCCACCACCGGCAATGATCAGCGGCTTTTTCGCCGATCTGATCGCGCCAATCGCGTCTTCAATCTGTTGAAGGTCCGCACGGGGACGTGAGTGTTTCCATGTCTTTGGCGCAAAGAAGCTTTCTGGCCAGTCATAGGCTTCTGCCTGAACATCCTGACAAAATGCCAGGGTCACCGGCCCACAATCGGCCGGATCTGTCAGAGCCGCCATTGCACGCGGCAATGCTGTCAGAAGCTGTTCCGGGCGGGTAATACGATCAAAATACCGACTGACCGGTTTGAAGCAGTCATTGGCCGAAATCGTACCATCCCCAAAATCTTCGATCTGTTGCAAAACCGGGTCCGGTGCGCGATTGGCGAATACATCGCCGGGGATAAAAAGAACCGGCAACCGATTCACATGCGCCAGTGCCGCGGCCGTCACCATATTGGTCGCACCTGGCCCGATCGACGTTGTTACCGCCATGGCCCGTTTGCGATTGGATGCCTTGGCATAGGCAATCGCCGCGTGGGCCATGCTTTGTTCATTATGACCACGCCATGTCGGAAAACTGTCGCCAGCACCATGAAGCGCCTCGCCCATTCCGGCGACGTTGCCATGACCGAAAATGGCCCAGCAGCCCCCGAAAAAGCCTTCGCCGTCGTGATTGCGCTGTACGCTCAGATACCGCACCAGTGCTTGCGCGGCGGTTAATCGAACGGTTTTCATGCCGCTCCTCCCGATTTTTTGCGTGCCGCGTCCCAGGTATCACACAGGGCGCGATATTTTTGGGCCATTGCTGTAACGGCCTGATCATCGCTAATCGTACCTTGCATCCAGTCACGCGCAACATCGATAAAGATCGTGCGCCCGACAGCAAAGCCTTTGACCATGTTAAAGCGCGCTGCGATCTCGAAGCTTTCCACAAGCTCCGCTTCTGGTGCATCAAGACCAAGTACGACGATACCCCGGCAATAGGGATCATTTTGGGCAATCGCATCGCAGGCATTGCGCCATGCCGCATCCGATTTCATCGGTTCAAGTTTCCACCAATCGGGATAAACACCGATTTCATAGAAACGCTTGATCACCTTGGCCGTTGTTTCATCATCACAATCGCGAACCTTTGACGGAATAACTTCCAGAAGGAATTCCAAGCCATTGCCACGCGCTGCATTGGCGAGCCGAATGATGGTGGCTTCCTGATCGGCCTTGGTCACATCATCATCATCGGGATGATAGAAGCACAAAACCTTGACCACATGCTCGACCGGCCATTCCGCCAGTTGCGTGCCAAGATCGGGACCAATTTCCAGTTCAAGCGGACGCGATCCCGGAAGTTCAACCGGTCGCCCGATCCAAAGCCCACTGCCCGCCGCCGCATAAAGGGCATCACGCCCCAGTCGGCGGTCGCACAGGATGCCGTATCCATCCCTGCCGCCGGAAACATTCTGGACCGCGCGCAGGCACAGTTCCTTGAACGGACCAATACGGTCATGCGAAACGCCTACATCATCGGCAAGGTCTTCAAGCTGCATCCGGTGATCAAATGCAAAAACCCGCATTTCAGGCCAACTGCCGGTACGGTTGGTTGACCAGTGGATTTGCTCCAACTCTGCATCGTTACGCAGTTCCGGCGTTTTGATACCGCGATCAAAGAAGAATTGCAGCTCATCCCAACTCGGATAAGCAGGCGTACAGCCATGTCGCGACACCGCAAATGCACCACAGGCGTTGGCATATTTCAGCGACGTTTCCCAGTCCGCGTCGCTCAGCCAGCCTTTCAACAGGCCCGACATAAACCCGTCGCCAGCACCCAGGACATTAAACACATCAACTGCAAATCCCTGCCCGGAAATACCGTCATCAAGGCTTTTGCCAATTTTGTCAGCAAACGCCACAGCGCCCATCGGCCCGCGTTTGCAAACCAGCGTCGCATTCGAAATCACCCGAACATTTTCAAGCGCTTCGAGCGTGTCGGTAACACCACCGGCAATATGGAATTCTTCCTCAGTGCCGACGATCAGGTCAAACAGATGAAGCGTTGCCTGCAATTCCTTGGTAACAGCGTCCGAGGCAATGAAACGGTTTTCACCATCCCCATGCCCCGAAAGCCCCCAAAGATTGGGACGGTAATCGATATCGAGTGCGGTTTTGGCGCCGGTATCACGGGCCAGTCGAACGGCCTTGAGAACGGCCGCACGGGTTTTGGGATGCGAAAGGTGCGTCCCGGTAACCGTCACACAGCGTGCACTTGCAATGAAGTCGGGATCAATATCATCCTCACACAGCGCCATATCGGCACAGTTTTCGCGATAGAAAATCAACGGAAACTGCTCCTGATCGCGCACGCCCAAAAGCACAAGTGCGGTCAGGCGTTCAGGGTCGGTTATAACACCCTGAACATCAACGCCTTCGGCAACCAGCTTTTCGCGGATGAACCGCCCCATATGCTCGTCGCCAACCCGCGTGATAAGCGCAGATTTCAATCCCAGTCGGGCAGTCCCACACGCCATATTGGTCGGGGAACCACCTATATACTTCTTGAACGATGCCATGTCCTCAAGACGCCCACCAATCTGGGTGCCATAAAGGTCAACGGATGATCGTCCAATCGTAATGACATCAAGCCGCTTCATTAAATCGTCCCTCCAAGGGACCCTTCGAGTTCGGCCAGTTCCTGACCACCCGCCATAAGGTCTTGAAGCTCTTCGGGTTTGATTTCACCCCGCTTTGCCGTGCCGTGGGTTTGGCCGCGGTTCAAAACCGTAAACCTGTCGCCCACTGCCATGGCGTGGCGCACGTTGTGGGTAATGAAGATGACGCCAATTCCGGCTTTGCGCACTCGATCAATGGTCGCCAGAACGTTTGACGTCTGGCGCACACCAAGTGCCGATGTCGGTTCATCAAGGATCAGGACCTTGGCACCAAAATACACGGCACGCGCAATCGCAACTGTTTGCCGCTCCCCACCCGACAGTGTGCCAACCGCCTGCTCGGGTTCGCGCAGATTGATGCCCATGGATGCCATTTCGTCCAAGGTGACCTTGTTGGCATGCTTGAAGTCGATCCATTTGAACGGACCAAAGCTTTTGCGTGGCTCGCGCCCCATCCAAAAATTGCGCGTCACAGACATCAGCGGGATCATCGCCAAATCCTGATAAACAGTTGCGATCCCGGCTTCCATCGCGTCACGCGGACTGTCGAAAACGGTCTCCTGACCACTGACCCGCATGACACCCTTGGTCGGCTTATGTACGCCTGACATGGTCTTGATGAAGGTCGACTTGCCTGCACCGTTATCACCCAGAAGACAGTGGCACTCGCCTTCCATCACATTAAATGAAACACCGCCCAACGCGATTACCGGTCCGAAATGCTTTTCGATATTGTCCATTTCAATCAATGGCGTACTCATTACCGTTCTCCCGTAATCATGCGGCGGATATAGGTATTCATGATCACAGCAAAGATCAGGATACCGCCCAGGAACACCCGGAAAAGCGAACTTTCTGCACCGGCAAAGAACAAGCCTTGCTGAACCACACCAAAGATCAAAGCCCCCAGCGCAGCACCAATGACCGAACCATAACCACCCGTCAGAAGTGCGCCGCCAATCACCACACAGATGATGGCTTCAAATTCCTTGAGCAAACCTCGATCTGCCGCAGCCGACCCGAATTCCATGACCTGGCAGGTCGCAAAGACGGTTGCGCAGAATGCGGTAAACATGAACATCAGGATTTTCACGCGATTGACTGGAACACCGACATAACGTGCGGCCTGCGCATCCCCGCCAGATGCGAAAATCCAGTTGCCAAAACGCGTTTTGGTCAAAAGCCAATGACCTAAAATGATCAATGCCAGCGCCCAGATGACCAGCATCGGCAGACCTTCCACAACTGGCTGCCCGATACGGGAACCACGGGTAAAGGTATCAATGACACCGATATCGCCAAGCCACTGGAAGAAGCCCTTGAAGATCACACCGCCAAACAGCCAGGCAAGCGGGTCTCCCTCGGCAACTTCCTTGACCCCGCCAATAATGGTCTGTCGGGTTGTCAGGATGGAAAGCCAGATGGTCAGACCACGCAAAATATATAAGAATGCCAGGGTAACAATGAAGCTCGGCAGGCCGGTTTTGATCACCAGAAAACCGTTCAATGCGCCCAGAGCCGTGCATACGATGAAGGCCGCAATAATAGACAGCCAAACCGGCAGACCCCATTGAACAGACAGAATGGCAATCACGACACCTGCAAAGCCGATCATTGAACCGACCGAAAGATCGAATTCACCGGCAATCATCAACAGGCAGGCACCGACTGCGATGATGGCAAACTGGGCCGAAACAACACCCCAGTTCTGAATGCCTTCCGGGGAAAACATGCCGCTATCACCGGCAATCATAAAGAAGAAAACAAAGACCAGGATCGTACCGCAGATCGCGCCGAGTTCGGGCCTGATCATGGCACGGCGAATGGCTGAGACTTGCTTGAGCCGCTCGTCCGACATGGCATCACTCTTTTAACTATCAGGTGGGTACCAAGGGCGGCCTGAGGCGCGCCCTTGGCGGGAGGAAATCTTAACGATATTCGCCGGCGTATTTTTCGACCTGCGCAATGTTGTCCTTGGTAATGAAACCAGGGCCCGAGTTGATATGCCCAGACGGCAGAACGCTATAACGGGCATAGTTGGTCAGAATGACGACCGGAAGGTAGCCCTGAAGGTAAGGCTGCTGATCGATGGCAAAGTTGATTTCACCAGCCTTGATGGCCTCGGCAATCTCGGATGACAGATCAAACGTGCCAAACATCATTTCACCGGCAAGACCCGCGTCACGCAGGGCTGCAAGGGTCGGATGGGCAGAGTTCGGCCCCAGTGTCAGCACCGCATCAACATCCTGATTGGTATTGAGATACGCGCTAACCTTGTTCTTTACTTCCGACGGGTCCTGACCGCTATCAATCATCTGACTACCAAGCTCGACACCAAGTGCGTCGGCAAAGCCACGGCAACGCTCAACAGATGCCGGGTTGGTGATGTAGTGGTTTACACAGACAAAGCTTTTCGCACCGGCTGCTGCGGCACGTTTACCGGCACCAAATCCTGCATCATATTCCGGCTGGCCGACATGCATCAGCGCACCAAGTTCTTCGGATTGTTCCTGCGTGCCGGAGTTAATCGTGATGACCGGGATACCCTTATCCACGGCATCAGTGATCGGCCCCTTAAGGACGTTGAAGTCTGCAATGGTAACGATGATGCCATCCGGATTGGTCGCAGCAGCCTGTTCGACAATACGCGCCATATCGGCAAGGTCACCGGTCGGTGGGTTACGATATTCGACTTCTGCCCCCATCTGATCACCCGCGACCTTGATCGCGTTTTTGATCACGTTCCACCAGCTATCAGAATCCGGTGCGTGGCTGATGAGAACGAATTTTTCATTTTCTGCGGATGCGGTTGTGGACAAACCGGCAAATGCAAATGCTGCTGCCGCGATGGCAGTAAGCGCCTTTTTCATCTGTTGCCTCCCTAGTCGGCTGAAATATTGGGATTTTCCCATTGAATTTATGTCTTCTTCTGGCAGTCAGTCGTCTTTGTGCAACCTTTCTGCTTCTGGCGGCGTGCGTTGATATGACCCGTTGAAACCGTTGAATAGAATTTTTGTTCTATTTCATGTCAAAATCAACATTTTTTTTCTATTGCACTGCGAGATAACCCTGCGTCACCGCCACAAGGCCTTGCCAAAGCAGCTGAAACCGCCGTTCATCCCACCCCGAACCAAATGCGATGAGCGATGGCATCCCTGCAAATAAAGGTAGTCGCCATCGGCCGTTTTAAGTTTTCGGGGCGACTCGCATGGCACAAATCCCTGATCGTCAAAAGAAAACCGGCGCAGCTGATGGGCCACGCCGGTTTAAGTCCAAGCCCTGATCTGGACGCGTTTAATCAGCGCAGAATTTCTTTTGCGACATCAACGCTCCGTCCCTCGCGCGCGGAAAGCGCGGCGGCCTCGGCAACGACCAGGGCATTGATCCCGTCCTTCAGGGTCACTGGAAGGGGCGATGCCCCCTGCACACCCTCAATGAAACTGTTCCATTCAATTTGATAGGCCTTGGCATAGCGTTCGAGGAAGAAATGTTCCGGCTTGGCCTTGATTGCACCGTGCGCGGTGATTTTCTCAATCGTGTTTTCCAGAACGTTATGTGCGGCAAGCAACCCTTCCGAGCCCAAAAACTCGATGCGCTGGTCATAGCCATATGCCGCACGACGGCTGTTTTTAATCACGGCGATACGCCCCCCCGAAAACTCAAGCGTGGTAACGGCAGTATCAAAGTCACCTGCCTTTCCAATTTCCGGATCGACAATGCTTGATCCGATGGCGGTGACTTTGTCGGGCAGCGCGCCATACATCCAGCAAGCCATATCAAAATCATGGATCGCCATATCGCGGAAAATCCCGCCAGAGACCTTCACATAGCTTACCGGCGGTGGTGCCGGATCAAAGGAAGTGATCGAAAGCAGCTCCCCCTTGCCGATTTCGCCCTGATCAAAGGCCGCTTTCAGATGGGCAAAGTTCGGATCAAAGCGGCGGTTAAATCCAACCATGATGGGCTTGCCGTGCGGTTCACATCGCGCAAGACAAACCAGGGCACGCTTAAGATCAAGATCAACCGGCTTCTCACACAGAACCGCCTTCCCTGCTGCTGTCGCGGCCTCAAGCAGGTCGGCATGGGTATCGGTCGGTGTTGCGATCAACACCGCATCAATCGCCGGATCGGCAATGATGTCCTCGCTGCTACGCACAGCAGCGCCATGCATCTGCGCGAGCTTCTCGGCAGGCTCGTCAAACTTGTCCGACACCGCGACCAGTTCACTTTGCGGGTGCGCGACAATATTCACCGCATGGACCTGCCCGATACGTCCAGCGCCCAGCAAACCTATTTTAAGCATTCCGATGTTCCTTCCCTTCGGCGTTACCGCCCTGACTTACGTTGACCGTCCCGAACTGCCTGCGACACGCCAGCAAGAACCTGGCAGACCAATTTGCAGATCGATGATTTCGGGATGATCACGCGGATGTCTCTCGCACCCGTTTATGCTGATACGCATATTCTGCTTGGGAATACGCTATAGAATTTTTATTCCATTATTTTTGTTTTTCAATAATTATTTTCCATCGATCAGTTTCTCGCGCTTTGCCCCGACAGAGACGGCCAAGGCAATCGCCAACGATATTGTCGCTGAAAGTGCCCTGAACGCCCCGACATCGACTTCCGATACCGACAACATCAAGGCTTCTGTTTTGCGCATCGGCCCGCTCAGCGAATCACTGATCGCCACAACCTTGTTTCCAAGGTCATGCGCATAGGCTGCAAGATCAATCGTTTCCTGTGAATAGGGCGCAAAGGTGATCGCAATCACCACATCACCCTCGCGGATCGCGTGGCGTGGATTGAGGTTACCCACACCGTCATGTAGAACGGCGGCAATGTTCATCTTTTCAAACGCATAGGAAAGATAACTCGCGACCGGAAAGGCACGTCTGAAACCAACCACATGGATCATCGGGGCTTCAGCCAAGACATCGACCGCCTTTTCCAGCGTTTCCAGGTCAACCGTTGACGCCAGATTTTCCAACGACAGCCGCCCGGCTTCAACAAACTCGGCCAGCAGGGCACTGGGGCTGTCATCCCCTGTTGCGCGCAGGTTCTCAAGCCGTGTGGCGTAGTCCGGCCATTTTTGCGCATAGGTTTCCCGAAACATTTTCTGCATTTCAGAAAATCCGGAGAACCCCATCAACTGACAGAACCGCATGAAGGCCGAGGGTTGCACACCTGCACCGACCGATAGTTCGGCAACTGTGGAAACAGCGATGCGGTCCGTATTTTGCGCAACAAACTCCGCACATTGGCGCAGCCTTTTGGGCATGGTCTCCGATATTTCGGCCAGACGGTGATTGAATTCCTCAAGCGAAACAGGTGCGGTCTGATCACTCATGGCGTTTATTCTTCCTTGTTTTGTTTCTGCTTGACGCGTGGCACGTTCCATGACCATCCATTAAATAGAACAAAAATTCTATTTTGACTAGGTGAGGAGTTCCGGCAAATGAAATCTCTTGGTATTGGCCTGATTGGCACTGGTTTCATGGGAAAGGCGCACGCGCTGGCATTTGGCGCAGCAAGGGCTGTTATGGGCGATGTGCCGGAGTCTCATCTTGCGGTTTTATGTGATACGCCTGCCGAAAAAGTCAAACAGATGGCCGACCAGTTCGGCTTTGCCAAAAGTACAGCCGACTGGACATCGCTGATTTCAGATCCGGATGTCGATATCGTCTCGATCACCACGCCGAATGCGCTTCACTTCGAAATGGCAATTGCCGCCATCAAGGCGGGCAAACATGTTTACTGTGAGAAACCCCTTGCTCTCACGCTGGATCAGGCGCGTGAAATGCGCGATGCCGCGCGCATAGCAGGCATCAAAACCATGGTAGGCTACAACTACATCAAAAACCCGGCATTCACACATGCCTGTCGGCTGATTCAGGGCGGTGAAATTGGTGAGATCGTCCATTTCCGCGGCTGGGTGGACGAGGATTATCAGGCTGACCCGGCACTCCCCTGGACATGGCGGGCCAAGATTGCCGATGCCGGTCTTGGGGCGTTGGGGGATATGGGATGTCATCTGGTATCGATGGCATATGGCCTTGCCGGACCAATCGACAGCTTGATTGCCGATATGCAAACTGTTCACACCACGCGCCCTCTCCCTGATGGAACCGGGCGGGCCAAGGTCGAAAACGAGGATACGGCATCTGCCTTGGTGCGGTTCGCCAACGGCGCTCAGGGCAGCCTTTCGACATCGCGTTCCGCCTGGGGGCGAAAAAACCGGCTGGCTTGGGAAGTTCATGGCACCAAGGGTATGATCTGCTTTGATCAGGAGCGCATGAACGAGTTGCAGCTTTATCGCAATTCAGGCGACAAGGCGCAGCAGGGTTTCACCACAATTCTGACCGGCCCGGCACATCCGCCTTATGGCGAATTCTGCCCGGCACCGGGACATCAGCTTGGCTTTAACGACCTCAAGGTGATCGAAGCCGCTGCACTGCTTCGTGCCATCCGCGATGACAACCCGGCCTACCCCGATTTCGAACACGCTTACGAATTCGAAAAAGTCATTCATGCAATCGCGAAATCCGCGACTGACGGGACAAGGGTCTCGCTGTCTGAGGTATAGCTGTCACGTGCCGCAAAAGGTGACATTCGAGATACAGCAGAATCAATTACTTGGCATTTCCGATTGCCTCAAAAGCCGCCATTTCTCTCAAAGTACTTCTGCAAGTCTATGACTTTCTCTGCCTGAAACGGTCAAACGCCACGGCAATCACAATGAACGAGCCAACAAACGTTCCCTGCCAAAATGTGCTTATACCAAGCAAAATAAGGCTGTTGCGGATCACTTCAATCAACAAAGCACCGACGACAGCACCAAATGCAGTGCCACCACCACCCGCAAGATTGGCGCCGCCAATAACCGCTGCGGCAATGACGGTCAGCTCCATGGCTTGACCAAGATTGGTCGTAACCCCACCGAGCCAGCCAACTTCTAGGACCCCGGTGATACCCGCCATCAGGGCTGAAAACATATAAACGCTGACTTTGATACGCGCGACGGGAATGCCGGTCAGAACCGCTGCGTTTTCGTTGCCGCCAATCGCGAACAAATGCTGGCCCCAACGTAAATGCCTGAACGCAAACGCCGTCAGGCAGGCCAGAATCACCATAATGATCAACGGATGCGGAAGACCAAGCGTCGAACCACCCCCAAGCCAAAGCAAAAAGTCGTGATCCGGCCCGAACTCGTAGATCATCTTGTTATCAGAAAGCACCATTGCCAAACTGCGCGCGACCGACAGCATGCCAAGCGTCACCACGAATGGCGGCATTTTCGCATAGGCAATCAGCACGCCATTAACCGCGCCCACAAGCAACGAGATGCCAAGTGCGGCAATACAACCAAGCCAAAAAGGCATTCCTGCGGACATGATGACGCTGACCGTCATCGCGGAGATCACCAGCGTAGAGCCAACAGATAGGTCAATCCCGCCGGATGCGATAACCGCCGTCATGCCAAGCGCAATGATCCCGACAAACGCAAAATTGCGGGTAACATTAAACAGGTTGCGCTCTGTTGCGAAACTGTCGGTCAGGATCGTCAATGCCAGGCAGGCAAAGACAGCCGCCATAAACACCCAAAAAATCTGTTGGCTTGTGATCCGCGCGATCAGCCCATGATGCTGAGAACGATTGATGACTTCAGCAAGAGTCGGCGTTGCCATATTCATTGTTCCTTTTTTGGGTCCACTCATGCGTGCTCAATCGCGCCGGTAATCAGGCCCGTAATTTCCTCTGGCGAAGACTGCGATGCTTTTTTGTCTGCAACAAGTTCGCCGCGCCTTAGGACAACAACCTTGTCTGCGACCTCAAAGACATCGGGCATTCGGTGGCTGATCAGAACGACAGCGATACCCTGATCACTAAGCTGCCGGATAAGGTTGAGGACTTCCGCCACCTGCCGAACGGAGATCGCAGCCGTTGGCTCGTCCATCAAGACGATCTTGGCATCGCTCAAAAGGGTTCGTGCGATTGCAACGGCCTGACGCTGCCCGCCGGACATTTTGTGCACCAGATCACGGGGACGGGTTTCCGATTTCAATCGCGCAAACAGTTCGGCAGATTTGCCCCGCATGAAGGCATAATCAACAACCTTGATCGGCCCTATCCTGCGGGTCGGCTCACGCCCCAAAAACACGTTCGACGCTGCACTCAGATTGTTGCAAATCGCCAAGTCTTGATAAACGACCTCGATACCGGCTTTCTGTGCATCCAACGGTTTGTTAAACGCCACTTTCTTATCGGATATAAGGATATCACCCGACGTCGGGGCAAAGTTCCCCGCAATCACCTTGACCAAGGTGGATTTTCCTGCCCCGTTATCGCCCATAAGTCCGACAATTTCGCCCGGCGCGATGGCAAGTGACACGCTATCGAGTGCCTGTATGGCGCCATAACGTTTGGATATGTTTTTAAGTTCAAGCACATTCATGAACACCCCCCATATCTGCTGATCCACCTGACGTGGTAACAAGCAGACGGTTTTCTTTTGTGATTTATGGCTTTTGCAGCAACCCCAGCGCCCTTTCGGTGTTTTTTCTGGTGCGATAGGCTGCAAATTGCTGATCTGCCAGAACACCCAGCAAAATCACAGCGCCCATCACTGCGAAATTCAGCGAAGATGGAATGCCCAGCAAATTCACCAGGTTCTGCAGTTCTTGTAGCAACACGGCCCCAAGAACGATCCCGATGACGGAACCTTCGCCCCCGCGCAAAGAACATCCACCCAAAACAGCCGCCGCAATCGCATAAAGCTCGTAAAAACTGCCGTGCGAAGACGGTTGGACGGACTTGGTAAACATTGCGAAATATATCGCCGCAATCGATGCGAGCACGGCACAGATCACATATGCCATCACCGTGACGAAACGGGTGTTTATCCCCGAAAAGCGTGCGGCTTCCTCGTTCTTGCCGACCGCGCAAAGGTGACGACCAAAAACTGTGTGATGCAAAACAACCCACATCACCGCCGCAACAATCAGCATCGCGACGAAAGAGTGCGGGACGCCGAAACTCCGCCCTATTGTAAGCCATTCAAGCTGGGGATAACTGGAACCAAAAGGAAATCCTGCCGTTGATTCCGCAGTGTATCCACGTGCGATGCCGCGATAAATCAAAAGCCCGCACAAGGTAACGACAAATGGCTGCAGCCTAAATCGCGTAATCAGAATACCATGCGCCAACCCGATCAGAACACCAAGGCCTATGATGATCGCCACGGCCAATGGCCAGGGAACACCGAACTTACCGACCATGTCGACAAATAACACACCAAGCAGTGCGATCACCGATCCAACCGAAAGATCAATACCGCCAGTCATGATGACAAACCCTTGCCCAATCGCAAACAGGCCAAACAGGCCGATCAGATTTGCGGTATTGCCAAGATTGATGGGCGACAGAAACAGTGGGTTGCGCATATAAACAATTGCGCCAACTACGATAATCAGAATGCCAAGACCGATATCTTTTTTTTGCATTTCTCAGGCCTCTTCCAGCACTTTACCGACGGCAAGATTGAGCACATTGCTCTCGGAAAAGCGAAAGCGCGGTAATTCCCCAGTAATCAACCCGTCTTTCATCACGACAATCCTGTCTGAAACCCCGATTACCTCTTCCATATCGCTCGATATCATCATCACCCCCACTCCGCGATCGGCCAGCGATCGCATCAATCCATAAATCTCGGCTTTTGCACCGACATCGATCCCCCGGGTCGGCTCATCGAAAATGATGACTTTGGGATCCATGGACAGCCACTTTGCCAGAACGACTTTTTGCTGGTTTCCACCAGACATTTCATTTGCAGCCCGGCGAACATCATGTGTCTTGATCGCCAATGCACTGCGCTGGGATTCCGCCACCGCGATCTGACGTTTCTGGGAAACAAGTCCGCGCGATGTGTATGCCTGCAAGTTGGCCATCGTGACATTTTCCAAGGTCGGAAATTCAAGGATCAACCCGGCCCGCTTGCGGTCTTCGGGCACAAGATAAAGCCCTGCTGCGATGGCATCGGCCGGGTTATTGATCTCGGTCTTTTTGCCATCAATCAGAATTTCCCCGCCAAGCTTGTCACCGACACCAAAGATTGCCTCGGCCAAGTCTGTACGCCCTGCCCCGATCAAGCCCGCAACGCCAAGGATCTCGCCTGCCATCACATCAAAGCTTGCCGTGCGATCAGGTTTGCCTTTGATCGCAAAGTTTTTGACGGAAAGAACGGGTTTGGTCGCAGGCACCGAAGGTGGCGTGTAAAGTGCCTTGAGCTCTCGTCCGATCATCATGCGGATCATCGCATCATGCGTAACTGCCTGACGCTCAAGCACCCCGACATTATGGCCATCGCGCAGGACAACCGCACGGTCGACGCATTCCTCCACCTCGCTCAGGCGATGCGAAATATAGATGACGGCAATCCCTTGCGCCTTAAGGTCGGCAATGACCTTAAGCAGCATGTTGGTTTCAGAAAGTGTGAGACTTGATGTTGGCTCATCCATGATGACCAACCGCGCATTCATCGACAACGCCTTGGCGATTTCCAGCAACTGGCACTCCGCCAGGGACAATGTGGAAACCGGTGTTTCTGGCTTGAACGGCGCGCCAACCCGCTCTATCAGCGGCGCCGCCATTTTATTCATGGCTTTGCGATCCGTCAGCCGCAAAGGCCCACGTACCAGTTCCCGGCCAAGGAAGATGTTTGCGGAAACATCCATGTTATCGAAAACATTCAGTTCCTGATGGACGAACGCGATCCCTGCTTGTTGGGACTGTTTGACGTCAAAGGCGTCATAATGCTGTCCATCAAGAATAATTTTCCCGGATGTCGGGGCGATCAACCCGCCGAGAATCTTCATCAGGGTCGATTTTCCAGCCCCGTTTTCACCAAGAAGTCCAACAACTTCGCCAGCTTTGATCTGCAATGAAACATCATTAAGGGCCACCACACCGGGATAAACCTTGGTGACGCCTTCAAGTCGCAGATCAAGCCCATGCACTGCACTCATATACTCGGCTCCCCAATGTCCATTCGACATCGTTGGAAAGGTGCGAGCAGGCGCACTCGCAGATTTCACACGCCCGCTCGCTAGGCAGGGGGAAGAAAATTACCCGCCTATTCTTTCCTTAACGACAGCCTCGAACTCATCAACATTGGATTTGTCGATCACCTGGGTCGGCACGATGATCAAGCCATCTGCGGGCACCTTCGACATATCGCCCTCAAGATAATCCGCCATCAGGTGCATGCCCTGATAACCCCACTGGTACGGGTCCTGAACAACCGTGCCGGCAAAGCTGCCCTCGCGAACCGCGCCAAGTGTTACAGGGTCTTCATCAAAGGCAACAACCGTCACCTGCCCCAATTTGCCCGCAGCCTGCAATGCTTCGTAAATTTTGGGCGGGTTGTAGGAATAAAACCCGACCATGCAATCAATGTCGGGATTTGCCGCAAGCACGTCATCGACGTTTGATCGCGCACGCGCAAAATCAACATCATCACCACGCACATCCACAAGCTCGATACCGCTGCCTTCAACCGCCTGACGGAAACCGGCGATGCGTTCAATCGCGTTGTCGGCCCCAAGGAACCCGACAAAGCCCATGCATTTTCCGCCGTTTGGCAGTGCTTTCACGGCAATCTCACCAGCCTGAACGCCAGCAGCAACGTTGGATGATCCAAGATAGGCGATGCGATCACTTTGCGGGGCATCACTGTCGGTGGTAAAGAGCGGCACCTGGGCCGCAATGCGATTGAACGCATCGATAGAGTTCTTTGGATCGGCCGATGAAATCATGATCGCATCCGTTCCCCCGGCGACCAAATCATCCATCAGCGCATTCTGAAGTGCTGCGGTTCCCTGTGCAGGATACCGGAACTGCAGCTCATATTCGGGGAGTTCTGCCTGTGCGGCCTCGACCCCTGCTTCTGCCAGTTTCCAAAAGTCCGAAGCAGCATTCACCACGAATGCAAGTTGCTGCTTTTCTTGTGCGAACGCCCCGCCAGCCAGAACCATTGACAGACCGAGGGTTGCGAATGTTGTTGCAAATTTCATGCGTTTAATCCTCCCGATTAACAATCCGCACGACTGTATTTATAAATTATCTGTGCGGCTCATAATTAATAATATCATTAATAATTTTGGATCAAGCGTTTTTCACCCCCGGTTGTGTAAGTTGATGGTTTTAATCACAGATTGGCCCACGTTTTTTGCTCTTCGCTCGCAAAAACCGCGTCAAGAACACGCATGGAGGCAATCGAATCCTCGATGCCGTACGGCAAACCTCTTCCTGCCAGAATGGCCTGAGCAAACATTTCCGCCTGTTCGGTATACTGATCACACGCTGGCACGATCTCGCAGCCAGCCAGACTGCCATCCAGGCTCTCGCCTGCATCGACAATCAGGGCGGCTTCTTTATCTGCCGGCGCATTGTAGGGGATCATGATTTCGGCCCGCGCCTTCGTGCCAAACACATTCAAGGTCTGATACGGGCACAGTTGGGTTGAAACCATGAATGACAATTGCCGGCCGCCGCCAAAGTCCGCAACCACACTCGCCATCCGATCGGTTTTGAATGCGGGATCTCGATCGATCAGGGCCATGACGCGCACCGGCTCGTCTTCGAACAAAAATCGGCCCGCCGTGATCGGATAGCATCCTATATCCATGATGGCACCACCGCCGGCCTCTGGCCTGTTGCGGATATTCTGGCCATCATCGTTAAAGTAACTGAATGCCGCCTGGATCGCCCTGACCTCACCAAGCTCACCGCTTCTGACCATCTCGCGCACACGTATCCATTGCGGGTGGTAGCGCACCATAAAGGCCTCCGCGACCAACACATTTTTCGGACACGCACGTAGCCGTTCTGCATCGCGTGCATTTAATCCGATGGGCTTTTCACACAGCACATGCTTACCCGCCCGTGCCGCAGCCAGCGTCCAGTCGACATGCATGTGGTTTGGCAACGGGTTGTAAATCGCGTCGATTTCCGGATCAGCAATCAACGCCTCGTAGGACGCATAGGACTTCTGAATTCCAAGGTCATTGGCCACCCTCGCCGATCGCCCTGCATTGCGCGATGCAATCCCCAGCACATTCGACGAGGGTGATTTTTTGATTGCCGGAATAACTTTCTCCACGCCGATATTGGCCGTCGAAAGAATGCCCCAGTTGATTTTTGTTTTTGCCACGTTGTCTTCCGCCCTGTGTAAGTCCGGATAAAAATCGAGCCGGATCTGATCAACAAATCCGGCCCAGTTCATCAAGGATTGGTATTAGTTATCCGCGCAAAAACCCGGATCCGACTGATTGCAAACATCCAGCCCCGTATAGAGTGGATCATCTACCTTTTCGCCATTGATCAGTTCGATCATCACATCAGGCGCGCGATACCCCATTTCAAACGGACGCTGACCGACCTGCGCATGACTGCGCCCATCGCGGAATGCCTGGGTTTGCGGAGGAAGTGTATCGCCCGCAATCAGGATCAACTCCTTGGATTTCAGCCGGTCCATGACCTGATCGGTAACCTGGGCATAGGCTTGCGGCGCAAACTGCGCCCAGCCGCCAATCAGAATAAAGGCATCAAGATCGGGATTTGCCGTGAAGGTGTCGGCCATCTGCTGGTTGGCAAGATCGACCTGGTCATTGGTAAAGACCGGACACCCTTCAATTTCCGTCCAGCCATTGCTGTTCGCGAGGCGCTCCGTGCCCTTAGCCCCTGAAATCGTGTCGCGGAAGCCAGAAGCACGCGCGTTGATATTGTCCGCCGCAACGTTCCCCAACTGCAAACATACCGATCCCCCATCCGGCTTAAGCATCATGGCTTCTTCGGCCATTTTGACACCCATCAGATAGTTGTCAGTCCCCAGATAGGTCGCACGTAAGTCGCGATCTTTTTCAAGGAAATCGGCATCAATCGTCATCACCGGAACATTCGGGTTGATCTGACGAATTCGGTTTGCCATCGCCGGCGCATTTGACGGCGAAATTGCGATTGCGGCAACACCGCGGGTCAACAGATCATCGACGATCTGAACCTCGCCAGCCTCATCAGCACTGGATGCGGGCCCGGTGTACAAACACTCATATTCAGAGTCCATGTTCTCCGACATCCACTTCTGACAACCCAGATTGATTTGCTCGAAGAACGGGTTATCCAAGCCTTTCACCACAATGGCCAATGTCTTCTTCCCATCGGCATTTGCAGTGCCAACACCTGTCGCAAGAATGAGCGCAGATGTGAGAGTTAGTAACATTTTATGTTTCACGTTTAGCTCTCCCTAGTTGGTCTGGCCCGGAATTGATTACCCCGGATACCAGATTTTCCGAGGATCGCTCGGGCTTCTTTCATATGCCCAGGCCCGCTCGATCATCTCCTCGAAATCTACTTGCGGCCGCCAACCTAAGGCGTGCCGCGCCTTGGTGTTATCGAGCCAGTTGCTGTGGAACGGTGTCGGGATTTCCACGGGTTCCATATCGCGCGTTCGCACCAGATAATCTGCGACCTGCGCGTAATCGACCGGCTCATCCATAGAAATATTGAAAAGCTCCTGCATCGCGGCAGGGTGATCGAGGGCTGCCATCAACGCAGCGACCAGATCATCGACATGCACAAAGTTACGCTTAAGAGCCGCGCCCTTTTTATCACGCATCAATGGCACAAAACTGCCCTCGGCAAGGCGCGCAGCCTTTTCCGCGCTTATCAAGTCGCTCCAGACCGGACCACCAAACTGGTCCGGACCAAACGAAAGCGCATATTTGAAATCGTCTTTTTCCATGATCCAGGGCGCACGCAAAACGGTGCCATTCAGGCCATACTGGATCTGATATTGCTCGATCATCACCTCTTCGAGCACCTTGGTCAGCGCATAACAGCCGCTATAAGCCTGCCGCGGGGAGGTTTCTGTGATTGGCGCCGGATAATCCTTGAAAATGTGCCCAACAGAGCAATCACCACCTATCAGAATGAACTGTTTAAGGGTCGATGACTGGCGCGCGGCTTCCAGAAGCAGGAACATCCCCTTGATTGCAACATCAATGACCAGATCGGGGCTTTCCTTCACCGCCGCCATATGAAGAACGTGGGTGACACCCTCCATCGCATGCGCAACCGCATCCGGATCCGACAGTGACCCCGCAATGACATCCACCCGGTCACCAGCTTCGATCTTGCGGTTATGACACAGCGCCACGACCTTTGCCGATGCGTACCTGGGGTTATCAAGAAATGCCGCCAGAAATGCCTTTCCGACCTTGCCGGCTGCACCGGTAATCAAAATTTTCATTAATTATCCTCCCTATTGAATTAATAATATTAATTAATAATATGGAGTCAAGTGACCTCAGGATAGAATGCCGATATAAATTCAACCGCAAGAATGATTACTAATTATGCTGCAGGCGCGGCAGACGGCTTGTCTTGATCGTCTTGAATAAGGTATTACCAATATCGGCTTGGTGGTTCAGACGTGCGCCAACCTGTTCAATTCTAAGGGCGAAAACGCCGTCTATCGGTCGTTTTTGCACCATCTGACGCAATCACTGCAAAATATCGGTTGGCTAAAAGACCAGAGGCAAAACGAGTTCAATGTCGCAAAAGAAACATTACGGTGGCAAAAATCGCCCGACGATGATGGATGTTGCCTCGATGGCGGGCGTATCGCAGGCAACAGTCTCACTGGTCCTGAACGGGAGCCCGGCCAAACTGACTGAATCCACACGTCAGCGCGTGATCGATTCCGCGAACAAACTTGGCTATCAGCTTGTTCGACGTGAAAACCAGGTTGCGCCAAGCAACAAGTCACGGTCAGTCATTATCTTCATCGCAGATGAAATCAGCACCGATCCCTGGATGGCGCTGGCTTTCGAAGGGGCGCACAACAAGGCCCTGGAATACGGAATCAATGTTTGCCTCGCAGTCAGCCACGGCAATGCGAACATCGAAGCCAGCATCGTCAATCAACTGGCAGACTCGAACGTCATCGGGATCATTTACGGTACAATTCTTACCCGACTGGTGGAATTGCCCCCGATCCTGTCAAAGAAGCCCACTGTGCTTGTCAATTGCTACGACAGCACCCGCACCCTCCCGTCTGTTTTGCCAGGTGACCTTTTGGGGGGACGGGCGGCAACTGAACGTCTGATACAAGCCGGTCGCAAGCGCATTGCGATCATTAATGGGCAAAAAGGTGTCGACGCATCGCGCGACCGTCTCAAGGGATATCGCCAGGCACTTTCAAGCAACGATATACCGTTTGATCCAGCACTTGTGCGTCCAGGCAACTGGGAGCCCTCAACCGGTTATTCGATGACCCATGAGCTCATGGCACTCGATAATCCACCAGACGCGATTTTCTGTGCCAATGACCTGATGGCGCTTGGTTGTTTTGACGCGCTGCGTGAACTGGGGAAAAGCATCCCGGACGATGTGGCTGTGATCGGCTTTGACGACCGCGAAATCGCCCAACACACGCACCCTGCCCTCACGACGCTTATTCTACCGCACTACGAAATGGGTGAAATCGGTGCCGAACTACTGATCGACAGCGTTGGTGGCCTTCTGGCAACACCAAACCAGATCAAGGTCGAATGCCTTATGGTAGAACGCGATTCTGTCGAGAAATCCACAGAAAAGTCGTGATTACCCCGAATTATGACAGACAACCAGCAGTGCCGACGCATATATGCGTCGAGCACAAGCAGCACAAATTTTTCGGAAACGTCACGTGGCAGATAAGCTGACATCGATTGTCAAATAAGCTGACAAAAAGCTGCAGAATTCTCCGAAAACCTCGTTAGAGCTTCTCGACCAAGACCGAGCCAAAATCACTGCAAGACAGCGTCCCGCCAAGGTCAGTTGTTCGCGTGTTCGGATTTTTGAGCATTTCAGCAATTACCAGATCGAGACGGTTGGCAGCCTGCTGCAAATCGTTGCGTCCGGCTTTTGCTCCCTTCCACTCCAGAAGCAATGCGGTCGACAGCAAAAGCGATACGGGGTTGGCGATATTCTTGCCCGCAATATCCGGCGCGGAACCATGCGACGCCTGCGCAATCGCATTTTCATCGCCAACATTAAGCGATCCCGAAAGGCCAAGCCCGCCTGCAAGCTCGGCCGCCTCGTTTGAAAGGATATCGCCGAACATATTGGTGGTGACAATTACATCAAACGCTTCAGGGGTTCTGACCAGAAGCGACGCCATGGCATCAACATGTTCTTCACGAACCTCAAGCCCGCCTTGCTTTGCGGCTGCTTTTTCTGCTTCGGACAGGAAAAGACCGTCGCTCAACTTCAAAACGTTGGCTTTATGCACGATGGTCAAGTGCCCCCGGCGTTTTGCGGCCAGTCGCGCCGCATAGGCGGCAACACGGTAACTGCCCTGACGTGTTACCTTGCGCGTGGCAAGCGCAAGATCAGGCGTCGGCATCACCTCGCCAGTTCCGGCATACATTGTGCGATCTGCATAAAAACCTTCTGTGTTTTCACGCACAATCACCAAGTCCATGTTCGCAACAGCCGAAGGAAGGCCCTCAAACACCTTTGAAGGCCTTACATTGGCATACAAATCCAGATTGATGCGCAGTGCCGCCGATGGGTTGATCCCGCCCTGATCCGCCGGTGGGTAATGCGCAGTATCAACCGGTCCGAGAATAGCCAAATCGGCTTTCCGCACACGTTCGATCAGTTCTGGCGTAATGGTGGCGCCATGCTTTTCAAGCGACGTAAATCCGACGTCTTCGTTGCTAAATTCAAGTCCCAGGGAAAACGAACGGTCCAATGCCTCCAGCACTTTGCGCGTGACAGACGTAATTTCCGGCCCGATCCCATCGCCCGGCATCAATACAACATCCATCAACCCGCAACCTCCGTCAGAATATTTTCAGGGACAAGGACCCTGCCTTCAAACAACCGGCGCGCTGTGCGGATAACACCACCCGATATCACTGAAAGATTTGGCCCAGACCCTTCGATGGTGAGTTCCACGGCAATCACGCCACTTGGATGTTCGATCTGGATCCATTGCTGCGGCTGAGCCTTAAGCTCAATCATAGCATCAACGATGCTTCCCGAAAGTGACGCGCAACTGGCAACACATATCGCCCCGGTCACCGCATGGGTTGCATGGCAATTATGCGGCACAAAGTAACGTGATGTAATGTCACCGCCTTTTGTCGGCTCAGATAAAATCGCCATTTTGGGGACGACCTTACCAGTACAGTCGCCCAGCCCCATCAATTCCGATGCCTTGCGACGCACGGCTTCCATCCGGGCAATCAGTTCCGCATTGCTATCAAGCTGTGCCTTGGTTTCGTTCCCCTTAATCCCAAGATCACGGGCCCGAAACATCACCATCGGCACCGCCACATCTATACAGGTCACTTCAAGCCCGTCGATATAGTTGATCGGCTTGCCGGTTGGCAAAAGCCGTCCGGTTTTGCTGCCCATGATATCCTTGAACCGCAATATCAAGGGCGACGCAGTACCAGGTACGCCATCAATCGCAGCATCACCGCTATAGGTCACCTTACCGCCCGGCGTGGCAACCAGTACGTCCACCAATGCACCGACATTTTGGTTGTAAATCCGCACCAAGGTTTGATCACCCGTCACCGGCACCAAACCGGCCTCGATCGCGAATGGTGCAACCGCGGCGGTCATGTTTCCGCAATTCGGATTGACATCAACCTCGGCCTTGTCAATGGCGACCTGTGCGAACAGGAACTCGACATCGGCGTCCGGCCGGCTGGATGGCGCAACAATGCAAGATTTGCTGGTTAACGTATCGGCACCGCCAATACCATCAATCTGACGTTTGTCGGGCGACCCCATTGCCGCCAGCAAAAGGCGATCGCGCATTGCGACATCTTCGGGCAAATCACTGGCCAAAAAGATCGGCCCCTTGGAAGTGCCGCCGCGCATAATCACACAGGGAACGGCATGTTGGTCATTCACAATCATGGTATTTTTCATGTCGATCACCCCAGCGGCCAGGGAAGTTCAATCAGGTCCTGAAGCATCCCTGCCGGGAAATCGAGAACCAGCGACCAGGCAAGAATGCAAAGCCCGATAACCGCCAACCCGGTCAAAAGCAGTGTCAAAAGCCAGGACGCCTTGGCCTTGATCCGAAGGAAGGCAATAAAGAAACCGGTAATTGCAATCAGGAACCCAAACACCGCCGTTCCGACCACCAAGCCTGCAACCCACAGCACGTAGTGCCAAAGACCGGCGGTTGGTTTCACATCCTGATGATCAAGATCATATTCATGGTCGAAATTGGCGGCATGTGAGGCGGGTGATGACACCAGCTGCCAAATCAGGATGGCTGACGCGATCAACATCACAACCGACACAGCACCGGTAAAGACGCTGCCAAGGAAGGAATGCTGGGTTGCATCCCAAATGCCAAAAGCAAAGAAGGCAAAAAGCCCGCCAGCAAACATGATTTGCGGCCAGCGTTTCGGATTATGCGAATGGCTGCTTTCTTCTTCTTCAACCGGGTTTGCCGGGTGTTTGCGCATGCCCATCAGAACCGAAATGATGGTCAGGGCTGCGATAATCAGCACACCAGGGCGTGTCAAAAATTCCCAATTGTAGAATTGCAGCGCCTGATAAAGGTAGGTCTCGGTGTTGGAAGCAAGGACAAAGCCGATCAGAAATGCAGGACGCGGCCAACCAAAGCGCTTCATCAGCACACCAAGAACACCAAGCACCAACAACGCAATCATGTCTGACAGGGAACGCGTTGCCTGAAACGCGGCAAAGCAGATCACTGTAATCATGAACGGTGCAAGATAGCCGTACTTGATGGTCGTCAGACGGGATACAAACGGTGAAATCAGCAACGCGCCACCGGCACCAACCACGTTGGCAATCGCAAGCGACCAGATAATCGTGTAGGTGATATCAAGGTCACGCCCGACCATTGCAGGGCCGGCTTCAAGACCAATCAGCACCATCCCGCCAAGGAAAACAGCCATGCTGCCCGAACCGGGAATACCAAACAGCAAGGTCGGGACAAGCCCACCGCCTTCCTTGGCATTATTGGCACTTTCCGGTGCGAGAACACCTCGAATGTCGCCCTTGCCAAACTGGGATTTGTCTTTTGCAGTCTGGACGACATGACCATAGGCAATCCAGTCGACGACACTTCCGCCAAGACCGGGCAAAGCGCCAACGATACTGCCAAGACCGGCGCAACGCAGGCAAAGCCATTTATGACGGATCATATCGCGAACACCGTCCCGCCATCCGAGACCGAGGGTGCCCTTGTCTGAAATAGATCGATTTTGCCGGCAAAGATCGATGATTTCTGGAAACGCGAACATGCCCAGACCGACGATGACAAGCGGCAGGCCATCCATCAAATAAACGGAGTCAAAACTCATGCGGAGTTCGCCGGTCGCGGGTGCCGCGCCAAGTGCGCCCAACAACAAACCAAGGCCCGCAGCAATAACGCCCTTTGGCAGGCTCTGACCGGCAAGAACGCCAACCATCGACAAACCAAGAACAGCCAGCATGAACAGCTCGGCCGAGCCAAATGCCAGAATAAGGGGCCGTGCAATCACAACGAAGCCGGTAAGGATAACGGCCCCAACCAGGCCACCGACCAATGATGCCGAAAATGCAGCGCCCAGCGCCCGGGCACCATGGCCCTTTTTCGCCAATGGAAATCCATCAAGAACGGTTGCCTGTGATGCACTTGATCCCGGTATCCCCATAAGGACCGAAGTGAAGGTGTCCGAGGTCGGGATAACCGCGACAAGACCAATCAGCATGGCAAGGGCCGAGATTTGATCCATGCCATAGATGAAGGGCAACAGAAGAGACAGCCCTACAATTCCACCCAAACCGGGCAAAATACCAACAACCATGCCCATTCCAACACCCAGCAAAAGATAGATCAGATGGGTTGGTTGCGCGAAATGAGCCAGCGCGGTCATCATTGCATCAAGCATTTGGAAACTCCGTCAAAAGACAAAGTTCGCCCGTTCCCTTAAAACGACCAGACAGTCGAAGGGTGAAAAAAGCGGGGTGGACTAGGCCACCCCGATCAGGATACGGGAGACTTCAGATTTTAATTAGAACTGCACCGAATACTTCTCGGTCAGCCATTTTTGGACCCACTCACGAGCATCTTCAGGAACGTTTACAGCCGTGCGGAAAATTCGTTCTGCAGGCTCGCCAACGATCTGTTTGTACTCGCCAAGGGTTGCCTGTCGATCAGCCACAAAGCTCTCATCTTCGGTGGCAAGCTGTGCCGCGTCACGATACGCCTGGACGATTTCTTCAGGTGTGTCTTTTGGCAAAAAGACCATCTTCTGCGCAGGGAAACCGGCGATGAAGAATGCTTTGTACGCTTCCCATGCCGGGCCTGAGGGCTTTTCACCCTTCATTTTCTCATATGCTTCCGGGAAGCTCGGCAGATCAGGGAATGACGGATCGCGTACAATGTTGCCATCGTCATCCAGTGCCCCCCATGAGAACAACGGAACAGCACTTCCGATATCAACAAGCGGCCGGACGTTGTTGATGAAAGCCGAAGACGTCTGGTAATCGATATTGACCTCGCCGCGCTCAAAGGCAAGACGACCGGCGCCGCGGCCCTTCATGCCAAAGACCGCATCAACATCAAGTCCCAGCAGTTCAAAGGCAAGCAACGGAACGAGATCAAGGGATGTCGCCCCCTGGCTGCCATAGCGCAACTTGACGTTTTCCAGTGCTTTCATGTCGTCGGCCGACTTGAGGCCAATATCCGAATTCACGTAAACAACACCGCCGGTCGGCGATGCAAGAACAACACGCCAGTCACGCATTTCATATTGTACGCGCTTGTCACGCAGAAGGTACGGAAACTGGGTAGAGCCGGAAGTACCGATTGCGGTCAATCCATCGGGCTCGGCACGGGCCTGAAACTGATTGGCACCAGAGGTAGAGCCGCCACCCGGAATGTTCTTGACGACAACAGTCGGGCTTCCCGGAAGGAAGACACTGAAATACGGTGCCCAGAAACGGCCCCAGGTATCAGTACCACCACCTTCGCCAAACGGAATGATCAGTTCGACGCGGTCTCCCTCGAAATTTGCATCCTGTGCGGTTGCTGTACCGGCAAAGCCAAAGGCAATTGCCGCAGCCGCGCACGCGGACTTGAATGACAGATTAAAATTCTTTCCCCATGACATTGGGCGTTCCCTCCATAACGGTTGTTTTATCTCGAACGGAAGGAAAGGAACAGGTGACGCAGATCGCGCCATCAATTGTCGATTTCCTCCCATTCAGGCTTTCGGCTGTTATTGTTTTTGTCCGGTCGTTGCCGGGAGTGCCGCTTGCCCCTGAAGGAAAATCTAAACGAAAAAGCTGTCAGTTAGCTGTCGATGGTCAAATTTTTAATTTTCGCAGCTGTTTTCGATGTTATTTAAGGGAAATGCGCATTCTGATCGTAGAAGACAACCTTGTTCTGGCCGATAAAATCGCTGCTGCTCTCCGGCAGACCGATCATGCTGTCGATATGGTTCATGATGGAGAGGACGCGCTCAACCTTGTTCTGCAAGAGACGTTCGATCTTCTGATTCTCGATTTATCACTGCCGGGACTGGACGGAATTGAAATTCTGAAAACCGTGCGCGCACGCCAGATCAATTTGCCGGTTATGATCCTGACCGCGCGTGGTAATCTCGATGAACGTGTTGCCGGTCTGGATGCCGGGGCAGACGATTATATGGTCAAACCTTTCGAGTTATCGGAACTCGAAGCCAGAGCCCGGGCTCTTCTGCGACGCAATATTGGCAAGCGCAATCCCTATATCACGGTTGGAAAACTGTCCTTCAATTCGGTCGACAGATCCGTAACCATTGATGGTCAGCCTGTCTCGCTGACGCCGCGCGAACGCGGGGTGCTTGAAATTCTGCTGCTAAATATCAGTCAGGTGATCAGCAAGGAAAAAATCGCCCTGCATCTTTTTGGTTTTGATGATGAAGCCAGTGTAAAATCGATCGAGCTTTACATCAGCCGCCTACGTAAAAAAATTGCCTCAGGTGATGTCGAAGTTCGCACCATTCGCGGACTTGGTTACATGATTGACGAATGAACGAAAACGCCACAGCCATCTCCACTTCTTTACGCGCAAGGCTTCTGCGCTGGCTTTTGTTGCCGGGTTTCTTGCTGACCTTCGGGCTGTTGGCAAAGAACTACCTGACCGTCAGTGAAATGGCCAACCGCATACAGGATCGCCTTCTGGTCGCGCTGGCGGTGACCATTTCCGAACATGCGATCAATTCCGGCGGGGATCTGTTGTCGCGCGATATTGAATTGTTGCTTGAACAATTCACCCGCGAAAACACCTATTACCGCGTTCAGGGCCCGGACGGGGCCTTTGTGACAGGTGATTTCGGCCTCCCCCGCCTGCCTGAAGGCGTAACGCTGGAACCCGGTGTTCCCCATTTCTACAATGCACATTACCGTAACGAGGACGTGCGCGCGGTCACCATGAAGTACCTGGTCGCCAATCCATCCTCGAACATCTACGGCTGGGTGACCATTGATGTCAGCCAGACCCGTCGCGAACGCGACAATCTGATTTATGACGAACTGCTGGGATCGACCACGGACTTTCTGGTTTTGATGTTTCTCGGCGGCGTTTTCGCGTGGATCGGTGTTTCACGCGGGCTTGCGCCACTCAGACGACTGCAACAGGCAATCCGGCGCAGATCAACGGATGATTTGCGCCCGATCCGCCATGCCATGCCCAAGGAAGTCACCGAGGTCGTCAAGTCTCTCAACGCGCTTCTGGCACGTCTCGAAAGCTCCATCACGGCCAACCAACGTTTCATTGCCGACGCCTCGCACCAGCTCCGCACCCCTCTTGCGACGGTGCAGGCCGAAGCCGAATGGGCCTTGCGCAATGCAAGCAACCCGGAAGACCGGCAGGCACTTGAACGTATCGTTGACCAAACCCGACAAACGGCAAGATTGGCCAGCCAGCTTCTCAATCTTGCACGGGTATCCCCCGAAGGCCGAAAGGCGGTTCGCTATGTGAAAACCGATCTGCTGGCACTTGCTGCCTCGGTAACATCTGGCATGGTCCGTCAGGCAATCCGCCACGATATTGATCTTGGCTTCGACGATCAAAGCGAAGGCATGAACTGCCAAATAGAAACCGGCAACGAGGTTTTACTTCAGGAAATGCTGAGCAACCTGATCGATAATGCCATTGTTTATGGCACGCCCGGCACGATCGTCACGGTTCGGCTAATCGGGGGTGGCGTTGCTGTCGGTCCGGTTCTCGAGGTCGAAGACAATGGCCCGGGGATACCAAAAGAAGATCGCAAAGCAGTTCTGGAGCGTTTCGTAAGACTTGATGAGCAAAACGGACAAGGCTGCGGTCTTGGTCTCGCTATTGTCAGGGAAGTTGCAGACGCACATCGGGCACGCTTGACACTCGAAGACGGTAAAGACGGCAAAGGCCTGAAGGTCCGGATCGAATTCCCGCTCTAGGCGTTATTTGCCGCGATTCACCGACCAATTTGGCAATCGGCTGGCACATGACGTGCCAGCCTTTGACGTCATGAAATTCAGATAGTCTTCTTGCTCTGGCAGACACCGACGACCTGTTTGTGATCGTTTTTCTCTACCGCAAAGACAATCAGCGCAATCAATCGGTAGAACCCGTGGATAAACTTGCCATAGGGCATCGACAAAAACAGGGTCATCACAACGCCCAGATGAAGGCTTAGCATCACCCCGACAAAGTGCGTATCACGTACAAACATCAGGCAAAGTCCCGTGAGACTGGTCAAAAACAGCAAAACCAGGAAACTGACATCCATACCTTTGTTGGTTTTGCCCTTCGGGGCGGAATCGGCCTTGGCCTTAAGCATCAAAAGACCGGCGGGTCCGACAATAAGACCGATCCCGCCAAGGATGCCAAACAGCTTTGGCAGGCTTAAGTACCCATAGGGTGCAGGAAGATCGAAGCCGTAATGCAATATCGTGGCGCTTGATGTCGCAGCAAAGCACAACATAAAGCCCCAGAAAGTCATTTGATGGAACCAACGTCTGGCCATTGATGGCGTCTCACTGGGATAGGAACACCCCTGACCATTCCCGCCATCAAGGTATTTGAGGGAAAGTCCATCCTTTATGCCCTGCATGACGCGGGGATAATCAAGCATCAACGGACTTGGCAAATTCATTGTCCGCCAGAACTTCACAACCGATCCCACCAGTGCAACCAAGACAAAGCCGCCAACGATGCCAAACAGGGTTGCCAAGACATTGTGCGAGATGACGCCATAAAATGCATTCTCGTGCGCTGCAAAGAAGTCGGCCCCTGTCAAAATGGCGGTCGCACCCAAAAACAGTGTGATCACGATGACGGACAGCAGACTGATCCAAAGGCCATTATTGGCAAACAGCCGGCCCATAAAGCCCGGCCATGCATAAACCCCATAGTTTTCCTGACGGAGCTCGGCCATTGCAGCCGGGACGTTCAGCTGAAATTCGTGTGGCGGCGCATACTGGCAATTGTGGTAACAAGCCCCGCAGTTGTGACAAAGGTTTGCCAGATAATCGAGCGTGTCCGAGTTGAATTCCAGCCGCAGCTCCATCGCCTGAAAAACAGCGCAGTGCCCCTCGCAATAACGGCAAGCGTTGCAGATGGTCATCACACGCGCGGCTTCGGTTGTTTTATCGGTTGAGCGCATAATCGGCAGCCTCGCTTCCTGCAATTCGTCCAAATACATTGCCAATCGTCATGCCAATCCCGGCAAGATATCCTTGGCCTAATACGTTGCCGGCCATGATTTCCCCGGCCGCAAAGATGTTCGGGCTTTCGGTTCCGTTCGCCATCTGCATCTGCGCCTTTTCACTGACCTCCACACCGAGATAGGTGAACGTGATGCCAGGCCGCAGCGAATAGGCACTGTAAGGGGGATGATCGAGCGTGCGCGCCCAGTTGGTTTTGTTCACCGCAAGCCCGCTGGTATGAACGCCGTCAAGCTCGGTATGATCGAACTGCCCCGGTTGAACCGATGCGTTATAGTCGTCGACGGTTTTCTCAAGAGTTGCCGGGTCGAGACCAATTTTTTCGGCCAATTCACCGATTGTATTGGCAACAACGGGCGGGAAGACCGGCGGCATGAAGGCACCGCGTGCTTTCTGGTCAATGATGACGTGGGCGACCTGACCCGGCTGATCGGCAACAAGACGCCCCCAGATTGCATAGCGCTTTGGCCAGAAATCTTCGCCTTCATCGTAAAATCGTTCGGCGTTTTTGTTGACCACAATGCCAAGCGACACGCAGTCAACCCGCGTACAAATCCCGCCATCAAACTTTGGCGCGCGTCCGTCAATTGCAACTGCATGGCATTGATTGGGCTCACCAATCTGTTGGGCCCCGGCGTCGAGAAGAATACGCAGCAAGTCACCCCGGTTATAAGGTGTCCCACGGATCAGGAAGTTTTCAGCGATGTCACCCCACGCTTCCTTCAGCCATTCAATGTTTGCTTCAAACCCGCCAGCAGCGGCCACGAAGGCCTTGGCCGATATCGTATGCTCGCCAACCTGAAGGCTTTTGAATTCTCCGTCTGCAATATCGACGGACGAGACCATCGCATCGTAGTGGACTTCAACGCCAAGCTTCTCGGCATGGCGATAAAGCGCATTCAACAGCTGCTTGCCCCCGCCCATGAAAAAGGCGTTGGTTCGTCCCAAATGCAGGGTTCCGCCCAGCGGGGGCTGAAACTGCACGCCGCGCTCCTCAAGCCAGGCAACCGCCTCTGTCGAATTTCGCAAAGTCATACGCGCCATCGTTTCGTCGGTCTTGCCCTTCGTCACGCGCATCAGATCATCCCAATATTCGGCCTCGTCATAGGTGCCGCTCAGGACTGACAAGGGACCAATATGCATCGGGCGCAAATTACGCGTGTGGCGGGTATTCCCACCACGATGGGTCCGAGGCGCACCTTCAAGCAAACAAACACGCGCCCCTTTTTCCGCTGCGACGATTGCTGCAATAAGCCCGGCCTGCCCACCGCCCGCGACAAGAACATCGCAATGATCAAATCTGGTTTTCACAGCACCCCCACCTCTCTTTGTATGTTTTTTGGATACTCTTGTATACAATTGTCTGCAAGACTTGTGATTTCACAAGGCGTGTGTCAAGTTAAAACCAGACAGAACAAAGCAGGTGCCGCTCAATGAGCCCAGATTCCGCCGATCAGCAGCCTCGCAGCGAAGTTGCCTATCAGAAGCTTTTGGCAGCGATTCAGCACGGCGAACTTAAGCCGGGAACCCGAATCCGCGAGGTGGAGGTTGCTGAAAGGTTCGGGATTAGCCGCACCCCGGTCCGCGATGCCATCCGGCGTCTTGAAAGCGATGGATTGCTTATCCACCTGCCAAGACACGGTGCGGTGATCCGGGAACTGGATCATCGCGAAGTGATTGAGCTATATGAAATCCGCGAAGTTCTGGAAGGAACAGCCGCCCGCTATGCCGCGCGCCACGCATCGGAGCTCGAAATTGCCGAGCTTGAAGACCTCAATGAACTGATGCTGAAAAATGGTGATGACACTGTAAAAGTCGCAGAAGCCAACCGATTGTTTCATCAGGCGCTTTATAGAACGGCAAACAACCGTTTTTTGATTGATGCGCTGAATTCTCTGTCGAACTCAATGGCCCTTCTCGGCGGTACGACTCTTCAGTATGCGAACCGGCCAGAAAGCGCTTACCAGGAGCACAAAGACATCATCGACAACATCCGCTCCGGCAATGCCGACCAAGCCGAAGCAACCGCCCAACATCACATCCGGAACGCACAAAGATTAAGGATCAAGCTATTGCGCGAATAGGATTTGCAGCCACGGTCAAGAAACCGGACCAGGAGCGGACCGAGAATATAAAAGTATGATGATTGGAGAAGATGGAAATCACCACGGGCAATAGTCATATAATATGAGTATTTATGTCAGGTGCCATAAAAGCTGACATTCGACATACAGCAACATCAAATAGTTAGCATTTCCGGTTGCCAATTAAGTTGAAATGGATTTACGCATAAGCTGACATAAAGTTGCTGAATTGACAAAAAAACTGATAATTTTCCATCGCTTCCAATACGGAACGCTTGAACGCACCTTCGGCACGTGCCGGAAAAATTATCACCCGTTATCGTATATCGGCGACTATGCGCCGATAGGCGCTGATTTCATCAAACGCTTTTGGGCAGCAATGCGGAACGGTGCATTTGGGGCACCATAACCGCCATAGCCAGCACGACGTTCTACAATTTCAAAGAAAAATCCATCAGCGTGATTGGTGCTGAAAATCTGGAAGAATTCGCCATCGTCATCGCGATCATAAAGAACGTTATATTGCCGAAGTTTTGCAACAAAATCCTCGGGCAGGCTGAAACGTGCGGCAACGTCATCATAGTAGTTTGATGAAATCTCAAGCGGACGAAAACCCTTTACCATAAGGGATTTTGCCGTCGCGAAAATGTCATCACATCCAAGCGCCACATGCTGTACGGCGGACCCGAATGTCTCAGCAATGAAATGCCCGGCAAGTGTCTTGCGGCTTTCCGCCCCGTTGAGCGTTAAGCGCAAGGACCCGGTTTCATTTTCAATCACCTGGCTGCGCACCAATCCAGCCGGATCAACCACATCGACCATCGGCATTTTGTGCGTATTGAAAATCGATGTGTAAAACAGGATCCAGGTGAGCATTTCCTCATAATTCATCGTCTGGGCGATATGGTCCACCGACGTCAGACCAATTGGCGAAACTTCCGTATTCTCGCGACTAGGTTTGAACTCGGTTTCCCACATATGGGCAAGTTCGCTCTGATCATCGATGAAATGCATCAAACCGCCGCCAACACCCCGGATCGCCGGTATTTTCAACTCGCCGGGGCCAAGTGGCTGTTCAAAAATCGACGCCCCCAATACTTCGGCACGCTGGACCGTCGCCGCCGCATCATCGACCCGCAACCCGATATCGCAAACAGATGTGCCATGCATGATATAGGCCGCATGGGCGAGACCTTCGCGCTCGGTATTGATCAAAAGATTGATATTCCCCTGACGCCAAAGCGAAACGTTTTTTGAAACATGCTTTCCGCATAAAACAAACCCAAGGGTGCGGAAAATATCGGCAAGGTCTTCGGCTTCTTTTTCATCGGCGGTGAATTCGATGAACTCGATGCCTTTGACATTGATGCGATCGGCAATTTCAGGCGTGCTGATCTTGATATTGGGTTCGCGTCGGCGGACCTGATCCATCAGATAAACAAGCGACCGTTTGCCATCCACCGCAATCGCCTTGGGTGAACCGCCACGGAACTGGTCATTAAAGATTTCAAGCGACAAGGGCCCGTCATAACCGGTTGCCGCAACCGCCTGCATGAACTCCATGACCGGTAAGTCTCCTTCACCCGGCATGTTGCGGTAATGACGGCTCCAATGCAAAAGATCCATATTAATACGCGGCGCATCTGCAAGCTGGACAAAGAAAATCTTGTCGCCCGGAATGGCCCGGATCGAGTTGACATCCGTCCCCCGCGCCAGCGTATGAAAACTGTCGACGATCAGGCCAACATTGTCATGATTGGCACGGCGCACAATTTCCCAAGCGTCCCTGTGATCATTGATATGACGTCCCCATGCAAGGGCTTCATAGCCGATGCGAAGTCCGCGTTTTTGGGCCCGTTCGCCAAGTTCACGCAAATCATTTGCCGCCCGATCGATTCCGCCAAGCGATACCGGTGATACATTCGAACAAACCAGCATAAGGTCGGTTCCAAGTTCCTCCATCAAATCGAACTTGCGCTCGGCCCGATCGAACGCCTGAATGCGATGGTCGTCGGGCATGCCTTCAAAATCGCGGAACGGCTGAAACAAATAGATTTCCAACCCGTGATCACGGATCATTTTTGCGACATCGGCCGGGGTTCCGTCATAGGTCAGAAAATCGGTTTCGAAAATCTCCAGCCCGTCAAAGCCCGCCGCCGCAATAGCATGCAGTTTTTCACCGAGATCACCACTGATTGAGACGGTTGCAATTGAGGTTTTCATATCAATTCCCCCCCCACATAGCGTCAGAGCTTTGCACCCCCGGCCAAAGTGCAAGATGGCGCATCTGGAATTCAAGTTGAGCCGTCGCCATTTCCTTGCCAGTCTGAACTCTGCGCCCCAGACGCTCCGCCGCCCTCAACAAAGCCGTTTCAGCGGGTTTGGTCACAACGTCGGCAACAATACCATCCTTGCGTACGACGATAGGATCAAACGGCAAGGGATCGTTTTGCTGCATGCCAAGCGCGGTCGCATTGATCGCAATATCGGTGCTTTCGGGTGCATCGGGCACTGTCAGAACAATCGAAACGTCCGGATAAACACGGGTAAGAGCGGCAAATATGTAATCCCGGCGTTTCTCGTCAAGTTCAACGAGATAAAGCGTCGCAACACCGCTTTCGCATAAGGCATCGGCAATTGCCGCCCCGGCACCGCCGCCACCACCAACCAGCATTGCCGATTTGCCAGAAACCCTGACACCATTGAGCTTCAAGGCTTCGATCATCGCCAACCCGTCAGTCATATCCCCGATCAAACGCCCGTCATCAAGACGGCGGATAATATTGACCGACGAAGACCGATGTGCCCGCCCGGTCAACTCATCGACAACGCGGAAAGCAGCCTGTTTGTGGGGAACCGTGATGGAACAACCCCCACAATTTTGCCAGGTCCGCAACAGGCGAAAGAACTCCTCTGCGGCGGCGGGCGGCGTATCAATGGCAAACATCACCGCATCAATCGATTGGCGTACGAACCATTCATTGATGGTCGGCGGCGTACTGACCTGCGCCACTGGGTGACCCAACAGGGGATAACAAACCGTCGTGCCGGTGATGGTGGGCGTGGCAACGTTCATCGGACTTCTTTTCGTTTTGCGAGATAATCCATGACCCAGCGTTTCAGCGGTGTCTGTGACAGGATCATCAGGATCAGGGAAAGGGTCAGAACCAACGTGATCGGGTGTGAAACAAGGTTCCAAAGGAAGCTTCCAAGGTCCCCACGGGCGGCAATCATGGTCCGACGATAATTGGTGTCCATCATCGGGCCTAGAATAACCCCCAGAATGACCGGCCCCACCTGAAAGCCATAAACCTTCATGAAATAGCCAACTACCCCGAACAAAAGCATCCAGTATATATGAACCGGGTTGTTCTGAATGGCATAGGTCCCGACCGCGGACAGCACGATAATCAACGGAATAAGGATCGCCTTCGGACATTCGACGATCTTGGTAAAAACTTTGATCCCCGTCAGGCCAAAGATCAGCAAAAAGATATTGGCCAGCGTCAGGTTCCCAACCGTAAACCAGAACAAGTGCGGCGTTTCCACCAGCATCAGCGGACCGGGCTTAAGGCCATGGATAAACAGTGCCCCGATAATGACAGCCGTCACCGCATCACCCGGAATGCCCAGCGTCAGCATCGGAATGAACGCACCACCAACCGCCGCATTGTTTGCGGTTTCCGGGGCAACTAGGCCTTCTTTTGCCCCTTTGCCAAATGGCACCTCGGGATTCTTGGTCGAGCGTTTTGCATGATCATAGGCCAGCAATGCGGCAATATCTCCGCCAGTCCCTGGTAAGGCCCCGATAATCGTCCCGATCCCGGATGTCCGGATGGCCAGCCAGAAGTATCTTTTAATGTCACTGAAACGCGGGATGATCCGGTCAATCTTTTGCTTTACGGCTTTAAGATCAAGCTGATGGAGCTGGACCAGTGCCTCGGCAACCCCGAAGAAACCAATCATCGCCGCGACATAGGGAATGCCGCCCATCAAGTCGATCGACCCAAAGGTAAATCGCCCCTCTGCGGTCATTGGATCAAGACCGACCATTCCGATCAAAACCCCAAGCGCGCCGGAGAATACGCCCTTGGCAAAACTTTCCCCAGAAAGAGTTCCCACCAGAAGAATACCAATCAACCCTAGCAACAGATAGTCGCGCGACTGGAACAGAATGGCGAAATCGGAAATGACCGGCGCAAACAATGCCAGGGCCAGAATACCGATAAACCCGCCCATCACAGACATAACTGTCGTAAGACCGATGGCTTCCCCGGCCTCGCCACGCTTGGCCATGGGGTATCCTTCAAGGGCGGTTGCTATCGCACTCGGCGCGCCGGGAATATTTAGCAAAATCGCAGTGCGCGATCCGCCATAAACCCCGCCGACAAAAACACCTGCAATCAGGGCAAGGGCTTCGTTGACCGGCCATTTGAACGTAAATGAAATCAGGATGGAGGTCGCCATCGTGACCGAAAGGCCCGGAATGGCGCCGACATAAATCCCGGCTAGAGTTCCGATTGCCGTCAGGCTCAACAACCACGGATCCATCAACGACATGGCAAAATTCGAAAGAATATCCATGGCTTAAAATAATCCTCTGAACCATTCGCCTTGCGGCAGAACGACCTGAAACACCACACGGAAAATGAAATAGATGCTGGCAAGGGATGCTGCAGTCACGCTGAGTGTGGCAAAGATGCCTTTGCCCCACAAATAGCTAAATGAAATCAGCAGGAACAACCCGGAACTGACGATAAACCCGAGCCATGGCATGCTGAAAAGATAGGCCGCCATTAAAACCAGAATAGCGAACTGCCGGAACGGCAAAACCTGTCGGAAAAAAAGGCGCAGCTCTTCAATCGTCCGGTGACTTGGCACAGATGACGTTGCCGTTTTGCACAGAATGAAAAATGAACTCAACACCATGGTACCGGCGGCAAGCATCGGGAAAACGCCCGCGCTATGCGAACTTGAAAAGCCCGAAATTTCATATGCCTGCCAGAATGCGACGACGCTGAATACGGATATGATAACCGCAAAGACCAGCTCAGCGGGGCGCTCTGAGGGTGCGTTTGACATAAAAACCTCCCAAAGTCAGGGATAAGACAACCCCCCGGCGCCTTTTAACACCGGGGATGTCTTGGGCGTTGGCTTACGGACGATCAATGCCCAATTCTTCCGGGCTGATCTTTGCCGCACCGGTGTCAAACAGAACCCACGAGGTGACCTGTTGCCATTTTTTAAGGAAGGCATCTGCTTCATCACCGGAAATGTTCATCATAACATTACCGCGATTCCGCATCAGGGTTTTGAATTCTTCTGCGTCGGCTGCCTTGGCATAGACATCAACAAGTTTGTTGCGAATATCTTCGGGTACGTCACGCTTGATGAATACGCCATAGAACGGCCCCCACGGCAGATACTTTTCCATTTCCGGAACCGCATCGGTAATTGCCGGAACGCCCGGAAGCGCATCAACCGGCTCCGTATTCACGACAGCAAGTGCGCGCATTTTACCCGCTTTGATCTGCTCCGCAGCCGCCGAAATACCCGCTGGCATAAAGTCAACTTCACCTCCGAGCATCGCGGTCAGGCCGGGGCCTTCACCATCAAACGGAATGCCGATCACTTCAAAATCGGTTGCGTTTTTGATTAATGCGCCAACGGTACTCGGCAGGCCTCCGGGACCGGTCGATCCCATAACGACATTGCCCGGGTTGGCTTTGATATCAGCCAGCAGGTCTTCCATGGTCTGGTATTCTGAATCCTGCGGAACCGTAATCACCGCAACGCCACGGCCCAGGATATTGACCGGATAGAACGAGGAATAATCAAGCTCGGTCAGCCCCATGACCGGATGCAATTGCGGATTTTCCGCCCCGTACAACAGGGTATAACCATCCGACGGTGCCGCATTTACGAACGAGGTCGAAAGTGCACCTGCACCCCCTGATTTGTTCAGCACGACAATCGGTTTGCCAAGCGCTTCTTCCGCAGCCGGATTAACCGCACGTGCAACTGTATCGGTCGCACCGCCTGCGCCCCACATAACAACGCCAAGGACTTCGCGTTCCGGATAATCAGCCGCAAAGGCAGCAGTCGACATGACTGAAAGAGCGGCAACCGCTCCCAGAAGTAATTTTTTCATAGTTTCCTCCCGTCGGCACATTGGTGCCGCGATGTGATTGTTTGAATTCTTACTGTCTGTCTGCGTCTTGCTTTTAATTTTCTGACACGCAGTTGAGACTTATTTGAATTTGACAATTTCGAGACATTAACGCAAATACCAATTTGGAAGAAAAACATAACTTTTGGTTATGCGTCGAGCATCTTTACCGGTTTAAGTGTCATGAACAAACGATCCGAAAGCAGTCTAACCCTTCGCCAGATTGAGGTGATGCGTGCCGTAATGATTTCTGGTTCGATTACCGGTGCGTCAAAAATGCTCAATGTCTCCCAACCGGGTATTTCACGCACAATGAAGCACCTAGAAACCTCTTTGGGGGTTGCACTGTTTACTCGCACGGGTGGCCGTTATGTCCCAACCCCCGCCGCACAGCAGGTTTTCATGCAGATGCAGGAAATCGACAAAAAACTCAGGGATCTGAATTTTTCGATTTCACAGCTCGAACGAGGGCACGATGTTAATGTGTCTTTGGCCTCGGTCCCAAGCATCGCCCATGTTATGGTCCCACGCGCGGCAGCCGGGCTCAAACGGCGCTATCCTGACATCAAGATGAATATCGAAATCCTCAAAATCGAAGAAGCAATCGACTTTCTCCTTCTAGGCAAAGGAGATTTCGTTTGCATGAGCTATCGCTTCGATCATCCGTCAATCGCGTTTGAACCGCTTGCCGAGGGCCATCTGGTATGCGTGTGTCATCAGGATCATCCTTTGGCCCAATATGCTTCAGTTTCGGCGGCTCAGATCGCGCAATGCCCCCTAATCGGCATCGACACCAATGATCCCTATGGCAGGGTTTTGTCGCAAATTTTTGATGAGCACGGCCTTGAATATCAGATTGAAATTCGTGCCCGGTTCGGCACCACCGTTTTGGGGCTTGTCCAGCAAAACCTTGGCGTTGCCGTTCTGGATTGTTTCACTGTTGACGGACTGGAAGCTCGCGCCGCAGAACTCCGTGTGATCCCGATCAAGGAAAAAACGATCTTTTCCACATGGATTGCGCGGCGCGACGACATCGAAATATCAAGCTTCTCGCAAACCTATATTGACATCCTCAGACAGGAAATGGCCGCCGTTTTCTCGGTAGACTAAGATGGTGATTGTTCATCCTATATCCTGACGAACACGTCGTTGCAGGAGCTATGGGTAATTACCCAAATGCCATACCCCCGAATTATGACAATTCAGGCGAGTAAGTACTTCTGACTGATTTTGGAGGGGAAGATGAAGAACGATGGAGCAGTGATGACATTCTGTAAACACTGCTGTCACGTACCATAAAGTCTGGCACCTTTCCTCCAGCCTAGAGCCGTTTCGCGCTTCGGGAAGAGATATTAGGCTTACGCCAATGACTAAGTGCCCCGCAGCCAACCGAAATCAATTTTTGTCTGTGCCGGAAACGTCATCGCCAACCATGCTTTGTCAATTGCCATAACTTGGGTCTGGTATTGCGTGAAGGTCTTGTAGCTCAATTTGAACCCTGCCTCCACTTCCGATACTGACGTCGGCTCATACAGTTTTGGCGGCACAGTCATACCTGTTGTCAGCACCTTTCCCAAGCTTTCCCGTCCGACCCAAAGTATGGATGCAGCCTCATATTCATTCAGAGACAGTTTGAAGAACTGCTGCCTTAAACGCGCGTTAACATCACTCAACACGGGCACAACATCGGCCTCAGCCAGGTTTTCAACATCAACGCCGATCGGGTGGCCTTTATGGTGAATAACGGCAACACAAATCTGGTCCGAATGAGAAATCGAAACACCAAGTTCACAACATCTGACAGATGCGCCCATAATAATAGGCTGGTGAAAGACACCACTGCCTATGGCGACATCATTTGGTAACACATCATCCAGATGACATTCCAAAGCAAGCTTCGCAGCCAACCGTCCTATCGTGAAACTGTCGCGTCGTTGAGGAAACTCGAAGCCCAGCCGTACTTTCTGTTCCTGTGTGTGCAGATATCTGTTCGCCAGACTTTCGGTTTCCTCCTGACCAAGGCGTTGCCTGTATATTATCGCAATGGTTGCTTTCAAAATGTCCGTGGCTGCAAAGCTTCCAAAAGATCCATCCCGGGTTAATACCAGTTTTCGCACGACGCAACTTTCCGGAAACATGGTGTTTAACCTCATACTTTTCAGACTGCTTCTGTATGGCCCGACGCAAACGGTTGCTTTCCCAAGCTTCATTCAGGGAACCACACACATTCTCTGTACACAGGTGCAGGATGCAAACTTCATATACCCAGCACAACTAATTAATTGCGAATGAGTATTATTTTTGATAACCCCTTAAAAACCCATCACCTTAGTCAGGTATGTGACTTGGCAATAACTGACCTCAAAAAACTCTTCCAGTCCCACCAAAGGGAATTGCAGATTTATCTGACGCGTCTTTTGCGTGATGCGGATACAGCAATGGATCTGACACAGGAGACATTTTTGCGTGTGTCGGAACATGCCAGCCCCGATAAGGCAAACAAAGTCACCTATGCCCGTTCCTACCTGTACCGCGTTGCCCATAATCTTGCGATTGATCATGTCCGGGCGCAAAAGCGAAACCCAATCGCAGGCGCCAAAGACATTCCCCTTGATGTCATTCCCAATAATTCACCCTCACCAGAACAGATCGTTGGGGGGCAATCAGAACTTGAATATGTACGTCGCGCGCTTGATGAGCTACCTGACAAAACGCGCGAAATTTTTACTCTTGTACGCATTGAAGGGCTGACCTATCGCGAAGCGGCCGAACAACTAGGTATTTCTGACAGTTCTGTTCAGAAACATGTCGCGCGCGCAATTGCCCATGTGATGAAGCGCATGCGGGAAAGCCGGTCATGAAACTGCACAAAGTTTTTACGCATTTCTTGCAGTTTTATCGTCCAACAGATAAGGACGCTTTGTCCGAATTGTCGGCAAGTGCAGGTTGGTAACGTGAGCCAAATGCGAAAAACACAGAAAAACATTGATCTGACCGCGGCCAATTGGGTTGCGAAAATGGTCAATGGTGCCCTCAGCGCATTTGAGCATGAAGAGCTCAATGTTTGGTTGGATGCAGCGCCGGAAAACCAGCAAGCTTTCATAGAGGCCAATAACGCGCTTGCTGTAATGGATGATGCGATCAAATCGACAGATCGCACAACCGAGAGTCCTTCATCAGAGGTTGTTGAGCTTAAGCATCTGGCAAAACCGCCATCCAAAGCCTCGCTGGCAAAGAAACGTCGCTGGGGCTATGTCGCACTTGCCGCAAGCTTTCTGCTGGCGATTGCTTCAACCCGCGTTATGGTTGGTGATCCGATCGTTTTCCTAAGTGCTGATTACCACACTGCTGTTGGGGAAGTTCGGGCCATTACACTTGAGGATGGTAGCATCGTCACCCTGGGACCCGATAGTGCAATAGCGGTTCAGTTTACCGATCAAACCCGAAATATCGCATTGATTAGCGGACTTGCAGACTTTCAAGCGGTCCCGATGGAACATGCGGACAAGCGTGTTTTCACCGTCACCTCGCCGCATGGCCAGGTGCAGGCTTTGGGCACGCGGTTTATCGTTAACAGTTTTGATGGCCACACCAATGTGGCCGTGCTGGAACATCAGGTTGAAGTCAAACCAAACTCGGCAACATCAAAACAAATAGCGATTTTGGCGGAAAATCAGGCCGCTCGTTATAACCGCCATTCAATCAGCCCAGTTTCGACAATCAATCCTGAAAGGGCGCTTAGTTGGCAAAAAGGCAAGCTGATATTTGATCGCGTTACTCTGCGCGAAGTTGTCTCGGAATTCTCACGGTATCAGCGCGGCAAAATCATGATTGCGAACGAGACTGCGGCACGCAAGCTTGTCAGTGGTGTCTTTGATATGACCGATCCTCAGGCTGGACTTGAACTGATTTCACGGGAACTTGGTGTCCAAAATATCTCGATTACCCCCCTAATGACCGTTATTTACTGAGCATAGCAGCGATCTGAAAAGCCCGGATTTCTCCGGTTTCCGGTCCTTACCGACACAAAAATCAAAAAAACTGAAATTAATCTTACTGAGTCTGACCGCAAATCCCGTCTCACCCAACACAAGCAAATGACAATCATTTGCGTTTTGGAAAAAACTTTCGAGAATGGGGGTCTGCGTAATGCAGGTAATAAAAACCGGCAAAGCTGGATTGGTAAACGTGTTTGGCCATCGTCTGGCACATAGTGTCAGCTTGGTCGCATTGGCTGCGGGTATTGTTGTTGCTGGAGTATCCACGCCTGCAGCCGCACAGCAAAATACAGAAACACAAAGTGACGCAGCATCCGCAATCGATTTTTCCATCCCGGCACAGGACCTTAACCAGGCGCTTTTGACCTTTGCCAATCAAACCAATCTGCAACTCTTTTATGATGTCGATCGGGTTGCCGGATTGCAAAGCACTGCCCTTATCGGCACGCATTCCCCTGCTGAGGCATTGAGTATCCTGCTTTCCGGCAGTGGCGTCAGCTATCGCTTTACAGGCAAGAACACGGTTTCCCTCACCAAACTAGAAATATCAGACAGCAGTGGAGCAACCGTCATTGACCCGCTCTATGTCGAGGCAAACGCCCAGGACTCAGAGGATCTCGCACATGGCTATGTCGCTACGCGAAGCAGTGCTGGTACAAAAACCAGCAAAGCTCTGATTGAAACGGCCAAAAGCATTTCCGTCGTATCTGGCCAGGAAATCGAGGACCGCGCCGTTGCGAGCATCGAAGATGCAGTTGCTTATACCGCAGGGGTAGCAACCAACAATTACGGATATGATCCGCGCTTTGATCAGGTTTATGTGCGGGGCTATCCGGTACATATCTACGGCGACTACCGAGATGGCTTACGCCAGATGACAGGCGTCTATGCAACGTTTCGCACCGAACCCTACAGCCTTGAACAGCTTGAAATCGTAAAGGGCCCCACAGCGGCACTTTACGGGCAATCAACACCAGGCGGCTTACTCAACAGCGTTACCAAACGCCCTCATCTTGGTGCAAAGAACAATGTCTATGGCCGTTTCACCAACACGGACTCATACGAAGGCGGGTTTGATTACAATCTCGGCCTGACAGAAAACGGGACCTGGGCATCACGCATTGTTGGCATGACCCGCTTTGGCGAAACCAGCAACGAAATTCAGGATGATCGGCAAATGTTCGCGCCAACAATTCGTTGGCAACCCAATGCAGATACAGATCTGACTATCTATACCTTGTTCCAGCATGACGAAACGGATGCCTCGGCAACCCTTCTGAACCTGAATGGCGAAATCCTTGATTACCGCACCAGCGACGCGGATTACGACTATCAGAAACAGGATCAGTTTCAGGTCGGCTATGATCTGACCCATGATCTAAGCAACCTGCCTGTTACCTTGGCCCAGAAGGCGCGGTTTGGATATTTCGATCTTGAAGCGCGGTACCTGACTGGCGGCGTGACCGGCGGCGGCTGGAAGAACTCAAACACGGAATATCACCGCGCAGCACAAGCTGTTGAGGAAACCCTCTGGAGCGCGCAGGTCGACAACCAAGTCATCACGACTTTCGAGACCGCTGACGCCAAACACGAAGTAATGACCGGTCTTGATCTGATGTATTCAAAGTCGGATTACCGTTTTGGCTCAAGCGGTGTACTCAGTGATTACATCTTCTATCTCAATGACCCAAATCGGTCGATTTCGGGCACGACACCAGCTTACACAACATTTGATGACGTAACCTACAATCAGTCCGGTATCTATGTTCAGGACCAGATTGAACTTGGCAACTGGCATCTTAATGGCGGTGTGCGCTTTGATTATGCAGAACGCAAACGTATCAGCCGACTAACCAATACGGGTTCAACCGACTACAATACCGCAACGACCTTTAACGTTAGCGCCCTTTATGCCTTTGACAATGGCATCTCGCCTTATGTCAGTTGGGGCACATCCTTCTTGCCTAGCACTAGTCAGGACTCTGAAGGCAAAATGCTCAACCCGACCGAGGGTGAGCAGTATGAAGCCGGCATCAAGTTCGAACCGGTCGGGTTTGATGGCTTCTTCACGGTTTCCGCCTATCGCCTGACCGAGGACAACGTCGCACGCTATGCTGGCTACAGTGGCTCTATCGGTTCGTATTATGACTCAATTGGCAAAGTTGAATCGCGCGGACTTGAGATTGAAGGCAGTGCCAATGTAACTGAAAATCTTAGCCTGGTTGGCAACCTTGCCTACAACAATGCCAAAATCGTCAAAGGTTCCTATCGCGGTAATACCCCACTTGTGACACCGGAAAAGGCTGCATCCTCTTGGGCAAACTACAACTTCAATCAAGGCCCTCTTGATGGATGGGGATTTGGCGTTGGTGTTCGCTACACCGACTCAAGCTATGCCAATTACACCAATACGAGCAAGAACAAGCCCTATACGGTGCTTGATGCTGCGATCCGCTATGACTTCGCAGCACTTAATAACAAGCTGGATGGTCTGACCCTTGCGATTAATGGCACTAACCTTGCCGATAACGATGCCGCTATCTGTAACAACGGTTACTGCTACCAGATCGAAGGACAGACCATAGCTGCAACTCTGAAATACGACTGGTAATCGATTAATCCGGGGCGCACGGTTGCGCCCCGGACCCATTCTCGCAATCCGCGTTCACCGCGGATTTTCTGCGTTTATCGAGAGCGAATTATGGCCATGGATTTATCTGATCGTCCTGCTGTCCTTGGAATGCAAAAAGCCCGCTTTGAAACGGCTAGAGGCGTGACACTCCTTGACAACATATCCGTTACTTTCCGCGCTGGCTGCCTGACAGCAATTGTCGGCCATAATGGGTCTGGGAAATCCACTGCGCTTAAAATGCTGGCCGGACTGAACAAGCCAACCAGTGGAGCTGTCACACTTGACGGGAATGACGTGGGGCGGTTTAGCGCACGTGAGTTTGCCAAAAGCGTTGCCTATCTTGCACAGGACCCGGGGCACGGGGCGGACTATACCGTCGAAGAACTGATTGCGCTTGGTCGTTATCCATGGCACGGGCCATTTGGTCGCCTGCGCGAGCGCGACAAACAATCGATTGAACGTGCGATCCTTTTGACGGGCCTCGAAGACCTTCGCAAACGCGCAGTCAGTACGCTTTCAGGTGGTGAACGCCAAAGAGCCTGGATCGCAGTTACACTTGCGCAACAAGCCTCCTGCCTATTGCTTGATGAGCCGATTTCTGCGCTGGATCTATCACATCAATACGAAATCCTGCTTTTACTCGAACAGCTCTGCAAACAGGACGGTCTATGCATTGTTGCCGTCTTGCATGACATCAATCTGGCCGCGCGCTTTGCCGATCATATTGTCGCGCTTAAGGGCGGCAAACTGATCGCGGATGCGCCACCGGCGACCATCATGCAGTCAGACATGCTTCGCGATATTTTTGGCATGGATATGCTGGTGCAGCCTCACCCCACCAATGGGCATCCTTTTGCCCTTGCCAATGTGTGATTGGGGGCGATTCAATGCATCAACAACATCAGACATGTTCCAGACGACATTTTCTTAAGGGTCTTGCTGGTCTATCTGCCATTGCAACGCTCACACCTGTGCTGCCCACAAGCTTTACACGCTCCGCTAAGGCTGATGTTCCCAAGCGTGTCGTCATCGCAGATGGCGCACTTGCTGAAACAGCACTTGCGATGGGGATCGTCCCGCTTGCCATGGCGGATGTGCCAGGATACCGCGCCTGGGTTCAGGAACCAAAAGTTCCTGAACAGGTCATCAATCTTGGCGCACGTTTTCAACCAAGTCTGGAAAGATTGGCGCAACTTGATCCCGATCTGATACTGACCAGCAGTTTCTATGCAAACCAGTATTCCCGACTTTCCGACCTAGCCCCGATTGAAAAAATCGACATTTATAGCAGTAGCAAGACGCCCTTCCTGAATGCGATGGCCGCGGCACAAAAGATTGCCGAAGTTACCGGGCATCGGGGCACTGCCAAGATACTGATCTCGGACACCCTAAGCCGCATAGATCAAGCCTCTCGCGAACTTACTTCATCGCGGGCCAGTTCGGTACTTGTCACCAGCATGCTCTCGCCGCGCCACATGCGGGTCTATGGGCAAAACAGTCTGATGCAGGATGTGATTGATCGCCTTCCCGTCAAAAACGCCTGGACAGGCCCCACCAATCATTGGGGGTTTGCGACCGTGACGATCGATCAGATCGCGCAATACTCAAACGCAGCGCTCATCGCGATCAAACCCGTTCCAGACAATGTCGACCGCGCAATTGTACATAGCCCGATCCTTTCGGAACTACCGTCCATCAAACGCTTTGGGCTGATCACGATGCCACCAGTAGCAACATTTGGCGGGCTTTTTGCCGCCGGTCGCTTTTCTGATCTGCTTGCCAATGCCATGACATCGCAAGGTGCTGCTCATGGGGAATTCGCGTCATGACAAGTCAAGCCATGCGCAGACATGCGATCCAATTCCATGCGGTTCCCGTTTCGCTTTGCATCCTTGCCGTTTTGCTGAGCCTGCTGTCACTGGACATTGAGGCCGGCAGCCTGTCCCCGGCGGCAATATTCGACCTTGCGGCTGGATCGGACACGCGGTCGTTGTTGCTCACCCAGGGCTGGATACCAAGGTTTTTGATTGCACTTGTCGCTGGTGCGGGTCTTGCCGTTGCCGGTGCTTTGTTTCAACACACGTTAAAAAACCCGTTGGCATCGCCGTCCACACTTGGCCTTGCAGGCGGCGCTAAACTGGCGCTGACACTGGTGACGCTCTATGTGCCGGGTGCGCTTGCCATTGGTCAGGAAACGATTGCACTGTTGGGTGCACTTGTTGTCGGTTTTCTGGTATTTGCCTTGGCGCGCCGCAGTGGCTTCTCGCCACTGATCGTCATCCTGACAGGCATGATAATCGCGCTCTGTTGTGGGGCAGTAACAACTGCCTTGGCAATAATTCACCATGAATGGCTAAAAAGCCTGTTTATCTGGGGAAGCGGCGACCTTACCCAAGACGGTTGGTATATCCTTGAACCATTGGCAGCGAAAGTATTGATGGGAGCGGCACTGGCTGTCGCCTTGGCCCGACCGCTTGAAATGCTTAATCTCAGCGATCATCAGGCGACCGTCCTTGGCGCTTCGCCAGCACGACTGCGACTACTTTGCCTTTTGATCGGCTGTTGGCTTACGGCAACCATTGTTGCAGCGGTAGGTATTATCGGGTTTGTCGGATTGGCTGGACCAGCCATTACGCGCATGCTGGGCTTCAGACGGTTGCGATCAAAACTTCTGATGTCTGCTGTTTTCGGCGCCGTACTATTGTGTGCTGCGGATCAAGGTGTTCAGGTTTTATCGGGATATATTGGGACATTAGTGCCTGCTGGCGCGCTGACCGGGATTCTCGGTGGACCGCTTTTAATCATTATGATCCGGCAACTGCGCAGCAATTCTCAACCATCGCAAAACACGTCACCCGCCCCAGAACCTGATCAGCGCAACATTAGAAATCACTTGCGCGTTTTGGCTGGTGTGCTTCTGGTGATCATAGGGGCGATCTTGGTCGGTCGAGATATTCACGGTGACTGGCAACTTCAATTGGGTAATGCACTGAATACCGTCTGGCCGTGGCGCGGTCCGCGTATTCTCGGTGCAATGGCTGCTGGAACCATGCTGGCAATTGCAGGCACCATATTGCAACGCATGACGGCAAACCCGATGGCAAGTCCCGAAAGTCTGGGTGTCAGTGCAGGTGCTGCAATCGGTATGATTGCGATTGTCTTCTTGGTCGATGCACCAACGGCTTGGTTGCAGATTTCTGGTGCAGCAATTGGTGCATTCATTACCCTGGGGGCGATCTTTGCGCTTACCCGAAAATCTGGATACGCACCGGAACGTATTTTGATTGCCGGTATTGCGATTGGTGCTTTGTTTGATGGCTTCATCGCATTTCTGATGGCCGGTGGTGATCCCCGCGCAACACGCTTGTTGGCCTGGAGTTCGGGATCAACATACGGCCTTGGCTTCGACCGCGCGAGTGTTCTGGCAATCATTGCTGTGAGCGCCTTACCCATTCTTCCAGCATTTGCCCGTTGGCTTAATCTGTTTCCGCTGGGGCCTGTGACAACCAAGTCGCTCGGTGTCGATCTGTCGATCTCGCGCGGGGTTATGCTGATGTTTGCTTCTATCCTGACAGCGGCAGCTACTTTGTTGGTTGGCCCACTAAGCTTCGCCGGTCTGATTTCACCGCATCTGGCAAAACTGGCCGGATTGCGACATGCATTACCGCATACGGTCGGGGCCGCGCTGATCGGAGCTGCTTTAATGGTTGCCGCTGACTGGCTTGGGAGAATGTTATTCTTTCCTTGGGAAATTCCGGCCGGACTGATGGCCGCTATCATTGCCGGGCCTATCATGGTCTGGCTGCTTATGCGCGTCGGGCGGGGTGCCTCATGATGAATGCCCTTCAAAACGGCTCTGAAAAGAACGCTTCTCCCGCCATCGGCAATTCCCCTACCACCCGATCACTGTCTGAGATCAAAACCGATCTCTTTCAAGGACCCTATCAAGGGCTTGGTGACCGGCATCAGATCCTGACGACGCACAGTGGCGGAATAGATTGCTTTGCGCTCCACGATCCTGATTGTTTGGCACCTCTTCTTGATCACTATTGCCAGGCAAAATATCCGCAAGATGATCGGCGTGCCGCCATCTCGATGTGGTCACAATGGTATTTCGGAATTCTGTTATCCCCTGTGCTGGTTTTGGCCGCAGCAGGCGAAGCAGTCCTTACGTTTCAGCCCAACTTTATCAGTCTGACAACGGACGATAATCAATGTCCGGCCGGGTTCGATATTCATGACCGGCAGGTGCATGAGTTGAAAGAAAAATCGATCCCGCCTGATCCTTGGGCTCATCTGGAATGCCTGATTGACGGACATCTCGAACCTATGGTTGCTTCACTGGCTGCATCGTCAAAAGTTTCGCCAAAGGTGTTTTGGTCCAATATTGGCGTTGTCGTTGCTTACGTTGAGAAACACGTCCTGAAAAACACCAGGGTATCGCTTGCACCACTGATCAACGACGTCAAGCGTCCCGACGGCAATCGAAACCCGATGGTAAACCCGTACAGCACCAAACAATCCGACGATGGCAACCCCTCAAGACGTGTCTGTTGCCTTCGCTATTTACTGACGTCCGTCGACATTTGCCCAACCTGTCCGCTGGCGAAACTTTAGATTTCACGCAGGTAGTCTGCTTTCCTGCGGCATGAAATCCGCTCTGCAGAATTCCTTACTGAAGCTCATTGAAAATCCCGTCTTATGAACAACGGAGGGATCTGATTTGCCATCAGATCTGTCCGAATGACAAAACATGATCGACCCAGTGGAGAGTGCAAACCGCGTCCCAAATTTGCAAGTGACTATTATTTTCACTAATGAGCAAACTAACGGAGACATTCGGAAATGCACCAAGCAAGCCAAACTGCCCCAATTCCAAAAGACCAATTTCAGCGACAAGCTTTGCTAACTATCGCCAAAAGCCAAGAGGGGAAATTGCGACGCGTTGCCCAGTCTATCGTAAAATGTCCCCATCTGGCGGATGACATTGTTCAGGATACCTATGCCAAACTGCTCACCGCACAAATAGACACAGAAGTCACCACACCAAGTGCCTTCATAACGCGCATTGCTAGAAACATGGCAATCGACAAGGTCCGCCAAATTACGTTCGAACGCACTCTTTTCGCGGACAGCGATCCAACTGATCTTTGTCCTGCGGGAAACGCAGACTGCCCCGAAGCGCGTCTCAGTGGTTGCCAGGCCCTTCGGGTCATTGAGAATGCATTAAAAGAGCTGCCACCACACGTGCGCACCGCTTTTTACCGGCATCGCGTGGACGGGTTCGCGCAAAACGTCATTGCAAAGGATATCGGTGTCTCCAAAGCATCTGTTTGCGCATACATCCATCAGGCCGATCAGCGATGCCGTCAGGCACTCCATAATGTAGAACTGACTCGTCCAGCATAAGGCTTCCGGATCTGCAGCCTGTTCACTAAGTCGAACAGGCTGCAGATTTCAGTTTGCCGTCCCTAGCCCCAGGCCTGCACGACAGCACCACCTGCCCGGTCCCCAGTACCGGCAACCCAGTCAACAATCGGTGGATTTTGATCAAGATTGAAGACATTCTTGCCTGTCAGAGCATTTACAATCTTAGCACTTCGCCAAGCCATCAGGCTTAGTTGAGGCTCAAAGATCCCCAAATCGATCCTGCCGGCATTTTGAACAAAGATGTTTCGGTCAGATGGTCCATCCCATTGGGCACGGAATTCCGCATCCAAGCGGTAGGCACCTGATGCCCCCACTTCCAGAAGTGAACGCAGTGGCGCCATGAATTCCGGCAATGTCGTTTCATAACCGGTTGCCAGAATCAGCGCATCCGCATCGAAGAACTCGACATCCTGATTAAGCCCGTTTCTGGCAGCAATCCTCATTGTTTCACCATCTTGCTGAACCTGAAAGACTTCACGTTGCGGCAGGAGCCGACCGGCAACATGGCCCTCCTGCAGGTAACGCTGCCGGTATAGCAGCTGATAAATCGACTTGAGCGTTGAAAGCGATGCACCATCACTGGCAAGCTTTTGTCGAGACATCAAATCCTGTTTATAGGCATCCGGCAGACCTGCGAAGACATCTGCATATCCGGGCGTGAAATACTCATTCACAAATGGAGTATCATCAAGGGGTTCGAAATTGTCGCGCCGCGATAACCAGAGAACTTCTTCAACGCCTTTGACGTTTCCACCAAGCAGATACTCAACAAGTTCAGCACCACTCTGTCCCCCGCCAATAACGGCAATTCTCTTGCCGCGCAGCTTTGGCAAATTCGACTTCGCTTGGCTTGTGTGAAAGCATTTATGCTTGGGCAACTGGCGCGCCCAGGCGGGAATAAATGCAGGCTTGCCGACACCAATGGCAAGATTGCTCGTGACATAACTTGTATGATCCGTACGAACCTTAAAGTCTTGACCATCGAATGCGACTTCGCGCACCACATTGTCAAATGCCAAGCCTTCCAAATGGTCTGCAACCCATTTCAGATAAGCGGCGAATTCCCGTCTTGGCACCGCGGCAAAATCCGCGTTCATGAAATCAAGCATGCGTTTCTGGCCGACCATGTAAGACAGGAAAGACCATTTGCTCGTCGGATTGGTTAGGGTCACCAAATCTTTCAGAAACGAAGTCTGAAGCTCAACACCGGGCAGCATCATGTCCGGATGCCAGGCAAATTCAGAACGTTGCTCAAGAAAGATTGAAAACACATCAGCAACCCCGTCCAGCTGCGCAGCAAGACTAAGATTGAAAGGACCAATTCCAATCCCGACAAGATCCAATTTATCCATCGTTCAAGTCCTTCTATTTGCTTGAAAATTTCATATCGGCTGGTTGTTCGAAAGCGTTCGTCAAACGTTTGCCAAACCGCGTGTGGAATGCCGGATCACCGATGATCGTCAAATGATCCGTTCCTGGAATATGCTCAGGGGCCTCGGCAAGGCGTGAAAGTGACTGCCAATCAATCAGATCAAGTTTTCGACTGACCGTATCGCCTGCAAGCCATGAAGCAATCGGCACGTCATAGGGCAGAAGTTCATGACGGCGGAAAACAAGGGCATTGTCGATTAGCACCCAGAACGTATGTTCGCGCGTACCGATCCCCGGCCCGTCTGTGGGCAGCCCGAATTCGCTTTTTCCCACAAAATGGACAAACTGCGCATAAGCAAGGTCATCCATCAGCGCCAAAAGGCGTTCCCATTCTTCACGCATCTTGGTTTTCTGCAGCCAGACCCGAATGCGTGCTTCAATCTCGGCCCACTGCCCCGGCTGGAATTTTGGCCGTGCGTTCAGATCAAAATCCTCGTCCATGTCACAGACATCAACCATTCCGACAACTCGCAAATCGATGTCATTCCCCAGCATTCGCGCAGCTTCGTATGCAAGCAAACCACCCCAGGACCAGCCCAGAAAGGCGCAGGTACGTCCCTTCGCTTCCCGATAAACCAGCTCTGCATATCGCGAACTGATATCGGTGACCGAAACATCAAGTTCCTGATTTTCTGTAAGCGAGTGGCACATGAAGCCCACGGCGGATTGATCCTCGCCCAGACTTTTCACCAGCTTCATATATTCGCGCGTGCTGACAAGCAGCCCCGGAAAGCAATAAAGGACAGGCTGATCGGGCTTGCCTTGCTGCAAATGCACGATATCCGCCCCCGGCTTGCATTCGGGTTCAGACAGCGCCAACAACAAGCTTCGGATGGTCGGAAAGTTGAAAAGATCCGTAATTTCCGCATTGCGTTCAGGAAACTGATCGCGAACTTTTGCCAGTACACGCAGGGCTGTTATCGAATTCCCGCCGATCTCGAAGAAATTATCGGTCACTCCGACTTCATCGAGACCCAGTGCGGATTTCCAAATGGTCAACAGAGCGGCCTCGTCGTCATTAGCTGGCTTGATTATGACCCCCTCGCGACGCGGTAGCGGCAACTGTGATTTATCGACCTTGTGATTGGCATTAAGTGGCAACATCGTCATTTCAATGATGTAGCCAGGCACCATTGCGCTTGGCAGCAGGTCCTGCAACCGCACACGAACTGAACGGGTATCAACCGATGCTCCGGAACGCGGTACGACATAGGCAATCAGTTCCAACCGTGAGGCAACTTCAGCTGCGACGACGACACAGTTGGCAACATCATCAAACCCACGCAAAACTGTTTCAATTTCTGCCGGCTCGATACGGTGCCCACGAATTTTAACCTGATCATCGACCCGTCCAGCAAACTGGATCATGCCATCCGGAAGGAATCGGCCCAAATCACCGGTGCGATACATTCGTGCATGATCATTCAGCGCAAAATTATCGTGAATGAACAGATCGGCGGTCTTTTCAGGCAAGTTGTTATATCCACGGGCAACACAATAGCCGCCAAGATGTATCTCACCGATTTCGCCGGGTGCGACCGCGTTGCCATCCGCATCAAGGATATAGGCCCAACGATCTCCGACCGGTCTTCCGATCGGGGCTGTAACGGTCTCACAAAGCCGGTCCTGAGCGACACGCCACAACATGGGTGTCATCACGGTTTCCGTCGGACCATAACCGTTGATCAGATAACGAGAATTGATGGCCCGCGCGATCCGGTTGAAAGTTTCCTTTGGCATTGCCTCACCGCCGAAGGAACAAAGTATCAGATCAAGAGTCTGGCCCTTCTCGCGAAGCCACCCTGCCAACTCATGTACATAGCTGGTCGGAAATGAAGCATGGGTCACGCCATGTTTGCGAATGGCGTTAACTGTGTCTTCCGGCGTCCAGAGTAATTGGTCAGGCAATAAAATACTGCCACCTGCCATCAACGGCACGATCCAGCGTTCATGACCACCATCAGATGAAAATGGAAGAAACGGTAATTCTCGCGAATCTTCATCCATCAGATAGATTGGCCCGGTAGCATTCAAATGGTCAATCAACGGGCCTTGATCCACCATGACCCCTTTAGGTTTACCAGTCGAACCGGACGTGTAGATAATATAGGCAAGCTGATCGGCAAGCGGGGCGACGGCGAGGAAGTCGGCTTCCGACGTGTCGAGCTCATCGACAAGAACAACCTCAAGCTCCTGCTGACCAAGAACCGTCAAATCCCTGCCGGTGGTAACAGCGTAACGTGCATAACAATCAGTCAATACGTGCTGATTTCTGGTCTCGGGGTGCTGCGGGTCCACGGGAACAAAAGCCCCACCAGCTTTCCAGACACCAAGAATGGCTGCAATCGCCATCGCAGATTTCGGAAGCGCAACAACAACAACATCACCACGCTCGACCCCATTGGCAATCAGAGCGCAGGCAATCGCATCTGACGTTTGTTTCAGGCGCTTTCGCGACCAAACCTCATCTGTTGTCAGGATGGCCGGGCGGTCGGGATCATCGTCGCAAAAACGGTCAATGACTTGGTGCGGATATCCTCTCATCCGCCAGGGTTCCACCGCCCATGGCAAACCAACAACATCTTCTGAAATTGAATGAAAACCGGGTTGCGAACTCGGTTCGTTTGATGGGTTTAAGGACGCGGCATTTACCGCCTGAGAACCATTCATGGTCGTCTCCACATTGGCAAAGCAAGTTTCAAGCATTTGCACCAAAGACGAACCGTCACCTGCCAAGTTCAGAAGTTTCTGCATCTCGAATCGAAAAAATACACCTGAACTTCCAATCCTCTCATCCGTCCGGACTACAGAGACTTAACGAACCCAACCGGGTTGGAAACTTAGACATCAGGAGATCTGAATATGAATGTCATTGCATTAGAAGCACCAACTCAAAACTCATCCCAGAAACTGGAAGTTCCTCACTTTCAGAACGCCGGAAACTGGCACTCGTCCATCGAGGACGGACATATTCAGCTTTGTGGGGAAAGTGAAAATCATGACTTCTATTTCACCCTCTCACCGGACCAGATCGTCCTTGATGATGTTGCAAGCCTGACGCTTAACGTTCTAGATGCCAAAGGTTTGGCTGCGCTGGGCGAAGCACTTCTGATTGCGCATCCTTCTCGGTCTGAAATCAAACTTCCCCCGCAGTTGGATCCGGAATGGACAGCGAACATGATTCGCAACGGTCTGATTTCTCATTCAGGTGATAGCATTGTTGTCAGTTCCCGCAATCTCTATCAACTAACGCTGAACTGGTTGGCACATCCCGAACGCGACCCATTCCCTTTGAGTTACACGTCAACCAACGGACGCCGTCATCCAGTCCGTCGCCCAAGTGCCTCGCACACACTTTATGCGCGTTACATCCCCTGGATCGACAAAACTATCCGGTTTGAACGCGCGGATATTCGTCGTCATCTCGGGTGCTTCCATAAATGGATGAACGACCCGCGCGTCGACGTCTTCTGGGAAGAGTCCGGCTCAGAGGAAAAGCATAAAGCCTTCATCCAAAGCCGACTGGATGATCCCAGAACCGAGCCGCTGATCGGGTATTTCAACGACACCCCATTCGGGTATTTCGAGCTCTACTGGGCACAAGAAGATCGTCTTGGCGAGCATTATGATGCAGGTGACTTTGACCGCGGCTGGCACGTTGCCATTGGCGAAGATGCATTTCGCGGAAAGGAATATCTGACCGCATGGCTTCCGTCTCTGATGCATTACATGTTCCTTGATGACCCAAGAACGCAACGCATTGTCGGTGAACCTGATGCAGGCCACAATCAGCAAATCCGCAATCTTCTGCGTTCAGGCTTTGCCGGCATTAAACAGGTTCGTTTCCCCCACAAGACGTCACTTCTTGTTATGTTGCTGCGCGAACGCTTTTTTGATGATCGACTGTTTGTTCCGGACTTTGTCCACGATGAGGATGCTTCCTGATGCGAAAGCGTGCTCTTCCGGACCTGAATGATCCGGCGATCATGCGATTGATCCTGCGACTGGCCCTGCCATCTGTGGCAGGGCTTTCGATCAATGCCATCAATCAGGTCGTCGATGCCTTTTTTGTTTCCCAATATGCGCTTAGTGCCATGGCGGGGGTAACTTTATCCATTCCCTGCTTCATGCTGGTCGGTGCAATCGGGCACGGATTGGGCCTAACAGCCTCAACCGAAATCGGTCGTGCACTTGGCAGGGACAATGTCCAAGATGCCGCAAGAAGCGCATCCCTTGCCTTGGCTTTGGCCATTGGCTTTGGCGTTAGCGTTGCCATCCTGATCACATTATTCCACGGACCAATTCTGCATCTGCTCGGTGCGCGCAACGAGGTTTTCACCGAAGCTTCCATATACATGCGAATTCTTGGGGCCTGCTCTGTGCTGGTACTGTTGCAGATCGTTTGCGATTTCATTGCAATCGGTGAAGGTAACAGCCGATTTTCGATGTACACCTTGCTCGGGTCGTTTGGTCTGAACATGGTACTTGACCCGATACTTATCTTTGGATTCGAATTGGGGGTTGCAGGGGCGGCGTGGGCAACGATCATCTCACAGATCGCGGCCCTTTGTGCGTATGTCTATTACTTCAAAAAGCGCCTTGGACGAATACATCCCGATGTCGGGGCTCTTCACGCACTTTCTTGGCGCAAAGCTCTAGTACCGTTTGGCAAGCTCGGCATTCCAGCCAGTACAACCACTATTCTGGCATCAATATGCTTTGCCGCTCTGATGCAGGCAGCCACCAGACATGGCAACGAAGAAGAACTGGCTGGATTGGCCATCTCGTTGCGTATCGTGCTTCTTGCCATTCTTCCGATCATCGGCTTTTGTCTGGGTGCACAACCCATCCTGAGCTACGCAGCAGGTGCAGGTAATCAGGCACGGTTTGAGGCCGTGTTTACGGGCATCCTTCTCTATTGCGCGGCCTTCTCGATTACCTGCGCAGTTATTGCCTTCCTGTTCGGGGATTGGTTGATTGCCGCCTTTGTGAGCAAAGCGGAATTGATCACCTTTGGGGCGCATTTGCTCGATATCCTTGCCATACAAGTCGCGTTCGTTGGCATCTATCAACCGATGGTATCGCGCTTTCAGGCTGCTCATAATGCGCGGCGCGCTGCCATCGTCAGCATGGCGCCACAGGGCTACATTCAATTACCACTGGCGCTATTTTTACCCATGGCATTTGGCTTGGACGGAATTGTCATAGCACCTGCGCTTGCGGCAGGACTGACTGCACTCATTGCCGTTGCTTTGACGTTTTCTGATCGCAAAACACTCTTGATCAAGGAGCTTTCATCATGAACGAGCTACCTTCAAAGCCACTCTCGCTGCAGGACCACGGATCCCGGCATCACGGTGCATTTGATCCCAACTACGAGCGCCACTTCCGGGCGGTTTCCCAACCAATTTATCAAACGTCGCTATTTGCATTCCGTGACTTTGACGACATGGCAAATGCCTATGCCGGAAATCCTGGCGGCCCCATCTATGCTCGCGGTGACAATCCCACCGTAATGGCATTCGAACGGGAAATTGCAAGGTTGGAAAACACCGAAGCATCCCGTGCCTTTGCAAGCGGGATGGGGGCAATCAGTGCAACCGTCATGGCACTTGTCGAACCGGGCGACCGGATCGTTACCGTTCACAATGTTTATTCCGATGCATATCGGCTTTTTGAAACCATGCTCAGACCAATGGGCGTGGCCATCGACTATGTCGATGGCACCAAGACAGATGCTGTAATTGACGCCATTTCAGGTGCAAAACTTTTGTTCCTTGAGAGTCCGACATCTCTGACATTTGAACTCCAGGACCTGGAAAAACTGGGCCAAACAGCGAAAGAGCAAAATGTTATCACCGTTATCGACAACTCTTGGGCAACACCGGTTTTTCAGCGCCCGGCCGATCACGGTATCGATCTTGTCATCCATGCAGCGTCGAAATTCCTGTCTGGTCACAGCGACACTGTTGCCGGCGTCGTCACCGGGCGAAAGGACCTGATCAACAAAATCAATGGTTCAACCTTCCCTTATCTCGGTGGGAAACTTGGTCCGTTTGAAGCATGGCTTTTGCTACGCGGCCTCGACACACTTGAGCTGCGCATGCAACGACACGCCCAAACCGGTGAGTATTTGGCCACAAGCCTGTTCAAGCACCCAAAAGTCTCCCAGGTGCTCTATACCGGGTTCAGCAACCATGCTGGGAAACGCACATTACATGGCCATTCGAGCCTGTTTTCCATCATTCTCGATGAGACGGTCGACATTCGAAATTTCAGCAACGCCCTTCGAACATTCAGGTTAGGCGTAAGTTGGGGTGGTCCCGAAAGCCTGATCGTTCCCGCTGCTGCGGTACTCCACCAGAAATATGAAATCAGTGCGTTTCGTCATTTCCAGTTGGACCGGCAACTTGTGCGCATCTACTGCGGGCTGGAAAACCCGTCTGACCTTCTGGCAGATTTGGAACAGGCAATCGATGCTGGGACAACCAGTTAAGCCACGGCTTAGGCCAATCCTCTGAACAGAAAAGGTAAAGGGCGCCAAACTGGCGCCCTTTTGCATTTCCGACTTTTGTAGCTTAACTGCTAACCGACACAACTCCTTGCCGGGAGTTCGGCCTTGTGAGAACCGCCAAAATCAATTCAAGCGGTCCGCGTGATGCGAAGCGGAACCAAAGCTTGGCAAAAACGATCCACCCCAGATACATCACAACTGAAATCCACAAACAATCAGCCAAACGAACCTGATTGTGCATACCGGCACCGTAACCAAAGAACACCAATCCCATAGCCAATGACATTCCCAAATAGATCGTCAACGACATGCGGCCAGCAGGCGCAATGAATGCAACCAAATTGCTACAAACCGTTGCGCGAAAGGCGACAAGACCATATGCGACAAGAACAATGGACAATGGTACCGCAAACAGCGGGCGCAAAACCAATGTCATCATAAAGAAGCGCTCTGGCTCAAATGCTGCGGGCAACGATGCAAGCGCCCCGTAAAGAAGGCTTCCTGCAATTCCCGGAAATGCGGCAAACGCCGCAATGGTGCGTAATTTGGCAACAAGAGCATCAAAGCCATATTCCTCACAAAACCGCGCGGCGGCAAGCCCCGAAACCATGGCAGCAGCAACAAGCAGATAGTTACTCCAAAGACAATAAAGCTGGAAACCGGCCCAACTCTCAAGACGCACCGCCATTACATCTGCAAAACTGCCGGTCGCCAGAACCACCGAAACCGGTATCTCTGGCGCGACATAAGGCGATGGGTTCACTGTCAGGCTCACCCCAAAAAGCGCATTCCCAACTACAGCCATCGCCCAAAGAGCAACACCACAAACCATAAGTCCGCGAACAGAAATTTTCCGACCGATCAACAAAAGCAGCCCGATCACGGCATAGGGCAACAAAATGTCTGCTTCGAAAAGGAATACCAGATTCACAACGCCGAACAGTGCCAGCACGCAAAGCCGCCGAACATAAAAACCGGCCCCATATCGTTTGAATTGCTGTAACGCGGCAAACCCGAACAGGGCCGAGAAAATCAGAATGAATTTGCTTTCAAACAATCCCTGGATCACGCTCGCGGCAAGCACATTCAGCCAAAGCGGCTCCCCGTCCTGCCATGCCCCGCCAGCAAAACCAAAAGTAATCGCAAAGAAGGGCAAATTGACCACAAGTATCCCGAACAAGGCGAACGCGCGAAGGGCGTCAATTGATGACTCACGTTGCAGAAACATCTTACGTCTTTCCTCTTGATTGGAACTCTTAGTAGAAAGACGTTTGGCAACTGATTTAATTCAGGGGACAAGTGCGACTTCTGCGCTGCTTATGCATGCTCGACCGCAAGTCCGATAACCCCGAATTATGACAACCGGGCGAGCGGGACGCAAAAGTCTGATGATTTATGGAGAGAGTAAGGTGACCACGGGAAATCATCATATAATATGATGATTGTCAGGTGCCACAAAAGCTGACATTCGACTTCCCGCGAAATCAAAGTCTTAGCATTTTCGTTTGCCAAATAAGTTGTCATCGATTGTCACAAAAGCTGACAAAAAGCTGCTGAATTGACAGAAAAGCTGACATTTTTCTCAAAGTACTTTTGCCAACGGAAAACTGACGCGCTTCGTTTACCGGACACGTTTACAGTTTGAGGGTTGAACATGATTTCTTCCTTGCACAGTTCTTCGGATATCGTCCCCCAATAAACTTAGTCAACGTCAACGTTAACTGTCTCAGTGCAATCAATTGAAGCTCAAGCTCCTAGTCACTTGACCACTGTCAATAATCAGGAATCTGCGATGGAATATGAGAAGCATTATGGAAAAAATGCTTCGCACATTTCTGTTGTTTCTGATCGCACTTTCCCTGACCGGAACCGGTGTTGCTCAGGCTATTGCTCAGGTGACGAAGCAAACTGCAGCTGCTGACCTTGTTCAAATCACGATCTGCAGCACAAACCAGACTCCCGTGACAATATTGATCGACCGGAACGGCAACAAAGCACCCGCACCTGTCGAATGCGATTACCCAAATTGCATGAACTGCCTGAGCGGATCTGCATTCCAGCTTTCAGACCCAATTGGCGTGCCCGAACATGACCGCAAAGTCGTTCTGACGATCTTCCCCATATCATTTGACCACGCCGGCGCGACACCCACTGCACCGGCAACCGCACGCGCGCCTCCGTACAAGGTTTGAATTCATGAACATCCCATTTGCCCCACGTCATCTTCAGACCAAATACCAGGCACCCGGCGCATTGATGCTCCTGCAATGTCTTCTGGTCATTGCTGTTGTTTGTCTTCTTTCTTCAGTGCTGTGGGTTTCCCAGGCAAACGCGCAAAACAAACCTGTTCTGGCGCAGTTCATTGAAAAAGTTCCCGCAGCATCCCTGGTCGAGGGTGCTGATGATTATGGTCCGGTTCAAAAAGACGTGCCGGTCGCACCGGTTCTCAAGAACGGTGAGCAGATCGGCTGGGCTTTTATTACCTCTGATTTTGTTGGCACCACCGGCTATTCCGGCAAACCGATCCATGTGATGGTCGCTGTTGACTCACAGGCCCGGATCATCGGTGTCAAACTGGTCAAGCATTCCGAACCGATTGTCCTGATTGGCATTCCAGAAGAGCGGATCGCGTCACTCACCGAGGGATATGTCGGCTTTGACCTGGTTGCCGCAACAAAAGATGCAGACCACGAGCTGAATATTATTTCCGGTGCAACGGTGACCATTATGGTCATCGATGACTCGATCCTGCGCTCGGGCATCAAGGTTGCGCGCATGCTCGAATTGGGTGGATTGAGTGCCCCGGAGCAATCCAATGCAGCACAATTCAAAATCAGATCGGATGCGACCGCCCCGGAAGACTGGTTCACACTGGTTGGTGACGGGACTATTCGTCGCATGTCACTTGATGTCGGTCAGGTAAACGATGCATTTGCCACGATGGATGATCCAAGGGCGCTTGAGCGGCCAATTGAAGCCCCGGCCGAAGAAACCTTCATCGACATGTATGTCTCGCTTGTCAGCATCCCGGCCATTGGCAAGGCCACACTTGGCGAGCGCGGCTACAACAATCTGAAAACCTGGCTCAAGGATGGCGAAGAAGCCATTCTTGTTACCGCCCGGGGACAATACTCCTTCAAGGGTTCGGGATATGTCCGCGGCGGCTTGTTTGACCGTATCCAGCTTATTCAGGGCGATATGTCGGTACGTTTCCGCGACCGCAACCATCGCCGTGTTGGTGACATCATGGCCGATGGCGCACCGCAATTCAAAGAGATGGATCTGTTCAAGATCCCGGCAAGCAGCAACTTTGACCCGACACAACCCTGGCGTCTGGAACTTCTTGTCCATCGTGATGTCGGCGCAATTGAACGTCTCTACACCACCTTTGACATCGGCTGGCAGCCGCCAGTCAACTACCTCACCAAGATAGTTTCGCCGACGCCAGAGGCTGACAACTCAACCGGGGCCAGTTTCGCAACGGACGAACAGACTGCCAAAACCGCCCTTTGGCAGCGGATCTGGCGTGACAAGACGGTCGAAATCGTCGTGCTCAGCATCATGCTGATTGTTCTGACCGCCGCATTCTTCTTCCAGGGCTTCCTGACACGTTCTGCAAAATTTACCTTCTGGTTCCGCATCTGCTTCCTGACTGTCACGCTGGTGTTCCTTGGCTGGTATGCCAACGCACAGCTTTCCGTCGTCAATCTTATGGCGCTGACCAACTCGCTTGTGACGGGATTTACCTGGGAAGCGTTCCTGCTTGATCCACTGACCTTTATTCTGTGGTTCTCGGTTGCTGCGGCGCTGATCTTCTGGGGGCGCGGTGCCTATTGCGGCTGGTTGTGCCCGTTTGGCGCGCTTCAGGAACTGACCAACCGGATTGCCAAATTCTTCCATGTCCCGCAATGGACGCTTCCGTGGGGGCTGCATGAACGGCTCTGGGCGGTGAAATACATCATCTTCCTTGGCCTGTTTGGCACCATGCTGGCCTCCATTGATCAGGCGGAGAAGCTGGCCGAGGTCGAACCTTTCAAGACCGCCATCATCCTCAAATTTGATCGGGCATGGCCGTTTGTTCTTTACGCGCTTGTCCTTCTTGGCGCCGGGCTTTTCGTCGAACGGTTCTATTGCCGGTATCTGTGCCCATTGGGCGCAGCCCTCGCGATCCCGGCGCGTATGCGCATGTTTGACTGGCTCAAACGCTACAAGGAATGCGGCAGCCCCTGCCAGAGCTGCGCGCATGAATGCATGGTTCAAGCCATCCACCCCACAGGAGAAATCAACCCCAACGAGTGTCACAACTGCCTTCACTGTCAGGTGCTGTATCAAAGCGAAAAAATCTGTCCGGTCGTGATCAAGAAACTCAAGCGGCAGGAAAGCCTCTTGGCAAGCACGGAAGGCGCACAAAAAGCGCTGAACCGGACCCGGACGACCAAGCAAAATCTCAAGGAGAAGTCATGATGTCTGACAAAAAATCCAAACCCGGAATCAGCCGACGTGATCTATTTGGCGTAGCCGCTGGCGGTGCTGCCTTTGCCGGTGCGGCAGGTGCTGCACGCTTGGCAGCAGTCGGTGGCGCAACCGGTGCTGCAACAGCCCTTTCGATTGGCAGCGCCCAGGCTTCAACCGGCGCTGAAGCAAGCCTCGCCCCCGGTCAGCTTGATGAGTATTACGGTTTCTGGTCGTCGGGCCAGACGGGCGAAATGCGCATTCTGGGTATCCCGTCCATGCGTGAACTGATGCGCGTCCCTGTTTTCAACCGTTGCTCGGCAACGGGTTGGGGGCAGACCAATGAAAGCCTGAATGTTCTTACCGAGAACATGTTGCCCAAAACCAAGGAATTTCTCGCTGCCAACGGCAAGAGGATCCATGATAACGGCGACTTGCATCACGTCCATATGTCCTTCACCGAAGGCAAGTATGACGGCCGTTTCCTGTTCATGAATGACAAGGCGAATACGCGTGTGGCGCGTGTGCGTTGCGATGTCATGAAGGCTGACAAGGTCCTGGAAATCCCGAACGCAAAGGCCATTCACGGCCTGCGCCCGCAAAAATGGCCGCGTACCAACTATGTCTTTGCCAATGGCGAGGACGAGACGCCGATGGTCAATGACGGCAAGGTGCTTGATGATCCGTCGCAATACGTAAACTTCTACACTGCAATCGACGCAGACGAGATGCAGGTCGCATGGCAGGTCATGGTATCGGGCAACCTTGATAACACCGACGCCGACTATGACGGCAAATATGCCTTTTCAACCAGCTACAACTCGGAAATGGGGATGAACCTTGCGGAGATGACCGCGTCCGAGCTTGATCACGTTGTTGTCTTTAACATCAAGGAAATCGAAAAAGGCATCGCAGCAGGCGATTACATCGAACTCAATGGTGTAAAAGTTATCGATGGCCGCAAAGGCAAGAACAAGAACTACACCCGATACATCCCGATCCCCAACAGTCCGCATGGCTGTAACATGGCACCGGACAAGAAGCACCTTTGCATCGCCGGCAAGCTTTCCCCGACTGTATCGGTGATTGATGTCACCAAGCTGGATGCCGTGTTCTATAACGGCGCAGAACCGCGTTCCGCCGTTGTTGCCGAACCGGAACTGGGTCTTGGTCCGCTACATACCGCATTTGACGGCAAGGGTAACGCACTGACCACCCTGTTCCTCGACAGTCAGGTGGTCAAATGGAACATCGAAAAAGCCGTGCGTGCCTATGCTGGTGAAAATGTCGATCCGATCATCAAAAAGGTCGATGTCCATTACCAGCCGGGCCACAACTCCACCTCGATGGGGGAAACTCTGGAAGCTGACGGGAAATGGTTCATTTCAATGAACAAGTTCTCCAAGGACCGCTTCCTGAATGTCGGCCCGCTTAAGCCAGAAAACGAACAGCTGTTCTCGATGCAGGGCGATGATCTGGTTCTTATGCATGATGGTCCGACATTCGCCGAACCCCATGATTCGATCATTGTTCACCGTTCGGTGGTCACCCCGGCCAGTGTCTGGAATCGTCAGGATCCGATGTGGGCCAAAACCCGCGAACAAGCCGAGGCAGATGGCGTCGACATTGACGACTGGACCGAAACCGTTGTCCGCGATGGCAACAAAGTCCGTGTCTATATGAGTTCTTCAGCGCCAACCTTCAGCCTTGAGTCCTTCAAGGTCAAGGAAGGCGATGAAGTAACCGTCATCATCACCAACATGGACGACATCGATGACCTGACACACGGTTTCACCATGGGGGACCATGGCGTTGCATTCGAGGTCGGCCCACAAGCAACTGCATCGGCAACCTTTGTCGCCTCCAAACCGGGTGTCTACTGGTACTATTGCCAGTGGTTCTGTCATGCCCTGCACATGGAAATGCGTGGCCGTATGTTCGTTGAACCGCGGAGTTAACCTGTGATGTTGCGCCCCGTCATGATGATCTTGGCCATGGCTGTCTTGCCGCTGCAGGTTCTTGCGGCAACGCAATCTGTGCCGTCAACTGACGGGGCGCTGATCTCTGCCATCGCCGGGGCTGCCCCCGGCGATGTGCTGCTGCTTGATCCGGGGCTCCATCAGGGTCCCATAGAACTCGATAGGCCCGTCACCATTGATGGTCAGGGCAAAGCAAAAATTTATGGAAACAAGACCGGAAGCGTCATTTCTGTAACCGGAACGGATATCACCATCCGTGGGCTTGAGATCGTGGGTTCGGGTTCAGCACATGAAACAATTGATTCCGGCATCCAGCTCCATCGGACAGCCGCACGTATTCTGGTCGAGGATAACCGCATCCTCGGAAACCTCTATGGGGTTGATATTCACGGCGCCAAACAAGCCAAGGTGCGCGAAAATGTCATTATCGGACGCCGCGATCACAGACTGAATTCGCGTGGCAACGGCATATATGTCTGGAACGCGCCGGGAACACTGGTCGAAAACAACGAGATCCAATTCGGACGCGACGGCATTTTCGTGAACACCTCCAATCGCGGCGTCTTCCGTGGCAATCTGATGCGCGATCTGCGATTTGCGGTGCATTACATGTATGCCCATGATTCAGAAATCTCGGGCAATGTGTCGATTGGCAATCACCTTGGTTTTGCCCTGATGTATTCGAACCGCATCACGGTGCGCGATAATCTGTCTCTTGCTGATCGTGACCAGGGCTTGATGCTGAACTATACCAACAAGTCTGATCTGGTCGGAAATCTGGTACGCGGCGCAGGAGGGAAATGCCTGTTTATCTATAACGCGCATCACAATCTGATCGGGGACAACCGGTTCGAGGGCTGCCAGACCGGCATACATTTCACCGCTGGTTCCGAAAGCAATGCCCTGACAGGCAATGCCTTCATCGCCAACAAAACCCAGGTCAAGTATGTCGGGACCCGTGACGTCGAATGGAGTTTCGATGGCCGGGGAAATTTCTGGTCCGATCATCCGGTATTCGATCTTGATGGCAACGGCATTGCTGACAGCCGGTTCCGGCCAAACGATCTTGTCGATCATATTTTATGGTCCCAACCCGCAGCCGGTATGCTTTTGGGATCACCCGCCGTTCAATTGATCCGCTGGAGCCAGGCACACTTCCCCGCAACGTTGCCGGGCGGGGTCGTCGACAGCTTCCCGCTCATGAAACCGATCGAAATTCCGGTTCCCGAAGAAATCGTCTCTCTTGAAATGGCTGCTCGCGCCAATCCTGTCTGGCTGCGTGAAAGGACTGAAAATGTGTCTGACCCTCTCGCAAGTCACTAAACGCTATGATGATCATACCGTTCTTGATGCGGTTGGCTTTGATGTTGCCGCAGGTGAACGCGTTGCCTTGCTCGGCCATAATGGTGCCGGAAAATCGACACTGATGAAGATCATTCTCGGCCTTGTCACTGCAGAAGGGGGAACGGTTTCTGTCCATGGTCTTGCACCCGGAAGTTACCGGGCCCGCATGCAAACAGCCTATCTCGCGGAAAACGCGTCCTTTCATCCGTCGCTGACCGGACAAGAACAGCTTCGATATTATCTTCGACTTCGCGGCGAAGATCCCCGAAAGGCCGCATCGCTTCTTGAACGCGTCGGATTGGGGGCAGCAGCAAACCGCCGCATTGGCACCTATTCCAAGGGAATGCGCCAACGTGTCGGCATGGCTCAGGCGCTTATTGGTGAACCGAAACTCCTGATCCTTGATGAACCGACAAGCGGTCTCGACCCGGTATCACGACGCGAGTTCTATGTCATTCTTGATGAACTGGCAGCACAAGGCACCGCAATTCTTTTGTCTTCTCATGCCCTTACCGAGGTTGAGGCCAGAACTGACCGGATTGTCATTCTGTCGTCAGGCGTAATGGTCGCAAACGATACCCTGGCAAACCTGCGTCAACAGGCATCGCTACCCATCCGCCTTCAGGTATCTGCCCAACGCGGCAAGGCAGACGAGGTCGCCCAAAAGCTTTCCGGGGAACGCAGCAACGGCGTGATTGTCGATCTGGTGTGCAATTCCGAGCAAAAGCTCGCACGTCTTGGCGATATCTCGGCACTGGGGCCATTGGTCGATGATGTCGATGTCATTCCGCCAAGCCTGGAAGATATCTATAGCCATTTCAGCAAACGGGGGAACGCATGAACAAGGTTCTGGCAACAGCCCATAGCGAATTCATCATTGCGCTTCGTAACCGCTGGGTGGCGATTTCTGTCGCGATGATGGTGTTGTTTTCACTTGTATTATCTGCTGCGGGCAGTGCCCCGACCGGCGCAGTTGGTGTGGATAAACTGTCCGTCACCGTCGCAAGCCTGACATCCCTTGCGGTGTATCTTGTGCCGTTGGTTGCACTGTTGATGTCCTTTGACGCAATCGCAGGCGAAATCGAACGCGGCACCTTGTCCCTTGTTCTGACCTATCCCGTCGCCCGCGGGGAACTGGTCCTTGGGAAATTCATCGCCCATCTGGCGATCCTGAGTATCGCCGTCTTGGCCGGCTACGGAATTGCCGCCGTTGCTGCGATTGCAACAGACCCCAATGCGCTTGTTGGCATCCCTGCACTGTTTCGCCTGTTCTGGTCGTCGCTTCTTCTTGGCGCGACGTTCCTTGGGATCGGTTATGGCATATCGGCATTCGCACGCAGACCCGGCGCAGCAGCAGGATTGGTGATCGGGCTCTGGCTGGTTCTGATCGTTTTATATGATCTTGGCCTCTTGGCGGCCATTGTCGCCGATGATGGCGGAACCTTCACAACGCATTATTTTCCGTGGTTGCTAATCGGCAATCCGGCAGATGCCTTTCGGATATATAACCTTGCCGTTTCGGATGCGACCGCTGCTGCAGCCGGCCTGACGGGGGCTGCCAATAGCATCCCCGCTGTTCATGCCCTGATATCCATTCTGATCTGGCCGGTGATTGCCACGATCCTCGCCTGGCAGATTTTCAGGAGGGTGACGCCATGATTTCCCGACTTGCGCTATCTTCAGTCACAATCGGCCTGCTTGTTCTTGCCGGATGTCAGCAGCAGACGAAAGATACCATGCCGCCACCGGTCGCCATGACTGAAGAAGCTGTCGGACATTTCTGCCAGATGAACATTCTTGAGCATGCAGGCCCGAAGGCACAAATTCATCTTGAAGGTTTGCCCTACCCCCTGTTTTTCAGTCAGGTTCGCGATGGCATTGCCTATGAACGCATGCCCGAACAAAACTATAAAATCCGTGCGATTTACGTCACCGACATGTCCAGGGCCCATGACTGGGAAAATGTCGGACGAGAAAACTGGATACCGGCAACCAGTGCGCATTATGTCGTCGCTTCTGCCAAGACCGGGGGTATGGGGGCACCGGAACTTGTTCCCTTCTCTGATCAGGACGATGCCAAGAATTTCGTCAGTCGCCATGGCGGCCAGATAATGCGCCTTGAAGACATTGATGACGTGCTGGTTCTAAACAGTGTGCCCGTAACACCATCCGCCGAGACACACGAAACGGCGATCATGCCAGATGACGACGATTATCGCGCGCGTCTTGAAAAACTTCGCAAAGAATGAGGTCCGCCATGTCCGACTTTTCACGACGCCGGTTTCTGACCATATTTGCCGCCGCTGGCGCACTCTCGGCTGCACCGTTTGCATTAAAGGCACAGCATCCGGTCCGCACTTGGAAGGGCGTTGCAATGGGGTCTGCTGCATCGATCAGCCTGTCGCACCCCAACGCTGACGACATCCTTTTGCGTGCAACCCGCGAACTTGAACGACTGGAAAATATCTTCAGTCTCTATCGGGAAAATTCCACGCTCGCACAATTGAACCGCGATGGTGCGGTTAACACTCCGCCTTTCGAACTTTTGGAATGCCTGGGACTGTGCGGGACCATAAACCAGGCAAGTGGTGGCCTTTTTGATCCAACGGTTCAGCCGCTTTGGCAACTCTATGCGCAAAGCTATTCAGAAGGCCGGGCGCCCGAGAATGTTTTTATCCGTAAAACACTTTCAAGAACAGGCTGGGACAAGGTTGTTATCAATCAGAGCCAGGTCAGCTTCAGAAGACCGAACATGGCAATGACCCTGAATGGAATTGCCCAGGGCTACGTTGCAGACCGTATCGCCAAGTTGCTTCGCGATGACGGATTGAACAACGTCCTGATCAATACCGGCGAGTTCGCGGCTCTGGGCGGCCACCCTGAAGGTGAAGACTGGCCTGTTTCAATCAATACCGGATCAGAAATTCGAAAAGAAAGGGTAATGTTGCGCGACAACGCCTTGGCAACATCACTGCCGAACGGCACCTTCTTTGATCAGGCGGGCCTTGTTGGTCACATTCTTGATCCGCGCACCGGCCGTCCCGCACAAGCACGCCCAACAGCGGTTAGTGTAACTGCAACAAAGGCAGCTGTGGCCGATGGGCTCAGCACGGCAATTTGCCTTATGAATAAAGGCGAGGCAGACAAATTGCTCGCACAGTTCCCGAGCGCAAAACTGGTCTAGCTTTGCCTCCCATACTGGATGACATTTCTGGCAAACGTTTGGAACGCCGCTGAGCTAGTGGGCCAGTTCCAGAAGTGCCTCACGATCAAGTATCTGCAGTTTCGGCCCCGCCGATATGGCGCCAGATGCTTCAAGTTTGCGCAAGGACCGGGAAAACGTTTCTGGTGTAATACCGATCCGGCTGGCAATCTGGCGCTTATCGGGAAAGTTTTTGCCACTTGTGCCGTCGATGGCCGCGCCATTTCGGTCTTCAAAATCGATCAGAAACGCAGCAATCCGTTGGATCGGACGCGTATGGCGCAGTTTATAGATTTCCTCAAGGAAGAACCGTTCCCACCGCAACAGGCTTGCCAGCACATCTCCGACAACGTCAGGCGCGCTTTTGAGGATGCCAAGATAGGCAGTGCGCGGAATGGCCACGATTTCACAATTCTCGACGACCTGACATTCAACCGGATAGGACCGGCCCGCAAAGGAAACTGCCTCCGCAAAGGAACCGGCCTCGGTCAGGAAATGCATCACTGTTTCATCCCCCTGCGAGGAGGTTTTCACAAGCCGCAAATGACCGGACAAAAGAATGTAGAAATATTCGGCCACATCACCGGCCCGAAAAAGATGTTCCCCCCGCGCATGGCTTTCGACCTTGCATGTTCCCAGCAGTGTCTTTAGCCGTTCTTGCCCAAGTGCTGCCAACAGCGGCACCTGAAAGATTACATCATGATCTGCGCTAGACAGCGACCTTGAAACCATCAGACTGTTCCTCCCTGGCTTCACTGCTTGATAAACCACACCACTCGGCCAGCATCTCGGTATCTGCAATACGGATGATGTACCCGTTGGAGTGTTGGGAAACGCCATGTTCCGACAACTTTTTAAGCGCCCGGGAAAATGTCTCGCTTGTCATGCCAATCTTGCGTGCCAACGCAGACTTTTCCACGGTAAGCGGCGTTTCATGCGCATCCCCGACAGGAACGGCATCTGCAAGCAAATATATCCCCAAACGTTGGGCCGCTGACCGGCATTTCAGTTCCTCGGTCTGGCGTAACATTTGACATAGTCTTTCTGTTACAACCGACATCATGGTTAATGCCCGATCAAAGTGCGCCGAGAGAAAATCGGCAAAGGCGGCGCCGTCAATCCGGATGGCGGTCGTCGCGTCCAGCGTTTTGATTGAAACGGCGTAACAGGCTTCCGGTGCCAGCGCACACTCACCTACAAGCTGTCCGTCACCCAGCAAATCAATAACACCGTCCTTGCCCTCCCCGTCCGTGTAGGACAACTCAACATGCCCATTCACAATCAGAAAAAGGGCCGATGCTGAGTCTCCGGCATGGATGATTACCGTATCTGGATCATACCGAACCCACGTACACAATGACGCCAGTTCCAGAATGTCGTCTTTCGGCCAGTTTTTGAAATAGCGCCCAGACTGGAGAACACCCGAGATTCGATCAATATCTCTCATTGTGAAGTTTCCATGGAAAAACGCGGTTGTAGTTAAGCATTGGAACAAATCTAACATTCAACCGGCCGGGGTGGATTGTTCCATGTCAAACAAGTCCGTCAGGCCCATAAAACAAAGTGCACCGTCCAGCAAAAAAGCCCTGCCAGTCAGCAGGGCTTTGTCACAGAAAACACGCGACGACATCGCTGTCACATTTTGCAGCAGACTATTCGAAACGCGGGAACAGGATCGAATTTTCCAGATACATATGTGCAACAAGATCTTCGATCAGCTTACCGATCGCGCTGTACAACCTGCGCCACGAACCGCATACCCCGTCAGGCAAGGTGCAATTGTTTGTCAATTTCTGCAGTTTGTGGATGGCTTGGCCGTGATCGTCATGCTCTTCGCGCATACAATGGATAGGCATGGCAAGTGCCGACGTAATCGAGGTATTCCTGCTCATTTCACGCATCGCCGGGAAAAGAATATTTTCCTCTTTGGTCATGTGCATATCAAGTTGCTCTGCCATTTCCATCAATGCATCTGCCAGCCCTACCGGCGCGTCCGGATGGTCACCATGCACAATTTCAATTTCGCGAGACAGCGCAATCAGCTCGATCAACTCTTCGCGGTGAACATCGTGATAGCGCGTAAGGATGAAATCGATAAACCCATCAACATCCCCCACATCGGGCATGGTCAAAGGTCCCTTGGGAAGCTTGCAGAGTTCCCCGGCAATCGCGTGGGGATCAAGTTCCTTGCGCTTTGCAGCTTCTTGAAGTGTCTGGTCAGGATGACAACAAAACCCGATGCGATGACGGCGAAAAACCAGCGTTGCGCCGGGGAAACATGAAATCAAGCCCCCCAGACTCTGATCAAGCAGTTCGGCGGGCTTAACGTCCTGTGTTGCCGTGTTCAACGCATCTTGCATAAAGGTGTCCTCCCTAAGATCGGCATCCAGCAAACGAAAGGGAGTTTAAACCAGCGACAATTTGGCAGATTGACGATGGTCAAATGGATTTATGCCAAAAAATGTTGCGGTCGGTTCTGTTCGATTATCACGTCAAAGTAACATCCTGTCGGCTTGTTCCAACTAAGCGTAATTCCAATCTCACGGTGATTTGACAAACATCAAACGCCAACCCGCCCGGGCCAGTGATACTTCGCCATGCAAAACGCCGGAGTATGCCGTGGGAGTATGCCGTGACAGAAAGCTATCCATCCTTTACGCCATTTTTGCTGGCAAACCCGTTCATACGCAATGCGCCAGCCCTTTTGGTAGAGCGTATATGCCGTCACGCGATGGCGACGATGCATCATCGCTACAGACCGGTATTTGAACGGGTGGCAGAGCAAGAAGCATTCGCGTTGCTGATTTCTCCGACTGATCTGGATTTGCAATTCTATTTAAAAATAGATGCCGATCATCCTGAACTCCGCCCCGCAAGACATATAGAAGAAGAAACTGTCGCAGCACAGATATCAGGACCGTTACCCGCGCTGCTGGAGCTTCTTCAGGGGACATCGGATGGTGACGCACTGTTCTTTTCGCGCACATTGCGGATCGAGGGACGCACTGAACTTGTTGTCGCACTTCGCAATGCCCTGGATGGAGAGTCCATTGATCTGCGATCCGCCGTGGCGGAAAGCTTTGGCATGATGGGCCCAGCAGCCAGGGCAGCACTTGGCCTTGCCGAAAAAATTTATCGACAACTTCAGCACGACATGAACCGGACGGCAAATGCATTGACGTCCCCCACCGCCAAACGTTTGCTCGGCGTGGAAAAACGCGCATCCGCGCAAGCGGTCACACTGGCTGAGATCGAGAAAACAATACAAAGGCGGAACCGCCATACGCGCCCCAAACCATCCGGTGCGGCCAAGGATGATTTCGCGCTGCCCGCCAATCCCTGATCCACAACTATTCACAGGTTCAATATGGAACTCGTTTGTCCTGCAGGAACACCTGCCAGCCTGCATGCCGCCGTTGCGGCGGGTGCTGATGTTGTATATTGCGGTTTTCGGGACGCAACGAATGCCCGAAACTTTCCGGGATTGAACTTTTCACGTGCCGAGTTGCGCGATGCCGTCAAACATGCGCACAAGCACGGAGTTCATGTCTATCTTGCCTGCAATACCTATCCGCAAGCCGGGGCTGAAGAAATCTGGCATAAGGCAGTTGATGATGCCGTGGCAATTGGTGTCGATGCCATCATCCTTGCTGATATCGGTTTGCTGCGATATGCGCGCGATCATCATCCTGACGCACGTTTGCATTTATCCGTACAGGCGTCGGCCTCGAACGAAGAAGCCATTCGATTTTATCATCAGGAATTCGGTGTGCGCCGTGTTGTACTGCCCCGTGTTCTGTCGCTTGATGAGATCCGCACGCTTAATCAACGCATACAGGTCGAAACAGAAGTATTCGCATTTGGCGGGATGTGCGTGATGGCCGAAGGCCGTTGTTCACTGTCTTCATACGCGACGGGCGAAAGTCCGAATATGAACGGCGTCTGTTCGCCGGCAGCACATGTTCACTATGAAGAACGCGGCGACACGACAGTTTCCCGACTGGGGAATTTCACCATCAACATCTATGACAGCGATGAAAAGGTCGGCTATCCGACGCTGTGCAAGGGCCGGTTTCGTGCCATGGACAAATCCGGCTATCTGTTTGAAGAACCCACCAGCCTTGATGTCACCGCCATGCTGCCGGAACTGGCAGATGCAGGCGTTTCCGCGCTCAAGATCGAAGGGCGGCAACGCGGGAAGGCCTATATATCGCAGGTGGTTGGCGCATTTCGAACATCACTGAACAAGATCGCCGAGGGACAACGCGACGCGCGATCAAAACTCAGCACGCTGAGTGAAGGTCAAAGCGATACCACAGGTGCATACCGGAGAAGCTGGCAATGAAAAGATCGCGACTTGTTATGGGCCCGGTTCTTTTTCACTGGGACGAGGACCGCAAAAAGGATTTCTACAGCCGCATTGCAGATGAAACCGACGTCGATACCGTCCATGTCGGCGAAGTTGTCTGCGCGAAACGGATGCCCTTCTTTGACAAGCACCTCCCAAGCGTTATCGAACGACTTCAGCGCAGCGGCAAGGAAGTTGTTCTCTCTACACTCGCACTGGTGATGAATGAGCGCGAAGTTAATCAAATACGCGACATCGCGCAGATGCCCGACATTATGATTGAGGCCAACGATATTTCCGTTGTGCGTTTGCTCGCAGGTCAGCCGCACATGATTGGTCCCTACATCAACACCTATAATGAAGGGACGCTGTCCTACTTTGCCGAAAAAGGCGCTAAACGGATCGCCCTGCCATGGGAATTACCGATGTCCTCGATCGCAGCATTATGTGGCGCGCAGACCGCGGCCGAGATTGAGGTACAGGTATTTGGTCGTATGCCTTTGGCCATTTCGGCCCGCTGCTATTCAGCACGGGCGCAAGGCCTGCACAAGGATGGCTGCCGGTACGTTTGCGGGGACCACCTTGATGGCATGGATGTCGAAACACTCGACGATACGCCGTTTCTGGCGGTCAACGGGTTGCAAACCCTGTCCAGCCACTATGTTGAAATGGCGGACAATATCGCACAGATGCAAACCGCCGGTGTGACAGCGTTCCGCCTGTCGCCACATAGTCTGGACATGACAAGGGTTTCGGATCTCTATCGTCAAGTTCTCGCGCGTAAAACCGATCCGGAAGAACTCAGGCACCGCCTGAAGGAAATGCGTTTCCCGATGAACTTTGCCAACGGCTTCTTGCACGAAGCCCCTGGGGCCGAGTTTCGTCAGACGCGTGCGCGGCAGGCAGAATAACAACCACGCCAGAACCCACCATGAAAGAAAGGGCTGCAATCTGACCGATCGCAGCCCTTCAATACATTCACAATTCGGGGAGTTAGCATGACATTACATTGTGAACACCAAGCAGCTTAACACTGCGATGTTAGGCACCCTTGACAATGATCAACTGGAAGTGCCCGAATGGAACCATGTCGGGAAGGGCACTAGATGTCCTCAATCCAGGTTTTCGCGGCAACCGCACGCGGCAAACCAAGAGGGCCGATAGACAACATCGCAATATGTAACAGATCTTCCTGTGCGATACCTTCGGCCTTGGCACGCCGGGTGTGTGAATGTACCGCTCCTTCAGAACCAATACCGATTGCAAGCGCAAGCTTTACAAGGCGGCGTTCCCGATCCGTCAAAGGTCCTGCCTCTGCAGCTGCCTTACCAAGTTCTGCATAAGCCTTCCAGATATCGGGATACTGGTCCGCCAGTGTTCCGGCAGCACCGGGCATAGATTTAACCATAGGCTCTCTCCTTACGTTTGATCATCGTCAATCAGAGATGTCGGCTTGGCAAATTTCTGAAGAAGGGCGGGGTTAGTTATCTCTATTTTTTCTCCGTTAACCGCGACCCCATATGCCTGAAGTGCCTTGAACGCGCGGCTGAGATTTTCGGGTGTCATCCCTAAAACCGACGCAAGTTGCCGTTTTTCCAGATCAAGATCGAAACTCGCCGGGGCACCATAGGCCCGATGTCGGGACAGCAAATAGTTCGCCAGACGTTCGAGGGCTGTGCGCAACTTCAGGTTCTTGGTGGTCTTGATCACTGAACGATAACAGGCGGCCAATTCGACGACAACCGCACGAGCAAAGCCTGCATCAAGGTCAAAGATCGCCCGGACATCCTGACTGGGGATCATGACAATCCGGCTTTTCTCCATTGTTCTGGCCGACATCAAATAGCGAGCATCGCGAATGGTAGCGGCAAGAATGAAAGTTGAAACCGGCTTGACGATCATGACACTCGTTTCCCGGTTATTCCAACGCGAAAACAGATCCACCGCGCCTGAGACCAAAACATGAAGGAAATCAGCACCTTCACCTTCACCTATCAGGTCAACATGCGGTGGAAATGTTTGCAAATAAGCGCCGCGCATGAGCTTGGCATAGTTCTCGTCGCTCATATCAGCGAAGAGATCCAGACTGCGCACCTCCGGGAAGGTCGAATCGGACATTTTTTCCTCACTTATAACCCTGCGCAGAAACGTGCCTGCTGCTTACTTGATATTTATCAAGCGGGCATTTGCTCTTGCTCTCTCTGTGTATTGAGGTTCGGCAAACCGCCGGACCACATACTTGGCGTGGCTGTTTATTTCACCGAAGCGTTCCACGTTTTCTGATTTAGATCAACCCTGACGAGGGTCCCCTCAAACAATGATCAGGCCATTCGGACACGCTCCAATGTAACGACAGATGCTCGAGGGGAATTGCCATGCATACGTTAAAAGGGGTTTCACAAACAGACCAATACCGTGCTCTGGGACTGAGTACTTTCGCCTTCACGGTATGCTTTGCGGTTTGGACGATCTTTTCCATTATCGGGGTGAAGATCAAACAGGAACTCGGCCTGAGTGATACACAATTCGGGCTGTTGGTCGCGACACCGGTTCTAACCGGCTCGGTCAGCCGTATCTTCCTTGGCGTATGGACAGAGCAATTTGGCGGTCGGGTTATGTTCCCACTGCAGATGCTGATTACAGCCGTCTGTGTCTGGCTCCTGACGTCCGTCCACAGCTATGAAATCTTTCTTGTTGCCGCCCTTGGTCTTGGCCTTGCTGGTGGGTCCTTTATCGTTGGTGTCGCCTATACGTCGCGCTGGTTCGAAAAGGAACGTCAGGGCACTGCGCTGGGGATTTTTGGCGCCGGTAACGTTGGCGCGGCTGTAACGAACTTTGCCGCCCCATTTCTGGTAGTCGCCCTTGGTTGGGAGGGGACGGCCCGCGTTTACGCCGTCGTCCTTGTCATCACAGCCGTACTGTTTTTCTTGCTGGCAAAAACCGACCCGGTCCAGCAAGCGCGCAAGGAATCTGGCGAAGGCCCGGTATCGGCCAGCTCACAGCTTGAGCCCCTTAAGAACATGCAGGTCTGGCGTTTTGCCACCTATTACTTCTTTGTCTTTGGTGCCTTTGTCGCGCTGGCAAGCTTTTTGCCGCGCTACTATGTCGGCGCCTATGGGCTGGAACTAACGACGGCGGGCGTCTTTGCCGGACTTTATTCTCTACCCGGCTCGGTCTTTCGGGCACTGGGTGGCTGGATGTCGGACAAATGGGGTGCACGTGCGGTCATGTATTTGACCTTCATCGTCTCCCTGGTCGTTCTGTTCATCATGAGTTACCCGCAAACGACCTATCTGGTTTCGGGCATCAACGGCCCCATCGAGTTTGATTTCGGTGTTTCGGTTGGCATGTTTGTCGCCCTGACAGTCGTTCTCGGCTTTGTCATGAGCCTGGGCAAAGCGGCAGTCTACAAACACATCCCGGTTTACTACCCACATCACGTCGGATCGGTTGGTGGTCTGGTTGGCATGATCGGTGGCCTTGGCGGTTTCTTCCTGCCAATCGCCTTCGGAGTGCTTCTTGATCTGACCAATGTCTGGACCGCGCCATTCATGCTGCTGTTCGTGCTGGTCGCGGTGTCCACGATCTGGATGCATGTCGTGATCCGCCGCATGGAACGTTCGCGTCATCCGGCACTGGCAGACGAAAAATACCTTTCAGATGTGCCCGACAAACCGCTGGAGAAACCGGCACCTGCCACTGGCAAACCATCGGGCGTTACCACCAAACCTGCTCAGTAAGACAAACCGGCAGAGCGCAGATTGCGCTCTGCCTCTCCAACAGTTTCATCGGGAGGTTCCCTTGGAAATCACGCACGCAGACAATGGTCAAAAAGGCGCTGTCCTGACCGATTGGCGGCCAGAAGATACAGAGTTCTGGTCAAGCAAAGGCAGTGCAATCGCCACCCGCAATCTCTGGATCTCCATTCCCTGCCTTTTGTTGGCGTTTTCGGTCTGGATGGTTTGGTCGGTTGTTGTCGCAAAGCTGCCGGGCATTGGCTTCACCTACTCCACCGGCCAACTTTTCTGGCTGGCCGCACTGCCCGGTTTGTCGGGGGCAACGCTTCGTATTTTCTATAGCTTTATGGTGCCAATCTTTGGTGGCCGCGTCTGGACAACGCTGAGCACAGCATCCCTGTTGCTGCCAGCCCTTGGGATCGGCTTTGCTGTACAGGATCCCAATACGTCCTACAGCTGGTTCCTTATTCTTGCACTGTTGTGCGGGTTCGGGGGCGGCAACTTTGCCTCATCGATGGCAAACATCGCCTATTTCTATCCGAAAAGAACAAAGGGCAACGCCCTGGCCCTGAATGCCGGACTTGGCAACCTTGGTGTTTCGGTCATGCAGTTTGTGGTCCCGCTTGTGATCACGGCCGGTGTGTTCGGCGCCTTTGGTGGCGCAGCCCAAAGTGTTGCAGGTGGCGGCGAAATCTTCTTGCAGAATGCCGGTTTCATCTGGGTGCCGTTCATCGTGATTTCCACCATTGCTGCCTGGTTTGGCATGAACAGCATCGCGGATGCCAAAGCCAGCTTCAAAAAACAGTCGATCATCTTTAGCCGCAAACACAACTGGATCATGTGCATCCTCTATACCGGCACATTTGGCAGTTTTATCGGCTATTCCGCTGGCTTCCCGCTGCTGATGAAAACCCAGTTTCCGGAAGTCGATGCATTGCAATATGCGTTTCTTGGTCCGCTGGTTGGTGCGCTGAGCCGTGCAGGCACGGGATGGATTTCTGACAAGCTTGGTGGCGGTCGGGTAACATTCTGGACCTTTATCGGCATGATTATTGCCGTTGTCGGCGTCCTTCAATTCCTTCCGCTTGGCGGAACGAGCGGCCATTTCTGGGGCTTCTTTGCCTGCTTTATGGCTCTGTTCTTCCTGACCGGTGTCGGTAACGCATCAACCTTCCAGATGATCCCGTCGATCATGCGTCAGGAAATCCCGCGCCTGATGCCCGATGCCGATCAGGCCACCCAGCTCAAACAGTCGGAACTCGAAAGTTCCGCGATCATCGCCTTTACCAGTGCGATTGCAGCCTACGGCGCATTCTTCATTCCCAAAGCCTATGGCACCTCCATCGCGCTGACCGGTGGCCCCGCAGGTGCGCTTTGGTGCTTTGCCGTCTTCTACGCGGTCTGCCTTGCGATCACCTGGTTCTACTACAGCCGCAAGAACGCACCGGTTTCGTGTTGATCACCCAAAATTGTCCCTGCCCGACCTAACCGGTTTGGGCAGGGCCCGCAGCCTTCAGGAGAAACGCCATGAGTCACCTGTTAGACAGACTGAACTTCTTCCAGAATAAGGAATTGGAGAGGTTTTCAAACGACCACGGTCAGGTCACCCGCGAAAATCGCGACTGGGAAGATACCTATCGCAACCGCTGGCGCCACGACAAAATCGTTCGTTCGACACACGGTGTGAACTGTACCGGTTCTTGCAGTTGGAAAATCTATGTGAAATCCGGGATCGTCACCTGGGAAACCCAGCAGACCGATTACCCGCGCACCCGTGCCGGACTGCCAAACCATGAACCGCGCGGCTGTGCACGTGGGGCAAGCTATAGCTGGTATCTCTATTCTGCCAACCGCGTCAAAAACCCGCTGATCCGTGGCAAGCTTTTGAAGCTTTGGCGCCGGATGCGTTCCACAATGAACCCGATCGAGGCATGGACAGCCATTCAAAACGATCCCGTTCTTCGGGAAAGTTATGTTGCAAGTCGCGGCAAAGGCGGGTTTGTTCGTGCGACCTGGGATGAGGCAACCGAACTGGTTGCGGCTGCAAACGCCTTTACGGCGAAAACATATGGTCCTGACCGTGTGTTTGGTTTCTCGCCCATTCCGGCGATGTCGATGATCAGTTATGCAGCGGGTTCACGCTATCTCAGCCTTCTTGGCGGTGTGTGCATGTCATTCTATGACTGGTATTGCGATTTACCACCGGCATCGCCGATGACCTGGGGCGAACAGACCGACGTTCCGGAATCCGCAGACTGGTACAATGCCGGATATCTCATCCTTTGGGGATCGAACGTACCGCAAACCAGAACACCGGATGCGCATTTCTATACCGAGGCCCGGTATCGCGGAACCAAATCAGCGGTTATTTGCCCGGATTATTCCGAAGCCGCAAAGTTCGGCGATGTCTGGCTCAATGTTAAACAGGGCACGGATGCCGCATTGGCATTGGCGTTTGGCCATGTGATCCTGCGGGAATTCCATCTCGACCGTCAGACCGAATATTTCGAAGAGTATTGCCGCAAATATTCGGACTTCCCGATGCTGGTAAAACTCGATGAAAAGAATGGCTCGCTTATTCCGGGCCGGTTCCTGCGTGCCTCTGACCTGAGTGACAAACTGGGTGAGGACAACAATCCCGACTGGAAAACCGTTGCGATTGACGACAACTCCGGCAGCCTTGTTGCTCCGAACGGGTCGATTGGCTATCGCTGGGGTGAAGCTGGTGAATGGAACCTGGAAGAAAGAGCCGCCGGTGCAGATACCAATCTCAAGACGTCGCTGATTCTTGAAGAAGATCATGATGAGATTGTCGGTGTCGACTTCCCGTATTTCGGCGGCGACACCTCGGAGCATTTCGCAACCGATGCCCAGCATCCCAATGTCCTGAACCGCAACATTCCGGTCAAACGCATCAAGACCGCCGATGGAGAGGTCATGGTCGCGACCGTATTTGACCTGTTCTGTGCAAACTATGGCCTTGATCGCGGGCTGGGTGGTGACTGGGTCACCAGTGACTATGCCGACGGCATGCCCGGAACCCCGGCATGGGCGGAAAAGATTACGGGTGTTCCAGCCGACAAGATCATTCATGTCGCCCGGGAATTTGCCGGAAATGCCGAAAAGACCAAAGGCAAATCAATGGTCATTATCGGCGCTGCGATGAACCACTGGTACCACATGGACATGAACTACCGTGGTGTCATCAACATGCTGGTCATGTGCGGCTGTGTTGGCCAATCGGGTGGCGGTTGGGCCCATTATGTCGGGCAGGAAAAACTCCGTCCGCAAACTGGCTGGCAACCACTGGCGTTCGCTCTTGATTGGGGACGCCCGCCTCGGCACATGAATTCGACCAGTGCCTGGTATGCCCATACCGATCAGTGGCGTTATGAGACGCTGACGGCCAAAGAAATCCTGTCTCCGACCGCCCCGGATGGCGACTGGGACGTCTCAATGATCGACTACAATATCCGTGCCGAACGGATGGGCTGGTTGCCATCTGCCCCACAGCTCAAGACCAACCCGCTCGATGTTGCAAAGGCAGCTAAAGAAGCCGATAAGGAAATCCCGGCCTATGTTGCCGAAAAACTGACATCTGGCGACCTGGAAATGTCCTGTGAAGATCCGGATGATCCCAAGAACTGGCCACGCAACCTGTTTGTCTGGCGTTCCAACTTGTTGGGGTCTTCGGGCAAGGGCCACGAATATTTCCTCAAACACCTTCTTGGTACCGATCATGGTGTCATGGGCAAGGATTTGGGCGAAGAAGGCCATCAATTGTCCAAGGAAGCCAAATGGCATGAAGAAGGCCCGCGTGGAAAACTTGATCTTCTGGTCTGTATTGATTTCCGGATGAGCACCACCGCAGTCTATTCCGATGTCGTTCTGCCAACCGCAAGCTGGTATGAAAAGAACGATCTGAATACGTCAGACATGCACCCGTTCATCCACCCGCTTCAGGCGGCCGTCAACCCGGCCTATGAAAGCAAGTCTGATTGGGAAATCTTCAAGGCCATTGCCAAGAAATTCCAGGAAATCGTTCCGGGATATCTTGGCAAGGAAACCGACATTGTCGCCCTGCCGATCCTTCATGACACCCCGGGTGAACTCGCCCAGGATCAGGTCAGAGACTGGAAGAAGGGTGAATGCGAACTTATTCCCGGCAAGACTGCACCGAACTATATCGCCGTCGAGCGCGATTACACCGCAATCCATGATCGCTTTACCGCACTTGGCCCGTTGCTAGACAAACTGGGCAATGGCGGCAAGGGGATCAACTGGAAGACCGAGGTCGAGGTTCAGCATCTTCGTGATTTGAACGGTGTGTGGCAGGAAGGATCTGCCAAGGGCTGTGCGAAGATCGATACCGATATCGATGCCACCGAAGTGGTTCTGATGCTGGCACCGGAAACCAATGGTGAGGTTGCGGTCAAGGCCTGGGATGCACTTGGCAAGATCACAGGACGGGAACACACCCATCTCGCCCTTCCCAAGGAAGATGAAAAAATCCGCTTCCGCGACATTGCCGCCCAACCGCGCAAGATCATTTCTTCGCCGACCTGGTCGGGCCTTGAGTCCGAGCATGTCTGTTACAACGCGGGCTATACCAACGTTCACGAACTGATCCCGTGGCGGACCCTTACCGGACGTCAGCAACTTTATCAGGATCACCTGTGGATGCGGGCCTTTGGCGAAGGGTTTGTTTCCTATCGTCCACCGGTTGACCTCAAAACCATTACCACGGAAATCAACGACGAAGCCCGCGACGGTATGCCCTATGTGGTGCTGAACTTCATCACACCGCACCAGAAATGGGGCATCCATTCGACCTATAGCGACAACCTGTTGATGCTGACGCTTAACCGTGGTGGTCCGGTGATCTGGATCAGCGAAAACGACGCAAAACGCGCCGGGATCGTCGATAATGACTGGGTGGAACTGTACAACACCAACGGTGCCCTGACCGCCCGCGCAGTCGTTTCCCAGCGCATCAAGGATGGTACGACCTTCATGTACCATGCGCAGGAAAAGATCGTGAATACGCCCGGCTCCGAAAAGACCGGCAAACGCGGCGGCATTCATAACTCTGTCACCCGCACGACACTTAAACCCACACACATGATCGGGGGCTATGCCCAGCAATCATACGGTTTCAACTACTACGGAACCGTGGGTGCCAACCGTGATGAGTTCGTCATTGTCCGCAAAATGCAGAAGGTCGACTGGCTCGACGAAGAAGCAAACGACAAGGAGGTCGGGAAATGAGAGTCCGCGCACAAATCGGCATGGTGCTGAACCTCGACAAATGCATTGGGTGCCATACCTGTTCGGTAACTTGCAAAAACGTCTGGACCAGCCGTGATGGTGTTGAATACGCTTGGTTCAACAACGTCGAAACCAAACCTGGCACCGGCTATCCGACCGACTGGGAAAACCAGAACCGCTGGAATGGTGGTTGGGAACGCACCAAGTCGGGCAAGCTGCAGCCCAAACAGGGATCGAAATGGCGGATCCTGGCAAACATCTTTGCCAACCCGGATCTGCCGGAAATCGACGACTATTACGAACCGTTCGATTTCGATTACGATCACCTGAAATCCACCCCGGAAGTGAAAGCCTTTCCAACGGCCCGTCCGCGTTCGCGCATTTCTGGCGAACGGATGGAAAAAATCGAAAAAGGCCCTAACTGGGAAGAAATTCTTGGCGGTGAGTTTTCGAAACGCTCGGAAGACTACAATTTCGAGGGCATCCAGAAAGACATTTACGGCGAATACGAAAATACATTCATGATGTATTTGCCGCGTCTGTGTGAACACTGCCTCAACCCGGCATGTGCTGCAAGTTGCCCGTCTGGGGCGATTTATAAGCGTGAAGAAGACGGCATTGTCCTGATCGATCAGGAAAAATGCAGGGGATGGCGCATGTGCGTATCGGGCTGCCCGTACAAGAAGGTTTATTACAACTGGTCAACGGGCAAATCGGAAAAATGTACGCTGTGCTATCCGCGCATTGAATCAGGTAATCCGACGGTGTGTTCGGAAACCTGTGTCGGGCGTATCCGCTATATCGGTGTCATGCTTTATGATGCCGACAAGATCGAAGCCGCGGCCAATGCCGAAGAAACCACCGATCTTTATGATGCTCAGCTTGGTGTGTTCCTGGATCCGAAAGATCCGGAAGTTATCGCGGCGGCCCGTGCCGACGGCATTCCGGAAGACTGGATCAAGGCAGCCCAGGACAGCCCGATCTGGAAAATGGCGATGGAGTGGAAAGTTGCCTTCCCGCTGCATCCGGAATACCGCACCCTTCCGATGGTCTGGTATATCCCGCCGCTTTCCCCGATCCAGAATGCTGCCGAAGCCGGTGCAATCGGCATGGATGGGGCAATGCCCGATGTCCGCAACCTTCGCATTCCTTTGAAATACCTTGCCAATATGCTGACAGCTGGTGACGAGGAGCCAGTGGCACATGCTCTCGAACGGATGTTGGCCATGCGGGCCTATATGCGGTCGAAAACCGTCGATGGTGTCATTGATGAGTCGGTCGCCAAACGCGTCGGTCTTGATGGTGCAACCATCGAGGACATGTACAAAATCATGGCGCTTGCCGATTACGAAGACCGGTTCGTCATCCCGACCACCCATCGCGAACAGGTCGAGGAAGCCTATGACCTGCGTGGCGGCGAAGGGTTCACCAACTGCAACGGTTGTTCTTCGGGCATCAGTCAGGGGTCCCTGTTTGGTGGCAGCAAGAAGCCTCTGAAAATGCCAGAGGAGGTACGCTGATGGACCGCACACTCAAATCGTTCTCGCTTCTGCTGAGCTATCCGACAACAGAACTGCAAGAAGCCATGCCTGAAATCGGTGGTGTTCTGGCATCGGACACCCGCCTGACAGCGGCGGCGCGTCGCGATCTGCGACCGCTGGTCGAGGCCATGTCAAACGATGACATCTACGATCTTCAGGAACGTTTCGTCATGCTGTTTGATCGTTCGCGCAGCCTGTCACTTAACCTGTTCGAGCATGTTCACGGCGAAAGCCGCGACCGTGGTGGCGCCATGGTCAGCCTGCTTGAAACATATCGGGCTGGCGGCTTTGAACCGGCAACAACGGAGCTTCCAGACCATCTTCCTGTGCTGCTGGAATTCCTGTCAACCCGGCCGCGTGCAGAGGTGCAGGACACATTGGCTGACGCAGCACACATCTTTGAGGCAATCCGCGCCCGTCTCGAAAATCGCGAAAGCCCCTATCAGGCGGTGTTTTCCGCCTTGCAGCAACTGGCCAATGTCACGGCTGACACCAATGCCGTTGCTGAGCTCCTTGAACAACCCGAAGACGACCCCAATGACCTCGAGGCCCTCGACGAAGTCTGGGAGGAAAGCGAGGTCACGTTTGGACCGGACCCGAATGCCGGTTGCCCGCAGGTGCGTGACATTCTGTCGCGTATTGATCAACCCGCTGGACCGGTACCGCCGGCAGCAGCAGAGTAAAGGAGGCCCAAATGCATAACTTCCTTTTCGGGATCTATCCCTATATCGCGCTATCGGTCCTCATTATTGGCTCTATCGCCCGATATGAACGTGATCCCTTCACCTGGAAAACATCATCAAGTCAGCTTCTGCGTCGCAGGCAATTGATGCTGGGCTCCGTTCTGTTCCATGTTGGTGTTCTGGTCATTTTCTTTGGCCATCTGGTCGGACTTTTGACGCCAATCTGGATTTTTGATGCCCTAGGGATCACTCATGGCGCCAAACAGACCCTGGCAGTTGTGGCCGGTGGCATTGCCGGTGTCATGGCCCTGATTGGTGGCCTGATGCTGTTTCATCGCCGGATCACCGATCCGCGTATCCGCAAAACGTCAAGCTTTGCCGATATTGGCATTCTGGCCCTGTTGCTGACACAGCTTGTTCTTGGGATCGGCACCATCTTTGTGTCGCTTGAACATCTCGACGGGTACGAAATGACCAAGTTCATGGCTTGGGCACAGGGAATTTTCACCTTCCAGTCTGATGCCGCCAGCCACATTACCAATGTGGCCTGGATCTTCAAACTGCATCTGGTTCTGGGCCTGACGATTTTCCTGGTGTTCCCGTTCACGCGCCTTGTGCACATGCTGTCAGTTCCAGTGCGGTATTTCTTGCGTCCGGGGTATCAGATTGTCCGGTCACGCCGCACCAAACCTTTGTCACATCGATAATGGACAGTCGGCGCATTCATGCGCCGACGACCTCCTGCAAACAAAGGACAAAGCGCTATGAATACGCAAATGTTTCCCGATCTCGTCATCAATGGCGAAACCATTCCGCAAACAGCGGTTGCTGTGGAATTGCAAAACCACACGGCGTCAAAGGGCAATTTTGCCGACGCCTTGCGGAATGCGGCAAATGCACTGGTCATCCGTACCCTGTTGCTTCAAGAAGCGCGCAAAAACGGTATTGAAGCTGTCCCGCTGGAAGTCTCGCCAAACCGGTTTGAAACCGGGGAAGAGGCCATGATCCGCGCATTGCTTGAAGCAGAGATCGATATCATTCCCCCAAGCGAAGAAGCCATTCGTGCCGAATGGCAAAAGGATCCCGAGCGGTTTCGCTCGATGCCGTTGTGGGAAGTGTCCCACATTCTGTGCAAATGCGATCCGAATGACGCCGTGGAGAGAGAACTGGCCCTCAGACGGGCAAACGATATCCTCAGCGACCTTCGCAAAGACGGCAAGACGTTCGAAAAGATTGCACGCACGCAAAGCGACTGTGGATCGCGTTCAGCAGGCGGATCGCTTGGTCAGTTGCGCCCCGGCGACACGGTGCCCGAATTTGAAGCCGCTCTTCGCCAGCTTTCTGAGGGCGAAATCGCGCCCGAGCCTGTACTGAGCAGATATGGCTATCACGTCCTCCGGCTAGATGCACTGGCAGAGGGGCATCCCCTGCCGTTCGAAACCGTGAAACCAAAAATTTCCGAAGCGATGGAAAAAGCCCAGTGGGCCCGAAAGGCAAAAGCGTTTGTCGACGGCCTTATCGCGTCCTCCTCCATCACCGGAGCCGACCTTGGACGCGGGACCAACAATACGAAACCCAATTAAGCGCGCGGTTTTACCGCATATAACCCACAAAAGGTGTGAGGTTTCCATGCTTGAAAACCTTTTGGAACGAAACAGGCTCTGGTCACGATCGCGGCAAGACGAAGAACCTGGATATTTTTCCAGACTGGCAAGCCACCAGGCGCCAGAGTTTTTCTGGATCGGATGTTCGGACAGCCGGGTACCGGCCAACGTTGTTGCCGGGCTTGATCCCGGAGAAGTTTTTGTTCACCGCAACGTTGCAAACGTGGTGCATTCATCAGACCTGAACCTTCTGTCTGCGCTTGAGTTTGCCGTCGATACCCTGAAGGTCCGCGAGATTATTGTTTGCGGTCACTACGGTTGTGGCGGGGTGAGAGCAGCGACGGAGGACCTTCCCCATGGCTTGGCCGATCACTGGCTTGAACCGATCCGTCGTCAGGCCCGCTATCATGCCCGTGCACTTGACCTGCACAGTGACATCGAGGTTCGGCGTGACAGGCTCGCGGAGCTCAATGTGATCGAGGGTGTCAGCCGGGTGGCCGAAACCCCGATCATGCGGCGTGCCTGGCGCGCTGGCGCAGACATCAAAATTCACGGCCTGATTTATAGCCTGAAAGACGGCCTTCTGCGTGACCTTGGATGCACGATCCGTTCCTCGGATTTTCCCAATTCCGAGGAACGGGCTTCCTGACTCAGGTGAGCGATTTCCCCCGACGAAACGAGACAAGGAATACCAAGATGAAAATCGCATACACGATGGCAGCGGGTAGAGGCGACACAGACCTGCTTTTGTCGCGCGTTGCCCGGCGCCTCTCGGACAAGGGCTTGCGCGTTTGCGGAACAGTCCAGATCAACTCCGAACGGGAAATGGACGATCCGTGCGATATGGATGTCAAGGTACTGCCGGATGGTCCAGTTATTCGCATTTCTCAGGCACTGGGCAAACATTCACGCGGCTGCCGCCTTGATACAAGTGCACTGGAAGATGCCGTTGGCTTCGTCACCCAGGAGCTTCAAAAAGGTGCTGATGTTCTCGTTATCAACAAATTCGGCAAGCACGAGGCCGAAGGGCGCGGTTTTAGGGATGTCATTGCCGATGCTTTGGTAAAAGACATCACGGTATTGGTCGGCCTGAACCAATTAAACCTTGAAGCATTCAAGGAATTTGCCGGAGGTCTGGAAATCGCCTTGCCTCCAAAAGAAAACGATCTTTTTGATTGGCTTGAGGAGAATTGTGCGTTGGTCCAGCCTGCCTAGCACGCTCATTAACCCGAACTATGACAATCCAATAGCTGCACCGACGCATATATGTGTCGGGCTCAGGCCGCATAAATTTTTCAGAAAAAATGTGTCAGTTGCCACAAAAGGTGACATCCGACCTCTTGCGAAATCAGTGCCTTAGCATTTCCGATTGTCAGATAAGTTGTCATCGATTGTCACAAAAGATGACAAAACTCTGCAGAATTGACAGAAAAGCTGACAATTCTCCAAATTCCCCATTCATTTGCTTTCACTAGGTAAGCTTGGTTGCCCGAAAAAGCCACAAAACAACAACAACCTGCCCCTTCATTGACACTATTGAGCGCCCGGTAAGGCTGCTTTTGTTTCAGGACAACGGGAAGAGACCTAGCGCAGATAGTCAAACAGAGACAGATCAGTCATCTGCGCCGTGACGGAGTAGGATGCTTCGAGCTGCATCGACAGGGTTTCAAGTCTAACGACTGCCTCGGCAAGATCTACATCTGTCAGATTGCTGACAGTGGATTCAGCCGTAAGCTGAAAATCGGTATGCATGTCGATGATATTTTCCAGCTTGTCCTGGGTATAGGAAACCTGATTTTGCAGCTCTGCGATTCCTGCGACGGCTGCTTCCAGAAGTTCTGCAGCCTCCTGCAATGCCACTTCGTCAACAGGGTTGGTAGAGGCATATGCTGCAAGGTTGAGAGCACGCAAAGCGTTCTCAAATGTTTCATTGTCTCCCGCTATGCCGTACTCAATTGTCGTACCATCCGCAACTTTTGCTGACGCGATATCGTTATTACCCGAGTAATATGACGTATCGGGCGTTGTCGGACTTGTTTTGGCGGGATAGGTCGCAGCGCTAACGTCGACAGGTTCGCTATCAGTTGCTGAACCGGCATATATGTACCGCCCTTCGTACTCGGTATTTAGCAAGGATGCTAAGGTTTCCAAGGCCGCTGTCGCGGATTCAGCTATTCCGTATGAATTTTCTGTCCCCGTGCTGAGCCCCGCAGAAATGTCTGCAGTCATATCTGTCAAGACATCAACCATGTCGTTGAGCGTAGAGTAGTAAACTTCGACCCGACCCTGAATTTCCTCAGCGATTTCGCTGTAGGCCGCCGCCTCAGAAACCTCGGCACTCAGGGTCGCAATCAGATACGCATCTTCTGACACGCCAGAATTCGAACTGGCCGTCTTTCCGGAACTTGATTGCTCGGTGGCATCTGCGAGTTGAGTCTGCACCGAACGTATCTGGCTCAACATGTTTGACTGCATTGCTGCTGTTGAAACTCTCATGACTGTTTTCCTTACCGCACGGCTTCAAGCAACGTGTCCATGAGTGACTGAGTGATTTCCAATACCGCTGCAGCAGCCTCATAGGCACTTTCCAAGTTACTTAGTGTCAAAGCCTCTTCATCCGTGTTGACGCCATACTGGTTTGAAAACGTCTCGATCAAATCTTCATATGTCTCCAGCGAGACACTTGCCTGCGTATTAGCCGACGAAGCCTGCTGAGCAACATCAGACAAAATCTCTGCCCCATAGTCGGAAAGGGTGGTTTTCGTAGAACCCAGATTCCCCGCATCATCAAAGCTGATATTCTCATCAAATACATCTGCCAGGGCTTCAGCAATATCCGCACTTGATGATGAGATAACGCTATCACCGATCGCCAAGCCGGCATCATCGGAACCAACTCCGACCGGTAGCCTACTGCTGTCTTCATCCCAACTGGAGTTAACGGAAATATTACCTGCTCCGTCGCCATCAAACATGTCATTCAGTCCGAAATAAGCCGAGAACCCTTGGGCATCCGCACCAACTTCAGCGTCCATATTGACAATCGAAACTCCGTAATCTTCATCCGTTGTCGATATGGTGAGGGTCCCATCCGAGTTAACCGTCGCGCTCAAATTGGTTGATGCATTAATCTCATCGACAAGATCCTGAACTGTTGCAATCGTCGTCAGATCAATCTCGACAATCTCGAGCGCATCACCTTCGTCATCGGTAGCGACCAACCGCACCGTACCGGTTCCGGAAAACGCGTCGGTAAGAGCCGTTTCAGTCGTACCTGTCAGATCACTTGGTGGCGGATAAGCGGTTCCAAGATTGGATACTTCATTTAACGCATCCATCAGGCCGATCGCGAGATTGTCCAGCTCTTCCTGAATATCAGGCAGTGTTTCGTCGCGCAGTTCTATCAGCCCACCAAGTTCACCACCCGAGATATCATCGGCGACAGACTGACCATTGACTGTCACTTCTGCGAAGGTGGTATCTGCATTCACCGACCCCGCTGCGTTATAAGACAACTCCTGGACCTGACTTCCTACAACAAGTGTACCGCCGATATAGATATTCGTGTTGTTAGATGAGTCTGTGTAGTAGGAAATATCGACCAGTTCTGACAGATCATTGATGGCCTGGGCACGGGCATCATTTAGTTCACTACTCGAAAGAGTTGAGTCCTTCGTTCCGCTAAGCTGCTTATTATAGGAATCTATTGTGTTGAGCAGCTCATTGATTTGATCGACCGTATCCTCGATCGACTGATCGGCACTGGCGCGCTGATCCTGCACAGTTGCCGAAAGACTGTTCAATTCATCAACCACAGCTTCTGCAGCACTGAGCACTGTGGATTTCGCTGATTGGCTATCGGGACTGGAGGACAGTGCCGCAATTGATGTTTCAAGGTCTGTAATGAGGGTCGAAATGGCATTGTCATCGCCAATATCGCCAAATCCACTTGCAACAGCTTCGAGCGGGGCCGAAAAGATCGACGAGTAGCCACTTTCCGAGGCCGCATCACTGATTGACTTGAGCAAGTAACTGTCGACATCAGAACCAACAGCCGTGATCGTAACCCCTGTTGTGGCACCGGCCGTTATACTACTCGCCGTGCTAACCGACTTCGCGGTGTAACCCTCAACAGACGCGTTTGCGATATTCTCAGACGACACACTGATCCCTGCCTGGCTCATCTGCAAGGCACTCAACGCAGCGGTCTGAGCAGCACGGATCGACATGTTTCAGTCCTGTTTGGTTACAGCAGGGGTTATCACTGGCGCCTTTAGGCGCTTAAATTCAGATATACGAGCTACATTTTGATGCTAAGGATGCGCTGGTGAGTACCACCACGAACGTCGCCTTCACGGTCATAGGACAGTGTTTCGTGAGATGCAGTGGCGGCCCAACCGGCGCGAATGCGCTTGAGGCACGCTTCACGCTTTGCCTGTAATCGAATGTTGTTTCGGGCAAGTTTCGCTCGCAGTTCCTTGACCTTGTCGAAATCCACAATCAAGCTAGCCAATGCATTACCCAGACTGTCGTTGCGCTGAGCAGATATCTCTCCATGCAACTCATCTTGGAGCTTGTTTTTTTCCTGAGTAATATCAGGCAACAAATCGTATTTCGCCTGCTCCAAAATGCGCCATTCGACGTCAAGTAAATCAGACAAGCGGTTCATGATTTCACTGACTTTGGCGCCATCGTGCGACGTTGCATTCTCAAGAACAGTCATCACGTCTCTCCTCAGTTAACTGCTGAAATCAGCGTGTCATACATGTCGCTGGTCGTAGAAATGACCTGGGCAGCTGCAGAATAAGCCTGCTGCGCTACAATCATGCGGGAAAACTCCGTAGTGCTATCAACCGTAGAGCTCTCCAATGAATAGGAAGAAATCGTGCCCGAGCCACCGTCACCAGGGGTCTTCAGGACATAGTTGCCCGACGTATTGCTCTCGCGGTAAACCGTATCGCTGTAAGCAGTGAGGCCATCTGCATTGTTGAAGTCGGCCAAGACAACCTGATAGACGGGTTCACTGACACCATTCTCGTAGGTCACCGATACAACCCCGTCATTCGAAATATTGATCTCAGCAATTTCACTGTAGTTCGAGCCGTCCTGATCAACTGAATACAGGGTCATATCCCCGTCTTCCTCATCGGAGGCGTATTGTTGCAGACCGTCGCTGCTACCTGCCGACCCGAAGTCGGTCACGATGGAGCTATCAGAAGCACCAGTTGTCCATCCCGTGATGGTCAGCGTGGCACTGTCAGTCACATCCGTACCGCCGGCATCTTCAATTGATTCAAGTTCGCCGTCCGAGTTAAAAGTAATCGTCAGCGGGCCGCCTGAAGAGGTGCCGGTCACTGTCGTTCCATCCGAAGTCAGCACCGGATCGGAATAGTCCACTTCCCATTCATTTGCCGCGGTTTTTGTATAGGTGTAGGTCACCGTATGACTGGTCCCGAGGCTGTCAAAAACCTCGACATCGACGGAGAAATCATCTCCAACATCTGCATCTGCCGGAAGATTGGCCACGATAGAAGTTTTTGTTGTTGCCTCTGCGGTACCGGTCAGGTTTTCAAGGTTGATTGTTGATAGTGCCGCAGTACTTGTCGGCACCGTCCCCGATGCCGGATTTCCGTCCTCGTCAAGCGCATATCCCATCAGATAATAGCCGGAGCTATTGACAAGGTTGCCCTCAGAATCTGCCGAAAAATCACCTGCGCGGGTGTAAAAAGTGTCCCCACTTGCATCCGTGACAACAAAATAACCATCACCTGAAATCGCAAGGCTGGTTGAGGACGCGTCTGCCTCAAGAAGCCCCTGCGCCGAGATGTTGGTCAGTGTCGTTGTTGTAACGCCGTTGGAGTTACTCTGCGTCGACGATCCGGGGTTGGTTACTAGCGAAGAAAATGCCGTTGTGCTGCCTTTGTAACCAGTGGTTTCACTGTTGGCGATGTTCCCCGAGATGACACTAAGCGATGTGGATTGTGCTGATAAACCCAACACAGCAGCATTCAGAGCACTGTTGAGACTCATGTTCTTAATCCTTCATTTCAGGAAACGGTCTGTGTGCCCTGTACGTTAGAGATCGATACGTCGACCCCGTTCACATACAGCACAGCTTCATCACCAGTGAGGTCGATCGCCGACACAACACCGGTCATCAAGGTTTCAGAAGAGATAGAGTTACCATCCGCATCGACGGCACTCACCGACAGGGTATAGGTCCCCGAACTCAACAACTCACCGGCATCTGTGGTACCGTCCCACACAAAGCTGTTGGAACCCTCAGTACCGGTTTCGGTCGTTTTGTAAACGACATTGCCGTCCTCATCGGTGACGCTGAGCGTCACAGTCGAAGCATCATCTTCGAGTACGTAGTACCATTCGGCTTCACCGTCCTCGAGCGGTGCGGTATCACCGACAGCAACAATGTCAGTTCCAAGATACGCCTGAGCAGCGCTGTCATCCACAACCCCCTGCAAGGCAGTCAGGGACTCTGAAAGGTTCGACAAAAGAGAGTTGTTCTCTTCGGCCAGTTCAAGCTGCTCAAAGGTCGCAAGTTGATTTGTGATTTCCGAAACATCTTCCGGATCAGTCGGATCCTGGTTCTCCAACGTCGTCAGCAACAACGTCATGTATGTCTCGTAAGTGGAATCATCACTCGTTGAAGACGCGTTTGTTGTGCTGCTTGATGAAGACGTTTTCGACGTCAGGCTATCGTATGTCAGGCTACCGAGATAACTCATCACCAACTCCGGGCAAGAACGGTTAAAGGCGTTATTGTTCTTTACACGGGTGGTTCGGCGAAAACTGGCGCGAGAAAACTAGATTTGTGGAAAACAAAAAAAGGGATGCGAACGCATCCCTTTAAAACACTGGAATTATTGTGCTTGTGGTGGTGGACCGGGTGGTCGAATAAGTGTCATCTTTTTCCGGTCCTCTTGTGAAAGTCTGACCGTCACGTTCGCCATGTGATCCAGCACCACACTCAAATCGTTGCCGACCGCTTTTTTGAGTCCTGCATACGCTTTGCGGATCTCCGCGTCCGTTACATTGGGCTTCGCCAGAACATCTTGCAAAGCAGCTTCAAGAAGCCTTGGGTTTTGACGCTCACGTATCTGCGAAATGACAGGATCAAATTCGCTATCGAAAATTATCTTTCCTTCAGCACTCAACCTGTTGCGAATTGCCCGCAGCAACCGAAGACTTGGCGGTTCGGTAGGATTGTCGAACTCTGGGGGCGGCGGCAGAGGCATGAAACCGTGGAAAATGGGAAGACTTGTCACAAGAGTGCCTGCAAGAGCACCGATCAAAAACAGGTTTACTGCAAGCGATACATACATCACTTTGCGCATGGCAGAGACCCGACGGAACGCAAAGGTCATCGACCACCCTCTCCCTGATATAAGCTCGCGTCAGGACCATCGTCTAACCCAACGCCGTCTGTTGATAACTGCTCAAGCGAATAAACATGTCTTTCAAGCAGTTCGCTCAATTGGACTTCTTCGGCGGTTGCCGTCTCTTGATATCCTTGTCCGACTGTCAGTGTGACGCCAAAAACAAACCCGGCCAGAACACAGATCGTCATTCCAGTCAGCGAAAAAACTCGTTCACCCAGCCAGAAGAGAGTGCCATCTTTGCGATCTGCATGATTTGTAACGTCCTTGGCAATCACAGAGCGCGTCGGTGAAACAGAAATCGTGGTAGGGTAGGTTTTGCGCACGGGACCATCGCCAATTGGCGCAGCACTTGCTGCTGCCACATGTCGGCGGGATTTCGGACGATCATCAAGTGTCTGGAGAGGACTTTCCCGCTCGACATCAACCACCGCCGCATCGGGCGCCGCCTCTTGCTCGGAAGCCTCAATGGCATCGAAGATATTGTCGATCGCCTTGTGCTTGCCCATCAATACGGGATTATCGGCCAGGACATCTTCGACTGCACGCAATGATCGATGCAGCTCTGCCGCACGGAGATCATTTGCGATGAGTATATTCGCATCTCGGCGCAGCGCGTCGGGCCAGGAAGTCAAATCCCAGCCATACTGATCCAGTAATTCTTCGAAGTGCTCGATTTTCACAGCTCACCGCTTTTTGATAGGACGAACTTACCTGCTCGAACGACCATTGAACCTAATCGGTTCTCAGATTGATTTCAACTCTTCGCGCAACCGCTTTCTGGCGCGTTTCAAGAGCGATTCCATAGCATTGACTGAAACCCCCATGATAGAGGCTGCCTCCTGATTGGAGAGTTCGCGATCATAAAATAGGTTAATGGCGATTTGTTGTTGCTCAGATAGTTGTTTGATCGCTTTGCGCAATCGCTTGAATTCTTGGTGCTGGGCCAACTTTTCGACGGCTGACATGCTCTCGTCAGGGACTTCATCAAGTTCCTGACTGCCCACAGCCTGAGGTTTACGCTTGATATCAATGACGCGATTCACGGCTACCCGATAGAGCCAGGTCTTGAAAGTCGCCCCACCATCGACCTTCCATTTTTCGCGGTGCAACCAGACACGCACAAAGACATCCTGTGCAACATCTTCAGCATCACTGCCAACAAGACCCATTCGGCGAGGAACACCAACAATCCCACGATAATAGCGTTCGACGATTACTCGATACGCCGCCTTATCGCTTTGCACCATACGCGCAACGAGGGCGTTGTCATCGAGTTCTATCAGTGCTGCTTTTGCCGACGCAAAATCAGATGTATCTGAACTTGTCGACACAGCTTCGCGCAAACCTACACTCAAGCATCCCTCACAACACTGTTCCGATCATCGGATGCCCTGATTGGGCCTGAACAGTCCTACGTGGATCGACTTTCGAGAATTTTTCCCATTCGCGCGCAAGCTCTTGCAGGTTGCGGTCTACGACCTCGTATCGTTCCTCCATGGAACCATCCCTACGGTTGCGTGCTAACAATTTAATCATTCTGGCGTAAAAGGCAAAAAGATCTCTTGAGAGCTCCGGCGCAGAATCTGGCGCGATACACGCTTGCAAAGCCCTGAGCCTTTTTATGGCAATAGCCTTCTCCTGATGTTCCTGCTGGAAGTTTCGCTGTTTTCTGAACTGGCAGGCCTGACGAATATGCTGCCGCGTCTTGGTCAGGGCAATCACCATCATGGCAACCGGAGAAGTTGTTCTTAGTGCGCTGTTATACAGCGCAGTGACACCCGCACAGCGATACGCCTTCTGTGCGGCAGTTGGAGCATAATTAGTCATCGTCCCCCCACAAGGCTTGAAGTTGTTCGCGCAAGAGCTGAAGCTGATAGAGCTTGGCTTCAATTGCAGAGTAGCGCTCGGTTAGTTCTGCAGCATAATTGGTCGCGTCTTCGGTAATCTCCTCGACATCATCTTCCAAGTCTCCGACCTGTTCCTCAAGACGTTCAAGGCGGTTGGCAATCAGCCCGTCCGAGCTATCGGTGTAACGGTCCAGGGAATTGGTAAGATCATAAGCAAGACCGCTCGTGACGGTGACCTCAACGCTTTGCGATGCATTACCGCCAAAGAACAGCGTGACGCCTTCATATTCACTGCCTTCGGCTCCGATCAGTTTGTTGCCACTGACCGTAAACAGGCCGGCATCGCCATCTACGCTAGCAGATGTGATATTGCCATCGGTGTCCGTCACGATGTCGATCGTAAAGGTCCCGGTATATGAACCGTCCGCGTCTGAAACTAGGAGATCTTCTGAATCTGTATTTCCCGAAAAGGAAAAAAGTGCGGCAACCTCGTCAAAATCGGAAACCAGCGCTTCTTCAAGCACGGCAGAATCAATGACCAGGTAGTTGCTTTCATCAAGCGTGATGCCGACAGAGGCCAGCGACGCGTAGGCATCGCTGTCATTGGTAAAGGACAATGCATCATAAACAGTCGATGCAACAGAACTCAACAGGCTGTCACCAAACAGGACCGCGTCCTCATCGGCACCTTCACCAGCTTCGTAAGCCTGATTAGTTATGATGAAACTGCGCAACTCGTTATAGGCATTGACGAATTCCTCGATCGCGCTATAGGCGGAACTCGCATCATCTTCGACTTGAAGCGTAATCTCCGTGCCTTCTTCCTCGGCGTACAGATACAGTGTCACCCCATCGATAACATCGTCAACTGTGTTGCTGCTGCGGGTAACTTCCACACCATCAACCGAAAAGATTGCCTGATCCGCTGTGACAAGTTCGTTGCTGTATGAACCATCGGCTTCAACGAAACCCAAAGACTGGGCAATTGATGTGTCCGCACCATCGGTATCAAAGCTGATCTCCTGCCCGGTATCAACCGCCGAAAGGACCAACATATACTCGTCGTCAGACACCTTCAGGACACTTGCGCTCACACCTGTGGTCGTCGTTACTTCGTTGATCGCTTCTGCAATATCGGCAATCGACATGTCTTCTGTAATTTCAACATCGACGGCTTCATAATCATCACCTGCAACCAGGCTGATTGTCCCGCTCAGTGCCTGTGCTGTCGTATTGTCCGTATTGGTATTGCCACCAAGCTTGTGCGCTGCTGCCAACTGCTTGACTTCGAGGGTGTAATTGCCAGCGGCCGCCGTATCATCGACCAGCACACCGACAACATCCGAAGCATCTGTATTCGCATCAGAGGATGACAGGTAGGCTGACTTTCCAACCCAGACATCATCACGCAAGCTCTCAAGCTCGGCTTCCGAGGTAAGTGCCTCTGCGGCATCCTCCAAAGTCTCAAGCAGGGATTGCAAATCTTCAAAGGCCGCAATTTCAAGCTCGACCTCATCGATCTCTGCCTCGACGACATCGGCGACTTCCATTTTTGTATCATAGGCATCCTGAACGAGCTCGGCTGTATCAAGATCCGTCAGGCCAGAAACATAAGATGAAGAAGCATAGCTCGACGACGATGCTGAGTTAATGGTCGACATACTCCCCTCCTCCTGCCTTCAACCGAAAAAATCAGGGTCATCCGGGGGCTCTCAACACCGGATGACCCTGCCACGAGTTAGCTCAGCAAGCGCGAGAGCTTCTCGAGATTCTCATTGGATATCGCCAAAGCCTGAATTGCGGAGTCCATCTTCACGCCCAATTCGGTCTGCTCGGCACTAAGTGCTGCAACGTCTGCATCCATGTAGACACTCATTGCAGACTCAAGGTTGGTTTTTGCCGTATCGATGTTGCCAGCGGCATAATCGAAGCGAGACATCATTGCACCAACCGACGCACGACCAGCTGACACAAGCTCAATCGCTGCTTCAATCTCACCAAGTGCGGTAGTTGCGTTGGCCGAAGAGTCGACCCCGGCTGCAATGGCCAAACCGGTCGTGTCATAAGCCTGAGCAATCGTCACAGCAATTGGCGTAGCTGCAGAGTCCGCAGAAACGGTGAAACTTTCGTCATAGGTGCCATCAAGAAGCGACGTATCGAAATAGGTTGTCGACTCAACGATAGAATCAATCTGTGAGCTCAGTTCGGTGTATTCGTCATCAAGATACGCACGCTCGGTATCGGTCACGGAACCCGAAGACGCCTGCGATGCCAGCTCGTACATACGCTCAAGAATGTCGGCAATTTCGGACAAACCACCATCAGCAGTCTCAAGAATTGCCGTAGCAACTTCGGCGTTGTCACCCGCCTGATCCCAAGCCGCATAGTCAACCGACATCGCGGTGTAAACCGCAAGACCCGCAGCATCATCTGACGCTGAGTTGATCGACTTACCGCTCGACATCGCGGTCAGAACCGAGGTCATCTCGTCGGTGGTCTTGTTAAGGTTGGACACCGCAAGAGTGGCCGACATGTTTGTATTGATGCTCGCCATTTTTCATACTCCTATGTGGACTTCATCTGTTGACATACCTGCCAACACGCCCCGGAAAAGGGCTGATACAAAGTCACACGGGAGCAGTCAGAAAAACTGGCTGTGTTTTTCCCATCTTTTTTGGTCGAACAAGCCAAAAAATGACTATCTCATTGATTAAAAACAATATTATCTGGAAACTGATTTGTTAAAAACCACGACGTGGTTCTACAACTTCAAAATTCCACCCCTAACCTTGTCTTCGATGAAAACACGCCGGATCACTATTCCAAAGGGCGGCTTCGGAAATCGCTGCTTGACGGCAGACTTATAATTGCACCAATTGCAAAAAATGTTCTGGATGGCAGGATATGTTTGTGAAAGGTCACAATGACGGTTTTTTCTTTCCCGAATAACCCGCTGGTCATGGTGATCTTCCTTGTCGATAGCTTATTTTTCTTGCAAAGCTCGTTGTTTCCTTATTCAGGTATTGAGTCATATTGATTTCGTAGAGAGTTGTTTTTTAAACTGGCTCGCCATCTGCGTCGTCGACCCGCATGGAAAATGGCAGGGTAATCAAAACATCAAGCCCATCGCCGTCCCGGTTGCGAATGGAAATCTCTCCGCCATGTGCCTTGATTGCGCGCCGTGCAATTGACAACCCCAGTCCGAAACCGACCCCGTTTAATCCGGGTTCCCCGCGAATGAATGGTTCAAACATATTTTCAAGCTGTTCAGCAGGAATGCCGGGCCCCTGATCGGATATGGTGATGCATAAAATGTCGTGACTGGCGTCTGCCTCAGCAGAAACCTGAACAAGCTGACCTTCGCGTGAATGACGAAGAGCATTACGCACTATATTTTCAAAGGCCCGCCGCAGAAGTTCGGCGTTGCCAACCACCAACGGCACCTCACCATGCCCGTTGCGTTTAATCGCAAGGTTTGTCTGGACCTTGATCCCGGTCGCATCGGCCTCAAACCGGGCATCACTAACAACCCGGCCCAGCAGATGGACGATATCAAGCCATGTCTGGTTCTGGCCAGCACCGCTCTCAGCACGTGACAGTGTCAGAAGCTCACCAAGCAGTTCATCCAGACGAATGGTTTCCTTTTCAATCCGGTCAAGTGATCCATCAATGCGGTCGGGCTTCTGGCGTGCCAGCCCGACAGCCAATTGCATTCGTGCCAGCGGGGACCGCAATTCGTGTGATACATCATTCAGCAAGCGGTCGCGCGCCTCTATCAATTGTTGCAATCGCACCGCCATGACATCGAAATCACGCGCCAGATCAGCAATCTCGTCACTTCTGCGACCGGTCTTGTCGCCCAGCCGCCATTTCAGATCCCCGGTCGAAAGTCGCTCGAAACCCTCCTGAAGCTGGCGAATCGGTCGGGTCAGATACCAGGCAAGGACGCCGCTAAACACCAGTCCTCCCAGGACACCCGCAATAACCATCGGGGCCGGCACATTGAACCGCCCCTGCTCCGGGATAGAAGCAACGATATCGGTCACATCAAATTTCAGATGCACAGGCACCCCGGTCGGGCTTATCGCATACCGTGACAGAAATCCGTTTTCACGAATTTCCTCGAACCGTTCTTCGGGAACAAAATTGGGCGTCGGCCTTGCTGTACTGTTTGCATGCGGCTCGATGCTAAGGCGGCCCCGTTCATCGTCAGGCCAGTAAGCAATCGCCTTCTCAACCGCACCAATACCTTCGGCCTCGATAATGCTTGCTGCAGTATCAATATAACCGCGCGCCGTTTCCTGCAGATATCCGACATGATAGGGTTGGGGTGGATCACCATATAACGTAAAAAGAAGCCACACGCCCTGCCAGATTCCCATGAAGGTCAAAGCAAACCCGATCAGGATTTTCCAGAATAACCGGCCCCTCATATGTCCTGCCTCAGACGATAGCCAAAGCCGCGCACAGTTTCGATCAGGCCAATATCGTTGCTGACAGATTGAAGCTTCTGTCGAAGATTACTCATATGCACATCGATCGAGCGGTCATAAACCTCGTGCGGGCGCCCCAGCACCTTCATCGAAAGCTCGTTTTTTGACATTGCCCGTTCTCTGGCACGCATCAGAACTTCCAGAAGGTTGAATTCCGAGACCGTCAATTCCATGTCTTGGCTGTCAAACTGCACCACCCGGCGTGCGATATTGAGCCGCAATTTGCCAAGAACGATTTCGTCACCATTGCCCGACCCGCCCGCATCCCGTCGGTTTTCGCCAACCGGTTCGGCACGGCGCAAAACCGCGCGAATGCGCGCCACCAGTTCGCGTGGATAGTATGGTTTGGGTATGTAATCATCGGCACCAAGTTCCAGCCCCACGACACGGTCAACATCATCGCCCTTGGCCGTCAGCATGATGACTGGCACCCGGCTTTTAATGCGCAATTCACGGAGCACTTCAATTCCGCCAATGCCAGGCATCATAATGTCAAGCAATATCACGGAAAACCCGCCACCCAGCGCCATGCGCAGGCCGTCCTCACCATTATAGGCATTGGCGATATCGAACCCCTCGCCTTCAAGATACTCGCCCAGCATCGCACCGAGTTCGACATCATCATCAATAAGAAGAATTTTGGTCACGGGTTCAGGGTCTTTCAAATACGGGCTAATTCCTGTTCATGATGACATTCTAGCGCTTAAAACGCTTAGCGAAAGGCGAGGATGGTGAACTTTACACATTCCTTACAAATCATTTTCATCCTCCTCACCCCGTTCTGACAAAAGGGTTGCTATGTCTGGGGTGCCCGATAGCTCAATTGCCTTGCACTGTCGGGTGCGTTTCATCCAAGGACATGGAAGCCCGATGAAAAAATCATCCAAAACCGCCCGCAAACTTGTCATCGCTGTTATTATCATCCTGGCAGCAGGATGGATGGCACAGGCATATTTGTTCCCATCCACTGCCAAAACCGGTTATGTCACCGCCAAACCCCGTATCGGCAACCTTGCCGATACGGTCCTGGCAAGTGGTACCATCACCGCTTCTAAACTGGTCAGTGTCGGCGCACAGGTGTCCGGGCAGATCAAGGCACTGCATGTCGATCTCGGGGATGAAATTAAGGAAGGCGATCTGATTGCAGAAATCGACCCTTCAACACAGCGAAACGATTTACGCGATGCCGAGGCCGCACTTGCCGATATCAAGGCACAGCTTGCTGCCAAACAGGCCGAACTGAAACAGGTGGAGCTTGGCTATGCTCGCCAGAAAAAGATGCGTGCGCTTGACGCCTCGCCACAGGAAGATTTCGAAAGTGCCGAGGCAAACCTGAATGTAACCAAGGCGGAAATCGTAGCGTTAAATGCGCAAATCGATCAGGCAAAAATCGCCGTCGATACCGCCGAGATTGATCTTGGATACACCAAAATCCTGGCTCCAATGGATGGTACAGTTGTTGCCCTTCCGGTCAAAGAGGGGCAGACCGTGAACGCCGCACAATCAACGCCGACCATCATAAAACTCGCGCAGTTAGACACTATGACGGTCGAAGCCGAAATATCCGAGGCTGATGTCATTCGAGTTCGTGAAGGTCAGCTGGTCAGTTTTACCATTCTGGGCGATCCTGACACACACTATGAAAGTATCCTTCGCGCCATCGAACCAGCCCCCACCGGAATCGAGGACGACGACGACAACACTGACGACGAAGCCGTTTATTACAACGGTCTGTTTGACATCGCCAACCCGGATCACCGCCTGCGCATCTGGATGACAGCCGAAGTCACGATCACACTGAACGACGTTGAAAATGCGCTGATCATTCCGTCCGCCGCGCTGAGTGGCCCGGACAAGGACGGACAATATACCGTTCAGGTTCTTAATGACACAGGCACCCCGATTGAAAAGCCCGTCATGGTCGGCATGAACACCAACATCAATGCCCAGATCATCAGCGGTATTTCCGAAAATGACGACATCGTTATCGGCGCAACCAGTGGTGCGGTCACGACCAACCAATCCATACATCGTGGTCCGGGAGGAATGTTTTGATCATGAACCTGATAGGGAGAAACACACACAAAACCCCGCTGATAGAAATCCGCGATCTCTGGCGTCACTATCCGGCCGGCGAAGAGCGCATTGCTGTGCTAAAGGGTATCAATCTGACGATTGAATGCGGCGAGATGGTTGCGATCATTGGTGCGTCCGGGTCGGGAAAATCGACCCTGATGAATATTCTGGGCTGCCTTGACCGACCGACTGGCGGTGAATACCGGGTTAATGGCCGCCTTACTAGCGATCTGGAACCCGATGAACTGGCCGCCCTTCGGCGCGAATATTTCGGTTTTATCTTTCAGCGCTACCATCTGCTGTCGGATTTAAGCGCGCTGGGCAATGTTGAAGTCCCGTCAATTTATGCCGGGTTTGATGCCGAAACACGACGTGACCGGGCAATGGATATCTTGACCCGCGTCGGGCTTGGCGACCGAATTCATCACCGCCCCAGTCAGCTTTCCGGTGGGCAGCAGCAACGCGTCAGCATTGCACGCGCGTTGATGAATGGCGGCGATGTGATTCTGGCTGATGAGCCAACCGGCGCACTTGATAGCCAAAGTGGCGCTCAGACGCTTGAACTGCTGCGCAACCTGCATCGCGATGGCCATACCGTCATTCTGGTCACCCATGATCATGATGTTGCCGCCCACGCCGAACGCATCATTGAAATCCGCGACGGCGAAATCGTCCGCGACGAACGCCAGACACAGGCCTTTGTCAAACGCGCTGCCAGCAAAAAGGCCGAAAACTATACACAGCGGGCATCTCGCATCCGGGCCGAAATCGACCAGTTCACCGAGGCATTCAAAATGGCACTGGTCGCGATGAATGCGCACCGGCTACGGACTTTTCTGACGATGCTGGGCATCATTATCGGGATCGCATCGGTGGTATCGGTCGTAGCCCTGGGCCAAGGATCACAGGATCGCATCCTTGCCGATATCAGTTCAATCGCGACCAATACGATTGATGTCAATCGTGGCAAGGATTTTGGTGATCGCGATGCCAGCCAGATCAGGACATTAACTGCGGCCGATGCAGATGTGCTGTCTACCCAATACTATGTAGACAGCGTCACCCCCAGTGTCTCAAGCACCGTCACCCTGCGATATGGCAATATCGAAGTCGATGCCTCGGTTGCCGGTGTCGGCACCGATTATTACCGAGTACTCGGCTATGAAATGGCCGATGGAATCTGGTTTAACAACCTTGCCGTCGACAAACGCAGTCAGGACGCGATCATTGACGACAATACACGTGAAAAACTGTTCCCGAACGGCGAAGACCCGCTCGGGCAGGTGATTTTCCTTGGCACCGTGCCGGTGCGCATCATTGGTGTCACTGCGCCAAAGGACAGCACTTTTGGCAACAATGACAGCCTGAATATCTGGGTGCCCTACACCACGGCACTGACTCGAATTCTCGGTCAGAATTATCTGAGCAGCATCACCGTTCGTATTGATGACGCAGTCCAGACCGCATTGGCACAACAGAATATTGAAACCCTTCTTACTCGGCGACACGGCGTAAAGGACTTTTTCACGATCAATACCGACACCATCCGTGAAACCATCGAAAAGACCACCAGCACCATGACGCTTCTGATTTCGTCGATTGCTGTGATTTCCCTGATCGTCGGCGGGATTGGCGTGATGAATATCATGCTGGTGTCAGTTACCGAACGTACAGGTGAAATCGGGGTTCGGATGGCAGTAGGCGCACGTCAAAGCGACATTCTTCGACAATTCCTGATCGAGGCAGTTCTGGTCTGTATCCTGGGCGGAGCGCTTGGCGTTCTGACCGCCCTTGGCATCGGGGTTCTGTTCGATGCGATGGGAAGCTCGTTTTCGATGGTCTATTCGACAACCTCGATTGTGGCGGCTTTTGCCTGCGCCACATTGATCGGCATTTCATTCGGCTTCCTGCCTGCCCGCAATGCCGCCCGGCTTGATCCGGTCGATGCCCTGTCGCGCGACTAACGGAGAATACAAAAATGATCACACGGATTTTAAAAACCGGGACCATCCTGTCGATGATTGCACTCGCAGGATGCAGTAGCCTTACCGAAACCCGATATTCACGCCCGGATATTGCGGCGGAAAATAGCTGGAACGGAACCGCCGCCACATCGGACAACAGAACTGCACCCGGCATCACAGCTTCGCAAAACTGGTGGCAGAATTTCGGCGATGACCAGCTTGACGCACTTATCGCCCGTGCACTTGAACGCAATAACGATCTGGCTGCCGCCACCATTAAAGTCCGCAAGGCACAATTGACGGCGGGCCTCGCCGAAGATGACCTGTACCCAGACTTTTCCGGTGGTGCGAATGCATCGGTTTCACGCGATCTGGATCAGGATAACGGAAGCACACGAAGCTTTGGCACCAATGCCGGGATCAGTTACGAACTCGATCTGTGGGGAAAGCTTGGCCACGATTATGACGCTACTCGCTGGGAAGCACTGGCGACCCTTGAAGATCGTGAAAGTACGGCATTATCGCTAATCGGCACGACCGCAACCCTTTACTGGCAGGCTGTCTATTATCAGCAGCGACTGGATATTGCACAGGCCAGCATCGACTATGCTCAGCAAACCCTTGATCTGGTCGATGTTCAATATGCGTCCGGCTCGACATCATCACTGGAACTGTTCGAAGCCCGCCAGAATCTTGAAAGCCAGTTGGCCGATTACACCCAAATTGAACAAAGTCTGACGGAAACCAAAAACGCCCTGTCGATCCTGTTTGACCGTCCGCCGGGCGATATTGACATCCTGCGTACGACATTGCCATCAGATGCCCTGCCCGATGTGGCCGCAGGCCTGCCATCGGAATTGCTGTCGCGTCGTCCAGATGTGCGAGCCGCTGAATTACGTCTGAAGGAAAGCGTTTCGGATTTGAATTCGATGAAAACCAGTTTACTGCCTACCCTAACACTAACAGGCGATTTGGGCACCAGCAGCGATCAGTTGCGCAACCTTTTGCAAAACCCAATCGGCACGCTTGGCGCAAGCCTTGCCCTGCCGTTCCTGAACTGGAACGAGGGGCAGCTCAATATCAAGGTATCCGAAGCTGAATATGAACAGGCGGTCGCCGAATTCCGTCAGACAGCCTACGAAGCCATGAGTGACGTTGAAAACGCACTTTCTGCCCGTACGCAGTATGATCGTCGTGCCGTCCGGCTTGAAGCTGCCCTCAATGCCGCCCGCAATGCCGAACAGATTTATGAAACCCGTTTCCGATCAGGGGCGGTCGCCATGCAGGATTGGCTGGACGCACAGGAAACCAGACGCTCAGCCGAAGAATCTGTTCTGGCCAACCAGCTTGATCGCATTACCAATCTGATCACGCTGTATCAGGCACTGGGTGGTGATGCCTCCACGGGCAATGCCCAAACCAGCCCAGCCCCAGATACTACATCTGCCTGACACCAATCACCAAACAGGGAAGCAGGTGATGCGTTTTGAAAATCTCTCGCACCATATCGGGCATGTCCTGATCCTTTTCGGGGCAGGATTATGTGCAACTGCGATCCTGCTGGGCGAAAGCCGGGCGGCACATCATTTTTGACCCGAACATCCGCCCAAAGCTCTGGAAAACACATAGCGAGATGTGAGAGGCGATTGAGCACGCAGCATCGCTATCAAACTTCGCCATGCCAAGCTTTTCGGATGAACAGGACGTATTTGGAGATCAATCACCGTCTGATACCGCGCGCCGCTACCTTGCGCTCGGATGCGAGGAAGTCGTCGTAAACAACGCCGATGGAGAAATCATACATCGAGCCTTCGACACTGCTGAAAATGCACAAGGGGAATGGAAAATCTTGGTAATTCATAACCCCGAATTATGACAAACCATTGGCGGCACCGACGCATATATGCGTCGGTCTCAGGCGGCATAAATTTTTCGGGAAAAGTGTCAGGTGCCACAAAAGTTGACATTTGGCTTCTAGGGAAATCAATGACTTAGTATTTTCGATTGCCAGATAAGTTGTCATCGATTGTCACATAAGATGACAAAAACCGGCAGAATTGACAGAAAAGCTGACAATTCTCTTAAATGCTGTAGTCAGTGCTGTTTCATAGCCAAACATCACAGGAATCAGCGGACAGTCGTGTAAACCTGCGACAGCTTCTCCCTATATGCCAGCGCGCCGAAGTCGTAATGCATTGGCAATAACAGATACCGAAGACAAGCTCATGGCTGCAGCGGCAAACATGGGCGAGATAAGAATGCCAAAGAACGGATAAAGTAGCCCTGCGGCAACCGGCACACCTGCTGCATTGTAAATCATCGCAAAGAAGAGGTTTTGTCGGATATTGCGCATGGTTGTTTCCGAGAGCTCGCGGGCGCGAACAATCCCGCTCAGGTCACCTTTGACAAGAGTGAAGCCTGCACTCTCGATTGCAACATCCGCCCCCGTACCCATCGCAATTCCGACGTCGGCCTGCGCAAGTGCGGGGGCATCGTTAACACCGTCACCCGCCATCGCGACTTGATGACCTTTATCTTTTAGCTCTTTGATCAAATTGGCCTTATCTTCCGGTGAGACATCGGCCCGGATATCGGTAATCGAGAGTTTACTGCCAACAGCTTTTGCTGTTCGTTGGTTGTCGCCCGTCGCCATGACAATTTTGAAGCCCTGTTTTTTCAATGCAGCCAGGGCATCCGATGTTGTTTGCTTTATCGGATCGGCAACGGAAATGAGCCCAGCAATCTTTCCATCAATAACGACATGCATTACCGTTTCCCCCATATCTCGCCGATCATTTGCTATTTTATCAACAGCAGAATGATCGATATTGAGAGTCTGAAGGAGTTTGCTATTACCTAGGGCAACCGACTTGCCACCCACCTTTCCGGTGACGCCCTGACCGGTTACAGCTTCAAATTCCTGTGCCTTATCAAGGGACAAACCGCGCTCCTGAGCGGCACTAACAATGGCGTCAGCCAATGGATGTTCGGATCCCTTTTCCAGCGCCGCAGCGACAGAAAGAACTTCCTCCTCCTGAAAATCCGGTTGGGCGATTACACCTGCAAGTTTTGGTTTACCCTCTGTCAAAGTCCCGGTTTTATCGACAATGAGCACATCGATCTTCGCAAATCGCTCCAAGGCCTCTGCATTTTTAATGAGCACACCAATTTGTGCACCACGGCCGGTCGCTGTCATGATTGACATCGGCGTTGCCAAACCAAGGGCGCAGGGACACGCAATGATCAGAACAGCAACCGCTGCGACAAGCCCGTATGACAATGACGGATCGGGCCCCCAGATGGCCCAAGCGACGAAGGCGATCAAAGCAACCAGGATAACAGCAGGCACAAACTTGCCTGCAACCGTGTCTGCAACCTTTTGGATTGGCGCTTTGCTTCGCTGAGCATGGGAGACCATATCAACGATTTGGCTCAAGACAGTATCTTTGCCAACCCGTTTGGCCTGGATGATCAGGCTGCCATTTCCGTTGATTGTTGCTCCGGTGACATCATCATCTGGATTTTTTTCAATTGGAACGGGTTCACCCGAAATCATGGATTCATCAACTGACGACCGTCCTTCAACGACAACGCCATCGACAGGTATCTTGTCACCTGGGCGAACCCTCAAACGCATTCCGACGGTTACATCCTCAAGAGGAACTTCTCGTTCAGAACCATCATCTTCAATAATGCGGGCTGTTTTCGCAGCAAGACCCAATAACGCTTTGATTGCCGAGCCGGTTCGTTCCCGAGCCCCCAATTCCATTAGTTGGCCAAGAAGCACAAGGACAACGATGACAGCTGCAGCTTCGAAATACACACCGACATGTCCCTGTGCGTCTCTGAATCCATCAGGAAAAATGCCCGGAGAAATCACTGCGACGACGCTAAATATATAAGCTGCGCTAACGCCCATCCCGATCAAGGTGAACATGTTGAGAGAACGGTTCACCACAGAATGCCATCCACGAACCATGAATGGGAAGCCGGACCACAGGACAACAGGCGTTCCGAGAACCAACTCCACCCAAAGAGTAACGCGTTCTCCAATCATTTCCCGGATGAAGCCCAAACCAACAAACGGCCCCATCGTTAGGACAATCAGCGGCACCGTAAGAGCTGCGCCTAACCAGAATCTCTTTTTGAAATCCTGAATCTCGGGGTTTGGTGCGTCATTTTCTGTTGGCATATCCATCGGTTCCAGTGCCATTCCGCAGATCGGACAGGAACCAGGTTCGGATCGTATGATCTCTGGATGCATCGGGCAGGTGTAGCGACCCGAAGTCGATGACGAAGCGCTGTTTGCAGCAGATGTCTCTTCCTCTGAGGACAATACGCTCTCAGGAGAGCTATCGAACTTGCCCTTACATTTCTGCGAACAGAAATAATATGTCTCACTGCCGTACCGAGAGCGTGGTGTATCGGCATCCACCGTGACCGACATACCGCAAACAGGATCCGTCGACTGTCCTGATTGATCAGACATTTTGTGATTACCCTGGTGCTTCTTATGATGATGATCAGACATGGTCTGCTTCCTGCTGTTATGCTGCAATGTCACTGCGGATAATCAATGTTCTGAGTGATCGTGACTGTGCGCCTTGGCCGATTGGTTTATCCAGTTTGACAGGAACCAACGTTCAAAAATGAACACAGCAACGATCATCAAAGTTGCAATGAGAACAATGGATGGGTCGCTTTGCAATTTCATGCCGGCGAAAACGAGCAGCACGATGATGTCAAAGACAATTGCTGTAATCATTACAAAGCCGCGTGCTCCTATTTCTTGTCGTAGGTACTTAAAGCATCCCCAGTGGATGAGCACATCCATGACCAGATAGAAAAACACGCCAAGTGAAGCGATCCGGCTTAAATCAAAAAAGATTGTCAACAGCGCTGCCACGACAACCGTGTAAACAAGTGTGTGGTCTTTGATTGAACCCGACATTCCAAAATGACTATGCGGGATCATCTCCATATCGGTCAGCATCGCGAGCATTCTTGACACCGCAAACACGCTTGCTAGCAAACCGGACGCCGTCGCAACGACTGCGAGCAGCACAGTCAGATAAAATCCGATGGGCCCCAATGCTGGCTGTGCAGCTTGGGCGAGGGCATAGTCTTTGGCTTTTATCAGTTCGTCCAAGTCAAGGCTTGAACCAACAGCAAGCGCCACGAGAATATATACGACAACGCAAATCAGGATTGAGAACGTAATCGCACGACCCACATTCTTATGAGGGCTCACGATTTCAGCACCACTGTTTGTGATCGTTGTGAACCCTTTGAAGGCCAGAATTGAAAGAGCAATTGATGCGACAAAACCGGCCAATGGAAAGCTCGCGCCGTCGGGTGATGACGGCTCGAACGAGTATCCACCAGCCCACAGCGCTGCAATTGCAAACAATGCAATGCCGCCGATCTTCAACGCGGCCATGACCATTGAAAACAGGCCAACCGATTTGTTGCCAGCTCTGTTAACAGCATATGCAAAAATTATCAGGCAAACACCCAATACCGGTATAAGAACTTCAAGCTCTGTCAGGTCAAACGCGCGCAAAACATAGGTTCCAAATGTTCTTGCGACCAAACTCTCGTTGATGACCATCGAAAAGGCCATCAGCAATGCTGCGCCGCCTGCTATGGCTCCCGGCCCGTATGCTTTTTGGAGGATCATTCCGATCCCGCCTGCAGACGGGAAAGCATTGGACATCTTGATGTAGGTATAAGCACTAAAAGCAGTGACAAGTGCGCCAAACAGGAACGACAACGGGAACCACTTTCCTGCAAGTTCGGCAATTTGTCCGGTCAAAGCAAAAATTCCTGCTCCGATCATAACACCGGTGCCCATGGATATGGCGCCAAGGAGCGAGATACTGTTTTTCTTGTATTCTGCCTGATGATCCATTCCTGCCTCACATTTGGTGTTTTTGGTACGCGATGCCGTTTGCTTCTTGCAGCTCGCGTATATAACGAATGATCCGTGCTACCTGTTCCGAACTGACCTGAGGCTGGGCTGGCATATCGCCAAAGGGCCAGTGATGTTGTTTTGCCCCGTTTTGAACAGCTAGATAGAATGCGCGATCTGAATGATGTCCCGGATTGTAGATTCTGTGCATCAGCGGCGGGCCTTGCTCTGTGCCTGTTGCATTGCCTCCGTGACAAGCAACACAGTTCATATCGAAAAGCTGGTTTCCTACCATGGCTTCCTTGCTGAAACTGGGGAGCGCAATTCCGCTATCGGTCAGTTCAAGATCTTTGATGTCATCTTTCCCGGGCAGAAACGAATTCAGGGTCATGGCGATGATCCCTACTGCGAAAAAACCGATAACCAAATACTTTGGCCAATTGATTTGTTTTTTCATTTTCTTCGGGCCTTTGTTTTATGCGTATGTATCAAATATTCGAAGACACGTGAGACCAAGGGAACTAGTCAACCCTGGTCCTGTTGCTGCCGCCTATTGATTTCGCTGAACTAGCTTGGCGATACGTGAGTTTGTCGGCTAATTGCGCTGCCATCGACATAGGTATCTGGCGACACTTCAAATTTCGAACGACAGGTGTCTGAACAGAAGTAGAATACTTCACCGCCATAAATGGCTGTTTTGGCGATGCGCGGATCGACAGTTTTATGACAAACCGGGTCAACGGCGGACTGAGGGTGCTCCCATCGGATTGCCTCAGCCTGACCGTCCGCTTGTTTCTTATTGTGGCTGTGCTTTTTGTGCCCAAACATGTGAGCACCGCAACCAAAGCGCATCATCAATATGATGAAGGCTCCCCAAAGCAACCAACTGAGAATATTTTCCATTTCTCTTCGCCATCCCATAAATACCTTTAGGTATGACTGTTCCGTCTGAAAGCAGCATGGTGCAGAACACCAAGGCTCGATCTGTACGCATGCCATCGGCAGGTGCAGAACCCAGAACAGTTATTCGCTATTTGTTCGGGAGGATCAGGATATGGGAGGCTGGAAAATCCATGACCGAGATACCGGCTGAAGGGACACTTCTTCTATCCCGTTCTGTACATGGGAAAACTCGGAAACCGGTAGGATAATCTCGGTAAGGACCGCTGATGTGGAGTGACAAGAAACCTGAGGGCAGCACGAAGCCAGGTCATGCTGGTGTTCAACGTCAAAACCATTGAGTTCTGCAGAATGCGCAGGAAAAGATCCAGTCGACGCGACTGCAATATGGGGAGCAAGCATTATAGCGCTAATCCCGACGAGCAGGATCAGTACGGCGCGTATTAGTGCTTGCTGTGCATTCATTGATCAAACTTCCTTTGGGCAGTAACGTAACACTTATGCCCTTAAATATCGAGTTACGTTGACCTACCTCAATTAAGGGGACGTTTTTTTTAACCGACTTCAGACAGAACCGTTACATCTGCAAGCCGGTTGTCCGTACTGTTGATTTCCTTTGAGATGTAAGGTTTGATTTCGGAGTATCTGACGTGAGCATCGGCTTGCGCCTGATAGTAGCGAAAGAGCTCTTTTAGCGGAGCGCCCATGTCTTTGTATGCAGTTAATACTGCGATTAGAGCCCCGAGCGTGAGATCGCCTTTTATCACCAGATACCCTCCAATTGTGTAAAAGAAGAAGGGCGTCATCTGTGATATGAAATTGTTTAAAGACTTCATGGCGAACTTGTTCTTGTGGATAGAGAGACGAAGGTCGTGAAGTCGCTTGTATGACCCGTAAATATCCCGGGCACCTGGCTGGTTATCGTTTGAGATGTTCCCTATCTTCTCGCCGAGAACTCTGACTTCCTTCAGCCGCGTTCGAGACAAAGCATTAATTTTCTTCTGGAATCTGGGGATGACAAAAATCTGAAGCGGCAACAGTGCGGTTGCGGCGATGCCCAAAACCAAATCTTGCACGAGCATGAAAGTCAGAATCGTCAGGAATGTACCGCCTTGTAACAAAGGCAGCACAATCGACTCTGCAGCATATCCAGCTACGGGCTCTACCTCCTGCACAATAACCGGAATCAATTCCCCTCCTTTGGGGGATGGCTTTCGAAAGCTGAATTTTGAAATATCAAGCCGTAGGCGGCGTGACATGTGTTCTGCCAGCGCACCGGATTGCAAATTAACCTGATATTTCAGCCAGCCATGCACGCCAATCGCCAATAAAAAAAGCAGACAGAGAGTAAGTAAAGCCATCGTTTGAGAGAACTCCATTCCTAAATAGGTAACTGGAAAATGTCCTGACTCAATGGCGTTGTTGATGATCAACTTCGGAAGCTCGAGGCTCATGTAAAGAGCCGGCAAAGAGGCCGTCGCCAGTAGCCCCAGTTTTATCTGCCGCTTCCATGAAGCTCTGAATATGTACTGCAGGAGCGCTGTTCCGCTCTTTGCCGAGGGCTTTTGAGCCTGTTGCGCAAGAACAGATCTGCGGCGTCTTAAAGCCCTGTATCCCGTCGCGCTGAGAATAATAATTAGCGCAACCGGCACCCCAAACACCACCAAATGGAATACAAGATGAACCCACCAGTGTGCATCGCTTGATATGTAGTGCGTCAAGCGATGCCCCATATCGTGGACGATTTCCATCATTGTAGTTAGGTTCCTTGAGAAGGTTCGGCAAAACAGACAGGGAGGAAAGTCCTCCCTGTCGTGTGATGCTTAGAAAAGAAGGCGGAGACCGGTTACGAGGTAAGTTGCCTCGTAATCTTCGCCCTCGTCTTTTGCAAAGTCTGCGGTTTTGCCGAGTTTCCGCTCATAGGCAACCCCGATATACGGTGCAACGGCACGGTCGATGAGGTCATAGCTAAGCCGCAGTCCGATCTCTGCGCTTGAAAACCCGCGTCCGACCTCAATCTCGCGATCGTCAGAGAACGCAGCATTCAGCTCAAGCGAAGGTGTGAGGATTAAACGATTGGTCAGCAAGCCTTCATACTCAACATCAAGCCGCGCACTGCCGTCTCCGGTCTCGCTGACAAACAGATCAGCGTCGACTTCAAACCATTGAGGAGCAAGCCCCATGATTCCAACGGTTCCATACCAACGATCTGTTGTGCTTGGCGTATCCAGACGAATACCGGCTTTGGCATCGAAAAAGTCGCTGATTGGTGTTTGCAGGACCAGTCTGTTCTCGAAGTTTTCGTAAAGGTCGTTTTTGAGATCACGCTCGCCTTCGCCTTGCCAACGTAACTTCAGTTCATCGGTGCCAACAAATGCATCACCATCCCAAACGAAAAGATTTTCCCCTTCGTCACCAGAGCGGTATTCAAACTGCTCCATTTGAATGCCATAAAAGATGTGATTGTCTGCTTTGGCAGTGAACGAGAAGGACAGGATCGTGGAAAGAACACCACCACCAATCGCGGCCAAAGTTAGTGTTTTCATTGTTATTGAACTCCATTCTCAAGTGCCGCGACGGCTGGACCGCCCTCTACAACCACTTTTCGGAACATGCCAGAAGCCATGTGATAGCTAAGGTGACAGTGGAAAGCCCATTGCCCAGGTTCATCAACTTCGGTTTCCGAATAAACGGTCATGCCAGGGTTGATATTGATGGTGTGTTTAACCGGATCCCATTTACCGTTGCCAGTATCGAGGATTGACCACATCCCGTGCAAATGCATCGGGTGTGACATCATGGTCTCATTGACGAACTTGAAGCGCACCCGTTCGCCATATTTCAAGCGGATAGGTTCTGCATCTTCATATTTGACGCCATTGATTGACCACGTATAGCGTTCCATGTTTCCGGTAAGGCGCAGTTCAATTTCACGCGTTGCAGGCCGTTCAGGGTACAAAGGCTTCTGTGCCTTCAGGTCGGCATAAGAGAGGAACTTTCCGCCATTGGCTGCTTTTGGTGTCAAACCACTTCCAGCGGCATAGAAGGGATCATCTTTGGACATTCCCATCTGAGAATGATCCATTCCGGCCATATTCGAATGGTCCATTCCAGCCATACCGTTCTCGTTACCACTGCCCATCGAAGAATGATCCATTCCGGCCATGCTACCGTGATCCATTCCCATGTCCGCCATTGTCAGCAACGGAGCGTCCATGCGTCTGGCTGGCATTTCAGCTTTCAACCCTTCTTGCGGCGACAACGATCCGAATGCATAACCCGAGCGTCCCATTGATTCGGCCATGATTGCATACGGCTTTTCAGCTGTCGGCTGAACAATCACGTCGTATGTTTCTGCAACCGAAATGCGGAATTCATCAACCTTGACCGGTTGAACATTGTTGCCGTCGGCCTGGACAACAGTCATTTCAAGTCCCGGAATGCGGACGTCGAAGTAAGTCATCGCCGATGCATTGATGAAGCGCAGGCGCACACGTTCGTTTGGCTCAAATAGTCCGGTCCAGTTTTGTTCCGGTGATTTACCATTGATGAGGCCGACGAAGCCCTGAACGTCTTCAATATCTGTTGGCATCATGCGCATGCTGCCCCAGTCTCCACGTTCAGAGAGAGTTTCTCCCAAACCGTTTTCCGAAACGTCGGAGATGAAGTCTCCGAGCGTGCGTTGGTTACGGTTGTAGTAGTCCGGCATCATCTTTAGGTTGCGCAGAATACGCGCCCCGGAATGAGGGTGCTTGTCTTTCAGAACAACGACATATTCACGGTCGAACTTGAATGGCTCGCGTTTTTCGGGTTCGATAACAATTGAGCCGTAAGCGCCATCTGGTTCCTGGAAGCCAGAGTGGCTGTGAAACCAATAGGTCCCGCTCTGTTTGACAGGAAAGCGATAGGTAAAAGTCTCGCCCGGTTCGATCCCGGTGAAGCTGATGCCCGGCACACCGTCCATCTGGTAGGGAAGGATCAACCCATGCCAATGGATAGATGTAGTCTCGTCCAGGTTGTTCGTCACGTTGATGACGGCATCTTCGCCTTCTTTGAGGCGCAAGGTCGGACCGGGCGAGGACCCGTTATAGCCAATTGCTTTGGTTTTCATATCACCTGTGTCGATGGTAACGTAATCGACAGACAGATTATAGGTTGCCGCATACCCTGCTGTTGACACAGCAATAGTGCTTAGCGCCCCCAAAAGGGCACGCCCAAGAAGTTTTCTCATTCTCATGATCTCCGATGGTTGAGGTGCGCCAGAGGCAACAGGGAGGGATTCCCTCTGGCGCGAGACCCTGCGCAGTGGTTACTGCAGGCGAACTTTACCGACCATGCCGCTCTCGTAGTGGCCTGGTACATTGCACGCAAATTCAAGTTCTGCGTCTTTCGGGAAGGTCCAGATCACCTCGGCAGAATCACCCGGCTCCAGAAGCACGCTGTTCGGATCGTTGTGCTTCATGGTTTCGCCGTTCCCCATGTCCATTTCCATCATGTCCATGTTGATTTTGTCTGCTTCAAGGGCCCCATGTTCCATCATCATCATCATTTCTTTTTGATGGTCCGCGTGCATGGCTGCGGTGCCAATGTTGAACTCGTGAACGAATTCACCCTTGTTTTCGACTAGAAAACGAACGGTTTCGCCGCCGCGAACAACAATCTTTTCCTTGTCATAGAAATTGTCTTCCATCGTGATCCGAATTGTCCGGCGAACATCAGAGATATCGCCAGGCGCTCCGATTTCGACGCCATCATTATGACCGCCACTATGACCTGCACCAGCAAATGCAGAAGTCTGGATACCGGCAAGGCTACCCATAGCAAGGGCGGAAGCAACAGCAAGGCGAAGGACAGAAGTAGTGTATTTGGGCATGAAAATGCTCCCGAGATAATTCAGTATAAAGGATCTCGTTACGCAAACCTTACACAGAGTCAGTGATCGGACTCATAGCGACAGATTACGTCACGAATGCAGTTTAGATAAGGAACTGAATATCTTAGGTGCGGGGAGGTTTGACGCTAACATCAAGCTCTGCAGGCGAGAGCGTTCTGTCTTTTGCCCAGTACTTTACAGACAACAAAACAGGTGCAGCGTTCCAGTTGCCAGACATTTGCTGCACATAGGGACCACAAACAGCCATGCCACAAACATCGTTGTGCGATGGATCCTGTGTGTGAGAACTACTGTCAGCCATGACGGAGACAACACTGTGATGGCCACTGTTAATATCAGCGGCTTTGGCATGCACGGCCTCAGCGCCAGACAGCATTACTGTCAACGCGATTATAACCGAAAGTATGCACGAGATGATCCGCAAAAGGAGAATCCTATCACAATGTTGCAGCGCAATGGTTATCTTGAAGGATCACTGCGGTCAAGCGGCAATATTGTGGCAAATTTGTCGAGGTTATGACCAAAACACTTTTCTTCCGCCAATGCTGACGTCGCTGACTAGCCTCTATATGCCTCCCCCAAAGAGCAAAGAGCGCCATTGCCCCGAATTATGACAAAATAGAGCCATTGGGTACGCCTTGAGTATCAGTACTGTCGAAAGCTTTGGCTAGTTGCAACATAACTACTACATTGAATTTGCGCAGCATAACAAATACCTTAATAAGGGATAATGGCAATCAACCGATCAATGGAAAGTTGCATCTAGCTTTCTAAAGGAGCTATCTTGTTTGACTTTGGTAACGAGAACTTTGCTATGGAGTGCTGCGAGAAATTAACAGCATTACAGGCTTGGCCGTTCAGCAAAATCAGTGTTGAGCCATGGCTGTCAAATTTTGAACGTGATGACCGTCCATTTGCAGCTCATATGGTTAGCCAGTTTCTCTACTTAAATGATCAAATCGTAGACGCTCAGTTTTTAGCTGCATTTCAGAACATTTCGAATTTAATGCGAACAGATTGGATAGGATTTACCCAAGCCCACCAATCATGGCACCGCTTCATGGACAATTGTCTAATTGTACCAGTTCAGGGTGAACAACCCAATCCTTCAGACAGCGGCTATATATTCGCCCGAAAAGCTCGTCAAATACTAGGGATAGATCCATGCCAACTTATTGAACTTGAAGACGCTATCCATTTATTGAGCCACGGAAGCGCGCGCCCAATAGTATTCGTCGACGATTTTGTTGGATCAGGTGAGCAATTCACCAAAACGCTAACAAGAACTTCGAAAAAGCCACACACATTCGGCAAAAGCATCTACAAGCTTTGCGCAGCCAATAACACTAATATCTATTACTGCAATGTTGCGGTGACAAAACTTGGTCATGACAGGATTTTGCGGGATTTCCCAAACGTGATTCTGTCCACAGGAAACCTCATCGGCAACGAATACAATTGGATATCAAGTGATAGCGGGATGTGGCCGAATGATAAGAGAAATCAAGGGATTGCAATTATAGAAAAGTACTCGAAGAAACTAGGCTATACGGACTCCAATGGTGACGAGAATGATTGGAAAGGCTTCCACGAACTTGGACTCGGCCTAGCATTTGAACACTCCACCCCTGACGCAAGCCTCCCGATTTTCTTCACAGAGAACGACAACTGGAAACCTTTGGTGACACGCAGATGACAAGCGAGCAACAAAGCCGACCAATACTTAATGAACCGTTTGGCATGTTTCGGGCGGAGTATCTTAATGCCGCTGTATATGATCTTTTTGCCATGCCGTCTTACTTCCCCGAACTCGAAACTCATCGTCCATGCATTCTACTGGGAGGACGCGGAACTGGAAAGACGACGGTATTGAAATGCCTTTCTTACGACGGGAAGGACCGTCTTGAGCAGAGACAACCCACCCCAAAACCTCCTTCTGAGTGGCCGTATTTCGGCTTCTACTACAAAGTCAACACCAACCGTGTGACCGCTTTTCGGGGACCAGAACTTACCGAGCGAAAATGGGCTCAGATATTCGCTCACTACGTAAATATGATGCTTTGTAACGAACTCTTGAAGTTCGCAAATTGGTACTTAGATCGTGACGAGAAAGCAACAACATTACCAAGTGAAATATGCCTCGACATTTCTTCGTCACTTTTCGTTGAACCGTCGAATACACAGCTAGAGCTTGCCACGAATACCCGAAACGGACTACGTCGCTTCGAAAACTTACTAAACAACCTTTCTTCAACCAAACTACCGGAACTATCCATACAAGGAAAACCTGTAGATGAGCTTAGTGAAGCATTATTAAATCTACCTCAGTTTCGCGGTAAATCCTTTTTCTTCGTAATTGATGAATACGAAAATCTTCTCGACTATCAACAAGAAATATTCAACACCCTCATAAAACATTGCGGTGATTTTTACACCTTCAAGGTTGGCGTAAAAGAACTCGGCTGGAGACGTCGAACAACACACAACTCGAGCGAGCAACTAATTAGCCCAGCAGACTATGAACGCATCGACATTTCCCAACGACTTGACACAGATACGTTCAAGGACTTTGCGGAGAGCGTCTGCTTGCTTAGAGCAAAAGAGGCTCCAGAACTGTCTAATATCACGAGCTTAGATCAACTTCTACCGGCCCTTTCTTCACAAGAGGAAGCAGAGCGGCTAGGGGTTTCAGTTATAGCGGAGAAAATTAGGGAAAAATACATTGCGGACTATGGGCTCGACGAAAACCTCACTCAGATTTCAGACCTTGAGCTGTATTTTGCTGAATTCTGGGCTGACAACAAACAAGAAACACTGAAATCAGTATTAAATTACAGAAAGTCCCACAAAAGGAAGTGGAAAGAAAGATACGAAAATTACAGATTCTCAATGCTATTCACTATTAAATCAAAGAAATCCGAAATAAGCAAGTACTACTGCGGATGGAACACATATGTATTACTATCCAATGGAAACATTAGGTATTTACTGGAACTAATAAATAGAGCAATATATTTTAATTTAAAGCACAGCACCAATACACTACCCATTAGCCATGAAATACAAACAACCGCCGCAATTAGCGTAGCGAAGAAAAACCTATCAGAACTTGAAGGTCTTTCTGTAAATGGCGCTCAACTTACGAAACTTCTCCTTGGACTTGGCAGGGTATTTGAAACATTTGCCTCAAACCCCAAGCATCACGCACCGGAGTATACGCAATTTCACTTTGCGGACAACGAAACAATTCCAGATGAAGTACTGAACCTACTGGATTCCGCAGTAATGCATCTAGCGCTAGTCCGAACAGCAAGCAACAAACGAATGGAGCTAGAAACAAAATCCTGGGACTATGCAATTCATCCTATATTTGCGCCGTTCTTCGAGTACAGCCACAGAAGGAAAAGAAAATTTCAAATAAACTCGACACAGTTTCTCGGATTAATTTCGGAGCCGAAAAAGTGGATTAAAGAAATAGTCTCCAAACACGGCGTGGAAGAAGCAGAGGACTACCCACAACAGATGCAACTTTTCGAAGCATTCTATAGCCATGACAGTTAATCGCCCTCTTTTCACTAAAGAATACGATGATGTGAATAGCTTCACTCCACCAAGAGAAAGCGCATACATCTATGGAGCGACAGACGAACCCCGCAGTGAATTCGCTACACTGCTACAGAGCCGTTCCGATGGCGTAAATTTTTACAAGATTGAAAACGAAAGCCAATATAGCTTTTCATGCAGGCAGACATCTGAAGAAGACTATTCTCTTAGATCTTATGATTCAATTCAGGATCTATTCCAAAAAATACATCATAAAACTGTGTTTATAGACATAACTGGCTTACTTCATTCAACGTGGGCAGCACTAATTAAATGTGCACTTGAATTACAAAAAAGCACGAGAGTAGTCTATCTTGAGCCAACCAGCTATCTGAGAACGCTAGAGCCTAAAATTGGGAACATATATGACTTAAGTGAGAAGATAGAGGGAATTTCGCCACTTCCGATGTTCTCTTCATTCCATGACTTTCCCGATGAAAACGCATGCTTCATTCCTCTGCTAGGATTTGAAGGAACTAGATTTTCTTATATGTTTGAAACAGTGCAACCGGAAGACAGAAAAATTTTCCCAGTTATTGGTGTTCCGGGCTTCAGACAAGAGTATCCCTTCAGTGCCTATCTCGGGAATGCAGCTCCCTTGCAGAGATCCGAGGCCTATACACGTGTAAAATTTGCCAAGTCCAACTGCCCTTTCAGCGCATATTACCGAATTGAAGAGTTATCCCGAAATTATCCTGATCACGTTATAAAACTTGGATTGATAGGCACAAAACCACATGCATTGGGGGCAATTCTGTTCGCGATCAAAAATCAAGATCGCTCGGAAATTATTTATGATCACGTAAAGAGAAAACTAGGCAGAACAGAAGGCTTAGATAAATGCCTTGTTTACGGTGTAAGTGAGTTCATGAACTGATGAGAGATGATTATTACACCCCACGCTTATTGGCTAACGACCTTGTCAAACTCTGCCAATTAGAACGTCCGCGCACTATCGCGGACTTTTCCGTAGGAGGTGGATCATTGATATCCGCAGCATATTTGGAATGGCCAGAAACCGAAATCTTTGGTGTAGACATTGATCCACATGCACTTAAGGAGACAAAAGAACTTGCTCCGAACCTCAAGGCTTACATGTGCGACTTCTTATCCGAGGAATGTCTACTCAAGACAAAAAACATACTTGGAAGAATTGATCTAGTATTACTCAACCCCCCATTCTCTTGCAAAAGTTCAGAGTTTGTAACAACAGTCTTTGAAGATGAGAAACTGAGATGTAGCAAAGCTATGGCATTCCTTCTAGGAAGCTGCAAATACCTTAGTGATTTAGGGGAAGTTTTAGCGATTGTACCACGCTCCTGCCTACTCAGTTCTAAAGACAGTAAAGCTCGCGAGGCGCTCACGCGACACCATATATTGGAGGACTTTGGTCCCTATGCACGGCCCCGCTTTAGAGAAGCATCGGTCACAATCCATTTGGTGAGAATCTCAAAACGGCAACATAGCTGCACAACGACTGAACCCCACCCAATTGGAAGACTAGTAGCCGCAACCAGAGACTATAATGTGATCATAATGAGAGGCACGCACCCTGTTTCTGCGTCCTCAGAATGCACTGAACGTCCAAGTCTGATACATACAACTAATCTTTGTGACGGAAAGATAACAAAGGGTAAACTTAATGCATCAAAGCAGAGTAGGCTAGTCTCAGGCCCAGTAGTTATGCTTCCAAGGGTAGCACGACCAACCAAAGACAAGGTGTGCTTCGGTTACTTTGATCAGCCTATCGTGCCATCGGATTGCGTAATCTGCGTGAAGACCCTGCCATCAGGATATGAGCAACATCTCCAAGATCAGCTCCTTCTGTATTGGGACGGCCTGAAGAATACGTACTCAGGCACCTGCGCCGCTTACCTGACTCTTGAAATGTTTAAGGAGTTTTTGCTCTCCATTGGGTTCAAAGCAGAAGTAGGGAGCGACTTAACGACATGGATGGCTTCAACCGAATCCAAGACTGATTGGGGCACTGAAGCGATCACAGGCTAACAGTAGAAACTTACTCAGCAATCAGCAACATTGGACCGTGGAGACACGCCCTCGTCTAGAAGAGGGTTGGTGGGCCCGGCGAGACTTGAACTCGCAACCAGACCGTTATGAGCGGTCGGCTCTAACCAAATTGAGCTACAGGCCCTGATTGAGCGAAGAAGCATGCCTCTATAGCTCAATGCGGTTGGTAAACTAGCGATGTTCCGGCCCGCGTCAAGTGCTATTGCGAATATGCGAAATCCTGCTTTCCAGAAGGCACAAACCCTGTCTTACTTTGCTGCAAAGACTGGCAGATGTAATGTCAACTAAAGTCCCGCCCAACCGTCTCAGCCAGATCAACAACCCGGGCATCCTGACCTTTTTGCAATGCCTCTAGCCCCGTCAACCCATCAAGTTCGCCATGATGTTGTGTCAACAACCGATAGACCGACCAAGAACCGCCCAAACGATCATGCAGCTTGTCAAGAATGACGTATGGTTTCCCGTCTTTGTTGAGTTGCCAGGTCGGAAAGCGATATCCTTTCACCGCACCATTGAGGCCTAACAGCTTCCCGCGACGCCGCCTACTGTTCATAGTTGCGACTGAAACTCCAAGTATTGCAGCAAATTCCTCAGAGGTTTTCATTTCCTCACCAGCAAGTATCTCGGCGGACAGTTTTCGTCCCCGTTTTTTCGCTGCATCAATAGCATCACGCAGCTTTGTCTGATCTGAAGAAGTTGACATCACCCTCACATCCTCGATCGTTGACCATGCATCAATACGGAACAGCATGCTCTCCTGATAGAACCCACTTTACCACAAAACCCTGCTTGCGTGCCGCACGAAGCTCCTATCTCTCTTCGCATGAAGAATGGCCTTCAAATGCTGGAAATGCTAATATCTCTTCACAGGGTTGAACTTCAACCATTCATACCTGGCTTGAGTTTCGTGCAAACCAATGAAGCCTGCGGCCAACGAAGCTCTATTGACCGAACGCTTAAAACCCAAAAGCATCTCTAACTATCAGATCCGATCCGGCTTGAACGTTTGAGCAGTGAGAACCCCAAAATGTATTCCTGTGAAATTTCAAAGCGAGATGGTGAATTCGCTCTCACATTACCAGATGATCTGGTTTCCAGGCTGAACCTTAAAGAGGGGCAAACCTTTTTTGCCTCAGTTCAGGATGCCGCACTCTTACTTCGTCGGGGTGACTCGCCTTGTTACTCGCTGGACGACCTTCTGGCCGCTACAAACCCTGAAGCACTTGCGCAAGCAAACGCACACAGTGAATGGCTAGAGGCGTCTCCCAGGGCCGGACGAGAAATCATCTAGTCAACCGAACCTGACTTTACTGCACTCGCTAGTTTGAATTGAGTCCGCGTCCGGCCTACGGCACGCGACGAACCTGTCGCGGACGCATCAGACGCAGATCATGTTCATTCGCCTTGTCCGGCTCCAGAAACGCATTACACACCTCAAGAATGCTGCGCGTTTCATCCCAATCCCGCCAAGACATTTCAGATGTCCAAACATGTGCAAAATCAAGCATACGGATCAGGGCCGTCGTATTTCCCATTTGAGACATGCTTCGCAGAGCAGCAAGATAGCGATCCCGGAACACTGCGGGGATAATGATCCTGGATTGATTGTCTGCCGATAACGCTCTGTTCATGGCAATACGCGCTACCCGCCCATTGCCATCATCAAAGGGATGCACCTCGCTGATCAGGAACATCGTAAAAACACCACTCCTGAATCCACCCTCAAGCTGATCAAGCATGGCAAATCCCTCTTTCAGGGTGCCAACCACCTTTTCGGGAGACACAAACACATAGCCCCCAGCCATATTGGCTCTGGCCTTAAATACACCAGGGTTCTTACCTGAGCGCCCCTGCATGACTCTGGTATGATCTGACCGCAACTGTCGAAGAAAGGTGTCAAAGTTCGCTGGTTGTGTTGAATTGCATGCCGTATCGGAAACCACTTGCCATGTCCCTATAAGGTCCTGAGCATCCTCTATGCGGCCCTCAGGAACCTTGCTTGCAAAGATGATGCCCCGCGCTTCCTCTACGTCGAACTTGATCCCCTCAATGAAATTGGAAAAGTAAGCCTCATAGAAAGCACTCAACTCATTGCTGGCTTGGTCGATGGGAGAGACTGAGCGATCTGCAGGGTTGAACTCGTGCAGAGCCGTGAACAGCTTTTCAAACAGGACTACGCGATCAGCATCAATCCGGGATTTGCCATTGTTTGTTCGCCCGGCAGCTTTCGGGACGGCATTGCTTCCAACGGTTAGGCTACATATAATCTGATCAAGCTTTTCAGCTTCCTTTATCATTCCCAACTGCTTACCAACCGCGCGCACCTGATCGCGCAGTCGGTTTAGTGCATCTTCTCCACGACGCTCCAGATAGCTCTCAAGATATGCTTCGATTTCGGCCGGGCTGTATGTTCGCGCTATACGACGTGAAGAAGCTCGGGAAGTCACCATGTTTTCGATCAGGGCACGTGCCGAGCTAGGGATATATATGCCGTTGCTGGCTCTGGTGTCGTCTGAGAGCGGTGCATGCCCCCGACGGGTATAAATTGTAAAACCAGGCAGAAAAGTATCGTAGCCGGCGGAGACCACGAGAAAGATGCTGCCATCATTGTCTGGCCCATTCTGAAGCGCTGTACGACCGTCAAGAATAGGTTCTGAATATAGCTTTGTGACAATTTCCCAAAGATGACAACGCACATAGTCTTCGAGTGGAGTATCTAGATCCTTGGTATATAGCCCGCGCGCCAGCCTTCTTACCCTGTTCGCTTTGGTGGCATTGGATATCATTTTCCGCGACGATGGGGACGTCGTGAAAATTTCAGTTAGCGTTTGCAAAGACTGCATTTCCAACAAACCCGCCAATAAGCTCAATCGAACTCAGCATCTTGTGGACAAACTCGCATATAAGACAGTATTCAATGGCCAAAACGACAAGATAGAGGCCATCACTATCGGTAGCGCTCTCCAGCTTATCGTTTTCTTACCAACTGCCTAATGATCGCCCAAAGCTAGACAAATCAAAATTTAACTCGTCTGATTTGGGCTGCTGTGGTGAATACTCAACAACAAACACAGCACCCCAGCTTCCATCACCGTTCTACATTTCCGACTCGGGAGGACCATACCACTTAACAAGTTGGGTCTCTCTGACTCTAAATACCGACAACCCGAAGTCGCCACGCGTTTCGCGCAGATATATTGTCAAAACACCTTCATCGATCGCCGTCAGCAATTTTCCATAACTTAACCCCTGCTTGTTAAATTTGAAAACTGCTTCCTTTAAACTGAGAAGTCCACGTTCCGTGTTAGTTTTAACGCACTTTTTCTTAAGCGCTTCCAACCATTCACTAACAATCCGTTTGTCGTAACAACAAACGTGCCAACCATCCTTTTCCGAACCATGGACACACGGTAAGACGTTGGCTTTTCGTAGAGACCTGACCGTCTGACGAGAAACGTTCAAACTTAAGGCCAGCTCTCTCGGCCTTACTAAGTGACGCTGTAACTCTGCATACTGCTCCAAGCTCTCACGGTTGACCCAAAGGGTCTTACCGTAGCCCGTTTGAACATATTTCCCTTGAATATGCCCCCAATTGTACAGGTGCTTAAGTTTGGCGCGCCCCATCCCGAGGAAAGCGCCAGCGCTTCTAGCCGGCACATATAACCTTCGCTCATCTCCTTCGAGCATTGAAGGAGACCCGCGCTTTGTTATCACCTTGTTACTGTCGGGCCCATTCACGTGCTGGACAAGAGCATCGAAGAAAAATTGCAAACTTTGTTGATTTTCCCTCACCCTTCGATAAAGGAAGCCAAATTCCTGTCTTGGACTAATTGCACTACTCTGATTTTCGTTCTCGCTTGGCAAGAACTTTAGAATATGTGGCATTCTTTTCGGCCATTTCGATAGCAAGACAGACACTTCATCTATGGCCTGAGCAAAGTCATCCCGTCGCAGTTCCTTTATCCCTTTTCCTTCGTCAATAGAAGTGCAGGTCACAACCTCGAGGAGCAAAGATAACGACTGCAATACAATAGAAATATCTCCATTCACCAACTCTTTTGGAAAGCCGTATCGCAAGAGGGAGTAGTTTGTGCCCATGAATTTGTTGGAAAGCAGCCTCATGAGACCAAACGTCTCTACTCCGCATTTTTGCTCCTCCAACTTCAACGGACATCCGGGAATACATGGCAACAAAGATCCACGATCTAATGTGGCCCTCTCACCACAAGACGGGCAGACCTCGGTTATGCAAGTTCCGTGAATTGGACAATGCGTGACACACTTCAAATCCCACAAGCGGGAGATATATCCGCTCTCTGCAGCACAATAGAAACACATGCGGCTCGCAGGCCAAGACAGATGATCACGCGAAATTATTTCCCCTGTTGGCAAAGAAACGTGGGAGTGATTGCCATAACGACTGGAATAGTGGAACAGGGGCGTCAGTTGCTCTTCCTGAACGTCGACCACTTCAGTTAACTTGCCTAGATTTGTCCGGACCTTGTTAACAGACCCATCTGCAAGCCCGAGCCCGACCAAGCTGCCAATCCATGACATTCGAGTATATAAATTCAATTCTGCAAGCCTGATCAGGTAACTGACAAGGCTTTCGTTTGCCACCGGACCGGTACCAAACAGCAACTTTTTAGAGACTGCCATTGTACCTCCCGCTGTCGTTGCCATCTCCTTTCACCTTTGTTGCACGACGATAAGAAGCTGCTGACAGAACCGCCACGGGTCGCATCATCCCCTTTTTTATAGAGACTTGGGATTCTGGTAATTCTTCAAGGGCTTGGGTGAGATGCTCATAAAGCAGGGTTTGCCTTCTCTCTAATATCGCGAGCTCAGCAGCAAGATGAACTACACGCATCATGTAACCCAAGACTCCGTTCGAAGAACTCACGAGCAACCTAATGGACTTGGCTTCCAGCAAAGCGGACCGGTCTGGCTTAGGCAAAGGTAGGCGCTGATTAATCGAATGGAAAAATAGATGAATCGCTTCACGCCCTTCTTCTGACTTCAGACTAAAGGGAGAAAGCTGGATTTTTCCTTTTCTTCTGGTTTCAAGCTGGGGGTTAACCACAAAAATGTTCTCCACCTCAGGCAGACCAGAAAACAGGATAGGTTTCTTTAGCACCTCAACCTGAGTCTTGATCCAATCTGCCGCGTCATATTGGCGCGAAGAACTGCCACGAACGGAGATATGCTGAAACTCATCAAACACAATCAGTTCGACCTGGGTTCGATCTGAATAATACTTGATCCTGTTCTCCATATCTTCACGCGTACCATGCGTAGGTCTAGGGTCGCCAATAGCACTAAGTATCCGCGATGCGAGATTTTTTACCGTGCAGTTCTCGGGGACCACGATAGAGAGGACCTTTTTGAATTCTCCCTTCTTATTATGGGTACGACAGTATTCCTTGATTATAGAGGTCTTTCCTGCACCAGTGTATCCAATCAAACTCATCACACCAGGTGAGTCGGAATAACGTCCGGCGAGATGAAAATTCGAAATGCGGGCCAAGGCATCTTGGAACCCATCATGAACAATCCTGACATCTCTGAACGCCGCAAGACTTCTGGCTTGTTCATCGTTGAGTACACCTCTCTTACGCATCACCATAGCCATCCCCCTTGTCGTGAGGTTTCGAGACATCACTTGCACTAGATGCACGCCAACCACGCAGGCTTAACTGCTCATCCATTTCCTCTGGCGAGTTGAATGGAATTAGGTAATCGTCTTCTTCTTGGGAGGATGACGTCTCATCTATTCCTATCGGATTAGATGATTGATGTGCCTCAAGGGCCCGCTGTTCTTCATTTTTGTATCGATAGGCGCGTTTTCTTTTGGATTTCCGGGCATCCGACACCAATTTCTGCGCTGCCTCAAACACAGAGAGTCTTCTGTCAAGAAGCTCCTCCTCCGACACCTTATCAGGGTTGACACCTTCTCCGGATATCGAATCACGAATGACCTTGTGTCGCCACATAGACAACTGCAAAGAGTACGTTTCATAGATACAGCTTGCCGGAATAAAGACCCTATTCTCCCTGTCTTCAACGTAAACTGTCGAAAGATCCTCGGGATCCACTTTCACTCGTACCTTCGGGTTTTTCAGCCCTAGAGAGCTGTTTCCGATTAAGTGACGTCGGAGTAGTTGAATAGCGTCAGATTGGTAAGGTAGCCCAGCAATCGTCACCCCGTGACGACCTAGTGTCCTAGTCTCTACCTTGAACAACAAGACATTGAGATCTTGTTGGTTTGAGATGAAATGAACAGGGTTTTTACGTGTACCCTCACTCCATTTCTCTGCAGGCGTACAATTCAATCGCTTATGAGGGCTATTCGAGTAGTCATCGACGATGAACTTTGTGAGAAGAAATTCAAACTCTTCAATTGTTAAGCATGCTTCTTGCTCTGACGGGTATATTCCTCGCTTGGCTGGATTTGAAAATGTTGTCCCCGGCAAGGTATGAATCAGTTTTGTATTCAGCGTCCCGAACCATCGCTCCACAGATCCCTTGTAATGAGGTTGATAAGCAGGATTGTACTCAACAGAAGTACCCACCTGCGCTGTGCTATCCAGCAAGTGCTGGGAGTGAAACTCCAAAGCATTGTCCAGCACCAGAGTGTCGATAAGCCCAAAACAAGACCAATCAGACAAAAAGTTTGCTTGTAGAGAAGTTCCTGAATGCAGCTTTAGCTGCTGAATGATCTGGTCTAGAAAGGCCTCTTTGGGAAGAATGGCATGCCTAAGACAGCGCATCACAGAGATGTAGCTTGGAGCATCAAAGCTCAAATAGAAGCCCACGACCATTCTTGAGTAAAGATCAAGCGCAACCGTCAGCCAAGGCCGCCCCAATATAGCTCCACTATTCACAACCAGTTGCAGGTCAACCAAGTGATGGTCAACTTGAACAATCTGTAGTGGGTATGCCGCTGTAACTCCAGCCCCTGTAGCATCAAATATCGCATTTGCCGCTCGCTTTCCATGCTGGGCCACTTTTACTTCGTAGGGGTCAAGTGCCCGAACGTATCTATAGATTTTACGAATATGCGGCACCGACAGCTTCGAAGCTGGTGATTTTTCCTTATTCTCCTTGAGAATTCGGTCACGAACAATTTGGTAAAGACGGTTAACTCGATGAGGAGTTGGAATGAGATAAAAATCTTCAATCACCTCATCGAGAATTTCCACAACCCTGTCATCAAGGGTTTTGATCCGACGTCCCTTTAGATAATCGGCAGGCAGCAAAGATCGAATATCTCGATCTCCATCACTCCATGCCCGGTACCATCTCTCAACGGTTCTCACACTCGGCTGTCGCGGGCCATTTTCATGGCTGAATAATCGCAAAACATCTTTCACTGTTGAACTTAGTGCATGACCAGCAATACCTTCATCGACTGCCTTTACATATTTGAGTCGCCGCCGAGCTTCTGCTTGGTGTTCAGCGCTAAAACTTTCGAAACTGCGTTTAATTGAGCTTTGACTGTGCCCGCCCTTTGAGCGCCCCATGCGTTCTATCTCGGCGTCACCGTTCACAATCATCGACGTAAACTCTGACACGCTGATCAAAAGGGGTTTGCCGGTCTCAATGTTCGCCAGGTTCAACTCGTTTGCAGCTGTATGACAGACAACCTTGAACTCAGAACCCTTCACCAGAACCTTGGTATTTATGGGGAGATAAATGTTTGTCATAGCCCAGCCCCCTGATCGAGAAGCCAAACCTGACTATCTTGCTTAATCGGCATTTCCAGATCGACACCCAGAAATCCCGCTGAAACGAGAGAGAGCGCTTGTCCTCTTGCTTCTCTGGACCTTAGCCTTAATGACAATTCACCTACTGTTAGAGAGGTTTCGCCGGAAAACATTGCTTTAAGGTCGTCATACGACAGCATGTCCCTCGGTCGTCGGCACGTAGCCATGAGTAGGATTACATTCGACCAACGAGGTTCGCGTCGAATTTCTTTTTCAGTCCACACTTCGAAGGAAAACCCAAGCTCATGCAGCGCACATTCAATATGCCCGAACCTCTCAACAGCTTCCGGGATTATCGCTTTTGCGTAAGGTTTGACCTCTATGACAGTCTCTGCAGCAGCCTTTGTCACTAAAAGGTCAGGATAGTAAGTCTTCTCAACACCGTTGAAGTCATAAGGCAATGCGAAGGGTTGCTCCGAGAACCCCACAACATCAGGAAGAACGTCAAGAACGCGCATGCAGTCGCGTTCGAGTTGAGATTCCCACTGAAGGTGTTTTGCATTCTTGTGACTATAGAAATGACCAACAACACGGCCTTTGCTGCGGGTTACAACACGCCTTGCAAGATCGTTCATCGTACTCTCCTAAAGCTAAATTTAGGCAAAGCGCGCCTGTGGCGTGCTTTCCACGCAATGCTTGCCTGTCCTGGGGAAACGTGCTAAAGGAGGAATCACCACAATTCTTCTCGCTTCAGCGACGTATCCAACCGCTTCAGACATTCTGGGGCGGTTTTTACGTTTTAGACCTCATGAGTTGTTTTCGTTGGACAGAATGTTTCCGACTGATCACTCAAAGGTCAAGGCCCGCCCTTATTGCCAAACACCTGAAATCTGCCCAACCGAAAATTTCAGATCCGGTTCAATGAGCATTCTTATGCGCGAATGGACATTTTCTTGGGGAGGCGCTGATACAATGCCTTTTGGCGTTTTGAAAAAGAACGCAATGAAAATCTGGGGTCTTTATTGTCGTTTTTAGGAGGCCGATACATTGCAGTCGATGTATCAACCTCCCATTCAAAATCCAGCATGTAACGCGACAAAAAACGAAAGTGTTCTCTCTGATACTTCAATCTTGAGGACAAAAAAATTTTGCATTTACCAATTAATTCGGCATCAAATTTTTCAAAAGTTAGGGAATAGGTAGGGACTCGATGGAGACACTTCACTTAAAATGCAGAACATTTTCCGTGAATGAACATTAGATCGGAGCAGAATATTCACTCACACGAAGGCAATGGAAGAGATCATTAATGATCGAAAATGCAAATAGGTCAGCGAAGAAACGCCGATATTTTGATTTTTGCAAAACTTACTTTTGAAGGAAGAGGTCTGACTGCGACCTAAGACAAACTGTTAATTGGCTGCAAATCTTCTTTGCGACAATTACTTTGTCAATTTCGACATCTTTTTTTGTCAAAAACGACAACTTCTTTGTCACCCGACAAAAAGTGGTAGGCCCGGAGGGACTTGAACCCCCAACCAGACCGTTATGAGCGGTCGGCTCTAACCAATTGAGCTACGGGCCCCCAAGACAAAAGTCCGGGTAAAGAAAAGACCGCACCGGAGGTCCGGTGCGGTCCCGAAAACTAGCGATTTTCCGGCCAAGGTCAAGCCCGAACGTCGCGTAATTTCTTAATAATCGAGGAACGAACGCAGTTTGCGCGAGCGAGACGGATGCTTGAGCTTGCGCAGCGCTTTTGCTTCGATCTGGCGGATACGTTCGCGGGTCACAGAGAACTGCTGACCAACCTCTTCGAGGGTGTGGTCGGTGTTCATGCCAATCCCGAAACGCATACGCAGAACACGTTCTTCACGCGGGGTGAGCGATGCCAGAACGCGCGTGGTGGTTTCACGCAGGTTGGCCTGGATCGCAGCATCAAGCGGCTGAACGGCGTTCTTGTCTTCAATGAAATCGCCGAGATGGCTGTCTTCCTCGTCCCCGATCGGGGTTTCGAGCGAGATCGGCTCCTTGGCGATTTTCAAAACCTTGCGGACCTTCTCAAGCGGCATCTGGAGTTTTTCAGCCAGCTCTTCCGGGGTCGGTTCACGGCCGATTTCATGCAACATCTGGCGCGAGGTACGCACCAGCTTGTTGATGGTCTCTATCATGTGAACCGGAATACGGATGGTGCGCGCCTGATCGGCGATCGAACGCGTGATCGCCTGACGGATCCACCAGGTCGCATAGGTCGAGAACTTGTACCCACGGCGGTATTCGAATTTGTCCACCGCCTTCATCAGGCCAATGTTGCCTTCCTGAATCAGATCAAGGAACTGAAGACCACGGTTGGTGTATTTCTTGGCGATCGAGATCACGAGACGCAGGTTGGCCTCGATCATTTCCTTTTTCGCACGACCGGCTTCGCGTTCGCCCTTGTTGACCACGCCGTAAACGCGGCGGAATTCACCAACCGGCAAACCGACCTCGGCCGAAACACCACCAATGCCTTCGCGCAGGTTGGCGATTTCTTCGGAATAGCGTTCAACAAAGGTTTTCCAGCCCTTGCCCGGCAAGCCGCCAACGCGCTCCATCCAGTTCGGGTCAAGTTCATGGCCCTGATACTGTTTGATGAAATCGGGGCGTTTGATCTTGCAACGATCGGCAAAGCGCAGAAGCTTGCCTTCAAGGCCGAGCAAACGGTTGTTCAAACCGGTCAGGTGATCGAGAAGCTCCTCAATACGGAAGTTGTTCAGGTGAACATCTTCCATCAGGTCAACCATCTCGTTCTTGAGCTTGTTATAGCGCTTTTCAGTCGCGGCCGGAACGGCCTCGCCCTTGTTCATTGCCACCAGACGCTGTTCCTGCGCCTTGTGCAATTTCTCATAGGTTTTGGCGATCAGTTCGAACTTCTCGAGAACCTGCTCGGTCAGTTCCTCTTCCATTTTGGAAAGCGAAACGTTGACCTGCTCGTTCTCGTCATCGTCGTCATCATCGTCGCCGTCAGTGCTGGCCTCACCCTCTTCATCTTCGGACTTTTCAGACTCGTCGTCCTCTTCGTCCTCGTCTTCTTCGGCCTCATCGGTGAGGCCGGCCGGGGTTTCGGTCTCGGCTTCTTCGTCATCGTCGTCATTGGCCGACTCGAAGCTTTCGACATCTGCCTCTGCATCGACGTCGGTATCTTCTTCGTCTTCACCTTCGGCCGCGGCAATTTCCGCATCCGGGCCACCGCCATAGGTGGTTTCAAGGTCAATGACGTCACGCAGCAAAAGTTCGCCAGCCTGAAGCTGGTCATGCCAGTTCACAATCGCACGAATGGTCAGCGGGCTTTCGCAAATCCCGCCAATCATCATGTCGCGACCGGCTTCGATACGTTTGGCAATGGCGATTTCGCCTTCGCGCGACAGCAGTTCAACACTGCCCATTTCGCGCAGATACATGCGCACCGGATCATCGGTCCGGCCAACATCATCTTCGGAGATGTTGCCACGCGGATCAGCATCGGAATCGTCGTTGTCGTCATTGTCGTCGGCTTCATCGCCATCGATGACATTGATGCCCATCTCGTTGAGATTGCTCATCACGTCTTCGATCTGCTCCGAGGAGAAATGCTCGGATGGCAGGGCCGCGTTCAACTCATCGACCGAGATGTGGCCCTTCTCCTTGCCCTTGGCAATGAGCTTTTTTATGGCCGACTTATATGTATCGAGAAGAGGTCCGTCTGCGTTTTCAGAAGAGTTCTTTTTCTCTTCAGCGTTCGAAGTCTTAGACGACATCTATTCCCCGTTTCCCGCTGGGTACGTTCGTACCGTTGTTGTCCCAAGCGCCATGTCTTTCAGCGCAAATCACAAATAGCCCGATCGCTGATCCAGACCACACACGTGATCAATGATCAGTCGTCGAGCTTAAACACTTTCTCCCGGCGTCGGGCCAGATCCTCTCGTCTGTGAGAAAATCTTTCCCATTCCTCCTCGCTGGTATCTGCTGCCAACTGTCGGACGGCGTATTTTGCCTCTTCGTCCTCCAGGGAGCTTACAGCCATGGAAAAAACCTGTTTCCAACCCGTCAGGGCCCGTTCGAGCGGCGTTTCGGGCTTGGCGAAAGCGGCGTGCGCAATAACATCGGCACTAACCACCCGCAAAACTGTCTCTGACAGCCCGTCGCGCTCCAATTGGGCCTTGATCGTTTCGCAATCAAGTCCAGGATCATCGTCAAGCAGCTTTAAGACGGCCCGACGAAGATTGTCAAGCGCGGAGTCTACACAACTATAGATTCCCAACTGTTCACCAATCTCATCATGCAAGGCAGGATGGTTGATCAATGTCAGCAAAAGAATGGAGTCTTGCAGGTCACGCTTCTTTTGCATGGGCGGTCGCGACATGCCCGGAACCGCTTTACCGGCCGGACCCCAGAAATGGTCATTTTTTCCGCGTTTGCCACCCCATCCGGATTTTTTATTTTGGAAATTGCCCGAATTTCCCGACCGGTTTGCGGGCTTTCCGCCCCGATCGCCCTTGAACAGCTTCCAGATACGATCGCGGAAAAACGAATTGTATTGCGACCGCACCGCTTCATCGGCAATCACGGAAATGCGTTGATTTATCGTCGCCTCAAGGGCTGCACGACGTTCCGGGGTGTCAATCTTGTGCGTGCCCGCATCCATGCGCCAGACAAGCTCGGCCAACGGTACGGCATGTTCGATGATCTTGCGGAAACTGTTAAACCCATCCGGGGCTGCCATCAGGCTATCAGGGTCTTCCCCCTCGGGCAGGATCGAAAACAGCAGTGACTTGCCCGGGCGCAAAATCGGCAGTGCACGTTCTGCCGCGCGCACCGCTGCGCGCTTACCGGCAACATCGCCATCCAGACACAGGATCGGCTCGTTGGTCATTTTCCAAAGTTCGCCAATCTGTTCTTCGGTCACCGCGGTACCAAGTGGCGCCACCGCCCCGCGAAAGCCTGCACGGTGCAGGGCAATCACATCCATGTAGCCTTCGGTAACAATGATCGGCGCATCCTGTTGCGACGCTTCACGCGCCTGCGGCAGGCCATAAAGCAACCGCCCTTTGTGAAACAATGGCGTATCCGGGCTGTTAAGGTATTTCGGCTTGCCATCGCCCATGAGGCGCCCGCCAAAGGCCACCACCCGTCCACGGCGATCCAGGATCGGGAACATGACCCGCCCGCGGAACCGGTCATAGCTTTGCCGGTTGCCATCTTCAGGCTCGATCAGAAGCCCGGCCTCGACCATCAGTTTTTCATCAATATCTTCGCGCTTGAGCGCTGCCTTCAGCGCCCCGCGGCTGTCCGGGGCATAGCCCAGCCGGAAGTCGGATATCGTCTTGTCATCCAGTCCGCGCTGATGGAAGTAATCAAGCCCTTCCTTGCCTTCGGGCATGCGCAACATGCGTTCGAAAAAGGCACAGGCTGCTTCCATGACCTCGTAAAGGGTTTTGGCCTTCTGTTCGCGTTCCTGGGCTTCGCGGGATTGTTTGGGGACTTCCATGCCGACCTGATTGGCCAGCACCTCAACCGCCTCGATAAAGGTCAGGCCACGGGTATTCATCACAAAGCTGATGACATCGCCATGCGCGCCACAACCAAAGCAGTGATAGAAACCCTTTTGCTCGTTGACCGTAAAGGACGGGGATTTTTCAGAATGGAACGGGCACAGCCCGGAATATTCCCGGCCGCGTTTGATCAGCTTCACCGATGTACCGACGACATCCGCCAGTCCCACCCGCGCCCGCAGGTCGTCTAGAAACGACTGGGGAAAGCTCATGTGTGCCCCGTTCCCGTAATGTCACAGCAGTGTGCTGCAACTCTGTTGATTGGTCCCTGCCCCGGTCGACCTGATTGATGTGATTATTGTCCGGTCCCGGGACGACGAAAGCCGGACGATTTTACACGCCCGGCTTTCAAATGACATAGTCCTGTTGCGATTAACCCAACAGTTTTTTGGCGACACCACCGGCTTTGCCGAAATCCATCGTGCCGCTGTATTTTTCACGCAGGGCTGCCATGGTGCGGCCCATATCCTTAAGGCAGGTCGCACCGATTTCCGAAACAGTGCCACGCACGGCGTCTTCGATTTCTTCATCGGACAGCTGGGCCGGCAGGAACTTTTCGATGACCTCGATCTCGGAGGCTTCCTGTTCGGCCAGTTCCGGGCGATTGCCCTTGGTGTACATTTCAATGCTTTCGCGGCGCTGTTTTACCATCGCCTGAAGCAGATTGATGATTTCATCATCTGAAATGCCATCGGTGTTGCCGTCGCTCCGTGCGGCGATATCGCGTTCTTTCAGTGCCGCCAGAATAAGGCGCACGGTGGTTACGGAGCAGGCATCCTTGGCAAGGACGGCCTTTTTCAAAGCGTCGTTAAGCTGCGATCGCAGCATGGCTCATCTCTGATTCTGTGGAAGAAAGGAGCGAACATACCGCAAAACGGCATTTGACGCAAAGAAAACGTTAACACGTAAGTTATTGATTTTATTGTAAAAATAAAAGTTTAGATGCGTCCTTGACATGCCATGGCGACTCCCGTAGACATCCGCCAATTTGCCTGCCGGGATTACGCTTTGCCCCGCTTTCCGCAACCCCTTGCTGACGCTTTTGCGCTGTCGGCATACCTTGCTGGAAACCACTTGGCACGTCTGCATGGCCGGTATGCAGGTTAACAGCAGCCGTTTTTGTCGGCCTGCGCAGAATTATTATATATAAAAAGAATCCGTGTTTCACCGTGGAAAGATCGAAAGGACATTTGCCAATGTCAGCGCCCACGCACACCCCGCCCCCTGGTGCTTCTGCCGTTCTGGTTCTCGCAGATGGTTCAGTTTTTTGGGGACGCGGCGTCGGGGCCCGAGGAGAGGTCGTTGGTGAAGTCTGCTTCAACACGTCGATCACGGGCTATCAGGAAATCATGACCGACCCTTCCTATGCCGGTCAGATGATCACCTTTACCTTCCCCCATATCGGCAATGTCGGCACCAACGACGAAGATATCGAAAACGCCAAACCGGTCGCCCTTGGCTGCATCCTGCGCCAGGACATTACCGAGCCGTCAAACTACCGCGCCCAGAAACATTTCAACGACTGGCTGGCTGAACATGGCCGGATCGGGATCGCCGGTGTGGACACCCGCCGCCTGACCAAACGCATCCGGACCGAAGGTGCGCCAAACGGTGTGATCTGCCACAGCGAAGATGGCTGTTTTGATATCGAAGCCCTGATCGCCAAGGCCAACGAATGGCCGGGCCTTGAAGGCATGGACCTTGCCAAGGACAACAGCTGCACCACCGGTTACGACTGGGACGAAGCGCTTTGGACCCGCGAAGGCGGATACGGCAAGGTTGGCAACGCCAAGCACCACGTCGTTGCCATCGATTACGGCGTTAAGCGCAACATCCTGCGCAATCTGGCAAGCCTTGATTGCAAGGTCTCGGTTGTTCCGGCCACCACCTCGGCTGATGAAATCCTTGCGATGAACCCGGATGGCATCTTCCTGTCCAACGGCCCGGGCGACCCGGCGGCCACCGGTGAATATGCAGTTCCAACCATCAAGACCCTGATCGATAGCGGCAAGCCGGTATTCGGGATTTGCCTGGGTCATCAGATGATGGCGCTCGCCCTGGGTGCGAAAACCATGAAGATGGATGTCGGCCATCGTGGTGCGAACCACCCGGTCAAGGACACGACCACGGGTGTTGTTGAAATCACCTCGCAGAACCATGGCTTTGTCGTCGACAAGGACAGCCTGCCTGACAACGTCGAAGCAACGCACTTCTCGTTGTTTGACGGATCCCTTGCCGGTCTGCGCCTGAAAGACAAGCCGGTCTTCGCTGTTCAGTACCACCCCGAAGCATCGCCGGGGCCGCATGACAGCCACTACCTGTTCAAACGTTTCGTTGGTCTGATCGAGGACGCCAAAGCCTGATCCCCCTGATCAGGACACGCCCAAGATTACGCGATTAACGGACTTAAACGAGGCGGTGCAGCCATAGCGCCTGCCCTTGCGAAAAGCGGAAAACGACATGCCGAAACGTACAGATATCAAATCAATCCTCATCATCGGTGCCGGCCCGATTGTTATTGGTCAGGCTTGCGAGTTTGACTATTCCGGTGCCCAGGCCTGTAAGGCCCTTAAGGAAGAAGGTTACCGCGTCATTCTGGTCAACTCGAACCCGGCGACCATCATGACCGACCCGAACCTGGCCGATGCGACCTATATCGAGCCGATCAAACCGGCCATGGTTGCCAAGATCATCGAAAAGGAACGCCCGGACGCGATCCTGCCGACGATGGGTGGTCAGACGGCGCTGAACACGGCACTTGCCCTGTTTAACGACGGCACGCTTGAAAAATACGGTGTCGAGATGATCGGTGCGAAAAAGCACGTCATCGAAAAGGCCGAAGATCGCCAGCTGTTCCGCGAAGCCATGGACAAGATCGGTCTTGAAAGCGCGCGATCAGCCATGGTTCGCACCTTTGAAGATGCGGTCAAGGCACTCGAAGTCACCGGCCTTCCGGCAATCATCCGTCCAAGCTTCACCCTTGGCGGCGAAGGTGGCGGCATTGCCTATAACCGTGAAGAGTTCGAACAGATCGTGCGCAATGGTCTGGCGATTTCGCCGACCCACGAAGTGCTGATCGAAGAATCCATTCTCGGCTGGAAAGAGTATGAAATGGAAGTCGTCCGCGACAATGCGGATAACTGCATCATCATCTGCTCGATCGAAAACGTCGATCCGATGGGCATCCATACCGGCGACTCAATCACTGTCGCCCCGGCGCTCACCCTGACCGATAAAGAATATCAGATCATGCGCGATGCCTCGCTGGCGGTTCTGCGCGAGATTGGTGTTGATACCGGCGGCTCGAACGTTCAGTTCGCGGTCAACCCGGATGACGGTCGCCTGATCGTGATTGAAATGAACCCGCGTGTGTCGCGTTCTTCCGCTCTGGCATCCAAGGCAACCGGCTTCCCGATTGCCAAGATCGCAGCCAAGCTTGCGGTTGGGTATACCCTCGATGAGCTTGATAACGATATCACCGGCGTCACCCCGGCCTCGTTCGAGCCGACCATTGACTATGTCGTCACCAAGATCCCGCGCTTCACCTTTGAAAAGTTCCCGGGTGCCAAGCCGCTTCTGGGGACAGCGATGAAGTCGGTCGGCGAAGCGATGTCCATCGGTGGCTGCTTTGCCGAGAGCCTTCAGAAAGGTCTGCGGTCGATGGAGACCGGGCTTACCGGCCTCAATGAAGTCAAAATCGAAGGTGCACCTGACAAAGCCGCCATTCGTGCCAAGCTGACCCAGCCGATCCCGTTCCGTATCCTTTACGCTGCCCAGGCATTCCGTCATGGCCTGACGCTTAAGGAAATTCAGGGTGCGACGAAGTTTGACCCCTGGTACCTCAAGCAGATTGAAATGCTGGTGGCCGAGGAAGAAAAAGTTCGCGCAAACGGCATTCCGACCGACAAGCAGGAATTGCTGCGCCTGAAAAAGCTCGGCTTCTCGGACGCACGTCTTGCCGAACTGGCCGGCAAGGACGAAGACGCCGTCCGTGCGGATCGTCACGCCCTTGGCCTGCGCCCGGTTTACAAGCGCATTGATACCTGTGCGGCCGAATTCCCGTCGCGCACCTCGTACATGTATTCCATGTATGAAGGCGATGGTTTCGTTGAGCCGGAAAACGAGGCAGAAGTCACCGACCGCAAGAAAGTCATCATTCTTGGTGGTGGCCCGAACCGTATCGGTCAGGGCATCGAATTTGATTATTGCTGCGTACATGCGGCCTATGCGCTGCGCGAAGCTGGCATCGAAGCAATCATGGTCAACTGCAACCCGGAAACGGTTTCAACCGACTATGACACATCCGACCGTCTGTATTTCGAACCGCTGACCGCCGAAGACGTGATCGAGCTTTGCCAGCTTGAACAAAGCAACGGCGAACTGCTGGGTGTGATTGTTCAGTATGGCGGCCAGACCCCGCTGAAACTTTCCGCAGCCCTTGAAAAGGCTGGCGTTCCGATCCTCGGCACCAGCCCGGACAGCATCGATCTTGCCGAAGACCGCGACCGGTTCCAGGCCCTGATCAACAAGCTTGGCCTGCGTCAGCCGGCAAACGGCATTGCCCGTTCGGTCGACGAAGCCGTCAAAATCGCCGAGGGCATCGGCTACCCGATCGTCATCCGCCCAAGCTACGTTCTGGGTGGCCGCGCGATGGAAATCGTTCACACCACCGAAGACCTTCTGCGCTACATGCACGAAGCCGTTCAGGTATCTGGCAAAAGCCCGGTTCTGATCGACAGCTTCCTGCAAGACGCGATCGAGATTGATGCCGACGCGGTATCTGATGGCGAGAACGTCTTTGTTGCGGGCATCATGCAGCACATCGAAGAAGCCGGTATCCATTCCGGGGATTCGGCCTGCTCCCTGCCGCCCTACTCGCTTGATGAAACGATGATCGAACGCCTTAAGGAACAGACTGTTCAGCTTGCCAAGGCGCTTGACGTTATTGGCCTGATGAACGTTCAGTTCGCGATCAAGGATGACATCATCTATCTGATCGAAGTGAACCCGCGTGCCTCGCGTACGGTGCCGTTCGTTGCCAAGGCAACCGGCAACCCGATTGCCAAGATCGGCGCCCGTATCATGGCCGGCGAAAAGCTCGGCGACTTTGAAATTGATCATGGTCCGTTCAAGCATATCGCCGTCAAGGAAGCGGTCCTTCCGTTCAACCGCTTCCCGGGCGTTGATACCTTGCTTGGCCCGGAAATGCGTTCAACCGGCGAAGTCATGGGTCTGGACACCGATTTCGGTCGCGCCTTTGCCAAGGCACAGATGGCCGCAGGCCATACCCTGCCGCTTGAAGGCAAGATCTTCATCTCGGTCAAAAACTATGACAAACCGGCCGCTGTTCAACTGGCGCGCGACGCCATTGCGCTTGGCTTTGGCATCGTTGCGACCCATGGCACAGCAGAAGCTCTTGAAAAAGAAGGGCTAGACGTCACCCCGGTCAATAAGGTACAGGAAGGACGTCCCCATATCGTGGACATGATGAAGAACGGCGATATCAAGCTGGTGTTCAACACCACCGAAAGCAAGCAGGCCGTGGTCGACAGTTTCTCGATCCGCCGTACTGCGCTTACCGATGACATCCCGTACTACACCACTGTCGCCGGTGCGCGCGCTACCCTGCGCGCCATCGACAACCTGAAGCGCGGCGCACTTGAAGTCCGTCCCGTTCAGGAATATCTTGGGGACAAGTACTAAGGTTCTTAATCTGAACCTGACGGAAGAATTCAGACCGCCCGGCGGGATGCCGGGCGGTTGATTTTGTAGTATCGACCGCTAATAAGAATAGGCTGTGAGCGCGATGGAAAAAGTACCAATGACCCCCCAGGGGCATCAGCGTCTCGAAGAAGAACTGAAGCATCGCAAGTCCGTCGAACGTCTTGAAATCATCAAGGCCATCGCGGATGCCCGCGAGCATGGCGATCTTTCGGAAAATGCCGAATACCATGCCGCACGCGAACGCCAAAGTTTCTGCGAAGGTCGTATTGCCGAGCTCGAAGACGTGCTCAGCCGCTCCGAAGTTATCGACATCAAATCCCTTGCGGGTGATGTCGTGAAATTCGGCGCCAAGGTTCAGCTCGTTGACGAAGACACCGACGAGGAAACCACCTATCAGGTGGTTGGTCCGATCGAAGCCGACATCAACGCTGGTCGTATCTCGACCACGTCACCAATCGGCCGTGCGCTGATTGGCAAGTCGGTCGGTGACTCTGTCGAAGTCACCGTGCCCGGCGGCACCAAAAGCTATGAAATTCTCAAGGTCGATTTTTCCTGACCGGGAAACAACTGATGAGAGACCTCTGCTGCCTGAATTGTCAGGGTATGTGACTAAGAAGACGCCGTCTTTGTGACTGGAACACAATATGAGTAAAACGATAGCGTCCGCTATGGTACGGTGTATCCGAGCATCTACATTCTTTATGCCTAAGTCACGTAAGGTCATGACACAGGCCAAGGTCATAGAGTTTCTAGAACCAATTCTCACTGTTGAATGCCCAAGACAAACACTCCGTTTTAGCTGCCCCACTGCTCGTGCCGCGCATGATCCGGATCACTTGTTTGACGGAGAACCAGAGACAATCCGATGGATAGACTCGCTCCCACAAAACGAAACATTGTGGGACATCGGAGCAAATGTCGGCACATACTCAATATACGCTGCGGCCCAACGTAAAATGAATGTTGTGGCTTTCGAACCTAATGCGGCCACCTTTGCCGTGTTTGCCCGGAACATTGAGCTAAACAATTGCAATGATCTTGTGAGCGCGTTTCCTGTTGCACTGTCAGATAAGACCCGAGTTGACCATCTTTATATGGCGAACAGTGCTGCAGGGCACTCTATGCATGCATTTGGGACAACTGAAAATGCGTTGGGGCATATCGACAACGCACTAAGGCAATCGGTACTTGGTTACTCAATAGACGATTTTGTCAAAACCTTCTCTATTGCAAAGCCTGACCATATCAAAATTGATGTCGATAGCATTGAAGATTTAATCATCAAAGGCGGCATGGAAACAATTTCCCAGCATGTCAAAAGCATCCTGATAGAAGTAATTGGTGACGATTTGTCCCAACGGGAGAATATGCTATCTGATCGTATTCAGTCGCTCGGCTTGCTACACGACCCATCCTTTTCCAAAGCTGGCGACGCGCGAAATATTCTCTTCCGAAAAGCTGTATAATATCAAAAAAGAAACTTAAAAACTCAATATAGTTTCCACTTAAGAGACATTTAGGCAGCAGCCTAAATGTCTCTTTGGTTGGAGTGGTTTTCACGTTTATCCGGATTTCGCCAACTGATCAAGAACCTCTTCAACATTTTGGTTCAGATCGGATGCTTCCGAACCAAGGTGATCCGCACTGCCCAAAAGCTCTGTCGCGGTTTCCCCGGTCTGATCGGAAATTTCAGAAAGCTGATGGATCAGGTCCGAAAGGTCACGGGTTGCGTCAACCGTGACATTCAGGCTTTGCGCAATCTCGCGCGTTGCACCTTGCTGTTGTTCCATTGTCGCTGAAATCGTGGTTGTGACTTCAACCAAATCGCCAATGGTTTCAGAAACCCCGTTTACGGCCGAAACGGAATCCCCCGTCGCCGCCTGAATTTCAGAAATCTGCTGGGCAATCTCATCGGTCGCGCGTGCTGTCTGGTTGGCAAGGTTCTTGACCTCGTTAGCCACAACCGCAAAGCCTTTGCCCGCTTCACCTGCACGCGCCGCCTCAATCGTGGCATTAAGTGCCAGCAGATTGGTCTGGGACGCAATATCGGTGATCAGGTTGACGACTTCACCAATTTTCTCGGCCGCCTTGGACAACCATTCGATCCGCTCGCTTGCGGTTGAGGAACGCGCGACCGCGTTATCGGTGATTTCACGCGCGCGCACGATCTGACGCGAAATCTCGTCGGCGGATGCGTTAATTTCTTCCACCGCTGAGGCCGCTGATTGAACATTCTGCGAGGTTTCCTCGGACGCATGAACCGCACCGAGCGATGCTTCACGGCCCGTGCGCGCGCGATCATTCAGGCGCTGCGCACGCTTCTGCAATTGAACCGATTCCGCATCCACGGCACCGGCAGATTTCCCAATCATCCTGGTGATCTGATCTGCCAATTCGCGCTTGAAATTATCACGTTCAATGTTGCGCTGTTTACGAAGCTGTTCGTTCTGGGCCAGCAAATCCTGCGCAGATTTGGCGGCCTCTTCTGCTTCGCTGCGCGCGATATCGGCATGCGCCAACGTCAAATAAAGGCTTTTACACGACCAAACCAGAACCCCGGCCTCAACAATCACCACCACCGCATGCAAAACCACACGGAAGAAATCGGCACCTTCCGGAAAGACCCAATAGGGCACAACAAAGTTCAGGATCAGGTGGTGCAGGGCAATCACGCCGGTTGCAACAACAATCGTTCTCCAGCACACCAGCGCGCCAAGCACAGCAAGTGCTGCAAAGAAATACATATGAATGTCGATCTGCCATTCATGTCCGCGGAAGGCATAGACCAGTACCGCGACCTGCAAAATCATCGCAGAAGAAACAATAAAACGCGAAATCTGGGCCTGCGGTCCGGCAGCACGGCAAACGACGAAGGCGACAGCCGCAAAAATCGCACTGGCGATCAATGGCGAAACCGCATCATTGCTGGCGAAATATCCGGCGACCGCACTTAGCGGAATATGGATTGCCAGAATAACGAACAAGGCCTTGATCGCATTCGCGCGAATTTCGACTAACTTTTCCATAGATTCAAACCCGATTATCAAAAGGCATTTTTGCTGGCGTCAGCATCAAAACAGACCGACGCAATCAAGGGAGAAAGGGTAAACAAAGCACCGAAATCGTCGGCTTCTGGCACCACACCATCGTCATGCACGACAACAGCCATATGCCCAAAACCGCCGAACCTCGTAACGCGACCGCCAGAAGAACCCACCCGTTCAAGGATCTCTGCCTCGGTCATGTCAAACGGGAACACCATCCCAACCCCCTGAAGCGCTTCAGAAGGGCGATAGGACAGAATGACAAGCAGCACCACACCCGCAAAGGCAAACAGCCCCGTTGGCACAATCCCGCGCCAGCCATCTTCTTCCGAAGACAATCTTGGCGTCACTTCCGTATGTTTTTGAAATAATTCCAATTACTATCCCAAAATATAAAACTGATCTCGAATGGATAGGCACTCTTTATGTATGCACTATACCGGCAAGCAACAAGGACACGCGGCGAGATGTTTCTGCCCCCTGGACACAGCGTTCTTTGAAATCGGCGAAAACGTCCGTTTATCTGGGACTATTTACGCAAATCATTTGATACGGATCATGTTAGCTGCGAAATAAATGGCGTCTTTGATCAGGCGCAATGGCACATAGCAATATGTATAGGTCGAGTAGGATTGATTAGATTTCCCGCGCGATAAAATGGCGCAAAACAAATAAACCGGCGCTTCTGGGCGCCGGTTTCTGCTGGGTTCGTCGGGAATGTCAGATGTCGTAAAAACTGACTAATCAGTCTTCGACCTCAATATCGATCGGCACACCGGGCATGTTTTTCGCGGTGCGAATCGAAAGTGCGGATTTGACGTGATTGACGTTCTCGGCAACTGTCAGTTCGGTGGTCAGGAATTTCTGATATTCATCCCAGCTGTGCGAGACGATTTTCAGAAGAAAGTCCATTTCACCGGCCACCATGTGGCATTCGCGGACTTCCGGCCAGGCGGCCGCACGGGCTTCAAACGCACGCAGATCATGTTCTGCCTGGCTGGCAAGCCCGACCATTGCAAACACAGTCACGTTGTAGCCCAGCGCCTGCGCATCCACATCGGCATGATAGCCCTGAATGAAACCGGTTTCCTCGAGTGCGCGCACACGACGCAAACAGGGGGGCGCTGAAATACCTGCACGGCGTGCAAGTTCCACATTGGTCATGCGGCCATCTTCCTGCAGATCGCGCAAAATTCTGCGGTCGATCTTGTCGAGTTTGACCCGTTGCATTTATTCCTCGATTCTGTGCGCGAAACTTACCCCGATTGAAACAATATTACAGCGAGGCAAGTTGCTGGCAATAATATAATCCGCATCAGAATGCAATCTTGTGCTTGGATGCCGTAACTGAAAACGCTGAAAAATCTGCTTTTTGGCGCAAATTTCCGCCATCCTGCACGACCATTCCGATACGCTTCGATGCCACAATGAAACTACCTGTTTCAAACGTAAAATTTCACCATTCAAAAAACGCGAAACAAGCTGCTCAAACTTTGCGTGAAGCGGTTGCGTCTTGCCCGAACTGCCCATATGTTCGATCTCTGTTTTTACTCATCTCGGACGTATACAAAGAACATGGCCCAGGAACATCAGACCAAAGTCCTCATCATTGGCTCCGGCCCTGCCGGGTACACCGCAGCGATCTATGCCGCGCGCGCGAACCTTGAACCTATGATGGTGATGGGTCTTCAGCCGGGTGGCCAGTTGACGATCACAACTGATGTCGAAAACTATCCGGGCTTCGCGGATGTCATTCAGGGTCCGTGGCTGATGGACCAGATGAAGGCACAGGCCGAGCATGTCGGCACCAAAATGGTGCATGACCTGATCACCGAAGTCGATTTCTCCAAACGTCCGTTCGTCTGCAAGGGCGACTCCGGCGATACCTATATCGCAGACACGGTCATCATCTCGACCGGCGCGCAGGCACGCTGGCTTGGCCTTCCGGGCGAAGAGAAATTCAACGGCCGTGGCGTTTCGGCCTGCGCGACCTGTGATGGTTTCTTCTATCGCAACAAGCCGGTCACAGTTGTCGGTGGTGGCAACACCGCGGTTGAAGAAGCCCTTTATCTTGCCGGTATCTGCTCCAAGGTCACCCTGATCCACCGTCGCGATGAACTGCGTGCGGAAAAAATGCTCCAGGACCGTTTGCTCAAGCACGAAAAGATCGAGGTCGTCTGGGACAGCGTGGTTGAAGACATTCTTGGCGGTGATGGTCCGATGGACGGCGTCGAAGGTGTGCGCGTTCGCAATGTCAAAACCGATGCGCTGCTTGATATTCCGGCGGACGGTTTCTTTGTTGCCATCGGCCATGATCCGGCAACGGCCGTGTTCAAAGGCCAGGTCAACATGGATGACGAGAACTATATCCTCGTCAAACCGGGCAGCACGGTGACCAATATCGAAGGCGTCTTTGCCGCAGGCGACGTCACCGACAAGGTATATCGTCAGGCGGTGACTGCTGCTGGCATGGGCTGCATGGCCGCCCTTGAGGCAGAAAAGTTCATCGCAGAGCAAGAAGCCTGATCTTCTGGCGCAAATGAGCCTAAAGACCAAAGGGGACGCATCTGGCGTCCCCTTTTTTAATCGTTTCAAACGGCCGCGATCCGGCCAATTGACTGACATTGCGTCGAAATCCGCACCCCGCCATGGACTTTGCAGGAAAATGTCTTCTTGCAGAAAATGTCACAGGCCTCATATTGATTGAATAATCATGCACTTGGTCAAAGCTTGTGATGCACTTAATAGTGTGGAAACCAAATTGGCCATAAAAGAAGAGAACAATTATCAGGGGTCCTGCGCATCGACCGTGCGCTGGCACATCTAGGAGCAGGTCTATGGACTGGGACAAGCTGCGTGTTTTTCACGCTGTTGCCGAAGCCGGGAGCTTCACCCACGCAGGGGAAAACCTTAATCTGAGCCAGTCGGCCGTCAGCCGACAGATCAGCGCACTCGAAGAAAGCGTGAAAGTCCCGCTTTTCCATCGCCATGCGCGTGGCCTGATCCTGACAGAACAGGGCGAGCTGCTGTATCGCACGGCACATGATGTTTTTGCCAAGCTTTCGATGGCAGAGGCCCGCATTCGCGAATCAAAGGAACGGCCAAGCGGTCCGCTCAAGGTCACGACAACCGTTGCCTTCGGTTCGACCTGGCTAACGCCGCGCATCAACGAGTTCCTTGAACGGTATCCGGAAATCGAACTGTCGCTGGTGCTCAATGACGAGGAACTCGACCTTGCCATGCGTGAGGCAGACGTTGCCATCCGCATGCAGCCACCCCGTCAGGCCGACCTGGTTCAGCGCCAGCTGATGACACTGCGCTATCACGTGTTTGCATCGCCGGAATACATCAAGCAGCACGGCATGCCCAAAACACCAGAAGAGCTCAAGGACCATCGCCTGATCATTTATGGCGCGGATGCCCGTCCGCCGGTTTCCAACGTCAACTGGATGATGGCAACCGCACAGCAGTTCAAACCGGACATGCGCCCGATCCTGAAGCTCAATAATATTTATGGCATCTTCCGTGCCACCGAATCCGGTCTTGGTATTTCGGCACTGCCCGATTACTTGCTGCCAACCAACAGCAATCTGGTCCGCATCTTGCCGGAACTCGAAGGGCCAAGTTTTGACGCCTATTTCGTCTATCCGGAAGAACTGCGGCACTCCAAACGTATCGCGGTGTTCCGTGATTTCCTGATCGAGGAAATTTCAAAGGTCAAGGCAAAGGCCGCGGCAGCCGCCAGCGCCAGTGCCACGACCGAGAAATAGAATCCGAGACATCGTTATCCGATTCTGCAACAGCCTGGCCCTGCCGGGCTGTTGGCGTTTATAGGGTGTTTTACCAATATCGGGGCACATCAAATATCAGTCGCGCCATAATGTCTTAAAATTGCTGACATTTTATTGTCATGCGCCTGACGCATGGTTGACTTGTAGTCATTCTATTTTTGGTCCACCCAAGGATCACTTATATTCATATCATAAGTTGTGAGCATCCGCACAAAGCGAGCTTGCTCCGGCTTCCTGATCTTTGGACGATCCGTCCGCCGGAACGATATCCGGCTTGGAATCTTCAAGAGATTCCCTACGTCTCCCAGACGTAAGCCTCCCTGTTGATCTTGCCGGTAGCTCCCCCGCTACCGGCTTTTTTTTGTGCCCCTGCACAATGAATTATCCGCGCAAACAGTGATCTAGCCAAAAAACCGTCGAAACGACCTCGTAAAAACGTATAAATATCAATTGTTTAATACCATTCTAAACGTCCCCATATATTTATGCAGAAAATGCATGGCTGAAAAAGCAATTTGGCAGTGGTCATTATCGTCAAAAACGCTATCTTCTCCCTCGAACCGCAGCGGAACACTCCGCGCCGCGGTACAGAGTTTTCTCCCTGACCGATTATGTCGGTCTTTAGCCGGACGCCCTGTCCGGCTTACCCAGGGCCCTGCGAAGGGTCCTACGTCTCCCAGACGTGAAGCCTCCCTGATAAACTTGCCGGGCACATTTGTTGCCCGGCTTTTTTTTTGCTTTATCGCCTCCTCGCCTTCTCCCCATTGCGCCTACTCGCACGCAGCTGTGATCAGCCGTCACCCGATCTCGACTTGGCAAGTGCCGTCCTTGGTTTCACTATGGGCAATCACTGTGTCCAATAGGGACACCCATCTGCATGATCGGGACATCGGCTCCATGAAAAGCACGCTGAGCGCCTTCCTGTTTGGCAAGAACGCCAACAGTCACCTGCCAGAGCGCGTCCAGAGCGCGATCGAAAAACAGCAATATGAAAGCGAAAAGCTGATCGGCTGGGTTCAGCTTTTGCTGGTCACGATCTTTGCAAGCCTCTATGCCATCTCCCCCAAAACCGTGATGTCCGATGGCATCCATCCTGTGCCATGGGCATTGGGGCTGTATTACCTGTTTACCCTCAAACGCCTTGCCCTGACCTATCGCAACAAGCTCTCGACCTGGTTCCTGACTGTTTCAGTGATCGCCGATATCGGTCTTCTGATGGTCCTGATCTGGAGCTTTCACATCCAGTACATGCAGCCAGCAAGCTTTTATCTCAAAGCACCGACCGTGCTCTATGTCTTCATCTTCATTGCCCTGCGCAGCCTGCGCTTTGATCCGCGCTATATCCTGATAGCTGGCGGAACAGCGGCAGCAGGCTGGATCATCCTGACTGGCTATGTCATCTGGTCGGAGGGCGGCAAAAGCATGATCACGCGTGATTATGTGACCTACCTGACCTCAAACTCGATCCTCATCGGGGCTGAAATTGACAAGATTATCGCAATTTTGCTGGTTACAGCTGTTCTGACCGTCGCCGTGATGCGGGCCAAAAGATCGTTTATCCGGGCTGTCACGGATGAAATTGCCGCCCGCGATCTGTCGCGCTTTGTGTCGCCCGAAATTGCCGATCGCATCACCCATGCCGAACAACAGATCCGGCCGGGCGACGGTGAAGCGGTCAACGCAACCGTGATGTTCACCGACATCGAAGGATTTTCATCAATCGCCGAAAAGCTCGCGCCAAAAGAACTGGCCACCATGCTGAATGAATATTTCACCGAAACCAACGCGGTAATTTCGCATTTCGGCGGCGTCATCACCCAGTTTGAAGGCGACGCGATGCTGATCACCTTTAATGCCGTGACCCCCGATGCCGATCACGCACTCAATGCCGTGCGTACCGCCCTTGCCATTCAGGAACTCGCCAATCGGCGCATTTATTCTCATGGCGGGCAGCTGAAAACCCGCTGCGGGATCAATTCAGGTGAAATTGTTCTGGGTGCTGTCGGCTCCGAAAGCCGCCTGACCTTCACGGTGCATGGTGACAACGTCAATATCGCCTCGCGGCTTGAGGCACTGAACAAGGAATTTGGCACCTATATCCTTGCAACAGAGGATACAGTGCGCGCCTGTGGCAACCACGACGATATTCCGGCATGGACCCCGCGCGGTGATGTCACTGTGCGGGGTCGGGAAAACCCGACAAAGATCTTCTCGCTCTCACCGATCAAAATCACCGGTCACACCCCGGCACAAGACACGGCCCGCCAGACGGTATCACGCGCCTGAAAATCGTGACCAACGGCACGCCCCGGACAAATTAAAAGCCCGGGGAGCTGTAAGCTCGCCCGGGCTTTGGGGACAGATGGTCTTGGGAGACCTGTCAGATGCGCTGCCTTGCCCGTGGGGTGCATGACGCCTTGGGGGATAAGGGCGTCCGTTCCGGGCCTCGATGCGCCGTGAGGGAGGGGCACGGCATCGAAGTTTTCGCATCCGACAGTTAGGAATATGCCTTTGAAATGCGGCTCAAAATACGGTGTCTGATGACCATTTGGGGGCAAATTGGGGCAATTGTGGCGGCGCTGATATAGGGTGATCTTGCTGCCCCGCCATCCGGACAAAAAAGTGGGGCGGGATAAAACCCGCCCCAATTTATTCGGGGTCATTCATGGTCTTGGGGAGACCAAGTCAGCCGGGGTATTTCAGGTGGGGGAACAACCTGAAACCATCTGGGCCAGTATCGTGAGGGGGGACAGAGACTGCTGACCACGTCCTCGACTGACAGTTGTGAATATGCCCGGAAATCAAGGCGGGAAAACAGGTCACATTGGGCCATTTCAGGGCGAATTGTGTTCCAATAAAGGCACCTGAAACGCAACCTGTTGAATTCATTGAGTCCGGCAAATGCCACCTCGGCCCAAAACGTCTTAAATTCCTTTTTTTGACCCAGATGTCTACGACGCACCAACGACCGGATTCAGCCATATCAAAGGCCCACTGAAATATCCCTACTTCAGTAATAGAATTGCCCTATCGCAAACAATTAGACAATCAATTGGTGTAATTAACAGCAGTCATTCATACTGCCTTCAACACGAAAAAGCACAAAGCCCGCTTGGATTGAAAGCGGCGAAAGGAGATAAACATGCAGATCGATATCGGCATCAATGAATCCAACCGCACCGCTATCGCCGACGGACTTGGCCGCGTTCTGGCCGACAGCTATGCGCTATACCTGAAAACGCACAATTTCCACTGGAACGTAACGGGTCCGATGTTCCAGACCCTGCACACCATGTTTGAAGAACAGTACACCGAACTGGCAACCGCGATTGACGAAGTCGCCGAACGTATCCGTTCGCTGGGTGCCTATGCGCCGGCCAGCTTCTCGGCTTACGGCGAACTTACCGCGATCAAGGAAGAAAAAGGTGTGCCCGTCGCCAAGGACATGATTGCGCAACTGGTCGAAGGCCATGAAACCGTGATCAAGACCGCGCGTTCGCTCTATCCGATCTGCGATAGCTCGGATGATGATGCCACCGCAGACCTTCTGACCGCCCGTATTCAGGTCCATGAAAAAACTGCCTGGATGCTGCGCTCCCTGCTTGAAGGCTAAGCACCAACTTTTCGCGTCCCCAACGCAAAACGGCCCGGAACATTCCGGGCCGTTTTTTATATATGTGCGTCACAAGAACACCACACCCCTGCGACGCACGATGCCTGTGACCAGGAAAGGAGCAACCCGGTCAGCGGGCGGAAAGCTTCTTACTGGCTATGCTTGGCAATCGCCGCGCGTGCGGCGGCCACGATGGCGGCACCATCGACGCCCTTGTCATTCATTTCCGCGATCCAGCGATCAATCACTTCATCGGCCTTTGCGGCGAACTTTGCGGTTTCATCGGCTGAAAGCGTCACCAACTCGCCCGATTTGGCGAAGATCTCCTCACCACGGGGTTCAATTGCGTCCCATGCCTCGCCAATTTCGCGCGCGATGTTCTGGCCAGAGTTATCATCAATAACCTTTTTCAGATCATCTGGCAGGGCATCGTAACGATCCTTGTTCATCGCGAACATGAAGACCAGCGTTCCGAACCGGACACCCTGATCCCCCTCGATGGCATACTGGGTCATATCCGGGATCTTGAACGGAATGGCGACCTCGTGCGGGATCAACGCACCATCCACGACACCAAGCGACAAGGCCTGCGGCAAATCTGGCACCGGCATGCTGACCGGTTGCGCGCCCCAGCTTTCCAGCATCCAGGCGCCGGTACGCGACGGCGCCCGCAGTTTCATGCCTTCGACATCAGCAAGGCTTTCGATCTTTTTCTCGGTGGTGAAAATTGCCTGTCCCGTATGGACATGGATCAGCAACGGCTTGATATCGTCGAAATCCTGCGACAGGTGCTCTTCATAGATATCCTGAATGGCCATGTTGGTTATGGCCGCACTGCCGGTATGAACAAATGGCAGCTCAAACACTTCACTGCGCGGATAGACACCGGGCGTATAGCCAAGTGCACTCCACCCCAGATCAACCGCGCCATCACGGATATGACTGTAAAGCTCGGTCGGTTTGCCACCCAGCGCCATCGCCGGGTAAATCTCGATCTTGATGCGACCGTCAGATTGTTCCTCGATCCGCTGGGCCCATGGCTCAAGGAATTTGGCCTGTGCCGTTGCCTTGGGCCCCAGCACATGTTCCAAAACGAAGGTAAATTCCGGTTCGGCCTGCGCAGAAAGCGCGCTTGCCAAACAGCCAGCAGCAACTGCTGCCGATACAAACAGGCGTTTTAACATTTTCAACCTCAGACGTTTTCCCTGAAAATGCGCTCAGCACCCCCGCCCGCTTGGCACGGTTTTGGCGCGGTGTTTCACAGCACTGAGCGTCTCTCTCTTTTGGTAGCGTTCTTTGACCGGTTCGGATCCGGCTTTGTCTTTTTATGCGTTGGTTATTCCGCCGCAGCAGCAAGTGCCCGATCAATCAGACGGCGCGCACGCACACCGCCCGCATCAATATTGAAGTTCAAAAGCTTGCGTTCCGGATGGCGCAGCATGTTGGCCTGCTGACCTTCAACCACTTCAAGATCCTCATAGAACACCTTGGCCTGCGCATCTTTGATGTTTTGGGTCAAGCCGTTATCATCGATGTCAAAGTTGCGCACCATGCCCCAGTAATAGCGGCACGTGGTTTCTGTTTCCGGCGTCATGCAGTTCACGACAATGCCGGTCACACCTTTGGATCGGTCGCCCTGTTGCGCACCGGTCCCGGCAAGCGCAACGCCGACATCAATCATCACATTGGATGGCAGGGTAAAGGTACAGATCTGCCAGCGGTCGCAGACTTCCTTGGATTTCAGGTTATTGGCCCAGAACGGCGGCGGCACGATGTTTTCCATCCAGCGTTCGACCGTGACACTTTCGTCATCGGACCGTGTCTGCGGCAGGCTCTCGGTGATTTCAAGCTGACCGATGCTGGACGGATGCACATAGGTCTCGTGGCTCAGATCCATCAGGTTATCGACCAAAAGCTCGTACCCGCATTTCACATCATAGGTCCCGCCGTCAAAGACCCAGCCTTCTTCGGATGCATGCGGGATGTCGGGCACAAGCGCCTCGTCGGCCTTTTCCTTGTCGCCGATCCAGACCCAGACAAAGCGGTCCTTCTCGACCACCGGATAGGCGCGCACACAGGCCTCGGGGTGGATGCTTTGCTGGTTGGGCATATGTACGCATGCACCATCACCATCAAATTCCAACCCGTGATAGCCGCACACAAGACGATCGCCTTCGACATAACCCTGGCTCAGCGGCAGAAGGCGATGCGGGCAGCTGTCTTCAAGTGCGACCAGTGACCGGTCGGCACGGCGATACAAAACGACATTTTCATTGCAGATCGTGCGCGCGACGGGGGTGCGACCAATTTCGCCATCCCAGCCTGCGACGTACCAGAAGTTACGCAGGAACATGTTTCTCTCCCTTGGCGCAAGGCCAATCAAGGTTGCTTGCAGGTGGAATTTTTACCACCAAGATTTCTTGTTATGCTTCTAAGCGTAATCAAATTGGATCCAATTTGGCAAGATGCTTTTTAAACAATTCGATCTGAACTATGATCGCCCGGCAGTCACAAAAACGGAAACCGGCATGAGCAAACACGGCCAGCGCGTCCTGATCACCTTGCGGAAAATGATCGCCAACGGGGAACTTCCACCGGGCGAACGGGTTGCGGAAATCCCGATTGCTGAACGGCTTGGCGTATCGCGCACACCGGTCCGGATTGCCTTTCGAACCCTCGAACAGGAAGGCCTGCTGCGCAAAGGGGATCGTCGCGGATACACGGTGCGCGCTATCACCCCGACCGAAATTGCCGATGCCATCGAAGTGCGCGGCGTGCTCGAAGGACTTGCCGCCCGCCTTGCCAGTGAACGCGGTATCTCCCTTCCGGCGCGCAGCCATTTGATTGAATGCCTGTCGACGGGTGACGCCTTGTTTTCCAAGGGATTTCTGACCGATGAAGACATGGAAATCTATCATGATTTCAACATGCGCTTTCACAACACCATCATCGAGGCCAGCCGCAACATCGCCATCGAAGATGCCCTGTCACGCAATGATCACCTGCCATTTGCATCCGTGTCTTCTATCGCCTTTAACCGCGACGACATGACCGGTGAATTCCGCCGATTCAATTTCAGCCACATGCAACATCACATCATTTTCGATGCCATCGATAACGGCCAGGGCGCGCGCGCCGAAGCCCTGATGCGCGAACATGCAAATGCGGCACTGCGCTATACGCAAATCCTTGGTCCGACACAGGATATGCCTGACAACTTCACCGTCATCGAACGCGAAGATACCGCATAACCCACCCCGACCTGCATTTTCCGATCCCATCAGGTTTGACAAAATTGGATCCAATTGATCTAATCTGGATCCAGTCAAGCCCACAGACAAACACACCTGGAGAAAATCCAGGGGCCTGGGAAGGAAAATCGCCATGCCTGAAGTTACCGTTCAACAGGTCCATGACCTGACCGACCGCATACGCGGTTTTGATCTTGTCGCCACCAACGGCACAAGCCTGCCGCCCGCCGAACCGGGTGCGCATATCAAACTCACCGTCACCGACACAGCCGGCCAGTCTGTTAAACGGTCCTATTCGATCATCAATCCGGGGGAGCCTGATCTCTATCGGATCGCCGTGCTGCGCGAAGAAGGCGGCGAAGGCGGGTCCATGTATATGCATCAAAAGGTCAAAACCGGAGATGTCCTTGAAATCGACCTGCCGCAAAACGACTTCCCGCTTGTTGAAAGTGCGGTCAAAGCCATCCTGATTGCCGGCGGCATTGGCATCACGCCAATCCTTGCCATGGCGACCGCGTTACAACAGGCTGGCAAGGATTTCGCCCTGCACTATGCCAGCCGCAACCACGCCGACATGGCCCTGATGACCGAGGTCCTTGATGCCGCCAACGGGCGATGCGCGCTTTATTTCGACGGTGGCGATGCAAAACGCAGCATGCCGCTTGCCAGCATCCTCGGCACGGCAGAAGCCGGAAAGCACGTTTATGTCTGCGGCCCGGGCGGCCTGATTGACGCCGTGCTTGATACCGCGCGCCGCAATCGCTGGGCGTCGGAGAATGTGCATTATGAACGCTTCACCACCCCTGCCGCACAGCTTGATGACACCAGTTTCGAAGTTCATCTGGCGCAAAGCGGCCAGACCTTCGAAGTGCCGGTTGGCAAATCGGTTCTCGATGTCCTGATCGATGAAGGGATCGATCCGCTTTACGACTGCAAAAAGGGCAATTGCGGGATCTGCACATCAGTTGTGATTTCGCATGATGGTGATCTGTCGCATCGCGACGCCTATCTCAGCGACAGTCAGAAAGCCCAGAACGATCAGATGTGCATTTGCGTCTCCCGCATGCAAAGCAGCGGTCGTCTGACGCTGGATCTCTAAACAAAAGCGGCCCGGAAATTCCGGGCCGCTTTCTTGTTCAGTCATCTTTTTCAATCAAACAACGGATCAATCAACCGGGCAGCGGTCAGGATCACCTGATCATGCCCATGTGGCGCCCCGATCATAAGGGCGGCCGGCGCAACCTCGCCTTTGATCTGAACCGGCATCGACATCGCGCAGGCATCGACAAGGTTCAGGTAACCGGTATTACGCAGCATCAGCGCATTCAGGTTGTCAAAGTCGGCTTCGACCTCGGCAATCTTTGGCGCCATGCGCGGCAAGGTCGGCGCGATCATGACGTCAATATCCGCCATCGCGGCCCCGAACATCGATACAATATCGGTCCGCTTGGCATAGGCATCGATCACCTCATCACTTGATAGCGTATCGGCAAACTTCATCCGCGACAAAACGCGCGGATCGCCGACTGTTTCAAGCTTTGCGAAATCCTTGGCATATATCCGGTGCGCTTCAAACGACACCAGCATCTTATTGAGGATCGCGTTCTTGGCGATGAAAGCAAAATCAATCTCGATCAGCTCATGCCCGGCGTCTTTCAGCTTTGCACAGATCATTGCAAAGTCGGCCTTCACCCGGTCATCCAGCCCATCAACAAACGCATTCATCGGCACGCCAATGCGAAGCGTCTTTTTCGCATCTTCCGGCGGTGTCACGGTGATGTCTGTCAGAACTTCAAACGCACGAATGGCAGTTTCAAGATCGCCCGCCAACGGCCCCGGCGTATCAAAGCTCTTGGCCAACGGATGAACACCCGCGCCCGGCACCGAAAGGCGGCTTGGCTTGATGCCATAAAGCCCGTTGATCGCCGATGGAATACGGATCGAGCCACCTGTGTCGGTGCCAAGCGCCAGATCCACAATCCCATGTGCCACGGTCAAACCACCGCCCGAGGTTGAACCACCCGGAATGCCCTCTGCATCAAAAATATTGCCCGGCGTGCAGTAATGCGGATTAAGCCCGACGCCGGAATAGGCAAATTCGCTCAGCGTCGTGCGACCAAAAGGAATGGCCCCGGCGGCCTTGATGCGACGCACGCATTCGCTGTCGGTCTCGGCTGGTGCGCGCCCCTTCAAAAGTTCGGATGCCGCCGTGGTGGCAATGCCCGCCTCGTCATACAAATCCTTGACCGACACCAGCATCCCGGCAAGTGCTGCACCGGGATTTTGCGCGCAATATTGCTCCGCCTTGGCAGCAGCCTTTAAAATCCGCTCGGAATCAAACTCGGTAAAGATCTTGTCCTTAAGCTCGCCAAGTTGATTGACCTTGTCGATTGCTTGTCTGGCCTTGTCAACCATCACGCCCATGGCGGTGCCTCATCCTGTTATGGTGTTGTTCTGACGATGAAATTGCTTATGCGATTTCCGGCAGTTCCCTAATTTCATAGGCGTGCGTGATCGTGCGATCAAGTACTGGATCATGCAACGCCATTTTGAAACGACGTGCCGGGCGAACCCCGCCCTTTGCGCCAAGTGTACCGCACAGCATGACAGATGCCGTGCCTTTGTCCGCATTACCCATCAATTGCGATCCTTCGATCAGATCACTTAATGGGCGGATCGAAGCAATCGTTCCTTCCTGATAAAGCACCCAGTCATCGCCATCCTGTTCCTGAACCCAGGACCGCATTTCAATCTGCTCGATATGGTCTTTGACCTCGTCAAAGCGCCAGATTTCAGATGCAACGGGTTTCTCGCAAATCTGCTTGGACAGCGCGACCGAGTGGGCTTCAAGCTCGCGATCCGTATGATCGGACGCAAGGCCAAGGTAAAGTTCGCCGTCACAAGCAATCAGGAACGGCTCGACTTCGCCCGATGTTCCCTTTCCGACAACCTCGATACAGGATTGCTGGGTTACCATCCCTGAGGCGGTCCGATAATAAAGCGGCACGCTTGACGGCGGTTTAACACCGATCGCGGCAAGCTCGTCGATATGGTGCTGGATCGCAGCAGCATCCCTGCCCGTCCATCCCGCAACAGTGCAATGGTCGATATCAAAGGTGATTTCGGTCCCTGCCAGGGTAAAGTTCATCTGCATTTCTGGTTCCGATCTTTTTGGAATGATGTGTTGGACACTGGGTCTCAGACATAGAAGGGGCGCTTGGACCAGATGACACTGGTCCATTCGCCAATTGTGTTAAGGGAGGCTTCCTGGCCTGATACGCCTCAGAGATAGTCAGGCAGGAAAAGTGCGATTTCCGGCAAGAAGATCAGACCAACGATCATCGCCAACATCACAAGAACATAGGGAACAGCACCCAGCATGACCTCGGACAATTGACCTGACTTTCGGGCACCCTGCACGACATACAGGTTCAATCCGACAGGCGGGGTGATCAAAGCCATTTCGATCAAGACGATCAAAAGGATCCCAAACCAGACCTTGTCAAAGCCCATCGCTGTCATGATCGGTACAATGATCGGAATGGTCGCCACCATCAGGGACAAGGTTTCAATAAAGAAGCCCAGCACGATGTAGAGCAAAATAACAACAAGCAACGTCCCCATCGGGCTAAGATTAAGTCCGACGAGAAGTTCCTTGAGCTCCCGCCCCATGCCCGCTGCGGTCAGGGTGAAGTTCAGGAAATAGGCCCCGATGATCACCAGCATGATCATCGCCGTGATGCGAACTGTCCCGAGCAAGCACATCTTGATCATCTCGTTCGACACACCTTTGTTAAAGGCGGCGATGATCATGGCGATGGCAACACCGACGGCCGCTGATTCTGTTGGCGTCGCCCATCCGGCATAGATTGATCCGATCACAACAAAGAACAGCAGGAAGATCGGCACAAGATGCCTTAAGCCACCAAACCGCTCCGCCCAGCTAAACGAACGGCTTTGTCCGCCAAGACTTGGCTTCACCTTGCAAATCGCCGCGGTCACAAGCATGAAGGCAACAGCCATCACCAAACCCGGCACCAGTCCGGCAAGGAACAAACGCGGGATCGATGTTTCGGTCAGGAAGCCATAGACAATCAAGTTGATCGATGGCGGGATCATGATCCCAAGCGTGCCACCCGCCGCAATGGCGCCGGAAAACAGTTTCGGGTCATAGCCCAACTTGTCGGCCTGCGGCATTGCCACAGTAGCAACCGTCGCAGCCGTCGCAACAGACGACCCCGACGTCGCCGAAAACATTGTCGCCGTACCGATATTGGCATGGACCAACCCACCGGGCAGCCATGAGAACCACTTATCGAGTGCTTCATAGGTCTTGGCGGCGATACCACCGCGCACAAGCACCTCACCGAGCAAAACAAAAAATGGGATGGCAATCAGGGTCGAGGAATTTGAAGAAGACCAGACCACCTGTCCCAAACCGCGCAACAGCGGAAACGGCGTGAAAAACTGATCGACACCAATACCGAGAAGGAAAAGCACAATACCGACCGGAATGGACAAGGCCAGAAGCCCCAACAGCGAAACCGTAACTGCTGTAATCATGACTCAAGCTCCAGCTCGGACCGGGCACCAACCAAAGAGTCTGCCGTGTCAAAGTTACGGCGCATCAGCAACACCAGGGTAAGGATCACCAACGCACAGGAACACAGCGCAAACCACAACCAACCGGAAAACCAGACCAACTGAGGTATCCAAAGCGGCGTTTCAAGCGGTGTGTTCGCAGTTGATCCGCGTTCAATGGTTTTTGAAAGGACGGGCCAGCACTGGATGGCGACAATCGTTGCCACCGCTGCAAGGGTGACAATTGCCAACAAATCAAGGAATGCCTTTCCGCGTTCCTGCAAGCGGAGCCGGATAAGGTCGATTCTGACATGCGCCAACTCGGTCAGCGCGTAGGAAAGCCCCCAACTGGCAACACCAGCCATGACGTAGCCAGAAATTTCTTCGGCACCGCCCAGAGAAATTCCGGCTTCACGTAGCAGAATTTCCGCGATGATCAGGATCACGCTGCCCGTCAGAACAATTCCGACGGACAACGCGATGATGCGATTGGCGCGGCGGATGGCCGCAATCAAGTTTTCGGTCACTGTTCGGGCCTCCGCCAAGCACTGTTAATCAGTTGAGGGGTACGGTAACACCGACAGTCTTGCCGACGCTATCGTTCCAGCGTGCAACCCAGTCATTACCAGCACGCTCGGCCCACTCCGGCAGAACGGTGGAGGTCAGGATTTCCTTGGCTTTTGCCAGGTCACTGTCTGAAACCTCAACAAGGGTCATGCTGGCCGGATCACCTGCCGGGCATGCGCCATTGCCGGTCAGGCAGGCCACATCATTGCTCAATGCATCAGCCGCAGACGCCCATGCCGGGGCCTCGAACTTGGTTTTGACTTCATCCATGATGAAGCTCTGCATGTCCGAAGACAGGCTGTTCCATTTATCCATGTTCATGGCTGTGACAACAGGGTCCCAACCACCAAGCGGAATGGTCATCAGGTGATCGGAAACTTCCCACCAGCCTGCGCTATAGCCCGAACCAGCACCCGTCACAGCACAGTCAATCACGCCGCGCTCAAGCGCACCCGGAACTTCGGAGAAGGCGACATTCACGCCAACTGCACCAAGCGCTTCAAGGAATTTTGTTGTCATACGACCCGATCCACGGACTTTCTTGTCCTTCAGATCGGCAAGGGAATTGACTTCGCCAGCACAGAAAACAACTTGCGGCGGGTACGGTGCAACAGCAAGAACCTTGGAGTTAAAGCGCTCTGCAAAGATGTCATCAACCATCGGACGGGCCGCTTCGACCATGGCTTTGGCTTCGGCTGCAGTGTTGGCGACAAGCGGTACATCAAGGCCCTCAAGTTCCGGGGCATCGCCAACGGCATAGTCACCAACCGTCATCGCAACGTCGAAAACGCCATCATTTACCAGACGAAACACGTCGCCGACACCGATACCCATCTGGTCGTGTGTCGTCATCTGAACCGTGATCTCGCCATTGGAATCTGCGGGCAGGGTTTCGGTCCAGAACGGGCTTTCATACTGCTTGTAAAGCGGAAGGCTGCTCCAGCTGCCGACAACGGAAAGCTCCTCGGCAAATGCCGGGGTGGCGGCAAATCCCGCACCAAGTGCGGAAACTGCCAAAAGGGAAGAAACCATCTTTTTCATGATTTTAAAGTCCTCTCTGATACGTCGATTATGGTTGTTTAGCGTAAGGGTGGTCTAAAGGGAAAATTCCGCGGCCTCGGCAAGTACATCTGTCACCAACATCAGCCCGGGTTCGTGGGTAATGGCAAATTCCGGCATCACATTGCGGATCGCCATTTGTGGCGTGACCCCGCACGCCCAGAAAACCGGAATGTCCCCTTCTTCAATGACGGGTTCATTGCCGAAGTCCGGTTTCATGATATCCGTGATACCGATCTGAGCTGGATCACCGATATGCACCGGTGCACCGTGGGCCAGTCTGTATCTGTCGGAATATAGGATTGCCCGGATGGCGTCGCTGGCAGCAAAGGACCGCATCGAGACGACCAGCGGACCGTGAAAACGCCCGGCCGCCGCCGTTTGGATGTTGGTCACATACATCGGCACATTGCGACGTGCATCCATGTGGCGCAGGCGAACGCCACCACGGGTGATGGCAGCCTCGAACGAGAAAGAGCACCCCAGAACAAAGGTAACAAGATCATCACGCCAGATGTCCGTCAGGTCGCTCACGCTCGTATAGTCGGCACTGCCGCGAAAAACGCGATAACCAGGCAGGTCGGTCCGGATATCAAGGTCTTTGCCCAAGGCCGGGATAAACGGAGATCCCGGCTCGGACATGCCGATAAGCGGACAGGATTTTGAATTCTTGGCACAAAACTGCAGAAATTCGTCGGCATAGCTGGTCGGCAAAATCGCCAGGTTCCCCTGAAGATAGCCTGACGCGTAACCTGTTGTCGGTCCCGTATGTTCGCCACGTCGAATAGCGGTGCGCAACGCCAAAGGCGTCATTGCAGATGCTGACTCATATGCGGTGTCATCGGAAAGGGTGGCGCTTTTTGACGCGTTCATTTTTCAGTCCCATTCACTGCCTCTTTTCAAAGATTGAGAAACAGAACTGATCTTGTCAAGTAATCAAATTAATTAATTTATGATCGTTTTTTTAGATCAGTTTGATCAAAGAGTTTCGCTGCCTCGTGAATTGCTGCGCCGATTTCGCTGTTTCGTTCGGGGAAATACGCGATCACAAAATGAAGTGCCGTCAGTGATGCTTCCTGACACACCGGGATCGGCTTAATATGTTCATCCAAAACGGAATTCTGGACCATCAACCGCGGCAAAACACCTATTCCGAACCCGCCTGCAACAAGGTATTTTACCGTCGAAAGTGACGCCGAACCGTTTAGCGCAGGCTGTGAAATATCCGGAGCAGAAAAGATACTTTCGATTTCACGAAATGGCGGTGTTCCCTTCGGAAAAGTCACGATGGCATGACTTGCCAGTTCATTAAGCGACAGCGGATTTTCGTCAATTTCCATGTCCTCGGCACAGTACCAGCCAAGCTCAACAGGTTTTAGTGGTGCCGCAACTGCCCCATTTGGAACGGATTCGCGCAACATGATCGCGACATCGACTTCGTCATCGTCAAGCGCCCTGCCAAGCTGACCAGAGGTATCAACCGACAGCTCAAAACGGACTTTGGGAAAGTCATCTTTGAGCTTGTTGAGCATGTCTGTCAGCAGCGTATGAACAATGGTTTCCGCAACACCAATCCGGATTGTGCCACTCAGCTCCCCCGGATGGGTCAGTTCCTGCCAGATGCGATCACGGGCACGCGACAAACGCTGTGCTTCCTCGATAAACCGTAACCCCGCGGCCGTCAGGCGCACCTGCCTGTTGGACCGGTCAAAAAGCTTCATGCCAAGCTTCTTCTCAAGACCCGAAACACGGGCCGAAATCGCTGATTGCGACAGATTGTATTTTTGCGCCGCAGCCCTGAAGCCACCCGCCTTGATGATGTCTTGCAGAATCTCGATATCCTTGAACTCAAACACGTCACCCTCCCCTTTTGTGGCAATTTGCGATCACATTACCCTTCATCTGATCAGTCTGCACGATCAATTGATCGCAATATTGATCAAACTAAACCCAACGAACGTAGATCAGTTGTAAGCCCGCTTCGAGCAAGCCACCATTTCACCCGCTGATCACCGAGCCGTGACTTGCCCAAAGCCGGTTTTCAAAGGACATTTAGAAAACCCGCGCAATTGGAGGACGACATGCTGATACGCCGCAAGAAGGGTTGGGAAATCCCCGAACGAGACGCAACGCCGGAATCGATCTATAAAAACCGCCGCCAATTCCTTAAGGGGATCGCCGCCGGATCGATCGGCGCAACAGCATCAAGCCTCCCGCTGGGCTCTGCATTGGCCCAGGGGTCGGGATCAACTGCCGATCTTTATCCGGTGGATCGCAACCCGGCCTACACGGTCGAACGCGAAATGACCGAAAAGTCCAAGGCGCTGACCTATAACAACTTCTATGAATTCGGATCGCACAAATCGATCTCGCAAGCAGCGCAAGCCATGCGCATTCGTCCCTGGACCGTGGTGATCGACGGGCTGGTTGAAAAACCGATTGAAATTGATTTCGAAGACCTTGTCCGCAAGATGCCACTCGAAGAACGCGTCTATCGGTTCCGCTGTGTCGAAGCCTGGGCGATGACCGTACCCTGGTCCGGTTTCCCGATGAAGGCGCTGGTTGATTTCGCAAAGCCCCTGTCGGGTGCGAAATATGTCGAAATGGAAACCGCCAGCCAAAAGGACACCATGCCGGGCCTGCGTCAGTTCTGGTATCCGTGGCCCTATATCGAAGGCCTCACGATGGCAGAGGCCACCAATGAACTGACCATGATCGCCACGGGCATTTACGGCGAAGAACTGCCCAAGCAGAACGGTGCACCGCTGCGTCTGGTGACACCGTGGAAATACGGTTTTAAAAACATCAAATCGATTGTGCGTTTCACCTTCACCGACACGCGCCCCAAAAGCTTCTGGGAAGACATCAACGCCGATGAATATGGCTTCTGGGCCAACGTAAACCCGGAAGTTCCGCACCCGCGCTGGTCGCAGGCCTATGAACGACTGCTCAATAACGGCGAAAGCGTCCCCACCCGGATCTATAACGGCTATGGCGATTATGTCGCCGATATCTACAAGGGTATGGAAAACGAACGGCTGTTTATGTGACCCGCACGACCTTAGCGCCCAAACGCAAAAGCCGGTGTTTTACGACACCGGCTTTTTTTCTTGGCGATTCTCTTGGCCGTCGGACGCTTTACGAATCCGTATTGGCGTACCGGCCATAAATTTCTTCAAAGGTGCCGTCCTGGCGCATATCGATCAGGTGTTTTTCAAGTACGGTAAAGCTGCCATCGGTGAAAAAGTCCGACTGGCGCGATATCGCAATGAAAGATGGCTTTCCCTGTAACAACAAATCAGATCGTTTGATCCGAAACGGCCCGAACTTGCGAATATGGGCAATGGCAAGAAGCTCCGGCGCAATCAGTGCATCAATCCGCCCAAGATCAAGCATCCGAAATAGCGTCTCGTAATCCGCTGCTTCGACAAACCGGATATAGGGCGCCTCACTAAATTGCCAGCCATAACTGGCCCCGCGCAGCACCCCGGTCAGTTTGTGCTCAAGATCCTCGATCTCAATCACATTGGCATCCAGTGCGCCGGTATAAATCACCTTCGGCTCGCTCGGCAGGGCTGCGCCGAAATAATACATGTATTGCAAACGATCTTCGGTGCGATTGGGACCGAGCATCAGGTCCGCCTGCCCGCTCTGCATCAAGTGCAAGGCACGCTTGAACGGCACCACCTGAAACACAAGATCAATCCCCGCACGTCGCGCAGCTTCGCGCACGACATCAACATAGATGCCGCTATAGACCGGCTCATCGGTTGTTTCGGTCACAATACGATAAGGCGGGGCATCATTGATCGCGACGATCAATGTACGCGCGGCAACCTCGTTGCCAAACCATCCTGCCCCAAGCAGGAACGCCGTGAAGACCAAACTCCAGGCTTTCAAACGCCACATCAAGTCTTCTCCATAGCGATCACACAGCGATCTGTGTTGCTGTTGTTATATGTGATCACAACAAATATTCTCAACGGCGAATGCAACCTGTGTTTGTAATTTTCTATATATCCTAAGCCCCCTTGCGACGGCGCCCTTTGTATTTCGGTTTATTGGCCGATTTTGACCCGGGGCCAACAGTTCCAATGGTGCGCGCCATCGGTCCGGCCTGGGCCAGCCCAAGTTCTTGATCCTCAAGACGTTTGATCTCGTCACGCAGTCTTGCGGCTTCCTCGAACTCAAGGTTCCCGGCCGCATCGCGCATGCGTTTTTCAAGATCTTCGATATGGGCACGCAGGTTATGGCCAACCATGATGTCGCCCGACACCCCGGTATCAACCGTGACGTAATCCTGTTCGGCGACACTTTCGAGGACGTCGTTAATTCGCGACCGGACGGTTTCCGGCGTGATGCCATGTTCCGCGTTATAGGCCATCTGCTTTTCACGCCGGCGATTGGTTTCGCCAATCGCGTATTCAAGGCTGTCGGTCATCTTGTCGGCATAAAGCAGCACGCGACCTTCAACGTTACGCGCCGCGCGGCCAATCGTCTGAACCAGCGATGTCTTGGAGCGCAGGAACCCTTCCTTGTCCGCATCCAAAATCGCGACCAGCGCACATTCCGGGATATCAAGCCCCTCTCGCAGAAGGTTAATCCCGACCAGCACGTCAAACACGCCAAGCCGCAAATCACGGATGATTTCAATGCGCTCCAGCGTATCAATATCGGAGTGCAGATAACGCACGCGCACGCCATGCTCATGCAGGTATTCGGTCAAATCCTCGGCCATGCGCTTGGTCAGGGTGGTAACCAGAACACGCTGTCCCTTGGCGGCACATTGCTTGGCCTCACCCAGCAAATCATCGACCTGGGTTTCAACCGGGCGCACGATACAGACCGGATCAATCAGCCCCGTCGGGCGAATGACCTGTTCGGCAAACACACCCCCCGTGCGTTCCATTTCCCAGTTGCCGGGCGTTGCGGAAACAAACACGCTTTGCGGGCGCATTGCTTCCCATTCCTCAAACTTCAGCGGTCGGTTATCAACACAACTCGGCAGGCGGAAGCCATGCTCGGCCAGGGTAAATTTGCGATTATAGTCCCCGCGATACATGCCGCCGATTTGCGGCACAGCCACGTGGCTTTCATCGACAAACAGCAATGCATTTTCCGGCAAATATTCAAACAGGGTCGGCGGCGGCTCCCCCGGATTACGGCCCGACAGCCAACGGGAATAGTTTTCAATCCCCTTGCAGTGGCCAACCGTTTCCATCATTTCCAGATCAAAGGTCGTGCGTTGTTCGATCCGTTCGGCGGCCAGCAACTTGCCCTCGGCCTGGAACTGCGCCAGACGGTCTTTAAGCTCCTGCTTGATGCCGGCCATTGCCTGCACCAGCGTCGGTCGCGGGGTGACGTGGTGCGAATTTGCATAAACCGTGACCGAGTCCATGCTGGCAAACTTGTGCCCGGTCAGCGGATCAAATTCCGCCAGTTCCTCGACCTCGTCACCAAACATCGACACCCGCCATGCCCGGTCCTCGGCGTGGGCCGGGAAAATTTCCAAGACATCGCCGCGCACCCGGAACGTCCCGCGCGAAAAGGCCGCGTCATTACGGGTATATTGCAACTCGACCAGACGCTTCATGATGTCGTTGCGATCGACCTCGTCCCCGACCGAAATGCGCTGGGTCATCTCAAGATAGGTTTCCACCGCCCCGATACCGTAAATGCACGACACCGATGCCACGATGATACAGTCGTTGCGCTCAAGGATCGCACGCGTGGCTGCGTGGCGCATCCGGTCGATCTGCTCGTTGATCGAGCTGTCTTTTTCGATATAGGTATCAGATCGCGGAATATAGGCTTCCGGCTGGTAATAGTCGTAATAGGATACGAAATACTCGACCGCATTCTCTGGGAAAAAATACTTCATTTCCGCATAAAGCTGGGCGGCCAGTGTCTTGTTGGGCGCCAGAACAAGGGCGGGGCGCTGCGTCTTGGCGATGATGTTTGCCATCGTAAACGTCTTGCCCGACCCGGTCACGCCAAGCAAAACCTGATCGCGCTCGCCCTCATCAATACCGGCCATCAGCTCGGCAATTGCTTGCGGCTGATCACCGGCGGGCTCGTATTCGGTCACCAGTTTGAATTCCCGTGATCCTTCAACAGGCGGGCGACGTTTGGTCAAAAATTCCGGTAGCGCATTCATCGGGCAGATCCCTTTTCATTCCAACCCTAGTTATAGGTCAGATACGCCGGACCGCAAGCCCCCGCCCTGACAGTTCCTGTCAGGAAGTGTCAGGAGACGTCAGGATGTAAATCCGGGAACAACGGGTGTTTTGGCACGTTTGCAAAACAGTTCTTTCCGCTCGGACTTCTGAAAGGCTGCAAAATTGGATAAAATCATCCCAAAGAACCCGCAGAAGGCCCTAAACAGCCTTGAATTGGAATTAAGGCAGGCGTAGGGTCCGAACCGAAAGAACACGATTCTTTTCACTTCTCATAAATTCCAGGGAAACAGACCAATGGCGTTCATTGCCGACCGTTTGAGCCGTATCAAACCCTCTCCCACCATTGCTGTCACCACCAAGGCTGCCGAACTGAAGGCTGCTGGCGTTGATGTGATCGGACTTGGCGCAGGTGAGCCGGATTTCGATACCCCCGACAATATCAAAGAAGCTGCCAAAGCGGCGATTGACGCTGGCAAGACCAAATACACTCCGGTCGCCGGCACGCCGGAGCTTCGCAAGGCAATTGTCGAAAAGTTCAAGCGTGAAAACGATCTGGAATACACCATCGACGAAATCACCGTCGGTTGCGGTGGCAAACAGACCCTGTTCAACGCGTTCTTCGCGACCCTGAACCCGGGCGACGAAGTCGTCATTCCGGCACCGTACTGGGTATCTTACCCGGACATGGCGCTGATGGCCGAAGGCACCCCGGTCATTGTTGAATGCCAGGAAGAAAACGACTTCAAAATCACCGCCGCCGAACTTGAAGCCGCGATCACGCCGAAAACCAAATGGGTTGTTCTGAACTCGCCGTCGAACCCGACCGGTGCGGCCTATTCGCGCGCCGAACTGCGTGCGCTTGCCGACGTGCTTCTGAAACATGAAAACGTCTACATCATGTCTGACGACATGTATGAGCACCTTGTCTATGACGGTTTCGAATTCACCACCATCGCCCAGGTCGAGCCGAAGCTGAAAGACCGCACCCTGACCTGTAACGGTGTGTCGAAATCCTATGCCATGACCGGCTGGCGCCTTGGTTATGCCGCAGGCCCGGTCGAGCTGATCAAGGCCATCAACAAGGTCCAGTCGCAGTCGAGCACGCACACTTCCTCGATCAGCCAGGCAGCTTCGGTCGAAGCACTCAACGGCACGCAGGACTTCCTGGCAGAACGCGCAGAAGTGTTCAAAAAGCGTCGTGACCTTGTGGTTGCCGCGCTCAACGAATGCGAAGGCCTGTCTTGCAAGACGCCTGAAGGCGCGTTTTATGTCTATCCGTCCTGCGCGGGCGCAATTGGCAAAACCACTCCGGATGGCAAGAAAATCGAAACCGACACCGACTTCGTCACCTACCTGCTTGAGGCAGAAGGCGTTGCTGCGGTTCAGGGTTCGGCATTCGGCTTGGCACCGTATTTCCGCATTTCCTATGCGACCTCGGACGATGCCCTGACCGAAGCCTGCAAACGCATCAAACGTGCGTGCGCAGCCCTGAAATAAGGTCTGCTGTCCCAGTCTTCGGGATTAAATCGTATCAAACAGGGTCCGGCACTTGCCGGGCCCTGTTTTTTTGGTCATGATCACAATTAAACAATTGCGCACCGAATTACCGATAAATCATCCAAGCAACGCCCCAACAAAGATTGCCCCTCACATGAAGATCGAAAATTTCTATGCCACCGTGAACGGTATCAGCTTGTCATGTCAGCAGATCATCCCCGAGGATGTCCGCCCTGATGCGCCAACCATTCTGATGCTGCACGAAGCCCTTGGCACGATCCGCATGTGGCGCGATTTCCCGGCCAAACTGGCGACCGCGACACGCCACCCGGTGGTTGTCTATGAACGGCGCGGCCATGGCAAATCGGACCCGCACGCGGTTGGTGATATCCCGCGCGCGATTGATTTCCACAACATCGAAAGCGATGTCTATCTGCATGGCCTAATCACCGAACTGGGCCTCGCCAAGCCGATCCTGTTTGGCCATAGCGACGGGGCGACCATCGCGCTGAAATATGCCGCGCGCTTCCCGGATAACGTAACGGCGGTGATTTCCGAAGCCGCCCACGTTTTTGTCGAGGATGTCACGGTTGCTGGCATTACCGACGCGGCAAAAATCTATGCGACAACGGATTGGAAAACCAAACTGCAACGCCACCACTTTGCCCAGACCGACGATGTCTTCCGCGCCTGGGTCGATACCTGGCGACAACCGGAATTCCGTGATTGGAACATGGTGGATGAGCTTGCCAACATCACCTGCCCGCTTCTGGTTATTCAGGGCGATGACGACCAGTTCGGCAGCGACGAACAGGTCCACACCATCTGCGCACATACCGGTGGCCCGGTCACCAAAATGCTGATCAAGGACTGCGGCCACATCCCGCATTTCGATCAACCCGATCAGGTGGTCAAAGCCAGCCTCAACCATCTTGGCATTACAGAACCCGCATCAGCTTAACGGATGCCCCGACAAATCGACGCAAAACAAAAGCCCCAGCACCATAAGGTGACCGGGGCTTTCTGCTGGGCGATTGCCCGAATATTTTAGGCTTATTCAGCCAGTGCGTCTTCCGCGTCAATCACGACCGCAACCGCATGAATGACCGATGCGATGCGGATGGCGTTCTGGATGGTTTCCTTTTTAACGCCAGCGTTCTTCAGAACCTTGTCGTGGCTGTCGATGCACATGCCGCAACCATTGATCGCCGAAACTGCGATCGAAAACAGTTCGAAGTCGGCCTTATCAATGCCCGGCTTGCCGATGATGTTCATGCGCAGGCGGGCTGGCATGGTGCTGTATTCTTCATCCGATACCAGGTGGTTGAACCGGTAATAGATGTTGTTCATGCCCATGATGGCAGCCGCACCCTTGGCAGCTTCAATCGCCTCAGGCGTCAGTTTTTCTTTTGCTTCTGCGGCAACGGCCTTGGTCAGTTTGGCGTTGCGCGATGCAAAGGCACACGCAAGGGCGGTGCCATAAACCTGCTGGTCGGTCATGCCCGGATTGTTGGCCATGCTCGAAAGGTTCAGCTTAAGGTCCTTGGCATAGGCCGGCATGGAGTCCTTGATTTCAACGATCGACGTCATGGAAAAAATCCTCTGAAGCTGTCTGAAACGATAAACGCGTAATTCAAAAACGAATGGGGGGAATTATCAGCCGTGGCAGTGCCGCACTTGGTCGGGCGCACAATGCGCAAGTCGGCAAAAGTCACAGGCCAAAAGGCGGGACCGGGCTAAGGCCCGATCCCATAGACTAGGTCCGGACTGGACTTACAGGGTTTCGTCGCCCTGGTTCCAGTTGCACGGGCAAAGTTCGTCGGTCTGCAGGGCGTCGAGAATACGAAGCGCTTCCTGCGGGTTACGACCAACGTTCAGGTCGTTGACCTGTACGTGACGGATGATGTTGTCCGGGTCGATGATGAAGGTCGCGCGGAGCGCAACACCGGCGTCTTTCGCCAGAACACCAAGGGCGGTCGAGAGTTCTTTTTTCTCGTCAGCCAGCCATACGAACGGGCTGTCGCCCAGGTCTTCGTGGTGGGTACGCCATGCAGCGTGCACGAAGTCGGTGTCGGTCGAGCAACCCAAAAGAACCGCGTCACGGTCTTCGAAGTCACCATTCAGTTCGCCGTAACCAACGATTTCGGTCGGGCAAACAAAGGTGAAGTCTTTCGGCCAGAAGAACAGGATCTTCCATTTGCCTTCATAGGACTTGTCGGTAACCGGTGCGAAGCTGTCCGGGGTTTTGCCCGAAACGCCGGTAAGATTGAATTCTGGAAGCGTATCACCAACGGTAAGCATTATGGTTACTCCTAACCCAGTTTGTAAAAACAATGAGCGGCCCCCGACAGGCCGCAAAAACTTTTGTGTGCAGTTGCAAAAAATGCACTGCTTGCTAGCGATTTGTAGAGAAATGCATTACCTAAGACAAATAGATAAAACTTGGATTCTTGATAGGAAAAATTTATGGCTGCCCAACCAAGCATCAAGCAGCTCAAATACCTTGTTGCGCTGTCCGAAACCGGACATTTTGGCCGCGCTGCAGAGACTTGCTTCATTACGCAGCCAAGTTTGTCGGCTGCGATAAGCGAGCTTGAGAACCTTCTGGGTGCCCAACTGGTCGAACGCAACAAGCGTCATGTCCTGATGACTCCACTCGGTGAAGAGGTCGTCTCGCGGGCGCGAAATATCCTTCAGGAAGTTGATGAATTAACCACCATGGCGCAGGCCGCCTCCGACCCGCTTTCGGGCCCGATCCATATCGGTGTCATCCCGACCATCGGCCCCTATTTGTTGCCCGATGTGATGGCCGCACTCAAGGCGGGCTTCCCGAAATTGCAGCCGCTTCTGCGCGAAGACCAGACCGCCAAGCTGGTGGAACTTCTGATGGCCGGCAAACTCGATCTTGCCCTGATTGCGCTTCCGATTGATGAAAACTGGCTAGAGGAATTTGAGTTGTTCGAGGACCGCTTTGTCTTTGCCTGTGCGCCGAACAATCCGCTGACGCATAAAAAGTATCTCGAAATCAGCGACATCAAGGATGAAAAGCTCCTGCTGCTTGAAGACGGGCATTGCCTGCGCGATCAGGCGCTTGAAGTTTGTCAGAAGGCAGGCTGGAACAAGTCGGCTGATTTCCAGGCCAACAGTCTGTCGACACTGGTCCAGATGGTCGGGGCCGGCATCGGTGCCACACTGCTGCCGGAAATGTCGCTTGAAGTCGAAGCCCGTCGGCCGGATTTGCTTAAGATCGTTCCGTTTGAAAATCCGGTGCCGATCCGGCGCATCGGCATGGTTTGGCGCCGCAGCTCGGCCCGCAAGCTGGAATATCGCCAGTTGGCAGCCTACCTGCGCGATCGCCTTGCCCCGCGCGATCAGGCCGTCGTCGCCTGATCGGCAGCCCGTTGCCCGCCGTACCACTTAGGACACAGACAACAGACATAGCCAATGCTGCCGATCAAGGACAACAACCCGACCACCATCACGCCATGGGTCACCTACGCGATCATTGCGATCAATGTCGTGGTGTTTCTCGGCACCGTCACCCTTGATCCGCGCGCAGCCATTCTTGTGAACCTGCAATATGGTGCGATCCCGGCCGTGCTGTTTGGTCACGCCGAACTGCCACCGGGCTTTTCACCCTTCCCTGCCGGTTTCGGGTTCCTGTCGATCTTTTCGGCGATGTTCATGCATGGCGGCTGGATGCATCTGGGCGGCAATATGCTGTATCTCTGGATCTTCGGAAACAATGTCGAAGACGCGATGGGGCATTTCCGCTTTCTGATCTTTTATCTCGCCTGTGGCGTTGCCGCTGCCCTTGGGCACGGGTTGCTTGATACCCAGTCAGAAATCCCCATGATCGGAGCATCCGGCGCGTTGGCCGGGGTGCTCGGCGCCTATTTCCTGCTTTATCCCAAGGCGCGCGTGCTGGTGTGGTTCTTCTGGGTGTTTATCTTTTATGTTCCGGCCGTGGTCGTGCTGGGCTTCTGGTTTATCACGCAGGTGATCAATTTCGGCAGCGGTGCTGGCGGTGGCATTGCATGGGTTGCCCATATCGCGGGCTTTGTCGCAGGCGTCGCCCTGATCCCGTTATTCAAGCACCGCAATGTGCCGCTGTGGCATGATGGCTCGCCCGCACCGGCCTTTGGCATCTATCGCCCTGGTCGTAAAACGCGCGGCAGCACATCAAACATCCCGCCCTGGGCGGCGGCCTATGAGGCAGAGCGCGCCGCCAAACGTGCCAATATGCGCCGTGATCAGCGCGGACCTTGGGGCAAAGAGGGCGAGGAGCGCGATGCATCCCCGTGGGGCCGCTATCAGCCGAAATCGTCACCAAAACCAAAATCCAAACCATCGGTTGGCGTCCCGAAAGTTGTCCGCTTGCATCCGGACCGCAACAAGGACGATACTTAGGCCAAAGAAAAAATATCGTCCCAGGAGGATACCGTCATGCGCGCAGCCTACTTCACCGACTATCAGGGCCCGATCGAGGTTCAGAATGTCGCCGACCCGACCCCGCAAAATGGCGGTGTGGTCATCAAGGTCGAGGCCACCGGCCTGTGTCGTAGTGACTGGCATGGCTGGATGGGCCATGATTCCGATGTGCAGGTCCCCCATGTACCCGGCCATGAGTTTGCCGGCACCATCGTTGCGGTCGGCAAGGACATCAAACGCTGGCAGGAAGGGGATCGTGTCACCGTCCCGTTCGTGTCGGGCTGTGGCCACTGCCCGGAATGCCATAGCGGCAATCATCAGGTTTGCGATCATCAATTCCAGCCGGGCTTTACCGGCTGGGGCAGCTTTGCCGAATATGTCGCGATTGATTACGCCGATACCAACCTTGTCCGCCTGCCTGATGAGATGGATTTCGCAACGGCCGCAAGCCTCGGCTGTCGCTTTGCCACCAGCTTCCGCGGCGTGATTGATCAGGGCAAGGTATCCGCCGGTCAAATCGTCGCCGTCCATGGTGCAGGCGGTGTTGGCCTGTCGGCGATCATGATTGCCGCGGCCGCTGGTGCCTATGTCATCGCGGTCGATATTGATGATGCCAAGCTCGACTTCGCCAAGGAAATCGGCGCCAATGCGGTGTTAAATGCGCGCTCAATTGACGACATCCCGGCCGCGATCAAGGACATCACCCGGGGTGGTGCGCATGTGTCGGTCGATGCACTTGGAAGTGCTGTGACCTGCTTTAACTCGGTCGCATCTTTGCGCAAGCGCGGCAAACATATTCAAATCGGGCTGATGACCGGTGATCATGCCCATGCCAAGGTGCCGATGGATCGCGTCGTTGCCCATGAACTTGAAATTCTGGGCAGCCACGGCATGCAGGCATTTCGCTATGAAGCGATGCTCGACATGATCCTGTCTGGCAAGCTTGCGCCGCAAAAGCTGATTGCAGATCGCGTCACCCTTGCCGAAGGCGCAACGGCGCTTATGAATATGGACAGCTTCTCCTCGACCGGCGTCACCGTGATTGATCGGTTCTGATCCATGCTGGCCGGTATTGCCTTTCAGCCCAAGGACCCGATTGATGATCTTCTGGCCGGAATTACCGACACCATGTTGGCGAACGGCAAGTCGGTTGCCGGATACGTTCAAAAACGCCGCAAGGATGCCGATTGCGGAACCCTGGTGCATGTTCGAAACTTGCGCAGTGGCGATGAAATGCCGATCACGAAAAACCGTGGCAAAATGGCCAAGGGCTGCAAGCTGGATGGCGATGCGCTTTCGACCTTGGCCGCTCAGCTTGCCCGCGATGTCGAAGCTGGGTCGGACATCCTGATCATTGCCCGCTTTGGCCGGAGCGAGGCCGAGGGACGCGGACTTCGCGATGTGATTTCACGCGCGCTCGATCTGGAAATTCCGGTTCTGGTCGGGGTGCGCGATGAATATCGCGATGCTTGGGATGCCTTCCATGGCGGTTATGCCGATGCGCTGGACCTCAACACACATGCCATCGAAAACTGGCTGTCGCAAACGCGCGCAGATACGCTGGCCGTCTAACGATCAGCCGTTAGCTGCTCTGCCCGACATCACATGCCATGCGGTTCTTGACCAGAACCTTCTCGGCAAAGCGTTCAAACCACGCCCCGAAGGCCGCATCATATTTCGCCCGCCCTTCCCGCTGGGTATCCGGGCACTGTGCGTTCGGACGATCCGTCTTGTCGGCCGCATTCGAAAGCCAGCGTTCATGGGCTTCGTCATCCACCTCCGGGTGGAACTGAATGCCCCAGATACGCTCGTCAATGTGATAGGCCTGATGGGGGAATGTCGGGCCGGTCGCGACCAACTCCGCCCCGTCGGGAATGCCAAACCCTTCGCTGTGCCAGTGATAAACCATCAGTTCATCGGGAAACAGGTGCTCGCCGGCTTCTGTCGCCCGCACCGGGTAATAGCCGATTTCAGTCATGCCCTCGGGATGGGGCACAACATCGGCACCAAGATGGCGCGCCATCATCTGCGCGCCAAGGCAAATGCCCAGATACATCGCATCACTGGCCACCACATGCGGCAACCAGTTCATGATCGCACGCACATTATCCAGATGATCGTCATTGGCACTCATCGGGCCGCCAAACACGACAACCAGATGATATTTGCCAAGATCAGTCGGAAGCTGATCCCCTTCGCCGGGACGGCGAATATCGAACTCAAACCCGTAGCGGCGCAGCACCGTTCCCAACCGCCCCGGTTGTCCGGTGGCAGAATTGAAAACAAGTAGAATGCGGTTTTTTGGGCTCAGATCGTTCATGCGGTCCTCATTGCTGCAATAGCGAAGGTAGACTGCACCACGCCGTTTTGACAAGCCCCGCGTCACCAAAACAGCCCGACCAAAACAAAAGGCCACCGCGCAATTTACGGTGGCCTTTGGAATGTTTCCGAAAAAGCGGACGCTTAGACGTTGAATTTGAAGTGGAAGATATCGCCGTCCTTGACGATATAGGTCTTGCCTTCCTGACGCAGCTTGCCGGCATCGCGCGCACCCGCTTCACCGTTAAACTCGATGAAATCGTCGTAGGCGATGGTTTCAGCCTTAATAAAGCCGCGCTCGAAATCGGTGTGAATGACACCGGCTGCATTCGGGGCGGTCGCGCCCTTGAACACCGTCCATGCGCGCGCCTCTTTCGGACCGACCGTAAAGAAGGTCAGAAGATTAAGCAGCTTGTAGCCTTCGCGGATGATACGCGCGAGGCCGGTTTCCGAAAGACCAAGACCTTCAAGGAACTCTTTTTTGTCTTCAGCACTATCAAGCAGGGCAACTTCGGCCTCGATGGCCGCAGAAATCACCACCGAACGTGCACCCTGTGCCTCGGCCATGGCGGCAACCTTGGCGGATAGTTCGTTGCCTTCGGCCGCACTGTCTTCATCGACGTTGCAAACATAAAGGATCGGTTTGCTGGTCAAAAGCTGCAGCATACGGAACGCCTTGGCTTCGTCTTCGCCGTCAATCTCGACCACGCGGGCCGGTTTGCCTTCACGCAGCACTTCAAGCGCGCGTTCGATCAGATCCATCGCCAGCTTGGCGTCCTTGTCGTTCGAACGCGCCTTTTTCTGAAGACCCGGAATACGTTTTTCCAGGCTCTCCATATCGGCCAGCATCAGTTCGGTCTCGATGGTTTCCGCATCACGGACCGGATCGACCGAGTTGTCGACATGGGTGATGTCGTCATCTTCGAAACAGCGCAGCACGTGAACGATGGCATCGGTTTCGCGAATGTTGGCAAGGAACTGGTTGCCAAGGCCCTCGCCCTTCGATGCACCACGGACCAGACCGGCAATATCGACAAATTCCAACTGGGTCGGAATGATGTTGGCCGAATTTGCGATCGCCGCGATCTTGTCAAGGCGCTCGTCCGGGACGCTGACACGACCGGTATTGGGCTCAATCGTGCAGAACGGGAAGTTTGCTGCCTCGGCTGCTGCCGTCTGGGTCAGGGCGTTAAAAAGGGTCGATTTACCAACGTTGGGCAGACCGACAATACCGCATTTGAATCCCATCTTTCCGGGCTCCGTCACTTGAATTTCTGTTTATCAGGATCGGTTTGCGTATGGGCAAACCAGACTATTTCTTTTTGCCAAATGCCTTGGCAAGCGCTTCGGCCATGGCCGAGGCTGCATTACTTACCGGGGTATCGGCGCGCTCAAGCCGCACCTTTGCCGCCCCTGAAAGATCATTGATGCCTTCACCTGCCTGCGGCTCGGTTGATGCATCTTTGTTCTTCTCGCCCTTGTCGGCGGCCGGTTTGTCTTTTTTCGGCGCCTTTGGCTTGGGCGGTGAAACAATGGCGGAAACCTTGCTCATAAAGCCGCCATCATCGCCCTTGGTCAGGCGCCCGAATTCCGCGGCCACCGCATCCAGAAGCGTCATCAACCAGCCATCCTGTTCGGCCTTGGAGAAATCCCCAAGCACATGACCATGCACGCGGGACTTTTCCCCCGGATGACCAATGCCCAAACGAACGCGGCGATATTCCTTGCCACAATGGGCGTCAATCGATCGCAAACCGTTATGGCCGCCATGGCCGCCGCCGCGTTTGACGCGCAGCTTGCCCGGTGGCAGGTCCAGCTCATCATGCAGGACAATAACGTCTTCGACCGGAATTTTGTAAAAGCGCAGCACTTCGCCAACGCTTTGCCCCGAAAGGTTCATGAAGGTTTCCGGTTTCAGAACCAGAACCTTTTGGCCGTTCAATTCACCTTCGGAAATCTGGCCCTGGAACTTTTTGCGCCATGGACCAAAAGAATAGCGGCGGACGAGTTCGTCCGCCGCCATGAAGCCAATGTTGTGACGATTGGCGGCATATCCCGATCCCGGGTTTCCCAATCCAACCACCAGAAACATCGTAAGACCTCGATCTTATTCTTCGGTCGCTGCTTCTTCTTCGCCTTCTTCGTCAGAAGATTCGTTCTCTTCCGAACGCAGAGCAGACGGCGCAGCAACGGTTGCGACCGTGAAGTCACGATCGGTAATCGTAAGCTCGACACCTTTCGGCAGTTTGATCGCCGAAATGTGGATCGAGTCACCAACTTCAACACCGGTCAGGTCAAAGACCAGCTCTTCCGGAATTGCAGACGGTGCGCAAAGAACTTCGACGTCGTGACGAACGATGTTCAGAACACCGCCTTTTTTGAGGCCCGGGGATTTCTCTTCGTTTACGAAGCGAACCGGAACTTCAACGTTGATCGTCTGGCCTTTGGAGAAGCGCAGGAAGTCAACGTGCAGAATTTCGTCAGATACTTTGTCGAACTGAACGTCGCGCGGCAGAACTTCGTATTTCTCTTTGCCAACCTGAACGGTCAGAACGTGGGAATAGAAGCCCGGCGCATGCAGAAGTTTCCAAAGCGGACGCGGGTCAACCTGGAACAGAACAGCTTCCTGTTTTGCACCATAGATAACACCAGGGACCATACCGGCACGACGCACGGCACGGGCGGCCCCCTTTCCGGCCCGTTCACGGATTTCCGCAGTGATAACAGAATTTGCCATCGGAAAATCTCCTTGAACTAAAAGTAGTTTGTCCCCGCAGGTTGGTGAGAATCACCGCTGAAAGCCTGCGAAAACAAGTGCGGTGGCCTCCAGGGGTGCCACCGCAGCGAGGGCCTTATACCCTCAATCGAAAAGAACGGAAACAGATTTTTCTTCCGAAATGCGGCGGATGGCTTCTGCCATCAGCGGTGCAATCGGAAGCTGTCTGATTTTTCCACAATCACGCACCGCATCGGATGCCTTGATCGAGTCACTGGTCACAACTTCGGTCATCGGGGAGTTGGCAATACGCTCAACCGCCGGACCCGACAGAACACCATGCGAAACATAGGCCGCAACCGACGATGCACCACGTTCTTTAAGCGCACCGGCCGCATTGCAAAGCGTACCAGCGGAATCAACGATGTCATCGACCAGGATGCATGCCGCGTCCTTGACGTCACCAATGACGTTCATAACTTCGGAAACACCGGCCTGCGGACGACGTTTGTCGATGATGGCCAGTTCCGCATCAAGACGTTTTGCAACCGAACGTGCACGGGCAACACCGCCGACGTCCGGGCTGACGATGACCAGCTTCTGGCCGTCAAACTTGTTGCGGATGTCGCTGGTCAGAACCGGCGATGCGAACAGGTTATCAAGCGGAATATCAAAGAAGCCCTGAATCTGACCGGCATGGAGGTCCATGGTCAGAACGCGGTCTGCACCGGCAACCGTGATCAGGTTGGCAACCAGTTTCGCCGAAATCGGGGTACGGGGGCCCGATTTACGGTCCTGACGGGCATAGCCGAAATACGGCATGACAGCCGTGATACGACGTGCCGAACCGCGGCGCAGCGCATCAAGCATTACCAGCAGTTCCATCAGGTTGTCGTTTGCGGGATAAGAGGTGCTCTGAATGACAAAAACGTCCTCACCGCGGACGTTTTCCTGTATTTCGCACCAGATTTCCTCATCAGAGAAACGCTTAACATCTGCACGGGTAAGCGGCAGATTAAGATGGTCAGCAATTGCCTCAGCCAACGGGCGGTTACTGTTACCAGCGAGGATCTTCATATCGGGGCCTCGGTTAATGGGTGCCGGGAAAGCGAATAACTAAATCTTTTGCGACTCCGACCCGAACAGATAGCCGTCCCTAGCCTTTTGTTGCCCTTGCCGCCCAACAGCCCGGAAACTGGGAATTTCCCGACCAATCAACGACGCCTTCACGACACTCAAAGACCAAATCCTGACACTTCTGCATACCGGCAGATCGCGGCGGCTTTATAACCAGCCGTTAACAGTCTGTAAATGGGCCCAATGCCGAATAACGACAAGGCAGTCATGCATGTCCGGCCCATCGGCCTCTGGCATCACTGATAACAACGGCAATCAACGCACCAAAGCTGTCCTGTTATCGGGACGCAGTTGAAGTTTCTTGCTGGTTGCGATCTGTCCCAGAACACCTTCAAGGGTTTCGACCGCCGCCTGTGCGGCAAGGGACGCCACCGACCCCCATCTTTCATCAAGCTGGCCGCGCGGCACGACATTGTTCTGGTTCATCTGGCCCAGTTCCGTGCCATCGACTTCCATGATGATCCATTCAATCGATACACGATCAAGCGGTGTGGTGGTTTCTTCCTCGACCGGGCTGACATCAATGGTGGCAGACAAGATGACACTGTTTTCATCCATCTCGCGGTTATCGACCGTGATCCCGCGTGCCTTCAACAATGCCCCGGCCGACCGCGCCAGGGCTGTATTGCCATCGCCCGGCGCACCGGCAAAATCAATCAGGGCGACCTTCATAAGCGGCGCTGCCCGCAACGAAGACCGGTCACCGGTAATCATGAAGGCAATCTGATCGGCAGGTTGCGCGACCAGCCCTTCATAGGTTTTCGCCACCGGGTCCTCGGCCTTGCCTTCAAGTTCGCGGACTTTATCAACCAGCTCCTTCGGAATGGCGAGGTTGCTTTCCTCTGGCCCGGTGGGTTGATCGGCAAACCACTGATCGGCAGCCAGTTCGCCAGTCGACCGGGTGGTATCAATCGCAAGCCCGTCCGGGCGCATCAGAACCCAGGTAATATCAAGATCAGCACCGGTATCACTGAGGCTGGCCTGAACATTCGGACGCAGGATGTAATCCCCGCCAGTCTCAGATTCGCTATAGGCCGGAATATCACGCAGACGAAGGGCACGCGCCATCGCGCGCGCCAGATGGGCAGACGCCCCTTCGGGCAGATCTTCGGTATTTTCCACGCGCACGGTGCCGGTATCACGCAGCTCAAGCAATGCTGGATCCCCGGCCCGACCTGCCCCCTCGAACGGGCGCGGCAAATCGCCACAGGCCGCAAGCAACCCAGCCAGACCAATAACCAAAACAACAGAACGCAGGAAAGACTTCATAGGGGCACTTCTAAAACGGGATTTACGCCATCACATGATGACGCAACCAACCATGGTCGCGATGATCATAAAGAAAAAAAGCATTATCAGATGTGGCATGGCATATCCCCCGGGGTCCGCATAAGCACCCTACGCCTCTGTCAACATGATCGCCGAAAGCTGCCGACCGTAATCGGGCTCCTTGCGAAGCGTCGTGCGGCGATAACTGTAAAAAAGATCTTCCTCGGCCAGTGTATCGCGCGCCACAAGCTCGACCGAGGCAACCCCGGCGGCAATCGTCCGGCGCCGGACATATTCCGGCAGATCAAACATGAAGTGCCCGTCGCGCGACGACGGATCAAACAGGTCTTCCTCGCCTTCCGGTCCGGCAAGGATGGTATCGCGGAACGTGCCATCAACCTCATAGGATTTGCGCGCAATGCATGGCCCAACAGCGGCGTGAATGTTTTCGCGCTTGGCACCCAGTTTTTCCATCGCATCCACCGTGCTGGCCGATACCCCGCCATGCGATCCGCGCCAGCCGGAATGACAGGCCCCGATCACACCCGCAACCGGATCATGAAACAGAACCGGCGTGCAATCAGCAGTCAGAATACCCAGCATGATGTTCGGGCGATCTGTGACCATGGCATCGGCCTTGGGCGCCTCATCCCGCGACAGCGGCTTGTCCAAAACGGCCACATCAATGCCATGCACCTGATACACCGTCGTCAGACGATCAGGGCTGGTATCAAACGCGGATGCCGCACGGGCCCGGTTTTCAGCCACGCGGTCTTTGTCGTCATCGGATCCGAAACCGACATTCAGCCCGCCGTGGATACCATCACTGACCCCGCCCTTGCGGCTCAGGAACCCGTGGCGCAGGCCGTCCTTGTCCGACAGGTTTGCGGCCTCAAACCAGGTCAGCCCGTTGGCGCTGCGTTCGATCCCGTTGGTAACCTGGCTGATCGGATGTGTCATGCTGGCCTGCTCCGTTCCCAAAACCGTTCCGGTCGCAATCAATTTAGCCCGCCACGCCACTGACGCAAGGCGGCGGGGTGGTATCGCGACCATACGCGATCAGAACTTTAAAAAGCGTTCCCATCTGATCGGCATCAATCAACCGCGACAACGCCTGATCAATCGCGGTTTTCTGGGCGTCATCGGCACTGGTTTTCAAATGCTCGGCCCGCTGTTCAATGCCCAGCATCCGCAAAAACGTCCCTTGGGTTAGAACCGCACCGGTACGCGCACCCGCCTCGTTCATCGCCCGCCCGATGGCGGCAAAATCAACATGCGCGGTCAGATCGGCATCGCCCGGATCGCTCAGAACCGGATGATATTCATGGCCCTTGAGCGCCTGGAAAGTATCGCCAAACGCACTGCCCGGGTGACCATAATCAATAAACAGGGCCCCACCACCCGTCTCGTTCAGACGCCGGGCGATCTGATCGGCAATGGCAATCGCCGGGGCACAGCTTTCAAAGATATCACCCGTTTTCGCAGCCCCGCGCATGGTTGCCGGGATCAGCGCATCCGTAATCGGCGTTTCAGCGCCTCGGACAAAACCAAGTTCGCCGGTTTTGGCATCAAGCCCGACCAGCCGCTCGGCCCAGCCTTTCTCGCCACGCTCGAATTGCCGGATTGGCAGCGCGTCAAAGAACTCGTTGCCGATCACAATCGCCGGGACGTTGGCGCGGGTCGGAATATCATCAAACGTCTCATGCCAAGTGGCGGGAATGCCGTACGCCATGATCGATGTTTGTTGATGGGTGCGCAAAACCGGACTGGTTTCGACAAACCGCACGGTCAATGCATCGCCAATGCCCGGCACATTGCGCACGGCACGCAGCGCGTCCGACATCAATGTTCCGCGCCCCGGCCCCAATTCGATCAGATCGATTTTCGGCGGGCTGCCCATCTGTTGCCAAGTGACCGCTGCCCAAAGGCCGATCAACTCGCCAAACATCTGGCTGACTTCCGGTGCGGTGATGAAATCACCGGCACGCCCGAACGGGTCCTGCTTGCGGTAATAGCCATGCTCGGGATGGGCCAGTGCCTCGGTCATGAAATCGGCAATGGTGATCGGGCCAGATACATTGATCCGGCGTTTGATATGGGCCAAAAGCGGGCTGTCGGTCGCAGAAGTCATAATTACGCGTTTTCGGCTTCTTTGGGGTGAATGCGGGTTTCAATCGGTTTGGATTTCAACGCATAGACAATGCAGCCAATCCCGGCCAGCACCATCGGGATCGACAGGACCTGCCCCATGGTGATGCCCCCGGCAAGGTAACCAAGCTGCGCATCGGGCTGGCGGAAGAATTCGACGATGATGCGCGAAATGCCATAGCCCGCCACAAACGTTCCGCCAAGGATCCCCGGACGATGGCGCACGAACGCCTTGCGCGACAGGATAAACAGCACAACAAACAGGATCAGACCTTCAAGCGCTGCTTCATAAAGCTGGCTTGGATGGCGCGGCTCCGGCCCTCCATTGGGGAATACGAAGCCCCACGCAACATCGGTGGTGCGGCCATAAAGCTCGCCATTGATGAAGTTGGCAATCCGGCCAAAGAACAAACCAATCGGGGTGGCGACGGCTGCGGCGTCCAGCACGGCAAGGATCGAAATATCGCGCTTTCTGGCAAACAGAATGATCGCAACGATCACGCCCATGAACCCGCCATGGAACGCCATGCCGCCTTGCCAGACCTTCAGGATGTTGGCCGGGTTATCCAGATAGTAATCCAGATTGTAAAACAGGATATAGCCCAACCGCCCGCCAAGGATCACACCCAGCGTCGCCCAAAACAGCAAATCATCAACATCGCGTTTGCTCATGATGTTGGGCGTTTTGGTGCAGTAGTAGACCACATATTTCCAGCCCAGCAGCAGACCGGCAATATAAGCCAGCGCATACCAGCGAATGGCAATCGGGCCGATGGAAATCGCAATCGGGTCTATCGCCGGAAAGGCAAGGCTCAGCATCTGGAATACTCCGGATCAGCAGATTGGGTTTGATGATAAGACTGCTCTGAGGTCGCAAAGGAGTTGGGCAGCATCATGGCAAACCCACCCCGAACCATGCAGGCGACACTCAGCGGAACGGATCCTCGGTCGCAAGATAATCCTGCACATAGGACCGCACGCCTTCTTCAAGCGACGTCATTTCCTTGCCATAGCCCGCTTCGCGCAGCTTGGTCATATTGGCTTCGGTGAAATACTGGTACTTGTCGCGGATCGACTCAGGGGTCGGCACGAACTTGATATCGGGCTCCTTGCCCATGGCGCTAAACACTGCCAGTGCCAGATCCTTGAAGCTGCGCGCCTTGCCGGTGCCGATATTGAAAAGATCGCTGACCTGCGGGTTGTCATAAAGCCACATGATGATGTCAACCACATCACCGACCCAGACGAAATCACGCAACTGGCCGCCATCTTCGTAATCAGGATGATGCGATTTAAACAGGGTCGCGGTTTCGCCCGCCGACAGCTTGTCAAACAGTTGTGACACCACGGATCGCATGCCGCCCTTATGGTACTCGTTCGGACCATAGACGTTAAAGAACTTAAGCCCCGCCCACTGTTTGGGACGGAAACCGTTCTGATCAAGAATACGGCGGAACCGACGATCGGTCGCATGCTTGGACCAGCCATAGGCATTCAGTGGTGCCAGCTTTGCCAGATCGGCGTCATCAAAGCTGTCATCAAAGCCCTGCTTGCCATCGCCGTATGTTGCCGCCGACGATGCATAGATCAGGCGCGATGAATGGCGTGAACACCATTCCCACAGCCAGGCCGTCAGTTTCAGGTTGTTGACAACAATCTTGTCGGCATCGGTTTCCGTGGTCGCGGAAATCGCGCCCATGTGGAAAATCGCCTCGACATTGCCAGCATGCTCTTCAAGGAAATGCGGCAGTTCATCGGGATGAACGATGTCACGCAGGTTCCGCTTGGCGATGTTTTTCCATTTGATGCCATCGCGCAGGCGATCAACGACAACAATGTCGGTTTCGCCACGCTCTTCAAGGGCAGCAACAATATTGGAACCGATAAACCCGGCACCACCAGTGACGATAAGCATTGCATTCTCCTGACGGGGCCGCCCTGCCCCGATGGGCACAGACGACTGATCACGTTTGTCGACACTTTATAAGACCGCCCCTGATCTGGAGCAAGAAAAGCCATGCAAAATAACGCTATCGTCACGTCCGCTTCATGACGTGCGGCTTGCCCTGAGCCGATGATGCGCCATATTATGCCCAACAACAGTTTAAAAAAGCCGGAGACCACTATGCAGATCAACAACCGCATTCTCGATGACCTGACCCGTGTCACCAATTCCGCATTGGGCACCATGACCGGTGTCAAAGGCGAAGTAGATGCCATGATCCGCCAGCAGTTTGAAAAGATCCTGCTCAATATGGATCTGGTCACCCGCGAGGAATATGACGTCGTGCACGATGTTGCTGTCCGTGCCGCCGAACGCATTGATGCGCTCGAAGCCAAGATTGCCGATCTTGAAAAGCGTCTTGATGCAGCTGAGCCCGCCAAGAAACCGGCCGCCAAACGCAGCACGACCAAAGCTGCTCCTAAAACGGCGGCAAAAAAAGACGCCTGATCGGGCCAATCATCCCCATATAATTCCCATATATGCGAAATGACGCGGGCGTTTTATGCGCCTGCGCCAACATTTGCTGTCACAAGCAGGGCCGCTTGACGGTCGATCAAATGACCCCGGCAAACAGGCCGGGTGACAATGATCCGAATATTCATTGCTGTCCTGCGCGCAGCAGCGGTTGAAACAAAGCGTTCACCGGCATATAGTGCGCGCCCTTTCGCACATGCTTGAACAGGCTGGGTATTAATGAACGACCAAATGGAAGATATCGGCGACATCGGCGATGAAAACCCGCTGATCCTGGTCGAGGATATCGCCCGCACCAACCAGTGGCATCTGGAACGCCGCAGCTCGGACGAGATTGTGGTCGAAATTCCGGCCCACTGGTGCACCTATCTGGTCTATTTCACCTGGCGTGAAGATGCCGAGGCGCTTCATATTGCCTGCTGCTTTGATCTGTTCGTGCCCGAACCGCTGCGCCCGCGCATCTATGAACTGGTTGCCAAATGTAACGAGCAACTCTGGATCGGGCATTTCGGTCTATGGCTGGAAGAAAACATGCCTCTGTTCCGCCATACCCTGCTGTTTGGCGGTGATGTCCCGCCGATGGTCGAACAGTTTGAAGAACTGATCGATATCGCGCTTTCGGAATGCGAACGTTTCTTCCCGGCCTTCAACTTTGTGCTCGGTCAGGGCAAAACCCCGGACGAAGCCTTGATGCACGCGATGCTCGAACCTGCCGGTCAGGCTTAATAAGAAAACCTCTGATAAGCTTGCATTGAAAAGGACGGCAGCATTGCCGTCCTTTGTCGTTTCAGGACTGCTTTTTGCGCCTGTCTCGCTATGATCCCGACCACACGCAAATCATACCCCTCTTGCCCTCTGCGCTGACTTGACCCACCTTGAGAAGATCGCTACGGCATTGCATCATGCGCGTTGATCCCCCACGATCAACCAAACCCGATGGATAAAGCGGAGCAGAATTTATGAATACGCGTCTTTTGCTGGTTGGCTGTGGCAAGATGGGCAGTGCCATGCTCGAAGGCTGGCTGGCCAGCGGGCTTGATGCCGCCAATGTCTTTATCGTTGAACAGACCGAAACGGCTGAAAAGCTTGAAGCGCAATACGGCATCAATGGCGTTCCCGATATTGATCACATACGCGAAGACTTCATTCCGCAGGTTGTCCTGTTTGCCGTCAAGCCACAGGTCCTGCCCGATCTGATTGACGCCTATAAACCGCTGGTGCGCGCCGAAACGGTCTTTTTGTCCGTCGCCGCAGGCAAAACCATCGACTTCTTCACAAGCCACCTTGGCGAACATGCCCGCATCGTGCGCGCCATGCCCAACACACCGGCCGCAGTGTCGCGCGGCATGACCGTGATGTGCCCGACCGATAATGTCAGCATCGCCCAGCGCGACATGTGTCAGACCCTGCTTGAAGCCGTCGGCATGGTGTCCTGGATCGAGGATGAAAGCCTGATGGATGCCGTTACCGGCCTGTCGGGCAGTGGGCCTGCCTATATCTTCCATCTGGTCGAAGCCATGGCGCAGGCGGGCGAGGCTGCCGGCCTTCCGGCCGATCAGGCGATGACCCTTGCCCGCCAGACCGTGGTGGGTGCGGGCTTCCTGCTTGATGCCAGCGAAGAAAGTGCTGCCACCCTTCGCGAAAACGTCACAAGCCCCGGTGGTACGACGGCGGCCGCACTCAATGTTCTGATGGATGCGAAAACCGGCCTGCCCGATTTGATGACACGCGCGGTCGCCGCCGCCCGTGACCGGTCCAAGGAACTGGCAGGCTAATACCCGCCCGTCACCCAAGACACCCAACCCAAGGAGAACATCATGCCACCCAAAAAGGATATCCCCAATCTCCTGATCAATGCGGCCCTGAAACTGGCCGCAGAAAAGGACTGGCATGATGTCACCCTGCTTGATATCGCCACCGAAGCTGGCGTTTCGGTTGCCGAATGTTACGACCATTGTAGCAGCAAGGGCGATCTTCTGCGTCGCTTTGTCAAACGCGTTGACCGCGAAGTTTTGGCCGATATCGACTCTGAAGATTTCAACGAACCCGGTCATGACCGCCTGATCGCGGTGATCATGGCGCGGTTTGATATTCTCTCTGATTACCGCCCGGCGCTGCGCTCGATCATCAATGCCGGGGGTGACCTTGGCCCGGCCGACGGGCTGCGGGCAATCAAGACCCATTTTGGCGCCATGCGCTGGATGCTGGAGGCCGCCGGTTTTCAAACAGCGGGCCTGCATGGCAGCATGCGGGTTGCGGGCTTGACGGCGGTTTATGCCAAGACCTTCAAACACTGGCTTGATGACGACAGCACCGATTTTGGCCCGACCATGGCCTATCTTGATCGGGAACTTTCCAAGGCCGCCAATTGGGACCGTCAGGTTGAAAAGGGTCTTGGCAAAGCATCATCGATTTGTGGTAAAATCAAGAAACGGTGCCGGAATTTTTCGATCAAAAAATCACCGTCCCCGGACGACAACAGCCCTGCCGATGCACCATCAGATCAGGCGACGTCAGCCACGGCCAACACCTAATTCCCTGATCTGAAACGCAAAAACTGGATATACACCCAAGGTTATGATTTTGACACAAAACAATAACCTATAAGTTTTTGTGCAGTGCAAAATAATCCTTGACGACAGGCGATCATTCCGGCATATTGCAGTTGAATTTGTGCGGCGCACAATAGCGCCTCATTGCATATCTGTCGCAAACTAATGGAGTGCAAACCATGACCGCCGCAAAAAAGGCAACCAATCCGTTCTTTGATCTCGACTTCACCAAATACACTGCGGATTTCAAAGTTCCGGGTGTAGACGTGAACGAAATGATGGCTTTCCAGCGTAAAAACGTGGAAGCCCTCACCAAAGCCAACAAGGTAGCCTTCGACGGTTTCCAGGCTGTCGCTCAGCGCCAGAGTGAGATCTTCAAAACGCTGCTGGATAAAGTTCAGACCCAGGGCAAAGATTTCGCTGCTACTTCTGCTGACGACCCGATGGCTTCGGCTGCAAAACAGACCGAAGCTGCAAAAACGGCTTACGAAGAAGCCCTTGCAAATGCCAAGGAACTGTCAGGTCTGGTAACCAAGTCCCAGGAAGAAGCGCTTGCTCTTCTGCAGACTCGCTTTACCGAATCCCTTGACGAATTCAAAGCTGCTATCGAAAAGACCGCAGCTTCGAAATAACAGCTTTGGCTGTTAAATTCCCGTAATCTACTTGATGGCAGGGCCTTATGGTCCTGCCATTTTTCTTGTGTCCGGTGTTCTTTTTCACGACTGTTTTTGCTCAAACTCCGGAATTCATATCGCGTTGATGGTTTGGGCTTACCAGAAACATTCGATCTTACTAAGCTGACTCCAAATTAAGGAGACAGCCATGAGTACTGAAATCAGTTTTGATGATTTCCTGAAAGTCGATATCCGGGTCGGCACCGTGATCGACGCACAGGAATTTCCCGAGGCCCGCCGCCCAGCCCTCAAGCTCTGGGTCGATTTCGGGCCCGAGATCGGGACAAAGAAAACATCGGCCCAGATCACCAAACACTACACACCCGAAAATCTGATCGGCCGTCAGGTCGCCGGTGTGGTCAATTTCCCCAAAAAGCAGGTCGGCCCCTTCATGTCAGAATTCCTCTGCCTTGGTTTTCCGGACGGGGATGACGATAAGGGTATTGTCCTGATCCGCCCGGATCAGGATGTGCCAAACGGGTCGCGCCTGTTTTAGAGACCCTTGCGTCAGGCACAAAAGAAAAGGACGGATATCGTCATTGCGATACCCGCCCTTTTCCCGCTCGTGTCACGCTCCCGGCAGGGTTAGCGTGCCAAAATGCCTGATGCTTCACGCGTTCGACCAACAATCAGGGGAATATCTTCTGAGGCCTTGATCATGTCGTTGAACGAACGCTGGGATGTCTCAAGGGAAGTCTGTACGCCGCGCATCTCGCTGCTGACCTGATGGGTGATTTCAGCTTGCTGTGAAACAGCCAGTGACACCACCGCCACCCGACTGAGCATCGCCTTAAGATCCCCCCGGACAGCTGTCGAAACACGTGCGGTTTCACCGACGCATTTTTCCAAAACTTCGATCTGCTCAATAATTGCGGGATCATCGCGTGCGCAGTCGCGCAATACATCAAGTGCCTTTTCAATCGATGCAATCGCCCCGTCACTTTCGATTGCATGATCGAATGCGTGATCGGCAACCGATCGCAGCTCGGTCATGCGTTGGGCTGTTTCATCCACACTGCTGACAAGCCGTCCGGTAACCATCGCACTGACTTCCAGATGCGCATGCGCCTGACGCCATGACGCCGCAACATCCTCGTAAAGCTGGTCAAGCTTGCCAACGGTCTGATCAATTTCGTCGAAACCGGCTTCAAGTGTCGATTTCAAATTAGCCAGTGACGTGACCTGTTCGGTAATATCGCTAGCAAGTTTGACGATCTTGCACACTTTCCCGTCGGCCCCGTAAACCGGGCTATAGCTTGCCTCAAACCAGACCTCGCGACCGTCCTTGCCAAACCGCTTGAACTGGCAGGCCCTGTTTTTGCCCTTTGCCAGCGACCGCCAGAATGTACGGTACTCGGCACTCGCGGCATAATCGGGATCAACAAACATGCTGTGATGTTTGCCTGCCACTTCCGACAGGCTGTAACCCATGGCGACGAGGAAATTGTAATTGGCGGTGAGGATGTTGCCCTTGGTGTCGAACTCAATCACGGCCTGACTATGTTCAATCGCGTCCACTTTGCCTTGCAGATCGGCCAAACTGTCATGACGCTCGGTAACCTCAACGCCAAGCCGGACAATGCGGATTACCTTGCCATTGCGATCTTTCACCGGACCGACGGTTTCTTCAACCCACTTGCGCTCCCCGGTCTTTGTGATCCATGGCAAGATGACACTTTTGGATTTACCAGCCAGCAAATCAACCCAGCACAGACCATACTCGGCCGCCTCGACCACATCGTCCGACAAAAACATCGAATGGTGACGGCCGAGAACCTCTTTTTCGTCATATCCGGTCAATGCAAGGAAATTGTCGTTTGCACGGATGACATTGCCCGTCAGGTCCAGCTCCGCAACAGAAAACGACGCGTCAATCATGCCGAAAACGTCATCGAACTGATCAGCAGCTTCAACAGTTATGGATGTCAGTGAATTCATGGACAACTCCGGCATATCGCAACTACGCTAAACGGGTTCATTTGATGTGCCGACTATCGCCTGACCATGCCTGATACGATATCCCCATTTGGGGAGGGTTAATATACATCAGTATATATATTGGTATAATTTTTATAGCAAGGCACTAACGTATAAAAAGGGGCAGAATGCAAAAGCATCCTGCCTCTTCTGTTCAAATGGTCTGAGTTCTGGTCCGGACGCCCTTAGCGCGCAAGCACCAGTGCTGCTTCTCGGGTCCGCCCGACACTGCCCGACACGATCGAGGACGCATCGCGGATAAAGTTCACGCTGCTTGCGAACTGCTCAACAGAGTTCGCCATGCTCTGCATGTTGCTTGAAACCTGCTGGGTCACAGCGCTCTGTTCCTCGACGGCCGAGGAAATCGTGGTGACATTGTTCAGCACATCTTCAACTTCAGTCCGAATTGATCCCAGCACGCCGGCGACTTCGCCAGCAATGTTCTGGACACCTTCGATCTCGCCAGTAATCTGCTCGGTGGCCTTGGCAACCTGATTGGCCAGGTTTTTGACTTCATTGGCGACAACCGCAAAGCCTTTGCCTGCTTCACCAGCACGGGCGGATTCAATCGTCGCGTTGAGTGCCAGCAAATTGATCTGCCCTGCAATACCTTGAATGACATCAATGATGCTGCTCATGGCGGTGACGACTTCGCTCATTTTTTCAGTTGATGCGCCTGCGGCGATGGATTTTTCAAACACCTGATCGGTTGATGCGCGCGCCTCTGCCATACTACGAGAAATCTCGGCAATAGATGCAGCAAGCTCTTCAGCCGCGGCAGCAACTGTTTGCACATTCGAAGATGTTTCTTCACAGCTTGAATGCGCAACCGTTGAACGCTGTTCCAGCTCACCCAGGCTCTGGTCAATGTCGCCAAAGTTGCTGTCGATCATCTGTTTCAGGTCTGTCAGAAGTTTGACCTGTTCTGTGATGTCGCTGGCATATTTTACCACCTTGTACGGCACGCCGTCGGCATCAAAGATCGGGTTATAGGATGCCTCGATCCAGATTTCCTTGCCACCCTTGGCAAATCGTTTGAATTGCTGCGAGGTAAAGTTACCTTTGGCGAGTTCGCGCCAGAAATCGACGTAGTCACGGCTATTTGCATAATCAGGATCAACAAACATGCGATGATGTTTGCCGACAATTTCCGAAAGCTGATAGCCCATCACCGACAGGAAGTTGTCATTGGCATCAAGGATATTACCGTTCAGGTCAAACTCAATCACAGCCTGACTGCGATTAATCGCATTCACCTTGCCTTCGAAATCGGCCATGGTTTCCTGACGCTTGGTGATGTCAGATGCAAATTTCACAATCTTGGTAACATTGCCCTTGCTGTCGCGCACCGGGTTATAGGTTGCCTCGATCCAGACACGCGCGCCGGTTTTGGTAATGCGCGGGAAAGCGGCACTTTTGTAGAAGCCCTTGCGCAAATCGGACCAAAAGGCCTCGTAATCTGCGCTTTTGCGAATTTCCTCGGGCACGAACAGTGCGTGATGCCTGCCAACGATCTCGGAAAGCTCATAGCCCATAACATCAAGGAAATTCTTGTTTGCACGAAGAACCTTTCCTTGTAGATCAAACTCGATAACCGCAAGCGATTGCTCAAGCGCATCAAGTGTCATGACGGCAGACTGCGAACCGGATCGTTTGAAAAAGTTGAAAAGGCCCATTGTGATTTCCTTTCACACGGCATCAGGACAATGAACAAACTCCCTAACCTGACGCTTCATGGGCACAAATTACGCGACTACAGCAATTCCAAACATCCTCAAACGAGGAGTATTAAATACTGCACATGCAATCTTAGCGATTAATAGAAAAAAGGCAGCACCCGAACGGGTACTGCCTCTGATCGTTTGACCGAATTGTGGCCAGTTACTTATTTCTCGACGAACGCCTTTTCGATGACGAAGTGGCCCGGTTCGTTCATGTTGCCTTCCTTGCCACCCCACTCAAGAAGCATCTTGCGGGTGTCGGCAATCATCTGCGGGTTGCCACACAGCATGAAACGGTCGTTTTCAAGTGTCGGCTTTTCCAGACCAAGGTCATCATAAAGCTTGCCCGATTCCATCAGTTCGGTGATACGGCCCTGATGCTTGAACTCTTCACGGGTGACGGTCGGATAATACAGAAGCTTGTTCTGAACATCTTCGCCGAAGAATTCGTTGTTCGGCAGTTCGCTGTGAATGAATTCCTGATAGGCCAGCTCGCGGACTTCGCGGCAACCATGCACCAGGATCACCTTCTCATAGCGCTCATAGGTCTCGTAATCGCGGATCACGCTCATGAACGGCGCAAGGCCCGTACCGGTCGACAGCAGCCACAGGTTCTTGCCCGGCAAAAGGTTGTCGTGGATCAGGGTTCCGGTCGGCTTGCGCCCGACCAGGATCTTGTCGCCAACCTTGATGTGCTGCAAACGTGATGTCAGCGGACCGTTCGGCACCTTGATCGAGAAGAATTCAAGTTCTTCATCATAATTCGCACTGACCATCGAATAGGCGCGCAAAAGCGGCTTGCCATCAACTTCGAGGCCGATCATGGCGAACTGACCATTGATGAATCGGAAGCCCGGATCACGGGTGGTCTTGAACGTGAAGAGAGTGTCAGTCCAGTGGTGGACATAGGTGACGGTTTCTTCGTTTAAATTGCTGGCCATAACGCTACATCAATCCGTTTCGTCTGTCTGAGTGTGGAACCGTGGCGGGAAACACGGAGTATATATCCCGGCACGCATTCCATGCCAAGTTGCCGCGATTTAACATCAATCAAGCGTATATCGCAAGCAAACAATCAAAATTTATTGTCATTTTGTGTGAATTACATAATTTTATGTATATTTAGTGTGAAATACCCTTTTGCGATCCACCCACCCCTGGAGCAAGTTGGTTTCACGCCAATTGATCTCTGTGCGATTTGATAAGCCCGCTTGCCTCTTGATGCAATGACACATCGCAATGAATGCTGGCGATGCTGGTGGGTAATGGTTCGTCTCTCACGTCTCGGTGTGCGCCGGCGTTTGACCTTGTCGCGCAGATCAACGCTTCATAAGATCAGGCTTTACCCATAAACAAAAACAATCAGGAAGCGCCATGGCGTCGAACAAGCCTCTGACCACAGATTTCATTCCCATTCCACTGCCCGACTATCAGGAATATGACGTGGAAGTAATGCGCGCCCGCGCGCAAGAATTTTACGACGACATCAAAACCCGCCATACCGTGCGCGATTTCTCTGACCGCCCCGTGCCGCGCGACATTATTGAAACCTGCATCCGTGCTGCGGGCACCGCACCAAACGGGGCCAACCATCAACCGTGGCATTTCTCGGTGATCGGCGATCCGGCGATGAAACGCAAAATCCGTCTGGCGGCAGAGGAAGAAGAACGCGCTTTTTATGAAGGACGCGCTGGCGAAGAATGGCTCGATGCCCTCAAACCGCTGGGCACAGATGACGCCAAACCGTTTCTGGAAACCGCCCCGTGGCTGATCTGCATTTTTGGTGAACGCAAAAGCACATCTGCCGATGGCAAACTTCGCAAAAACTATTACGTGCCGGAATCCGTCTCTATCGCCACGGGCTTCCTGATTGCCGCCCTGCACCGCGCTGGCCTTGCCACCCTGACCCACACGCCAAACCCGATGAGCTTCCTGACCGATATCTGCGGTCGCCCGGATCATAACAAGCCCTACATCCTGCTGGTCACCGGCTACCCGGCGGCGGATGCCACCATCCCGGCCCACGCGACCGAGAAAAAGGACCTCTCGGAAATCGCGACCTTCTTTTGATCACCCGCACCGCTCAAACAAAAAGCCCCGCCGTTCAATGGCGGGGCTTTTGCAATTTAATACTCAGACCTTAATGCCCGATCGGCAGAACCAACCGCACGCGAAGCCCACCGCCCGGCGCATCTTCAAGCAGGACCTCGCCGCCGTGACCACGTGCGGAATCACGTGCGATGGTCATGCCAAGGCCAACCCCGCCGGTCGCCTGATTGCGCGACTCTTCAAGACGGTAAAACGGCTTGAAGACCTCTTCGCGTTTGTCGGCCGGAATGCCCGGTCCGTCATCGTCAAAGACAATCTCGTAATCCTGCCCGCGACGCCCGGCGCGCACCGACAGGTTGGTCGCGTACCGCCCGGCATTGGACATGATGTTTGCAATACAACGCTTCATCGATTGCGGGCGCAGCTCCATCTCTAGGCTGTCTTCGATATGAAGATCAATCTGCTGCCCATCTCGCAATGCTTCGCCAACCTGATCGGTCAGAAGCTTGCCAATATCGGTCAGAACCGCCTTTTCGCCCTCTTCGCCGCGCGCAAATGCCAGATAGGCATCGACCATGCGTTCCATGTCGATGACATCCTGTTTCAGGGCATCAACACCGGGCGAGCTTTGCTGCATGGCAAGTTCAAGCTTCATGCGGGTAAGCGGTGTACGCAAATCGTGCGACACCCCGGCAAGCAAGGCTGTTCGTTGCGACAAATGCCGCCCGATGCGATCACGCATCGACATAAACGATGTCGCCGCCATCCGCACCTCGGCCGCCCCTTCGGGCTTGAAGTTATCCACATCAACCCCGCGCCCGAACTGATCAGCCGCCTTTGCCAGACGTCGGATCGGACGCACCTGATTGCGCATGAAGATCACCGCCACCCCATACAGGATCAAGGCCGATCCCGCGATCCACATAAAGAAGATATAAGTTGTCGAATTATACAGGCGCTTGCGCGGGGCAATGATCGACATCACGCCGTCTTTCAGCTGGACGCGGATTTCAAGTTTGCGGTCATCAAGGTCAAGATCAAAGAAGAACGGCCGCTGCAGGCGTTCATCCAGCGCGACATACAATTCCTCGGACACCAAACCAAACGGCGGTTCAGTAATCTGACGCTCAAGGATCGCGTCACGCTCGAAGAACAGGTCGAGCTCCATGCGCGCGCGCGCCGTGTTCTGAACCCACTCGTAATGGTCCGGATCAGGGTACTGGCCCAGATAGTCGATCACGAAAACAACATCACCGGCAAGACCCCGACTTAGCTGGCGGGCAACCGTGTCCCAGTGCCGTTCAAAGAAGATCAGCACCGTAACAATCTGCAAAAGCAGCATCGGCGTCATCAGGATCAGAAGCGACCGGCCCAAAAGCCCCGTCGGCATCAATGACTTGATCCGTCCGTTCTGTTCGCTACCCACACTGCTTATCCCTGTCCGTTTTCATGGTCGCTCATTTTGCGTTCCTCAGTCCGTATACAGGACATAGCCCTGACCACGCACTGTCTGCAAGTATCTTGGTTGCTTGGGGTCTTCTTCGAATTTGCGCCTAAGGCGGGTAACCTGCACATCAATGCTGCGCGACGCGCTAGGATCGATGGCGTTGCCGCTGATCATGCCCTGAAGTTGCTCGCGCGATGTGGTCTGACCGCGGCGTTTGACAAGCGCTGCCAGCAAGGCCTGCTCGGCGGTCGTCAGATAGATATGCTCGTCCCCACGTTGCAGGATCATGCGTGCCATATCAAACCGGAACGCGCCAAAGGATGCCGTATTGTCAGATGGGTCTGGCGATCCTGAGTTTTCCGGTTCTGGCAGCTCGCCATAGCGACGCAGGATTGCCTCGATACGAAGCACCAGTTCGCGCGGCTCAAATGGTTTGGCCAGATAATCATCTACCCCGGCTTCAAGACCTGCGATGCGGTCTTCGGTCTCCGACAGTGCGGTAAGCAGCAGGATCGGAACCTTTGATCCGGCGTCCCGCAGGCTGCGCGCCAGATCAACGCCCTTTTCGCCGGGCATCAGAACGTCAAGCACGATCAGATCAAACTGCAATCCCGCAAGGCTGGCACGCGCAGTCGCAGCATCTCGTGCGGCAGATACGCTAAAGCCGTTCTCACCCAGATAGCGGGTAAGAAGGTCACGCAAACGGTCATCATCATCGACCACAAGAACATGTGGCTGATCAGCACCGGTCATCGGATTTCCCTGGGTTCAGGATCGCTGGAGAACAATTTGGCTGCAAAGTCTTTCAAAAGCGTAAGCATGACGACGTCAAAATTATGACGGATCTGACACCCGCCTCATCCGGCACGGCGGCGCAGGCCACCGGGGCCATCATCCTCGAACCGTTTGCGGTCCTTTTCATCCATCATGCCCATCATGACCTTGCGGAACCCCTCGACCGATTCTGCCCCGGCCTCGCGATAGGCTGCGGCAATCAATGCACGTTGCTGTTCAGTCAATTCGCGCTCAAGCGCCTCGCCCTTTTCGGTCAGGGTCAGCAAACGCTGACGGCGGTCTTGCACACCGGTCTTTTGTTCAATGAACCCTTCACGCACCAATTGACCCAGCACGCGCGACAAGGACTGCTTGGTGATCTTGAGAATCGACAACAGGTCACTGACCGTAATACCGGGGTTTCGGCTGACGAAATAGATGACCCGATGGTGGGCGCGACCAAAATTATATTGCGCAAGCATCTGGTCCGCGACTTCGGTGAAATCACGGTAGGCATAGAACAGCAATTCAATGCCTTGCCTAAGCTCTTCTTCCCTCAGGAAAAGAGGGTTGACCTTGCGTGTAGAGATATCTGCCATGCTTATCCGTTATGTCAGTTATATTGACACATTAATCTATGAATGTTACCCCGACCAGACAAATAAGGACATAAAGTTACGTTCAGGAACGTTCTTGAAATGGAATTTGGCAAATGACAGCTCCGACCTTTGATAACCGTGATGGTTATATCTGGTATAATGGTGAACTTAAACCATGGCGTGAAAGCACTTTGCATGTGCTGAGCCACGCTGTCCATTACGGGAGTGCGGTTTTTGAGGGCGAACGTTCCTATAACGGCAAGGTTTTCAAGCTGGCCGAGCATGGCGAACGCCTGATCAAGTCCGGCGAAATCCTGGACATGAAAATCCCCTATAGCGCCGCGGAACTCGATGACGCCGTCATCGAAACGCTGGCAGCAAACGACATTACCGATGGCTATATCCGCCGTATTGCCTGGCGCGGCAGCGAAATGATGGGCGTTTCGGCCCAGACCACGCGCATCAATGTCGCCATCGCCTGCTGGGAATGGCCAAGCTATTTCAAGCCGGAAGAGCGCCTGAAAGGCATTCGTCTGGACCTGTCGAAATGGGCCCGTCCGGCACCGAACACTGCACCGACCAACGCCAAGGCTGCCGGTCTTTATATGATCTGCACCCTGTCCAAGCACGAGGCAGAGCGCAAAGGTTATGCCGATGCCCTGATGCTTGATTACCGTGGTCAGGTTGCCGAGGCGACCGGTGCCAACGTGTTCTTTATCAAGGACGGTCAAATCCATACACCGAAGCCTGATTGCTTCCTGGATGGTATTACGCGCCGCACGGTGATTGGCCTTGCCAAGGCGCGCGGCTATGAGGTGATTGAACGCGCGATCATGCCTGAGGAAATGGAAGGCTTTGAAGAATGCTTCCTGACCGGCACAGCGGCCGAGGTCACGCCGGTGGCGGAAATCGGGCAATACACCTTCACCCCGGGTCAGGTCTGCAAGACCATGATGGAAGACTATATGGCGCTGGTGCGCGGTGAAAATACGGCTGTCGCCGCTGAATGATTTTTTTGAATAATCAGATCGATTATTCACATTTTTTGAAAAACACCCCGGATGTTTCACGCCGGGGTGTTTTTTATTGAATTTTGTCGCATGACAAAATTTTACCCGGCGAAGGATGTAATTGGATGTGCGCATCCTCACATTGTGGCAATCACCACCAAAATCATCGTGACCGGACCACCGCATGAGCCCCCAGACTGGTGCCAACAGGCCAGCAGACAGAACCAGGACCGGCATTCTTGTTGCCCTGATTGCTGCGCTTTGCACGTTTGCTGATTTTGGCAGCTACAGCGCAAACGCCACAGAAACCATCGACATCCGCTTTCCGGTGCGTGAAAGCGAGTTTGATACGGTTTTTTCCTGCCAGAATGACAACAATCCGGACTGCCGGTCTTGCCTTGCCGATCGTCCCGACAGTGCGTCGCTGGTGATGTATTCCATCTTGCAGGAAGCGCTGAATGCCGGGGGGCTTGCCGCCAGGGTACAGGTCGTGCCATCGCCCAATTCCGAACGCAGCCGCAAGATGGTCAGCGAAGGCTTTGCCGATATCAAGTCAGACTGGGATTTTAATATCGATGCGGATCCTGAAGTCTTGAAATCGCTGCCGATCCTGCGCCGAGGCGAGGTTGAGAAAGGCATTTATGTCAGTCAGGATACCTTCGCACTTAGCAGTGATACACCCGTTTCCGATGTGCATCACATGAGTGCGGTGTCCATTCGCACCTGGCGACTGGATTGGGAAGTGCTTGAAAGTCTGGCCCCTGCAAGCCTGACCAGTGCCGCCACCAAGCAACAGATCTATGCGCTGATCAATGCCGGTCGGGCCGACTTTACCTTGCTGGAATTTTCAAGCGGACCCGGCATGGTGCGCAGCAGTGACGGGATACGGTTATACCCGATGCCCGGCGTCAAGGTGATCCTGCCCGCCAGCCAGCATTTCATGATTTCGCGCGCATTGCCGAATGCGGAAAAGATTGTTGCGGCGCTCAATAGCGGGATCGATGCCCTGCACGCCAACGGGTTCATTCATCAGTGCCTGACAAATAGCGGCATCATCAATGAACAGGTCCGTGATTGGCGCATCCTGAACCCGACGGAAGATCAGGTCGCGCACCATAAAACCGTCCCGTCAAACTGAGCGGCCCCGCCCCGGCAGCAAACACGCCGCAATCCTTAAGTATGAGGATTATAAATCGCTTGTTTTTCAGACGGATACGCGGGATTGCTACCCTTTGCCCGGCCGCCCGACGGACCACTGGCAAGGCGGAATATAAATCCTCATACAATTTAAAAGCGCATCAGAGGCAATTCGGTGTTTCACAGCACCTTTGCGCCCGTGCCACAAAATGATCACATTGAAATCCGGAACGAGAGCAGGTCACAGCCGTTGGTAAGGTGTAATGCCCGACACCAATGAAAGGAGCGACATTATGCCTGCGATTGATACCGCAAAGATCCTGATTCTTGCCACCGATGGCTATGAACGGTCTGAACTGCGTGTTCCGCTTGAAAAATTGTCAAACCACGGGGCCGACGTCAAAATCGCATCGCCCAAATCTGATCCGATCAAAAGCTGGGATAAAAGCGATTGGGGCGATACGGTCGATGTCGATGTCGAAGTCAAAAATGTCGATATCAAAGACTATGACGCGCTGGTCATCCCCGGCGGGCAGATCAACCCGGACCTGCTGCGCAATGACGAAGCGTCTGTCAGTCTGGTGCGCGAGTTTGTCGCATCGGGCAAACCGGTTGCCGCCATTTGCCACGGCCCGTGGCTTCTGATCGAGGCCGGGGCGCTGCGTGATCGCCACGCAACGTCATTTGCATCGATCAAGACCGATATGCTCAATGCTGGTGCGCTGTGGCGCGACGAGGCTGTGGTCTGCGAGGACGGCATTGTGACGTCGCGTTCGCCGCAGGACCTTGATGCCTTTGTCAGCAAAATCGTCGAGGAAGTCAGCGAAGGCACGCACCACCAGCGCGCGGCATAAGACCGACCAAGATGGTCTAAGCCCCCTCAAAGCAACGGACGGATGGCCTGTGCCATCCGTCCGTTTTGTGTTTGTGTCTTACCGTACCAATTTGGCGTTGTTATTCAGCATGCCGTGGTGCGGTGATCGACGGCCCCGGGTGAACATCGGGGAGTTCGGTTTCGTCGACATAGGCATTGGGCAGGTTGTGTTCTGCCTCATGCTCGGTCTCGTACCATTGCTTGTAGCGATAGAGCACAAGGGAATCGCGCCCAAGGCCACGCAGCAAGCCATACATCATCACCAGGATCACGGCCGCAAACGGGAAGCCCGCCACAACGGCCGCGGCTTGCAGGGCGGAAAGCCCGCCTGCGATCAGAAGGACCGCGGCAATCACGCCTTCGGTCGTGGCCCAAAACAGGCGCTGAATACGGGGCGGATCGGCATCACCACCGGCAGTCAGCATGTCGATAACAAACGAGCCACTGTCAGACGAGGTCACAAACCAGATGACGATCATGACGATGACAACGGTGGTGACAAATTTGGTCAGCGGCATGAATTCAAGCAGCTTGAAGATCGCACTGCCGTAACTGGCCTTGGTGGCCTCGATCAGGCCGGGATTACCGATCATTTCCATATGGATCGCAGCCCCGCCAAAGGCGGTGAACCAGAAGAACAGGATAACGACCGGAATGAACAGCACGCCAAGGGTGAATTCACGCACCGTACGGCCGCGCGAAATGCGGGCAATAAAGATGCCGACAAAGGGCGACCACGACACCCACCAGGCCCAATAGAAGATCGTCCAGCCAGCCTGCCAGTTGCTGTCAGTGTAGGCCTCGCTCCAGAAACTGATGACGACCAGATTGCTGATATAGTTGCCGACATTTTCAACAAAGCTGTCGAAGACGAAAAGCGTCGGGCCGAAGATCAGCACAAAACCGAGCAACACAAAGCTGAGCTGAATGTTGAGGTTACTGATCCGTTTGATGCCGCCATCAAGACCCGCCATGACCGAAATGGTCGCAAACACGGTGATAATGGCAATCAATACGATCTGAACTGGCAGCGTATCGGGAATGCCAAACAGCGAATTCAGACCGGAACTGATTTGCATCACACCAAGTCCAAGGGTCGTGACAATGCCAAACATAGTGCCGAACACGGCCAGAATATCGACGACATGGCCCCAGGTGCCATAAATCCGTTCGCCAATGATCGGATAAAGGGCGGAGCGGATCGAAAGCGGCAGGCCCTTGCGGTAATGGAAATAGGCCAGTGACAGGCCGACAATGCAATAAAGCGCCCAGCCATGGATGCCCCAATGCAGGAACGAAATCATCATTGCCTGTTCGGCTGCCTCGATGGTTTCGGGCTCGGCCATGGGTGGTGCGAAATAGTGATAAAGCGGTTCGGCCACGCCCCAATAGAGCAAGCCAATGCCGATACCGGCACTAAACAGCATCGCCGTCCATGAAAACAGACCATATTCGGGCTTGTCAGTCTGACGTCCCAAACGCACTCGCCCGTAAGGGCCGATGGCAAGATAAAGACTGACAACCACAGCCAGATTGGCAACGATGATCAGGAACCAGCCAAAATAGTTTGCGATGGCGGCCTGTGCGGCGGTGAAAAGCGCGCCCGCGGTTTCCGTAAACACTGCGCCGAATATGATGAACCCGACGATCAGGATTGCCGAGACGGAAAAGACCGGCTTGCTGACCCGCGGGAAGGGCCCGAGTGGCCCCACCTTCATTTTGTCGTCCATGATTACCTCACTGTTTCGGGTACCCAACTTTTCGTTGTTTATGCCCCCCGATCAGCGCCGGGGGTCTCCCGAACGACAAACTGATCAAATATGCTGTCCGTACCCGAGCCGGACAGCAAGGCGGCTTTGATTAGGCACTTTCTGGTCGGCATTTCAGGTATTCAGATACTCGGTTCTTCAGCTACTTCGACGAACGAGTTGAGGCAGCGCCGGCCCGCCGTCCCACATGGCTGGCCGACGCTGCTTCTTACTCCCCTCGCGGGAAGCGCTGTTTGTCTTCGAGTTCGTTCAGATCCATGTGATTGCGCATGTAGCGTTCGGACGCCTTTTGCAGCGGCTGATAATCCCACGGGAAGTAGGAGCCGTTGCGCAGCGCCTCATAGACAATCCAGCGACGTGCCTGACTTTCGCGGACCGCGGAATCAAACGCCTCCAGATTCCATCGCGCGGCACGCTGGGCACGAAACGCTTCAAGCTGGTCGGCGCACGCCGGATCGGTTGCAAGGTTGGTGAGTTCCCTGGGATCGGCTTCAAGGTCAAACAGCTGTTCGGGATCGAGCGTGCAATAGGTGTATTTCCATTTGCCTTCGCGGATACAGACCAGCGGGGCATAGGACCCTTCGGCGGCATATTCCATCAGGACAGGCTCGGTGCGCGCCTTGCCAGCCAGCATGCCACACAGCGACATGCCATCGGTCCAAGGGGCGACTTCATCCATCGAAATGCCGGCAAGATCGGCCACGGTCGGGGTGACATCAAGGCTTGAAACCGGATCGGTATAAAGGCCCGGTGTGATGTTTGGCCCGGCCATCATCAGCGGCACACGCGCCGAGCCTTCAAAGAAGCTCATTTTGAACCACAGGCCGCGTTCGCCCAGCATATCGCCATGGTCAGAGACAAAGATGATGATGGTGTTATCGAGCTGACGGGTGGTTTCAAGCACCTCCATGATCTGCCCGACCTTGTCATCGATATAGGAGATGTTGGCGAAATAGGCCTGACGGGATCGTCTGACATCTTCCTTTTTGATGTCAAAGGCGGTGTAGTCACTGGCCTTCATCAGACGCTGGGAATGCGGGTCCTGATCATCGAAATCAAACGGTGCGACTTCGGGTTCGAGTTCCGGGCAATCTTCATACAGATCCCAGAATTTCTTGCGCGCGACATAGGGGTCATGCGGGTGGGTGAAGCTGACCGTCAGGCACCAAGGGCGTTCATCATGACCGCGCGACAGGTCATAGATCTTGTGCGTCGCGTTATAGGCAACCTCGTCATCATATTCCATCTGGTTGGAAATCTCGGCGACACCGGCACCGGTGACGGATCCGAGGTTATGATACCACCAGTCAATGCGTTCGCCGGGTTTACGGTAATCCGGGGTCCAGCCGAAATCGGCCGGATAGATATCGGTGGTCAGGCGTTCTTCAAAACCATGCAGCTGATCGGGGCCGACGAAATGCATCTTGCCCGACAGGCAGGTGTAATATCCCGCGCGGCGCAAGTGATGGGCATAGGTCGGAATGTCTGATGAAAATTCGGCGGCGTTGTCATAGACCCGGGTGCGATTGGGCAACTGACCGGCCATGAAGGATGCACGTCCCGGCGCGCAAAGCGGGGAACCTGTATAGCAATTGCGGAAACGCGCCGAACGTTCAGCGAGCTTGCGCAAATGCGGCGTATGAAGGAAATCCGCAGGACCGTCGGGGAACAGGGTCCCGTTTAACTGGTCGGCCATCAGGATCAGGATATTCGGGGACGTCATTTATTATGCACTCCTTCACAGGGTGCAATCCGCCGATCACCGAGATGGCAGCATTGACGACAAAAGCACCCCTGGGTCGTTTGGTGCGAGACAAAGCAAGCGCAAAACTCCTGCCCCTTTTCGGGTGTCTTTTATCGGGTCTTGTCGTTAATCCGCTTGACCTTGATCGCGTGACCGACATTAAATCCATAAATCCACTTTCAAAGAAACCCGGTGTTTTTTAATCACTTCCATAAAGAATATTTATAATGCAAAGACCCCTCGACATTGGCTGGCTGAGAATTTTTGAAGCGGTCGGACGGCTTGGCAGCCTGACACGGGCCGCCAATGAATTGGGCTTGAGCCAGCCGGCGGTGACCTATCAGATCAAGCGGGTCGAGGATCAGCTGGGTGTGTCGCTGCTGCATCGGTCGCAAGGCGGCAGCCGATTGACCGATGCGGGCGAAATCCTGTTTGAGGCGGTGAAAACCAGTGTCGAGAGCATCGACAAGGCTGCGCGCGACACCCGGCGCACCACACAGGATCATGCGGTGCGGATCTTCACCGATTTCGGCTTTGCCGCCTTCTGGCTGATGCCCCGCGTGACCGATTTCCGCCGCCTGCATCCCGAGGCCGAAGTCCATATCATCGCATCCCAGGGTCTTGATGATGCGATGGCGCGTGAAACCGATGCCGCCATGCTGTTCGGGGCGGCGGACGATTTCCCAGATACGGCACAGCTTCTGATCCCCGAACGGGTAGTGCCGGTTTGCACACCGGGCTTTCTTGAACGCTATGGTCCGTTTGACGATCCGGCCAAGTTTGCCCGTGCCCCGCTTTTGCATCTGGAAGTCGCTGGCAAGTCACGCTGGCTGACATGGGAAAGCTGGCTTGCCGATCACGGGATTATCCGCAAACCGGCGCAAGGTGATCTGGGCCTCAATACCTATGGCTTTGTCATTCAGGCGGCCCTTGCCGAACAGGGGGTGGCACTGGGTTGGCGGGGGTTGATTGACCATCACCTTGAACAGGGCAGCCTCGTTGCCATCGGACGCGAAGTGGCGCGCGCTGATCGCGGATACTGGGTGGTGCCGGGTGCATCTGTCAGCAATACCACCACCACGCTGCTTGATTGGCTGATCAACGAGACGTGAGTGCCGCCAAGCACCTCAATTGTTTTGCTGTATCACAGGCGGTCCGTCCCCTAGAGTAATGGTTTGCGTACACCACTTTCTACAGGGGATTTTCATGTCTGAGCATGGCTATAACAGCGGGCGGTTGAACTTGCCCTTCGTGGGGATTTCGACCTTTTCCAAAAGCCCCTATGTCGAGAACTGGGATGCGATTGATGCCGATGTGACCATTCTTGGTGCGCCGTTTGATTTCGGCACCCAGTGGCGATCCGGTGCACGGTTTGGGCCGCGCGGCATTCGCGAGGCATCGACATTGTTCGCCTTTGGCCATGCCGGGGCCTATGACCATGAAGATGACGTGACTTATCTTGAAGGGGTCCGGATGGTCGATATTGGCGATGCCGATATCATTCATACCGACACGATCAACAGCCACGCCAATATCGAGTTTGGCGTGCGCAAGATTCTGGCCGCCGGTGCCCTGCCTGTGATTCTGGGCGGCGATCATTCGATCAACATTCCCTGCATCAATGCCTTTTCCGATCAGGAACCGGTGCATGTGGTGCAGTTTGACGCCCATCTGGATTTCGTTGATGAGCGCCACGGGGTGCGCAATGGCCATGGCAACCCGATGCGCCGGGCCATTGAAAAGCCGTGGGTATCAGGCATGACCCAACTTGGCATTCGCAATGTGTCCTCGACCGCCAAGGAGGGCTATGACTATGCCCGCGCGCGAGGATCAGACATCCTGTCTGTGCGGCAAGTCCGCAAGCTTGGTGTCGAGGGTGTGCTGGAACGCATTCCGGCCGGCAAGCGATATTACCTGACGATTGATATTGACGGGTTTGATCCGTCAATTGCGCCGGGTACGGGCACGCCCAGCCACGGCGGGTTCCTGTATTATGACGTGCTGGAAATCATCGCAGGCCTTGCCAAGCGCGGCGATATCGTTGGCATTGATCTGGTCGAAGTTGCGCCCGACTATGATCACACCGGAACAACCGCCATTCTGGCCGCCCAGATATTGCTTAATACCATCGGGCGGATTTTTGCGGCGCGGAAGTAGGGGTTAGCCCGAAGAGCCTGCTGGGCGAGATCCCCGCCTTCGCGGGGATGACGGTGTCAGGCGTTATGGCCAGTTGGCTTCGGGCGGGAGCGACATCAGGATGGCTTCGGTGTTGCCGCCGGTCATCAGGCCAAAGCGCGTGCCACGGTCATGGAGCAGGTTGAACTCGACATAGCGGCCGCGCTTGATCAGCTGGGCGCGGCGTTCGTCATCGGTCCAGGGCTTGTTGTAGTGGCGCTTGACCAGTTCGGGATAGATATCGCGAAACGCCCGCCCGACATCCTGGGTGAAGGCGAAATCGGCATCCCAGTCGGCATCCAGATAATCATAGAAAATCCCGCCAACGCCGCGTGGTTCGTTACGGTGGGGCAGCCAGAAATATTCATCGCACCATTTTTTGAACCGGTCGTAATAGTCAACACCATGGGCATCGCAGGCGGATTTAAGCGCGCCATGGAAATCGGCGGTGTCTTTTTCCTGTGGAAAGACCGGCGTCAGATCGGCCCCACCGCCAAACCATGCCTTTGTTGTGACGATGTGTCGCGTGTTCATATGCACGGCCGGAACATGGGGCGAGCATGGATGAGCCACCAGTGAAATGCCCGCGGCCCAGAAGTTGGGGTTTTCATCGGCACCGGGGATTTCCTTGCGGAATTTTTCGGAAAATTCGCCATGCACGACCGAGATATTGACCCCGACCTTTTCAAACACCCGGCCCTTCATGACCGACATCTCGCCCCCGCCCTCGTTTTCGCCGCGTTCCCATACGGTGCGCTCGAACCGCCCCGGGGCGCGGTCGGAAAGCGGACCTTCGTAGCTGTCTTCAAGCGCCTCGTAACTGGCGCAAATGTCATCACGCAATTGGCGGAACCAGTCCCGGGCGATCTGTTTGCGTTTGGCAATCACTGCATCGTCGACCTTGTGGTCGGTGCTCGTTTTCATTGCCTGTTTTGCAGCAATTTTTGCGTCCGTCATTGCGTTACTCACTTGGTTCATTCACTAGGCTTGGGAAAGCCATCGGTCTGTCGGAGCGCTTCGCCCAATGTCATTGCGGTTGCCATGGCGACATTCAGCGAGCGCATTTGCGGCTTCATCGGAATGACGACGCGGGCATCGACATAGTCATGGACGCTGTCAGGTACCCCTTTGCTTTCGGAGCCCAGCATCAGGATATCATCGGCGCGAAATTCAAAATCGCAATAGGGTTCGGCCCCCTTGGTCGTCAGCAACACCAGACGCCCCGGCACCGTGCCGTCCTGGCGGGCCTCGACAAAGGCGCGCCAGTCGGCATGGCGTATATAATCGGCCTTTTCGAGATAATCCATCCCGGCGCGCTTAAGCGCACCGGACGTCAGAAGAAAGCCGCACGGCTCGATGATATCGACCGGCAAGCCAAAACAGGCCGCCATGCGCAGAATGGTGCCGGTGTTTTGCGGGATGTCGGGTTCGAATAAACAAATTCTCATGGCTTCTTTTAGAATCGTTGGTGAACAAATGTCGAATCAGTTCATCAGCGACATATAATTACCCGTTAACGCCGCTATTAGACTTTTTTGGAATATGAAGAACTAAAGCCACAAGTCCTTGGCGCACAAAGGGCGGGATACCCGCAATTACGCTATGTTTTACCGAATTGTGCAGCGCAAAACCCAATGATCTTGTTGAATGCAAACAATTTGCAACTCCAAGTTCTCCTTAACAAACCGAATTTTTGTTAGTATACGGACCGTCAAACAGGCCTAAGGGCTTTTAGCGGCAAGATTGTTTGATTTTCATCAATGGAATGTAAACATGAATGCCCTAAGTCTTGGTTTGGCATTCCGCATGCCTGTTTTGGGGGCAGAAAGAGGGATTAATTATGTCGCAAACGGTGCATTCCTCCGGCGAACACCAGCCGGACGAGAACCGCAGGGATTTCCTGACCTTGGCGACCACAGCAGTTGGCGCCGTTGGCGTTGGTTGCGCGTTGTTGCCGTTCGTGGACAGCATGAACCCGTCCAAGGACGTTCTCGCACTTGCCTCGGTTGAGGTTAATCTGGCCAACATCCCGGTTGGTCAGGCAATTAAGGTCATGTGGCGAGGCAAACCTGTCTTCATCCGCCATCGTACCGAACGCGAAATCAATGAGGCCGAAGACGTCGCATTGAACGAACTCGTCGATCCTCAGACCGACGATGCGCGTGTCGAAAAGAAAGAGTGGCTGGTCGTCGTCGGCGTCTGCACCCATCTGGGCTGCATTCCGATGGGCACTGCCACAGGCGAAACCCGTGGGGATTATGATGGCTGGTACTGCCCATGCCATGGCTCGCACTATGATACGTCGGGCCGTATCCGCCGCGGCCCCGCGCCGTTGAACCTTGTCGTTCCGGAATATGAATTCCTGACCGACACGTCGGTCCGGATCGGGTAAGGAGCAGGTTTATGAGCGCACCTCAGTGGAACAACAAAGTGGTCAAGTGGGTTGACGACCGTCTTCCGGTCATCTCCATGTTGCACCACTCTGCATACGAATATCCGACCCCGAAAAACCTGTCCTATATGTGGAACTTCGGTTCTCTGGCCGGTTTTGTTCTGGTGACGATGATCCTCACCGGTATTTTCCTGGTGATGAACTACACCCCCCATACCGATATGGCCTTTGAGTCGGTCGAGCGCATCATGCGTGATGTGAACTATGGCTGGCTGATCCGCTATATCCATATGAACGGCGCTTCGATGTTCTTCATCGTTGTGTTCATTCACATTTTCCGTGGCCTGTATTACGGGTCATACAAAGCACCGCGCGAGATGTTGTGGTGGATTGGTATCCTGATCCTGCTTGCGATGATGGCAACCGCGTTCATGGGCTATGTCCTGCCGTGGGGCCAGATGTCCTTCTGGGGTGCGACGGTTATTACCAACCTGTTCTCTGCCTTCCCGATCATCGGTGATCCGCTGGTGACCTGGCTTTGGGGTGGTTTCTCGGTTGATAACCCGACGCTGAACCGGTTCTTCTCGCTGCACTATCTGATGCCGTTCGTCATTCTGGGCCTTGTTGTCCTGCATGTCTGGGCACTGCATACCGTGCGCTCGAACAACCCGACCGGTGTCGAGATCAAGACCCCGGCGGATGCCATTCCGTTCCATCCGTACTACACGATCAAGGATCTGTATGGCATGGGCGTGTTCCTGATCTTCTTCTCGGTGTTTGTGTTCTTTGCACCTGACTTCCTGGGCCACCCGGATAACTACATCCCGGCTAACCCGCTGGTCACACCGCCGCACATCGTGCCGGAATGGTACTTCCTGCCGTTCTATGCGATCCTGCGCTCGATCGACTTCACCATCTTTGGCATCCCGGCAAAACTGCTTGGCGTGCTGGCGATGTTTGCCTCGATCGTGATCCTGTTCGTTATTCCGTGGCTTGATACCTCCAAGGTACGCAGCTCGAAATTCCGTCCGGTTTACAAATGGTTCTTCTGGCTGTTTGTGATCGACACCTTCATCCTCGGCTATTGCGGGGCGAAGGCACCGGATGACTACTTCCTGGGTATTCCGGGTCTGAAAGTCATCGTGATGGGTCAGCTTTCGACGCTGTATTACTTCGCACACTTCCTTGTGGTCATGCCGTTGGTTGGAAAAATGGAACGAACCAAGCCGCTTCCTGCAAGCATCAGCGAATCTGTTTTGAAGGAGGGTGCAAATGCGTAAGTTCGCACTGACCGCAATTGCTGCCGCCTTCGCGGTAACCGCATTCACTGGTGGTGCAGCCAAGGCTGCCGGCGATCAGCCGGCTCCTGCGGCACAGGATTGGAGCTGGCAGGGTCTGTTTGGCACGTATGACCGTGCCCAGCTACAGCGTGGCTTCCAGGTCTACAAGAACATCTGTGCTGGCTGTCACAGCCTGCGCTTCATTGCCTTCCGTAACCTCGAAGGCATTGGGTTCAACGAAGACCAGATCAAGGCGATTGCCGCCGAGTATGACATCGAGGACGGCCCGAATGACGATGGTGACATGTTCACCCGTCCGGGCGTTGGTTCGGATTACTTCCCGTCTCCGTTCCCGAACGAAAAGGCGGCGGCCGCATCAAACGGCGGCGCCATTCCGCCGGATCTTTCGCTGATGACCAAAGCCCGTGTGGGTGGCCCGGACTATGTGTTCGGCCTTCTGACCGGCTATGAGGAAGAAGCACCAGAGGGTTTCGACCTTGCGGACGGGAAATATTACAACCACTACTTCCCGGGTCATCAGATCTCCATGGCACCGCCGCTTTATGATGAAGCGGTCGAGTACACGGATGGCACCCCGATGACCCTGGAACAGCATGCACGTGATGTGACGGCCTTCCTGAACTGGACGGCACAGCCGGAACTTGAAGCCCGCAAGGCGCTTGGCATGAAAGTGATCCTGTTCCTGCTGGTTCTGACGGCGATGCTGTATGCGGTCAAACGCAAGATCTGGCGCGACGTCGAACATTAAGACGTCCTGATCTGCCCGATATTGAAACAGGCCACCGACATTCGGTGGCCTGTTTTTTTGTACGCCGGTCAGACCCCCCGCAGGATATGGCGGGCGATATCAATAAGAGAAATAGGACACAACCAGCCGGTCGATCTCGCCGCTGTCGCGCATGTCGCGCAGAGCATGATCAAGGGCATCGGCGAACTGATCACGATAGGGCCAGTTGCCATCCGGATCCGGGCCAAAGGCGACATAGCCAAATTCATAGCCGATGATCGCGACCTCGTTAAACAGACGCGCGACTGCCTTGTCGACGGCCAGTTCGCGCATCCCGGCCAGAATGGCCATGCGTTCATTGACATAACAGTCGACACGACCGGCCATCAGGAAACGCAGGTTGCTGGCGGTGGTGTTGGCTTCTTCAAGGACAATCTCGCCGGCCTCGACCATGTCAAAAAATTCCGGCCCGGCCAGACGATATCCGGCGTTGTTGGCAAAACGCGCGCCTTTGAAATCATCCGGGAAGTGCTTCAGATCGTTGCTTTGTACGTAATCCTTGCTGCAGATTGCCACGACGGTTTCGCGCAGGATCGGGATGGAATAGCGTTCGATCCAGTCGCGATCCCCGCGCGCGTAAGGCGGAAAGAACCCCATGATCTTGCCATCCTTGAGCAGTTCCATCCCGCGGCGAAACGGCACATTGACAATATCAAGCTGATAGCCCGGCAGGCGATCAAATGCTTCCTGCAGGATGCGGACATAAATGCCTTCGGGGCTCACCCCGTCGAGAAACGCATAGGGTGCGTTGCTGTCTTCGGCGTACAGCGTGATGGTGCGGGGCATGTTGCTGTCTTGCACCGGCTCTGCGACGGCGTGCAATGGCAGAAACAGCGCACCGCCAAACAGCGCGCGTCCGGTAAACCTGACTGTGTTTCGCAAAACAGATTTTAATGACATGAGGTTATTATGCGGCCAATCATGGCGTGCCTGTCAATTATCATCATGTAACAAAACCTGCCGTGATTTTGCGGACTTACTGGTCTGATGCCGAAGCCTGTGCTGGTTTGTCTTCGTCCGATGGGCTGTTTTGGCACTCATCCGTCTGGTCGTGCGACACACGGTGCTGCTGATTGCCATCGGCCGGACGCAGTGGCGGGACGGTCACCGGGATATGCACCAGACGGCGTTTGCGCTGTGGCGTGCCGGAACTGGCGTAAAGCTGCTTACCGGCTTCGACAATCGAGACACCGGCAAAAGCCTTGAACAGGCGCGATCCGATATTTTCAAACACCTGCGACCAGCGCAGCAAAAGGCGCATGTTGGTCGGCGGCATGAAAAGTGCGCGGCTGTGCTGGATCGGCAGGAACATGTTTTCGCGCAGCAGGTTTTGCAGCTGTGAGACGCTATGGGGATGGCCATAGCCAAAGGGCGTTTTTTCCGACCATGACCAGAGCGAGCTTCGGTTCGGCGTCACCACAACAATCCGGCCATTAGGGGTCAGTACCCGCCAGCATTCGCGCATCAGGCGACGCATCGAGTCTGTATGTTCGACCAGATGCACAACCAAAATACGATCCACCGAACTGTCAGGCAGCGGCAACATGGTTTCTTCGGTCAGCGCCACACGGTTGTCTTCCCCCGCTGGCCAATGAACGCAGCCCTGCTGGGCTGGCATGAAGGCCATGACACGCTCCGCCTCGCCAATGAAGGGGCGCAAGTACGGCGTGGCATAGCCAAAACCAAGGACCCGCATGCCCCGGACATCCGACCACATGACGCGCAAACGCCTGCGGATCAGACGCCGGGCGGCTTGTCCGATACTGCTGGCATAAAAACGGTGAAGATCAACGACATCCTGACGCATGCGATCAGCCTATCATCCCCGGTCCAGCACGGGAATGTTTTTGCGTGATTGTTTCAAGACAGTGGTTGCTGCTAGTCTTGGTTCAAATCGGAATTCATAGTTTTGAGGTCGAGCATGGCTGCGGGCGAAGTGATCGTTATTCCCTGTCTTTCTGACAATTACACCTATCTGGTGCGCTGCCACCGCAGCGAAGTCACCGCCATCGTTGATCCGGGCGAAGCAGCCCCTGTGATTGCCGCACTTGAAGAGCGTGACTGGAGCCTTGATCTCGTGATCAACACCCATCACCACCACGACCATATCGGCGGCAATGCCGAATTGATCGAGAAATACGGTGCAAAATTGCTGGGCCCCACGGCCGAAACTGCGCGCATCCCCAATATGGATGAAACCTGTGCCGAGGGCGATCAGGTTTTGATTGGCGATCTGGAAGGACGGGTGTTTGATGTGCCGGGCCACACCAGCGGGCATATCGCGTTTTATTTCCCGGCCATCACCGCGCTGTTTTCCGGCGACAGCCTGTTTGCGCTGGGCTGCGGGCGTTTGTTTGAGGGCACACCCGAACAGATGTGGCATTCCTTGCAGAAGTTTCGCAATCTTCCGGCAAGCACGCAGGTCTATTGCGGCCATGAATATACCCAGGCCAACGCGAACTTCGCCAAAACGATCGAGCCCGACAACGCCATCCTGATCGCACGGTGCCAGGATATTGACGGGCTTCGGGCGCGCAACCTTCCGACCATTCCATCGCGTCTGGATGTCGAGCTTGCGACCAATCCGTTCCTGCGCGCTGATAAGCCCTCGGTTGCCGCGGCAATGGGGATGAGTGGCGAAAGCCCGGTTGCGATCTTTACCGAGATTCGCAAACGCAAAGACAATTTCTAAGTTGATGTTGGATCAGGCCATCTGTTTGAACAGAACGTTCTGATCAAGCAGATAGCGCGAGAACAAGGGCAGACTTGCCGCACCGATGGCGCGTGCGGCACTGCCCACCCGGCCCTGTTCGATGCGGGGGCGTTCGATGCCTTGCAGATCGAGCTCGGAAATCGCAGCACGGGTTGCGGCAACCACCCGTTCGCAGACATCGGCCGGGAAGCCGCCATCAACAATCACGGCTTCGAAATCAATCACCGAACAGACCGAGGTGATGGCAATCGCCAGACTGCGCGCGGTGTGTTCGATCCAGATATCAAGCGTCTTGCCAAGGCCATGCCAGTAATCGGGATCGCGCCACAGCATCGCCGGATCACCGCCTTCGCGGGTCAGCATCTGTTCAAGCACAAAGATCGAGGCCTGATCGATCAACTGGCTGGGATGGCCGCTGCGTGAGGAAACCGGCATGGAGCCAAACGCCCCTGCATTACCCGTCCGCCCGGCATAAAGCGCCTGATTAAGTACCACCCCGCCGCCAATAAACGACCCGATAAAGAAATAGGCAAAATCGGAATAGTTCGGGCCAAGACCAAAGACCAGTTCTGCCCCGCAGGCCGCGGTCGCGTCATTTTGCTGAAAGACCGGGAACGGCACGATGGCGGCAATGGCGTCGACCAGATCAACCTCGCGCCAGGCATTCATGTCTTCGACCGGGGCACCGACCTCATCGACCCAGTTCCACAATTCAAAAGGGGCAGCGATGCCAACCCCGGCAATGCGGTCAATCTGGTTGCGATCAAGACCGGTCAGGATGTCATCGACAGCACCACGCACGAACCGGCGAATGCCATCGGGGGTGGGATATTTATACGCTTCGCGTTTGGTTGCCCGCACCGATCCGACAAAATCCATCAGGATCAATTCCGTGCTGCGCCGCCCGATCTTGAGCCCAAAGGAATAAACCCCGTCGGGATTAAGTGCCATCGGCACCTTTGGCTTGCCAACATTGCCGCGCACCGGTGTGCCGCGCATCAAAAGCCCATCTTTTTCAAGGGCGCGCATGATGACGGAAACGGTTTGGGCCGAAAGCCCGGAAAGCCTTGCAATTTCGGCCTTTGAAAGGCCGGCGTTACGGCGCACGAGCGACAGGACAAGTCGTTCGTTATAGGCGCGCACACGCAACTGGTTTGCGCCCCCGCCCGGATGCAAGGGACGCGCGTTGCGATCATCCGCCCCGATATTGTCCGGGTTCGCAGAGATGCTGTCAGTCATTGGTTCCTCCCACTCGGGATCCTTAATGCCCGATTAGGGATCATGGTGACAGGAATAATTAATAAATCAATCGGATTTATTAATTGACAGGATCGCCGGTTTGGTGTGTCGTAAGGCCATACAGATTGAAGACCCGCGACAAAAAATGTGCGTCACGATCTGTTGGAAAACAGCAAAATCAGGCCAAAATGGCCAAATATTCAGGTTCAGTCCTGGGAGGAAACAAATGAAGAAAGCACTTCTTGGCGCCGCCCTTGGTGCGCTTGCACTGGGTATGACTGCGGCCCCGAACGCCGCAAAAGCCGACGAAATCGGCGCCTGCCTGATCACCAAAACCGACATCAACCCGTTCTTCGTGAAAATGAAGGAAGGTGCGTCTGCCAAGGCCGAAGAACTTGGCATTAACCTGTCGACCTATGCCGGCAAGATTGATGGCGACCATGAAACTCAGGTTCAGGCCATCGAGTCTTGCATCGCATCGGGTGCCAAGGGCATCCTTCTGACCGCATCGGACACAAAGGCGATTGTCCCGGTTGTCAAAAAGGCCCGCGATGCCGGTCTGATCGTGATTGCGCTTGATACACCACTTGAGCCGATTGATGCCGCCGATGCCACCTTTGCCACCGATAACTTCAAGGCTGGTGAACTGATTGGTCAGTGGGCCGCGGCCAAGCTTGGTGACAAGGCAGCAGATGCCAAGATCGCCCTGCTTGACCTGACGCCGAGTGCGCCGTCGGTTGATGTGCTGCGCGATCAGGGCTTCCTGAAAGGTTTCGGGATCGACATCAAGGACCCCAACAAGATCGGGGACGAGGATGACGACCGGATCGTTGGCCATGACGTGACCAACGGCAACGAAGAAGGCGGCCGTACTGCGATGGAAAACCTGATGCAGCGCGATTCCGAGATTAATGTGGTTTACACCATCAACGAACCGGCCGCTGCCGGTGCCTATGAGGCACTGAAATCGTTCGGCATGGAAGACGGTGTTCTGATCGTGTCGGTCGATGGCGGTTGCCCGGGTGTTGCCAACGTCAAGGATGGCGTGATTGGTGCAACCTCGCAGCAGTATCCGTTGCTGATGGCGTCCAAGGGTATCGAAGCGATCAAGGCATGGGCTGATAGCGGTGAAAAGCCGCAGAACAGTCAGGGCCTTAACTTCTATAACACGGGTGTCAACCTTGTGACCGATCAGCCGGTTGATGGCGTTCCGTCGATTGACGTTGCAGAGGGCATGGATCGCTGCTGGGGTTAATCCGGGATTTATCCTGACCTGCTTCGAAGGAGGGCAGCATTATCCCCTGCCCTCCTTGTCCCACTTTGCTTTACACTTGGTATGTCATCCGAACCCGCCGCAAGAGCCGGGCGGAAGACAGCGAACGGATCAGGAATGCCTGATCCTGTTTTCGACCAGGTCCGGAGGAAACGATGAGCGAGACACCCAAATCGTCGCGCCAGAAACAGGAATTCGAGCACGCGCTTGAGTCCAGCGACCGCAACGTCGCGCAATTCGAACATAAACACCGCAGTTTTTTCGGCAACGTGCAGCATTTTTTGCATGGCAACCCGACCATGGTGCCGGTGATTGTTCTGATATTTTCGATCATCATTTTCGGCTTTGTCGCCGGCAGTAAATTCTTTTCGCCCTTTAACCTGTCGCTGATCATGCAGCAGGTATCGATCATTGGCATTCTGGCCGCGGCGCAAAGCCTTGTGATCCTGACCGCCGGTATCGATCTTTCGGTCGGTGCGATCATGGTTCTGATGTCGGTCATTATGGGCCAGCTTGCCGTCACCATCGGCATTCCAGCACCGATTGCCATCATCATTGGCTGTATCGGCGGGATCTGTGCCGGGGGACTGAACGGGTTCCTGGTGACCCGGATCAAGTTGCCGCCGTTTATCGTGACACTCGGTACCTGGAATATTTTCTTTGCGCTCAACCTTTGGCTTTCGGGCGCGCAGTCGATCCGAAGCCAGACGCTTGATGAAATCGCCCCGCTTTTGAAATTCTTTGGCGAAAGCATCGCGCTTGGCGGGGCGAGGATTACCTACGGGTCGATCCTGATGCTGGTGATTTTCGGGGTGCTTTGGTACATCCTTAATCACACCAGTTGGGGGCGGCATGTCTATGCCATCGGCGATGACAAGGAGGCGGCTGAACTTTCGGGCATTCGCACCAACCGCACCCTGATTACGGTTTATTGCCTTGCGGGCCTTGTTTGTGCGATTGGCGCATGGGCATCGATCGGACGTGTTGGGTCGGTTTCACCGCAAAGTTTTCAGGAAGCCAACCTGCAATCGATTACGGCTGTTGTGATCGGCGGTATTTCGCTGTTTGGCGGGCGTGGATCGATCATTGGCCCGTTGATCGGAGCGTTGATCGTTGGCGTGTTTAATTCCGGCCTTCGCCTTGCGGGGGTGGATGTTCTTTGGCAGGTCTTTGCCATCGGCTGGCTGACCATTATTGCTGTCGCCATTGACCAGTGGATCAGAAAGGTGTCGTCATGAGCAACACTTCCCAATCTGTGCAACCTGTTCTGAAAGCACGCGGCATCGTCAAACGATATGGTCGTGTCACCGCCCTTAACTATGCCGATTTTGATCTTTATCCCGGCGAGGTTCTTGCCGTGATCGGCGATAACGGGGCGGGGAAATCATCGCTGATCAAGGCGCTTTCAGGCGCTGTCACCATTGATGAAGGCAGTATCGAGCTTGATGGCAAGCCGATCCAGTTCACATCACCGATGGAGGCCCGCGAAGCCGGGATTGAAACGGTTTATCAGAACCTTGCACTTTCCCCGGCCCTGTCGATTGCTGACAACATGTTCATGGGCCGCGAGCTTCGCAAGAAGGGCATTATGGGCAAGTATTTCGGGGCGCTGGACCATAAGGAAATGCAGCGTCTGGCGCGTGAGAAGCTGACCGATCTTGGTCTGATGACCATTCAGAACATCAATCAGGCGGTTGAAACCCTTTCGGGTGGGCAGCGCCAGGGGGTTGCGGTTGCCCGTGCGGCGGCATTCGGATCGCGCGTGGTGATCATGGATGAACCGACCGCCGCATTGGGCGTTAAGGAAAGCCGTCGCGTGCTCGATCTGATTGCCGATGTGAAGGCGCGCGGCATGCCGATTGTGCTGATTTCGCATAACATGCCGCATGTGTTCGAGGTCGCCGATCGCATCCATGTCCATCGGTTGGGCAAACGTCTTTGCACCATCAAACCCGATAATTACAGCATGTCAGACGCGGTTGCCTTCATGACGGGGGCCAAGGAGCCACCGGCAGAAGACGCGGCATAAAACATCGTACCCCGGATATGAGAACCATAGTTTCATGACACCTGATCTCGACGCGCTGGCAGACGCCATTCGCGCCAAGCACGCCGACAAGGGCCGCATTCTTGTGGCCATCGTCGGTGCACCAGCCTCGGGCAAGTCAACCTTGTCCGACCGGCTTTATCACCATCTGGGGGGTGATAAAGCCGGGGCTGCTGTGGTGCCAATGGACGGGTTTCATTTTGACAATGGCATTCTGGAAGCCCGCGGCCTTCTGGCCCGCAAGGGTGCGCCGGAGACATTTGATGTTGGCGGGCTCAAGCGCACCTTGATGGCCCTGCGTGACACGCCAAACGAAGACGTTTACGTCCCGCTGTTTGACCGCACACTTGAAATATCGCGCGGCTCCGCCCGTGTGATCACACCAAACAACAAAATCATTCTTGTCGAAGGCAATTACCTGCTTCTTGATCAATCTCCGTGGAGCGAACTCCATGACCTGTTTGATCTGTCGATCTATCTTGATGTGCCGGAAGAAACGCTGCGCACCCGATTGATCGCGCGTTGGCGCAGCTATGGCTTCGATAAGGCCACCGCCACCCACAAAGCCACCAACAACGATCTTCCCAATGCGCAGACTGTCATCCTCTTGACCAGAAACCCGGATATCCGAGTATCAATCTGTCAGGTTTATTAAGACTTATCAGATGGGGGAAATAACTTCGCCACCTTCCTAACGACGACCATACTCATCCTCAAAACGCTCAATATCATCTTCGCCGAGGTAGGAACCAGATTGAACTTCAATCAACTCAAGAGGAATTTTTCCAGGGTTTTCCATGCGGTGTATTGCACCCAAGGGGATATAGGTTGATTCGTTTTCCTTGAGCAAGAAGGTTTCCTCATCCCGTGTCACCATTGCTGTTCCACTAACAACAATCCAGTGCTCCGCGCGATGGTTATGTCTTTGCAGAGACAGTCTTGCGCCAGGCTTCACCGTAATGCGTTTTACCTGGAACCGATCGCTGTGATCAATGCTGTCATATGCCCCCCACGGGCGCGCGACACGGCGATGTTCCTGCACTTCTGCGCGACCGGCTGCATCAAGATCGGACACAACACCCTTGATTTTTTCCACCTGATCCAACGCGCTGACCATCAGGGCATCCGGCGTATCAATAATCGCAAGATCCCGTGTTCCGATGGTCACGACGAAACGACGATCAGAAGCATGCACAAGGGTATTCTTTGAATCAATCGAATGGATGTTTTCGGTGACACCGAGTTTGCCACAATTCTGCTCATCAACATCACTAAGCGCGAACATGGCGTCCCAACTGCCAACGTCACTCCAGACACCCTTAAACGGTACGACGGCGATATTGGTCGCACGTTCCATTACCGCGTAATCGATGCTCTTCTTGGTCGCGTCGATGAACTCGGCACCTGGTCGCCAAAAGGCTCCATCCTGTTTTGCACCTGCCATGGAAGCCATGCATTTCTCATAGATCGTCGGTTCAAAAGACTGCAAAGCTTCCAGCAGAACAGAACGCTTGATCAGAAAAATGCCCGAGTTCCAAAGAAACCTGCCAGAGGAGAGGAATTGCAAGGCCGTCTCGACATCGGGCTTCTCATGGAAACGGACAGATTTTGCCGCATCACTCCGAATTTCCTCGCCGGTTTCGATATAGCCATACGCCGTACTTGGACCGCTTGGCTGAACACCGAAGGTAACAATCCATCCCTCGCTGGCAAGATCTGCAGCATCAGAGACCATCGCGCGAAACTCGTCAGCACCGGGGATAAAGTGATCTGCTGGACAAAAAAGAAGCAAGTCATCGGCATTTCCTGCGAACGCCGCGGCCAAGCCCATTGCAGGTGCAGTATCACGCCCGCTAGGTTCAAGGATTTGCGCAACGGTATGTCCAGCTTTCTCAGCAATCTCCTGGACGAAAAAACGGTAATCATCACCGCTAACGGCCAGTACACTACCCAATGGAGCAACTCTATCAAGCGTAAGCTCAAACAGAGATTTATCCTGATAGAGAGGTATGAACTGCTTTGGAAACGCTTTACGCGAAAGCGGCCAGAGCCTTGTACCCGAGCCGCCACACATTACGACGGGTTTGACGATTATGTCTTTTCGCATATCTACTTAGCACTTTCAGGTAATGCGGCGTTCAAAACTGTTCCTGCTTATAGAACAGTTTTTACTGTCCTTCCAACACCTCAGTCACACATTGAGCAAACAATGCAGACAAAAAATTTGTCGCGACCTGCCGGATAAACTCTTGAATTAGAGATACATTGGCAACGTGAGCGTAAGACCGAGACAACTGTAAAAAACGCCCCGCATTTTGGCGGAGCGTCCTTCAGAGTTTATTACGTTTTGCCTGAGAGGCCAAAGCATCAGAACATATGCTGACCGCCATTAATCGACAGGCAGGAACCGGTGATGAAGCCCGAATTCGGGCCGCAGAGATACAGGATCGCCTGGGCGATCTCATCGGCTTCGCCCAGTCGTCCGACCGGGATTTTGGAAATGATGCCTTCAAGGACCTTTTCCGGAACGGCTGCCACCATGTCGGTATTGATATAGCCCGGTGCGATGGTGTTGACCGTAATGCCTTTACGCGCGACTTCCTGGGCCAGTGCCTTGGTAAAGCCGTGCACGCCTGCCTTGGCAGCGGAATAGTTGGTCTGACCCAATTGACCGGCCTGTCCGTTGATCGAGGAAATATTGACGACACGGCCAAAGCCGCGTGCACGCATGCCTTCAAGAACCGGCTTGGTCATGTAAAAGAGCGAGCTCAGGTTGGTGTCGATCACCGCGTTCCAGTGCTCGGTCTCCATCTTGTGCATGAAACCGTCGCGGGTAATGCCGGCATTGTTGATCAGAATATCAATTGGGCCGACTTCGGCTTCGACCTTGGCGATACCCGCCGCACACGCATCGGCGTCGGCCACACTCCATTTATAGGTCGCAATGCCGGTTTCGTCGGTGAAGGCCTTGGCGGCCTCGTCATTGCCAGCATAGTTCGCCACAACGGTGTAGCCCGCGTCCTTGAGTGACAGACTGATTGCCTTGCCGATTCCGCGTGTTCCACCGGTTACCAGTGCTGTTTTTGTCATGGTCGCCTCCCTAAACTTCGTTCATCAAACGTGTCATCATCGCGATTTCCGTAGCTTGCCCTTCTACGACTTGCGTAACTTTAATCCATAAATTGCGTTATATACGTAACTTTATTACTTCTCCATCCTCGAATTCTACAAAAGCGCTTAGTCTTTCGTCGCACTGCAGCAAATTCTGCATCAATGCAAACGGGGCATCCCCATCAAGAGGACGCCCCGCATATGTTATTTTCCGGCAAAAGGTCGCTTAGCGTTCAACGCAAAGCGCAACCCCCATACCGCCACCAATGCAGAGCGTCGCCAGACCTTTTTTGGCATCGCGTTTCTGCATTTCGTGCAGCAATGTGGTGAACACACGGGCGCCGGATGCGCCGATCGGATGGCCCAGCGCAATCGCACCGCCATTGACGTTGACCTTGTCGGTATCCCAGCCCATGTCGCGGTTAACCGCAATCGCCTGGGCGGCAAAGGCTTCGTTGGCTTCGATCAGGTCAAGGTCGGCTGCCGACCAGCCTGCCTTTTCAAGCGCCTTTTTCGAAGCCGGGATCGGGCCGGACCCCATGATCGCCGGATCAACACCCGCCGTTGCCCAGCTTTTGATCGTCGCAAGCGGGGTCAGGCCACGCTTGGATGCCTCAGCCGCCGACATGACGACAAGGGCGGCCGCCCCGTCATTGATGCCCGATGCGTTACCAGCGGTTACCGTGCCTTCCTTATCGAAGGCCGGGCGGAGTTTGGCCATGCCGTCGACGGTGGCACCGTGACGCGGATATTCATCGGCATCAAAGATGGTTTCGCCCTTGCGATGCGCGATGGTGACAGGGGCGATTTCATCATTGAAGCGACCGGCTTTCTGGGCGGCCTCGGCCTTGTTCTGGGAGGCGGCGGCGAATTCATCCTGCTCTTCGCGCGAAATGCCCCATTTCTTGGCAATGTTTTCGGCGGTGTTGCCCATGTGATAGCCGTTGAAGGCACACCACAGGCCGTCCTTGATCATGCTGTCGATGAATTTGACATCGCCCATTTTGTGCCCGGCGCGCAAATGCGCGACATGGGTTGAAAGCGACATGTTTTCCTGACCACCGGCAACGACGATATTGGCGTCACCTGTCATGATCTGCTGGGCGGCAAGGGCAACCGTGCGCAGGCCCGAACCACAAACCTGGTTGATCAGAAACGCGGTTGTACGATCAGAAATGCCCGCACCGATGGCGGCCTGGCGTGCCGGGTTCTGACCCTGACCACCTGTCAGGACCTGACCAAGGATCACTTCGTCAACAGCATCGCCTTCGACACCTGCGCGTTCGAGTGCAGCCTTGATGGCAATAGCACCCAGATCATGCGCCGGTGTATTGGCCAGCGTGCCACTGAATGCGCCGATTGGTGTCCGTGCGGCACCCACAATTACGACGTCGGTCATGAGATCCTCCGATTAATCCTGATTACGTTTCCAAAGATCGGGCGAAGGTCGTTACGAGCCTTGCTCAGATCCTGCCTCAATCTTACCGCGCCGCAGCAAATTTCCAAGCGCTGATACCTACCACTTTCGGGTCAGTCGAATATGTACAACTTGCAAGCGAGGAGCATCAAAGGACTCCCAGCAGGCGATACATAGAGTGTGTGCCTATAGCGGCGAGATCGCAAGCCCTGTGCGCAACTTTAAGGGCAATGTCACACATAATTTCGACATATAAGACCCGGCCCCATCGTCGGAGCCGGGCCTTACAGGCGGTTAGCGGACGTCGTAGATCGCGGCGGTGTTGTCCTTGATCTGATAGACTTCGAACGGGGCATTCTTGACCCCGCCCATACCGGGGGAGCCCATCGGCATGCCCGGCAGGGTATATGCCTTGGCCTCAGGCCGTTCTGCGAGAATGCGGTCAATGGTTTCAAACGGGACATGACCGGAAATGGCATAGCCGTCGATCATGGTCAGGTGGCAGCCCTGCATTTCTTCGGGAATCCCCATCATGCGTGACATCTGAACAACCTGATCGCTTTCGATCACTTCGACTTCATAGTCGCGCGCGACAAGATAATCGGCATAGATCGCACAGCAGCCGCAATTGGGATCCTTGTAGACCTTTGCCTGCAAGGGATTGGCGTGGCTGTGGCCGGACAAACTCATCGTTGCCAGGCCAAGGGTCAGCATAAATGCAAAGAAACGTTTCATGGTTTTGATCCTGTCGTTTTTCGATTGCAGCATTGGGGCGGTCAGGCGGTCCGGATGAAGCCGGACATGCCGCCGAATTTGTGTTCGAGAATGTGACAATGAAGCATCCAGTCGCCGGGATTGTCGGCAACAAAGGCGATTTCCGCCTGTTCTGCCGGGGCAAGAAGGATGGTATCCTGCCATTCCTGATAGCGGGTTGGTTGCCCGTCGCGCGAAAGCACCCGGAAGGCATGACCGTGCAGGTGGATCGGGTGATACCAGGCCGTGGCATTGGTGACGGTCACGACACAGCTTTCCCCAAGGCCGAGTGAAAATAGCGGGCCGAGATCATCGCGTTCGGGATCGCGGCCATTGACCATCCAGATGCCACCGCCGGTCATCATCCCCATCATCGATTGCGCCATGCCGCGCACTTCACCAAGGAAGCCGGCATCAATTTTACCGGTTTCGACAAGATGACGCAGCACACCACCGCCCATCATGCCGCCGGTATAAAGCAACTGTTCACGCCGGGCATTTTGCAGATCAGGTTCCGGTAACGGGTTATCGGGCAAGGTCATGCTGGTTTGCGCAACGTCGCCACGCACCGGATCCCCCGCAACCCGGAGGTTTGCCAACGGGTTTTCAAGCCCGTCATAGAAACGGTCGATCAGGGAAAACTGGCCACTGGCATCGGGCGGGACATCAACAATAAAATCAGCCCGCATGCCCGGGGCGAACAAGAAGACCGGCAGGTCCGGCACATGCGGTGTGACCGGATGACCATCAAGGGCAATCAGATGCGGAGACAAACCTGCAAAATCGATGGCAAAGACACGCGCATTGGCCGTGTTGATCATGCGCACCCTGATCCGTTCGCCGGGGCGTACCGAAATATCGGGATTTGCCACACCATTGATGGTGACAAGCCCGCCCAGACGCCCGGCATGACCAACATCATGCCCGGCGTTAAACACCGGATCGATTTCGCCATCTTCCCCAAGACGCCAGTCATCGATCAGCCAGACAAATTCCCGATCGACGCTGACCGGTTCGGCCTCCTCGACGATCAGGGCACCATAGAGGCCACGGGCAAGCTGGGTCGGTGAATTGATATGCGGATGATACCAATAGGTCCCGGCATCGCGGGCCTTAAAGCGGTAATCGAATGTGTCGCCCGCGGCGACCGGCTTTTGGGTCAGGCCGGGCACCCCATCCATGGCATTGGGAACACGCACCCCGTGCCAGTGGATGCTGCTGGGCTCGGCAAGCTGGTTTTCAAAGCGGACATGGACGTCTTCGCCCTGTTTGACGCGTAAAAGTGTGCCCGGCACCGTGCCGTTAAACGCCCATACCGGTGTTGGCACAGCGCCCCCGGGAATAAGGCGGGCCGTGGCGGGTGCGGCGGTCACATGGCGAGTAGCGACCGTCTCGGCGGCGTGGGCCATGCCGCGCCCAAAGCCCGTAATCATACTTGGCAGACCGGTAGACAGGGCCGCGGCTGTGACGCCACCGGCACCCAGCGTTTGCAAGAAACGGCGCCGTGGCGGGCGCGAAGTGGAAAGGTTCTTCATGAGGATGACTTTCCTGACAGATGACAGTTTCCCGGCATTGCACATGCCGGAATGGTTGGCGCGCAGCACCTTCGCGAAGGCACGCGCACTTGGCCGGTCTGTTGGGCAATGCCGATACAGACCGGGTCGGGTCAGGAAAGAAGGCGCGGCGGGGCGATTTCCGGGCGTTGCGTAATGCCAGCGGCACGATGGGCCACGGGCAGGATATGAAGCTGTTTGACCGAAAGGAGGTTTGCCAGCTGTTCCTTACGCGCAATCACGGCCGGAACAGCGCAGATGATATCGCAGGCATCGGCCACCTGTGGCGAGGCCGCGCAATCATCGCAATCAGCCATCATCTGTTCCATGGTTCCATGAGACATGCTTGCCCCTGCGATCGGCATTGCCGAGGCCGAGGCAGATATATGTGTCATGCCCGCGACCGAGGCGCTGAGCAAACACAGTGTCATGAAAATATGGAGCAGCTTGTTCATAAGCCGAAAACTATCGCGATCCGGTGGGCGCGTCCATGATCTTGATCATATCGACCAATGACTTTCACGTTAGGGCTAGATCGCCGGTCCGAATTCATCCTTCAGCGTTTCGGTGATGATATAGGTGCGGTACCAGACGATGTTGTCGTCGGCATCAAACAGCGTTTCGCAAAGGGCGGTATATTCCGCCATGTCGCGCATCTGCAAAATCATCACCCCGGTAACTTCGCCGGTGACGACATGGCATTGACGTACGGCATCAAGTTTGCGGACCTTGCGAATAAAATCCTGCCGGAACTGATTGCCGTGGCGATGAAATTCAAGATTGATCACAGCACCCAGCGGACGTCCGACCTGGGCCGGTTCGATCACCGCGACAGTTTTGCGGATCACCCCTGATTGGCGCAGCTTGGCCACGCGCCGCAAACAGGCCGACGGCGACAAGCCGATCCGGTCAGCCAATTCGGCATTGGGGATATCGGCGTTTTCCTGCAACTGGCGCAGGATTTTGGTATCGATCTGGTCCAGTTCGGGCATATCACGCAACTCCACCGCGCCAATCAGCTTAATAACGCTTCCATATTGCACGAAGATGCGCAAATACGCTGCACAAAAATCAGAAACCCGTGGCATGATCGCGGCCTTGAACGACCTTACATGCGCCTACCACCAGCATTAAAACCCTCAATACCTAAACGGATTGCCGCCCCATGCATCGCTATGCCTTTGATCTGATCAACCGCAGCCAGAAACTGTTCATCACCCTGATCAAGGTGATGTTGCCCGTGATGGTGATTGTCCGCATTGCCGAGGAATTCGGGGCGGTTGAACTGGTATCCAATTGGCTGGCACCGGTGATGGCGCTGATCGGTCTGCCGCCGGAGGCCGGGCTGATTTGGGCGACCTGCGTTTTGGTCAGCATGTATGGCGCGGTCGGCGCCTTTGTCGGGTTGGCTGCGCATCTTGATATGACTGCCGCACAGCTGAGTGCGCTGTGCGCCATGATGTTGTTTGCCCATGGCCTGCCGGTCGAACAGGCGATTGTCAAACGGGCCGGGGCCAGTTTTTGGGCGACCACCGCCCTTCGCGTGGGTGCCGCAATCGGATATGCCGCACTGGTGACCTGGGTGAGTGACTTGACCGGATGGCTGTCCGAGCCGGTTGATTTTTCCTGGATGGCGGGGAGCGAAACCACGACTGCCGCCAGTGGACTGGCCGGCTGGATCGACTGGTCACTACAAATGGTCAAATCGCTTATTGTGACCTTTGGCGTGATTGTCGGATTGCTGATCCTGCTTGATCTGCTGGAGAAAACCGGGATTACCGCACGCATTACACAGGCCATGATGCCGGTCCTGCGTATTTCGGGGATTTCGCGCGATGTTGCACCGGTAACCACGATTGGTGTGTTGCTGGGCATTACCTATGGCGGGGCACTGATCATTGATGAGGCACGCAAGAACAACTATCCACCAAGGACGCTTTTCCTGTCACTCAGCTGGTTGTCGCTATCGCATTCCCTGATCGAGGATACGGCGATCATGTTGGCTTTGGGTGCCGATATCTGGGTTGTCCTTGTCGGGCGTGTGATCCTGACCCTGATCATCATCGCCCTTCTGGCGCGCCTGACCCTGCGCTGGGCGCCGGAGCGCGCCCAACTTGCCACGGAAAGTGCCGATTAAAAGCGGGCTTTCGGGTTAGCCCGCAAGCCAGTCGACCACCGGCTTCCATGTGGATTTTTCCGCGCGTGATCCGACCATCATGCCGATGTGACCGGCAGAGGGATGGAGTTCGGTGCGGAGATCTTCGGGGCAGGCATCAAAAAGCGCCTGCGCGCTTTCGGGCGGGACGATGCGATCATTTTCCGGGATCACGGCCAGCACCGGACAGGACAAATCCGCCGGGTTGATATCAATGCCGTCAATCTGCCACTGGCCCTTGGCCGGGCGGTTTTCGACATACCAGCCAATCAGGCAATCGACCGCGACCCGGCGCGGAAGCGGAACGCCGTCATTCAGCCAATCTTCGAGGGCGACAAAATCCTGTGCCTTGGTTGAATCCATTGCCATGGCCTGAAAACGCCGGAATTTCTCGCCCATCATGAAGGGATCGAGGCTGGCAAACAAGCTTTGCAGCACATCGACCGGAAGCGTGTCATGGATCGCCAGCATTTGCGGCAGCGAGGGCGCAAAGGCCGCAGCAATGCGTGACTGGGTCGGACCAGCGGCCATGAAGTCCCAAGGGGTTGCCAACAGAACAAGCTTTGACACCTGTGCCGGATCGAGAAGTGTCGCCGCAAGGGCAACAACCCCGCCCATGCAATAGCCCACCACCGGCACCGGCCCGCCATTGATATCGGCGACGTCCTGAAGGATGGTGACCAGCCGACCGGCAACATAATCATCAAGGCCAAAGTTGGCTTCATCCATGCCGGGATAGCCCCATTCGACCAGAAGCGGACGATAGCCGCATTTGGCGAGATAGCGGGCAAAGCTTCGCTTTTCATTGAGATCAAGAATATAGCCGCGATTGACCAGCGACGGCACAAGCAGGACGACTTCGCCGGTTTTTGCCGCCTTGTTGTCAGAGGTTGCGCCATAGTCATACACCCGTGTCGAACCCTCTTCCCAGACGGTGGGGATATCTTTGCGGTCCTGATCGCGTGGGCGGCGATAGGGATGGCGTTGATAGGCACGTACCCCGTCATGGAACCCGGCATGGCGATCAAAGGCCACCCGGTCAAGAGCCTGGGCGACGTCATCAGGGTGATAGGCCTCAAGCTCAGCCAGAAGACTTTCCGCCTGATCCTTCAGTTCCGGCTTCCAGGGCAGCAATTGTTTCAGAAAGATCGGCAATGCGGCGCGCGAGCTGAGCCAGCTCGTCATCTCGACTGCCAGATGCATCGGAAGCGGTCTTGGCCCTGCCCGCCTCTGATTTTCGCGTTTTGGCGGAAGCGGTTTTTGTTTTGGCGGACTGATCATTCTTCCCCTGCCCCTTTGCAGCATTTTTTGCAGCACGTTTGGTTTTGGAAGTCTTGTTGGCTTCATTGTCGACGGATGTTTGCGCGCTGTCTTTATCGGATGTCTGTTCATCCGCATTACCGGCAGCACTATCAGCAGTATCTGCGGCATCCGGTTTAGCTTTTGCCGTGTCTGGTTTGGGCGCCATCCCGGCCATACCGGCCATCGCCGACATATCGGGCGCAAACGGCATGCCTGCGAACGGGGACGCGGGCAGTTCGCGTGCGGCCTTGGCCATCTGATCCATCATCGCCTGCAACGGGTTGGCGGCTGCCATGGCATCGCCCATCGGGTTATTGATTGGATTTCCGGGCCCGGCGGCAGGGTGTTGGCCCATCGCCATTTGACCGATCAGCTTGCCCCAGGCTTCAAAGCCTTCGCCCATGCGGGTGGTATCGGCACCAAGGGAGGCATAAAGGCGCCCGATGGCACTGGCGGCATGCGCGCCATCAGCCGTTGCAGCGACCTGTTGGCGCCAGAGTTCAAGAAACTGCCGGGCAAGTTGGTCAAGCCGTTCGTCATCGGCGTCTGATGACGAAGACCCTGTGGTTTGTGATTGGTCGGGGTCGTTCGTAGCCTTGGCCATCGGCGATACCCTTATTGTTCCCAGTATTGTTCCCAGATGCGACGCATATCTGTTGGCGACCACTATAGGAGGTTGAGGGTCGCGGGAAAACGAATTCCCGTGCTGTGGCGCAACAAACCTTATCCAAAGTTGTTTTTCGCACTGCACTTCGCGTTGAATACTGGACACATTGGAAAATTCGCGGCACTCTCACAGTCTTCTGAGCGAATGCAAAATCGAAAATGCTGCGCAACATCGTAAACGCAACAATGTGAATTGCCGGGGCGCAAAGCAGGTGGAACGACACCACCAGAAGGTTCGCCAGACATACGTCCGGGAAACAGGGAAGCAGGAAAGACGCCATGACCAACAAGAAATCAGATGATCAGGACCGCATCGTTATCAAGAAATATGCGAACCGCCGCCTCTATAACACGGCGACCAGTTCCTATGTGACGCTTGATCACCTTTCGCAGATGGTCAAAGACAACACCGACTTTGTTGTCTATGACGCGAAATCGGGTGAAGACATCACCCGTCCGGTCCTTACCCAGATTATTGTCGAGGAAGAAAACAAGGGGCAGAACCTTCTGCCGATCAGCTTCCTGCGCCAATTGATCGGTTTTTATGGCGACAGCCTTCAGGGGCTGGTGCCGAGCTACCTTGAACAGGCAATGCGCGCCTTTGGCCATAATCAGGAACAGATGCGCGAATATATGCAGGGCACCATGCAGGGCATGTTCCCGTTTGGCCAGTTCGAGGAAATGAACAAACAGAACATCGCGCTGTTTGAACAGACGATGAAGATGTTCTCGCCCTTCATGCAGGATGAAAACGGTGAGCCGACCGGCGAAGGCCCGAAAAAGCCAACAGCACCCGGTGCTGCGAAATCCGATGCGTCGCTTGATGAGCTGAAAAGCCAGCTTGAAGCCATGCAGGCGCAGCTTAACAATCTTGCCGGTGGCAAGTCCGGCAAATAAGGCCCCCGGCCCGCATCCCGGGCACTGAGATCAAAAAGGCGAAGCTGCCATAGCGCACTTCGCCTTTTTTCATGCCCGCATCAGATGTTTGGGGCGGGCGGCAAACAATGCCCGCAGCATGCCCAAGCCGTCCGGCACCAATCCTGCATAAATTCTTTGTTAACACTTTCAGAACGCCCGGCACCGCCGAAAGGCGGCAATTTTTGCCGGGTGAATGCCATGACCACGCACCAAAACCCACGGAGTCCCGAAATACACAGGCAACAATGACCCAATAAACCGAAAAACACATGACCGCGATCACACCGATTACCATGCTCCCGGCCCGCAGGACCGAAACTGCGAGCAGTGGAACCGATGGTCCTGCCGGGATCGGGATCGAGCAACTGACGCAATTTTCACCTGTGGAAAAAATTGCGCAGGGTGGTGGCGCGTGGCTGCAACCCCATGATCTTGTGGGCAGTGCAGCATTCTGGACCCAGCTTCTGGGTCAGATCCTACCTCAGGAAAACCTTTTGCAACCGCCGGTCATTCAGTCTGTGCATGCCAGCTATGCGCTTCATCACAAACCAGACAGCGTAGAAACGAACGTCTTTTTTTCGCCTTCTGCACTAGACAAAGACAGCTCGATTGACCTATATAGCTAGCTTCTGGCGGAAAGCTGTAATGATTATCTGACCAATGTTCAGGTACAGGTCATCAAAATCGCAGTGCCTGAAAGGTGCCGCGATGGGTGTGACATATCGGGAAAAACAACGAACCCGACAGCATCCGAAGTGGGGAATAATAACTGGCGGTTGATAACGGATTATAAAATGACTGAGAATGCTCAAAACGAAGAACCGAAACGCGCAAACCGCGCCACAGACACTGACCGTTATGTTGGTCAGCGCATCCGCGAACGTCGCATCATGCTGGGTCTTTCCCAGCAGCAAATGGCGGATCTGATTGGCGTTACCTATCAGCAGGCTCACAAATACGAGCGCGGCATTAACCGCATCTCTGCTGGTCGCCTTTATGAGATCTCCCAGGTCCTGGGCGTTCCGGTAAGCTATTTCTATGAAGGCCTGGAAGGCAATCAGGAAACCGAGCTCAATGCGCGTCAGCGTATGTGCCTGGAACTTGCGCGTAACTTCGCAAGCATCAAGCACGAGAAGCATCAGGAAGCACTGAGCCAGATGGCTCGCGCTCTTGCCGATCAGGCTGCTTAAGTCCGCATATCCGGACCATAGTGCCACCGCAAAAAAGGCTGTCCTCTGTATTCCGGAGGCCAGCCTTTTTTATGATCGGTTCGCAGATGCAAAAAAAGGGACGCGAACGTCCCCTTTGTATTTTCTGGAATTGTGCAGGGTTTGCGCCTAGCCCTCGACCAGCACCAGATCATCGGAATGAATGATGGCGTTACCGCGCGTAAAGCCAAGGGTGGCTTCGATGTCGGCCGATGCATGGCCCATCAGAAGCCGGGTTTCTTCCGCACCATAGGATGTGATGCCGCGCGCGATCTGCGCCCCATCAGGCCCCAGCACCCGCACAGCATCGCCATGCTTGAACCGGCCATCGACGCCGGTTATTCCGGCCGCCAGAAGGTTCTTGCCCGCCGCCAGCGCCTTGGCCGCCCCAGCATCGACAATGATGGCTCCTGACGCCTTGAGCGAGGTTGCAATCCAGTGACGACGTGCGGCCAAAGGACTTTCACTCGGCAGGAAGACGGTATTGGGGGCGCCTTCAAGCTGGGCTTTGAGCGGATGATAGATGGTGCCGCGCGCGATGATCATGCGACACCCGGCCTTCATGGCGATTTCGGCGGCCTGAAGTTTGGTCACCATCCCGCCGGAGCTGTACATGGTCGGCGCAACACCGGCCATATTGAAAATCTCTGGCGTCAGTTCGCGGACTTCGGGGATCAGTTCGGCATCCGGGTTCTTGCGCGGATCGACGGTATAAAGACCATCGATGTCAGAAAGCAGAACCAGCGTATCGGCCGAAATCATGTGCGCGACCTTGGCACCCAGACGATCATTATCGCCAAAGCGGATTTCCTCGGTCGCGACGGTATCGTTTTCATTGATCAGCGGAATGGCGCCATGGCCAAGCAGGGCATTCAGCGTCCCACGGGCATTCAGGTAGCGACGACGGCCTTCCATGTCCTCAAGCGTGACCAGCACCTGCGCCATGGTCAGGCCATTGCGGCCAAGGGCCTCTTGCCATACCTGTGACAGGCTGATTTGGCCGGTGGCGGCAGCGGCCTGTTTGTCGGCCAGACTGATCGTGCGGTGATCAAGGCCGAGCAACCGACGACCAAGCGCGATCGCACCACTGGAGACCACAATCACCTCGACCCCGCGTTCACGCAGAAGGGCGATATCATCGGCCAATGCTTCCAGCCAGGCACGACGCAGCTTGCCGGTATTTTCATCAACCAGCAGGGCCGAGCCCACCTTGATGATCAGGCGCTTTGCATCCGCCAGGGCATTGCTTGTCACGGCTGGAAGCCCTCTTCTTCGCGGCCTTCCCTCGCCCGGCGTTCACGCTCCCCATCAATATAGGCGCGGATTTCGCGATGGATTTCCTTAAGCCCCTGCTGGGTCACGCCGGAAACGACATAGACCTTTTTGCCGATGCCCTTTTCAAGGATCTGGCGCTGCTCCTCGACCATTTCGGGCAGGAGCTGATCGGCCTTGGACAGGACAACGATTTCGGGCTTTTCGACCAGTTCTTCGGCGTAGCCTTCAAGCTCTTCACGGACCGTCTTGTAGGTCGCGACCGGATCTTCTTCGGCGCAATCAATCAGGTGGACCAGAACTTCGCAGCGTTCGATATGGCCAAGGAAACGAGTACCGATGCCCTTGCCTTCGGATGCGCCTTCGATCAGGCCGGGAATATCAGCCAGAACAAATTCATGATCATCAATGTTCACCACGCCCAACTGCGGATGCAGGGTGGTGAAGGGATAATCGGCAATTTTCGGACGTGCATGCGAGGATGCGGCAAGGAAGGTCGATTTACCGGCATTCGGCAGGCCGACAAGACCAGCATCGGCGATCAGCTTCAGGCGCAGCCACACCCACATTTCCTCTGCCGGCCAGCCTTCTTCGGCACGACGCGGTGCCTGGTTGGTCGAAGATTTGAAATGCGTGTTGCCACGACCACCATCGCCACCCCGGCAGAGCAAATAGGTCTGACCCGGTTCGATCATATCGACAATCAGGGTTTCGCGATCTTCGGCCAAGACTTGCGTTCCGACCGGGACCTTAATCGTGATGGATTTGCCGGACCGGCCGGTGCGCTGCCGGCCCATGCCATGCATACCGACTTCGGCCTTGAAGTGCTGCTGATAACGGAAATCGATCAGGGTGTTGAGGTTCTCGACCGCCTCGAGGATGATGTCGCCACCGCGGCCGCCATCGCCGCCGTCCGGCCCGCCATACTCGATATATTTTTCACGGCGGAAGCTGACCGAACCGGCACCGCCGCGGCCACTGCGCACATAAATCTTGGCTTCATCGAGAAACTTCATAACCGGTCCTTCGGGCGCACCCGTTTATCACTTTATATTGGCTCCCCGGTGCGCGAGGGACGCGCAGCGACGGGGTCCGAAATTCTATATCACATAAAACAAGGGAGGAATGATTGCTCATTCCTCCCTCGAAAATCTTGCTACGTATCGCGCAGCCGACGGGAGGCTTACGCCTCGGCCGGAACGACGGTTACGTAGGTACGACCCTTGAAGCCCGACTTGAACTGGACAGAACCGTTCACAGTCGCAAACAGGGTGTGGTCTTTGGCGAGGCCAACATTGTCACCGGCATGGAACTTGGTGCCACGCTGACGAACGAGAATGTTGCCTGCAACAACTGCCTGACCACCGAATTTTTTAACGCCGAGACGGCGACCTTCGGAGTCACGACCGTTGCGCGAACTACCACCAGCTTTCTTATGAGCCATGAAACTCTCCTAAAACTGCATCTCAACCTGATAGATCAGGCTTTGATGTCCTTGATGCGCAGAACAGTCAGGTTCTGGCGATGACCATTTTTACGACGGTAGTTATGCCGGCGCTTTTTCTTGAAAACGATCACCTTGTCGCCCTTGGCCTGCTCGAGAACTTCTGCGGTAACAGAAGCACCTTTGACCAACGGAGCACCAACCTTCGGCGCACCGTCGCCAGCAACCATGAGAACTTCTTCAAGTTTCACGGTGTCACCGGCCTGGGCAGCGATCTTTTCGACTTTGATAACGTCGTTGGCGGCAACTTTATACTGTTTGCCACCAGTTTTGATGATTGCGTACATCTAAAAGTTCCTGAAAAACATTCTGGAAACACAAACGCGCAGCTCGGTGCCGCTGCTAACAGATACCGAACCGCTGCGAAGAACGGGTGAATTACCGCTTTTGCCCCAAAGAGTCAACCACAGAGTGACCTTTTACGCCGCTTGGGCCGGCATGGCAAAGCCGCAGATTTGCACGAGCTTGCCAGACTTCCGAACCGGAGCAAACAGCGCGCCCCAAAAGCCCATGCAAAAGAGTCCATGAAATTTGAGATTTCCCTCTTGCAATCTGGCGCTCATCCCGGTAAACACCGCCTCGAACGCCAAGACCACACATGCGGAGAGGTGCCGGAGTGGTCGAACGGGGCGGTCTCGAAAACCGTTGTACTAGCAATAGTACCGTGGGTTCGAATCCCACCCTCTCCGCCAATAACTCGATCCAAAAACAGCAAACAAGAAATAAAAACCTACTGATTTTTGGTACAGTAAATTGATCTCCTTTACCCGCCTCGTTCTGGGCACACCTCAGTTTGGTTTCGATTTTCTCATAAGTTCATTGTCAAAAACGATGTTCGATATACTTAGTTGTAAAGCCTTTGATTGCCATATTTATATGCACTGCAATCATCTGCTTAGGTCGACAGCAGCTCACGCCCACCAAAGGACTACGTATTAGTTGACATCTAACATAGCTTTAGTTCGCTCAGCCCCTCCGGAACCCTCCCTTGCGTTTTAGCTGATCACGCGTTTCACCCGCCGATAAGCTCAGCTAAAAACAAAAAACTGCGAACGCACTCTCCAACAGTGGCAGAAACCTAGATAGGGTACTTAGGTCACAGCCATCTAAGACATCGCCCCAACAATCCCAAACTTGCCTACATCAGAGTATTCAACCTCAATCCATACTCGACGCCGCCATTCGTTAGCTGCTATCATCCAAATCGAATGAAATTAACACTTCTAAGAACCGCTATAATACTCACAAGCCTCGTATTAAACATACCAATCAATCTCAGATCTAGAATTTTAAGCAGAAACCATGAATCAATTTGAAATCACACGACACGAACTAAAATCCTCTCCAAAAAATTGGTTAATAACGGGTGCTGCCGGATTTATCGGCAGCAACCTGCTCGAAACGCTACTAAAACTGGATCAAAAAGTTGTTGGGATGGATAATTTTAGCACAGGCCATCGACGAAACCTTGATGAGGTAAAAAAAATAGTTACTAATCAACAATGGCGTAAATTCAAATTTATTGAAGGGGATATTTGCGACAAAAAGGCGTGCGACGAGGCCTGCAAAGACATTGATTATGTGCTTCACCATGCTGCACTAGGCTCTGTTCCCTTAAGCATCGAAGATCCTGTATTAGCGAACGGAATTAATGTTAATGGGTTTCTAAACGTACTTGTCGCATCAAAAAATGCTAAAGTTAAAAGATTTGTTTATGCTGCAAGTAGCTCAACGTATGGCGACGATACTAACACTTCGAAAATAGAAAATAAAATTGGCACTCCTTTATCTCCTTATGCTGTAACGAAACTTGTGAACGAACTATATGCCAACGTCTTTGCTCGGACCTACGGGTTTGATTCTATTGGGCTGCGCTACTTCAATATTTTCGGTCGACGACAAGACCCATTGGGCGCCTACGCAGCAGTAATCCCGAAGTGGATTACTTCCTTAATAAAAAACGATCCGGTACAAATAAATGGAGATGGTGAAACAACCAGAGATTTTTGCTACATAGAGAATGTTATTCAAGCGAACCTACTTGCCGCAACAACCAAAAATGCGGAAGCAGTAAACGAGGTTTATAATATTGCAGTTGGTGAATCCATAAGCCTGAATACATTGTACTCCGAAATACAGCACAAAATCCAGAGACACATCCCAAACGTCAACCACCAAAAACCGACCTATTGCGACTTCCGCGACGGAGATATTCGGCACTCTCTTGCGGATGTCAGTAAAGCCAGAAAGCTTCTGGGATACACCCCAATTCATCGATATGACTATGGTTTAGAAGAGGCAGTTAGATGGTATATTGAAAAGTCTGGCAAGTGAAACAACACACTTCAATATAGCCATTCCGAAAACAAATTCAAAAAACAATAAATATGTTTTTTTATTGCTCTCCAATAACAACCTCAAGCAACTGCAATTAATACATATTTTCTCACCATTTAATAAAAAAGAAAATTGCGATAGGACTAAAGGATATGGCGCAGACGAAAATTTATGTGGCTGGCCACCGCGGCATGGTCGGCTCAGCTATTGTCAGAGCACTGCAAGCCGAAGGTCACAAAAATATTGTTACATGCTCAAGAAGCGATTTAGATCTTTGCAACCAAACAGAAGTGAAAGCCTTCTTTGAAAACCAAAAACCAAATCAGGTTTATCTAGCCGCAGCAAAAGTTGGCGGTATACATGCTAACAGTACCTATCCCGCTGATTTCATTTACCAGAACATCATGATTCAAGCCAATATAATAGATGCCGCTTTCCGAAATGGCGTTAAAAAATTGCTGTTCCTTGGGTCTAGCTGTATTTATCCGAAATTCGCCACACAACCCATGGGTGAACACGCCCTGCTCTCTGGCCCACTCGAACCAACAAACGAACCATATGCCTTAGCAAAGATTGCAGGCATAAAGCTGTGCGAAAGCTACAACCGTCAGCACGGAAAAAGGCATCAAATAGAATATCGTAGTATTATGCCGACAAACCTTTACGGCCCTGGCGACAATTATCATCCAGAAAACTCTCACGTAATCCCAGCTTTAATCCGGCGATTCCATGAGGCAAAAATTAATCGCAAAGACTCTGTGTCAGTATGGGGCAGCGGGTCCCCAATGAGAGAATTTCTTTTCGTTGACGACCTTGCAACAGCGTGCCTACACGTCATGCAACTTGAAAAAACTGTCTATGAAAAATTTACAAGTGAAATGCAAAGCCATATCAATGTGGGAACTGGCGAGGAAATCTCAATTTTGGCACTTGCAAAAGCAGTAAAGGAAATTGTCGGCTACCAAGGAGATATAACATTTGACCGAACCAAACCGGACGGAAGTCCTCGAAAGCTACTCGATAGTTCAAGGTTGAAAATGTCCGGCTGGGAAGCGAAGGTTACGTTAAAAGAAGGCTTACAACTCGCTTACGACGATTTCCTAAAGACCAACTCTCTAAAAAACTGAAATATGAGCCATGAACGCAGAAAAAAAAGTCGCACTGATTACCGGGATTACGGGGCAAGATGGCGCATATCTTGCAGAACTTCTACTTGAAAAAGGCTACATCGTTCATGGAATCAAACGACGTACAAGCCTGTTCAATACAGACAGGATTGACCATCTTTATCGCGACAGGCACGAGAAAGATGTTCGGCTGTTTTTGCACCATGGCGACCTCACTGACAGCACCAGCCTAATAAGGGTTATCCAACAAACCCAGCCTGACGAGATTTACAATCTTGCGGCTCAGAGCCATGTTGCTGTCAGTTTTGAAGAGCCCGAGTATACAGCGAATTCCGATGCGCTGGGAGCTTTGCGTATATTGGAAGCAATCAGAATATTAGGTTTAGAAAAGAAGACACGTTATTATCAAGCTTCGACATCAGAATTATTTGGTCTCGTTCAAGAAACCCCGCAGAAAGAGACAACTGCATTTTACCCACGGAGCCCCTACGCTGTAGCAAAGCTTTATGCTTACTGGATAACTGTTAACTACCGTGAAGCTTACGGTATGTACGCTTGTAATGGCATTCTTTTTAATCATGAAAGCCCAATACGTGGTGAAACTTTTGTAACTCGCAAGATCACCAGAGCTTTAGCGCGCATTCACCTCGGTCTACAGGATTGCCTCTATTTGGGAAACCTCGATGCAAAACGCGATTGGGGACACGCCAAAGATTACGTTGAAATGCAGTGGCTTATGCTGCAACAGGATCAACCCGAGGACTTTGTAATATCGACAGGTCAACAATACAGTGTTCGAGACTTTGTAAACGCAGCTGCGAAAGAAATCGATATGCAGATTAGTTGGGAAGGCCAAGGTCTCGCCGAAAAAGGATATGACCGCTCTGGGAAGTGTATTGTCTCTGTTGATCCCCGTTATTTTCGTCCCGCAGAAGTTCAGACTTTACTCGGCGATCCATCAAAAGCTAAGGCTAAGTTGGGCTGGACACCAAAGACCAGCTTCAACGAACTTGTAGCCGAAATGGTTAGAGAAGACCTTGAATCTGCCAAAAGAGACTCCTTGGTAAAGGAGTCCGGGTTCAAGACGATGGATTATAACGAATGAGCTCCACTGTACGTAATAATAGTGGCAGAGATCGTTTATGACTAAAAAAGTTGATGAGTCTTTTCCCAAAATAGCGAGCAATCAACTCACAACGCTCTCGCCTTGGGTCACACTCAGCGCGAAGAACGTGTCATGGGACAGCGCTGAAAAACCATCAGTATTCCACTCTTTCCAACAGGCCGATTACGTCACAATGCTCGGCGTACGACCAGATGGGCTTATTCCCATTGTAAAACAATTTAGACCAGCCGTTGAGGAGTTTACCCTTGAGTTGCCAGGAGGACTGCTAGATCGAAATGATGCTCCAGAAAACATTGCAATAGGCGAAATGCGAGAAGAGACTGGCCACAATGTTCTGCACTCCCCCACCTTTTTAGGTTGCCTTTACCCAGATACCGGTAGGCTGGAGAATCGTTTTTGGGCCTATTTTTCCGAAGTATCGCCTCAAGAAAACTCCAATTGGAACCAAGAAGCCGGCATAGAAGTTATTCTGGTAACACGAAACGAACTTCGTGAAATGATCTTAGATGGTCGCTTCAAACAGGCGCTGCACATAAGTGTAATTGGACTAGCACTTACTAGAGGACTATTTAGATGGAGCTAATGAAACATATCGATGATTATACTGATCAACGTGTGTGTATTCTGGGACTTGGATATGTCGGTTTGACTCTGGCCGTTGCTATGGCAGACGTCGGGTTTGAAGTCGTCGGGGTTGAAATCAGGGAAACAGTCGTACATTTACTATCTCAAGGTAAAGCTCATTTCCATGAACCGGGTTTAGAAGAGAAGCTCCAACAAGTAATAGCAACAGGCAATCTAACTTTTGCAAAAGAAGTGCCTGATGATTGGGCCGGCAAGGTTTATATCATAACAGTAGGAACGCCATTAGCCAGCAACGGTCTGTCGCGGATCGACATGATCGAAAACGTAAGCAGACAAGTTGCCAGTAAAATGAAGGACGGCGATCTCGTTATTATGCGCTCCACCGTCAAACTTGGGGTAACTCGGAAAATAGTTACCCCTATTCTTGATAGTGCTGGTTGTAAGTATCATCTAGCGTTTTGCCCTGAACGGACACTTGAAGGCAAAGCTTTGACAGAGTTACGTTCACTTCCGCAAATTGTGGGCGGCGCTACTTACGGTGCAGGAGTACGTGCATCTCAACTATTTCAGTTTCTTACCCCCACAGTAGTGCGCGTGAGTGATGTTGAGACCGCTGAAATGATCAAGCTGATAGATAACTCTCAACGTGATGTTGCTTTTGCATATGCAAATGAAGTAGCAAGGTCCTGCGACGCTGTAGGTATTAGTGCAGCAGAGGTAATACGTGCTGGAAAACTTGGCTATTCGCGTACAAACCTTCCAATGCCCGGTCCAGTTGGCGGTCCCTGCCTTGAAAAGGATCCACACATACTTGCAGAGGGCTTAAGGGAATTGGGAATAACGCCAGCAATAACTTTGGCTGCTCGTACTCTCAATGAGAACCAACCGAATGAGATTGTGGACTATCTTCACAAAATCACTTCTGACTTCGCCGGTTTCCCCCACTCGCCAAATATTACTTTAATGGGAATCGCATTTAAAGGGCAGCCCTCAACAGATGACTTGCGCGGAACAATGGCACGGCCGATCCTCAGCGCTCTGAGGAATGTCTTTCCAACTGCTAACTTTAAAGGTTTCGATGCGGTCGTAGCAGAGAATGAAATCAAAGATTTTGGCCTGATGCCTGTTGCAACGCTAGAAGATGCCTTCAAGGAATCTGATATCGTGTTGATTCTGAACAACCATCCAATTTTTGCTTCTATGCCGATTTCTGTTTTGGCAAATTTGATGAACGCGCCGGGGCTCATTTATGATTTTTGGAACTGTTTCGACGCATTAGACCTTCACCTCCCATCGGGAAGGGGTTATATGGCGCTTGGTAGTCATGGTAGAGCTAAATTACCAACAGGAGTAGCTTGATGTCGAAGCGCTATCTAGTGACAGGAGGAACCGGCTTCATCGGTTCCGGCTTGGTGCGGAAGCTGGTTCATGCGGGAAACGATGTTAGAGTTTTAGATAACAACTCTCGAGGCACAACTTTTAGGTTGTCAGATATTCTAACCGACATTGAAATAGTTGAGGCCGATATTAGAGATAGGGAATCTGTAATTGCTGCGTCAAGAGGAATAGACAGCATATTGCATCTTGCTTATGTCAACGGAACTGAATTCTTTTACTCAAAGCCTGAACTTGTGTTGGACATAGCAATGCGCGGCATGCTGAACGTCATTGATGCTTGCAGAGTTCAAGACATTGGAGAGCTAGTACTCGCTTCTAGTTCGGAAGTTTACCAGTCTCCCCCTGTTATCCCGACGAAAGAAGATGCTCCGCTGATTGTACCGGATGTCATGAATCCAAGGTATTCCTATGGGGGGGGCAAACTTGCATGCGAGTTGATGGCAATCAATTACGGTCGCTCAGGCTTTGATCGTGTTATGATTTTTCGTCCTCACAATGTCTACGGCCCAGATATGGGCTGGGAACATGTAATCCCTCAGTTCGCATTAAGAGCTAAAGAGCTGACATCGAAACAACCAGACGGAATTATTCAGTTTCCAATTTTGGGAGACGGGAGGCAAACACGTGCATTTTGTCACATAGACGACTTCATTGAAGGTGTGCACAAAATACTCAACAAAGGAAAGCATCTTGAAATTTATCATGTTGGCAACCCTGAGGAACTCTCTATTTCAGAAGTAGCCGATCATGTTATCAAATGCTTTGGCCGCGAAGTTGATGTTCGTCCTGCAGCTGCTCCAGAAGGAGAAACCAGCCGTCGTTGCCCTGACATTTCAAAGCTGCGCGCCCTTGGCTACAATCCGAGTATTGATTTTGCAGACGGCATAGCTACTACAGTTAAGTGGTACAGCGACAACGCGCATCTATCTCCGCTGAAAACCCGATAATTAATGGAATATCCAATGAAGCACACTTCTTGCCCCGTTACGAACTGTCAGATCTGCGACAGTCGAGATCTTTCATCCATTATTTTTCTGGGTTATCTGCCACCAGTTAACACTATGCCTCCGATAAATGCATCTCCTGTAGAGGAACCCAGCTTCCCGCTCGAGTTACTCCGTTGCGATGATTGTGGCCTAGTTCAGATAGGATTGGAAGTTTCACAAGAAGTTCTATTTCCTGAGAGCTATCCCTATCTTTCGGGTTCTACTCGTATTCTGAGAGACAACTTTGCGCAGCAATATCAAGAAGTCCAAGATGTTGTCGGCCTAGAAGAAGACGATCTAGTAATTGATGTTGGCTCGAACGACGGCACCCTTCTCTACAACTACCTTTTGGGAGGCCACAAAGTTTTGGGAATTGAGCCATCCCAAGCAGCCGATGTAGCAATCAAACAAGGGATAAACACCGAAAAAACCTATTTTGGTCTCGCGACCGCAAACCGTATCAGAGAACAATACGGACCGGCAAAAGTTGTCACAGCCTGCAATGTTTTTGCTCATATCACCGACGTTCATGCTGTCGTCGATGGGATCGTAAATATGTTGGGGGAAGATGGGGTTTTTGTTTCTGAATCACATTACCTTGCAGATCTTGTCGAAACACTCCAGTACGACACGATCTACCATGAGCATTTGCGCTACTATCACCTCGGCGCAATTCAATCGTTGCTCGAAAAGCATGATCTTGAAGTGTTCCACGTGAACCGTATTCCAACTCACGGTGGGTCAATTCGTGTTTTCGCCGGACGCAAAGGGCGAAGACAGGTAAAGCCGTCTGTTGAGAATTGCCTAGCACGCGAGGAACAACTGGGCATCAATAGTGGAAAAGGCTTGGCTGATTTCCGTGCTCGCGTTATCAGTTCAAAACTTGATTTATACGCAATGCTCGCACCAATTAAAGCTGCCGGCGCCCGCATTTACGGTATTGGAGCGCCATCACGCGGTAGCACGTTGATCAATTATCTTGGACTTGATGACGGCATCCTAGAGGCAGTAATGGAAGTCTCGACTTCCCATAAACTAAACAAATATATGCCTGGTACACGGATCCCTGTACTAGATGAACGCAAGCTTTACGAAGACCAACCGGAGTACGCGTTATTTCTATCCTGGCACATAGCCGACGAACTTGCCCCAATTTTGCGAAAGAATGGCTTCAAAGGTAAGTTTATTGTTCCTCTTGAAACACCTAAGATTATAGATTTTTGATGACAAAAATACGTGTGGCAGTTGTAGGTTTAGGTTTTGGTGCGGTTGTGCAAATTCCTGCTATAAGGACAATACCTAACACCACACTAGTAGGTGTTTTGGGCAGAGACGCCTCAAAAACCTCCTTAGCACTCGACAGACTAAACCTCCAACGCGATCTGTTGACGCATAGTATTGAAGAACTACTGGATCGAACCCCCGATATTGTAGTACTCGCTGTCCCACCAAGCAAAAATGAACAACTTGCACTACAAGCGATCAAATCTGGATGTGCTGTGTTATCAGAAAAGCCCTTGTCGAACACACTGGCGAGCGCGCAGCATATAGCCGAAGCAGCAAGAGAGGCTGGTGTACTAACTGCAGTAGATTTCCAATTTGCCGAGTTACCTGTTTTTAGATGTTTAAGGGCTGCTATCTCTGACGGAAGAATAGGAAAAGTAAATCACGTAGATATAACTTGGGCAGTACAATCTTTTGCACAGAAAAACCGTAAGTGGTCATGGAAAACCGATAAACAATGTGGAGGTGGAGTCTTAAACTTACTTGGCTCACATTTACTATATTTGGTTGAATGGCTATTCGGTCCTGTGGTGCGTCTAACCTCTAGCTTCTCTTCATTAAGCACAAAAACTTTCACTCCTTTGGGTGAAACACCAGCTGAAGACTTTGTAAACTTGAGCCTTGAACATGCATCGGGCACTATAGTAACCGCAACTATCTCAAATTCTTCTCCTGGAATACACCGGCATCTTTGGCACATATGCGGAACCAATGGCTCGCTTGTGCTCGAGAATGCCACACCTGACTATATGCAAGGCTTTACTATAAAAGGAATGGAAGAGATGAAACCTTTTTGTAGTCAAGGCTTGGGCGAGGCTTCAGATGACGGTCGCATAGCTCCCTCTCGCTCCTTAGCCCAGCGATTCATTGGCCAAGTGGAGTCAAGAGGAACGGTATTCACTCCAAATTTTAACGATGCTGTTCGCGTTCAGTATCTGATAGAAGTTGCGAGATTATCTTCCGAGAATAGAAAAACTTTAACGGTAGAAAAATAATGCGGCGTGCATCAAACAATACATTGCGAGATAAATACTTGGGATTTCACAATCCGACACAACATTTTTTTGAATCAAAAAACAAACTGGCACCTTCTCTTCCGATTATCGCCGTAGATATTGGCTCAAGAAATGGACCTTTTGATGTAGATCAACTTAGCTCATACTCTTCATTTTTTTGTTTTGAACCTAATAAAGATGAATTCAGCAAGCTAACAGATAAAGCTAGCAAAATGAGCTCTCCTCCAGCGTGTGGAGAACTGCGACATTTTCCTGCTGCTGTTTGTGGTCACTCAGGCAATACAACACTTAATGTTTCCAGACGACCAGGCGCCACATCTACTTTGGAACCCAATGTCGAAGTTCTGAAACACTTTGCTGCCGACCATTGGTCTGAACTAGCTGACATTTTAAAGCGCGAAAACGTACCAGCTGTTACCTTGCCGGAATTTACAAAAAAAGCAAAACTTTCACATATTGATTTTTTGAAACTAGATACTCAAGGTAATGAACTAGACATACTGAAATCATCAGAAGAAATTCTCAACAACGTTGGGGTCGTGAAAGTTGAAGTTGAATTCATTCAAATGTACGAGGGTCAAGCATTGTTTGATGAAGTCGCCAGCTATCTTCGCGGCAAAGATTTTGAGCTTATTGATATTGAAGTTGTTCCCGCCTGCCGCCGTTTCCACCATTTTTCACGACTTCGCCCATCAGCCTACAGGCTGGTCTGGGCTGACTTAGTCATGGTTCGTTCACCCTTTGATACAAGTGACAGTAGACTTATTGCCAAGGCCGCGGTCCTAGCCGCAATGGGTTATACTGATATCTCTTGTTACATGGTTCGTTTAGCTCATGGCGAAAACGAAGCCTTCTGTAAAGCTTTCGAGAGAATGGCCTTAGATATGCTAAAGCCTAAAACTTGGAAATCTCGATTCCGCAGTTTTCTAGAACGTAAGCTAGGACTTCTAGTTTCACGCTACAATTGGCGCACGGGCCAACAGGTAGAAAGCCTTCGCTAAGCATGTCTTCACTTGCAGGTCGTTCCGTATGGTATTTCTTTGCGCCTATAGGTAGCAGCCTAATTTCTTTAGCTACTTTACCAATAGCCACGCAAGTTGTAGGTGCCCCAGAGTACGGCGCCCTTGCAGTCGCTGTCGCCATCGCGGCATTGGTAACCGCTATAGCTACAGCCTCAATCGGTTATGTTATTCCACAATTCTATCTAACAGAAAACGATACAAATCGTTCCGAGATCGCTAGTTCAGCTGTTATAAATGTAACGATAGCCTCACTGACTGCAGCGTTAATACTTTGGCCTATAACTGCAGCCTTAGTCCCGCACTTTCTCTTAGTTAATAACAGTACGTTGTTGGGAATTAACCTCTGCCTGCTTGGCGCAGTTGCGGGATCTCCTTGGATAGTTTGTTCTGAATTGCTGGTACTCGAGGGGCGCGCTCGAACTTTTACGGTCGCCACGATTGGTCAAGCTTTGACAAATAATAGCGTCCTTCTATTATTTCTATACCTTTACCCACACCCAAACCTTGCACTATTCGCTGGAAATGTAGCGGGACAATGTCTTCTGACATTAGTTTCTATCGGTGCAATTTCTGGAAAACTAAGTAAACCAAAGAATACTTATTGGTTCTCCCGGATGCTCTCACAATCTATTCCAATTGGCAGAGCGTCATTGGCTGAAGCTGGGCGGAATCTATTAGAACGTAGTTATCTGGGCGCATGGGCATCGGTACCGACTGTAGGTATTTACTCACATGCTCAGCTCTACCGAAACTGGACAATGCAAGTTCTTAACGCTGTATCTCGAGCAACTTGGCCAATTAACTTATCAGAGGCACAAGAAAAGAAACCAAACTTTACACAGACCTATGCAAGCTGGGCGATCGTTCAAGCTGGGGTTACCAGTGTTTCATTAATTTTTTCATTGTTTGGTAGAGAAATAATTGACGTCCTCACTTCCGGACAGTTCATTGAAGCTGAACCGATATCCGTAATCCTTATATCCGGCTTGTTAATTCAAACCGTGGGAAAGCCTCACATGGCTTTACTCATCGCGAAGGGAGAGGGATACTTGGTGTCGAATGCCTCCACAATCGGCGTTGTGACTGGCGTTATTACAATGGTAATATTAATTCCGATGTTCGGAGCGATTGGTGCTGCGTCATCTATTGTAATTAATGCAACGGTCACCAGAGCTTTGATTGTATATTACTCTGGTAAAATTATGAAACTCCGCTTCGCAGAAGGATGGGTTATATTTGGTTTGACAGCCAGCGCGGCACTATACTCTTGGCGTGAGGTCGCCGATCCACAAATGGATACAAGAGCTACAGTAGCCATCGGAATAATATTATTAATAATACTCAAAATACGGAAAAGTATAATCGCTTTCTTTAAATTGCGGCATCATGAAAAGTATCATAAGAATGACAAGGTTTAATAAATAGCTAAATATGCCTTTCCTACGCGCTCAATCCTTTAAACTGCCCCCCTATTTCATCTAGGCAACGACCTCAGACAAGATATTTCCTAAGCAAATAATTAAACTTAACCCTGCCTAACTACAAGATCTGGAACCTTTGGCTAACTCAAGGGTTGAAATTCACATATACCATAATAAATCTTCGGGACTAGAGCCTAGAGTATACTCTCATATTCGGTTGGGTATATTAACTGAAAACACATTAAAGTTTTTAAAGCTCTCATCCAAATATTTCGGCCCTAAGGCTCATTTAATTCGGTCATCTACCGTATAGGCCGTCAGAGCTCACATCCCAACAACATTTCATATATTACTATAGGAATATTTTAATGGTTTTCTGTTAGAACTATACTCTTCGCGGAAAATGTTATTCTATAACAGCCCACCGCCAACTAAACTGCATAAATGGCACAAACCCCAATTTCTCCGATATTCTATTGTATACTTAACACACCGTTGCAGTACACACCGTTGCAGTTTCTGATCAACAGATCATTCAAGCTCTTGCACAACACCTTCTACGACAGCCATAATGGATAAGCGATTTCTGCCAAGACACATGCAAAATATCGCATATGTTCTAAGCACGAAGTTTGTGAATGATTTTCATCACTGACCGAAATTTTCGTCACTTAAAAGGTATTCAGGAACAGAGTATGGATGGCTGTAATAAGCGCCAAGAAGGTTCGACAGCAAGCCGGCCACCACATGTTTTAGTTGTTAGTGGCGTCTGGCCTCACACTATTAAGAATAGGGAAGCAGCGAATGTGGTGTCCCACGAAATTACTAATGCATTGGCGCGCAGCGGGCGGTTTGAATTAAGTTACTGCGTAATAAACGCCCATGAGACAAACATGCCTTTAAACGCAGAAGCTGAAGTAAACCGCCTTCGGGATTCCGGTGTACGTTTTCTTGATCCAATAATGCCACCACTCATACCCGCTTCTGGAGAAACAGTTTTAGGAAAATGCATTGCATTAATTTCTGGCAGACCAGATAAGCTAATTGTGGGCACGGATCAGCATGATCGGTTGGTTACGGCGCTGGGAGAACGGTTGCCAGATGCCGTCCTCGTGGTTTGGTCCGAGCAAGCCGGGTATCTAGTCTCACAAATTAACTGCTTACGCTTCAACTATGCTGGGAACCCGGATCACAAAGTACTAGCCGCCCGCACTGAGTTACGCGAGAAGTTGGGTAGCTTCTCTTTCCTCCGAATGATGAGAGACAAAGCTATATATACGATAGTCCGGCTTGCGCATTTAAAGTCAATGCGTCGGTTTGATCTCGTCTGGAATGTAGCGGCGAACGATGCGCAAGACTATATGCGCTCGGGTGTAAAAGCCGAATACCTGCAAAACATGTGGCCACACGTCATTTCCCGCAGCTATCTAAAACAGCGCGACAGACTCGAACAGTCTTCACCACTAAAGATTGTAGGGAATGTCGGCAACCTCTCCGCTACCGGCAATAGTTTCGGATTGCTAACGCTTGTCGAAGAGTTAATACCGAAACTAAAAGTCAAACTGGGTGAAGGGAACTTCGAAGTCCATATCTTTGGTGGCAGTTCACCGCACCCTTCTGTCGAGCCACTTTTAGATGATCCACATATACGCGTGCGCGGTTATGTGGACGACTTAGACAAAGAGATTCTGTCAGCACCCGTGTTTCTTGTAGCAAACAATAGTCGCAGTTTTAAAGTCGGTCACACTCGTTTTCTTCACGCATGGTCGCTTGGAGCTTGCGTGGTAGGCTTTTCTGATAGCTCTGAAGCTATGCCTGAAGTGGTTGACGGGAAGAATGCGTTATTGGGAGATACACCGGAGGATGTCGCAAATTTGATTGTAATTGCGGCAAACAATCATTATTTACGTCGACAAATTGCGGCGGGAGGCGTCGACACTCTTAAACAATTTTTCTCTCCCCAAAAAGTAACGGCGACAATTATTCGAGAAATTGAATCTCAAATCAAAAACGAGAAAATCGGAATTCGATAATGAAGCAAATTGCTCTCCTATCTCACAGATTTGGAAACATTGGTCATAACTTTATGGCGCTCGGAGCGCAAGCTGCAGCTAAAGAAGCCTTTGGCTCAAGTGTGAACATAACGCATTTCGAACAACACCACCCGTTCTCGATATATCCACAAGGCAACATTCTAAGAATTATCGACAAGATACCTCATGGGAAAGCTGCAATTCTCCGAAGATATTTAGGTAAAAGATCGGTATACCAAAAGAACTGGGAAAAGATTTCCAATATGGATTTCGACTTAGCGGTTGCATGTGGCGGCCCTAACCTCGTTTCGGGAGCAGCCCACACCCCAGAAATGCGATTAATGATGCTTCATTTCAATGGCGCATTCAAACATTCGGGCGTCCCGTTGCTTGATGCCGCTGTCGGCAGCGGTTTTCCGATGGAACGAATACCTGAGAAACTATCTTCGGACGACGAAGACTTTTATCGCGAAGCGGCCTCCTATACTTCCGAAATTAGTGTTCGTGAACCTACCGCCGCTCGTCTTTATAAGTCTTTAGGCGTCAAAACAGACGTAGTTCCATGTATAGCGGTTGGCTCAGGCCGCTACTTTGAAGCTGTAGGGAAAGCTGTTGCTGCCAAAGACGTTTCAAGAGACCTAGTTGTGATCAACTTCCAAGAAAAAGGCTCTAATAGTGATCATAATCAAGGTGTTGATGCAGTAGAGTGGATGAACTTGGTCAGAAACGTAATCAAAGACCTGTTATCAGCCGGTGAGAAAATTCTACTTCTTTGCCACTCTTCGTATGAATTGAAACTAGCAAGGAAAATCGCCCCAGAACTACAGGCAGTTTTCCCGCAGACCGAAGAGCAGTACGCAAAAGTTATTATGCGCGCGAAAGTTGGATTTGTAAGCAGAATTCATGCCGCGGTAGCCCTTGCTGGCATAGGCATCCCGTCATTAGTGGTAGGAAATGACACTCGCCTCGGAACAACAGAGCAATTTGGACTTCCATCAATCTTCACGAAAGAAATTACTCGTGAACAGGCAGTACAAACGATACTTAAATTAATTGAGGACAAGGACGATGAGCATGAACGGTTAATACAGCTTCGAGAGGACACTATATCTACTTATGCGAAGAAATTCCTAAAAAATTCAAGGCACTAGTAAAATGGTATTCTATATAAATGATCGCCCTATTGGCGGCGAATATCCTGCGTATATTATTGCTGAAGCTTGTGATAACCACATGGGAAGCACGGAGGCTGCGATAGAAATGGCTCTCCAAGCAAAGCTTGCTGGGGCAGATGCAATAAAGTACCAACACCATTTGCCAGATGAGGAAATGCTGCCCGATACACCGATGTCGGATAACTTCGATGAACCTCTTTACGAGTTCCTCAAGAAGCATGCGCTAACTCTCGAGCAGCATACCAAAATCAAGGAATTCTGTAGCCAGATTGGAATTACATATCTTTGCACTCCGTTCAGTTGGGCAGCAGCACAAGAGCTAAATAGCATAGGGGTACCCGCCTACAAAATCGGCTCAGGTGAAATGACCGATATTCCCACCTTGATGCGTATATCAAGTTTTAATAAACCTATGATCGTATCGACAGGGATGGCCACCTTTGATGAGATTGAGAGAACATATAACGCCCTGGTTTCGAATGGCACGCAACTAGCCCTTTTAAATTGCATCAGTGAATATCCCCCAAAATATGAAGATGTTAACCTTCGCGTAATCAATCTAATGCAATCAAAGTTTCCAAATGCCTTAATCGGTCACTCCGATCACACGCCTGACCTTTTCACATCGTTCTCAGCGGTGACTTTGGGAGCAAAAATAATAGAAAAGCATGTAATTCTTGATAAGAGAACGCCTGGGCCAGACCAGTCTGTTTCGATCGATTTTCGCGATCTTTCCCAACTAGTTGATGGAATAAGAAAAGTTGAAGCTTCTTTAGGAGGCGACAAGCATGTTCACGCCAGAGAAGAGCAAATTCGCACTTGGGCATTCCGCTCTATCGTTAGCACACGGGAAATAAAAAAGGGTGAACTAATATCGGAAGGTATGATTTGGTCGAAACGTCCAGGCACTGGTATACCATCGTACAAAATTGATGAAGTGATTGGTCGCCGTGCCACACGAGACATCACAAAGAATCGCATGCTGTCTTGGGAAGATATTGATGTTTCCTAAGCTTAACATGATTGTTTTCGTTTTTTACTGTAGGGGTTTTGATTGAAGCTTCTTTTTTTGAACGGGTCCCGAGGTGAATGGGGATATATTCGACCAATAATTGATCTCTGCAAAGAACAGAACATCGATTACGGAATCTGCGCCACCAACATGCTGCTGCTACCTGGGCACGGCAATCTCGTCGACGAGATCCGAGATGACGGATACAACATTTCTGATGAGATATTTATGTCTCTTGAGGGGCATAACCACTTTACTATGGTGAAGTCGCTTGGTGTATTTCTTTCATCATTTATCGACACAATTAAACGCGATAAACCCGATTGGCTGATATTGGCAGGCGACCGCGGAGAACAACTCATGGGGGCGATCGCTGCTGCATACACTTACACGCCGGTCGCTCATATTCAAGCTGGGGAGCGATCGGGTAACATTGATGGTGTGGCCCGCCATGCTATAGGCAAATTTGTTCATCTTCATTTTGCTGCAAATCAGGATGCAGCGGACCGGCTATTGAAACTCGGTGAAGAAGAGTTTCGCATCCATAACGTTGGTGCTCCTCAGTTAGACGAGTTAGTCAAAACCAACATCCCCAACAGAACGCAGCTCGCGAACAGACTGCAAATACCAGAGGAAACTCCGTTTCTTCTGGTAGTTCAGCATCCTGTTACTGAGGAGATGGACAAAGCTGCGAACCAAGTAGCAGCGCTAACAGATGCATTGAAGCATTTTGAACTCCCCAAAGTTTGGATTCTCCCCAACAATGACGCAGGCTCTCATATTGTACGCAGGACCTTACTTCAAAACCGGGGTAGGGATACATTCATTTTTGATAATCTATCAAGAATCGACTATCTTGGCTTACTTAAACATTGTGAAGCTATAATTGGAAACTCCAGCTCAGGACTATTAGAAGCACCTACTTTTAAAACACCTGCGGTCAATATAGGAAGGCGACAAGCTAACCGGGTTCAGGGCATCAATGTAATTGATTGCCAATTTTCGAGAGAGTCAATTGAACAGGCAATACATGTTGCGTTGTCTTCTGACTTCAAACAGGGCCTTGATGATTCAGAAAACCCCTACGGCGATGGCTGTTCTGCTGAGAGAATTCTTAAGATTTTAAGGGAAATGCGGATAGATAACCGGCTCTTGATAAAAAATCTAACTTATTAGGCGAGGTGACATATGGACCCAAGACAAAGTACAAACCTGATCCCGTTAGAGGGGCGTCTAATTGATGCGATAGAAGCGATCGAACAAAACAAAAACAGATGTGTAGTTGTTCAGTCGCATAATACAGTTGTTGGGGTGCTTTCAGAAGGCGACATTATGAGGGCACTATTACACGGTGCAGACATCCACTCACCAATAGAAGATTGGATAAGCCATGACTTCAAGTTTCTATCCGATGTAAATTACTTTGACTCTTTAAAATTAATGATACGTTATGGTATAACTATGATACCAATAATAGATAGTAACTTTCATTTACAAGAAGTAATTACAATTTCAGATGTACTTCGCCACCTTCATCCATCTGAGGATTCAGAATGAACTGCCTCGTTGTTATTCCGGCTCGCGGCGGATCAAAGCGTATACCTAATAAGAACCGCACAATGCTGGCAGGAATCCCCCTAATTACTCACACTCTTAATTGTGTCCGTAATGCAGGTCTGATCGACATTACTGTAGTTTCTACAGATGACGCGGATATTTCGCAAGTTGCAAAATCCGCAGGTTTCAAGGTCATTTCACGACCAGAATATCTAGCAACAGACGGCGCCACTACTGAAAGCGTGCTACTACATGCAATCGACCAACATGTGAACGCGGGAAATACGCCACCAGAGTGGGTCATGACGCTCCCCCCCACCTCACCACTTCGGCTACCTTCAACAGTTCTAAAATTCTTTGAGCAGCGTCAAAACACCCCCAAAGACGTAGACTGCGTCATGTCAGTGACAGAAAACCGGGGTGATTTCTGGTTTTATGACAATAGAAGGGAATTTAAAAGGCTGTTTCCACAGGCGCCGCGAAGACAGCAAGATCGCTCCCCTCTGTATGAAGAAAATAGTGCTATATATATAACACGCGTACCAGCACTAAGAAAAACAAAACTCATTCTAGGGAACACTGTGGTTGGTATGCCAATCAGTCATTTTGAAGCGTTGGACATTAACATAATTGAGGATCTCGAGTTGGCAGAAGCTATAATTTTATACCGCAAATTATCTTAAGTAATACATAGAGAGTGCCGCCCCGTGAAGTTCATCTTGAAAGATCAATCCTTAAGAGCCCTGTACAGTTTGGGAGCGGCACGGCTAACTCGAAAGCTTATTTCCACACTGAGTTCGCGTTCTAGAAAGGAGCGAAAATTCAATGACGATCAAATTGAAAACATTGGCCGCGCCACTCTCGACTCCGTAAAAGGGCAAATTTTAGAACGAATCAACTTAACGGAGGAAGTAGCACTTATCAGCTCAATGGATGGCATATCCAATGTTCTGCTACAGCTTCCCATTATCTCGGGCCTAACCGCGTGCGGTATTGAACCTGTTGTGATTTTGCCTTCTTCGGCTTCACAAAATCAGAAGTCGCTATATGAATTGATCGGGATACGTCGGTTCGCATATTGGGATTCTGCCGGCGCCTCAAAAGAGTTTAGCGAAACGCTACGCCAACTCTCTACCTGCCGAACTCAAGATGAACTGCTGCAAATTACGTGGAGAGGTATTCATGTTGGTAAGTTTGCAGTTTCGACTTTGATGCGACGCTTGAGGTCGGGATCTATTGACCCTACAGATCCGCGCGTATATGAGCAATTAAGAGTTTTACTTCGCCGAACGATTGATCACACTCATAGCGCCCTCCACTTAATTGAAACTTGGCAACCTCGTACCGTCGTATTGATAGATCGTGGCTACACGCCCGAGGGGCCAATGTTTGAGGCATGTGTACAGAAGAACATCCATCCAATTACTTTGAATTCTGCACACAAAGATAATGCCTTAATTCTCAAGAGATATGACGCGACCAACGAAAACGTTCATCCTGTGTCACTTTCGACGAGTACCTGGAACCATCTCAAATCCCTTCCCTGGGGGGACAATGAATGGAAAGCCCTCAAAGACGAAATTGAACACTGCTATCGGTCCGGCCAATGGTATGGAGAAGTCGCGACACAATTCAACACCGAAGTTATTGACACTAAATCAATCAAAGATACCCTAGGGATTGATCACACCAAAAAAACGGTCCTCATTTTTCCTCATATTTTTTGGGACGCGACTTTTTTCTGGGGAAAAGATGTTTTCAATGACTACGAAGAATGGTTTCGTGAAACAGTTGAAATTGCCTGGAAAAATACAACTGTTAACTGGATCATCAAAATTCATCCTGCGAATGTTGTAAAAAACATTCGTGATGGTAGTAATTTCGAGTTCTCTGAACTTTCCGTATTAAGAGAATTCGGAAAGATACCAAATCACATACACGTTATTCCAGCAGACACTCAGATATCTACGTTATCTCTTTATCAGATTGGCGACGTATGTCTGACCGTTCGTGGTACCGTTGGAATTGAAGCAGCTGTAAATGGACTAACGGTTATAACCGCAGGCACAGGCAGATACGATAGATTGGGCTTTACAGTTGACGTCAGCACGCGAGAAGAATATCGCGAAATTTTAACGCATATCGAACATTTGCAAAAACCACATAGTAGCAAAACAGAGCTCGCTCGTAGGTACGCCTATGGTACTTTTCTTGTTCGCCCCATTCAGCCTGAATCGATTAACTTCGCATATTCAAAATCACGAGAGGCTAAGCTCACAGTTTCAATATCGGAAAAAGCGAGAAAAGACTTATTCTCCTGCGAAGACGTCAATATACTTGAAAAATGGATACGTACGGAAGAGCACGACGTGCTAAGTCTTTGAGTGGAGATAGCTTACACGTAAAACTGAAATAAAATACGCACACAATCAATCCACACGTGTTATTTACCAGAACCCTCATAAATATTCACATGATCTTGTACAATAATATTGATGTCGAACTCATTCTCCGCCTTGGTCCTAGCAGATTTTCCCATTGAAGTGCAGAGCTCAGGATTTTGAAGCAGCATTTCCAGCGCATCCGCGAGAGCGATACTATCTCTAGGCGGTATAATGAGACCAGTCACTCCGGCTGTCACAGAATCCCGACATCCCGGCATATCTGTTGTCACGATGGGCCTACCACTTGCAGCTGCCTCAATCAGCACTTTAGGAAGTCCCTCTCCGTAGAATGACGGAAGAGTTACAATAGTGGCACTCTTCATGATCTTATTCATATCAGTTCTGTGCCCTAGAAGCTCCACAACTTCCTGACTCTCGATAGTTTTCAGGTCATCTGAAGATAAACTTGTCGGGTTACCAGGGTCGATATCGCCGACCAAGCAGAACCGCGCGCGCAAACCCCTACCTTTCAGTATGCCAGCTGCCTCAACATACTGCCAGACTCCTTTATCCGAGAGCAGTCGACTAGCCATGACAACACAAGGCACGCCACCTGGAAGATCAGACATTTCATATAACCGCAAATCAACCCCAGAGCCTTTAACAATTATCGTTTTCTCCGCACTCACACCTGCAATGCGGGTAAGGCAATCTCGGTCTGTTGAATTTTGAAAGATGATTGTCTGATCTTTGTGAGACAACGCTATTTTATATGCGAGAGAAACAACAGCACGAACAAGGCTTGCCTTCAATCCCTTAGCCACAAAGGCATGCCCCAATCCGGAAATCGCAGAAACCACTCGGTTTGCGCCTATAATTTTCGCTGCAATGCCGCCGTATATAACTGGCTTTATAGTAACCAAGTGAATGACATCGGCTTTCACGTTTGACAAAACACCCAGTATTTGGAAAAAGGCTCTGATCTCCTTAAAAAGGTTGCTTCTACCGCGCGGTATCAAGACTTCATGTACGATAAAACCATATTCCTTTAGAATTTTCACGCTATCTGTACAGCCAACTGCAACATGTATTTCGAATCCCTTCTGTTGAGCGGCGAGAGCGAGTGGTAGTCGATGCGATAGAAAGAACCAATCCACATTTACCACAAACAAAAGACGCTTACCCATCACATTAATACTCAGCAAGCTCAGTGGGACGTACAAGTAATTCTATCTCGGCAACCATGAAGTCCTCATCAGGCATTGAATTAAATTCAGGTGCAAGACTCCTGCGCTCGATGGGCATATTCTCCCATCTTGTCTCAGAGAGAATTTCGGTTGCGAACCCGGCGTGCTGAAATAGCTGTATTATCTCTCTTGGACGCAGCCGGTTTGTGTAAAACCCTGCACCATTGAAAAAAGCCCCTTCCCAAATTTTATCTGTGAAGCGCAAGTTATTTAATCCACCAGAAAGATGATCACGAAAGTCTATACTGTGAACACCGATAGCATCAGGACTCGCTACCCTGCGCAGTTGCCGAACAAACTCAGGGAAATCAGCCTTCGACACATGTTCAAGGACGACTTGTGACCAAAAGAAGTCTACAGCCCCTTCTGGTATCTCTTTCAAAGAATCTGTACCGTTTGTTAAGTAATGAATATTTAATTCGACAAGCGTTTCTGATAGTGAATTTGCGTTAGAAAGCAAAGGTAGCTTTCTACCTTTATTCTGCATTTTATGAATTACTTCGTTAAAATCACCGGTATTTGTGTTGGCAAACGGGCCAGCATCCACTAACCACACGGCCTTAGCACCAAAGGCACTTGCCACCCCCCCAGTTAGAAGCGAGTCACCCGGTCCTAACTCAAGGCAAGTGAAACCGTCACCTAGTTTGCGGTGTTCTGAGGCTTTTTTGAAATACTTTTCAAAGGTTCGAATTGCTCGTTCAGGGTCGTCCGTTTGTCCGTGCCTAAAGATGCCGATTCTCTGCCAAAATCGATAAGAAAAAGGTAGTTTGGACAGGATGAGCTTTACGACAACCTTCATCCACCACGGCACATATTTCATCAAACCCATCTCTTCACCTTTTCCAGCCATAGCTGAAACATTAGCAAAGTCCACAGCGGCCCTGCCAGATTAGCCGAACCGTCTAAATGTCTTTGCCATACTAAATTAACTTGATCTGGATCGAGAAACCCTTGCTCGCACAATTGGCTGACAGATAGAGTTGATGATGCCCATTCCTGCAAGGGCCCCCTTAACCAAGAATCTAATGGGATGCCGAACCCCATCTTAGGTCTATCCATCAATTCTTTGGGAACATAGCGATGTAGCACCTTCTTGAGTAACCATTTACCTTCGCCCCTACGTAATTTCATATCAATTGGTAGCGCCCAGGACAGCTGAACTACATCTTGATCTAAGAGTGGTACTCTAGCCTCTAAACCTGCACGCATACTAGCTCGGTCGACCTTGGTCAAAATGTCGTCGGCGAGATATCCCTGCGCATCCCACGCCATCAATCTTTCAATGTCTGTGAGTTCTTTGAAATCACTGCTTAATGAATGGACACTTGCATATTTCTGCTCTGTAAACCCGGACGCCATTATACTTTGAGGGTTAGGCCACTGAGAAATCAAAGCTCTCTGGACATCTGACAAGTTTGTTGACGACAGTATTTGAGCAATTTGATAAATCTTCTGACCAGGAAGAGCTAACCTCGTAGAGAACGGAGGCAGGAAGGAAATCGAGTCCCATGATGCGGGTGACAAAGATTGCCCCAAATATGTCATAGTTCTGCGAGCTAACAAAGGAAACCGCTTCAGTTTTCGCCAGAACTCGGGAACAGTAATGTACCTACCGTAACCAGCAAAAAGCTCATCACCTCCGTCACCGGACAGGGCAACAGTAACGTCCTGCCTTGCAAATTTTGAAAGAAGATACGTTGGAATTTGAGAGACGTCTGCAAATGGTTCGTCGTAAATGATTGGAAGTTCAGGAATGACAGATAAAGCATCTGCGTCCGTAACGTAAAGCTCCGAGTGGTCAGTTTCGAGATATTTCGCAACAGCCGCAGCATGGGTTGCTTCATTATAGTCTTGCTCGTGAAATCCAATCGAAAATGTTTTTACCTTGCGAGTACTGGAGGCTTGCATCAACGCTGTTACCAACGTTGAGTCAACACCACCAGACAAAAATGCTCCCAGCGGCACATCTGAAACCATATGTCGGGCAACGCTTGAAGTCAGAACCTTATCCAGAGCGTCAATAGCTTCTTCGTCGTCACCTATTTTGTTAGAAGCCCCAAACTGAACAGCTTGTTCCAATCGCCAGTAAGGCTCAAGCGAGAGCAATTTCCCACCTCGAAACTCAGCCACATGCCCAGGCTGTAGTTTGAACACTCCATCAAATATGCTCAGTGGAGCAGGAATATATCCAGACCTCAAATACTCGCTTAGAGCTTGTGTAGAAACACCCGGAATCTTTTGTTCATAGACAACGATAGGTTTAAGCTCGGACGAAAACAAAACTTTATTTGACGATGCGCTGTAGTATAGCGGTTTAATCCCCATTCGGTCTCGGGCAAGAAACAGGTTCTTGTGTTTTACATCCCACACAGCGAGAGCAAACATGCCATTTAAGCGGCACAAGGTATCTCTTACGCCCCACGCTTCAAAGGCACATAGCAACACCTCCGTATCGGACTGCCCCCGGAAATGCATGCCCGCATGCTGAAGTTCAGACCGAAGCACCAGAAAATTGTATATTTCACCATTGAAAGTAATAACATACCGACCGCTGAATGAAATCATTGGCTGAGCACCTGCCGACGTTAGGTCAATAATCGACAATCGTGCATGCCCAAAGCCAACGCTGTGATTCTCAGAGGTCCAAGTTCCATGTCCGTCAGGGCCTCTGTGTCGCAGCGCAGAAGTCATCAGCTTTAAGCGCTCAAGAGATACTTGTTCTTCGTCGGAAACTACTACGCCAGCGATACCACACATGCTTATTTGCGCCTTCCTTTTGCATCTAGCGCTTTAAGGTCTTCGTATACCCCTTCCGCTATATTTTTCCATGAGAGATCATGGTGTGCAGTGTTCAGGCAGCCTTGCGATATCTGAGCATAAAACGTTGGTGACAGTAAAAGTTTTTCTATACCTTCAATCAGAGCGTCCACATCAACGGAAGAAACCACCACCCCATCTACTTGTTGCCTTACTTGCTCCTGCAAGCCGGCAATTGGAGTTACAACCACAGGCAAACCATAAGCCATCGCCAAGGCAACAACACCGGACTGACTAGCCTCACGATACGGTAAAACCAAGACATCGCATCGCTCGAAAATATTGGAGATCTCGTCTTCTTCGATCCAGCGGTTTACTACCTTAACATCGTTCAGTTTAGCTAGTTCCTCAGAATACGGACTTAGATTTCCGTTTCCCCAGATTTCTAACTCGACATTGGGAAGCGTTCGTTTTACGCCCCTAAATGCCTTCAGAAGAAGATCTAACCCTTTGTATGGAAGAACTCGACCGAAGAACAGAATGCGTGCGGGACGATCAACCGGCAAAGTCCGAGGTGTTTCGCTTATATATTCTCCGAAATGCCCGTGAACCGACCGAAAAATTCGCTCTCTTGGATAGGAAAAATTCTCGTGCAAGCCATCCCCAACTGAACTGGTTAAAACAATAGCACCGTCTGACTTACCAATGTCATTGTTCAGCAGAAAGCGCCGCCAGAACTGATCTTCTCCGGGATGACGGTTTGCATCATGAACAACCAACACATACTTGATCCCGAACTTTGCAAACGCACTAGCAATAAACCCGTTCCACAAGTGGTCCATCGTGCACAGAACAATGTCGATTTCATTCTCTGCCAAATATTTAAAGAACTTATACTTAATCCAGGGAAGCCGGACAAACCCCGCCACGAACTCGAAAATATTCTTGTAGGTGTTGATGTCAAAACGCCGAGTTGCAGAAACTGTTGAAAAATCGGAGTAGAGTTCAGATTGGCGAGATAAAGATAGATGCACCTCAAGCTGCTCAATCTTGGCCAATTCTTTCGACAACTCTAAAGTATATTTAGGCCCCCCACCTCGGCGCCCCCAGTGCCAAATTAAAACTCTCATTGGATGAGTATTTTTCCTTTCCTTCCGTGACCGTCAATAGTTGACTTCAAACAAAGCTTGAACACCGTCTTCAGATATTGCCACTACTCTCCATCTGTTAATATTAAATAGTTCTATAAACTCCATCCATGCCTTGAACTCGTGGTTAACAGAGTATAACTCGTCGAACAAAATAAAGTAATGATGACTAATTTGGCCGCAAATAGCGTCCAAAACAGGCCTCGTACTCATGTAAATATCTGCATCAAAATGTACGAGCCGTATATCCTTCAACTTTTCAGGAACACATAAACTGGGTATGGTGTGACAAAACAGCCCCTTGTGGATTGTTATATTTTCTTGCGGCACATTTGGGATTTCGCCAGTATTTTTGACAAACTCCTCAACACTTGCTATCTGATCAGGGACATCTCTCCACAATTCCGCAGGATAACCATACCCTTTGATTGCTCCTTTTGGCAGTTTATCCCAAGCTTCCGGAATACCCTCAAAACAGTCAAAGCCATGGAACTCTATTGAAGCAGGAAGATTCTTCCAGAAATAGTATAGTGATCCGCCATTGTTTGTCCCGAACTCCAGGACCTGGCCGCTCTCCCCAAGGCGGATGACATGCTGAATCGCAATATCCCATATTTTGTGCTTCGACCCACTTTTCGAGAAACTAGGGACGATCAGAACATCCTCATTGGATTCAACTTCCTTTCGCCAGAAATGCTCAAATCTCAAGGTGTTTGAGATTTTTTGGATCAGCATCGAAAATCTGTTCAGCCCTCTGGAGAATTCTTCCCCTAAGAATGACAGCTTTACAATCACTCTTCGCCACCTGCCGGGATGTTTGCATTTTAAATCAGACAAAGCGTTTAGCTCCCCACGAGACCGAGAATTTCAATCAGAAACTACCCTCACAACAACCTTAGATAGTGCCATTCTATCCACTATGTTCGCGCAATTTTGCGCGGAAACGTTAATTCACCAGACAGCGACCCAATGTATCTTGAAAAAACAAGTCCAATGAATTGCCATAACCAAATAACCCGATACTGATCAGCTAGCAAGCTACTCAGAAACAACGAGACAAATGCAAAGAACAAAAAAACCTTATAGCTGTTCGCTTCGCACCCCGAAGTTAGGCCTCGTCCAGAAATCGAGAATATAGTCTTCAACACCGCAAGCCATAGGCTCAGCCAGACCAATAATCCGATCACGCCCTGCTCTGCAAGGATCGTTAAGAATAAGTTGTGAGCACTGTTCCCCACCCCAAACCCATCCTCAATGTATCCTTTGAGCATTCCGGGCCCAGTTCCAAATATGGGAAAAAGGAGCCATGTATTGACTGCATTCATTACAAGGTATACCCGCTCCAGTCCAGGCACGCCTGTATAGTTGCTCGCAGCAAGTCCTTCTCGGGTCTTTGTCATTAAACTGTTTAAAAAAACGCTGGGATCAAAGAATATTTGCGCAATTGAATTTGATGTAAATAAGTAATAAGAAAACGATATATCGTTGAATTCAGCACAAGAAAAAAACCTAAAATACCAAGCCGTAGTTAAGAACAGAAAGCCAATAGCCAAAATGTTAATAACATAAAGTCCGTCTTTCTTATCTCGGAGACTCACAAAAAGAACCACGCAAAGAGACGTGTAAATCAATATCGCTGACCGAGAAACAGCTAGAAACAAAAACCCAACTATAACAAACAAAAAAACAATCACTGCACGTTTTCTCATTCCCCCTAGATCAATTCTTTGAACTAAATAAAACAAAAACGGGATGAATGTTAGCATATAACCAGAGAAATAGTTTGGATTTCCAAAGCTACCTGAAACCTGTCCGCTTGAGTTTAAAGGCCCTCCTTTTAGCCCACCAAAGCAAGAAGCAACGTCTCCCAACGATAATGCTGCATATAAAGCAGCAATTAACAAAGCGATTATTACAGCTTTAAAGAATACAACCAAGTCCTCTTTCTTTACCAATGAACTTGCCAACACAAAACAATAACTTACCGCAAGTGAGAGGCCTGCGATTTCTGCTATGCTAAACTTTATTTCATCCCACACTATAAATTCATATCTTATGAGAGAAACAAGAAATGAGATCAGCGCAGCTAACGGAATAAAAATCAGATTCTTGTTTATATCTCGGAATTTAAAATCTAGAAATCGGCCACGAAGCACGAAGCCAATCACTGCACTAACTGCAAAAAAATCACCAATACCTTGCGTGAAAAAATGCGGGACAGGTGGGGCATTTAATAATGGAGTTGAAATTATTGAAAGCAACAGCCCACTTCTAAAATCCCACACACCGATCAGAAATAATGGGGCTAGCATAATCCATATTAACTCGACCCCAAAAATCTCGTACCGCACACCTAACTTCAACGAGTAAATATAGATGCTAAAAGAAATTAAAACAAAAAGAGATGATATAAACATCCCTTTGAAACTGTGAATATTCGCATCAGATAGAGCAAGATTATTACTTGGAGTGCCAACTTTAAACATTATCAATTGCAGCCATAGATTAATGATACCGGACAACTTTACAACCATACTCATCGACAGTTACCGAACGACATCCCGGTGCTTTGTGCTCTATCCAATATTTTACTTGCGATTTCCACTTAAGATAGACGTATATCGACCATAAAAAAACTGAATGATCATATTTTCCACTAGAATGCTCCTGCAGTAATATATCACATTCTTTAGAGTCTATTTGATTTTGTGATTCCACAAGATCTATTAGGTCTTCTCGTATATTACCGTCCCGGAACCAACTCCTAATCGGGAGTAAAAACCCCTTTTTAGATCTGCCTGTTATACTTGGCGGCAAAACATCAGAAAAAGCATCTTTTAAAATTTTTTTCCTCACTTTTCCGTATATCTTGTATCGATCTGGTAATTTGAGCGCAAATTCGACTATATTACTATCAAGAAATGGTAGGCGAACTTCCAATCCATGCATCATCGCTGCATAATCAACTTTTTTAAGCATATCATTAGGCAGGTTAAACATTATATCCATCATTTGGATATCTTTAAGGCCCCCGAGGTCAAATTGATTGTCGCACGCAATGCCATCGAGTTCCGCTGAGGGCATTTTCAATGAGCTTAGGCGGTCAACATCGGCATACGTCCTCCAACTTAGGTAGCTCTCCCACGACGTTTGCTTCAGATGATTTAGAAAAAAAGCTGCTGCTCTTAGTTTCGAATTTTTAATCAAGGCAGGATTAGAAGATACGGAAAGATTCATCAGAAAGCATCTAAGCCAACGGGGTATCGACGCCCCCATCATGATGGCAGGATATACACCATACCCTGCGAACAGCTCGTCGGCTGCATCACCGCCCAAAGCAACCTTTTCGTCTACCTGAGAGCAAATAAGGGACGTCGGGATTATTGATGCGTCAGCGAATGGCTCGCCCAGAGACTCCAAAACTCTGTCACAACTATCACGCACTGAATCTTCGGTTACTTCAACAACACAGTGCTCCACATTGGGAAGAGAACGGGCTACTTCCTTGGCATAGGTTGTCTCGTCAAATTCAGGATCGTCAGGGAAACCAAGAGAATAGGCTCTTATTTTACTGGTACTAACTTTAGAGGCAATCATAGTGATAATTGAACTGTCTAACCCGCCACTCAAGAGCGTCGCGACGGGCACATCAGCACTCTCTATACGCAAGCGCGTCGCCTCAGTTAGCGCATTGCGTAACTGTGTGGCCGTATCTTGGTATCTCAAGCTTGTATTTACTTGCTTGGCTTCAACTTCTGACCTGAGATCGTAGTAGGTGCCCTTAGATATTCCTTGAGGCTCCGTCCACTGCAACCAGGCCCCAGGCAGGACTTGTTCTACTCCTTTAAGAATACTTCTTGGTGCAGGGGTGTATGAAAACTGAAAATATTGCGATAGCGCGGCGTCACTTTCCTGCAGGATATTTTTTCCAGCGATTCTAATCAACGGAGGCAGCTCAGACGCAAAAGATATTCCCGTTTCCCCGAAGTAATAGAATAACGGCTTCTCGCCGAAGCGGTCGCGTGCCAAGTGTAAAGTCCTATTGTGCTTATCCCATATAGCGAAAGCAAACATGCCCTCCAGACGGGTAAGGCAATCTCTTCCCCATTGCAGCCACGCACACAGCAAAACCTCGGAGTCAGAACTAGTAGAAAAGGAATGACCTAGGGCCTCTAACTTGGAACGCAAAATCTTATAGTTGTATATCTCGCCATTGAAGACAATTACATGGGAATGCATTTGCATAGGTTGCTCTGCACGCTCAGCAAGGTCTACGATAGCAAGACGCCGATGCCCCAAACATACTCCCTTATCAATCCAGAGCTTGCCACCGTCAGGGCCGCGATGTCGAATTAGATCAAGCGCTGCTGCGAAAACTTCTTCACCCGGTGTACCGGTACGGCATCCAACCCATCCCATAATACCGCACATTTAACTTTTCTCTCCCACGAGCACCTCATAAAGCGCATCGTAACGTTTCCGACTTGCCTGAATTGAATACTTTTCTTTCACATGAGCCCGTGATTGCTGGCCAAAGTACTCAATACGACCAGGATTGCCTAACAATTCGCAAATGCCTTTTGCTAATGCTTCCGGATTTCGATCAACCACCAAGCCGGTTAAACCATTAATGTGACATTCGGAAACGCCCGGAGCATCACCTACAACTGCAGCAAGGCCTGAAGCCATACCTTCAAGAACAGCATTACTCATTCCTTCCCGCTCAGAAGCTGAAACAAAAATGGTAGCCTCCGCGAGCAATGCCGGAACATCATGCCTTTGCCCAAGCAAGACAACATGATCGGACAAATCTTTTTGCCTGATCTTATTTTCCAGACTTTCCCTTTCTGGCCCCTCTCCCACGATCCATAACTTAGTCTTCGGATAATGAACCAAAACACTTGATAACGCATCTAATAGGATGCTGTGACCTTTGGACGGAATTAACCGCCCGACTGAGATTAAAATATTTCCATCTATTGATGGAAAAGGTTCTGTCCGATGTTGTCTAACAACATCAAATGACTCAATGTTGATACCATTTTCTAGTACAGATAATTTCGAAGGCCGCACATAAGGCTTTAAAGAGGCCATGACCGCTTGGGAATTTCCGGCAACAACATCGAATGGTGCATAGAGAAACCGGAAAATCATCGTCAAACGGTTCGTTTGCTTTGTCGTCCGATGCACGTAGGCCCACCCCTTCTGTCGATTTATTATCGCGAGAGGCCAAGCAACGAGAGATGCTTGAAAACCATGAACCACGCAAACATCAGTTTGAAGCTTCCTGAGCAGCTTCCAAAGCCGCCACTGAAACACAAGTAAATAAGGTAGAAGTAAGAAAAATTCGCCCCACGCTAAACCAGCTTTTCGCGATTTCTGAGAAAGTGAAATTTGTCTCAGATGTCTGGCGCGTTTCCAAAACAATTCGGAACATTCGTCATCTTTAAATAGAAAAGCAAAAGTCTCATTTACATTTTCTTTATTGTTAGACGCAAATAACTGAGAAAGTTGCTGCTCACCGCCATTCACCCCATATGTTCGCATTAAATGCAAAACATTAATATTCTTCTGTCGAGCAATAACCACCTAAATTATCTCACTTAGAACTACAGATATCTTAAAATTTTCACCGCAAAGCACGCAATTTTACAGCCACCTTCCACTTTAAGTGCTTTAGGAAAAAATCGAACCAAACACCTATCAGGCTCCGTCCATATCGACGCGCTATGCGCATGGACTCTGCAAACGCCAAGTCCGGTCGCTGGTAGCTTAAACCGCCTGCGTACATCACGGTTACCGGATTTTCAATATACCGTGTTGGAAAGCGTTGCGTTAACCTCAAGACCATTTCGTAATCGGCAGCAATGCGATATTGAGTGTCAAACAGACCAACCTTGCGATACATATGCACGGGCACAAACATAACCGGCTGAGGCATGCGTGATGCTCGAAGCTCACGCTTGCGCGAAAATCTCTCCCCTAAAATCCTCTGTTCACCCGATGCCTCAATATACACCATCTGAGCATGACAAACAGCATCCCGATCCAATTTCGGCATAAGTTTTGCTAGGGTATCTGACGAGAAATAGCGATCATCCGCATTCAGAAAATGTATTATTTCACCTTGAGCAAGAGAGACACCTTTATTCATTGCATCATAGAGCCCATTATCGGGCTCGCTGATAAAGGTAGAAATAGCGTCTCCATATCCGCGAACAATGTCAATTGTTCCGTCTGTCGATCCACCATCGATAATGATGTACTCCAGATCATTTAATTCCTGAGACAAGACACTGTCTATACACGGTCCGATCACAGACGCACCATTTCTAACAACAGTAATAACTGAAAGTTTCGGTTTTACTGCCGATGCGTGAGCACTTTTCTCAATCATCCTAATGATGGCCCTGCCCAACCTGTTCACATAAACTCAAAAACGCATGCGCTTGATCTCGCAGGGAGAAGTTCTTTTCTGCGTGCTCTCTAGCATTTGTACGCATTATGGACAACTGTTCCAAATCGGATAACATCTCAAGTATTGCGCGCCCTAAACTATCTTGCTCTTCAACATTAACAAGGCGGCCATTACATTGATCTCTAACAATGTCAGGCATTCCGCAAACGTCAAAAGCTACAATTGGGGTTCCGCATGCGATCGCCTCTAGCGCCATATTAGGCAGGTTATCTTCAAGCGAAGGGACAACAATCACATCAGCTAGATTATATGCAGATACTAACTCCTCATCGCTTTCCAAACGACCAAGAGAAACTGAATCCACAGGTAAATCTTCAGGCTGAAAACTATTACTTCCGAAGGTAACCGCCCAAACCTCTGATGCAAGAGAGCTCCTAGACACCAAATGCAAAGCATCTTTTAATTTATCGTATCCCTTACGACGATCATCTTCTGGGCTCATTGCACCAAAAGCAATCACGAGCTTATTTTCTGGTATACCCCACCTTTTTCTCGCGGAAGATCGATCAATCGGGCGATAAACTGTCAAATCGACACCAGTAGGTATCACTTCGATGCGTCGGTCCGCAAACAACGAACTACGCCTCGCCAAAGTCGCCATCCAATGGCTTGGGGTTACCACTGTTAAATCAAGTGACCTCCATAAAACTCTCTTCCTTGCCCAAAGCTTGTGCGATGCATCAGACGGTGAAGGGAACCGAAGCTTCGGACAGCTACCACAAGCGAACTCAAAGCGATCACAGTTACCGTGATAGTGACAACCACCGGTAAACGGCCAACAGTCTGACAAGCGCCATATCAGCGGCTTAGATAACGAGGCGAGATTTTCTGGAGTAGCAAAAGCGCCATTCACCCAATAGGAAACAATTACATCAGCTTCTTGTACCCAAAAATGTTTCTGAGGCTCAAACAAAGAAAAGTGCGAGAAAGAGAGAAATTCGGAACTACTCACAGCAAGGTTTTGCGACACCTTTGCCTCTAGATACTCATAAACCCTATTACGCAATCGCCCAACTGCATCCCTCGCAATAGGTTCCACCGAAATATCTGAAGTACGTTTCTGGCTTACTAACATCTTTGAGTCCACACCTGCGTCCCTAAACGATGTGTGAATACGATGAGCAGCTCTACCAGCGCCACTTCCACCATCGCTATGACTCAAATGCAACACCTTCATTCGACAAGACCTTTATCTTAAAATAAATATCAATCTGCACATAAGGCCGTGCTGAAATTTTACTTGTTATAAAATATAAAGTTAATTTTGAAATGCCGAAAACAGACAAATCTAGAATAAAAATATTCAGCTTCTCGAACAACTCCCCGTAAATTTCACTTCACCTGAAAAGTTTCTGAATTTCTCCAAAGTCTCCTCACTCACATGATGCTCAATCCCCTCGGCATCGAACTCTGCGACTTCGGGGTCGACACCAATAGAGACGAGGAAGTTATAGACGATCTGGTGGCGTTCGCGACATTTTTTGGCGAGGCTTTCGCCTTTTTCTGTCAGGAAGATTGAGCGGTAGGGGCGTGAGGTAACGTAGCCGTCGCGCTCCAGACGTTTGATGGTGTTATTCACCGTGGCAGCCGTTACGCCAAAGCGTTCTGCCAGGGCGACGGAACGCGCCTCGCCTTCTTCGGCGATCAGATCGCCGATCATTTCCACGTAATCTTCGGTCACTTCGCGGGCGTGCGCGTCGCGCAGGCGCGCAAAAACTTCGGCCTTGTTGTGACGCGGGTTAAGCTGGGTGTCGTCGCCCATCGATCTCTCCAATCCAGACTCCTGAAACCTTCATAACAAGTAAGTTGGCAAATAGCAATTTAGCCTTGACTAACTTTAAAAGTCCGCACATAAATAGGGGACATTTACCAGAGTAATTCCAATTAGCTTTCGGATGCCCTGATGCCGTTTTTCCCCACTGCCCAACCTTTTGCTCGTTACCTTGCCGCAATCACCGTTGCGCTGTTTGTTGCCGCAGGTGTCGCCCATGCGAAGCCGCTGAATGTGGTTGCGACCACGTCGATGATTGCCGATGCCGCGCGTCAGGTCGCAGGCGATCGGGCCGAGGTCACAGCACTCATGGGGCCGGGTGTGGATCCGCATTCCTATCGTCAGACGCGAAGCGATATCGCCGCCCTGGCGCGTGCCGATCTTGTTTTGTGGCATGGCCTTTATCTGGAGGCGCAGCTTGAAGAGTTCTTCCTTGATCTTGGCAAACGCCGCAACGTGGTTGCTGTCGGCGAAGCCGTGGCACGCGAAAAGCTTCTGAGCAATGCCGATTATGAAGGCCGGTTTGATCCGCATGTCTGGATGGATCCGAAACTTTGGGAAACCGTCGTTTATGCCGTGCGCGATGCCCTGATCAAAACCGATCCCGATGGCGAAGCAACCTACAACGCCAATGCCGATGCCCATGTGGCCGAGATCGAAAAACTGGTCGACTATATGACGTCCGTCACCGCCACCGTGCCAAAGCAAAGCCGCGTGCTGTTGACCGCCCATGATGCGTTTAGCTATTTCGGGCGTGGCTATGATTTTGATGTACTGGGCATTCAGGGCATCTCAACAGAATCCGAGGCCGGCCTTCGCCGGGTCGAGCAACTGGTCGACACCATTGTCGAGCGCAAGATATCAGCCGTCTTTGTCGAAAGCTCCGTCCCAGAACGCAATGTACGTGCCCTGATCGAGGGGGCTTCTGCCCGTGGTCAGGATGTTAAGATTGGTGGGACGTTGTATTCCGATGCGATGGGTGATCCGGGCACATATGAAGGCACCTATATCGGCATGATTGATCACAATGCGACATTGATCACCCGCGCCCTTGGCGGCGATGCCCCCGAAGGCGGTTTTCAGGGCAAGCTTGCGGCCGGATCATAACCGCTTCACATATTAATCCCGATGGCATGAAGTAAAACGAAGCAGGACAGACACCATGAGCAGCGCCAAACTGGTTGCAGAATCAGGCAAGATATTGAACGTCGCATCCAAGGACGCGCCCCTGACCGTGCGCGGACTTACGGTATCTTATGGCAATAAGCCGGCTGTTTTTTCCGTTGATGCCTCGATCCCCGCGGGCTCCATGACCGCGATCATCGGCCCGAATGGTGCCGGCAAGTCGACCTTCCTGAAAGGCGCGCTTGGTGTGGTGCCGCGTCTTTCGGGCGAAGTGCGCATTTTTGGCAAGCTGTTTGAAGATGCCCGAGATCGCGTCGCCTATGTGCCGCAGCGCGCCAGTGTCGATTGGGATTTCCCGGCGCGCGTGATTGATGTGGTCCTGATGGGGCTTTATGGATCGGTCGGGCTGTTTCGCCTGTGGCGCGCGCGCCATCGGGAACAGGCAATGGAGTGCCTGAAACGTGTTGGCATGGCCGATTTTGCAGATCGCCAGATCGGCCAACTTTCCGGCGGGCAGCAGCAACGCGTTTTCCTGGCCCGTGCCCTAGCGCAGAATGCCGAGTTCTATTTGCTCGACGAGCCGTTTGCCGGCGTCGATGCGGCGACTGAGCGCGCGATTGTCTCAGTGCTGAAGGAACTTAAATCCGAGGGCCGCACAGTCGTCTGTGTCCATCATGATCTTTCGACCGTGGCGGAATATTTTGACCGGGTTCTGCTGATCAATGTCCGGCGCATTGCCGAAGGCCCGGTGGATACGACATTCACGGCCGAGAACCTTCAGGAAACTTATGGCGGGCGACTTGCCGCCACCCATATCGACGAATTGCATCTGGCGTAAAGCACATGGGATTTGGTGATTATTTCATAAGCGCCCTTTTCCTGCAGGCTGGGTATAACAGCGCGCTTGTTGCCATTGGTGCGGGCTTGCTCGGCCTTTCAGCTGGTAGTGCCGGTGCGTTTATTTTCCTGCGCAAGCGGGCCTTGGTTTCCGATGCGATCAGTCATGCCACCCTGCCCGGTGTCGGGCTTGCATTCATTATCATGGTAGCGTTTGGCAGTGACGGGCGCTGGTTACCGGGGCTTATTCTGGGATCGGCGATTTCATCGGCCATCGGGCTTTTGATGGTTGAATGGATCACGCGCAAAACCCGCCTGACCGAGGATGCCGCGATCGGTGCCGTGCTGTCGGTATTTTTCGGCTTTGGCATCGTTCTTTTGACCGTGATCCAGACCATGTCATCAGGCCGTCAGGCCGGGCTTGAAAACTTCCTGCTGGGTTCCACCGCCGGGATGCTGATTTCAGAAGCCACCACCATCGCCGTTGCCGGGGCCATGGCGGCAGGCTTTGTTTTCCTGCTGCGTCGTCCGATGACGCTGGTGGCGTTTGATCCGGAATATGCCGCGACCACCGGGGTTAATGTGCGTAATATCGACTTGGCCATGATGGGGCTTGCCCTGATCGTCACGGTGATCGGGCTTAAGATCGTTGGCCTTATCCTGATTGTCGCGCTTTTGATCATTCCGCCGGTGGCTGCGCGTTTCTGGACCAATCAGGTCGGCAAGATGATCGGCATTGCCGCCGTCATTGGTGGTCTTTCGGGCTATGTCGGGGCGGTATTGTCAGCCGCGCACGCGGCACTTCCGACCGGACCAATCATTGTTCTGGTGGCCTTTGGGTTCTTTATGATCTCTGCCCTGTTTTCGCCGTTGCGTGGTGGGCTGGCGTCCGCCCTGCGCCATCAACGGTTTCAGCGACGCGTCCATCGTCGGCAAGGCTTGCTGTCACTCGCGCGCCGAGAACCGATTTATGACGGGCTGACCATTCGCATCCTGCGCCGTGCCGGGATGATCCGTGCTGACGGCGTTGCCACCGCACGCGGCCGGATTGCTGCAGAGAAAGCCGCCCATGACGAGGCCCGCTGGGCGATGGCGCGCCGGATGCTGCCCGATGATTCCGCCATTGAACGCTATGACGGGCTGACTCCGATTGAACGGATGATGACCCCGGACCAGATCGCCGAGATTGATCGCATGATCCAGAACGCGCAAACCAGCCAGGGAGCAAAGGCATGATCGATGATCTGACCACAGCCCTTGGTGCGGAGTTTGTGCAGCTGAGCCTGACGCCGATTGTGATTGGCACGCTGGCCGCCATTGCCTGCGCGCTTCCGGGAAATTTCCTTTTGCTGCGTCGCCAAGCCCTGATTGGTGATGCGATCAGTCACGTTGTCCTGCCCGGTATTGTGGCGGCCTTTCTGGTGACCGGCACCATTACCGCCGTTCCGATGATGCTGGGCGCGGGTGCGGCTGCGATCATTGCCGTGGTCATGATCGAAATCGTCAAGCGCCTTGGACGGGTTGAACCAGGGGCGGCGATGGGGCTGGTTTTCACAACCCTGTTTGCCGCTGGTGTTTTGTTCCTTGAAATTACCGATACCAGTTCGGTGCATATCGATGTGCAACATGCGTTGCTGGGCAATCTGGAAAGCCTGATCTGGTTTGATGCCGAAGGCTGGGGGTCGCTTTTGGATCCGGCTGCGCTTGCCACCCTGCCACCACAATTGCCGCGTCTGGCGGTTGTTCTGGTCGGCATTGGGCTGTTTATTTTCCTGTTCTGGAAAGAACTGAAAATCTCGACCTTTGATGCCGCCTTTGCCGGGGCGATTGGTATTCGTACCCGCGCGCTCGGCTTTGCGCTGGTGGTGGCAACAGCCGTTGCCGCCGTCGCGGCCTTTGATGCGGTCGGGTCGATTATTGTGATTGCAATGTTTGTCTGCCCGCCAGCCAGCGCGCGACTGATGACCAATCAGTTGGCCCGCCAAGTCGGCTGGTCGGTCTTGTTTGCGACCATCTCGGCCATTCTGGGTTATGTCTTGGCGGGGTATGGTCCGGGTTGGTTCGGATCGCCCTATGCGGTCAGTGCCGCAGGCATGATTGCCACGGTTTCCGGTGTGATCCTGATTCTTACCTGCCTGTTTGGCCCGCAACGCAAACGCGTTGGCCAGCAGGCCGAAGCCTGACAGTTTCCGAACACGCAGCTGCCTTCAACAGGTATTCGCGGTGAGCCGGGATTTAGCGCCCGGCCTTGCGCCAGAATGTCATCGCGACACAGCGATCACGGGCAAGGCCACACTCCTTGCGCCAATAAGTGTGGATCGGTTTGTAATCGGCCTGCTCCACCCCGGCCCAGCAATAGACGCGATCATACGCATCGGGAATTTCCACAGTTCGAATGGCGTCCTGAAGCAGGCTGCGCTCGACAGGGTGTTGATCATCGCGAAACAGCCATTGAACCTTTATCTGACTGTCGGTGGGCACCGCGATAACGTCTGACCTGTTTGCGACTTCAATAATCGCGTGGCCGGTTACATGGCCCGGCATTTCGGCCATATAACGGCCAATCGCCGGCAAGGCGGTTTCATCGCCAGCCAACAGAACCCAGTCGGCCTCGGGCAATGTGGATCCCAAGGGGCCGGTCATCGCCACGACATCCCCGGGGCTTGCATGCATGGCAAAGGCCGAGCCAGGGCCATTATCGCCATGCATGACAAAGTCGACATCGATCCAGCCGGCCTTGGTATCGATTGCGCGGATCGTATAGACGCGTTGTTCGATGGTGTTTTCACCACTGGGCCAGACGGGCATGCCGTTATCGGCAAGGGTCGGCCATTGCGGGTTTTTCTGCCCAGGTGGCGGGATCAGAAGCCGAACATGGATACTGCCCGTGTCATAGGCATCAAGATCGCTGGCATGAAGGCGCAAGCGTCGCATATGCGGTGAAAGGTCGGTGATCTCGCCCACTTTCAGCTCGCAGAAATTAGGAAGTTTGCCGTTGCTTTTGCCCGCCCCCGTCCAGCGGCAGTCAAGATCAGCACCGGGTGCGGCCCCCTGCAGGATCGAAATAATCGCCGACTTCATCTGGATGACATCGACCTCGGTCTTTGCACCGACTTCGACCTCAAGAGCGGTTTCCGTGCTGCTGAGCTGAATATGGCCGATGGAAACCGATATCCGCGTTTGATCCCCATCTCCTGTCACATCGCAATCATGTTCACGATAGAACGCGGCGGCCTGTTTGATCAGGGTGGCACTGTCTGGAAGTGCGATGCGCGTTTTGGCCGTCAGAAGCGATGTGGACATGGGGCTCTCGGATAAAGGGGGCGGACAAGATGTGTTTGTCTGTAATAATAACAATGATAGGCATTCTCAATAAAAATTATCATTGATTTTGGCGGTGCGTGATAGATGTTTGGCACATGCGTTTGCCCTGCCAGTGAAGGCAAGTGCTACCTTGATCTGTTTATTGGAAGTCTGAACAAAGCGATGCCTGACAAAATCCGCCGTCTGAAATCATTCGAGTTTCCCCTTGCCGTTGAATGGGCTGCCAAAGAGGGCTGGAACCCCGGCCTTGCCGATGCAGAGGTATTTTTCAACACCGACCCGGAAGGGTTCTGGGGCGCGTTTGACAAACAGGGACTGACGGCGGTGATTTCAGCAGTCCAGTACAGCTCGGATTTTGGCTTTGTCGGGTTTTACATCTGCCGCCCGGACCGTCGCGGATCGGGTCTTGGCTATCGCCTGTGGCAGTCGGTGCTTGACGGTAGCGTTCCCAAAACCATCGGCCTTGATGGCGTTGTCGATCAACAGGACAATTACCGCAAATCAGGTTTTGAATTTGCCCATCGCAACGTTCGGTATGGCGGTGTGGTCACGGCCAGTGGCGAAACACCAGATGATCTGTTCACACTTGCGGTCGATGACATTGCCATTGTCGATGCGTATGAGCAGACCTGTAACCTGTTCGCGGAAAGCCGGATTGAATTCCTGCGCGGCTGGATTGGCAACGACAAACACAAAGTCCTTGCCCTAAAGGGCCCGATGGGTGTTCGCGCATATGGCGTGATCCGTCCGTGCCTTGAAGGCCACAAGATCGGACCGCTTTTCGCCCCGAATGCCAAGGATGCCGAAATCCTGTTTGGCGCCCTTTTGCAGAGCCGGGATGATCAGGGTGGCAAGGTCTATCTCGATGTGCCTGAACCCAATCAGGCGGCAATTGATCTGGCCACGGCCCATGGCATGGTGGCGGAGTTCGAGACCGCCCGCATGTATAAGGGGCCGGCACCGAAGCTTGATCTTGATATGACTTTCGGAATTTCGTCGTTCGAACTGGGCTAGCTTGAGCCAGATTTTTCGGCAAAATTAACCGGTAAGTCCTTGCAAACATCAGAAAATGTCAGAATTCCGGTCCTGTTTGGGACTGTTTCCTTGGTGTAAAACCAAAGAGCCCCGCCACAGGAATAGAATTTTCTTATTCTTAGGGCGGGGTTGAGTGCTGTTCAAAAGTCTGGCAACAAACATTTAACGCCATAAGTATATGCCTTTCTAAACCAAGGCAGTAACTTCATCACCGAACGGCGATGATTATCGGCGGCATTTGGTCATTGTCGGCAAGAAGTTGCTGCAAGCATATGGAAAACCAGTAACACAGTCCCAATTTCAGGAGTGTAGTCCGCGTTTCATTTCCATCTGGCAGCCTTTCAAGCAGACGATTTTCATCTGTGTGTCTGTCAGACCACTGATTAGTGTACGACCCGCCACGTGTCGCCTGCCCCGCTTGGTACCGATGCGTTTGACGAACTTGTTTTAAGGCCGGATTTTAAAACCGACATGGATATAGCGACACTTATTGGAATTATCGCCGGGATGGGCGTTATTTTTGGCGCCATCTTGATGGGTGGCAGCCTTGATTCCTTTGTCGACCTTCCGTCCGTCATGGTGGTGTTTGGCGGAACCGCAGCCGCCACCCTGATCAAATTCCCGATGCGCGATGTCGTCAAGTCACTCAAGATCGGAATCGGCATTGCGTTCAAGAACCCCAAGGAAGATCCGCTTTCGATCTATGAAAAGGCGATCGAACTTGCCGGGATCGTGCGCAAGAACGGCCTTTTGGGACTTGAAAGCGTTGAAGTCGAAAATGAAATCATGGCGCGCGGTATCCGCATGTGCGTCGATGGTCATAGCGGCGAGGTAATCCGCAGCTCGATCTCAAGCGAGGTGGAAAAATCCATCCAGAATGACGAGCTTGGCGAACTGATGTTCCGTGGCATCGGTGACACGGCACCGGCATTCGGCATGATCGGCACCCTGGTTGGTCTGGTGCAGATGCTGGCCAACCTCTCAGACCCGGATGCCATCGGCCCGGCCATGGCAATTGCCATGCTGACCACGTTCTATGGTGCTGTTCTGGCCAACCTGATCGCGCTTCCGGTTGCCGACAAACTGGCCCTTAAGGTTGATCGTTTGAAAAACACCAAACAGCTGATCATTGAATCGGTGGTGCAGATACAGGCCAGCCAGAGCCCGATGGTGATGAAGGAAATCCTCGGTCCCTATCTTCCGGGTGGTATTCCGGCCGATCCTGAAGATGGTGGTGCATGATCATGATGGCAGCGCGCATTCAGGCAGCAGACTGGGCATAGGCGATGGCAAAGAAACCAGCAGCAGGCGCACCGGCTTGGATGGCGACATTCGCCGATCTGATGTCATTGCTGCTTGTCCTGTTTGTGCTGTTGCTGACTTTCGCCGAGATGGATGTCATCCGCTACAAACAGATTGCCGGTTCGGTCAAGGCGGCCTTTGGTTTTTCCCAACAGGACCAGCTTGCCGGCGTGATCGAGCTTGATGGCTCCATCGTTGGCAAATCGCTTAAGGCGCCAACACCCGATACCCCGCGTGTGGTGTCGGAAATTCCACGGGCCGAGACCCCCGAGGTTGAAAGCAACGAAACCGACAGCAAGGAAGAAAAGGCCGAGGCGCTTGAAGAAACGCTTGGCAAGGTTCTTGATAATATGGGCCTTCAGGATCAGGTCGGGCTGGAGCGTATTGACGGCGAGGTTGTCATGCGTTTCCCCAACGAACTGGCCTTTCCGTCCGGCTCATCGGGCATGACAGATGAATTTGCCGCCATCCTCAATCGCGTCGCGCCTGTGATCAACCAGACCGCCGGCGAAATTTTTGTCGCCGGTCACACCGATAACGTTCCTGTTTCGGCGTCGTCTCCCTATATATCGAACTGGGACCTGTCGGCGGCACGTGCGACGTCGGTTCTGCATTTTCTGATCGATCAGAATGGTACAGATCCAAGCCGCATGGTCATTCAGGGATATGGCGACAGTCGGCCACTGGCGACCAACGATACCCCCGAGGGTCGGGCAACCAATCGTCGGGTCGAAATAACCATTGAAATGGTCGAGACCAATTTCGACGCCAACGGCGCATCAGAAGGCAGCGAATTCAGAGCCCCGTCAAACGGTGGAGAAGACTTTGATGAGGGTGCAAATCCGGGAACCGGTGATGCCACCAGAAATCCACACTCTGAAACACGGCGTACTTTCAGCATTCCGTCAGACAGCCCCTGACAGAAATCTGCCAACGGGACCCGATCCAAAGAACGCGTGAGCAAAGGGAATACCGCCCATCATGGCGAGCCATGCCAACAAGAAAAAGACAATCCTGTATGCGGATTACAGCGAACGGAACATCAGTGCCGCACGCGCAGCCGTTGAGCATTTTGGCTTTGGCAAATTCGTTGAGTGTGACGACCGCGAACGCACGCTCGAACTGATTGCGGAGCTTAAGCCGGATCTGGTTCTGATCGGTCTTTATCTTGATGGCATCCGCGGTATTTCAACAATTCGCGCCATTCGTGACGCCGCCACGCGCGAAAATCCGCATGGCGGTATCGTTCCGATCCTGCTTGGCGCGCCAAAGCTTGATCGCCGCGGCATGCGCGATGCGGTCGACGCAGGGATCGAAGGCGTTTTTCGCCAGCCGATTGATCCAGAACGCCTGACCAAGATCATTGAAACGGTCCTGAAAAAACCACGCCGGTTTGTGCTGGAGGAAAACTATTTCGGCCCGGCACGGCCACAGGATCTTGCGAAAATGGCGGCTTCAAGTGCCGCCAGCGCGACCGCAAAGCCAAAAAATCCGACAGCAACAGCCCCTGAAAGCACCGAGACTTCAGAAACACCGGAAAACGATGGCGCTGGTCCGAAAACGCAAACAAAGCCCGCCAAACCGTCGCCTCCCATTGGTATGACAACAAATCTCGACATCGCCGATAGCCAACCACGCCTGAACGGGGCCGGTCAGACATTTGGTGATGGGGAGCTTGTTGGTGTTCCCAGTGCGCGAGACAAACGCACGAGCGCACAGAACATAGAGGCCCTGCAATCTGCCAAAGAGGTCCTGCCTGCCGCCGTTGCCAGTGACGAAACCAAGCCGTCTGATGCCGCCGATGAACCGATTGAGGCCGAGGATGACACCACGGCGGAAGACGAGGAACTCGTCGAGATTGACCTGCATGCGGCGTTGATCAGTCACAAGCTTTGGGTGGATACCGGCGGGCGCGAGGGGTCGGTGATGTCCATCGAACATGCCGATCTGCGCGAGGCCGAGCTGGAAGGCATTGATCTCAGCCGGTGTGGATTGCCGTTTGCCAGTTTCCATCGTGCCAATTGCAAGGATGCGGTTTTGCGCCGGTGCAACCTGGTTGCCGCTGACTTTGGTGAAAGCAATCTGGACAACGCCAACTTGGCGGCAAGCCGCCTTTCCGGCGCACGGTTTAGCAAGGCGATGATGCGTAACACGGTGTTTTTGGGCTCCGACCTGTCGAATGCCAATTTCCGGGGACTCAAGATGGTCAATTGTGATCTGAGCGGCACCAACCTGGCCGGAACGGATTTCCGCGATGCGGATCTGAGTGGCACGCGCGGTCTGTTTGCCGAACAGATCCAGCGGGCGCGCGTCAACGCCAACACCCGCCTGCCCCACGATCTGAAACTGCGCGATTAGTCGAGATCACAAACCATATGCAGACTGGGAAAACGGAAGTCCGGCGCAAAGGGGGCTTCGAAATCACCGATCACCCGAAAGCCACGTGATTCGTAAAACCGTCTGGCCGTCAGCGTGGAATAGCATTCAAAGCGCGTGACATTTTCAGATGCCTTGGCGTCGCTTACGCAGCGATCAAACAGCATGCTGGCAATGCCCTTGCGCGCGTGATCGGGATCGACGGCGAAATGCCGGACATGGGCCAGCCCCGGCTGGACATCACCTTCCCGGCTTCCGGGCCGAACCGCCGTCCAGCCGCCTGCCCCAACAATGTCACCAGCCTCTGTCCCGGCGATGTAATAGGTGCCCGAGCTTAATAACTCGGGCTTTGCAAAGGTTAGAAACGGCATGGCACGTTCAAGCACTTCCGGCGCATAGTCATCGGCCAGAAACGTCGCATAAGACCGCGCAAACAAGGCACGGATGGCCGGGGCATCGTCAAGGGTCGCATTATGAAGCGTGATCGCCGCCATCTGTTTTCCTACCTGCGGCCAAACATCTTTTCGATGTCGTTAAGCTTGAGCTCAACATAAGTCGGGCGGCCATGGTTGCATTGGCCGGAATGCGGGGTAGCTTCCATCTGGCGCAGAAGTGCGTTCATTTCATCGGCATTGAGCTTGCGCCCGGACCGAACCGAACCGTGGCACGCCATGGTGGCGCAGACATACATCAGCCTGTCTTTTAGCGCCATGCCCTGCCCCAGTTCGGCAATTTCATCAGCCATGTCACGCACCAGTGCGCTGACATCAACCTTGCCCAACATGGCCGGCACTTCGCGGACAACAATCGCACCGGGGCCAAACGGCTCGATCACCAGACCCAGTTCGGCAAACTCGTCTGCCCGGTCGGCAATGCGATCAGCGGACGCTTCGTCGAGTTCGACGACTTCGGGCAGCAACAGCCCTTGTCGCTTCACGCCGCTTTCGGCCAGATCCGCCTTCATGCGTTCATAGACAATGCGTTCGTGTGCGGCGTGCTGATCGACAATCACCAGACCATCGCGGGTCTGGGCGATGATGTAATTGGCATGGACCTGCCCGCGGGCCGCCCCCAGCGGATGATCAACAAACTTGCCTTCATCGGCGATGTTATCAATGCGCGCGGACGGTGCCGCGGTGTCATAGCCACCCGAAAGGGCTGCTGCCGCGGCCGCAGCAAAACCACCCTCGCCACCTGCAATGTTAGCGCTACCACCCGATCCGCCAAACTCACGCCCGCGATCAAACAGGCCACCATAGTTTCCTTGATTTTCCATCGGTGCCTGGGCGGCGTAATTGCGTTCAATCGCCGCATGGCCCGGCACGTTTGGCTGATAATGTCCGATGTTAAATCCACTGCCGCCACCGCTTCGTGCGCCACCGCCATACGGAAGTGAGGGTCCCTCACCTTCGCGGCGCACCGCCCCCAAGGCCATGTCGGCCACCGTGGTCGAGGCACGATGCCCCGCCCCGGCCAAGGCATGTTTAAGTGCACCGACAATCAGCCCACGCACCATGCCCGGATCACGGAAGCGGACCTCCGTCTTGCCGGGATGGACGTTGACGTCAACATCGCGCGGGGAAAGCTCAAAGAAAAGTGCTAATAACGGATGGCGATCGCGTGCCAGAAAATCCTGATAGGCGCCGCGCACCGCCCCTTGCAGCAGCCGATCCTTGACCGGGCGGCCATTAACAAACATGAACTGCATCTGGGCATTGCCACGGTTGAGTGTCGGCACCCCGGCATAACCGGTCAGGCGGATGCCTTCACGCTCTGCCTCGATCTGAAGGGCATTGTCCTGAAATTCGCGCCCCATGACAGCCCCCAGCCGTTTCAGACGGGCATCAAACAGATCGCCTTCGCAGGCCGGGTAATTCAGGATCGTTTTGTTGTTATCACCACTGAGTGTAAAACCGACATCCGGGCGCGCCATCGCCAGCCGGTCCATGATTTCGCGCGCATACATCTGTTCGGTCCGCGCAGTTTTCAGGAACTTCAGGCGTGCTGGCGTGGCATAGAAAAGATCACGTACCTCAACCCGCGTGCCATAGGGATGAGCGGCCGGTTCCGGTGCGCCCTTTGCCCCGCCCTCGACCGCTAGCGTCCAGGCATTTTCAGAGCCGCGCACACGGCTGGTCAGGCGCATGCGTGATACCGACCCAATCGATGGCAAGGCTTCGCCGCGAAAGCCCATGAAACCGATATTGAAAAGATCATCATCGGGCAGCTTGGATGTCGCATGACGTTCGACGGCCAGTGCCAGTTCTTCCGGCGTCATGCCCTTGCCGTCGTCAGTGACAGACAAAAGTGTGCGACCACCATCGCGCAGATTGACGTCCACCTTGGTCGCCCCGGCATCAAGGGCGTTTTCAACCAGCTCTTTCAGCGCAGCCGCAGGACGTTCGACCACCTCACCGGCGGCAATCTGGTTGATCAGGTTCTGTGGCAGGACGCGCAGGGTCATGAAGGCGGTGCTCGTGATGTTTGTCTTGATTGGGATGAACCTATCAAAGCACAAAGCGCGGCGAAATCCCTTTCACCGCGCTTTGCAACTTTTCCGATGTGGTTCTGCGATCAGAAGGCCAGATCACCTTCCGGCTTGCCAACCACGGTGACCGTAACATTGGCCGGGTCCATCAGACTTGCTGCCACGCGGTTGACGTCATCAAGGGTGACGGCATTGACCATGTCATTGCGACGATCAAGGAAGTCCATACCAAGGTCTTCCTTTTGCATACCAACCAGCATACCCGACAGGTTGCCAAGGCTTGTGAAGCGCAGCGGGAAGGCCCCGGTGAGGTAGGCCTTGGCATTATCAAGTTCTTCCTGGGTAATGCCGTCCTGCTTCATCTTGGTCCATTCGGTGCTGATCAGCGACAGGCTTTGGCCAATCGCGTCATTGCGCGTGGCAACCCCGCCCATCATCATGTCGGCATGATCAAGATTGGCAAGGTAGCTATACACGCCATAAGCCAATCCACGCTTTTCACGGACTTCCTCGGTCAGGCGGGAGGAGAAACCACCACCACCCAGGATGTAATTCATCACATAGGCGGCATAGAAATCCGGATCCTGGCGTTCGATGCCCTTCTGGCCCCAGATCGCCTGACTTTGCGGGATGTCCTGTTCGATTACGTCGATATCGCCATAGGTCGGTGTGACATCAGCGATCTTGGGCAGATCGCTTTTCGCGGGCAACGCCCCAAAGGCCTCATCAAGCAGCGGACCAAGTTCTTCGGCGGTGATGTCACCGGCGACGCCCACAATCAGGTTGTCCTTGGCAAAGGCGCGGCGCACGAAGCCACGAAAATCATTGGCGTTCAAGCCGGCCACGGTTTCAAGCGTACCCGAGACCGGCCGACCATAGGGATGATCGCCAAAGATCGAGGCAAAGAATGTGCGGCTGGCGATATCGCGCGGATCGGTTTCGGCCCGCTTGAGGCCCGAAATAACCTGTGCACGGATACGTTCAACCGCCTCGTCATCAAAGCGCGGCTCGGACAGGGCCAGACGCAACAGATCAATCGCCGTATCGCGTTCACGCGTTAGCGTGGTCAGCGATCCGGCAAAATCATCACGCCCGGCATCAAAGGAAAGACCGATGGACCGGTTTTCCATTTCACTGCGGAAGGTCTGGCTGTCCATGGCACCTGCACCTTCGTCAATCAGGCCCGATACCATATTGGCCAAACCAAGCTTGCCATTTGGGTCGGTGGCAGCCCCCGCACCGGTAAAGGCGATATCCATGGTCATCAGCGGGTTCATGTGATCTTCGATCAGCCAGGCGCGAATGCCGCCGTCCGAAATCACTTCCTGTACCTCGACCGCCTTGGCCTGTTGCGCAAAACCAAAGCCAAGCGTTGTCGCAAAGGCAACACCGGCAATCTGTTTAAACAGCTTGTTCATATCAGTGCACTCCTTCGCCAGAGGTGATCGGAAGGGCGGCACCAGCGCCCGTGACCGGGCCACCTTCGGGCGGCATCAGCCAGCCGGTGACAGATTTCTTGGCATCAAAGACGCGTTTGGCAGCATCATTGACCTGTTCCACCGTCACACCCGAAATCCGATCCGGCCAGCTTTCGACCTGATCCACGGTCAAACCGACCGCAAGTGACTGACCGAGAACACGCGCGCCGGCCGACAACGAATCACGGGCGAAGACGGCACTATCAAGCAGCTTCTGCTTGGCCCGGTCGAGTTCATCCTGTGTCACGCCATCGGCAACGACCTTGGCGATTTCGGCCTCGACCGCCTTTTCAAGGTCGGCCAGATCGACATCACCGCGCGGAACGGCATAGACACCGAAGCTTGCCAGATCGACCGCGACCGGGTCGTAGAATGTGCCAACGCTTGAGGCGATTTCCTGGTCGACCACAAGGGCCTTAAAGAAGCGGCTGGTAGTGCCCGATCCGATGATTTCGCTGAGCACATCAAGCGGCGCGGCATCAGCCGCATCGGTATTATAGGACGGTGCAAGATAATAGCGCGACCAGGATGCCTGTCCGACCTGCGGGTCACGCATGGTGACCTTGCGCGGGGCATGCTGAACCGGTTCCTGAACACGGTTGCGGGTCATGTCCTTACCACGCGGGATGACGCCGTAATATTTTTCCGCCATCGGCAGCAATTCATCCATGGTGATGTCGCCGGCAACAACCAAAATGGCATTATTGGGCGCATACCAGTCGCGATAGAATTCAAGTGCGTCTTCGGTGGAAAGTTTTTCCATTTCATGGCGCCAGCCAATGATCGACCGACCATAGGGATGCGCCATGTAAAGCGATGCGCGCATCTGTTCACCCAGAAGCGCCCCCGGGCTGGTATCAATGCGCGACCGGCGTTCTTCGATGATCACATCGCGTTCGGGCAGAACCACATCATCTGAGAGTTTCAGATTGGTCATTCGGTCGGCTTCCATCTCCATGACCAGATCAAGCCGGTCACGTGCGATGTTCTGGAAATATCCGGTATAGTCCCAGCTGGTGAAGGCGTTGTCATTGCCGCCATTGCGCGCAACGATCTTTGAAAAGTCGCCCGGCGCCATGTTATCGGTCCCCTTGAACATCAGATGTTCAAGGAAATGGGCAATGCCCGAAACCCCTTGGGGCTCGTCGGCCGAGCCGACCTTGTACCAGACCATGTGGGTAACGACGGGTGCACGGTGATTTTCCACCAGCACGACCTGCATGCCGTTATCAAGGGTGGCAGTTTGCGGGCTGAAAACAGCCGCCCGTGACAAACCGGGCACAAGGGCAAGGGTCAGTGCGACGAGGGCGAGCACAGCCACAGAGCTGTGCGTCATTGATCGGATTGTTCCAGAAATTCTCATTGTGGCGTCCCATTCCAATTCAGGATGGTTAGGGTCAGGACCTACTAATTTGGTTTGATTGGTTCACCGGATTTGTGCGGATACGCGAAGTAAAGCTGCAGACAGATATATATCTTTCAAAGCTTTACGACAAAGTAGCCCGTGCAAATCCGGTTAATCCGAAGGACAGACGTTATATTTGCGAACTCCTACGTCAAACCCCTTGGCCGGGATACCAGCCCGCCCGACGTGCTTTTCCTTGGATTTCACAAATATAACATCTGCCATTCAAATCAAATTAGTAGGTCCTGACCCTGAGCAAACGGTGTGTTTCAATGCAGGTCCGGCAGAACGCGGCACTTGCATTCAACAGGCATTTCTTAAGAACCGAATATGACAGAACAAGGGCGCGAAACCATCGCGCCCTTGTCTGAATGCATCAACTTGTCGTGTAGTCGGCGAACCGTCTGGCAAAGCTTAGAAGATGTCTTCCAGCCAGCCTTTCTGTTTGCGTTCGATCACAGGGGTATCGGCACCACCGGCAACATTGTCACCCAATGCCTGCTGATCGCGGATACGCTTGGCTTCGGCGGCCGGATCCACGACAGTGCCGAATTCCGGCTTTTCCTGCCAGAACAGCAGATCGTCGACAACGCCTTCGCTTTCGGAAATGAAGATCGAGGTTTCACGATCCACCGTGTTGCGGATTTCCGGATCGGCATATTGCGCACCGGATGCCGAAAGAAGGGCAACCTGACCACGGCTTCGCGTGCCTTCGGTAATGTCACGTTTTACAACGTTGGGATCTTCACCAACCAGAATACGACGCGCCTGATCGGTGGTCGAACCGGTCTGTGGACGCGGTGCGCCCGGATCAGGAACACGCAAGGTAAAATCAGGCGGCAGGCTGAGCGGGGCGCGCGAAACAACCGCAAACTCGTCGGGCGACTGTTTGTTCAGGCCAAAGGTTTCACGTGTTGATTCACAACCGGAAACGCCAAGCGCAAGTCCGCCCAGCAATGCAATTTTGAAAATATTGGTCGTCAGTTTCCGGGCCATTTGTGCCTCATTACCACTTCAAAACCGGACCATGTTCGCCCGGCCAAAATTCATCTGGTAGATTTTTTACCGCCAAAAAGGGAATCGATCAACAGTAGCGCCGCACCAACCGTGATTGCACTATCGGCAATATTGAATACCGGCCAGTGATAACCCGCAACATGCAGATCAATGAAGTCGGTCACAGCCCCGTGGCGCAGACGATCAACGAGGTTGCCAACCGCGCCGCCAATAATCATTGCCAGGGCAAAGCGCAACATGGAATCGCGCGTGCGCCACATCCAGATGCCAAAGCCAATCGTGATGGCAGCCGTCACCGCAATCATCACCCAAGGTGCCTGCCCCTGAAACAGACCAAACGAAACACCCGGGTTCCAGGCCAGAACAAAGTTCATGAACGGCGTCACTTCGATCACGCGAAGCGGGTTCGACAGACCATCAATGGCAAGCGCCTTGGTCCACTGGTCGACACCAAACACGATTGCAATGACGATCAGACCAAACACAAAGGCACGATGTTTCATCAACACTCTTTCTGACTTGCCGGGATGTGCCCTGCCAGCTGGCAGGGCGTTCCCGAACGCCACCGTTACTCGGCAGCTATTCCCATTTCATCAACGGCATCCGCACAGCGGTTGCAAACGGTTTTATGTTCGGTGTGGCTGCCAACTTCCGGCAGGGTCTGCCAGCAACGTTCGCATTTCTCGCCTTCTGCCAATGCCGGCACAACACCGACACCGGCAACATCATCAAGGGTATAGGCACCATCCGGTGCATCACCCGTGATCAGTTCGATGTCAGATGTAATGGCGATTTCGGCAAGATTAAGGCCAGCCAGGGCTTCGACATAATCGGCCGTCGCATAAACCTTCGGTGCGGCATCAAGGCTGGCGCCAATGCGTTTTTCCGCACGTTCAAGTTCAAGCGCACCGGTGACAACACGGCGAAGCTTGCGGATCTTGGCCCATTTGGCGGCTAGCGCATCGTCTTTCCAGCCATCGGAAACCGTGTTGAAGGTTTCCGAGTGAACCGAGCTATCCGCACCATAGCGCGCACGCCATGCTTCGTCGGCGGTAAAGCACAGAACCGGCGCCAACCAGCGAACAAGGCAATCAAACACGCGATCCATGACCGTGCGGGCCGCACGGCGGCGCAGGCTGCTTGGCGCGTCGCAATAAAGCGCGTCCTTGCGGATATCAAGATAGAACGCCGACATATCAAGCGCGCAGAAGTTATGCAGCTCGATAAACATCGAGTGGAAATCGTAGTCCGCAGTCGTCTTGCGCACCATGTCATCAAGGTGGCTCAGACGATGCAGAACCCAGCGTTCGAGTTCCGGAAGCTCGTTATCTGCAACCTTTTCGGACTGGTCAAAGCCATCAAGGTTGCCCAGCAGGAAGCGCAGGGTATTGCGCAGACGACGATAGATGTCTGAATGGCGCTGAATGATTTCATGGCTGATGCGCAGATCATCATGATAATCGGAGCTCACCACCCACAGACGCAGGATATCGGCACCCAGTTTGTCGATGACATCGTTCGGCGCAATGACGTTGCCGAGCGATTTCGACATCTTGCGGCCTTCGCCATCAAGAACAAAGCCATGGGTCAGAACCGCGTCGTACGGTGCACGACCACGGGTACCACAGGATTCCAGCAGCGAGCTGTGGAACCAGCCACGATGCTGATCCGATCCTTCGAGGTAAAGATCGGCTGGCCATTTCAGGTCCTGACGTTCTTCGAGCACGAAGGCATGGGTCGAGCCAGAGTCAAACCAGACGTCAAGCACGTCGGTGACCTGTTCGAAATCATCGGCGTTGTATTTGTCGCCAAGGAAATACTGTGCATCACGGGTGAACCACGCATCGGCCCCTTCTTCGCAGAAGGCTTCGTAGACGCGATCAAGAACTTCCTGATCACGCAGCGGCTGGCGGGTGCTTTTTTCGATGAACACCGTGATCGGAACGCCCCATGCACGCTGGCGCGATACGCACCAGTCCGGGCGGTTGGCGATCATGGAATGCAGACGGTTACGACCGGCTTCTGGCACAAAGCGGGTTTCATCAATCGCCTTGAGCGCCTTTTCACGCAGGTCATTGTCCTGCATGGAAATGAACCACTGCGGCGTGGTGCGATAGATCACCGGTGCCTTGGAACGCCAGGAGCACGGATAGGAGTGCTTGAGACGGCCGCGCGACAGCAGCGCGCCAACTTCGATCAGTTTGGCGATAACGGCTTCGTTCGCACCTGCTTCCTTGCCGTTTTCATCATAGATGCGTTCGCCAGCAAACAGCGGCACGGTCTGATAATAGGCACCGTCACCATCGACCATTTCCGGCACTTCCAGACCGTATTTCAGACCGGTCTGGTAATCGTCCGGGCCGTGGGTCGGTGCGGTATGGACAAAGCCGGTACCGGTATCGGTCGTTACATAGCCAGCCGCCAGAAGCGGCACATCAAAGTCATAGCCCTGCCCGCGGAACGGATGGGCTGAAAGCGTGCCCTCGAGCTCGGCGCCCTTGAAGGTGCCGACAACCTTGTGACCGGTCACGCGACCGTTTTTGCACAAGTCTTCAAGAAGATCGGTACAGACCGCCATCTTCTCGCCAACGGTGGCCCAGGCTTCCTCGGCAGTTTCGGTGACTTCGATGACGGAATATTCGATATCTTCGCCGTACGAAATCGCGCGGTTGCCCGGAATGGTCCAAGGGGTCGTGGTCCAGATGACGATGGTCGCGTCTTTGAGCAGATCAACCTTGGTCTCGGTGACCGGGAAACGGACATAGATCGTTTTGGATGTATGGTCGTGATATTCGACTTCCGCCTCGGCAAGGGCGGTCTTTTCAACCACCGACCACATGACCGGTTTGGAGCCCATATAGAGCGAACCGTTCATCAGGAACTTGCCAAGTTCACGGGCAATAGAGGCTTCTGCCTTGTAATCCATGGTGACATAGGGATTGTCCCAGTCGCCCATCACGCCAAGGCGTTTGAATTCTTCGCGCTGAATATCAAGCCATTTCTGGGCGAACTCGCGGCATTCCTTGCGGAATTCGGCAATCGGAACATCGTCCTTGTTCTTGCCCTTGGCGCGGTATTGTTCTTCGATCTTCCATTCGATCGGAAGGCCGTGGCAGTCCCAACCCGGAACGTAAACAGCGTTCTTGCCCAGCATCTGCTGGGAACGGGTGATGACGTCTTTAAGGATCTTGTTCAGTGCATGACCAATATGCAGATGGCCGTTGGCATAGGGCGGGCCATCATGCAGGACAAACATTTCACGATCAGCCGAAGTACCGCGAATTTTGCCGTAGAGGTCCTCTTTCTTCCACTGCTCGAGCAGGGTCGGCTCCATCTTTGGCAAACCCGCCCGCATCGGGAAATCGGTCTTGGGCAGGATAACGGTTTTCTTGTATTCGACACTCATCGTGACGGTCCTGTCGTCTTGAACAAATTAAAAGGGCGAACCCCCGGAGATCTCGCGAAAAGCTGATCTTGCGAAAAGCGCGCGGATCATAGCGGGTTCGTCAACAAATTCAAATCTTGCCGAGAATATCCTTGGCAGCGATCACATCTGCTGCGATCTGGGCTTTCAGGGCATCAAGCCCATCGAACTTCTTTTCCCCGCGGATAAAGCCGTGCAGACGCACGCGCACCCGCCGGTCATAGATGTCCTGATCAAAGTCAAAAAGGTGTGCTTCAAGCCCGGCATCATCATCGCCGCCAAAGCTTGGCCGCACGCCAATATTGGCGACTCCGGGGATCCAGCGTTCAACGGTTTTGCCATCGGTTTTAGAAACCAGTCCAAGCTCGACAGCGTAAACACCGAATTTCGGGCGCAGGTGATTGCCAAGCGGAACATTGGCCGTCGGAAACCCGATGGTGCGTCCGCGCGCATCGCCATGGGCGACAACCCCGCCAATCTCCCACGGGCGTCCCAACAGATGCTTTGCGTCTTCGGGGCGGCCATCACGCAGCGCCTGACGGATCGCGGTCGAGGAATAGACAATCCCGTTATCATGGGTAACAGCAGTCACCGCCGTAACGCCAAAACCGGATTTCTCGCCAATCGCGCGCAGCAAATCGACATCCCCTGCCCGGCCCTTGCCGAAACAGAAATCCCAGCCAACCACGACATGTTTGGCGCCAAGACCCGTGACCAGAACGCGTTCGATGAATTCCTCGGCGGTCATGGCGGCAAAGTCGTGGTTAAATTCGACCTCAAAGAACAGGTCGATATCAATGCTGCCAGCCGCGGTTTCGCGATCCTCGGCCGAGGTCAGACGGAACGGGGGATCATCGGCGCGAAACAGCATGCGCGGATGGGGCTCGAACGTCAGGATCGCAAGCGGCGCACCAAGATCACGGGCAATCGCGCGGGCCTGATCCAGAAGCGACTGATGCCCCAGATGCAGTCCATCGAAATTGCCGATCGCCACAACGGCGCCGCGCGCATCATCGGTCAGGTTCTCAAAAGATCGAAAAACGCGCATTCGCGCCGGTCTCTCTTTGCTGCGTTCCATGCCTGCCGACCTTTTGTCGGCAAATCCAGCAGGCAGCTATATAGGGCGCAGGCCCGAAGCGTAAAGACTTTTCCGACAAAAAAGCGCAGGCTTTCCGGCATCAGGCGCGTGAAGGCACCATCACGGTTGCTTCGCCCGAGATCACGCAACGATCCCCGACATAGCAGTTGGTTTCCATAATGGCGCGTTTCTTGGCCGGGATAAGTTCACGCACGGTCACACGTGCTGTCACGGTATCGCCGATCCGAACCGGTGCCTTGAATTGCAGGTTCTGGGAAAGATAAATCGTACCCGGCCCAGGCAGGCGCGTGCCAAGGACCGTCGAAATGAAACCGGCTGACAGCATGCCATGGGCAATGCGGCCTTCGAACATCGTGGTTGCGGCGTAATCCTGATTAAGGTGCACCGGATTGGTGTCACCGGTAATGCCGGCAAACATCACGATGTCGGTTTCGGTTACCGTTTTTCCATAGCTGCCCGACAGCCCGATCTCGAGATCTTCGAAATACAGCCCATGAAGTCCGTCGCGTTCATCCATTTCCTAGAAACCCCTATGCCTGTTGCGCGGTTGCTTACATTGCAGATGTCGCGCTTATAATTATTTTGCAATGCAATATTTGTAATTTTATTGCGCATTTTTCAAAATGAGCAATGCCTATTTCGTCGAATGTCATCTTGATGAGCGCTTGAAATTGGTTGAAACGGGGACATATCAGGGCATGCCCACCTGTGATATCAATGATCTAGGGTCCATAAAAACAAACCTTTGGGAAACGCCCCCGATGAACAACACAATTGCAGACACCTATGAAATTGCCATGGGTCGATGGAGCCGCCGTCTTTCACGCAGCTTCCTTGATTTTGTTGCCGCACCGTCTTGTGGGGCGTTGGTTGATGTTGGATGTGGCACGGGCAGTCTGACCCTGGCTGCGGCCAACCGTTATCCGGATGCGCGGGTTGTCGGCATTGACCTGATCCCCGATTACCTGACAGACGCCTTGCGCGAAGAAGCTTCAAATATCGAACTGAAAACCGGCGATGCATTGTCGCTGCCGTTCGAGAACAACAGTTTTGATACTGCCTTCTCGCAGCTGTTGATCAATGATCTGGAAGATCCGGAAAAGGCGGTTGCCGAGATGGTCCGCGTTACCAAACCGAACGGGAAAATAGCAGCATCTGTCTGGGACCGCGCGGGCGGTTTGACGTTTATCCGCCTGTTTCTCGATGCAGCGGCCATTCTGGCCGGGGTCGAGGGCGAAAAATTGCGCGAAGAGGTTTTCGACGTCCCCTATCAGGATGAAGATGACCTTTATGATCTTTGGTCGGATGCGGGATTGGGCGATATTGAAACCGCAACCCTGGCGGTGCGCATGGATTTCATCGATTTCGATGACTACTGGCAGTCGCTGATGGGGGCACACAGCCTGATCCGCAATTTCTTTAACCGTCAATATGCCGACACGGCCTATGAAATTCAGCAGGCCACACGTCTGGCCTATCTTGGTGGGAAGACCGACGGGCGGCGGTCGCTTGTGGCATCGGCCATGGCGGTGCGCGGCGTGGTGCCAGCGTAATCAGCGACGCCGAAACGGCATCCACAAAACACCCAGCAAACTTTGGCTGTCCATGTCGCGGAATTCCTTCAGGCCGATCTGCATATCGTGATCATTAACCTTGGTGTGATCGATATAGCTGACAAATATCCGGTCCCAGATGGACAGGATATTGCCGTAGTTGCTGTTGGTTTCTTTCATCAAACTTGAATGGTGCACCCGGTGCATATCGGGTGTCACGACCAATATTCGCAAGGCGCGATCAAGGCTTTTGGGCAGATGCACATTGCCATGATTAAACAGGGCAAAGCCGCTTAGCATGCTTTCATAAATCACCACTGCCCATGGATCGGCCCCAATCAGCACGACAAAGGTCGATTTGTAGAGTGCCGATGCGACGATCTCGACCGGATGGAAACGCACTGAGGTCGAGACATCAAATTCTGTATCGCAGTGATGCACCCGGTGAAACCGCCAGAATACCGGCACGATGTGGGTCAGGCGATGCTGCCAATAGATCGCACAATCGAGAACAATGATGGTGACCAGCCCGGACAATAATGCAGGCATGCCGACAAGGTTATTTATCCCCCAACCATTGGCCTGCGCCCAGATGGCGGCGGCAATCATCGCAGCCCCGATGGTGAAACGTGCAAGGGCGGCACTCAGCAACAGCAGACCAAAATTGGTCAGCCAGCGCATCGGGCGACGCACGGCTTCCTTGGGCCGATAAGGGGCCACCGCCTCCCACAAGGCCATGACCGCCAGAATGGCGGCAAAGATGCCCAGCCGAAGTAATCCGCTCTGATCCATTTCATCCTGCCTTGTGTGATAAGGAGCGCGTATGCGTCACCTTGAACTGATATCGGATATCGCAATGTATAAACAACATCTTGCAGTTCGATATCTGATCACCTTTATGTTAGAGAAAGGTGATTCATACTGAAATGCCAATGCTTGGCGACAATAACCGATAACGGGGGACTACATGCCAGAACGATCAGGATCCATTCGGACACTATTTCTTTCCGTGTTCGCGACCCTGTCTTTTGGCAGCATCGCCCTTGCAGATGGCCCGCCGTTTGATTTGCCGGTCGTTTGTGCCGGCAGCAGTTGTGACATTGTTCACTATGTCGACCATGATGCCGGTCCGCAAATTCGTGACTATGCCTGCGGCACGACAACATATGACGGTCATCGTGGCACTGATTTCGCCATCCCGGACGAAGCCACCATGCTTGATGGTGTTCCGGTCCTGTCCATCGCGGATGGCACGGTCGTTGCCCTGCGCGACGGGGTTGAAGACATTGATTCAGGTCGTATCGCCACCAGCAGCCTTGAAGGCATCGAATGCGGCAACGGCATTCTGATTGATCACGATGATGGCTGGCAAAGCCAGTACTGTCATCTTCGCCGGGGGTGGGTTGCGGTCAAACAGGGCGACCGCGTCAGCCGTGGTCAGGTGATCGGGCGGATCGGCATTTCCGGTCAGGCCACCTTCCCGCACCTGCATTTCAACCTGCGCAAGGATGGCGAACTTGTTGACCCGTTCAGTGGCACCGCCATGGGCACCAGCAGTGCCGCCGATTGCAATGTCGAAAATGCAGCCCTTTGGTCATCGTCTGCACGCGCAAAGCTTAGCTATAACGAGATCACGCTTTATGGCCATGGATTTTCGATGGCGCGCCCGAACGCATCGGACCTTAAGCGCGGATATGGCAAGGATCAGGAACTGCCAAGCACAAGCCCGGCACTTTATTTCTGGGCCTATCTGATTGGCGCCAACGATGGTGATGTCATCCGCATGAGCCTGCAAACACCTGATGGCAAGGGCGGACATCGCGACTTTGTTATTGATCTGCCCAACGATGCAGGCCCGCGCGCGAAATGGTTCTTTATCAATATGGACCGCCCCGGAAGCCAATGGCCGGCTGGCACTTATGAAGGCGAGATCACCTTTACCCGTGGTGACAATTCCCCGCGCATCATCGGCGAGGGCAAAGTTGTGATCCGCTAAGGACCCCGCCCCGGAAAGATCCGATTTGGGTTGCTTCACGTACACCAGCCGACTTAAAATTACACCAGTAAAATGTATTAGTTATTGAAACTATTACATTAATTTTAGATTTGGCGCGTGAATGTACAGAATTTATGACTGTCTGGCACACCAGCACGATATCGTTCTGGTCCTCGTTGCCCTTCTTATTGGACTGGCGGGCATTCATACCGCATTCAATCTGTATGCCCGCGCCTGCATCGGTCGCCTTCGTCAGAAAATCGCATGGCTGTTCCTGACCGGGGTTGTGACCGGCGGGGGCATCTGGGCGACCCATTTCATTGCAATGCTGTCCTATGATCCGGTTGTTCCGGTCGGCTATGAGCCCGTTCTGACGGCTGTCTCGCTGGCGATTGCGATTGTGACAACCACCGTCGGGTTTGCGATTGCTTCGGTCGGTGGGCCGCACCTTGTATTGTCGCGTCTTGTCGGCGGCCTTGTTGTCGGACTTGGCATTTCGGCCATGCATTTCACCGGCATGTCTGCCATCCGTGTTCCCGGCATTATCAGCTGGCACATGGATATTGTGATTGCCGCCATCCTGATGGGGGCCTTGTTCGGCATGGCGTCGCTGTATCTGGCCAAGACCGCACAAACCAACCAACAGAAACTTCTGGGCAAGGCAAACCTGACCATCGCGGTGGCAACCATGCATTTCGGTGCGATGGGTGCATTGGTAATTACACCCGATCCGACTGTCCCGGTCCCGGCACAGCTTATTTCGCAGGAATATCTTGCGGTTGGCGTCGCCGTTGTTGCCATCGGGCTGATTGCCATTGGTTTTGTCACCGCCCTTGTTGACCGGCAACTTCGCGATCATGTCAGCAACCGCATGCGCATTCTGGGTGATTCCGCCATCGAGGCCCTTGTCCTGACCCAGAATGGGCGGGTGATTGATGCCAATGACAGTTTCCTGAAACTGGGTGGTGTTACCCGCGCAGAGATTCTTGATCAGGATTTCCTGACCGCGTGGCTTTCCGATACACCGGCCGAATTCAAATCAGGAAAGGTCAGTTATGCAGAAACGACCCTGTCCTGGAGCAACAATACCGCCATACCCGTCGAGGTCGTGCGTCGCGAAATTCCCGCCGATGAAATATCGGATGCCACCGTGATATTTGGTCTGCGTGATCTGCGCGAACGGTATGCTGCAGAAAACCATATCCGTTTCCTGGCAGAACGCGACGCGCTGACCAAGCTTCTGAACCGGTCGACATTCAATGACCGACTGGCCGAGGCACTGACAAAATCAGATGAAACCGGCATTCCGTTGACGGTGATGTGCATTGATTTCGACCACTTCAAGGAACTCAATGACAGCTTTGGCCATATTGCCGGCGACCATGCGTTGCGCGAATTGGGTGAACGCCTGGCCGAGCTGTTTAGCGATGATGTGGTAATCGCACGTGTTGGCGGTGACGAATTTGTCGCCCTGCTGTCGCACCCTGAACAATCAGATATGGATAACGTTATTGCCCGGTCGCGCGAAACCGCCCAGCAAATCCTTGATTGTGTCGCGCTCCCGGTTTTCATCAATGCCGAACACCGTGCGAAGCTTTCTGCAAGTATCGGGATTGCGCATTATCCAACCGATGGCAATGACGCCGAAAGCATCCTGTTTCATGCCGACCTTGCGATGTATCGGGTCAAACAATCGGGCGGCAATGACATTGTGTTCTATTCGTCGGAAATGGACGAGGAATACCGTTTCAAGCGCCAGCTTTCTTCGAACCTGCGTCACGCGATGGAGAACGGCCAGCTTGAACTTCATTACCAGCCGCAATGCGAGACCGATGGCAATGATCAGGTGATCCACTCGTTTGAAGCCTTGCTGCGCTGGACCGATCCGGAACTGGGATCGATCCCGCCCGGACGGTTTATTCCGATTGCCGAGGAAACCGGCCTAATTGTGCCGCTGGGCGAATGGGTGCTTAGAACCGCCTGCAAAGAGGCCGCACGCTGGAAAAATCCGCTTGGTATCGGGGTTAATCTGTCAGCAGTTCAATTGCAGAAACATGAACTGCCGGAACTGGTTGCCGAGATCCTGAACGAAACCGGTCTTGATCCGAAACGCCTTGAACTGGAAGTCACCGAGACAGCCCTTATTCACAATCCGGCGCGCTCGATGAAGATCCTGTCTGATATCAAGAAGCTGGGCGTGCGGATTGCCATGGATGATTTCGGCACCGGTTATTCGTCGCTTGCGACCTTGCAGAACTTCCCGGTAGATCGCATCAAGATCGACCAGTCTTTTATCAAGAAGCTGGTCAGCAACGATCAGGCGATTGCCATCGTCCGCGCGGTGATCAATCTGAGCCGCGACCTCAACCTCGAGGTGATTGCAGAGGGGGTCGAAACCGACGAACAGGCAAGCTTCCTGAACGATCATGATTGCCGCTCTGTGCAAGGGTACAAGTACGGATATCCTAAGCCGATAAGCGACTACGCACATGTCGTTAACCCGGCGGAATTCCCCGAAACCACCGCGAATCGGGACAGCGGCATTGAAACCGTTTGATTGTTATGGAACCGGAAAAGGCATAATGCGTTTCAAACAGGCAGGGCCATTGCAATTTGTGACAAAACAGGCAGCAAAAACGTAACCTTTTCCATGAGGTTGAAAGTTTTTTGACGTTTTTTGAGCAACAACTCTTGTAACTCGGCCATCTGCCTGCCTATATTTGACTTGTGCCGAGCCCGGCACATTGACACTACCTGTCATAAGACGGAGTAAACATGATGAATAAGCGCAAAGCAGTTGCAATCGCCATTGCCCGTGAACAGCAGATCGCCCGTTCGATGGAAATCCTGTTCGCCGGTACCATTCTGGCTGTCATCGCATCGCTTCTGGTCATCTGACCTACGCTTCGCTTTCATCATTAGCGTCCCCATTCAAACCAACTGGCAAACCAACTGGTTTTGAAGAGACCCTCTTTTAAATAGCTCCATGACACATCACAGCGTCTTTTCGGTCATCATTGCGCGAATTATCAGCCCGGTTGTCTAAGGACACCGGGACGTATCTGTTCGCCTTTTTGATGCACTGAATATCTGTGAGCATTGTCATGACTGATCATGCATTTGCTGCGTCCGCAATGGACGCACATACCCCCAAATCCGTTTACTGTTTTTCCGTTCACGCCGCCGCCGAACCGGACGTGATGCCGCGCGTTCTCGAACTGTTTGCCAAGCGTAATCTGGTTCCGGCCAGTTGGCATTCGACCGTTGCCAATGGTCTGCGTGGTTACGAGGAACTTCAGATCGACATCCAGGTCCAGCAACTTGAAACCAAAGTTGCCGAGCACATCGCGCGATGCCTCCGTCAGATCATTCACGTGAATACGGTTCTGACATCGGAAAAAGGCTATTCAAACTCAGCGCTTAGCGCGTAGGCTGTCTTGGTTGCGGCACTGCAAAACTGGCAGTGCTTCCGCCCGACAGGAGTTCTGAATTGGCCTATCTTGATCATATCCACGCGTGCAACAACGCCAATCTGTCGCGCTATGCCCGGTTCCGCATTGGCGATCTTCCGGTCGGTGCCATCCGGTCAGAATTTGCCAGTGCCCTTACCGCGCTTAGGAATAGCTTCATCCGTGACGAGAACGGCGAATATGGTTTTGGCCCGCACATCAAAACCATTGATGCGCGCAACCAGACCCTGATCAAGGCGACCGAGGCCCTGTGCCAACAAGGCGTGATCAGGCACTTGCACGGCGAGAAGTTTGATATCCGCAATCGGCTTTCCGATGATCCGTTGTGCCAGCTGGATCGGTTTGCCATGCCCTATTTCGGATGCCGGTCGTGGGGCGTGCATATGAACGGCTTTGTGCGCAAGGCCGATGGCATTCACATGTGGATTGCCAAACGCGCGCTGGACAAGCCGACCTACCCCGGCATGCTCGATAACATGGTCGCGGGCGGCCAACCGACCGGCCTTGGTTTCCGCGAAAACATGATCAAGGAATGCGCCGAAGAGGCCGGTATTCCAGCAAGCCTTGCCGAAAAGGTCGTTGCGATCGGCACGGTGTCATATCTTTATGAAACCGACGAAGGCTTGAAACCCGATGTGATGGTCAATTTCGATCTGGAATTGCCAGAAGAATTTGTGCCGCATTGCGCCGATGGCGAGGTCGAACAATTTGATCTTTTACCAATCGCCGAAGTGGCCGAAATCGTCCGCGCCGGATTTGATTTCAAGTTCAATTGCGCCCTGGTGGTGATCGATTTTCTGATCCGCCACGGGTATCTCACGGCGGATAACGAGCCATCCTATTGCGAACTCGTCACGGGCCTTCACCGCAGCCTTGAGCCCTGATGCGGCCTTTACCGATACCGTAAACAAGAATGGCACCAACCCGATCCGGGTGGTGCCATCTGCTCAGAGCTTTATAGAACTTACTGACGCGGCGTGTTTGGCCCGCCCATCAATGCGCCAACGGCCATCACCGTTAGCTTGGCGCGCAGATCAGGATCCAGCTGATCAAGGTCACTTTGTTTACTGCGAAGCGCCTTGACCGCTTCATTGATCAGTTCCTGACGACGTTCGTCCTCAGGCGTTGCGATCTTGCTTTTCTTTTTGCCAAGCTTGGCATCGGCAGCATTCAGCGCCTTCATGATTTCAGTATGCGGGGCGTCGGCCTGTTCGGTCAGGGTTTCGGCAAGGGCAAGCGCGCGGGCTTCTTCGAGCGACATGCCTTCTTCCTGATGGGCAAGGGCGCGGTCTTCGATGCGACGTGCCTGACGCGCCTGAGCGGCTGTTTTTTCCGCAGTGGCGCTGTCACGCATATGAAGGGATTGCGCGTCGTTATAAGCCTGAATCGCATCCCGGCCTTTTTTGCCGACAAAGACGCGCATCAGCGTTTCCTTGAGCAATCCCATCAAATCATCCCTTGATTAAACATCCCGCCCTCGCGTGCAACTGATGTGCGATCAGTATGCGCCCAAAGAGTTTCGAAAACATTGCACCGAAAGACGGCGAAATTTTGCAACGTTCTAAATATGTTGTGCGACGCGGGTTTCTTCAACTGCCAGAATGTAGTCGATCAGTGCCTCGCAGTCGCTTGTTTGCAGATGTTCAAGATCACAAACAAAGTCGACATTCCCCGCGGCCGGATCATCGGCATGACCGACAATACCGACTTTGACATATTCCGCGTCCAGTGCATCGAGTGCAGAAATCAGATCAGCAACACTGACCCGATCTTCTGCCGTCATGGACGTGCGGATCAGAAGCAGGATATCGGCGTCGCAATCAATCACCTGTAAGGCAATGGATTGTGCATCGGAATGGCGGGGCGCCACATCGACGTCAAACCCGCCATCGGCAAACAGGGTTGCGACAAGTTTGTGGTGTTTTTCTTCGACGGAGGATGCCGTCGCCAGAAGAAGACGCGGGTGGCGTCCTTCCATTTCGGCGAATTTGGCCAGACTGCTCGCAAGTTGAGGAGACGTCATGTTACCTCGCTTGAAACTGCCCTTTGCCATACGATACGGCAAAGCGGACCAGTGCAGGTTTCCTGCACCGCACCCCAGTATCCCTGTCAAAACCTTGGCTGACAAGCCTTGCGATCAAAACATTATTACCAGCCTGCCATTGCAAGTGGATCGACACCAATCACATGACCATGCACACCCAGGATAAGAAGATACAGAACAATCCCGGCAAGGATATCCCGCCCCCGAAAGGCCCCCTTTAAGCCTGACAGCGAAAAGCGTCGGGTTGCTGCCAGAAGGATCGCCTGTTCGCCATCCGTCATTCCGCGCAGCCGGATTTTTTCCATCCGCCAGAACCCGATCAGGGCAAAAATGCTGCTGCCGCCAAAGAACAGGACAGCGACAATATCACCATTGGCAATCGTGTGTCCGGCCCCCCAAAGGATCATGCCCAACAGCAGCGGATGACGGCAAAACCGATTGATGCCGGGCTTTGCCGGATCAAAGCCGGTTTTTCGACCAATCGACAGCGGACAGGGTTGAAGAATGGCACAGGCCCACAAAATACAGGCAGGCAACATGACAACCACAAGGAGCTGAGCCTGCCAGGTTTGATAGTCCCAGAGCAAAAACGACTCCGCGACCAAAACCTCGTGAATGACCCAGCCAAACAGCAGAACTGACAGGATCGAGAATGCAATAATATAGGGGCGGTACCCGATACGTCTTACAAGCCTTTCGCGCAGCAAGCCCGGAATAATATGGCCTGCAAGGAAAACGGTCACTGCAATGAAAAACCCTGCCAAAACGCGATCCCCTCTTTACATTGTGGCTTCAACATGCAAATTGCCCTGTTCGCGCAGACGGGCCGGGGTGCGAATCTCCAAGACCCTTGCGTTACACGATATTAGCGGATACCTCTGTATCCCTGTTTGACATCGAACAACAAGCACCTGCCGCCGGATATTCTGACCGGCAGACCAAGAAATACGGAATATACTCGAAATGAGCTGGACGCCGGAAAAGATTGAATTGCTGACCTCGCTCTGGAATCAGGGTTGGACCACGGCACGCATCGGTGAAGAACTGGGCGTTGGCAAGAATGCCGTCGTTGGCAAGGCACACCGCCTTGGACTGCCCAAGCGCCCGTCCCCGATCCAGCGCCGCGCCGAGGAAGCAGAACAGAAAAAGGCACCGGCCCCCAAACAGCAGACCAAAGGCATTTCGATCTTTGATCTTGGTCCGGGCATGTGCCGTTGGCCGTTTGGCGATCCGGGCGATGACGACTTCCATTTCTGCGGCAAGAAAATCGTGCCGAGCAAGCCTTATTGCGACGAACATTGCGCACAGGCCTATCTTAACGGCAAGAACCCGCGCGAAGACAATCCCCCTGCACAGCAAGGTGGCCCCGGCGGCAAAGGCCCGCAGGCTGCAAACCGGAAATAATCTGTTCTGCGCCTGGCAATCGCCCGCAGAGACACCGCGATACAAAAAAGCCGCCTGTTCAGGGCGGCTTTTTCGTTGGGCGATATCAAGGATCTGTTGGTTACCTTGTTTGCAGCACGTATTTGGCAAAGCCTTCCTGATCCTCGCCAACGAAGCTGATATTGTCGGGTGCGTTGACGGCCGAGGATGCCTTGGGGCTGGTGACAAACGTTACATCGGACGCCTCACCGATTGGGGCAAAGGTCCAGTTGCCATCCGCCTTCGGATCAATTTCCTTTTCGGTCAGGATATAGTTGGCAAGCACCGTACGGTTTTCATCGGGTGCCTCGACAATGATGGTCGATCCATCAAGGCCCGGGAAATTGCCACCACCCCCGGCGCGATAGTTGTTGGTCGCAACAACAAACTTCTGATCGGCTGTCACCGGTTTGCCTTCGAAGCTCAGATTGACGATGCGGTGACTATCGGGATTGATCACTTCGCCCGCCTTGTTATAGCGGGCCGGTTTGGTGACATCGATCTGGTAGGTCACGCCGTCAATCACATCGTAATTATAGGTCGGGAAATCCGGGTTGATCAGAGCCTGTTCTTCGCTGCTGTTCGGGTCAATCTGATTGAACTGGCCTGCTGACATTTCAAGCCATTCACGCACCTGATCACCATCAAGCAATACTGCGCGCACGGTGTTCGGATAGATATAAAGGTCCGCGACGTTTTTAAGCGCAATCTTGCCTTCGGGAATGTCGGTGAAATAGTCAGGACCACCGCGACCACCGGCCTTGAACGGCGCCCCGGCCGACAGGATCGGGATGCCATCATATTCCGATCCGTTCAGGATCTTTTCGAGATACCATTTCTGGGCATTGGTCACGATCTGGATCGAAGGATCATCGGCCACAAGCGCAAAGAAGCTGTTGATCGGTGCCGATGTCGTGCCCACACCTTCGCGCATATAGGCAATGGTGGCTTCGTGCTCTTCCTTCACTGCGGCAATGATTTCCGGATCGGCTTCAACCAGCGGCGTCACCGTCCGGCCTTCGCGCTGATAGATCGGACGTGCGTCTGACAGACTGTCGGTGACACTCCATTCACCGTCATCTGACACATTCAAGGTCAGGTCAATCACGCCAAGATGGCTGCCCCAGAAGCCCGGCATCACTGCCGCAACGCCGTTGATTGTGCCTTTGGCAATATCGACACCTTCAAGATCAGAAAAGGTCTCAGACGGGAACACGGTGTGGGCATGGCCAAACAGGATCGCATCAATGCCATCGACTTCGGAAAGGTAATAGGTGGCATTTTCTTCCATGCCATTACGCGCCATGGTCGACAGACCGGAATGCGGAACGGCAATGACGATATCCGCGCCCTTTTCGCGCATTTCCGGGACATATTTTTTTGCCATCTCGACAATGTCTTTTGCGATCACATTGCCTTCCAGATTGGCCTTGTCCCACTGCATGATCTGGGGCGGCACAAACCCGATCACACCGACCTTGGCCTTGTGCACCTTGCCGTCATTATCGGTAAATTCCCGATCCAGCAGGACATAGGGTTCGAAATACGGCTTGTCGTTATCGGGATTATCATCGCCATCATCGACAAAGACGTTGGCACTGACATAGGGGAAATTGGCACCGGCCAACGATTTACCCAGAAAATCGAGACCATAGTTAAATTCATGGTTCCCTATATTGGCCGCGTCATAGCCAAGCAGGTTCATCGCCTTATAGACCGGATGGACATCACCATCCTTAAGACCGCGTTCCTTGGCCATATAATCGCCAAGCGGGTTGCCCTGGATCAGATCACCATTATCGATAAAGACAACGTTCTCTGCCTCCCCACGCGCGGTCTTAAGCAGGGTCGCGACCTTTGCCAGACCAACCGTGTCTGACTCGCCATCACGGTAATAGTCATAATTAACCAGATGCGTATGGATATCGGTGGTTTCGAGGATACGCAAAGACACCGTGCTGTCGGCCAATGCCGTGCTGCTTACCAGTGCAAGTGCCATCGAAATCCCGGTCATCCGGGCAGCTTTTTTGTGAATGAATACCATCGAGCCGTGTCCCTGCTTATGCGTTAAACCGCGACAATCTAATCCCGTTTAAATGTCGGTGTTTTGAAGATTTTGCGAAAATGGCAGGGCAAACACAAACAGAAACGCCTGCCGATTGTGGCAGGCGTTTCTGGTCAGCGAGGTATTTGACGATCAGGCTGGCTGCATCGCGGTTGACTTGTATCCGCGAATAACCTCGTTTCCGGGCTCCGGATCGTGTGGGACGTTCAGGGCCAGAACCAGTGAGACAAAGGCCATGGCGGCCCCGGCAAGGAACACCGCACCCGGCGATATCAGCCAAAGCAACCCGAAGGCCGCCGGAATGAAAACAGCCGCGATATGGTTGATCGTAAAGCTGACCCCGGCGGTTGAGGAGATGTCAGCCGGATCGGCGATCTTCTGGAAATAGGTCTTGATGGCAATCGCCAGTGCAAAGAACAGATGGTCAATCACATAAAGACCACCGGCCAGAATGTGGTTTTCGACAAAGGCGTAGGAGACGAAAACAATGAACAGTCCCACATATTCGAAGACCAGCGCACGGCGTTCGCCCCATTTGCCGATCATCTTGCCGATCTTGGGGGCCAGGAACATGTTGATCACGTGGTTAAGCAGATACAGCAAAGTGATGGTTGCTGCGTCATAGCCGAACTTCTCGACCATCAGGAAGCCGGCAAACACGGTAAAGATCTGACGGCGTGCGCCACTCATGAAAGTCAGCGCATAGTAAAGCCAATAGCGTTTGCGCAGGATCAGCTTCTTGTTCTGCGGATGGGCATCGGCAAATTTCGGAAACGCCCCCCAGACAAAAAGCGCGGCCAGGATCGTCAGCGCACCGCCGAACAGATAGACATAGCGATACTCGACCGCGAAGACTTCGAGCATCACCCAAACCATGCCAAACATGATCAGCGACGAAATTGATTTTGCCGACAGTTGCCGCCCCATGACCATGGCGGTGCGATCCTTACGCACCCATTGCAATGACAAGGCCTGCTGCATGGTTTCGAAATAATGGAAGCCGATCGACATCAGAACCGTCGTGCAATAAAGCCCGATCACGGTCGGGAAATAGCCCGATATGGCAACGCCAATTCCAAGCACCAGCAGTGACAGAACCGCAAAGGTCTGTTCACGCAGAACCAGCAACACAAAAATCGCGGTAAAGGCAAGGAAACCGGGGATTTCACGCAAGGACTGCAAAATGCCGATCTCGCGGCCGGTGAAATCGGCCATTTCGACCGAAAAGTTGTTTAGCAGCGCCATCCAGGTCGAAAAGGACAGCGGCATGGCGGCCGCCATGACGATCAGCAGAACTTCCGGATTGCGCCAACCCTTATGGACCGGGGCTGCACTCACATTATTGGGGGCGTCGGGCGCATCACCAAGTGGGGCCGCGTGATTGCTGGCTTCCGGTATGATTTCCTTGGACATTGTACCTCCGAGGACAGGATCGTTGTGGTGGCGACGCCCCTGTCACATCTTGTGCGTTTTTGAATGCGACCAAGTTAAACCTGTCCGATCCGTCTGTCTTGCGGTAATCTGCCATCATATATCGCAATCAAGACAGTTTTGAATGTCACCGTATCATGGTTCATATCCTCAACACCTTTGACGGACGTCCGGAACATCACAACAAGATCCCCCGCCCGCGTGAGTTGCCACGCGCGGTATATGTCCGGGTCAGTGATATGCCTGCTGGCTATCATGTTGCGGCACACAGCCATGACTGGAACCAGCTTTTATATGCAATTGAGGGCACGATGACCGTGGTAACAGAGGCCGGGATGTGGATCGTGCCGCCACAGCGCGCCGTGTGGGTCCCGCCCCACACGCAGCATGCCGTGACCTGCACCGGCTTTACCCGGGCCCGCCACCTTTATATCGGTCGGGACGTTGCCGCCAACCTGCCCGATCGCTGCATGGTTCTGGAAGTTAGCCCGCTTTTGCGCGAACTGATCCGGGCCGCAACGGAAATTCCGGTCGAATATGATGAAGATGGGGAGGAAGGTCGGCTGATCCGCGTATTGCTCGATCAGATCAAGGCCCCCGATCAGGACAAGCTCTACCTGCCTGCGCCCAAGGATACCCGACTGGCCCGCATTTGCGATCATCTGCAAGGCGACCCGGCTGATAACCGTACGCTTGAGGACTGGGCAAAGGTATGCGGCGCCTCAAGCCGCACACTTGCCCGGCTTTTTCAGCGCGAAACCGGCATGCCATTCCGCGAATGGCGGCAAAAGCTTCGTCTGCTCCATGCGCTTGAAAAGCTCGCCAATGACCGTCCGGTAACCGAGATCGCACTTGATCTTGGCTATGAGACCCCATCGGCCTTTATCGCCATGTTTCGCAAGGCCACAGGCCGCACACCGGGCAGCTATTTCCGCTAGGCCCGGGATACTCAGTGGTCGTAACGGGTTACACGTTGTTTCGGCGGAATGATCTCGTGCTCGGGCTCAAGATATGTTCCGTACCGCTTCGTCACTTTCACATGGTCCGGACAGGGCTTCTGCCCGTTGGCACACATGTTGTGAAGCTGAACCATGAATTCCGAAGACAAGCCGTTTCGTTCATGCGTCGCGTTTTCAGACGCCCGATTGGTAAACCTGCCATTGCTCAGACGATCAAGGCGTTTATCCGCTTTCGGTGCAACAGCACCGTCATGATGCATGACGCGGATACCTTCAAGAAACGCCATCATTTCCATCACGGATTTAAGCATCCCGACGCTGTTTTCAAAGGTTCGGGTCACGGCGACCGATGCTTCTTCTATGTAGTCGGCAAATAATCCATCACCGTCTGCATCGGACGGCTCGTATTTGTGAATGCCTGCTGCCATGCGGCTTTTCCAAGCCTGATGGTTGGGCTCATTGACGCGACGCCCTGGAAGAATATGGCTGTTTTGTCCCCAGTCACGTCCATGACCGGTACAATTAACCTCACCCTTCCGGCGTGCCGGATGTGGTTCGTACGACATCATCTCTTTCCCCAGAGCGTAATAAGTGCGCTTCTCTGATATCCATGCCCTTACTTGAACGCAGATATTCCCACTCTGTGAACGGACATGTGTCTTATTATTTAACCCACAAATACCACAGGTTGCTTGCTGGAATTGCACATTCCATCCATATGAATATGCAAATTGTCCAAAAAACGTGGCAAAACCCAGCTTTTCGACTTTTAACAAGGCTTTCAAAAAGCACGCAGAGCCAACAGCACCCAGATACACTATCCGGTCTGATGCGCATTTATGCCTGGATCAGGAAACAGAAATACACACTGCAATACACACCGGGTTATAGCAAGTCAGCCTCACCTAGGGCAGTGATACTTGCAGTCCTTTATGGTCGACCTTGAGTTTATTTTTAGTGCGAGACCCGTGATACGACATCATTCGCCGCTTGAATGCGGTCGCCATAGGCCATCGCCTTCGCACCATGGTTGAGCGACGGAATGCGTTCCGACGCGCCCAATACGGCCAGCTGGTCAATCACGGCCAGCACCCATGGGCGGGTGTCATTGCCTTCGCCACCTGCTGACGACGTGTCTTTCGTATGATCCAAAAGTCGCTCGTCTGCGCTGAAGATATCATTTTCATTGGAAACAGAACGGATGGCTTCCAATACGCGAACCAGTTCAGAAAGCGACTTCATCATATCGAAGGTCGCCGCAAGAGACTGGTTCACAGAAGACGGTTCTGCACCCTCCGCCATCTCAGGATCGCCAAAGCATGACGCTGCTGATGGTTCATCATCAAAGGATAGGAAAACCGGTTCCTGATCTTCCCGGCTCTGCCAGAAATGATGATTTTTCTCACCTTGACGACGTCCGGGTAACACGTGGCAGTTCTTTCCCCAGTCACGGCCGGGGCCGGCATAGTTTTTCTCCCCCGTCCGGCGTGCCGGATGTGGTTCTGTCGAATGCATCTAATCCCCCAAGGTTCGGTGCACACACTGATAAGGGCCGCCAGCGTTTTCTGTTTTTCGTCATAGGCGGCATCTCTGTTTTTTGGATTTTTACCATGTGCAGCGGGGTGACAATGCACGAAGCGTCCAAAAAAATGTGCGAACCATCCAAAACACCTAATAAAGGGATTTCGAAAAAATAATCCCTAACATCCCGTATAGCCATAAGACCTTAAAACCAAACGTATAATCCAGATCCCCTTACGCAATCATAATACCTTTGCGTTCATTTTCACCTAAACCTATACCTTTGTGGTTTTGACGAAACGCCCGGTTTCCGCTTAATATGAAAAAAATCTGGTATTAGAGATGTCGAATATTAATCCAGATGCACCCGCGCAAGTAGCGTTGTTTGCAATGAAGCAAAACCGGGAGTCAGGCATGACACAGTCAGCAACCCATACTTTTTTCACGGTCAATGACCTACCTATGTCCAAACGTTATGACGTTTGGCAAAGTAGTATTGACTGCATTTTCAGCGTCGAAACCCTTCCCGACATCCGCAAGAACAACTTCCATGCAACATTGGATGCGGATTTATTGGGATCGATGATGCTCGCCCGCACCAACAGCACACATCAGTTCTGGGAACGCAGTTCCAAGACAATCGCTGCCGACGGCATGGATCATTATATGGTCCAGCTTTACTATAACGGTGGCATGTCGACGGATGATGGCAAGGACGGCCAGGAAATAGAAGCTGACGGCTTGCTCTTTCAGGACCTGTCGCAAGTAGCACGCGCGACAACAAGCGATTTTGATAACCTTGCCTTCATCATTCCTCGCCCCCTTCTTGAAGACCGGCTTACCCTGCCCGAAGATCACAACATGCGGTTTCTCAGCCCGCGTGACCCGATGGTCCGCATTGTTGCAAATCTGATGCGCTCGCTGAAGGCCAATGCTTCGGCGCTCAAGACCGAGCATGCCCATGTGCTTGAAAACAGCTTTGCCGATATGCTTGCCGCCTGCCTCAATTCCGCATATGGCGAAACCAGCGAGACGACCAATAAACGCCAGAACCTTGAAGTCATGACGCTAATCCGGCGTTATTTCCGGGAGAATTTTTCACGCCCCGATCTCACCCCGGACCGTGCAGCAAGAGAACTCGGAATATCACGATCAAAGCTGTATCAGTTGCTTGAAGAGCATGGCGGCGTTTATCGCTATACACGTGATCTGCGTCTGCGCCGTGCCAAGCAATTGCTTAGCACCACAACGAAGCGTCCCCGTTCCCTTTACGACGTCGCGCTTGAGTGCGGGTTTTCCAGTGACACGTCCTTCATCCGGGCATTTCGCGAAAAATTTGACATGACGCCGGGTGATTTCAGACGCAGCCAGCAAAATGCATTGAATAACGTGCAGGACGCAGATGGCAGTGAACGTGATACACGCTATGAAAAGTGGCTGCACACCCTTTAAAGAGCCACTTTTACCGCCAAGCCGTGTCAGATTTACCGCATCGCTGACATGAAATTTTATCAGTATTGCCCGCCACCAACTTACGATATTCCTGAAAACAGGTGCCAAGCACCCGCCACCATTCAGGAAGATCGCAATGAACAGTTTCTGGTCTGGAATTGGGTTACGCCTTGCCGCGACCGGATTGTTCGGCGTCATGAACCTTTTTGTCCGGTTGGCATCCTTTGAGGCCCCGACAGGTCAGATCGTTTTCTGGCGGAGCAGTGTCGCCCTGATCCCGATTGTGCTTTATCTGATGTGGCGCAATCAGTTTCCCAGGGCGCTTAAAACCAAACGCCCGTTTGGACATCTGAAACGCAGCACCTATGGCTGCGTTTCGATGTTTCTGGCCTTTGTGTCGTTGGCTTATCTGCCACTGGCGCTGGCCACTGCACTTGGCTTCCTTGCCCCGCTTATTCTGATCCCGGTTGCGATCATCACGCTTCGTGAAAATCCGGGATGGCTTGTGATAAGCGCAACCATCGGCGGCTTTGCCGGGGTGTTCCTGATGCTGTGGCCGATGCTGTCGACCCCGGGGCTGGATCACAACACCCTGATCGGCATTGGGGCCGGTGTGGCCTTTGCTGTCACCACGGCCTTTGCCAAGGTACAGATCAAGTCGCTGACCACGACGGAACCGTCTGGCACGATTGCCTTTTACTTTGCCGTGATCTGTTCGATCGGCGGACTTTTGACCATTCCGTTTGGCTGGGCACCGCTTTCGACAAGCAACATGGTCTTTCTGATTGGCGCCGGGCTGACCGGCGGGCTTGCCCATATCGCCATGACCGAGGCACTGGCACGTGCCCCGGCGTCGACCCTGTCGGCCTTTGAATATACCGCCATGATTTGGGCGATCATTCTGGATCTTGTGGTGTTTGGCGTCTTGCCGGCCCCGATCAGCCTGATGGGTGGTGTCTTCATCGTGATGGCCGCGGCCCTGGTGATGTTTAACGACCAGATCGTTGCAGCCGTTGCCCGCAAATTCAAAAGAACGACCGAGGCATCAACCGAGCCGGCCAACTCCCCGGCCGAATAACCCGGCGATTACGCCAATTTGGTTTCCTGAAGCTTGGTCAGGGCATGAAGCGCAAGATTGGTCGGCGTTGCGATACCAAGCTCCGCCCCCTTGCGAACGATATACCCGTTCAGGAAATCAATCTCGCTTGCTTTGCCGCGTGCCAGATCCTGCGCGGTCGAGGAAAACTGACCGGGCATGGTTTCAGCGATCTTTTCAATCGCGCCCCAAACATCACCCGGCACCGTCACCCCACATCCCTTGGCAACGGCCAGACATTCATCCACCGCATTACGCATTACATCCCATACACCGACACCTTGCACGACCTCACCGTAAGGGAGCTGTGTGATCGCCGAAAGCGCATTATAGGCACAGTTCAAAATCATCTTCGCCCACAGGGCGCCTTCGGCATTGTCGGAAACCTCAACCGGAATTTTGGCTGGCACCAGTGTATCGACGACTGTCTGACTTTGCCCAGATGGCCCGATGACAAGTTCGCCCCGGCCATGGTGTTTGACGTGGCCCGGTCCGCCCATACTGGTCGCGACATAAACCACCACCGGAATAACTGGTTGACCAAGAACACCGCCAAGTCGTTCGGCGTTATCCACACCGTTTTGCAGGCTCAGCACGATTGTGCTTGGCGAAATGAAGGGCTTAATCTGTTCGCCAGCCTCAATGGTGTCAGTGGATTTGACGCAAAACAGGATCATATCCGCACCGGCAACACCGGCGGCATCGGTATTCCCGGTCACGGTGACATATTCCTGCGAGGATCCGAAATCGAGCAACAAGCCATCGCGGTTCATCGCCTCGACATGGCTGGGACGCCCGATCAGGGTAACGTCATGACCAGCACGGGCAAGCATCGCCCCGTAGTAACACCCAACTGCCCCGGCACCCATAACCGCGATTTTCATGATGACTGTTCCTGATTTAGATTTATGTCGCTGTCACAGGAAACATCATCTTTGAAGAGCCATGCAGATCAAGCAAAGATTTCGGGATGTTCCCACGCAGGGGCTAGCCGATTTTTTTGACCGACACATGGCCTGCCGTCCAGCCGCCCGGCCAGACCTCGGCTTCGCCATTGCGAAGGGTGCGAACCAGGCCAATTGGCACATCCTTGGCAATCAGAACTTCGCCATCCGCACCATCATCAAAGGTCGGCTCGGTCTCGGCAAATCGGCCGGTATGTCCTAGTTGCGGTTCGCACGGGGTATAGACCGAACAACCGGAATAGTTGGTCGGGTTGTTGGTGGTGTTGACCGCAGCTCCCGTCGTACCGCAGGCCGCAACCACGGTCATCAATTCAACCGCACGCGCCTTTGCACAGCCAAACACCCGGTGATAGCCAGACGGTGTGAGGGTCATGGACGGGACCAGCAACAGATCAATATCAAGTGGTGCCAGCAGGCAGGACAAGGCAGGCATTTCAATATCGAGACAGATCAGCACGGCAACATTCAACCCACGCCATTTGATGACATTAAAAGCCTTGCCCGGTGTCAGGTTCCAGTTTTCCGGTTCCTGTTCGCCCGGCGTCAGGGAAAGCTTGTCCTGAATGATGGCATCGCCTTCCGGGGTGAAAATCATCGCGCTGTTGGTTTGCCCGGCATCTGGATTTTCCGGATCAATGTGCCAGGGCATGCTGCCAGCCACGAGCAGCATGTCATGCTTCTTGGCGAGACCGGCGGCATATTTGCGGGCCTCTGGTGCAAGGTCAGCCATCCAGGCGATTTCCTGACCTGTTTGCAGACCAGCGGGCTTGAAGGCCAACCATTGTTCGCTGGCATATTCCGGCAGGACAAAGATCTTTGCCCCCTGCTTTGCCGCCTCGGCCATCTGGGCATCAACGTGATTGGCCCACCCCGCCAAGTCTTTAACGGGTCGGCCAAGGTTCGTCGCCCACAGGGCCAGGGTTACATATTCGGGGAAGGATGCCGGAGACGTCATGATCAGCGTTCCTGATATTCAGAGGGGCGTTTAGCTAAAAGCGGCGTGATCCGGCCATCAAATGACAGCCGGATCAGATAAATCGGGAATGGAACCAGACTTAGTTTTTAAGTTTGGTCCAGACACGGTTACGAAGATCGCGCGCCTTGACAGAGCAGTTCTGCGACGCGATCAAAAGGTCTGCGTATTCTTCTGGCATGTTCACGGCCGGATCAGAATTCAGCGCCGGATCCATGAATTCGCCAGTCCCCTTGATCGAGTTCATGTAACCGGCATAGTTCGAGGCCTCTGCCGCGTTTTCAGGCTGCATCATCCAGTTAATGAAGGTCTTGGCGTTTTCAAGGTTCGGTGCACCCGCCGGAATGACGAAGTGATCGGCCCAATAGGTCAGGCCTTCCTTCGGATAGACAAACACAGCCTCGGGGATGCTTTCCTTGGTCCGGTGGGCGGCACCGTTCCACTGCATGTGCATCTGAACTTCGCGGGCCGACATGCGGTCGATGGTGCCCTCAGAGCTGTAAACAGCAATGTAGGGCTTCTGTTTTGTCAGAACATCAAGAACCTTCTGGGCCTCTGCCGGGTCCTCGGTGCATTTTTCAACACCGGCATAGTAAGACGCTGCATTGAACATTTCGACTTCGTCGTTCAACGCGCCAATCTTGCCGCGGAATTCTTCACGCGGTTCGAAGAATTCTTTCCAGCTGTTTTCAAGTTCGCCATCAATTGCCGCCGCATCATAGGTAAAGCCGGTAGTACCCCAAAGATAGGTCACGGAGTATTCGCGCTCCGGATCGTATTTCATGGTGTCGTGCGGCTTGGCAACGTTGCCAAAGTTTTCAAGGCTTTTGGCGTCGAACTTGGTTGCCAGACCTTCCTTGATCATCACGTCAACCATGTAGTCGGACGCGACAGCAATGTCATAGCCCGATGCACCGGCCTGAAGCTTTGCCAGCATGGTTTCGTTGGAATCATACACATCAAGGGTTACCTTGATGCCGGTTTCGGCCTCGAACTTTTCCATCAGTTCCGGCGGAAAATAGTTCGACCAGTTATAGAAAAACAGTTCGCCATCCGCCTTTGCCGAACCGACCGACAACAAGGCGATCGCGGATGCTCCCAGAAGCACAGAACGTAGTTTCATCGTGAGACTCCCAAATAAGGACGGTGGGTTGTTTTGTTATTCGGATGGCCGGCCCGTCCGGGAACCGGCAATCCCGTTTTGAATTTCAGAGATCAGTATCGAATACGATCAATCAGGAACGAGATGCTGACAAACAAGATTGAGACAATCAGCATCATCGCAGAGACAGCATTGACCTCGGGCGTGATCCCGATCCGGATCATCCCGAAAATATAGATCGGCAAGGTTGTCGCCCCCGCACCGCCAACGAAATAGGAAATGACAAAGTCATCGAGCGAGATGATGAAGGACAGCATCGCGCCCGACAAAATTCCCGGCCACAGCAACGGCAGGGTCACACGTCGGAAGGCTTTCCATTCATTGGCATACAAATCATTTGCCGCCTCGACCAGTGCCGGGTCCATGCCCTCCAACCGCGCGCGGATCGGCAGATAGGCAAACGGAATGCAGAACACTGTATGGGCAATGATCACGGTCAGAAGACCAAGCTTGATCCCCAATGCGACAAAGAACAGAAGGGTCGCAATCGCGGTAACGATTTCAGGTACGAGCAACGGCAGAACCAGCATGGCTGAAACACCTGCCTCGCCCTTGAACCGGCCGCGTGACATGCCCATCGCAGCCAAGGTGGCTGCAATGGTGGCCAGAACGGTTGCCGAAACCGCAATAACAATGGAGTTCTGGGCCGCACGCAGCATGTCATCGTTGGAAAGGGCAGTGACATACCAGTCCATGGTAAAGCCGGTCCAGATCGTCGCCAGACGGTTTTCGTTAAACGACAGCGCGATCAGAACGACAATCGGCAAATACAGATAGGCAAAGAAAAACATTGCCGTCGAGGTGATCCCGCGAAACCGCCACAGCGGGTTGGAAGCATCGACTTTCATCGGCTTTCCTCCGGCAATGATTTGAACTTGAACGAATAGACCATCATCGAGATCAGCACGAGCGCAAGAAGCACAAAGCCAAGCCCGGCGCCAAGCGGCCAGTTACGTGCCGCACCAAACTGGCTGCCGATCAGGTTGGCAATCATCATGAACTTGCCACCGCCGAGAAGCTCTGGCGTGACATAGGCACCAAGACACGGAATGAAGACCAGAATGCAGCCCGCGGCAATGCCCGGTGCCGCAAGCGGCAAAATCACCCGGCTCATCGCACGGCGCTTGTCCGCCCCCAGATCGAAGGCTGCCTCAACCAATCGATGGTCAAGTTTTTCAAGGCTGGCATAGATCGGCAGAACCATGAATGGCAGGTAAGTATAAGTCAGACCGATCGAGACCGCGTACGGCGTGTAAAGAACATCAAGCCCACCGGTTTCAATCCCCATCCAGTTCAGCGCCCCATCAATCAGGCCGCCATTGCGCAGCAACAGCATCCACGCATAGTTCCGCACCAGAATGTTGGTCCAGAACGGAATGGTCACCAGAAAGATCAGGAAGTTCCGACGGCTTTGGGGTTGGGTTGAAATGTAAAACGCGGTCGGAAAACCCAACAAAAGGGCAAAGACCGTGGTCATCGCCGACAGGCCAAAGGAACGGGCAAAGATCTGAAGGTAGTCAGTATTGACCACCAGATTGTCCATCAGATCGCGCTCAAAGATGAAACTGATATAGGCGTCCATCGAGAACACGCCCCAGTTCACTCCGCCATAATCGCCGCGCTCCAACATCGAAACATAGGCCATCTGCAGCAGCGGCACGGCCATGAAAAATCCGATATAGACCACCGCAGGTGCGACCAGCCAAAATCGTTTGGATCGTAAAATGCTGCCCATGATCAATCCGCCAGTACCCGAATGGAATCAGGGGACATGGTAATGCCAACACGTTCGCCCTGGGCGAAATCGGCCTTCGCACCCGATCCGTTTTGCATCCGGACTGTCAACAAGGCGTCATTGCCGAGATCAATCTGATAGGTCGTATCCGTGCCGAAATAGATGACTGTGGAAACGGTCCCGACAAGCTGATTGTATCCGGCCTGATTTTCAGCAACCAGTCCAAGACGTTCCGGACGGACTGAAACAGTGACCTCGCCACTTCGTTGATCAGACACATCCTGTGTCAGTTCAATCACCTGACCACTGCCAAGCTTTACGGCACGTTTGCCAGTACCATCATCGACAAGATTGCCAACAAGGAAATTACTGTCGCCGATAAAGTCGGCAACAAAGCGGTGGGTCGGGGCTTCATAGATTTCGCGCGGCGCACCGATCTGCAGAATTTCGCCCGATTTCATAACCGCAATGCGGTCTGACATCGCCAGTGCTTCTTCCTGATCGTGGGTGACAAAAACAAAGGTGATCCCGGTTTCTGTCTGCAGGCGTTTGAGTTCGACCTGCATTTCCTTGCGCAATTTCAGATCAAGTGCCGAAAGCGGCTCATCAAGCAGCAAAACCTTTGGTGCCGGGGCCAATGCCCGCGCCAGCGCAATACGTTGCTGCTGACCACCGGAAAGCTGGCTTGGCACGCGGTCGCCATATTGGGCGAGCCGCACAAGTTCAAGCATCGCTTCGGCGCGATCATCGGCCTGTTTGCGCGCCACACCCTGCATTTCAAGACCGAACGTGATGTTCTGCCGGACCGTCAGATGCGGGAAAAGTGCATAGGATTGAAACACCGTGTTGATTGGCCGCTTGTAAGGCGGAAGGTCATTTAGCGCCTTCCCTTCGAGCAAAATTTGCCCCGAAGTCGCCTGTTCAAACCCGCCAATCAGACGCAGCAAAGTCGTTTTGCCACAGCCCGAAGGACCCAACATGGTGAAAAATTCATTCTGAAAGATATCGACAGATACGTCGTCCAGTGCCGTGACTTTATCGGCACCCGACCCAAATGTTTTTCCAACAGACTTTGCCGAAATGACTACTTCTGACATGCACTTCCCCGAATTTGTATTTTGTAAAATGATATAAAATCTACAGAGACTTGCAATCTAGTGGTCGAGAAAGCGTCGATATTTGCAGAAGTTCCGCAATATCCGCCTTAAAATGGCATCCAAACTGGTTCTGATTGCGTCATATAGACACTTTACAAAATAATGTGCAGCGCACTATTCCCGCAAAACGAGGACTTCTGGGACAGAAAGACAATCAGAGGACACCAAACGCACAGTAATGGCCGTCAGATCAGACAATGCCGGCGTCACGCAGCTTGGCAATCTGGTCGTCGCTAAGGTCGGCCACCTTGCGCAAGATTTCATCGCTGTGTTGTCCCAGTATCGGCGGGGCTTTTTCATCCGTGATCGGTGTTTTGGAAAACTTGATCGGGTTGGCAACTGTCGGGACAGTTCCGGCCGTCGGATGATCAAGCTGCTTGACCATCCCGCGATGCTTGACCTGCGGGTTATCAAACACACGATCAAGGGTATTGATCGGCCCACAGGGTACATTGGCCTTTTCAAGCGCATCAATCCATGCGTCGGTGGTTTTGGTAACCATTGCCTGACGGATTAGCGGCACCAGTTCAACGCGATTGGCCACGCGGTTGCGGTTGGTGGCAAAGCGTTCATCAACCGGCAAGGCATCCAGCCCCGCGACCGCACAGAAGCTTTTGAATTGGCTGTCATTGCCAACCGCCAGGATCAGATAACCATCCGCCGTCGGAAAGGCTTCATAAGGCACGATATTGGGATGAGCATTGCCAAGACGACCCGGTGCGTTACCGGTCGCAAGATAGTTCATCGCCTGATTGGCAAGAACGGCGGTCTGCACATCCAAAAGGGCGAGATCAATATATTGCCCCTCGCCAGTTACGTCACGGTGACGCAAGGCGGCCAGAATGCCAATCGTTGCGTAAAGCCCGGTAAAGATATCAGCAACCGCAACGCCAACCTTCATCGGCTGCCCACCCGGGGCACTATCGGGCGCACCGGTGATGCTCATCAACCCGCCCATGCCCTGGATCATAAAGTCATAGCCCGGACGATCCTTATAGGGGCCGTCCTGACCAAAGCCCGTGATAGAGCAATAGACGAGTTTCGGGTTCACCTTCGATAGGGTCGCATAATCAAGACCGTATTTGGCAAGCCCGCCGACCTTGAAGTTTTCCAGAACCACGTCGCTTTCGTCCGCAAGATTGCGCACGATCTCCTGGCCTTCGGGCTTGGTGATGTCGATGGTGAGTGACTTCTTGCCACGATTGGCAGTCAGGTAATAGGCCGCCTCGGTGGTGTCATTGCCATTGGCATCCTTGGCAAAGGGCGGACCCCAGCCACGGGTATCATCACCGGCACCGGGACGTTCGACCTTGATGACCTCGGCCCCCATATCGGCAAGGGTCTGACTGGCCCACGGCCCGGCCAGTACGCGCGAAAGGTCAAGAATACGAAGCCCGGAAAGTGCGCCAGTCATCTGAATATCCCGAAATATCGACTTGGAAAAAGGCAGCTGGGAAAAAGCAGCTGGAATCAAATCGGGCGACAACATTTCTGCCGCCGCCCGATCAAGCTTTTGGGATCAAGCCTCTGCGGTGAAGGCCTGAATTCCGGTCTGCGCCCGCCCAAGGATCAGGGCGTGAACATCATGCGTACCTTCATAGGTATTGACCGCTTCGAGGTTCATCGCATGGCGAATAACATGGAATTCATCAGAAATGCCGTTACCGCCATGCATGTCACGGGCAACACGGGCAATATCAAGCGCCTTGCCGCAGTTGTTACGCTTCATCAGCGAAATAGCTTCCGGTGCGCCCTTGCCTTCGTCAAGCAGACGACCAACCTGAAGCGCGCCCTGCAGGCCAAGGGTGATTTCGGTCTGCATGTTAGCCAGTTTCAGCTGGATCAGCTGGTTCGCCGCCAGCGGACGGCCGAACTGTTTACGATCCATGGTGTACTGACGTGCAGCGTGCCAGCAGAATTCAGCAGCCCCCATCGCACCCCAAGCAATGCCGTAACGTGCCTTGTTCAGGCAACCGAACGGACCACCAAGGCCCTTGGCATTCGGCAGCATGTTTTCTTCCGGCACAAAGACATTGTCCATGACGATTTCACCGGTGATCGACGCACGGAGCGAAAACTTGCCTTCGATCTTCGGTGCCGACAGACCCTTCATATCCTTTTCAAGGATGAAGCCGCGAATGACGCCTTCGTCATCCTTGGCCCAGACGACAAATACGTCTGCGATCGGGCTGTTGGTGATCCACATTTTGGCACCCGACAGGGTAAAGCCGCCGTCGGCCTTGCGTGCACGGGTTTTCATGCCACCCGGATCGGAACCGTGATCCGGCTCGGTCAGGCCAAAGCAGCCAACCCATTCACCGGTTGCCAGTTTAGGCAGGTACTTCTTGCGCTGTTCTTCGCTGCCATAGGCATAGATCGGATGCATCACGAGCGAGCTCTGCACCGACATTGCCGAGCGATAACCGGAGTCAACGCGTTCGACTTCGCGGGCCACCAGACCATAGGCAACATGGTTTACACCCGGCCCGCCGTATTCCTCGGGGATGGTCGGGCCAAGCAGGCCAAGTTCACCCATCTCGGTCATGATTTCGCGATGGAAAATCTCATGACGGTTGGCTTCCAGAACGCGGGTCTGGAGGTTTTCCTGACAATATGCACGGGCCGCATCGCGGATCATGCGTTCGTCTTCGCTCAACTGCTCTTCAAGCAGGAGCGGATCTTCCCAATGAAACGGTGCGCGGCTTGCCATTCACATGGTCCTTTATGAATTTTCCTACAGAAAGCAGGGGCAGCGCCATAGAAGGGCGAGATGACGCTACCCCTGAAAAGCTTAGTTGCTTATGGGTTAAAGCTAGGAACTCACCAGCCAACTTGCAAATGATAAAAGTGATGCAGTTTATGCAAAAAACTCATAAGCTATCGTGAATTGACCATATCAGGATATCGTCTTGGCCCGTCGCATTCCCAGCCTGAAGGCACTGAGTTGTTTCGAACAAACTGCCCGGTTTGGCAGCGCATCGCGCGCCGCAGAGGAACTTTATCTGACGCAAAGTGCTGTCAGTCGCCAAATACAGGGCCTTGAAACCTGGCTTGGCTGCAAGCTTTTTGCCCGTGAAAAGCAACGATTGGTCTTAACGCCAGAAGGCGAAAGTTATCTGCAATCCATTCGCCCGGCCCTTGATCAGCTTGAAAGTGCGACCTTGACCCTGTTGTCGGGCGGATCGGAAAGCGGGGTATTGACTGTTGCCGCACCGCCGACATTCGGATCACGCTGCCTTATTCCATTATTGCCTGACTTCCGGGCCAGATATCCCGACATTGCGATCAATTTCATTTCGCGGATCGGCATGCCCGATTTTGATCGTGAACAGATCGATATCGCAGTTCTGTTTGGCGAAGGAAAGTGGTCGGAACTTGACGCCCACATCCTGCATGGCGAGGAAATGGTCCCGATCTGCAGCCCGCAACTGGTTGCCAATCTGGGACGCACGCCACAGCCAGAAGACTTGCGAAACTTCCCGTTGCTGCATATTGCGACGCGGCCGCGCGGTTGGGCCGATTGGCTTGCGGCAAGCGGGCTTAGTGATATTGACGGTGAAAACGGACCGAAGTTTGAGCATTTCACCATGGCCATGCAGGCCGCCGTTGCCGGACTTGGTGTGGCGTTGTTACCGACCTTTGCGATCACCGATGAACTGGCAACCAGCCGGATCATCGCCCCGTTCGGCCAACCCAAACCCAGTCCGTTTCATTATTACGCCTGCTGCCCGAAAAGCCGCGCGCGGCTTCCCAAGATCCGGGCGTTCATGAACTGGCTTGATCAACTTGATACGGTAAAGAACCTTGCCCGTGAAATTGCCATGCAGGGCAAACTGGCCTGATCAGCTTGCCTTCTGATCGGCTGATAGCGCACGCAGTGCGTTCATCCCGCGGCGGCGCAACACGTCCGCATCTTCCGGACCATCGACAATCTCAAGCAAGCGTACCGTGGCCATCAGGTTTCGCTGCGCGTTCGGGACTTCTTCGGGTGTCAGTCGGCGCATGCTGTCAACACCGGCACGACCGATCTGATTGAGCTTTTTCTTCAACTCCACCACCGCTTTGGCGGCCGAACTCTGGGCTGCGAGCACATCGGAAATGCGGGCGGTTTCGGCAATTGCCTCGGCCGATTTTTCAGCGGCCAGGACTTTCTCGTCATCGAATTCCTGTGAGAAGATCGGGCGAGCAAGTGCACCACGCCCCGATCCCGGGCCTTGAGCCGCTTCAAGCTTTGGCAAGGCATCAATCACGCGTTCCGGCGTTGCGCCAAACATCGTATCGGCAAGTGCGCGCGATACCCGACGACGGGTTTCAAGCAGCTTTTCACCCCAACGGCCATCCTTGCGGATTTTAAATTCGCGGGTGATGCGGACAAATTCCGAAGCATACCAGCGGGCCAATGACAGGATGTGGGCCTCGTCCTTGCCGGTGCCGACACCCTGTTCAATCTCGGTTACCGTCTCGGCCAACAGGTCAATGATCAGATCACCGGTTTCAGCAAGGTTGGTTTTCTCGATCGTGCGGTCATCAGACTTGGTCGACAGCACACGGATGAGCTTAAACAGCTCGCTCGGTCGCAAAAGGCGCGCCAAAACCGCGAGCAGGAACATCGGCTCAAGCCCGGGTTTATCCTTTGAGATCGACATGAACAGGTCACGCAACCATTTCACATCGCTTGCATCAAGCACCCTGATCGGTGCGGACGGGAAGCGTTCACGCAACTGCGCAATTTCGTCGCCAACCCGCAAGATCTTGCCGACTTCGGCAAAGGCCGTAAGATGAATGCGCGAGCCAAGCCGGGTTGCCAATGCGCGTTCCTGCTTCACCCCAGTATGAGAATTTTCAAGCTGCTCCTCAATCGTCCGCGCCCCGATTTGCCAAAGCTTGCGCTCTGCGATGGCGAGTTTTGCAGTGTCGCGGGTCGCAGCAGCCTTGTCGATGTCCTTCATCGCCTGTTGAAACTCAGGACCGCCGGATTCCACCACGACATTCCAGATTGGCATCAGTGATGACCGGCTGATCCGGATGCTTTTGTCATTCGGCTCGCCAGAGGTCAGCAGATCTTCAAACGGGTCGCAGAACTGACGCATCGGCGTCGGATAGCGTTCCGGCTTAAGCGATGCCAGACGCGGGCGCAGGATCTGAAGAATGGCTTCATGGGGCAATGGCAATTTTGGATCGGCGCGATCACTTTCGATCGCGCGCGTGAAGCGGGCAATTTCATTACTGCTGAGAGATTCAAACAGTTTGCCAAGTTGCGAAACGCCAAGCTTTCCGGCGTCTTCAATCTTCATGCCGACTGTCTCCTGAAGCGTTCGAGACGATCCATCATATCGGCGTCAATTTCACCACTGCCCAGCTTACGCAATTCACCAGCCCAAAGCATCTGATTAACCCGTACATCAGCCCAGAACTGCTGTTCGGACTGTTCAATCTCTGAAAGCGGCAAGACCGGTGCAAAACTCGCGACTTCCTCGACGGTTTCGCGCTGTTTTGCGCGATCCGTCAGAGACCGCCTATCCCAGACATCAATCAGTTCCTGCCAACCATCAAGCAGCCACCAGAGATACTCAATCGTTTCACCGATGGCCTTTTTGGCAGTTTCCCAATCCGTCAGAACCTTGCCAAGTTCGCTGTTCCAGCTATCAACTTCCTCGATGCGCTTCAAGGCATGATTACTTGTCGAACGGGTCGCGCTGACAATACGTCCGGCCATAAAGCGGAAGTCGGACTGTTCGGAATTTGACCATTCCTCGATATCCTGGGCGAACTTTTTGAGCCCGTTGGCCAGAACGCGAAGCTGCCCCTGACATCCCTCAAGGTCCAGACCGACCGGGGCGATCATCTTGCTCCATTCGCCAAGGCTATCAATGATGGTGTCATTGGCGACCTTGTGCTCGGATGCAAAGCGGTTCAGCGCCCGCCGAGCACGAATTTGACCTTCGGTGGTCATCAGTTCTTCGCGCTTCATGTCCTTGACAGCATCACCACCAAGTTGGCGCAGGGCCTGATGGAGAACCGCCATCTGCCCAAGTTCGCGTGATGCTTTTTCCGTCCAGTTGCGCCGGATGCAGGTGCGCGCCAGTTCCACCCCGCCAACGCCGGTACTGCCAACGTCGCGGCTATGCTCCAGAACCGTCTGCGGACGGACATCCTCTAACTCGATAAGGCGGTCGTAAAGCATGCGGTCATGAACCGAAAGATCGAACACTTCGCGCAATGTATCGAGCGGTAATTCATAGGTCCCAAGTCCACCAGACAGACCGGGCAACATGATCATTTTCCGTCCGGCCTTGCCAATCGAAACGCGCGCGTAACGCAGGGTCTTGGTCGTAAACGGGGTCCTGACGCCGCGCGAAGCAAATGTTTGCGGCAGGCACGCCAAAGGATCGTCCGGCACCTCATGCGGTCCAGGAGATTTGTGGCTGACGGAATTTACGATCTTCTGTTTATTCATTCTTGGCTTTGGCTAAGCGGTATCGGCGCTAATGTCTGATGGTCACCCTGACGCCCCTTTAAGGGCAGGATTCCCGGCGTAAGAAAGCAGTACGTAATGAACATTTTGTCATTTTGGCCAGAAATTCTCGGGACAACCCAGACTATCCCGACAAGGTGGTAATTACATTAACAACCTTACCCGAAATTACCACCATCAACTGGCGGCGCCAAATTGCCATTTTTCACCGAATGTCAGCAAGTCCTTATAGTGTCTCTTGCGCTTTTTCCCACGTTTTCACATACGCCTTCCATTCCGCGCCGTCAGGAATGGATTCATCAACCGTCAGGAATGCCCTACTGTCGATCATGACGGCTACTTCTTCGGTTTCCACCGGTGCCTTGACCATCTTTGTCTGATAGGCGCTCGGATGTGGTCCGTGCGGGAAACCGCTTGGATGGAATGTTGCCATTCCGGCCTTTATTTCGCCACGACTGAAGAACTCACCCCGGTGATAAAAGATGAACTCATCTGCATCTTCGTTCGAATGATAGAATGGCACGCGCATGATGCCGGACTCGCCCTCTCCCACCTTGGGGATGAAGGTGCTGATTGAAAACGTTTCTGTTACAAAGGTGCACGACGCTGCGGGTGGCGTTCTCTGACCGTCGGAGCGATGTTTTGCAAGGTCGCGCCAATTCAGCTTCACCACACAAAGATCGCCTTCCCAACCAACCGCGTCCAGCGGATTGAACGGATAGGTCAGGGTCGAAACCTGCCCACGGCGCTTGATGTGAATTTCCCAGAAGGCATCGTCTTGCTGGGCAATGAAGGCGTCATCAATTCTGGGCAAGGTAAACAGCATCGGATTAATCGCGCTTGGCCCGCCCTGCGATGCATCTGGCAGCTTGAAGGCAGATGCCGTTGCCTCGATCATCATGAATTCTGAAAGTTCAGATGGCTCAATCCGCCAGGCGGTGCCGCGCGGCAAAAGGATATAGTCCCCGTCGCAATAGGGTAGATGGCCGTAATCGCAAAACAGCGCCCCGGACCCGTTGTGAACAAAGATCAGCGTGTCGCCATCCGCATTACGGGCAAGCGCATGCATTTTGCTTTCGGTTTTCCAGTAACGTACTTCCATATGATCGTTGTGAAGCACCCGACGGGCCTGCAGTGGGCAGGCCGGGCCTGGTGAAAGCTTGCCAAGGGAAAACGCGCGTGGTCGTAAAGGACCTTCAAATGTCGCCCAGCCGGCCGGCGGGTGGCGATGATAAATTTGCGCTGACGGCCCCGCGAAACCGGCACGCCCGACTTCGCGTTGATATGTTTTTTGGTCGCCTTGCCCATCAGAGCGCGCGACACATTGACCTTCGCTGTTTGGAAGCCTGATCCAGTTCGTCATGTGATCCTCCCAGATCGGTTTTATCGGGAGCCAAACGGAGTGGATCGCAACCAAGCCCCCTTTCTAACGATATGAGGAAGAAGTGGTTGTTTTTCAAGCAAGAGGGAACATAAGCAATGGAATCCCCAAAGAATGCAAATCCGCAAACCCCCGACAAAACCAGACACGTCGCTGGCTCTTACGCAATAACTGTTACATGACCCAATCGACCGGATGGAAGGAGAAAGAAGCAGACTCTGTGTTCAATCCGGCCAGTTCATATCCTTCATTTTCCGCACAAGCTTGCCAAAATCGGCGGCAACAAAGCGCTGCCATATCGCATGCACATTTTCATCCGGGTGGCGCTGTGCGACCGAAAAGTTCGACAAAGATCCATCCCGGACATTCCAGGCATTGCCGTTCGGGGCCGCGTAGTTGATGACCTCGACCCAGCGTGCGGGATCGCCTTCGCGCACATTCAAAAGGGCTCCCGGGCGGTGTGTGATTTCCTGCTTTTCCTGGCCCGGGAAGCGGACAAACATCTCATCGCCGATGACCAGAAGATATTCCCGTCCACCATAAACAATGCGCTTTCCAACACCAAAGATCGATTTATGGCCATCCGGATAATCCGCCTCGCAATAAAACACGGCCCAGTCGCCAAACGGCAATTTGCTGCGAAACAGTCCCTTGCCGCACGCCTTGCGAAACAGCTCGTCGCCGTAATTGGCACCCGACGGCGCAAACGCCATCTGCCCCGGATTGCGCCGGCAATATGTTGCGATCCCCGAAAGCACGTCATGGAGGTTGGCCGCAAACCCGTCAAACTTCAAACTGTTGCGCGCCTGCGCATCCAACGGCATGCCAACAAGGCACGCAAGCATCAGAACAGCCGTGATGATTTTACCACGATTAAACATCACCAATTCCTTGTTTAAGTCGAAAAAACAAACCACTATCGTCCGAACATAAAAAATCCGAAACCAGAGACACCCAATGTCGAACACCATCAAAAGCCTGTTGGCACAGCGCGACACCGAGCCTTCCGGCCCCGTGCGAACACACGCGGACCTGCAATCACGCCACAAGGTCGCGCGCTTCATCGCCGAGCATTACCGCGACTTTGAACCGCTTCGTATTCATCTGGTCGACCATCGCCACAGCTTTCACGCCAAGAACGACAAGCAGCGCCAGATGCTGGCCTTCCTGCGTGATCGCAACCTGATCAAACAGGTCGCCGATCAAACGTTTGAGGCCGTCGATCAGGATGCGCGCGCGTTCTTTACTGGTCGCTGGCTTGAAGAATACGCGTATTTCGCAGCCCTCGCCGCCGGATATGACGAGGTCGAAACCGGCCGCATGGTCAAATGGCGCGTCGGGCCAGATGAGGGCTTCAACGAAATCGATGTCATCACCCGCAAGGAAGACCGTCTTCTGTTCGTGTCCTGCAAGGCTATTCGATCCGACATCAGACAGGATAAGAAAACCCGCGATCGGCTGGTCGATTTCCTGCATGAGGCCGACAACATTGTCGATCACTTTGGCGGCCCCGATGATCGCATGGCCCTGTTTTGCACAGCCGACCTTTACGAAGAATACAACAATGATCAAAGCCGTTTCCCGCCCCTGACCGGCAAAGCCCGCATTCTTGATGTCGAAATCTTCTCTCTCGAAGATCTGGCATGGAATGACATTGTCTCGCGCTTTCGCCGGCTGATGGCCTGACCTTCCGACCAGACCATCACCACCACAGGGGCGCCGCCCCTAACCCGCACTCAGAAACAGGCCTGAAAGTTCCTGTTCCAATTGATCAGTGCTGACCCAAAGGGTTTTGTTCTCGCTGCCTGCCCGTCGCACGGCATTGACCAGAATTTCGCGCGACTTGGTCCAACTAAGCGCCTGGGCCTGCATGATGTGGCGCGCGATCGCAACGGCCTTTTCGCCGCCGGCAAGCCCGATCATTTCGGTGTGTGGATGGTTGCAAAGGACGCAAAATTCGATCCGCGATAACGTCTTGTCGTCAATCAGACCAAAATGGCATGACAAGGACGCCATCCGCAGCATCGTGCGCATTTGTGGCGACAGATCACCAAGCGTCAGCTTGAACTGACTGTGGGGAATTGCGCCCTTGACTGCGCCGTTTCGATATCCCGTGACCGCCGCATTGGTAATGGTTGCCGCCGCAATCATCCCCGATGCAGCCCCGCGTGTTGCCGCCGTTGCCGCAATTCCGGCTGCCATATGGCTTTTTTCCTTGAACCCCTTCATCGCCTGCCCGGCCGTAATCCCGGCCACCGCCAGAATTTCCGTGCCACTGACCGTAATCGTCGCCATCGGATCGGCGAAATGGGCGATCAGGACCGTGGTGCGCCGATCAAACCGGCGCTGCTTTACCGCCCGTTCAAGTTCGGAACTTTCAAGGAAAGCCTTCAGAACATCGATATCGGTTTCCCCCGCCGCCGGAAAGGCTGGCAGATTTGCCTTCATTTCCTTTGGGGCAGCATCAAGTTCCTTTTTCACTTTGCCGATCTGTTCGCGATAGCTGTTCAAAACCTGCTGATGCGCGGCTTCCTTGCGTTTGACTTCGCGATCTTCGGCCTGCCGGGCCAGTTGTTCGCGCTTTTCACTGATATGACGGCGCGCACCCGATGCCAGACGCACCAAAAGGGATTTGTTTTCCATCATGACTCCCCTGAAAGATTGGAAAGCCTGATTGTGTGTCCGAACCGCTATCGCGTCATTCAAACCGACATGCATTTTTTGAAACCCGAATTTGCATGAACGCATCGAAAAATAATTGAATTCGCCTCCACCACACAGGAAAATAAGTACAGATAAAAGTTCGACAGGAGGCTGAATTTGAATACGGGTGATCGGGGAGAAGCCTTTTCCCAACTTGTAAAACGCGTGCTTGGTGAAACGCGCGACGGCATTCATCGGGCTGCAGATGGTTTTGGCGTGAAGTATGCCAAATTCTATTCACGCCTTGCGAGAGGCAGAGTCGTTTTTAGCGCTGATGAGATCCGCAAACTGATCTTGATAACCCAGCGCCGTGAACTGGTGGATTATCTGCTAGCTGATACCGGATTTCTCGCCGTCAAACGACACATGAGCGATGACCAAGTTTCGACAGAGATCTACTCAACCCATGACCAAATCCAACAAGGGGCAAAAAGCAATATATATGTCGCTGCAGAAATTCTACAGGAAGTAGATCGAGCCTTGAGTGATCGCAAAATTGACCACCATGACAAAGCGAGGATTCTTGAAGATGTTCACAAGGCCGAAGTTGCACTGGCGAGCCTGCGTGAACATCTCGGAAAACCGACTAGGCCGTCTGAGGTTCTCTGAGATTACATCCAAGTGCCACGCCGGAGTATGATGTTCAAGCATTGTAAAATGGTACGTTCAACGATGCTCCAACTTAGCACTATTTCACTTTGATCGTTCCGAATTAGCATTCTACATACCAACCGAAATTTGTAATAGGCCAAACGATAATATAACTCTCTCACTATTCGTAGAGCATCAATGCTAAACAAGCTGGTAGCAAATTAACGACTATCAAACGTTGCCTAGCCAAGAGGCGACTAACGATCCGGGGTTTGCGAGGTCAAATTGTTGATAATGGCCTTCTTTCATCACCTTGCACATTTGAACCAGAAAATGGTTAAATATGGCTATTCAGAGGCCATATAAAGTTTATCATTTGATATCGTAGATCGAATTCATAGATACCAACTAAACAATTCAAAAGCCTCATTGGAACACAAGCTGAAACATGAGGCTATTAAGCCACCATAAACTGTCTTATCACTTCTGCTTTATAGAAGTATTTTTTTTTGATTTTGGGTCTTAGAAAAATACTACCAATACATTTCAAATATTTTTCTGATATTCCTACAAATTTTCGGAAACAGAACTAGTTTAACTTAACGAATTCCTCGTATCTCACGAATCATACGATTTAGATTCAAGAATACCTTGCATTTTTCTGAATATATTTCTTCCAAATCTTACATCAAAAGGAGAAAATTAACATAAAACAAAGCAATAAATACACAAAAACAAGTTAAAACCTGAGCGATATGAACAAATAAGTATTGTTTCAAAAATACGTATGATACCAAAAATGCATAAAAATATAGCCAGAAAATCTTGAATAACATACATTAGAAATATTTAGGCGCGCTAAAACTTCACCTGCACCACATACAATTAGGCACAAGTAAACTGAAAATTAAATGAAAAGCACAATAAAACCTGGAATAGCGGCGGTTGTATTCAAGAACGCTCAAAGAAGAAAAATACTTTTGCACTACAGGCCTGATTTTTCCGTTTGGAGTCTACCAGGTGGCGTACCGCACTTCGGCGAGAGCATCGTTGATGCCGTTACCCGAGAAGTATACGAAGAGACCTTTGTAACGGTAAAACCGCATAAATTGATAGGCGTTTTTTCAAACCCGGAAAAGTGGACTTTCAATTATCCTGATGGGAATACTGTGCACGGCTTCACCGTTGCGTTTGCCTGCTTCCCTGTGAAAAAAGATAGCTTCATCAGATCAGGAGAAAGCTCAAAAATCAAGTGGTTTGAACCACAAGAAGCCCTAGATCTTATGCTAACCGCGCATGTAGAAGTTCTAAACGAAGCAATAAAAGAAGGTTGTGACGCGCATTTTAGCTGAAACCCACTAATGATATCTATTCTCTTAGAGAACTTCGATTTTGAGCCAACTTCGTCAAGCGCTCACAACCACTTGAGAATGCTTGGTTTCCATACCCGCTTTTCTAACGATATGAGAAAGAAGTGGTTGTTTTTCAAGCGTTCCGAATTGCAAACACAAAATCATTAAGCATCTTTCTGCATTCGCAAAATCAACCTATGATATCACTACAGTTCTTTAAAGGCAGTGTGCAGGCCAGGGACCGGAAACGATGTCAGATTGTGATACTCAGAAGGCGATTTTCCTGAAACAAGGCAAGGGCCGCAGCTACGACATGGGTCGAATTAAAGCCGACTTTAAGGCCGATGGTCAGGAAACAGCCAATCAGTATTCAATTTCTGAATGGTGGATGGAGCCAAATACCAAAGGTATTGGCGCGCATTCCCACGATGACGGGAACGAGATTTTCTATGTGCTTGAGGGTACAATGAGCTTTCTGATCGGTGAAGATTGGCAAGAAGCAGAAAAAGGCAGCTTTATATACGTCCCCGCCGGCATTCAGCACGATTTCGAAAACCGCAGCAGAGAAAAGGCGGGCGTGCTGAACATTTTTGCGCCCGGCGCCTTTGAAGAAAATATGCCGAAGATCGTTGAATGGTTCAAAGAAAACCCGCCACAGGACGCGGTATGAAATCGGGCTTCAAGCCCTGCACCAGGGCATGCTTTGTTCTTTTGGTCATAGGGGATAAATGGTGCGCCCGACAGGATTCGAACCTGTGGCCCCCAGATTAGGAATCTGGTGCTCTATCCTGCTGAGCTACGGGCGCACTGCCAAAAGGCAGCTTTCCATTAGCAGCAAAACCGATGGCGATCAATCCACGAGGGGACGGATATTGCCCCAAACGCAAATCAGCCGAGGATGTGATCACCCTCGGCTTAGTAAAATCTTTATCGATGATCGCCTTAGTCGAACAGGCGCTCGATCGGGAAGGAATAGGTCAGAGACAGGATTTCTGTACCCGGGTTCTCGTCACCGATGCTGGCGTTCGAGATGTGCGAGATACCAAGGCTCAGGCGCTCGTGGCTGTCAAAGCGGAAGCCGAGCTCAAGACCCGAACGGAATTCGATCCAGTGACCAAGATCTTCACCATTGCCCTGATGGTATGCACCAACCGAGGTATAGACGCTGGAAACGAAATGATCGCCCCACAGAACATCAACAGCCAGACCGCCATAACCGTGAACGGCACCTTCGGAAGTAACCATCACACCGCCGATCGGGCGGGTGACATCAAACATCGCGTGCTGTGCACGGTAGTTCAGACGAAATTCGGCAGCTTCTTCGTCCTGCGTGATGTCGACCATACCGGTCGAAAATTCAAGCAGTCCGGAATCGTTATCATTTCCAAGAATTTGCTGTGCTTGTGCGGTGTTCAAAAAACCAAACAGTACGCAAACTGCAAGCAGTTTCCCCAAAACCAACTTCATTAACCAAGTCCCCACTAGATCAATCGGTTCGATATACTACCCAACCGTGCTTCAAACTCAACAACACAATGCTGCTTGTCGGTTAATTTTACACAAACTTCTTGCCATCAAACCGGTTGGTCGCCAGTACCAGTTCCCGGATAATCCCGGGTTCACTGGCCGCATGCCCGGCATCATCAACGATGACCAGCTCAGAACCATCCCACGCCTTATGAAGTGCCAAGGCCGAAACTGGCGGGCACACCACGTCATAGCGACCCTGAACAATAACGAGCGGTGCATGGGAAATGCGACCGACGTTCTTGATCAACTGGTCTTCTTCAAAGAAGCAGCGATGGACAAAGTAATGATGTTCAAGCTTGGCCAGCGCCAACGCGATCTGATCGCCTTCAAAGTCCTCGACCAGACCATCATCAGGCAGAAGCGTACAACATGTTGCTTCATAGGCTGACCACACGCGCGCTGCATCAATGGCCGCGTCTTCACCATCCTTGCCCGAGAAAATCTCGGCATAACGGTCAAGCAAGGGCTGATAACCGGGATTGTCTTTGAAACCAGCAGTATCAAGGAAGCGGCGCTCCGCCTCGGGGAAGAACCGTCCCATGCCTTCCATGAACCATTTGATTTCGGATGTCGTGCCAAGAAAGATACCGCGCAGGACAAAGCCCGTGACGCGTTCCGGGCACGCCTGACCATAGGCCAACGCCAAAGTCGACCCCCACGAGCCCCCAAACACCAGCCAGCGATCAATACCGCGCTCCTTGCGCAGGGCTTCGATATCGCCAATCAGATGGTCGGTCGTGTTATTTTCAAGGCTGCCGAACGGGCGCGATTTTCCGGCCCCGCGCTGATCAAATAAAATCACACGGTACTTTTCCGGATCAAAGAAGCGGCGGCTGTTATGCGAAATACCCGCACCCGGACCGCCATGCAGGAAGATGACCGGCAGCCCGTCGGGGTTACCAACTTCTTCCCAGTAAATCTCGTGACCGTCTTCACGAGGTAACCAACCCGACTGATGGGGCGAAATTTCGGGATAGAGCACGCGAAGGACCTTTTCTTTATTAAATGGGACGCTGTCTTTTCGCCGGTGGTGGCGCGTACAAGAAGTCGCATAAACAACGGTATAAGAACAAGCTCTATTGCGCCCGTGACGACCGGGCGAGACAAAGCCAGAACGGGTTTTCAAGTGCGATGTAAGGGCCACCGCGATTTTCAATCACGCCACGCACTCGAATTTCCTGCCCGACCCAATCCTGCAGGATGTCTTGAAAGTCTTCGCCGTTGACGACTACATCGCGCACGGTGGCGTCCAATGCGATGGTGAAATCTTCGCGCCAGTTCGATCCGAAGTTAAGGTAACTGCGCCATTCCTGATGTTCGATGCTTCTGATCGTGCCATCAATCACGGCAAATCTGCCGATTGCATCACGCGCGGTCGGGATATTCTCTGCCCCCGTATCATGGGCCCGCATATAATAGGCTGTCTCTGGCCCAAGATCAGACCATATGCCAGACTGATTTTTTATCGCGGTGTCTTCGATCCGGATCAGCTCTGACACATCCTGCCCGCTTTCAGGAACAAGCATCGCGAGACCGGCAGCCAGAAGTTCTGCACGCCAATCGCCGACACCTTCACCTTGAATACGAACCGGTATTCGTCCGAGAAAGTCTGGCTGTTCGGCCAGCGGCGTGATCGAAACCTTGTTGGCACTCGCCTGTTCCAGCCATGCCCGTGCCGCGTCATCATATCCCGGTACAAACGCAATATCTGCCAGCCGAAATGATTTGCCCGGCAGCTCGGCGGCAGTGAATGTATCAACCGCTTCAATATTGAGCTGCACGTCATGCCAAATCGGTCTCGGATCCGTTGAGAGCAGCGTTTGAGCATCACCGGCGCTGATGTCAGCCCCGCAGCGCCAATCTGCGGCCATCACGGGTAGATTGACCCCGCAAAAGACGACGACAAGCAGCATTAATGTGCATTTACGCCACACCAATGTCGATCCGGCCCAAAAATTTCCCCATTTTTGATGCTTTATCGGTGAATGCGAAAAGATTGAATGATCAAGGAACACGCGCTACCAATTCCCGGTTGGTTTTGCAAATATATTGCGCCACAGCTTACGCGGCCAAAGGACACGAGGAAAGATATCAATGGGCTGGCTGAACTTTCGTTCACACAAACATATTGCAGGTGTACTTGCAGCGATTGCGCTGAGCACTGCCGTTGCCGGATGTTCGACCAACCGGGCGACCGGCGAAGACAGCTTTACGGCCTTCATGTCGCCCGAGCAGGAAAAACAGATCGGCTCGCAGGAACATCCGAAGATGGTCAAGGAATTCGGTGGTCAATACACCGAAAAGGACCTGCAGACCTATGTGACAGAAGTCGGCGAAAAGCTGGTCGCGGTTTCGGAAACCCCGAACGAGAAATTCACCTTCACGGCCCTGGATTCTCCGGTTGTCAACGCCTTTGCCCTGCCCGGTGGATACGTGTATATCACGCGCGGCCTGGCAGCCCTTGCCACCAACGAGGCAGAACTGGCAGGCGTCCTTGCCCATGAGATCGGCCACGTCGTTGCCCGCCATTCCGCACAACGTTATAGCCGTGGGGTACTGACGCAAATTCTGGCGGGTGGTCTGGCGGTTGCCGTTGGAAACGGTGCTGGCGAACTGATTGGTACCGGGGCAAACGCATATCTCAAGTCCTTCTCGCGCGAACATGAATTCGAAGCTGACATGCTTGGCATTCGCTATATCACGCGTGCGGGCTATGATCCGGATGCCATGGCGACCTTCCTTGCAAAGCTTCGTGCCCATTCACGACTTCAGGCCAAACTTGCCGGCAGGTCACCTGACGATGTCGATCAGTATGATTTCATGGCAACCCACCCACGCACGCTTGATCGTATTGAACAGGCCCATCAAAGTGCCAATGTCACGGCGGTTGCCAATCCGGAAAGTGGTGCTGTGCGCTATATGACGGCAATTGATGGTATTCTGTATGGCGACGGCCCGGATCAGGGTTATGTCCGGGGACAGGAATTTGTCCATGTGCCATTGAATTTCCGGTTTGAAGTCCCCGATGGCTTCACAATGACCAACCAGCCAAATGCCGTTATCGCCCGCGATGGCAAAGGTGCCCAGATCATCTTCGAGGGTGCGCCGGGCGCAAAGGACATGCGCCTAGATAGCTATCTTCAAAACGGGTTCTCGAAACAGATCGCCATTCGCAATATCGAGATGCTCGACATCGAAGGCCAGGAAGCCGCCACCGGCAGTGCTGATATTTCATTGCGTTCGGGGCCCGCACGCCTGCGCGTGGTTGTGATCCGTCATGGCAGCTCGGCCTATCAGTTCCTGTTTGTCACGCCACTTGATCAGGCTGATAGCTATAACCTGCCGCTGCGCCGCACGACCTATAGCTTCCGCCCGCTCACCGATCGGGAAAAGAAGATCTATACCCCGCTTCGCATCAAGGTACGTGCGGTAAACCCGGAATATGACCTGCAGACCTTTATCGACGATATGGAAGTCGACAAGGCACCGGCTGATGTCTTTGCCACCATCAACGGCCTTCGCGATGGGCAGCCCCCGGCCGTCGGGTCACTGGTCAAGGTGGTTCGGCACTAGAACGCCAACCTATCCAAACCCAGACACGACAAAAGGCAGCATATTGATGCTGCCTTTTTCTTTTCCGATTGCTCACTGCCCCGAGGGTATAACGGAAAGTCTAGCTGCTTGTAATCTGCTCGATCACGGCACCTTGTCCATCAAGGGCAACCGCAATCAAATGACCACCGCGCCCTGCACCACCATCCAGCGACAGGGTAAATTCACGCTCCTGCAAGCCCGTCTGGCCTTGGGATGCACCGCGCACAATACGGGCACAGTCGTAATACCGTTCGGTGATGGCTTCAAACATTGATCCGCCCCACCAGAAGGTATCCGTCTGGCCTGTCAGTGGCCGTGAGCCATCCAGCCCTGTATGAACAAAGATCAGGCGCCCATCTGTCGAATAGGCCGCGTGCTTGAGATCAGACATCAATGCGTTATGACCACTATGGCGGCGAACGGCATCTGCAAAGCCCGACGTCCATTGCGAGATCGCATGTGCGCCCTGATGCATGGTTCTTTGGACATGGACCGGGTCAAAGCCATAGGCGCGTACCGGTCCGGCGATGCCACGGGTCAGCATCCAGTCAAAAACTTCGCCCGGGTTGGGGGCAAACTGGATCTGCTGCAACTTGGACAGCATTTCTTCGGCAGCACCGCGCAGAAAGGCGATATCACTGATATCAACACCATCTTTGGCAATGAAGAAACGGCGAAACAGCAACAGCTCGTTGATGGTTGCAACGACATTTTCGGCCGTGCCATCGCCCCAGTAATTGCCAAGATAGACAAGCCTGTCGCCCGGTTTCATATGTTGCGCAAGTTTCTGGTGAACGGCGCATAATGCGCCATGATCACCATTGATTGCGCCGACGACCCAGATTCGCTCAGCCGGCTTGATCGGCGCCAGAACTGTACTCATCGCTGTAACCTGCCCAAAACAAAAATAAAACCGGCCCAAGCGTACATCGCGGGCCGGTTTTTATAAATAGTTGCCTGAAGGGGCCTTCGCAATCAGGCAGCCTTCTGCAAAAGCTTTTCGAGTTTGCCAGACGCCTTGTCCTTGTCGATTTTTTCAATCGCGGCAAGTTCATCAACGAGGCGCTCGAAAGCAGCTTCGTAGATCTGGCGTTCGGAGAAGGACTGTTCCGGCTGGGTCGCGCTGCGGTGAAGGTCGCGCACGACTTCGGCGATCGAAACCGGGTCACCCGAATTGATCTTTGCTTCATATTCCTGGGCGCGGCGGGACCACATGGTGCGTTTCACACGCGCACGGCCCTTAAGGGTAATCAGCGCAGAATCCATCTGTTTTTTCGAGGACAGCTTGCGCAGACCGGAGTTGCCAACTTTGTTCACCGGCACGCGCAGGGTCATGCGGCTAGATTCAAAGGTAATTACATAAAGGCGCAATTCCTGCCCCGCAATTTCCTGGGTTTCCAGGCCATCGACACAGCCAACACCATGTGCGGGGTAAACAACGTAATCGCCAACAGCAAACGGCAACTTATCCGACATCAAGCATCCTTCCGGCCCAATCAGGCCTGGTCATTCAACTGCAACACTACAGAACCAGCGACGCAAAGAGCTGCACGCGACCAAGCTTTTTGGCAAAGTCGCGGTTCAGACAGGAAATTCAAATACGGAAATCCGGCATTTCGGAACGAGCCTGTCGAGCCCTTAGCGCGAATTGTGAACCATAACACAACACGCCATCAGTTTACAGGAATTTTCCCGGCAAGTCGTTCAATGCAGCCATGCGCAAAACCCACTGGCGCAAACCAGTGGGTCAAAAATCGCATGAAATATCGGGGGTTAGCCCAAAAATCAGTCGCCCGTTCCCGGGGCTTCGGACAGCAATTCGGTCTTGCCGGATTTGCCGTTCCATTCATCCGCATCGGCAGGCGCATCGCCCTTGCGGGTAATATTTGGCCAAACCTCTGCAAACTTACGGTTGATTTCCAACCAGTTATCCAGATTCGGTTCGGTATCGGGAATAATCGCTTCAGCGGGGCATTCCGGTTCGCAAACACCACAATCGATGCATTCATCAGGGTGAATCACCAGAAAATTTTCACCTTCATAGAAGCAATCGACGGGGCAAACCTCGACGCAGTCCTGATACTTACACTTGATGCAGTTTTCCGTCACCACATAGGTCATGGTGTAACTCCGTACAGGTTGCGGGGCCAGATTGCGGCTGCACCCGCTTTTGGCCATGTTCTCTCTCGGGAATTGGGTTATCACGCACAGCTGTTGTGTGCAACTCCAATAAAACCCTAATTTTTTACGTAGTATTTTCTTCACGACGCACTGACAGGCTGCGTGGCGACTGCTTCGAGTTCGCCCTCAACGCTGCAGTGCAGCGCAGAACATACAGATTTCTCGCGGCTTTTCCAGTTCCTAAATCCCGCGGAGAATTGCTTTTACCACCGCAAAGCCATAGTCTGCTTTGCAAGGGGTATAACAGAAGAAACTGTGGGGATCGGATTGCCGGAAAAAGGCCTTGATCAACAACGGCTTAGATGGCGCGATCGCTTGTCTGTCAAACAGGCAAGGATTGCGGTCGGCCTTACTTTGCTGATCGGCCTGTTATTCAGTGGCATTCAGATTGTCTGGGATCTTCGCGAAGAACAGAACCTGATTGACCGCACCGTAAACCAGGTTTTGGCGACGCTGCGCGAGTCTGCAACCCAGGCCGCTTATGGTCTGGATGAAACACTCGCAGCCCGTGTTATTTCCGGCCTGTTTGAATATGAGCCAGTCTACGAGGCCGAGCTTCGCGACAACTTCAAAAATGTTCTGGCACGCAAGACCGAAAAGCCAATCAATTCCAATCGCACATTCCTGACCCAGATCATGTTCGGGGAAAATCAGGAATACGAAATCCCGCTGAATACAGACGGACCAAACGGTCTGGTCGGCCATCTTAGTGTCAAGATCGACACCGACATGATCGCAGAGGGTTTCATCAACCGTGCATCGCGCATTCTGTTGTCGGGGATTGTGCGCAACCTTCTGCTGGGTCTGGTTCTGGTTGCTTTTTTCTATATCACACTGACCAAACCGCTTCTGGGCATTGCCGCACAATTGCGCCAAATCGATCCAGAAAAGCCCGACTCTGCTGCCATCAGCATTCCGCCGCACCATGCCCGCAATGAACTTGGCATGATCTTGCAGACAACACGTGGTCTGGTCGAACGGGTTTCATCAACACTCGACAGATTGCTTGAAAGCCAGCAAAAGGTCCGCGACCGTGAGAGCCGCCTGAGCGCCATCGTTCAGAATGTCGCAGACGGTATTCTGACCATCACGCCGACCGGCCGCATTGTCGAATGCAATGCAGCAACCAAAGAGATCCTCGGCCTGATGCGCGATGAGACGCCGAAGGGCCGAACATTACATGAATTCCTGCTGCCGCGTGCTGTGCCGCTTCTCGAACACAGTCTGGAAGAACTCGCCGCACACGCCCCCGGTGCCGAAGCCGTCGAGAAACGCTTTACCCTGCCGATTGTGCGCGCCGATCAGAAGGAAATCGATGTCTCCATTGCATTGCGCCTGATCCCCGATAGCGCAACACCATTGATGACAGCTGTTCTGAACGACATCACCGTGCGAAAGCGATATGAAGAACAACTGGTCTATATGGCCAATCATGACACGCTGACCAATCTGCCCAACCGCAGCATGCTTGAACGCAGCCTGTCAGAAGCCTTGAACACCCATAAAAACAATGCGTCCGAGCGCAGCGGCGCCACCGCAATCCTGTTCATTGACCTTGATCGTTTCAAGGTGATCAATGACAGCCTTGGTCATGATGTCGGTGACCTGATGCTCAAGGCCGTCGCACTCAGGTTGCAACGCGTGATCGGGCGACAGGAAATCGTCGGTCGGTTGGGAGGCGACGAATTCCTGATCATTATTCCAGACCTTAAGGAAACGCAGGATGCCGTCATCCTGTCGCAGGCTGTACTTGATGCCTTGGCACCGGCCTTTGACATCAAGGGACGCGTTCTGTTTGTCACACCGTCTATCGGGATTGCCCTTTATCCATCTGATGGCGAAGATTTCCCGGCCCTGATGCGCAATGCCGACACCGCAATGTACAGTGCAAAATCCAGTGGCGGCGGCACCTATCACTTCTTTACCAAGACCATGAACGAAAGTGCCATGGCGCGCCTTGTGATCGAAAATGATCTGCGCGAAGCTTTGGTAAAAGACGAGTTTGAACTGCATTACCAGCCGAAGGTCGATCTGCGGACAAACCAGGTCTGCGGCCTTGAAGCGCTGATTCGCTGGAAACAGCCGGGCCGAGGCTATATTTCGCCAATGCAGTTTATTCCGGTTGCCGAGGAAACCGGCCTGATCAGCAGAATTGGCGAATGGGTTTTCCGCGAAGTCTGCCGCCAGATTTCCGAGTGGGAGGCTCAATCACTCCCGCCGATGCCGATTGCGGTCAATCTGTCTCCAAGACAGTTGATCGAGGGTCACATCACAGAGACGATTTCACGCATCCTTGCCGAGACGGCAACGCCAGCCGCCCGTATTGTGCTTGAAGTCACCGAAACGGCGATGATGCAGGAAATCAAGAAGGCGGCCACCATCCTTGATGAGCTGCGCCATCTTGGTTTAAAGATCGCAGTTGATGATTTTGGTACCGGATATTCGTCACTCGCTTATCTCAAGCGGTTGCCGATCAATTCCATCAAGATCGACCGTTCGTTCGTCCGGGATGTCACCATCGACACAGACGACGCCGCGATCACGCGCACCATTATTGCGATGGGGCATAACCTCGGCCTCAAGGTGGTCGCCGAAGGGGTCGAGACCCAGGAACAAATGAATTTCTTGCGGGAATGCAATTGTGATGAAGTCCAGGGCTTCCTGATCGCAACCCCGCTACCGCCCGAAGAAATTGTCCAATACATTCGACGACCGTCAATCGACATACCGAGTGAAACCTAGCCCGCCAAGCATGCCCAATTGATAGATGCTTCGCCACCACTGCCCCGCAAAATCGAGATGAAAATGCCAAACACCAAATCCGTATTGCTCGTTGATGACAGCAAGTTTGCCCGCCTTCTGGTCAAGGCGTTCATTTCCAGCAATTTTGCCAATTGGGAAATCGACGAGGCCGAGGATGGCGCCAAGGCGCTTGAGATGGTTGATGCCAAAACCTATGACTACATGCTGGTTGATTTCAACATGCCGGGCATGGATGGGCTTGAACTGGGCGAAAAGCTGCGCAGCCGGTTCCCCGGGGCTGTAATTGCGCTGCTGACTGCCAATATTCAACAGGAGATCCAGAACAAGGCAGAGAACCTTGGCCTTGATTTCATCGCAAAGCCCCCGACTGAGGACAAAATTCGCGACTACATCATGTCGCGGGAAGCAACCCGATGATCGAACTGACCGAACTTGAACATGATACAATCAGTGAACTGATCAATATTGGTGTCGGGCGTGCTGCGTCGTCGCTTTCCGAAATGGTTGATCAGCCCGTTGAACTGACCGTGCCTGCCATCTCGTTTGTCGAACGGTTTTCCGACAGCGAATTGGCCAACGCCCCGACCGAAGTTGTTTCTGCCGTCAGTCAAAGTTTTCATGGACCGTTTACCGGTGAAGCCATGCTTGTCTTCCCGGAAGTTCGCAGCCTTGAGCTTGTCCGTAGCTTGCTTAAGGTTGACGTACCGCTTGATACGCTGACCGATCTTGAACAGGAAGCCCTGATGGAGGTCGGCAACATTATCCTCAATGCCTGCCTTGGCAGCATTTCGAACGTTCTGGGTGAACCGATCAATTGCTCCATGCCGACGTTTCGCAAACGCGAAACGCGCGCATTGCTTGACGATGACACCGCAGGGGGCAGCACCGCTACGAATCCCGTTTTGATGATTTTGCATGTACAATTCATGCTGCGTCAGAACGATATCGATGGTTATGTGCTGTTTGTGATGGACTTGGAGTCCATCCAGATGTTGCGTGAACTGGTGCGACGTTTTCTGGCCAACTCCCTTGGATAACCGGTGAGAGGTGAATGACAAAGTCGCAATCCGCTAAGGGGGACCAACCCCCGTCATTTGATCTGAACCGTGACAGCGATGCTGCTGATCTTTTCGCAGCACTGCTTGATACGGCAGATACAGGGCTGATTGCGCTTGCCCCGGACGGGACGATTTGCCACTGGAACCAGTGGATGCAAAGCCGGTCGGGCAAGGATGCCGATCAGGTGATGGGCAAGGCGTTGCACGATGTGTTTCCTGACACAAAACTCGGCCGTGTCAGCCTTGCGATTGAAGACTGCCTGAAATTCGGTATGCCGGCTGTCATTTCGCCTTCGCTCAATCAGGGTGCCTTGCCGCTTCGTCCCCTACCGCAATTTGCCGCCAGTTTTGATCGTATGGAACAATCCATTCGTGTTCATCCGATCCAGACCAAACGTAATGGCACGCTGTGTTCATTGATCATTCGCGACGTCACACTGGCTGTTCAGCGCGACCGTCTTTTGCGCCAACAGGCCGCCGAGCTGGCCGACCTTGTGACACAAACCAAACGCAGCGAAGACCGCACACGTGCGATTTTGCAAAACACCATCGATGCCATTCTTGTCGCCTCTGATGATGGCAGCATCGAACCGCTTAATTCCCGCGCGCAGGAGCTTTGCGGTCCGACGGGTGATCCGGAACTGCGCAACATCATCCGGTTCTTGCTGCCCGATAGCGAACATACCCCGCTGACCCCGCCACCGCCAAACCGGCTTTTGACCGACCTTGGCACCGGCGTTATCGAAGTGCTGGCATCCACACTCAGTGGTCGCAATGTACCGCTTGAAGTCGCGATCAGCCATTTTTCCGCCGATCAGCGTTATCACTACATCATTACGCTGCGTGATATTTCCCAACGCAAACGCCACGAAAAAGAAATCCAGCGCACGATGCAGGAACTTGAACGCTCGAACGCGGAACTCGAACAGTTCGCCTATGCTGCTTCGCATGACTTGCAGGAACCGTTGCGCATGGTTTCAAGCTACACGCAGTTGCTTGCCCGGCGGTATGAGGGGCAACTCGATGAAACAGCTGACGAATTCATTCATTACGCGGTTGATGGCACGCAACGCATGCAGCGGATGATTGATGACCTCCTGACCCTGTCGCGGGTTGGACGCCACGGCAAACCGTTCAATCCCGTCCCGCTCGACAATCTGTTTGATGCCATTGTCACCAATTTCAGGCGTGCCGGTTCCACGCCCGAAGGCAACATCATCCGCGAAGGCCACCTGCCGACCGTTATGGGGGACGCAAGCCAGTTGCTGTTGTTATTCCAGAACCTGGTGTCAAACGGGCTTAAATACAGCGATCCGAAAAATGGTCAGGTCCGGATTTTTGCCTCGGAAACACCCGATAGCTATCGGATCTTTGTCGCCGATAACGGGATCGGCATCGACCCGCAATATCACGAAACCATATTTGAAATCTTCAAGCGCCTGCATGGCTATGGGGATTATGCCGGGACGGGAATTGGTCTTGCGATCTGTAAAAAGATCGTCGATCGCCATGGCGGCGGTATTGATGTCACCAGCAAGCCCGGCCAGGGCAGCACCTTTTGTGTCGAGCTGCCAAAAGAATTGTCGATTGTCGCCGCATCCGAAAGCATGTAGCTTTCAGTTTACGTAAGCGTAAAGATGATTGAGCCCCCATGAGCGACAGCTACACCATCACCGATCTTGCCCGCGAATTCGAAGTCACCACCCGAACCATCCGCTTTTACGAGGATCAGGAACTGATTTCGCCCGAACGGCAAGGTCAGACCCGGATCTATAGCCAGCGTGACCGTGTGCGCCTGCGGCTGATCATGCGTGGCAAGCGGCTTGGGTTTTCACTAAAGGAAATTCGCGATTTGCTGGATCTTTATGACGGCGATCGCAGCGAAATCACCCAGCTGACCACACTGGTCGACAAGGTCAATGAACGCCGCGCGACACTTCGCAAGCAGCGTGAAGACATTGACGCCACGCTTGATGAACTCGACAAGCTTGAAGAAACTTGTCAGGAAGAACTGTCGCGCAAGAAGGCGGGCTAAGAGCCCTGCCCTTTCCCAACGTTATTGACTGCTACCTGTTGGGTTCTGCACCTTGGCCAACCGGGCTTCAGAAGGGCGGGACAAGATAAAACAGCTAACAGGAATGGCGACCAGAAGCTGAATAAACGCCACCCAGCGGTTCTCGATCAGCACCAATGACGCCGTAATCACCACCAGAAAAGCCACCATCGCAAGGGTTTTGGCACGGCGATTGATCACGCCATATTCATTCCATTGACGGATCGACAAACCAAAACGCGGATGATTGCATATCCAGTCATGCAGGTGCGGCGATCCCTTGGCAAACAGCCAAGCGGCCAACAGCATGAAGGGGGTCGTTGGCAGAAGCGGCAGGAAAATACCGATCACACCAAGACCAACAGACAGCCACCCAAGGGCCAGATAGATATGCGAGACGCGCAGCATTGATTTCCTGTTTACAGTCGATCCGACCCCTGACAGGTTAGAGCAGAGCTTGATACCATTCGCTTGTATCGTTTTGCCGCGGGCATTCCTCTGTCCAGCAAGGAAAGAAGCGCAGAGCGTAGCGGCGCTACGGTCGAGATTCTTGACGCTGCGGGGCAGAGGAATGTCCCGGCCCGTAGGGTTCGGTTCGGCGATGTTTCGCGTCGTTACACCACTTGAACGATGCACCGCATCGTCCTGCGCGCTGTGCCTTGCCAAACAGCTCGCCGAACACGAACAAAACCGATACAAGCGAATGGTATCAAGCTCTTCGGTAATGTAGGCATAGAAATCAGCAAATTCAATCAATCGCCGACCATCACACTCAGTTAATTGATCACCTTGAAACAGTTCGACAATCTGCACGGTTTCCCATGCTTGAAATTGAAAATGGCCTCTATCTGGATGAACGCCATCTGAGTTTTCAGTTTGTCCGTGCCTCTGGCCCGGGCGGGCAGAATGTCAACAAGGTATCCAGTGCTGTTCAGATGCGTGTGCGCATCGATGACCTGACCGAATTGCCAATGCATGTGCGCAATCGCCTGCGTGAACTTGCCGGCAGCAAACTGACCAATGACGGCGAAATCATTTTTGACGCTCAGCGCCACCGTACCCAGGAACGCAACAAGCAGGATGCGATCGACCGTTTTCTGGTACTTTTACGCAAGGCCGCCGAACGCAAAAAATACCGGGTCAAAACCCGTCCCAGTCTTTCTGCCAAACGCAAACGCGTCGATTCCAAAAAGAAGCGCGGTGATACCAAGAAGATGCGGCAAAAACCGTCCTATTGATCGCCCCCACACGAAGGCCTGCCATGACCATCGACTGGAACAGGATTTCAACGGCGTCTCTTCCGGCCAATTGCGGGTGGAAGGGAACCTATCGCGTTCGTTATTCCGAGATCGGCGACAATGGCAAGGTCATGATGTCTGCATTGGCCGACTATATGCAGGATGCCGCCGGCAGGGGCGCACGTATCCTGAAACTGGCCTATGACGATACGGTCGATCAGGGCATTGCATGGGTTCTGGCGCGCATGGTCATTCATATTCGCGACTATCCGGGAAATGGCGAGGATATCCTGATTGAAACATGGCCGTCGGGGGTATCACGCCGGGTCGCCACCCGTGACTTTCGTCTGACCAACAGCAAGGGCGAAATCATCGGTGTCGCACAAAGTTTCTGGGTGATGTTTGACCTTGGCACCCGCCGTGCGGCCCAGTGGCCCGATTGGGTGGCCGAACGCCTGCCCGATCCGCCCGGCCCCAAATTGATCGAGCCACCTTTGCGACCAGGCTTTACCAACGATCCTTTGCCGACCATGGATAACATCAAGGCACGGCCGTCCGATCTTGATCTGTATGGACACGTCAACAATGTGCGCCTGATGCAATGGGTCATGGGGGTTGCTGGTCCGGACGGTCGACCGGATTTTCATCCGGAAAGCCTTGATATTCAGTTTCGCAGTGAATGCCGTGTGCAGGAACGTGTCGCCATTCGTCATGCGGATGGCTTTGCCGCCATCACCCGCGAAGAAGATGGCACCGATCTGGTGCGTGCCCACATCGTGCCGTTTAACCAGACCGCCGTGGCCTAGGCCCAAATGCCGTGAAAGCGGACCTAGCGGCCATCCATCATCGCCTCAAACAAATCAGCAATCGGCTTGAAGCTTTTGCGGTGATGGGCGGTCGGGCCCACCTCGCCCAGTCCCGCCATATGCTTTTTGACGCCATACCCGGCATTGCCTTCCCAGCCAAAGAACGGATATCGCGTGGCCAAGCGGGCCATAGCGCGGTCACGCACCACCTTGGCAACGATTGATGCAGCGGCAATTGAAAGCGACTTGCTATCGCCTTTCACCACCGTCTCCACCGCACAGGGCAACCCGGGGTCGCGATTGCCATCAACCAATGCCTGATCTGGCAAAGCCCCAAGGCGACTGACAGCGCGGCGCATGGCAACATAGGTCGCCTGCAGGATATTGATCTGGTCAATCTCGCGCACGGATGCCGCGCCAATGCCGACTTCGGCACAGTTCATGATGACGCCGTAAAGGTGATCACGTTTCTTGACCGAGAGTTTCTTGGAATCATTAAGCTCGGACAGCAGCTCCACCGGCAGACGTTCATCGCGTGGCAGGATAACCGCCGCCGCCACGACCGGGCCAGCCAACGGCCCGCGACCGACCTCGTCGATCCCGGCAATACGGCCCTGATACTGATCTTCGATGGAAAAATCCGGCATGGCGATCTCTGTCCCGTCCCTCTCTGTCTTTCGTCTTAGCAACTGGGATGCACGCAGGCAACATACCCTAAAAACAAAACGGCACCGGTTTCCCGGTGCCGCTTGAATTCATCAAAGGTCCTGACCCTTTCAGGTTTCCTTTTCCTGATATTCCTCGCTTGGGTCATAGCCTTCGGGGCCGATCGGATCAAAGGTTGCCCACCCTTCATTCTGTTTACTGGGCGGTAGTTCCTTGTTCGGATCAACATTCAGCAACATATACGCCTTGGCGATCAGGTTTGCGGTGATCGGCGCTGTCAGGAAGATGAACAGCGTGATCAGCAATTCGTGAATGGTGAATTTACCGCGTTCAATCCAGAAGAACAGCATGGACGCGATCAAGACACCACCAAGTCCGACAGTACTGGCCTTGGTCGGTGCATGCAGGCGCGGCAAAAGATCACGCAATTTGATCATCCCGAACGACCCGACCAGCAAGAACAGCCCGCCGATCACGATCAGAAGCGAAATGATTAGTTCAATAACAAACGGCATCGTTACGCTCCTTTATTCGATGATGTCGCCGCGCAAGACGAACTTGCAATAGGCCACGGTTGAAACAAACCCGAACATCGCAAACAGCAATGCCCCTTCGAAATACATCGCGGTTGCCTTGCCAATCCCGTACAGCACCAGAAGGGCAATGGCATTGATCGCCATGGTATCAACCGCCAAAACCCGGTCTGCCGTGGTCGGTCCGACGGTCAAACGATACAGGTTCATCAGAAGTGCCAGCGCAACGCAGATAAAGCCGAAATTCAGTGCATAATCGATCATTCGAAAATCTCCTTCAGACGGCGTTCGTAGCGGTTCTTGATATCGTCCACCACGCTCTGCGGATCGGGTGCGTGCAGGCAATGCACAAGCAAGCTTTTGGCATCGGCACTCAGATCAATCGTCACGGTTCCCGGCGTCATGGTAATCGTACCGGCAAGGGTTGTGATGGCTTCTGGCGAGGTCAGATCAAGCGGCACAACAACCGATTTTGATTCCAGACTTTCGGTTTTGCGAAACAGGATCAAACCAGCCACGATCACATTCGCCACCAGAATGTCCCATAGCACAATCAGCCCGTACTCACAGATCCCATAAACGTTGCGCAAGCGCGGTCGATCCTGCCAGAAACTGGCCGTGATCAGCGGAATGATGATCGCAAGAATAAGCCCAAAGATCACCGCACCGGTCGATACTTCATTGACCAGGAACACCCAGACAACAAGCAGCACAAGTGTCAAAAGCGGATGGGGCAGATAACGTTTTATCATCTTTCTATCCTCTCCCCTTATTGACCGACCAGTGACAGGGCGTTTTCGCCCAGCACCGCTTCGATGTAATGCGACGTATCAAACAACTGTGCCGCAACACCGTTCAGATACTCGGTGATCGGTCCGGCAAAGATGGTCAGCGCAATCAGGCCACTGACCATACCGCAACTGGCAATGATCGGAAGAACCGGCCATTTCGCACCTTCGACCGTGATTTCGCCATCGACGGAGGCACTTTTCCAGAACAGTACACTGCCCGCCCGGCCAAAGCCGACGATACACATCAGTGACGTCACCAGAATGATCGACCAGATCCAGACCATCGCATCGCTGTCGCGTGCCGCATCAAGGATCTGAAGTTTGCCGATAAAGCCACTGAGTGGCGGCATCCCGGCCATACCGATCGCACCGATAAAGAACAGAACAGCCAGGAAGCCGGTCTGATGGAAGCGCGGCGCGGTATGCAAACTGTCCCCGAACTGCCCGCGGCGTGACACCACAAGATCGGCAATCAGGAACAGAGCGGCGGCCGAGAAGGTCGAATGCAGCATATAATAAAGACCGGCCGAAATCGCTTCGGGCGTAAACAGGCCGATGGCAATCAACAAGGTCCCCATTGATCCGATCACCGAAAAGGCGATCAGACTGTTAAGGCGTTTCGCCGCCAGAACCCCGGTCATACCAAGTACCAGGGTCACCAGTGCCGCCGGCAAGACATACGGCGCCGCCAGCCATGCCATGTCACCGGCCGTATCGCCAAAGGCCAGCGAATAGACACGCAGAACGCAATAGGCCCCGACCTTGGTCATGATGGCAAACAGGGCGGCCACCGGTGCCGGTGCATTGGCATAGGTGCCCGGCAACCAGAAATGAACCGGAACAAGTGCGGCCTTCACGCAGAACACCAGAAGCAGGATCAACGCACCGGCACGAAGCAGGGCCGCATCACCGGACGCGACATTGGTGACCTGAATGGCAAGGTCGGCCATGTTCAGCGTCCCGGTGACGGAATAGATCATGCCGACACCAATCAGGAACAAGGAAGACCCTGTCAGGTTGATGACGACATATTGCATCCCTGCCTTCAAACGTTCTGCCCCCGCGCCATGCAGCATCAAGCCATAGGACGCAATCAGCAGAACTTCGAAGAACACGAACAGGTTAAAGATGTCACCGGTCAGGAACGCACCATTAACCCCCATCAATTGGAACTGGAACAGGGCATGGAAATGCTTGCCGCGCTGGTCCCATTCGCTTGATGCGAAAAGAACAACGCCAAGACCCAGAAGCGATGTCAGGAACACCATCATCGCCGAAAGACGATCAAGCACCAGAACAATGCCAAACGGTGCCGGCCAATCCGACAGCGCATACATTTCCGGGCCATTGCCACTGGCATAAACCAGAAGCGAAAGTGTGACGGCCACAAGGGCGACCGTTGCCGTGATGGAAAATACGCGCTGCAGAATAATGTCGTGGCGCACCGCCAGAACAATCAGGGCGGCCATCACGGCGGGCAGCACTATGGGAACAACAATCCAGTCACCCATCAGTTTTTATCTCCTGCTTCGGATGGCGCGCCAACCGGACGACCGTCAACATGGTCATTACCGATTTCAAGGAAAGTCCGGATCGACAAAACAACGATCAATGCCGTCATACCGAACGAAATCACAATTGCCGTCAGGACAAGCGCCTGTGGCAGCGGATCGGTATATTCGGTGACACCCTCACGCAGGATCGGCGGCATGTTGATGGTCAGACGTCCCATGGCGAACAGGAAGACGTTCACCGCATAGGACAGCAGGGCCAAGCCAACAACCACCGGGAAGGTTCGCCCGCGCAGCAACAAATAAGTCCCGCACGTGGTCAAAAGCCCAATACTGCTTGCGACAAGAAATTCCATATCAGGCCTCCTTGCCCGGCGTTGCCGCCGGTGCTGCCGACAACGACGGATCGTGGTCCATCGGCTCGGTATTTATTTCGACATGTTCGGCCATACGTTCGACCTGCGAAAGTTTGGCAAGGGCCAGCATCACTGCCCCGACCACGGTCAGGAAGACGCCAAGGTCAAAGCCCATGGCCGATGCCAGTTCGAACTCGCCAACGATCGGCAGGTGAACATGAACAAACCCGCTGGTCAGGAACGGCAGACCCGCAACCCAGGCTGAGACACCGGTAATCGCCGCGGCAATCACGCCAAGACCGATCATGCCATGGTAATTGACCTTCATGCGGTTCTGGGTCCAGCCAAAGCCCGACGCCATATACTGCATGACCAACGCAACCGACACGACCAGACCAGCGATAAAGCCACCGCCCGGTTCATTGTGACCGCGCAGGAAGATGTAAACACCCACCATCAGCGACAGCGGCAACATCACACGCGTTGCCACAACCATCATCATCGGGTGACGATCGGCCGAGCGACGGTTGCTGACAACCCAGTTGGCCAGACGTTTGGCCGCCTCGCCCTGGGTCACGGTTTCAATCAGTGCAAAGATCGAAAGTGCGGCAATCCCAAGAACGATAATCTCGCCAAAGGTATCAAAGCCACGGAAGTCAACGAGGATGACGTTCACAACGTTGGTACCACCACCTTCGGTTTTCGAATTCGCCAGATGATATGACGAGATCGTGTTTGGCAGATCGCGGGTCATGATCGCCCAGATCGCACCTCCAACCCCAAGACCCGCCGCAATCGAAACAATGCCATCGCGCATTTTGCGGCCCGGCAGGCTTTCCTTCGGGGTTTCCTTGGGCAGGATGTTAAGAGCAAGCAACATCAGAATGACTGTCACCACCTCGACCGAAATCTGCGTCAGTGCAAGGTCCGGTGCCGAAAGATAGATAAAGCCAAGCGACACAATCAGACCAACCACACCGACCAGAAGCAAGGTCAGCAAACGGTTGTGATGCATAAAGACCGACGCAATACAGGTCACAACCAGCAACAACCAGCCAATGGCGGCAGGCGGCGAGACTTCAAGAAGCTCACGCGTGCCTGACTGGAAGTCCGGTTGCGCATAAAAGCCCGAAAGCCCGATCCCGATGGAACCGATGATCGTGATTGCAAGATAACGCTGCAATGATCCGTTATGCAGATTGTCCGAAACCAGTCGGCTGAGCGCGACGGCCTTGGCCATGCCGCAATCAAACATTGCCTTGGCATCGGGCCGCGACAGGTTGGCGGTTGCCGACATCAGGCCACCATGGCGCATCAGCAAAAGCGATCCACCGATAATCGCAATCACACTCATGCCAAGGGCCGGTGTCAGCCCATGCCAGAGTGACAAGTGATATTCCGGCAATTCACCACCGATAACGGCCCCTGCGGTCGCAGCGACCAGTGGCCCTGCGATGGCAGCCGGGAACAGACCGATCAGAACCACCAGAACCGTCAGCAATGCGGGCGGGGCCCACATGCCAAAGGGCGGGTCATGCGGATGATGCGGCAGGTTTTCATCACGCGGCTTGCCCAGCCATACGTGGAAGATAAACCGGAAGGAATAGGCCACAGAGAACAGGGCACCGACGGTCGCCAGAAGCGGAACCACCCAGTTCTGATCCAGCCACATGGTGTGCCATGCTTCTTCAAGCATCATTTCCTTGGAAATGAAACCATTAAGCGGAATGATCCCGGCCATCGAGGCGGCGGTAATAATCCCGATGGTGCCGGCAATCGGCATCAGATTGAGCAACCCGCCAAAACGACGGATATCGCGGGTCCCGGTTTCATGATCGATGATACCGGCCGTCATAAACAGGGCCGCCTTGAAGGTCGCGTGGTTGATGATGTGAAACACCCCGGCAACGGCCGCCATCGGCGTTCCGAAACCAAGCAACATGGTGACAAGACCAAGGTGACTGACCGTCGAATATGCCAGAAGCCCCTTAAGGTCGTGCTTGAAGATCGCAATCCATGCGCCCAGCACCATGGTCACCAGACCAGCGGTCGCAACGATATAGAACCATTCCGGCGTGCCCGACAGAACCGGCCACATGCGTGCCATCAGGAAGATGCCCGCCTTCACCATTGTGGCCGAGTGCAGATAGGCCGAAACCGGCGTCGGTGCGGCCATCGCGTGCGGCAGCCAGAAGTGGAACGGGAACTGTGCCGATTTGGTAAAGCAACCCAGCAAAATCAGGATCAAGGCCGGCAAATACATCGGCGATGCCTGGATCAGATCGGCGTTCTGCAAGATCACGGTCAGATCATAGGATCCGACAATATCGCCAAGGATCAGCATCCCGGCAATCATTGCCAAACCACCAGCACCGGTCACGGCAAGCGCCATGCGCGCGCCCTGACGGCCTTCTGGCAAATGTTTCCAGTACCCGATCAGCAGGAACGATGACAGCGACGTAAGTTCCCAGAAAATCAACAGCAGCAGGATATTATCGGAAAGAACAATACCGACCATGGCCCCCTGGAACAAAAGCAGGAACACATAGAACCTGCCCATCGGGTCGTCCTTGGAAAGATAGAACCGCGCATAGATGATAATCAGCAGACCGATACCCAGGATCAGCGTCGCAAATAGCAACCCGAGCCCATCGAGGAAGAAGGTCACATTCAGACCAAGTTCCGGAAGCCAACTATAACTGACCTGAAACACCTCGCCGGCAATGACCGCCGGGGCCTTTGCCATCAGCAAGATCAGGGCAAGCAGCGTGACAGAACCGGTCGCTGTGGCACAAGCATTGCGCCCGGCCCTGATCATTATGGCGGGTAAGACCGCCCCAATGAAGGGAAGCAAAACAATGAGGGTGAGACTCATGAAAGACCCTTATTTTTGGATATTCGCCGCATCGCCCCGAACGCGAGACAGCAAGAAAATTCCGCCAGAAGTTAATATTAGTACTGATAATGGTCAAGAAAACCCAAACAGCGCAGCTTTTTAACACCCTGCTGTCAAGTGAAGCCGATCACCAAAGATCGCAATTATAGCGGGCAAACCTTACTTTTTACCGCCTGCGAGCTGTATCGCCTCTGGCATCATGCGCAATCTGACCATGGCAATCGTTCCCAAAACAGGCCCGACAGCCAACATGGCAAACGCCCCCCACCAACCTGTTTGATCGGCGACAACCGGCACAAGATGGATGGAAACAAGCGCAATCAGGAACCCGATGGCATTTTGCAGGGTTAATGCCGTGCCGACCTGATGCGGGTCGGCCAGGTCAATGACGCAGGACGAGAATTGCGCGGAATCCGCGATCACGGAGATCCCCCAAACGATGCAGACCACAATAAGAAGGATGATCGGGGCATCGGATAACCCACCCGCAACCAACGCACAGGCACCACTGACGATCATGGCGGCAATCGTCACTGTCGTTCTGCCAATCCGGTCAGCGTAATAACCCCCGGCCAAGGACCCGAACGCGCCGATGCCAACAATGGCAAAGGTCGAAAGTGCGGACCAGACACCGGGATTGTCCATCACTCGATCCGAAAACGCGCCATACAGGAACAATCCGATCCAGCCCCACATGGCATACAGTTCCCACATATGCCCAAAATAGCCATAGCAGGCATGGCGGAGCGGCTTGTTTGACCAGATCTTGCCAACCATTTTTGGATCAAAGCGGGGTGAGCGTCCCGGTGTTCCGCCCAGATGCACGAACAGGATGGCAATCGCCGCGATATAGGCGGTCACACTGGCGGTCATGATCACGTATCGCCAGTCAAGTGGCACCGCCACCGCAAACAGGTGCGGCATGGCAGACCCCATGGTCAGCGCCCCGACCAAAAGCCCGACCAAGAAACCTGTATCCCCGCGTGACCAGGTTGCAACCATCTTCATGCCAATCGGATAAATCCCGGCCATGCAAACGCCCGTGATCAACCGCAACAGGATCACAACAACGCCGTCAACCGGAACAACGAGGATCAGGATATTGGCGGTCGCTGCAATCATCGCCGATGCCGCCCAAAACCTGCGAGGCTCGATACGATCCGCCAGACCAAGTATCGCACTGGTAACAGTTCCCAGAACGAAACCCAACAATACCGCACTGGTAAATAACGATGATTGCAGCGCCCCAATGCCAAACTCGCTGCGCAATTGCGGCAGCACCGCCGTGGCCGAAAACCACAGCGCAAGCGCCATCAACTGGCAGACCGTAATCATGGAAACGGCAAAAGTCTTGCCCGTACGCACCGTGCTTCCCCCGCGGCATTTTTGGCATTTCGGCCATCATACACAGATGTTGTCGAATGCCTATCTTGGAACACCTCACCTTTCCAGCCGTTTCAACAGTACCCCGACACCTGAAATGGCAGGAAGGTCACAATGGATTTGCTAGATCAATATTCAAACGGCGTCATGACCGCACTTGGTTTCTTCTGGAACGCGCTGTGGGCGTTTGTGCTTGGTTACTCCATCAGTGCCGCGATTCAGGTTTTCGTCCCCAAGAACCGCCTGACTGCGCATATGGGCGACGCCGGTATCGGGAGTGTTTCGCTTGCCGGTCTGTTTGGCGCCATATCAAGTTCATGCTCGTTTGCGGCCCTTTCAGGGGCACGATCGCTGTTTCAGAAAGGCGCACATTTCATTGCCACTGTCGCCTTCATGTTCGCATCGACCAACCTGGTCATTGAACTTGGCGTTCTGATCTTCCTGTTTCTGGGGTGGCAGTTTCTGGCCGCAGAAATCATCGGTGGTATCCTGATGATTGCGATTTCGGCTGTTCTGATCCGTGTGACATATCCCAAGGAGATGATTGAAGCCGCCAAGCAACATGCCGACGCGGAAACCGGCAGCGAAGAAGACGACTTCGACTGGAAGAAACGCATCAAGTCCAAGCAAGGCTGGCAACAAGTAGGCAACCGCTTTGTCATGGAATGGCAGATGGTCTGGCGTGAAATCCTGATTGGTTTCACGATTGCCGGCTTTATTGCGGTCTTTGTCCCGGCGGAATTCTGGCAGCCCCTGTTCCTTGCCGGGGACGGCACGGGTAAAGCGGCAGACTTGCCGTTCCTGACCGTTCTTGAAAATGCCCTTGCGGCACCATTTGTCGCCGCCGCGACCTTTATCGGCTCAATGGGGAACATTCCATTGGCGACAGTTCTCAGTGCCGGGGGTGTCAGCTTTGCCGGGATTATGGGCTTTATCTATTCGGACCTGATGGTCCCGCCACTGGTCAAGGTCAATGCCCGGTATTATGGCTGGAAAACTGCGCTTTATATCGCAGGTGTCATGTATGCCAGCATTGTGGCCACTGCGCTTATCCTGCATTACGCCTTTGTCGCACTCGGCGCCCTACCCGAAAGCAGCCGTGACATCGCCGAGGTGAGCGCCTTTGGCGTCAATTATACGCTGTTCCTGAATATCGCGGCCTTTGGGCTGATCGGCATCTTGCTGTGGCTCCGTCGCGAAGGCCAAAAGGCAGCACAGCATGACCACGAGCATGATCATGGTGGCCACGACCACGGGCATGACCACGACCATGACCATGGCGACGGGTCTGTGCTTTCGCTTAAAAACGTGATTGTCGGGACCGCACTTACGCTGCTTGCAGGCGGCCTAGTGCTTAAAGCAGCCAGCCTGATCTAAAAGAAAAAAAGTGCCGCCGGCAAAGCCGAGCGGCACAGGTTTCCCGAGCGGGAATGAAGCACTAAGTCAGTTAACTTAATCAGGTCAGATCACGCTGGTCATCAATCACTTTGCCGTCATTGGGCAGACTGCCAACCTCTGCGGCCAAAACCGCCCCGCGCAGTTTGCAAACGCTGGCAAGGGTTTCGGCAATCGCATCAATCTGGCCGTCATCAATACCCTCGCAGGTCAGGGTCATGACGTCGTTATCGTTTTCGCGGGTAACGACAAGCCGCGCCTTGGCAATGTCGCCATGACGTTTGACGATTTCGCCGATCTGTTGCGGATGAACAAACATGCCCTTGATCTTGGTGGTCTGATCGGCACGCCCCATCCAGCCCTTGATACGATGGTTTGTGCGACCACACCCACTTGCACCCTCGGCAATTGCCGACAAGTCGCCGGTTGCAAACCGGATCAGCGGATAGTCCATGTTAAGCGTGGTAACGACGACTTCGCCAACCTCGCCCTCTGCCACCGGCTCGCCCGTGCCCGGACGGACGATTTCAAGAATGATGTCTTCGGCAACAATCATGCCGTCCTTGGCATCGCTTTCATAGGCAATCAGGCCAAGATCGGCACTGGCATAGCATTGCAGCATGGCGATATCGCGTTCGGCAAACCAAGATCGCAGACTTTCGGGCAATGCTTCGCCCGATACCAGTGCGCGCTTGATCGATGAAATATCCGCACCAAGCTCCTCGGCCTTTTCGATCAGGATTTTCAGGAAAGATGGCGTACCACTATATCCGGTTGGTTTAAGGTCGCTGATTGCCTTGACCTGTGCCTCGCTTTGTCCGACCCCGGCCGGAACGACAACACACCCACAGGCACGTGCGCCACTGTCAAAGATAAAGCCACCCGGTGTCAGGTGGTAGGACAGGCAGTTATGAACAATATCGCCGGGGCGGAACCCTGCGGCAAAGAACGCACGACCCATTCGCCACCAGTCATCGCCCTTGCCCTGCGGGTCATAAATCGGCCCCGGGCTTTGGAACAGGCGCGCCATCGCCGGGATTGGCGTTGCGTTCAGACCCGCAAGCGGCGGTTCCTTGGCCTGTCCGTCAATCAGATCCGACTTGCGGGTCAGGGGCAGTTTTGCCAGCGCCTCGCGGGTGGTAATTTTTTGCGGCTCGATATCGGCCAATAGCCGGCCATAAGCCTTCGATTGCGATTTGGCATGATGCAGGATGCGCGGCAGTGCTGCCATCAAGCCGGCCTCGCGGCTTCCGGGAGTTCGCGTTTCGCGCTCGTCATAATAAGTTTTAAGCATCATACCCGTCTTTCATTCAAAGGCGTCCACCACACCGATATACGGCCCTGGTGTATCTCTATCCTAGAGCCAACGTTTGCGGCGCTTGTAGGACTTGATGTTCTTGAAGCTTTTGCGTTCTTCAGAACCGCCGCCCAGATAGAATTCCTTGACGTCCTCGTTATTTAGAAGCTCGTCACGGGTGCCATCCAGAACAACCTTACCGCTTTCCATGATGTAACCATAGTCGGCAACCTTAAGCGCAAAGTTGGCGTTCTGTTCAACGATGAGCATGGTGATGCCCTGTTCGCGGTTGATCTTTTCAATGATCCCGAACACTTCCTTGACCAGAAGCGGCGACAAGCCCATTGATGGCTCATCGAGCAGGATCATTTTGGGCCGCGCCATAAGCGCACGGCCAATCGCCAGCATCTGTTGCTCCCCACCTGAAAGGTAACCGGCAAGTCCGGTGCGTTCCTTAAGGCGCGGGAAATATTCAAAGACCATTTCAATATCGTCTTTGACCTTGTTGTCCTTGCGGGTATAGGCGCCCAGACGCAGGTTTTCGATGCAGGTCATGTCCTCGATGATACGGCGGCCTTCCATAACCTGAAACAGGCCGGAGCGCACGATATCCTCGGGATTGCCATTGGCAATCTGGTTGCCCATGAAACTGATGTCACCACGGGTGACTTCGCCGTCTTCGGTTTTCAGCAAACCCGAAATCGCCTTAAGCGTCGTGGATTTACCCGCCCCGTTCGGACCCAGCAGGGTAACGATCTTGCCTTGCGGAACCTCAAGCGAGACGCCACGCAGGACCAGAATCACCTCGTCATAGACGACTTCGATATTGTTGACCGACAGCATCGGTTCGGCGGTTTCTATTTTGCGGGCGGGCTCTGCCATGGTGTCCCTTTCGAATGATCTTCTTGTGATCTCCAGCTGTCGGAGACAGGGCATCTTGCGTGTTATGCCCTGTCTCCGGACAGTCTGGGAGACATTCGTCTTACTGGATGGTCTTAGTAACCAAGCCAGTCGTCACGACGCGGAAGCGTTACAGTCGTTACTTTTTCGACCGTTGCTTCACCGCCTTTGGCGCTACCGTTATAGATATTGACGGTGTTGATGCCGCGATGGTCTTCGGCGGTCCAGGTTGCTTCCATGCAAACGCCTTCAAGACCGGCCGGCACCCAGTTCTGGCGGGCATACATGCCTGCCTTGATGTTCGCGCCGGTAATGCCGCCATTGTTCTTGGCCCATTCCATCGCTTCTTTCATGTAATAGGCAGAACAAATGCCACGGATATAGTGATGCGTGCGGAACTCTTCGCCAGAGCTGTCCGACATCTTGGAGATTTCACGCACCAGATCCATGCCCGGCACACCTTCATCGGTCCAGAAGCTGGTCATCGCCGGGAAGATGTAGTTTTCGACATCGCCGATGGTTTTAAGGGTCTCGTAGTCACCAGCCCAGATGTTGGCCAGCCATTTCGGGGACGCGCCAACCGTGTCACAGGATTTCACCAGCGACACAACCGACGGGCCAAGGTTACCGAGGTAGCCATAGTTGGTCCCGGCTTCCTTAAGGGTCAGGCACTGCGCCTTGAAGTCACCCGGCTTCATCGAAACAACGACCGGTGCCGTTACTTCAAAGCCAAGCTCGGTTGCGTATTCCGCACATGCTTCTTTCGGGGCGTTCGGATAGGGATGGTTATCGCCGATATGCGAGAAGACCGGCTTGCCCGAACCACCAGACTGTTTCCAGTCTTCTGCGGCCCACTGAACCAGCGCACGGCAGGCATCGGAATAGGACGCGCCATAGAAGAAGTTATAAGGTGCCGGTTTGGCGGTTTTCGGGTTTTTGCCCGTCGGGTCGGTCAGGTGACCGGAATAGGATGCGGAATAGACCGGTACTTCATCCTTGGCAACGAAGCTGATCAGGGCTTCGGTATCGCCCGTGCCCCAGCCCTGCATCGCCACCATGTCGTTGCGCGAACGCCATTTCTTGTAGTTCGCAATCGCCTGCGGAACCTTGTAGGCATAGTCAACAGATTCAGAATCCAGAACCGTGCCATCAATACCGCCATGGGTGTTGATGTAAGACAGCGCATCGCGCACACCATCGGCATAGAACTTGCCGATAAAGCCGGTGGCACCGGTAATGTCCATCAGATGGCCGACAAATACCATATCGTCATCTGCTTGTGCTGCCGAGAACGACAGCCCCGTTGCGACCATCGCGGTCGCAGCAATCAATCTTTTCATAACGACGTCTCCCTTGGACGTTTTCACTAAAGTAAGCCTCCCGGTCGCCCCGTTTTTGTCCCAGCCCTTTTGTTTTTTGTAAGCGGGCCGGGTTCGGGGTTTTAGTCAGTACGAGAAGGGATAAAGCTTCCAGTACGCCCTGATCTGTTGCCAGCGATGGGCAAGCCCATCCGGCTCAAAGATCAGGAACAGGATGATGGCCAGACCAATTGCCATCTCCTTGATGTAGGCCAGCCCGTCGGTCACAGCCGTCGAATTGGCCCATTCAAAAACGCTCAGTGCGCTGACACCGGTTTCCATGACTTCGGGCAACAAAACCATGAACACCGTGCCCATCAAGGTCCCTTTGACGGAACCAAGACCACCGATGATGATCATGCCCAGGAACTGGATCGACAGCAGAATGGTAAAGCCCTCGGCCGAGACAAAGCCCAGATAGTGGCCATACATCGCCCCGCCGACACCGGCATAGAAAGACGAAATCGCAAAGCTCATCAGGCGATATTTCGTGAGGTTGATCCCCATGATTTCAGCCGAAAGATAATGGTCACGCACCGCGACAAAGGCACGACCATCACGGGTCCGCATCAGGTTCGTCCCCAGTAGATACATCACCACCAAGAAGAACAGGCAGACATAGAAGAAGCTGAAATCATCCAGAACTTCATAGCCAAACACATTGACCGGATTGGCGGCCGCGCCATAGGAACCGCCAGTAAACCATTCGGCCCGGGCAAAGAAATCTTCAAGGATGAACTGCGCTGCCAGTGTCGCAATCGCCAGATAAAGCCCCTTGATGCGGGCAGCTGGCAACCCAAACAGCATACCGACCGCCGCGGTCATCAACCCGGCCAGCGGGATCGACAACAGGACGGGAATGCCGGTTGTGTTGTTAATCCAGGCTGACGCAAAGGCGCCAAAGCCAAAGAAGGCAGCATGGCCCAATGAAATCTGCCCGGTAAAGCCGACCAGAATATTCAGCCCCAATGCGGCAATCGCAAAATAGGAAATCTGAATGAACAGGTTGACGTAATAGCCATCCAGAACAAACGGGATCATGGCGACGGCAAAGATGCCAAGGATCGCGGCGTTACGGATATAGGTCGTATCAAAGATGCGGGTATCCTGCCGATAAGTCGTTCGGAAGTCACCGCAAGGACGTATAGAAAATCCAGCCATAGTACTTTTCCTCGTCCTCTAGATACGTTCGATGTCTTTGGTGCCAAACAGGCCATATGGCTTGATGCACAGGATAATGATCAGCACATAGAACGGTGCGATCGAGAACAGGTTGCCCCAGTGCAGATACTGGCCGTCAACAAACTCTGCGGTGTTTTCAAGCAGTCCAATGATCACGCCGCCGACAATGGCACCGATGATCGAATCAAGCCCGCCAAGGATCACCGCCGGGAACACCTTGATCCCGATCACCGAAAGGGCGGACGACACGCCATTGACCATGCCGATCACGATCCCGGCGACACCCGATACAAGGGCCGAGATTGCCCAGGACATCGCGAATACGGTTTTGACTGAAATACCAAGGCTTTGCGCGACCTGCTGATCAAAGGCGGTTGCCCGCATTGCAAGGCCAAGCTTGGAATATTTAAAGAACCAATAGAACCCGGCCATGATGAACAACGAAATCACGAAGCTCATGATATAGGCCGTCTCGATCTGCATCCCCAGAAGGTTGACCGACCGGGTCTCGAACACCTGCGGATAGGTCGACGTCGTTGCCCCGAAGATCCATTTGGTTGCCGCCTGGAAGAAAATTGAAAGCCCGATGGTCACCATGATGACCGAGATGATCGGTTCGCCAATCATCGGTCGCAAAACAACCATTTGCAGGACGACGCCAAACGCCATCATAAACAGCAATGTAAACAGGAAACCCAGCCAGAAGGGCATTTGCATTTCGACAAGGAATGCATAACACACCCACGCCCCGATCAGCAGGAACTCACCCTGGGCAAAGTTGACGATCTGGGTCGATTTGTAGATCAGGACAAAGCACATGGCGACAACGCCATAAAGTGTCCCGACAATCAAACCGTTCAGCAGAAGCTGGAACAGAAGTTCGAAATTCATGTTGCCATCCCTGTAATGGCGACCCAAGCCTTTGGCCCGGGCCACAGTTATGCTGCTGCCTTATTCGGCGGCTTTCGGGGCCGTCTGTGCGGCCTTGTCATTATCAAGATCAACGACCTTCACACTCGTCTGGATGCGGGTTTGGGACCCGTCCTGGAAGGTAATCATGGTGTCGATATCAACCTTGTCATTGCCGGCATAAACCGCATCGATGATGTCGGCATATTTCTCGGCAACCACACCACGGCGCACTTTGCGTGTACGGGTCAGTTCGCCGTCATCGGCATCCAGTTCCTTGTAAAGCAGAAGGAACCGCTTGATCCGCTGGGCTTCCGGAAGTGTCTTGTTCACTTCGCGGATTTCCTCGGTGATCATGTCATAGACCTGCGGCTGGGCTGACAGGTTGGTGTAGTTGGTAAAGGCAATCCCGCGCTGCTCGGCCCATTTCGCCATGATCGAATAACGAATACAGATCATGGTCGACAGGAACGGTAGCCCCTTGCCAAGAATCACGGCCTCGGCAATGAAGGGCGAGAATTTCAGTTTGTTTTCAATAAACTGCGGCGAATAGCGCACTCCGGTCGAGGTTTCCGCCAGATCCTTCATACGGTCGATCACCACAAGGTGCTTGTTCTCGTCCTTGAAGTAACCGGCATCACCGGTATGCATCCAGCCATCCCGGACATCTTCGTCATAGGCGGCCTGATTTTTGAAGTATCCGGTAAACATGCCCGACGTGCGCGCAACGATTTCGCCGACACCATTTTCGTCAGTATTGATCACCTTGATCTCGGAATTATCAAAGGCAACGCCGACCGTATCGAAATCAATATCGCCCGGCTGATGGATGGTATAGGCGCCACACAGTTCGGTCTGACCATAAAGCTGACGCAGCGGCACACCCATCGCATGGAAGAACCTGAAGGTTTCCGGGCCAATCGCGGCACCACCCGTCGCGGCGGAACGCAAATTGGAAAATCCAAGACGGTCTTTGAGCGCATTCATCAGGATCATATCGGCCATTTTCGAATGGCCACCGGAATCCATCGCGGTGCGCGCCAGTGCCATGCCGAAATCAAACATCTTTTGCTTGAACGGTGTGGAATCCATCATCCGTGCGCGGACATCGGCGGCAATGGTTTCCCAAACGCGCGGCGCCAGAAGGACAAAGTTCGGACCAATTTCGCGCAGGTCGGCCATCATGGTTTCCTGCTCTTCGACGAAATTGACGATCTGGCGGCTGATCAGTGACTGACCAACGACATAGACCTGCTCCATAATCCACGGCAACGGCAGGACCGAGACATAATTGTCACCCGGATATTTCGGGTCAGCACGAAGGTAAGCCGCACAGTGATCAAGGAAATCACCGGAATTGAGCATCGCCATCTTCGGCTTGGACGTCGTCCCCGACGTGGTGCACAGAATGGCGCATTCATCGCCACGGGTGTCGGCAACCATCTGGTCATAAATGCCCGGATTTTTTGCCTCCAGCTCGCGGCCCAGTTCATAAAGCTTTTCGACATCCAGCAAACGCGGATCGTCGTATTTGCGCATCCCGCGCGGGTCGCAATAAACGATATGGTCGACAGTCGGGATATCTTCGCCAAGCTCAAGCAGCTTGTCGCACTGTTCTTCGTCTTCGGCGATCAGGATGCGCGCGCCTGAATAGGTAATCAGATAGGCGACTTCTTCGTGCAGGCTGTCCTGATAAAGACCAACCGACATACCGCGCAGTGCATGCGCCGCAATTTCGGCCCAAACCCATTCAGGGCGGTTTTCACCGATGATGCCAACAACATCGCCCTGCCCAAGGCCAAGGGCGCGCATGCCAAGCGCCATCCATTTGACGCGGTCGTTATAATCCTGCCAGGTAAATTCCTGCCAGATGCCGAATTCCTTTTCGCGCATGGCGACTTCTTTGGGCCAGTTGCCCGCGTTATAGGCCAGCACTTTCGGGAAGCTATCAAGCGACTGAACGTCGGCATATTCCGGGATATTGCTGCTCATGATCAGGCCACCTGCTCGTCTTCGTCCGTGTCGTCGTCTTCTTCGCCGAGATAGGCTTTCTTGACATGCTTGTTGGCCATGACCTCTTCCGGCAGGCCTTCGGCAATCTTGCGACCGAAATCAAGGACCATCACCCGATTGGAGATATCCATGACCACACCCATGTCGTGTTCGATCATGACAACGGTCATGCCCCACTCTTCATTGAGGTCGATGATAAAGCGCGCCATGTCCTCTTTTTCTTCGAGGTTCATGCCCGCCATCGGCTCATCAAGCAGGATCAGGTCCGGGCGCAACGCAACAGCACGCGCAAGCTCAACCCGTTTGCGCAAACCATAGGAAAGCGTGCCGGCGGTCGCCTTGCGGATATGGGAAATTTCAAGGAAGTCGATCACGTCTTCGCAGAAACGACGATGATCGAGCTCTTCTTTCTGCGCGCCGCCAAACCAGTAAAGCGGCCCGTTCAGGAAATTGTTCTTAAGTAGGTGGTGACGCCCGACCATGATGTTATCAAGCACATTCATGTGCCCGAAAAGTGCCAGGTTCTGGAACGTACGCCCGATACCAAGTTCGGCACGATCATTCGGCTTGAGCCCGGTAACATCCTTGCCCTTGAAAGATACCGAGCCTGTCGTTGGCGTATAACGCCCCGAAACGCAGTTCAGCATGGATGTCTTACCGGCACCGTTCGGGCCAATAATCGAAAAAAGCTCGCCCGGCTGAACGGAGAAGCTGACATCACTCAGCGCACGCACGCCGCCGAAAACAAGCGACACGTCGCTAATCTCTAAAATAGGACTCTGTGACGTCATGCCGTCGCATTCCTCCCTGACTTGGGCCGCAAATGCCGCAGAACCGCATTTCGGGTTCTTTCGCGTGAAAATTTGCAAACCGCTGTTCAGTTTCCCTGATGATGTGTCGGTTTATTTTATGACCCTGACCTTACGGAAACCGGGCTTGACACATTTAATAGGCATTTAAGTACCAATTTCAGCATATTGCGTCAATGCAATGATTCTCAAGGGGTTGGGACTTTTCTACAAATTCGCACCGCACAATTATTTGACGACAGAATACACTGACCGCTCTACCCTTGATTACGTAGCGTTATCTCAGGTTGCAGGTCGCAGACGGCACGCGAAAACACCGCAATGCAAAAATCTTTCGCAATCATGCACCGCACAATTCGCGCGCATTGCGAACCTGTCGCTTTGCAGGCAAATCCGAACCCGCCGCCCCGACTCCGGTGCGGAGTCGTCGTTACAGGCGACCGGCCCCTGCGCCTCACGACGACATTCATTGCCGCAAATGCCGGCGGCTTTATAAACATGTCAGGAAAAAACAGACTCCGCATTTTGCCTGTCCTATTGAAAGGCCAAAAGCCACGGCACATATCGTCTAAAGCCGTTTGATTGCTTGTTGGGCTTTGCCAACATGCTGTGATCAACGGGTTTTCACCAATACCCCTTTACGGGGTCTGGACTTTCAAAGGGAATTGTGGTGTAACCCCGTTGCACATAGATATGTAGCCGTGACCCGCGTCACGCAACACAGATAGCCCACCGCTCGGCGCTCCGACGGTCGGGGTGTCTTGTCACGACAAGCCCTTTTAACCACCTTGAGGAGGGTCTGATGTCCATTTGTGGCAAAGACAACCTGAAAACGCGCCGCACGCTGAAAGTCGGGGACAAGTCCGTCGACTATTACAGCCTCAAAGTTGCTTCCGAGAAATTCGGCGACGTTTCAAAACTTCCCTTCACGCTGAAAGTCGTTCTTGAGAACCTTCTGCGTTTCGAAGACGATTTCACCGTTAAAACCGATGATGTCAAAGCTGTTGTTGACTGGCTCAAAGAGCGCAAAAGCAGCCACGAAATCAACTATCGTCCGGCCCGCGTTCTGATGCAGGACTTCACCGGCGTTCCCGCCGTTGTTGACCTTGCCGCGATGCGCGATGCTGTGGTGAAGATGGGCGGCGACGCCCAGAAGGTGAACCCGCTTTCACCGGTTGACCTCGTCATTGACCACTCGGTCATGATCGACTTCTTCGGCACCGACGACGCACTCGACAAGAACATGGAAGTCGAGTTCGAACGTAACGGCGAACGTTACGAGTTCCTGCGTTGGGGCCAGAATGCGTTTAACAACTTCCGCATTGTTCCGCCGGGGGCTGGTATCTGCCACCAGGTCAACGTCGAACATCTTGCAAAGGTCGTCTGGACCGGCAAGGACGAAGACGGCAAAACCGTTGCCTATCCGGACACGCTGGTCGGTACCGACTCTCACACCACCATGGTGAACGGCCTTGCTGTTCTCGGTTGGGGTGTTGGCGGTCTGGAAGCAGAAGCAGCAATGCTTGGTCAGCCGATCTCGATGCTGATCCCGGAAGTTGTCGGCTTCAAGCTGACCGGTTCCATGAAAGAAGGCATCACCGCAACTGACCTTGTTCTGCGCGTCGTTCAGATGCTGCGTGAAAAGGGCGTTGTTGGTAAATTCGTCGAATTCTATGGCGATGCGCTTGACCACATGAGCCTTCCGGATCGTGCGACCATCGGTAACATGGCACCGGAATATGGTGCGACCTGTGGCTTCTTCCCGATCGATGACGAAACGCTCAACTACATGCGTTCGACCGGCCGTGACGAAGACCAGATTGCACTGGTCGAAGCATATGCCAAAGAACAGGGCATGTGGCGTGACCCGGCACATGAAGCCGAATACACCGCAACGCTTGAACTTGACATCTCCACCGTCGAGCCGGCCCTTTCGGGTCCGAAGCGTCCGCAGGACCGTGTTCTGCTCAAAGATGCCGTTTCGAGCTTCACCAAGACCTTTGCCGACATGGCACCGGGTGTTGATGCTGATCGTTCTGTTCCGGTTTCGAACGAAAACTTCGAAATGAAAGACGGTAACGTCGTCATCGCCGCGATCACCTCTTGCACCAACACCTCGAACCCGAGCGTTTTGATCGCAGCAGGTCTTCTGGCGAAAAAAGCTGTCGAACTCGGCCTTCAGAGCAAGCCGTGGGTGAAAACCTCGCTCGCACCGGGTTCGCTGGTTGTTGCCGACTATCTCGAAAAAGCAGGCCTTCAGGATTATCTTGATCAGCTTGGCTTTAACGTGGCCGGTTTCGGTTGCACCACGTGTATCGGTAACTCCGGTCCGCTGGCGGCACCGATCATCGACGCGATCGATGGTAACGACATGCTCGTCACCGCCGTTCTTTCGGGTAACCGTAACTTCGAAGGCCGTATCAGCCCGCAGGTCAAGGCAAACTACCTTGCCTCCCCGCCGCTGGTTGTTGCCTATGCGCTTGCCGGTAACCTGAAGATCGATCTGAACAAAGATCCGCTCGGCAAGGACAAGAACGGCAAAGACGTCTTCATGAAAGACATCTGGCCGACCAACAAAGAGATCGCTGACACCATCGCGTCCTCGATCTCGGCGTCCATGTACAAAGATCGTTACGACAACATCTTTGCCGGTCCGAAACCGTGGCAGGAAATCGAAGTCACCGAAGGCGAGACCTTTGCGTGGGATGGCAAGTCCACCTACGTTCAGAACCCGCCTTACTTCGTCGACATGGCGAAAGAGCCGGGTGACTTCTCTGAAGTTCATGGCGCACGTCCGCTCCTGATCCTGGGTGACTCTGTCACCACCGACCACATTTCCCCGGCCGGTTCGATCAAGGAAGAAAGCCCGGCAGGTGAATACCTCAAGGCGCACGGCGTTGCTGTTCGTGACTTCAACTCCTATGGCGCACGGCGTGGTAACCACGAAGTCATGATGCGCGGTACCTTTGCCAACATTCGTATCCGTAACGAAATGGCACCGGGCACCGAAGGTGGTGTTTCGGTTCATTATCCGTCGGGCGAACAGGGCTGGGTCTATGACGTCGCAATGCGTTATCAGGCCGAAGGCACCCCGCTGGTTGTCATCGCTGGTAAAGAATACGGCACCGGTTCTTCGCGTGACTGGGCAGCAAAAGGCACCAACCTGCTTGGCGTCAAAGCTGTGATCGCGGAAAGCTTCGAGCGTATCCACCGTACCAACCTGGTCTGCATGGGCGTTCTGCCGCTGCAGTTCAAGAACGGCGAAGGTCGTGCGACCTACAAGCTGGACGGTTCGGAAACCTTTGATGTCCTTGGCATCGGCGATGGCATCAACCCGCTTCAGGACGTCACGGTTCGCATCACGCGCAAAGATGGCAGCACCGAGGAAATCGTTGTTACCTGCCGTATCGATACCGAGAACGAAGTTCTCTACTACCAGAACGGCGGCATCCTGCAGTTCGTTCTGCGTAACATGATGAAAGCTGCCTGATTTCAATCTGAAATCTTTGGCTGACACATTGACACCCCACCGGTTTTCCGGTGGGGTGTTCTTGTTTGTAACGAATTTTACTGGGCGACGTTCAATTGAACGTCCCTGACTTGATCCAGAACAATTCTCAAGTACGCCGAACCTGCTAGGTATGGCGCCTTCGTCTCACCCTTAAGAATAAAACCGAAAAAGATCAGTCGAACAGAGCAAACGCGCATGATACGCCCCACATCCTCCGATGGACGCCCGTTTGGTCTGACGGTCGGCACACTTTCCCCCGGAACAGTTTTAAGCTGTACACCGCAAACGTCCCTCGGCGACGCTACGGCCAAAATGCGCAAGGCCAACAGCAGCTCCGTCATTATTGTGGTGGACAACAAGCCTGTGGGAATTCTGACCGAGCACGATTTGCTGTCGTTGCCACCGTCAACCCTGGCCGCCCTTTCTGAACCGGTTTCAACGCGTATGTCCCAACCGGTACATACCATTTCGGTCCATGCCACCCCGCAATCGGCAATCGTGCGCATGCGCGATCGTGGCGTGCGCCATCTTGTCACCATTGATGCGAATGGCTGCCTTGTCGGGATCATCAGCCAGACTGATCTCATCCGTCATGTCGGTGACAAAAAGCCGTTCATTGCCAACGATGTTGCCGATGCGGTTCGCCAATCCACCGTATTTGCCCACAAGGACATTCGGGTCTGGGAACTGCGTCAGCGCATGCATTCGGAAAAATGCGATAGCGCGATCATTTCCGGTTTCCCCGACGACCAACCGGCAGAACTGCAAACCGGCATCATCACCGAACGTGATATCTTGCGCCATCTGGCCGAAGAACACGAAAACCTGACTGCGGGCGATATCGCCACCCGCCCGGTAACCTTCATTCGTCAGGACATGAACCTTGATGACGCGCGCAGAATGATGATGCGCGACAATTTCCGTCATCTTGTGGTTCATAACCACAACGGCGAAACCATCGGGGTTTTGTCCTTTGCCGATCTGCTTGAATTTATCGAACAGGATTACCTGATTCATCTAAGCAGTCTGGCCGAAGACAGTGGCAGCGAGATTACCAAGGCGCGCCAGTCCCTGGCCCTTGCCAACAAGCTGATCGAAAATTCCCCGGACTGTGTGATGATCTGCAATGCGCAGTCCGAGATCGAGGCCGTCAATCCGGCCTTCACGCGCGTCACCGGCTATCAGGCCGAAGAAGTGATCGGCAAGACACCGGCGATTTTGAAGTCTGGACGCCAGAACAAGGCTTTCTATGCCAAACTCTGGGCAGATTTGGCACGCACCGGAAAATGGGAAGGCGAAATCTGGAACCGTCGAAAGTCGGGCGAGATTTATGCCGAATGGCTTTCGATCATGGCGGTTCGCGATGGCGAAGGCACAATCACCCACTACGCTTCGATCTTCACCGACATCAGTGGACGTGAAAAAAACCGCGAAGATGTCCTGCGGATTGCCTTTACCGATGAACTGACCGGCATGCCAAACCGCCGCCGGTTTTCGGAACTTTTGTCGCTTCATATCGGACGCGCCCGCCGGGTCGGACGCCCGCTCACGGTTGCCATGCTCGATATCGACAACTTCCAGCGCGTCAATAATGCCCTTGGTCATAATATCGGGGACGATGTGCTGGTCGAAGTATCACGCCGCATCAGCCGTGAACTTGGTCAGGATGCTGTCATCGCCCGTATCGGTGCCGACGAATTCGCTGCAATCCTGCCAAATGTGAACACCGAACAGGAAGCCGTCGGGATCGCAGAAAGTCTTCTGATGCGCCTTGGCGAAGCCCATCTGACCCGAAAGGGTGAGGACGTCTATCTTTCGGCCAGTATTGGCATTGCGTCCTTCCCCGAAGATGCCAATGACACCAGCAACATCATTCGCTGTGCCGAACTGGCAATGGTTCAGGCCAAGGAACAGGGACGCAACCGGGTCGGACTTTACAGCGTCAATCTGCACAGTCAAAAGGGGGCGGATCTTGCCCTTGAAACCGCCTTGCGCCGCGCGATCGACAACGAGGAACTCCATCTTGTCTATCAGCCGCAATTTGATGCGAAAACCGGCGAAATTGCCGGGGTCGAGGCATTGCTGCGCTGGACGACGGCCGATGGCAAAACCATTCCGCCCTCGACCTTCATCCCGATTGCCGAGGAAATGGGTGTAATCGGCGAGTTGGGCCGCTGGGTCATTCGCACCGCCTGCAAGCAATTGGTCGCTTGGCGTCAGGAAGGCTTACATAACCTGCGCCTGGCGGTGAATGTGTCAGTTCAGCAGTTCTATGGCTCGATGGATTTTGCCGAACAGCTTCGCGCCATCATCGTTGACAAGGGTGTCGCCGCCGACCGGTTGGAAATCGAAGTCACCGAAAGCCTGTTCATGCGCAATATCGACGATATGCGCACCAAATTGCAGCGCCTGCGTGATCTTGGCGTGCGCATCGCGCTTGATGATTTCGGGACCGGCTTTTCAAGCCTGAGTTATCTGCGCACATTGCCCTTTGATGTGATCAAACTTGATCGCAGCTTCGTCTGGGATATTGAAGACGGCCCGGATGGTGAAACCTTGCCAATTACGATCATCAATATGGCGCGCAACCTTGGTAAAACCTGCGTTGCCGAAGGCGTCGAAAACCAGCATCAGCTCGAAGTGCTCCGCAAGGCCGGATGTGACCTGATACAGGGGTATTTGCTGGGTCAACCGATGAGCGCAGAATCAGTTTCCAAGCTTGCCAAGGAAGCCGCCCTCTAGAACCAAAGCGAATGGCAAAAGACAAAAAAAGGGCGGGGAAATTCCCCGCCCTTTCGCATATGCCTATCAGCAAACCTGACTTAGAAAACGCCAAGCCCTTTAAGCAGGATAAAGGCAATCGCCAGCGGTGCGACGAACTTGACGATCAAGCCCCACGCACCGATCCATACCGGTACAATTCCGTTATGTGCTGCGATTTCTTCCTGGGCCTTGCCCCAAACGATCCAGCCAACAAACAGCGAAATCAACAAACCGCCAATCGGCAAAAGCAGGCTTGAGCTTACGAAGTCCATCAGGTCAAAGAAGTTCTTGCCCCACAGGATTTCGACATCCGCCATGACCCCCATCGAAAGCGACGACGGAATACCAAGCAGGAAGATCACGAAACCAAGAACCACTGCCGCCGTTTTGCGATTGATCCCACGATCATCGACGAAATAGGCAACAACCACTTCAAGGATCGACACCGCAGAGGTCAAAGCCGCAATCGCCAACAGCAGGAAGAACAGGAAGGCAAAGAACGAACCAAACGGCATCTGTGCGAACACAGCTGGCAGCGTGATAAAGGTCAGGCCCGGACCGGCACTCGGATCAAAGCCGAAGGCAAACACCGCCGGAAGAACCAGAAGACCGGCCAGAACGGCAACAGCCGAATCAAGCAGGGTGACCCAACCAGCAGACCCCGGAAGGTTTTCTTTCTTCGCAAGGTAAGAGCCATAAGTGATCATTGCCCCCATCCCCAGCGACAACGAGAAGAAGGCCTGCGACAGCGCATCCGAAACCGTTGCCCAGGTCACTTTCGAGAAGTCCGGCGATAGCAGGAAGGCCACACCTTCCATGCCGCCCGGAAGCGTAACCGAACGCACGATCAGAACGATCAAAAGCGCGAAAAGGGCTGGCATCAGGATCTTCGACGCGCGCTCAATCCCGGCACCAACACCGGAAAGCACGACGAAAATGGTCAGCGCCATGAAGATCGCGTGGAAAATCAACGGCGAGGTCGTATCACTGATGAAGCTGCCGAAGATATCGCCAAGGGCTGCCGGATCTTCGATCGAAAGCGCCCCGGTGACGGCCTTGATCATGTAGGACAGCGTCCAGCCGGCAACCACCGAGTAAAACGACAAAATCATGAAGGCGGCAGCAACGCCAAACAAACCAACGATCGGCCAAAGCCCACCCTTGAGTTTGGCAAATGCGCCAATCGCGTTCTTTTCCGACATGCGGCCGATCACGAATTCGGCCAGCATGACCGAAATACCGATGGTAAAGACCAGCGCAAGATAGATCACCAAGAATGCGCCACCGCCATTCTCGCCAGCCATATACGGGAACTTCCAGATGTTCCCCAGTCCAACAGCCGACCCGGCGGCCGCCAGAATAAATCCAAGGCGTGAGCCCCAGTGTTCGCGTTTCATCATTCGCTTGCAAACCTCGTATTGGACCGATCTTGCCAGATTAAGCTCCCACCAGCAGATCAGTTCCGCATTTTTCATTTAACGCAAAGGTCGTTTGTTCCTTTGCAACGGACAGCTCCCTAGAACTGGTTCCGATTGGTCCGCAGCTCATAGCATCAATCTTTGGAAATCTCCTTTCAAAGATCTACGCAAACGCGCAAATATCTTCCACTTTACACCTACTGCTGATTTCAAGGCCTTGTGATTGGTCGGTGATGGTGGTTTTCAGGCATGATCAATGTCATGAAAAACCCTCGCCCCCTTTTAAGTGCGCTTGCACTGTTGCTCATGACCGTATCTTCACCCGCAAGGGCTGCTGAAAGTGTTTTGCCGCGCGCGGTCGTCGAACTTTACACATCCCAAGGATGCAACTCCTGCCCGCCCGCCGATCAGGTCCTGCATGATATGGCAGATCAGCATGATGATCTGCTGTTGCTGTCCTATCACGTTGATTACTGGAACTACCTTGGTTGGGAAGATCCGTTCTCCGACGCCCGATATAGCGAACGTCAACGCGACTATGCCAATCGCATGCGCGAACGTTATGTCTATACCCCGCAGGTCATCATCAATGGTGATCACGTGGTACGCGCCACCGCCAGACAGCAGATCGAAACCACCAGTACCACGGTTGCCCCCTTGCGCGACCTTGCGGATATCCATCTAGGTACCATTGATCACACGCTTCCGGCAAAGGGCACTGTTTCCTTGCACGGTATTGGCAAACCAAACCCGGGACAGATTTCGCAGATCTGGTTGATCGGCTTTGATCGCGAACATCAGCGCGATGTGCTTTCAGGCGAAAACGCCGGCAAGCGACTGGTGAATGCCAATGTCGTGCGCGACATGATCAGCCTTGGCCAATGGGATGGCAGCAGTCAGCAGAAAATCCCGTTTACCATGAAAGCCACCTATGACGGGGGGATCGCCGTATTGATCCAGAACGGGCGTGGCGGCCCGATTATCGGTGCGTCCATGGTCCGCTTCGACGACTGATTCCCTGTTTGATCGTGACTTTGGATTGATTTGAAACAATGCCAACCAGTCGATTGTCGGTTATTGCATGAATAATACGCTGTAACGCGTTATATCATGACGTGTTACAGAATGAATTTCAGACAATCTAACGGGTTATATGGCTGATTTTAGCGGTTCTGATCTGACCTGCCTCCGCGGCGAAAGACTGGTATTTGGCGGCCTGTCCTTTTCGGCCAAATCTGGTGACGCCGTGATGCTGCGTGGTCGAAACGGTGCCGGGAAATCAAGCCTTTTGCGCCTGATGGCAGGCCTTGTGGCACCGCGTTCTGGCGACCTTCGCTGGAACGGTGAAAACATCGCAGAGGATCGCACTGCCCATCATGCGCGCACCCATTATCTGGGTCATCAGGATGCGATCAAACCGGTTCTGACAGTACGCGACAATCTGCGTTTGTGGGGCCAGTTGCGCGGCGTGCGTGATCTTGAACCTGCGATTGACCGGGCGTTAACAGCACTTCAAATCCATCATCTGGCACGGGTTACCGGTCGGTATCTTTCAAGTGGCCAGAAACGACGCACCGCCCTTGCCCGCGTTCTGATCGGACAAAGCGATCTTTGGTTGCTGGATGAACCCACCGTCGGGCTGGACCGCGAAAGCTGTGCCGAACTGGCCCAACAGATCGCCGAATTTCGTGCCCGCGGTGGCATTGTGGTCTATTCAACCCATATCGACCTTGATGTCGAAAACCCGACCATTCTCGATCTTGATGATTTTGCCATCCCGATGGTCGAATGGCTGGCCGAGCAGGACGATCTTGAAGACATGGCCCCGACAAAGCGTGCAGCCTCATCGCAGGAGGCCGCACAATGAACGGCTTCCTTGCAATTCTGCAACGTGATCTCCGCCTTGCCCTGCGCCAGGGTGCGGATTCCGTGATGGTCGTGGCGTTCTTTATCGTCACCACCACCCTGTTCCCGTTCGGTGTCGGGCCGGAAGTCAATATTCTGGCACGTATCGCATCGGGGGTGATCTGGGTCTCGGCCCTGCTGGCAGCCATGCTGTCACTCGAACGCGTGTTTCAGGCCGATTACGAAGACGGAACGCTTGAACTTCTAACCCTTTCGCCGGTGTCACTCGAACTTCTGATCTTGGGCAAGGTGCTTGCGCATTGGCTGACGACCGGGCTTCCGTTGATTATTGCAGCCCCCCTGATGGCGGTGATGCTCAACATGGATCAGGACGGTTTTGTCACTTTGATGATCGCCATGCTGCTTGGCACGCCGGCACTTAGCCTGATCGGGGCAATTGGCGCTGCACTCATACTTGGCGCGCGACGTGGCGGAGTTCTTGTATCACTTCTAGTTTTACCACTATATATTCCGGTACTGATATTCGGGGCCGGTGCAGTTGAGGCGGCCCTACTTGGAATTTCGGCGACCGCGCAATTACAGATCATGGCCGCCATCCTGCTTTTGACATTGGCTGCCGCACCCTTTGCCACCGCCCATGCCGTACGCCAGGCCATGGAATAGAACAACAAGACGACGAGACGGGATGACCCTTTGCGGATTTCCGCACCAAGGATAAGAAAAATGCATCGCTTTGCTAAACCAAGTGTGTTTTTGAAATTTACGGCCCCGATCCTTCCGTGGCTGTCGGCTCTGACCGTGATCCTGATCGCGGCCGGCCTTTATTTTTCCCTGATCGGATCGCCGGTTGATTACCAGCAAGGCCACACCGTGCGGATCATGTATATCCATGTCCCGGCCGCATGGATGGGCCTGTTTTGCTATGTCGGTATGGCGATTTGCGGCGCGATGAGCCTGATCTGGAAACACCCGTTGGCCGATATCTGCGCGCGCGCCACCGCACCGGTTGGCGCGACCTTTACCGCCCTTTGCCTGATTACCGGATCGCTGTGGGGCGAACCGATGTGGGGCACCTGGTGGGTGTGGGATGCGCGTCTGACATCGATGCTGATCCTGTTGTTCCTGTATCTCGGTTACATGGCGCTGGTGAATGCCTTTGACGATCCGGAACGCGGATCAAAGGCCGGATCGGCGCTGGCCCTTGTCGGTGCGGTCAATGTGCCGATTGTCAAATTCTCGGTCGACTGGTGGAATACACTGCATCAACCGGCCTCGATCGTGCGCATGGATGGCCCGGCCGTCGATCCGAGCATGCAATTGCCACTTGCCCTGATGATCCTTGGTTTCACCTGCTATTACTTCGTTGTTTTGATCCTCAGGGTCCGACTGGAACTGAACGAACGACGCATTCGTGCCCTGCATCTGTCAGGCATGTTTGAAGATCCCGAAACCCCGGCATCGGCAAAGGAACAAGCCTATGAAGCGGGTCACAATGCGGAGGCCAAGCAATGAGTGAATTCTTCTCAATGGGCGGCTATGGCGGCTATATCTGGGCAAGTTACGGCGTTACCGCCCTTGCCATGATCGTTTTGCTGATTGCAACACTACGCGGCTTACGCAGCAGCCGGATCGAACGCGAACAGCTTGAAGCGGTTTTGCAATCACGGCGCCCCCGCCGAACCAAAAAGACCCAACAGGCATCCTGAACGGAGAACGACTGTGTCACTTTCCCGCGCAAAAATCCGTAAACGCCAACGCATGTATGTCATCGGGGCCATCTTGCTCGCGGTTGGCAGTGCTGCGGCCCTGATGCTGACGGCATTTGAAGATTCTGTGGTGTTCTTCTTCAGCCCGACCGAAATCGCCGAAAAATCACCGATTGACCCCGATCAGCGTTTGCGGATTGGCGGCCTTGTGGTTGAAGGGTCGGTGGCAAAACAGGATGATGGCCAAACCATTGCCTTCGTCGTCACAGACATGGCCGAAAGTGTGCCGGTTTCATATCGCGGGATTTTGCCTGACCTGTTTCGCGAAGGTCAGGGTGTCGTCGCCGAAGGCCATATGAACAGCGACGGCACCTTTGTCGCATCCGAAGTTCTGGCCAAGCATGATGAAAACTACATGCCCCCCGAAGTCGCCGAATCGCTTAAGAAAAGCGGCTATTGGGAAGAAATCGAAGCCAAGAACGCCGAACAAATGCGCAATTAAGCCACATTCTGCCGCCATAAAGCCCGACCATACGCGCAAGAAAAACATAGCCGCGACCATTGCCCCTTGATCTGTACCTGACCGACCGGGCAATAGGGCGCAGGGGAACTATTGGGGAAGTCATAGACGCACATGTTTGCAGAGTTAGGACATTTTGCCCTGCTGCTGATGGTGGTCACGGGAATTGGACAGGCGGTTCTGTTCAGCCCGCTTTGGCTACGTGCATCGCTGCGCATGCTCTCCCCGCAACGGGCTTCTGCCACACCGGCAGGCAGCCCCACCTTTTCCGATGACGATGATAATGACGGTGCTTTCGGGCAGACTACGGTAAAACCGTCCAGTCTGTTTCTTTTGCCTGCGGTCATTCTGTTACTTGGCCTTCTGGCCGAGGGGGCGTTGCTTAATGCCTTTATCGTCAGTGACTTCACCCTGCCCATCGTATCGAACGTCAGTCATTCATCGACACCATTGCTTTATCGCATTGGGGCGGCCTTTACCCCCGATGGCGGGGCCATGCTGCTGTGGCTTCTGGCCCTTTCACTGGTCAATCTTCTGATTGCCATCCAACTGCGCAGTTCTGCGGCCATCTGTACCGACCGCTTTGCGCGCAATGCCCTTTCCGTTCTTGGCGCATTGATCGCAATTCTTGGTGTCGTGACACTGATTGATGCCGACCCGTTCCTGCGCGTCACTGTTGCGCCGCTTGATGGTCGGGGGATGAACCCGCAAAGCCAGGACCTTCTTAAGGTCCTGCGCGAACCGTTCCTTTATCTTGGTCTGGCGGGCCTTGCCGGTATCTTTGCCATGACACTGGCCGGGTTGCTTGATCGCAAGATTGACCGCCGGTTTGCCGAAACCATGCGATCATGGACCATCATTTCCTGGGTCTGCCTTGGCACCGCGATTGCAATCAATGCCTATCGTTCCTACAGCGAACAGGCATGGGGCGGCTGGTGGTACTGGGACACGGCGGAAAACAGCCTTCTGTTGCCATGGTTATTGGCAACCGCCCTGTTGCATTGCCGGGCTGTTCTGGAAAAAACCGAGACCCTGCGCGCCTGGACAGCCTTTCTGGGCATCACGACGCTTGCGGTGGGATGGTTCGGGGTCTACCTGACCCGATCGGATCTGTTTGCGCCCCTGCCCGAAACACAGCTTCTCCCGATTGACAGCACTGGACTTCTGGTCGCGTTCTGTCTGGTGTTTGCAGTCGCCTATTACCTGTTTTGGCGATCTGTCGATCAGATGGGCGACGGTCGCGGTTTTGATGTCATTTCGCGCGAAAGTGCAATGTTCCTCAACAGCGTCATGCTGTCGCTGGTTGCTGCTGTCGTTCTGATCGGAACGATCTATCCACTGGTTTTGCAATGGATTACGGGCGAGCCGATCACGGTCGGTGCGCCGTTCTATGTCAAAGCTCTGATCCCGATTGTTCTGCCCTTGCTGTTTCTGATGGCCTTTGCCCCGGCATTGCGCTGGCGACAGGATGAAGTCTGGATGATCGGGCGGCGCATGAAGCTTGCAGCCATCCTGTCACTCATCACAGTGTTGTTCGTTTCCATCCGCTTTATCGATCTGTCCCCCGCACCGCTGATCGGTATCGGTCTTGCCGGTTGGGTTCTGACCGCATCGCTAAGTGATCTGTGGGCGCGGCTTTGGCGCCACCCTGAATATGGCGAAAGCAAATATCGCAATCTGCAACTTCTGGGTCCGCGCTATATCAGCATGACCCTTTCCCATATCGGCCTTGCAATCCTGATTGCCGGTGGATCGGCCAGCAGCATCTGGGAAGAACAGGTTGTTGTCTCTGCCCGTGCCGGACAAAGCATCCAGGCAGGCCCCTATAACCTGCAATATGAAGGTGTCTCGCTTCTGGCCGGTGAAAACTATGCCACCCGTCAGGCGACCTTTATCCTGTATCGCCATTCCCTGCCGGTCACCGAACTTTTTCCTGAAATTCGCTATTACCCGATCCGTGGCGTTGAAACCCGTGAAGCCGATATCTGGCATGGTCGCGATGGCGATCTGCATGTCTCGATCGGTGACCGTGATGATGACGGCGGCCGGGTGGTAACGGTTCATTATTTGCCCATGATGCCCTGGGTCTGGGGTGGCATGTTATTGATGTTGATCGGTGGATGTTTCAGCATCCTCACGCGCGTAATCCTGCGCTTCAAGAAGACTGGAGTTCCCGCTTCATGAGATTTTCGATCGCTGTCATTCCGCTGGTTTTGTTTGCCGCACTGGCCGGGGTGTTCTTGTTAAACATCGACAAGGATGCATCGGTTGTGCCATCGGTCCTGATCGATAAACCGGCACCGGAATTCTCGCTGCCGCCACTGCCGGGCCGGGACAAGGGCCTGTCGCGTGCGGATCTGACCAAGGGCGAGGTATCGGTTCTGAACGTCTTTGCAAGCTGGTGCGTTCCGTGCCGCGCAGAACATCCGCTGATCAAACGCCTGTCACGCGAAGCCGAGGTTCCGGTCTATGGCCTGAATTACAAGGAAAAGGATCCCGAGGACGGCGTGAAATGGCTGGCTGAACTTGGCGACCCGTATGCCGCTGTCGGCATGGATCTGTCGGGCCGGACCGGCATTGATTTTGGTGTCTATGGTGTGCCGGAAACCTTCATCATCGATGGCACCGGCCAAATCAGATACAAGCATGTCGGACCCGTTACGGCCGAAGTCCTTGAAAAGGTCCTGCTGCCGAAAATCGCGGAGTTAAAGGGATGATAAGCCGCTTCAAACTTGTTTTTGGCGCACTTGCCATTCTGGTTCCCGTCATTGCATCGAACCCGGCATTTGCGGTCAACCCCGATGAAATGCTGTCCAACCCGGTTCTGGAAGAACGCGCACGTGAAATCAGCAAAGAACTGCGTTGCCTCGTCTGTCAGAATCAGTCGATTGATGATTCTGATGCCGAACTGGCGCGTGATCTGCGCGTGCTGGTGCGTGAACGTCTTGTTGCCGGCGACGATAACGAAGAGGTCATTGACTATATCGTTGCGCGCTATGGCGACTATGTCCTTTTGAACCCGCCGCTAAAACCGGAAACCTATATTCTGTGGGCAAGCCCGGCTGTACTGGTGGTGCTGGCTTTGCTGGCGGTCTTTGCATTCTATCGCCGCAAGCAGCGCGAAGGTTCAACGGCATCTGCATCCCTGTCAAAAGACGAACAGGAACGTCTGGACGAACTTCTTGGCACTTCAAATGATGACGGCAAAACCTGATGAAACGTGATCGCCTGACATATCGTCAACCGGTCGGAGGTTTCGCGTGATCTGGGTTGGCTTGACGGTTCTGGCAGTTCTGGCGGGTTCTGCACTCTATGCAAGCCTGCCGAAATCCGACGGGCACGGATCACGTGCGCGCCGTGTGACGTTTGCCGCGCTGCCGGTCATCGCGGCACTGGGTCTTTATGCGATCATTGGCAGCCCAACCCTGCCATCGCGGCCCTATGCAGACCGTGCCGGTGAACGCAACTTGGCCGCCGCCGCGGCCGTTGCCGATAACGCCACCGACCCGGATTTCAAAACCGATCAACAGATCAGGCGCTTGCTTAATCAGATTGTCGTCTCGCTTGAGGTAAACCCGCGCAATCTTCAAGGCTGGGTCGCACTCGCACGTGGATCGCTGCGCCTTGGCAATATTGAACGGGCCGTTGCCGCCTTTGCGCAGGCCTATGCCCTTTCGGGGCACAATCCGTTGCTTGCCATCGAATATGCCGATACCCGCATCACTGCCCAGGATGGCCAGATCGACAGTACATCACGCGATCTTGTGCTTCATGCCCTTGGGCAAATGCCCAACCATCTGTTGGCGCGCTACTATTACGGCATGATGCTGAAACAAAATGGCAAATCCGATCAGGCGCTTCGCGTGCTTAGCGACCTTTATCGCGACCTTCCCAAGGACGACCCGCTGGGCAATGCCACTGAAAGCGAAATCAAGGCCCTGCAATCCAGTGCAGATGCCGTGATCAGCGCCGACTAGTCTGGATTGCGGGAACTAGGCCGCAAACAGATAAAGCACCCCAAGCAACACCGCGACAATGAGAACCAATGTCCCGCCCAGTACCATCAGTTTGATGATCGGATGAAGGTTTTCAAGCTCGCCCGGCTGCGGCGCATTCCCGGTGCCATTTGCCGATGACTGCCCCTCGTTAAACCGTCGCAACGCTTCTTCGCCGCTCATGGGCGGCATCTTGATACGATCAAGGACCGTCCCCTGATCCGGGCGGCGGTCCTTGTCATGTGATGGGTGCTTTTGCGGGGTGTCGCCGTTACTGGCTGTCATCGCAGATGATTGTGGTTAACGCTGGGCCGTCAGGCCGCGATCATTTTCCTGATCCTGCGGCTGATAGGTTGGCCATTCACCGGCGGCAAGAAGATCAAGCGAAGGCGTTTCCTGACCGAACCGCGAACGATACATCCAAAGGTTTGCCATCACGCGTTCGATGAAAAGACGGGTTTCACGCGACGGAATGCTTTCGATGAAATACAGCGGATCGACATTGTCCTTAAGCGCCTTCTGCCAACGGCCAAGATTGCCAATGCCACCGTTATAGGCCGCCATCAACTGCAAGAAGCCGTTATCAACGCCATTCTGTTCAAGCAGGTGATCAACATATTTCTGCCCAAGTGACAGGTTGATTTCCGGCTGATACAGTTCGGCACGCTTTTCACCCCGGTACCGGGTATTGCCGATATAGCTTGCCGTTGCCGGCATCAGTTGCATCAAACCACGCGCACCGGCATGACTGCGGGCGTCGGTATTGAAACCTGATTCCTGACGCATGAAGGCATAAATCACCGCCCGGTCAACTTCGTAACCACCTTCCGGCTCCCATGGCGGGACCGGATAAAGTGCGTTTACAAACACATCACCTGTCTTCTGCGCGATGTAGCTGCCAAGGCGCATGGTCAGCGATGCAAAGTTGGCGGTATCGGTCAGCGCCAAAACAGCACGGCGCAGCGAATCATCATCTTTTGCCGCGGCCTTGCGCAATTCACGTTCGGCTTCATCGCGCTGCCCGATCTGCAACAGCGAAAGCGCACGACGCCCATGCGGATCAAGCTTCAGCTTGTTGGCACGGTTTTCATCAAGTTCCAGACTGTCCCACTCAAAGACATCATCACGGCCAAGGGCGCGCATCGCCAACTGACCATAGAACGAGCGCGGATATTCCGCCGCGCGGTTCAACATGGCATCGGCCTCTTCGAACCGGCCTGCGGCCAGATCAATACGCCCCGCCCAGAACGCACCGGCGGTCCGGGTCCAGCTGGATGCATATTTGTTGGTGCTCAGCGCTGCGAAATGGGCGTGCGATTCATCCATCTTGCCCAAACGCCAGGCGGTCAGGCCCGCCGTCCAATGCGCCTGCGGCAGATACTTGCCCGAACGCTTTGCCGCTTCACCGGCATATTTCAACGCAAGGTCCGGTTTACCAAAGTAATAGTAACCAGATGCAATTGCCGCCTTGGCGTGGTCCTGCTCATAGGCATCAAAAAGACGCTGTGCCTCGTCACTTTCAAGAACTTCCAGCGCGCCGGTCGGCCAGCCACTGCCGATGCGATGGCGAATGCGACTTTTCAGGGTCGCGACGCGCGAACGTTGCTTGGACGACAGCTTCTTGGACGACTTGTGATAATAGGGCGTGATGTTCTCGTAATCATAACCAGCACCCGAAACATAACTGCCCACAGGCTTTTTCGGATAATTGGCCGATCCGCGACGTGTCAGCGCAAGTTTGTAGATGCGCGGTGCCTGCGGATGATCGGCATAACTGGCAAGCCAGTCTTTCAGTTCCTTGTAACGCGAACGGTAGGCCGTCGGATGCAGATAACGCTGCGCCATCACGTGCCCCATCAGGACATCATCAGACAGGCGCGAAATCAGGCGGTCGGCATCTTGCCAACGGCCCTGTTCCTGAACGGCAAAAATCTGTTCGTAAAGTTCGGCGTCACGTTCGGAAAGTGGCTTGGGGATTGCGGTCGAAAGCGCGTCATCCAGAACCGGGCTGCCAAGGGCTGCCTGTTCCTGCGTGCTGGCAGCAGCAGGTGACGTGGCCCCAATGACGGTCATGGTGCCAAGAAACGCGAAGAATAGGCCCTGCCTTAAGGTGCTTTTGACACCCGGCAGGCGTGTTCTTATTGCTTCGATCAAAATTAGTTTCCCCAACGAGACTTGTTTTCAAGCCGCGTGTTTATCCCGAAGCAGTTTGGTCTCGCAACCCGTTGCCTGCGGTGTTCCCCCTCGTGCAACGGCGTCCCTTATAGCAGCAAACAGCCAAACCGCGAAATCATTTATCTGGAATCAAGCACTTGGCCCACACCAGATTACGCACCCCGAACGCATGCATATCTCCCATGCATACAGTCAGTTTATCGCCAATTCCTTAAAGCTTTTGTGCGATCGCGCGCAAATCACGCCAGGCAAGGCGTTTCTGTTCCGGTGTACGCAGAAGATAGGCCGGATGGAACATCGCGGTCAGGTCGGCCTTTTTGCCATCGGCAAAGGAAACTTCCTTCCAGGTGCCGCGCAAACGCGTGATCCCGCGATCTTCTTCCATCAGGGTCTTGGCCGAACTGCCGCCAAGACACACCACAACCTTGGGCCCGATCAGCTCAAGATGTCGGCGCACAAACGGTTCACACACCGCCACTTCGGCTGTGGTCGGCTGGCGGTTTCCCGGTGGCCGCCATGGCAGGATATTGGTGATGTAAACTTCTTCACGCGCCAAGCCGATGGATCGCAACATGGCATCCAGTAACTTGCCACTTGGCCCGACAAACGGCAGTCCCTGACGGTCCTCTTCGGCACCGGGCGCTTCGCCGACCAGAACCAGCTTGGCCTCGACATTGCCGGTGCCAAAAACGGTATTGCTGGCGGACTTCTTAAGGGCACAGCCTTCAAACTTCTCAATCGCCGCCTTGAGTTCCTCAAGACTGTTTGCCGCGGCCGCCGCATCACGTGCGGACTGACGTGCTTCATGCGGCGTGTCAGACAGTAAAAACCCACCATCCGCGCCAGCCGGGATTGGTGCCGGGCCGTTGCCAGCCGCCTGTGCCGGACGGGCCGACGCCCCTGCCGGACGTTGCGAGTTGGTGCCTGCATTCGCGCCAAAGCCCGGTCGGTTCGCCGCGTTCTGACGCAGGCTTTCGGACGCCTTGAAACGGTCAAGCGGCTCGTCGGCGATGGCCTCGTCCGCGCCCATTTCAAATTGCCAGACAAGGGCCTCGAACGGGTCGAGATTATTTACATCAAAGTCTGTAATTGGTTTGCTCATCTACACTAAGGCGATGTATGTTGCACCGCGAACGGGATCGCGGCTGCTGCTTGGGACGACCTTATACGATTTTGGGTCCTTTGTGCCAGAGTACAAACGCGACACCGTTCGTGACTATGGATTGTCAACTGATCCCATGATCGGTATAGCTGTATTCATAGAGAATTATGAGAGAATTCAGGGCTTGGGCGAGACTCTGAACGGTGAATACCGGCTCACGGCCAACGAACGGAAACAGTTCGATACGGTCGCCAGCCAAAGGAGAGAGGCCAAATGGAACGGGAATCCATGGAATTTGACGTGGTCGTTGTTGGCGCCGGTGTATCCGGTCTGTCAGCGGCCATCAAGCTGATGCAACTCGCCCAGGAACAGGAAAAAGAAATCACCGTCTGTGTGGTTGAAAAAGGTTCCGAGGTCGGCGCACACACCCTTTCAGGTGCCGTGATGGAGCCGCGCTCGATCAATGAACTTTTCCCGGACTGGAAAGAACGCGGCGCACCGCTGAACGTGCCGGCTGGCGAAGACCAGTTCATGATGCTGAGCGAAACTGGCGCTAAAAAGCTGCCGACCCCGCCGCAAATGCACAACAAGGGCAACTATATCGTCAGCCTTGGCAATGTTTGCCGCTGGCTTGGCGAACAGGCAGAGGCCCTTGGTGTTGAAGTTTATCCGGGCTTTGCCGCCGCCGAAGTTCTGTTTAACGAAGACGGATCGGTCAAGGGTATCGCCACGGGTGATATGGGCCTGCAACGCGATGGCACGCCGGGCCCGAACCACGAACCGGGTATGGAACTGCATGCCAAATACACCTTCTTTGCCGAAGGGTGCCGTGGTTCGCTGTCTGAACAGCTGATCAAGAAATTTGATCTGCGCAAAAATTCCGATCCGCAAACCTACGGCATCGGCATCAAGGAACTTTGGGAAGTTGATCCCGAAGTCCACAAGGAAGGCCTGATCCAGCACACCGTTGGCTGGCCGCTTGATAAGGACACCTATGGCGGGTCGTTCCTCTATCACCTTGATAACAATCAGGTGGTTGTTGGTTTCGTGATCGGTCTTGATTACGAAAACCCGCATCTCAGCCCGTTTGATGAATTCCAGCGTTTCAAGACGCATCCGGAAATCCGCAAGATCTTTGAAAATGGTCGTCGCATTTCGTACGGTGCACGTGCGCTGAACGAAGGCGGTTTCCAGTCGATCCCCGACCTTGTCTTCCCGGGCGGTTGCCTGATCGGCTGTTCGGCAGGCTTCATGAACGTGCCGAAGATCAAGGGTTCGCACACCGCAATGAAGACCGGCATGCTGGCCGCCGAGGCCGCGTTTGAGGCCCTGACGGCCGATGAAGTTCCGGCAAAGATGGAAAGCTACCCGCAGCGTCTGAAAGACAGCTGGGTCTATCCGGAACTGCACAAGGTCCGCAACATCCGCCCGAGCTTCGCCAAATGGGGCTTCTGGGGCGGTATGGCCTACAGTGCGGTTGATACCTATCTGTTCGGCGGCAAGGCACCCTGGACCTTCAAAAACCATGCGGATCATGCCTGCCTGAAACCGGCAAGCGAAATGCCAAAGATCGACTATCCGAAACCGGATGGCAAAATCAGCTTCGACAAGCTGTCGTCGGTCTTCCTGTCAAATACCAACCACAGCGAAGATCAGCCGATCCACCTGACGCTGAAAGATGCAAGTGTTCCGGTAAACACCAACCTTGCCGTCTATGACGGGCCCGAGGCACGTTTCTGCCCGGCTGGTGTTTATGAATTCGTCGAAGACGAAGACAACGGTGGCAAGCGCCTGCAGATCAACGCGCAGAACTGCGTGCATTGCAAAACCTGCGACATCAAAGACCCGACACAAAATATCGTTTGGGTCGTGCCCGAAGGTGGCGGCGGGCCTAACTATCCGAATATGTAAGCCTTTTTGGCTTTCCTCATACAAATAAGGGCCGCTTTTTGCGGCCCTTATTATTTAGTCTGATGATTTGATCACTTGGTCATTTGATCATTCCGGCGCATAGCCAAAAGCAACCGGCGGATTTGCCGCGGTTTCGGTCCAGACACTTTTGGGCTGCATATATTCCATCAAGCCTTCCTTGCCGCTGGATCGGCCATAGCCACTCTGCCCAAATCCGCCAAATGGCGACATGACATTGATGGTCTTATAGCTGTTAATCCAGAACGTCCCGGCCCGCACATTGGCAGCCACCCGGTGCGCACGATCCACCGCATTGGTCCAAACTGCACCGGCCAGGCCAAATTTGCTGTCATTGGCGATCGCAATGGCTTCGGCCTCGTCCTCAAACGGGATGACCGAAACAACCGGGCCAAAGATTTCGTCACGCGCAATCGACATATCGTTGCGGACATTGCCAAGAACCGTTGGACGCAAGAAATATCCATCGGCACAAGCGCCCCCATCCGGGCGGACACCACCTGCAAGAATTTCGGCCCCTTCGGCACGCCCCGCCGCGATCAGGCGATTTACCGTCTGATACTGGGCATCATTGTTGATCGGGCCTATCTGGGTTGCGGTATCAAGCGGATCGCCCACCGGAATATGATTGGCACCCGTAACCAGCATTTCCTGGAACTGATCCAACACAGAACGCTGAACCAACAAGCGCGAACCGGCAACACAGCTCTGCCCGGCTCCGCTAAAGATCGCAGCCTGCGCGCCAGTCACGGCACGCTTAAGATCGGCATCTTCGAACACGATGTTTGCCGATTTCCCGCCAAGCTCAAGAACACACGGCACGATATTCTGGGCGGCTTGGGCCGCAATAACAGAACCGGTTTTGGGGGATCCGACGAAGACGACCTTACGGGTGGCATCATGGGTTGTCGCCGCAACACCCGTGGTATGGCCCAATCCTGCCAGTACCGAAATCACCCCATCCGGCAAACCTGCCTTTTTCGACAAAACACCAAGCGCAACAGAGGTCAGCGGCGTCATTTCCGAAGGTTTAAGAACCGCCGCATTGCCCGTACACAAGGCCGGGGCCAACTGCCAACCGGCCGTGAAGATCGGCGCATTCCAGGGCGTTATTTGCGTAACAACGCCATATGGCTCGGGACGGGTATAGTTCAGATGGCTGGTCGGCACCGGGATAACATCGCCATGAAGCTTGTCCGCCCAACCGGCATAATATTCAAACATCTCAGCGACTTTAAGCACCTCGACCCGCGTATCGCGGATCGGCTTACCGGCAGAAACGCATTCCAGAAGTGCCAGCTGTTCAAGATGATCGCGGACCTGGGCACCGATTTTCCAAAGAATACGACCACGTTCCGCCGCCGTCATCGCCCACCAGACACGCTGCCCGGCAACCGCCGCCTTCATAGCTGCATCCACGACATCACCGCCGGCATCCTTGAACGTCAAAAACGCCTTACCGGTTGCAGGATCGATCAATTCGACATCATCGCCTTTGCCCGGCATGATCGCACCATTGACCCAACTGCCAACAACACCATCGGCAAAGAACGGTGCCATGGCCTTGGCATAGTCACGCGTCATCAGTTTATCTGCGCTGCTCATTATCATTCTCCTGCCTTGGCGGTGTTGGTGCTCGCGGTCAATTCGGTGATGCGATTGAAATCCATATCATCGGAAAGCGTCGCTGCACTTTCCTGCCAAATCTGCCCCGCCAGTTGACTGACCGGAAGCGCCACGTCCTTTTGCGATGCCAAGTCCATGGCAAGGCGCATGTCCTTGCGCATCAACCCCATGGTAAAGCCACTGTCAAACTGCCCGGTAAGAACCCATTTCGGATAATTGACTTCGCTGACAGCACTGCGCCCTGAACCGGCATTAAGTGCGGAGATCAGGTAGTTGGTATCCACCCCGGCCGCCTTGCCCAGTGCGACTGCTTCGCGCATGGTCAAAAGATGGGTCGCAACCAGCATGTTGTTGATAATCTTGACGGCGTGACCAGCCCCCACCGGGCCAACATGGGTAATCTTGCCACCCAGAACTGAAAGGATCGGCATCGCCTTGGCAAAACCGGCATCATCGCCGCCAACCATCATGGTCAGTTGCCCACTATTGGCACCAGCGGGGCCACCACTGACCGGCGCATCAATCAGGACATGACCAATCACACGCAAAGCCGCGTCAAGTTCACGAGTTACATCGGGTTCAGACGTTGTCGTATCAATGATCAGGCGCGGCGCAAGATCACAAGACGCAAGGCCATTATCCCCGGTCAAAACGGTTTGCACGTGGCGTGCTGTCGGCAAGGAAAGAATGATGGTCTCACAGGCGCTAAAAAGTTCCTGCTGGGTGGCAACGATGGTCACACCATCGCGCGCAGCATCCGCCTGGCGTTCGACGGAAAGGTCAAACCCGGTTACAGCGTGGCCCTCGCGCAAAAGTGTGCGCGCCATACCAAGTCCCATATTTCCAAGCCCAATGACCCCGACGGTTCCGCTGCCATTGATGTGTGTTTGTGTCACGATTGCTGCCTCTTTGCTGCTTTGGGGTCGTTACGCGCTGTATCAAAGGTGACAATCTTCGCCTTTGACCGCTCTTTTCCGCCCTTTTCTGTTTTGATTTCCTGATCAACTTCCGGCGGAAGCACCGCTGTTTCAAGATCAATTGCCGGAACATGTTGTTGCCGAAACAGCAACAGATATGCTCTGATTACGACATCGCCCCACAATTCGAAGCCCCGATATGAAGATTGATGACAAACCTCTCCGTTATTTTTTGGCTGTTTTCGAAGCCGGTTCGATCCGGACTGCCGCCGAGAACTTGCGCATTGCCCCCTCGGCGATCAGTCGACAGATCTCAAGCCTTGAGGCCCATCTGAATACGCTTTTGATGGAGCGCACCAAACGCGGGATCATCTTCACCGAAACGGGGCATATGGTTGCGGCGCATGCACGCAAACGCATCGAAATTGACGAAGCATTTGCGGTTGATCTTGCCGCGGCCCGTGGCGCCATTGCCGGGACGGTGCGCATCGCAACCGGGGAGGGCTTTGTTGTCGATCTTGTCAATCATGTGATCCGCCCTCTGCGCGACGAGTTCCCCGACATTCGGCTTGAAGTCGATGTTGCCGGAACCGAGAAGATCACCCATGGCATTCTGCGCGATGACTATGATCTGGGGCTGGTTTTCAACCCGCCGCGCACGCCAGAGCTTGAATTACTCGCTGAAAACCACAGCCCGCTTTGCGTGCTGGTCCCGCCGGAATTTGCCCTTGCCTCCAAGCAAAGCTGCAAACTGAATGAAACGCTGAATTATCCGGCCGCCTTGCTGGATCAGAATTTCGGGGTGTCCAAACTTTTGGCAAATGCCGATCCGGGAAATCGCGTTGCGCGGGATGCTTTTCTGACCGCCGATTCGATCAATGTTGCCATTCACTTTGTCCTGTCGGGGGGCGGTATTACCTATCTGCCCGCGTTTGCGGTATCACGACAACTACGCAGAGGAGAAGTCGTTGCCATCCCGATGACCGATCCCTTCCTGGCGCGTGTTCCTTCACACTTACTGGTGCGCAAGGAGCGCCCCAAAACCGCCGCAGTGCGGGCTGTTACAGGCATGATCCGCGATCGGATGGAGGCATTTGGCTCCGCCTGGTATCCCGAAGAACACGAATAACCTTGCGTGACCTGTTGCCATTTCGGCAACAGAAGCATCCCAAAATGGCACTTGCCCATGAATCGGCATGTTCCCATTCTCGGTCGGAAATTCCGGATCTAAAAATGGCAAAACGATGAATTTTGCGTCGCCGGATTTTACAGGGATGACAAGGCGCGTTTGGTTTCCCGAAACAATGGGAAAGGTGTCCTTGCGTCGTAAACGCCACTGTCTGTCAAGGAGACTGGGAAATGAATGCGCTTCGGGGACAAATGGGGCTATGGAAGCTTCATTTAGCCGTTATCATCATTGGGGCAATCGCCGAGCTGATCGGCATCCGCAAAATTCCGTTGGGAATCGGGGCAATCCTTCTGTTGCCGCTGCTTTATGCCTTTATCATGGCAGCCCTTATGAATCCGAATGTCATGCCGAAATTTGGCAAGTTCATCGGTGAAAAAGAAGTCAAGGCGGCCTCACCGCTGATCGTCATTGCGATCATGCCGTTCATCGCCAAATTCGGAACCACCATCGGCCCGGCAATCGAAACCATCATCGAAGCGGGTCCTGCGCTGTTGCTGCAGGAACTTGGGAACCTTGGCACGATTGTGCTGGCATTCCCGCTTGCGGTTTGGGGCCTGAAGATGGGCCGTGAGGCCATTGGAGCGACCTTCTCGATCGCACGTGAACCGAACCTTGCCATCATTGCCGACCGTTACACGCTTAAAAGCCCGGAAGGTGCGGGTGTCATGGGCGTTTATGTGATCGGTACGCTGTTCGGGACCTTCATTTTCGCCATTCTGGCGTCGCTGTTTGCCAGCATTGATGTGTTTGATCCGCGCGCACTTGCAATGGCATGCGGGATCGGCAGCGGATCAATGATGGCGGCCTGCACTGGTGCGCTAACGGAAGTTGTCCCGACCATGAAGGACGAAATCCTTGCACTTGCCGGGGCGAGCAACCTTTTGACCTATGCAACAGGTCTTTATGCCGGACTGTTTATTGCTCTTCCGATCGTTGAAAAACTCTATAACGCGACGGCTGGTAAGCGTGACCTTGCCGCTGCTGACAACAAGGGGGCTTGATCATGTCTGATAGCGTTGTTGCAAAAGAAACCACCCGCCCGAAAATTGATCTTGTCGATCATGCCGTCGTCCTGATCATTGTCTGCCTTGTCGGACTGGTGATGAACACAGTCGGACCGGCGATACCGTTGATGGACGGATTTATGGGCATGATCGTGATCTATTTGATCTCGATGGTTGGCCTTATCCTGACCCGCTTTGCGCCGTTCTATCTGCCAAGCGTTGCATGGATTTCGTTGGTCGGCATTGTCGCGACCCTTCCCTGGACCCCGGGTTCGGAATGGATCGTCGCACAGGCCAAGTCGGTTAACTTCCTGGCCCTTGCAACCCCGGCGCTTGCCTATGCCGGCTTTGCGATTGCCAAAAAGGAAATCGAAGTTGCCAAACATTCCGGCTGGAAACTCGCACTGGTTGCCTGCCTTGTCTTCCTTGGCACCTATGCCGGTTCGGTTCTTGTTGCCGAAGCGATCCTGAAACTTCAGGGTATCTGATCACATCGTGTAACCGGGACCACCTGAACCATGGTGGTCCCGGTGTTAAGTTACCGGGTTCACGCCCGCACATATCATCCAAAATCGAGTATGCAGATGACTGTCCCTTCTTGTTCCCTTCATCCTCGCGCCACCGAACTTGTCGATGAATTCATCAGTTGGCGTCATCATCTGCATGCTCACCCTGAAACCGCATTTGAAGAAAACCTGACCAGCGCCTTTGTCGCAGAAAAGCTGAAATCCTTTGGCTTGGAGGTCAAAACCGGCATCGCCAAGACAGGTGTTGTCGCAACCCTGCATGGAAACAAGGGACCGGCTGGACGGATCGGGCTTCGCGCCGACATGGATGCACTTGATATCCATGAAACAACCAATCTGCCTTATGCGTCAAAACATCCGGGTAAAATGCATGCCTGTGGCCACGATGGGCATATGACCATGCTGCTTGGTGCCGCCAAAATACTTGCTGAAAACCCGGATTTTGCCGGAACGGTTGATTTTATTTTCCAGCCTGCCGAAGAAAACGAAGGCGGCGGGCGCGAGATGGTCAAAGAGGGCCTGTTTGACAGCCATCCGGTCGATACGGTTTATGGTATGCATAACTGGCCGGGCCGCGATATCGGCACCATGGCTGTCAAGGCTGGCCCGATGATGGCAAGCTATGACGTGTTTGAAATCGTGATTGAGGGCAAAGGGTGCCACGCGGCCATGCCCCATCTCGGACATGATCCGATTACAACAGCAGGTCAGGTTCTGCTGGCTCTGCAAACCATAGTCGCACGCGAAATCAATCCTTTGAAAAGCGCTGTCATTTCACCCACACAGATTTTCGGCGGTGACACATGGAACGTAATCCCCAATACCGCGACCATTCGCGGCACTGTGCGCACGTTTGATCCTGATATTCAGGATGTTATCGAAGCACGTCTGGTCGAAACAGCCAAACACACCGCACGGGCCTTGGGCTGCGATGCCCGGGTGAATTATCAACGCCGCTATCCGGCGACAATCAACAGCCCGGCAGAATCCGAAATCGCCCTTGCTGTGGCATCGAAGATTGTCGGCGCAGATCAGGTGGACACCAATCCGGAACCGTCCATGGCCAGCGAAGATTTCGCCTTCATGCTGAATGTCAAACCGGGTTGCTATATCTGGCTCGGAAACGGCCCGACGGATGGCGACCGGTTGCTTCATAACGCCGCATATGACTTCAACGATGAAGCCATCACGCATGGTGTCAGCTATTGGATTGCGCTGGTCAAAGAAGCCCTGTCACAGGACTGAAGACATATTATCCTGTGCTCTGCATTCCCGTATCATTGATGGCATTCAAAGATAGCGGTTTGTCGTTGTTGCAAATGCTTTGCCTTATAATTGCCGACTGAGTAGGCTAATCCCGAAATTCACTATGGCGATGCGCTAGATCTGGCATCGCCGAACCCGAATTGCGGACGCAGGAAAAGCCTTTGAAACGTAGATTGTTACATCTCCTCATCCCGATGACGGCTATTGCGCTTTCGGCCTGTGGCACCATGCCACAGAACAGCGACGATGCCGTTTTCGAGTATCCGCAATCCAACGGGTTTTCGGGCAATTTCCTGGCGGGCAAGGCTGCCCAGATGGAAAGCCGGTCGGACTACGCTGCGCAATATCTTTTGCGCGCCCATCAACTCGACCCCGATAACGCAGAGCTGCGCCGCCGTGCCTTCCTGGCATTGATCAGCGACGGGCGCATCAGCGATGCCGTCGACATCGCCACCAGTTTGCAATCCGAAAACGATCAGGACCTGTTTGCGGCTCTGACCGTAATGGATGCTGCCATTCGCGAAGATCGTTATCAGGATGCGCTTGATATCGTCTCAAGCCTGCCCGAACGGGGCATCAATGCCCTGATTGCACCGCTGGCAAAGGCCTGGCTTTACACCGGCCTTGATCAAAAAGATGCGGCAATGACGGCCCTTGATGGCATGCAGGGCAATGGCGCGCTTAACCCGCTTTCGGAATATCATCGCGGTCTGATCCTGGCGCATTTTGGTGATTTTGATGCCGCCGAACGGGCCCTTGCCAGTGCTTATGGCGACCCGGCCGACGCGCCGCTTCGTGCCGCAGAGGCCCTTGGCGCAGTCTATGAGCGTAAAGGTCAGGTGCAAAAGGCGTCCCTTCTGTATGAAAGCTATATGGATCGGCATCCGCAATCGCTTGCCATGCCGTTCCATCTCGCACGGCTTGATCGCAAAGAACCACCGATCGCCACCATGCTGACCCCGGCAGAGGGTCTGGCAGAGGCCTATCTCGATATCGCCACCCTGCTTAGTCAGGAAAACGCGGTTGATCCATCCTTGCTGATGGCGCGCTATTCGCTGTCGCTACGTCCCGATGATGACATTACCCGCCTTCTGGTTGGCGAAGTGATGGAAATTCAGAACCGTTTTGAAACGGCAATTGAGGTTTACAAAGGGATCCCGCGCTCATCCCCGCACAGTTGGAATGCGCGGCTTCGAACCGCCTCAAGCCTTGAGCAGATTGGCCGCGCGGATGAAGCGATTGATATCCTCAAAGACATGGTCAGCGAACGCCGTGATCGCCCGGATGCGCTGATCCAGCTTGGCGATATCCTGCGCATTCAGCAGCAATATGGCCCGGCGGCCGACGCCTATGACAAGGCGATTGAACGGCTTGGCGGCCAGACCCAGGTTGGCTGGCGTTTGCTCTATCGTCGCGGCATTGCGCATGAACGTGCCGGTGACTGGGCAAAGGCCGAGGCAGATTTCCTTCAGGCGCTCGAAGTCGAACCGGAACAGCCCTATGTGCTCAACTATCTTGGTTATAGCTGGGTTGATATGGGCATGAATTTCGAACAGGCTGAAGACATGCTTAAACGCGCCGTCGAATTACAGCCTGATGATGGCTATATCGTCGACAGTCTGGGGTGGGTTTACTACAAACTGGGCCGGTTCGAAGACGCGGTCGAACAGCTTGAAAAGGCGGTCGAACTGAAACCCGACGATCCGACCATCAATGATCATCTGGGGGATGCCTATTGGCAGATCGGGCGCTATCACGAGGCCCGCTTCCAGTGGCACCGTGCCCTGTCCTTCAATCCGACCGAAGAACTGCGCAGTACCGTTGAAGCCAAGATCAATGGTCAGGTACCAAGCGTGGCCCCGACCGTCGTAAACTGACGCATTTGGGAAGAAACGTTCATGTCTGCGACCTATCGCCAGCAGGCACCTGCCAAGGTTAACCTGTTTCTGCACGTCACCGGCAAACGCGATGACGGCTATCACCTGCTTGAAAGCCTCGTCTGCTTTACTGCATCCGGCGACGTGGTGAGTGGCGAGGTGCGCGATGATGGCACCATCACCCTTTCGATCACGGGCCCCATGGCCGCCAACCTCGCCCTTGAAGACACCAGTGACAACCTTGTGATGCGTGCCGCCCGGATGCTCCAGGCCGAAAGTGGCTCGACACAGGGTGCCGACTTGATCCTTGATAAGCGATTGCCGATTGCATCGGGCATCGGGGGCGGGTCGGCGGATGCGGCGGCGGCGATCCGGTTGCTGTGCGAAATGTGGAAACTTGATCTCGACGCAGACACCCTGTCACGCATCGCGCTAACACTCGGGGCAGATGTTCCGGTTTGCCTGCATGGTAGAACCTGTCTGATGTCGGGCATTGGCGAAGAAATCACCGCACTGCCGGACCTGCCGTCCGTCCCGATTGTCCTGATCAATCCCGGCAAGGCGGTTTCAACACCCGAAATCTTCAAGGCCCGCGCGGACGAGGGGTTTAGTGTGACCGGCGCATGGGATACCAAGCAGACCTTTCAAAGTGGTGCGGCCCTTGCCGATGCATTGTCGGAATGCGGCAATGACCTGACCCTGCCAGCCACCGGCATCCTTCCGGAAATTTGTGATGTGCTAAATGCGCTTGCCCGCGAAGAGGGATGCTTGCTGGCCAGAATGTCAGGCAGCGGGGCGACGTGTTTCGGAATTTACGACACAAGTGATCAGGCAGAACGTGCGGCAAATGCCATTGCGGCACAGAACCCGGACTGGTGGATTTCGCCCACCCATATCCTGACGGAAAAGAGCCGCGAGCAGGCAGATATGGGGGCTGCCTTCCCCGACTGAGCGCGAGATAAAAAAACCTTCAAATAGAGGGTTGCACTCTTGTCATGAGGGCGCTATTTTCCGCGCCACGCACGCTGATGGGGCGTGGCCAAGTGGTAAGGCATCGGTTTTTGGTATCGTGTACCGTAGGTTCGAATCCTACCGCCCCAGCCAAGACAAACCGCTTTGAGGTTTTCCTCAAAGCGGTTTTCTTTTGCCCACTCAATGGAACTTGGCCGCACACGAAGGCGCGGCCACATATTATCCGTTCAGGACTGCTTGGACTGGTGCATGGCTATGCTGGCGCGCGACACCAGTTTATCAAGCGTATCGCCCGCCTCCGCAATGCCAAGGCCGATGCTGAGTGTAAGCTTCGGGTGTGCGCTTCCGGCCTCGAAATCCTCGGCACCAACGCGCTCTGTAAGGCGCTGAAGATAGTTCAACGCACCCGCGGCCCCGGTTTCAGGCATCAGGATAATGAATTCCTTGTCGCTCCAGCGCGCGATGACATCGGTTTCGCGCTTCATGCCCGAGGCAACCTTGGCAAACAGTTTCAACGCCGCATCACCGGCATCATAGCCAAAGTTCTCATTCAGGTTCTTGAGATTGTCGAAATAGACCATCCCGATCACAACCGCATTGCCATAACGGTTTGAACGTTCAAGCTCGGTTCGCAAGATGCCTTCCATGTAATGGCGATTGTAAAGCCCTGTCAGCGGATCGGTATTGGTCGAAAGCTCGATATCCTTGCGCGCCTGATCAAGTGCCTTGCGATCGTGGATATGGGCAACCGCCTGCCCGATTGAGTCGGCAAAAAGCTGCACCAGATCGATATCATGCTTGGCAAAGGCCTTCACCGGTACCGGGCTGCCAAATGCAAGGGTCCCGATGCATTCGCCTTCGACAACGATCGGTGCGCCAAGATAGGCGGCAAATCCGAATTTTTCGCCCGCCGGATGCGACCCCAGTTCGCTTTCACTGACATCGTGAAAGGCAAAGACTTTGCTGGCCGAAATAACCTGACTGCAGAATGTCTCATCAAGATCGAATTCCATGCCCGGGGTCAGGACATTTTCCGGATGAAACACCTGTCGAATTTCATAGGTCTGTTCGCCAATCGCACTAAAGATGCCGACTGGCAGACCGAACTGCTCAATACCGAGCTTCAGGATCGCCTCAACACGCTGTTCAAACATTTTGGCCATTTCGCCCTGATGATCGGTCTCAAACTCGGTGGTCATGTGATTTCCCATTTTTTGACTGGCACAGCTTTGCGCAAAAACGCCAGTCATAAAGCCTTGTTATAGTGCGACAATTAAGGCCGATAATCGCATGCGGCAAATTCTAAACCGTAAGCATACCAAGGCATAGGCCATTCTTCTGATTGGATAATATTTTTCTGATATGACTTGGCTCAGGACCTATTAATTTGGTTCGAATGGTTCACCGGATTTGTGCGGATACGCGAAGCAAAGCCGCAGGAAGATATACATCTTTCAAGGCTTTGCGACAAAGTAGCCCGTGCAAATCCGGTGAATCCGAAGGACAGACGTTATATTTGCAAACTCCGGCGTCAAACCCCTTGCCCGGGATACCAGCCCGACCGGCGGGCTTTTCCTTGGATTTCACAAATATAACGTCTGCCATTCAAATCAAATTAATAGGTCCTGAGCCTAGGTCGGTTATCCGGATTTCGGCCGTGCTGTCATCTGGTGCAACAGGGCTGCCCCCCGCAAACCGCCATCCCGGGCATAGGCGCCGGGCACCACCAGCGGCGCGTCATACCGCCCCAGGGCATGCTTTCGCACCCGGGTGTCAATCTCTGCGATCAAGGCGGTCTCGGATGCCAATCCGCCGCCCACCGGGACACAGTCCGGATCGAGAACATTAACCATCAGTGCCAATTCACGGGCAACCAGATCACAATAAATGTCGATAACCCGCACTGCCTTGTCATCCCCGACCAGCCATGCAGTTGTAATGTCGTGGCTTGCAGGTGCCTGATCATGGAGTTGCGCGTAAATCCGTTCAAGCCCGCGCGCCCCGCCCCAGATATCAAGGCATCCGGTCCGCCCGCAGCCGCAGGCATGCGCCGACAGGCCATGTTTGATGAGGCTACCGGTGACATCATTGCCATGCCCCCATTCACCGCGGATACCACTGTTACCGCCAACAAACTGGCCATTGAACACAATGCCGCCACCAACCCCGGTGCCAAGGATAATGGCAAAGACGGTGCGTGCGTATTGGGCAGCACCTGTTGTCGCCTCGGCCAAGGCAAAACAATCGGCGTCATTTTCGACCAGAACAGGGCGGTCCAGAATGGCTGAAAGCTCGGCCGCCAGCGGCCAATCCTTGATGGCCGGAATATTGGCGGAAATGACCGACCCGGTTTGCGGATCCATCCCACCGGCAAGACTGATGCCGACCGGGCATTTGCCATATTGCTCATCGGCCTCGTGCACAAAGCCCGCAAGGATTTTAACAAAGCCATCGCGGGCATCACGTGGTGTCGATGCCTTGCGATGAAGCGCCATCGCCCCATCTGCATCAAAAACACCGAACTCGATATTCGAGCCCCCTATGTCAAAGGCATATTGCATGCTGCACTTTCCACGAACTGTCCTGCTATCGGGATACACCAGCCTAGAGTACGCCGCAAAAAGAAACGGCACCAGCCGGATCAGGCAGGTGCCGTTAATGTGTTAAAGATCGCGTGAGCTCTAGCTACGCAGGCGTGCCGCCAGATCGTCGTAGGACGGCATCTGATCGACAGGACCAAGGGCCGTCACGGTCGGTGTCCCATCCAGCAATGCCTTGCCGGAACGACGCACGCTTTCAAGGTCAACACCGTCGATCTTTTCAACGATTTCTTCCATGCTTTGCGGACGGCCGAAAATCTGGATCTGACGGGCCAGTGTTTCACAGCGGCCGGAATTGCTTTCCATCGCCATCACCACAGATGCCTTAAGCTGCGCACGTGCACGTGCGACCTCTTCCTCGGTCAGATCCTCGGTCGCGCGAACCAGTTCATCACACATGACCGGCATCAATTCGCCAACGTCATTGGCACCGGTCCCGGCATAGATCGAGAACAAGCCACCATCGACATAATGCGACGAGAAGCTATAGACCGAATAGACCAGACCGCGCTTTTCGCGGATTTCCTGGAACAGGCGCGATGACATGCCACCACCCAGAAGGGTGTTGAACACCTGCAGGTCATAGAAGCTGTCATCGGTGTAGGACACGGTCGGCAGACCAAAGATCACATGCACCTGTTCAAGCTTGCGGTTTTCGATCCGGCTGCCGCCTTCGTATTTAAGCGGCTCCATCTCGTGATCTTCATGGGCCGGAAGGCTGTCGAACTTTTTGGCCACCATATCGACAACGCGATCATGTTCGACCTTGCCCGATGCCGAAAACACCATGCGTTTCGGGCTATAACGGCGTGACATGAAATCAAACAAATGATCACGGCTCAGCGACGATACATTTTCCGGACTGCCAAGGATCGAACGCCCCAGCGCCTGATTTGGCAGGGCGGTTTCCTGGAAATAGTCGAAAATGATGTCGTCAGGCGTGTCATTAGCCTGACCGATTTCCTGCAGGATGACCTGACGTTCGCGTTCAAGTTCCTTCGCATCCAATGTGGAATGCTGAAGGATGTCGGCAATCACATCAATCGCCAGTTCCTGATCTTCGTGCAGGACCTTGCAATAATAGGCCGTGTTCTCGCGCGAGGTATAGGCATTCATCTGCCCGCCAACTGCTTCGATTTCTTCGGAAATCTGAAGCGCGGAACGACGACGCGTGCCCTTGAACGCCATATGTTCAAGCATATGGGAAATGCCGTTAATGTCAGGCGTCTCGTTCCGCGCACCAACATCAACCCACGTGCCCAAGGCAACCGACTGCACATGATCAAGGCGGTCAGTCGCGACAATCATTCCATTGTCAAGCTGGGTGAGCTCGACTGTCATATAGCATTACTCCTGTTTCGCATTCTTTTCCCAACCATGGCTGGTCTTCAGGCTGCACGCCGGTTCTTGCGGACATGCGCCATCAAGGCCGCCACATCGTTGGACATTGGTTCGACCTTTTCAGGTCGGTCATATAGATCAGAAAGACGCGGCGGCAAGTCCGGGTAGATGCCCGACGCCTGTTTGACCGCATCCGGGAATTTCGCCGGATGTGCGGTTGCCAGTGCCACCATCGGCACCGATTTGTCCCGATTGCACTGACGGCCTGACACGATGCCGATCACGGAATGCGGGTCCACCAGTTCGCCACTGGTCGCCAAGACATCTTTAATTGCGGCTTTTGTTTCTTCGTCATCCAGTCGATAGCCATCGAAATGTTCACGCGCCCGGCCAAACTGGCCCTGCGACATTTCCATAACACCGGTTTCACGGAACTTGGTCAGCATCTCGGCAATCGCAAGCCCGTCACGGTCATAAAGATCAAACATCAGACGTTCAAAATTCGAGCTGACCTGAATATCCATCGACGGGCTGAGCGACGGTTCAACGCCTTCCATCTTCATGGTCCCGGTTTCAAAGAAACGGGCCAGAATGTCATTGCGGTTGGCACCGACCACGAACTGTTTGATCGGAAGACCCATCTGCATGGCGGCATAACCGGCATAAACGTTGCCAAAGTTGCCCGACGGCACCGAGAAGGAAATCTCGCGTTCCGGCGAGCCAAGCTGCACACCCGCCCAGAAGTAATAAGCGATCTGGCACATGATGCGCGCCCAGTTGATCGAGTTCACTGCCGACAGGCCAACCTCATCGCGGAAGCCATGGTCGTTAAACAGCGCCTTGACCAGATCCTGGCAATCATCAAACGATCCTTCAACGGCAACGTTATGCACATTGTCCGACAGGATCGTCGTCATCTGACGACGCTGAACTTCCGAAACGCGGCCTTTGGGATGCAGGATAAAGATATCGATATTTTCGCGATCCCGGCAGGCCTCAATCGCTGCCGACCCGGTATCACCCGACGTCGCACCCACAATGGTGATTCGCTCGCCGCGTTTGGCCAGGACATGGTCAAACAGGCGACCAACCACCTGAAGCGCATAGTCCTTGAACGCCAGCGTCGGGCCATGGAACAGCTCCATCACCCAGTCGTTCGGGCCAAGCTGTTTAAGCGGTGCGACCGCTTCGTGATCAAAGCCGCGATAGGTATCTTCAAGAATGGTCTTAAGGGCGTCGTCATCAACAGTGCCGGCAACAAACGGCTGGATGACTTTAAAAGCCACTTCGGCATAAGTCAGAGTTCGCAGAGCACGAATGTCATCCTTGGAAAAGGTCGGCCATGTTTCGGGAACATAAAGCCCCCCGTCACGGGCCAGACCGGCAAGAAGAACTTCATCGAACTGCAAAACGGGGGCGCTTCCCCGCGTGCTGACATAGCGCACTAGACCTGCTCCTGCATAAGGCGAATATCGGTTGCGTGCATTTGGGCACAAATCGCCCCCAAACAACACGCCAAAGCCTGATTTAGTGAGGGTTTGAGCAGATATAGTCAAGGGACAATCCAGCAAGCCTGCCGTGCTTTACGCATTATCGCGCAAGCCACGGCCCCACCCCGCATTCAGCCCACCCTAACCGTCAAGCGGGATGCCATGTTCCTTGAGCTTCGACTCAGCCAATGCCGCCCGGCGCACAACCGTGCGGTAGTTGCCCAAAAGGATTCGCAACACGGCTTTGATAAACCGGTCCGAGCCCGACATTTTCTTTTCAAACGTCTGGCGGCTGATCGCGATCAAAACGGTACGTTCTTTGGCCCGGGCAGAGGCCATGCGCGGCTGATTATCGACAAGTGCGAGTTCGCCAAAAAGACCACCGGCCTCGATCGAGCCGAGAATAACCTCTTTGCCTTCGCCCAGCGTCTTGAAGATTTCGACTTTGCCTTCCTGCACGACATAGGCAGCGTTTCCAGGCTTTCCTTCCCGGAAAATAACCTGATCGATGGCAAAGACCTGTCGGTCCATCACCTTCTTGTTGCCGTCGGTTATGCCCATGTGTTTGCAGAGCCCATGAAAGGTTTGGGAACTTCTTGTCCCGAGGATCGATGGCCGCGTGTATCACCGATCAATAAATCAATGCTAGCAGATTGCCGGGCCCATTCAATTGAATTTACTGGCCGTACCTATTCTCAAGATGGGTCCTGAAGGCATCCACGCCAAGGGGCTTTCCGGTCGCGGCCTCAAGGATGGCATCGGTGGATTTGCTTGAGGCCTGACTGTGAATGTTTGTGCGAAGCCAGCCCATCAACGGGGCGAAATCACCACGCGACAATGCGTTGGGTATTTCAGGGTTGGATTCCTTGGCCGCGGCAAAGATTTGCGCTGCGGCCATCGCCCCCAACGTATAGGTCGGGAAGTATCCCCATGCACCCGATGGCCAGTGGATATCCTGCATGCAGCCATTACGGTCATCTTCGGGGACAATGCCCAGAAGTTTTTGCATTAACTCGTTCCAGGCGCCGGGCAGATCAGCAAGCTTCATGTCGCCTTCGATCAGCGCGCGCTCCAACCGATAGCGCAAGATCACATGTGCGGGATAGGTCACCTCGTCGGCATCAACACGGATCAGGCCCGGCTCAACGCGGGTATAGACGCGATGCAGGTTTGCTGCCCCCCACGCGGCGCTGTCACCGCCAAAGGCTTCCTTGAACACCGGTCCGGCATAGGTCAGAAACTCTTCTGACCGGCAGGCCTGCATTTCCACCAGAAGCGACTGACTTTCATGCATGGTCATACCGCGCGCCTTGCCCACGGGCTGGTTTTGCCAATCGGCGGGCAATCCGCGCTCATACATGGCATGACCGGTTTCGTGCAGAACCCCCATGATGGCCGAGGTAAAATCATTCTCGTCATAGCGCGTGGTCAAACGCACATCTTCCGGAATGCCACCACAGAACGGATGATGGGAAATGTCCAACCGTCCGTGGTCAAAATCGAAACCAACCGCCTTCATCAGATCAAGGCCAATCCGGTTTTGGGTTTCAACCGCGAACGGACCGGTTGGTTTAACCGGCTTGTCTTCGGATTTCTGGCGTTCGATCACATCGGCGGTAAAATCGGGCAGGAAGCTTTCCAGTTCGGCAAACAGGCTATCAATCCGATCAGAGCGCATCATCGGATCATACTGATCCAACAGCGCATCATATACCGAGATGCCCAATGCCTCTGCCTTGGCTTTGCCAGCCTCGATCGACAGATCAAGCACTTCCTGCAAGTGCGGCAGGAGCCCTTTGAAATCGTTGTCGGCGCGCGCCTTGCGCCATGCCACTTCACAGCGGGTTTCCGCCCGTGACATTTTCTCAACCAGATCGGCTGGCACCGCCGTGCCATGAACCCAGGCGCGCTTCATCTCAGCCAGATTGGCCTGTTGCCAATCGTCAAGGCGCTCGCTTTCCGCACTGCTGATCAAATCGCCCAGATCCGGCGCATTGATCAGCTCGTTTTCCAGAACACTCAATGTTGCAAGCTGTTCGGAACGGGCATCTGCACCGCCGTCCGGCATGATGACGGCCATATCCCAGTGCAACATCCCGCCAATACCGGACAGGACACTCATACGGTGAAAACGGGCTTCGAGCTTTTTATACGCTTCGGTCATGGGAACTCCTGCGCGGACAGTCTGGCTGCTGACCGCAAAATATCAGTCAACTGGTGGCGACAAGATCAGGCTTACGCGTCTTTTTCGTCATCGCTGGTTGGGCGGCGGTGATAAAGGACAAACATCACGATCAGGGTAAGTGCGAGGCTATACCAGGTGATGGCATATTCCAGATGGTTGTTGGGCAACTCAACCTTGGCCTGCCCGCCAATCGGCAATCCGCCCGGGATCGGCGTATCGTCGAGTTCGAGATAATACGGGCTTGCAAGGTCGGCACCGGTATCTTCGGCCATGTGATTGACATCGACATAGAACCACTGATTCCGGATCGCATCGTTTTCCGGCTGCGCCCAATGCTTTTCACTTGGCAGACGCAACACACCCGATACACGCACCGGACCCTCGATCAGGCTTTCGGGGCGGGTTTCAGGTTCGCGGTAATCCTGCGGAACCCAGCCACGATTGACCAGAATGATCCGACCATCTTCCTGTTCAAGCGGGGTGATCAACTGAAAACCGACATTGCCGCGCCGGGTGCGCGCCATCAGGTATTTTTCCTGATCGTTCAGGTAACGACCTTCGGCATAGGCCGCGCGAAATGCCATATCGGGGTCAAGCACGGTATCGGTCGGCACGGCGATTGGTGGCATTTGTGCCTGCGCCTGGCGCATTTCGATCAGGTCTTTTTTCCAGAACAGTCTGTCAACCTGCCAGGAACCAAGCCCCAAAAGAATGATCAGAGACAGTCCGGCGGAAATTTTCATCGCCAGACTGGGACGCGTTTTAAGAAGTGGCATGAAGGGTCAGTCCTGTTCGGATGTCGATCGGTGGCGGTATTGCAGCGCCACCATGATGCCTTTAAGCGGCCTTAGCAAGACCAGCGTCAAACCAATGATCAGCGGTCCCCACATAACGGCATGAAGCCATAATGGCGGCATATAGGTCATTTCAACCCATAGCGCCATCGGCACCACCAGAAATCCGAGAATAAAGATGATGAAAACAGCCGGACCATCACCGGAATCATGGCCGCGCAAATCCAGTCCGCAAACCTCGCAGGTTTCACGCACTGTCAAATAGCCCGAAAACAACTTTCCCCCACCGCAGCGGGGGCATTTGCATGCCAACCCGGTACGAATGGGGGAAAGGTTTGGATAATAATCATCCATGATCTTTTGTGTCACCTGACGACGGCTTATTCGCCACCCCAGATGTAAACGGCAAAGAACAGGAACAGCCAGACAACGTCAACGAAGTGCCAGTACCAGGCTGCTGCTTCGAGACCAAAGTGATGATCCTGTTTGAAGCCATCTTTCATTGCGCGCACAAGGCAGACCGCCAGGAACACCGTTCCGACAAACACGTGGAAACCATGGAAACCGGTCGCCATGTAGAAGGTCGAGGAATAGATGTTGTCAGAGAAGCCAAATGCCGCGTGGCTATATTCATATGCCTGCAGGAACAGGAAGATGACGCCAAGACCAACGGTCAGTGCCAGACCCTGAACAAGGTCCTTTTTCTTGCCTTCAAGGATCCCATGATGCGCCCAGGTCAGGGTGCAACCCGACAGCAGCAGGATCAGGGTGTTCAGGAACGGCAGATCCCAGGGATCAAGAACTTCAACACCTGCTGGGGGCCATTCGGTCACACCGGGGCTGAAGATCACAAACGCATTGTGGAAGAACGCCCAGAAGAAGGCGACAAAGAACATCACCTCGGATGCGATGAACAGCGACATGCCATAACGCAGGCCAATCTGAACGACCTTGTTATGATAGATGCGTGATTCGCTGATCACGTTGCTCCACCAGCGGAACATCACAAACAGGATGCCTGCAAGCCCGATTGCCGCCAGCCAGAAATCCGTCGGCGCACGATCCGAATGCATGAACATGACCATGCCACCAGTAAACAGACCTGCGGCTGCGGCTGCTACCAGCGGCCACGGGCTCGGGTCCACCAGGTGGAACGGATGTTTCTGAGCATGATCACTCATTCCTTGTCCCCCTCAATCCTTACAAAAGAAACTCTAAGTTCGCTTTGTTAACCAAAGACCGTCCAGTCCACGAAACCGTGTTCTGTCAGCCTCCCTGATCTTCGTTCCCGTCATTTACTTCCACCGATGCCTCGGATTTGAAGAAGGTATAAGACAGGGTAATGGTCTTCACGTCCTGGGTATTGATGTCTTCGGCAATGGCAGGATCAACATAGAAACTGACCGGCATGTCGACGCGCTGACCCGGTTCAAGGGTTTGCTCGTCAAAACAGAAACACGCGATCTTGCTGAAATACTGCCCTGCTTTAAGTGGTGTTACATTGTAAACGGCTTGCCCGGTAATCGGCTTCACAGACATGTTTTCGGCCATGTAATAGGCCAGATTGTCTTCGCCCAGACGGACGGTGATTTCACGTTGTTCGGGTTTGAACTGCCAGGGCAAACCCGAATTGATATCTGCATTGAAACGGATCTTGATGGTTTTTTCCGAAACCTCGACCCCGGCATCCTTGCCAACCTGTGGCGTGCCGCCAAATCCGGTTACCTGACAAAACAGCTCATAAAGCGGAACCGACGCATAGGACAGGCCAATCATGCCGCCAACGACGGCGGCACAACTCAGCATCACGCGCTTGTTGCGCTTCTTTACTGTATCTGTGTGTTGTTGATCAGCCATGGTTTCCTAGCTCATCTTCAAAATGGTTATGGCAAAGAACAGCACAATCAGGCTGGTCAAAATCACCAAAAACGCCCAGTTCTTCTTTTTACGCTTGGCGTAAAACGCTTCGAGTTCGGCTTTGCTCATTTTGGGGTGCTCCGTCATACGATGAACCCGCCAAGCCAGACATCTGCAACCATCGCCCCAAACAGGACAAACAGATACAAAATGGAATATCCAAACATCTTGTGCGGCGCGCGTTCTTCGGCGTTGCGCAAAACCCGTACCGCATGGCGCAGGAACCAAAGCCCGGTCAGACCCGCCGTCACGGCGTAAATCGTTCCTAGCAATCCGGTCGCGACCGGAACAAAGGTCACCGGCAAAAGCAGAATGGTATAAACCAGCATCTGCTTTTTGGTTGCGGCGTCACCGGCAACCACCGGCATCATGGGAACACCGACCTTGGCATAGTCGCCGCACCGAAACAGTGCCAGCGCCCAAAAATGCGGCGGTGTCCACATAAAGATAATCATGAACAGCGCGATTGAATTGATATCAATCCCGCCCGTCACCGACGCCCAGCCGATCATCGGGGGAAAGGCCCCGGCGGCACCGCCGATGACGATATTCTGTGGTGTGCTGCGTTTCAGCCAGATGGTGTAGACGAACACGTAAAACGCTATCGATACAGCCAGCAAAACCGCAGCAGCAATATTGATGGCAACCGCCATGATCGTGACCGAAACAATCGACAGCGCAATGCCAAGAGACAAGGCCTCGTCGGCGGGCACGCGCCCGGCCGGGATCGGTCGGTTTTGGGTACGTTTCATGTGGATATCGATATCACGATCATACCACATGTTAATGGATGCCGCGGCACCACTGGCGATAGCGATACAGGCGATTGCGACGAGTCCCAGAAACGGATGGATCGAACCCGGGGCAATCAGCAACCCCACAGCACCGGTGAAAACCACAAGCGTCATCACACCGGGTTTGAGCAACGCGATATAGTCACGCACATCCGAAACCGGCAGGGATACTGCGTTTTCAAGCGCTAGGGTCTGATCTGCAACCTGCTTGGTCATTGAACTCTGGTCTTCTCGTTTGGGGCGGTAGGATGCCCCCCGCAAACCGGGGCCTGCGGGGGACTTAAACCAGGATCACTTACTTGATACGTGGCAGTTCGTCAAAGGTATGGAACGGCGGCGGAGAGCTGACGGTCCATTCCAGTGTATCTGCACCTTCCCCGTACGGGTTTGCTTCGGCCTTCTTGCCACGGATGAAGGCATGCGCCACCACACCAAGGAAGAAGATCGTCGCCGCAAACGAGATATAGGCACCATAAGACGAAACCATGTTCCATCCGGCAAACGCATCCGGGTAGTCGGCATAACGACGCGGCATGCCGGCAAGCCCCAGGAAGTGCTGCGGGAAGAAGGTCAGGTTGACGCCAATGAAGAAGAGCCAGAAGTGGATCTTCGCACCGAGATCGGAAATCTCGTAGCCCGACATTTTGCTGAACCAATAGTAGAAGCCAGCAAAGATCGAGAAGACAGCGCCAAGCGACAGAACATAGTGGAAGTGCGCCACAACGAAATAAGTGTCATGCAGCGGCAGATCCATGCCCGAGTTCGCCAGAATCACACCTGTCACACCGCCCACAGTAAACAGGAAGATGAAACCGATTGCCCAAAGCATCGGAGCCCGCAAGGTGATCGAGCCCCCCCACATGGTCGCGATCCACGAAAAGATCTTAACCCCGGTCGGCACCGCAATCACCATCGTCGCTGCGGTAAAGTATGCACGGGTATCAACATCCAAGCCCACCGTGTACATATGGTGCGCCCACACGATGAAGCCGACAACACCGATTGCCACCATCGCATAGGCCATCCCGAGATAACCGAAGATCGGCTTGCGCGAGAAGGTCGAGATGATGTGGCTGATGATGCCAAAGCCCGGCAGGATCATGATGTACACTTCTGGATGACCAAAGAACCAGAACAGGTGCTGATACAGGATCGGGTCACCGCCACCGGCCGGATTGAAGAAGTCCGTGCCAAAGTTACGGTCGGTCAGAAGCATGGTGATCGCGCCACCAAGTACCGGCACCGCCAGCAGCAGCAAGAATGCCGTCACCAGCATTGCCCAAGCAAAAAGCGGCATCTTATGCAGGGTCATGCCCGGCGCACGCATGTTAAAGATGGTGGTAATGAAGTTCACCGCACCAAGGATCGAGCTGGCACCGGCAAGGTGAAGGGCAAAGATCGCCATATCCACCGAGGCATCCGGATGGCCAAGCACACTTGAAAGTGGCGGATAAACCGTCCAGCCGGTGCCGGCACCACTGCCGACAACAGCCGACAGCATCAGCAGGATAAAGGCCGGAACAATCAGCCAGAACGAAATGTTGTTCAAACGCGGGAACGCCATATCCGGCGCGCCAATCATGATCGGAACAAACCAGTTGCCAAAGCCGCCAATCATCGCGGGCATGACAACAAAGAACACCATGATCATGCCGTGTGCGGTCACAAGCACGTTAAAGAATTGCGGGTCATCAATGACCTGGGTTCCCGGTTGTGCCAGTTCCATACGGAACCAGACCGAAAACGCACCACCGATCAAACCGGCAAGCACTGAGAAGATTAGATAAAGAGTCCCGATATCCTTGTGGTTGGTCGACAGGAACCAACGGGTAAAGAAGCCGGGGGTATGATCGTGATCATGTGTTTCAGCGTGAGCCATCAATCTCTCCCTCACTCTGCCGATGCCACTGATACCGCAGACGGCAGATCAGCAGATGCGAACTGTTCTTGAGCCTCGGCGACCCAGGCTTCGTATTCTTCCATGGTAACGGCCTTAACCGCGATCGGCATATATGCGTGGTTCACACCACACAGTTCCGAACACTGACCATAGAATGTCGTACCGGCATACTCAGCTGGAATGCGGGTCCAGGTTTCGTTCAGTCGGCCGGGAACGGCATCAAGCTTGATGAACAGCGACGGCATCGCCCAGTTATGGATCACGTCGTCTGACGTCATGATCAGACGGATGTTTTGATCAACCGGCAGGACAACGGGATTGTCCACATCCAGAAGGCGCTTCTTGCCTTCGGCAATGGCGGTTTCCTGATCGATCATAAGCGAATCAAAGGTGAAGTTGCCGTTATCGGGGTACTCATATGTCCAGTACCACTGCTTGCCGATAATCTTGAGCGTAAGATCGGCATCCTCGACACGGTCTGCAAAATACAGCAGGCGGAAAGAGGGGATCGCGATAACAAGAAGAATAAGCACCGGAACAACCGTCCAGACCACTTCAAGAAGGGTATGGTGCGTTGTTTTCGATGGGACCGGGTTGCGTTTCGCGCTGAAGCGATAAAGCACAAACAGCAGCAAAGCCAAGACGATCACGGTAATGATCACCATCAACCACGTAACGAGATTAAAGAATTTCTGGCCTTCAACAGCCACAGGCGAAACCGGATCCTGCAGCCCAAGCTGCCAGGGTTCAGGTTGACCAACAGCCGCAATCGCTGCGCCATCAAACCCGGTAAGTACCGCCAATCCCAACAGAAGGATGGGAAATAGCTTCTTGATCGACATGCGAATCTGCCCCCTCGCATTACATCTCAAGGCGATATGCCTCAATCGTCTCCACCCCTGACTGACAGTGGCCGAGCTGACAAATACGGCCCACTCTCAAGGACCTTATCACGTCTCAACCAAAGATTACCCTGACAAACAGGCCGGAGCATTTCCTCTGACATATCTTATTCTTAATAAGCCTGCACTCGAAAGTACATTTGTAACGCAGGCAAATAGCGTATCTTCGACACCAGTTCCAGAAAAAACCTCGCTGCATTGCACAAAAAATATATTTTGCCGCCATCAGAATGATCGCTCTGGTTTTGACTGAAATCGCTCTAAATACCCACCCTTGGATAGAAAAACCGCCATTCCGCATGGCCGATTTTCACCTTTCCAACGAATGCTGCTTTGCAATATATGCGCAAAACTCGTTAGAATCACTTCAACCAATGGCTAAAGCCGTTTCTTTTCAAATCCTACGCGATCCGCACATCGGCGGATCAACACGACGTTACGTCATCCTGACAGCGTCCTGATCCGGGCTGATTTTTCGCAACAGACCGCTCCAGGATCGATTTTGCCAACGATTCGGATACTGGCGTGAGGCAGGCCGTAAGAAACCAAATGCAAAAATACTATCCGAACCCTTTAATTGAGCGGACTTTTCCCCAATATCACGGATAGAAATTCGGTTGGATATATCAGCTTTGCCGACTATTCTACCAAAACGTATGCATTCCCGATGTTCCGTGCACCGCAACCAGACAGGTTGCTGCCCGATGCAGACGGTTCAAAGACAGAGGTTCGTCTATGGCACGCTCAGGAAGTAAAAGACTATTTACCGCGGAAATGCGGTTGCTCAATAAACTCGAAACCATGAGCGACATGGTCGCCTTGCCGACCGACATGCCGACTGATGCGAATGGCTCTGTCGGCGGTGCCGACATTTCGAGCCTGCATACCGCGATTGAAGATCTCAAGCTTGAACTGCTTACCGACATCCGCGTGATGATCGAAGAGCAGAAAAAGGCGAACAAGGCAATCGACCCGGAAGACGACGAACAGGCCGACGCCCGCAATGAACTGCGCCTGGTCAAAAACGAAGTTCGCGCCCTTGCCAATTCCATTCAGGAAACAAAACGCGAAATCGCAGCCCTATACACCGCGCCCGAAGATGACAGCGGCACGCGTCTTAATATCGTAAAGGGTGAACTTGATTCTGTCGTCGCCGCAACTGAGGATGCGACTGCCAGCATCCTTGAAACCGTCGAAAAGATTGACGCGGTTGCCCACAATATCCGTTCCGCCGCCCCGGATGACTACACACAAGGGCTGGCCGATGACATTGTCGAACTTGTGGTCAAGGTCTTTGAATCCTGTAACTTCCAGGATCTGACCGGGCAGCGGATCACCAAGGTCGTCAACACCATGAAGTATATCGAGGAACGCGTGAACCGCGTGATCGAAATCTGGGGTGAGGATGACTTTGGCGACTTTGACCTGCCGCCAGACCCCAAAGGCCTCGACAACCTGGACAAAACCGTCACCAAGGCACCGCAGAATGCCAATCGTGTGTCTCAGGATGAAGTCGACCAGATCTTCTCACAGGAAGAAATCGACGCCCTGTTTGATTGATCGATCACGACTGTCCGAAATGCAAAAGCCTGCCAGATTGGCAGGCTTTTCTTTTGACGGGTTCTGAAGGTCTCGGGATAGAACGCCTTAAGCGTGTCCGGCTTCACCCGAAAGCAGTTCCGGCGCAAAGCCAAGCCGTGAAAACGCCTGCTCCCACTTGTCTTCGCAATCGGTATCAAACAGCAGATCCGCATCGGCGTCGACGTGAAGCCAGCCATTGGCAAGGATTTCACTTTCAAGCTGCCCGCTGCGCCATCCGGCATAGCCAAGGGCAAGAATGCGGCTTTGCGGACCTTCGCCGACGGCAATCTGTTCAAGAATATCAACCGTCGCTGTCACCGACACGCCACGATCAACATGAAGGGTCGCCTCGTTCGAGAAATCGGTCGAGTGCAGAACAAAGCCACGGCTGCTTTCAACCGGTCCACCGAAATGGACCTGAATGTCTTCGATGGTCGGTGCCGGGCGTGCAATGCCAAGCTGTTCAAGCAATTCCGGGAAAGTGATGCTGTCGATCAGGCGGTTGATCACCAGCCCCATCGCACCGTCTTTGTTATGCGCACAGATATAGACCACACTTTGCGAAAAGCGCGGATCACGCATGCCCGGCATCGCTACCAACAGCTTGCCGCCGAGATAATCACCCGTGCCTATACCTTCTGCCATGTCGCAACTCTCTTTATCCTGTTTCACAGAGCCTAGCGCGAATACCTGCCCATTTCCATCAAGAACCCGGAAAACCGTGTTTTTTTTGTCGTTTGACATTCCGGATTCCCATATACCTCATGTAGGTAGGAACGCACTGCCATGGCAATGGATCCGTCTCGTTTTGCGTTGGATCAGGACAAGTCCCTGTCGGCATGTGCTAGTGATAGGGCGTTCACACAGTCGTGGCTTGATTTGAACGGGGACTGGAATTACGCCTCTTCTGTGCCACAAGTTTGGCCAACACTGCGCAAATCGGTTTTTCGTGCTTAAGGAACAACACGTGCTCCGCCACCTTATCACCCGCTTGGCTCTTTTGATTGCCATCTGCCTTTCATCGATCGGTGCAAGTTCTGTTGCACTGGCTGCATCGGATATGGCAACCGACTGGGTCGATGAGGACTTCACGTCAGTCCGCCTGATCAGTGCGCAAACCGAAACTGGCGGCAAACAGACACTCCGTCTTGGCCTTGAATACGAACTGCAACCCGACTGGAAGATTTACTGGCGCAGCGCAGGCGATGCCGGTTTCCCGCCGCAACTTGACTGGACCGGCTCAGAAAATGTCGGCGACGCAAACATCCTTTGGCCGGCCCCTCACCGCTTTTCGATCTTTGGCCTCGAAACATTCGGCTACAAGGATCACATCATTCTGCCGATTGATGTTGCGATCCCCGATCCGGCCCAGCCGGTCGCGATCCGCCTTGATGTCGATTATCTGGTGTGCAGCGACATCTGCATTCCGGCAACTGCCAGCTTTGATCTTGATATCCCGGCAAGTGCCGCCGCTGGTGCAGGCACCTCGATCGCAAGCAACCACGCCCACCAGATCGAAAAATTTGTTTCCAAGGTGCCGCTGCGGGGCACCGGCCTTCCCATCGAAGTTACCAGTATTTCCAGCATCAATCAGGGCAATGCACACAGCCTGCGTCTGGGTGTTCGTGGTCTTGATGATGCCGGGGTCGGTATTGACGACATCGTGATCGAAAGCGACCTGCGTGCGGGCTTCGGGCTGCCCGAACCGCAAACGACCGCGACGGGCAGCAACGAGGATGTTCAGTATTTCGATTTGACTGTCATGGGCCTGGCCGAAGACCAGACACTGAAAGATCAGCCGGTCACCGTCACCGTCATCGCCGGTCCGCTTTCGGTAGAGCAAAACCTTGTTGTCGGTGACGGCAAAGCAGCCACAAACACAGCATCCAGTACGGGCGCAACGGCGGGCATGAGTTTCGCGATGATCGGATTGTTCGCCCTGCTTGGCGGCTTGATCCTCAATGTCATGCCCTGTGTCTTGCCGGTTCTGTCTATCAAGGTCATGTCGGCCCTTAAGGCCCGCGAACAGGACATCAATCGGGTGCGCATCGGTTTCCTTGCCAGTGCCGCCGGGATCATTACCTCCTTCTGGGTGATTGCCGCTGTTCTGGTCGGCATCAAACTGGCCGGGGGCACCATTGGCTGGGGCATTCAGTTCCAGCAACCGCTGTTCCTGACCGTTATGACGATTATTCTCGCCCTGTTTGCGTTGAATATGTGGGGGCTGTTTGAAATTTCCGGCCCGGATCAGCTTGGCAACGCGGCAAATGACGCTATCACACGCAGCGAAAGCCACGGCCACCATATCAGCAGCAACTTCCTGACCGGCATGTTTGCCACCTTGCTGGCAACCCCTTGCTCTGCCCCGTTCCTTGGCACGGCGGTTGGTTTTGCACTGGCGGGCAGTGTTTTTGATATCTTCTGGATCTTTACCTTGCTGGGGATCGGCTTGGCGCTACCGTATTTTGCCATCGCCATCCAACCGCGTGTGGCCCATATCCTGCCCAAACCCGGTCGCTGGATGAATGGTGTCAAAGTTGTTCTGGGCCTTGCCCTGATCGGCACGGCGATCTGGCTTCTGGGCATTCTGTCGGTTCAGATCGGCATGGGTGGTGCGATTGCTGTCGGGCTTGGCCTGATTTTGGGCAGCGTCTTTATCTGGGCCCGCAAACGCACATCAAACCTGCGTCCACGCTTTGCCTTTACGTCGCTGGCGGTACTGGGCTTCTTGGTTGCACTGTTTGCGCCCGGCTTTTCACAACCGCCGTCGTCGCCAAGCGCATCATCGGACAATGGCACGCTTGTCTGGCAGGCGTTTGCACCTGAAACCATTGATCGTTTGGTTGCCGATGGAAAGACGGTCGTGATCGATGTTACGGCGGAATGGTGTGTGACCTGTCAGGTCAACAAAAAGCTGGTTCTTGAAAAGCCCGACGTCCGAAACGCCTTGATGCAGGATGATGTTGTCCTGATGCAGGCCGACTGGACCCGTCCGGATCAAAAGATTGCCGATTACCTTGCCTCTTATGGCCGGTTTGGCATCCCGTTCAATGCGGTATTTGGTCCGGGGGCACCGGATGGCATTTTGCTTTCGGAGTTGCTCGGTGTGGACGAGGTTTTAAGCGCGCTTGAAGATGCAAACGGTTCGGCAAGCCTTGCCAGTTCCGTTCAGTGATCACATCTGATTGGGAACGCGTAGTGTTTTGTTTCCGCTCCTGCGAGAGCGCAGGCGTTAAGGTGCACACAGGCCCAAAATTGCTGCCAATTCAAGTCAGGCAGATGAAACCTGTTAAAAACTCTGCGTGAAAGCATTGAATGCCAAGCAGATTTGGTGTTTGATTCCGGCATGCGATCCAGCGCGCAGTCAACGGGATTGCGCCAAATAACGGAGATACCCATGACCATTTCAGTCGGTTCCGAACTCCCGGAAGTTACCCTTTTCCGCGCAACCAGCGACGGTCCGGAAGCCGTCAATTCCAAGGAATTCTTCGCAGGTCGCAAAGTTGTCCTGTTTGCCGTACCGGGCGCCTTTACCCCGACCTGCTCGGCCAAACACCTTCCGGGCTTTGTTGCCAAAGCCGATGAGATCAAAGCCAAAGGTGTCGATGAAATTGCCTGCCTTGCATCAAACGATGCCTTTGTCCTTCAGGCATGGGCCGATGCGGAAAAGGCTAACGACGTCACCATGCTTTCGGACGGGGATCTGGCGTTTGTCGACGCAACCGGACTTGGACTTGATCTGACCGGCCGCGGCCTTGGCAAGCGTGCCAACCGTTTCGCCATGATTGTCGAAGACGGCAAAGTCACCGACATTGCCATAGAAGAACCAGGCGCGTTTGAAGTTTCAAGTGCCGAAGCTGTTCTGAAAAAGCTTTAAAATCGGAAACTTTCCCGCAAAAAGCGCTTAAAGCTCCGCAATCATTTGCGGAGCTTTTTGCTTTGAATGTAGGGAACAATAGTGCCTGATCAGCGCGGAAGCAAAACCGGTATCGGGTCTTCCTTGCTGTCATAATCGCATTCAAAGGTCGGGTTGGTGTGCTTGGCAATGAAATGCACAACACCTTCCCGGAAACTGTCCTTGATCGGTGACCAGCTCATATAGACCCCGCCACGGGTGTCATATTCGCGAATATCCGGATCTCGCATCAGTTCAGAAAAACTGTGTCCAAGATCTTCTGTTGCACCGGCCACCAGCCAAGACGGCTTCAGGCCACCATGCCAAAGCAAGTAAACGCCACCGACCCCATTCAGGCTAAGCTCTGAAATATCATCGATCATGAACAGGCGGTAGTACTCCCCACGTGGGCTTTTTCGCCATTTTATATCTTGTGCCTTTGGCTGGCGAATAGCACCGAGAGACCAAAATCCCATATTAACCTCCAAGCACGCCAAAACGCGTGCAACCGTATGTCACACGCATCCCAACATAGCTTCTTATTCTTATAGGTAAGAACTTACCTTAGATATGTAAACTTTTGATTGACAAAAGACTGGGCGAAAACGCTCTCAGCGCTCTTTGCCAAGAAGATATAGCTCACGCTACTACCTTAAATCACAGCACAAAACCAAGCATTTTTCGAATTATTCGAACAACTTGTCGATATCGTCCTGACTGATGCCTTCCCCTTCGAGCTGCGGACCATTCAGAAGGTCTGCATCCTCGGGCCGTGATTCTTCCTCGACCTCAGGAACCGGCAACTCGGCAAACGCATCTTCACCCCAGATCGAGATCATGTTGTGGACGCGCTCTTCAACGAACTCAAGCGTGCTGACCACCTTGTTGATGCGCTGGCCGGTAATGTCCTGGAAGTTACAGGCTTCAAAGATCTTGGTCACGATGAAGGCAATCTGTTCGACGTGATCGGCGACAAAATCGCTCGGCGCGGAGTTTTTAAGCGTCATCGTCAGATCGTCAATCTGCTCGGCGGATTCCAGAATGGTATGGGTCGCCATTTCGGTATCTTTGACGATGGCATCAAGTTCCGAGGTCGCACTTACCAATCGGTCATCCTGCGCTTTTGGATGGCGCAGCGACGCAATCTGAACCTTGGCACGGTGGATGTGCTCGTTCATTTCCGCGATCTGGGTGCGGATCAGTTCCAGATCGTCACGATCAGGCTCTGCCGCCCCCGGGCGATTGGAGTGACTTGGGTTACTTGAAACCGGTTCGGGCAATTCATCCATCGGCGCATCGTTTGATGCAAACGGGGTGGCGACATCACTGGCCGGAACACCACCGGCTGCCACTGCTTGACGCAGTTGCGAAACTTCACCACGCAGTGCTCTGATTTCATCAAGAACAGCCTGGGTAATACCGGATGTTTCCGGGGCACTTGTCGCTGCCGGCAAGGATGCCTGCATCGGTTCCCCTGCCCCCATGCCGCTTTCCAGCGTCGGGTCAAAGAAGGAGTCAGACCAATCCTCAACAACACCACCGGTGCGTTCTTTAAGACGACGTTCGGCAGTGAATACTTTTTGCACGCGACGAGACATAACTGACTTTAACCCTCCGGAACGGACATCAGTCCGATCACTAAATCCCCAAACGCACCTTTTTGACGGCGTTCATTACTATTACGGCAAGTATAAGGGTGCAGATTGCGACAAGTCCAATGGGTTTCAAGTCCAAGTCTTTGAAAAAGAACACCCCGGCCAAAAGACCGGGGTGCTCCAAAAGGTCAGGTTGCGTTGGTTATCAAGCTGTTTCAGGCTTCCAGCGCAAAACCGGCTTACGTGCAGCAGCCGTTTCATCAAGGCGTCTGCGCGGGGTCAGGTACGGTGCATTCTTGAAGAATTCTGCATCGCCCGACTCGGCCTTGGCCACAAGCGACAGAATCGCATCACAGAACTGATCGATTGATTCCTTGGTTTCGGTCTCGGTCGGTTCGATCAGCAACGCCCCATGAACCACCAGCGGGAAATACATCGTCATCGGGTGGAACCCTTCGTCGATGATTGCCTTGGCCAGATCCAGCGTCGAAACCCCGGTATCTTTCAGGAAGCCGTCGTCAAACAGGGCTTCATGCATGCAATAGCCCGGGAAGGCGACACTGAGCTTGTCCTTAAGACGCGCCAGCAGGTAGTTGGCATTCAGAACCGCATCACCCGATGCCTGACGCAGGCCATCTGCACCGTGGCTTTTCATATAGGTCAGGGCGCGAATGAACATGCCCATCTGACCATGGAAGCCTTTAAGACGGCCAAACGGCTTCATGCCGTCTTCTTCGTCTGCGGTTTCGACCAGATGGAAACCATCACCCTTTTTCACGACATAGGGGATCGGGGCAAACGGTGCCAGTGCCTCGGAAAAGACAACGGGTCCTGAACCCGGTCCACCGCCGCCATGCGGGGTCGAGAACGTCTTGTGCAGGTTGATATGCATCGCATCAATACCAAGGTCTGCCGGGCGCACACGACCGACAATGGCGTTGAAGTTCGCACCATCGCAATAGAAATACCCGCCCGCTTCATGAACCAGATCGGCAATCTTGCGCACATCACGTTCGAACAGACCGCAGGTATTCGGGTTGGTCAGCATGATGCCTGCCACGTCGTCGCCAAGCTTGGCTTCGAATGCGGCCGGATCAACACGGCCGTCTTCGGTCGCCGGGATCGAATCAACCGTAAAGCCACAGGCGGCTGCAGTTGCCGGGTTGGTCCCGTGGGCGGATTCCGGCACCAGAACACGACGACGGTTTTCACCGCGTGCATCAAGGGCCGCGCGAATGGCCATCATGCCGCAAAGCTCACCCTGCGCACCCGCTGCCGGGGACATCGAAACCGCAGGCATGCCGGTCAGAACCAAAAGCCAGTGCGCACACTGATCAATCAGTTCCAGCGCACCCTGAACGGTGCTTTCGGGCTGCATTGGATGCAGATCGGCAAGACCGGGCAAACGCGCGACTTTTTCGTTCAGGCGCGGGTTATGCTTCATCGTGCACGAACCAAGCGGGAAGAAACCGGCATCAATGCCATAGTTCTTCTGCGACAGGCGCGTGAAGTGACGCACGACTTGCGGCTCGGACAGGCCCGGAAGACCAACGTCGCTATCACGGTCAAGACCGCCGAGGCGCGATTTGGTGCCCTTTGGTTCCGGCAAATCAACGCCGGTACGGCCGGGCTGGCCCTGTTCAAAGATCAGTTGTTCTTCAAGAACAAGTCCACGGTTGCCGGTATGGGTTGTAAAGGTCATGCCAGCGCCTCCTTCAATGCGGACGCAAGCGCCGCGATATCCTCGTCCGTGTTGGTTTCGGTGACCGCAACCAGCAGGTAGTTATCCAGATCCGAACGGTTCGGATACAGGCGCGACAGCGGCACACCGGCAAGGACGCCCTTGGCAACCAGTGCTTCAACCACTTCGGCGGCCGGTTTGGAAAGCTTCACGGTGAATTCGTTAAAGAAGCTGTCATTGACCACAGACGCCCCATCAACGGCGTCAATTGCATCGGCCGCCTTGCAGGCATTTTCATGGTTCAACGTCGCCAGACGGCGATAACCGTCTTCACCCAGCAGGCTCATATGCACCGTAAAGGCCAGTGAACACAGGCCCGAGTTGGTGCAGATGTTCGAGGTCGCCTTTTCACGGCGGATATGCTGTTCGCGGGTCGACAGTGTCAGAACAAAGCCACGCTTGCCGTCCTGATCGACCGTTTCACCACACAGGCGACCCGGCATCTGACGCACGAGCTTTTGCGTGGTGGCAAACAGACCGACATACGGCCCACCATAGTTCAGCGCATTACCGATCGACTGGCCTTCGCCGCAAACGATGTCTGCGCCAAAGCTGCCCGGCGATTTCACCGCGCCAAACGCCACCGCCTCGGTAAAGACCACCACCAGAAGCGCACCCTTGGCATGGCAAAGATCAGCCAGTTGGGTGTGATCCTGAATGCGGCCAAACACGTCCGGGTACTGCACCACAACGCAGGCCGTCTGATCATCAATCAGATCGTTGAGTTCTTCGGCAGTTGCCTGATGTTCCGGATGCCCATCGCGCCCGGCAACTTCGGTGTCGCTATACTGGCAATAGGTTTCGGTCACTTCGCGGTAATGCGGGTGCAGACCACCCGAAAGAACTGCCTTCTTGCGACGGGTCGCGCGGCAGGCCATCAGAACCGCTTCGGCACAGGATGTCGCACCATCCCACATCGACGCGTTGGCAACATCCATCCCGGTGATTGAGGCAACCTGGGTCTGGAATTCAAACAGGTATTGCAGTGTCCCTTGCGCGATTTCCGGCTGATACGGGGTATAGGCGGTCAGGAATTCACCGCGCTGGATCACGTAATCAACCGTCGCCGGGACATGGTGGCGATAGGCACCCGCACCCAGGAAACTGGGCACGCTCGATGTGCCCATGTTTTTGGCGGCCAAGGCCATCATATCGCGTTCGACCTGCATCTCGCCAAGGTGGGATGGCAAATCAACAGGTGCATCAAGCAACGCGCCGTCGGGCACATCACAATAAAGTTCATCAACCGATGATGCCCCGATGGTATCAAGCATCGCAGCACGATCAGCGCGTGTCAGTGGGAGATAACGCATGTTTTAAAGGCCTTCGACGAAGTCTTTGTAGGCAGCTTCATCCATCAGCTCATCAAGCTGGGATTCATCGGTCAGTGTCATTCTAAAGAACCAGCCATCCGATTCCGGGGCTTCATTGACCAGTGCAGGATTGTCATCGAGCTCTTCGTTGACCTCGACAATTTCACCATCCAGCGGGGCGTAAACGTCGCTGGCGGCCTTGACCGATTCAACAACCGCGGCGTCGCCATCCTTGGTCAGTTTCTTGCCAACTTCCGGCAGCTCGACATAGACGATATCTCCCAGCGACTGCTGCGCGTAATCGGTGATGCCAACGGTTGCCACACCGTCTTCAAGCTCGATCCATTCATGTTCCTGCGAAAATTTCTTAGTCATCTTCCATTGTCCCTGTTGATCAATTCAGTGCCAATGCAGCGTAGCGCCGCTCTCTCTATGATAAATTCTGGTTCTCAACCGCGGAAATAACGATGCGGCGCGAACGGAAGTTCGACCACCTCGGCCGGGCGCGCCTTGCCACGCACCATAAGATCGACCTTGGTACCCGGTTCGGCAAATTCAATTGCAACATACCCCATGGCAATCGGACCATCGACGGTCGGGCCAAACCCGCCCGAGGTAATCTCGCCGATTTCTTCGCCATCTGCGTTCAAAATCTGGGTGTGTTCGCGTGCTGGCGCCTTGCCTTCGGGCTTGATGCCGACACGTTTGCGATCCGCACCATGTTCAAGCTGATCAAGGATCACATCCGCGCCCTTGAAGCCACCCTCGGCCCGGCGACGTTTGTTGATGATCCAGTTCAGATCCCCTTCAACCGGGGTCGTGGTGGTATCAATGTCGTTACCATACAGGCAAAGGCCTGCTTCCAGACGCAGTGAATCACGTGCACCAAGGCCAATCGCCTCGACCTCGTCCTCGGCCAGCAGCTTGCGCGCAAGCGCCTCGGCATCGGCGTTGGGCACAGAAATCTCAAAGCCGTCTTCGCCGGTGTAACCCGAACGGGTCACAAAGCACGGACTGCCAGCGATGTCGATTTCGGCAAAGCTCATGAATTTCAGATCGGCAACCGATGGTGCAAAGCGTGCCAGAACCTTGGCCGCTTCTGGGCCCTGAAGTGCCAGAAGCGCACGGTCATCAATTTCTTCAAGCGATACACCATCGCCAAGGTTGGCACGCATGTGAACGATGTCATCGTCCTTGCAGGCCGCATTGATCACTAGAAACAGGCTGTCACCCGCATTGGTAATCATCAGATCATCAAGGATCGTGCCGTCGTCCTGGGTAAATGCGGAATAGCGGGTGCGCCCGGGTTTGAGGATGGCAATGTCACCGGGCACAAGCTTTTCAAGCTCCGCCACGCGGTTCTCGCCAGTCAAACGCACCTGCCCCATATGGGACACATCAAACAGGCCTGCCTTCGCACGGGTATGAAGATGTTCGCCCTTCACACCAAGCGGATATTGCACAGGCATGGCATAGCCAGCGAACTGTACAATTTTGGCACCGAGTTCCACATGCAAATCATAAAGGGCAGTTTTTAGAAGTTCGGATTCTTGATCCGCCATCAGGTTCTCCAAGACAATCGTTGCGAAATATAGCCGACCAGTGGCCAACCACATTCCCCCTCTGTCTTTGGAGCCTGAAAGAATCACATCCGGGGTAGGAAGCCGGTCTGCTTACATCTTCGGCGAGGTGTTCCTGATCAAAAATTCAGGTCACCTGCTTTCCAGAGTCCCATCTCCACGCGGTCCTGTTGCCTGAGAGTTTCCGGGGTGGTTGCTCCTTCGGCGTCCGCTCATCCGATAAGGACTGCGGCCTCTCCCACGTGCATCATTTGGGTATGTTTCTGTTATACGGGTTTCCGCGCAAACCGACCAGCCCCTATTTTTCGGGCATGATCGGCCTGCCGCGTCTCAGATGGCCAAACCCGAATAAAATCAATCGGTTCCGAACCGGCGATTATACTCAAGTTGGTCCGCGCTCAGCTGGAAACCAAGATAGATTTCGTAATCCGGACCGGTCCAGACATCGTCCAGCGGCACCGACAGGGTCACCTGCTCGTCACGGATACGTGCCATGTTCAGATTGTCGGCAAACGCCATATTCACGTCAAACACAGACTTCTGAATGAAGGTGCCGTTCGGGTCACGCAGGGCGACGAAATATTTAATTTGAACGTTGCGGTTCTGGGCTGCCGGTCCAAGCTCGGCGGTAATGATCGGGCTGATGATGACATCAAGTTCCTTGTCATCAAGGTCATAGCCGCAATCACCGAGGTATCCGGTAAATTCGGCTTCGACGATCACATCGGTCAGGTCACGGCCTGCGCCACTGAACTGGACAAGCTTTGCCGTATCCTTTGGCAGATAGGCCGCAGGACAAACCGGGACCGGCTGTTCTTCGAACGGGTTGCCACCGCCGCATGCGCTTAGCAATCCACCAAGCGAGACCATACCCAATGCATAAACGCGCCGAAGTCCGTTACCGATTGTCATCCAAGCCTCTATCAAACCAAATGTTTTCGGGCCGCATCGCGACGACCGGCCCGCGCGCAGTCTATTCTGTCGCGGATGTCGGCACAACCCGCTTGAACGGCCTTGGGCCGTGTAAAACGTCAAAAATTCGGCCAACCCGCACCCACCATTTACCCCAGAGTCATTGCACCGCATGATCAGGCAGGTTATGTAACGTCAATGTTTGAAAAATGCGTCGGCAACGCCCGCACGCAATTGGGAAAGCCGGACCTGTATCATGTCTGACAAAGCCAGCCTTCGGATCGTTCTTGCCAATCCGCGCGGTTTCTGTGCGGGGGTTGATCGCGCCATCGAGATCGTCGAAAAGGCACTCGAAAAATATGGCGCACCGGTCTATGTCCGCCACGAAATCGTGCATAACAAATTCGTGGTCAATCGCCTGCGCGATATGGGTGCCGTTTTCGTTGACGAACTTGATGCCGTTCCCGATGGTGTGCCGGTGATCTTTTCGGCCCATGGTGTCCCGAAATCCGTGCCCGAGGCGGCCGAAACCCGCAAACTTGAATATCTTGATGCGACCTGCCCGCTGGTCTCCAAGGTCCATCGCGGGGCGGAACGCCATCACGCCGATGGCAAACATATTCTTTTGATTGGTCATGCCGGTCATCCCGAAGTCATCGGCACGATGGGTCAGTTACCCCCCGGCAGCATGACCCTGGTCGAGACCGAGGAAGACGCCGAAACCATCGAAATCAGCGATCCGGAAAATCTGGCTTTCGTGACCCAGACGACCTTGTCACTTGATGACACCGCCAAGATCATTGAAATCCTGCAACGGCGTTTCCCGTCAATCGCGGTGCCGAAAAAGGAAGACATCTGCTACGCCACAACCAACCGCCAGCATGCGGTCAAACTGATCGCCGAAAAGGCCGATGCCATTCTTGTCCTTGGCGCGCCAAACTCTTCGAACTCCAACCGCTTGGTCGAAGTCGCCAAACGCGAAGGCTGCACACGGTCGGTTCTGGTCGAACGGGCAAAGGATATCGACTGGTCCAAGCTTGACGGTATTTCAAGCCTTGGCATCACTGCCGGTGCATCCGCACCTGAAATCCTGGTCGAGGAAGTCATTGATGCCTGTCGGGAACGCTTTGACGTGACGGTCGAGACAATCACGCTGACCAACGAAAATGTCACCTTCAAACTGCCGCGTCAGCTTGCCAGCTAGGTCTGCGGACATGTTTATTTTCAGATCAGGACGACGATAGAACTCATGGCCGTCTATACCGACGTTTCAGACGAAGATATTTCCCGCTTTGTGGCCGAATACGATATCGGTGACGTGGTGTCGTTCAAGGGGATCGCAGAAGGCGTCGAAAATACCAACTTCCTGCTTCAGACGACCAAGGCTCCTTATATCCTGACCCTGTATGAGAAGCGGGTAAATCCCGACGATCTACCCTTCTATCTTGGCCTGATGGATCACTTGTCGGCCAAGGGCCTGAACTGCCCGACCCCGATCCACGGCAAGGATGGTGTTGCCCTGCGACGCCTTTGTGGTCGCCCGGCCGCCATTACGTCTTTCCTGCAAGGCATGTCGCCCAGGCGCATTCAACCCCACCACTGTGCCGGGGTTGGCGCCGCACTGGCCGAATTGCACTCAGCCGGTCAGGACTTCGAAATGTACCTGCCAAATGCGCTGAGCATCAAGGGATGGCGTTCGCTTTTCGACAGCTGCGCGGAACATGCAGACGATGTCGAACCCGGCCTTGGCAAAATGATTGGCGAAGAACTCGCTTTTCTTGAAGAAAACTGGCCACACGCCCTTCCAAAAGGTGTCATTCATGCGGATCTGTTCCCCGATAACGTCTTCTTCTTTCCAAACAAGGAAGCCGTTTCCGGGCTGATTGACTTCTATTTCGCGTGCAATGACCTGTTTTGCTACGACGTTGCCATCTGCATGAATGCCTGGTGCTTTGAACCCGATAACAGCTTCAATGTGACCAAGGCCAAAAACCTTCTGTCGCATTACAGCAAGGTCCGTCCGCTTTCGGACGTCGAAAAGGCCGCCCTGCCCATTCTGGCGCGCGGCGCAAGTCTTCGGTTCCTTCTGACACGGCTGTATGACTGGGTGAACACCCCCAAGGATGCGCTGGTCACCCCGAAGAACCCGCGTGAATACATCAACAAATTGCGGTTCCACCAACGTGTGGAAAACGCAACAGCCTATGGCCTGGATTAGGCACAAAGGCGGGGAACACGACAATATGACTTCAAGTAACGGTGACGATAACCGCGTCGAGATTTACACAGACGGCGCGTGCAGCGGCAATCCCGGCCCCGGTGGCTGGGGTGCTATTTTGCGCTTCAAGGGTGTCGAAAAGGAAATGTCGGGCGGCGATCCGGAAACCACCAACAATCGTATGGAAATGATGGCCGCCATCAGCGCGCTGGAAGCCCTGAAACGTCCCTGTGTCATCGATATCTACACCGACAGCAGCTATGTCCGCGACGGCATTACCAAATGGATTTTCGGCTGGCAGAAACGTGGCTGGAAAACCGCCGATAAAAAGCCGGTCAAGAATGTGGAATTATGGCAACGTTTGCTGCAAGCCCTTGAACCGCATAAGGTCGAGTGGCACTGGGTCAAAGGTCACGCCGGTCACCCGGAAAACGAAAGATGCGACGAATTGGCCCGACAAGCCGTGCCCCGATAACGAATTTTTCGCGGTTATCGGGAAAATTGCTTGAAGCTGAGGGACTTCGCTACAAGATAAATAGCTTTGCTGGCTTGTGTCAGATAATTGAATGTTTAACGAAATCAAACTTGCGTTTTCATCAAGTTGCGGTTTGACTTGAGACTAATTCAAGGGGGTGTTGGCACCCATACAAAGGTCGAGTACATTATATTCGACTAGCCTAAAGTGGGTGTCAGGGAGAGAACGCTTGTCACGCGGATCGTACGGGTTTTTACAACGAAAGTCCTTGAGCAGTCGGCTGCTGTTTATCGCATTGCCGCTTGTTTCGCTGTTCTCGCTCGCGCTTTTCATCGTCTTTGGCTATGTCAGCTACAAGGTGCTGCGCGACGACCTGAATGGCAAAGTCGAACAGACCGCCGACATTAACGCCCGCGTTCTGGCCACACCTTTCTGGTATCTCGACGTCGACAATATTGAATCCGCCCTCAACGCCATGGCGCGCGATCGCGACATCGTTGCCGTGCAGGCACTGGGCGCAGACGGCACCGAATTTGCCCATACCGGCGTATCGCAATCCGAATTGGCCGACACGCTGCGTCTTTCGCGCCGTGTCTATTTCGAACGCAACAACGTCCGCCATGACGTTGGCGAACTGGTCATCTACTTCACAGACGCACGCGTTCAGGATTTGCTGTTCCGCCGTATTGCGATCGACATGATCCTGTTCGGGCTTCTGATCTCGGTCGTGGCGGCAAGCCTTCTGATCGCCAACAAACGCTCGATCAAGGAACCGCTCAACCGGTTGCTGCATTCCATCCGAATGACCAAGCACGGCCGACTGCGCCGTCCGGTAGAGTGGAACAGTTCGGACGAACTCGGCCTTCTGATCCGCGAATATAATGAAATGGTCGCCCTTCAGGGTCAGGCGCAGGAAGAAGCCCAGCGCAAACAGGCCCTGCTGGAAGCGACCCTTCACAATATCGGCCAGGGCATCTGTCTGTTCGATCAGGACCTGAACCTGATGGTCTGGAACGAACGCTATATCGAGTTGCTGAACCTGCCGCGTGATCTGGTCAAGGAAGGCACACCGCTTTCCGATATCCTGCGCTATAACGGCGAACGTGGTGAATATGGCGATGTCAGCATTCAGGCACTGATTTCTGACCGTGTTGCGATTGCCCGCCGTCGCGAACCCTATCGCATGGAACGTACCCGCCCGAATGGCCGCGTCATTCAGGTTGATCACAACCCGATGCCGGGCGGCGGTTACGTTGCGACCTACACCGATATTACCGAACGTAAACAGACCGAAGCGCGCATGCGTCACCTTGCGGTCCATGACGTTCTGACCAGCCTGCCCAACCGCACCCTGTTCCTTGACCGCCTGCGTCAGGCGCTGCTTTCGGCCCGTCGTTTCCAGCGCGGCGTGACGGTTCTGTTTGTCGACCTTGACCGGTTCAAGGACATCAACGACCACTTCGGTCACGATGTTGGCGATCTGATGATCCAGGAAATGGGACAACGTCTGTCGCGCATCATCCGGGATTCGGATACCGCCGCCCGCCTTGGCGGCGATGAATTCGCCATCATCCAGACCGATGTCCAGAACATCGAAGACACCATCGCCCTTGCCCAGCGCATCATTGACGAGCTGTGCCAGCCATTTGATTGCCGCGGCATCCGCCTGCATTCGACCGCCAGTGTCGGTATCACCCTGTTCCCGGAAGACGGCGAAAACCCCGAACAACTGGTCAAGAACGCCGATATGGCGATGTATGCCGCCAAGGCCGAAGGCCGCAACAATTACCGCTTCTTCCTGCCGTCGATGCACGAACGGGTCAAGGAACGCAAAACCATCGAGGAAGATCTGCGCAACGCGCTCGAACACGATCAACTCGAACTTTACTATCAGCCGAAAATCGATTGCCGCACCGAACGCGTCGTCGGTGCCGAGGCGCTTGTGCGCTGGCATCACCCGGAACGCGGCCTGATCCTGCCGGGCGAATTCATTTCCGTTGCCGAGGAATGCGGCCTGATCAACCGTCTGGGCGCATGGGTTCTTGAAAAGGCCTGCCGTCAGACACGCATCTGGCGCGACTCAACACTTTCCGATCTTCGCATTGCCGTCAACCTGTCCCCGGCCCAGTTCCAGGATGCCGAACTGGTTGATAGTGTGACCAAAATCGTCAAGGAAACCGCCCTGCCGCATGGCACGCTGGAACTTGAAATCACCGAATCCATTCTGATGAACAACCCGGAAAAGGCCGTCTCGACGCTCAAGGAACTCAAGGAACTTGGCGTTCTGATCGCGATTGATGATTTTGGCACCGGCTATTCGTCGCTGAACTATCTCAAACGTTTCCCGGTGACCTCGATCAAGATCGACCGGTCCTTCGTGAACGACATTCATGTCGATGTCGATGACAAGGCGATTGTCGATGCGGTCATCGGCCTTGGTCACAGCCTCAATCTCGAAGTCGTTGCCGAGGGCGTGGAAGAAGTCGAACAGCTTGTCTATCTGCAGGAAAAGGGCTGCGACTTTATCCAGGGCTTCCTGTTCTCCAAACCATTGCCCGCCTCGACCTTCGAAAGCTGGGTCAACGAGCGGCATGGCTCCGAGCAGGAAACCGTCTCAGCCAAGTCCTGATCCGGGCACATCCCAAAACAAAACGGTCGCACCCGTTGTTGGGTCCGACCGTTTTTTGTTAGATGGGCGATCCTAAATGGACGTTAATAAAGCGCTGCATCACCATGTGCGTCGCCGGCACCATTTGATGAAACGGCTGTTTTGTCAGATGACTTGCGATCCACAAGATCAACAATCTCGGAAATAACCTTGGCCAACTGATAATCCTTGGGGGTATAGACCGCGGAAACGCCCATCTGGCGCAGCACCAGCATATCAGACTCCGGGATAATCCCGCCGACAACAACCGGGATATGCCCAGCCCCTTGGGCACGCAGCCCGTTGACCACTTCACGCACCAGCGGCACATGCGACCCGGACAAGATCGAAAGTCCGATGACATGCGCGCCGTCTTCAATCGCGTTGCGCACCAGTTCCTCTGGCGTCCAGCGAATGCCTTCATACAGCACCTCGATCCCGGCCTCACCCGCCTTGACTGCGATCTGTTCGGCCCCGTTGGAATGACCATCCAAACCCGGCTTGCCCACCAGCATTTTCATGCGTTCACCAAGTTTGTCGGAAACCTCATCAACGCGTTTGCGCAAATCCTGAAGGTTTTCCGCATCCCCGGTCACGATCATCGATGTAATCCCGGTCGGGGCGCGATATTCGCCAAACACGTCGCGCAGGGTTTCCGACCACTCGCCTGTGGTGACCCCGGCATGGGCACAGGCAATGGAACTTTCCATGATATTGCGGCCTTCACTGGCGGCTGACTTCAAATCGGTCAGTGTGGCATCGACTTCGGACTGATTGCGCTCGGACCGCCAGGCTTTAAGTTTTTCGATCTGATCCTGTTCGGCCATGTCATCGACGGTCAGGATCGATTTCTCCCCCGATGTCAGCGGTGATGGTTCGGTTTCGGTAAAGGCATTCACACCAATCACCTTTGTCAGGCCGCTTTCGATATCGGCCAGACGCAGCGCGTTGGACCGCACCAGTTCCTGTTTCATATAGCCGCGATCGACTGCGGCAATCGCCCCGCCCATCTCATCAATCTTTGCAAGTTCTGCCCGCGCGCCCTCCTTAAGCGCGCCGACCTTGCGTTCAATCGCCGGGTTGCCATCAAACAGGTCTTCATATTCCAGAAGATCGGTTTCATAGGCCATGATCTGTTGCAGGCGCAGCGACCATTGCTGATCCCATGGACGCGGAAGCCCAAGGGCCTCGTTCCAGGCGGGCAATTGCACGGCGCGCGCCCGCGCGTTCTTGGACAAAACCACCGCCAGCATCTCGATCAGAATACGATAGACGTTATTTTCCGGCTGCTGTTCGGTCAGGCCCAACGAATTGACCTGAACCCCATAGCGGAACCGGCGATATTTGGCGTCTTCGATGCCGTAACGATCGCGGGTGATTTCATCCCAAAGTTCGCAGAATGCCCGCATCTTGCAGATTTCAGTAACAAAGCGAATCCCGGCATTCACAAAGAATGAAATACGACCGACCACCTTGGCAAAGTCCTCTTCGGGCACCTGACCCGAATCGCGCACCGCATCCAGAACCGCAATCGCGGTTGCCAGCGCATAGGCCAGCTCCTGCTCGGCCGTCGCCCCGGCTTCCTGCAGATGATAAGAGCACACATTCATCGGGTTCCATTTCGGAACCTCGCGATAGGTAAAGGCCGCGACATCGGTAATCAGCTTAAGACTGGGCGCAGGTGGAAAGATATAGGTCCCGCGCGACAGATATTCCTTGATGATGTCGTTCTGGGTCGTGCCCTGCAGGCTGGCGCGCGCGGTGCCCTGCTTTTCGGCCACCGCAATATAAAGCGACAAAAGCCACGCGGCTGGCGCGTTGATCGTCATCGACGTGTTCATCTGATCAAGCGGGATGCCGTCAAACAACGTCATCATGTCACCGAGATGCGCGACGGGGACGCCGACCTTGCCGACTTCGCCACGCGCCAGAACATGGTCGGAATCATACCCCGTCTGGGTCGGCAGATCGAAGGCCACCGAAAGCCCGGTCTGCCCCTTTGCCAGGTTCTGACGATACAGCGCATTCGATGCCTGTGCGGAGCTATGCCCGGCATAGGTCCGGATCAGCCACGGGCGATCGCGTTCCGGCTTTGCTGCGTTGCGCTTGTTTTCCATCGACATCGCGACCTCTTGTATTTTTATTACTCAATGACTTTACGATAATTACGCCTGAACGTTATTAAATTATCTACTAGACATCACTTGGGTAATTATATAACAATTTGTGCAACGCGATAAAAGCGAAAACAAATATCGCCCAGGTTATCCTCGCTGAAATTCCGCAGGAAACCGGGAGATGCCCGGGGAAAATAAAATAAATTCCGTGGCTTGGAGGATCCGTCGACCGCAACGCAGCATTGGTAATTTAATTACCCTGCAAACCGGATCGACCCCGAACAAGGAGTGAAGGCCATGAATACGTCTGCTGAAGTGCTGCCTTTCCGTGGCGGTCAGGAAGAAAAAGATCTTTATGAAATTGGCGAAATCCCGCCATTGGGCCATGTGCCAAAGAATATGTATGCATGGGCGATTCGCGAAGAACGCCATGGCGAACCCGATACGGCCATGCAGTGCGAAGTTCTGCCGGTGACCCAACCCGACAGCCACGAAGTGCTTGTTCTCGTGATGGCGGCCGGGGTGAACTATAACGGTGTCTGGGCATCCCTTGGCAAACCGATCTCGGTCTTCAATGTCCATGATTGCCCGTTCCATATTGCCGGATCGGATGCATCGGGCATCGTCTGGGCGGTTGGATCGAAAGTCACCCGCTGGAAAGTCGGCGACGAAGTGGTCATTCACTGCAACCAGGATGACGGCGACGACGAAGAATGTAACGGCGGCGATCCGATGCTGTCCCCGACCCAGCGTATCTGGGGCTATGAAACACCGGACGGATCCTTCGCCCAGTTCACCTGTGTTCAGGCACAGCAGCTCATGCCGCGTCCCAAACATCTGACCTGGGAAGAAAGTGCGTGCTACACGCTGACCCTTGCCACCGCTTATCGCATGCTGTTTGGCCACCGTCCGCATATCCTGCGTCCGGGGCATAATGTACTGGTCTGGGGCGCATCGGGTGGTTTGGGCTCGATGGCGATCCAGCTGATTACAACGGCCGGGGCCAACGCGATTGGTGTCATTTCCGATGAAACAAAGCGCGACTTTGTTCTGGGACTGGGTGCCAAGGCCGTGATCAACCGCAAGGATTTCAATTGCTGGGGACAGCTTCCCACCGTCAACGGGCCGGAATTTGGCGACTATATGAAAGAAGTCCGTAAATTCGGCAAAGCGATCTGGGACATCACCGGCAAGGGCAATGACGTCGACATCGTCTTTGAACATCCGGGCGAACAGACCTTCCCGGTATCATGCAACGTTGTAAAACGCGGCGGCATGGTTGTGTTCTGTGCCGGCACCACCGGCTTTAACCTGACATTTGATGCGCGCTTTGTCTGGATGCGGCAAAAACGCATTCAGGGCAGCCACTTCGCCAACCTGAAACAGGCGGCACAGGCCAACAAGCTCGTGATCGAACGCCGTCTGGACCCGAGCATGTCTGAAGTGTTCAGTTGGGAAGACATTCCGCGCGCCCACATGAAGATGATGCGCAACGAACACAAACCCGGCAACATGGCCGTTCTGGTGCAGGCAAAGCGCCCGGGAATGCGCACCCTTGAAGAAGCAGTCGAAGGCTAGTCCCACATTAATCTTCGACTGATAGCTGGCACCCCGCGCGCATTCTCGCCCGATCTGCGCATGGGGTGCCACCACCCTTTATGCTTTGATGCTCTCATAACTGATCCGCGCAATCGCCCCACAAGATTGCACGACGAGGACCTGATCCGAGGACCCGAAGAATGACGAACAACGCCCTTTTGCCTGACCTCGAACGTTTGTGCGATGACGCCCTTGCGGCACTCAGCCCGGTTTATGATGCGGCCGAATATGCGCTGCGGACTGCTGTAACGGTCGATGGCCGGGTCAATGCCGATGCCTTTGATGACAACCAGTTTGCCGCACACGGCTTTGCCTGGTTCACCACCTATGTCACCGCCCTTGGCCAGATGAAGGCATGGGCAAACCGCCTTAAGGATCAGGGCAAGTTCGGCAATCTCGAACAACTGATCCTGCAATCGGCCTTCGGGGAGTATCTGGCGCAGATTATCGGTGGCATTCCGATGTCACAGGGCGAGATCATCCGTCTTTCGACCCTTGGCGTCTCGGACGACCTGATCGCATCCCTTGCTGTCAACCCATCGGTCGCGGCCCTTGCACGTGGTGGCAATTCCGATGCCGCACGCCGCGCGATTGCCGCTGAAATCGAAGACAGCCTTGATACCGGTCGCTTTGGCGAAACCGGCCTTGAAGACGAAACCCTTGATATGGTGCGCGATCAGTTCCGCCGGTTCGTTGAGGAAAAGGTATCGCCGCATGCCCATGGCTGGCACGAACGTGACGAGCTGATCCCGATTGAAATCGTCAATGAAATGTCTGAACTCGGCGTGTTCGGCCTGACCATCCCCGAAGAATTCGGTGGCCTTGGCATGGGCAAAACCGCGATGTGCGTTGTCACCGAGGAACTGTCGCGTGGCTATATCGGTGTCGGGTCGCTCGGGACACGTTCCGAAATTGCCGCCGAACTGATCCGCCTTGGCGGAACCGACGCGCAAAAGGAACATTACCTGCCCAAACTGGCATCGGGTGAAATCCTGCCGACCGCCGTCTTTACCGAACCCAACAATGGATCGGATCTGGCCCACTTGCGTACACGTGCGGTCAAGGATGGCGATACCTATAAGGTCACTGGCAACAAGACATGGATCACCCATGCTGCGCGGTCTGATCTGATGACGCTTCTGACCCGCACCAACCCCGACGAGTCCGGTTATCGCGGCCTGTCGATGCTGCTGGCAGAAAAGCCACGCGGCACGGATGAAAACCCGTTCCCAGCCGACGGCATGTCAGGTGGCGAGATCGAGGTGCTTGGTTATCGCGGCATGAAGGAATACGAGCTTTCCTTTGATGGGTTCGAAGTCCCGACCGAGAACCTTTTGGGTGGCGAAGAAGGCCAGGGCTTCAAACAACTGATGGCAACCTTTGAGTCGGCCCGTATTCAGACCGCAGCCCGTGCTGTCGGGGTCGCCCAGAACGCGCTTGAGATCGGCATGCGATATGCCAAGGATCGTGTCCAGTTTTCCAAACCGCTTTACGCCTTCCCGCGCGTATACGGCAAAGTCGCATGGATGGTGGTTGAAACCATGATCGCCCGCCAGCTGACCTATTTCTCGGCCTTTGAAAAGGATCAGGATATCCGCTGCGATATCGAGGCCGGCATGGCCAAGCTTCTTGGCGCGCGCGTCGCATGGTCGAATGCCGACAACGCCCTGCAGATTCACGGCGGCAACGGCTATGCGCTCGAATATCAGATCAGCCGCGTGCTGTGTGATGCGCGCATTCTGAACATTTTCGAAGGGGCCGCCGAAATTCAGGCACAGGTGGTCACGCGCGGCATTCTGACCCGGTGAACGACATAACATTCTGAAATACTGATAAAATTCTCATCCGAACCGTGGCCCCTGTGAACAACGAGGGCAAACTTGGCCCGCCAACACTGGCGGGCCTTTTTCCATATCAACCTAAAGTATGATATATTTTGGACTTACCAGTAGTGATACACTCCCCAAAAGCACACGCAGACCACTGAAAGTCTGTGAAAAAATCGGGCCAAAAGGTCCGCCGGGAATAAGGGAGAGAATGGCAAATGAATCACAGTTCTGCAATGCCAGAAAGTACAATCTATGCGCGTATAAATGCCGCCACGGATTTGTTTGCGCAACATGGAGAACAGCTTGCAGAAAATCTGGTCACCGAACTGTTGGGGACCGGGCAAAGCAGTGCTGCGCCAAGTGATCCGCAACATCATGTTGCCGAACTGTCCCGACGTTTTACAACGCTGATCAATGCAAACAGCTCTGATGCATTCAACCAATGCTTTAAAGAGCACGTTCTGGCCAATGCGGTCATCGGACTGGCTCCCGATCACATTGTACTGGCCTACCACAAGGTTTCGGCACTTTGCGCAACGCTTGCCGCGCGGTCCAAGGGCGGCACTGCGGCGGCTGATGCGGCGCGATGCCTGCTGATGGCCGATATGGGCAGCCTGATATCGGCGCGCCAGACCGTTTTGGCCAACCAGCGTTCGGCCTCTGAAATCCAGTCGATGTCGGAAATTATTGAACGCGAAACCGACAATATCATTTCCGAGGTCGGCTTCCAGGCCGGGCGCACCAATGATGTGGCGCAGGCCATGGAAAGTGACGCCAGCGAGCTTTCCCAACTGGTCGAACGCATCACTGCCACCACCGAAGTCGCCAGCAGCAATGTCGCAACCGTGGCATCCGCGACCGAGGAACTGCAGGCATCCAGCCACGAAATCGCCGAACGCATCCACAAAACCAATGATATCGCTGGTCAGGCCGTAATCCGCGCCCAGGAGACATCCACCACCATGGGCAGCCTGTCGGAAACCGCGACCGAAATCGGCAAGGTTGTTGATATCGTCAAACGGATTTCCGATCAGACCAAGATGCTGGCACTCAACGCCACGATCGAGGCCGCGCGTGCCGGCGACGCCGGCAAGGGCTTTGCGGTCGTCGCCAACGAGGTCAAGAACCTCGCCACCCAGACCGAAAAAGCCATCCTTGATATCAACGCCCAGATTACCGCCATTCAGGGCGCCACGTCCGAGGCGGTCACCGCGATTGAGGGCATCGGTGGCGCGATTGACGAAGTCAGCCAGCTTTCAAGCGATATCTCGGCATCGGTCGAGCAACAAACAGCCGCCATTGCCGAAATCTCGACAAGTGCGCAGGAAGTTTCCACCCACATGCAGGGCATTTCCGGCGACATCGAACTGGCCAGCCACAAATCGCACAATGCCAGCCAGACGGCGGAAAACCTTCGCATTCTGTCTTCGAATATCCGCAATGATATCAACGAGATGGAAACGCGCTTCCGCATGGTTCTGCGCAGTGCAGACAACACCAACCGCCGTCACGAAGAACGGGTTCCGATTGCGGTTGATATCAAGGTCGACTTTGGCAACGGTGATGTGCGCCAAGGTGTGACCGCGGACATGTCGCTTGCCGGTCTGCTTGCACGTATTGATGCCAGCGAAGATGACCGAAACAAAGCAATTACGATCACGATGACCGACGGCACCCGGCTTAAGGGGACGGTCAAAGCGTACTCGACACTCGGCACCCACATCCAGTTCACCGAAATCGACGACGAAGCAACCAAGGTCATCTTGGGTCTACTTAAGAAAACCCACGAACATGACGCCAAGATTGCCGATCTCGGCAAGCAATTGGCCGGCGAGTTGGGCAAGGTTCTTGAGGGCGGTTTGCGCAGTCACGAATTCACCCATGATGATCTGTTTAACACCCGCTACGAGCCGATTGACGGGACCGATCCGAAACAGTTCATGACGCCGTATGTGCCCTTCACTGACCGCAACTTCACCCCGCTGCAAGAAGCCATTCTTGCAAAGGACGAACATATCGTCTTTGCCGCCGGTGTGGATACCAATGGCTATCTGCCGACCCACAACAAGGTCTACAGCCAACCGCAAAGACCGGGCGAACCCGCCTGGAACATGGGCAACTGCCGCAACCGGCGCATCTTTGATGACCGTGCCGGTCTGATGGCCGGGCGCAACACCAAGCCCCACCTGCTGCAGACCTATTTCCGTGACATGGGCAATACCGTCGTCTTCATGAAGGAATGCGACGTGCCGATCATGGTCAATGGCGAACAGTGGGGCAACCTTCGGATCGGTTACAAATCCTAGGCATTGCCAAACCAATCTGGATAACGAGCAAACGAAAAGCGGGCGGTTCCATCACGGACCGCCCGCACTCTATTCAGCGCCAAACTCTGGTTTCCCTATCTGAAATCAAACAGCTCCTGATGGAAGGCGTAGCTGTGCAATCCGGCTGCGACCAGATCGTTTTTGACATCTTCGCCAAATTGGCGCGGCCCACAGAACCAGACTTGCGCTTCTTGCCAATGGGCCACATCAGAACGGATTTTCTCGCCGGTCAGGAAACCGTCGCGCGCATCGCGCCATTCGTGCAAGCGAACACCGGCACGCCCGGCCAGGTCGTTGATCCGTGCCATAAGTTCAGGATCGCAATGCGGGGCCACCTGATAAAAATCGATCTCAAGCTTTGCCGGATTGGCCACCAGATCCTCAAGCCAGGCAACAAACGGCGTCAATCCAATACCCCCGGAAATCCAGATCTGTTGGCGTTTTTCCCGATCCAGTACAAAGGTGCCATAAGGCCCCTCAAGCGCCACCCGGTCGCCCGGCTTCAATGTCTCGTAAAGCGTGCTGGTATAGTCGCCCAGTTTCTTGGCGATTATCGTCAATCCCGGAACCCCGTCGCGCCAGGCAGACGCAATGGTAAACGGATGCGCTTCGTTGCCATTGCCAAACCGGACGAAGGCGAACTGCCCGGCAAGATGACCTTTCCACCCGCCATCTGATCTGATCGCGATCTGAAGCGATTTCATTTCCGGAAGATAATCAACCTCGATCACCTCGCCGGTGGATCGGCGCCCTGCCCCGATTTGACCAAACAGAACAATGATGGATGACCCCGTGCCCACCATCAACATCGCCGCCAAAACATAGCCAACCGGTGTTGCCCAGTTGGCGAAATCAAGCAAAATGATGCTGTGATAAACCAGCACGACATAGATCACGGCCAGAACCGTATGTGTTCTGGCAAACCAGCGATACGGGATGCGTTTGATCAACGCGATCAGGATCAAGGCAACGGCAATATAAAACGCCCACTCCCCAACCGTTTCCGCCAGCCCGCGCTGCTCATTAAACAGCGATTGCGCCCAATGCAGGCCCGCCCCATCTGGCCTCGGTCCACGCCGACCCCGCTCCAGAAGGCCAAGCGCAACACCCCATTTCGGCGCCATCCGCCAGGCCCAATGCAGGGTCGCGACGATCAGCACAGCAATACCAAGCCACTTGTGCAGCCGATATGCCTTGTCCAAGCCGCCCAACCGTCGCGTCAGCCACACAGGCCGAACCGACAGCAACAAGATCAGGCTCATCATGCTGATCGCAAGGAAGCCTGAATACTGAACCATGAAATGGCGAAGGCTGATGAAACTGGATGCCACAAAAAGATCGGGGTTTGAAACCAGCCAGATGCCGGTCATCACCAGAACAAAGCCAACAAAGACCTTTGAAATCGTTCTCATGACCGGCCTCCATCCTCTAATGAGTGATGCCGTGGGCGATTTAGCACAAATGTTTGCGCGCGCCCCGACATCAACCCATTAAGGTTACCAGACAGCACCGGGTGGTTCGTTGCGATTCGTCAGTTCAGCAAAACTGATCAGCTGTGCGATTGCAGGATCGCTTGGGCGATTTCGCGTTCGACATCTTCCGGATAGGGATAAAAGCCCGGCTTGAACGAGGTCGCCCCGCCCGATGCCAGCCAGTCGATCCCGCGGATCAGAATGGCCGAGAACGGATCAAACAGATCCTTGCCCGATCCCCCCATGCCGGGGGCGAGGTTCAGCAAGCTGCCGCGGTTCAGAAGATACACCTCACGGCTATTATCCAGCTCGAACCGTTCGATATGACGGCGCATTTTCGTGCGCGTCTGGGTATCCAGCCATTTGACGTCAATCTCGGTATTGGAATGCCCGACATTGACCAGGATCGCGCCGCGACGGCACTGTTTGATCTGCGCCGCACCCAGAATGCCCGAAAGGCTGGTGGCGGTCACAATGATCGCGTTTTCTTTCAGGCCGTCTTCAAGGCTGACAACCCGGCAGCCATGATGCTGCGCCTCAAGCGCACGGACCGGATCGCGTTCGGCAACCGACACCACCGCGCCCAGATTGCGCGCCCGTTCAGCAACACCTCGCCCGACCGGGCCAAACCCGATTACAAGAACCGTGCGCCCATAAAGTGCAAGACCCGTCACATTCGAAAAGACCGGCCACATTTCCTGTGCCACGTGGTGGCGGTTATGCAGGCGGTCCTTGATCGCGATATCGTTCCAGTTAAACACCGGGAACGAGTAATCAAGCTTCTCAACCCGGTGCACACCGGTCGTGGTCGCTTCAAGCGCGCCGTCGACCTTGTGGCCCTTTTTGACAAACGCCTCAATCAGCTCCCCGCCCATGTCGGCAATGATGTCTGCGGGCTCGGACGACAGGATGTCGATGCTTTGGGCATATTCATCGGGCGTCATGCCGGAAAAGGCATGGACCTCGACCCCATGGGCGGCAAGGTAGGCGGCGGCCGCATCATCAGTACTATCAGGGTTACATGCGCCAACCTTGACCTTGGCCCCGGCCTTCACAAACGGCAGCAAGGTGGGAATGGTGTCTTCAAGAACGTGCTGGAAACTGACGATGGTTTTGTCGCGCAGATCACGCTTGGCGACATAGTTCCCGTATTTCGCCGTCACCGGGCAAATCACCTCGCGCCAGGCAAGGGTCTCGTCAGTGATCTGTTGGGCAAGGGCGGCGTCCTTGATGCGGCTGGTCATGAATTGGTCTCTTAACTTCGTGGGACAATGAATGCCCTCCTAATTAAGGCCAGCCTGACCGGATGAAAAGCATTTGTCTCCATCCGGTCAAAATCAACGGGGATTAATCGCGGGCCGGGATGTTCAGTCCGCGCTGAACGGCCGGGCGATCAAGGCCGCGCTCCAGCCACGCCGGAACGTTTTTGAACTCGTGATAATCAACAAGACTACCTGCGTCATAGAAACCGATCAGGTTGCGTACCCAGCCAAGCGACGCAATGTCGGCAATGCTGTATTCATCGCCCATGATCCAGTCACGGTCCTCAAGGCGGGTTTCCAAAACACCCAAAAGCCGCTTTGATTCCTTGCGATACCGATCCAGCGGACGCTTGTCTTCGATCTCCTTGCCAGCAAATTTGTGGAAGAAGCCAAGCTGGCCAAACATCGGGCCAAGCCCGCCCATCTGGAAATACACCCACTGGATCGCCTCGATCCGTTTGGCCGGATCGACAGGCAACAACTTGCCAGTTTTTTCCGCCAGATACTGGATGATCGCACCCGATTCAAACAGACCAAGCGGTTTGCCATTCGGACCATGCGGATCAATGATTGCCGGGATTTTACCATTCGGGTTCAGCGACAGGAATTCCGGCGTCCAGGTTTCGTCTTCACCGATATTGATCAGATGCGGCTCATAGTCCAGACCGGTTTCTTCCAGCATGATCGAAACCTTCACCCCGTTGGGCGTCGGCAGGGAATAAAGCTGGATAATGTCCGGATTTTGCGCAGGCCAGCGTTTGGTAATCTCGAAGTTCGACAGATCAGCCATGATAAAGCCCCTTTGAAATCGTTATAGTGTTGACCATAACATTTAGATGATCCTTCGAAATGCGCCACCGGCAATCTGGCAACTTATTGTTTCCCGGAGAGCATCCCCTGCCAGCGCGCGCGCCTGAAAAACAAAACCGGCCTGCGTGAAACAGGCCGGTTTCGTCTTCTGCGACTGCTCGTACCAGGTGACTGCGAACCACCGATTGGCTTGAATTACCATGCGCGGTATTTCAGGAATTTACCATCAAGGGTAATGACAACGCGGTCGCCCTTCGGGTCTTCCTTGCGTTCGATATACATTTCGTAGTCGATCGCGCTCATGATGCCGTCGCCGAATTTCTCGTGGATGATTTCCTTGATGGTCTCGCCGTACACACCGACGATTTCATAAAGGCGATAGATCGCAGGATCGGTCGGCACGGCCTGATCCCAGATTTTCATCGGGCATTCCTGCATAACAGCCGATGCTTCGGGCGGCAGGTCAAACAGGGCAACCAACATGTCGGCCTTGTCCTTTGGCGCGGAATTCATGCCAAAACAAACCGAAGTCGTCCATACCGGCGACATGCCGATCTTGCTGGCAACTTCTTCCCAGCCAAGGCCTTTTGCCTTTTTGGCTTCGATGATCATTTCTTTGACATCTGCTTTTTTCACAGCTTTTCTCCTTCTAAGTAATCAGCGTGCAGGTGATTTATTCCACCGGGCTGGTGGCCGGTTTGCGGTTGTCTTTGGGGTCTGAAACCACCCCATGTGCGCCAAAACGCACGATGGATGGCTCGCTTGGCGTGCCTTCCTCCTGCTTGCCGGCAAGCGCCTTGGAGCGGGTGGCAAGGAATTCGACCAAGTGGTTTCGGATGTCGTAATAGTCGGAATGGTGAATGATGTTGGCCCGTTCGCGCGGGCGCGGGATATCGACCTGAACCGATTCTGCGACACGGGCATAGGGCCCGTTGGTCATCAGCAAAATGCGATCCGCCAACAGGATGGCTTCATCCACATCATGGGTGATCATAAACACCGTCTGGTCCGACCCCGACCAGATGCGGATCAATTCATCCTGAATGCTGCCACGTGTCAGGGCATCAAGGGCCCCGAACGGCTCATCCAAAAGCAACAATTCCGGCTGGATCGCAAAGGCACGCGCGATCGACACACGCTGACGCATGCCACCCGACAATTGCGATGGCTTGCGAAGCTCCGCCCCACCTGCCAGCCCGACCATTTCCAGATACTTCATCGAATGGTCGTGAACCTGTTTCTTGCTCCAGGATTTATAGCGCGCCTGAACGGCAAAGGTGACGTTCTTAAGCGCGGACAACCATGGCAGCAGGGAATAGTTCTGAAACACGATCCCGCGATCAAGGCTGGGTCCCGACACTTCCTTGCCATTCATGATCACCGCCCCTTCGGTCGGTTCATCAAGTCCGGCCAGGATGTTCAGGATTGTCGATTTGCCACAGCCGGAATGGCCGATGATGCAAACAAACTCCCCCTTCTCGATCCCCAGATTGACGTTTTCAAACACCGTCAGGGCTTCACCGCCCTTGGGTGCCTGGAAACGTTTGGTCAGGTTCTGCAAACTCAGGAATGGTTTCGACATATCAGGTCTCCTTATTCCTGGTACTGCACAAGACGTGCGCAGTAGGCAAACGCGGTATCAAGCAACATGCCGACAACACCGATCATCAGGATCGAGAACACCACGCTGGTCAGATCAAGGTTGTTCCATTCGTTCCAGACGTAGTAGCCAATCCCCGTCCCGCCCACGAGCATCTCGGCCGCGACAATCACAAGCCACGCAATGCCGATTGAAATCCGCATGCCGGTCAGGATGGTCGGGGCCGCAGCCGGAAGGATGACGATCCAGGCGGTTTTGAGCGGGCCCAGTTCATGGGTGCGCGCCACATTGACCCAGTCCTTGCGAACCCCGGCCACACCAAAGGCGGTATTGATCAACATCGGCCAGATCGAGCAGATAAAGATCACAAAGATCGCCGATGCCTGACTGTCCTGAATGACAAACAGCGCAAGTGGCATCCATGCCAGTGGGGAAATCGGGCGAAGGACCTGAATAAACGGATCAAGCGCCTTGTACATCAGGGGCGACATCCCGATCAGGAACCCGACCGGAATGGCAATTGCCGCCGCAAGGAAATAACCGCTCAACACGCGATAAAGCGAATAACCGATCTGGATGCCAATGCCCTTGTCGTTGGGACCGGCATCATAGAACGGATTGCTGAGCTCTTCCCATGCCTTGGCGATCACGTCCGAGGGGGGCGGCACAGCAGCCTTTGGCTCTGCCCCGCCCATCAGAAGTTCATATTCCGTAAGTTCGCCAGCGAGTTGTTGTTTTGGGCTGGCGGCCTCCCAAAGACCAAGGAAGACCGCCAGAAGCACAAGTGACAACACCAACGCCCTGGCATTGAGCGATGCCAGCATATCAGCTTACCCCTTTGCCGATGGCAAAGCTGTTGACATAGGCTTCGGGCTGATCGGGATCGAACGTCTTGCCCATGATGGTATAGCTTTTGTAAGTCTCGGTCGGCGCTTCATAGCCAAGCTCTTTCATGATCTTGGCACAGTCGCTCGCGACATAGACTTCTTCGGCGATCTTCTTGTAATCGACATCGCCCTCGATATAGCCCCAGCGTTTCATCTGGGTCAGGATCCAGACACCCATCGAGTGCCATGGGAACGGATCGAAATCGATGCGATCCGGCACGTTTTTCACTTCGCCCAGACCATCGGCATAACGACCGGTCAGGACTTGCTCAATCACCGGAACCGGCTGGTTCAGATAGTTCGCCGGTGCGATGGCGGCCGAGATTTCCTTGCGGTTTTCCGCCTTGGCGGCGTACTGGGTCGCATCGACGATGGATTTCAAAAGCGCGCCATAGGTATTCGGCAGTTCTTCGGAAAACGCCTTGGAACATGCAAATGCACAGCACGGATGGCCTTCCCAGATATCTTTGGTCAGCGTGTGCAGGAAGCCGATCTTTTCCCAAACCGCACGCTGGTTAAACGGATCGGGTGACAGATAACCATCAAGGTTACCGGCACGCAGGTTTGCGACCATCTCGGGCGGCGGAACGACACGGATCTGGATGTCTTTGTCCGGGTCCAGGCCATGCTCGGCGACGTAATAGCGCAGCAGGAAGTTGTGCATCGAATATTCGAACGGCACACCGAACTTGAAGCCCTTCCACTGCTTGGGATCACGTTTATCAAGGTGATCGTTGTGCAGGACAATCGCCTGACCATTGATGTTTTCAACCGCCGGCATCAGGAACGGCGTTGCGGTCGAACCGGCCCCCATCGAAATCGCCAGCGGCATCGGGGTCAGCATGTGCGACGCGTCATATTCATTGTTTAATGACTTGTCGCGGGCAACCGCCCAACCGGCTGTCTTGATGACATCAACATCAAGGCCGTATTTCTCATAAAAGCCCATCGGCTGGGCCATGATGATCGGCGTTGCGCAGGTGATCGGCACAAAGCCGATATTAAGCTTGGATTTTTCCGGCGTACCCAGATCATCAAGGATGGCGGCCTTGACCTTGTCGATTGGCAGGACCGAGGCAAGGGCTGCCATCATGGTGCTGCCACCGACCATCTTGGCAAACGAACGACGCGAAATGTCGTTGTGACCAAACACCGAACGCACAATTGCGCTGTCGATGGCACGATCAAGCATTTCTTCGCTGCTTTCCGGCGTTTTGGCATCCATATCGCCCATATCACTATGGGCCGGCATGCTGGCCAAATCGTGTTTTACGCCATGGTCATGGTCTTTATGTGATGCATGTGTATGCCCATCTTTTGACGAACAGACATCACAGCCGCATGATTTGCTGTGACGCAGATCTGTATCGCCACTAAATGGATTGCCCAGACTTTTGACTGACATGTGATCACCCCCTGTGTTGTTACGCCGCCAGAAAGGCAGCACCAGATGTTCACAGTCCCTACAGCAACGGGCGTGCCATTTTGTGCAATGCGTCATTTTTCGTTGAAAACGCTGGACTCTTGCGCCTTTGAGTGAGACGCTAACCACATACGAAAAATCGTAATTCACGAAATATCGTAGTAAATATTACGATATTTCGTAGGAGTGTGTGATGAGGATCAGTGAAATCAATCCCCTACCGGTGATGATTGAGAACCTGCATTTGCAGGCATTGCTCGCCCACACCCATCCAACCTTGCTGATTCATCCCAAAACGGACCGGATTGTCTTTGCCAATCAGGCCGCTGCGAACTTGTTGGGGCGCAGCATCGAAGAGCTTCTGGCAACCTCGATGAGTGCGCTGCACAAAGGTCAGGTACCCAGTCTGGTGGTATTTAGCGAGGCGGCCTTTTATCACGGATTTGCCTGGACCCGGGGGCTCGACCTGACCCGCCCCGACGGCACGGAACTGAAACTTGAACACGAAGCCCGGCCGCTCATTCTGGACGGCGAAGACTATCTGACCGTGACGATTTCCGATCTTGATGCCCGCCATCGCCGCGATGTGGACTCGGAGGCCGATGATTACCTGCGCGAAGGCATCGCCGAATGGCGCCGTGCCGAACGGTTTTTCCGCGAAATCGAACGCGAGAACCAACTGATCCTGGGGGCTGCTGGCGAAGGCATTTACGGGGTCAACAGCGACGGGATCACGACATTCGTCAATCCGGCGGCCGAACGTATGCTGGGCTGGACGGCCGAGGAACTGGTCGGCCGCGAAATCCATTCGATCATCCACCATTCCCACGTCAATGGCGATCCTTACCACGCCGAACAATGCCCGATTTACAACGCCTTTCGCGAAGGCATCGTCAGGCGTGTCGATGACGAGGTCTTCTGGCGCAGCGACGGCAAACCCATCCGGGTGGAATATACCTCCACCCCGATCCGCGACCATGGGCTGGTGATCGGGGCGGTGATTGTTTTCCGCGACATCACCGAACGTAAAATCGCCGAGGAAAAGCTGCATGCAGCCCTTGCCGAGGTCGACCGCCTGCGTGAACGGTTAGAGCTTGAAAACGCCTATCTGCAGGAAGAAATCCTTTCAACCAACAACCACCACGAAATCATCGGCCAGTCCGATGCCATTCAGGGCGCTCTCAAACAGATCGACCTTGTTGCGCCGACCGATGCCAACGTTCTGATCACCGGTGAATCCGGGACCGGCAAGGAACTGATTGCGCGCGCCATTCATCAGGCCAGCGCGCGATCCGATCGCGTTCTGGTGCGTGTAAACTGTGCCGCAATCCCGCACGAACTTTTTGAAAGCGAGTTTTTTGGCCATGTTCGCGGTGCCTTTACCGGCGCTGTGCGTGATCGTGTCGGGCGGTTTGAACTGGCCGATGGGGGCACGCTGTTTCTCGATGAAGTCGGGGAAATCCCGCTGGAACTTCAGGGCAAGTTGCTACGTGTTTTGCAGGATCAAAAATTCGAACGCATCGGCGAAGAACGCACGCGCGAGGTCAATGTCCGCCTGATTGCCGCCACCAACCGCGATCTCAAGGAAGAAGTCCGTCAGGGACGTTTCCGCGAAGACCTTTATTTCCGCCTCAACGTTTTCCCCATCGAATGCCGCCCACTCCGTGAACGGCCCGACGATATCCCGCCGCTGGCATCGCACTTCCTGCGCAATATCTGTCAGCGCCTGAATATCGCGCAGCCAACACTCACCAAGGGCCAGGTCCGCACCCTGCAAAACTATGGCTGGCCGGGAAATGCCCGCGAACTGGAAAACGTCATCGAACGGGCTGCCATCCTCGCCCATGACGGCAAGCTGCATTTTGATCTGCCCGAACAGGGCGGGCGCGACAGCCGCAAATTAGCAGCGCCTGCGACGGAGCCCGAAGCCAAACCGGAAAAAACCGTACTGACCCGGGGTGAGCTGCGCCAGACCGAATATGACAACATCATCCATGCCCTGACCATGACCAAGGGCAAGGTATTTGGAGAAAATGGTGCGGCGGCCCTTCTCGATATCAAACCAACCACGCTGGCCTCGCGTATCAAGAAATTCAAAATCGACCGTCGCAGCTTTGCGGCAAACGAAACCATCGACTAATTGCCAAAATTGCCATCGTCTGGTTGCCTGTTGCGTCCGTTTGGCGCAGCATGTCGCCGCCGGGCGCGGTATAAGTCAGCAGGCAGAAACAGGGAAGAAACAGGAATGGCTGGTTTTTTACAGATTGGTGTTTTGCTTGCGATGGCAGCAGTCGCTGGGGTCCTGATCATGGGCATCGTTTCGATGGCACGCGGCAAGGATGCGCGCAAACAAAACAAACTGATGCAAATGCGCGTTCTTTTGCAGGGCCTGGCCCTGTTGCTGCTTTTCATCCTGTCGCTGATGGCGGTCGGTTCCTAAGCCAGGCATAAGCCTTGAACACACAAACCAAGATTACGGACGGCACATGGTTCAACTGACTCGTATCTATACAAAATCCGGTGACAAGGGCAAAACCGCCTTGGGCAATGGCACGCGCGTTGCCAAAAATGATGTGCGCGTGGAGGCCTATGGCACCGTGGATGAAACCAATGCCGTGATTGGTGTCGCCCGCCTGCATGCAGATGGCAACGTCGATGAAATGCTGGCCCGAATCCAGAACGATCTTTTCGATCTGGGCGCTGATCTGTGCACGCCGGGCGATGGCAGCGACGATAACCCCGAACGGCCCGCCCTTCGCATTACCGCCAAGCAAACCGAACGGCTTGAGGCCGAGATTGATCAGATCAACGAAGCCCTTGATCCACTGAAATCATTCGTCCTGCCCGGTGGTAGTGCGCTTTCGGCACAGTTGCATGTCGCACGCACAGTTTCGCGCCGGGCCGAACGTCTTATTGTCGAACTGGCCGGGATCGAAACCATCAATCCCGAGGCCGTGCGTTATATCAACCGGCTGTCAGACCACATGTTTGTTCTGGCCCGCCACGCCAATAATGGCGGCAAGGATGATGTTCTCTGGAAGCCCGGGCTGACCCGATAAACTGACGTGATAACAAGATTATCGGACAAAATCCTTGTTCCCTTGCGGATTTTTGCCGTATCAAGACGGCGAAGGGCATCAAGATTTTCGTGAAGTAGTTGTCGTTAACGTCAACACCTTTACGTAAATTGACAACCTGCGTAGCACTACCTATTGTGCGTCGCGGGGAAAACATTACCATGCGGGCCAACGCAAACTGCCTTGGCAGGGAGCAAACCCGCAGTTTCGACAACAAAAACGAACAGGTCTGTCATGAAGGTTCTTGTCGCCGTTAAGCGCGTTGTGGATTACAACGTCAAGATCCGTGTCAAACAGGACCAGTCTGGCGTTGAGTTGAACAACGTTAAGATGTCCATGAACCCGTTTGACGAAATCGCCGTTGAAGAGGCCATCCGCCTCAAGGAAGCGGGCACCGCCACCGAAGTGGTCGCTGTGTCGCTCGGCGTTAAACAGTGCCAGGAAACCCTGCGCACGGCCCTCGCCATGGGTGCCGATCGCGGCATTCTGGTTGAAACCGAGGACGAACTCCAGCCGCTGGCTGTTGCAAAGCTCCTGAAAGAAGTCGTTGCCAAGGAAAGCCCGGATCTCGTGATCCTCGGCAAACAGGCAATTGACGATGATGCCAACCAGACCGGCCAGATGCTGGCCGAATTGCTGGATTGGCCGCAGGGCACCTTCGCGTCCAAGGTTGTCGTTGCTGACGGCAAGCTTGATGTCACGCGTGAAATCGACGGTGGTCTTGAAACCATCAAGATTGATCTTCCGGCAATCGTTACCACCGACCTGCGCCTCAACGAGCCGCGTTATGCGTCGCTGCCGAACATCATGAAAGCCAAGAAAAAGCCGCTCGATACCCTGAGCCCGGCCGACCTTGGTGTTGATACCGCGCCGCGCCTGAAAACCCTGAAAGTTTCCGAACCGGAAGCACGTCAGGCAGGTGTCAAAGTTGCTGACGTCGCAGAGCTTGTCGACAAGCTCCGCAACGAAGCAAAAGTAATCTAAGCGGGGATCGATCAAATGAGCATTCTTGTTATTGCCGAACACGACAATACCGAACTGAAGGGTGGCACGCTTAACACCGTTGCTGCTGCTCAGAAAATCGGTGGCGACATCACTGTTCTCGTGGCTGGCGAAGGCTGCAAGGCCGTTGCCGAAGCTGCTGCCAAGGTTGAAGGTGTCTCCAAGGTTCTCCTCGCAGACAACGCAGCCTATGGCCATTTCCTTGCGGAAAACATGGCGGGTCTGGTTGGTGAACTGGCGGGCGATTACAGCCACATTCTCACCTCGGCTTCTTCGTCGGGCAAAAACTTCATGCCGCGCGTTGCTGCCAAAAAAGACGTCGCCCAGATTTCCGACATCACCGATGTTGTCGATGCCGATACCTTTGTCCGTCCGATCTATGCCGGTAACGCCATGGCAACCGTGCAGTCGGCCGACAGCCTGAAACTCATCACTGTCCGGACCACCGGCTTTGATCCGGTCGCCGCCGAAGGCGGTTCTGCATCCATCGAAGAAGTTGCTGTTGCATCTGATGCCGGCAAGTCGACCTTCGTTGGTCAGGAACTGACCGAGTCGGAACGTCCGGAACTCACCGCTGCAAGCATCGTCATCTCCGGCGGTCGTGGCATGGGTTCAGGTGAAAACTTCCACCTGATCGAACCGATTGCCGACAAACTCGGCGCTGCAATTGGCGCTTCTCGCGCGGCAGTTGATGCGGGCTATGCCCCCAACGACTGGCAGGTCGGCCAGACCGGCAAAGTTGTTGCACCGCAGCTATACATTGCTGTAGGCATTTCGGGTGCTATTCAGCACCTTGCCGGCATGAAGGACAGTAAGGTCATTGTCGCGATCAACAAGGACGAAGAAGCGCCGATCTTCTCGGTAGCGGATTACGGACTTGTCTGTGACCTGTTCGAGGCCCTTCCCGCTCTGGCGAGCGAACTCGACAAATAATCTGATCCCCTTTAGGGTCAAGGCAACGCATACTCTTGTTTTGACCCTTGGGGACGAGTGGGGAACAAATGGCTTCGTTGGAAGATATCAAAACCATTGGCGTAATCGGCGCCGGTCAGATGGGCAATGGTATTGCGCATGTGATCGCACTGGCCGGTTACGACGTCCGAATTCTCGACATCTCGCAAGATGCCCTTGATAAGGCCATCGGCGTGATGGAAAAGAACATGGACCGTCAGGTCAAAAAAGAGATCATTACCGCAGCGCAAAAAGATGCGGCACTGAAACTGATCTCAACCGGAACGGAATATACCTTCCTGTCTGACTGTGACCTGGTCATCGAAGCGGCCACCGAGAACGAAGAGATCAAGAAACAGATCTTCAAGGCTCTGTGCCCGGTACTCGGCCCGGAAGCGATCATCGCGACCAACACTTCTTCGATTTCGGTCACCCGTCTGGCGTCCTATACCGACCGTCCGGCGAAGTTCATGGGCATGCACTTCATGAACCCGGTGCCGCTGATGAAACTGGTGGAACTGATCCGTGGTATTGCCACGGACGAAACCACCTATCGCACCATTCATGAACTGACTAAAAAGCTCGGCAAGGACACGGCAAGCGCCGAAGACTTCCCGGCCTTTATCGTCAACCGCATCCTGCTTCCGATGATCAACGAGGCGATCTACACCCTTTACGAAGGTGTTGGGAATGTCGAGTCCATCGATACCGCGATGCGTCTGGGTGCGAACCATCCGATGGGCCCGCTGCAGCTGGCAGACTTTATTGGTCTCGATACCTGCCTGTCGATCATGCATGTCCTGCATGATGGTCTGGCCGACACCAAATATCGCCCGTGCCCGCTTCTGGTCAAATATGTCGAAGCCGGATGGCTTGGCCGCAAAGCTGGCCGTGGCTTCTATGACTATAGCGGCGACGAACCAACCCCGACCCGCTAAGCGGTTGCACGCCAGGACTGGCGTTACGACATCAAAGCCGCTGCCCCGCAGCGGCTTTTTTTGTTGCATTCCGTGCTTCAACCATCTGGAATGGTGATTACTCTAACCCGCGCAATCATGATGTCGGGAAAAATCAAACGGTTCTGGAGGCCGTCCGAACATGTATCTCGGAATTGATGTCGGCACATCGGCAGTCAAGGCACTACTGATTGACGAAAACTCGGTCACCCTTGCCGAGGCTGATGTCCCTTTACGCGTATCCAGCCCCAAACCGTTCTGGAGCGAACAAAACCCCACCGACTGGTGGGACGCAACCTTGCGCGCCATCGATGACTTGCACCGCCAAAACCCGGCGGCAGTTGCCTCAACCCGCGCAATCGGCCTGTCGGGGCAGATGCATGGCGCGACATTGCTGGGCGCCGACGACAAGCCACTCCGCCCGGCGATCCTGTGGAATGATGGTCGCGCCACCCGCGAATGCGCCGAACTTGATGCCGCCCTGCCCGATCTGGGCCAGCGCGCGGGTGTCGCCACCATGTCGGGCATGACCGCGCCCAAACTGATCTGGCTGCAAAAACACGAACCGGATGTTTTTGCCAAAATCAAAACCATCCTCCTGCCCAAGGATTACATCCGCTTTTGCCTCTCGGGCGACAAGGCCACCGAAATGTCGGATGCCGCAGGCACGCTTTGGCTTGATGAACAAAGCCGAAGCTGGAACCAAAGCGCGATCGAAGCTTGCGGTTTGACCCGCGATCAACTGCCGCATCTGGTCGAGGGATCGGATATCACCGGCACACTGCGCGCAACACTGGCCGACCGCTGGGGCATGCGGGACGACGTCATCATTGCCGGGGGGGGCGGTGATGCGGCGACCGGTGGCATCGGGGTCGGGGCGGTTTCCCATGGCGACGGCTTCATTTCGCTCGGCACCTCGTCGCAGATCTTTGTCGCCTCGGACAAATACCGTCCCAAACCCGAAGAACTGCTGCACAGCTTTGCCCATGCCATCCCGGACCACTGGTTCCAGATGGCGGTCCTGCTTAACGGGGCAAGTTGCCTGAAATGGGCGGCCGACCTTCTGGGCGAGGCCGACATTACGGCATTACTCAACCGGGTCGAGGCACAGCACGACGCCCCGTCTGATATCCTGTTCCTGCCCTACCTCAACGGGGAGCGCACCCCGCACAACAATCCGCATGCCCGGGGCGTGTTCTTTGGTCTGGGTAGCGATACCGACCGCGAAACCATGGTTCAGGCGGTGCTCGAAGGGGTCGGATTTGCCCTCCGCGATGCCAAGTCCCGTCTGCACAAGGCCGGAACACAGTGCGACCTGCCCGGTGTGATCGGCGGCGGTGCACGCAGTCGCTACTGGATCAAGATGATCGCCGACATCCTTGGCAAGCCGCTTGCCCGCTATGAGGGCGCGACCAAGGGCCCAGCCTTTGGGGCTGCCAGACTGGCCCGTCTGGCCCTGACCAAAGAACCGGTTGCCGAGGTTTGCGTCAAACCCGCAATCGAAGAAGTGATTGAACCTGATCTAACCCGCCATGATGCCTACCAGCCGCGCTTTGCCAAATTCCAGCGCATTTACGCTGCATTGTCAGACGAATTCACCCCTGACTGACCGTCTGATCGCCTGATCAGACAGACCGGCTGAGACTTGGATCCATAACAATTTGATGATCTCGATAGATTTTGGCGACATCGCCCTTTAAACCCCTGATCTGAGAACAACATTAACTTAGTGGAATTCATTTATAAACGCGGACGATTATGACGATTGCAGTTGTTGGAAGCTCGAACTTTGATTTTGCGGCCCGTGTGGCGAAGCTTCCTGTTCGGGGACAAACGGTTTCCTCCCGGGCTTACAAGACCGGACCGGGCGGCAAAGGATGCAATCAGGCACTTGCCGTCGCCAGACTTGGTGTCCCCCCCGTATTCATCTCGAAAATCGGGAATGACATGCTCGGCAGCCAGCTGATCGAAACCCTTGCTGCCGAGGGGTTGGATACCACCAACCTGATCCTCGCGGACGAAGCACAAACCGGCATTGCCCTGATCTCGATTGATGAGGCGGGTGAAAACATGATCACGGTCGTGGGCGGGGCCAACATGACCATGACCCGAACCGACCTTCATGAAAAACAGGAACTCCTGCGCAACTGTGATTATCTGCTGCTGCAGCTTGAATGTCCGGTGGTGGCCATTGACTGTGCGATCAAATACGCCCGCGAAGGCAATGCAAAGGTCATTCTTGACCCGGCCCCGGTCGCCGATCTGGTCGTCATGCGCGATCTGCTGGCACTGACCCATATTGTCACGCCGAACCAAAGCGAATGCGTGGCCCTCACCGGTATTGATCCGGTGGATGAAGCCTCCGCCCTTAGCGCCAGCATCAAGCTGCATGACATGGGCCCGGAAACCGTCATAATCAAAATGGGCGGTGATGGCGCGTTTTATTCATCGGGCGGGCAAACCGGCATGGTTCCGGGCTTTGTGGTCAACACGGTTGATACGGTGGGCGCAGGCGATTGCTTTAATGCCGGGCTGGCTGTGGCGTTGCATGGTGGTCAGCCACTCAAGGATGCCGTGCGCTTTGCCTGCGCCACCGGTGCGCTTTCCACCACCAACAATGGTGCAGCCGAGGCTGCACCACGCCTTGCCGATGTTCTGTCCCTGATCGAAGGAAACGCCTAAGACTGTGCCCCTTGCGCTCAGGGCGTCTGATCAATCAACTGATCGAAATAGGTGATGACCTCTGGCGCATCCCAACGCGCAATGCCTTCAAGCTTGCCGCGCAAATCACCCTTGGCGTCATAGACAAAACTGGTCGGAAGGCCGCGTGCCCCCATCTGGCGCGCAATCGCCCCACGCGGATCAAGAACGATATCAAGGTTCTCGATTCCATTGGTTTCAAAGAATTCGCGGACGGCATCCGCCCCGCCACGGTCCTGACTAAGCGCCAGAACCCGGAACGGCTTATCGGCCATTTCGACCGCCAATCGATCCAGATCGGGCATTTCCTTGACGCATGGCACACACCATGTCGCCCACAGATTGACCAGAACAACCTGTCCTTTCAGGCTGTTAAAGGCGACCTCGTTGCCATTTTCATCGACAAACGCCAGATCTTCGGGCAAAGAACCCCCTTCGGATGGCATGACCATCTTTGAAAGTTCTTGCGGGAATTGCGTATCAGCAAAGGCAGGGGTTGCATAAATGCCCGAGATGGCGACAATCACGCCAAGTTTTACGTAACGAAGCAATGCTTTCACAACACCCACCTTTCCAAGACTGCGGATCACGATGACCGATCAAAACGCCACTGACCAGAAAAACGCAAACTCCCTTTGGGGCGGCCGCTTCGAAGCAGGCCCGTCAGCCATCATGGAAGAAATCAACGCTTCCATCGGCTTTGACAAGCGCCTTTACGCCCAGGATATTCAGGGCTCGAAGGCCCACTGCGCCATGCTGGTCAAGCAGAACATCATTCCTGCTGAAGATGGCGAAAAGATCACCAACGGTCTAGACCAGATTCTTCAAGAAATCGAGAGCGGCGAGTTCAAATTCTCCGCCGCCCTTGAAGACATCCACATGAATGTCGAAAGCCGCCTGCGCGAATTAATCGGCCCGGCTGCTGGTCGCCTGCATACTGCGCGCTCGCGCAATGATCAGGTCGCGACCGACTTCAAACTCTGGGTCCGTGACGTTGCACTTGCCGATCTTGAGGTCGGCCTCAAAGGCCTTCAGGAAGCCCTGATTGCACAGGCAGAAACCCATGCTGAAACCATCATGCCGGGCTTCACCCACCTGCAGGCCGCCCAGCCGGTCACCTTTGGTCATCATCTTCTGGCCTATGTCGAAATGTTTGGCCGTGATCGCGGGCGCGTTGCCGATTGCCGCACGCGCATTAACGAAAACCCGCTGGGCTCCGCGGCCTTGGCTGGCACACCATACCCGATTGATCGTCACATGACGGCAAGTGCGCTTGGCTTTGATCGCCCGACGGCGAACTCGCTCGATGCCGTATCGGATCGTGACTTTGCGCTTGAATATCTTAATGCCGCATCGATTGCCGCCATGCATCTGTCGCGCTTGGCCGAAGAAATGGTCATCTGGTGTTCGGCCCAGTTCCGCTTTATCGGCATGTCCGACAAATTCTCGACCGGCTCTTCGATCATGCCGCAAAAACGCAACCCGGATGCGGCCGAACTGATCCGCTCCAAGATCGGGCGTATTGTCGGCTGCTATAACGGTTTGATGCTGTCGATGAAGGGTCTGCCGCTGGCCTATTCCAAGGATATGCAGGAAGACAAGGAACCGGTCTTCCAGGCCCATGACCATCTTGGTCTGTGCGTTGCCGCCATGACCGGCATGATCGCCGACATGAAGGTGTTTGCCGACAATATGCGTGCGGCTGCCGGTGCGGGTTACACCACCGCCACCGACCTTGCAGACTGGCTGGTTGCCGAACTTGGCATGCCGTTCCGTGATGCCCATCACGTGGTTGGCGCGACCGTGAAGCTTGCCGAAACCAAGGGCTGTGATCTTGATCAGCTGTCGCTTGAAGACCTGCAAGGCATCGAACCCAAGATCACCAATGCGGTTTATGATGTGCTGACAGTCGAGGCATCGGTTGCCGCCCGCCAAAGCTTTGGCGGCACCGCCCCGGTCCGGGTCAAGGAATCGGTTGCGGCGGCAAAGGAAAGGTTCCTCAAATGAATAGCAACCTGTTGAAACGCGGCACAATTGTTGCGCTTGCCGTCATGTTGGGGCTTTCAGTTGCGGCGTGCGGCAAAAAAGGCCCGCTCGAACCGCCGACCGACAAAGGTTACGAATATCCAAGGGATTACCCGGCCCAATGAACCATTTTGAATATATCAACGGCGAACTGTACGCCGAAGGCGTCTCGATCCGGGAAATGGCTGACAAGGTCGGAACCCCGTTCTTTTGCTATTCGACCGCGACTTTGGAACGCCATTACAAGGTCTATGCCGACGCATTTGACGGCCTTGATGCCACCGTGTGCTTTGCCGTTAAGGCAAACTCCAATCAGGCTGTCTTGAAAACACTCGCCAATCTTGGGGCGGGTGCGGACGTTGTTTCGGTTGGTGAAATGCGCCGTGCGCTTCGTGCGGGCATGCCCCCGGCCAAGATCATCTTTTCCGGAGTTGGCAAGGCCGATGCCGAAATGCGCGAAGCCCTTGACGCTGACATTGCCCAGATCAATGTCGAAAGCATCCCCGAACTGGTTGAGCTGAACCGTGTTGCCATCGACATGGGCAAAAAGGCGCGCATTGCGCTGCGCGTCAACCCGCATGTTGATGCCAAAACCCATGAAAAGATCGCAACCGGCAAGGCCGAAAACAAATTCGGCATCGACTGGACCCGCGCGATCGAGGTCTACCGCGAAGCTGCTGCCATGGATGGCATCGAGGTTACCGGGATCGCCATGCATATCGGCTCCCAGCTGACCGACCTGGCTCCGTTCCGCGAGGCGTTTACGCGTCTGGCCGGTCTGGTCGAACAGCTGCGATCTGAGGGCATCGATATCCGCAATCTCGATCTCGGTGGCGGGCTTGGCATTGCCTATCAGGGCGAAACACCGCCGCTTCCCGATGCCTATGGTCAGATGGTGCGCGAAACCGTCGGCCATCTTGGTTGCCACATCACGCTGGAACCGGGCCGTTTGATTGCCGGCAATGCCGGGATCATGGTGTCGCGCGTAATGTATATCAAAGACGGCGAAGCCAAACGCTTTGTCATTCTTGATGCCGCAATGAACGACCTGATCCGCCCGACGCTGTATGGCGCCTATCACGAAATCATCCCGGTCGATGAACAGACTGACGGTGACAAGCAGATCAAGGTTGATGTAGTCGGCCCGGTTTGCGAAACCGGCGACACCTTTGGCAAGGACCGCGACCTTCCCGATGACCTCAAGGCCGGTGATCTTGTCGCCGTCATGTCGGCGGGGGCCTATGGCGCGGTCATGTCATCAACCTACAACACCCGCGCGCTGACACCCGAAGTACTGGTCAAGGGCAACAACTTTGCCATCGTCCGCCCGCGTCAGGAAATTGACGATCTGATCAACATGGATCAGGTACCCTCCTGGCTCAGCAACGCATAAGACCGGCATTGCGTTCCGGTTTTTAACGCTTTCGGGGCGGCTGGCCATTTGTCAGCCGCCCTTTTATTTTGCCCAATCCCGTCGAATTGCTTGACCCGCCCCGCCAAAAGACCAAGCTTTAAAGAAGCGGGTTGTGCCAGAATGCCGGATACAACGCGCAATATGTCGGCAAGCAGGGCTCAAAGGCATGTCGTTGATACCACCCTATCCCAAGATGGAACGCCATGTGCGCAAGACGCGCTTGGTGATGGTGTGGGAATCTGTCTGGCCGTGTCTGATACCGGCCCTTTCGATCGGGCTCTTGGTCGTTGGTCTGACCCTGACCGGAACGTTTGAACTTCTTCCTGCCACCGGGCACATCATGTTGCTGTCCGTCCTGTCGGTCGCGGTCATGGTTGCCGTGGTCGCCCCGTGGCGCAATTTCAAAATGCCGACGCGCCGCGACATCCTGCACCGGATCGAGGTGGACAACCATCTTGATAACAACCCGCTGCAAAGCCTTGAAGATCACGTCCCAGAAACCGACGACCCACTGACCAGCTACCTCTGGCAGCGTCAACTGGGCCTGCATGAAGCCGCACTGGCAAAGCTCCGGCTATCGCGCCCCCTGCCCGCCATCACCCGGGTCGACCGCTTTGGCCTGACCGCCATTCCTGTGTTGCTGGTGTTTGTCGGCCTGATGACCGGCCTTGACCATGCGAAGGAACGCTTTTCAAAGGCCTTCAGCCCGCTTCAGCGCCTTGGTGCGGCCGACTTCAGTGCCACCCTTTGGGTCACCCCACCGGCCTATACCGGGCAAATACCGCGCATCTTGCAGTTCAGTGCGCTGTCCGATGCCGATGCCACAGGTGCCCGCCAATCCGAAAACGCCGTCAATACGACCTCTGACAAGACCAGTGACGTCATCACTGTTCAGGTCCCGGCGGGATCGACCCTTGATGGCAGCATCACAAGTATCTGGGAACCGACCCTGACCACCCCGACCGGCGCGCAATCCTTTACGGAGGGGGCCGAGAACAGCTATGTGCTGTCGACCGCCATTGATCAGCCGGGTCAGTGGCGCATATCGGTCTGGGGCAATGATCGCCTGACCCTTGATATCGAACTGCTGGCCGATAATGTGCCAAGCCTGTCCTTCGTCAGCCCGCCAACCATCACCCGGCGCGATCATGTCCGACTTGATTACGTCGCCAGCGATGATTATGGCCTCGCCAGTCTTGATCTGGTGATCACGCCTTCGGCCGAGGACGGCACGATCAAGCAATATGGCCCGATTGATCAGGTGGTGATTGATCTCAAGGGCGACGCCGCTGGCGTTACAAGCAGTGCCGGCGCCATGCCGACCCGCATTGAAGGCCCGCGCTTTATTGACCTTGTCGCCCATCCCTGGGCGGGCTTGCCGGTTAATATCCAGATGGTATCAAACGACAATGCCGATCAGCGCGGTGAGAGCGATATCCGTTCCCTGATGCTGCCCGAACGGGAATTCAGCCATCCGGTGGCGCAAAAGCTGATTGATATCCGGCGTGGTTTGCTGCGCTATCCCGACCGCGCACTTGAAATGCATCAGGCCCTGCTGCCGATCCTGTTCGCCCCGCAGGCCTTTAACGGCCATCTCGGTGTGTTCCTGACCCTTTCCGTGGCCGAAAGCAGGTTGGCATCGAACCTGCAAAACCGCGCCACCCATCAGGATGTCGCAGGCCTTCTGTGGCATGTCGCCGAGGAGATCGAGCGTGGCAGCTACGGCATTGCCGAACGCAACCTGATGGAGGCCGAGGAACGCCTGCTTGAGGCCCTTGCCAACCCCGATGTCACCGAAAGCGAAATTGCCCGCCTGATCGATGAATATCGTCAGGCGCTCAATGAATATCTTGCCGCCATGATGCGCGAAAGTCCGGAACAGGCCGACGAAGAACTCCCGCCCGGCAGCGCAACACTTGAACAACAGGACCTGTCACGCATCATCGATCAGATCGATGCTTTGATGCGTGCAGGTGCGCGCGATCAGGCCCGCCAGTTGATCGATCGTCTGCGCGAACTGGTCGAAAACATGCAGGTCACCACCGGTCAGGGCGGCATGGATATCACATCGACGCTCCGCGAAATGCTGGACGGCATGCGCGATCTGTCACGCCGTCAGCAGGACCTGATGAATGAAGGCGATAATGCCTCCACCCAGAACGGCAATGGCCCGCGTGCAAGCCAGCAACAGGGCCTGGCCGACGATGCCGGTGAAATCCTCAACGATCCCGGCCTTGGCCAGTTTGGCGATGTCAGCGGCATGAATTCGGTGATTGATGCCATGCGCGGCGCGGCAGAGGCCCTTGGCAACAACCGATCGCACGAGGCCCTGCAGTATCAGCGACAGGCCATGGATGCCCTGCAACAGGGCATTGGCGAAATCAGCCGTGCGCTTGAAGGCTTAAGCCAGCTCGCCCCGATGCTCGAAGACCTCGAAGGATCCGGGCGCCGTGACCCGCTGGGCCGTCCCGTCGGTGGCGATGGCACCACCACCATCCCGGATGTGAATACGCTCGAACGGGCCTGGCGCATCTTGCAGGAACTCCGCCGCCGGTCCGGCGATCCCGAACGCCCGGAGATCGAACAGGAATATATCGACCGCTTGCTCAAACGGTTCTGACCAGGCCACTGCCCCCCAAAAAAACAAAAAAGGCAGCACGCGTTGTGCTGCCTTTCTCATAATCAGGATGTTTGCGCGAACCGCTTAGGGCTCAACCGCCTCGCGCGGGTCAAGGAAGGTGACCTGCAGGCGGGTTGCTGTCGGGTTCGGACGCCGGATCTTGGTTTCGACTTCCATGCTTTCGCCAACCGGCAACATCTGTTGCACCATCGGCATTTCCGCACCGGATTGAACCAGCGATTCATCATAAATCAGCGGCACCTTCTTGCGCTGAACCACACGATCAAGCGGATCAAGAAGCTCGATCAGAAGGTAAGGAAGCGCGCGCGGCTCTTCACTGATATTGACGATCTCGGCCCGCACAACAAGAACGTCAACGCCGTCCTCTTCTTCGCGGGTCGGCGGCAATTCGCGGATATCAAGGCCTTCGCCGACATGCGGCACATCAAGCCCGACCATGTCATAAACCTTGGCAATCGGCGGCCACAGTTCGATGATCTGATCCTTGGCGAAATAGCCACCTGCACCAATCCCGCCCAACACCAGCAGGAAGATGATCCAGCCCACGATGCCCTTTTTCTTTTTGGGCTCCGGTTTTGGATTGTTGCGAATCAGCTGCTGGGGAATCGGGGGCGGATCGGGGATCTTGTCGGCTTCTTCAAAGCCCGGATCAACCGGCCCACCGCCCATCTGATCTGCATTGAAATCAGCACCCAGCGACCCCTCTTCATTGAACGGGGCCGGAATATCATTTTCCGGGGCCGGGGCTGGCTTCTTTGCGCCAGGCGGGTCCTGATGCCAGCTATTGCCGCAGCTTTTACAGCGCACGGTTCGGCCTTTCGGACCGATTGCTTCTGTTTTAACTGAGTATTTCTTTGAACACTCTGGGCAAGTAATGATCATTGCAAACCTGGCATATCGATGACGGCGGCATCAAACACGGGGGAAGGCGTGAAACTGTCTGCGACTGACGGTCCCCCTGTGCCGTCAGTGAAGCCTTACACTATATGTAAATAGCGGCGATTTAACAGACTGTTAAGCAGAGATAACAGAAGCTGCCCGGATTTGGGTATCAAACCTCTGGCTGATCGGGCTGTTAATGGTATCCAAAATAGACGACAAACCGTCCAAACCGGTTAATTCATTTTCGATATTGTCACGACAAGGCTACTTTCCAACCCTGTCGGATCATGACGAAAGCCGATATAAACACCGATGTATCAACCGTCATTCGCCCAGATGGAGCAAGAATTTTGACCGACGTTGTCAGTTTCAGGAATGTCGGAGTCCGGTATGAATCCGGGCCGGAAATCCTGCGCGACCTTAATTTTACGCTCGGTCGCGGCAGTTTTCATTTCCTGACCGGGGCATCGGGGGCGGGCAAGTCGACATTGATGCGACTTTTATTTTTGGCATTGCGCCAGACACGCGGCGAAATTTCGATTTTTGGGCGCGATAATATCCGCATCCCGCGCGAAGAACTGCCGGCGATTCGCCGCAAGATCGGCGTGGTGTTTCAGGATTTCCGGCTGATCAACCATCTGACGACCTTTGAAAACGTCGCCCTGCCGCTGCGTGTTGCCGGTGTCGAAGACCTGCAGATTCGCAAAAACGTCACCGAACTTCTCGAATGGGTCGGGCTTGGCGATCATATCAACGCAGTGCCATCGCGCCTGTCGGGTGGGCAGCAACAGCGCGTTGCCATCGCGCGCGCCGTCATTGGCCGCCCCGCCCTGCTTCTGGCCGATGAGCCGACCGGGAACGTCGATGACCGAATCGCCATGCGATTGCTCTATCTGTTTGAAGAGCTCAACAAACTCGGCACCACCGTTCTGATCGCAACCCACAACCGGCAACTTGTCCGGCGGTTTGGCCATACCCAATGGCTGCTTGAAGGTGGTACCTTGCACGACGTCACCAACAGCGGCTGAAACCCGACACACCAAGTCCAAGCTTCGTAAACACGGGATCAACAGGACCAACAAACGATCATGGCATTTCGCGCACCTCCATCGCACCTCCCTCTTGAAAGCGATTCGTCCTCGCGCTTTTTGCCGAGCATCGTCGCCCTGATGGTTGCGCTCCTGACCTTTTCCATCGTCGGGCTGGCGGCCCTGCATGACAGTGTCGGTCAATGGTCGGGCCAGATCGAAGGCAGCCTGTCGATCCAGGTCCCCCCGACCGAACTTGCCAACCGATCCCCCGCCGAACGTGAAGCCGCCCTGCAAGGCACGGTCGATAGCATCATCGAACAGGTGTCCACCCTGCCCGGCATCGCCCGGATCGAGGAACTTAGCCCCGATACCATGGCGGCCCTTCTTGAACCCTGGCTGGGCCCGGATGAAGTCATCAGCGAGCTTCCCATTCCGCGCATTATCGAAGTCACCCCCGAAACCGGGTTTAACTTTGATGCGCTTGAAAGCCGTCTTGGCGTCATCGCGCCCGAAGCCGTACTTGATGATCATCGCATCTGGATCGAACGCATTGCCGATGTCGCCTTTTCGGTTGAACTGGCGTTGGCCCTTTTGATTGTCGTGCTGTTTGGCGCGACCATGCTTTCGGTGGTGTTTGCCACCAGATCCGGCCTTTCGATCCATCATCGCATCATTGAATTGCTGCATCTGATTGGCGCCCAGGATGGCTATATCGCCAGTCAGTTCGGCCGCCATAACCGACGCCTTGCCTTCTTTGGCGCACTGATCGGTCTTTTGATTGCGCTGCCGGTTTCCGCCCTGATTGGTTGGCTTGGCCTGCGGGCGGGCTGGCCGGTGCCATCACTGGTTCTCAGCCCGACCTTTATTGGCCTGATCGTCGCCATTCCGTTTATTGTCGCATTGGTGGCGGGCATCACCGCCAACCGAACTGTGCTTCGTGTCCTACACCGGATGTTGTAACCCGCTCACGGTCTTCGTATAGTCGGTTGTTACCACTTCCCTTTTGGGATCATGGCCTTGGCCCTCTTTGTCCCCTTGAGGAGATCCGAATTCATGCCAGACCGCCGCTATTCAGGCACGCCTTCATGAACAAGCCCCCGCTGAGTGTGCAACATCGCCGCCGGTTCCGGCGGTTTCGTTTTTTGCTTTCCACACTGATTTTCTGTGCGCTGGTCTGGGCGGCGGGCTTCATCTGGTATGTCGATTACATTCCCAAAACGGTTGAAAACACGACCCAACGCACCAACGCCATTGTCGTTTTGACGGGTGGCAGCGAACGCCTGTCCGAAGGCCGCCGTCTTCTGGTGCGCGGCCTTGCCGACAAGCTGTTCATATCAGGTGTCTATCGCGGGGTTGAAGTCGACGAACTTCTGTCGGTCGGCAAATCCGATCCGCGCCTGATCGCCTGTTGTGTTGTTCTGGGCCATGTCGCTGAAAACACCCGCGGCAATGCGATTGAAACCGCTGTCTGGATGTATGAGGAAGGTTTCAAAAGCCTGCGCATCGTGACAGCGAACTACCATATGCCTCGATCCCTTCTGGAATTCAAAAGCCTGATGCCCGATGTTGAAATCGTCGCCCATCCGGTCTTCCCAGATAACGTCAAGGTCGACAATTGGTGGCGTTTCCCCGGCAGCAGCGCCCTGATCGCCAGTGAATATAACAAATACGTCTTTGCCAGCCTGCGCAACACGCTGCTCAACTGGTTGCCAAACGGTGACCGTGCCGCACTGCGCAGCCCCGGTGGTCCTGTGAAAGATGCACCGGACCTTGATGACTATTCCGCCTCAAACGCGGCGCGCAAGGATGGCTGAACAATCGGCATTTTCTGATCGTCATATTGCTGTTACAAAACAGTGAATATTTAAGGTCAGGACCATGGCTGTAAGGAATTTGTCTGAATGATTACCCTGCGCGCGTTACTGTTTAACGTGTTGTTTTTCGGTGGAACGGCGCTTTTGTGCATTGTTCTGTTGCCGCTGATGCTGTTTGGGCGCAAGGCCAACCAGTTCGTCGGCCATGCCTGGTGTCGCCTCATTCAGTTTATGCTGCGCTACTCGGTGGGCATGCGCAAACGCTTCACCGGTCTGGAAAATCTGCCAGACGGTCCCTGCATCATTGTCGCCAAACACCAATCTGCTTGGGAAACCCTGACCTTCCATACGGTGGTTCCTGATCCGGCCTATATCCTGAAAAAGGAACTCACCCGCATTCCGCTGGTCGGGCAGTTCCTGATCCTCTCGGGCCAGATTGCCGTGGATCGGTCGGCGGGCAGTCAGGCCCTCAAAGACATGATCAAGGGCGCATCCAAGGCGCTTGAGGAAAACCGTCAGGTGATCATTTTCCCCGAAGGAACGCGTACCCCGCCGGGCTCAAACCGCCCGTATCATCCGGGGATTTTCGCGCTCTACAAGGCCTTCCCGGATACTAAGGTTATTCCGGTCGCGCTTAATTCCGGCATGTTCTGGGGCCGCGACAGCTTTATGAAATATGGTGGTCGCGTCACCATGGAGTTTCTGCCTGCCATGGAAGCCGGTCTTGATCGCAAGACCTTCATGAAGGAAATCAAGCACCGCATCGATACCCGCACGCGCGAGCTTGAGACCGAAGCACAGGCCGAATTCCAGCTGCCGACGCTCACCACCGATGATATCGAAGCCAAGGTGGACGACACCGACAGCGTGGATCAAAAAAGCGCGTCATAACTCTGCCAATTGCAGATATTAAACCAACGACCGATGTGCAATTCGCACCTCGGCCTTTTTCATGGTGGACTGCATCCCGTTTCAAATCCGGCGCAACTTCAGCGACCAACCATCATCAATTTCTGGATGCGTGCCGACAGATATCGATAAAAGCGCGCAACGGTGCAGGGGCCGACCGGCTGGGATAATAAAGACGCGGACCCTCCATTTCCGGCCAACATTCAGGCAGAACAGGCACAAGGTTTCCAGCCGCGAAGTCTTCTTCCAGCCAGTTGCGGAAAGTATGGATGATCCCTACTCCCGCGTGAGCAAAACGAAGACCCGTATCAACTGCAGCAACGCTTAGTACCAGAACATTGGATGGCTCGACCCGAACCGATCCTTGTGCGCTCATAATATCCCACGGTAATAGTGGGCCCCCATCAAGGCGATAGCGGATCGCATCATGATGTATCAAGTCTTCCGCTGTGTCAGGCATCCCGCGCGCTTCCAGATACGCCGGGGCCGCGGCCAACGCCATCTGCTGGCGACGCGGACCAATCGGAATAGAAATCATATCCTGTTCCAGAACGCTGCCATAACGAATCCCGGCGTCACAGCCCTCTGCAACGATATCGACAAGATCGCTCTCCACGACGATTTCAACCTCTACGGCTGGATGGCGCACACGATATTCGGCAATCAGCGCAGGAAGAATGTCGCGCATGACCGCACCGGGTACGTTCAGCTTCAACCGTCCCTGAACCTGACCACCGAGGGCCTTCACCTCGTTACAGGCCGCATCCAGTCCCGAAAGCAATGGATCGACACGATCCACAAGCACTTTGCCCGCATCGGTCAGATGCAGGCTGCGTGTCGTACGGCGCAAAACAGGAATGCCCAATTGCTCCTCAATCCGCGAGACCGTCGTACTGACATTCGAGGCGGCCATACCAAGCCGTCGGCCAGCAGCACGAAAGCCACCTTCGCGCACAACCGCGACCAGGACAGTCAGATCATCCGCAGAAACACCGTTCTTCATAGAGAACAACCTGTTCAGAATTTACCCACTTAATTCGATAATCCAGAACAGTCATCCTGTCGACGACAAATCCAAGAAGCGTCCAGTGGCGCGCCAAGGTAATTGGAGATCAACCAATGTTCATCGTAACAGGGGCCTCGGGAAAACTCGGCAGCCTTATCGTCGAAGCGCTAAAGCGCCTCGTTCCAGCCCATCAAATCAGTTTGAGCGTCCGCAACCCCGAAAAGCTTCCTGAACGGCTAGCCGCGGGCGTTCGTGTCAGGCGGGGCGACTACAACGATGCCGACAGTCTTCGCCATGCTTGGGCGGGGGCCAAACGACTATTGCTGGTATCATCCAATGCCGGGGCAAGTGGCGATAATCCGCTCAGCCAGCATGAAAAAGCAATTTCAGTGGCAAAGGAAATCGGCATAGAACGCGTTCTTTATACCAGTCAGGTATCAAGCAACCCACTCTCTCATTTCCCGCCGGGCCGCGATCATGCCGCGACCGAGGCGATGCTGGCGGAATCCGGTCTGGCATGGACTTCATTGCGCCACGGCTTTTACGCCGACAGTATTCTGAGCATGCATGAACATGGTTTTGCCACTGGCACGCTGACCGGCCCCGAGGATGGCAAGGTTGCCTGGGTAACCCACGAAGATCTGGCAGAGGCTGATGCACGGCTGCTAAGCGGGCATGAAACCATCGAAGGCATCACACCGCCCCTCACCGGAAATCACGCCCTTGACCTTGCAGATCTGGCACAGATGGCAAGCGCGGTCACAGGCAGAACCATCGAACGTCAAATTATCGGTGAAGATATGATGCTCGAAAGCCTGCACCGCGCAGGACTCTCAGGAAACGTGCTTGAAATTATTATCGGTTACTACCGTGCGGCCAAGGCTGGTGAATTCGAAACCGTCGACCCAACACTTAGTCGCATACTGGGGCGTGATCCGCGCCAGATACCCGATTTCCTTAGCGAAAAAATGCCGCGCACCTGATCCCACAAATGTTCGCATTCAGGTCGGCTTTGCCACCCGCCTTTTACGTGTCACAAGCCAGATACCCGACACGATCAAAACAATCCCCGCCAGATGATAAAGATGCAGCGCCTCACCCAGAAACGCGATGGCAAGGCCGCTTGAACAGACCGGGATCAGATACATGAACACGCCCGCCTTGGCCGGCCCCACAAGCGACACGCCCCTGTTCCAGAACATGTATCCCAGAAACGCCGGACCCGCCCCGATATAGAAAATCTTGAGCATATCGGGCCAAACCGGATCAAGGCTGGTAAAGAACGGCTTTCCATCAACCACCAGCGCCCAGACATAAAGCGGTGTTAAGAAACACAAACCGATCAGGGCCGACACAAACACCAGGCTCAGCGGATGCACACCCTTGGGCGCGCGTTTCAAAAACATCGAATAGGCCGCCCAGACCATGGCCGACATCATCGCCAGCACATCGCCCAGAACGAAATCCATTCTGGCAAAGACCGATGGGTCGCCCTTGGCGATGATCGTCGCGGTTCCGGCCCCGGCCACCAACACGCCCAGCCATTGACCAATCCGTGGTTTGTCTGCCGTCAAAAGGGCTGCAAACAACAGAACCCAGATCGGCGTTGTCGCGTTCAGAAGGCCAGTATTGACCGCCGTGGTGTTATAGGCCGCCAGATAAATCACCACCGAAAACAGGAACACACCGGTAAAGCCGATCAGGAACATCGACAATTTGTGGTCCGCCATGATTTTCAGATCGCGACGCAGATACTTAAAGCAGAACGGCAACAGCAAACAGATCGCAACGATCCAGCGCCAGAATGAAAGGGCCTCAAACGGGACCGTTTCATTGATGCCGCGCGCCACAACGTGGTTTGACCCCCACATCAACGAACAGGCCACCAACATCAGATAGGCCATCGTCAGTGGCGTCTGCGACCCGGTCTGGGTGGCAGAAACAGTCGTTCCGTTTGACTGGCTCATCAGATTCCCGCCCCCATATTGATCTCGCCATATTCGCGCCGCACCAGATCCATCAGATCGTGCAGGGGCGGATCAATGATGCCCATTTCATCAAGATGGCGCACCGTGTTTTCCAGATATTCAAGGTTCGGCCCGACATTGCCGTGGGCCGCAACAATGATTTCAACCGCGGTGCGGACCGGCAGGTTACCGGCATATTGTTCATGGGTTGGATCAGCGACATAGGTGTGCGCAATCACCTTGCGCCCGTCAGCAAGCTCAACCTCGACATCGGCCGGGATATAGGTGTTGGTCACAAGTTCGCGCTCATCAAGATAGGCCTTCACCTTTGACCAGTTTTCCTCAGCAATGAGAAACGCGTTGCCAACACATTCCCCGCCCTTGTTCAGGCCAAGAACCAACCCCGGATTTTCCGGCGTGCCGCGATAATGATGGGAATAGATACAAAACGACCGGTGATAGCCGGGCAGCAACGCACGCGCGCACTCGACAAATTCAAAGCCCGGCCGCCACAACAGCGACCCGTATCCAAACACCCATTTTTCGCGCGCGTCGCTCACGCATTCCTCCGCTAACTAGCTTTCTGATCTCTTAGAATTACGCGAAACTAACGCTTCATGATCACCAATGCCACCCCAAGGGCGGCAATTGCAAACCCGGCAAAGCCAAGCACGCCAAGTTGCTCGTCAAACAGAAGCCAGGCAAAGAACGCGGCTGTCGGCGGCACAAGATAAAACATGCTGGCCACACGGGTGGCTTCGCCCTGCTTGATTAGAACCATCAACAGCATGATCGCCCCGATGGATAAAACCAGCACCAGCCACGCCATCGCCAGAATGAAGTCCATGCTCCATTCAACATGCAGCGGCTCCTTGAACAGCGCGACAACGCCAACAAACACACTGGCAGCAACATATTGAACGACTGTGCCGCTCATCAGTTCCATGCCGGTGCAAAAACGCTTTTGATAAAGGGTGCCTGCAGTCATGCCAAACAGCGCGAAAACCGCAAGCCCGATGCCAAACGGGGTAATGCCGACACCATCGCCAATCTTGGGCAGCAAAACCAGCGCCACCCCGATCAGACCCAGGATCAAACCGCCCCATTGGCGCATCGAAACCCGTTCGCCCAAAATGGACCCAACGACCGATGCGGTCACAACCGGCTGCAAGCCAACGATCAATGCGGCAAGCCCGGCCGGCAAGCCGGTATCAATCGCCCAGAACACCCCGCCCAGATACACCCCATGCACCAGCACCCCGGTGGTGCCGATATGGACCGCCTCACGCCAGGTTTTTGGCCATTTCGCGCCCATCAGGAAGATCACCGGGATCATCAGGATCAGGACGATGACAAATCGGACAAAAAGGAAAACGAACGGATCTGCGTAGGGCAGGCCAAACTTGGCGCCGACAAAGCCCGTGCTCCACAGGAACACGAACACAAATGGCATGATCCGGGCGAACGCCGGATGATTGGTGGCAGACATTTCATTCCCCTAAGGTCGGTCCGTAAAGCGTGGTGGGGCTGCTTGCTGGACCGCACAGGATGACCGACAGAATGCCGGTCACTCCCAAATTACTCAGCAGGCTTTTTCTTGCTCTTTTCGTCGCTTTTGCGGTCTTCGCCTTCGGCCGAGAAATTGGCGAAATACTGACCGGCATCAACAATGCCGCGACGAATTTCACGGGTGCGCGAAAACAGCTCAAACAGCTTGTCGCCCTCGCCCCAGCGAATGGCGCGTTGCAAGGCCATCAGGTCTTCCTGAAAACGTCCCAGCACATCAAGCACCGCTTCACGGTTATTCAGGAACACATCGCGCCACATGGTCGGATCAGACGCAGCAATACGGGTAAAGTCACGGAAACCGGTTGCGGAAAACTTGATCACTTCCTGACGCAGTGCGTCTTCAAGGTCGGTTGCCGTTCCGACAATCGTGTAGGCAATCAGGTGCGGCAAATGCGATGTGATGCCAAGGATACGGTCATGATGATCGGCATCCATGCATTCAACATACATCCCGCAGGCTTCCCAAAGGGCTTTGACTTTGGCAATCGCAGCTTCGTTTTCGCCCGGGATCGGGGTCAGGATGCACCAGCGCTCCTCAAACAGTTCCGGAAAACCGGAATCCGGGCCGGAATGTTCCGTACCGGCCAACGGGTGACCAGGCACGAAATGCACACCCTCATCCAGATGCGGGGCAATGTCGCGGATGACCGATTGTTTGACCGACCCGACGTCCGAAACAATCGCACCCTTTTTAAGCGCACCGGTCAATTGCGTGCCGATGGCTTCGTTGGCACCGACCGGGGCACAGACCATGACCAGATCCGCATCACCAACCGCCTGCTTGATGTCGCAATAGGCCTCATCGGCAATGCCAAGTTCAAGCACCCGGTCACGGGTCGCTTCTGATCGGACCGCACAGGTAATCTTGTTGGCAAGGCCGTCACGCTTGATGCGACGGGCCATGGACGAGCCGATCAGGCCCATGCCGATAAAGGCGACAGTTTCAAACAGCGGTTGGGATGCAGTATTGGTCATTTTATGCGTTCACAAAGTCTTTGATGGTCTGCAGGCAGATTTCCATTTCTTCCTTCGTACCGATAGAAATACGAAGCATCTGCGGCAGGCCATAGGCACCGATTTTGCGCGGGATCACGCCACGGGCCATCATGAAATCATTGGCAGCATCGGCGTTCTTGCCTTCTTCTGCCGGGAATTCAACGAGAACGAAATTGCCATAGCTCGGATGTGCCTTAAGGCCCGAAATCGCGTTCACCTCGTCGCGGAACCACGAAAGCGTCTCGGCATTGTGGCGCACGCATTCATTGACGAAATCGTCGTCATCAAGGGCGGCGGCACCGGCTTCCTGTGTCGGCAGCGGCACGTTGAACGGATTGCGCAGGCGTTGCAGCACATCGGCAATCGCCGGCGGCGCATAGCACCAACCCAGACGGATACCACCAAGACCATAGATCTTGGAAAATGTGCGGGTCATCACGGTGTTGTTGCCTGCTTTCACAAGTTCCTCACCGGCTGAATAATCTTCCTGACCGGTCATGAACTCGGCATAGGCCGCATCAACAACCAGAACGATGTCTTCGCGCAGACCATCGCGCAGGCGCTTCATTTCGGCATCCGAAATATAGGTCCCGGTCGGGTTGTTCGGGTTGGCAACAAACACGATCTTGGTTTTGTCCGTCACCGCCGCCAGCAGCGCATCAACATCGGTCGTCATGTTGGTTTCAGGTGCGGTTACCGGTGTCGCCCCAACACCCATGGTCGCAATCGGATACATCAAAAAGCCGTGCTGCGAATACAGCACTTCATCGCCCGGACCGGCATAGGCACGGATCAACAGGGTCAGAAGTTCATCAGAACCGTTGCCGCAAATAAGCTGATCAAATTCCAGACCGTATTTCTCAGCCAGCTTGTGACGCAGAACGTCGCAACCGCCATCCGGATAACGATGCAAACGGGTTGCCGTGTTACGCAGGGCTTCCATGGCCTTGGGGCTCGGGCCGAGTGCGCCTTCGTTCGAAGACAGTTTGATCACGCGCTGAGCACTGTCAGCACTGGATTTACCGCCTTTGTACGGCGCGATATCAAGAATTCCGGGGCGTGGGGTGGGCGCAGACATCAGGTATATTCTCCCTGGGGAAATTGCAGCCAGTCGCGGCTGCCAAGCATGTTTAACTCAGTACGTCTTCGGCAAGCGGCACGGCATAGGCCCCAACAACCCGCAAACTTTCGGGGCGAAGGCCTTGCGCGTCCAGTGTGCTCTGAAACGCATTGGTGCGATTACAAAAGAATCCCGGCACATCAACAAGCACAAAACGCCGATCCGTCGCCTCATCGTCAGAAAAGCCAAGGATTACTGATCCGTCGATGCCATCCGCAATTTTTTTGCGCACGGTATCCATCGAAATCTCTTTTGACAGGCTGACCACAAACAGAGTCCGGTCATCACCGCTGTCTTCAAGATCGATCGCGGCCAGAACGAAACCTTCGGTATCTTCGCCGCGTCCGACCGGGCGACCGCCAAAGGGCAGCTTTGAAACCACACGCACCGGGCTTTGTTCGCTCAGATGGACCCACCATGGCTGGGCCTCGCCCAGTTGCGGTTTGGGAAACACACCAACTGCTGCCCGCCCGTCTTCAACGGCATTGAACGCTTCGCGCGGGGTATCAAATTCAATGATTTCGTTCAGGCACCCGAAATTCAAACGCGCCAGTTCCCAGCAATCCAGCCCGTCGGCATTGCGGCCAAGTGCCACCGTGTACGGCGCTTCAAGCCGCGTTCCGGCCGCGATCATTTCGCGCCAGATCTGGATCAGGGCGGTTTTGGGAAAGGCCCCTTCATGACGTTCAACAAGCGTGCGCATGATGCGCGCTTCACGGGCCGGGCGATAGGGCACCTTGACCTTGCCACCCGCCGCGATCATCCGGTCCTTGTAGGCCCCGACGGCCTGCACAACCTTTGTCCGGCGAATGATCAGCGACTGCAAAGCCTGATCGATCTCGTCGATCTCTCCGCGCAGCTCATTCAGGTCAAGATTTGCCAAATTTTTATCGTCAGACGCCATAATCTACTCTTCTTTTGAACGGCGCACAGTATTAGGACAGGGCCGCAGAAATGCAAAGAAAAGATTGACTAAATCCCAGTGTATTCCTAGCTAGGACAGGTTGCCTGCTGTCACGTTGCAGGAAAGTCAGACCTTGTTGACAAGGATAACACCACTTCAGGGGATACCGTTTTACATGTCCACCGCGACTAACACCGAAAAGCGCCCCCCACTTCCAGGTCACCACATGGTGCTTGGCGAAACGGAAAAGCTGCGCCTTGATAGCGGTGTGGAATTCGGTCCGTTTACCCTGGCCTATCAGACCTACGGCGAACTCAATGCCGATAAATCCAACGCGATTCTGGTTTGCCACGCCCTGACCGGGGATCAATATGTTGCCGATGACGTCCATCCGATCACCGGCAAGGAAGGCTGGTGGTCCGAAATCGTCGGCCCCGGCAAGATCATTGATACCAACAAGTATTTCGTCATCTGCAGCAACGTGATCGGCGGCTGCCTTGGCAGCACCGGGCCCAAGGAAATCAATCCGGCAACCGGCAAGCCATGGGGCCTTGATTTCCCGGTGATCACGATTGCAGACATGGTGCGTGCCCAGACCATGCTGATTGACGCGCTTGGCATCGACATGCTGTTTGCCGTTATCGGTGGCTCGATGGGCGGCATGCAGGTTCTTGAATGGTGCAAAAGCTATCCCGAACGGGTTTATGCCGCAGCCCCGATTGCGACCTCGTTCCGTCATTCGGCGCAAAATATCGCCTTCCACGAAGTCGGGCGTCAGGCCGTCATGGCCGATCCGGACTGGTGCGGGGGCAATTACCTGCTGGAAGGCAAGAAACCGTCGCGCGGGCTGGCTGTCGCGCGCATGACTGCGCACATCACCTATCTGTCGCAACCGGCCCTTCACCGCAAATTCGGGCGCAAGCTGCAAAATCGTGGTGCGATCACCTATAGCTTCGATCAGGATTTCCAGGTCGAAAGTTACCTGCGCCATCAGGGCAAAAGCTTCGTCGACCGGTTTGATGCCAACAGCTATCTCTATATCACCCGTGCGATGGATTATTTCGATCTGTCGCTTGAATATGACGGGCGACTGGCCGAGGCGTTTCAGGGCTGCAAAACCCGGTTCTGCGTCATTTCGTTTTCCAGCGACTGGTGCTTTACCACCGCTGAAAGCCGGATTGTCGCCCATGCGCTCAATGCCGCATCGTGCAATGTCAGCTGTGTCGAGATCGAAAGCGACAAGGGCCATGATGCGTTCCTGCTTGATGAACCCGATTTCCACATGGTGCTGAGTGGCTTCATCGAAGGTGCCGCCGAAGGCCGGGGGCTGAAATAATCATGAATGAGACTTTGAACCCAAACAGCGCAGCCAACGTTGCGCATAGCGACCGCATCCGTGTCGACCTGCAACTGATTGCCGACATGATCGAACCGGGCACACGCGTGCTTGATATCGGCTGTGGTGACGGCGAACTTCTGGGATACCTCACCCGCACCAAAAAGGTTGATGGGCGCGGCCTTGAGCTGTCCAACGAAGGGGTGCGCAACTGTGTCGCACAGGGACTTCCGGTGATGCAGGGTGATGCGGACCGGGATCTGCGAGACTATCCGGACGGCGCGTTTGATTACGCCATCCTCAGCCAGACCTTGCAGGCCACCCAACGCCCGAAAGAGGTGCTGTCGGAGTTGTTGCGCATTGGTACCAAGGCAATTGTGTCCTTTCCGAATTTCGGCCATTGGCGTGCACGGTTTGATTTGATGTTCCGGGGCCGCATGCCGCAGAACCCCAACCTTCCGATCATGTGGTACGAAACGCCAAACATCCATTTCTGCACGGTTTTGGACTTCGTTGCGCTGTGTAAGGAAATGGATTTGACGATCGAACGGTCGATGGTTCTCAATGAGGCGGGATCGAAGCTCAGCCTCGGCAGCCAGACCCGATTTTCCAACTTTTTGGGCAATCAGGCACTTTTCATGTTAAGCAAATAATCAGATCGATTATTCGTTTTCATTGAACAATCACCCCTGCCCGATCACAAACTGATCGCGTCCCCGTCTGAAATCTGATGCCCGATCGGGCAACTTCATCAGACGGGGCCGATATGACCAATTCAATCCTCATACAATTTGTTCGCCGTACTTTTCTGATCGGCGCGATCACCCTGCTTGCGGCCTGTTCCGAGAAGGCCGAGACGCTAAAACTTTCGGTCACCCAGTTTGGCAGCGCGACCGAGCAGGCGTTTGATCACTATGACGCGGCCTATAGCACGCAATTTGCCCCCTTCCCGAAATCCGACACGGCAAAGCGCAGCGCGTTTGTCAGCAACATCACCGATTTCACCGGCACGATCACACTGGCCAATATCGATACATTGCTTGATCCCGATGCGGTGAAGATTGATCCAAGCGTCGCGCGCCAGTGGCAGGATACGCTGAAGGGCCTGCGCAGCCAGTATCAGCAGTTTGTTGCGATCTTCGATAATATCGAAGCCGGATCGGCATTCGGTGCATCGGCGGTCACGGAATCCGGGCCCGTCTTGGAAAAACTGCGCGCACAGCTTGCCACCATCAGCGATGAATTCGCGCGCACCCCGCCACAATTCCTGACCCGGCGCAGCACCCTGATTGCCGAACTGAACCTGATCCGCACCAAGGATCACAACAACCCAGAAGCCGAAAACCTTCTGATCGAGGCCTGGTGGCAGCAATGGAACAGCCTGATCGCGGCCGAAAGTGCGATGCTGACAGATACCCTGCGCGCCTTTGTCACGGCCTCAGCCCTTGGCAACAGGCTGCAGGGACAGATCGATAACTATGCCAAGCTTGATGTCGGGTCGCTGATTACCGCGGTCGAAGACGGCATCAAACTTTCGAGCCAGATCGGCAAGCTGAGCCCGGCAGAACTCGTAACGCAAGGCACCGGCCTGCTTGAGACCGCAACAAACTAGAAAAGAGGGAGATTTCACAATGAGCCAGACACTCGGTGCCCTGATTGCCGATGCACAGGAAGCCTATGCGACTGCGGCTGTGACCTATCAGGGGGCAACGATTGATCAGAAGGTCAAATCCAAACCCGCCCTTGATAAGGCCGCCAGCCAACTGGTCGCCCTTCAGGCCAAACAGCTTGACGAAGCCAAGGAAGTCGACGCCGAGGACGAAGCGGCGATGAAGCAATTGCGCCAGCAGGTCAATAATGCCGCGACCCTGCAGACCGGGCTGATGACCCTGGTTGCGGTGCTGACGAAATTTATCTGACGCGCTTTGGGGTTACTTCCACCGTCATTTCCACCATCATTTCCAACGGTCGGCATCGGCATCATCGGATGCCTTTGCCGTCACCCACTTGTCGCCACCGTCCGGGGTTTCTTCGCGTTTCCAGAAGGGCGCGCGGGTCTTGAGGAAATCCATGATGAAGTCGCAGGCCTCAAACGCGGCACGGCGATGGGCCGAGAGCACGATCACCAGAACGATGCGTTCGCCGGGCAACATGCGGCCAAAGCGATGAATGATGCGAATATCATCAAGCGGCCAGCGATTGGCGGCCTCATCGGCGATCTTTTCAAGTTCGCGTTCGGTCATGCCGGGATAGTGATCAAGCGTCAAGGCCGAGACGTTTTCGCCGCCATGAATGTCACGCACCAGCCCGACAAAACTGACCGCTGCCCCGATATCGGTGCGACCATCGGTCAGGGCCGCAAGTTCGGCGCCCGGGTCAAAATCATGTTGCTGAACAGAAACGCGTGACATGGTCGCCGTCCCGGTTTACCGGATTACAAGAATTAATCGAGATGTTTCAGGCCGGTGCGCAGATAGATATAGCCGGTCTGAACCGTGACGATCCCGGCAATCCACAGCAGGATATCGCCAATCAGGATCGACGGAATCAGATCAGGCGACGCATCGCCGACCAGAAGGAACCCGATGGCGAGAATCTGGGCCGTGGTTTTCCATTTGGCAAGGACCGTGACCGGCAAGGGCACTTTAATCTCGGCCAGATGTTCGCGCAGGCCCGAAACCATGATTTCCCGGCACATGATGATCACCGCGGGCAATACCGAAAATCCGGCAATCCGTTCAAAGGCCACCATCATCATCAATGCGGCAGCCACCAGCAGCTTGTCGGCAATCGGATCAAGGAACCGACCAAGTGGGGAGACCACATTCATCGAGCGTGCCAGATAGCCGTCAAAGAAATCGGTCACCCCGGCAAAGGCAAACAGGGCAAAGCCGATCCAGTTCCCGACAGGACCATTGATGTAAAACGACGCAATCAGCGCCGGGATTACGAAAATGCGCGACATGGTCAGCAGATTGGGAATCTGGTTCTTCATAAACGGGGCCTGTTTGACGGATTTTACGGCAATGACATCAAGGCCCTGATGCGCAATCGCCCAAGGCCGCGCAATTATTAAAGACTTGAAGCACATACCACAAGGGCCGTGTTGATGACGGATTAGCGTCAGAACACGGCCCGTGCGATTTATCAACTCATCGCGTCTGCGCGATTATTCTGCCGCGGCCCCTGCTTCGGCCGGATGGGCGGACTTGCCGCGTCCGATGCTGAGCGCCTGATAGAGGATGATGGCAGCCAAGGTCGCGGTGCCGATCCCGCCCATGGCGAAACCACCGAAATTGACCGTGAAGTCGCCCGCGCCAAAGATCAGCGTAATACCAACCGTAAACAGGTTGCGCGGATCAGAGAAATCAACGCGGTTATCGACCCACAAACGGATCATGGCAGCAGCAATCAGGCCAAAGACCGCAACACCAAGCCCGCCCAGGACCGGGCCCGGAATGGTGTGCAGCAATGCGCCAAATTTCGGCGAAAAACCCAGCAGGATGGCAATCACGGCGGCAATGACAAAGATCAGGGTCGAAAACACGCGGGTTACGGCCATCACACCCATGTTTTCAACATAGGTGGTCACCCCGGTCCCGCCGCCCGATCCGGCCAGCATGGTTGCCAGACCATCGCCGACAAAACCACGGCCGATATAACGATCCATGTTCTGTTTGGTCATGCCGCCAATCGCCTTGATATGGCCGAGGTTTTCGGCCACCAGAATGAAGGCCACCGGTGCGATCAGGAACATGGCAGAACTTTCAAAGCGCGGTGCGACAAAGGACGGCATGCCAAACCACGCGGCCTCGGAAAGTTCGGTAAAATCAATCGCCGGCATCAGGCCAAAGCCGTTGCCCAAAACCAGCACCAGCACATAACCCGCCAGGATCCCGACCAGAATGGAAATCCGGCGCAGCGCAATCGGCGCATAGACCGAGACAAAGGCCACCGACAGCAGGGTCAGAAGGGCGACCAGCATATGCATGTTGTCACCCGTGATGCCATTGATCCCGACCGGGGCGAGGTTCAGGCCAATCGCCGCACCAACCGCACCCGTGACCGCAGGCGGCATGAGTTTTTCGACCCAGCCGGTGCCGGTTGCCATGACGATCAAGCCAATCACGACATAAAGCGCGCCAGCAGCAATAATCCCGCCAAGCGCCCCGCCAATATCGGGGTTTGGTCCCGATCCGGCATAACCGGTGGCGGCAATGACGACCGCGATAAAGGCAAAGGACGAGCCCAGATAACTCGGCACACGGCCCGCCGTGCAAATAAAGAAGATCAGGGTACCGATACCGGAAAACAGGATCGCCAGATTGGGGTCAAACCCCATCAGAAGCGGGCCAAGGATGGTCGCACCCGACATGGCAACAAGATGCTGCAAGCCCATCGGGAACATCGCGCCCCAAGGCAGACGTTGATCAGGCATGACTGTGGAAGACCGGGTCACAGACCAGGAAGGAAAATATCGCATTTATGGCAAGCCGATTATTTATGGACGTTTCGCGCGAGAATGCCCCGCCGGGCAGCAGGGCGTACCGGGTATCGCGCCACGGGCGGCAAAAAGCAAGATGCCATTCGATGCTTTTTTAGTCGTTGCTGTGGAAATGATCGTAAATCTTGCGCGCCAAGGCGGCGCTGATGCCATCGACGGCTTCGAGATCCGACAGGCCGGCATCGGCCACCCCACGGGCAGAACCGAAGTGGTGGAGCAGTGCCTTTTTGCGGGCCCCACCGACACCGGGGACGGAGTCGAGCACGCTTTTGCCCATTTGTTTACCGCGTTTGGCGCGATGGGTGCCAATCGCCCAGCGGTGGGCTTCGTCGCGCAGGCGCTGAATGAAATAGAGCACCGGGTCCTTCATATCGAGACGCACCGGGGCCTTGCCGGGGATGTGCAGGACTTCCTTGCCGGCATTACGATCGACACCCTTGGCGACACCGACCAGCATGACGTCCTCGATCCCGAGGTCTTCGAGAACTTCACGTGCCACGCCAAGCTGACCCAAGCCACCATCAATCAGGCAGAGGTCCGGCCAAGTGCCGTTTTCGCGGTCCGGGTCTTCTTTTTGGGCCCGGGCGAACCGGCGCGTTAAGACTTCGCGCATCATGGCAAAGTCATCGCCGGGGGCGATATCGCCCTTGATGTTGAATTTGCGATAGGCGTTTTTCATGAAGCCTTCGGGCCCGGCGACAATCATGCCGCCGACCATGTTGGTCCCCTGGGTGTGGGAGTTATCGTAAACCTCGATCCGTTCCGGCGTGCTTTCGAGATCAAGCTTGTCAGCCAAGTCTTCGAGCAATTTGCGCTGTGTCGCACTTTCGGCCAGACGACGGCCCAAGGCGTCCTTGGCGTTGGTCAGGGCGTGTTCGACCAGTTTGCGTTTGCCGCCGCGCTTGGGTACGAGCAATTCGATCTTGCGGTCGTTATTGATGCCAAGCGCGTTTTCGACCAATTCCTGACCTTCGATTTCATGCGACAGGAATATCTGTTTGGGGGCCGGTTTATCGGCATAAAACTGCCCGACAAAGGCCGAGAGGATTTCAGGGATTTCGGCCGATTGTTCATGGCGCGGGAAATAGGACCGGTTGCCATAGTTCGAGCCCGAGCGGAAGAAGAAGACCTGCACACAGCTTTGCCCGCCTTCCTGATGAAGGGCGATGACATCGGCCTCTTCGACGCCTTCGAGGTTGATGTCCTGATGGGAGCGGATCTGGCTGAGCGCACGGATGCGGTCGCGATACATCGCGGCCTGCTCAAACTCCATCTTTTCAGACGCAGCCATCATGTCGGCTTCGAGCTGCTTGAGGATTTTCTGGCTGCGTCCGGTCAAAAAATCGCGGCAGATATCCACAAGCTCGTCATATTCCGGCTTGGAAATGCGATCGACACAGGGGGCAGCACAGCGTTTGATTTGATAGAGCAAACACGGGCGCGAGCGGTTGGAAAACACCCCGTCGGTGCAGGAGCGCAGCAAAAAGGCGCGTTGCAGATGGTTGATGGTGTTATTCACCGCCCAGGCCGAGGCAAACGGGCCAAAGCAACTGCCATCTTTGGCGCGTGCGCCGCGATGTTTGACGATGCGCGGATAGTCGTGATCCTCGGTGATCAGGATATAGGGGAAGCTTTTGTCATCGCGCAGCAGGATGTTGTAGCGCGGTTTGAGCTTTTTGATCAGGTTGGATTCAAGAAGAAGGGCTTCGGCCTCGGTATGGGTGGTGATGATTTCCATCCGCACCGTCTGGGCCACCATGTGGGCAATGCGGATCGGCAATTGCATGATACGGGTATAGGCGACCACGCGTTTCTTGAGGTTCTTGGCCTTGCCGACGTAAAGCACGCGTTCCTTGTCATCGATCATGCGATAGACACCCGCCGAGCCCGGCATGGTTTTCAGCGCATTTTTGATCGCCTCTACCCCGCGTGCTGCCCCGCCGTCGATTTTATCACCATCAAGCGACAAACCGATTTCCCGCTTCGGGGCATCATCCCCGGTCGGGTTTTCGGGGGAAACAGGTGGCTTCATCAAGGCACTCCGAGATCACAAGTCTTTGTTGAGGTTAAAGCACAGAGCAACAGAGTCTAAAATACATTCAAAGTTGTGACAGCCGTCACTGGCAAACGCGAATTGAAACATAGCTGAAAAGATTAACATCGCAACCGCGCCGAGGGGAATCGCCATGCCAAAAAAGATGTCCACCAAGACTGTGGATAACTATGTGGGTAATCGGGGGGTGACTTCCTGCACCCCTTGAGAGTCTTAACGTTCTATGAAGTGCACAATTATTGAGCAAAACAGTTAAGTTATTGATTTTAAACAATAAAAATACTGTCAACGTGAAATCATTCGGTAATAGAGTCGTAAAAAATGAATATTTTCCTTTGAATCATATTCGCCAGATGCTTGTGAATAAGCGCCACAGCGATTCGCGCCAGAGGAATCAAAGAGTCCCTTGGATTGGCCGTCTGGAAAAGTAAATTTTTTCGGGAAATCGCGTATCGATCAGCGCGCGATATTGTGGCGTTCGATTTCCACACCAACCGCAGCGGCATCTTCAAAAACGTCGAGCTTTTCAACCCTGACGATCACCTTGCGGACGCGTGGATCGGCAAGACACATGTCGGCGAGTTTTTCCCCAAGGGTTTCCACAAGGTTGGTGTGACCATCCTGGCAGATGCGGCGCGTGCCGACGACCAGATCCTCGTAGCTCAGCACGGTGGTGATATCATCATTCTGCACACCGTCGCCTTCGAGCACGGCAAGGTCGAGATTGATGCGCACACGTTGCGGGGCTTCTTTTTCGTGTTCGTAAACACCGATGGAGGTGTGAATGATCATGTCACGCACGAAGACACGGCGCAGGTTGCCTGCACGATCTGCATGGGGCACATCGGCAAATGGCAATGTCGTAATTTTGGCATCCTGTTTAAGGCCTGCGGTCATATTCCGGTCTTCCTTGTGCTGCTTTCCTGTGCAGTTTGATCAACACAACCACACATGTCCGGCCCGATGTCTGGCAGCGACTTAACGATCACCACCGGGCATCATTCGTTGGGCGCATCTTCTTCGCCACTGGGCGCCCAATCGAGGTGCTGCCCGCCGTCAAGCGCTAACATTTGCCCGGTGATGGCCGGCGCGGCAAGGAAAAATCGAACCGCGTCGCAAATCTCTTGCGGGTTTGTCCCTATTTTCAGGGGTGTTTTTTCGCACTGCGCGTCGAAATCTTCCTGTGTTTGTCGGCTACTAGGCAGTGCCGGCCCCGGCCCGATGGCATTGACGCGAATTTTTGGCGCAAGGGCCAGTGCCAGCGTCTGGGTCAGGGTCCAAAGCCCGGCTTTGGACAGGGTATAGGTCATGAAATGCGGGGTCAGGTTCCAGACACGCTGATCAATCAGGTTGAGGATCATGCCCTGACAGTTATCTGGCAGATGCTTTGCAAATTGCTGCGAGAGGATAAAGGGCGCGCGCAAATTGGTTTCCATATGCAGATCCCAGCTTTCGCGGGTTGCCGTTTGCACATCATCAAATTCAAAGGTCGAGGCGTTATTGATCAGAACCCCGATCGGGCCAAGTTGCCTGGTCGCATCGGCAATCAATTGATGGGTTGCATCCTCGTTGGTCAGATCGGCCGAAACGACGCAGGCCTTTTGGCCAAGGTCACGGACCTCGTTGGCGACGGCTTCGGCGTCTTGTTTCGAGCTGTTGCAATGCAGGGCGATATCATAGCCGTTGCGCGCCAGATCCAGGGTCAATGCACGACCGATGCGTTTTGCCGCACCGGTGATCAGAACGGATTTCGGGAATTGACCTGTCATTGTTGCCTCGATCCTTCGCAAAGTGTGCGGACCGTCATGAGACGGCCCGCGAACTGATTGAACTGACTATGCTACGACAAGTTGGAAGACATAGACCAGATAGGCAATCACGAATGCAATGCCGGTGATGCGCGAAATCTTGCGCATGGCATAGGCAACACCGAGCAAGCCCACGGTTACCGCCAGCATGATCCAGATATCGGAATTCATGATCTGTTCAGGCACCGGGATCGGTGCGATCAGCGACACCCCGCCAATGATCACAAGCAGGTTCAAAAGGTTCGAGCCAAACACATTGCCCAGTGCCACATCGGAATGCCCGCGGAAGGCGGCAACCACCGATGCGGCAAGTTCCGGAAGCGACGTGCCAAAGGCGACAAGGGTCAGGCCAATGACGGCTTCGGATACGCCAAACTGACGGGCGACCGAAACCCCGCCTTCAACCAGCCATTCCGCGCCAAACATCAGCGCCACAATCCCGATGACGGTGGCGATGATCGGCCTGGTCCAGCCTTTGGGCTTTTCGCCGACTTCATCGACTTCTTCTTCGTGAAGGTGGCTGGCTTCGCTTGGTGAATTTTTATCGTGCTGATAGGTGAAGTACCAGATGGCCGCCAACACACAAAGCATCACCGCCCCGGCCCAGCGTTCAATCACGCCAAACATGCAAAAGGCAATAAACAGGACCGTGCCCAGCAACATGGTGCCGCCATCACGGACCACGGTGACCCGCGAGGCCGCAACGGGTTTGAGCAAGGCAACGGCACCCAAAATAAGCAGGATATTGGCAATGTTGGAGCCAACAACGTTGCCCATGGCGATATCGGCCGTGCCCTTGAGCGATGCATTGAGCGAGACGACAAATTCCGGTGCTGACGTTCCGGCTGCGACAATCGTCAGACCGACGATCACCTTGGAAACGCCCAGCAAAAGTGCAAGACCAACCGCCCCCCTTACGATGAATTCACCACCTGCTGTCAGCAATACAAGGCCCGCGATGATCTGAAGATAGGGGATTAGCTGTTCCAAAATATCTGCTCGTTTCAAAAGCGATTAAACCGGCCCGTTGTCGGGCCCGCGGAAGATGGCATTTGGCAGCGCGAATGGCAAGTCATCAGGCGGTGACAATCGCCACAGCACCTGATCGCAGGATTCCTTGGTGAATTTCGCCAATGCCGCAAATTTACCCACGACTGGCAGGGTTATTTTCGTTATCGTTGTAATCTCGTTATTTTCAGGCATTTAGGTCCTGATACCCATTGATTATTTGACCGCCTTCCGGAACGAATTTCGCCATGCATCACAGCGTCCTGTTTGAGCTGTTTCTTATTCTGACTGCCGCGATCATTGCGGTGCCGATTGCGCACAAGCTGCGTGCGAATTCGATCATCGGCTTTCTGATTGGCGGGTTCTTTATCGGGCCGTTCGGCTTTGGCCTGATTTCCGAACGCGAAGACATTTCCACTGTTGCCGAACTGGGCGTGGTTTTCCTGCTGTTCATGATCGGGCTGGAGCTTTCGCGTGATCGTTTGCGGGTGATTGGCGGGCGGTTTGCCGGTCTGGGCGTTTTGCAAATTCTGGTATCGATGGCAGCCCTTCTGGGGCTTCTGGTTGTCATGGAATTCCCGCTGCCGACGGCTTTGGTGATTGCAGGTGCGCTTGCGCTTTCATCAACCGCGATCATCCTCAAACAGCTTTCCGATGACAAGCAGCTCAATACCCGGTTTGGCCGTGCAGCCCTTGCCATTTTGTTATTGCAGGACGTGGCGGTTGGTCCGTTCCTGATTATGGTGCAAGCGGCAGGTGATGCCGGAACGGAAACCAGCCCGTGGATGAGCATCCTGCTTGGTTTCGGGTCGGTCGCGTTGTTGTTGCTCGTCGGGCGATATGTGTTGCCGCGTCTGTTTCGCTATATCGCGTCGCTCAAGAACCCGGAACTGTTTGCCATCGGCACGCTGTTTGTTGTGCTGGCGGCCAGCACATTGACCGAGGTTTCCGGGCTTTCGATGGCGCTGGGTGCGTTTATCGCCGGGGTGATGTTGGCCGAAACCGAATTCCGCCATCAGATCGAAGCCGACATTTCACCGTTCCGCGGCGTGTTCCTGTCGCTGTTCTTTATGTCGGTCGGCATGTCGGTTGATGCCGACGTTGTTTATAACGAGTTTGGCACCATCGTCATGTGGCTGGTGCTGTTGCTGGTGATCAAGACGGCGGTTTTGTTCGTTCTGGCGCGTGCGATCCGGTTTGAGACCGGCCTTGCCATCCGGGTGGCGATGAGCTTGGCCGCCGGCGGTGAATTTGCGTTTGTCATGTTTGCCCTGGCCGCCCAGAATGGCGCGGTGCCGCTTGAAATGGCCGCGATGCTGATCCCGGTGGTGGCGATTTCGATGGCGCTGACCCCGACCCTGATCAGCCTGGGCCACAAGATCGAGGAAAAGCTTCATCCCAAGGAAGAAGACCAGCTTGGCAAGATTGCCGAGGAGTCAGAGGGCATCCACCAGCATGTTCTGGTGATCGGAAGCGGCCGTGTTGGCCGGGTTCTGGCCCGGTTGCTCAAGACGCGCAACATTCCGTTCCTGGTGCTGGATAGTGACGCACAGCAGGTTTCACGCGGCCGGGCAGAAGGCCTTCCGGTTTACTTTGCCGACGGGTCCCGACCGGAAACTTTCCGGGCGGCACACACGGATGAGGCAAAAATTGCGGTTGTTGCCATGGGGAACCCGCATGCCACCGAGAAAACGGTCGCCCTTTTGCGTCAGCATTACCCGCATCTGAAGATCTTTGCCCGTGCGCAGGACATCACCCATATCGGGCCGCTGTCGCGTCACGGGGCGGATGCGGCCATTCCGGAGGTTCTTGAAACCGGGTTGCGATTATCCGACCATGTTTTGGCGGCGTGCGATGTGCCGCAGGAAGATATCGATGCCGAAATCGCCAAATTCCGCCGTGCGGACATGCTTTTGATGAACGAACTGGCGCCGCGCCCGCAGCGCAAACCGTCAGGGTCGGAGAATACGGACAAACCGGCGAAAGAAAAATCGTAAAGCCGTTACGCGGTGAAAACAAAAACCCCCGCTGCAACCTGCAACGGGGGTTTTTTGATCGGATCAGGCTCTAAACCGGCTTAGGCCGCGGTTTCAGAGTCCAGCGCATAGCCCGCCGCACGGACGGTGCGGATGATATCGCGGGTTCCCTTGACGTCATTGAGCGCCTTGCGCAGGCGGCGGATATGAACGTCAACCGTGCGGGTTTCGACATAGATGTTCGGGCCCCAAACCGCGTTAAGCAGCTGTTCGCGCGAGAAAACCCGCCCCGGATGTTCGAGGAAATAGCGCAGCAGACGGAACTCGGTCGGGCCAAGATGGATCGATTTTCCATTGCGGCTGACCCGGTGGGCGGCGAGATCCATTTCGATGTCGGAATAGATCAACTGCCCTTGTGGTTGCGCCGGACCGGATCGGCGCAAAAGCGCGCGGATACGGGCGAGCAGCTCGCCAATGGCAAACGGCTTGGTGACATAGTCATCAGCCCCGGTATCAAGACCGCGGATGCGGTCGCCTTCTTCACCGCGTGCAGTCACCATGATCACCGGCAAATCGCGGCTTTCAGGCTTGCGGCGGATCTGACGGCAGACCTCGATCCCCGACATCACCGGCAGCATCCAGTCGAGCAAAACCAGATCGACATGGGTTTCAGCCAGAATTTTCAACGCTTCGTCACCGTCACCGGCTTCGACAACCTGCATCCCCTCGCGTTCGAGGTTGTAGCGCAACATGGTTACGATTGCTGCCTCGTCCTCGACGATAAGAACCGTTGGGTCCATCTTCCTATGCTCCCGTGTCAGTCATTCGGTTCGACAACAGCGAAGTTCGCTGCGTCGTTTTTTGGCCGGTCAATCCCCGGCAGGTCTTCGCCCTTGATCCGGTAATAGATCGTTTCGGCGATATTGGTTGCGTGATCACCGATACGTTCGATGTTCTTGGCAATGAACAACAGATGGGTCGATGCGGTAATGTTGCGCGGATCTTCCATCATGTAGGTCAGCAATTCGCGGAACAGCGAATTGTACATATCGTCGACTTCCTGATCGCGTTCCCAGACCCGGTGGGCCTTTTCGGCGTCGCTTTCGATATAGGCATCCAGGACATCCTTGATGATTTCCTGGGCCAGCTTGGCCATGTTCGGGATCGCCTGAACCGGGCGGATCGGCGGGATCTGGTTCAGAACCTGCGCGCGTTTGGCGATGTTTTTGGCAAGATCACCAATGCGTTCAAGATCGTTTGACAGCTTAAGGGCGGTCACCACCTGACGCAGGTCATCTGCCATCGGCTGACGCAGGGCCAGAAGACGGACGGCAAAGTCCTGGACTTCCTGTTCGAGCACATCAATGCGCTGATCGGACAGAATGACTTTCTCGGCCAGTTCGGAATCGCGTTTGACGATGGATCTGATCGAGGAAATAAGCTGGCTTTCGGCAAGCCCGCCCATTTGCGAAATGATGTTGTTCAGACGGGTCAGTTCCTCGTCGAACGAACTTACGATATGGGTATGTTCATCAGCCATTTATGCGTACTCCTGGCGTCGCTTAACCGAAGCGGCCGGTAATGTAACCCTTGGTGCGTTCGTCCTTCGGGTTGGTAAAGATCTGATCGGTTTCACCGACTTCAACCAGCTTTCCAAGGTGGAAGAACGCGGTGCGCTGCGACACACGGGCGGCCTGCTGCATGGAGTGGGTCACGATCACGATCGTGTAGTTCGAACGCAACTCGTCTATCAGTTCCTCGACCTTGGCGGTCGCAATCGGATCAAGTGCCGAGCACGGCTCATCCATCAGGATGACTTCCGGGCTGACGGCAACCGCGCGTGCAATGCAAAGGCGCTGCTGCTGACCACCGGAAAGACCGGTTGCCGGCGATTGCAGGCGATCTTTGACTTCTTTCAGAAGACCGGCACGTTCGAGCGAGGTCATGACGATTTCATCAAGTTCATCGCGCGAATTGACCAGACCATGAATACGCGGACCATAGGCCACGTTGTCATAGATGGTTTTCGGGAACGGGTTCGGTTTCTGGAACACCATGCCGATGCGCGCGCGCAACTGAACCACGTCGATCCGCTTGTCATAGATGTCGCGACCATCCAGGGTAACGTCACCTTTGATCGTCACACCGTCAATGGTGTCATTCATCCGGTTCAGGCAGCGCAGGAAGGTGGATTTACCACAGCCCGACGGACCAATCAGTGCGGTTACCTGCTGTTCGGGGATATCAAGGTTGACCTCATAGAGGGCCTGATTGTCGCTATAGAAAAGATCGAGCTTGCGCGCGGTCATTTTCGGTTTTTCGACCGACGGCTCCGCCGTCATTGCGCTCTGGGATACAGCAGCCATTTTACCACTTCCGTTCAAATTTTTTGCGCAGATACACAGCCAGTCCATTCATCAGGACAAGGAAGGCCAGCAACACCATAATCGCTGCCGAGGTTTTCTCGACAAAGGCACGTTCCGGGCTGTCTGCCCAAAGATAGATCTGGACCGGCAGAACCGTTGCCGGGTCAAGCGCCCCGCCCGGGATATCAACAATAAAGGCCACCATCCCGATCATCAGAAGCGGTGCGGTTTCACCAAGCGCCTGTGCCATGCCAATGATCGTGCCGGTCAGAATGCCCGGCATGGCAAGCGGCAAGACATGGTGGGTGACGGTCTGGACCGGGGATGCACCAAGGCCAAGGGCGGCCTGACGGATCGACGGCGGCACCGCCTTGATCGCCGCACGCGACGCGATGATGATCGTCGGCAAAGTCATCAGCGCCAGCGTCAAACCACCGACAACCGGGGCCGAGCGCGGCAAATGCATGACATTGAGATAGACCTCAAGCCCCAGCAGACCAAACACGATGGATGGAACCGCGGCCAGGTTGTTGATATTAACCTCGACAATCTGGGTGAAGCGGTTCTTGGGGGCGAATTCTTCGAGATAGATCGCCGCCAGAACACCAATCGGGAAGGACAATGCCAAAGTCACAAGCAGGGTATAGAACGAGCCAACAGCCGCGCCCCAGATACCGGCAAGTTCCGGTTCGCGGGAATCGCCACTGGTAAAGAAGCGGGTATGGAACTGTTTTTCCACCGCACCGTCAGCAACCAGTTCGTTATACCAAGCGACTTCCTTGTCATTGAGGCGACGGTCGCCTTCATCAACGGTGGGATCGATATAGCCCTTGTTGAGCATGTCGAAATCATCACCGGAAATCAGCCAGATGGTGCGCGTTTGGCCAATCAGGCTCGGATTTTCGAGAACCCGTTCGCGCAGATCATAAGATGCGCCGCCTGAAACGATGCCATAGAGATCACGTTTGTCACTGCGCGAGGTCACATCCGGGAACCGATCACGCAGCGCCTGTTTGATCAGACCATCAAAGTTCGCGCGCCCGATCACGTCGGGATCGCCGGTCCGTTCCGGATCGATCACAGCCGGATCAAAGGTCACTTCGAGCTGAACATAGGTCTGGTAAAAGGCGCTGTAGCCTTTAGAGCCGATCGAGAATGCCAGCGTGCAAAGCGCCAGCAGCGCCAAACAGATCGCAACCAGACCATAGCTTTTAAAGCGGCGTTCGGCCGCGTAACGTTTCTTGATGTTACGGGTGATTTTCGGGCTGTCCCAGTCAACCGGCTTGCGCAGATTGTCAGAGATCACTTTGGCCGCAGCTCTGTCTTCCATAAGAGATGCCATATCAGTCATATTTCTCGCGATACTTCTGAACAACCTTAAGGGCAAATACGTTCAGCCCCAAGGTGACAAGGAAAAGAACCAGCCCCAACGCGAAGGCCGAGAGGGTTTTTGCACTGTCGAACTCCTGGTCGCCGACCAGAAGCGTCACGATCTGCACGGTAACAGTCGTCACAGCCTGAAGCGGGTTCACCGTCATGTTCGCGGCAAGACCAGCGGCCATCACAACAATCATGGTTTCACCAATCGCCCGCGAAACGGCCAACAGAACCGCCCCGACAATACCGGGCAAGGCGGCCGGGAAAATCACCTGCCGGATGGTTTCCGATTTGGTCGCCCCCAATGCATAGGACCCGTCACGCAGCGATTTCGGCACCTGCGACATCACGTCATCAGACAGCGAGGACACAAACGGAATGATCATGATGCCCATGACAAGACCGGCGGCCAGCGCACTTTCCGAACTGACATCGAGGCCGAGGATCGCGCCATTGTCGCGCAAGAACGGTGCCACGGTGAGCGCGGCAAAGAAGCCATAGACAACCGTTGGTACGCCCGCCAGAATTTCAAGTGCGGGTTTGGCAACAGCGCGAAATTTAGGCGCGGCATATTCGCCCATATAGATGGCCGAAAACAGGCCGACCGGCACCGCGACACACATGGCAATCAGCGTAATCAGCAAGGTACCGACAAACAGCGGAATCATGCCAAACGCCCCCTCGGACGCCACCTGATCGGCACGGATCGCGGTTTGCGGGCTCCATTCCAGACCAAACAGGAAGTCGAGCGGGTTGATCTTGCTAAAGAAATGCAGGGTTTCGAACATCAGTGAAAACACGATGCCGATCGTTGAAAGGATCGCAATCGCCGAACAGACAATCATGATCGCGCGCGAGATGCGTTCAACATTGTTGCGCGCGCGCATATCCGCTTCAATCCGTCGATAGGACAGGACAAGACCGGCAAGCGCAACCGACAGCATGACAACCACCAGCGCCGCATTGGCGATGGTTTGCAAATTGGCAAGTCTGCGCCCGGCATCAACAATTTCCGGCGACACGGTGAGATGTTCACCGCCACCGGCGGCGATCTGGGAAATGCTGTTGAGCGCCAGCGACAGACGACCGGAGTCACCAATTACTTCCTGCGGCAGGTCCGACACGATCAGGGCTTCAATCACCGAGCCCTGGAACATGTACCAGACCAAAAGCAAAAACAGCGCGGGAAGCCCGCACCATGCTGCTGTGTAGGCCCCGTAGTGAACCGGCAAGGAATGAAGATTGCTGTGCCGGCCACCAGAAAGGGCAACAGCCCGCTGGCGTCCGAAATAAAAGGACAGCGCGCAAAGTGCGGCAACCGCGAGCAACAGGAAAGACAGGGACATTATTTGAGATCCGTTCGCCAGATGAGCCTGCAAAGATCAGTTCGTGAGGCCAATAGGACAGAAACAATAAACAAATCAAGTCAGGATATAAAGAAACCGGTGGCAGAAAAGGCTGCCACCGGTTGAAAGATCGCGTTACATGCTCAGCGGCGAAAGGTTCATCGCAGCGTTACGAACAGCTTCACGCTCAGCAGCATCCATCGGGATCAGGCCACGGTCAGCAAGGTAACCTTCATCACCCCAAGCTTTGTCAGCGGTGAATTCAGCAAGATATTCCTTGATGCCCGGAATGGTGCCAACGTGCGCGTTCTTCACGTAGAAGAAGAGCGAACGGGAAACCGGATAGTCACCAGCAGAGATTGCTTCGAAGGTCGGAGCAACGCCACCGATCAGCGAGCCCTGGAGCTTGTCGCCGTTCTGGTCAAGGAAGGAGAAGCCGAAGATGCCAAGTGCATCATGGTTGGCTTCGAGTTTCTGAACGATCAGGTTGTCGTTCTCGCCAGCTTCGACATAGGCACCGTCTTCACGAACGCCAGCGCAGACAGCTTTGTGCTGGTCTTTGTTGGTGTCTTTAAGAGCGGCGATTGCCGGGAACTCATCGCAAGCTTCTTCGAGTACCAGCTCGGTGAAGGCATCACGGGTACCGGAGGTCGGCGGCGGGCCGAGAACTTCGATTTTAACGTCCGGAAGGCTCGGATCGATTTCAGCCCAGGTGCTGTACGGGTTGTCGATCAGCGACTGGCCGTCTTTGGACGGAACGGTTTTTGCCAGAGCAAGGAAGATCTGCTCTTTGGTCAGGTCAAGCTGCGGCGCTTCGTTGGAGTTCGACAGAACGATACCGTCGTAACCAACTTTAACTTCGGTAACTTCCGAAATGCCGTTCTTCGCGCAAGTTTCAACTTCGGACTTCTTGATGCGACGCGAAGCGTTGGTGATGTCCGGATGCTGTTCGCCAACACCGGCGCAGAACAGCTTCAGACCACCGCCAGAACCGGTAGATTCGATAACCGGCGTTTTGAAGGAGGTGGTTTTACCGAATTCTTCTGCAACTGCGGTTGCGAACGGGAAGACGGTGGACGAACCAACGATACGAATCTGGTCGCGTGCTTCGGCAGCGCCAGCAAAGGCAACGCTCATAAGCGCCGCAACAGCAAGAGTCTTCTTCATCATAAATTCCCCAATGGTAGTTCCACTTCGGAACGGTGCAACGATCTGCGAGGCGGACTCTACCGCTGGGTGCTTACGGTATTGTGTCGCTTTTGTTAACGTTATGTGACAACGTATCAGAGCAGTAAAAACAGCCACTTATTATCAATAAAATCAACAAGTTATCATTTTACGACAACCATCCGAAAACGGTGGTTTTTCACTTCAACATGGCAAAATCGCGATCGTTTGCGAAAGGCTGTAACAAAAACTGTCACATTTCGTCCAAAGGGGACCTTGGGTGTCGGGGAATGGTGCGAATTGACGATAATTGCCACCAAACCCTTTACATGACCCCGTTTACACGCAACTGTTGTGCATGGGGTCCAAACTCATTCACATGACCGCCCCGGCAATTGATATGAGAGAAAAAGCAAGGAAAAGCCCGCAGAGCGGAGTATTCTCCGGTCAAGGGGTTTGACGCAGAGGCTTTCTCTCATATCAATTGTCCTTTGGATCCCCCGGATTTGCACGGGCTATTTTGTCGCAAAACCTTGAAAGATATAGATCTTCCTGTGGTTTTGCTCCGCATATCCGCACAAATCCGGGGGACCGGGACGATTATGTGAATGAGTTTGGACCCCAAGGGACAAAAAATGCCGCGCACAAATGTGCGCAGCCATAAAAGGAGCACTTGATGAGCACCGCTGCACTCGACGAAATTCAGGAACTGATTCAGAAGCTGTCTGGCGAACTTGGAGATATGTCAGAGGCTGCGTCGCGCCATATTGATGATCTGCATGTTGCGGTCAATAACGTCGCATCGCACGTTCTGGCGATCGAGGCAGTTCTGTCGCTGGTGGCCCAGAAGGTCGAGGTTGACGAAGCCGAGGCAATCAAGTGGATTCGTGACAAGACCGCGGCCTATGCCGAAGACAGCAGCGAAAGCTCTGCCGCAGAAGGCATTACAAAAAGCCTGCTTGGCAAGGAAGAGTAAGGCGCCCAGTCCCACGGACTTACGAAATCAAAAGGACGGCAGAGGTTATTCCCTGCCGTCCTTTTTGTTTTCTGATGCGGGTTTGAGAAAACCTAGCCTGCCAGTTCGGTCGCCGTCATCCGGTCGCGCAGCTTTTCCGGCACCGGTCCACCCGCCGCCCAATCAAGGAGCTGCACCGTGTGCAGAACTTTAAGATCGTCGGTTTCGATCTGGACCATGCAGCCGATATTCCCCGTCGCCACCAGATCAGGCTGGGTCGCGCGGATATTGCCGCGTTTGCGTTCCTGAAGCTGACCAGCGATTTCGGGCTGCAACAGGTTATAGACCCCGGCAGAACCACAGCACAGATGGCCTTCGGCGATTTCAGCCACTTCATACCCGGCCTGTTTGAGAAGATCACGGGGTGGCCGGGTGATCTTTTGACCGTGCTGCATCGAGCAGGCTGAATGATAGGCGACACGGGGATTCCCGTGATTGGCCCCGGCAAAGACGGCGGCATCGATATCAAGGCCGGCCAGATATTCAGTAATGTCCTTGGCAAGACCGGACACCGTGGCCGCCTTATCGGCATAGGCCGGATCATGGCGCAGCATATGGCCGTAATCCTTGATCGTGGTGCCACAGCCCGATGCGGTGATCACGATGGCATCAAGGCCATCACCCGCAGCCTCGTCCGTCCAGGCATCAATGTTGGCCTTGGCCTGCGCGTGGGATTGTTCTTCCTTGCCCATGTGATGGACAAGCGATCCGCAACAACCAGCCCCCTTGGCAACAACCACCTCGATCCCGAGACGGGTGAGTAGACGAACCGTCGATTCGTTGATTTCGGTTTCAAGCACCTGCTGGGCACAGCCGATCAGGATGGCAACCCGGCCTTTGCGTTCGCCAATCGCCGGGATCACCTGGGGTTTATCAACCCAGCTTGGCGGATGCATGGGGCGTGCGCCCATCTTGACCATGCCCTTGAGCCGGCCGGGCATCAGACGCGCAAAGGGGGCCGCGAATTTTGCCCCGATCAATGACAGCCGAAACAGGGTCGGATTGGGCACAACAATCGACAGCAACTTGCGCAGCAACCGATCCCCCAGCGGACGTTCATAGTTTTGTTCGATATGGGCGCGCGCATTGTCGATCAGGTGCATGTAATCAACACCAGAAGGACATGTGGTTGTACAGGAGAGACATGACAGGCAGCGATCAAGGTGTTTGACCACCTTTTCGGTTGCCGGTTTGTCATTTTCCAGCATGTCCTTGATCAGATAAATGCGGCCACGCGGGCTGTCGAGTTCATCCCCAAGGGTGACGAATGTCGGACAGGTCGCGGTACAGAAACCGCAATGCACGCATTTGCGCAGGATCTGTTCGCTTTCGGCAATCGCCGGGTTTTCAAGTTGGGCAGCGGTGAAGTTGGTTTGCATTACGCGCCCTCCCCGTTCAGTGACACTGGCGCAATCCGCCCCGGATTGAGAATCCCCTTGGGATCGAGGTTTTCCTTGATCCGGGCATTGATCCGGGCAAGCGCCGGGTCTTCGGGATGGAAGACCGGGGTGGCTTGACGGATTTCATCGGATGCGCGCACCAGATTGGCCTGCCCGCCGACATTGGCGACGATATCGCGGATCGTGCCCGCCATTGCATCGGGTGCACCCGGTGCACCCGCGGCGTCAGATGCGGCAATCTGCAACCAGATCAGGCCACCGGCCCAATCCATCATCGCCCGACCACCGGTTTTTTCGATCAGTTGGGCGCAGATATCACCCCCGCTTGCCGGGGGTACCGATACCCGCCACAGAATACTGCCACTGTTTTCCGATGCCACGAACGGCGCGACATTGGCGACAACCTTCCAGATGCTGCGGCTGTGACTTTCGGGGACTTCGTGGCATTCGCCAAACCCGGCAAGCGCCCGGCACAGGGCATCGGCCCGCCATGCGACAGACGGCTTGGGACCTTCGACCCGCAGGGCCACAAGGCCACTGCCATATTCACCGGCCAGGGGCACATCAAGGTGCGGCGCGTCTTCGGGGGCGATCCAGGCGGCGGCGGAGACTTCGTTTTCACTGCCCATGGCAAGGGTCATCGCCTTGCCCGCCGCACGCGGGTCGCTGCAGGCGACAATCACGGTGGCGGATGTTTCGTCATTTGGCATGACCTTAAGCGTTACGGTATGCATCACACCCAGCGTGCCAAAGGAGCCCGCCATCAGTTTTGACAGATCAAAGCCGGTGACGTTTTTCATCACCCGGCCGCCGGATTTAAAATCCTCTGCCCGGCCAGAAACGGCTTCGAACCCCAGAAGGTGATCACGTGCGGCGCCCACCTTGATCCGGCGCGGTCCGGCAAGGTTGCAGGCGACCAGCCCGCCGATGGTGCCGGCATCCGGACCACTTGACCCATCCAGCAGGGCCGGGAAGTTTCCGGGCTCAAAATGGAATTGCTGATTTTTTTCGGCCAATGCCGCCTTGATATCGGCAAGCGGCGTTCCGGCACGCGCAGAGATCACCAGTTCTTCGGGCTGGTAAAACAGGATCCCCGACAGTTTGGAGCAATCCAGCACTGCGTTGGTTCGAACAGAATGGCCAAAGGCGCGCTTGCTGCCTGATCCGATGATTTCAAGCGGGGTTTCTGATCCAAGCGCCCAACCAACCGCATCACGCAGCTGGTCTGGCGTGGTGGGGGAAAGTACGTCCACCATAACTCTCTCTTTTCCTCTCCTGAGCCGGGCCAATCGGATTTGCGGGAGCCGATTGGCAGGCCTTTGTTTTATCGTGTTTGTTTGTTGTTTCGTTTGAGCGCGCGTTAGGGGCAGGACCCTAGAAGCGCGGGATATCCGGGAACTTGTCGGCCACCGCCTTGGCATGCAGGGTTTTAAGTTCCCCACAGCCATGCAAGGTCGGGAATACCTTGCCGGGGTTCAGCAACTGGTCCTCGTCAAAGGCCATCTTGATGCGTTCCTGATGCTTCATGTCATCGATCGAGAACATCTCGCCCATCAGGTCGCGTTTTTCGACACCGATGCCGTGTTCACCCGACAGCACCCCGCCAACCGCGACACACAGTCTAAGGATGTCAGCCCCGAATGCCTCGGCCTTTTCAAGGTCGCCGGCCTTATTGGCATCAAACATGATCAGCGGATGCAAATTGCCATCACCGGCATGGAAGACGTTGGCAACACCCAGCCCGTGCTTTTTCGACAGGTCCTGCATGCCGGTCAGCACTTCGGACAGGCGACCGCGCGGGATGGTGCCATCCATGCACATATAATCGGGTGAAATACGGCCAATCGCCGGGAAGGCATTTTTGCGGCCCGACCAGAACAGCAGACGTTCTTCCTCATTCTCGGAAATGCGGGAATAGACCGCCCCGCAATCCTTGGCGATCTTGCCAACCCGGTCGATCAGGTAATCGACTTCGACCTGCGGGCCATCAAGTTCGACCAGAAGAAGCGCCTCGACATCCAGCGGATAACCGGCCTGAACGAATTCCTCGGTCGCCTTGATCGCCGGGGCATCCATCATTTCAAGACCGCCCGGAATGATCCCGGCGGCAATGATGGCGGCAACGCAATTGCCGCCTTCTTCGGATGAATTAAAGCCCAGCAAGAGCGCACGGGCGGTTTCGGGTTTGCGCAGGATGCGCACCGTCACCTCGGTCACGATGCCAAGCAACCCTTCTGACCCGGTGATGATGCCGAGCAAATCATAGCCCGCCTGATCAAGGCCCTTGCCACCGACGCGCAGGATTTCTCCTTCGATGGTGACCATTTCAACCCCCAGCACATTGTTGGTGGTAAGCCCGTATTTCAGGCAATGCACCCCGCCGGAATTTTCGGCGATATTGCCGCCAATAGAGCACGCAATTTGGCTGGACGGATCGGGGGCGTAATAGAAGCCCTTATGTTCGACCGCGCGCGTAATGCCAAGGTTGGTGACACCGGGCTGCACGACGGCGGCCCGGTTGTCCCAATCGATGTCGAGCACGCGATTGAATTTCATCATACTAATGGTAATCGCATCGGCCATCGGAAGTGCGCCACCGGACAAACCGGTACCGGCACCGCGCGGAACGACACGGATTTTATTGGTATGACAATATTTCAGGATGGCTGCGACCTGGGCGGTATTTTCCGGCAGGACCACTATCATCGGCAATTGCCGATAGGCCATCAACCCATCGCATTCATAGGGCCTGAGCTGATCATCATCGACAATAACCCCGCCCGGTGACGGGATGATATCGCGCATGGCGGCGATAATGTCCTTGCGGCGTGCAAGTGTGTGTTGATCAGGCTCAGGCATCCTAAGCATCGGTGGGTTACTCCGTTAATTCGACCAGCAGGTCCTTGGCTTCGACCTGTGTCCCGGCCGGGGCGTGGATTTTGGCCACGGTTCCATCCTTTTCGGCGTGAACCGCAGTTTCCATTTTCATGGCTTCGAGCGAGCACATCACATCACCCGACTTGATCTTCTGGCCTTCGGACACGTGGACTTCGACCACCAGACCCGGCATCGGGGCTGCGACATGCAGCTTGTTGCCATCTTCGGCCTTTGGTTTTGTCTTGCCTGTGCCCGCCAGTGTCTTGTCGGCGACCTTGACGGTGCGGGGCTGACCGTTCAGTTCAAAGAACACGGTGCGGTTGCCCTCCTCGTCACCGGCCTCGGACGTGGTCAGATAGCGGATGACAAGGGTTTTGCCCTTTTCAAGATCGACCGAAATTTCATCGTTCTGGTTCATCCCGTAGAAGAAGACCGGGGTTGGCAGAACCGAAACATCGGCGTTGTGGCTGCGGTGTTCGGCGTAATCAAGGAACACCTTGGGATACATCACATAAGATGCAACCTCGGCGTCAGAGATATTGCTGCGATGGGTTTTCTTTTCGATCTCCTTGCGGGTCGCTTCGAAATCAATCGGCGGCAATGATTTGCCCGGACGATCCGTTAGCGCCTCTGCCCCCTTAAGCACCTTGCGCTGCAGGGCGGGCGGGAAGCCACCGACCGGCTGACCGATTTCACCGCGGAAGAAGGAAATGACGCTGTCGGGGAAGGTAATGTCCTTTTTAGGATCAAGAACGTCTTCCTCAGACAAACCGGACGTCACCATCATGAGCGCCATATCGCCGACAACCTTGGAGCTTGGCGTCACCTTGACGACATCGCCAAACATCTTGTTGACCGCGGCATAGGCCTTGGACACTTCGGGCCAGCGATCCTCGATCCCGAGTGCACGGGCCTGTTGACGCAGGTTGGTGTACTGGCCGCCCGGCATTTCGTGGACATAGACGTCCGAGGTGCCGCTGCGGATATCGCTTTCAAAGCCTGCGTAATAACGACGGATCTGTTCCCAATAGGTCGAGATTTCCTTGAGCGCCTCGGTCTTGAGGCCCGGGTCGCGGGGCTGACCGATATAGTTATTGGCGATTGAGCCGAGGTTGGGCTGGGACGTCAGGCCCGACATCGAATCCATCGCCGCATCGACCGCATCAACCCCGGCATCAATCGCGGCAATCACGGTTGCGGCCGAGATGCCGCTGGTGTCGTGGGTATGGAAGTGGATCGGGATATTGACGGTGTCCTTGAGCGCCGTGATCAGCTCGGTCGCGGCGGCCGGACGCAGCACACCTGCCATATCCTTGAGACCGAGAATATGGGCACCGGCAGATTCAAGTTCGCGGGCCATATTCACATAGTAATCAAGGTTATATTTCGGGCGGTCCTTGTCATAGATATCGCCGGTGTAACAGATGGTCGCTTCGCAGAGTTTATCGGTCTTAAGCACCGATTCCATCGCGACCTTCATGTTTTCAACCCAGTTGAGGCTGTCAAACACGCGGAAGACATCCATGCCGTGTTCGGCCGCCTGCTTGACGAAGTAATCGACCGCATTATCGGGATAGTTGGTATAGCCCACCGCGTTCGAGGCGCGCAAAAGCATTTGGGTCAGGATATTGGGCACGCGTTCGCGCAGTTTGACCAGACGATCCCACGGATCTTCTTTCAGGAAGCGCATGGCAACGTCAAACGTCGCCCCGCCCCAGCATTCGATTGAAAACAGTTCCGGCAGGCCATGCGCGTAATAGGGCGCAATTTCGAGCATGTCATAGGTGCGCATGCGGGTGGCCAGAAGCGACTGGTGGGCATCACGCATGGTGGTGTCGGTCATCAGGACGCGTTCCTGATCCTTCATCCAGCGCGAGAAACCTTCCGGGCCGAGTTGATCAAGCTTTTGCTTGGTCCCCGGGCGGATTTCGCCAAGATCGATTGATTTCGGCATCACCGGGTCATGCAGATTGGTCGGGACCACGCGGCCTTCGACTTCGGGGTTGCCATTGACCGCAACCTCGCCGATGAAGCGCAGCAGGCGGGTGGCACGGTCGCGCCGGCGCACGAACTTGAACAGGTCGGGCGTTTCATCAATAAACCGCGTGGTGTATTCACCGGCGCGGAATTTCGGGTGATTGATCAGGTTTTCAAGAAAGGCCAGGTTGGTGGCAACACCACGAATACGGAATTCGCGAAGTGCGCGGTCCATACGATCCACCGCCTCGCGCGGGGTGCTGCCCCATGCGGTGACCTTTTCCAGCATGCTGTCATAAAACGGCGTGATCACAGCACCTGAATAGGCCGTGCCGCCATCCAGACGAATGCCAAAGCCGTTGGCCCCCCGATACACCTTGATGATCCCGTAATCGGGGACAAAGTTGTTTTCCGGGTTTTCGGTGGTAATACGGCACTGAAGGGCATGATCGCGCAGCTTGATTTTATCCTGCCAGGGGATACCGGTTTCGGACGGGAAACCGATGCGTCCCCCCTGGGCGATCAGGATTTGTGCCTTGACCAGATCAAAGCCGGTGACGCATTCGGTGACGGTGTGTTCGACCTGAATGCGCGGGTTGACCTCGATGAAATAGAACTTGGATGTATCAACATCCATGAGGAACTCGACCGTGCCGGCATTGACGTAATTAGCCGCCTTGCCAAGGCGGATCGCGGCGTCACAAATCTCGGCACGCTGATCATCATCGAGATAGGGTGCGGGGGCGCGTTCAACCACCTTTTGGTTGCGGCGCTGAACCGAACAGTCACGTTCATAAAGATGCACAAGGGTGCCGTGATTATCGCCAAGCAGCTGGACCTCGACATGGCGCGCACGGCGGATCAGTTTTTCAAAGTAAACTTCACCATTGCCAAAGGCGGCCTCGGCCTCGCGGCGCGCAGCCAGCACCTGACCCGACAGGTCCTTGCCATTTTCGATAACCCGCATACCACGGCCACCGCCGCCCCAGCTTGCCTTCAGCATCAGGGGATAGCCGATTTTCTCGGCGATGCGGGTGACTTCCGCCATGTCTTCGGGAAGCGCGCTTGAGGCGGGCATGACCGGCACACCGGCACTTTCGGCCAGATTACGCGCAGATACCTTGTTGCCCAAGGTGCGCATGACTTCTGAATCCGGGCCGATGAACTGAATGCCGGCCTCGGCACAGGCATCGGCGAATTCGGGATTTTCCGACAGGAAGCCGTAACCGGGATGGATCGCATCGACATCGGCATCGCGTGCAACACGCAGGATGTCTTCGATATCAAGATAGGCGCGAATGGGCTTGTTGCCCTTCCCCACCGTGTAGCTTTCATCCGCCTTGAAACGGTGAAGGGCGAAGCGGTCCTCGTCAGAGAAGATCGCAACTGTGCGAATGCCAAGTTCGTTGGCGGCTCGCAGAACACGAATCGCAATCTCGCCACGGTTGGCGACCAGAAGTTTACGGATACGCTTTGGTGCTGAACGCGTCATGGACACCGGGCTCCTACCACAATTTCCTGGCAGGAACGTGCCTGTGCGCGCCTGCCAAAACCAAGTGAAACGCCACGATATGGTCCCGGAATGCGTTGCGGTGCGGGATGCCTGCAACGCCATATCCATTGTGGCGATACGGGATGCCAGCACGCTGAGATCTTGTGCAATGCATCCAGAGCTTTTGGCGCCCGGTGGGCAGGCGACGGTTCTGGTATATGCGCATTGCCCTCTCCCTGTCAAAGCATGATCTCGTAAATTGGTATTACCAATTATTGGAAATCCCGACCAGTTTCTTTTCACCATGCGGAACAGCTCAGCCCGGTTTTCTCAATCAGGGCGATGGGAAAACCGCGATCTTTCAGCGACTTTTGGCGCGGATATGCTATTGTCCGCGATCAGAAAAACGGAAATTCCCGAAACGGTTACGCCCATGCCGAAGCTCAATCTTCGACTAAAGTTTTTGCTGCTCTCGATCCTGCCGCTGGTTCTGGCGGCGTCTGCGATCTCCTGGCTGGTATTTGCCCAGGCCGAACGCCTGGCCGAGGCCGAGATCAGGACCTTTGAACGCAACATCCTTCAGGCCAGAAAGGACGAGCTGAAAAGCTATCTTGAGCTGGCGATGAAATCGATCGACCACATCTATTCGGTGGCAAGCCCGCTGGATGCGGTGTCAAAAGAACGTGTGAAAGCGATCATCGAAGATCTGTCTTATGGCGAGGATGGATACTTCTTTATCTATGACCGCGATGGCACCGCCCTTGTCGATCCGCCGCAACCCTGGCGCCTTGGCCGGACCTATTGGAACCTGCGCGATATCAATGGCAACACAGTCATTCAGGGCCTGATTTTCAATGCGGAAAAGGGTGGCGATTTCATGCGCCACGTCTGGGAAAAGCCATCGACCGGGGAGCCGACCGAAAAGATCACCTATTCCCTGATGCTCGATAAATGGGACTGGATGATCGGCACGGGCATTTATATCGACGATATCGCCGAACAGGTCACCGAGATCGAGGCCGAAGTTTCCACCCATATCCGCGAAACCACGATGTCGATCATCGGGGTGACGATCCTTGCGGTGTTGCTGGTGGGGATATCGGGCACGGTGGTCACATTGTCCGAACGCAAACTTGCCGACTCAAAGCTTAAGGAACTGACACATCGGGTGGTTGATGTGCAGGAACAGGAACGCCTGCGCGTTTCGCGTGAACTGCATGACGGCATCAGTCAGATACTGGTTTCGGTCAAATATGCGGTCGAAACCGCCATTGCACGCATCACCCAGAAACGTGACAACGCGATCGAACCCATGGAAAAGGCCGCCAACCGATTGCAGGACGCCATCCATGAAGTGCGGCGGATTTCGCGCGATTTGCGCCCAGCCGTGCTTGATGACCTTGGCCTGAAACCCGCGATCGAGAGCATGTGTGCAGAACTTCAGGACCGGTCCGGCATCCTGATCGAGGTGAAATGCGACAATGTCGACGGGCAGCTTGATATCGACAAGAAAACAACGCTGTATCGCGTGTTGCAGGAGACCCTGACCAATATCGAACGCCATGCCGATGCCACAGTGGTGAAAATTTCGATCAAACGCGAAGGCAGCAGCATCATCATGCGCATTGCCGATAACGGGGTCGGGTTTGAAACCAACCGATATATCCGCAACCGCGATCCGCGGGCGGGCATTGGTTTGCGCAACATGCGCGAACGCATGGAATTCCATGGCGGCGGGCTTTCGGTACGCTCCGAACCGGACGACGGGACAAAAATCACTGCATTTATTCCCGCCAACAGCCAGAATGCCCTACCCCATGACGCTATCAGCGGTTAATCTGATGACGCACAACCCGACAGTCACGCGACAGGAACTCGTTTGATCCATGACCAATGCCACCATTGCCAACGAAGTTTATTCCACCCATCGGCCATTGCGGATTTTGCTTTGCGACGATCACGCACTTGTCATGGATGGCATCCGATCGCGACTGGAATGCTTTGAACATATCAATATCGTTGGCGAGGCCGGCAACGGGGCCGAGGCATTGACCATGGCCGGTGACCTGCATCCTGATATCGTCCTGATGGACATTTCGATGCCGGTGATGAACGGGTTGGAAGCAGCCGAGAAATTCCGTGAAACCCTGCCCGATACCAAGGTTGTCATCCTGTCGATGCATGAAAACCCGGAATATCTGCGCACCGCCCAGCAGGCGGGTGCAAAGGGCTTTATCCTGAAAGATGTGTCATCCAATGACATGGTGCGTGCGATTGAAACCATTGCCAATGGCGGTGAGGCGTATAGTTCCACATTCGATCGCATCAGTGATGGCGAAGATAACAACAGCGATGGCGTGCCGCTGACATCGCGTGAACGCACGGTCTTGCGCCTGTTGGCCAAGGGGGCGAGCAACAAGCATGTTGCCCGTGAACTGGATATCAGTGTCCGCACCGTTGAAACCCACCGCCGCAACATCAAGCGCAAACTTGGTATCGACAGTTCGGCCGGTCTGGTGCGCTATGCCATTGAAAAGGGTCTGGTCACCCTTGATTCCAATAGCTGAAATCACGATCTGGATCACAGTTGTGCGCCGACCAGCATGACTTTGCTTTGATTTCACATTCTGGTACGGTACATTAGGTTCAGGATTGGATTGATTAAACTTTTCAATTCCGGCCGTATCCGGGTTTGATCGACCACCCAGATCAGCCCGACGTCATGGGTAGAGAGCGTGAACCATACAGCAAGCTACACATTCCGACCCGAACTTGCGCGGTGCCGCGAATGCGGTGTGCGGAAATTTGCCCTGTTCAACAACCTGACGGACGAGGATTTCAAACTTGTCCATATGCCGGTTGAAGACATCACCCTGCCCAAACGCAATACGCTTTATAATGCCGGTGATCAGGCGCAATCGATCTATACCCTCCGCTCTGGCCTGATCAAACTTGTCCATTACCTGCCAGATGGCAATCAGCGGGTGGTGCGCCTTGTCAAACCCGGCGGCACCATCGGGCTTGAGTCGCTGGTCAGCGAGTGTTTCACCCATCATGCCGAGGCCCTTCAGGACAGCAAGCTGTGCCGCATTCCGATTGCGGTGATTGAAAGGCTTGATAATGAAAGCCCGCGCTTGCACAAGCAGGTGCTTAATCGCTGGCATCAGGCGGTGATGGAATCCGATAACTGGCTGACCCAGATGTCGACTGGTACGGCACGCGAACGGGTCGCCCGGCTTTGCCTGTTTTTACATGATGACGTGACCGAGAGCTGCACCGTTCCGGGGCGCGAGGATATTGGTGCGATGCTTGGCATTACCACCGAAACAGCCAGTCGGATCATCGCCGATTTCAGACGTCATGACCTGCTGGAATTCAAGTCACGCAATGTCTTCAAGCTTGATCTTGTGGGACTGCGCGACGTTGCGGGAATGGACGCCGCGGACGACGGCAATTACGCCGACTAATCCCCGATAACCCTATCTTGCGGCACCTTGCAAGACGGTCTGAAAGGCCGAGTTCGGCCCACAGGCCAGTGACAGCTTTTCATATTCCTGCGGCGTATCGATCCGTTTGTGTTTTTCCGCACTCCGCCGACGTATATCGTTCAGCCGTCTTTTGAAATCCCGGCCATATTCCGAAATCAGCCGCCGCATGGCGCGTTGTGCGTTGTCCGCGGGCATCGGGAACATGGCACCAACCTGTCTGACGACATCATTGACCAGATCATCTAGGGCGGCACGAATGTCGGCCTCCATGCCCTGATTGATCTTCACATGTTCGCCTTCGTGGGCATAAACCACATCATATTCACAAGTGCCGCGTTCAAGCTCGGACGCGATATAGACCAGATGTTTGACCACATCGACCTTGGGATTGACCCGCACCGGATCAAGGCAATAACGGCCAAAGCCAACTTGGCGCGGTTCAAAACGCATATCGATCGACGCCTGAACTTCATATTCGGTAAGGCCGGTTACCAGAAAACGCGGACTGCCGCCAGCACGGCTGTTAAGCCAGCGCACCGAGCGGTGCCGATCAAGCATCGGGTCCATGTGATTGAATTCAAGGAAGGCTTCGGGGGCGCTGATCGGTGCACAGGTGCCTTGAGCACGGGCCAGCTTGGGAAGAAACGCCAGCGCAGCCAGAATGATCAAAAGCGCGCACAAGACGCGGCCTTTTCCGATCTGATCATTGCGTTGCCCGAAAGCTGGCAAACCGTTTCTCCTGGCTTTAAAGAAAACGCTGCGCACAGAAACACCCGCACGCAGCGTTTGCGATATTCCCTTTACGCGCAACGATCAGACATGGCTCACATGATCAGCGCAATCGACGCAAAGCGGTGTGGTCGGATCGAATTCGAGACGCTTGGCAGCAATCGGTTCGCCGCAATTGTGGCAATGACCGTATTGGTCGTCATCCATGCGCTTGAGGGTTTTTTCGATCTGCTCCAGCTCGACCACGCGGCGGCGTTCCTGTTCAAGATGCATTTCCTGATTTTGCAGGGCATCCATCCTTGATAAGCGACCGACCGCCTGCTGATCCAGTTCGGCCGGTTTGCGGTAGTCTTCCGAGTGGGTTGAATGTGCCAGAATCTCGGCGCGTCTTTCCTCCAGCCGGGTGCGCAACTTCGCAAGATCAATGTCTGTTCGATCCGTCATCCGAAACCTCATTATACGTTGTTGTTCTTGGCTATTAATATGGGTGCAGTGATCCCTCTTTCGCCAATGCATAGATCAAATTATTCAAAGATTTTGCCGATTACGTGCAATTGCCGCAGGCATCGACGAGTTTTTCAAGCGCTGCCTTGGCTTCATCATCATCAAGGCCTTCGGACTTGATCTTTTTCTGAATTTTGCAGCAAAGGGCGGGCCCGTTCGGGAACGGCTTGTCGGTCCAGAAGGGCGCGGTTGTGCCGAAATATCCCGCCTGATCAAGGAACGAGACGCCATAGTAATAGGCGGCCCCGACCGAATTATAGAAGGTCGGATCATCGATAAAACCACCATCGGGCGTCATGGATTTGGTCAGGCACCAATCAAGCACCAAGGCGATGTCTTTGGATGCTGCATTTTGTGTCGCGGCATCAACCTTGGCCCAGCCAAGATCGAAAATCTTGGTGACGTCGTAATTGTTGTGATTGTTGAAATCACCATTGTGCTTCCAGCCGAACGGATAGGCATCATCGCGGATCGCAAGCGTGGTGTTGAATATCTGCGTCCACAGATCGACCTTGCCATGCTGATAGGAGATATTGTGGAACGTCAGGCTAAGATCGCTGCTTTTAAGAACGCCCTGATCGGTGGTGTCAAACCAACCGCCCCAATAACCACTTTGACCATCCTGCCAGTCATCAAGCCATGATTTGTAGGCCGAGATGTAATCATCGGTCAGATCAAAACCCTTTACGTTGGTTTTGAAATAATCGCGGATTTCGCTTTTGAAACACATCTGTGAAAGTGCTGCCGTCACGGCCCCAAGGGCATCACGGCGATCCAGACCATCGGCAAAAATCCGCGATGTCTTTTGACCATCGAGCCAAGCTGTCATTTTAGCGGGTGTTGAAATCGGTTCCAGAAAACTGAGCGGATATTCAGGCGCCTTGCCTTCATCGGCCAGCGTATTGACCGCATCAATCATCGCATCGACTTTGAGGAACCATTGATCGTAACAGGGCCCCCATGAGCCGTCGCTTGCGACCTGTTTTTCCGCCCAGGACTGATCAGGATTGTTCAGCGAACTGGCAAAGCCAGCGAGCTTTTGATCAAGCGTTTTCCAGTCGGCGGTATATTGCAGCAGCCATTTGCATTCGATCATCTGTTGATCGGAGGCCGCCATGCTGTTGCCGGTTTGCTGCGCGGCGATCAGTTTATCCTGAAGCGGGGCCAGCTTTGCGGCATATGTTTTTTGCTGCGCGACATAGTCGGAATTAAAAACGGAGAACTGCGCCGTGATCAGTTTACTAAAATCCGTCAAACCCCTGCCCCCGATGTTTCAAAAGATATTTATCATGTAAAACCATGACAAATACCCGTGCAGATCCAAAGCATTATCGACAAGCGGCCTCAAACAGCCGAGGGATGGCATGAGATGTTGGGCCGGGTGGATTTGTGCTGGAGACTAGTTGCCCAGCAGCCAGTTGCGGATCACGCGCAATGCCTGTTCGGGGTCGGTGTCGACGATCCTGGCGGCGACATTGGCCTTTTTGCGATCAATCATGCCCTCAATGCCGGCCAGATTGAACCGGTCCTGATCGTCGGATCCGGAAACAGGCGATACGCCCGCCGTTGTTGCGCGCAATCTTTCACGCAAACGCGAATCCGAACCCGATTCGTAACGGGGGATCGGTGCCGCAGGCTTTGGACCGGGCAAAAATGACGGTCCATTCCCTGTTTTATCGCTGTTATCTGATTGCGTCATTGGCACAACTTTCGGTTCGCATTGTGACACAGTCATCATATTGGGCTGGCCCGACAGAGTGCAAATCCAATCGCAGCTTGCAAGGCGGTCTCAGCCACTTCAGATCGTTATATTAGTTTAAAAGAAACTTTGATTTCCGGGCGTTTCGGATGCTAGGGTCGAATTAAAATAAGAAGAAAAAAGATGGGTGCGACGCTGAATTTTTCCCAATCGAGCGGACGGTTTGATCATTTGATCACCGATGAAAATGCGTTTGAAAACCGAAACGCATTTCACATATAGCAATTTCACCGCGCAATGAATCGATACAAAAAAACGCGCGATTGCAAATTTTGTACTTCCACAACTCGATCACTCTATCTAGTTTGGGAGGATCAACTTACCACCACTTTAGGGTAGTTGTCGCAATACTTTAGACCAGAGCACACAAATCCAAAAGGGGGGCCAGGTTTTTGTGAGGCACCATACTCTTATCCTGATTGTTGCACTGACCACAATGCTGACTGGCGTTGCCAAAACGCATGCCGTTGAATTTGGTGAAGCCCCCGAGCTTGCCAAGCTGGTTGAGGACGGAAATCTGCCGCCGGTCAAGGATCGCCTGCCGACCGCACCGATGATCGTCACCCCCAATGAACGGGTCGGAACCTATGGCGGTACCTGGAAAATGGCGCAGCGTAACAGCCGCGACCATGCCCTGCTGATCAGAACAATTGGATATGAGCCACTTCTGCGCTGGACCCCGCAATGGTCTTCGACCATCCCCAATGTCGCCCTGTCATTCCAGCCCAGCAGCGATGCAACCGAGTTCTTTTTCCGTCTGCGACAAGGCATGCGGTGGTCGGATGGCACCCCGTTCACGGCTGATGACATCGTTTTCTGGTACGAAGATATCCTGAACAATCCGGCCTTTGCCGATGCGGTGCCGGAATGGCTGACATCGGGCGGTAATACCGTGCAAGTCGACGAGATCGATCCCTATACCGTCGCGTTTCGTTTCAGCAAGCCATACGGCCTTTTCCCGACCGCCCTTGCCCGCCCCGAAGGCGTTGAGCCGGTAAGCTATCCGGCGCATTTTCTGAAGCCGCTTTTGCCGAAATATAATGCCAGTGCCGATGCCGACGCCCAGAAGATGGGTTATGCCGGCTGGAAAGAGCGTTTTATCGACGTATTTGGGCAGCCGGGCACGATTGACGACCCGACGCGCTGGAACAATCCCGATGTGCCGACCCTGAATGCCTGGGTGCTTACCGGGGTATATGGCAAGGACGATCCACTGATCGCCAAGCGCAATCCCTATTACTGGAAAATTGATCCGACAGGTCGTCAACTTCCCTATATCGACACGGTTTCCATGACACTGGTGCCGTCGAAAAGTGCGGCTGGTGATGCGGCCATTGCCGGCAAGGTCAATATGCAGGAACGCCATATCGGCACGCGCGCCAACGAAGTTCTGGCCCAAAACAAGGACCTTCAGGCCTTCACGCTGATCGAGAGCGATATGAATATCATGACCTTGTCGCTTAATCTTAATGACAAGGACCCGGTGCTGCGCGACATCTTCCAGAACAAGGACTTTCGCGTTGCCCTGTCATACGCGATTGATCGCGAGACCATCATTGATCGCTTTGTTCCCGGTGCCTTGCCCCATCAGGCGGCACCAAGACCGGAAAGCCCGCAATATCACACGGTGCTGGCGCGACAGTTCATGGCATATAATGTCGAACTGGCGCGGAGCTATATTGCGAAAGCAGGACTGACCACCATCAATGATGACGGCATCCTGTTGCGTCCGGATGGCAAGCCGCTTTCATTCACGATTGATACCGAGGGTGCGGAACGCTTTCAGATGCTCGATGCGGTCATGGGGTATTGGCGTGAACTTGGCATTGATGTCAGGGCCCGGAACCTTGCGCGTGACGAGTTTGTCGCTTTGCGCGAACGCAATGAACACAATGCCAGTGCGTGGGGTGGTGATGGCGGCCTTGATGCGATGCTTATCCCGATCAATTACCTGCCGATGTCTTCTGAATCGTCCTGGTATGCAACCGGATGGGCCAACTGGTACCTGAACCCGGAAAGCCCCGACGCCATCACCCCGCCCCAGAATGTTCAGGATCAGCTTGCGCTTTATGACCAGCTGAAAGCGACAGCAAATGCGGAAAAACAAAATCAACTGATGCGCGATATTCTCGACATCAGTGCAAATCAGTTTTACCTTATGGGAATTGCATTACCGCCAAACAGAAAAGGCGTGGTGGCACGGGACTTCCACAACGTTCCCAAGGTCATGCCTGCCGCCTGGAGTTATGCGACACCTGCACCGACCAATCCAAGTCAGTATTTTATTCAGCCCGAGTAAAATCCACGACGAACACGCATCATTCTGAATGGGGGCAGAATTAACTTGAGGACGCTGTTTGACCGACTGATCGGCAGTCTGGTTTTCAAGATCGCATTTGCGATCATTGTCGTGGAAACCATCCTTTTTGGTCTGTTTGGCGGTTATTATGTGAACTATTTCGGGGCCGAAATTGACCGCAGGATTGCGGAACAAATCAGCACACCCGGACGGCTTATCCAGCAGGAACAACTCAAGGTCTCTATTCTGAGCGACCCCGAGCAGATGGAACTTCTGCTTGGACGGCATTTGCAGCAAGCGCTGGCTGTCGGTTTTGACGGCACCATCTATCATTCAACCGACCCGTTGATGATCGGTGCATCGATCAGCTCGTTACCGGACTTCCCGACCGAACAGCTTCGCGCCGACATGAGAGAGCCGACCCTGTTCACGGTTGATGACGATACCGGGTCCAGCATGGTCAGCATTACGCCGATCTTTGCGCTGAATGCCAATCAGCCCTTCATGTATGTCTATCTCAAGGTGTCGACCAAGGGCCTTGAAGAAAGCCAGCGCCAGATGCAATCGGTGCTTGTGATCGGCTCCATCCTTTGTGTGTTGCTGACCTCTGCACTGATTTTCCTGTTTACCCAGCACACGGTGCTTAAGCGCCTGATCACGGCGGCACAGTTTGTTAACAAGATCCAGGTCGGCAAGCTGAGTTCACGGCTGACGCCGATGGGACGTGACGAGATCGGCATTCTCGAACGCGGTCTGAACGCCATGGCCGAAAGTCTGGAACGCCGCACCCAGCAACATCAGGCCGCCCAGAATGCCTTGCGCGACAGCGAGGAGCGTTTCCGCGACTTTACCCTATCTTCCGCCGACTGGTACTGGGAGATGGGCAGCGATTTCAAAATCGCCTTTGCGTCGTACAAGTTCTATCAGCTGATCGAGGAAATCAACGGCTCTCCGCAGGGGCAGTCGTTTGACAAACTTGGGCTTCATCCGGAACACCCGGAGGGGTGGCAATATCTGCAACGCCATCTTGATGAACATACCGCGTTCTATAACGTCGAATTTTCCTGGACATCGCGGGATGGTGAAAAGCAGTTCGGACGGATCAACGGCGTGCCGGTCTTTGCGCTGGATGGCAGTTTCAACGGTTATCGGGGAACGGGCAGCAACATTACCGAACAGCATCGCGCCGCCGAGGAACAGCAAGCCTTGCAGCGCCAGCTTGCCACATCGCAAAAGCTTGAGGCGGTTGGCCAGATGGCCGGTGGTGTTGCCCATGAATTCAACAATTGCCTTGCCGGTATCCTGAGTTTTGCCGAAGTGGCACGTGCCAAGATTGATGACCCTGAACGGGTCAAGGAATATATCGATCACGTCATCTCGCTTGGCGAACGGGCGACCGGTGTTGCCGATCAGCTTTTGATGTTCTCGCGCCGCAGGATTGATCAGCCGAAAAATGTCCGGGTTGAAAGCATCTTTGCAGAGATGGAAAAACTGCTGGTGACTTTGCTTGAGCACCGGATTGATTTGCAAATCTGGGCCGACGAGGCCGACCTTCATACAAGGGTTGATCCGACGCAATTGTCGGCCTGTATCCTCAACCTTGCGATCAATGCGCGCGATGCGATGCCCGATGGCGGTACGCTTCAGATTTCATGCAGCAGCGCCGATATTCCGCCGCTGGCGCAGCGCGATGCCGATGAAGACGAGGATATCTATCCGCCAGAGGTCGAAGGCCAGTTTGTTGTCATCACCGTTCAGGATACCGGCACCGGGATTCCCGAAGATGTGATCGATCATATCTTCGAGCCCTTCTTCTCGACCAAGGAGCCGGGCAAGGGTACCGGACTTGGGCTTTCTATTGTTCATAGCTGGGTCGAAGAGGCCCACGGCTTTATCAATCTTGAAAGCGTCGAGGGCGAAGGCACGACGTTCTCGATCTATCTGCCGCGTTCGGAACCCGGCGCGGAGCCCGAGGACGAAGTTGACGAGATCGGCGTGTTCCCCGGCAATGGCGAGCGTGTTCTGATTGTTGATGATGAACAGGCCCTGCGCACCACCGCCCAGATCATCCTGGAAGATGCCGGTTATCGCACCGAGATCGCGAAAAGCACCGAAGAAGCGCTGGTGATCCTGCAAACGAGCACGGGTGATGCGGCATTTGATGTGATTGTGACCGACGTCGTCTTGCCCGGTCGCAGCGGCCCGCAACTGATCATCGAAGCATTGCGCCAAAACCCGCGCTATGGCGTGGTGTTCATGTCCGGTTACCCGGCGCGATCGCGCAAGGAACTGGATAATCTTTTGGGCAATTACGTGTTTGTCAAAAAGCCGTTCCGCCCCGGCAAGTTGCAAAAAGCGGTGCATGATGCGCTCAAACTCGCATCCGAACGGGCGCAGTCAAGCTGACATCGCTGCTCAACTGATCGAGTCCCCAACCCTGACAATTGCGAAATCGCGAAATTTTCGCCAAATGGTTAAAAAAATCTTATCCGCCTATATTAGTTAAAATGCTTGCAAACCAAGCAATTGGCGGGGTCTGGGTTGCGACAGCACTGGATAGTGTGACAACCATCACTTATATCAACCTAACAAGCCCATACCGTGAACTTCAGACAGATTTGAAGAACCCGGTAAAGAGTGATGGGCATCGCCCACCCGGACAGATAAAGAGGTCAGGATGATCGGCTCAGTTCAAGGTTCAGGACTTGGTTCAGCGGCACAGGCCGTGAATGATGCAATTACGCCCAAAGGTGGTGCAGACCCGTCTTTGCCTTTCGCAGCCGCAGAAGGCGCGATCAAAAAGGCAACCGGTCTTGCCAAGGTGATCGGCTCGATCGTCACCGAACACCAGCCGCTTGAAACCAGCGGCAATCGTGGCACCAAGGTTAATATCCTAACGTGATTTTTCCCTCTCGTTAGCTTCCTCCGGGGTGGTCTTTTATGGCCACCCTTCTTTCTGTCTGGATCAAGGATTGCGCTTTGATGCGGCCCGTCACGCGATCATGACAAACGTCTGACCACGTGCTAGGGTAAGCCCAACATCAATCGTGGACGATCAGATGACCACCAACAGAATTGGCACAGGCTCCTCCCATACAGGCCTTCAGGATGCGCGCGCGCGTCCGCAGGGCGGTATGGTTTCGCGGGGTCGCGTTGGTGCCAATTCAGACCAGCCGTCCTCTGACAGTTTCATCGCATCCCAGCTTGCCCGCCTGCGCAACCTGATCGCCACCGATCAGATTGACCATAATGCGCGGCGTGGGACCTACCTGAACATCGTGCTTTAACCAGCAATACCGTATCATTGCGTCGTGACGTTCCCGTCAGGAACGCACGCATTTGACGTGCCTTCGTGGGTTCAAGCAAAGCAACTCCCCCAAAAGAAAAAAGCCCCGTACCGAAGTACGGGGCGAGTTCGTTTGTCCAGGTGTGTTGGACAAGGGAGCTTGCGCAAAAGCGTGAGGGATCACGCAGTTGCCTGGTTTTCGCTCTCGGAGCGAATGGGGTGTTCCAGCTTGTCGACGATTTCCTTCGGCACGATCTGCCAGAAGTTGCCGCGTTCACGGTCCCAGTTATCGAGGATGGTGCGGGCGAAACCACTTTCGGTTTCGGCCACATGTTCTTCGATCAGAGAACGGCAATGTTCGTCCCAATGCTGGGTTTCAATGCGCTGATACAGGATGGAGCCATCATTAACGACATCGGCAAAGGTATTGTCGCGGTCATAGATGAACGCCATGCCACCGGTCATGCCAGCACCGAAGTTTTCACCAACGGAGCCAAGAATGACAGCCGTGCCGCCGGTCATATATTCACAACCGTTCGAGCCACAGCCTTCGACCACAACGGTCGCACCGGAGTTACGCACACAGAAACGTTCACCGGCCTGACCGGCGGCAAACAGCTTGCCTGCGGTCGCACCATACAAAATGGTGTTGCCGATGATGGTGTTTTCGTTGGTCTTAAGCGAGCTGCTTGGGCGCGGACGCAGAACAATCGTTCCGCCCGAAAGGCCCTTGCCGACATAGTCGTTGGCATCGCCCTGAACTTCGATCTTGAGCCCCTGCACGGCAAAGGCACCAAGCGACTGACCAGCCGAGCCCCGCAGACGGACATGGAGATGGCCCGGTTTCAGGCCGGTCATGCCGTATTTCTGCGTGATCAGTGACGACATCCGGGTCCCAATCGCACGCTGGGTGTTCTGGATGTTGTACTGAAGCTGCATCTTTTCGCCGTCTTCCAGAAGCGGACGGGCATCCTTGATCATCTGGGCATCAAGGGTGTCGGGTACTTCGTTGCGGCCTTCGATGGTGCAGAAGCGGGCATGATCGCCTGCATCTGCCTGTGCCAGAAGCGGGTTAAGGTCAAGGTCAACAAGGTCCTTGGCACCACGGTGAACCTGCTGAAGCAGATCGGAGCGGCCAATAACTTCTTCGAGGCGGGTGTAGCCAAGTTCGGCCAGAACGTCTTTGACTTCCTCGGCCATGAAGGTGAACAGGTTGACCAGCTTGTCTGCGGTACCGACGAACTTGGCACGCAGTGCCGGATCCTGGGTACAGACACCCACCGGGCAGGTGTTCGAATGGCACTGACGGACCATAATGCAGCCAAGTGCGATCAGGGAAGCAGTCCCGATACCGAATTCCTCGGCACCGAGCATGGCACCGATCACCACGTCACGACCGGTTTTGAAACCACCGTCAACGCGCAGCTTGACCTTGTCACGCAGGTTGTTGAGCGTGAGCACCTGGTTGACTTCCGACAGGCCCATCTCCCACGGAACACCGGCATATTTGATCGAGGTCTGCGGGCTTGCACCCGTACCACCGTCATAACCGGAAATCAGGATCACGTCGGCTTTTGCCTTGGCGACACCGGCGGCAATCGTACCGACCCCCGAACGCGACACCAGCTTGACGCAGACGCGGCAGCGCGGGTTGATCTGTTTGAGGTCATAGATCAGCTGTGCCAGATCTTCGATCGAGTAGATGTCATGGTGCGGCGGCGGAGAAATCAGGGTCACACCCGGCGTTGCATGACGCAGCTGGGCGATTTCCACCGTAACCTTGAAGCCCGGCAGCTGACCACCTTCGCCCGGTTTTGCACCCTGGGCGACCTTGATCTGGATTTCTTCGCAGTTGTTGAGGTATTCGGCCGTGACACCGAAACGACCCGATGCGACCTGCTTGATCGAGGAACGCGCGTTGTCACCGTTCGCACGCGGACGGAAACGTTCACGCGATTCACCACCTTCACCGGAGTTCGATTTCGCACCGATGCGGTTCATGGCAATCGCAAGGGCCTCGTGCGCCTCGGTCGAGAGCGCCCCGTGGGACATGCCCGGGGTTACGAAACGCTTGCGGATTTCAGTGATGCTTTCGACCTTGTCCTGATGAACAGGGCTATGGTCACTGCGGAAATCAAGAAGATCACGCAGATGAAGCGGTTCACGCGAACGCAGACCTTCGGAGAACTTGCGGAAGGTGTTGTAGCTGCCAGACGTCACAGCGGATTGCAAGGTGTGGATCAGCGGACCGGTCCAGACGTGACGTTCGCCACTGCGACGATACTTATAAAGACCACCCACCGGAAGCGTCACGACATTGCCGTTAAAGGCTTCCTTGTGCTGGGCGATGGTGCGGCGCTGAATACCCTGAAGGCCAATCCCCGAAATGCGCGACGGCATGCCCGGGAAGAATTCAGCCACAAGCGACCGCGACAAACCGATGCTTTCGAAGTTATAGCCACCACGATAGGAGCTGATGATCGAGATGCCCATTTTCGACATGATCTTGAGCAAACCGGCATCAATTGCGGCCTTGAAGCGCTGCATGACTTCGGCGGTGCTGTTCACATTCGGGAACAGGCCACGCGCATAACGATCCAGCAGACCTTCCTGCGCGAGATAGGCGTTGACCGTCGTTGCACCGACACCGATCAGAACGGCGAAGTAATGCACATCCATGCATTCGGCCGAGCGAACGTTGAGCGAGATATAGGTGCGAAGCGACGTCTTGACGAGGTAGCTGTGAACGCCACCGGTCGCAAGGATCATCGGGATTGCTGCACGGGTTTCAGAAATGCCTTCGTCGGTCAGGATGATGTGCAGGGCACCGCCGCGCACTGCTTCCTCGGCTTCGCGCTGAATGCGGGTGATCGCATCACGCAGGGCCGTTTGCCCACCACTGATGTCAAAGGTGGTGTCGATTTCAACAGCACTGTCGCCCATATAGCCGCGCATGGCGTCATATTCGGCGTTGGTCAGAACCGGGCTTTCGAGCTGCAGCAAGTCACACTGGCTTTCATCCTCGTCAAGGATGTTGCCAAGGTTGCCCAGACGGGTTTTCAGGCTCATGACGCGAGCTTCACGAAGACTGTCGATCGGCGGGTTGGTCACCTGAGAGAAGTTCTGACGGAAGAAGTGATGCAAGCCGCGATAACGGTCCGACAGGATCGCAAGCGGGGTGTCATCCCCCATCGAGCCGATGGCTTCCTTGCCGTCCTCACCCATCGGGTGGAGTATCAGTTCAAGGTCTTCGTGGGACAGGCCCATCGCCTTTTGCATACGCAGCAGGCGTTCTTTTTCGAAATGTGCCGGTTCGGCATGTTCCGGTGAAATCAGATCATCGAGCACCTTGGTGCGGCCAACCCATTTCGACCAATCGCGACGTGCTGCCAGCTGATCTTTAAGCTCGGCATCGTGCAGCAGTTTGCCTTCTGCAAGGTTGACGGCAATCATCTGACCCGGGCCGAGGCGGCCTTTTTCAACGCAGGCTTCCTCGTCGATATGAACCATACCGGCCTCGGAACCCGCGATCAGAAGACCGTTGCCCGTTACTGCATAACGCAGCGGACGCAGACCGTTACGGTCAGTACCCCCCATCAGCCATTTGCCGCCATAGGCCGCAAGGGCGGCCGGGCCGTCCCACGGTTCCATCACAGCGTTGCAATAGGCATAGAGGTTTTTATAGCTGTCTGGCGTGGAGGCCTTTTTCGACCAGGCTTCGGGCACCATCATGGTTTTGACCATCGGAAGGTCGCGACCCGAACGCACCATCAGTTCGAACACGGCATCAAGGGCGGCCGAGTCAGATGAGCCCGGCTGGATCACCGGTTTGAGGTCATCGATGCTGTCGGCATAGGCATCATGCGCCATGCGTGCTTCGTGGCTTTTCATCCAGTTGACGTTGCCGCGCAGCGTGTTGATTTCGCCGTTATGGGCGAGAACACGGAACGGCTGTGCCAACGGCCAGCTCGGGAAGGTGTTGGTCGAGTAGCGCTGGTGATAGACGCAGAAGTTCGAAATGAAGCGATCATCGCGCAGGTCGGGATAGAAGGTATCGACGTCTTCGGCCAGGAACATGCCCTTGTAGATCACCGAACGGCACGACATCGAGCAGATGTAGAAATCCTTGATCGCCTCGGAAAGCACGGCCTTCTCGATGCGGCGACGGATAGCATAAAGGTCGATCTCGAACTTTTCTTCGTCGACGTCATCACGGACACCGATCAGAACCTGTTCGATTTCCGGGCGGGTCTGGTTGGCTTTTTCACCGATGACCGATACATCAACCGGCACCTGACGCCAGCCGAGAATGCCGTAACCCTGTTTGAGGATTTCGGTTTCAACAATCGCACGGCAACGTTCCTGTGCGGCCATATCGATACGCGGCAGGAAGACCTGACCAACAGCGATCAGGCTGTCCGGGGCTTCCTGGTTGATGACCTTAAGGTACGCCTTGAAGAAATCCTGCGGGATCTGAAGGTGGATACCCGCGCCATCACCGGTCTTGCCGTCGGCATCAACAGCACCACGGTGCCAGATGGCTTTCAGCGCCTCGATACCGGCTTCGACAACTTCGCGACGCGGTTTGCCGTCAATGGCACCGACCAGACCCACACCACAGTTGGCGTGTTCTTCGGCCGGGTCATACATGCCACTGGCTTCAAGATGTGCTGCGTTCTTTTCAAAACGGGCGATGTCAGCAGCGCCACGGTTCTGATCCATTTTATCCTGAACGATCTTGTTCATATCGTCTCTCTCCTAATGCGGCAGCGGGCTTAAGCAGCAGCTTCTTTGCGCGCCAGCAAATACTCATCAATCCGGTCAGCCGCATCACGGCCATCGCGAATTGCCCAGACCACAAGCGAGGCACCACGGGCAATATCACCCGCAGCAAACACGCCATCGAGATTGGTCATCATGGTGCGGAAGTCGATCTTGACCGTCCCCCAGCGCGACACACCCAGTTCCGGTGCATCAAACAGGGTCGGCAGGTCTTCGGGTTCGAAACCAAGTGCCAGGATGACCATGTCGGCATCCATGGTGTAGCTGGAACCTTCGATGATTTCCGGGCTCTGACGGCCACCGGCATCCGGGGCACCAAGGCGCATCTTGACCGCACGCACACCGGTTACCTTGTCATCGCCGACAAAGGCTTCGGGGTTGGTCAGCCAGACAAACTCGACACCTTCTTCCTCGGCATTGGCAACTTCGCGCTGCGAGCCCGGCATGTTTGCACGGTCACGGCGATAGAGACACTTAACCGATTTGGCACCCTGACGGATCGCAGTACGGACACAGTCCATGGCGGTATCACCACCACCGATCACGACAACATTCTTGTCCTTGGCATTCAGCGTTCCGTCTTCGTAAGCCGGAACCGTGTCACCCAGACCATGGCGGTTGGACGTGGTCAGATATTCAAGTGCCGGATAGACGTTGCCAAGACCGGCACCGGGCAGCTTCAGTTCGCGGGCCTTGTAAACGCCGGTCGCGATCAGAACGCTGTCATGTTTCTTGCGCAGGTCATCAAGGGTAGCATCACGGCCAACCTCGAATTCGGTGTGCATGACAACACCACCTTCTTCGAGAAGCTTCACACGACGTTCGACGACATCCTTTTCAAGCTTGAAGCCCGGAATACCATAAACCAGCAGCCCGCCCATGCGGTCATAACGGTCATAGATATGGACTTCATATCCTTTGAGGCGCAGCTGTTCGGCCGCGGCCATACCACCCGGACCACCGCCGATGATGCCAACCGACATGCCATTTTCCTTGGCCGGTTTCGGCGGCTTCACCCAGCCATTCGCAAAGGCGGTGTCGGTGATGTATTTTTCAACAGAACCGATGGTAACAGCACCGTGGGTCGACTGTTCGATCACACAGTTGCCTTCACACAGGCGGTCCTGCGGGCAGATGCGGCCGGTGACTTCGGGCATGTTGTTGGTTGCAGCCGAGATGGCATAAGCCTCTTCAAGGCGACCTTCGGTGGTCAGGCGCAGCCAATCGGGGATGTTATTATAAAGCGGGCAATGCGCCTGGCAGAACGGCACACCACACTGCGAGCAGCGCGATGATTGATCGGCGGCACTATTGTCATCAAACGGTGCATAAATTTCGTTGAAATCCGTGCGGCGCTCGGACGCTTCTCTTTTGTGCGGATATTTTTGTTCAAGATGAACAAATGTCAGCATCTTTTCTGTCATGACGGCCCTCTGGAAGGGTTTTATGTTGCGGGTTTTGCTCTGTATACGTGTCGAACAGGCAAGAATCCAGCACAAAATATCATTTAGGTCAATATTACTGACTTAAATATCCGGACAAATTTTCCGGTTTTTCAAAGAGAGCCTTGGAAAATGACCGCAACATTGTTTCAATAGTACCATAATGGTACTATTTATGCGTTTCGCCAAAATGGGCTAAACTGCTATAAGCGATCAGTTTTTGCAGCGAACAGCCACAGAGGCGGGCGTGACCCTACAGCACATTATTCTTCTGGCGATCGTTCAAGGGATCACCGAATTTCTCCCGATCAGTTCATCTGGCCACCTTGTCCTGGCCCCTGCCCTTACCGGCAGCGCGGATCAGGGTTTGTTGGTAGACGTTGCGGTGCATGTCGGTACTTTGGCTGCTGTTTTGATCTATTTCTGGCGTGATGTGTTTGCCATGCTTGGCGGATTCGTCCGGCTGTTTACCGGGCGAATCAACCCCGGTGCCCGCCTTGCCCTTCATATCGTGCTTGCTACCATCCCGGTGATTGCCGTCGGATTCTATTTCAAGGTTTCCGGGATCGAGGAACAGCTGCGCTCTGTTGAAATCATTGCCTGGACCACACTTGGCTTTGGGATATTGCTTTGGCTTGCCGACAAGGTCGGCATGACGATCAACCGTCTTGAACATATGCGCTGGGGCGGCGCCCTGTTTATCGGGCTTGCACAGGTTCTGGCCCTTGTGCCGGGTACCAGCCGGTCGGGCATCACCATGACGGCTGCGCGCTTCATGGGCTATGAACGATCAGACGCAGCACAGTTTTCAATGCTGATGTCGATCCCGGTCATTCTCGGTGCCGGGTTGCTGGCAGGGATCGATTTGCATCAGACAGGTGACATCAACCTGACCGAAGACGTTCTTCTTGCAGCGGGTCTGTCGTTTATCACCGCCCTGATCGCCATCGCCCTTTTGATGAGCTGGCTGAAACGATCCAGTTTCACGCCGTTTGCGATCTATCGCATTTTGCTGGGCGGCGGCCTTCTGGTGTGGATTTACGTCTATGGCGGTGCGCCCCTTCCGTTCCTGAGCTGATCAACCACCACCACCGTCCAACGCATACCCAAGAGCCCCACATGTTTTTACGTCCCCTTGACCCGGCGGCAGATGGCGCCGCATTGCACCGCATTTTTGGTGATCCGGATTGCTGCCTGTGGCTCCCAGAACCAGCTACTCCGGACATTGAAACCACCGTCGCGAAGCTTAAGGAATGGTACGCCGGGTTTGCAGATACTTCATGGGTCGTTTGCGAAACGCCCGATGGACCGGCCCTTGGCGTTATTGCCTTTTATAACACCGGGCGGGATGCGGATATCTGGGAAGCGGCCTGTATGGTGACCCCGGCCGCGCGCGGTCGGAATTATGCCGCACGTGGTCTTTATGCCGCGATCCGGTATCTGTTTGAAAACACCACCGCGCGCCGGGTGTTTGCCGATATCGACCCGGACAATCACGCGTCGATCAGAACATTTGAAAAGCTGGGCTTCACCCGCGAGGGTGTTCTGCGCGGAGAGTGGCAAACCCATATCGGCATTCGTGATTCGGTGATTTTCGGGCTGCTGCGCACTGACAACCTGACCGATATTCCCAATCCACCTGAATTGATCACCGCCTAGGCTGGTCTTTTGCCGGGCCGGGGTCAGTCCTGCCAGATCGGGCCGCCGGACAGGACGATCTGGGCGCGCGCCGGATCTTCGGGGGCATAATCCGACTCCTCGACAAAGCGCATCAGAAACGGTTCGTGTGACAGCAGGAATTCAAGCGCACCACACTGCACCTCGTTCGAGGCGATCCCGGCTTTGAGATCATCAAGCCCCATGCCGGTTTGCGCGATCAACCCCTGAAGCAATTCGTCGTCGCCGGCGATATGGGCGATGGCGCGAATGGCGAGAGTTTCGGCTGCTTCCTTGTTCATATGTGCGAATGCCTGCGTGATAGACTGTTATTTGAACCATTTTGCCTTGGACAAGGCGCGCCAGACGACAAGACCGGCAATCACGATGACGCCTGCGGCAATTGCGCCCAGGCCATTGCCCGCCACCAGCACCAGCCCCCAGAAGCCGACCGTGCCAAAGCCAATTGCCAGACTGAGGAAGGCGGACTTGGTCAGGGTGTCCTGATTTTTCTGGGCCATTTCGGCGCGCTTGATTTCATCGACGATCTCATACCAGGCCAGTTGCTGCCAACGGGAATATTTCAGCCCCTTGCTTGGCCCCTTGCGGAGGAATTCATCAAGCTGTTTGACGATATTGGCTGCGCGCTCTTCGGGGGCAACATATTTGCCAATCCGTTCTTTCTTGCGCGGGCCTTCGTCTTCATCAGGTAGGGTCATGGGGCTCCGGCATTTGGTTGCGGCAGAAGTGTCATGGATAGGCGACATCTGCTTTACATCCGGTAAACATTACCCTGTCTTGCGTTTCTGCCAGTGTCGCAAGATCGCCTTTTCAATTTCGACCAGCACAAAGACGCTGAACCCGACCCCGACGGCCATCGCCCAGCCAAGTGGCGGGATGGCGACACTTTCAAACAGATACTGCATCGGCGGGGCATAGCTGTAGATCAGTTGGAAAAGCACGACCAGTGCGACCGCAATCAACACCGCCCGACTGCCCAAAAGCCCTTGTCTGGTGAATGCCGATGCGGTCAGGAAACGCGCATTGAACAGATAGAACAGTTCAAACATCACAAGCGTGTTGACCGCGACCGTGCGCGAAACTTCAAGATCCGCCCCACGGTTCTGGGACCAGACAAACACCCCATACACACCGGCCACAAGAATGAGCGAGACAAAAATCGTCCGCCAGATCAGAAAGCCCGATAGCAACGGCGCATCGCGCCTGCGCGGTTGACGTTTCATGACGTTATCTTCGGCCGGTTCAAAGGCAAGGGCGAGGGCGAGCGTCACCGCGGTGATCATATTAACCCACAGGATTTGTGGCGCGGTGATCGGCAACAGTTGGCCCAAGGCCAGCGCCATGACAATGGTCAGGGCCTCCCCACCGCTGCTGGGCAGGATGAACAGGATCGATTTGACCAGATTGTCGTAAACAGTTCGGCCTTCTTCGACCGCGGCGGCGATCGAGGCGAAATTGTCATCGACCAGAACCATTTCGGCGGCTTCCTTGGCGGCCTCATTGCCCTTTTGCCCCATGGCAACGCCGACATCGGCGCGCTTGAGCGCCGGGGCGTCATTCACCCCATCGCCAGTCATGGCAACGACATGGCCCTCTGCCTGCAGCGCCTTGACCAGACGCAGCTTGTGCTCGGGACTGGTGCGGGCAAAAACGTGGGACTTTTGGGCGACGGCGCGCAATGCGTCATCATCAAGCCCGTCAAGCTCGTGGCCGCTGACCACAGGTTCGCCATCGCCAAGGCCGAGTTGCCGGGCAATGGCACCCGCCGTGATGGCATGATCGCCGGTGATCATTTTAACCGCGATGCCCGCTGCACGGCATTTGGCAACAGCGGCGATGGCTTCCTCGCGCGGCGGATCGACCAGCCCGTAAAGGCCGATCAACACCAGATCCTGTTTGACGTCATCAAACACCAGCTGGTGATGGCCGTTATGGGTCGGGCGGAAGGCAAGTGCCAGCACCCGTTGACCATTTTCGGCCATTTCCTGCATGCGGGCTTCCCAATAGGGACGATCCAGGACTTCCTGATAATCCGGTCCGCCCTGAGAGTTGCACATGGCAAGGATACGTTCCGGCGCGCCTTTGACATAGATGAAGCCATGCCCCTCTGCATGGTGATGCAGGGTCGCCATGAAACGATGTTCGGATTCAAACGGGATAACGTCATGGCGCGGCAATTGACGGTTTTCGGTGCCGGGTTCCAGTTCTGCCTTCATGGCAAGGGCCACCAGCGCGCCTTCGGTCGGATCGCCATCAACCGACCATTGACCGTCACTTTCATGCAGACCGGCGTCACTACACAAAAGTGCCCCGCGCGCCATTTCGGTCAGACCGGGATGGTCATCCGGCTTGACCGGCTTGCCATCAAGTTCAAAGCCGCCTTCGGGTCTGTATCCGGTGCCGGTGACGGTATATAGATGCTTGCCGGTGGCGAGCGACTGCACCGTCATTTCGTTACGCGTCAGCGTCCCGGTCTTGTCCGAGCAGATGACGCTGACCGATCCCAATGCCTCCACCACCGGCAGACGGCGAATAATGGCGCGCCGTGCGGCCATGCGCTGCACGCCGGTGGCAAGGGCGATGGTCATGATGGCAGGCAGACCTTCGGGGATGGCGGCAACGGCCAGTGCGACCGCACCGACAAACATGTCAGCCGCCCCGCGCCCATGCACCCAGACACCAATGGCAAAGGTCACAAAAGCGACCGCCATGATGGCGGCACTGAGCTTGCGCCCGAAGGTCGACATTTGCCGCAGAAGCGGCGTGGTAAGGGTGGTAACTTCGGACAGAAGCGCACTGATACGGCCGATTTCGGTTTTGGCCCCGGTGGCCACAACCACGCCGCAGCCCTGCCCGTGGGTGACCATGGTGCCGGAATAGGCCATGGAAAAACGATCGCCGAGTGCCGCGTCTTCGGCCACGGGGGAGACGGCCTTATCGACGGGGACAGATTCGCCCGTCAGGATGGCTTCCTGAATTTGCAGGCCCTTGACCCGGATCAGACGCACATCAGCCGGGACCTTGTCACCCGATTGCAGATGGATGATATCGCCCGGCACGACATCTTCGGCGGGGATTTCGATTTTACGCCCGGCCCGCTCGACGATGGCGGCAAGCGAAAGCATATTTCGGATTGCTTCAAGCGCGCTTTCGGCCCGGCCTTCCTGCACAAAACCGATGATGGCATTGATCACCACCACGGCCAGAATGACCGACGTGTCGACCCAATGCGCCAGTGCCGCCGTGACGAGGGCTGCCAGCAGCAGGACATAAATCAGCACATTGTTAAATTGCGCCAGAAACCGGATCAGCGGCCCACGCCGACGCGGCGGATCAAGCCGGTTGGGACCATATTGCGCCAGACGTTCGGATGCTTGGTCTGCATCAAGGCCTTGCGGGCTTGTTTGGAAATCTTCAAGGGCCTGATCGGCGGGTAGTGCATGCCATGCGCCGTCCTGCTGGATCGGGACACACGAAAGTTCTGCGGATTTGGCAGCGACTTTGTTCATGGCAATGCTGGCCTGTTGATGGCGTGAATACGCACATCACAGATCCTATCGCACTGCAGCATCTCATACAAGAAGTCACCGATTGATCATCAGGTTACGACCAGTGCGGCGGCGGCAATGACACCAATGGCAATCAAGTGAACCATCTTCATTCTCCTGCATTGAGGATAAAACAACACCCACAGCAAACCTGTGCCGGGATGCTTGCAGGATGAAATACAAAGCAGAGGATTTGATGACAGGAATTCGGCAATTTGGTGCCGGGACCGCAAACAGGGTCCGTTTGCCGATGCGCTGGTGCGGGCGGCCGGACTTGAACCGGCAAAGCCTTAGGGCTGACGGATTTTAAGTCCGCTGCGTTTACCAATTTCGCCACGCCCGCGACGCGCGTTGGGACCGGCCAAAGCCGGTGCAAAGCGTTCTAGCGCGGCTTGGTTTTTGACGCAACATTCTATTGGCGCCAATCGGCACCTTTGCGCGGCTAAACAGCAATGGGGCAGAACTGCCCGTGTTTCTCCATATTCCGTGCATTTTCGTCTGTCATGCTGGACCACTGACCCAAACAGTCACGTTCAAAGTCAGATGCACAGGCGTTTTCAAGCTGCCGTGATTGCCACGGTCTGTCTGGCGGCCGTTACCTATATCCTTCGACGGGAGATAAGCCAGCCGCCCATAATACCGCAGGCCTTTGCCCGCGATGATGCCGCGCGGCCTGATGCACCGGTATTGCGCAACAAGACAACCACCCGGACCGCAAATCAGCAGCGCCATATGAACCGCCTGTATGACAAGATGGACGAAGATCTTTATGACAGCCGGGTGGCACCCTTGTTGTTTGATGGCTTCCTTTCTCCGCCGCAACAGGCCACCGAACATCTGCAATTTGGCATGGGCACCCCAACGCCCAGCGAAATTCTGGCCGGGCGCAATGCGCTTTCATCGCTTGCGCGCAAGCTTGACCTTGATAGTGCGGCGGGGACGTTCCCGACCCAATCGCGCAGCGTGCATGCACCGATCAGTATCTGGCTTGCGGGCAGCCATTCCGAACTTGAAAACCGTATCACCGGGTCGGGCTATGATCCGGGCCTCAGTGGCGACACCATTTCGATTGATAGCGGTGTGGATTATCTGATTGATGACGGGCTTGTGCTTGGCATCGGAGTTGGCTGGGGCAGCACGGTTGGCGAATCCGGCACCCGGCAATTGGGCTATCGCGAGAACAATCTTGCCCTGTCGCCCTATTTCGTCTCGCGGGTGACAGACTGGTTTAACCTGCGCGGCAGCATCAGCCTTGGCCAAAGCACCATCCGCCAATCCCCGATTGGCCCGGTGCCCGATAACCTGCGCTATGCCGAACGGCTTGATAGTACCAGCATTTCAAACAGCATCGGCTTTGGCACCGACTATGAGTTTGGCGCGGTGCCGCTGCGCATCCAGCTTGATGGCGACATCACCACCGCGCGCGAATATGTTGATGCGGCGCGCGCCACCAGTGGTGGACTTGTGCCCGGAAGCATCGCGACCACACAGCTTTTTGATGCCTCGGTCGAGGCGCGTTATCGCCTTGGCTTTGGCAATCATGAAATCATCCCGTTTGCCGGGCAGGACGAAACCATATCGCTTCTGAACCAGAATTACGGGCGCAGTGGATCGACGCGCTATTATGCAGGTGCCGATTATGCCTATGATCCGCTGAGTTTTGATCTCAGCATTCAGGGGTTTCGCTACATCGCCACCGGGTCTGAGGACATTACCGGCATTCGATCGGAGTTTTCCCTGATCCATGATGTCGCACAGTCTTCCATGACGCTTGAGCCGTTTATTAGCGTTGAAAGCACCAATCTTTATCTTGATACCGGGGGTGGCATTACCCAGCAATGGGGCAGTTTCCCCGCCAGTGTCAGCTTCGAGCTGCGGCGAAAACTGAGCTATGAAGTGTCGCACGGCAACTATACCGGTTTTCTGACCATAGATGTGCCGTTCTAGGCTTTTGTCAGCGCACGGCGCGCAAAAATCAGCAGTGATGGATCGATGAGATCATCTTGCTATTGGCGATAGCGACGCTGACAGGTAGGGTGCAAAACAATTGAGATTTACCTCGCATTTCATCAGGCCCGCGCCATGACCAAACCAGATCAGATTGCCACAAACAGCGCCCCGGAAACGGACCTGACGCCGCCGGTTTTTGACCAGGCCTTTCAAAAGCAGTTCATCAATCTTTTACTCTGGCGGCGTGATGTCCGGCGTTTTCGCACAGACCCGATCCCGCAAGAAGATATCGACGATCTGATCAAGGAAGCCTGCCTGGCGCCGTCGGTCGGCAATTGCCAGCCATGGCGCTTTGTGAAGGTCAATGATCCGAAACGCCGCAAATCGATCCGCGACAGTTTCGAGCGCGCCAACAATGAAGCGCTTAATGACTATCACGGCGAACGCGCCAAGCTTTATGCGTCGCTGAAGCTTCAGGGCATGGATCAGGCCCCGGTACAGTTGGCCGTGTTTGCAGATGAAGAAACCGAAGCCGGCATGGGACTGGGCCGTAAGACCATGCCCGAGATGCTTGATTATTCTGCGGTCGCGGCCGTGCAGTTGCTGTGGCTGGCCGCGCGTGTGAAGGGAATCGGGGTTGGCTGGGTTTCGATCCTTGAGCCCGATGTGGTTGGCAAGACGCTTGATGTGCCAGACCATTGGCGGCTGATTGCCTATCTGTGTATCGGATATCCGGAAGAAGATCACGTCGTGCCCGAACTGGTGCGCGAAGGCTGGCAGGATCGCATTGATCCCGACGCGCTGACACTTGAACGCTGATTGCCAAACCATATTTCAGAACGCAAGGAATACCGAATGTCTGGCGAACCAAGCCAACCAAACAACCCCGAACAGCCGCCGCAAAAAAAGGGGCTGTCAAACGGGGTCTATTTCAAGATCATGGGCTATCTTCTGACTGCGGGTTGGGTCGGGATCATTCTGGCCGCATCCGGCGGGGATTCGAGCCACCCGTTGTTTGATTACATTTTCATCGTGCCGCTGGCGGGCTGGATCATCGGCATGCTGGTTGCGCGCGTGATCGCCAAGAAATCCGGTGCGGACCGGCCATAAGGCAGGTGTTCATCGTTCCAGAAAGGCGCCACAAAACGGCGCCTTTTTTATTTTCTGTCATCTGAATTGCGGTTACGCGTCCGTTCATCGCGATAGCGGTCATCATCGGAAAAGCCGCCAAGCGTCATGATCCCGATGCCCAGACTGATGCTGCCAAAGGTCACAAACAGGCCGAAAAACAGCAGGAAGATAAAGATCGGCGCATCGCGCGATGACGTCGCAAGGCTGTAAATCCCGCCAATATCGAAATACAGAACCAACGCCCCGAACACCAGCGCGCCAAACCCGCCGTAAGCTGTGTGTTCGATCATGAATTTCACAATCGACCGGGCTTCGCGAGCGGCCTGACTGTTGCGCGCGTCATTGTGCGGGTCGCGATGCAAGTCTGGGTTCTGATCGGTCATGCTGTCTTCCCGTAAAAGGTCAGAACAATTCTAGACACAGCCCGAAGACATTACCTTGATCAAACGCAATTCAAGGCCACTGGCCAAGGCGATCAGACAGCACCGGTATCCTCGATCACATCCTTGCCGCCTTCGATGATGGCAAGACGAATGCGATCTGATGCCTGATTGACGTCATCGGCACTCTCGCCGCGCACCACCAATGTGGTGCCAAGCTTTCCTTCACGCAGGAACGGATAGGATCCGATATCGGTTTCCGGGAAATCAGCCTGAATTTCGCCAAGCACCTTGGCAATTGTGCCTTCGGGGATATAGCCGCCGACAGAACGCGATACCATCGGCTTGCCGCCAATCAGCTGATGCTTGATGCCCTGGAACATGGCCTGCATGATCATCGGCACACCGGCCATGACATAGACATTTTCCATGCGGAAACCCGGTGCCTTGGAAATCGGGTTCTGGATCAGCTCCGCCCCGACCGGAATGCGTGCCATACGCAAGCGCGCTTCATTGAGGTCTTCGGGGTTTTCATAATGGCTTTTAAGCAAGTCGTGTGCGTCTGCATTGAGTTCGATCGCTACCCCGAAGGCCTTGGCAACACATTCCGATGTGATGTCATCATGGGTCGGGCCGATACCGCCGGTGGTAAAGACGTAATCGAATTTGGCCCGGCATTCATTGACGGTATCGATGATGGTGGCTTCGATATCGGGAATGACGCGGGTTTCGGCCAGGCGGACACCAAGCGCATTCAGTTCCTCTGCCAGATAAGGCAGGTTCTTGTCATGGGTGCGGCCAGACAGGATTTCATTGCCGATAATAATCAGACAGGCACGGACCGGATCAGACATCATATCCCCACAACATCATTCAAACTTCAATGCGCGATCTCATACGCCACAAACGCGCAGATGGCTCACAGAAAATCGCGCAGCATCGCCACAAGCGGCACATCGGCCGGCGGCATCGGGTAATCGCCCAGACGGACCGGACGCACCCATTTCACCTGCTGACCTTCCATCGGGGTGATTTCACCCTTCCAGACGCGACACAGATAAAGCGGCATCATCAGATGGAAATCATCATAGGTGAAAGATGCAAAGGTAAAGGGTGCCAGACAGCTTTCGGTAATATCAATACCAAGCTCTTCCTTGAGCTCACGCACCAGCGCCATTTCGGGGGTTTCACCCGCCTCGACCTTGCCGCCGGGGAATTCCCACAGGCCAGCCATCGATTTGCCTTCCGGGCGCTGAGCGATCAGTACACGATGATCGATATCGACCAGCGCGACCGCACTGACGAACACGGTTTTTTCCGGGATTTTGCCCTGGCGCAGGTCAACCGACATGCAGCCTTTATCTGGTTGTTGTATTATCATGGCACTGTTTTATCGCGCCATCAAACCTTCGCCAAGTGCAGAAAGCATCGACGGTCACTTTGCGCGGGTCAGATCAATGTCATCCGGAGCAAGGCCCTGCAGGTATCGGTCATATGCGGCTTCGAATGCAGCTTCGATGTCTCGTGTATAGCCCTTCGTATCAAACAGCGGACAGGTCTTGATCTGTTCCTGTAATTTCTGCTTCAAGGCTGCGGTCTTTTCGGGATGAAGCGCCAGATCCAGTGCAATGGCTTCATAGTCCGCTTCATCCTTGGCAATCAGCTCAGACATATTGGCTGCCGTCAAAATGCTGGCCGCCACACGAGCGGCAAATTGCTCGCCGGGCAAGGTCACGAGTGGCAAGCCGGCCCAAAGCGCATCACTCGCCGTCGTGTGCGCGTTAACATTAAAGGTATCAAGCAACAGGTCTGCATGCTTGTGCCGTGCGAGATGTTCCGGTTCCGGCATCTTGCCGGCAAAGACCAAACGGTCGGGATCAATACCGCGCTTTTGCGCTTCCTTGCGCAGGTTTTCGGCGGCGTAATCGTTGCCCTTGAACAACCAAAGAACCGAGCCCTCAACCTTGCCTAGAAGCCGCATCCAGATATCGAACTCACGCGGGGTTATCTTGTAGGTGTTGTTGAAACTACAAAATACGAAGCCGGTTTCCGGAAGACCGAAATCAGCGCGCGTTATGTTCGTTTCCGGAATTCGGCGCTGGTCATCATTGGGCTGATAGCAATTTGGCAGGTAGATGGGCTTTTCAGACAGATACTTTTTGTACGTTTCAGGCACCGTGACCTTATCAACAATCATATATTCGATGAAGTCAGCCCCGATGGAACCCGGGTTTCCAAGATAATTGATTTGAACAGGGGCGATGCGCCGGGCAAAGATACCAATCCTCCCCATCCGCGTGTGGCCCTTAAGGTCGATGGCAATATCGATGTTCTTATCCCGCGCAAGCTGAACAATCGCCTCGTCCGATGAGCCCGAGACATCCGAGAAACTATCAAAATAGTTCATCGCCTGATCAAGGCTTCGGCTTTCCTTAACCATGCCGTATGAGAAGCCGTGAATTTCGAACTTGTCGTGATCATGATTTCGGAGCAGCCCCATCATCAGCGATAGTGTCGCATGGTCATGGAAGTCGGCTGAAAAATAGCCGATACGCAAGTTCGCCGGGCGCGCTGATGGAACGCCCCCTTGCCACGTCGCCCCTTGCCCGAATTTAGCCGAGACAAATTTTCGACATCGGGCCAATTGCCTTTTCGGCGCGTCTTCAAGTGTTAGCAGCAAAAATGGTGTTACTTCTTCGCCCTCAATTCCCAATGTCTTGGCGACACGCGAAAAGGCATCAAGCCAGGACCAATCGCACATCATTGCCAAACTATAGAACCGGTTTGCCACGGCACTTTTCAGATCCGGGTTCAGAGCGTTGGCCTTGGCGTAGCTTTGGGCTGCTGCGGGTAATTGCCCCTTGCTAAAAAACACATGGGCCAAGTTGCTATAGGCGTCGGCGAATTGCGGGTCGAGCTGAAGCGCCTTGGCAAAATACTGCTGGGCAGTATCAAGCTGCCCAACCGTCATCAGAACAATGCCGGCTCCGTTATAGGCCGGGGCATAGTTGGCGTCGCAACTTGCCGCGCGCTGATAGCATTGAAGTGCTTCGTTGAACTTGCCAATGCTTTGATAAAACACACCAAGATTTTGATGAGACTTGGGGTTTTGCGGCGCAAGTTCGACAATCTTCTCGAAGCATATCGCTGCCTGCCTATTATCCTTTATAAGGAAGTGGGCATTTGCCAAAACATCCCAGAGCACAACCGCGTCGGGTTGGGTTTGCAGATGTTCTGTGCACATGGAAATGGCCAGATCCGGCTGATTATTCGCCATCGCCTTTTTTGCACGTGACACCACCTGTTCCACCTCAATGCTCAAAACTGCTTCCTCATTCCCGGTGCAAAATTCGCCATCACGTTATTGGCTGACAAGGTCAATGTCCCCCGGCGCCTGCTGGGAGAGATAGCGCTCATAGGCTGCGTCATAGCCCCGCTCCAGATCAAGGGTATATGACTTGGTATCAAACAGCGGACAGGCTTTGACGTTATCTTTGACCTTTGCTTTGATGGCGGCGGTCTTTTCCGGGTGCAAAGCAAGATCAAGGGCAATTGCCTCGTACTCTTCTTCGGATTTGGCAATCAGTTCGGGCAGGTTTGCCGCCTTTAGAACGCTTGCGGCGACCCGGGCGGCAAATTGTTTTCCGGGAAGCGTTACAAGCGGCAACCCGGTCCAAAGCGCGTCACTTGCCGTGGTATGAGCATTCACATTAAAGGTATCCAGGAACAGGTCGGCATGTTTGTGACGTGCGAGGTGTTGTTCCTCGGGCAAGAAGCCGGCAAAGACAAGGCGGGCTGGGTCCACGCCGCGATTTCCGGCTTCCTTGCGAAGGTTGAGAATTGCGTCCTCGCTGCCTTCGAACAGCCACAGGACAGAACCATCTACCTTCTTAAGCAAGCGCATCCAGATATCGAATTCACGCGGCGAAATCTTGTAATTGGCATTGAACGAACAGAACACGAAGCCATTTTCCGGCAAGCCCAACTCGGTGCGTGTTTGCCTGTTTTCCGGGAACTCCCGACCGCCGTCATTGGGCTGATAGCAATGCGGCATGTAGATGATTTTTTCGCTATAGGCATTCTTGTATTCGTCGGGGATGATGGTGTGGTCTGCGATCAGATAGTCGATGTAGTCAGCCCCCAAAGTCCCCGGATAACCAACATAGTTGATCTGAATTGGTGCCATCCGATAGGCAAAGAGCTGTGGCCGCCCGTACTGGGTATAGCCCTTCAGATCAATCGCAATATCGATCCCCTGGTTACGGGCGTGCTCGACAATCTCGCGGTCCGATGCACCGCGAACGTCCCAGTTTTTTTCAACCAGTTTCTGAAGTTCACCACGACGCCAACCATCCGTGACACCGCCGTAACTATATGCATGTATTTCAAACCGGTTTTTGTCGTGGAGACCGAAAAGCCCCATCATCAGGGAAAGCGTCGCATGATTGTGAAAATCAGCGGAGAAATAGCCGATTTTGAGTTTCTGCGGGCGTGAAGACGGACGCGGGAAATTCGGAACGGCTTCTCGCACGGCAAGTTCTTGGGCCCGGTTTTCAGAACGCTTTTTCTGTGCGTATGGGTCGTCTTCAAAATGCAATAAGGAAAACGGCGAAACACAGTTCCCCGGATTGCCGATCGCCTTTACGTTTTGAAATTCGGGCGCAAGAAGAGACCAGTCACAAATTTGCGCACGTGCATACAAAAAGTCAGACAGTGCCGACATACTACTTGGATGAAGTTTAGCAACTTTTTCAAATGCTTGTTTAGCAGCAGCACGTTTTTTGTTTCGATATAGAATGACGGCAAGATTATGGTATGCATCGGCTAAATTTGGGTCGTTGGTAATCGCCTGCACGCAGAATCTTTCGGCTTCATCAAAACGCTGCATTTCCATCAGAACGGTCGCGCAGCTATTCAAGATGTTGGCGTTTTTGGCCTGAAGATAGCTGGCGTTTTGATAGGCTTGCAGCGCTAGGCCAAATTTCTTTTGGGATGAAAACAGGTTTCCAATATTAACCCAAGCGGTCGCAAAGTTTTTGTCGAGCTCAATAGCCTTGCGCAGGCATTTTTCTGCTTCTACCGGCTTTTGATCCCGAGCGTAGGCAAACCCCAGCAGGTTCCAAACCTGAGCATTTTCCGGAGCATTTTCGACAAGTTGCTTTGCCAGTTCAATCGCCCTTGCAAACGCGCCCTGCTCAATCAGCTGCGAGGCTTTCATGAAAGCCTGTTGTGCAGAAACACCTTTCCCCGAAGCGGCATCACGAAGCTTTTCAAGAGCCGACTTTGCGCGTGTGTTTTTCGGGAAATCCTGAAGAAACTGTTCATACAGCTTGATCGCTTCGTCAATCTGGCCCTGATTTTCGAGCTTCTTTGCGCGTTTGGACAGTTGATCGAATGAGGACACTTTGACTGGATCTCCGAATTTGAACTTTGCCCGGAAAGTCTAGGGAGCAGGCAATTAAGGACTAATAAATACATCCCAACAATACACATGCGACGTGCTGCTTTACAGGTCTGGATTGTCAAAATCCGGGGACATAACGGGTGTGGTCAGCGCAAACATCCATTTGAATGTTTTAAACGGAATTCAGTGCGCTAACGTATTGACTATATAAACGATAATTTTTGCATAGATCGGCACCCTGAATGTTTCCCAAAAAGTTTCTGAGCATGACGACCAATTCCATTGTCGCAATGGTGCTTCTGGCCGGATGTGACAAGCTTGGTGCTTATAATCACTGGCAGGCGGGTTATTTAGAACCTGATATCGCGGCACTTTCCTATGGCCCGGATGAGCGGCAGGTTGTGGATCTTTATCTGCCCGATCCATCACTTCAGCCCGCCCCACTTGTGATCTGGTTTTATGGCGGGTCTTGGGATTCTGGTGATCGCGGCAAGTACGCCTTTATCGCCAAACGTTTTACCGAATTTGGTTATGCGGTTGCGATCCATGATTACCGATTAGTCCCCGATGTTGGTTTTCCGGACTTTATCGAAGACGGGGCGTCTGCGATCGCCTTTATGAAAAGCTACGCGGCGCAAAACCCGGGTCAGATCAAAGATGTCCCGATTATGTTGGCCGGTCATTCCGCCGGGGCCTATAACGCCGTTCAGCTGGTTGCAGACCAGCAATATCTGCAAGCTGTCGGGCTTGATGCCGATGACATTGCCGGCATCATCGGGCTTTCGGGCCCGTATGATTTTTATCCCTATGATGTTGCGGCCACCCGAAATGCATTTGGCGAAACACCGGCAGATCAAAGCCAGCCGGTCGAGGCGGATCTGGCGCATATGCCGCCGCTTTTGTTGATTACGGGCACCCGTGATCACACGGTTTTACCGCGCAATTCGAGAAAGCTCGCCGAACTGGCCCCGAGCGCGGAACTTATCGAAGTTCCCGAAACGGGTCATGCCGGAACCCTGATTGCGCTGGGGTTCTATCTGACAACCGATGATGCGGTGTTGGATCCGGTCAAACAGTTCCTGCAAAGCCACCTGCCAACCAAGGCCCTGACAGCAAGCAACTGACAAAGAAAAAGCGCGCATCCCGAGGGAGCGCGCTTTTTCTCTAATTCATAGCCAACGTGATCAGTTCAACTGACCGTGGCAATGCTTGTATTTCTTGCCAGATCCGCACGGGCAGGCCTGGTTACGAGCCACGCGACCCCAGGTCGACGGATCGTTGGGATCAAAATTGCCCGGCTGCCGCGACTGAACGGTTGCGGTATCGACACCCTGCTCGGTTGCTTCAAGTTCGTCGCGGTTTTCGCGCATTTCCTGTTGCGGACGGCGGGGTGCTTCGAGGTCTTCGGGGCGCGGGGTCGATTGAAGTTCGACATGCGACAGCATCTGGGTCACGCGTTCGCGCAAGGAAACCAGCATGGCTTCAAACATGTTGAACGCTTCGCGCTTGAACTCGTTGAGCGGGTCGCGCTGACCATAGGCGCGAAGACCAATGCCCTGACGCAGGTGATCAAGGGCAAGAAGGTGCTCTTTCCATGACTGATCAAGGAGTTGCAGCACGAGACTTTTTTCAACCTGGCGCATGATATCAGCACCATAGTTGGCAACCTTGGCCGCCATTTTCGCATCCGCAGCCTTTGCAATGCGTTCGCGCATGACTTCCTGATCGATGCCTTCTTCCTTGACCCAATCAGAAATCGGCAGATCAAGACCCAGAAGACGGGTAACTTCCTCGTGCAGGCTGGCGGCTTCCCATTGCTCCGGATAGACCTTGGCCGGGCAGTATTTGTCGACCATGTCTTCGATGACTTCGGCGCGCATGTCAGCGACGTCTTCGGCAACGTTCTTGGCCTGCATCAGATCGCGACGCTGTTCATAGACGACCTTACGCTGGTCATTCATGACATCGTCAAATTTCAGAACGTTCTTACGAATGTCGAAGTTGCGTGCCTCGACCTTCTGCTGGGCTTTCTCAAGCGCCTTGTTGATCCACGGATGGTAAATTGCTTCACCTTCCTGCAGCCCCAGTTTCTGCAGCATGCCGTCCATGCGCTCGGACCCGAAGATGCGCATCAGGTCATCTTCAAGCGAAAGATAGAATTTCGATCCACCCGGGTCACCCTGACGGCCGGAACGACCACGCAGCTGGTTATCCACACGCCGTGATTCATGGCGTTCGGTCCCGATCACAAACAGGCCACCAGCGGCGAGAACCTTTTCCTGATCGGCTTTGACCTCGGCTTTGATCTTTTCAATCGCGGCCGCACGTTTGGCTTCGTCGGTGACGTTGGCCAGTTCGTGTTCAACGCGCATTTCAACGTTGCCACCAAGTTTGATGTCGGTACCACGACCGGCCATGTTGGTGGCAATCGTGATCGCACCCGGCGCACCGGCCTGTGCCACGATCAAGGCTTCGCGTTCATGCTGCTTGGCGTTGAGAACTTCGTGCGGGATTTTCTTCTTTTTCAGAAGATCGGACAGAATTTCCGATTTCTCGATCGAGACCGTCCCGACAAGGGCCGGCTGGCCGCGTTTGTGGCAATCTTCAAGCTGTTCAGAGATCGCAATCCACTTTTCATTGGCGGTGCGATAGATCTCGTCATCGGCATCTTTACGGGCAATCGGGCGATGGGTCGGGATTTCAACAACCTGAAGGTTGTAGATTTCCTCGAATTCTTCGGCCTCAGTCATTGCCGTACCGGTCATCCCGGCAAGGGTCGGATAAAGACGGAAATAGTTCTGGAAGGTGATCGAGGCCAGAGTCTGGTTTTCGTTCTGGATCTTGACCTTTTCCTTGGCTTCGAGTGCCTGATGCAGGCCATCGGAATAACGGCGGCCTTCCATCATACGACCGGTAAACTCGTCAATGATGACGACCTTGTCGTCCTTGACGATATAGTCGGTATCTTTCTGGAACAGCTTGTGGGCACGCAGCGCCTGGTTGACGTGATGGACCAGATGAACGTTGGCAACGTCATAAAGCGTGCCTTCGGTCAGGATGCCCATTTCCATCAGAAGCTGTTCGGCGTGCTCGGTGCCTTCTTCGGTCAGGGTAACCGCACGCGCCTTTTCGTCCTTTTCGAAGTCTTCTTCGATCAGTTTCGGGATCAGCGCATCAATCGAGCGGTAAAGTTCGGAGCTGTCTTCGGCAGGCCCCGAAATGATCAGCGGGGTACGGGCTTCGTCAATCAGGATCGAGTCGACTTCATCGACGATCGCAAAGTTGAACGGGCGCTGCACCATGTCTTCGAGACGGAACTTCATGTTATCGCGCAGATAATCAAAGCCGAGCTCGTTATTGGTCGCATAGGTGATGTCACAGGCATAAGCCGCACGGCGCTGATCATCGGTCATGCCATGCATGATCACGCCCACGGTCAGACCAAGGAAGCCATAAACCTCGCCCATCCATTCCGCATCACGACTTGCCAGATAGTCGTTGACCGTCACCACATGAACGCCCTTGCCTTCAAGCGCATTCAGATAAACCGGCAAGGTCGATACCAGGGTTTTACCTTCACCGGTTTTCATCTCGGCAATTTTGCCAGATGTCAGAACCATGCCGCCCAGAAGCTGCACATCATAATGACGTTCACCACGGACACGTTTGGACGCCTCGCGGATGGTGGCAAAGGTATCAGGAAGGATGTCGGTCAGAGTCTCGCCATTCTTGAGACGTTCGCGCAGCCAATCGGTCCGGGCGCGCAGTTCGTCGTCAGTAAGCTTTTCGACTTCGGGTTCCAGGGCATTGATTTGCTCGACCGTGGCCCGCAGGGCTTTGACTTCACGATCGTTAGCTGAACCGAAAATTTTCCGGGCAATAGCGCCGAGCATTAATACGTTCCTGAACAAATAAATTAAGACACAATGAGGCCCGACAGAAAGCGGAGCCCGATCACAGATAGAACCCTGCCTGCCATCTGTCAACGGAACGAGCCAATATCGCTAATGTTGGGCTGAAAATTACCGGTTTTCACCGCAGTCCCCGGACACATCCGGACGGTTTCACATTTTCGTTTTTGGCTGTTGATCCCTTCTTGCTTGAGAAATGCGAGAAATCGGCGTACCATTCGCCTAATAGTTTTAAACCCTAACAGAGCATGTAGCTCGTTTTGGCACGCAGGGTTGCCCCGAAAGCGCTGCCAAATCACATCCTCAGGAGGAGGATTATGGTCGATTTCTCAGCGCTTAATCCATTTCGTCAGGGTCAATCTGCCCTTCAGGATGCGCGTCAGCCCATTTCAAAAAGTAATCCCGATGCCGGTGACAGTGCAGCACAGGCGCGAACTGATGCCCGCAATCAGGTTGATCCGGTTGCATTGTCAGACGATGCGCTTGCCGCACATAATGACAGCCAGAAGCTTGCCCCGGCGGCAGGAAAGTCCCTGTCGAACAAGTCCCTGACAACCGAAGAACTGTTTGAACGCGCACTTGATGCGTCGCTTGAGATGATTCGCGGCAGTGTGCAGGAAATGTTCGCGCTTTCGGGCATGTCCGAACAAGATGCGATTGCTGCGACCGATGCCATGTTCAATGGCATTCGCGACGCTGCCAGTGGGCAGGACCAGTTCGAGTTTTCCTTTGATCAGGCGATCGCCAGCCACAGCAAAACCGCTATTTCATATGCCGGGGCCAATGGTGCCGCGGTTGGCGTATCGGAATCCGCCATGATGGCGGTCCAGTCGCTTGATATCAGCATCAACAATGAAACCGGTGAGTTCTCGTTTAATTACGAGGCCGCCAAGATTGAAGTTGTAAAGACCCAAGCCATCGCAATTGGCAACAGTGCCGGTGCAGCCCTTGGCGCACTTGGCGCGGTCATGGATGGACTGGGTGGCGGGTCGCTTGTGGACATGCTGGGCAACCCGGCCAGTGCCGAGAATGGCGGACTTCTGTTTGATATCAATGACAACGGAGTCGCTGAATTCATTCGTGAATTGATGAATGCAACAGTCGGTTCTGATGATACGTCCGAAGAAGGCGACTCAGCCGGTGCTGCGCAGACCAATGGTCAGGCGCTTGCGGCGCAACGGATGGCGGCCCTCAATGCCCAGATCACCGAACAGTTCATGGAACAGGCAACCCTGATCGTACGCAGCATCAATCAGCCGGTTGACGATACTGGTGAGGGTGCCGGTCCGCTTCAGCTGACCGTTGATATGATGATGCCGATGGGCCTCTTTGGTCAGGATGATGGCAAGGCCACCTTCACGTTCCCGGATGGTGAAACCGTGCCCGTCACTGACCCGACACAGGAACAGGATGTTCTGATTTAACTGCGACGGGATGTCGTGACCGGCATCCCGCAGCCCTTCAGGAAGGAGGTGCTGTATGTTTGATTCCTCGACACTTTCAAACCCGACCGCCGCCCAGAATGCCGCGGCCCTTGCCGCGTCACGTGCCGCGACAAATGGTGCCGTCAGTTCGGATGCCGATGGAAATTACGATGGCGAACTGTCCCAGCAACGCGCCATCATCGACCAGATTGATCTCAGCATCGAAGCCAACCAACGCATCGAACAAGCAATGGGGTCGTTCCAGCATCCGGTTCTGGAATTCGAGACCGATGTGCTTGAAGTCTATAAGGGGCTGAAACCCGCATTAGATGATGCCCAGACGCGCCTGAACCGCGAAGCTTTCATCGTTCTTGCCATGATGGGCGTTCCGCCAGCCAAGGCCCGTGCGATGGCCAACGCCATGACGGGTGGTGATCCGGCTGATCTGAAACTTGCCAATACCGGTGCCACCGGCGGTGCTGACTCCGTTCAGGATCTGGCGGTCAGTATGTCGCACGGCAAGGCCAAGGTTAATCTTGGGCAGGTGTCGGTTAGCTCCCGCCAGGTCGAGATCGATTTCTCGTCAATTGAAACCCGGTTTGCCAAGACCGCCGGGAAAATCGATATTTCCGTCTCCGAGTTCAAGGCCCATATCGAAATGATCCGGGTTGAAATCGCCCAAGCGTTTCAGAAGGATCCGTTGATCCTTGATCTGGATGGCAATGGCATCGACATCACCAGTCTTGAAGATGGCGCAAAGTTTGACATTGATGGTGATGGATCGCTTGATCAAACCGCCTGGGTCAGCGGCGGGGATGCGTTGTTGGCACTTGATCGCAATGGTGATGGCGAAATCAACGACGGTACCGAACTGTTTGGCGACCAGAACGGGGCCAAAGACGGTTTTGCCGAGCTGGCCAAATATGACGACAACCAGGATGGCGTGATTGACGAAAGTGATGCTGTGTTCAGCTCGCTCGTTCTACTACGTGCCGATGGAAGCCAGAGCAGCTTGGCAAGCGAGGGGATTAGATCGATCTCGCTGACCTTGATCACACCATTGGACGAACGGCTGATCGGTGGGGATCTGGTGGCCAAATCGGGTTTCACCCGTACAGATGGGTCGCAAGGCAAGGTCGGTGAAGTGCTGTTTGACGTTCACGCCTGAACAGTCCCAACCGTGTCAAAATTTCACATAACTGTCGTCCGGGCATTGCCCGCCTTGCGGGTGATGCGCGCGTGAACGCAAAGATACACATCACAACATGCTGACACGCAAATTTAGCTTCTTCACATTTTAGACAGAAAGCTTTGCCAAAAGGTGCGACATCCACGGCGAAGCCTTGTGCAGGCACAACTTATGTGTTTTACCCGTGGGCAGAGGCATTGGGCATAAGCCCATCTGAAATCAAAGTCTGGAGAAACTATGCTGCGCAAATCCCTTCTTGCTGCGTCCCTGGCAACCGTCATTTTCGCATCCCCTGCCATGGCACAGGACGCTGCACCGGCAGAAGACCCGGTGCTGGCGACGGTCAATGGTGAGGACATTCTTGAATCAGAAGTCCGCGCAACCCAGCAGGGCCTGCCGCAACAGTATCGCCAGCTTCCGTTTGACATGCTTAAGGCAGATCTTCTGACCCGTGAAATCAATCAGCGCCTACTGATGGATGCCGGCAGCGAAGCCGGTCTGGCTGATGATGAAGAAGTCAAAGCACAGATCGCAGCCCTTGAGCGCCGCCTGATCGCGGAAACCTATCTGGATCGTGCGCTCAGTGATGCGATCACCGATGATGCGATCGAAGCAAAATACGAAGAATTCATCAAAACCAACGAGCCGGAGCCGCAGGTTCACGCCCGCCATATCCTGCTTGAAAGCGAAGAAGACGCAAAAGCCATCATCGCAGAACTTGACGATGGTGCGGACTTCGTCGAACTCGCCAAAGAAAAATCGACCGGCCCGTCCGGCCCGAACGGTGGTGATCTTGGCTTCTTTAACCGTGCCGACATGGTTGCACCGTTCGCCGAGGCAGCCTTTGCCATGGAACCGGGCACCTATTCGAGCGAGCCGGTTCAGACCCAGTTCGGCTGGCACGTGATCAAGGTTGAAGAGAAAAAAGAAGGCACCCAGCCGTCGCTTGACGAAGTCCGTCAGCAGCTGGTGGCCGAAATCAGCCGCGATGCGTTTAACGCACTTGTCGAAGACCTGCGTTCTGATGCCGAAATCGTCAACTATGTCGAAATCGAAGCCGCGAAAGCAGCAGAAGAAGCCGCCAAGGAAAAGCCGGCGGAATAATCCCGCAAACGTCGCGGTCAGCATCAATTGATCGCGTCTGGCCTTAGAGAATTCGAAAACGGGGTGCAGCCATTGGCTTCGCCCCGTTTTTTACACATCATTTGATCGCGTAAATTCATTCTGCCGCTTGCTTTTCGTCGCCATTGCGGCAGGATGGACCGACTTATCCAATAAAGGAAACTGCACTGATGGTTGCGACTGCCATTTCACCGCTTGCCCCTGCGGCATTCCCAGACCTTCCGGCGATTGCTGGCGTTAAACTGCATACCGCAACCCTTGGCATTCGCTATAAGGGGCGCCCGGATGTGCTGTTGGCTGAACTTGAACCAGGCACGCAGGTTGCCGGTGTCTTCACCACGTCGACCACCGCATCGGCGGCGGTCCGCTGGGGACGTGAGGCACTTAAGGGGGGTACGGCACGTGCATTTTTTGTCAATGCGGGTAACTCGGTCGCCTTTACCGGCAAGGCAGGCGAAAAGTTCGTTGCTGACAAGGTCGAAGCCGCGTCCAAGGCACTTGGCTGTGCAAAAACCGAAATCTTTACCGCATCAACCGGTGTGATTGGCGAGCCGACCACTGCAAACCGCATCACCGATGCACTGGGCGATCTTCTGGCCAATGAGGCCGGCTGGCTTGATGCCGCCAAGGCCATCATGACAACCGATACTTTCCCCAAGGGCGCGTCAGCCACCGCGACCATCAATGGCAAGACCGTGACCATTGCCGGTATCGCCAAGGGATCGGGCATGATCGAGCCAAACATGGCAACCATGCTGAGCTTTGTGTTTACCGATGCCGCCCTGCCGCACAATGTGCTGCAAGCCATTCTGGCCGATTGCAACAATCGCAGCTTTAACGCAATCACGGTTGATAGCGATACGTCGACATCGGACACGCTCCTTGTCGCCGCCACAGGCAAGGCGGGCAATGACGCGATCAGTGACGTCAACGATCCGGAACTTGCCGCGTTCAAGGCGGCATTTGAAGACGTACTGCGTGATCTTGCCCATCAGATCGTCCGCGATGGCGAAGGTGCTTCGAAATTCATCACCGTCAAAGTCACCGGTGCCGTGAACGAAAAAGAGGCCAAAACTGCCGCCAAGGCCATTGCCAACTCCCCGCTTGTCAAAACCGCGATTGCCGGTGAAGACGCCAACTGGGGCCGTATTGTCATGGCGGTTGGTAAATGCGGTGTGACCGCGGATCCGAACAAGCTGAGCGTTGCAATCGGTGGCATTACGTTGGCCAAGAATGGTGAACGTGTTGCCGATTATGACGAGGGCCCGGTCGAGGCCCACATCAAGGGCCAGTATATCGACATTGATGCCGATCTTGGCTTTGGCGATGGTGCGGCCACGGTTTGGACCTGTGACCTGACACATGGCTATATCTCGATCAATGCGGATTACCGCAGCTAGGCGATCATAGTCCTGCGCACTAAAAAAACGCCGCCTTCACTGAGGGCGGCGTTTTGCGTTTTGGGCCGTGATCGGCAGAGGTTATCTCTTGCCGGGAATATAGCCGTTAAGGATCAGGCCAACATTGGCACCTTCAAGTTCGGTTTCGCTCAGATCCGTGGCGCCAAAGGCGACGCCGGCAACGTTTGCCTTGGTCAGATTGGCGCCCTTCATCTTGGCTTCGTCAAATACCGAGTTGCGCAAATCAGCCTGTTCGAAATTGACATCCGAAAGATCCGCGTTCCAGACGACGCCGGTCTTTTCACCCTTCTTGTCGCGCTGATCGACACCGCCAAAGTGAACGCCCTGAAACACACCCTCGCTACAGTCCGATCCGGCCATGCGCACACCATCGAGCACAGCACCATTCATGCGGATTTTATGCATGTCGGCTTCGCGCATCGAACACATGGCAAGAATGGTATCGACAAAAAGCGTGCCGCGCAGGATGCATTTGTCAAAGACGGCCCCCGACAGGTCCATGCCCGAAAAGTCCATGCCCGACAAATCGCGACCGGCAGCGATCATTGGCATGCCGGTTTTGCCGCCGGTTGCCAGCCACGTGCTATGACCGTTTACAAGTTCGCGAATATCATCAACCAGCGGGGCCGTCGGCGTGCCGCCACCGATTGAGTAGGATGTGTTGGCCTGCGACAAATCGACATCCTGCAAGTCGACATTGCGAAGGTTCGCACCGCTCAGATCCGCCCCGACAAGTTCCGTCCCGGCAAGCTTCGCCCCCTTGAGGTTGGCGTTGCGAAGCTTTGCGCCATTCATCTTGCAGCCGGTCAGATCAGCGCCTTCGAGGTTGACGGCAAACATGTTGGCGTCACTCATATCGGTATGGGCAAGTCGCGATCCCGACATGTTGGCACCGGCCATATTAGCCCCCCACATCATCGCACCTTCGAGGTCGGTATTTGACATGTCGGTTTCGCGTTTGACCGTGCGTTCACGAGCCCCTTCAAGGACCACCATGATGCCTGCGCGCAGATCAATGCCGTTCAGGTTGGCATTGCGCAAACTGGACCGTGCCATATTGGCCCCGCGCAGATCGGCGCGTTCAAAGGTCGAATTTTCGAGATCAGCCTCAACAAAGTTTGCGCCAAACAGGTCACAGAAATCGAAACAAACGTCGCGTGCCGATGCCTGGATGAAGTTTGCACCGGGTAAGACCGCCTCTTTCAGGCTGATCTTGCTCATTTTGATGCGGGAAAGATTGCAGTTGCGCTTTTGCATGCGCACGCCGCCGGGCTTTTGATTGAGATAAAGTTGATGCTTTTTGATTGAATCAATCAATTCCGAACGCGATGACATTCAGTAGAAAACCCCAGAGATTCTAAATTAGATTCTTATTATTCTGGATTATAGAATGACGCAGTTTCCCCGCAACGCAATTTGTTTAAGACATTGCGCGACATTGGGACGGTTTAAGTCTTTAAAAAGTGGGAAAAACTATCCGAACGCTTAGTGAATCCGCACCCTGGCAGAGTTGGATCTTAAACCTTACCGGGGATGATTCCGGTCAGAATCGAGCCGGTGTTGGTACCGTCAAGATCGACGTCGCTTAAGTCCGTTTCACCAAAGGCAACACCGGAAATATTGGCCTTGCAAAGCTTGGCCCCCTTCATGTGGGGTTCATCAAAAACCGAGTTTCGAAGGTCAGCGTGTGAAAAGTCCGTTGCATGAAGGTCTGCACGCCAGACCTCGCCCGTTTTCTGTCCCTTGGCATCGCGCTGTTCGACGCCACCGAACTTGACGCCCTGAAGCACGGCCTTGGTGCAGTTGGCATAGGACATCCGCACACCGTTCATGATCGACCCGCTCAGCCGGGCGCGGGACAAATCGGCATTGCGCATCGATGCCATGACCAGAATGGTATCGACCAGCAAAACACCGCGCAGGATGCAATCATCAAAACATGCCGCTGAAAGATCAAACCCGGTGAAATCAAGTTCGGTCAGATCACGACCGGTTACATCAAGGCGTGCGCCCGATATGCCGCCACTTGTCAGCCACTCGGTATGGGCATTAAGCAAGATGCGAATATCATCGGGCAATGGCGTTGCCGCCTTGCTGCCAATCGAGTTTGACGTATTGGCCTGCGACAGATCAACATTCGCCAGATCAACATTGCGCAGATTGGCACCCGACAAGTCCGTGCCAAGCAAAAGCGTATCCTTGAGCTTTGCACCCTTGAGGTTCGCGTTTTTGAGCTTTGCGCCCGACAGGTTGCATCCCGAAAGATCCGCGCCGGCAAGGTTAACGGCAAACATGTTGGCGTCGCTCAGATCCGCATCGGCAAGCCTGGCACCGGACATGTTGCTTTCGGCCAGATTGGCACCGGACATCACCGATCCCTGAAGGTCTGCGTTGGTCAGATCTGTTTGTCGTTTGACCTTTTTTTCGCGTCCGGCATCAACAATCACCATCACACCGGATCGAAGATCAGCACCCGTCAGGTTGGCATTGCGCAGTTTGGCACGCGCCATGTTGGCACCGCGCAAGTCGGCGCGCATAAAGCTTGAACCTTCGAGATTGGCCTCGACAAAGTTGGTTCCGAACAGATCACAGAAATCAAATTTGACATCCTGAATCTGGGCCTGGATGAAATTGGCACCGGGAAGCACCGCATCTTCAAGACTGATCTTGCTCATCTTGATGCGCGACAGGTTGCCATTGCGGAGCTGCAATCGCCGACCGCCGGGCTGCTTCATGACAAAGAGCTGATGCTTTTTGATTGCATCAACCAGTTCGGTGCGTGTTGTCATCTGGTGGGTGGTACCCCCGATCAATCGGAAACAGCGCTTGGACGCCGCGGTTCCAAGAATTCTTATAAAGTATACCCGTCAATGACAGTGAACATTCTGACAAAACATGACAATTCAGCCCCTGGTTCACTGGCATAAATATATGATTACACAATACTTATCGCGTTGCATGGTTTTCTTGCGCCCTGTTACGGATCTGACAATCGTGCGATTGATATTGCGGGGCAATGTGTTTGCACCGGCAGCGCCATATATGGGCCGGACCGCGCAGGGAACCGGCCTGTGATTTTGCGATCTTGTATGGGGTTCCGCCCGCCCCCATCTGCAAAATGTATTTAAGAAGAAGCGGGTAAAATGCACCACATTCTGTTTGTTGATGATGATGCCAACATCCTGAACGGATTGCGCCGACGTCTGCGCAGCACCCGTCCCGAGTGGAACCTTTATTTCGCCAATAGCGGATCTGAGGCCATCGAACTTGCCGAAAACAAGGATCTCGACGTCATCGTTTCAGACATCCAGATGCCTGGCATGGACGGTGTGACCTTGCTTGAAACCTTACAGAAAACCCATCCAGATGCCGTACGCATCATTCTGACCGGTCATGCCGATAACGCATCCTATCTGCGCACCATCGGCCCGGCACACCAGTTTCTGAGCAAACCTTGCGATCATGAAACCCTGGTCGACAGTATCGAAAACGCACTGGGTCTGCGTCAGTTGTTACGAAGCCCCGAACTTAGAACCCTTGTCGCTGGCTCCAAAAGCCTCGCCTCGCCGCCCGATACCTATATGCGTCTGGAAACGGCCTTTTCGAACCCGAATTACGCGCTTGATACCATCAGCAAAATTGTTGAGTCCGATATCGCACTGACCACCGAAGTTTTGAAACTGACCAACTCGTCCTATTTCGCAGTGACGCAGAATGTTTCGTCGGTCGCGCATGCCGTCCGGATGCTGGGGATGGAAACGCTTAAGGCGCTTGCCCTTTTTGTCGGGCTATATCGCGGCTTTGACGGCCCGGCCAGTCAGGCAGCCAATCTTAAACGCCTGTGCCACCGTTCCCAGCAGATTGGCGTTACTGCGGCCCTGATTGCCGAATATGAACGGCTTCCGCGTGAAATTTGCCATGCTGTGCCATCCATCGGGATGCTTAGTCACATCGGCACGTTGATCCTTTATACCAAGCGCCCCGACGAGATGCAGGCTGTCATTGACCGTGTTGAAAAAGAAGGCATTTCAATTGATCAGGCGGAGGCCGAACAATTCGGGGCCGGACATGCCGAAATCGGTGCCTATTTGCTGGGATTGTGGGGTTTCCCGGCACCTGTCATTCAGGCCGTTGCCTATCATCATCGGCCAATGGATTTACCGCACCAGGAAATGACGGCCCTGACCGCGATCTATGTTGCGCAACATCTGACACGTGAAATTGCCGATCGCGATGCCGGACGGACGGTCGAAAGCACGATCGATCAGGAATATCTCGCCCAGATCGGCAAGCAGAGCCACATCGAAGAATGGACCAATATTGCGGCTGTTGTGTCCGGCAAATACCGCGAACTGACCAACAACTAGATCACGTGTCCTGATGTGCTCCGTCGTCAGAAAAAGGGGCAAAAAGGACACGACCCTCCACATATGCGGACTATCAAAGATCCTTTGCAGGCCCCATGTATAAGCCATGGAGCACACGCATGAGGTGAAAATGAGCGTCATCCTTTTTGTCGATGATGACAAAAATATTCTGGATGGTTTGCGTCGCCGGTTACGCTCGGTCCGGTCCGGCTGGGAGCTGCATTTCGCGCATGACGCGGAAAGCGCCTTGGCGAAGGCTGCCGAAATGGAACCGGATGTCGTCGTTTCCGACATGCGCATGCCCGGAACCGATGGCGCAGAGCTTCTGACCATGATGCAGGAAAAACACCCGCATAGCGCGCGTATCATTCTTTCGGGTTTTGCCGAGGAAGAGGCAATCCTGCGCACGGTTGGCCCGGCGCATCAGTATCTGGCCAAACCGTGTGATGATCAGATGCTGGTCGAAACCATCGAGAACGCGCTTGATCTCCGTAACCTTCTGACCAATCCGGACCTGCGTGCACTTGTTGGCGGGATTGATGCACTTGCCTCCCCGCCGATAACCTATACTAACCTTGTCAAGGCACTGGAAAATCCGCTGACCAGCAACGAGCAGCTTACCGCCATCGTGGCCTCGGACATTGCGTTGACCGCCGAGATCCTGAAGCTGACCAATTCGGCCTATTTTGCGGTCAGTCAGAAAATCACATCTGTCTCACAAGCCATCCGCATGATTGGCGTCGATACGCTTAAGGCGCTTGCGCTGTTTATCGGTCTGTTTCGCAGTTTTGACGGCCCCAAGCCGGCGGTCACGCGGATGATGCAACTGTGCAAACGCAGCCAGCAACTTGGTGTTGTCGCCACCTTGATCGCCGAGCAGGAAAAGCTTCCGAAGGAAGTGATCAGTGTCATGGCCGCTGTTGGGATGCTGAGCCATACGGGCAGTTTGATCCTTTATGCCTATCGCGCCAATGAAATGGCCGAGGTCATCAAGCGGGTCGAAACCGAAGACATTCCGATCAACGTTGCCGAACGTGATCAGTTTGGCGCAGCCCACCCGGAAATTGGTGCGTACCTTTTGGGCCTGTGGGGCTTTCCAAGCGCCATGGTGCAGACGGTTGCCTATCACCATCGCCCGCAAGACACGCGGCATACCGAAATGAACGCGCTTAGCGCAATCTATATCGCCCAGCATCTGGCACGCGAAGTCGCCATTGAAAGCCGCACCGGTCAGGCCCCCGAAAGCCGCATTGACCTTGAATATCTTGAACGTCTGGGAAAAGCCGACCGGTTGCCGGTTTGGCGCGAAATTGCCCGCGTGGTCGAAGAAAAATACCGCGAAATGGACATGTAAGGGAGAGAGATGATGACACAGAATCCCCCTGTACTCTTCGTTGATGACGATGAAAACCTGTTGATGGGACTTAAGCGCAAGCTGCGCGGCAAGTTCGATTTCGAGACAGCGGTCGGCCCGCTTCAGGCGCTTGAGAAAATCAAGGCGGGCAACAAATATGCGGTTTGTGTTGCCGACATGCGCATGCCCGACATGGACGGTGTGAAGCTACTGGCCGAGGTTGCCAAACTCAGCCCCGACACAGTCAACATGATGCTGACCGGCAATGCCGACCAGCACACAGCGGTCGAAGCAATCAACCGGGGGCATATTTTCCGCTTTTTCAACAAGCCGTGCGAGGACGAGGACCTGATTGCCGGTGTTAAGGCGGGCTTGCGGCAATATCAGTTGATCACCGCGGAAAAGGCGCTGATCGAACAGACGCTGGCGGGCAGTGTAAAGGTCCTGACCGAGGTACTGGCACAACTTAACCCGGCGATTTTTGGTAAGGCGATGCGCGCCAAGCTGTGGTGCGACACCATTGCCAAACAGATCGGCTACCCGCATCCGTGGGAGTTGGGGCTGGCCGCGTTGCTGGCGCCCATTGGCTATGTCTCCCTGCCGCCGGAAATCCTTGCCCGTCTTGGCGATGAAAAGCCGCTTCAGCCGCTTGAACGTGACGTGGTCCGTCGCACGCCCGAGGTGGCACGCAAACTAATTTCCAATATCCCGCGGCTGGAACAAGTTGCCGGCATTGTCTATCTGCAAAACCGCAATTTTGACGGATCGGGCTTCCCGGCCGAAGGGCCGCTTGGCGCGGAAATTCCGTTGGGTGCGCGGGTCCTTCGGATTTTCAACGACCTTGGCAAAATTGTCGAAAGTGATCTTGTCGTCAAACAGCACTTTGACGAGTTGCGCCACAAGCCCGAACGCTATGACCCGGAACTGCTGAACCAGATCGAGGCGATCCTTGCCCAGGAAGACCCGTCCTATGACAAAGTCGCCTATCCGACCGGGACGGAGCATGACATTTACCTCAAGAACCTGCGGATCGGGGATTTCCTGCTGACCGATATCGAAACCCGCGATGGGCATATCTTGCTGACCCATGGCAACTACGTTTCCGAGATTCAGATCCAGCGGCTGCGCGTTTTTCAGGAACTTCACCAGTTTCATGAGCCGATTCGTGTCCGGCGCGGCGGGCATGACCAGGTTGCCGGGGGCGGAGAGGCCTGATGTCTGAGAAGATTGAAAACCTGCATGACACCAAGATCCTGAGTGGCACATCCGATCTGACATCGGGGGCGGACCTTCTTGAGGCAGCCAAGGAAATTGATGCGCCAGAAGACGTTCGCGCCCACTTCCTGGCACTGATGGGCGAGCAAAAGCGCCGCAAGCTCGAAACCATGCAGCGGCTCAAGACCATTCTTGATAGCGTTGTCGAGGGGATCCTGATCATTGATGCCACCGGCATGATCCAGGACTTCAACAAATCAGCCGCCGAAATCTTGCGCGCAACCAGCGATGAGTTGCTGGGCACGTCGGTCGATGTGATGTTCATTGATCGCAAGGCAACCGTACGCCACAAGCTTTTGAACCGCTGCATCAATATCAGCAGTGGTGTGCTGAAATATGACTATACCGAAACCATGGCGCAGCGCCTTGATGGCGACAGCTTTCCGATGGAAATCATCGTAAGTCCGGCCAATTTTGCCTCCGAGATGAGTTATCTTTACATTTTCCGCGACATCACCCGACGCAAGAACGCGGAAGTCGCGCAAAAGAAGCTTGAAGAAGACCTGCGCGAGGCCCTTAAGCTTGAGGCGATTGGCCATCTTGCCGGCGGCATTGCCCATGAAATCAATACGCCCAGCCAGTATATCCGCGATAACCTGAAGTTCCTGAATGACAGTTACGGGGCGCTTTCGCGCATGCTTGGTCTCGCCTTGCAGACCTTGTGGAAAAACCGTGCAAACCTGCCGCCCAATACGTTTGAGGATTTCGCCCGACAAATGCGTGATTCCGATCTTGAATTCCTGCTTGAGGAAATTCCGCATGCCACCCAGCAATCCCTTGATGGCATCAATCAAGTGGCGCGAATTGTCCTGTCGATGAAGGAATTCTCCCACCCCGGCGGGACGGAAAAAACCACCACCGACATCAACCGGGTCCTGTCGAACGTGATTGTGATTTCGCGCAATGAGTGGAAACACAATGCCGACATCACCGAGGAATTCGATCCGGAAATCCCGCATATTCCGTGCCACATCAACGAGGTCAATCAGGTCTTCCTCAACCTGATCGTCAACGCGGCACAGGCCATTCAGGCGGCCGGGCGCAAACCGGATGAAGGTCACATCACGGTCAAAACCACGTCGCTTGATGACAGCATCCTGATTTCGATTTCCGACAACGGAACCGGCATTGCCAAGGAAAACCGGTCAAAGGTGTTCAACCCGTTCTTTACCACCAAGGAAGTTGGCAAGGGCACGGGACAGGGACTTTCGATCACCCATGACATCGTCACGGTGCGCCATGGCGGGCGCATCTGGTTTGAAACCGACATGGGAAAGGGAACGACATTCCGCGTTCTTCTGCCCGCCGAAGACCGCACTGGCAAAAAGCCCGACGAAAAATCCGAGAAAGCAAAGACCTAGCGCGGGGCAAACAGGATGATCCCGGCCCCCAAAAGGCAAACCAGCAGTCCGGTTACATCCCAGCGGTCGGGGGTGGTGCGTTCAACCACCCACATCCAGAAGATCGATGCCGTGATGTAAACACCGCCATAGGCCGCATAGGCCCGCCCGGCAAAGTCGGCCTCAACCCGGGTCAGAAGCCAGGCAAAGACAATCAGGGATGCCACACCCGGCACGACCCAAAGGATCGACTTCCCGGACCGAAGCCAGGCCCAGAAGGCAAAACACCCGGCAATTTCGGCAATCGCCGCAAAGATATAGGCCGCAATGCTTTGCATCTGTTCCCCGTTTTGATCAGAAGGCCGGGCGCAAGTCCCCGGCATATTTGCCCGCCCAGTTGGTCAGAACCGGGGTCAGGTATTTCTTCAGGACCTCGGCCTTGGGGTCATCAATCACGCCATGTTTGCGCAGGATCGCGCCCATCGCAACCTCTGCTCCGCGCTGGGTGCCATCATCGATCTTAAGCGCCACACCAAGCCCCTGTTTGGGGAAGGCCGCGCAATAGACCCCCTCTGCGCCGACCTTGACCAGTGCATCTTCACCGCATTCTTCCATGATGCCGGTGCAGAAACGCCCAGTTCCGGCAACCATGAAGGGCGCATTTGCACAGCCCTTGCGGATGCGCTTGATCGCATCAATGCGTTTGGCATCAAGGCCAACTGGGTCGGCCATCCGCGCCATGGCAAGGCCCAGATCACGCAACCGCATGCCAATCACCGGAATGCCACAGCCATCAATACCGCGCGGGGTCGAAGACAGATCGCATTCGCCCATTTCTTCCAACACCTTGATCAGGCGTTGCTGAACCGGATGGGATTCTTCGATATAGCCAGCCGGGTCTTCGCCCAACTGCTGTGCGGTTGAGAGAAACCCGGAATGCTTGCCAGAGCAATTGTTGTGCGCCTTGGTCAGGCTCACATGATCGGACGCCTGTTTAATCGCGGCATTCAGGCTGAGTGAATAATGCGGGGCGCATTCCAGGGTGTCGACCGAAAGACCGATCTTCTCCAACCATGCCTTGACGGTTTGGGCGTGTTCTTCCTCGCCATTATGCGATGAGCAGGCAAGGGCGATGTGTTTGTCCTCAAGCCCGAAGGCCTCGACCGCGCCGCTTTCAACAAACGGAATGGCCAGAAGCGGCTTGATCGCTGATCGCGGATACATCAGCGCATCAATATCGCCCCCCTGATCAACCACCGTCCCGTCAGACGTCATCACGACGTAACGGCCGCGATGGAAACTTTCGACCATATCGCCGCGTGTGGCTTCGACAAGGATCGGGTTGGCAGCGATTGACTGAGGCATTTTAAAGCTCCGGCTTTGGTGGGTTGATCAGTCTATGCCTGAAACACCGGTGGAAAATCAAGTATGGCAAATCTTGCAACTGCGAAGGTGCCCGCCATCTGAGGACTGCCTTTAAACACCTTTCGGCAACGGTATGGCCGTCAGGTTCTTGTATTCCTTCAAAACCAGACTAGATTGCACATCGCGCACGTTGGGCATTGAAAGCAACTGATGGGTGACAAAATCGCCAAAGCTTTCGATATCGCGCGCCACGGACACTAGCAGAAAATCCTGCCTCCCCGTCATCGCCCAGCAGGACAGAATTTCGGGAAGATCATTCATCGCGCGGGCAAAATCCTCCGCCCCCTGTTCGGTATGGCTTTGCAAGCGGACCTGAATGGTTGCCAGCACCCCAAAGCCAAGTTTCTTGCGATCCAGAAGGGCGACCTGACGTTTGATCACCCCGGATGCCTCAAGCTGTTTGACCCGACGCAAACACGGCGATGGAGACATGCCAACCATTTCAGCAAGTTGGACATTGCTGATGGCGGCGTCCTTTTGCAGGGCCTGCAAGATCCGGATATCAGTCGCGCTTAGCGTCACGTCGGTCATTTTAAACCCCAAATCAAACCCACAAGGTCACAATATGCACATCATAACCGATTTCGATGCCCTATTGGCCAGAAAATGACATTAGAGTTGATGTAAAATGATCCTTGTAAATCGGCAATAGAACCCGAAAGAGGACGGCCATGAATCAGGGAAACGATCTGCGTGGCGATTACAGCCACATCAATGACGACTACACCATCGATCAGGACTGGAGCACATATACCGAGGCCGAGCACGAACTATGGCGCAAACTCTATGATCGCCAGTCGCGCATTTTGCCCGGTTATGCCGCCGAGGATTACATTCGCAATCTGATGAAACTTGATGCGGCGGATCAGATTCCGCATTTCGGCCGGGTCAGCGAGAAGCTTCATGCGGCGACCGGCTGGCATCTTGTCGCGGTTCCGGGGCTGGTGCCAGATGATGTGTTTTTTGACCACCTTGCCAATCGGCGGTTCCCGGTCACGGTGTGGCTGCGCAAGCCCGAGGAAATGGATTATCTGGTCGAACCCGACATCTTCCATGACTTTTTTGGTCATGTGCCGATGCTCTATGACCCGACCTTTGCCGACTATCTGGCAGCCTATGGCGCCAAGGGCCCAGAGGCCATTGCGAAGGGCGGCCTGAAACAACTGGCGCGGATGTATTGGTACATGGTGGAGTTTGGCCTGATCATGACCCAGCATGGCTTGCGCGCCTATGGGGCTGGCATGTTGTCATCGCAAACCGAAACCATCTATTCGGTCACCGATCCCACGCCGAACCGGGTGGCGTTCGAGCTTGAACGCGTCATGGGCACGGATTATGCGATTGATGATTTCCAGAAAACCTATTTCGTCCTGGAAAGCTATGACCAGTTGTTTGACGCCATGAAGGTGCCGCTGGCGCCGATCTATGATCGGCTCGCCAAGACGCCTGCGATTGATCCGGCAACCACCTTGCCGACAGACCGGCTTTATCATGTGCATGGTGCTGCCGACAGCATCATTTCCCTGGGCGAGGAGACGCACAGGACCCACAGACAACAACGCCCTGCATAAGGCAGGGCGTGGCGATCCGTTCAGGATTGATCAAGGCAGGGCTGGTCTCCCTGCACTCCTAGCAGGCACTGATGGAATGGCCCAGCACCCGATTAAGTTGCTCAAGCACCACTTTCGGGCTGGCGTCCTTGCTGATGAAATCGGCCGCCCCAAGCGCATCGGCTTGTGCGCGGGTGTCGGCATCATAGTGGGCCGAGAAGAAGAAAACCGGCACGTTTTGGCTGTTGGGATAGCGGCGGCGAATTTCGCAGAACGCTTCAAAGCCGCTCATACCCGGCATTTCAATATCAAGGATGATGGCACGGGGATAAAGCCCGTCCAGCTGATCAATCAGATCATCGGCACAATCAAAACCGGCCACGTCATATCCTGCCCGACGCAACACTGTTTCAAGGGCTGCCTTGGCGCTGGGACTGTCGTCGGCGAACGCAACCAGTCCATCAGGACAGAATTGCGACGGCATGGCGCTGAGCGCGTTCATGGATGGCGATACTCCGAGTTTTGGGACAAGTCCAAACTGACAGACGAAAATGTCAAATTGGTTAAACCCGCCAAATTTTTGCCACGCAATGTTCCGGCTTCACCCCGATCTCGCACCCGTGCCGCGAAAGTATAAGGCCGCAACGATCGGAACCATGCGGCGCGCAAACCACGAACAGACCGGAAAAACCCCAATGTTTCCGCCGACATAACGTTACGGAAACCTGATTTGTCGGGGTCGATATCCGTCTAAATAGGTATTTCCATGCCTATTTACGGAATTAGGGACAGGTGCTATAAACCGCCATGTCGCGAATGTGACCGGAAAATAGGATCGGGAATCCGGTGCGGCCGTGCCTCAGCGCACTTTGGCCAAGCCCGGAACTGCCCCCGCAACTGTAAGCGTGACGGCCTTTTTGCAGGCTTTCTCGCGAGTCAGAATACCGATGGTGTTTTCTTGGCATGAAATGGGCCGGGCGGGGTGTACCGGGTACTGGGAATCCGTAGTAGAATAGAATTTGGCAACGTTCCGTGCCCGACGCCATATGAAGACCCCATATGGAGTCGCATCAAGGACGGGACACACCAAGCCGGGAGAAACCATGTCCGACCCGCTAAAGCTCGCATCCGAATTTCCATCTGCTGATTATGCAAGTTGGCGCAAGCTGGCCGAAGAGGCCCTTAAGGGGGCACCGTTCGAAAAGAAGCTTGTCACCAACACCCTTGATGGGTTTTCCGTTCAGCCGATCTATACAAATGACGATCAGGATGACGCGACCCGGCTGATCCACGAAGTTCTTAATGCCACGGTCGAGCCGCGCGAAACCGTGACCGGCTGGGATATCCGTCAGCTTCATACCCATCCCGATCCCAAGGCGACCAATGCCGCGATCCTCGAGGACCTTGAAAACGGCGCCACTTCGATCACGCTGAAACTTGATGCCGCTGCCCGGGCCGGGCGCGAAATCAGTTCTGCCGAGGTTGGCGTTGACGGGATTGCCATTCATTGTCTGGCCGATCTCGATGCCGCGCTTGAGGATGTATACACCAACCTTGCCACCGTCGGGCTTGATGCCGGGGCGGCAGGTGTTCCGGCCGCAGCACTTCTGGCAGCCCATATCGCAAATACCGATGGTGCCGACGAAGCCGCACCAGCCTTTAACATTGATCCGATTGGAACCCTTGCATCCACCGGCACCCTGCCCTGCGGGGCACAGGATGCGGTTGATCATGCGGCAAGTGTTGCGGTTGAGCTGATTGATCTGTTCCCGCTGGCGACTGCAATTTCGGTCAATGGCGCACCTTATTACAATGCTGGCGCCACCGATGGTCAGGAACTGGCCTGTTTGCTGGCAAGCGGTGTGACCTATTTGCGCGCCCTGACCGATGCGGGAATGGCGGTTGATCAGGCTGCGGGTGCAATGGTGTTTAACGTTGCCATCGGCACCGACTTCTTTGCCGGGATCGCCAAGCTGCGTGCGCTTCGCATGATGTGGAGCCGCGTTCTTTCAGCATCGGGTGCCGAGGATGCGACCATTACCATCAATGCGGTTTCGGCCGAAATGGCCCTGACCAAGGTTGATCCGTGGGTCAATATGCTGCGCACCACCGTTACCAGCTTTGCCGCCGGTCTGGGCGGTGCGGACAGTGTGACCTGCCTGCCTTATGATCATCTGATTGGCCTGCCGGATGGCTTTGCACGCCGCATTGCGCGCAACACCCAACTGATCTTGCAGGAAGAAAGCAACGTGCACCGGGTCATCGATCCGGCGGGTGGTTCGTGGTTTATTGAAAACCTGACCAAGGAACTGGCGAAGGCCGCCTGGTCGAAATTCCAGACACTCGAATCATCGGGCGGGATCCTGAGTGCGCTTGCCAATGGCAGTCTCAAGACCGAGATCGAGACCGTCTGGAATGCGCGCGAAAAACGCCTGTCCACCCGTCGGGATCCGCTGACCGGTGTGTCGGAATTCCCCAACATCACAGAAGCCAAGGTCACCTGCGAAAAGCCGGACCTTGAGGCAATCGTTGCAGATGCCAAGGCCCGCCAGACCAAGTTTGATGGCACGGTCGGCAAGAGCCTTAATGCGATGATTGAGGCGGCCCGCGCAGGTGCCACCATCGGGCACATGTTTACCGATCTTTATGGCACCAGCGCCGCGACATGTATCGGTGCCCTGCCTGCCCATCGCCTTGCCGAACGATACGAGGCGCTTCGCAAGCGGTCTGATGCGCATAAGGCAAAGACCGGATCCTTCCCGCAGGTCTTCCTGGCCAATCTTGGCAAGGCCGCCCAGCACACGGCACGCGCGACCTTTGCCCGCAACTTCTTTGAAGCCGGCGGGATCGAGGCGATCACCAATAACGGCTTTGCCACTGCCGATGATGTTGCAACCGCCTTTGGCGACAGCGGGGCGAAAATCGCCATTATTTGCGGATCAGACCCGCAATATGCCGACATGGCAGCGGATGTTGCCAAGGCGCTGAAGGCCAAAGGGGCCAGCATGGTTTATCTTGCTGGCCAGCCGGGGGATGCGCGGTCGGCTTACGCAGCAGCCGGCATTAACGATTTTGTTTTTGTCGGGGCCGATGTCCTTGCCATTTGTGGCGCTGCACTTGATCATCTTCTTGGCAAACAGGGGGAGAAATAACCATGACCCGCATTCCTGATTTCTCCGACCTTCCGCTGTTTGATGGCGCGTCCACAGGTGCCAAGGACCCGTTTGAAAGCACGCCCTGGACCACGCCAGAAGGGATTGATGTAAGATCATCCTATGGCCCCAAGGATCTGGACGGTATTGATCACCTTAATACCATGCCGGGCATGCCGCCGTTTTTGCGTGGCCCCTACCCGACCATGTATGTGCAGCGCCCCTGGACGATCCGCCAATATGCCGGTTTCTCCACCGCCGAGGAATCGAACGCGTTCTATCGCCGTAACCTTGCCGCCGGGCAAAAGGGGCTCTCGATTGCCTTCGATCTGGCAACCCACCGTGGCTATGACAGTGATCATCCGCGCGTCGCAGGCGACGTTGGCATGGCCGGTGTGGCGATTGACAGCATCTATGACATGCGCACCCTTTTTGATGGCATCCCGCTTGATGAGATGTCGGTTTCCATGACCATGAATGGTGCGGTTCTGCCGGTGATGGCGCTTTATATTGCCGCCGCCGAAGAACAGGGTGTTGCGCACGAACAGCTTTCGGGCACCATTCAGAACGATATTCTGAAAGAGTTCATGGTGCGCAACACCTATATCTATCCGCCGAAACCCTCGATGCGCATCATTTCGGACATCTTTGCCTTTACCTCGCAAAACATGCCGAAATTCAACTCGATCTCGATTTCCGGCTATCACATGCAAGAAGCCGGTGCGACGGCCGATCTTGAGCTTGCCTATACCCTGGCTGATGGCATCGAATATGCCCGTGCCGGTCAGGCCGCGGGCCTTCCGATTGATAAATTCGCCCCGCGTCTGTCGTTCTTCTGGGCGATTGGCATGAACTTCTTCATGGAAATCGCCAAGATGCGCGCAGCCCGCATGATCTGGGCCAAGCTTATCAAACAGTTTGATCCGCAAAACCCCAAATCGCTGTCGCTCCGCACCCACAGCCAGACGTCGGGCTGGTCATTGACCGCCCAAGACGTATTTAACAACGTCATCCGAACCTGTGTTGAAGCGATGGCATCCACCCAAGGCCACACACAGTCGTTGCATACCAATGCACTGGACGAAGCATTGGCCCTGCCGACTGATTTCTCGGCCCGGATTGCGCGCAATACCCAGCTGTTCCTGCAACAGGAAAGCGGCACCACCAATGTTATCGATCCTTGGGGTGGTTCATACTATGTCGAACGCCTGACGCGCGATTTGGCAGAAAAAGCATGGGCGCATATCGCCGAGGTCGAAGAACAGGGCGGCATGGCCAAGGCAATTGAAGCCGGCATTCCGAAAATGCGCATCGAAGAAGCAGCGGCCCGCACGCAGGCCCGCATCGATAGCGGCCGTCAGACTTTGGTCGGTGTGAACAAATACCGCGTCACCGATGATCGCCCGGTCGATGTGCTTCAGGTCGATAACGCCGAAGTCCGCCGTCAGCAGATCGCAAAACTCGAACGTCTGCGCGCCGAACGTGATAATGGCGCAGTTGAAAGTGCCCTGACCGCGCTGACCAATGCCGCGGATGCCGGCAATGGTAACCTGCTTGAACTCGCTGTCGAGGCGGCCCGTGCCAAATGCACGGTGGGCGAGATTTCCGATGCGCTTGAAAAGGTCTATGGCCGTCATCAGGCGGTGATCCGATCCATCTCCGGCGTTTATAAAACCGAAGTCGGGGCCGACAACGAAGCACTGGCCAAGGTTGATCGCCTGATCACGCAGTTTGAGGCCAATGAAGGCCGCCGTCCGCGGATCCTGATCGCCAAAATGGGTCAGGATGGTCATGATCGTGGGCAGAAGGTGATAGCAACGGCCTTTGCCGATCTTGGCTTTGATGTTGATATCGGCCCGCTGTTCCAGACCCCGGAAGAAGCCGCCAAACAGGCAGTTGAAAACGATGTTCATATCGTGGGGGCAAGTTCACTTGCCGCCGGTCACCTGACCCTTGTGCCGCAGTTGCGCGCAGAGCTTGATAAGCTTGGCCGTGAAGACATCATGATTGTTGCCGGGGGCGTAATCCCGCCGCAGGACTTCGACAAACTGTTCGAAGCCGGGGCCGAGGCGATCTTCCCGCCCGGAACGGTCATTGCCGAAGCGGCTGGCGACCTGCTAGAAAAGCTTAATCAGTCTGGCGAGGAAGCGGCCTGATCGCCGTTTCCTTCCAGCCCGACGTAACGCTTTGCTGGCGTGAAACGCGCCAAATTCAAGGAACGCCTGGTGAAAGAAACACTGCGCACCATACCCGGAGGCTCGGGCGGCACGGTCAGCCCGCGCAAGGCCGTGCGCAGACGTGTGCTTTCAACCGATGAAATCGTTAAGGGTGTTCTGGCCGGTGATCGCACCATTCTGTCGCGTGCCATCACACTGGTTGAAAGCCGCAATCCCAAACATTTCGAACAGGCACAGGCCGTTCTGGCGCAATTGATGCCCAACACGGGGGGATCGCAGCGCATCGGTATCACCGGGGTTCCCGGTGTCGGCAAATCGACCTTTATCGAGGCGTTTGGCAAGAACCTGACCAAGACGGGTAAAAAGGTTGCCGTGCTTGCCGTTGATCCGACCAGTGCGCGGTCGGGCGGGTCCATTCTGGGCGACAAGACCCGGATGAACGAACTTTCGATTGATCCCAATGCCTATATCCGCCCATCGCCCAGCAGTGGCTATCTGGGCGGGGTCAATCGCATGACGCGCGAAACCATCTTGCTGTGCGAGGCGGCCGGGTTTGATGTGGTTCTGGTTGAAACCGTGGGCGCGGGGCAAAGCGAAACCATGGTCGCGCAGATGACCGACTTCTTCCTTGTCCTGATGTTGCCCGGCGCGGGTGATGAGCTTCAGGGCATCAAGAAGGGCGTTCTTGAAATTGCCGATCTGATTGCGGTCAACAAGGCCGATGCCGATCCGGCCAAGGCGCGCGAGGCCAAACGTGAGTATTCCTCAGCTTTGCGAATTATGCAGCCCACCAGCAAACATTGGCGCCCGCAATCGGTGATGGTTTCAGCGCTGATCAATGACGGGCTTGATAACATCTGGGATTTGATCAATCAGCACCGCGCCGTGATGGAAAAGGAAGGCGAGTTCACCGCCAAGCGTGCCCGTCAGCAACATGACTGGATGTGGACGATGCTGCGCGACCGGTTGCTTGAAACCTTTACCGCGCGTGATGACGTGGCAAGCCGAATTCAGGCGCTTGAGGCTGATGTTTTATCGGGCACCACTAACCCGACTGCTGCGGTCGAGGAATTGCTCGGCCTGATTAAGATCGCCGCGAAATAGGCAAAACAAAAGGCCGCACAAAACGCGCGGCCTCTTAAAACCTCAAGCTAAAGCTGGCTTACTTGTTGTCAGCGGCTTTCAGCTTTTCTTTCAAGATTTTAAGCTTCTCGACCGCATCGTTGATTTCCTGATCAAGATGCTTGAGGCCTTCGCGCTTTTCGGTCGGTACGGATTCGAGCTCATCTAGGGCTTTTTCTACGATATACAGCATCCTGCAATCCTCCTTGTTTTGGTATCGGCGACGTTACTTTGTCACTTTGGGCACCGGCAACATTCACGCTGGTTAACATAACACCCAGCATGGACCAACCGATGTGTCGTTTCAAAGACATGGATCAAGAATGATCCGAAAGTGTCAACCAGCTGTCTGTTCAAGACGTTCCTGAAGGACCCGGATGCTTTCGGAGGTTGATTGCAAAACCTGTTCAAGGCCGGAGAGTTTTTCACGGGCTTCGCGCGAGACCGCTTCGACTTCATCCAGCGCGCTTTCAAAGATATAGAGCATGTTTATGCCCTTTCATTGTTGTTTTTGATGCTTCAAAGCTAGCCCCCAAATTCGCTGAAACCGTGTCAGCAATGCGCTATTTCTGCCGTATTTCACCAAGGGTACTAGCAGGACGGCAAGGCTGATCTGTGATTTTTCACCGACAGGTTTGGACGGTTTGTGATAAAACGCGCCAACTGATTTTCTGAAACTGGGTAAACCCGATGACGCACCTGGTGCTGGCACCGATGGAAGGACTTGTTGACTGGCGCGTTCGGCAATTGCTGAGTGCTGCCGGTGGGTTCGACCTGTGCGTGACCGAGTTTATCCGCGTGTCGCAGAACCTGTTTCCCGCGCACGTGTTTCATCGTTATTGCCCGGAACTTTTGAACGGTGGCAAGACGCTTTCGGGAGTGCCGGTTCTGGTTCAGCTGATGGGCCATGACCCGGAACTGATGGGTGAGAACGCGGTTGTCGCGGTTGAGCTTGGCGCGCCCGGCATTGATATCAATTTCGGCTGCCCGTCCAAGACCGTGAACAAGCGCGAAGCCGGTGCGTCGCTTTTGAAATGTCCTGAAAACCTTTATGAAATCGTCTCGGCTGTGCGCCGTGCGGTTCCGGATCACATCCCGGTCAGTGCCAAGGTCCGGCTTGGCTATTCCGATAAGGAGATGTTCCTTGATATCGCACGTGCGGTTGAGGCCGGTGGCGCGCAGCACCTGACCGTGCATGCGCGCACCAAGATGGAAGGCTACAAACCGCCAGCGCATTGGGAGTACCTCGCACGTATTCGCGAAGCCATTTCAATCGGCATGACCGGCAATGGCGAGATTTGGGATGTGGCGGATTATCAGAAATGCCGCGATATATCGGGCTGCGACAGCTTTATGATCGGCCGGGGTGCAATTGCCGCCCCTGACCTTGCCAACCGGATCAAGGCATTTGAAGGCGGATCACACCTGCCCAAGGAAAGCTGGGCGGATGTTCTGTCCATGTTGCTGGCCTATTGCGATCTGATGGCAGAGGATGGTGCCTCGGAAAATCATCAGGCCGGACGTATCAAGCAATGGATGGCCCTGATCCGCAAAAGCCACACCCAGGGTGAAGCCTGTTTTGACGAGATCAAACGTATCCGCGCGATTGACGAACTGCGCGCCAAGCTGCGGCACGACATGGCCTTGCCGGAAAATCAACGGACAAGTGACCTTATTGCGGCAGAATAGCAGGTCAGTCTTGCCAGATATCCAAAAAGAAAACGGGCGGTCATGGTGACTGCCCGTTTTTATTCGATCAGACTTTTGATCCTTGATCAGTTGCCAAAGCCGAAGTCATCGGCATTCAGCCCATAATCATCATCGTCAGGATCACCTACCCCCATCAGCGTGACAGAGGCATCGTTGCCCAGTTCAATGACGACATTGCCATCGGTATCGAGATGCATGTCATTTAGGACCTGGTTGAAGTTGTTGTAGTTCCACTCCGACAGATCGATGATGTCTTCGCCCGGCTTGAAGTCGGTAATGATGTCATGCCCATCGGCTTTGCCGATCTGGAAGGTATCCCAGCCAGTCCCACCGGTCAGGGTGTCATCACCGGCACTGCCATAAAGATGGTCATCGCCCGAGCCACCCAGCAACAGGTCATCCCCGGCATTGCCCCAAAGCGTATCGTTCCCGGCACCGCCATCAAGGGTGACATCGCCATAGCTTTCGGTGTCGCTGGTCAGATCAATGATGTCGTTGCCGTCACCGGCCTCGATCACTTCGATTCCGCTGATGCGGACATTGGCATCACCGTCGCTGACGTCATCATCCAGGAACAGGGCGTCATTGCCGCTGGTCATTTTCAGGGTGTCGATACCTTCGCCACCGATGAAGACATCATTCGACTGGTTATAACCACCCAGATTGACGGTCTCGCCCGTGCCAGCGTCACCGCCTTCGTTATGGCCCCAGCCGTTGCCGTGGAAGAAGTGATGACCGCTGCCACCGTCGTTCTGATGACCATCCTCGCCAGGCGACCCGTTATTGACAGCAGACCAGTTGTTATCCCAAACGCCATCGACGTTGTATTGCAGGACATCATCCCCCGCACCGCCATTCAGAACATCCTGACCGGCACCGCCCGTGATCGTATCAGCGCCAGAACCACCCCAAAGGGTGTCGTTACCAGCCCCACCATAGATCACGTCATCGCCGGCGTTGCTCCAGACGATGTCATCGCCAGTGCCACCAAGGATGGTTACATCACCATAAGACAGCGTATCACTGGTCAGATCGATGATGTCATCGCCGTTACCGGCATCGATCACTTCGATGTTGGAGATCCGCGGGCTGGTGCCCGGATCGGTCAGACGATCTTCAAGGAACAGGGCGTCGTTGCCGCTGGTCATTGCCAGGGTATCGGTGCCCGAACCGCCATCAATGATGTCTTCGGAACGGTTATAGCCCGAAAGATTGATCTGTTCGTTGGTGCCATCCATCCCCGGATCGCCAACGTTTTTCGCAGCATAACTACCGGTCCAGCTCGCATCCTTCTGGTATTCGATATAATCGTCGCCAGCACCGGCATCGATCACATCCGAACCGCGGCCGCCATTGATACTGTCATTGCCATCGCCACCCCAGATGGTGTCATCCCCGTCGTCACCGCCAAGGATGTCATTGCCATCAAGACCCGACAGCAGGTTCGCGCCATCATCACCAAACAGATAGTCGTTGAAGTTCGACCCAATCAGGTCTTCGATCGAGCTTAGCTTGTCATTGCCAACGCTGCTGCTTGCGGTGCCGCTTTCAAGGTTTGCGGCAACTGCCGTGGTCGAGTTGGCATAGCTTGCGGTATCGCGACCGGCACCCCCGACAAGGCTGTCATGACCAGCACCACCCATCAGGGTGTCATTGCCGGCATCACCATAAAGCTTGTCGTCGCCATTGCCGCCTTCGATGGTGTCATCGCCATCGCCGCCATAGAGACGGTCGTTGTTTTCGCCGCCATCAATCACGTCGTTGCCCGCACCACCCAGGATGCTGTCATCGCCGGTGCCGCCATTGATGGTGTCATTGCCAGCTTCGCCATACAGCTTGTCCTGACCCTGACCACCGGTGATGGTATCAGCACCGTCGCCACCCCAGACGCGGTCATCACCCGATCCACCGTCAAGGGTATCCTCGCCGGTACCGCCGGTGATGCTGTCCTGACCACTGCCGCCTTCGATCAGGTCATTGCCGTCATCACCCGAAAGCGTGTCATCGCCATCGCCACCATACAGGCTGTCATTGCCTTCCATGCCACTGATGGTGTCCTGACCATTCAGGCCATAGACAGTGTCATCGCCCGCAAGGGCGGCAATCGTGTCATTGTTGCTGGTGCCATAAAGCAGATCATCATTCGGCGTCGGGCCAGAAGCCTGTTCGACACCGACAAACATGTCCGCCTTGAGCTGGCTCATCGAGATGCCAACAAGCGTCAGCGTTCCCTGACCATTCAGGTTGATCACGGTGTCGTTGCCGACCTGGGTCATCTGGTCTTGCAGATCAGCCCAGTCATCAATGTCGAGCGACGCCAGATTGATTTTGTCTTCATTAATGCTGAAGTCGGTAACAACCTTATTGCCGGAGTTGTTCGATACGATGATTTCATCCGCACCCGTGCCGCCGGTGTAGGTGTCATCACCCGCACCACCGTCAAGCGTGTCATTGCCCGAACCACCAAGAAGCGTATCGGTGCCATCGGTTCCGGTCAGGGTGTCGTTGCCGGTACCACCATCGAGAAGATCATTACCATTGCCACCCGACAGGACGTCATCACCGTCGCCACCGAGAAGCGTATCGTCACCATCACCGCCAAGCAGGGTATCGTTGCCGATGCCACCATCAAGGGTGTCATTGCCAGCATCCCCCGACAGCAGGTCATTGCCCGCACCGCCAGCGATGCTGTCATTGTCATCACCGCCATACAGAACGTCGTCGCCGCCTTCGCCATCAAGCAAATCATTACCGGCCGATCCGTAAATGGTGTCGGTTTCATCGCCACCGGTGATGGTGTCGTCACCTTCCATGCCGTCGATGTAATCATCGCCGCCGCCGCCATCCATGACGTCGTTACCGGCATGACCGATCAGGGTATCGTCACCGGCATTGCCTTCGATGACGTCATCGCCTTCGTTGCCTTCGAGACTGTCATTACCCGAACCACCGGAAATCACATCATTGCCACTGCCACCGGTGATGGTGTCATTCCCGTCACCGCCAGAAAGCGTATCGTTGCCTTCCATGCCATTGAGCGTGTCATTGCCAGCGCCACCATCGACTGTGTCATCACCGGCAAGGGCATCGATATAATCATCCTCGCTGGTGCCCAGCAGGACATCATCAAACTGCGTCGGGCCACCATCATTTTCGATGCCGATGAACATATCGGACGATACATCATTCAGGCGGACACCGCGCAGCGTGACAGAGCCCTGATCGCCAAGATCAATGACCGTGTTGCCATTCACTTCGGACAGAAGCGGCGCCAGTTCCGACCAGGTGCTGATATCGAGCGCATCGAGCGCATCGAGCGAGATCTGATCGACGCTGGTGTTGAAGTCCATGACAACCTTGTCACCGATCAGGCTGGTGACCTGAACAACGTCGGCACCCGAACCGGTATGGATGACGTCATCGCCGGCACCGCCATCGATGGTATCTTTGCCTTCACCGCCATAAAGCGTGTCGTTGCCCGCACCACCGTCAAGATAGTCGTCGCCACGTTCGCCATGCAGCGTGTCATTGCCTTCGCCGCCAATCAGGGTATCGGCACCATCGCCGGTCCAGATGACGTCGTTACCCGCACCACCATCAACGGTGTCTTCGCTGATGTCGGCTTCGACATTGTCAAAGGTGTCATTGCCGGCCCCCAGATCAACTTCGTTGTTCTGGCTGTTGCCATAGACATAGTCGTCATGGGCAGATGCGATGACCTTTTCGAAGTTGGCAAGGATATCGCCAACCGCATCGCCGCCAAAGGCACGCCCGCCCTCACCCGGATTATGGGTATGGGCATCGGTGTCACCGAGGAAGATTTCAACGCCGGCGTCGGATCCTTCGTAACTGATGGTGTCACGGCCATCACCACCATCAAGATAATCGCCACCTGCACCACCTTCGATGGTGTCATCGCCGGCACCACCGAGCAGCGTGTTGGCGCCACTCGATCCGGTCAGGACATCGTCGCCGTCCGATCCGATGACATTTTCGATGTTGCTGATGGTGTCCGTTCCGGTCTCGGCCGAGGTCGCGGTACCAGCCGACAGATCCACCGTCGCACCGTTGGCAGCCGACATATCAAGCGTATCTTCGCCGTCGCCACCATCAAGGGTGTCGTCGCCAGAAGACGCCATCAGGGTATCGTTACCGGCACCGGCATCGACCACGTCGTTGCCCGCACCATCATCAATGACGTCTGCACCATCGCCCGCAGCAATCGTGTTGTTGGCGGCGTCACCGGTAATGGTGTCTGCCGCGGCACTGCCGATCACATTTTCAAAGCCGGAAATGGTGTCGTTGCCGGTTTCAGCACTGCTTGCCGTACCGGCCGCAAGATCAACCGTCGCACCGCTGGTGGCATCACTGAGATCAAGGGTGTCGTCGCCTTCACCACCGGCAAGGGTGTCATCACCCGCCCCTGCCATGACGGTATCGTTGCCCGCACCACCATCAACGATATCCGCACCGGCACCGGCAGTGATCACGTCGCTGCCGTCACCACCATTGATGGTGTCATTGCCTTCGCCGCCATCAAGGATGTCGTCACCGGCACCGCCTTCAAGCAGGTCATCGCCCGCGCGACCGGAAAGGATATCGTTGCCAAGGCCGCCGGTCAGGGTGTTGTTATCGTCCGAACCGGAAAGCCTGTCGTTGCCGTTCGAGCCGATCAGGTTTTCGATGCCCGAAAGCGTGTCGGTTTCGGTTGTGCCGACCTTGGCCGTGCCGGTCGCAAGATCGGCAGTTACCGGGTTACTTGCGGCACTGTAATCGGCGGTATCGTTACCCTCGCCACCAACAAGGGTGTCGTTGCCAGCACCACCCGACAGCGTATCATCCCCGGCACCACCATCAAGAATGTTGGATTTCGCATCGCCGGCGATTGTGTCGTCATGATCTGAGCCGACGACGTTTTCGACATGATAGATCGCGTCATTGCCTGCACCACCGGTTGCGGTGTAATTCGCCAGATCAACATCAACAGCCGACGTTGCATCGTCATACATGACAACGTCTTCATCCGCACCACCGACAATGATGTCATTGCCTGCACCACCGCGCAGGGTATCGTCGCCGATACCACCCTGCAGCGTATCATCCCCGACACCGCCATCGATGATGTCGTCCCCGTAACTCCCATCTACATAGTCGTTACCGGCACCACCATGCAGGTTGTCATGGCCAAGTTCGCCATTGATGGTGTCGTCACCCGCATTGCCCCAAAGGGTATCGTTACCCGCACCACCATTGATGGTGACATCGCCGTACGAAATGGTGTCGCTGGTCAGATCGACCACGTCATCGCCAGCACCGGCATTGATGACCTCAACCCCGTCAAGGCGTGCGCCATCGGTCGTGGTTTCATCAACCGTGGTGTCAAAGCTGATCGAGCGGACAAAGAAGTCACTGCTGTCAGAACCGGAAGAACCGTCTGCATAGGGTTCGCTTTCGAACGCGATATAACGGAACTCAACCGGGTTGCCACTGCCATCGGTGGCATTGATGGACGCCGTGCCGACACCGTTGCTGGTGTAATCAATCGTGCTGTCATCAAGCGTGCCGGATGCAACAAGGTTGCCGTCGGCATCAAAGGCCTTCCATGACCCGATCTCGCCGCCGCCTTCACCGGCCATCAGGTTGGAAACCTGAACGGTGGCCGTGGAGGCATCCGAACCAAGATCGACAACAATGGCTTCGCTTTCACCGGACTGGGCATCGTGGTTGATCTGACCACCAGCGATGCCGCCGCCGTCATTACCGATGCCATTGCCATCAAAGTTGACCGCGTCATCCGCCGCCGCAAGGTTCAGTTTGCCATCGCCATCGACATAGGACGTGCCGAAGTCAAAGGCATAAAGGTTGGCATCCGACCAGGCAGCCTGAACGTCAGCCGAGCTTGCCGGATCGGTCAGACCAAAGGTGCGGGTTTCGGTCGTCGGCGTGGTGGTCTGACCATCACCAAGTTTCGAACCATCAAGCACCAGCGCATCACTGCCATCGGTCATATCAAGGGTGTCATTACCCTCGCCACCAATGAAGGTGTCATCAGAGATGTTCTTGCCGCTGATATCGGCAATATCGCCGGTGCCATCGACACCCGGGCTACCGGTATTTTCGGTGCTGTCACCACTTGTTGCGGTTCCGTCGGCTTCGAAGTTCAGAACGTCGTCACCAGCCCCGCCGTCAAGAGTATCGTCACCGGCACCGCCGCTGAGTTCGTCGTTATCGGCACTACCAGTTAAGGCGTCGTCACCGTCGCCACCCGACAGCGTATCGTTGCCCGCACCACCATCAAGGCTGTCATTGCCCGTGCCACCGTCCAGGGTGTCGGCACCGTCATTGCCAAGCAGGGTGTCATCACCCGCACCACCCGCAACCGTGTCGTCACCGGCAAGGGCATCGATGGTGTCATCGTCATCGGTGCCTGAAAGGATGTCGTCATTCGGGGTTGCGCCATCGGCGATGTTGGTAAAGTCATCGGCGCTAAGTTCGCTCAGACCAATCCCGACAAGGGTCACCGTGCCACCAGCCGGCAGGTTCAGGACGGCGTCACCATTGCTGTTTTCGCTGAGCAACGGAACAAGGTCGCCCCAGTTTTCGATGCCAAGATCATCAATCGAGATTTTGTCTTCGCCACGTGTGAAGTCACTGACGACATCATCATCGGTGCCATCGGCAAAGATAAAGGTATCGGCACCCGCGCCACCGGCAACCGTGTCGTCGCCTGCGCCACCATCAATGGTGTCGGCACCGGCACCTGCATTGATAACGTTATCGCCGTTCGATCCGGTAATCTGGTCATCGCCAGCACCCGTCGTGACATTCTCGAAGTTCGAGAACTGATCATTGCCGGTTTCAGCCGAGCTTGCCGTGCCCGCACCAAGATCGACAACCGCACCACCGGTTGCGTTCGACATATTCAGGGTGTCAGAGCCGTCGCCACCATCAAGGCTGTCATTGCCTGCACCGGCAATGACCGTATCGTCACCGGCACCGCCCAGGACAAGGTCACTGCCCGCGCCATCGGAAATGACGTCGTTGCCAGCACCACCATCGATCAGATCGATGCCATCGCCACCATCAATGGTATCGGCACCGGCACCGGTCGAAATGGTGTCATTGGCACTGCTGCCGGTAACGGTATCATCACCGGCACCCGTGGCGACATTTTCAAAGCCGGAAATGACGTCATCGCCGGTTTCGCTGCTGTGGGCAGTGCCATCCTGCAGATTGACCGCGATGTCAGCCTCGACATCGGACATATCAAGCGTGTCAAAGCCATCACCGCCCGAAAGCGTATCGTTGCCAGCACTGCCGACGACCGTGTCATTGCCTGTACCGGCATCAACGATGTCATTGCCCGCACCGGCATTGATGTGGTCATTGCCATCACCACCGCTGATGCTGTCATTGCCTTCGTTGGTCCAGACGGTGTCGTCACCCGTTCCGGCATCAACCGATACATCGCCATACGATTCCGTCTGGCTGGTCAGATCGACAACGTCATCGCCAGCCCCGGTATCGATGACTTCGACGCCGGAAATCGACGGTGCGTTCGATCCGTCTGCATGATCGTTATCAAGAATGATCGCATCACCACCCGATGTCCCGACAAGGGTATCGATGCCTTCGCCACCATCAAACTGATCATCGCTCAGACCAAGGCCTTCGAGATCGGCCACATCGCCGGTGCCATCAACACCCGGGCTACCGGCATGGTCGGTTTCATCGCCGGCCTGACCGATGCGGTCGGCTTGGAACTGAAGAACGTCATTACCGTCGCCACCATCAAGGGTGTCAGATCCTTCGCCACCGCCAAGCGTATCGTTGCCACCACCGCCAATGACGGTGTCATCGCCCGAACCACCACCGACAGTGTCATCACCATCGCCACCGTCTACGGTGTCGTTTCCAGCGCCACCATCGACTGTGTCATTCCCGGCACCGCCGCCAACAGAATCATTGCCGCTGCCGCCACCGACGGAGTCATTACCTTCGCCGCCGTCAACGGTATCATCGCCGTCGCCACCATCGACCGTGTCATTGCCACTGCCGCCGCCGACAGAATCGTTACCACTGCCACCGCCAACGGAATCATCACCGTCACCGCCATCAACGGTATCGTTGCCATCGCCACCATCGACGCTGTCATCTCCAGCACCACCGTCGACCGAGTCATCGCCGTCGCCGCCGCCAAGCGTGTCTTCGCCCGGTGTGCCGATATTGTCGATACCAGTGAAGTGATCCGGGGTCAGATCGCCCACAGCAACACCCGACAGGGTCACTGTGCCACCGGACGGCAGGGTAATAACCGCGCCGTCAGGGCCGTCAGACAGCAGCGGCTGCAGATCGGTCCAGGCCGAGATTCCCAGATCCGGCAGCGAAATAGCGTCAGAAGTCAGATCGAAATCGGTAACAAGGTCAGTATCGGCACCGTCTTCGAAGACGAAGGTATCGGCACCATCACCGCCCGAAAGCGTATCATTGCCGGCACCGGCTGCGATGGTGTCATCACCCGCACCGCCAGACAGAATGTCGTCACCGGCACCGCCATCAAGCGTGTCGTTGCCAGCCCCACCGTCAATGATGTTGGCATCATCGGAACCGGTAATGACATCAGCGTCATCCGAGCCGGTGACATTTTCGAAGTTCGCAATACTGTCCGATCCGGTGTTGGCACCACTTGCCGTACCGGCCGCAAGATCGACATTAACACCCCCCGTGGTGCCCGACAGATCAAGGGTATCAATACCGTCGCCGCCATCGATGTCGTCATTGCCGCCATCAAGGGAAACGGTGTCATTGCCCGCACCGGCATCAATCGTATTGTTGCCAGACGATCCGGTAATGGTGTCATCACCATCGGTCGCGATGACATTTTCAAAGCCCGAAATGCTGTCGCTGCCGGTTTCATCGCTGCTTGCGGTGCCCGCGCCAAGATCAATGGTCGCGCCATCAGCAGCGGACAGATCAAGGGTATCGTCGCCATCGCCGCCCAGCAGGACATCATCGCCAGCACCGGCTTTAATGGTGTCATTACCAACACCACCGTCGATGGTGTCGGAACCTTCTCCACCATCCAAGACGTCATCACCCACACCGCCATCAAGGGTGTCGTTCCCGGCACCGCCATTGATGTTGTCAGCACCTTCGCCGCCCAGCAGGACGTCATCACCATCATTAGCCCAGATGGTGTCATCGCCAGCACCGCCATCGACCGTGACATCGCCATAGAAATGAGTGTTGCTGGTCAGATCGACGACGTCATTACCGTCACCTGCATCGATGTTTTCGATATCAACGATGGACGGGTTGGCCACACCGTTTTCATGATCGCGATCAAGGATGATCGCATCGTCACCCGAACCGGCAACGAGCGTATCATTGCCTTCGCCGCCAACGAAACTGTCGTCAGACAGGTTCTTGCCAGAGATATCGGCAACTTCACCAGTCCCATCGGTGGTCGGGCTGCCGACATGGTCGGTGGTGTCGCCTTCTGCGGCAACATTGTCACCTTCAAACGACAGAACGTCATCACCGGCACCGCCAACAATCAGGTCGGCACCTTCGCCACCGGCAAGCGTATCATTGCCCGCCCCGCCCGAAAGCGTGTCGTCACCCGCAGCACCGGCAAGGATGTTGTCGCCCGTCGAACCGATCAGGGTGTCATCACCCGCGCCACCGGTCGCACCTTCGATCCCGTCAAGGGTATCGGTGCCATCGGTTGCCGTACCCGTACCGTTTTCAAGATCGACAACAACGCCATCGGTCTGGTCGGAATAATCGACGATATCGTCGCCTTCGCCACCGATCAGGGTGTCGTTACCCGCACCGCCCGAAAGCGTGTCATTGCCCGCACCGCCATCGATGACGTTGTCGAACTCGTTGCCCGCCAGGGTGTCATCATGGTCGGACCCGATCAGGGTCTCGAAACCATCAAGCGTGTCATTGCCCGCACCACCGGTTGCAGTACCGGCATCAAGGTCAACATTCACGCCACTTTCAGCGTCTTCGTAAGACAGGACATCTTCGCCTTCGCCGCCGATCAGCGTGTCATCACCGCCATTGCCAAAGACCGTGTCATTGCCGGCGCCGCCATCCAGAATGTTGGCGTTTTCATCCCCGATAAGCACATCATCGCCGTTACCGCCAGTAACGTTTTCGATGCTTTCAAGGGTATCGTCGCCAGCCTCACCCGTCGCGGTGCCCGCACCGAGATCAACGGTGACACCTTCAGACGTGTCGGAATAATCGGCGGTGTCGGAACCTTCGCCACCACGCAGGGTATCGTCGCCCGCGCCACCGATCAGGGTGTCATTGCCTTCATCGCCATAGATATCATCATCACCGGCCTGACCATCGACGATGTCATCGCTTTCAAGCGCATGGATTTCGTCACTGATCTGGCTACCGGTGATGTCATCTTCGAACTCGGTGCCAAAGATGGCGTCATAGCCAAAGAAGTTTTTCTGACCTAGATCTTCAACCGAGACACCTTCAAGCGTGATGCTGTCGCCATCGCCAAGAGTGATGACGGCATTGCCGTTTTCATCATCGGCCATCTGGTCACGAAGGGTGGCATAATCCTCGATGCCATAAGCAGACAGATCGATGATGTCTTTTTCGACGTCAAAGTCGGTAACGGTGTCATTGCCGCTGCCCGGCTCAAGAACAATCAGGTCTTCGCCTTCGCCAGTGATCAGGACATCATCACCCGATCCGCCAACAAGGGTATCGTTACCCGATCCGCCATCAAGGGTGTTTATGCCGCCGCTGCCAACAAGGGTATCGGTATAATCGGTGCCGATGACGCGTTCGAAATTCCGAACGATATCGTCGCCACCGCCACCCGTCGCGTATTCCTTGACCAGATCGACCGTGACACCCGCATCGACATTGGAATAGTCGACGGTGTCGATATCATTCTCGCCGTTACCACCATCAAGGATGTCATCCCCGGCGTCACCATAGACCCAGTCGCTGCCGGCACCCGCCTCGACGATGTCATCGCCTGCGCCACCACTGATGGTGTCGTTGCCAGCTTCACCCAGAAGGATATCGCCACCCGTGCCACCATCGATGATGTCGTCGCCGGAACCGCCGCTGATTTCGTCGATGCCTTCGCCGCCATCAATAACGTCATTGCCAGCACCACCATTTATCGCGTCGCCACCGGCACCGCCGGAAATGGTGTTGTTGCTCTCGTCACCGGAAATCTTGTCGTTGAAGTCGGACCCGACGACGTTTTCGATATCGACAAGGGTGTCGTTACCCTGACCGGTTGCTGAACCGGCCGCCAGATTGACGGTTACCCCCTGATCAGCACTGCTGTAATCGGCGGTATCAGAACCGTCACCACCGTCCAGCACGTCATCACCAGCACCTCCGACAAAGGTGTCGTCACCTGCAAGACCGGTCAGGGTATTGTTTTCATCATTGCCCGCCAGGGTATCGTCAAACAGGGTACCGGTGACGTTTTCAATACCTGCAAGGACATCATCGCCGTCACCACCGGTGACCGTGCCCGCCGCAAGATCGGCAACAATGCCAGCCCCCTCGGTCGAATAATCGGCGGTGTCGTTACCATCGCCACCACGCAGCACATCCGATCCGGCATTGCCGACCAGCGTATCATCACCGATACCGCCATCGACGGTATCGTTGCCTTCGCCACCGATCAGGCGGTCATTCCCGGCACCACCATCAATCGTGTCGTCGCCTTCGAGGGCGTTGATGATGTCATCACCACTGCCGCCGATCATTTCATCGGCATTCTCAGACCCAAGCTGAACTTCAACACCGATGAAGTTGTCTGCGCTGAGCTCTGACGGAGTAACGCCTTGCAGCGTGATGGTATCACCGCTGTCAAACGTGATGGTCAGGTCGCCATTGGCATCCGTGCCAAACATTTTCTCAAGCGCACCATAACCAGCAATATTGAAGCTGGTCAGGTCAATGGTATCGGCGAGCGGATTGAAATCAGTAACCGTATCCTGCCCGTCGCCCGGATTGAAGATCACCTGGTCCGAACCGCTTCCAAGCGTAAGGATATCGTTGCCAGCACCGGCATCAAAGGTGTCATCCCCTGCACCACCGACAAAGGTATCGCTCTGTGCACCACCGATGAAGGTGTCGCTGAACTCGGAACCACGGATTGCCTCAATACCCTCAAGGGTATCGGTGCCGGTTGCCGTGCCGGATACGGTATTGTTGCTGGTATCAACTGTGACGGCAGACTGAGAGTCGATGTAGCTCGCGGTGTCAAAGCCTTCGCCACCAATCAGACGGTCATCACCGGCGCCCGACAGCAAGGTGTCATTGCCTGCGCCACCATCAAGCGTGTCGCTGCCAGCACCACCCGAAATGATATCATTTCCGGCACCACCTTCGACAAGGTCATCACCGCTGCCAGAAGAAATGACATCGTTACCTTCGCCGCCAGAAATAGTATCAGCGCCCTCGCCGGTATTGATGGTGTCATTACCCGCACCGCCATCGACAATATCGGCGCCCTCGCCGGTGGTGATGACGTCACTACCATCGCCGGCATTGACGGTGTTGTCGCCGTTACCTGCATTGATAACGTTGCCATTGTCGTCGCCAGTGATCAGGTCATCGCCGTCGCCGGTCGTGACATTTTCAATATTGGTAAAGGTGTCGGTATCGATGCCATTGGTAGCTGTGCCGTCGTTGAAATCAACGGTCTGTTCACCGGAGATATCACTCAGATCAAGGGTATCGTTCCCCGTGCCGCCATCAATGGTGTCGCTACCAACACCGCCGCGCAGCGTATCATTGCCAGCACCGCCCAGAAGGACGTCATCGCCGGCACGACCATCAAGAATGTCATTGCCCGCTTCACCAGACAGTGTGTTGCGTCCACCATCCCCACGCAGGGTATCCGCGCCAACGGTACCGGTGATGTTTTCAAAGTTCGAAATCGTATCACTGGTGCTGGTTGCGCCCGTCTGAAGATCAACTGAAACACCAGACTCACCGGTAAACGAGAGGGTATCTTCGCCCTCGCCACCGTCAAGCGTATCGTTACCCGCACCGCCGGAAATAGTATCGTTGCCCGCGCCACCTTCGACAACGTCATTCCCGGCACCACCGGTGATGCTGTCATCGCCGTCACCGGCAACAATGGTGTCGTTGTTGCCACCACCGGTGATGACGTCATCATGGTCAGATGCAATGATCTGTTCGATGCCGCTAAAGGTGTCGGTACCGGTATCTTCACCGGTTGCCGTGTTGGTGCCCAGATTGATATTCAGGCCGGACGCAGCGTCCGAGTAATCAAGCGTATCGGCACCCGAACCACCAATATAAGTGTCATCGCCAAGTTCACCGACGAAGCTGTCATCGCCTGCGCCGCCATCAAGGATGTCTTCGCCAGCACCGCCGATCAGCATGTCGTTACCGGCACCGCCATTGATCACGTTATCGGCTTCGTTACCGGTGATGGTGTCGTCATATTCGGTACCGGTGACATTTTCGAAACCGGAAAGGGTATCGTTGCCATCGGCACCGGTTGCGGTCCCGGCAGCAAGATCAATGTTCTGCGCACCGGTTGCATCGGAATAATCAAGGGTATCGGTCCCTTCACCACCCGACAGGGTGTCATCACCCGAGCCACCGGAAATCACGTCATTGCCAGCGCGACCTTCAATCGTGTCATTACCCGCCCCACCCGACAGGGTGTTTGCCGCATCCGAACCACCGATGCTGTCATTGGCATCCGAGCCAATCACGTCTTCGATGTTGCTCAGCAGATCGGTACCGTCAGATTTGGCGGCCGAACCGGCTTCAAGGTCAACATCAACGCCGGTTTCACTGTTGCTATAGTCAACCGCGTCCTGACGGGCGCCACCATCGATCACGTCATCACCGGCACTGCCGTTGATAATGTCGTTCCCGCCGCCAGTCAAAATGGTGTTATCACTATCCGAACCGGTAATAACGTCGTTCCGGTTCGAACCGATTACATTTTCAACATTAAGAACCGTATCACCGGTCTCTTCGTCGGTTTTACCCGTCGCAAGGTCGAGGGTTACCCCCTGCTCTGCGCCGGAGTAATCAACAGTATCAATCCCGTCACCACCATCAATCAGGTCTTTGCCAAGGCCACCGATCAGGGTGTCGTCACCGGCACCACCAAGAAGGGTGTCGTTACCTTCGCCACCTGACAGAATGTCATCCCCCCCCTCACCGGACAGGACGTTGTTCCCCTGATCACCCGTTATGGTGTCATCAAAATCAGAGCCGCTGAGGTTTTCGATATCCGAAAGCGTATCGTTGCCAAGCCCGGTTACAGTGCCCGCGCCCAGATCGGCCGTAATACCGCCAGTCGCATTACCGTAATCAACGGCATCAACCCCGGTACCACCGCGCAGCACATCATCGCCGCCACTTGCGATCAGGGAGTCATTACCTGCGCCAGCATCAATCGTGTTGGCACCAGCATCACCAATCAGAATATCGTCGTGGGCCGAACCGGTAACGTTTTCGATGCTTTCAAGCGTATCTTCACCCGCCGCACCACTTGCCGTTTGTCTAGCAAGGTCAACAGTTACCCCGCCCTCCGCATTGGTGTAACTTGCGGTATCTTTGCCCGCACCGCCCGACAGGGTGTCATCCCCGCCCAGTCCTTCAAGGATATCGTCACCTTCGCCGCCTGCGAGGATGTTGGCGGCATCGGAACCAATCAGGACATCATTGCCCGCACCGGCAAGAATGTTTTCGACATTACGAATCTGATCATTGCCACTTTGTGCCGTGGCCGTCCCGGCGTTGAGATTGACATTGATACCAGCAGTTTCGTCGGAATAATCAACTGTATCGACGCCTGTGCCACCATCAAGGATATCATCACCGTCACCCCCAATCAGGGTGTCGTCGCCAGCACCGCCAAAGATGCTGTCATCGCCTTGAACACCATCAATGATGTCGTTGCCATCAAGACCCGACATCGTGTCCCGACCATCGGTCCCCGACATGGTGTCATCACCAGACGTTCCGACAATGTCACGCACACCGATGAAGTTATCTGCGGTGATATCTTCAAGGCTGACACCTTCAAGCACCATTGATGTGCCCTCGCCGAAATCGATGACAAGGTCACCGTTTTCGTTTTCGGACATCATCTCGTAAAGCGCGCCGTAGGTATCAACACCAAGAGCACGAATATCAATCTGGTCCTCGCCAACGGCAAAGTCGGTGATGGTATCGGTTCCGGCATCCGGACCAACAACGTAAACATCCGCCCCCGTCCCACCGGTCAGGGTGTCATCACCCGCACCACCGGTGATGGTATCAGCACCGACCCCGGCATTGATAACGTTGTTACCGTCATCGCCGGTGATGATATCGGCCTGGCCAGAACCGATGACATTTTCAACGCCACTAATGCTGTCAGTACCGCCGGCATCGCTCGCCGTTCCTGCCGACAGGTCGACGTTGACCGCACCGCCATCCGCATAGGTTACAGTGTCGTCGCCGTCGCCACCTTCGATGGTGTCACTGCCTGCGCCACCGATCAGAAGGTCGTCGCCGGCACCACCATCAAGGATGTCGTCACCAGAACCACCGGAAAGGATGTTGTTGGCATCGTCACCAATCAGGGTGTCGTCGTGATCTGAACCCAGGACACTCTCAATGCTTTCAAGGGTATCGTCGCCAGCGGCACCACTTGCAGTCCCCTCGGAAAGATCAACGGTTACAGAGCCGTCGGCATCGCTGTAGTCAGCTGTATCTGTACCATTACCGCCGACAAGGGTGTCATTGCCAAAGCCGCCGGCGAGTAAGTCGTTGCCCGAACCGCCCAATACGGTGTCATTGCCTTCACCACCTGAAAGCCTGTCATTGCCTGTCCCACCAAGCAATGCGTCATCACCGGCACCGCCGGAAATGGTGTCATTACCAGCACCGCCGGACAATGTGTTGGCACCATCATTTCCGATGATCGTGTCGTTCTGATTTGAACCAAGAACATTTTCGATATCAATCAGTGTGTCTTCGTTCCCGACACCGCCGATGCCAGCTTCGAGATTTACCGAAACGCCATTGCCTTCCGAATAGTCAACCGTATCTTCGCCGTCACCACCGTCGATGACATCCCGACCCAAGCCGCCGGAAATGGTGTCATCACCGCTGTTACCGAAAATTGTGTCGTCACCTGCACCGCCAGCAATCGTATCATTGCCCGCAAGGCCATCAATCACCTCGGCCGCCAAGGATCCCTGCAAAACATCATTACCCTCGGTCGCGCCCAGGGTTTCAATGTCAATAAAGTTGTCCGCGGTCAGGTTTTCGGGTGAAACACCATTCAGGACGATAGTGCTGTCATTTATGGTGATGACTGCATTGCCCGCATTGTCCGTACCGAGCATTTTCTTGAGTGCTTCAAAGTTCGGAACATTGAAGCCAGCAAGATCAATCTTGTCTTCTGCCGGATTGAAATCTGTGATGACAGACCGACCAGTCTCGGTACCAAAGACAAAGGTATCAGCACCTTCACCGCCGGAAACAACATCGTTGCCGCCACCTGCTGTGATGGTGTCATCACCAGCGCCACCTTCGATGACGTTACTAAACTGATCGCCAGTCAGCACATCATCGAAATCCGAGCCGACAATATTTTCGACAGAGCTTAGCGTGTCGTTGCCATCCACACCCGATGCCGTGCCCACAGCAAGATCGACATTTACGCCACCGGATGCATCGGCATAGGTAACGGTATCGGAGCCAAGACCACCAGAAATCCGGTCATTGCCGGCGCCACCCGCAATTGTGTCGTTACCGGCACCGCCATTGAGCACATCATCGCCAGCACGACCATCAAGAACATCGTTACCTGCGCCCCCATCAAGCACGTTCGCAGAGTCATCGCCGGCCAGAGTGTCGTTAAAGGACGAGCCCGTGACATTTTCAAAGTTGGCAATTGTATCAGTGCCGTCAGACGCAGTTGCCTGTCCGGTCGCAAGGTCGACAACAACACCACCGTCAGTACCCTGATAGCTTAGGGTATCGTTACCATCGCCACCATCAAGATCATCATTGCCAGCACCGCCATTGATCGCATCGTCACCCGTACCGCCGGTAATAGTGTCAGTGCCGGTTCCACCGGTTATGAAATCATTGCCAGCACCACCATCAATCGTATCGTTTCCGGCACCGCCGGAAACCACATCGTTGCCGTCTTTGGCGCTAATCACATCACTTCGGTCAGTACCAATCAGAACGTCCCTGTCCTCGGTACCTTCCAGCGAACGGATGCCCTTGAAGTTGGCATAGGTCAGGCTATCGGGATTAACACCTTCAAGGGTAATGACAGCATCGCCAACCGAAATCGTCGCATTGCCCGCCGCGTCTTCGCCGATAAAGTCGGCGACATCGGAGAACAGCTCAAGATTGTCGATACCCTGAATATCAATGACGTCTTTCGAAGGATCGAAATCGGTGACGAGATCATTACCACTGTCTGTCCGCACAATGAAGGTATCGGCACCCGATCCACCGCTCAGCGTATCGTCACCACCGCGGCCATCAATGGTATCGCTGCCCGCACCACCGAAGAAGATATCATCACCGCTGCTGCCAAGCATGGTGTCGCTGGCCGATGAGCCCTCGATCTTTTCGAAACCGGAGATAACATCAGTAAAGTCGTTTCCGGAAACCGTTCCAGCCTCGAGGTCAACCGTCACTGCCGACCCAGGACCTGTCACACCAGCGTTATAGCTTAGGGTATCGTTGCCATCGCCACCGATCAGGGTGTCATCACCAGCACTGCCAAAGACCGTATCGTCGCCAGCACCGGTATCAATGATGTTGTCGGACGCGTTGCCATAAACGGCATCGTCACCGGAACCGGAAACAACGTTTTCAAAGCCCGAAAGGGTATCAATGCCGTCACCGGTTGCCGTGCCGGTCGAGAGGTTAACCGTCACTCCGCCATCAACGTCGGTGTAATCAACTGTATCGTTCCCAGCACCGCCAGAAAGGACGTCATCACCGCCGCCACCGGAAATGGTGTCATCACCAGCCATGCCCGAAAGCGTATTCACACCGTCGTCACCGGAAATGACATCGTTGTTTGCAGAACCGGTAATATTTTCAATGTTGGACAGTTGCGTCGTGCCGGAACCCATCGTGGCGGTACCCGTCGCAAGATCGACATTCAGCCCGGACTCATTGCCAAAGGAAACCGTATCATTGCCATCACCACCGTCGACGGTGTCGTTACCGCCAACGCCGCGAATGACGTCATCCCCCGCGCCGGTCGAAATGACATTGGCGTCACTGGACGCAATGACAGTGTCATCGCCAGCACCAGTAAATACGTTCTCAACACTAATCAGTGTATCAGTTTCGCCGGTTTGGCTGTCACGCGCGGATCCATCCTCGAGATTAACTTCCTGACCACTTTCGCGCGCACTCAGATCAAGTGTGTCACTGCCTTCACCACCGATGAGGGTATCGTTGCCTTCTTCGCCAACGAACAGGTCGTCGCCTTCGCCACCATCAAGGGTGTCATTGCCACCACGACCAACAAGCGTGTCATTACCCGCACCGCCGCGCAAAACGTTGACACCGTTATCGCCGAAAAGTTCGTCATCATAGGCTGAACCGGTCGCATTCTCGATACGATCAAGAACATCGTTGCCATCGGCACCCGTCGCCGTTCCTGCGCCAAGGTCAACCTGAACACCGCCATTCGCACCGGAATAGTCGACGGTATCAATACCTTCCTGACCGCGCAGGGTATCGTTGCCCGCACCGCCCGAAACCGTATCATTGCCATAGCCGCCGGAAATGACGTCATCGCCACCCCCACCGCTGAGCGTATCGTCGCCGCCATACCCATAAAGCGCGTCGTTGCCGTCTGTCCCGACACCGACATCATTGTCTTCGGTTTCAAAAATACGACCGAAACCGCGGAAATCATCTGCGCTCAGGCTGTCGCTGCTGACACCTTCAAGGGTGAGCGTGCCCTGGTCCCCGAAATCGATAACGGTGTTGCCGTTGCCATCATCGGACATCATGGTTTGCAGGGTTGCAAAGTCCTGAATGCCGAGTTTGGAAAGATCGATAATATCTTCCGAACCGGCAAAATCAGTGATCGTGTCATTGCCGAAATTCTCGGTCAGCTCAAAGTCGTCGGCGCCCGAACCACCGGTCAGGGTGTCATTACCCGCACCACCGGTCAGCGTATCGATACCCGCACCGCCTTCAAGAACGTTGTCGGCATCATCACCCGCAATGTGATCGTCAAAGTCGGAGCCGACGACGTTTTCCACCATCTGGACAACGTCATTGCCCGCACCGCCCGTTGCGGTTTCATTAGCAAGATCAACCGTGACGGCACTTTCAGCATCGCTATAGCTTACAGTATCGACACCACTGCCACCCTGGATGTGATCATCGCCCTGGCCCCCACGCAGGAAGTCGTCACCCGATCCACCCGCCATGACATCATTACCGGAACCACCCACCAGAAGGTCGTTGCCAGCCCCACCCTGCAGTACGTCGTCGTCATCGCCACCAAACAGACTGTCGCTGCCATCACCGCCCTGCAGGATGTCGTTGCCGCTTTCACCGCGCAGGACATCATTGCCCCCACCACCCTGCAAAAGGTCATTGCCAGCACCGCCTTCAAGCGTGTCATCGCCGTCATTGCCCTGAAGGGTGTCATTTCCGCTATCCCCCCCGAGGGTATCTGGCTCGTCGTCGCCCTGAACGACATCGGCCGCACCCGACGGACTATTGTCAAAGGCGTTGGAATTGCCGTCATCGGCATCGGTTACGTCGCCATCCGTTTCACCGTCGACACCGCCGGTAGTTTCACCACCCGTTGCCTCCGCGCCCGAGTCCGCATCGCCAGCGGTTTCTTGTCCGGCGTCACTTTCGGGTGCCGCACCAGCTTCGCCGCTTTCGGTGGTATCATCCGATGCGGTTTCCTCACCGGTGGTTTCTTGGCCTGCGGTCTCATCGGAAGTTGAACCCGCATCAGACGCCTGATCGCCATCAGCGGCAACTTCACCTGATCCTGCCTCGCCGGAGCCTTCTGCCGGTGGTGCGTCGCTACCTTCGTCAGTGGTTTCGGAACCGGTTTGGGGCTCACTCGCCTCACCGCCTGTTTCTGCACCAGCTTCGGCACCCGCCTGGGCACCTGTGCTTGTATTGTCTTCTGTCTTCGGGCTGGTTTCGCCCGCCGGGCTGTCGGCACCGGCTTCGTCACTCGCGGTTTCTTCACTGGTCTCTGCTTCGCCAGAGGAAGCGCCCGCGCCAGCGGTCTCACCGCCGGATGTTTCACCGGTTGCTTCGTCTACCGGCTGCTCAGTACCTTCGCCCGCAGCATCACCGGAATCCGTACTGCCAGTATCGGTTGCGCCACCTTCGGCATCGCCGGAATTCAGCGTATCTTCACCGCTGCCTGCAGAAGCACTGTCAGAGCCACTCTCACCGCTGGTTTCGCCGCCAGATGTGCCTTCACCAGAAGTCTCGCTGCCCGCATCGGTTTCGGAACCGGCGACTGCTTCACCGCTGCCAGAGCCTGAAGCTTCTTCGCCGCCGGTTGCATCACCAGCGTCGGAACCACCCGTGGCAGGTTCCGTCTCACCTGATGCGGTTTCACCCGTTGTGCTGCCGCCATCCGTGGATCCGGAATTTTCACCCGAAGACGCACTGGTTTCGTTACCGGTTGCTTCGGAACCGGATGTATCACCTGAACCGCCATCGGTTGGTGTTTCCGACGCGCTATCGCCGGTGCTGCCCGTTTCGTCTGTGCTTTCTGAACCGCCAGGTGTGGCGTCGCCCGAGGTGGTATCTTCCTGTGCTTCGGAACTGCCCGTTGAACCGGTTTCCGTTACCGCATCGCCAGTCGTGGTTTCACCGGAACTGCTGGAATCACCAGTGGCCCCGCCATCACTCTGGGTGGTTTCTTCACTGACGGATGCACCGGTCGCGCCATCACCGGAAGCCTCGCCAGAGGTTTCACCAGAAGTTGCCGAGCCTGTTTCATCAGTGCTGCCGGAACCAGTTTCCGTGTCACCGGCTTCTGCACCGCCCGTGCCACTATCGCCCGTCGTGTCACCGCTTGTAGAACCGTCGGTTGCGCCACCGGCATCGCTTTGCGACGAAGTGTCTTCCGCATCATTTGCACGACCAGCACCGGAATCCAGATTGACTTCAACACCCTGATCAGACTGGCTGTAATCAAGGGTATTTTCGCCCGCACCACCGTCAATAGCGTCCGCACCGTCGCTGACGGCAAAGGTGTCATCACCATCGCCACCCGACAGGCTGTTATTGCCGGAATCACCCGTCAGAACATCATCACCCGATGTGCCACGGAGATTTTCAATATTTTCAAAGGACGTCCGATTGGCACCGGTGGCATCGGTTGAGGAACCCTGCAAAAGATCGGCGCGCACGCCGTCTGAAGCCCCGTCAAATGACAGGGTATCTTCGCCAGCACCGCCATCAATGCTGTCAACACCACCGCCCGGTAAAATGACATCATCGCCATGCGAACCGATGATGATGTCGTCGCCTGCCCCACCTTCAATCACATTGGCTTCGCCATCGGTGGAGGCAGCATCCCCGCCCTCGGTCGCGACGGAAACTTCGTTGATCTGCGGGACATCCACCAGGGTCACATTGGCAAGATCTGCCTTCGACACGCCCTCGAAAATCACCTTGTCGCCGGTGGCGAACACGATGAAGGCATTGCCAGACGCATCTTCGCTGGCCAGCGCCATGAGTTCGCTGACACTGTCGACACCAAGGTCGCCAAGCGCCAACTCATCTTCATCAATGTTAAAGTCGGTGATTGTGGTTTGCTCGAAACCACTTTGGAGCACGAAGGTATCGCGTCCTTTGCCGCCGGTAACAACATTCTCACCCTCGCCCGATTCGAAAATGTCGTCGCCTTCGCCGCCAATCAGGGTGTTGTCACCACCATCGCCCACCAGAACATCGTCATAGGCAGTGCCGATCACGTTCTGGATGTTGGTGAAAACCTGCGTTGCAGCGGATTGAGAGTTGCCTTCGCCCGAAGAGCCTGCCCCAGAATCATTTTTGACCGCAGCAGAATCCCCTTCTGCGCGGTCATCAAGAACCTGATCAATGTCGGTGCCGGTAATTCCAACACCATCGTCTTGGTTGGCGGGCGAGACCAAAACACATACTCCCTACATGGGAATTATTTTTACCAGTACTGCGGCGAACAATCGGCCCCAGAATCGACTTATACCGTAGTATAAATTAGATTTATGCAAATCATCAATAGAAAATGACTCGCCCGGGTACGGTTGATGCGTTTTTTCTCATATTTTCCGGCGTTTTGGAAGGAAAAAGCCCGGCCTGTCAGAATCTGTCAGGTTGTATAGATTCGCCTGCCATGACCTATACGTTATTTGCCGGATCATTGTTCGCGGAATGCGCGATCAAAGCTGGTGGTGATCGGTGAAAACAGGTAAGCGAGAATCGTTCTGGCACCCGTTACGATCTCCAACTGGGCGGGCATGCCGGGCGACAAAATCATCCCTTCATGCTCGGCGAGGCTTTCGGCATCGATCTCGACCATGGCCTGGAAATAGGATCGGCCTTCGGAGTCTGTCAGTCGGTCCGGCGAGACATCGGTTACCGTGCCCTTGACCGGCGCAAACCAACGCTGACTGAACGATGTCACCCGGATATTGACCGGAAGACCGGCTGAGACGACGTCAATATCGTTCGGGGAAACGCGGGCCTCGATCACAAGCCGGTCATCCGCCGGCACGATTTCAAGCACCTGTGCACCGGGCGGAATAACCCCGCCGACCGTGGTGAACTGCATGTTGGTCACCGTGCCGTTGCGCGGCGCCTTGATGTCGGAACGCACCAGGATATCCTCGGCCGAGCGCAGGCGTTCGTTCAGATCGGAAATCTCGCTTTGGATATCGCGCAATTCTGTGTTGATCGATTGCAGGTGGTCGCGCATCAACTGTGACTGGCTGGCCTTGACCTGCTGGATTTGCTGTTCGATCCGGGCAATGTCGGCGGAAAACCGCCCAATATTGCCAAGGGTTTCAACCAACCGGCTTTCGAGTTGCAGCAACCGTGTCCGCCGCGCATAGCCAAGATCGACCATCGGTTTGACCATGGCGAGCTCTTCCTTGACGATCCCGACCTGCTGTTCAGCAGCGGTCTTTTGTTCCCGTGTGCCAATAATCTCGCGGCGTAATTCCTTGATGCGCTCGTCATAGAGCGCAAGCTCACCGGCAAACGCACTGCGGCGACTGTCAAACAGGGTGCGTTGTGCGTCCGTGATCGAAAAATAGCGCGGATCTTCAAGCGGCGGCGGGAATGACAAATAATCATCCTGCGCCCGTTCGGCAATCAGTCGCGTCTGGGTCGCCAGCGCATTGAGGTAACGGTTATTGAGCAGATCAAAACTTGCCCGTGAACGTGTATCATCAAGCCTAATCAGGACATCGCCCGCCTGGACCCGCGTACCATTGCGCACAAGAATGTCGCGAATGATGCCGCCTTCAAGATGCTGAACGCTTTGTCGGCCCGAAAATGGCGCAACCACACCACTGGCCGTGGCAGCCGAATTGACCTCGGCCGTACCGGCCCACAGCAGAACAGAACCAAAGCCCAAAAACAGGATCAAAAATCCTATCCGCACCAGAGGCTTAACATCGGTACTAAGCTCGCGCGCGGTTGGAAGTTGCACACCACCAGACATCAGGCACCACCCTGTCGACGTTCTGCCGATCCTTCAACCACACGCAGTTGCGGACGTCCGCGGCGGGGGTTTTGTGCACTTGGTTGTGCGCGGTCCATCGGGCGGTCTTCCGCCGCGGCCGGTTTGCGGCGCGGTGCACGCGCAGCAGCGGCACGTTCGGCGTCCTCACGCACTTTGCGCATGCGCATCGCGGCTTCTTCGCGGGCCTTGGCGATGGCTTCGGCTTCGCTCATTTTGCGCTGTGGCGCAGGCTTGCGGGCCGATTGCGCTGCGCGTTCCGGCTGGGCCTTTGGTTTGGTCGCCACACGCTTGGGTGCAAGGTCGGCGGCACTTGCCGGACGGGCTTCACGCGATGCGCGGGCTGGCGGGTCCTTGCGGGTTGCGTCCCTTGTCGCGGCTTGCTTCTTGCTGACCGGGCGCATGGTCATCATCGTGCCACCCGGGGTCGGCTGTGGTTTCATTTCTGTTTTGGCGATACCTGCCGCCTGCTTTGCGGCTTGTGCGCGACCAGAACCTGCTTCGCCGGTGGCGCCGAAATCCGCGATCTCTGGTATTTCCTCAATCCCGGTTTCAGGTTCTGGCGCGCTCATGGCTGCTGCCGGATGGGTGTTGGGGGCCGTGTTTTTCTCAACAATCGGGCGCGGTGCGTCAGGGTTTGGCACGGCAATCTGTTTGGGGGTGATGCGCATTTGACCATCAGATGGCAACGCGTCAACCATTGGATCGGCCGGGCGGGAAATTGGTGGCAGGCCACGTGCAATTTGACCACTTTCCGGAACCGGTTTTGATACTGCTGATTTCGCGCCACCCTTGACCGGGACCACCTGAATTTGCCCGTCGGCCAGTGCCAGAATGGCATCGGCCCGTGCCAGAATTTCGCGTTCGTGGCTGACGATAAAGGTCGTGATGCCGTTGCGGCGCAAAACGTCGATCAGTTCGCTGATATGGGTAACGCCATTGTCATCAAGGGCGGTTGTCGGCTCATCGAGCAACAGCAACCGCGGACGCGAAAACAGGGCGGCGGCGAGTGCGATCAATTGTCGCTGTCCGCCCGAAAGATTGCGCCCCCCACGATCAACCCGCGTGTCATAACCATCTGGCAAATCCAGAATGAACTGATGCGCGCCTGCCAATTCAGCAGCCTGAATGATGTCGCGCATTTCCGCATTACCAAGACGGGCAATGTTTTCGGCAATTGTGCCCGGGAACAGGAACGGGTTTTGCGCCAGATAACCAATCTGCGCGCCCATTTCGGTGCGATCTGCGCGGGATGCTTCAACGTCGTCAAGCTTCACTGACCCCGACCCCGGCAACCAGATGCCCATGATCAGTTTCAAAAGGGCGGTCTTGCCAACCCCGTTAAACCCTGCGATTGCAATGATCTGCCCCGGCCCGGCCTTGAACGAGAATCCCTTGAACAGCACATTGCGGCTGTTGGGCGGCGCAAAGACAAGACGATCGACACTGACCGACATACCGCGCCCGCGCGGCATGGGTGCCGGGACCGTCTGACGTTTTTCAAGCAGGATATTATTAAGGCGCTCAAACGAACTGCGTGCCGCATTCCAGCTGCGCCATGCGGTCACTGCGCCATCAAATGGCGCCAGACCGCGCATGCCAAGGATCATGGACGCCACCATGATGCCGATCGTAATGCTTTCGGACAGAACCAGATAGGCCCCAACCCCGATAAAGCAGACCTGCATGGCAAGGCGGACAAAATGCGATAACGTTGTCGATGTGCCAACCCGGCGGCTGGCCTGACCTTCCCAATAAAGCGAGTCTGCCTGGTCCGCCTGCCAACGCTGACGGGCAGACTGTGTCATGCCCATGGCTTCCATCGCCTCGGCATTGCGGACATAGGTTTCTTCCTGCGCAATACCGCGGTTCTGGCTTTCTTCGGATCGGTCGACGGAAATCTTGGCGGCAGCCTCGTTGGCAATCGCAATCACGATCAACAACAACGCCCCGCCACATGCCACCATGCCAAGCCGGGTATCAAAAATGAACACCACCCCGATATAGACCGGCGCCCACATGAAATCGATCAGGGCAAACGGGCCACTGCCGGTCAGGAATCCGCGCAAGCCATACAAATCGCGCAAAGGTCGCTGGCGCATCTGGCTGCCGCGTGCCGATTGCTGCACGACGTGAGCAAACAGCTCCCCACCCAGACGCAGATCAAGTGCCGTCCCGACCCGGATCAAAACCCTTGATCGCAGCTGTTCCATCGAGGCGATGAAGACCAGAACAAGACCGATACCAAGTGTAAGGAGGGCCAGCGTATCCACCGACCGACTGGAAAGAACCCGGTCAAACACCTGCATGGAATAGATCGGGATCACCATGTTTAGCAGGTTGATCACCATCGAGAATCCGCCGACAAGCGCAATCGACCGCCAGAACAACCGTTCCAGCGGGGTACGATCCCCTTCGCGTCCCGCATCCGATTTGCGGGTTGGTCGGATTCTATCCAACAGGCCCATCAAGTCCTTCCACTACCACCGCCCATGAAACAAGGGCAGATATCTTATATCTGTTGCCGTTGACCATTTGGCAATTGCGCATGACAAACCACCCGCGCGGCAAAGCCACAACGGGTATCCTAGCCAATGGCATACTCCCACTATTCTAGTCGAATATATAAGGATGTGTTAAGATTTCGCCGCAAAGCCCTTTATTTCATTGCCTTACCGCGTCATCACATCGCGCAATTCTTCCCAAATTCCAGCCTCGCAACCCAACCGCGTCTTGTGGCTAACAACCTGTGCTGGATCAATGCAACCAACCGATTGTTTGACATAAATTTCTCCCACCGTGCCAAAGGTTGCATTTGCGTATCTGCAGTGATCATCCCTATCTTTGGATAAGATCCCAACCCGAACCCTGACAGGCGAAACGCGAATGGCTGACAATACGCCGCAGCTTCCCGACTTCATTCAACGCTTTCTCGCCATTCAGCCCGGTGGAGTCTCCCACGCGGGCGGGCTGATGGCGTGCATGGTCGGTGTGCTTGCCGCCTGTGCATGGATGCTGGGCGGGGTTTCGATGATGATTTCGGCTGGTATTGCGGTAGCCCTGATGCTGGTACTTTCACCGATGATCTCACCAGAAATCCTGATGAAAATGCTGCGCGCCAGTCCGCTTTCGGGGGAAGATTATCCCGCAATCCATGAAATGAGCCGCCTGCTCTCCGAGCGCGCGGAACTTGGTCACAAACCAAAATTGTTCCTGTTGCCGGGCAAGGGGGTAAATGCCATCACGACAGGAACGGACGACAACACCACAATCGCGATTTCAAGCGATGCGGTTCATGGCCTTTCCCCGCGCCAGATGCGCGCGATTTTGGCCCATGAAGTGGCGCATGCCTGGCATGGCGATACCCGTATCTTGCTGATTACCGATGTGCTGTATCGGGCAACATGGACCATCGCGCTGTTTGGGCTGGCGATCTTTATCTTTGGCGATTTTAATCCACCCGCCTGGATGATTATCCTGTTTGGTGCGGTGCCGACCATCAGCTTCCTGTTCCAGCGCGCTGTCATCCGCGACCGTGAATTTGCCGCCGACCACGGGGCAAGTGACCTGTTGAATGGCCCGGAAGACATGATTGATGCGCTTTTGCATATCGATCAGATCAACCGCAAACGTCTGGGTCTTGTGCCCTATCGCAGCACCCAGCCTCCCAGCCTGCTTGATACTCATCCATCGGTTGGCGCACGGATCAAGGCACTCCGCGCTCTCAAACCCGGCACCTGGCAGAAATTCTTTGAAAACCGGCGGATGCCGCCGCAATAATCGACCATGGCAATACCGGGAAATTCTGATCATTCTGATCTTGGAAAATGCGCGATCTGTGGTCGGGCGATGATCGCAGGCCCCAGTGTTGATCGCCATCACTGGCACCCGAAATCACAGGGCGGGACTGAAACCGAATGGCTCCATCGCGTTTGCCATCGCATGATCCATCGCCTGTTTGATGAAGCCACCCTTGCACGCGACTATAACAGCCCCGACAAGCTGCTTGCCCATCCCGATATCATCAAGTTCATCAAATGGGTGCGCAAGAAACCGGTTGATTATGTTGACTGGCCGGAAAGTGCCGGGCGCTATGGGCGCAACCGCGGCAAACGGCGATAAGGCCCAGCATTGGCAAACCGCCCGAAAGAACTGCCCATTTAACCATTTACCTGCGAAGATGGGCACAATATACGCATCCATCGCGCAATCGCCGAAAGCAGGAAGAACCGATGCCAAGCTGAGGGTCCGGACCTATTAATTTGATTTGAATGGCAGAGCTTATATTTGTGAAATCCAAGGAAAATCCCGCCGAGCGGGTCGGCATCCCGCGCAAGGGGTTTGACACGGGAGTTCGCAAATATAAACTCTGTCCTTAGGATCGTGCAGCTTTGCACGGTCTACTTTGTCGCAAAACCTTGAAAGATAAATATCTTCCGGCTGTTTCGCTCCGCGTATCCGCACAAAGCTGCGCGACCATTCAAACCAAATTAATAGGTCCGGACCCTAAATATGCTCAACGAATTGATCCCGGTCTTTGTCACACTGTTTGTGATCATCGACCCGTTGGGTCTGGTGCCGGTCTTCATCGTCCTGACGCAAGGCACCAGTGCTGCGCACCGCCGGCGCATGGCGATCCGTGCCTGCTTGACCAGCTTCTTCATTCTTGCAGCCTTTGCCCTGATCGGCGAGGGATTGCTGGGCGTGTTTGGCATTCACATGCCGGCCTTCCGAATTGCCGGGGGCACGTTGCTGTTTTTGATCGCGCTTGAAATGCTGTTTGAAAAGCGCAGCCAGAAACGTAACCAGCGCGCCGAACAGGTCCATCAGGAACTCGAAGAAGATCACGACACCGACAAGGCCGGAAAGACTACAAAAGCCAAGTCCAAGGCCGCAGCCACCAAAACGGCGGACGGCCCGACCATCCCGGATGACGAGGCCGATGATGTCTCGATCTTCCCGATGTCGATCCCGTTCCTGTCCGGCCCCGGTGCCATCGCATCCGTGATGCTTCTGATGGGCAAGTTCGAAGACAATATCGCCATGCAGGCCAGCGTCATTGGCGTGGTCGCCGTCGTGATGGTGATCGCCTTTGTCTTCTTCCTGCTGGCAAACGTGGTTGCCAAACGCCTCAGCCCGACCGTTGCCACCGTGGTATCACGCCTGCTCGGTATGATCCTGGCCGCCCTTGCGGTCCAGTTCATCATCGATGGCATAAAGCAGGCGTTTTTCTAGGACCCCCAGAAAAGAAGCCTGCCCTGCGCTGACAGTCCTTACTGGGCCGCCCAGACGTAACCGGCATACAGCACCAGCATGATGATGCCCGGTATCCGGCCAATCTGTGGACGGCGAAGCATCAGCGTCAGGCCAATCGAAACTGCAATCATCACCGGAAGATCAAACATCAGGAACCGGTCTGCCACCGGAATCGGGGATACAACCGCCGTCAGGCCAAGAATCCCCAGGATGTTGAAAATGTTCGACCCAATAATATTGCCAATCGCGATTTCGGATTGCTTCTTCAATGCGGCGATCAGCGACGTTGCGAGCTCTGGCAGGGACGTACCAACCGCAACAATCGTAAGCCCGATAAAGGCTTCGGAAACCCCAAAGGTGCGCGCGATGGTCACCGCCCCTTCGACAAGGTAATGGGCACCAACCATCAGCATGGCCAGCCCCGCGACAACCCAGACAATTGACAGCCAAACATTTGAAACTGCCTCGGGCAGATCCGTCGATGACGCGGGTTCCGAACGCGACTGGCGATAGGCAAACACCAGATAACCAATCAATGCCGCAAACATAAGCCCACCGGCGACACGACCAAGATCACCAAACGCAAAGAACGGCACCAGCACGACAGCAGCACCAAGCATCACAGCGGTATCGCGACCAAGCGTGCCGCCAGATACCGCAATTGGCCAAACCACTGCAGAAACACCAACGATCAGCAAGATGTTGGCAATGTTGGACCCAATGACGTTGCCAAGCGCGATATCCGGCACACCACGCAATGCCGCATCCATGGAGACAAGAAGTTCCGGGGTTGATGTCCCGAAACCGACCACGGTCAAACCGATCAGAAGCGATGACATGGAAAGCTTGCGGGCGATACCAACACTACCGCGCACCAGAGATTCCCCCCCAAAGAAAAGCCCGGCCAAACCGCCGAGCAACATCAGATATTCCATGACCAACGTCCTTTCAGACCAGGATACATAACAACGCACATCTTCAAGATGCTTTGCGCAGAGTTGTTCTGCCGACCGATCACTTGCAAGCGAACTTGTTCACCATTTCAAAATAAAAAAAGGGACGACATCAACAACGTCGCCCCCTTCTAAACTTCAATGGATCAGTTCACTCAATCCCAGCGTTTGGCTGCACGCAGGATGGCCTCGGTTCCGATCTGATAGTGATCATAAAGCGCGATGCTGTCGCCGCACTGGCCAAAGGCATTCACACCCAGCGGCGCAACCGCGTGACCGCGCACACCGCCAAGCCATGCAAGGGCGGCCGGATGACCATCAATCACCGTGACAAGGCGGGCATCGGATGCCAGCGGTTTGAGCAGGTTTTCAACATGGGCCATTTTACCATCGGCATTGCCTTCAAGGCGGGCGCGTTCAAGATCCTGCCATTCGTTATAAAGGCGATCTGTCGAGGTGACAGCCAGCAGACCAAGGCCCGGATGATCTTCAGACAGCTTCTCCCACGCCGCAATTGCTTCGGGTGCCATGGCACCGCAATAGGCAATCGCCATCTTGCAATCGTCGCCCGGCTGACGCAGCCAGTAACCACCCGAAATAATTTCGGTCTTTTCTGATTCTGACAGGTCACGTTCCGGCTGCGACAGCGGTTTCGTCGACAAACGCAGGTAAATCGAGCCACCATCCGGGTCCTGCATATGTTCAAACGACCAGCCCATGATCGCGGCCAGTTCATCGCCAAAGCTTGGCTCGAAACTGGTCAGGCCGGGCTGCCCCATACCGATCATTGGCGTTGATATCGACTGGTGCGCCCCGCCTTCGGGGGCCAGCGTGATGCCGCTTGGTGTTGCCACCACCATGAAACGCGCATCCTGATAGCAGGCGTAATTCAGCGCATCGAGACCACGCGCAATGAACGGATCATAAAGCGTTCCAATCGGGAACAGACGTTCGCCAAACAGGCTGTGCGACAGACCGAGTGCGGCCAGGTTCAGGAACAGGTTGTTTTCGGCAATGCCAAGCTCGACATGCTGGCCGCTCGGCGATCTGATCCATTTCTGGGCCGAGGGGACCTTGCGTTCCTTGAACTCATCGGCCAGTTCTTCGCGGCCAAACAGACCGCGCTGGTTCACAAACCCGCCAAGGTTGGTCGAGACCGTCACATCGGGCGATGTGGTCACGATCCGGTCCGACAGGTCGCTATTCTTCATCTTGGCCAGTTCATTCAGGATCTTGCCAAAGACTTCCTGCGTGCTGGATGTTTCGGCACGCGCATAGGGCATTTCAGGGATGGTGATGTGCTTGGCCGACTTGTTGCGCGGGGCATCGTCATTAAACGGTGCCTTGGCAATATAGTCGCGAAGCGCATCGGCACTGATATCAAGGCCGGCCGCGACATCCCATTCCTGTCCGTCGGCGATCTTGTTTTGCAGCTTGAAGGCATCCATCTGCGGCACGTTCATCAGGCCCGCATGGTTATCCTTGTGCCCCTGAAGCGGCGTGCCATAGCCCTTCACGGTATAAGCAATGAACACGGTCGGCTTGTCATTGGGAACCGCGTCAAAGGCGCTGAGCACGGCTTCCATGCAGTGGCCGCCCAGATTGGTCATCAGATCATGAAGCTGATCATCGTCATAGTCGCCCAGCAGGCTTGCCAGCGCATTGTCACCTTCCATGTCCGATGTAATCTGTTTGCGCCATGCCGCCCCGCCCTGGAAGGTCAGCGCGGAATAGATGTCGTTGGGCACGTCATTCAGCCACTTCTTAAGCGATTTCCCGCCCGGTTTGGCAAAGGCATCATGCAGCTTGCGGCCATATTTGATGGTAATGACGTTCCAGCCGACCGCGCGGAAGAACCGGCCAATCACGCGGAACAAATGCGCATCAATCATGCCATCAAGGCTTTGGCGGTTATAATCAATCACCCACCAGACATTGCGAATGTCATGCTTCCAGGTATCAAGCAGCGCCTCATAGATGTTGCCTTCATCAAGTTCGGCATCCCCGACAAGGGCGACCATGCGACCGGGCGTTTCATCCTTGGGCAGCATGTCCTTGTAGCGCAGGTAATCTTGCGTCAGGGCTGCAAAGTTCGTCACAGCCGCACCAAGGCCGACGGAGCCGGTGGAGAAATCGACCTGATCGCCATCCTTGGTGCGCGACGGGTAGGATTGCGCACCACCGAACGAGCGGAATGCTTCCAGCTTTTCCTTGGTCTGACGGCCAAACAGATAATTGATCGCATGAAATACCGGGCTTGCATGCGGCTTGACCGCAACCCGGTCCTGCGGGCGCAGAACATTGAAATAAAGCGCTGTCATCAGGGTCGTCATCGACGCACAGCTGGCCTGATGGCCGCCAACCTTGATGCCGTCGCGCTTCGGGCGCAGATGGTTGGCATTATGGATTGTCCAGCTTGACAGCCAGCGCACTTTCTTTTCAAGCAGACCAAGCATCTCAAGGTCCTTGGCATTGATATCGGCCGTGCTGCTTGCTTCGATGATTTCACCGATTTCCGGTGCGCTTTCCTGTACTGACATTTCCTGATTGCTTTCTTTTTTATCCGATATTGCGGGTTTCATGCGATGTCGTCTGGCGTCTCAATAATTCGGCACCACAATGCCGATTTTTAGGGGCACGTCGCGGAAATCAAGATGGCGGTCCGGCAATTCACACAAGATTCGGCAATTTCACTGAAATGTTGGAATCAGCTGCGACGATCACAGGGAAACTCTCGAATTTCCGTTCCAGCAAAAACTCCGGAAAGTCAGCGCCGTGCCCTTGTTCCGGTGCGAGTCGATCAAACCCGGAAGACCGCCAAATTCGACCAGCGCCGGGTGAAAGCATACTCCCTTGGTACAACCTCGGCTCAAACTCTTTGCACGGAAATAACTTATACTGATATATAGATACTACCTCTCCTAAAGATTGCTTTCGGTGACGTCGAAATTGCCAAACTTTCTCTCGTTAAGATCTCTTTTCCTGACCAAAGTTATTCTGTTCTGATGACAGTCCGGATCGGAGCAATTCGAGGCGTATTATCTTCTGTGGCCAACCGGCTCACAGCCATCCAAGATGTTACCCGACAATTGCTTTGCCTGATGATCATCACGGCGTGCCTGTTTGGCGGCACCCCCGTACATGCGCAGTCGGAAACCATCAATGATCAACGCGTCGTGCGCATCCCGATGGATACACCATCGGACTTTTGCCTCGGCAAGGTCACATGGGACGCACACCGGGAATTTCACATCGATCTGTTGCGCCTGGCCCTGAGACTAAGCGGGCACAACGCCACCCTTGTGCCGGTATGCATGGATTACCCGACAGAAGAACGGCGCATTCCCATGCTCGAAGTCGCCGACCAGTTTGATGTGGTTTTCTTTGGCACCAATGCAGAGCGCGAAGAAAGGCTGCTGGCGGTCTATATCCCGATCTATCTTGGCACCACCGGTTTGCGGCTGTTCATGCTGCATAATGACCTCAAAGAACAGTTCAGTCAGATTGAAACGATTGACGATCTCAGGAAACTTTCGATGGGTCAGGGGCTTGGATGGCCAGACAACGAGATTTTGGTCGAAAACGGCTTTGACGTCGTAAGCGGACGTTACAGAACGCTTCATCGTATGCTTGATGCAAGGCGATTTGATCTTTATCCGCGCGCCTACTGGCAGATTGTCGGCGAATGGAACTGGATGAAGTGGGAAGCACCCGGCATCGAAATTGCCGAAAAAACGGCACTTTATTACCCGCAGCCGATCTATTTCTTTGTCAGCCCGCACAATCCGGATCTGCGCGACATCATCGAAACCGGGCTTCAGCGTGCCTTTTCAAACGGCATGATGCTGGATCTTTTGAAAACCCATCGCGATACCGCACCGTCATTCTCACAGATTGATCTGCGCAATCTGAACATCTTGCGGATCGAGAATAAACATCTGTCAGACCGATCGCGTGAAGCAATGGATCAATACAGTCTGTTTGACTAGTGCCGGATAAAAACAGCAGACCGGGATGACACCAGGCCACCCCCGATCCGCCTTTGATTTACCGTTACTCGGCGGCAATCGCCATCTGATCACCATCCAGAGCGTTGGACAGATCGGCCAGAATGTCATCGATGCTTTCAAGCCCGGCCGACAGACGGATCAGACCATCGGTGATCTGATATTCCGCACGTTCTTCGGCGGTGTAGGTCGAATGGGTCATCGATGCCGGATGCTGGATCAGAGTTTCGGCATCACCCAGACTGACTGCACGGGTGATCATGTTAAGGCCGTTCATCAGTTTACGGCCTTCCTCGATCCCGCCCTTAAGCTCGAACGCGATCATGCCGCCAAACCGGTCCATCTGTTTTTTGGCCAGTTTGTGATGCGGGTCGCTTTCAAGCCCCGGATAGAAGACCTTCTCGACCTTCGGATGTTTAGCGAGGAAATCGGCGATTTTTTCGGCATTGTCGCAATGACGTTCCATGCGAAGCTCAAGCGTTTTAAGGCCACGCATTACAAGGTTGGCATCCTGTGCGGAAAGCACCGCACCGGTCATATCTTTAAGCCCGACCAGACGCACCTGCGTCATGTCTTCAAGCGTTCCGATCACTGCACCGGCCATCAGATCGCCGTGGCCACCAAGATATTTGGTCGCGGAATGCACAACGATATCAGCACCGAGTTCAATCGGACGCTGCAAATACGGCGTGCAATAGGTGTTGTCGACAACCACCTTGGCACCATGCTTGTGCGCGATGTTGGAAATGGCTTCGATATCGACCAGACGCATGTTCGGGTTGGCAGGTGTTTCGAAATAAACAATCTTGGTCTTGTCCGAGATCGCCTTTTCCAGTTCTGCCGGATCGGTCAGATCGACATGGGTATGTTTGATGCCGAATTTCTCCAGACCGTGGCGGAAATAGGCAAAGGTGCAGCCATAAAGCGTGCGATCGACAATGATCTCGTCGCCCGGTGCAATAAAGGTCCAGAAGACAGAAGTGATCGCGCCCATGCCCGATGCGGTCGCAACGGCGGCTTCACCGCCTTCAAGCACCGCAAGGCGTTTTTCGAGAAGATCCAGCGTCGGGTTGGCAATACGGGAATAGATAAAGCCCTGCTCGTCACCGGCAAAAAACCGCCCGCCCTGCTCGGCCGTTTCGAACGCAAAGGTCGAAGACATGTAAACCGGCTGGTTCAAAGCACCATTGTGGCTTTGCGGATCGTAACCGTGATGGATCGCACGGGTGGCAAAGCCGGTTTTGGCACTGTTGTGTTTGTCATGGGCGGACATCGGAAGGCTCCTTGAAATGCGTTTATTCTGCCCCGATAACCGCAATCGCCATGCCAGATTTGAAAATCGCTTGTTTTCAAAGACTTACGGAAAAGGCCGCATTTTCATGTGTAAATATTAGTTTACACACCGGGGCTCATCATCGTCTGAAAGCGCAAAGACGCTGGATTTCAGTCGTTTAAGTCCGTACATTTATCGATACAATGTAAACTTATCGGTACGGATATGCGGTTCGAAATTCGCGGTGAAAACAGGCTCGGCATTACGCGTGACGTCATCAATGTCCTGACCGATCAGGGCCTCGACATCCGTACATTCGAAGTCACCACCCATCATATCTATGCCGATATCCCGGCCATCCGCCCGGAACGCTTTCCGGCACTGGCAAGCGCATTGAAGAAAATCCCCGGCATTTTCGACATCACCGAAATCGACCGTCTGCCAACCGAACGCCGTCGCGCACAGCTTCATGCAACGCTTGCCGCCCTTGGCGATCCGGTAATCGCGGTTGATGCCAACGGCCTGATTGCACAGGCCAACCCGGCGGCACAGGCAATTTCAGCCACCCCTGAAAAACCCCTGCGTGATCAGGATATATTTAGCATACTTGCTGAACCATCTATTGAAGATCTGCGCCAAGGCGGTTTTCGCCTGCCGGAACGCGAAGTGGTTTTGGGTGGCCAGACCTATCTTTTGCAGGTCGAACCGATCGGTCATGTTGATGATGGGTCGGACGCCAGTGATGATGCGCCCTGGGGCGGGGTGATGGTGTTTCACCGACCGGCACGGCTGGGCCGCGTGATCACCGCCCTTCAGGATCGCAGCCACACCGGCTTTGACGACATTATCGGCACCAGCCGGGCCATGCTGCGCGTTAAATCACAGGCAGAACGGCTTGCCGCCATCGATGCGCCGATCCTGATCCTTGGCGAAACCGGCACCGGCAAGGAATTGTTTGCCCGTGCCTGCCACCGCGCAAGTTCGCGCGCTGATCAACCGTTTCTGGCGCTAAACTGTGCGGCCATGCCCGAAGGCCTGGCCGAAAGTGAACTGTTTGGCTATGCCGCCGGCGCCTTCACCAGTGCACGGCGCGGCGGCAAGCCGGGGCTTTTGGAACTGGCAGATGGCGGCACCTTGTTTCTCGATGAAATCGGCGAACTGACGCCCTATTTGCAGGCAAAGCTTTTGCGCGTGCTGCAGGATGGCCGGTTCCGGCGCGTCGGCGGGACGGACGAAATCTCCGTCGACGTCCGGGTTATCAGCGCAACCAACCGCGACCTCGAGGCGATGTCGCATGACGGCACGTTTCGCGAGGATCTTTATTTCCGCCTCAATGTTCTTGGCATCACCCTGCCGCCCTTGCGCGACCGGGTCGAAGACATTGCCGATCTGGCCGCTGTTTTTATCGACCGCACCGCCCAGCAGACCGAACGGACACCACCGCGCCTCGCCGGCGATGGGCTTGAATGGCTTTGCCGTCACGACTGGCCGGGCAATGTCCGCGAACTTGAAAATACCCTGTTTCGCGCCGTCGCGCTCCTTGATGGCAATGTCCTTGGCGCACGTGATCTGGCCGATGCCGCCACTGGCACGGCCATCACACCCGAACGAGACACCCAACAGGCGCACGGCATGCCAGACGGCACCGAAGACACCCCGACGTCCGGTACTGAGCATTCTGATCTGATCGCCAACGCCTTGGCACAAAGTGATTTCAATAGCGGCATGGAATTGCTTGAACGGGAAATGCTGGCCCGCCTCTATCCGGATTATCCCAGCTCGCGCAAACTTGCCAAACGGCTTGGCGTTTCGCACACCTCGATCGCCAACAAGCTGCGCAAATACGGTATCGGCACCTAAAAAGCCAACCACCCGACAACAGCATTTCTTGCCACTTACATTGCACTGCGGCATGATCTTCCTAAATCAAAGGGCAGAAAGCCCATTTCACAGGGAGAAGACAAAATGCTGACAGGTAAACGCGCACTCGTCACCGGCTCGACCAGCGGGATCGGCCTTGCCATGGCCAAGGCCCTTGCGGGGGCTGGTGCTGATGTGATGCTCAATGGCTTTGGCGACGCCGATGAAATCGAGGCGACCCGCAAAAGCCTTGAAACCGAACACGGGGTCACCGCGCATTATAACGGTGCCGACCTGTCCAAACCCGATCAGATCGAAGCAATGATGAAAGACGCCGAAGCCAAATTTGGTGGCGTCGACATCCTGATCAACAATGCCGGCATCCAATACACCGCCAATGTCGAAGATTTCCCGCCGGAAAAGTGGGACGCGGTGATTGCGATCAACCTGTCATCCGTCTTCCACACCACGCGGCTTGCCGTACCTTATATGCGCAAGAAAAACTGGGGCCGCATCATCAACACGGCATCGGCCCATGGTTTGGTTGCATCCGTCCAGAAGGCCGCCTATGTCGCGGCCAAGCACGGCGTGATCGGATTGACCAAGGTCACCGCGCTTGAGACCGCTGAAACCGGCATCACGGCCAATGCCATTTGCCCGGGTTGGGTGCGCACCGAACTGGTCGAACGCCAGATTGAGGCGCGCGCGAAGGAAAACAACATTTCGGTTGAAGAATCCGCAACCCGACTTGTCTCGGACAAACACCCGTCCAAACAGTTCGTTTCCCCCGAACAGATCGGCCAGACCGCCCTGTTCCTGTGCTCGGACGCGGCATCGCAGATGACTGGCACGCACCTGTCCGTCGATGGCGGCTGGACCGCGCAGTAACCCAAACGCCTCAAACATCAAAGCCCCGCTGGCACAAGCCGCGGGGCTTTTTGATTGTGCCGGATGACCGCGACCTAGCTCAGATCACAATCACAGGCCGGACGCTTGGCATTGGCGATGCAATCGGATTTCTTCGAGTAACCTTGCGTCGACGCACCAACAATCTCGCCATTCTTGGCCGTACGCCGCCAACGCCAGCCATCCTTTGCCTCATAGACTTCCCAAAAATCTCCGTTCGACCCTGTGCATTGTGACATCCGTTTTCTCCTTCAAACCGAAATGCTTTGCACGGTTTGACGCTGGAGAACCCCAGTTGTGACAAATCATCAGGATGCAGATCCCAAATACCGCCCCAAATGCTCCACCAGCATCCTGATCTTCGGGCTGAGGTGGCGGTTGGTCGGGTAAATCGCCCAGATGCCCTCGTCGGATGGCTGGTATTTGGTCAGGACCGGCACAAGGTCGCCACTGGCAATCCACGGATCGACGTAATAGTCGGGCAATTGCACGATGCCGATGCCCTTGCGGGCTGCATCCAGAAGCGCCTGCCCGCTATTGGCGTGGATGGAGCCATGAATGCGCACGGTGCGTTCGCGACCATCCTCTTCAAATCGCCAATAATCGAGTGTGCCGACCAGACAATTATGGTGATGCAGTTCCGAAAGCGAATAGGGCTCCCCGCGTTTGGCGATATAGCTGGGGGCAGCACAGGCATAAAGGCGCCTGGTTGAAAGCTGCTGGGTCATCAGGCTGCCGGTTGTGCCTTCCAACCGGCCCAGACGGATCGCCATGTCATAGCCTTCAAGAACCAGATCAAGCTTCTGGTTGGTGAAGCGGCATTGCACTTCAAGATCGGGATAGCGGGTGACGAAATCATTGACCAGCGGCGCGATCACGGTTTCGCCGTATGTCGTCGGCGCGGTGAGTTTCAGCTTCCCGCGCGGCACTTCCGTCAGGTTGCCAATCGCGCGCTCTGCCTCGTCCAGCCCGTCGAGCAATTGCCGGCAATGCTGATAGTAAATCTGCCCGGCCTCTGTCACGCTGACCTTGCGCGTGGTGCGGTAAAACAATTGCGTGCCGAGCTTTTCTTCAAGTGCTGTGACCTGTCGACTGACTTGGGCGACGGAAATGCCAAGCTGCTTGGCGGCATGGGTGAAATTCTGCCGCTCGGCCACGGCAATAAATTCGCTGATCCCGTCCCAGGCATTCATCGCCCGACCCCGCCTTTATTATTACACATGCGTAAAAGTGAATTACCAAAATAGCGGATTATCACATCAAGGGAAATAAATAGACTGTTGGCATCCACATCAAACCATCGGAGTAGCGTCATGAGCGCCGAGACCATCACCTGTAAAGCCGCCATCGCCTGGGAAGCAGGCAAACCGCTGTCGATTGAAGACGTTCAGGTCGCCCCGCCGAAAGCTGGCGAAGTGCGCGTCAAGATCGTTGCGACCGGCGTTTGCCACACCGATGCCTTTACCCTGTCGGGCGACGATCCGGAGGGCATCTTCCCGGCGATCCTTGGCCATGAGGGCGGCGGCATTGTTGAGTCCATCGGCGAAGGTGTGACTAGCGTTTCGGTTGGCGATCACGTGATCCCGCTTTACACACCGGAATGCGGCGAGTGCAAATTCTGCAAATCGGGCAAAACCAACCTGTGTCAGAAAATCCGTGAAACTCAGGGCAAGGGCCTGATGCCGGACGGCACGACGCGTTTCTCGCAGAATGGCAAGCCGATCTATCACTATATGGGGTGCTCGACCTTCTCGGAATACACTGTGCTTCCGGAAATCTCGCTGGCGAAAATCAACAAATCCGCCCCGCTTGAAGAAGTTTGCCTGCTGGGTTGCGGGGTCACCACCGGCATGGGGGCCACGGTTAACGCGGCCAAGGTGCAAAAGGGTGATTCTGTGGCCGTCTTTGGCCTTGGCGGTATCGGTCTTTCGGCCATCATCGGCGCGCAGATGGCTGGTGCCGGTCGCATCGTTGCCATTGACCTCAACGAAAAGAAATTCGATCTCGCCAAGAAGCTGGGCGCGACCGATTGCATCAACCCGAAAAGCTATGACAAGCCGATTCAGGAAGTCATTGTCGAGCTGACCGATGGTGGTGTTGACTGGTCGTTCGAGTGCATCGGCAATGTCAATGTCATGCGCTCAGCCCTTGAGTGCTGCCACAAGGGTTGGGGTGAGTCGGTCATCATCGGTGTTGCCGGTGCTGGTCAGGAAATCTCCACCCGTCCGTTCCAGCTGGTCACCGGTCGCGTCTGGCGCGGCACGGCGTTTGGTGGCGTTAAAGGCCGCTCGCAGCTGCCCGATTATGTTGAACGCTACCTTGCCGGTGAGTTCAAGCTTTCGGACTTCATCACCCATACCATGAAGCTTGAAGACATCAACGAAGCGTTCGATCTGATGCATGAAGGCGAAAGCATCCGTTCGGTTATCCATTACTGATCGAAACATAAATGTTTGAATAATTACGCCACTGCCGGAACCCATCCGGTAGTGGCCGATCAGAAGGAGGCCCCGATATGGGTATCGAGAATTCTTCAAGCAACAAGGTCTTTGGCGGCTGGCAAAAGCAATATACCCACCCGTCAACCACACTTGGCTGCGACATGCGCTTTGCGATCTTTCTGCCGCCGCAGGCCAGCAATGGCACCAAGGTCCCCGTCATGTACTGGCTGTCGGGCCTGACCTGCACAGATGAAAACTTCATGCAGAAGGCCGGTGCATTTCGCATTGCCGCCGAACTGGGCATCGCCATCGTCGCCCCGGACACCAGCCCGCGCGGCGATCATGTCCCCGATGACGAGAACGAAGCCTATGATTTCGGCAAGGGGGCAGGCTTTTACGTCAATGCCACGCAGGAGCCGTGGGCGCGCAATTATCGCATGTATGATTACGTGACCAAGGAACTGCCAGCCCTCATCAAGGATCACTTCCCGGTCAATGATGATGCGGTGATTTCCGGCCATTCGATGGGCGGTCATGGCGCACTGATGATTGCGCTGCGCAATCCGGGCACGTTCAAGTCTGTTACCGCCTTTGCACCGATTTCCAACCCGATCAATTGCCCGTGGGGCCAGAAGGCGCTTGGCAATTATCTCGGTGATGACAAATCGGCCTGGAAAGACTGGGACAGCTCGGAACTGATGAAGGCGGCAAGTGCGCCCGATGTTCAGACCCCGGCCCTTGTCGATCAGGGCGGTGCAGATGGTTTCTTGGCAGAGCAGCTTAAACCCGAAGTGCTGGAAGCCGCGGCCAAGACATCAAACTACCCGGTCACCATCCGCATTCAGGATGGCTATGACCACAGCTACTATTTCATCTCGACCTTTATCGAAGATCATATCCGCTTCCACGCCAAGCATCTTGGACTGAGCTGATTGCACCAACGATCTTCGACTTCCCCGGCACGCCGCCCACTGACTTCCCCCCTCTGGCGTGTCGGGGCTTTTCTTTTCGGGGAAATCTGAAAACCCGGCGATGATGCCTAGTCAAAGCTGCGCGCATCTATCGCATCGGCGACGTCATCGGCCATCTTGAGCGTGCGAATAATCAGCGGCACCACCATCGCAACGATGGACCGATCAAGGCCGCGTGCGCGTTGGGCATCACGGATTTCCGATGCCACGGTGGAGATCACCGGAATAAAACGCAGTACCATCGAAATCGCCAGACTGACCTTTTCCGGGTTTACGCCAATCGGGCGCAGCGGCTGCATGGCGCGTTCAAGTGATTCCAGCAGGTCTGATGTTTTGGTGGTCAGGGTCACAAGCGATGCAAACATCACAATCGCCGCAATCCGGGTGACGACCAGCAACCCCGCCTGCCAGTCATTCAGCCAAAGCTGAACGGCAAAAAAGATCACCAGCAGCCAAAGGATCGGCTTGATCTGCGCCCACATAATGCGCGGACCAAAGCCAGATACAGGGTAAAGCAACAAGACGGTTGCCAGAACAAACCCGACCACCGGCCAATCGGGGATCAGGAACACGCCCGTACCAAGCGCGACCATGGCAAGGATCTTGGCCCCGGCCGCCGCCCGGTGCAGGGCAGACTGCCCGTCGATATAAAGCCCCGCGATCACGCCATCATCTCCCGATATTTCGGAAGAGCCTCGGAGGGCGGGCCATCAAGCACAACCTTGCCATCCTCAAACGCCAGCACCCGGTCGTAATCGGCAATCAGATCAAGATCATGCGAAACCGTAATCACCGTTTGATCCAGCTCGGCAATCGCGCGCTGCACCCGGTTGCGATTGCGCAGATCCAAAAGCGTGGTTGGCTCATCAAACACGATATAGCGCGGTTCCATCACCAGCACGCCCGAGATGGCCAGCAACTGCTTTTGCCCGCCGCTTAGCAAATGACTGGGATGGATTTTGAAATCCTGAAGGTCATAGCGCGCCAGCACGTCATCAATCCGGCGATCAACTTCATCTTTGGGAAGCTTAAGCGGCTTGAGCCCAAAGGCAATGTCTTCCTCGACCACCGGATAGACGATCTGATTGTCCGGATTCTGAAACACGAACCCGACATGACGACGCAGCTTGCGGCCATCCTTTGCCGCATCAAAATCATCAACCAGAACCCGGCCCGATGTCGCGGTTTGCAGACCATTCAGCAACCTGACAAAGGTGCTTTTGCCCGACCCGTTCGCGCCGACAATCCCGATCCGCTTTTCGCCAAGCGTCAGGTCAATGTCAGCAAGCGCACGTCGCTGTTCAAACTGCACAGACACATTTTCAATTCGGATCATGGAAGGACGTCCGGCTTTATCAGGGAAATTGGAACAGGTTCAAGAACAGGCTCAAAACGGGCGCAAGTACATCACTTGCGCCCATAAGATGTTAGCTCGCCTTGGAAATCAAGGGATAGGCGCGCCGGACTGCAAGGCATGCAGCGGTTGCAATCGCGACCTTGATGGCATCCCCGATCAGGAACGGAGCCGCCCCGACGGTTGCCTGCCAATAGCTGATCTCGGCCACAACCGCGACCCAGGCATTGCCAATGGCATACAGGACGACAATCCCGCCAAAGGCGATGGACAGTGCGGCATTGAAAACATTCAGACGGTTCCAGAACTTCTCGATCAGAAGCCCGATGACAAAGGCCGAAATGGCCCAGCCAAACATGAACCCGCCGGTCACCCCGATCATCACGCCAAAGCCACCGCGCCCACCGGACAAAAGCGGCAAGCCAACAGCAACCAGAACAAGGAACAGAACAATCGAAAGCCCGCCGCGACGGGCACCCAGAATGGCCCCGGCCAACATCGGACCAAGTGACTGTGCTGTGACCGGCACACCGGTGACTGGAAGGGTGATTGGCGGAAACAGCCCAAGAACGGCGGTCAGGGCTGCAAACAGGGCGACATAGACAATATCTTTGGTCTTCATGTAACGGTTTCCCATTCCCGTTATAAGGCCGTTCTGCAATCAACCCCTTGCGCAGAATGGCCTCCGTTAACCGGTCCGCCCGACCGGCTCAACGCGATATGGGATAACCGCAAATATCATCGACGCCAAGCAAAATGACACCGGATACTGCGTAGCTCATTTAAGAGGAACGCAATATCCGATATTTTTCAAAACCTTAGGCCTCGTCATCTTCGACAAAGGACTTAAGCCGCATCAGGGCAGATTCCCAACGGCCCGCCACCTGATCAAGATAGGCGCGCGCTTCGGCCAGTTGTTCCGGGCAAAAGGCATACTGGCTTTCGCGCCCGACCCGATGGTTTTGCACAAGCCCTGCCGCCTCAAGCACGCGCAAGTGTTTGGTCACGGCCTGGCGGGTCATGTCCGCATCATCCGATAACACCGAGATCGAGCGCGGCTTGCCATCGGCCAGACGATCAAAGATTGCCAACCGTGTGGGGTCGCCCAAAGCGGCAAACATGACGGAGAAATCCTTGTCATCTTCGCCATTGTCCGAATTATTTTCAGCTTTCGACATGTTTCTTGATGTTTTCAAGCTGGAAGCCCCAGCCGTTTGTATTGGCCCGCAACGCATCAGCAATGCGATGGGGTGGTAGATTATCAAATCCGGTTTCGCGCACCTTTACCGATGTCGTGCCGGACGTTTCTTCAAGCCAGAATTCGACAAGGGTTTCGGGTTCCCCACTGTAATCGACTTCGGGGTCAACCGCATAAGGGTGCCATGTATAGGCGAAGTAAGCCGGTTCCTCCATCGCCTTGATTGTTGAATTCCACGGCACATGGGTGAAACCATCAATGGTGAACATGCCCTTGGAAACTTCACCAACCGCAAACGGGCCTTCGATATTGATCCCGAACCAAGTGCCGAATTCCTTTGAATCGGTCAGAGCCTTCCACACGCGGGAACGGGATGCTTTGATTTCAATCGACTTCTCAATAGTACTTGACATAACGCAACCTCCTGGTTGCATTTAACTTGCCAGAAGATTTCCCGTTATGCAACTAAAAAGTTGCACATTTAATTTGAGCCCAAGAAACACAAACGCCCGGCTGTTGCCAGCCGGGCGGTGCGTGCTCCCGTCATCCTTGGGTCAGTGCCGCTCTCAGTGTAGCGGGCAAAGCCCGTGTAGCTATCCTTATATCCCCATATCAGGATGCTGCGGATTAGCGGAGCCCCCCTGTCTCGATGATGAAGTTCTTCACGTCTTCAAGGCCATCCATCGCCTTGAGATTGGTAAACAGGAACGGACGATCGCCGCGCATTTTCTTGGCATCGCGATCCATCACCCCTAGATCAGCCCCCACCAGCGGCGCCAGATCGGTCTTATTAATCACCAGCAAATCGGATCGGGTGATGCCCGGGCCACCCTTACGCGGGATTTTGTCGCCTGCCGAAACGTCGATGACGTAAATCGTGATGTCGGCCAGCTCCGGCGAGAAAGTGGCTGACAGGTTATCGCCACCCGATTCAATAAAGATCGCCTCAAGCCCGGCATGCTTGGCGGCCATGTCTTCGACCGCCGCCAGATTGATCGACGCATCTTCGCGAATGGCCGTATGCGGGCAGCCACCGGTTTCAACACCGGCAATACGGTCTGCGGCCAGTGCGCCCGAACGGGTCATGAATTCGGCGTCTTCGCGGGTATAGATGTCGTTTGTGATGGCGGCGATGTTGAACTCATCGCGCATCGCCTTGCACAGGCGTTCCAAAAGGGCGGTCTTGCCCGAACCAACCGGGCCACCAATTCCGATACGAAGGGGAGAGCTCATGATCTAAATAGCCTCGTATATTGGGTTTCGTGTTTCATCGACGTCCAGTCGACCATCGGTGCCGCGGCACCAAGATCGGAAAGTTCAGCCTGCATAGCGTGACCAACGGCAACCGATACCCCACCATCAAGCGATGACAGGGATCTGACGCCATCGGTCTGCCCCAGCGGCACCAGACGCACCGCACTGGACACAAGGTTTGCCGCCATCGCATGCAAATACGCCGTCAGCGCATCACGCAGCGGCACATCAAACTGAGCCGCCGCAATGCCCACCGCCACCGGATAGGATGGCAGTCGATCATCTTCGCGCATGGCATTGGCCCAGCGGGTTATCATCCCATCACCCCAGACCTTTTGCATGGTCGAGACAAAGGCGCGTCCCTGTGCGGTTGCCTCCAACGCCATCTCGGACGTGCCGCGCCAACAATCGGCTTCGACCCCGATTTCAAACAGGGCCGCTTCATCACCGGCACGCGCAGCCCGCCATGCCGCACAAAACAGCACCGCATCAATCCGCCCGGCCCCGAATTCCAGAACCCCTTCAACCCAGTTGATCAGGCTATCCGCCGACGTCACCCGACCATCTTCGACGGCATATTCCACGCCATGCGAATAGGTATAGGCACCAACCGGGAATGACGGGCTTAGCCACGTCATCAACCGCATCAGACCAGACGGGTTAAGGGTCAGATCATCCGTGGTCATGGGAATGCCCGTGGTGATGACTGTGCTTGTGATCATGCCCGGAATCATGGTCATGATCGTCATGGTCGAAATGATCGTTGCCATGGCTGTGACCATGTGCGCCGCCAAGCCCGTGATAGGCCCCGTTCAGCGGATCAAACGGTGCGATTTCGTTTTCCACCACACCGCCAAGGCCCGTAATCATGTCGCGCATGACATGGTCATCAATGATGCGCAGACGCCCGTCATTCAAAACCTGAACCGGGGTGTGCCGGTTGCCGATATGCCAGGCCAGTTTGGCGGTTGCAATCGGACCAGACGCCGTAATGGTCAGAACCGGCTCCTCGGCTGCGCGGACGACAATCACCCCGCCATCGACAAGGCGCAACCGATCCCCATCCGCCAGACGCACCGCATGCGGCAGATCAAGCAAGAATGGCTCGCCCGCATCATCATGCAGACGAATGCGGCGGCGATGCCGGTCGGAAAAGGCCAGGGTCACCGTACCGCGCACTTCGGATGTGTCGGCACGGTCAACCGGGATATGTTCAATGGCGTGACGCATGGTGTTCTCAGCCACCGATCAGAACAGGAAGTAACGCTGCGCCATCGGCACAACATCGACCGGCTGACAGGTCAGAAGTTCGCCATCCGCCGTCACCTGATAGGTTTCCGGATCAACTTCCATTACCGGCAACGCATCATTCAGCTTCATGTCCTTCTTGCCGATATTGCGCGTGTTCGACACGGCGAGAAGTTCCTTCGACAGACCGAACTCGGCGGCAATACCCGCATCAATGCCTGCCTGCGAGACAAACGAGAAGCTCGATTTCGCAAGTGCGTTGCCATAGGCCCCAAACATCGGGCGGTAATGGACCGGCTGCGGGGTCGGGATCGACGCGTTCGGATCCCCCATGGCGGCGGCGGCAATCATGCCCGCCTTGATCACCATGTCGGGCTTGGTGCCAAAGAACATCGGCTTCCAGACAACAAGATCGGCAATCTTGCCAACTTCGATGGAGCCGACATGCGCGCCAATACCCTGCGCAATCGCCGGGTTGATGGTGTATTTCGCAACGTAGCGTTTGGCACGGAAGTTATCATTGCCCTTGCCTGAATCCTCGGGCAACGCACCGCGCTGCTTTTTCATCTTGTCAGCTGTCTGCCATGTGCGCGTGATGACTTCACCAACGCGCCCCATGGCCTGACTGTCTGACGAGATGATCGAAAACGCGCCAAGATCATGCAGGATATCTTCGGCCGCGATTGTTTCACGGCGGATACGGCTTTCGGCAAAGGCGACGTCTTCGGGGATTTTAGGATCAAGGTGATGGCAAACCATCAGCATGTCCAGATGCTCGTCAATCGTATTGACCGTAAAAGGACGGGTCGGGTTGGTCGAGCTCGGCAATACGTTGGCTTCACCGCACAGCTTGATGATATCGGGCGCATGGCCGCCACCGGCACCTTCGGTGTGGAAGGTGTGAATGGTCCGACCCTTGAACGATGCACGGGTATGTTCGACAAAGCCGCTTTCATTCAATGTATCGGTATGGATCATGACCTGAACGTCAAGGTCATCAGCCACGGACAGGCAGGTATCAATTGCAGCCGGGGTGGTACCCCAGTCTTCATGAAGCTTCAGGCCGCACGCACCTGCCTTGACCTGTTCGATCAGCGATCCGGGCAGGGTCGCATTGCCCTTGCCAAAGAAGCCGATATTCATCGGAATACCGTCTGCTGCCTGCAGCATCCGGGCAATGTGCCAGGGGCCTGGCGTACAGGTTGTGGCGTTCGTGCCCGCTGCCGGGCCGGTGCCACCGCCCAGCATGCTGGTCACGCCGGAATAAAGCGCGTCTTCAACCTGTTGCGGGCAGATCCAGTGAATGTGGGCATCAATCCCGCCAGCGGTGATGATGTTGCCTTCACCGGCAATAATCTCGGTGCCCGGACCGATGATGATATCAACACCGGGCTGCACATCGGGGTTTCCGGCCTTGCCGATCCCGGCAATACGGCCATCACGAATGCCGATATCGGCCTTGATGATGCCGGTGTAATCAAGGATCAGCGCGTTGGTAATCACGGTATCAACCGCACCATCGGCGCGCGTTGCCTGTGACTGACCCATACCGTCACGGATCACCTTGCCACCACCGAATTTGACTTCCTCGCCAAGGGTGGTGAAGTCTTTTTCGACCTCGATGATCAGGTCGGTGTCGGCCAGTCGCACCTTGTCCCCGACGGTCGGGCCAAACATGGCCGCATAGGACGGACGATCAATTTCATAAGCCATTTATTCCATCCCCCCGCTTAAAGCTTGCCGTTGATTTTGGCGTTAAAGCCATAGACCGTGCCGGTACCGGCATATTTCACCAGATTGACTTCGCGCGACTGGCCCGGCTCGAAACGAACGGCGGTACCGGCCGGGATATCAAGGCGGAAGCCACGTGCGGCTTCACGATCAAAATCAAGGCCCGGATTGGTTTCATAGAAATGATAGTGCGACCCCACCTGCACCGGACGGTCCCCGGTATTTGCAACGGTGATGGTTTTGGTTTCACGCCCCTCGTTCAGGATGAGGCTACCTTCCTTGGTAATGATTTCACCTGGAATCATAACGCGCTCCTCTTTCCTTAACGGATCGGTTCATGAACGGTCACAAGCTTCGTCCCGTCCGGGAAGGTTGCTTCGACCTGAATTTCGTGGATCATTTCGGCAATGCCATCCATCACCTGATCGCGCGTGATCACGGTTGCCCCGTCGCGCATCAGATCGGCAACAGATTTGCCATCACGCGCGCCTTCAACGACATAGTCGGTGATGATCGCGATCGCTTCGGGGTAATTAAGCTTCACCCCCCGTGCAAGGCGATTGCGCGCCACCATGGCGGCGACCGAGACCAGCAGTTTGTCCTTTTCGCGTGGCGTCAGATTCATGCCTGCCTACTCCTTGGCTTCATTTATTAAATCTCCCACAAACGCGGCAAGCGTGCGGGAAGCCCCCTTGTTTGATGGCGGAATGTTTTCCACCACGCGCCATAAACCCGGCGCAATTTCATCGGATCGCGCGCCATGAAACGGGCAATCACAATTCCCTTCATCGCGGTCACGGCACACAAGACATCGCGCGCATCAAGCCCATCGGTCGCCTGCGCCAGACAGTCGCGTGCGGCTTCAAGTTGATCTTCCGCGCCCTGCCCGACCAGAATGGCGGTCGCATTGGCACGCGCGCCATCAAAGGCCGCTTCGTGATCAAGCATGCGCAACACATCACCTTCCAGATGCAGCGCATCGCGCCAGATCGGCCGACCCTCAATCGAGACATCCCATGCATCACGCGCGAGGCCCGTGGTAAACACCTCGCCGCGCGCAAGGCGGCCAAACACCATCATCTCACCGGCCATGACCATGCCGGTGCCAGATGCACGCACGGTGGTTTTGCGTTTCAGGCGGGCCTGATCAAACAGGATGCTTTCATGGGGCAACCATTCAAGCCAACCACCATCAGCGACATCAAGCTCGACCGACATTTCGCAATCCGGTCCGACAGACCGGTAAATCTTTTCAGCTGCCTGCGCGGTAAACAGGGCTGATGCGCCCGCTTCCACCTTGCCGGCAAAGGCAAGCTTATCACCGCCAACCATGCCACCCGATGTGGTGACCAGAACAGCCGTCGACAAATCCCCCGCAACCGGGCGCGGGAACAGGATTTTCATCGGGTCACGGTAATAAAGATGATCAAGGGCTGCGTGCCCGCCCTGATGCGCTGCACCCGTGCCCTGACGAAACGTCACCTCGGCCCGGCCATCGGTAATGATGCGGGCGGGCGTTACTGGCGTTTCCATCTCCGCATTCGGAATTGCGGATGTTGTCGGTTCAAGTTTGCGAAGCTGCACAAGGTCACCTGAATGTAACGGCCCACTGACGGAGCCTTAATACCAAGGGTCCTCACAGCAAGATGCGGGCCAACCGCCAACACCCTGCCGATACAGGGGGTTCGGTGGTATTTGGCCCGATTGGCGGCACACCGTTTGCGCAAAATTTTGGCAAATGCCGATCAAACAGTCAGATAGGCACGGACTTTTTCACGGTCGAGCGTTTCTTTCGCACCCGACAAAACAACCTCGCCACGTTCCAAAACGACAATCTCGTCGGCCAGTTCATGGGCGAATTCAAAGTACTGCTCCACCAGCAAGATCGCCATATCACCGCGGTCGGCCAGCTGTTTGATGACGCGCTGAATATCCTTGATGATGGATGGCTGAATGCCCTCGGTCGGTTCATCCAGCACCAGCAACCTTGGACGGGTGACAAGTGCGCGCCCGATGGCCAACTGCTGTTGCTGCCCCCCCGAAAGATCGCCACCGCGACGGCCCAGCATGTCGCGCAGCACCGGGAACAGTTCGAAAATCTCGTCCGGGATATGGCGCAGGGCACGCGGGAGTGCGGCAAAGCCGGTCTCAAGATTTTCCTTCACCGTCAAAAGCGGGAAAATCTCGCGCCCCTGCGGGACAATCGCGATACCGTTGGCCGAACGACGATAAGACGGATCGCGCGAGATATCCTTGCCTTCCCATTTGATGTTGCCTTCCGTTATCGGGTGCTGGCCAACAACGGCACGCATCAGGGATGTTTTACCAACCCCATTACGGCCCAGAACCGCGGTAACCTTACCGGTTTCAGCACTCAGCGACACTTTGCGCAACGCATGGGACGCGCCATAGAACAGATCAATATTGCTGACATCAAGCATGTTCAATTCCCCCTAGCGGCCCAGATAGACTTCGATGACCCGCGGGTCTTTCTGCACGTGGTCAAGGCGCCCTTCGGCCAGAACCGATCCTTCGTGCAAAACGGTCACCTTGCAATCAAGGTCACGGACAAATTCCATGTCATGCTCAACCACCACGACCGAGTATTCCTTGGAAATCGACCGTAAAAGTTTCGCCGTTTCCTCGGTCTCGGAATCGGTCATCCCGGCAACCGGCTCATCGACCAGAAGAAGTTCGGGCTCCTGCATCAACAGCATGCCAATTTCCAGCCACTGTTTCTGCCCGTGCGAAAGATTGGCGGCCATTTCATCACGTTTGTCTTCAAGCATGATGGTGACCAGCGTCTTTTCGATCTTGATCTTTTCCGCATCAGAAAGGCGATGGAACAGCGCCTGAAACACACCGCGTCCACCCGAACACGCCAAAAGCAGGTTGTCGAACACCGTATGGCTCTCAAACACCGTCGGCTTCTGGAACTTGCGCCCGATACCCAGATTGGCGATCTCGGCCTCGTCCAGCTTGGTCAGATCAATCTCGCTTTTAAACAGGACATCACCGGTATCAGGTCGGGTTTTGCCGGTGATGATATCCATCATGGTTGTCTTGCCCGCCCCGTTCGGGCCGATGATGGCGCGGAGTTCACCCGGCTCGACATAGAAGGACAGGTTGTTGAGTGCGCGGAACCCGTCAAAGGTCACCGACACGCCGTCGACATAAAGGATGGTTTCCGACCGCGCGGATTTGACCTGTTCCTCGTCCGAGGCATTCTTTTGAATGGCGGCTGCTTCGCTCATGCCTTGCCTCCTTCATTCGCGCGTCGTTTACGCCAGGTCGTGAACAATGATTGGCGATCTGCCGATCCGAATGCCGGCACCGCCCCGATCACACCTTTTGGCAGGAACAGGGTGACGGCAATGAACAACCCACCCAGGAAGAACAGCCAGAAGTCCGGCATCGCCCCGGTAAAGAAGGTCTTGGCATAGTTGACGATAAACGCGCCAAGCACCGCCCCATAAAGAGTGCCACGCCCGCCAACCGCGACCCAGATCACGATTTCAATCGAAAGGGCCGGGGCAAATTCGCCGGGGTTGATGATACCGACTTGCGGCACATAAAGCGCACCGGCGATCCCGGCCATGACGGCCGAAACGGTAAAGACAAACAGCTTGTAATATTCAACCCGGTAGCCTGTGAAACGCACGCGGCTTTCGGCATCCCGAATGGCAATCAACACCTTGCCCAGACGTGACTGGGTAATGCCACGCGCCACCGTATAGCAAATGCCAAGAAACACACAGGACGCGACAAACAAGCCTGCCCTTGTGCCATCCGATTGCAACGAATAGCCCAGCAGATCCTTGAAATCGGTCAGGCCGTTATTGCCGCCAAAGCCCATATCGTTGCGGAAGAAGGCCAGCAACAACGCATAGGTCATGGCCTGCGTGATGATCGAAAGATACACACCGGTCACACGCGACCGGAAGGCAAGGAAGCCAAACACAAAGGCCAGAAGCCCCGGCACAAACATCGCCATGACAATGGCAAACCAGAACATGTCAAAGCCATACCAGTACCATGGCAATTCCTGCCAGTTCAGGAAGACCATAAAGTCCGGCAGGACCGGATCACCATAAACGCCACGATCGCCGATCTGTCGCATCAGATACATGCCCATGGCATACCCGCCGAGCGCAAAGAACGCCCCGTGGCCCAGGCACAAAATCCCGCAGAACCCCCAGATCAGGTCGACACTGAGCGCCAGCAGCGCATAGCAAAGATACTTGCCAAGCAGACTGACCATCCAGGTCGGCACATGGAAGGCGGAGCTTTCGGGCAACAAAAGGTTGCTTGCCGGCACCAGAATGGCAGCCGCAATCAGGATACCCAAAAGGATCATCCCGCCGCGGTCTTTCAACAGCCAGCCAATAACCGGTGTCATTTGATACTTTTGACGATAATCGGTCATGGATCAGGCCTCCACCGCGCGACCTTTAAGGGCAAACAGCCCCTTGGGTCGTTTCTGGATAAACAGGATCAGCGCAATCAGGACAAAGATCTTGGCCAGAACCGCACCTGCCATCGGCTCAAGGAACTTGTTCACAATGCCAAGGCTAAACGCCCCCAGTACCGTACCCCAAAGGTTTCCGACCCCGCCAAACACGACGACCATGAAACTGTCGATAATGTAAGTCTGACCAAGGTTCGGGCTGACATTCGAAATCTGGCTGAGCGCGACACCGGCGATGCCTGCAATCCCCGACCCCAGACCAAAGGTCAGCGCATCGACATAACCGGTGCGAATACCAACCGATCCGGCCATGCGCCGGTTCTGTGTAACGGCGCGCATCTGCAAACCAAACGCGGTGTAACGCAGCACCGCTGCAATACCCGCAACCACGATGATGCTAAACAAAATGATCCACAGCCGGTTATAGGTCAGCACCAGACCGGTCGAAAATTCAATCGCGCCACTCATGAAATCAGGTGCGGTGACCTGCTGGTTGGTGGCGCCAAAAATCGTTCGGATCGCCTGCTGCAATACAAGGCTGACACCCCATGTCGCAAGCAGCGTTTCAAGCGGCCGACCATAGAGGAAACGGATCACCGATCGTTCGATCACAACCCCGACCGCACCGGCGACCAAAAAGGCGGCTGGCACTGAAATCACCAATGACCATGCCGACCCGGATGGCAGGATGGACCCAAGCGCCTGCTGCACCATAAAGGTGGTATAGGCACCGATCATGATCATTTCGCCATGCGCCATGTTGATCACGCCCATCACACCAAAGGTGATGGCAAGACCAACCGCCGCGAGAAGCAAAACCGACCCCAGACTGATACCGCGATAGACATCCCCAATCGTCTGCCAGGTCGACAGGCGTCCCTCGACGGAGGCAAGCGCATCCTCTGCGGCGGCAACCACTTCGGGCTCGTAACCTTCTGCCTCGGCACTGGCGACAAATTGCGACAGCACCGCACGGATTTGCGGCGTGGTTTCACTGGCCAGAACACCAATCGCGCTTAGGCGTTCTTCGGTGGTTTCACCGGCTGCCAGCGCCATGGTGGCCTGCGCCAGTTCCATGCGTGCCAGAAGCGTTTCATCCTCTTCGCGATCAATCGCGCGCAGAAGCAATGGCAACATCGCCGGATCACGGGCATCCATGATCTGCTCGACCGCAGCACTTCGGATATTGAGATCCGGGCTAAACAGGTTCAGCGTCGCCAACGCATCGCGCAGCGCACCCCGCAGGCGGTTGTTGATCTTGATCTTGGAGAGTTCCTTGGATGAACTTTCACCGACTTCTTCGCCGCTGACGATGTCGATATGGGTAAAGACCTTGCCCTTTTTGGTTGCGATAACGACATGCTCGTCGCTGTCGCGAACATAAAGGTCACCGTCAAGCATGGCCTTAAGGATCGGGGCGACACGCGGATCACCATCCGCTGCCATTTCCTCGATCACCGCGACCTTCTTGGTCGCACTTTTATCATTTAACTGTTCGGCGATGTTTCGCAGTTCTTCGTCGCTAAATGCCTGTGCGCTATTGGGTGTTGCGATCACAAGCAGGGCCAGACACGCAATCACTGCACCCAGTCGAAGGGCTACGTCACGCGTTTTGGCCAATGAGAACGGAGAACGGCGCAGCACTGAAAACATGTCATTGCGCATGATCACCAAACCTTTGAATTCAATATGGAAAATTGGATAAAGAAAACGCGGACAGCAGGCAGGTGCTGATTGCGTTGAAAATGAACAGGCCGGTCGCGTTGCCACGACCGGCCCATCCGAAACCAATTAGTACATCGGTTTTTCACAGTTGCCGCAGACCCACGGATAGGTCCAGTCGGCGGTCAGCTTTGCGCTTTCTGGCAGGAAGTCCGACCATGCATCGCCAACGACGGTGCCTTCGGTTTCCCAAACGATGTCAAACTGGCCATCATCCTGGACTTCGCCGATCAGAACCGGCTTGGACAGGTGATGGTTGGTGTTCATGACAGCGGTACCGCCAGTCAGGTTTGCAACTTCCTGGCCATACATTGCCTGGCGAACCGCATCGACATCAGTGGTGCCAGCCTGCTCGACAGCCTGTTTCCACATGTTAAAGCCGATATAGGTTGCTTCCATCGGGTCGTTGGTTACGCGCGACTCATCGCCGATGAAGGCGTGCCATTTTTCGATGAAGGCCGTGTTGGCATCAGACTCAACCGACTGGAAGTAGTTCCAGGCAGCAAGGTGACCAACCAGCGGCGCTGTATCGATACCAGCCAGTTCTTCTTCACCAACCGAGAAGGCAACAACCGGAATGTCTTCGGCTTTGATGCCCTGGTTTGCCAGTTCCTTGTAGAACGGAACGTTCGCGTCACCGTTAATGGTCGAAACCACGGCGGTTTTCTTGCCAGCAGATGCGAATGCTTTCACGTCAGCAACGATCGACTGCCAGTCAGAATGACCGAACGGGGTGTAGTTCTCCATGATGTCTTCATCGGAGATACCCTTGCCGTTCAGATAAGAACGCAGGATCTTGTTGGTGGTACGCGGATAAACATAGTCGGTACCCAGAAGAACGATACGCTCGGCAGAGCCGCCATCTTCGCTCATCAGGTAATCAACAGCCGGAATGGCCTGCTGGTTCGGAGCTGCACCGGTGTAAAACACGTTGCGCGAGCTTTCTTCACCTTCGTACTGAACCGGATAGAACAACATGCTGTTGAGTTCTTCAAATACCGGCAGAACCGATTTACGCGAAACCGACGTCCAGCAACCGAAGACAACAGCAACCTGTTCCTGTTCGATCAGTTCGCGGGCTTTTTCAGCAAACAGCGGCCAGTCAGAAGCCGGGTCAACAACAACGGCTTCGACTTGTTTGCCAAGCAGACCACCATTCTTGTTCAGGTCATCAACCAGCATCAGAACAGTGTCCTTCAGCGTGGTCTCGGAAATCGCCATCGTCCCGGAAAGAGAGTGCAGCACACCAACTTTGATGGTTTCTGCTGCTTGTGCGGCTGACATTGCCATCGCAGACACTGCCATGGCCCCGGCGCCAATGAGCGCCTGAAGCTTCTTATTCATTTATAGCCTCCACTGAGTTTTTATTGCACCGCCGTTGCACTTGCTAAAACCGTGCCAGACTCAGAGGCCATATCGAATAAAATCGCGAATCGAGGGATTCTCACGCAATAAGAAACCATTTTACAGCTATTTCGGGGAAAATATTTGCGTAAGTCGTGTTTTGAATGACTATTTTTCAATCATTGATTACATTTTGATTAATTTTTGATCAAGTTGACGTCGGGGTTTTCACAGCCTATCTGGAGCGCGGAAGTTTCGCCTGCGCTGAGCTTATTGCACCACAATCTGCCCTGTGTCGGCCAGCTTCCCGCCCCGTCGGGAGACCGGCGGGGCATTTTGATTTCTGGCTGTATTTGTCCGGGATTACTCGGCCGCCTGCAATTCACGGTCCGGCGCGATCGCATTAATTGCTGTGCGGATTTGATCACGCAACCAGATCAGACCGACATCCTTGTCCGTCCACACAGCCCAGTTCATCGTTACCGGCGGAAACGCCACATCAATCGGCATCGGGCAATAAGACAACCCGAATAACGGCGCATATTGGTTGGCAATGCGACACGGCACAGTGGCAATCACGGCACTGTTTCGGGCCGCTGCCAAAAGTGGCATGAAATCAGGTGCCGCCAGAACAACATCAAGTTCAATCCCCATCCCCCGAAGCGCGACGCCAACACACCCGGCGACATTCTCGGTCTGGGACAGAACCGCATGCCGCGATGCCAGATATTGCGCACGCGACATCGGCAGCGGCAAATCGAGAATATCTGGATTAAAACAACAGGCGACTTCCGAGTTGAACAGAACCTCGCCGAAATGGCCTGTGTTGAGTTGGCTTTTGCAGCCAATCGCCAGATCGATCTCGCCACCATTGATCATTCCATCAACGGTTTCAGAAGTGATGGTGCGGCTCAAAATCTTGATACCCGGTGCCTGCTGCTGCAAATGCTGCATCAGAACCGGCAACAAAATCATGTCCATTTCACCCGTCACGCCCAACCGAAAAACACGTTGGGCGGTTTGCGGATCAAAAGAATCCGTCGCATGAAGGGCGTTTTGTGCCTGCGAAAGGGCGGTGCGCACCGGCCCGGCCAGCGCACGGGCCTTGGCTGTCGGCTGCATTTTCTGACCGACCCGCACAAACAGATCATCAGCCAGCAACATGCGCAAGGTATTGAGATTGTGGCTCATTGCCGACTGCCCGATGCGCAGTTTCTCGGCCGCCTTGGTCACGCTCATTTCCTGCATCATGGCGTCAAACGCAATCATCAGGTTGAGGTCAAATGACCGTAAATTGAAATGATCAATATTATCCATGACTGGTATCGATTTGATTACTGACTGATCGCACTATAGCCTTTCCCCATCAGCTTACAACCCGCCGGTTCGCACCGGCATGATTTGAGGGAAAAGAAAAATGCTATCACGTCGTGATTTGCTCAAAAGCACGCTTGCCGCCGGTGCCGTTGGCGCAATCGGCAGCATCGTCTTTGTGCCACTGGCCGCAAAGGCAAAGGCACCGCTGGTTGGCACACAGGCACCGGGCTATTACCGTGTCATGGTCGGCGATGTCGAAGTCACCGCCCTTTCGGATGGCGCGGCCCAGTTCCCCATCGCCGATCTTTATGTCAACACCACACCCGAACAGGCCCGCTTGGCTCTTGCCAATGCGTTTCAAGGCACCCCAACCTATCTTTCGGTTAATGCCTATTTGCTGAATTTCGGGGATCGTCTTGTGTTGCTCGATGCGGGCACCAGCGATCTGATGGGACCGGCACTTGGCAAACTTCCGGCCAACATGATTGCCTCGGGCTATCACCCTGATCAGGTCGATGATGTCGTGATTACCCACATTCATCCCGACCATACCGGTGGCCTGACACTGGCAGGCAACAAGGTCTTTGCCAATGCCACGGTGCATGTTCCCGAGGCAGACGCCGCGTTCTGGCTCAGTGCCGAAAACAAGGCGACCGCGCCTGAAGACGCCAAAGCGTTCTTTGATCAGGCGGTTGCGGCCCTGACCCCCTATATCGATAGCGGCAAGCTTGCGAAATATGCACCCGATGCCCCGGCCATCGAAGGCATGGTCAACACCACTTTCCGCCCCGGCCACACGCCAGGCCACAGCGCGCTTTGGATCGAAAGCAAAGGCGAGAAGTTTGTTTACTGGGGCGACATTACCCACGGCGATGTCGTGCAGTTTGACGATCCGAATATTGCCATCGCCTTTGACGGCGACACTGACATGGCAATCAAATCACGCGAAGCGGCCTTTGCCGAAGCAGTACAAGAAAAATACCTGGTTGCCGGCTGCCACGTCGCCTTCCCGGGATTTGGTCATGTGCGCGAAGATGCCACCATGTATGACTGGGTACCGATGAACTATCGCGCTGACGTTTAGGTTGGAATTGATCCCCCATCCCCGCCGACCTTAAAACAAGCCGTCAACGCAAAAGAGCGGTCGTAGTGTACGACCGCTCTTTCCTTTGTATATCGTCCCTGTCTGCTTATTCCGGCATGCCTGCGCGGATCCACTGACCAAGCTGCGCGCGTTCCTCGTCGGTCATTTCCGTCATATTGCCAAGCGGCATGGCCCGGCCAATAACCGCCTGTGCCAGAACACGCTGCGCATTGGCTTCGATCTGGGCCAGATCATCAAACATCACGCCTGCCGGGGCTTCGTCAAAGCCCTCGTCACTCGGGTTCGCCGAATGGCAGGTCGAACAGCGGGTCTGAACGATGGCCAAGGCATGATTGGCGGTAATCACGTCTTCATCGGCACGCTTGACCGCGTTCGGATCATAGGATGCAAACATCGCAAGGATCGCCATCCCGACCGCAGCCGACGGCAGTTGCCAGGCAATCGCCTTGCCGGTGCCGCCAGCATTGCGCGTGTTAAAGAAGTGGCGCACCAACCCACCGATGATCAGGATCAGACCGACAATCAGCCAGGACTGATCATGGGAAAACAGCATCGAATAGTGATTGCTGATCATCATCAGCAACACCGGAAGCGTCAGGTAGTTGTTATGCGTTGAACGCTGCTTGGCCTGCAGTCCCAGTTTCGGATCGGGCTTTTCCCCGGCCATCAGGCTGGCCACGACCTTTTTCTGGTTCGGGATGATGATGCGAAACACGTTGGCGGCCATGATCGTGCCAATCATCGCACCGACATGGATAAACGCACCGCGCCCGCTGAACACATGGGTAAACAGATAACTCGCCGCCATGATCAGGATGAACAGCGCGACCGCCAGCGTATCGGTGCGTTTGCCAATCGCGCTTTTGCAAATGATGTCATAGATCACCCAACCGGCAAACAGGCTGCCAAGCCCAATCAGGATCGCATCCATCTTGGTCAGCGCCAGAACGCTTGGATCGATCAGATAGCTTTCGGCACTCCAGTAGTACATGGTGACCAAAAGTGCGAAGCCGGTAATCCAGGTGAAATAGGCCTCGTATTTGAACCAGTGCAGTTCTGGCGGCATGGAACTGGGGGCGACCATCCATTTGTTCACATGATAGAACCCGCCACCATGAACCATCCAGGCCTCGCCATAGACACCTTCATCCATTTCCGGGCGCTTGCGCAAACTCAGGTCAAGCCATACGAAATAGAACGAAGACCCGATCCAGGCGATGCCCGTAATCAAATGCGCCCAGCGCAGGATCAGATTGATCCAGTCCTGAAACAGAATATCCACGGTGCTTGAAACCTCCGTCTCGCCTATGCGCGGTTTCCGGCGCGCTGGCAGCCCTGCCTTGATGATGCCCCGGGACGCATGAATGGCTCTGATGGCAGCATTTTGCCCGGGTTTAATTCAGTCGATCTGTAACACAGTCCCCCGACCGCCTCTATTATTTAGGGGCTGAGCATAATCGAAATGACTTTCAAAATAATCTTTAAAATGGCAGAGTGTGGCCGCTAATCTGCACATATAATGATTTAAAACGCCCACCAGAAATCAAGAAACAGCCCTCAGACATCAGGAGCTTCCCGCACCATGTCCGACTTCGAGGACATCCAGATTTTTGTCCGTGTTGCCGAACTTGGCAACCTTTCTGCGGCCGGGCGTGAATTGCGCCATTCGGCGGCTGTGGTATCAAACCGGATTGCCCGCCTTGAAGAACGACTTGGGGTAAGGTTGCTTAACCGCACAACGCGGCGGGTCAACCTGACGACCGAGGGCGATGTTTATTACCGGCACTGCCTGCGCATTCTTTCGGAAATGCAGGAAGCCGAAAACGCCATCGCCAACCAGAAAAATACCACCCGCGGCCCGGTCACGCTGACCTGCCCGGTGGCATTCGGCAACAAGTTCGTTGCCCCGATCATTCCGAAATTCGTTGAACAGAACCCGGATGTGCAGATCCGCCTGCATCTGTCTGATCGGTTGCTGGATCTGTTGCAAGACAAGGTCGATCTTGCCATCCGCATTGCCGAGCTTAAAGAAAGCTCGCTGATCGTCCGCAAGCTGGCCACCAACAAACGCATGCTGGTCGCAAGCCCGGATTATCTCAAAAAGAACGGCGCACCCAAGGTGCCCGCCGACCTTTTGAACCACAATTGCCTGCTGCTGCGCTTCCCGGGATCGCAGCAATATCAATGGGCCCTGCAAGGGCCGAATGATGAACCGCCAGTCACCCTAGCTGTCGCCGGCTCGATGGATTCAGATAATAGCGAAGTCCTGACCCGCTGGTGCCTTGACGGGCATGGCATTTCACTGAAATCGAACTGGGAAGTCGACGAATATCTGCGCGACGGACGCCTTCAACGCGTCCTGCCTGAATACCAGCCACCGTCGCATGCGGTCTATACGCTCTATCCGGAAAACCGCTATCTGCCGACGCGTGTCCGCGCCTTTGTCGATTTTCTGGTCGCGGAATTTGGTGGAACGCCGCCGTGGGAGCGATGAGAAATGCCCCACCAACTATGGTTGAATTACCCAGTTCTTGGCTTAGGGGTTTGGCCAACCGAAGAAACTGACACTGCCGTAGATAACGTTCACTTTACTCTACTGCCTCAAACCAAATTGACTCAGGCATCTTTACACCTAGATTTATCTACCGAAAAACTCGATATCGACCGCGCCACGTCACTTATAAACAAGTTCCTAAGCCACCTTTGTTTCTGTTCCGATCAACCTTTATGGCTTGGAAACAACGGGTTTTCTGGATCAGCGAGCAAACAAGTGTTCCCAAAGGAACAGTTACGCCCCTTTAAAAGACGAATTGATCGCTTCCCTAGCGAGTTTCATCTTTTAAACGACAAAAAGAAGCTTGTTTCTTTGGCACTGTATCGCGAAGGAAAGATTGCGAGCCTTTACTCCAAAGCCTTCGCATGTTTGTCGTTTTACAAGATCATTGAACCGCTAAAGGCGAAGAACAAAAAACATAAACTAGCATCTTGGATGCAGCCGCACCTAGAGGACCTAGAAGAGCTAGATCCTCGCGGGATAGGTAGATTAAAAGATGAAGCCTCACGCAAAAACCTGACGCTTGACGAGTATATATTCAAGCACATACGCAATAATGCTGCTCACCTATTCTTGGATTCAAATGTAAACTTGGACGACGAACAGGCGGCAGAAATTTTTTACTTTGCCACATATCCATTAGAATACATGGCCCGAAGTTATATTGAGCAAGACCTAGAGGTTCCAACGTTACTAGATTGGTATAAACACCCTAGAAACTAACTTCTAGATTGCTCCATATATCCTGACAGAACCGCAGCAACATTATGCCCAATCACGTCATGGGCATAGCCGCCTTCCATGGTGAACATGGTTTTAAGCCCTATACGCCCGATCATTTGCCCGATCCGGTTGAAATCATCGGTCTGGAGTTTGAAGTCGCAAATCGGTTCGGCCTCGTGGGCGTCAACACCAAGGGCCACCACCAGCGCATCGGCCTGCCAGGTCAGAAGTTTCTGCATCGCCTTGGCAAAACCAGCCCCCCAACCCGCGAAATCCGTACCCGCCGGCAGCGGAATATTCAGGTTTGCACCCTGCCCGTCATTACGTCCGGTTTCATTGGCATAACCCATGAAGAACGGGAACTGATGGGTTGGGTCGGCATGGATGGAAATCGTCAGAACATCACCACGTTCATAGAAAATGTCCTGCGCACCGTTGCCGTGGTGGTAGTCGATATCAAGAATGGCGACCTTTTTCGCCCCCTTGGCAATCATGTGCTGGGCCGCGATGGCGGCATTGTTCAAGAAGCAATATCCACCATAACGGTTGGCATGGGCATGATGTCCCGGCGGACGGGTCAGGGCAAAGGATGCTTCGCCTTCGCTCCAGGTTGCCTCGGCTGCCGATATGACGGTCTGCGCGCCCCAATAGGCAGCCTTCCAGGTGCCTTGCGTGATCGCTGTATCAGATGAAATGGCGTACTGACCCAGACGCGCGCTGATATGTTCGGGCTTGCCACCGGAAAAACCGCCCGTCGGCCAGACATAGGGAAAGGCGTCACCACTTTTCCCCGCCTTGGTCCATTCACTCGAGGCATTTTCCAGAAAATCAATATAGTCCGGCTCATGGATCGCGCGGATCGGACCGAGGCCGTGATCGGTCGGATCGACCAGCTGCGCCTTGATCGCGTGCGCGACGGCATCGCGAATGATCGGAATACGCCGGGCATTCTCGAAACATGGCACCATGCGTCCGTGATGCATTTCGCCTGCCCCGTCATGGGCATCGTGGCGCGAATTGAAGAAAACCCGCATGGCACCGCTCTCCTGACTGAAAATCCTGACCGGGTACCATCATGACGCCCGACGCATCCTGTTGCACGCAGAAAGCGGCTATTTCTTGGCGGTATAAAGCAGCTTTTCGATGGTATCGAGGAACACACCCAACTGATTGCGCAGGCTTTCCGACTGATCGGCAAGACGACTGGCCATGTCGCGTGTGGTGTCGGCCGCCTCCCCGGTACGCCCGGCCATATCGGAAACCACGGTGATATTGTCGGTGACTTCCTGTGCGCCGCTTGATGCCTGTTCGACATTGCGCGTGATGTTGGTCGACAAGTTAGCCTGGGTTTCGACATTACCCGAAATCGTATCCGAACGTGCCGCCAGATCATCGATCACACCTGCAATTTCGCGGATCGAACCGACCGACTGCTCAATCGCGGTCTGAATGTCCTGAACCTTTTCCTCGATGCTTTCGGTCGCCTTGCTGGTCTGGTTGGCAAGTCCCTTGACCTCGTTGGCAACAACGGCAAAGCCCTTGCCGGCTTCACCGGCGCGCGCAGCCTCGATCGTCGCATTCAGTGCAAGCAAGTTGGTCTGAGCCGCAATGTCACGGATAAAGCTGACCACTTCAACGATCTCGCCAGCCGCCGCTTCCAGCTGTCCGATACGACCATCGGTTTCCTGGGCAAGGCCGTTCGCCCGGTTGGCGATCTCAACCGATTCACGTGCCTGTTCGGACACATTGCGGATTGCCTCGTTCAGCTCCTCGGATGCGGCCGAAAGTTCGCTGACATTGGCCGCCGTCTGGCGGGCTGCCGCGGCAACGTTGGTTGAACGTGAACTGGTTTCATGGGCGATGGAATTGGCGTCGCCGGATGCCTCGGAAAGGGCGGATGCGGCATTGGCAATGTCATCAACCGCGGCAAAGGAACCGCTTTTGAATTCACCAAGAATTTCAGCAAAGCCGGAAAGTTTCTGTTCAATCGAGGCACTGGCCGCATTAATCCGCTGGGCCGAAGAAAGGTAATCCCCGACCAGCCCGGTTTCGACAATGCGTCGGTAATAACGGTTTTCGGAAACCGCCCCCATGGATGCCGCACTTTCGCGCAGAAACGCATCATTGCGGTCAATCAGCCGGTTGATCGCAATAAACAGTTCGCGCATGTCAGGATGACTGTCGACATTGGTAATACGGGCTTCGTAATCACCATCGGCTGCGGCCAGGACCACGTCCAGTGCCTTTTTGATACCTGATTTTGAACTACCAAACAGCGACATTAGAACCTCAAACCTTGCATTTTCGGGAACCGCTTTGCGATCCTCTAGAGACATTGGATAAACTCGTCGTACGACATGCCCATATCAGAAAGCTTCTGTGACAAGGCCTCGGATGCGGCATTCATGCCGTCCTTGCGATTGGGCAGACTGTCCTCGATCTTGCGGAGTTCCGCATAGAGAGGAATGATCGTTTCGCTCAGAACCTTTGGATCGGGCACCCGGCGGTTGGAATGGTATCCAATCACCTTGTGACTGGCATCAAAGGTCGGCGTCACATGGGCATAGACCCAATAATGATCCCCGTTGCTGGCCATATTCACGACATAGGCAAAAATCTCGTGACCGGATGAAATCCGGTCCCACATAAGCTTGAAAACGCTGCGCGGCATATCCGGATGTCGGATCAGCGCATGCGGCTTCCCCAAAACCTCACCTTCCGAATAATCAGAAAGGCGCAAAAACACCTCATTGGCGTAGGTAATATGCCCTTTGAGATCCGTCTTGCTGACGATCAACTCGTCCGGTTTGAAATGACGCTCCCGCCCAGAAGGCTGAATGCCTGAAGGCTTTTCACTCACCTTTAAGACCCCGATACTTTATTTTTATTTCCAAACATGCCCGCAATTTCGGGCTGCGGGCAGGATGAATTACTCGATTATCATGTGAAAATGGTCGTGCGAAGCTAAATATTATTTTTCCACACGTTTCATTCTCAATACCTAACACAGTAATCTGGAATTATTATTGGATAAAGTATTATCCGATTAGTAGATATTCAACCTGCGCTTACCATTTTTCTTTCTGCGCCAATCACGGATTTCCACTATCGGTAATCCACGCGACATGCGCGAAACCGGACACAACCCCCTTCATGAATTAAGCAACTTTGTAACGATTTCATGTATCATCGCTGCAAACGGGAACCGTCAGGGACACACCGATGTCGAAAGATCTTCGGAATTTTCCATATCGTGTCGTTATTCACGAGAAACATTCCGCCCAAGCTGTGCTGGACTGGCTCGACATCAATGTCATGAGCAAGAACTGGACGATGGGTATTCGGAATATCGAACTCCCGCGTGGCGACCAGAATGCCCCGATTGTCGATATGGTGATCTATTTCAGTCGCCGTGAAGATATGGAACGCTTCCGCGACAAGTGGGCCGGTAAAACCCGCGAACACAAGGTCAAGCTGCATGGCTGGCGCGCAGCACTCTATGCCCTACGGCATCCAAAAACCGAAATGATCGCCTATGAAAAGTCAGATGAACCAAGTCGGCCCAATTCCAAGAAGCCATCCTGACAAACCGTCATAAGAAAAGCCCCGCGCAAGCTAATGCACGGGGCTTCGTCATTTAACCGATCCGGATGGATCGGAAATCCGACTTATTTCGGCAGTTCGGCATCGATGCCTTTGATGTACCAGTCCATGCCAAGCAGCATGCCGTCATCAGCAACTTCGCCTTCTGCAACGCGCAGTTCGCCTGCCTGATCATAGATCGGGCCGGTGAACGGGTGGAATTCACCCGAAGCAATCTTGGCAGCGGTTTCTTCTGCCAAGGCTTTCACGTCGTCAGGCATGTTGGTGTACGGTGCCATTTCGACCATACCGGTATCAATGCCACCCCAGGTGTCTTTGGATTCCCAGGTACCATCGGCAACGGCCTTGGCGCGGGCAACATAGTAGCTGTCCCAGTTATCAACGATCGCGGTCAGCTGTGCCTTCGGTGCGAACTTGATCATGTCAGATGCCTGACCGAAACCAAGAACGCCACGGTTTTCAGCAACCTGAAGCGGTGCCGGGCTGTCGGTGTGCTGAACCATGATGTCTGCACCCTGGTCGATCAGGGCCTTGGCAGCATCGCCTTCCTTGCCCGGATCATACCAGGTGTTGGCCCAAACGATTTTGACCTGCACGTCCGGGTTAACCGACCATGCGCCCATCATGAAGGAGTTGATACCACGGACAACTTCCGGGATCGGGAAGGAGCCGACATAACCAACGATGTTCGACTTGGTCATTTTACCGGCGATTACACCAGCAACATAACGGCCTTCATAGAAACGTGCGGCATAGGTCGAGATGTTATCCGCACGCTTGAAGCCGGTTGCATGTTCGAATTTCACATTCGGGAACCGCTTGGCAACTTTTTCGGTCGGGTTCATATAACCGAACGAGGTGGTGAAGATCAGGTTGTGGCCAGTCTGGGCCAGCTGAGTGATCACGCGTTCAGCATCGGCACCTTCCGGCACGCTTTCGACAAACGTGGTCGAAGCAGCATCGCCGAGTTCAGCTTCGATGGCCTGACGGCCAATGTCATGACGATAAGACCAGCCATGGTCACCAATCGGGCCGACATAGACAAAACCGGCCTTAACGTCTTCGGCCTGGGCTGCACCCATGCCGGTTGCGAGGGCACCAACAGCCGCAACGGCGGCAAGTGTGCGCTTCACGAGGCTTGCATTCATAGTTTCAGTCTCCCTGTTAGACACTCGATCAGGATTTATACGTAATTCCTGATCGCAATCAATGACGCGTTCCTGCACAAACCAAATCTCAGACAAACCGGCCAAGCCCTGCCCGGCTTGTGTGAGGTTTGGCAAGCACAGTCTTCCTCCCGTCGTCGGGCCGAAACATCATTTAACGTGTTCCGGTCCCGCATTTAAGGCCGCCAAAACCCTATTGGGCGGCCCTGAACGCCTGACCAATACAGGCCGGCGCATTCAGTCTGATTTTCGCACGGTCGCTGGAAATAATCACCAGCACGATCACGGTCGCCAGATACGGCAACATAGACATGAACTGACTGGGCACATGAATGCCGGCCCCCTGTGCATGAAGCTGCATCACCGAAATCAGGCCAAACATATAAGCCCCGGCAACCAGACGTCCCGGACGCCACGTGGCAAACACCACCAGCGCCAGCGCGATCCAGCCGCGACCAGCCGTCATGTTTTCCGCCCACATCGGCGTGTATGAAAGCGACAGATACGCGCCACCAAGGCCCGCCATCGCCCCACCAAACATGGTGGCCAGATAGCGGATCTTGATCACCGAATAGCCAATCGCATGCGCCGAATGATGGGAATCCCCAACGGCCTTAAGAATGAGACCCGCACGCGATTTGACAAGAAACCACCAAATCCCGATCACAGCCGCAATTGACAGATAAACTAGGAAGTCCTGACCAAACAGGATCGGGCCAATGATCGGAATGGCACTGATGCCCGGGATCGAAAGGGCTGGCAGCGGATCAATCGCAAAACCGACAAAGCCCGATCCGACAAGGGCTGAAAAACCAACCCCAAAGATCGTAAGCGCAAGTCCCGTCGCCACCTGATTGGCCATCAGGGTAAGTGTCAGGAATGCAAAAATCAGCGACATCAATGTGCCAGCCACAACAGCGGCCAGAATGCCGAGCACAGCCGACCCACTGGAAGCGGTCACAGCAAAACCGGTAATCGCCCCAACCAGCATCATGCCCTCGACACCAAGGTTAAGCACACCGGATTTCTCGGTAATCAGCTCACCCGATGCCGCCAGCAAAAGCGGTGTGGAGGCGGTGATTACTGTCAGGGTAAAGGGAACAATCCATTCCATTATGCGGTTCTCCCTTTTGCCGCGATGGAGCCGAAACGAATGCGGTATTTGGTCAAGACATCACTGGCCAGCAGGAAGAACAGCAATATCCCCTGGAAAAGCCCGGTCACAGCATTGGGCAGGCCGAGTGTAATCTGCGCCAGTTCACCCCCCAAATAGGTCAGCGCCATGATCAAACCGCCAAACAAAATGCCCACCGGATGCAAACGCCCAAGGAAGGCCACGATAATCGCGGTAAAGCCATAGCCGGGCGAGATCGATGGCTGAAGCTGCCCGATGGGACCTGACACCTCAAACAAACCGGCCAAACCGGCCAGCGCACCCCCCAGAAGAAGGGTAAACCAGACCATGCGTTTCTGACGGAACCCGACATGGCGGGCGGCCTGCGGGGCCTTGCCGACAACACGTAGCTGGAACCCGATCACCGATTTCGACAGCAACAACCATCCGGCAATCACGACAAACACCGCGACGGCCGTACCAAGATGAACACGCGATCCTTCAAAGATGATCGGAAGCAAACCGGCATCCGGGAACGGACGCGATTCCGGGAAGTTGAAGCCTTCCGGGTTCCGCCACGGACCATGCACCAGGAAGCTTAGAAACAGCGTTGCGACATAGGTCAGCATCAGGCTGGTCAGAATTTCGTTGGCATTGAACTTTGTCCGCAGCAACGCCGGGATCGCCCCCCAAAACGCACCGCCCAGCGCGCCCAGCACAAACATGGCTGGCATCAAAAGGATGCTTTCGCTGTCATGGAAATAAAGCGCCAGACCACCGCCGAAAATCGCCCCCATGGTCAACTGGCCTTCAGCCCCGATGTTCCAGACATTGGCCCGGAACCCCATGGCAAGACCGACCGCAATAATGACAAGCGGGGTCGCCTTCACGAACAGCTCGGAAATGCCATAGCTGTTATTGATCGGCAGAATGAAGAACGTATAAAGCGCGTCAAACGGGTTCTTGCCCATAAAGGCAAAGATGATCCCGCCGACGACAAGCGTCATAAGGATTGCCAGAACCGGCGACAGATAAACCATCGCCTGTGAATGCTGGCGACGGGGTTCAAGCCTGACCAACGCGACCTCCCTCTACTTGCGTGTTGTTCGCCGGGGTCGCGTTGCCTTCAAGATCATGAAGTCCCCCCATCAACAGACCAATTTCCTCGATGCTGACATCGGCCATCGGACGCGGTTTGGACATTTTGCCCTCCGCCATCACCACCACCGAGTCACAGATGGCATAAATCTCGTCCAGATCCTGCGAAATCACCAGAACCGCCGTGCCCTTGGCCGCCAGATCCAGCAACGCCTGATGAATGGCACTGGCCGCCCCGGCATCGACACCCCAGGTCGGCTGGGAAATCACCAGAACACCCGGGTCCTGCAAAATCTCGCGCCCGACGATAAATTTCTGAAGGTTGCCACCCGAAAGCGATCCGGCCTCTGCGCCCGAACCGGTGGTACGCACATCAAAAGTCTTGATGATGTTATCGGCAAACGACTTGGTCGGAACTTCGCGGATCAACCCACGGGCCGAAAGCGCCATGCGCCGGAATGCGGTCAAAAACCCGTTTTCCGACAGGCTCATGTCCGGCACGGCACCATGACCGTTGCGTTCTTCGGGAACGAACGTCGCGCCCAGTCGACGACGGCGGCGCGGGCCGAAATGGGCGACCGACTTGCCATCAATCTTGATGCTATCCGGTGCCGCTTGCTGTTCGGTTTCCCCGGCAAGGGCGCGGAACAGTTCGTTCTGACCGTTGCCGGCAACCCCGGCAACGCCCATGATTTCGCCACCGCGCACCTCAAGATTAATCCCCTTAAGGTCAGTACCGAACTGTTCATCGCTTTCAAGCGACAGGTTGGAAACCGCAAGCCGCACATCGCCAAATTCGCGGGATTTACCCCGATCCGGCGCGGTCAATTTCTGGCCGATCATCATTTCGGCCATCGATTTTGCGGTTTCTTCACGCGGGTCACAACCGCCAACAACCTTGCCACCGCGCAGCACGGTTGCCTTCTGGCACAGCGCCTTCACTTCATGCAGTTTGTGGCTGATATAAAGGATTGCGCAGCCTTCATCGGCCAAACGACGCAACGTCTCAAACAGCTTTTCGACTTCTTGCGGTGTCAGGACCGAAGTCGGCTCGTCCAGGATCAGAAGTTTGGGATTCTGCAACAGACAACGCACGATCTCGATGCGCTGACGCTCCCCAACCGACAGCGTGTAAACATGACGATCCGGATCAAGCGGCAGGCCATAGGTCTTTTCGACCTCAAGCACCTGCTTGCGCAGTGCATCCATATCGCGCACGTCATTCATCGCCAGCGCAATGTTTTCAAGAACCGTCATGGTTTCAAACAGCGAGAAATGCTGGAACACCAGACCAATCCCCATTTCGCGCGCATCATGCGGGCTTGCGATCGTGACCGGCTTGCCTTCCCAGATCAGTTCGCCCTCATCAGCCTGCAGCACGCCATAGATGATCTTTACAAGCGTACTTTTGCCAGCACCGTTTTCCCCCAACAGCGCATGGATTTCACCAGGCTCGATACGGAAACTGATATCGTCATTGGCCAGACAGCCCGGAAAGGCCTTGGTTACGCCGCGCACTTCCAATTGCGCAGGCCCACCAGCCCCCTTCACGGTATTTGCCCCGGCTTCACCGGTCGTTGACGTCACTGTTGCCACCCCCATTTAGCGATATGTCTTGCATCCAGCACGCGGTTTTACCGCATAACGCATTGCAGTCAAACGGTCTCAATATTCGATCTTGTCGGCTTTGGCATCCCAGGCGGCAAACACTTCGCGCGCTTCGGGCAAATCGACATGCACAATTGGCAATGAACGATCTTCGATCGGCTTTGCCACCTCATCATACAGAAACTGATCATCAAATCCGATGGCAGCAGCATCTTCGCGGCCATTGGCGTAATAGATCTTGTCAAGGCGGGCCCAATAGATCGCAGACAGGCACATCGGGCAAGGTTCGCAACTGGTATAGATTTCACAACCCGACAGATTGAACGTGCCAAGCTTGGCACAGGCCGCGCGAATGGCGCTGACCTCGGCATGGGCGGTCGGATCGTTCTGGGACGTCACATTGTTCCATCCTTCTGCAATCACTTCGCCATTGCAAACAATGATTGCCCCGAACGGACCACCGCATCCCTCATCCATCTTTTGCCGCGACAAATCCACGGCATGGCGCATATGGCCCTTGGCGTCACACACAGCCAATCTCTCCTCTACGAAACCTCTGGTCCGGTTGCCCGAACCGCCTGACAGGCCGTCATTGCGCGGCCCTTTATCATTAATATTGCCCTCAAAGAAGGCCTTAAGCGTCGCCCAACCCGTCTGATGCGGATTTTGGCATTTGCGTCTGCGCCATCTGTGCTTCACGCACCGATAACACCTGTGCGGCAACCGATGCCGCAATCACCACCGGCTGTTTGCCGGTAATACCTTGAATTCCAATCGGAGTGGTCAGACGACCGATTTCAACCGGGCTCAACCCCCGATCAGAAAGACGTCGGATAAAGCGTGCACGCTTGGTTTGGCTGCCGATCATGCCAACAAAACCAAGATCATCGCGAACCAAAGCCGCCCGGCAGATCTCGAAATCAAGCGCATGGTTGTGCGTTAAGATCAAAACATGCGCCCCGGCCGGGATATCGGCGACCTCTGCCTCGGGCTTATCACTTTGACAAACCTGAACATTTTCGCCTTCAACACCCGCCAGAAACTCTTCACGCGAATCGATCAGATGAATATCAAACGGAAGCGGCGCCAAGGCCTGCACAACCGCCTTGCCAACATGCCCGGCACCAAAAATCCACATCGGCGTGCGCGCGTCATCAAGGCGCAAACAAAGCGTTTCCACCCCGTTTAACGTCACCATCCCGCCGCGGGCCGCACCAAAACTGTCTGAGAGCATCTTGGCATGCGCGCCACTTACGCGCCCGATGTCGCTGCAATCGGTCGGCACAGTCACCCAATGGCCAGCCGCACGGATCGGTGCGGTTTCGATTTCTTGCAAAACCGTGCGCAGCGTTTCTTTGGCAACCCGGTGCAACGGATGAAAACCAACCTCGACCGAGCCACCGCAACATTGCCCAAGACCGGGACCAAGCGGGAACCGGGCAATCTCCGCAACGGCCATCTTGTCGGCACCTGCGTCAAAACCTTCGCGCACGCGCCGCGTCACCTGATGTTCAAGATTGCCACCACCAATCGTGCCCGAAATCGCATCCGGCGTGATCAGCATGAAGGCGCCGACTTCCCGCGGGGTTGATCCGCGAATGGCCGCAACACTGACCAGCATCACCGGACCGGGTTGGGACAACAGCCTGATATGATCTCGCCGCGACAGGGTCATGTCCTATTCCCCCGCCATCGATTGTGCTGAATGAACCTTTTCGATCATGCGCTTGGCGCAATCGGCCACGGCATGCAAAACCGCCTCGGGCGTTGCCGGGGTATCAAGGGCCGGGACAACCTTGTGATTGGCGACCGAGGCCACCGCATCGGCAATCGCACGATGCACAGAAATCGCCAGCATCAAGGGTGGTTCACCAACCGCCTTGGACCGGTGGATGGTTTTTTCAACGTTTCGTCCGGACGACCACAGCTCCATACGGAAATCTTCCGGTCGATCCGAACATGCCGGGATTTTATAGGTCGACGGCGCATGGGTGCGCAGACTGCCCTTTTGATCCCACCAGAGTTCCTCGGACGTCAGCCAGCCCATCCCCTGAATGAAGCCGCCTTCAATCTGGCCAAGGTCAATCGCCGGGTTCAACGACCGGCCGACATCATGAATGATATCAACCCGCGTCACCTTGTATTCGCCAGTCAATGTGTCGATCAAAACTTCGGAACACGCCATGCCATAGGCAAAGTAATAAAACGGCCGTCCCGATGCACTTTCGCGGTCATAATGAATTTTCGGCGTGGCGTAATAGCCGGTCGCCGACAGTGACACACGCGCCAGATAGGCCTGCTTGATCAGATCGGCAAAGGCGAGCTCATCCTTGTCGCCGACAATGATCTTGCCCGGCACAAAGCGCACGGTACTTTCCGCTACACCATATTTCTCGGCGGCAAAGGCAATCAGGCGGTTCTTGATCGTCATCGCCGCATCACGTGCGGCCATGCCGTTCATGTCTGCCCCGCTGGAGGCTGCGGTTGCCGATGTGTTGGGAACCTTGCCGGTATTGGTAGGCGTGATCTTGATCTGATCAAGATCGATCTGGAATTCCTCGGCCACGACCTGGGCGACCTTGATAAACAGGCCCTGGCCCATTTCCGTCCCGCCATGGTTCAGATGCACCGACCCATCCTGATAGACGTGAATAAGCGCACCCGCCTGATTGAGGAAGGTCGTGGTAAAGGAAATCCCGAACTTCACGGGCGTAAGTGAAAGCCCCTTTTTCAAAACCGGGCTTTCGGCATTGAACGCCGTAATCTCGTTGCGGCGTTTGCGATAGTCGCTGGCTTTCAGGATATCGTCGGTGAGTTCCGAAAGGACATTGTCTTCAACCACCATATGGTATGGCGTCGTGTTGCGATCCTTGGTGTCGTAATAGTTGGCAATGCGGACATCCAATGGATCACGCCCGACGGTCATTGCGATCTCATCAATGATGCGTTCAATCGCAACCATGCCCTGCGGCCCGCCAAACCCACGAAACGCCGTGTTGGACACAAGATTGGTTTTGCAGCGGTACGACCGGATTTCGACATCGCCAAGGTAATAGGCATTGTCGGTATGGAACATCGCCCGATCGGCAATCGCGGCGGACAAATCGGCGGAAAAACCGCAATTGGCCGCATATTGGAGATCAAGGCCGCAAATCCGCCCGTCATCATCAAAGCCGACATCGTAATCAACAATGAAATCATGACGCTTGCCGGTCATGACCATGTCGTCATCGCGATCCAGACGGAACTTGGCCGGACGTCCGGTTTTGGTCGCAACGATGGCGGCCAGTGCGGCCCATTGCATCGCCTGCGTTTCCTTGCCGCCAAACCCGCCACCCATGCGGCGCACCTCAACCGTCACCGCATTGGCCGGACGGCCCAGCACATTGGCAATATTGTGCTGCACTTCAGATGGATGCTGGGTGGAGCAATGCAGCAATACATCGCCATCCTCGCCCGGAATGGCAAAGCTGATATGGCCTTCAAGGTAGAAATGATCCTGCCCGCCAATCTCCATCCGACCAGTTTGGCGATGCTTGGCACGCGCCAATGCCGCCTTGGCATCGCCCTGCTTCATCACATGCGGGGGCGCGACAAAAAGCTGCTTTTCCAGTGCCTCGGCAACATCCAGAACCGCTGGCAGTTCTTCATATTCAATCTCGGCCAGTTGGGCTGCCGCACGGGCCTGCGCGCGGGTTTCGGCTGCCACGCAAAAGACCGGCTGGCCATAAAACTGCACGATGCCATCAGGCAGGACCGGCTCATCATGGGTGTGGGCTGGCGAAACGTCATTCACGCCGGGGATATCATCGGCGGTCAGAACGCACACCACACCCGGGGCCGAGCGGACCTTGGACAGGTCCATCTTGGTAATCTTGCCATGCGCAATGCTTGATGCACCCGGTGCCAGATGCAACGTGCCAAACGGCTCATTGATGTCATCAATATAGACCGCCTCGCCCGCCACATGTTTCGGGCCGCTATCGTGTTTGGAACTTGATCGCACCCCACCGCTTAACCCCGCAGTCGGTGCAATCACCTCGTCCATCTCGGCTTTCAAAACCTGATCAGACATGGGCCGCCTCCTTGCCAACAAGGCGGGTGGCAACGTCCGGCGCATTGGTTTCGATAAACAGCTTGGTCAAAAGGTTCTGCGCCACCAGCATGCGATATTCCTTCGATGCCCGCATGTCGGTCATCGGTTCAAACTCGCTGGCCAGTGCCATTTGCGCCGCATTGAGGTTGGCTTCATTCCAATCCTTGCCGATCAGCGCCGCTTCGCACTTTTTCGCACGCATCGGCGTTCCGGCCATGCCACCAAAGGCCGCACGGAATTCGGCAACCTTGCCGTTATCATCAACCTTGATGGCAAAGGCCCCGAGAACGGCCGTGATATCCTGATCAAACCGTTTGGAGATTTTATAAGCCTTGAACACCAATCCGCTGTGCGGTTTTGGCACAATCACGCTTTCGACAAACTCGCCCGCAACCCGGTCCTGTTTGCCATAACTGATAAAGAATTCTTCCAACGGCACTTCGCGCCGCACATCGCCCATGCGCAGAACGATCTTGGCCCCCAGCGCAATCAAGGCTGGCGGCGTATCGCCAATCGGCGATCCGTTGGCGATATTACCGCCGACGGTCCCAGCATTGCGGATTTGTCTTGAGCCAATCCGGCGCACCAGTTCACCAACATCGGCGGCCACCCGGCCCAGCGCCTCATGCGCCCGGCTATAGGTGACACCAGCCCCGATAATCAGCGCATCTTTGGTTTCATATACCGATTGGATATCGGCGACATCGCCAATGTAAATGATCGGATCCAGACGCTTGAGCATCTTCGTCACCCAAAGACCGACATCCGTCCCCCCGGCCAGAACCGTGGCATCGGGATGGGCAACAAGAAGAGCCGCCAATTCATCAGACGTGCGCGGCGCAAAATACCGCCCCGCGGGATGTTCAAGTGCCAGCGTACCCTCACCTTCGACCATGGCGGTCAGTTTGACGGCAATATCCGCCCGGCGTTTTTGCTCCGCACTGTCATTGGCGGCCACACCGCCTGCCTTGCGCGCGGCCTCAATAATCGGGCCATAGCCGGTGCAACGGCAAAGGTTCCCCGCCAGCGCATCATTGATCGCACCGCGGTCATCCTCGCCACCATCAAGCCACAGCTGATACAGGCTCATAACAAAGCCCGGTGTACAGAAACCGCATTGCGATCCGTGGGTATCGACCATCGCCTGCTGCACCGGGTGCAGGGTACCGTCCGTCGATTTAAGATGCTCGACAGTTAAAAGCTGCTTGCCATCAAGGGTCGGCACAAACTGGATGCAGGCATTAACCGTGCGATACGCCATGCCGCCCTTGCCATCCGGCTCGCCCAGTACAACCGTGCAGGCGCCGCAATCGCCCTCGGCACAGCCTTCCTTGGTTCCAGACTTGCGCTCGGAAAGGCGCAGATATTCAAGCACGGTCATCTGCGGATCAACATCGCGCAGGCTGCGTTCCTCGTCGCCGAGCAAAAAACGGATATCAGAACGGAATGATCCGGTCGCACTTGCCATGTCTGTCCTCAGCTACCGCGATAGGTGGAATAGCCAAACGGCGACAGCAACAGCGGCACATGGTAATGCGCCTGCCCATCAGAAATGCCGAACCGGATCACGACCTGATCGAGGAATTTCGGATCGGGAAGCTCCGTACCGCTGGCATCAAAGTAATCACCGGCATGGAAAACAAGCTGATACTGGCCGGGTTTGAAAGAGGCACCCTCAAGCATCGGGCCTTCGGTGCGGCCATCAGCATTGGTAACGGCTTCGGCAACCATGTCATCATGGCCGTTGCCAAAGCGATGCAGCTCAATGCGGATTCCGGCGGCCGGGCAGCCTTTTGCCGTATCCAGTACATGGGTGGTCAGTCGTCCCATGCCGGGCCTCCTCTCTCGTTCTTTAATTTTATGAGCGGTCGCTTCTCCCCGGGAACAGCATTCTGTTTATGAAGTTTTGTGCCGAACCATTTTTAAGCGATCTAAAATCGTCGCATTACACCCCGTCCGGGGGAAAGAGGCGATAACGTGAAACTATATCAACAAATCTTTGAAAAACGAATAGAACCGTTTCAGGCATTATGAACGGAAACACAGGCAAAACGCTGTGAAAGACCGCGAAAAACGTGGCCTCGATCTGATCCCGTCCAGGAACATTATCAAAACAGCCTTGATAGTGCGGCACGTCGTTGGCTTCGCATCCGCAGGTTTCTCTCTTGCTGCGCTGCGGCCGATGGTTAATGCTACACCAAACAGGCCCGACAACAAAGCCGGGCGTACGGGATCAATCCCACAGAATTCAGGAGAAGGTTCGCATGAACGACCAGACATATGCGCGTGATTTGATTGGTTATGGTGAAAACCCGCCCAAGGCCAACTGGCCGAACAAGGCGCGCGTTGCTGTTCAGTTCGTGCTGAATTACGAAGAAGGCGGCGAAAACTGCATCCTGCATGGGGATCGCGCGTCCGAGGCTTTTCTGTCGGAAATCATCGGGGCGGACATGCGCGAAGGTGTGCGCCATATGAGCATGGAGTCGATCTATGAATATGGCTCGCGCGTTGGCGTCTGGCGTATTCTGAACCTGTTTCGTGAACGTCAGATCCCGATCACCATCTTTGCCGTCGCCATGGCGCTGGCCCGCCATCCCAGGGTCGGCGAAGTCGCCATGAAGGATGGTCACGAGATCTGCTCGCACGGCTATCGCTGGATTGATTATCAGTACATGCCAGAAGATCAGGAACGCGAACACCTTCACAAGGCGATCGAGATCATCAAAAACGTCACCGGCGAACGCCCGCTTGGGTGGTATACCGGCCGCACAAGCCCCAATACCCGTCGTCTGGTGGCTGAGGAAGGTGGCTTTCTTTATGACGCCGATGATTACAGCGACGAACTGCCGTTCTGGAGCACCCAGACAGAAACCCCGCACCTGATCGTGCCCTATACCCTTGATGCCAACGACATGCGCTTTGCCGCCATGCAGGGCTTCAATTCCGGCGAACAGTATTTCCAGTATCTCAAGGACAGCTTCGACACCCTTTACGAAGAAGGGACCGAAACCCCGCGCATGATGTCGATCGGTTTGCATTGCCGTCTGGTCGGGCGCCCCGGCCGGTTCGCAGCGCTCAAGCGCTTTGTTGATTATGTCCAGAGCCACGACAATGTCTGGTTTGCCCGCCGCATTGATATCGCCCGTCACTGGCGCGAACATCACCCGTTTGGCGGCGAATAAAGAAACACAAGGTCCCAATGACAGAAACCACCCAATCCCTGTTTGAAACCCGCCCGCCCAGCACACTCGCCGAGAGCGCGTTCGTGTCGCTCTATGGCTGGGTTTACGAACATTCACCGTGGGTTGCCCATCAGCTTTATGAACGCGGCATCGCCAAAAACCTCGATAACCCTGCTTCCCTTGCCGATGCCATGGCACCCATCGTCAATGGCGCGGTTGATGATGACAAACTGTCACTTCTGCGCGCCCATCCGGATCTTGCAGGCAAGCTTGCGCTGGCCGATCTGACCGAGTCATCACAAAGCGAACAAAAGGGTGCCGGGCTTGATCAATGCACACCGGATGAACTTGCCCGCTTTACCGAACTTAATGATCTCTATAAACAGAAGTTCGGCTTTCCGTTCATCTTTGCCGTCAAGGGTTTCCATCGCACCGATATCCTCGAAGCGTTCGAGCGGCGCGTGAAAAACGACCCGGAAACCGAATTCAATGAGGCGATTGCACAGGTTCACCGCATTGCCAAATTGCGGCTCGAAGCGCTGTAGGGTTTCACCACAGCACCACGAGCAGCAAACACCTGTGACCGCCAGATAATAAACGACTATTTCAGGATAAAAAGACCATGAGCCATCAGGAAAACACCGACGCACCGGAATTTGCACGGCGCTTTGTCAATCTGGCCGACGAACGTCTGGGCGCAGAAGCAATCTTTGCGACCGACGATTTCTTCGCCGACAAGCAGCGCATGCTGCAAACCGCCGACGCGGTGTTTTATCCTGACCGCTATGACGATCACGGCAAATGGATGGATGGCTGGGAAAGCCGCCGCAAACGGGTCGAAGGCCATGATTACTGTGTCGTCCGTCTGGCAACATCGGGCCGCATTTACGGTGTTGATATCGATACCAGCCACTTCACCGGCAACTTCCCGCCGGCCGCTTCGCTTGAAGGCTGCTATTGCCCCAGTGGGGATCCGACCGACGATACCAAATGGCATGAAATCGTTGCCCCATTGGGCCTTGGTGCCAGCGCACATCACTATGCCGACGTCACGTCCGAGGCGATCTATACCCATGTGCGCCTGCACATCTATCCCGATGGCGGTGTTGCACGTCTGCGCGTCTATGGTCGCCCGAACCGCGACTGGACGGAAATGGCCGCGAAGGGCGAACAGGTCGATCTGGCCGCGATGATCAATGGCGGTGTTGTTGTTGGCTGGTCGGATGCCCATTACGGCAACCCGAATGCCATTCTGGCCCCGGGTCGCGGGGTTAATATGGGCGATGGCTGGGAAACCCGCCGCCGTCGCGAACCGGGCAATGAATGGCTGATTGTTGAACTGGGTCACCCGGGCGAGATTGAAAAAATCATCGTCGATACCTGCCACTTCAAGGGCAACTATCCCGACCGCGTTTCCATTCAGGGTGCGTTTGTCGATGGTGAAAAGGACAAGTCGCTGCGTGCACGTTCGATGTTCTGGTCGACCGTCCTGCCTGAAAGCAAAATGCAGGCGGACCATATCCACGAATTCGATGCATCCGCACTTAGTGTCAATGGTCCGGTCACCCATCTTCGGGTCAACTCGATCCCCGATGGCGGCATCAGCCGTCTGCGCATTCTTGGCAAACCGACCAAGTAACGGGGCAGGGTCATGCAGCTTCCCATCGAATATCTGACCCCGGATGCCTTCGCCCCGTTTGGCGAGGTGATTTCGACCGCCACCGCACGCGACACCTACAAGATCAATCAGGGCACCACGACGCGCTTCCATGATATCTCGCGCGTCGATGTCGGGGATGAGGGCGGCGCCCCGATCATCAGCATCTTTCGCGGCACACCCCGGCCCAAGCCGATTGAAATCAAGATGATGGAACGCCACCCGCTGGGCTCGCAGGCCTTCATCCCGCTTGCAGGTCAGAAGTTCCTGATTGTCGTCGCGTCGGGCACTGAAACGCCAAAACCCGAAGACCTGCGCGCGTTTCTTTCTGATGGCACCCAAGGTGTTACCTACGCCAAAAACGTCTGGCATCACCCGTTGCTCGTGCTTGAAGAAGACAGCGACTTTCTGATCGTGGATCGCGCAGGGCCCGGCAACAACCTCAATGAAGTTGACCTGCCACTGGTCGACGGCGAAGTCATCACGCTGGATTGGGCATAACCCGCCTTAAGCAGAAATCAGATCAAGACCTTGCAGGTAGCTGTGCAACTCTGCGATGTTACCTGCAACATACTGTGCCCCGGCATCGCGCAGGATGTCAGCATCCGCATCGCTGTGATGCGCCCCACCCAAAAACCCGACAGACTGCATGCCCGCTGCCTTGGCTGCCACGATGCCGGATGGACTGTCTTCGATCACCAGACACTTTTCTGGCATCCAACCGCACGAACTGGCCGACAGCAGGAAAACATCCGGTGCCGGTTTGCCACGCGCCACTTGCTCTGCGGAAAACACCCGATCTTCGAAGAAGCCTTCAAGACTTGTCAGACGCAAACATTGATCAAGCCGCGCCAGATCACTGCCCGACGCCAAGGCGATCGGCACTGACAACTTGGTCAAAAGGTCGGGAATACCCGCAATCGCCCGCAGATCGGTTTCAAAGGTTCGGACCAGCTCCGCTTCACAGCGTTCCTGATAGGAAACCGCATCAATATTGGCAGAAAACCGGGTATTGAGCGCGGCAATCATCTCGCCATACGTCACGCCGCCAAAATCACGCGCCAATTCGCTTGCCGTGATCTTAACGCCATAATCTGGCAACAGCTTTTCGTCGACAGCAAAAGACAAAATCTCGCTATCGATCAGAACACCGTCACAATCAAAGATGATGTGTTGGATCATGCAAGCCTACTGCGCCGGTGCCGCCGCCCCGCCATTCAGGTCCAATGCCAGCAAGCGCTTCTGAATGGTCTGGGACAATACCGGACCAGCCCCCGCCTCCAATGCGCGCTGATAGGCTGCCCGTGCCATTTCGGTCTTGCCCATCGCCAGCGCATTGTCGGCGAAATGCGCAATATGCTCGGCCGTTGGCATTGCCTTGTTAGCGCGGATAAACACTTCTTCGGCTTCCTGGTAGCGGCCTTGACGATACAGGATCAATCCATAGGTATCGAGCGCACCGGGATCATCCGGGGCCACCTGCAAGGCCTGCTTTGACAGGCGTTCGGCTTCCTGCAGGTTTTCGCCGCGCACCGCATAATGATAGGCCAGCCAGTTGGCCGCCCCCATATTGCCCTGGCCTGCCGCCTGATAGGCCTCGGCCGTCATGGTATCGCGGTAAGATGTGATCACGCTTTCAATCGCACTTTGATCAAGTCCATCCACCCAGGTCAGCCCGACCCGCACCGCCTTGCAGCCTTGTGCATTGGCCTGTTGACACATGGCAACCGCCTCCTCAACCGCACCAATCACTGTGGCGTTCGGCCCGGCGGCATATTCCTTGCCCGCCGCATCGCGCGCCATGGCCTTGAAATCAATCATCGCCCGATAGCGGTCATCAACCTTTTGCTCTGTCGGGGCGGCAAACATATCCTGCGCTTCCCACTTCGGGGCGGTTTCCCCACAGGCGGCAAGGCCCAAAAGCAAACCCAAACCAAGAAAAGGCGCAAAAGCACGAACAGATGAAATAACGCGATGGGACAAGGCGAACGTTCCCTGCTTGATGAAAACCAGACCAGAACCTTATCGGGTTTGCGTAAGACAGATATTAACAAAGCACGACAAATTCACAGCCGGAACTTGACATGAATACTACTGGGTAGCACCATCTATCCGACAAAGGAGAACATCAATGACCGTGAAGTCGTCTATTTCTCTGACAGATAGCCAAAACGCCTTTGCCCGCGAACTGGTCGCACAGGGAAAATATCCCAGTGTTAGCGCCGTGCTGCAGCAGGGCCTTGAGTTGCTGCGCGATAAATCCGAAACCGAGTCTCTTGAGACCGAGGCGCTTAGACAGATCATTACAGCGCGGCGCGAAGGTAAGTTTGTCTCCAACACAGAGATGAAAAACCAGATTTCAGCAATCGCGACCAAGAAACGTGCATCGCATGACCTATGAGGTCATCTATTCGGCAGATGCCGAACGTGACTTTGAACTGATTTTCGACTTTCTGTTTGAAAGCTATGTAGGCTTTGGTGAAAACCCCGACAGTGCCGTTTCCCACGCTCAGCAGCGGCTTCTCGATATTCATAGCGACATCGAAAAACTCGGCAACACCCCTTTTTGCGGCACCTTGCATGACGCAATATTACCCGGACTTCGTCACGTAACACTCGGCCGCGCCATTGTCTGGTTTGATATCCTCGAGGACGTACAAACAGTCCGCGTCCTCGCCATTTTCTTTGGCGGTCAGGATCATGTCCGCCATATGCTTGCCCGGCTTTTGCAATAATCAGATTTCGAAAGAAAAAGCCGCCGGGATCATTGATCCTCGGCGGCTTTAACAAGCAGGCGTTAAACGCCAATATCAGGGCAACAAGCCTGCGGCTTTACGCGCGGCGTTCTGCGATCATCTTTTTGATTTCGGTGATCGCAAGCGCCGGGTTCAGGCCTTTCGGGCAGGTGTTGGTGCAGTTCATGATCGTGTGGCAACGATACAGGCGGAACGGATCTTCGAGTGCATCAAGACGTTCACCGGTATATTCGTCACGCGAGTCTGCCAACCAGCGATATGCCTGCAGCAGAACCGCCGGGCCGAGGTAACGGTCGGAGTTCCACCAATAAGACGGGCACGCGGTCGAGCAGGAGAAGCACAGAATGCATTCCCAAAGACCATCAAGCTTGGCACGTTCTTCACGCGACTGCAGACGTTCGCCATCCGGCGGTGTCGGGCTGTCGGCCTTGAGCCACGGCTCGATGGATGCGAGCTGCGCGTAAGGCTGGGACAGATCCGGCACCAGATCCTTTACCACCGGCATATGCGGCAGCGGATAGATCTTTACTTCGCCCTTGATGTCTTCGATCGGCTTGAGACACGCAAGCGTGTTACGGCCATCGATGTTCATCGCGCACGAACCGCAAATGCCTTCACGGCAGGAACGGCGGAAAGTCAGGGTCGCGTCGATCTCGTTCTTGATCTTGATCAGCGCATCGAGAACCATCGGCCCGCATTTATCGAGGTCGATGTCATAGGTGTCGGTACGCGGGTTGTCGCCACTGTCCGGATCAAAACGGTAAATCTTGAACGCACGGACATTCTTCGCGTCAGCCGGCGCAGAGAACGTTTTGCCCTCTTTGACGACCGAATTGGCGGGAAGATTGAATTCTACCATCTCTCAAATCCTCTCTTGCCGCGCCTTAATAGACGCGCTCTTTCGGCTCGATATACGACACTTCATCGGTAAGGGTGAAGTTGTTGACCGGACGATAGGTCAGATCAACGCCATAGCCCTTCTCGGTGTCGACCGTCGCAATCGTGTGCTTCATCCAGACTTCGTCATCACGCTTCGGGAAATCTTCGTGGGCATGTGCACCACGCGATTCATGACGCGCTTCTGCCGAATTCATGGTTGCAGCGGCACAGGTCATCAGGTTCTCAAGCTCGAGAGTCTCGACCAGGTCCGAGTTCCAGATGAGCGAGCGATCCGAAACACCGACGTCGGGAAGCGTCTTGGCGGTTTCAGAAAGCTTGTCCTTGCCTTCTTTAAGGATTTCCGAGGTCCGGAACACGCCGCAGTTACCCTGCATGACGCGCTGCATTTCCAGACGGATATCAGCCGTCGGACGCGAACCTTTTGCCCAACGCAGACGGTCAAAGCGTGCAATCGCCTCGTCGCCATCGGTGGTTTTAAGCTCCTTGAAGGATGCCTTGGAATCGACCACTTCGGCGGCATGCATGCCGCATGCACGGCCAAACACAACAAGGTCAAGCAGCGAGTTCGTACCCAGACGGTTCGCACCGTGGACCGAAACGCAGGCTGCTTCACCAGCCGCCATCAGGCCCGGAACGATTGCGTTCGGGTCTTTGGCGGTCGGGCGCAGGACCTCGCCCTTATAGTTGGTCGGGATACCGCCCATGTTGTAATGAACCGTCGGCAGGACCGGGATCGGTTCCTTGGTCGCATCAACACCGGCAAAGATTTTCGCGGTTTCGGTAATACCCGGCAGACGTTCCCACAGCACTTCCGAACCAAGATGTTCAAGGTGCAGGTGGATGTATTCGCCGTGTTCGCCAACACCACGACCATCACGGATTTCCTGTGCCATACCACGCGAAACAACGTCACGCGATGCAAGGTCCTTAACGGTCGGCGCATAACGTTCCATGAAACGCTCGCCTTCGGAGTTGGTCAGATAACCACCTTCACCACGGGCACCCTCGGTAATCAGGCAGCCTGAACCGTAAATGCCGGTCGGGTGGAACTGAACGAATTCCATATCCTGAAGGCCAAGGCCCGCACGGGCCACCATGCCATGACCGTCACCGGTGCAAGTATGGGCCGAGGTGCAGCTAAAGAACGCACGGCCATAACCGCCAGATGCCAGAATGACCATCTTGGCATTGAAGCGATGCAGCTCACCGGTATCGAGATCCCAGGCCACCAGACCTTTGCACGAACCGTCTTCGTCCATGATCAGATCAAGGGCGATATATTCGACAAAGAATTCGGCTTTGTGCTTCAGGCACTGCTGATAGAGGGTGTGCAGCATGGCGTGACCGGTACGGTCGGCTGCGGCACATGCACGTTCAACCGGCGCCTTGCCGTGGTCACGGGTGTGCCCACCGAACGGACGCTGATAGATTTTGCCATCTTCGGTCCGCGAGAACGGCATGCCGTAATGTTCAAGTTCATGAACCGCCGGAACGGCGTTACGGCACATATATTCGATCGCGTCCTGGTCACCGAGCCAGTCCGAACCCTTGACGGTGTCATACATATGCCACTGCCAGTGATCCTCGGACATGTTGCCAAGCGATGCACCGATACCACCCTGGGCAGCAACGGTGTGCGAACGGGTCGGGAAGACCTTGGTGATACATGCGGTTTTCAGGCCGGCTTCAACCGTACCCAGTGTCGCGCGCAAACCCGCGCCACCCGCACCCATAACAACGACGTCGTAGTTATGGTCGATAATTTTATAAGATTCACTCATTGGCTCAGGCTCCGGCAAAAACGATACGCAGGACTGATACGATGGCCGCCACAGACAAGAACGCTGCGACCGCCTTGATCAGCATCAGCGAGATCACTTCTGCTTTACGGTTATGCACATAATCTTCGATCACAACCTGCAGGCCGTGCGTGAAATGCACGGCAACACTGACGATCATCAGGATCATCATGGTTGAATGGAAATACGAGCTCAACCAAGCGTGAACGGCATCGTAATTCGCCGTGTGCCCGGCAAGTATAGAAACAATGAACCAGATGCCGAGCGGAAGGTTTGCAGCAGCTGTAACGCGCTGGGTCCACCAGTGCGAAGAGCCACTTTTGGCAGAACCGAGACCGCGGACACGGCCCAGATCGGATTGCATCTTCATGACAAGTTGTCCCCTCTTGCCCGGCCTTAGGCCAGACCGATGATCCAGGTGAGAATGGTCAGCACGACTGCCGCGCCAAGGACGATCGGGTTGCCTTTGGCAGCACCCTCATTCGTCAGGCCGCGACCGGTATCCCAGACAAGGTGACGGATCCCGTTGCAGGCGTGGTAATAAAACGCCGCCGTCCAACCGAACAGCAGCAGCAGACCAAACCACGAGGTGAAAAATCCGTGATAGCCGTTAAAGGCTTCACGACCAGCGCCGGCACCAATCAGCCAGGACGCCAAAAATACGAAACCAATGGCAAGGCCGACACCCATCACGCGGAAGGAGATGGACATCTTTGCCGTCATCGGAAGCCGGTACACCTGCAAGTGCGGAGACAGCGGCCGATTGGCTTTGCTCATAGCGGAATTGCCTCTTCTCAAAGTAGCTGGCGGGAAAGCAGGGTTTATTTACCCATGCAGCGGGTTTGAGTCAATCTGAACCCCTTTGTAAACCAAAGAAATCAGTGACAAAACGCCTCAACTGCCTCCGTTAAACTACGTAGGTTGACCTCTCAGACACCGTAAACACCCTGCGGGAAGGGCGCTGCGAAGGACACGGGTCATTCACTTACGGCGTAACGTGCTTTTAGCAATCGCACAATTAGACCTTCTTACGCAAGGAAACAGACTTGCGATCAGGTCCAACTCAAAGAGACATGAGGATTATTTCCCCCGCTATCAACTCTGGACCAGCATGTTTGCAACCATCTGATCGTTTTCGGGCTGGTCAATCCAGAACGGCCTGAAGGTAATCTGGCGAAAAATCCGTCCGCACTTCACACCACAGCAATTTGTGGTCCGACATTTGGTGTTTGCGATAGTACCGTTTGAAATAATTGATCTTCTGATCGCGGTCCCGCAGATCACCGTCACTGTTGCGGTCAAATTGCGTCCCCCAGACATCATCAAGATAATGTTCTGCATCCGCGTCACGATAGACGACATCAAACATGTCAAACACGCCAGATCGCAACAGCCGGAACCGATCATCCGCCAGCCGAAAAGCAATCTGGTCATAATGCTTGTTGCCTGTCAGGTTCGATGGCAACTCCTTGATGGGGGCAGGAACGATAAATCCGGCACTCTCCAGTGCCTCCATCGTTTTATGCTCTGGCGAGACGATGTTGAAATCACCAAGCAGGATATAATTGGCCGCCTTGCCATGGGCTTCCTGTTCGCGCACCTGCCGTGCTTTGAGGAATGACGCAATTTCGCGAATTTCATCGCGGCGCTGGGCCATCTCCGCGCTGGTGTCGGATGCATTGCCGTAAAAGATATGCACAGTGCAAAGCTTGAACCGAAACCATCCTGACTGAAACGCCACCGCAAACGGCGTGCGGGCAAATTGCACGTGATCCTTTTGCGTCTCGGAACTTCCGGGAATGGCGATCTCCTGGCCTTTGGGCAGTACAATTTCACCAGCCTCACGGCGGAACCAGACTTTTGATTTGCGATAAGCGAACGCCAGTCGCTCGCTATTCCCCGGCCCGCCTTCGGTGGTATCCGTCACAATATAATCCCACGCACCACCAAGGTGATCGCGCATCAGCGCGTCAAGCGCATCAAGGTTGTCATTCACCTCTTGAATGGCGACCAGATCGAAATGATCGATGATTTCAGCGATATACATCATCGACTCGGTCTCACGGGTATAGGCCCCGCCATTGCCAAAATGCATCAAGTTCCAGGTCGCAAAACGCAGGCTCTGTGTTTCGGCCTCTGCACCCTCGATAATTTCCGATTTCAGGCGCGCCTTAAGACGCAGCAACGCTTCGGCCACAAAGCGTCGATGCACAGCGGGTTCGATATCCTGAATGGGTTTAACATTGGTCATCGCAAATCTGCCTGATCGTTCAAGGTGAATAAGAAAGCTTACCTTATTCAACCCTGAATTAAAGTTACAGTTTGCAAAACAACCTTAATATGATCAGCCGGGTCAGCGCGGGATCAGCACCGTGTAGTCAAAATCAAGCAACACATCAGACTGATATTTGCCATCCGCGTCTTTCAGCGGGAAGTCACTCGCCTGACGATCACGCACCGCCACCAGACGCAGGCGAAGCGCGCCAAGATCACGACGACCGGGCACCTCGAATTTGCCCAGAACTTCCGACCAGGCAAAAATCGTATCCCCGGCAAAGGCCGGATTGGCATGCGCCCCGGCATTGATCGCGGCAATCCGGAAAGCATTGCCAAGCCCGTTGAATGACAGGGCACGGCACAGCGAAATGATATGCCCGCCATAAATCAACCGCTTGCCAAACCGTCCGCCATTGGCCGCGACCTGATCGAAATGAACCTTGGCGGTGTTTTGATAAAGCCTTGTTGCGATCTGATGTTCGGCTTCTTCCAGGGTCATGCCATCGACATGATCGATCTTCTCGCCGACATAATAGTCATCCCAGCGATGCGGCGATCCGGAAAGCTCTGTCGAATAGCCCGATACATCAAGGCCGACCGGGATCTGAAATGCCTCGGGCGCGACCACGCCGGGCAATTCCGGCAGAACCGTTTCCGGGGCCGGGGCACTTTCATCACGTTTGCGCACCATGACCCAGCGATTGTAATCAAGCACCATCTCGCCGCGCTGATTACGCCCGACGGAATTGACATAAACCACACCGGTCTTGCCGTTGGAATTTTCCTTGATCCCGGTCACGGTCGAAACCGAACTGACCGTATCGCCGGGATAGACCGGAACGCCAAACACCCCCCCGGCATAGCCCAGATTGGCCACCGCATTCAGCGACACATCGGGCACCGTCTTGCCAAACACCATGTGAAAGGCCAGCAAATCATCTACCGGGGCGGCCTTATAGCCGATGCTTTGGGCAAACTCGTCAGACGACTGCACGGCAAAGCGCGGGCCATAAAGCCCGGTATAAAGCGCAACATCCCCGCTTGTGATTGTGCGCGGCGTGGCATGGCGGATTTCCTGTCCGATCTGGAAATCCTCAAAATAATTGCCCGGGTTGGTCTTTGACATTCGATTGCCTCCCTGAAAGGCCGGATTTTCTGTAAAACACCGGTGCGCGCCAGTTTGGCTGTCTTGAATGCAGCCATTTTTCCGCCGGGCGCGACCCGTTCTTTTTGATGTTGTTGCTGCCCTCAGGCGGCGTCCATTTCCGCGATCAAATCGGCCATCGCGACCAGTTTCTTGGCCGACACCACATGCAGATTTTCAATCAGTTTTCCATCGACCACGACAACACCCTTGCCCGCCGCACTGGCTTCTTCGTGCGCAGCTATGATTTTACGCGCCCATTCGATCTCGGCCTCTGCCGGGGCAAAGGCTTCGTTGGCGCTGGCAATGGTTTTGGGGTGAATAAGCGTCTTGCCGTCAAAGCCAAACTCGCGCCCCTGCTTGCAGGATGCGGCAAACCCTGCATCGTCCGACAGATCAAGATGCACACCATCAAGGATCGCAAGCCCATAGGCCCGTGCCGCCAACAGGCAGAGACCAAGGCTGGTCACCATCGGCAGACGGTCCGGGGTATGCGCGCAGTTCAAATCCTTGGCAAGATCCGACGTCCCCATGACAAACCCGCCCAGACGCGGGTGCGCCCCGGCAATTTCCTTGGCATTAAGCATCGCAAGCGGCGTTTCCATCATGCACCAGATGGTCATGCCCGCATGCGCGCCTTCTGCCTCCATGATATTGGCGACCTGTCGCACCGTGTCGGCACTTTCGACCTTGGGCAGCAGAATGGCATCGGCGGATGTTTTGGAGGCCGCGACAATATCGGCATAGCCCCACGGCGTGTTCAGGCCATTGGTGCGGATCTGGATTTCCCGTTTGCCATAGCCGCCCTCGGCCAGTGCACTCACAATCTGATCCCGCGCGGCATCCTTGGCGTCGAGTGCCACCGCATCCTCAAGATCCAGAATAAGCCCGTCGGCCGGAAGGCTTCTGCCCTTTTCAAGGGCGCGCGCATTGGAACCCGGCATATACAAAACAGAACGGCGCGGACGTGGGGCAGCAGCCATCAGGAATCTCCCGTTTGATAATATTCGTACAATATTTGATATTTATTTTTACGAAAATTACCCAAACTCGCTTTTCACTGCAAGCCACTTTTTGCGGTGCGGCATAGTGAGCCCGCCGCAGGCAGGGAATCATGAGCAACGCAGCGAGGTGGCCCTATTCCGGCTTGCCGAACAAGCCGGTCATCAGCATGCTGGTGACTGATGGCACTTCATTGAGCGCCCGGCCATTGGCCAGAAACACCACCACCGTGTCCTGCTCCGGGAACCAGGAAAACTCGGCGGAATAGCCGAAATAGATGCCGTCATGACCCCAGACCGGACCCCAGTCGCTTGAGCCGATCATAAGCCCATAGCCATAAGACCCGTCACCGGCAAAAACGGTATCGGTCGTTGCCCGTTCAATCGCGTTCGGCCCCAGCAGCACCCCCTCAACAAATAGCGCACGGGCGAATTTGACCAGATCTTCGGTCGTTGAAATGACCCCGCCATCGGCCAGCTGATCGCCAACATCATAATCGGTGACGTCTTCAAGCTGCCCGTCGCCATTGGCATCATCAAAGCCACGCGCCAGTGATGCAGGCCTTGGAAACCGGCCAAAGGATGTATTGATCATCTCGGCCGGTTCGAAAATCCGGCGGTTAAACACTGCCTCGATATGGTCACCCTCGACCGCCTCAATCATCACGCCAAGCAGGATAAAATTGCTGTTGGATGGCGCATAATTGGTACCCGGCGCAAAATAGGCTTCCCGATCAGCAATCAGCGGCAACAACTCGACATTGCGCCAGCCATGCTGCGGGTCGCGTCCGACCAGCTCGAAAAAGAACTCGCCATCAAGATAATCGGGAATGCCCGAACTGTTGCGCAGCAAATCACGAATGGTCGCACGATCGGCATTGGCAATGCGGTCGCGGAAGGCCTCAGGCAGGTATTTGCCAATCGGATCGGCCAGATCAATCCGCTTTTCGGATGCCAGTTGCAGGGTCACAACCGCCGTCATCATTTTGGTCAGCGATCCGATATAAAACTGCCGATCCCGCGTCATGCCGGTTTCGGGTCGGACACTGGCATAGCCGGTCGCGGCATAGCGCACATTGCCGTCGCCATAGCCAATCGCCACTACGGCGCCGGGAAGACCAGCATGCTCAACATATTGATGCAGGAATTTTTCCAGCGGATCAGACGGCGCGTCCTTGGTGCTTGCGTTTTGCGCCCATGCGGGATGGCTCGCGGACATGACAAATGCCACCGCCAATATCGCCATCGCACATGCGGGAATACGCCAGAATGCCGGGTTCAAATCGCTTTACTCATCCTGTCCAACCACGCCCAGCTTCGGGCAAATTGCTTTCCGCCCGGTTAATCCGGACTTTCCGAGAGCTTTGATATCCAGGCCCTCAGCGCCGCCTCAAGGTCATCGGTCCTGACCGTTACCGGGCTTTCACCCGCTTCGTCATAAACCGGCGCGATGTCGGTTGTGTCCAGCCCGACAGTCAAGATGTAGGCATTCATCGCCATTTCCCAAGAGGGTTCAAGACCTTGGCGCACCTTGCCAACCCGCATAAGCACCTCAGCCGCCCATTGGGCAGCACGCCCGATATCCATCACAAGACAAGCCGCAATCCGGTCATGCCCGGGATCACCGTCAACCTTGCCCGGCCAATCGGGCGGCGGAAAATCATCGGCTGTCATTATAACTGTCTTTCATCACCTGCCGCTTGCCACCCCTGATCAATACAGCGGAAAGGCCGTGTTGATGTTGCCCGCATTCGCCCCGTGACTGAGTGTGGCAAAGGCGATGTAAAACCGAACGTCCTCCGATGGACCCACGCAATATCCCGCCCCCGCCACCGATCCGCCCTCGGGTCGATTGAACCCGCAAGATGCCCAATGCGGCGCGCCGGTCGGGCACGCCACCTGATGGTCATAGGCATGAATAATGGATTTCTCGACCTCCGCCTGACTGCATGTGTCGGGGTACATGGTCGAAAATTTTGATGGGTTGGGTCCATCGGGGTTCACCAATGTGATGGTCGCGCCGTAAACGCCACTGGCATTTGGCGCCTGGGTGATCTTTACATCCGCGACACTGGCCGGATTGATGCCATCCGGGCGGGAATGGAAACCCTTGACCCGATTGCCATCGACCTCGCCGCAAAAGACATGCTCGATATTGATCGGCGGTGTGGTGTTACTCCATTGCGGATTGGCAGGGCAGGCAACCTGTGCCTGCGCAAACGCAATCCCCGGCAACACCATCCCGGCAAAAAAGCAGAGGCAAATCCGTAAGAATCCAGTCATCAAAGACCTCCTTCCCCGCGCGCCAAACATCAAAGCTGCGAAAATTCAAGCCCGATGCGAAGAGCCAGCACACTTGCCGGCTCAAAGCGCATCGGCACCCCGCCAAGCTTCCCGCCATGCCATTGCGCCTTGGTCAGGACAAACGCGCCAAGCGGCAGGGCATGACTACCCCGGAAATTGACCAGGGCGCGGATTTCCTTGGGCTTGCGGATCGCTTCATCGCGCCACAGGCAGTGATAGGCAAAAAGCGGCGTGCCTGAGCGACGATCAAGGAACACAAACGGCACCTCATATTGCCCCCAGCGCGCGTAATACAGGCTTTCCATCCCGACACTCGACGTCAGGAACTGAGTCTGGATCGCGGTTTCCGCCAACCGCGTGATGGTTGCACTATCGGATGCCCGAACACCGATCAAACCGGTGCGCAAGCCCGGATGAATCAGGTGCACCTTGAACGCCACCGCGCGCTGAAACGGTTTGGCGTCCTGATCGACACGTTCAAGACGGCGCACCAGCCAGGCACTTTCAAGATATTCAAGATACCGCCGAAGCGTGTTCTTGGCGATATCAAGCTCGCGCGCCAGCCCCTCAATCGAAAATTCCGAACCGGTGTTATAGGCCAGAAGCGCAAACAACCGATGCAGGTCCGACGGGCTTGAAATGCCATGCAGACCCGGCAAATCCGAATGAAGCGATCGGTGAATGGCCCCGGCCTCGCCATTGGCGGCATGAAAACCGCCCTCGTTGATATAGTCCTCAAACAGGTCATTCAGTTCAATCAACCCATCCGGCACATCGGCGGTATAGCGCCCGACATTGGGCGTTTCCGGCAAAACATCACTCGGCGCGATGCCTTTTTGCTCAAGATATTCGGCAAAGCTGAAGGGGGGCAAAAACAGGCTCTGGATATATTCCGCATTATCCCCGGCTGGCGCCAGCGCACTGACCGCCACCACGCGCAACATCGGATCGGCCGCCAGCAACTTGATCAGGCTGGCCTCCCAGTCGCGCTGATAGGATATCTCGTCGATAAACAGCCAAAGCGGATGATCGGCCGAAATCCCGCGCATGGAGCGCAGCAACTTCGGCAAACGCGGCAGGTCGACCTCAAGAAACAGCGGATGTTCAAGCGAGATATAGCAAACATGGCGTCTTGGCGTGTCGGCATTCAAAAGCTCTGCCACGGCCTGACGCATCATCACGGTCTTGCCTACCCCGCGCGGACCGGTCAGGACAACCGCCTTTTGGCCGTCATTCTTTTCAATCGCCGCCCAGAACCGCTTGAAAAAGGCGCGTTGCGGCAGGCCCTGCACCTGATCATCGGTAACGCCATCCCACCACGGGTTATCAAGCATCAAACGATGCAGAAAATCCTGTTCGCCGGGATGCTCGATCATGGTCGTCATATGGTGCTCCCCAAAAGCTGCCTGCCCTATAGCGCACTATATGGGCAATTTTTCCGACTTTGCCGGAAAAACCTTTAAATTAGGTATAGTGATAAACGCTATTTGGGGGTTTTGCCGCAAGGAACTGCAAACAAAAAGAAAAACCGGACCCCACCCACAGTGGCAAAGTCCGGTTCCATGAATGTCGGGCCGATATCGGCTCAGGCGTCGCGATGCCGGCTGAGGAAATCAAGGATCAGCGCGTTGATTTCATCAGGTTTGTCTTCAAGCGCAAAATGCGCCGCCCCTTCCACAAGGCTCAACTCCGATCCCGGAATATCGCCATGCAGACGTTTCGCCCAATCGGGCGTCTGCCAGGCATCCTGCGCGCCCCAGATCAGCTTGACCGGCTTGGTGCCAAGCTCGCCCAACCGGTCCGCCACCTTCATTGTATGGATCGGGTCATATTGGCGGATTTGATGTTGAAACAGGCTCGCCTGACCTATCGGGCCGGAAATGTAATCGACATAGGTTTCAAGCGCTGTGCACTCGAACCGCTTCTGATCAACCACGGCTGATTTTACCCAGTCGCGGAAATGCGCCCGGTGTTCTGCATCCGGCGCCTTGGCCAGAACATCAAGCCCGGCCTCCATCTGCTGGCGTGTGCGTTTGGACGGATAGCTGTCATAACTGACCGCATCAATCAGGGTGATGGTCCGTGCGACATCCGGGCGGAACACGCCGACCTGCTGGGCAATCGCTCCGCCAAAGTCATGACCGACGATATGGGCCGATGTCAGGCCCCAGTGATCCATCAACCCTTCCAGAATCGGCAGCTGCCCACTGATAGATGTATCGATTTCCGGATCCCATGGCCGTTCCGACAGCCCGTATCCCAGCAAATCAAACAAATGCACCTTGTATCCCGCAGTCACCAGCGGCTCGATGCTATCGCGCCAGATCAGGGATGATGACGGCGTACCATGTAGTAAAATGACAGGCACCCCATCGCCATACACTCCGTGGGCAATGCGCGTGTTATTCATCAGAACATGATCATTTGCGACCGGCTTCATCGGGTTCTCCTTATCTCGGGAAATCTGTTAATACCCCAATGATGGGCTGCGCCTTGCCATGACACAAATGAATAGATATCATTTTATCATCTGAAATTGTCATGCAGTACGCCCGTCAGGAAAGACCCTCGCCATGCCCCGTCTTGACATCGCAAGCCTCGAAGCGCTTTGCGCCATTGCCGATCATGGCGGTATCACCCGCGCGGCCGATCACCTTGCCCTGTCGCAATCAGCAATCTCGCACAAGATCAAACGGCTCGAGGACGGGCTGGGCTACGCCATTCTCGATCGCCGCGCCGGCGGGGCCAAATTCACCCGCGAAGGTCAACAATTACTCGCCTATGGCCGTCGTATTCTCGCCATTCACGAAGAAGCCCTGATCAGCCTTACGCGCAAACCGCTGAAAGGTCGCCTGCGCCTTGGCATGACCGAGGACATGGCCAATAACGGCCTGCCCGGCATTCTGGGTCATTTCAAAAAGCTCTATCCCGACGTCGCGGTCAGCACCACCACTGCCCAAAGCCTGCATATCGCGCAGCAGCTTGAAAACCGCGAGACTGATCTTGGCGTCTTTGATCTGTTTGATCATCTCAAACGCCCGACCGATATCGCCCTCCGCCAGACACCGCTGCACTGGGTCAAGGCTCCTGATTTCGAGCTCGACTGGTCAAAACCGATCCCGTTTCTGGCGTTTGATCCGGATTGTTTTTATCAGAAATGGGCGATGGAAACCGGCCTGACCCACGCATCAGGATTTGAAACGATCCTGACCTGTGCCAGTAGCAACGCCATTGTGTCTGCCGTTGCATCCGGGCTTGGCGTTGCCCTAATCGGCGATCACTGCCTGACACCTGATATTCAGGTCATTTCCGATGCCTTCCCATCCCCGCCAATGGTCACGACCGTGATCCGGACATCTCGTCAGGCCCACGGCGAACCCACAACCGCGCTGAAAAACGTCATCCGCGACGCCTTTGCCCCGGCCATGAGCACGGCGCAAAAACGCATCGCTTGATCCACCCCCAATAACCAGACAAAACAAAACCGGACCTTGGGAAAGGTCCGGTTTATGTGTTTGACGACGATCTCACATTGCTAACGCGAGGGGGATTTGGGGTAGCTGATAAAACCGCCGTCAATCTCGTCAAAATGCTCTGCTCGTACTTAGGCCTTCGGGCCATCCGTTTTGGTATCGTCCGGCTTGGTGTCTTTATCGGCCTTGCTGGCGTCGTCATCCTCTTTCATCTTTTTGAATTCGGATGCCATACGGTAATCGCCAGATGCGACAAAGCCTTCCATCGAACCGGTGCGCCGTTCCAGATCGTCAAACTGCTCGCGCAGGTCTTCCATCCAGCTTTCTTCATAATCAACACCAACCGTCGGGCGCTCGTTTGCGGCATCGGCCGTGCTGTTGTTCTGGCGTGCGGCACGTCCGGCTGATGTGCTTTGACCGGCACCGCGTACTTTGCCGCGCAAAGCATCAAACCACTGCGGATGATGGACATAGGCCCATGCCAGACCAAACAACATCACGCCGACCGGGAAGCTGAATATCAGAACCAGAATGAAGGCAATCAGCACCCCTTTGCGCGGAATGCCAAAGGCTTCTGAAATGCCGCGCGTGGTCCGGCCGATCACACCATGACGCCTGGAACCGTCCGGGTTGTGCCGTGAGCCACATCCACAGCGCGAGCGTCTTTTGTGACTGCGCCCAAAACCGTCTCCGGCAGTAGCTTGCTGAGCAGTCATATCCTGTTCCTCCATTCGGCAACCTCGGCATCTAACAGGCGTTCAAGTGTTTCGACACGCGTTTCGAGTCGCTTTGCCCGCTGTTTCAGACCCGCCACCGCTTCCTTTTCGCGGGCTGTCTGTTCCGGGCTTTGCGGGCGTTGCTCGGCCTTCATGCGTTTCCAAACCGTGATGTAATGAAACACCACCCAAACCGGGCCAACAACGGTGATCAAAACGATAAGAGGTACGGCAATCGCCCACATATTCGACATCTCGTTCTTTCAAACAGATCAACGCATCGAAACACGAAAACCCGTTACTTATTTGTCTTTTTTCGCGTCGCTTTTCACGCGTGCTTTCAGTTCCTTAAGATCATCCTCGATCCCGAGCTCGGCCTCAAGGTCTTCGAACTGTTCCTCAAGGCTCTGTCCGCGACCAAGGTCCCAGGAGTCCGCACTCGCTTCAAGCTCGTCAATCCGGCGTTCCATCTGCTCATAGCGCAGAAGTGCTTCGTCGATCTGACCGGAATGCAGCTTTTCTTTCATTTTGACACGCTTTTCAGCCGTCTGCATGCGGATTTCAACCGTACGCTGTTTCGCCTTGGCTTCATTCAGCTTGTTCTGAAGCTTATTGAGGTCCTCGTCATACTTGCCAAGGGTTTCCTCGATCACTTCCAGTTCACGCTCAAGCACAAGGCTCTGGTCGGCCAGACGACGGCGCGCCATCAGTGCGCCCTTGGCCAGATCATCACGGCCTTTGGAAACAGCAAACTCTGCCTTGGTGTCCCATTCGACCTGACCGTCATGAAGTTTCTTGAGCTTGCGCTCGACTTCCTTCTTGTCGGCAATTGCCTTGACGGCGGCGGAACGCACCTCAACCAGGGTGTCTTCCATTTCCTGGATCATCAACCGCACCATTTTCTCCGGATCTTCGGCACGATCCAGAAGCGAGTTGATGTTGGCATTTACGATATCGGACAAACGCGAAAACACGCCCATTGTCTGATCTCCTTAATTAATCGGGGGACGCACAAAATTCTGCACTCTCTACTTCAAATGCCGTGCCAGTTTTGAAATCCCCTAAAATCAATGACTTAATTAATCATCAGACTTTTTGCTTAACTTTTATCGCGACAATAATGACGTTTTTCGATAACGTTTTTCGCGAAATGGATAGCTTGCAACCGATATTGGGCGAAGACCCCGTTTTTCTCGCCGCCCTTGAGCATGTTTCACGTCTGGCGCCGATTGAACGCCCGTGTCTGGTGATTGGTGAACGCGGCTCGGGCAAGGAACTGATTGCCGCCCGCCTGCACTATCTTTCGCGCCGTTGGGGTGGACCGCTGATTAAGGTCAATTGCGCCGCCCTGTCTGAAACCCTGCTCGATACCGAACTTTTCGGCCACGAGGCCGGGGCGTTTACCGGCGCGACCAAACGCCATATCGGACGGTTCGAACGTGCGCATGGTGGCACCATCATCCTGGACGAAATCGCCACCGCCAGTCCGGTGGTGCAGGAAAAGCTTCTGCGTGTTGTGGAGTATGGCGAGATCGAGCGTGTCGGTGGCTCGGAAGTCATCGAAGTCGACACCCGCGTCATTGGTGTGACAAATGAAAATCTGCGCGAACTGGCCAAAACCAACAGGTTCCGCGCCGACCTGCTTGATCGCCTCGCCTTTGACGTGATTGCTGTCCCACCGCTTCGGCAAAGGTCTGATGATATCCTGTTACTCGCCGAACAGTTCGCGCTTGAGATGACAAAACGTCTGGGCCGCAGCGTCTTTCCCGGTTTCTCGCGCAATGCCGCCGAACAATTGCTCCGCTATGCCTGGCCCGGCAACATCCGCGAACTGCGTAACGCGGTTGAACGCAGCATTTACCTGTCCGAGGACGACGATACCCCGCTGGCCCACATCACCATCGATCCGTTCGAGGACATCTGGTCCGAGACAGACCGTGACACACCGACACCTGCGGAAGAAGTCGACACGCCGGAACCAGACACAAATATCGACTTCAAAACACAGGTCGCCAATTTCGAAATCAAGCTGCTTGAACAGGCCCTGCGCCAAAACGCCAACAACCAGACCGAAGCTGCCAAGGCGCTTGATCTGAACTATCATCAGTTCCGCAGATTGTTGGAAAAGCACGGGCTTTTAGCCCGCCGCTAGGTTTGCAACCTTTGATATCCTGTCGATTTATGACGAGCGCCAATTTTCTTAGTGCTATGATCAACCCGAACGTTTACATTCAGCAAAACTGATCAATTCACTTAAGTCATTAGGATACATGTCAATGTTATCGCATTTGCTGACACTGAAACCCTACAGATTAAGACGCCGGCCCGCTGTGGTAGCCGCCCTGCTGGCACTTGGTCTTTTCGGAGTAAGCAACTCAGCAACCGCGGAGGAATGGCTACTCACCCCATACCTGCGTGCTGACCTTGGCTATTCCATGACCATTGATGATCAAGACGACTTTTTCGACAGTGCTGAGCGCGACACAGTCGAATTGACAAGTTATAAAGGCCAGCGTTACCAGATCGGTGCCGGACTGAATCTTACGGACTATCTACGGACCGACATCACGGTATCGTATGGTGCCCGACTATCCGCAGCAGATGACTATCGTGATGCGGACGGCACTCCAAACAAGCCCAGTAATAAGCTAAATAGCGGCGCTTTCGAGACGTCCAACTGGACGACGATGATGAATGTTTATGTCGATCCGTTGAGCATTGCCGGTGTTGATGCAGGTGCCTTTTCCCCGTACTTGCAAGGCGGCATTGGTTGGGCGCGGAACAAAACAGAAAAGCTTTTTTTCCCTGACAGCACTTTCATTCGTGGCGATACGCATAACGACCTTGCCTGGCAGATTGGCGCAGGCGTCGGATACGCGATATCCGATCAGTGGACGCTGGATCTGTCCTACCGCTACCTCGACATGGGAGAAGTGCGCGGCGGTGATACGTATATCAATGGCGCGACCGCGACCAAACTTGAAGCAACCCGGTTCGACCTGCGGGCGCATGAAATCATGATCGGCCTGCAATACCAGTTCTGAGACCGCCATCCGGCAACATCCTGAAATCATCTAATCTACGCAAATACCCCGGACCACGATATTCTCGTGATCTGGGGTATTTTGTTTTGGCATGCCCGCAAGCGGACACGCAGCCTCGTCAATCCGCCAGCGCCCGGGCAATCACCATCCGCTGGATATCAGACGTGCCTTCATAGATCTGGCACACCCGCACATCGCGATAGATGCGCTCAACAGGGAAGTCCTTGAGGTAGCCGTATCCGCCGTGAATCTGGATCGCAGCCGAGCAGACTTCTTCGGCAATTTCAGAGGCAAACATTTTCGCCATGCAGGCCTCGGTCAGACACGGCTTGTGATCATCGCGCAAGGCAGCGGCGCGATGGACCAGCAACCGGGCGGCATCGATCTTGGTGGCCATATCGGCCAGACGAAACGCCACCGCCTGATGTTCAATGATTTTCTTGCCGAAGGTTTCGCGTTCGTTGGCGTAATCCTTGGCGGCCTCGAACGCCGCACGTGCCATGCCGACCGACTGGGCAGCAATGCCGATGCGCCCGCCTTCAAGGTTGGCGAGTGCAATCTTGTAGCCCTGCCCTTCCTCACCCAGCATGTTTTCGGCTGGAACGCGGCATTCGACAAACGTGATCTGGCAGGTATCCGAGGCATTCTGACCGAGCTTTTCCTCAACCCGGGAAACAACATATCCCGGCGTATCGGTCGGCACGATAAAGGCGGAAATGCCGCGCTTGCCCGCATCCGGATCGGTCACGGCAAAGACGATGGCGACATCGCCCTCGGACCCCGAAGTGATGAATTGTTTGGCGCCATTTAAAACCCAGTGATCGCCATCGCGCACAGCCCGGGTGCGCAGCGCACTGGCATCCGATCCGGCCTGCGGTTCGGTCAGGCAGAAAGCCCCGATCTTTTCGCCGCGCGCCATCGGGATCAGAAATTCCTGCTTTTGCGCCTCTGTCCCGAATTTCAGGATCGGCATGCAGCCAACAGAGTTATGCACCGACATGATGGTCGAGGTCGCCCCGTCACCAGCGGCAATTTCTTCAAGTGCCAGCGCATAGGCGACATGATCCATGCCAGCCCCGCCGTATTCATCAGGGACCAGCATGCCCAAAAAGCCGAGCTCGCCGAGGCCTGCAATCGCCTCGGCCGGGAAGGTATGGTGGATGTCCCATTTTGCGGCATTGGGTTTGAGTTCGTTTTCGGCGAACTCGCGCGCGGTATCGCGCACCATGATCTGATGTTCTTCCAACCGCATGACGGCCACCCTCCCACTTTACGTTCAGCGGGCGATGTCCGGTCCTGCGATCAGAAGATCGTTGTCATCAGACCGGGCTTACTCTTCGCCCTGAACAAATTTGTCCTGCGCGGCATCAAAGCGCCACAGGATCCCTTCTTTCATGCCGTACCACCAGCCATGCAGCTTAAGGTCACCGGCCTCGACCCGTTCCTTGATGAACGGGAACGACATCAGGTTTTGCAGCGAGTTACGGATCGAATGACGCGATACCTTGTCGACATCCGGGCCATGTTCGAGACAGCATTTCGAAATGCTGACCCACTCGCCGATAAAGTCACGATCCGGCACCTTGCCCGCTTCGCCGTGCTCGACCAGAGCCTCCATGCCCCCGCATGCCGAATGGCCCAGAATGACGATGTCCCTGACCTTCAAATCACGCACCGCAAATTCGATCGCCGACGACGTCCCGTGGTAATTCTCATCGGGCTCATAGGGCGGAACAAGGTTTGCCACGTTCCGGATGACAAACATCTCGCCCGGTTCGGCATTGGTCAGGATGGCGGGATCAACGCGGGAATCAGAACAGGCAATCAGAAGAACTTCCGGTCGCTGGCCCATATTGACCAGGTCCTCGACGCGTTCCGGGCGCTGATCATAATACATCGCCTTAAAGCTCTTGAACCCGGCAAGCATCCGATCAACGGTTGGCTTTGACATCTCGCGAAGTCCCCTATTCTGTCATAACGCTGTCGACAAAATAGGACCAAATTGCCCAAGTTGATAGTCCCCATTCCAACCTTTTGAACCGTTCTAAACGTGCGATCTCCTTTGTTTCGCAGACAACCAAACCCTGACGTTCCTAGAAACGATCCGCGCGCAGCACCTGACAGTCACTGATGGTGACAACGCCGATGTGACGATCCACCACCTCGAACGCGGCCTCAAGCATCCGGTCAAGCTTCTCAGGACGGATGATGCAGATCACCTGAACCATGCCGCCGCCGCGCGATACGGTATCATCGCGGCTCCAGTTGCCTGACCGACCCGATCCGCCAAGTACTGGCAGCACGGAAAAGCCCGTAACCCCCGCACCCTCAAGCGCCTGACGCAGGCGGCTTTCCATAATGGCTTCGATAATGATCGCCACGCGTTTGGCATCATGCTTTTCCATGGGATTAACCTCCGTGAACGGCACTGGCCATCGCAAGATAAAGCGGAATGCCAAGCGTCAGGTTGAAGGGGAACGTCACGCCAAGCGACAGCGTAAGATAGACCGACGGATTGGCCTCAGGCAGGGCAACACGCATGGCCGCAGGCACCGCGATATAACTTGCCGAGGCGGCCAGAACCATCAACAACACCGTCCCACCAAGTGACAGGCCGATTATCAGCGCAAACGCCAATCCAAGGCAGGATCCGATCACCGGCATCAACATCCCGAAAACAAGCGGCCCCGGACGCAGCACCGCACGCCCCTGCTTAAGGCCACGTCCGGCAACCAGCCCCATATCCAGCAGGAACAGGCAAAGAACCCCCTGGAAGGGCGAAACAATCAAGGCCTCGATTTTGGCCATGCCCTCGGCACCGGTGATCCAGCCGATAAAGAAACTGCCGACCAGCAGGACGATAGAACCATTAAGCAGGATTTCACGGATCAGCGCGCCATCCATCCGGCCCTTGCCGCCCGATGACACCAGCAACAGGGCCGAGAAGATCGCAGGTGCCTCCATCGCGGCCGCCACCGCAACCATGTAACCCTCTGCCACGATGCCCGAACTTTGCAGGACCGAGGTTGCCGCGACAAAGGTGACAATGGAGATCGAGCCATAATGCCCTGCCACCGCAGCGGCATCTGTTCTGCTCAGTTGCGATATCCAGCGCAAAAGCGCAAAGGCAATGAACGGCAAGACAAAGGACAGGATCACACCCGCCATCAGGGTCATGCCAAGTGTCAGGTCGATCCCGTTATTTGAGACCGCCACCCCGCCCTTGAAGCCAATGGCAAACAGAAGATAAAGCGAAATGCCTTTGGCGACGGCTTCCGGGATCGTCAGATCCGATCGCGCGAGGGCAGCACCCACCCCCAGAACAAAGAATAGAACGATGGGCGACAGAAGATTTTGCGCCGCCAGGCTCAACACATCTTGCATGGCTGTCCCTTGACTATGATACCCCGGTGTTGGTGTCGCGCAAGCAGCCTCGCCCCTGCGCAAAAACCGCAATTCCGATAACAGGATCGCGGTTTTCTGTCATCAGAAAGCCGAACCCTCCGATCACTGGGGCGTAACTTCGTTCACATAATTTACCAAAAACTTAAAGCAGCTCGATGGCAACCGCCGTGGCCTCACCACCACCAATGCAAAGCGACGCCACACCCTTGGTCCCGCCATGGGTTTTAAGCGCATGGATCAGGGTCACCAGCAACCGCGCACCGGTGGCACCTATCGGGTGGCCGAGTGCACAGGCACCGCCATGGACATTGACCTTGCCGTGATCAAGTTCCAGATCACGGATGGCTGCCATGGCGACCACGGCAAAGGCTTCGTTGATTTCCCACAGATCGACATCGTCCTTGGACCAGCCGGTTTTGCCCAGCACCTTTTTGATCGCATCAATCGGGGCCGTCGTGAACCAGCAGGGTTCCTGCGCGTGGGTCGATTGACCAACGATCTTGGCAAGCGGCTTAAGCCCGCGCTTTTCGGCCTCCGACGCGCGCATCATCACAAGGGCCGCGGCGCCATCGGAAATCGATGCCGAATGGGCAGCCGTGACCGTGCCGTCCTTGGCAAAGGCCGGGCGCAGGGTCGGGATTTTTTCAGGTTTGGCTTTGGGCGGCTGTTCGTCGGCATCGATGGTGACTTCGCCCTTGCGGGTGTTAAAGGTCACCGGGGTAATTTCATCGGCAAAATGGCCCGAAGTGGCGGCATTTTGCGCCCGGGTCAGCGAGGTGATGGCATAGTCATCCTGCTCTTTGCGGGTAAAGCCGTATTTTTCGGCTGTTGCCTCGGCAAAGGTGCCCATCGAACGGCCCTTGTCATAGGCATCTTCCAAGCCATCAAGCGCCATATGGTCATAGACCATGTCATGACCGTATTTGTGGCCCGACCGCATTTTCGGAAGCAAAAATGGCGCATTGGTCATGCTTTCCATGCCACCCACCACCATGACATTGGCGCCACCGGCGACCAGCGTATCATGGGCAAACATCACGGCCTTCATGCCCGATCCGCACATCTTGTTGATCGTGGTCGCCCCCGCCGCACGCGGGATGCCTGCATGCCAGGCGGCCTGACGGGCGGGTGCCTGCCCCTGACCGGCGGGAAGGACATTGCCCATGATGACTTCATCAATATCATCGGCAGCAATACCGCCACGCTCAAGCGCTGCCTTGATGGCAACACCGCCCAGCTCGGCGGCGGTTACGCTGGCAAAATCCCCCTGCAATCCGCCCATCGCGGTGCGGGCGCAGGAAACAATGACGATCGGATCAGAAGTGCTCATGGTAAAGGTCCGTTTGTTTTCGTGGGACGAAGTTTCGGGTTTCAGCTCAGAACTCAGGCGGTTTCGCCAAACAGTTCGCGGCCAATCAACATGCGGCGGATTTCGCTGGTGCCTGCGCCAATTTCGTACAGCTTGGCATCGCGCAGCAAACGGCCGGTTGGATATTCATTGATATAGCCATTGCCACCCAGCGTCTGAATGGCTTCCAGCGCCATCCAGGTTGCCTTTTCGGCAGCATAGAGGATCACACCGGCCGCATCCTTGCGCGAGGTTTCCCCGCGATCGCACGCCTTGGCGACTTCATAGACATAGGCACGACACGCATTCATCGTGGTGTACATATCGGCAATCTTGCCCTGCATCAGCTGGAACTCGCCAATAGCCTTGCCGAACTGTTTGCGTTCATGAATATAGGGCACAACCACATCCATGCAGGCGCGCATGATGCCCGTCGGGCCTGCGGCCAGAACCGCCCGTTCGTAATCAAGGCCGCTCATCAAAACCCGCACACCGCCATTGAGCTGCCCCAGAATGTTTTCCTCGGGCACTTCGCAATCCTGGAATACGAGTTCGCAGGTGTTCGACCCACGCATCCCCAGTTTGTCGAGCTTTTGTGCGGTCGAGAAACCCTTGAACGTCTTTTCAATGATAAAGGCGGTAATGCCCTTGGGCCCGGCATCGGGATCGGTTTTGGCATAGACGACCAGCGTATGGGCATCCGGGCCGTTGGTGATCCACATCTTGTTGCCATTGAGGATGTAACGATCCCCTTTCTTCTCGGCACGCAGCTTCATCGAGACAACGTCGGATCCAGCCCCCGGCTCGCTCATCGCCAGCGCCCCGATATGCTCGCCGCTGATCAGTTTGGGCAGGTATTTGGCCTTTTGTTCGGGCGTGGCGTTGCGTTTGATCTGGTTGACGCACAGGTTGGAATGCGCGCCGTATGACAGGGCGACCGAGGCCGAAGCACGGCTGATTTCTTCCATGGCGATCACGTGTTCAAGATAGCCAAGGCCCGTGCCACCGTCTTCTTCGGACACGGTCATGCCCAGCAGGCCAAGATCGCCGAATTTGCGCCATAGGTCGTTTGGGAACTGGTTGCTGGCGTCAATCTCGGCCGCGCGCGGGGCGATTTCGGCCTCGGCAAAAGACGAGACGGTTTCGCGGATTGCCTCCGCGGTTTCACCAAGATCGAATTTCAGTCCGGGGAAGTCGAAAAATGCCATGTTACTGTTCCTGCCCTGCGCAATTTGGTTATTTGATAAAAGTGAATAATCAGCCCGATTATGCGGCGCTGGTGAGTAATTCCGGCGGAAGCTTCATTACCTTGAGCGTCTGAAGCGAGGTCGCACAGAGAACCGTTTCGGTATTCCTCATACCAAAGACATCGATCCGGGTGACGATGATCGACCGACCGCGTGAAACCACCTCGCCGACCGCGCGCAACTGATCGCCCATACCGGGTGCAACGATGTTGAGTTTGTATTCAATCGTCAGCATGCCCTGATCGGCCTCGACCAAGCTCCAGCCAGCAAAACCCCCGGCGATATCGGCGAGCCCGGCGATCAGACCGCCATGGAAATAGCCGTTATGCTGCAACAAATCAGGCCGCGTTGGCACAATCACCTCGACCCGGCCCGGTTTGACATCCGAAACCTCGGCTCCGATCGACAGATTGTAGGGCTGCTGGGCGAAACGCCGGCGCACTTCGGCGACGTAATCGGGATTTTGCGGTTCAAACGAGGCCATGTCGCGATCCTGTGGTGAAACCGGCGCGATGAGGATCAAGCACACCGGGATATGACGCGACTCTGTTGTAGTTGACGTTAACGTTAACGTCAAATTAAATCCGCATAGCTATACCGGTTTTTTTGATGCGGCGGGCAGCATCCAGACTAAATCGCCGTGGAGCTGCGGATATTCAACAGATTCGGATTGCAGTTCGTGCGCTGGCCACGGAAAAGCCCCATGACTTCAGAGGCATAGATTAAATGTGAGGAATCCTCACATTGTCGGTGCCGCAATAATCCGGAGTGTTCGTCCACGGGTCGACAGAGATATCCCGCGTATGACGCGGCAACAATCCGCAGTCGGTCTGACCCTGTTTAGTCTGACCATAGTTGGTCTGACCCCAGTTTGCCTGACCCGAGTTGGTTTGACCCCAATTGGTCTGACACTAGCTGGTCTGACCTTGGTTGGTCTGGACTCAGTTGGTCTGGTCGCCCCATTCCTGGATGCTGGCTTCGAGCATTTCGGTCATCACATTGCGGGAGACGAGATCGAAGACGGCACGCGACAGGCGGCCGCGCAGTTCGCCGGTGTTGCATTCCGATTTGTGCGACATGGTCAGATAGAGGTTTTCGGTGCTGACCGGGGTGTCGTAACTGCGGATATTGGTGATGTTTTCATGGGCGGCCACGGCCTTGCCGGGGAATTCTTCGTAGATGAAGTATTCCGCCCGGCTGAGCGAGAGCATCTGCAAGCCTTGTTCGAGGCTTGGTACTTCGCGAATGGTCAGGTTGTGGCGGGCATAGGTATCGAACGCCTGTCCGAAACTGTTATTGATCACGGTCAGCCCATCAATCCCGACAAGATCGGACCACTGGCTGTAGCGCAGATCAAGATTGTCGCGTGTCCAGATCAGGGTGCGGGTGCCCTGAAAGGCCGGATAGAAGTAATCCATATATTCGAGACGCGGCAGGGTCAGGAAGGCACCGGCGATCAGATCGATCGTTCCGTCGCGCATATGTTGCTGCACCCGGCCCCAGTTGCCCGAATAGACGACGTCGACTTCAACACCGGCCAGTTCACCGGCACGTTTGATAAAGTCGGCAGCAGCACCTTGCAGGGTATGGCCATCCTTGGCCACCCAGAGATAGGGCGGGTAATCCGGATTGCCCGACGCAACCAGACGCGAACAATCGCGCTGCCCGTCGGCATCGGAAACAGATCCGCTTTTGCCCGACTGTGCACGCACAGATACCGAGCCAACAACGGTCGCCAAAAGCACGGCCAGAAATGCAATTCTGATGCTCATCATTACCACTCTTCCTCTGCCTGCATTTCCGAGCCCTGAGGCACGCAGAACAGATACCTTACGCTTAGGTGTAGTAGATTTAGACCAATTCCCCACTTCAGAATAGGTCTAAACAGATTAATGCTCCAAACCCGTGCGCGAAACACAGGCCAAAATAGCGAGGGACCAGCTGTTTCCAGCCGGTCCCCCTTTAACAATATTCCTGTGAAGTGCTGCGCACCGGCATGACGTAAACGTCTATGCCGTTCCCCGGCGCAGCCCCCATACAGTACCCGCAATACAGCGGGGCAGAATTATGCCGAACGGCGTTTCATGCCCTGGTTGCCACCGCGACCTTCGCTGCGACCACCTTCGGCACGACGCGGACGGTCGTTGAAGTCACGACGTGCACCGTCGCGCGCGCCAGCACCATCACGGGCACCATCGCGACCGCGGAAGTTGCCGCCGCGATCACCACGCGGCTTGTCGGCAAAACGACGTTCGTCACGGTTGCCACCTTCGCCACGGGGACGGAAGTTGCCACCGCGGCCACCACTGCGCTCTTCACGATCGCCGCGCGGTGCACGGTCATCGTTGTCAAAGCGCGGTTTGCGGTCATTGCGGAAATCACCGCCATCACGACGCGGACGATCATTGAAGTCACGACGTGCGCCATCACGGCCACCATCGCGTGCCTCATCACGACCACCGAAACCGCGGGCTGCGCGATCACCTTCGGCGCGGGCACCATCACGGGCACCGTCACGCGGGCCGCCGAAACCACGACCGCGACCACCGTCACGATTGTCACCACGGGCACCATCGCGGCCGCCATCACGACCACCGCCGAAGCCACCACGGCCACGACCACCATCACGGCCGCCGAAACCACCGCGACCGCCGCCGCCAAAGCCACGACCACCGTCACGGCCACCGCGACCACCACGACCGCCAGCACCAGCACCGGCACCGAACGAACGGGGCGGCGGGGCAGCATGGAATTCGTGATCTTCGTCGATATTAACGTCCTGTTTGATCAGGCGTTCGATGTTGCGAAGCAGGCGAATGTCGCGCGGCTCACAGAATGAAATCGCAATACCTTCGGCACTGCCACGACCGGTACGACCGATACGGTGGACATAGCTTTCGGCGTCTTGCGGCAGATCATAGTTCACAACGTGGGTAATACCCGGAACGTCGATACCACGTGCAGCAACATCGGTCGCAATCAGAACCGGGAAACTGCCATTGCGGAAGTTCCGCAGGATTTTCTGACGGATGCGCTGCTGTTTGTCGCCATGGATGGCATCGCTGTCGATGCCTTCATCGCGGAGCTGGAACGACAGTTCGTCGGCATCTGCCTTGGTTTTGGTAAATACCAGAACGCGTTCGGATTCGTCACGTTTAAGCAGCTGAACCAGAAGCTTGGTCTTGTCGTGACGTTTCACGAACATGCCAACCTGGGTCACGCGCTCGGTCACGCTGGACTGCGGTGCGGTTTCAACCTTGACCGGGTCTTTAAGCAGACGGTCGGTAAGGTGTTTGACTTCCGGCGGCATGGTTGCCGAGAACATCACGGTCTGATGCGCATTCGGAAGCAGTTCAGCAACGGTCAGAACGTCTTCGGAGAAGCCCATGTCAAGCATACGGTCGGCTTCATCAAGGATGAAGACTTCGACATCGTCGAAACGAACCGTGTTGCGCGACATATGGTCAAGCAGACGACCCGGGGTCGCAACCAGGATGTCAACGCCACGGCGCAGTTCCTGAATCTGCGGGCCCATCGGGGAGCCACCAAAGACAACAGAGGAAAACAGGCGGATGCCTTTTTTGAAATCACGCAGGCACTGGCCGATCTGGGTCGCCAGTTCGCGGGTCGGAGCCAGAATAACCGCACGCGGCTGACCCGGTTTCGGGCGCTGCGGGTTTTCGGCAAGACGCTGCAGCAACGGCAGGCAGAATGCAGCGGTTTTACCGCCACCCGTATGGGAAATACCCATCAGGTCCTTGCCTTCGAGAAGTGCAGGAATCGTCGCGGCCTGAATTTCGGTCGGCGCGGAGAAACCGGCAGCTTCAACATTGCGCAGCAGGGGCTCGATCAGGTTGAGCCCATTAAAATTCGTCATAAAGGAAAGTCCTTCGTTTATCCGGTCGGCGCCATGTTAACGCCTGTGGGTGCCTGCCCAAACGAAGTCATGACCGGTGCGCGGCAAAGAGCAGCCACTGCGTCGGACCCTGCATGAGAGGCAAATGATGTGAGGCATCGACGTCATCACGCCGAACCCGCCCTCGCCTTTTCATACAGTTCCTGACAGCTCATTCTGTCTTTGCAAGCGAAGGAATGAGCGGGGTGATACAGGGCATTTGACCATAAGTCAATCAATCCCCGCGCCGATCAGCCATGCAAAAACGCATTCCCCCGGTTATTGGGGTTTGTGACCGTCATAACCATGTAACAAATATCGCACGCAATATTAATCATTTGGTTCTCAAATCATGTGCATATAGTGCGATCACTACAATCGCTTGGAAGGGGATAATCATGCGATTTCGGGTCGTCACGGGGATATTTTCCATTCCCGCTATCTGCCTTTTGGTGCTGCTGGCAATTATCGCCACAGTCGCCCTGAACTATCAAACCAGTCTTCGAAATGCGAAATTTGAGCAGATTTCGAATTTGACCGAGGGTGCGGTCACGATCGTCAATAATTATATCGCCAAAGCCAAAAGCGGCGAGATGACCGAAGACGAAGCCAAGGCTGCGGCCCTGGATGTGCTTAATGCATACCGGTTTGACGGGCAGAACTATATCTATGCCACCGATTATAATTACTGCATGCAGCTTGATCCGCTGAGCCCGGAAGATGTTGGCAAGTGCAATCCCGACAGCAAGGTGCGCAACATGATTGTTGCCGCAGCCAAAGCAGGCGGGGATGTGATCCTGTATGAAACCAAGAAGCCGGGTGAAGGTGACAAACTGATCGAGAAGGCCGCCTATGTGCGCCCGATCAAGGAATGGAACTGGGCGCTTGGCGCTGGCGTCTATATGGACGATGTTCAGGCAGAATTCATTTCTGTCATGCAGCGCATTGCGATCATTTCGGTTATCGCGATCATCATTGCCGGTGTTTTGTCCTGGCTTGTCGGTACGCGGATCACGCGCAGCATCGTCGGCCTGAACAGCAGCATTCGCACGATTGCCGATGGCGATTACAAGGCACCGGTCGAAACCGAATCCCGGTTCGTTGAAATTGGCGACATGGCAGCCGGTGTTCTGGCACTGCGTGACAAGTCGGCACAGGCCCAGCAGCTTGAAGCCGATGCCGCGGTTCAGAAACAAAAAGCCGAAGAAGAACGCCGCAGCAATATCCGCGCAATCGCCGAAAAGCTTGAAAGCGAAGTCGGTGGCATTGCCAAGGCCGTTGATCGTTCGGTTCAACGCAGTGCCGATCTTGCGGTGAGCATGTCACAGAGTGCGGATGGCATTCTGGGCCAGAGCCAGCAGGTGGCATCCGCCGCCGGTGAAGTTTCCCAGAACGTCGATGCGGTTGCCGCCGCGACCGAGGAACTTTCATCCTCGATCACCGAGATCAACGTTCAGATTTCGCAGATGTCGAACACGGTGGAACGGGCAACCGATGAAAGCCAGAGCGCGTCAAATGACGTTGCCGGCCTGTCCGAGACCGTTGAGAAGATCAAAGAGATCATTGGACTGATCAACGATATTGCCGGTCAGACCAACCTTCTGGCGCTGAACGCCACCATCGAGGCTGCGCGTGCGGGTGAAGCCGGCAAAGGCTTTGCGGTTGTGGCAAACGAGGTCAAAAACCTTGCCACCCAGACAGCCAAGGCGACCGATGAAATCGCCGCCCAGATCAATGACATTGTTGACGGCACCGAACGTGCGGTGACCGGCATTTCGCGGGTTTCGGAAACCATCGAACAGGTCCGAAGCGCATCAACCGCAATTGCGGCGGCCATTGAAGAACAGGGTGCGGCAACGCAGGAAATTTCGGGCAATGCCAACCGCAGTGCGGATGGCGTGAAACAGATTTCCCAGAGCGTTGATGAAACCATGAAGAACGCCCAGGGCACGACCAACGATGCCGACGAACTGAAATCAGCATCTGCCGAGCTTTCTGATCGCTCGGCTGAACTGAGCCAGATCATTCATCGTTTCTCGACCGACTTGAAGAACCAAGCCGGATCGTAAGAACCTGATTTCAAAAAAAGGGCCGGACATTGATTTGTCCGGCCCTTTTTGCTTTGCGCGTTCTAATGTCAGCCTATTCGGCCGGAAGGTTGTTTTCCTTGCGGAAGCTGTGCGCCGGATAAACACCCAGAATGCGGACCTCGTGCGAGAAGAATTGCAGTTCTTCGAGCGCGTGGCGCAGGCCGAGCTGTTCGGGGTGGGCTTCGACCTCGGCAAAGAACTGGGTCGCGGTGAAGTGGCCTTCGACCATGTAGCTTTCAAGCTTGGTCATGTTGATGCCGTTGGTGGCAAAACCACCGAGTGCCTTATAAAGGGCTGCCGCGACGTTGCGCACCCGGAAGACAAAGCTTGTCACCACCGGGGTGCCGTCATTGGGAATGTCGAGCGGTTCACGCGCCAGAATGATAAAGCGCGTAGTGTTGTGTTCGGCGTCTTCGACCTCGGTCCGGAGCACATCAAGACCATAAATCTCGGCTGCCAGCACCGGTGCGATGGCGGCAATCGATTTATCGCCGCGATCAGCGACTTCCTTGGCACATCCCGCGGTATCCGGGCCGACCACGGCATTCACACCGAGTTCCTTGCGCAGTTTGCGGCATTGGCCAAGCGCGTGAACGTGGCTGTGGATTTCCTTGATGTCTTCGATCTTCGTGCCCGGTACGCCAACCAGCGCATGGTTAATGCGCAGGAAGGTTTCACCAATAATATGCACACCGGATTCTGGCAGGATGTGATGCACGTCGGCGACACGCCCTGCCAAGGTATTATCAATCGGGATCACGGCCAGATCGACATCGCCGTCTTCGAGTGCGCTAAAGGCGCCTTCAAAGGTCCTGTACGGTACTGTCGTTGCACCCGGAAAGGCGCGACGGGCTGCCTGATCTGAATAGGCACCGTGCATTCCCTGAAAAGCGATCCTTTGTTGCGCAGTCATCTGGCTGTTTCCTGAATGGTCAAATTGTTGTCGTTAAGAACTTAAAGCACTTGATGCCAAGAACCGCAACTATGCACCCAGCACTTCGCGCGCGCGTTCAAGGTCTTCTTGTGTATCAACACCGAGCGGCACGCCATCCACCAGGGCGACCGCGATCACCATGCCGTTTTCAAGTGCGCGCAGCTGTTCAAGCTTTTCACGTTGTTCGAGTTCTGCCGGGGGCAGGGAAACGAACCGATCAAGGGCGGCACGGCGATAGGTATAAAGACCGATATGATGATAAAGCGGCCCGTCACCATAGGGTGCGGTTGCGCGGGTGAAATACAGTGCGCGTGCGACACGCCCGGTGCCAAAGGCCGCGACCGCCTTGACCACATTGGGGTTGGTGCGTTCTTCGTCGCGTTTGATTTCTGCGGCCAAAGTCGCGATATCGACATTCGGATCCGCAAGCGGATCAAAGACCGCACGGATGTCGGCGGCATCAATGGTCGGCAGATCCCCCTGTACATTGACCACCGCGTCAAACTTGCCTTCGGGGTCGAATGTCTGGAGCGCCTGATGCACACGGTCAGATCCGCTGGGAAGGTCGGGATCGGTCAGAACGGCGATACCCCCGGCGGCAGTGACCGCGTCGGCAATTTCCTGTTCGGCGCAGGCGACCAGAACCGGACCGATTCCGGCCTCCGTCGCGCGACGCCAAACCTGAACGATCATGGGTTCACCACAGATATCGGCCAGTGGTTTGTTGGGCAAACGCGTAGACGCCATGCGGGCGGGAATTACAACAACAGGATTGCGCGGGGTCGACATTTCTTCGCTCCAATAAGGCACAAATCACCCGTTTTTTGATCTTGCGCAAAGCGTGGTGTGAACAAGCAATGGCAGAACACAGGTTCTTAATCGGCGCGACATTAGCCGGTTTTGGTGCGGCGACGAAAGACGGAATCGCGTTTTGCAGAACACTAGACGAAAGTTCTAAGGCAAGCTTGTTCACCTTGGTGTTTAAGAAAGGTTGATGCAAATCGCTGAAACGTATAGTTTCCCACCGACCAGTTTTGCCTGCGGTTACACGTGTGTTTCTCTTGATCGAGGATTGCCGGGGACGCATGGGTAGAACATAAAGATAAAACCTGAGAGTGATTAGGCTGTAACGGGGTCCCGTCATGAACACGATGGAAATCAACAAGATCGTCGCCGGCGTTATTTGTGCTGTGCTTCTGGTAGTGGTTGTCGGCAAGGTCGGCAGCGCACTGGTCAGTCCTGAAGAACTGGAAGCACCGGTATATCCGTTCTCCGAAGATGTGATGGCGGGTGCAAATGCCCCTGCTGCTGCACCGGCAGAACCGGCAGGCCCGGAACCGATTCTTGCCATGCTGGCCTCGGCCGACATGGGTGAAGGCGAGAAAGTCTTCAAAAAATGCGCATCCTGCCATGACGTCGAAAAAGGCGGCCCGAACAAAACCGGCCCGAACCTTTATGGCATCGTTGGTGCCGCGTTCGCGCACAAGGATGACTTCTCCTATTCTGACGGGATGGCCAACCATGGTGGTTCCTGGGGCTTTGAGGAGCTGAACGAGTTCCTTTACAACCCGCGCGATTACATCGATGGCACCAAAATGAGCTTTGGTGGTTTGAAAAAGGCCGAAGATCGTGCCGCGGTTATTGCCTGGTTGAACACCAAGTCTGACAACCCGGTCGCCCTGCCCGATCCGGCAGCGGTTGAAGCCGCCCAAGCCGCAGAAGAAGCCGTTGACGAAGCCGCCGAAGCGGTTGAGGAAACCGTTGATGATGCCGCAGCCGCCGTTGAAGGCGCGGTTGAGGAAGCCGGCGACGCTGTTGACGCGGCCACCGCGCAGTAAGCACGCAAGCCAAAGACATCGCCTGACCGAGATTTATGGTCAGCATCGAACACGCAGGGGACAGGAAACTGTCCCCTGTTTGCGTTTGGGGGTTTGTCGTTTGGGACTTTATATATGGCGTCCTTGCCTTCTGGGCCCAAAGCGGAAATAGTACCGGCCATAACCATACCCCGCCGCCAGACATCAACCGCCTGCAGGAATGCCTTTATGGAAAATCTCGATCCGTTTTTGGAAATCGCCCACAAACTGGCCGATGCCGCACGCCCGGTCGTGCGCAAATATTACCGCACCCCGGTCGCGGTCGATGTGAAGGCCGATGACAGCCCGGTGACGATTGCCGACCGCGAGGTCGAACGCACCATGCGCGATATCCTGAATGCCGAACTGCCCGATCACGGCATTCTGGGCGAGGAACATGGCCGGGAAAATACCGATGCGGAATATGTCTGGGTGCTTGATCCGATTGACGGCACCAAATCGTTTATTTCCGGCAAGCCGAGCTTTGCGACCCTGATTGCACTTTGCCACAAGGGCACCCCGGTTCTGGGCATTATTGATCAGGCGATTACCGATGAACGCTGGGTCGGCGTCATGGGACAGGCCAGCACGATGAATGGCGTTGAGATCAGCGCGCGCGAATGCGAAGACCTTAAGAGTGCCACCTTCTTTACCACCGCGCCCGAACTGTTCAAGGGCGATGCCGCCAAGGCCTATCAGGCGGTTTCGAAAAACTGCCGGGTGCCAATGTATGGCGTTGATGCCTATGCCTATGGCCTGACGGCACTCGGTCTGGCCGATACCGTGGTTGAGATCGGGCTTCAGGCGTATGATTTTTGTGCGTTGGTGCCGGTGGTTGAGGGTGCCGGTGGTGTCATGACTGACTGGGCGGGCAAGCCGCTTCATATCGATAGTGCGGGTGATGTTGTTGCCAGTGGGGATGCGCGTTGCCATCAGGATGTTCTGGCGACCATCAAGGCCGCGATGGCCTGATCACATTTACCGTCTAACCGCGCCGCCACCAAACTGACCTTGCCGAATACTGGAAATCCGATGACCAACAATGCCCCGTTTCTCGATATGGCCCACAAGCTTGCCGATGCGGCGCGCCCGGTGCTGCAAAGCTATTACCGCAAGCCGCTTTCTATCGATGAAAAGGGTGATGCCAGCCTTGTGACCGATGCCGACCGGGCGATCGAGCGCACCATGCGCGATCTGATCAATGCGGAGCTTCCCGATCATGGCATTCTGGGCGAGGAATACGGGCCGGAAAACCTTGATGCGGAATATGTCTGGATCCTTGATCCGATTGATGGCACCAAATCATTTATCACCGGCAAGCCCAGCTTCAATACCCTGATCGCGCTGTGCCGCAATGGCAAGCCGGTGCTGGGTGTGATTGATCAGGCGATTTTGGATGAACGCTGGATCGGGGTCGAAGGGCAACCAACGACGCTGAATGGCAATGTGGTCACGGCACGCGAATGCGCGCACCTGAAAAATGCCACCATTTTCACCACCGGGCCGGACCTTTTTGTCGAGCCAAAGGCAATTGCCGGATATGAGGCGGTCTTTGGTGCTGCCAAGCAGCCGATTTACGGCATCGATTCATATGGCTACGGCCTGATTGCCATGGGGTTTGGCGATGTGTTGGTGGAATCGAACCTGCAACCCTATGATTTCTGTGCCGCGGTGCCGGTGATTGAAGGCGCGGGCGGGATCATTACCGATTGGGATGGCCAAGCCCTTACGATGCACAGTGGCGATCTGGTGATTGCCAGTGGTGACAGCCGCGCCCATGCCGAGGGGTTGGCGGTTTTGCAAAAGGCCATCGCGTAAGGCCGTGTGATGCCTTAAACATTTGGCGATCAGGCACCTTTCGGGCACACTTGCTGATCAGGGCAACAGGTTGGGCAGCGCCATGTTTGAATGGGTGATCATTCTTTTTCTCGGCTCCGGGCTGGTGTACGGCCTGCAATCGCGCCGCCTGCAACGCCGCAATATTTCATCACCGATGATGATGGTCCTGACCGGGATGCTGGTCGCCCTGCCGCTGGGCATCTGGCACAGCGCGCCGATGGATGCGCTTTCGGGCAGCATTCATTTTGCCACCGGCTTTGCCGAGATGACGCTGGCGATCATTCTGTTTCTCGATGCGGCCGTGCTCGATTACCGCAAGGAAAGTGCGGCGCGCAATATCGCCATCCGCTTGCTGTTGATCGGGTTGCCGCTGACCATCGGTGTGACGTGGGCGTTTATTGTCGGGCTTGATGCCTCTATCGGGTTGGTGCCAGCCCTGATCCTTGCACTTATTGTCAGCCCGACCGATGCCGCCCTTGGCCGCCCCGTCCTTGAAAACAAGGGCGTGCCTGAACCGGTGCGCCAGGGCATCAATATTGAAAGCGGGCTTAATGACGGGTTAGTCTTGCCGGTCTTTACCACGGCGGTTTTGCTGGAAGCCAATCTTCTGAGCAACGGACATCAGGGCTGGGTCGCGGAGGCGGTGCTTGAGATTTCAATCGGGGCGGTGATCGGGGTGGTCAGTGGCTATGTCATTGGCCAAGTGGTCAATCATGCGGTCAAGAACAGGACCATCGTTGCGCGGTTTGAACGGTTGCTTGGCGTTCTGGCGGCCCTTTTCATTTTCCTGCTGGCCGAGGAATTGGGCGGCAATGGCTTTGTCGCGGCCTTTGCCGGCGGGCTTGCGCTTAATATCTCAAGTGACAAGGTCAAGGACGCGATTGAGAGCTTTGGCGAGGCGGAGTCAGAGCTTCTGACCATGCTGACATTCTTTGTTTTTGGCCTGATCGTTGTGCCAGCGCTTTATGAAAGCTGGACCTGGACGATGCTGCTGTTTTCGATTGCAAGCCTTGCTGTCCTGCGCCCGCTTTGTGTGTGGATCTGCATGATCGGCAGTCCCTATAGCCTGGGCGAGAAGCTTTATATCGGCTGGTTCGGGCCGCGCGGGATTGCGTCGGTGATTTATATGCTGATCATGGCGACCATGATTGATCCGGGCGCGTTCAAACCACTGTTTGCCGCCGGTACCATGATCGTTTGCATCAGCGTGGTTGCCCATGGCATTACCGCCGCCCCGGCGTCGCGGGCATTGGTCACCTATCTGGCGCGGAAATCCTGAGGAAGGCGGAGTTTTCAGGCTATTGCTGGGAAATGGCAAGACGGATGCCAAGGGCGATGAACATGCCGCCAAGTGCGCGGTTCAACCAGGCGCCGAGCTTGCGACTGCCCTTGATCCGGCCAGCGGCCGAGGCCACCGCCAAAACCAGCATGCCCTCCACCACAAAGGCGATCAAAAGCACCATCAGGCCGAGTACGAGAAACTGCACCGCGCCATTGCCACGGGTTGGGTCAATGAATTGCGGCAGGAAGGCCATGAAGAAAATCGCCACCTTGGGATTGAGCACATCAATCATCACCCCCTGACGCCAGGCGCCAAAGGCGGTCATCGGTTTGGTCGAAATCGGGGCAGCCGGTTCATCCGATTGCGCATCACTTTCGGATTTGGCAAAGCTGCTGCGCAGTGCACCGATGCCCAGCCACACCAGATAGGCAACGCCAATCCATTTGACGATGGCAAAGGCCAGCGCCGAGGTGGCAAGAATGGCCGAAAGACCAAAAGTTGCCGCCAAAACATGGACAAAGGCACCGGAAATCACGCCAAGCGATGAAAACAGGCCGATCTTGCGGCCATGCACCGCGGTTTGCCCGACAATATAGGCCATGTCCGGCCCCGGAGAGATGTTGAGCAACAGGGCAGCAATCAGAAACGGCGTATAGGCAACGAGAAGCTCGATCATCCCAACTGATCCCGGGCGAAAAAGACCAGATCAATCTCAAGCGGGCCCAATCCGGCCTCGATCAGCATATTGGACAGCTGGCCGCGATGATGGGTCTGATGATTGAACATATGCGCCAGAACCAGATCGCGCGGCATGGTATAGGCATCCCCCGCGACCGAGTGATAGGTCAGATCGGCGGTTACCTCGGCGTCGGTCAGGCCGTTGGTGAACTCAATGATCGCCTGATCTTCGGCCACACGAGCGTGGCGCAATTCATCGAACTTTTCATAAAGCACCGTGTTGAGCGGCATGGCCACGGGACTGCCGAGCAGGCGGCTCATCCAGATGCGATCAGCCACCAGGATATGATTGAGCGTGCGCAGGATCGACGGGAAGAAGGCCGTGCGCGGGGCATCGAGTTCAGCCGCAGGCAATTTCGCGCAAAGCCCGTAGGCACGCGTGTTGGCCCAGAGATTATATTGCGCCATGCGTTCGAAATAGGCCGCACCGTTCATCTTGTTACTCCGTCTTCAGGCATCGCGATCAGGGCTTCGCTGTCGGGTTTGTTGCGCAAGTTGGCGGTACCGGTGCAACCTGTTCAAGCACCTTGGTCGCCGGTTTGGGAACCCGTTTGGTCAGAATAACCACGTTGCCGACCAATGTCAGCGCGACACCCCAGATAATATTGCCCGTCCAGTGGAAATCCTCAAACCAGGTCGACAGCAACAGGGCAACAATCGGGAACATCACCGAACTATAGGCCGCACGATCCGGCCCGATCTTGCCCAAAAGTGTGAGATAGAAGCCAAAGCCCAGAACCGATCCGAACAGGGCGAGATAGACCAAAGCGGCCAAGAAGCTGGCACTGGCATCAAAGGTCACCGGGATTCCGGCAAGCGCGATATAGCCAAACAGCAAGACCGTGCCATAAAGCATGCCATAAGCATTGGCCTGCATGACCGGTACGCCGCGCGCATGGTTGCGTGCGGACGCCATATTGCCAAGCGATGCGATGTAACTTCCCGCAAGGGAGACCAGAAGCCCGATGCTGCCACCCGTTTTCAGATCGAAGGCGGCCAGATCATTGGCAAAGACCATCGCGATCCCGGTAAGACCGATACCGGCCCCGATCAAAGTGCGGGTTTCGGGACGGCGGCGGAAAAAGATCACGCCATTAATCATATTCATGATGACGATGGTTGAAAACACCACCGCCAGAAGCCCGGATGTCAGATGAATACTGGCGACATAGATCAGCACATAGTTCAGCGAAAACAGACAGACGCCCAGAACCGCCATGAAAAAATGATCGCGCAGCGTAAAGCGCATCGGCAAGCGGCGCAGGCCACACCAGGCCATCAAAATCAGCGTTGCCAGCGCAAAGCGATAGGCCACGGCCACTTCGGGGGCGACCGAAAGCTGATACTGAATGGCGATCCAGGTCGATCCCCAGATCAAGACAACTGCTGCGTAAAGACCGAACATGGCCCAAGGACTCCAAAAGAACTGAAGCCACAATTTAGGGCAGTTCAGAACCGGCGCCAAACCAGCTTTTTTGATCCTGTCATTAGCCAAACTAATCCAAAGACCGGAAATCTAATGCATAGCCAATCAGGATTTTTTCGACCGGCCTGCTTTGCCGGGCTTTTTGCCGCTGTCTTTTGGTTCGGGGGCTTCGTCGCCGTCTTCGGGGGTGTCACCGGACGTGTCGTTAACAGCGTCGTCAGCCACATCGTCGATCATGTCATCGGATGCGTCCGGCACGTCGGGGGCCTCAATCACATCGGCCTCGTCTGCGCCATCATCGATCTGCTTTGCCGTTGATGATGTCTGATCGCTCAGCGCCGCGTTCTTTTCGGCGCGTTTGCGTTTTTGCCAGTCTTTCCAGATTGCCAGCAATTCGCTGCGCGACTGGAAGATCGGAATGCGGCGTTTGGGTTTGGCTTTTTGTTGTTCAACCGCCAAGCCGACCTCAAGCACGTCGTGCTCATCATCGGTGCGGCGCACGATCAGTTCCACCGTACCATAAGGCATGCGATCACCGAGTTCGAGATCGCCGGGCAGATCACGCTCGAGGATTTCGGCCACGGTGAGTTCGGTGTCATCAGCGTCGACGGCAAAGCCATACAGACGACCAATATCGGCAATTCGGGTATCGGCCGGGAAGCTGAAATCGCCAAACAGTTCGACGTCATTGGCGCCCTCGGCCGGACCGGCAAAGAGTTGATCGAGCAGGTCGACATGCTTGGGCGGGGTGATGATATAGACCTGATCACCGCCCTGAACAGGGCCGGCGGAATGCGGACGCAATGACGCGCCATCACGCAGGATCAGACTTGGCCGTGCCCAGCGCGGAATACGATGGCCGGTGGCAACCGCACTGGCTTCGTGGACGCGATAGACAACAATTTCCTGATTGGCATTGCCGGGCAATTCAAGATCAATACGATCCACCGGGCCATGGCGGGCCGGCACAATAATGCCCAGCCAATGCGCCATGCGCCGGATCGTCCAGCCCTGCAACAGAAGCGATGTAATCACGACGATGAAGGCGGTGTTAAACAATAGTTGGCCTTCGGGCACGCCTTCGACCATCGGCACAATCGCAAGCAGGATGGAAACCGCCCCGCGCAAACCGACCCATGAAATAAAGGCGGTGTCATTGCGCGAGAAGTTAAAGAACATCAGGCACAGCCAGACCGCCACCGGACGGGCGACAAACACCAGAACCAGCGCCAGAATGACGCCCGGAAGGACAACCGTGCCAAATTCGGACGGGGTGGCCAGCAGACCCAAAGTGACAAACATCGCGATCTGGGCAAGCCAGGTGGTGACATGCTGAAAACGCCGGACGCCGACGCTCATTTTCATGTTGCTGTTCCCGGCATAAAGACCCGCGACATACACCGCCAAAAAGCCACTGCCGCCGAGAATACTGGTCGCGCCAAACAGGCTGAGGGCAAGTGCCATGGTAATGATCGGCACCAGTCCCGGTTCAAGTTTGACCCGGTTGATCATCCAGACCAGCGCATAACCGCCCGCAAGGCCGAAGATCGCGCCAAGCCCGATCTGAAGGATGAAGCGTTGCAGGAGTTCAAGCGCGATGTTTTCGCCACCGCCAAGGATAATGAGTTCGACCAGCGAGATGGTCAGAAACACCGCCATCGGATCGTTCGAACCCGATTCAACTTCAAGCGTGCTGCGCGTGCGATCACGCAGATTGATCCCGCCCACGCGCAACAGGAAGAACACCGCCGCCGCATCGGTGGAACTGACAATCGCCCCAAACAGAAGTGCGACCAGCCATGGCACATCGAGCACCAGCCAGGTTACCCCGCCAATCACCCCGGTGGTAATCAACACCCCGAATGTGGCCAGAACAAGTGATGGACCGGCCGCGATTTTTAACGTTCGGAGCTGGGTTTCAAAGCCACTGTCAAACAGGATCAGGGCAAGCGCGATGGAGCCGATGAAATAGGCAAGCGGCGCATTGTCGAACATGATGCCGCCAATGCCGTCCTCGCCGGCCGCCAGACCGACAAACAGAAACACCAACAGCAAGGGCGCGCCGACCCGGAAGCTGACCAGACTGGTGAAAACAGCCACCACCACCAGAATCGATGCAATCAGGATCACCAGATTCATCGATTCAATCATTTCGGGGGCTCCTATGTCGGGACATCAGAATGGGTTTGGCGGGTTACGTGCGCAGTACTATCACATAGTGATACTTAGGAAATGATGACCGGCAATGCCATCTCCCCCCGATGACTGATCAAAATTTTCCTGAAACTGTAAAGTCAGGCACGGCCCCCTATTCGTGGTCGGCCTGCGCCGGAACAAATAGGGTTTCCTTGGCTGTCGACAAGGCAATTTCCGGCAGAACTTCGACGACGCCGGGCATTTCCTTGATCGTGTCGGAAATAAACGATTCCAGATGGCTGGTATCGCGCAGGCGCAGTTTGACCAGAAAATCAAAGCGGCCGGTCATGTGATGACATTCCAGCACTTCATCGGCCTTGATCAGGGATTTGACCAGTTTCTTGTTGCCCTTGGCCGGATCGGTGCGCAGCCAGACCATCGCGGTCAAGGCACGGCCAATGGCGTTCGGATCAACCGAAATGCGATAGGCCTGAATAATCCCCTGTTCGCGCAGCTTGCGCACACGATCATTCACCGCAGAAACAGACAACCCGACCTTTGTTCCCAGAACCGAATAGGACAGTGATGCGTCTTCCTGCAGGATGTCGATCAGTTTGCGATCAATTGCATCCATTTATCTTCCCCCTGAATGGATTTTGCTGATTGCCTTGATCTTACACGAAAAACCGGAAGGCGCGAACTGTTCACCACAACTTGCGGGTTATGCTCCCGGAAGGCTTAACCATGAAAGTGTGGTTAGACTGGATTTTTTCCAGAGAGCTGCGTAAAGCTAGGTAATAATGAATTCGCCCCGTGTCACGTCTGATAATGCAGCCCTGATGGGCGCCCTGTTGATGATCAGTGCTGCAATGTGTTTTGCGGTAATGGCGGTTTTTATCCGCTATGTCACAGCAGACCTGCATCCGTTCGAGGCATCGTTTTTCCGTAACCTGTTCGGATTACTGCCAATGGTGCCGTGGATGGTGCGCCATGGCGCGAGCGGATTAAAGACCGAGCGGTTCAAGCTGCATTTCCTGCGCGGGGTGCTGGGTTTCGGGGCGATGTCGTGCATTTTTACTGCCCTTTCGCTGTCGCCCGCGGCACAGGTCATTGCGATCAACTTTACCCTGCCGATCCTGACCACGGTTCTGGCCGCCGTAGTGGTGCGCGAAACGGTGCGTGCGCGTCGCTGGAGCGCGATTGCGATTGGCTTTGTCGGGGCAATGATCGTGATCCGTCCGTTTGGCCAAAGCTTTGAGACCGGTGCGATCCTGGCACTTGGCGCGACGGTTTTCATGGCGTGCGCGATGACCACGGTCAAGATGCTGTCACGCACCGAAAGTGCCAATGCCATCGTGACATGGATGGGCCTGATCATGACGCCGCTGTCGCTGATCCCGGCGCTGATATACTGGCAGGGACCGACCGTCTGGCAATTGTTCATCCTGTTGATCATTGCCGTGACCGGAACGGCGGGGCAGCAATTGCTGGTGCGCGCCTATCGCACGGCTGATCAGTCCTATGTCATGATTTTTGATTTTCTGCGCCTGCCCTTTGTTGCGGCCTTGGCCTATGTGATGTTTGGCGAGGTGGTTGATTTCTGGACCTGGGCGGGGGCGGCCTTGATCATTGGATCAGCACTTTATATCGCGCGGCGCGAGGCGGTTCTGGCCAAGCGGGCCAAGAGGGAAGCCAACATGCCGACCACAGCCCCCGCCGATCCGCAAGCCATCCCGGTGACCCGCGTTGATCGGGATGCCAGCGCAAAGGACAAGCCCGATGCGTGAATGGTTTAACGGACTTCCGCCCTATTTGCAGGCAACCGCCTTTGGCCTGATGGCATCAATCAGTGCGGCGATCTTTTCGGTGTTTGTCCGCCTTGCGACCGAGCATATCGATCCGTTGCAGGCAGTGTTTTTGCGCAATTTCTTTGGGCTTTTGTTCATCGCACCGATTGCGTTGCGGGCGGGATTAACGCCGCTTAAGACCAAGCGTTTTCCGATGTTCTGCCTGCGTGCGGTTCTGTCGATGGGGGCGATGAGTTTCTGGTTTTCGGCGATTGCCTATATGCCGCTGGCCGAGGCGACGGCGCTTAACTTTACCGTGCCGCTATTTGGAACCATTCTTGCCGCGATCTTTTTGGGTGAGAAAGTTCGCAAATACCGGATTGCGGCCTTGCTGGTCGGTTTTGGCGGGGTGCTGGTGATCATTCGGCCGGGCAGCGAAACCGTGCAACTGGCAAGCCTGTTTCCGATTGCGGCGGCCATTTGCATGGCCAGTGCGGGATTGACGATCAAGTCACTGTCGCGGACCGAAAACCCGACCGCCATCATCCTTTACATGATGATGCTGACCACGCCCCTGACCCTGATCCCGGCATTGTTTGTCTGGGAGACACCGAGCCTTGAGGTGCTTGGCCTGATGGTGGCGGGCGCATTCATGGCCAACATCACCCAGCTTTGTAATACCAACGCCTTTCGGGTTTATGATTACAGCTTTGTGATCGGGTTTAATTACCTGCGCCTGCCCTTTGTCGTCGGTATCGCCCTGGTGATGTTTGGCGAAGTGCCGGAAATCTGGCTGGTGCCGGGTGCGGCCCTGATTATCGGGTCCGCACTTTATATCGCGCGGCGCGAGGCAAAATTGAACCGCGAAGCCAACCGGATCAAGCGCGGGCTTTCGGCCACGGCAAGCGATCTTGACCCGCCGCCTTCCAACAGGAAGTCGTGACAGCATGCGGGCATGGTTCAACACCCAGTCAGATGTGATGCGGGCAAGCTTTTTTGCGCTGTTTGCGGCCATTCTGGCGGCGTGTTTTACGCTGACCATCCGCTATGCCACTGAGGAGCTGCATCCCTATCAGGCGGTGTTTTTGCGCTTTGCCTTTGGCCTGATCCTTATTTTGCCGATGGTGATGAAGCGCGGGATTGTAAGCCTTGCCACCAAGCGCCTGCCTTTGTTTGGCTTGCGCGGCGTGTTGTCGGCAGCAGAGATGTGTTTGTGGTTTATGGCGGTGTTGTATTTGCCACTGGCCGAGGCGACGACGCTTAATTTCACGGTGCCCCTGTTTGGCACCATTCTGGCCGCGGTGATTTTGCGCGAACAGGTGCGCATTCACCGCTGGCTTGCGATTGTTATCGGGTTTGTTGGTGTGGCGCTGATCATTCAGCCCGGGACAGATACCATGCAAGCGGCCAGTATTTTGCCGATTGCCGCGGCAATCGGCATGGCAAGTGCCGGGTTGATCACAAAGCGGTTGGTGGCAACGGAGTCCACCACGTCGCTTTTGTTTTATCTGATGATCATCACCACACCGGTTTCCCTGATCCCGGCATTGTTCGTTTGGCAGACGCCAAGCTGGTCTGCACTTGGCCTGATGGCGGTTGCCGCATTGATGATGAATGTGATGCAGGTTTGCAATGTCAAAGCCCTGCAACTGGCCGATTACAGTTTCTTTGTCGGTTTTTCCTATTTGCGTTTGCCGATCATTGCCGTGCTGGCGCTGATCCTGTTTGGCGAAGTGCCCGATATCTGGATATTGCCCGGCGGGGCGATGATTATTGGGGCAGCACTTTATGTCGCACTTCGTGAGCGCAAGCTTGCCAAGCGCAAAGCCGCACCTCAAACCATCCCAGAATAGCCCTTGCCCGCAAAAGATATAATTTGGTATATAAATACCGAATTAATCAAAGTAGCGCGCGTCGGGAGGCTTCACGTCATGCAAATCAAGGGTTCGATTGCCATTGTTACCGGGGCTGCGTCCGGTCTTGGTGCGGCAACCGCCGAAACACTGGCGAAGGCGGGGGCGCGGATTGCGGCATTTGATCTGAATGAAGAGGGTGCCAAGGCCACAGCCGAGAAACTGAGTGGTGTTGGCTATGGCGTTGATGTTTCCAATGCCGAAAGTGTCGAGCAGGCGGTTGCGAAGGTGCAGGCGGATCTCGGCACGCCATCGATCCTTGTGAACTGTGCCGGGATCGTGCATGGCGAACGGATTGTCGGGCGCGATGGCCCGGCAGATCTGGCCGCCTTTTCCAAGGTGATCACGGTCAACCTGATTGGCACATTTAACATGATGCGGGTTGCCGCCAACGCGATGAGCCAGAATGACCCCAATGATGCCGGCGAACGCGGGGTGATTATCAACACCGCATCCATCGCGGCCTTCGAAGGGCAGATCGGACAGGCGGCCTATGCCGCGTCCAAGGGCGGGGTGGCATCCCTTACCCTGCCGGCTGCACGTGAGCTTGCACGCCATGGCATTCGGGTTGTCTCAATTGCACCGGGTCTGTTTGGCACGCCGATGTTAAAGGGCCTGCCTGATGAGGTTCAGGAAAGCCTGGCTGCCAATACGCCATTCCCGAAACGACTTGGCGATCCGTATGAATATGGCCGTCTGGCGATGCATATCTGTGAAAATGAAATGATCAATGGCGAGACCATTCGCATAGATGGCGCGGTCCGGCTGGAACCGAAATAGTCCCACACGATTTCGATTCTTTATCCCGCAGCCAACGCGCCCTGCCGACCCCCAGCGGCAGGGCGTATTTTATTGCGCCCGTTTCAGTCTAGCAGTGTCAGTTGCTTCTCAATGTTCCTTGAAACCATCAATGGCCATCCAATATACCCAAAAGGGCATTATAAACCTTCTTAAGTAATAATATAAAATGCTGCTCATTCCTGCGTGACCAACGACGTGACAGGATGACGATCAATGAATTGTTTTCTCAGGCGCTCGGCGTTTGCAACGTTTGTGTTTTTTTTGTTGTGCAATGTGCAAAGCACGCATGGGAGTGAAACTCTTGATGTCGTTTATCCCTTGCGCGTTGCACAAGAAAAAGGTCCGCACGATTTCGTAAAAGAAACACTCAAACTCGTGCTTCAAAAGTCAGGCGCGCCATTTCACATGCGTCCGTCGGCCACACCAATGCAACAGACTGGGGCCGTAAAGGAACTGCAGGAACATGAAGAGCTAACTATTCTCTGGGCTGGAACAAGCCCAGAACTCGAAAGAAAATTTCTCCCGATCCGTGTACCCATTATGCGAGGACTTCTTGGGTATCGGCTATTTATCATCCATCGCGACCAACAACCCGTTTTTGACAAAATCAGGACAATTGAACAGCTTTGGTCGATGCATGCGGGTCAGGGACTGGGATGGTCAGATATCAGGATTCTGGAGAATGCCAACCTGACGGTTACCGAAGCACCTTATGAACTTATCTTTAAGCTCATAGACATCGGGAGACTGGATTATTTTCCACGCGGGCTATTGGAAATAGGACCAGAATTAAGAGAGTTCGGTCGCGACAATCCCAATATTACAATCGAAAAACGCCTGTTACTTGTATATCCGTTCTCAATGTTCTTTTTTGTTAATCGTGAAAATACAGCACTAGCTGATGCCATCTCGCGCGGATTTGAAGCTGCATATGCCGACGGCTCATTTGAGCGACTATTTAATCAGCATCCAAATATTCGGTCCGCTTTACAAATGGCGGACATACCAAACCGAAATAGAATTGATATCCCAAATCCATTCACGACACCCGAAACCAGTCAAATCCCGGATCGGTACTGGTACAAAAACGACCTGCATTCCTATCACGAAGGTGCATTTACGACCGACATGACGGAATAGGGGTTCGAGGTTGAGCCTATGAGCGCGTTTTCACTCTAACTTTTTATAGAATCGATGAAGCGGGCGAGATCAATGTCCTTTTGCGTCACCCCCCCGGCATCGTGGGTGGTCAGCGTCATTTCGACCTTGTTATAGACATTGAACCATTCGGGATGGTGATCCATCTTGTCGGCCATGAGTGCCACCCGCGTCATGAAGCCAAACGCGGCGTTGAAATCGCCAAACTTATAGACGCGCTTGATCGAAAGCCCGTCATCGGCAAGCGCCCAACCCGAAAGATCGGTCAGCGCCTTTTCGATGGTGGATTTTTCAAGTTTGCTCATATCTTGTGCCTCCTTAATGTTGGCCACTTGTCTTATGGACGCAGTCTTCTGGGCGCATTGGAACATAAAAACCAGCGCAACCCAAATCGGTCTATGTCAGCAAGCCGTGCACGCGTGATTGCAGCACCGGCAAAAGGTCGGCCTCAAACCACGGGTTCTTTTTCATCCAGGCGGTGTTGCGCCAGCTTGGGTGGGGCATGGGCAGAATGCCGTCGGGCAGGAAATCATGAAAGTGATGCACGGTTTCGGTCATGGTCTTGGCCCGGCGCGGACCAAGATAGCGTTCTTGGGCGTATTGCCCGATCAGAAGGGTCAGGCCGATATCGGGTAAGTGTTGGCGCAGGGCATCATGCCAAGTCGGCGCGCATTCCGGACGGGGTGGCAAATCCCCGCCACGATCAAAGCGGCCGGGATAGCAAAACCCCATCGGCATGATGGCGAGTTTGGCCGGATCATAAAAATCATCGACCGAAAGTCCCAGCCAATCACGCAGCCGATCACCGGACGCATCATTCCACGGCAGACCGGTTTCATGGACCCGCGTGCCCGGTGCCTGCCCGATCACCAGAATGCGCGCCGATTTCGCCATGCGCACCACCGGGCGCGGCCCAAGTGGCAACTGTTCAGCACAAATCCGGCACGCCCGGACCTCAGACAGCAACCGATCAAGGGCGGCGTCTCCACCCTTCGGATCAATTTCAAGCAGTTTTCCGGTCAAACCCGGCATGGGTTATTTCACCTCGGCGTCGTCAATCACCCATTCCTCGGTCGCGGCATCGGCGTACCATTCCTTCATTTCCGGCAGGGCAAGGATGGTTTCCATATAGGCATTGCCAATCGGATCAAGGCTGACGCCATAGGTTTTGAACCGCGTTACCACCGGAGCATACATGGCATCCGCAATCGAGAAATGGCCAAACAGGAAATCGCCACCCTGACCATATTGGGTGCGGCACATCTTGAAGATTTCAGTGATGCGGTTGATGTCCTTGTCCACGCCTTCATTGCGCCCCAGACCGGGCAGGCTTTTGCGGCAATTCATCGGCATGGAGCTTCGCAAAGGCCCAAACCCGCCATGCATTTCAAGCGAGACGGCACGCGCGATTGCCCGCACGTCGATATCAAGCGGCCAGAGCATGGTGTCAGGCTGGCTGTCGGCGATGTATTCAAGAATGCCGAGCGCCTCCCAGATGGTTTTGGTGCCGTCAAAGTAGGCCGGGACCTTGGCCGTGGGCGAAAAGACCGGGGCCTTGGCGCGCCATTCTTCGGAGCGGAGCGGGACGAGCTTTTCCTCAAACGCCACACCAGCAACCCGCAGGCCAAGCCAGGCGCGCAGCGACCAGGAGGAATAGTTTTTATTGCCGATATAAAGCACAGGAAGGTTTTGCATGGCGGGACCTTTGGCGGTTGGCGCGATTGGCACATTTGATGACAGCGGCGAATACTATCTGGCCTTTGGGTGCTGTGTTCAAGCCAGACGTTCAAGCGTGGCTTTAAGCACAAAGCAGTGTTCGATTATGTGAATGAGTTTTGACCGCGGGGGATGGCAGCCGTAAGATCGGGTCACATATCTTGTGAACACATATTGCCGGTGCGTCTTGGTTGGGCAGTTGGTCTTTGGCCGCTGCCCTTTCAGTCGACCGTCACGTGTCGCCTATCACTCGTCACCAGCAGGGATGCCTTAAATTGTACGACCATATCATCGCCAACGATCCTTCTGCCAAGCCGACCCCGATCACCCCGATTGCCGAAAGCGGTTTTGAAAGCTGGCTTGCCCAGCAGCCGGACGCGACCAAATCGTGGATTGCCGCCAACAGCTTTGAGGGCAAGCGCGGCACGCAGCTTTTGCTTCCCGGGGCCGATGGCAAGGTCGGCACTGTTCTGGTGGGCTACGTTGATGATGCCAAGGCGATCTGGGATTTTGCCGGTTTGCCAAATGCGCTTCCGGCCGGGAACTATGCGCTTTCTGATGATCTGACGGAAAAGGATGATCTTTATGAAAAGGCCGCCCTTGGACTTTATCTGGGGGGCTATCGGTTTGATCGCTATCGCAAGGATGACGGCAAAAAGGACAAGCGCGCCAAAATCGCCCTGCATGACATTGACGCCGCCAAGCGGGCCGAAAACATTGCACGCGGCATCGGCCTTGCGCGTGATCTGATCAATGTGCCGGCCAATGACATGGGCCCGGCCGAACTTGAAGAAGCCGCCAGAGGGCTTGGTGCGGAATTTGGTGCCAATGTCAGCGCGATTGTCGGCATGGATCTTTTGGCCCAGAACTACCCGGCCATTCACACGGTCGGCCATGGCAGTGACCGCGACCCGCGCCTGATCGACCTTATATGGGGCGATGAAAGTGCGCCGAAAATCACGCTGGTGGGCAAGGGGGTGTGTTTTGACACCGGCGGCTATGACCTGAAGCCATCGAGCAACATGCTTTTGATGAAAAAGGACATGGGCGGCTCGGCACAGGTTCTTGGCCTGGCGCGCATGATCATGGCGGCCGACCTTCCGGTCCGGTTGCGCGTTCTGATCCCGGCGGTTGAAAACATGGTGTCGGGTCGGGCCTATCGCCCGAGTGATATTTTGCAAACCCGCAAGGGCATCACGGTCGAGGTCGGCAATACCGACGCCGAAGGACGCATCGTTCTTTCCGATGCCCTGACCGAGGCGGCATCAGAAGATCCGGACATGCTGCTTGATTTCGCGACCCTGACGGGTGCGGCACGTGTTGCCCTTGGTCTTGGTTTGCCGGCCCTGTTTTCCAATGATGATGATCTGGCCAATGGGTTGATGGAAACGGGCTTGGCCGAAAATGATCCGCTGTGGCGTTTGCCGCTTTGGGATGATTATCGCAGCCAGCTTGATAGCAAGGCAGCCGACATGAACAACATTTCCGGCAGCCCGTTTGGCGGGGCGATCATTGCCGCCCTGTTCCTCGATCGCTTTGCCGAAGGCGCCAAAAGCTGGGCGCATATCGATCTGATGGCCTGGAACCCGTCTGACCGTCCCGGTCGCCCGATCGGCGGCGAAGCACAGGGCATCCGGGCTGCCTTCAAGCTGATCAAGGATCGTTACGGTAAGTAAACTAACCGTAAATTCAATTTTTTGGTAATTAGGCCTTTGACATCATGGCAGGGGTCAGGTAGAGATTACGTATTCGTAACAAATAAATTGTTGGGCACGAACATGTCGATCGAGATCAAAGCGTCTCAGGCGCTTGACCTTTGGCGTATCGCGATTGTTGAGAGTGTGCGTCGGGACTCCCCCGACCTGTCGGCCCGACAGATGGCCTTGTTGCTGAGCGTTTACCTGACCCCGGCGCCGCATACGGTGCGTGGCCTTTCCGAGGCGCTTAATATCTCCAAACCGGCCATTACCCGTGCGCTTGATCGCCTGAGCTCGCTTGGCATGGTCAAACGCAAGGTCGATGAAGAAGATCGCCGTTCGGTTCTGGTTCAGCGGACGGTCAAGGGATCGGTCTTCCTGCGTGAATTTGGCGATATCATCGTCGGTGCGGGTCTCGAGAGCGAATAATCCGACCCCAAAAACAACCAAGAACAAACCGACAAGAGTCTTAAGCCAGTCCGTAATTGACGCCCAAAGCCCGTTTCCAAGGCCACGTTTCGCAAAATCGGCCAATTAGGGCAGCAAAACTTCCCCATTTTAAATGCAGCAAATCTGATATGGCAAAAAATCGCTATATACAGACCAGTCGGTTTGTATGCACACCAATTGGTGCGTTATGCACACTCTGTTTTCCCGTCTGATATCAATGCTTTATCAGAAATTCTAATGCAAAAGACCGGGCAAAACGACGTTATGGCGCCGGTTGGTGGTTTATCGCCTGTGCCGGGACCGGGTGGGTGTCGGCCAGGGTTTCGGGCACCTCAATCAGCGCCAAAAGCCCCGCAGCAACGATCAAAACGCCACCTGACAGCCGTGCAATGACGTTATTGCCCCCGCGGCGCACCAGCCACGGCATCAGTTTTGCAGCCCCTATCGCGTAAATCATTACGAAACTGTAATCAAGTGTTACGAAGGTGACGCCAAGGATCAGGAGCTGTGGTGTGAGGGGCTGGCCGGGATCAATGAATTGAGGAAACAGCGCCCCGAAAAAGGCAATCGCCTTGGGATTTCCAGCTGCGACCAGAAAGCCTTCGCGGAACAGGTGTAGTCCGTTTGCCGGCTCAAACCCCACCTGATTATTCGTTTCGATACCGGTCCTGATATTGATTTCCCTGGGTTTGCGAAGGAATGACATCAACCCGATCACCAGAAGAAAACCAACACCGCACCATTTAACAATGGCAAAGGCGGTCGGCGATGTCGCCAGGACAGCCCCCAAACCAAGAGCCGCAATCAGCATCTGGATTATGTTGGCGGTGACATCACCCAAGGCCGTCATCAAGGTCGGCCGCGCACCATAACGCAGCGCATGTGACATGCCGATCAGGATGCTGGGGCCGGGCGACATCACGACCAGAAAGACAAGCAGGGTGAAACTGAGCCAGATTTCAAACGACATGGCGGGGCAACTTTAGTGGCAACTCTGATGACAAGTCTGGTGACGATGGCCCCGGATATCACGGCAGCAAGGATCGACAAGTGCCCGTTTGACAATTGCCCATGCGCAGGCCGCTATGCATGGGCATCGATACGCTTATCAGGGTAGGATTTTGGTTATTTGCGTGGCTTCGCGTCACCCGGCCAGAAATCATAGAACATGCGGATCTGAACCGAGCGCAGGGTATCAGGCGGGAGAACGCCCTGACCGGTGCGCAAAAGTTTGTTTTGCAGGGCGGCGAAATAGCGGTTCGAGACCGGCTGGAACGGGCTGAAGGGTGGTTCCTTGGCAATTTCCTCGCCATTTTCCTCGGCCAGTTTGGCGGCTTCGGCCTCGGCGGCGAGTTCTTCCTCGGTCTTGGGGGGTGGTGGCGACAGAAGGCCGGGGGCTGTGTATTTAAAGCCACGTTTGCCCGGTTCGCGGTTTTCAAAGCGTTGCTCGGTATCGCGATACATCAGGCGTTGCAGATCGACCAAAAAGGCATTGATGACCTTGGGCAGGCGTTGCTCGATAACGTCCACAGCCTGCCTGTTGGTGGCTTCCAGCCAGATGTTGAAAACGATCTGACGAATGGTGCCGCTGTTGCGCAAGACAATCGTCAGCGACACCGGATCAGGCACAACAACCGTATCGGGTATTTCAGGAACGGCTGGTTCTTTGGGTTCTTCGGTGTTGGCTTTGTCCGCTGACGCCGTGCTGGCACGGGCCGACGGGATCGCCATTGAGAATACAGCAAAGCACAGAGCGATGATCAGCACATGGCCGCAAAGACGATGTCCGGTTCGATTTTTGATCGCACGTGACAACATATTCAACCTTAAACCTGCCTTTATAGTCCTGTTATTATTGCCTTTTCATATGTTGTACCCGATCTTGACCCGGAATGCTGCCCCTAGTTTCTGACAAATTCCTTACCGGCTGCTTTGAGATCAAGGGCCGCGGCCAGCAGCGCCTTGGTGTAGGGCTGTTGCGGGTTATCAAACACATCGGCAGCCGCCCCGCTTTCGACCAGCTTACCGTTCTTCATGACCATGACACGGTGCGACAATGCACGCACAACGCGCAGGTCGTGACTGATGAACAAGTATGCCATCTTATGGCGTGCCTGCAAATCACGCAGCAGTTCGACGATCTGGGCCTGTACGGACATATCAAGGGCCGATGTCGGTTCATCAAGTACGATAAAGCGGGGTTTTAAGACCAGTGCGCGGGCAATAGAAATGCGTTGACGCTGCCCGCCGGAAAATTCGTGCGGATAACGATCCATGGCATTTTGCGGCAGGTCGACTTCGTCAAGCGCCTCGGCAATGCGGGCTTCGCGTTCGGCCTGGGTCAGGTCGGGCGCGTGGATTTCAAGGCCTTCGCCAACGATCTGGGCGATGGACATGCGCGGGCTGAGCGAACCGAATGGATCCTGAAACACCACCTGCATGTCGCGGCGGAGCTTGCGCAAGTCAGCACCGGAAAAATCGCGAATGTCTTGGCCTGCAAAGCGGATATCCCCGGTCGATTTCAGAAGCCTGAGGATCGCCATGGCAAGAGTGGTTTTACCCGATCCGCTTTCACCGACGATGCCAAGGGTTTCACCCTGCTTAAGGGTCAGCGAAATCTGATCAACCGCGTGCAAATAATGATCGGGCCGCCCAAGGATACCCTTGCGGCCAATCGGGAACTGCACATGGATGTTGCTGGTTTCAAGCAGTTCGGTGGCGTTTTCGGGCAATGCCGGGGCTTCGCCACTGGGCACGGCCGACAGCAGCTTTTTGGTGTAATCGTGTTTGGGATCGTCAAACAGCGCGCGCGCCTGCCCGGCCTCGACGATTTCGCCGTCTTTCATGACACAAACGGTCTGCGCCATTTTCTGAACGATCTGCAGATCATGGGTGATCAAGAGCAGCGCCATGCCAAGCTTGCTTTGCAGATCCTTGAGCAGTTCAAGAATTTGCGCCTGAATGGTGACATCAAGGGCCGTGGTCGGTTCATCGGCAATCAGCAGTTCCGGTTCGTTGGCAAGCGCCATGGCGATCATCACGCGCTGGCGCTGGCCTCCGGAAAGTTCATGCGGCAGGGCTTTTAGCCGTGACGCCGGATCGGGAATACCGACAAGGTCAAGCAATTCAAGGATGCGGGCACGCGCCTTGGCCCCGCGCAGGCCTTTATGGAGGAACAATACCTCGCCGACCTGCTTTTCGATATTGTGCAGCGGGTTAAGCGACGTCATCGGTTCCTGAAAGATCATGGAAATCCGGTTGCCGCGGATCTTGCGAAGGGTGCGCTCCTTGGCCCCGAGCATTTCCTGCCCGTCAAAGATGATCGATCCTGACGGGTGGCTGGCGCGCGGATAGGGCAGCAATTGCAAAATCGACAGGGCCGTGACCGATTTGCCAGAACCACTTTCCCCGACAAGGGCCATGGTTTCACCGCGATCAAGGGTAAAGGACACATCCTTTACCGCCGTGACGTCGGCGAATTTGACCGAGAGGTCGCGAATTGCAAGGAGCGGCTGATGGGCGGATTGCGCTGTCATTGTCCTACTCCTTAAAACGTTTTACGCGGATCAAAGGCATCACGCACCGCTTCGCCAATAAAGATCAGAAGGCTGAGCATGGTTGCGATGGCAAAGAAGGCGGTAAAGCCAAGCCATGGCGCCTGAAGGTTATTCTTGCCCTGTGACAGCAACTCGCCCAAGGACGGGGAGCCGGGCGGCATGCCAAGCGACAGGAAGTCGAGGGATGTGAGTGCGACAATCGAGCCATTCAACACAAATGGCAGGAAGGTGATGGTCGCCACCATCGCATTGGGCAGAACATGGCGATACATGATCCGGGTGTCGGTCATGCCAAGTGCGCGCGCAGCCCGGACATATTCGAAATTACGTGCACGCAGGAATTCGGCGCGGACGAGACCGGTCAAACTCATCCAGCTAAACAGCACCAGAATGAACAGAAGCGTCCAGAAACCCGGCGCAAACAGGCTGGCCAGAATGATCAGGATGAAAAGCTGTGGCAGTCCCGACCAGATTTCAATCACGCGCTGGAAGCCAAGATCGACCCAGCCGCCGAAATAGCCCTGCACAGCACCCGCCGCAATGCCAATCACGGAACTGACTGCGGTCAGTGCCAGACCAAACAGGATGGAAATCCGGAAACCGTAGATCAGACGTGCGAGAACATCGCGGCCCAATTCATCCGTGCCCAGCAAATGGCGCATTGAGGGCGGGGCTGGTTGCGGTTCGCGCATTTCAAAATCGATGGTGTCATAGGAAAACGGGATCAAAGGCCAGATGGCAAAGCCGTTTTCGGCGATCTTGCCCTGAATATAGGGGTCATAGAAATCGGTCTCGACATCGAAATCGCCGCCATAGGCCGTTTCGGGATGGTCGGAGATGATCGGCACGTACCAGTCATCGCCATATTTGACGAAGATCGGTCTGTCATTGGCGACCAGTTCTGCCACCAGGCAAATGACAAACAGAATGGTAAAGATCACAAGCGACCAATAGCCGCGCTTGTTGGATTTGAAGTTCGACAGGCGGCGACGGTTGAGCGGTGAGAGAACAGCATTGAACATGATCAATTCCCCCGCCCTTCGAAGTCGATCCGTGGATCCACCAGATGATAGCTGAGGTCACTGATCAGATTCATGATCAGGCCAAACAGCGTGAAGAAATAAAGGGTTGCAAACATTACCGGATAATCACGCGTCATGACCGCGTTAAAACCAAGCAGGCCCAGACCATCAAGCGAGAAGATGACCTCGATCAGGACCGAACCGGTAAACAGCATGCCAACCAGTGCACTTGGGAACCCGGCAATGATCAAAAGCATGGCGTTACGGAAAACGTGACCATAGAGCACGCGCTTTTCGGTCAGGCCCTTGGCACGGGCGGTGACGACATATTGCTTGTTAATCTCATCCAGGAACGAGTTCTTGGTCAGCATGGTCAGGGTGGCAAAACCCGAAATCGTCAGGGCTATGATCGGCAATGTCAGATGCCAGAAATAATCAACGATCTTGCCCCACAGGGACAGTTGTTCCCAGTTTGACGATGTCAGCCCGCGTAACGGGAACCAGTCAAGATAGGCCCCACCGGCAAACACCACGATCAGCATGACGGCAAACAGGAAGCCCGGAATGGCAAAGCCGACAATGATGGCGGCCGACGACCAGATATCGAAGTTCGAGCCATCGCGCACTGCCTTGGTAATGCCAAGCGGGATCGAGATGATGTAAATGATCAGCGTTGACCAGATCCCCAGCGAGATCGAAACCGGCATCTTGTCGATCACAAGATCGACCACGTCGCGGTCCTGAAAATAGCTTTGGCCGAAATCGAAGGTCAGATAGTTCTTCATCATCATCCAGAAGCGTTCATGGGCCGGCTTGTCAAAGCCGAACTGTACTTCGAGCTGTCTGATAACTTCGGGATCAAGGCCCTGCGCCCCGCGATAGTTGGATGTTGAGGAGAAGTTGTTACCCGATGCAGAGGATGAAGCAGTGCTTCCGCCGCCGCTATCCCCGCCCTGATTGGTAATGCGTGCGGTTGATGAAACAGCCGTTCCCTGAAGTTGGGCAATCACCTGTTCGACCGGGCCGCCGGGGGCGAACTGAATGATCGCGAAGTTCAACAACATGATGCCAAACAATGTGACCGGGATCAGAAGCAAACGCCGCAGAATATAATTCAGCATGGCCTAGAATCCCCCCATCTGTAGTTTGGCGGCCTTTTCAGGGTCAATCCACCAACGCATTATCGACATTCCCTTAAGCGGCACCGTGTCCGGGCGACCAAAGATGTTCCACCAGACCATGCGGTCCCCACCCAGATACCATTGCGGAATGACGTAATTCCCCCACAGAAGTACGCGATCCAGTGCGCGGGTCGCAGCCACCAGTTCTTCCCAGCTGTCGGCAGATGCAACATTTTCGATCATCGCATCGACCACCGGATCCTTGATGCCGGCAAAGTTGCGAGAACCGGGTTGATCAGCGGCCTCCGAGCTCCAGAACACGCGCTGTTCGTTGCCCGGTGTCAGAGATTGCGTCCACCAGTGGGTGGTAACTTCGAAATCAAAGGCCTGAATACGATTGACCCACTGGCCGGTATCAACCAGGCGAATATCCATTTCCACGCCAAGCTGTTTGAGGCGCGATTTGACCACCAGCGCGATCTTTTCAAGCCCCGGCTGGCGAATGATCAGCTCGAACCGGAACGGCTGCCCGGTTTCCTTGTTGACCAGAACCTTGTCGCGTACTTCCCAGCCCGCTTCGTTCAGAAGCGTCATGGATTCACGCAAGGCCTCTCGGCGCCCGTTCGGGGCATCAAAGTTTGGCAACTTATAGGGTTCGGTGAACAACCTTTCGGGCAATTGATCGCGATAGGGTTCAAGCAGTGCCAGTTCAGCACCGGTCGGAATACCGGTCGCCGCCAGTTCGGAGTTGGCAAAGAAACTGTCGGTGCGATGATAGGCCCCATAGAACATTGCACGATTAAGCCACTGGAAATCGAGCCCGTATTGCAGCGCGCGGCGCACGCGCTTGTCGGCAAACAGCGGATTACGCGCGTTCAGAACATAGGCCTGCATGCCCGTTGGCAAATGATCAGGCATGAATTCCTTTTGGATGTCCCCACGCTGGACCGCAGGCGTGTTATAGGCCGTGTTCCAGTCCCGTGATGAATGCTCGGACCGGATCATGTATTCGCCCGCCAGAAATGCCTGCCGCTGTACTTCCATATCAAGATAGGTGTCATAGCGGATGGTATTGAAATTGTTCTGGCCGCGATTGACCGGAAGATCGGCCGCCCAGTAATCCTTGACCCGTTCATAGGTGATGCGTCTGCCGGCTTCGATGCTGGCAACCTTATAGGCCCCGCTGCCGACCGGGATTTCAAAGGTGGTTTTGGCGAAGTCCTTACCTTCCCAGAACTTTTTCGGCATGATCGAAATGCCCGCCACGGTCATCGGCGTTTCGCGATTGTTGCCCGGCTTGAAGGTGAATTTGACGGTCAGTTCGTCAATCACCTCGGCCCCTTCGATCTGGGAAAAATACTGGCGGTAGACGGGACTTCCCTTTTCGACCAGCACTTCATAGGAAAACACCACGTCTTCGGCGGTAATGTCGCTGCCGTCCTGGAAACGCGCACGCGGATCAAGATGGAAGATGGCATAGGACCGGTCGTCCGGCACCTCAATCGAATGGGCAATCAGGCCATACATGGCGTAGGGCTCATCCGCGCTGGAAACCATCAGGCTGTCATAGATCAGACCAAGGCCCGCAGCCGGATTGCCCTTTAGCGTAAATGGGTTAAGGGTATCAAAGGCAACGATGGAGGATTGCACCAGCGTGCCGCCCTTCGGCGCATCGGGGTTCACATAATCGAAATGGTGGAAATCCGGACCGTATTTCAGATCGCCATAAAGCGAAATACCGTGTGAGCGGGTGGTCAACGGTGCCAGCTCGGTCTCGTCAACAACCACCGTCGGAGCCGGGTTCATCACCGGCTTGTCAGCACCTTGCGCATTCGCGTTATGTAAAGGCAGTGCGACCGAAAGCAGGGTCAGTGCACTGGCAAAAAGGATGGATGTCATGGCGCCCCCGCGCCGCTTCCTGCCCGGCATTGTCATGCTGGCTGCATACGAAATCATGTGATTGTCGTCTTTCCCTGATGCAAGCTGATCACTGTTCTATTATGTGGACTTAATCCATGCGGCGCAATCGACGGTCACTTCGCAATGCCCCCTGCCCGCGTTGTCTGTGAATGATGCCACACTAGAACCACCTGATAGTCACCGTTAAATCGTTCAATTTCAAGGCACCATCACGTGAGTTTGGCTTCTTGCGCATCTTTTTGCGTCAGTTTTCGCCGCGCAGTTTCAAGCTTGATCTCTGACATCAACCAGTCACGGAACGCCTTGACCTTGCGCCGTTCCAAACGGCCGCGCGGATAACACAACGAATAGGCATAAGGGCTGTCGACCGGCAGATCAAACGGCACGGTCAATCGATTGGTCACAACATATTCCCCGATCATGGCCGGATCGGACACCACAACACCAAAGCCACTTGCCGCGGCCTCCATGGCCATATCAAGGGTGGCAAAAACCGGCCCCTTGGTGCCATCCACCCCCTTGATACCGGTTCCTTCAAGCCAGATGCGCCAGTCTTCGCGCTGGGCGGAGCAGTGCAGAAGTGTCACACCCGCCAGGTCTTCGGGGGTTTTGAGTTGCTTGGCCAGATCGGGATGACAAACCGGCAACAGCCGTTCACCGGTCAGAAATTCATGCACCAGCTGTTCGTTGCCATGATCGGCAAAGCGGATGGCGATATCGACCTCGTTGAAGTCAACCGATGCCAGATCATCGTTATAGGTGCCCAACTGGACCTGAAAATCGGGATATTCCATCTGAAACCGCCCGAGCCGCGGCACGATCCAGCGCATGGAAAATGTCAGCGGTGCCGAAACAGACAGGTGGGTGTCATCAGCACGGTCTTCGACCTTGGCAACCGCGTCTTCGATGGCGTCAAAGGCCGGGGTGAGGGCTTCAAGAAGGTTACGACCAGCACGCGTCAACCGCAGGCTTCTGTGGTGGCGCTCAAAAAGCTGGCGACCCAGAACTTCCTCAAGATGCTGAACCTGCCGACTCACCGCCCCTTGGGTCACGTTAAGCTCATGTGACGCTTTGGTGAAACTTTCGAGACGTCCGGCCACTTCGAAGGCACGGAGCGCATTTAGCGGCAATGGACGGCGTTTCATGACGGTGTCTTTGCATGATGAAAACTCATGCAATGATGACAAAAGGTGGTTTGAGCGCAAGTGTTTTTTCGGGTAACTCTGGGTTTAACGAGATTAGTACAGACGCATCGTGGATGCGCGGGCCGCTGAATCGCTGAGAGCAGGCCTGATTTAAAGAGGATTAGAATCATGGTTGCTATCACCAAAGAAGCTGGCGCATTTGTCGCTACCCGCCGTAACCACACTGCTACCAGCCTTCTGGACTTGGCGCGCACTTGGCTTAAACGCCACGACCTGCGTCAGAAGCTGGCCGACATGGACGCACACATGCTGCGCGATATCGGCTGGACCGTCTATGACGCAAAACGCGAAGCCGCCAAGCCGTTCTGGAAAGCTTAACCCGCGCAACAGCGCACCAACTGAGTATTCTGTCATGCAGAACAACGTATCGCCGCTTCACAGCGCAATTACCTTCCCGCTTCAGGTTCTGATTGAAGCCCTGATGGACGCGTGGAAAGGCATCAGCCTTAAATAAGGCTCTAGGGTCAGAACCAGTTAATTTGGTTCGAATGGTTAACCTGATTTGTGCGGATACGCGGAGCAAAGCCGCAGGAAGATTTATATCTTTCAAGACTTTGCGACAAAGTTGCCCGTGCAAATCAGGTTAATCCGCAGGACAGCCTTTATATTTGCAAACTCCCGCGTCAAAACCCTTGGCCGGGATACCAGCCCGCCCGGCGGGATTTTCCTTGGATTTCGCAAATATAAAGGCTGCCATTCCAATCAAATTAACTGGTTCTGACCCTACTAATCCCTGAGCGCAATTCCAGCTCCCCCCGCTGGAAAGTGCGTATTTAAATGTCGGTCGCACCCCCTGTGACCGACATTTTTTTTGCTTTGGGCTATTTCTTTTCGGGGTGGCGCAGATACATCAGGTTTGCGGCATTGAGTACCGAATACATCACGGCAAACTGGGCATTGAATTCGAACTTTTCCGGTTTGGGATCAAACAGTTCGTAGATTTCACCGATCGAGCGTTTGCCATCAATCCGCGACAGGATCGCAGGCGATGCCGAGGGCATGGTGCGGGTCACTGAAAGGCCGGTAAAGGTGATCTTGATATTGCCGGTCTTGGCGACGGATCGGGCGAGTGCAGCACCATCAACACGGGAGAAGGTCGGGATCAGTTCCGGCGACGGGACCGGTGGTTTGACCTTGTTCTTGGCCTTGACGACATAGAAGGTGTGCTTGGTGATGTTGCCCGCCATCAGTTCGGCCAGGGCCGCGCGTTCGCGGAACGGCACATGCATCGCCTTATCAAGCACATCGTGGCGCGAACAATAGGTGGTCGGGTCATAGCGCATCGGTTCGATAAAGTTTTGCAGCCTAAGCCCGGCCGCCTCGACAAAATCAAACACCTCGTCAACGCGATAGGCGCGGTCCTGTTGGTGCAACAACAGGTCATAGAACCCGGCATCGCCGCCATGGATGTGATCCCCGACAAACGGGTTGCGTTTGAGCCAGTTGGTCCCGGGCAGTGAATTAAACAGCGCCTTGCCGAAATTCAGGCGCTTGGCCCCGCCGGCCTCGGCATTGAGGCGTTCCATCATTTCCTGCATGTGATAGACGCCCTGGCGACCCAACTCGCCATAGACCATCAGGCCCATGCCGCCATTGGGTTTGAGCGCATCGGCAAGCGCCTTGAGCCCGGCATCGGGATCGGGCAGGTGATGAAGCACCCCGCAGCAATCAATATAGTCAAACGGGCCGTATTCTGCGGCCAGATCGACAAAGGATCCGGTGACGAAGGTGACGTTCTTTTCCAGACTGCGGCGCTTGATGCGGGCCTCGGCAATGGCGCGCGAGCTTTCGGACAAATCGATATAAACGATCTCGGCCTTGGCCTTGCGGTCACGGGCCTGCTGGGCCAGCATGACCAGCGCATCGCCGGTGCCGCCACCCGCGACGAGGATTTTGATTTTGCCACTTTTGGTCTGTGCCGATGGATCGCGCCCGCCAAAGACAAAATGAACGACCTCGTCCCAGTTGCCCGGTGATCCGGTGATCAGGCGCTTGTCCTCATCCTCGGGATTTCGGGCCGGATAGGGATAGGTTTCATACTGATCACGGGTCTTTGCAGAAGACTGGACGTGATCGGGCCTGTTTTTGTCGTCGGGCATTCGGCGATTTCCGGCAGAGAAGTGGTTGGGACGGGGTCATCCTATACCAGCAATGTGCGTATTGAAATCCGCCTATTTACCTGTTTGGACGGCAATCAATCACGAGCTTGCCGGTCGCCGTGCGATCACGAATGGCCGTCAGGGCATCCATCGCATCTTCAAGACGATAAACCGCCGAGATCATCGACCTGATCGCGCCGGATTTCAGGCGTTCCAGCAGCTCTGCCATGCCCTGTTGCGCGATATCGGGATTTTGTTCGAGATAGGCACCAAAGTAAAAGCCGATTGCGGTGACATTCTTGACCAGCAGGATATTGGCCGGGATTTGCGGCACGGTGCCGCTGGCGAAACCAATCAAAAGCATCCGCGCACCGGGCGCAACGCAGCGCAGGCTTTGATCAAAGACATCACCGCCAACCGGATCATAAACAACATCGACGCCTTTGGGCTGACCAAGGCTTGCCGTGATTTTAAGCACCCGGTCGCGGATGTTTTCGGATTTATAATCGATGACATGATCCGCACCATGGTCGCGCGCGATCTGGCATTTGTCTGCCCCACCGGCCGTGGCAATGACGGTTGCGCCCAAAAGCTTGGCACATTCCACCGCCGTCAGACCAACCCCGCCAGCCGCCCCATGCACCAGAACGACCTCGCCCGGCTGGACATCGGCGCGATACTTCAATGCAAACCAGCTCGTGCCATAGGCGATTTGAAAGGCTGCTGCGCTATTGAAATCGACACCAGCGGGCAAGGCGATAACAAGGCGCCCGTCGGCCACGACCTGTTCGGCGTAACCACCCCAATCGGGCATGGCCATCACCGCATCGCCCGGTTTGACATGACTGACACCATCGCCAACCGCGCGCACCGTGCCACTGACTTCAAAGCCGGGGGAAAAGGGGCCTTCGGGACGTTTTTGATATTTGCCTTGCAGGATCAGGGTATCGGCGAAATTGACCCCGCAGGCGGCAACATCAATCAGGACCTGACCGGGTTGGACGACCGGGTCCGGAGCATCAACCCATTGCGGTTCTTCGCCAAATGCGTTGCAAACCCATGCCTTCATTCCGGTTTTCCTGCCTGCTGCCATGTTGATTGCTGGCAGTGTGCCGCCTGCACCGCGTGCAGACAAGGCGACAAAGGACTAAAACTGGACGAAAACCTGCAACAGCCCTGCAGATAGGGAAATCTGGCGAACGGGAGATCAGAAAATGCGCTGACGCTTGCGCTTGCGGGTCAGCAGAAGAAGGATAGCGGACGGCACAAACAAGACAACCAGAGCCGGCGCCAGCAGGATCGGCACAAAGATGGTATCCCATGCCCAAACGGAAATGTAGCGCTGGATGACGGATTGCAACAGGTTCAGGCTGCCGGTATCAAGGCGATACCAGAGCTCGCCGGCGGCGACCAGACGAAAACTTCCTGTTTGAAGCGCGGTAATGGAATCATCGACCAGCACAGCAATGCTGGCAAAAAGCAGTAACCATCCCAACGCCCGGAAAAACCACATTATCCGCTCCAAGCGACCTGTCAGGGTCGGTATATTAGAAAAACAACAACAAGCCTAATGGTTTGCAGATAAAGGGTAAAGGGATGCATTTGTATAACAAAACATTACCCATGAGTTGCAAACACCTGACACCAAACCTTACGGATCAGACATCAACAAGAAGTAAAGATGCCGACAACCCCCCGTTTACCAAGGGTTTGCGGCGATTGAATGTCAGAAACACAGGCCATTTTACAGGCCAATCAGTGGGATTTGCGCAAAGTGAAAAAAGAGGCTGATTGGGCCTTGTCAAGCGCGGGCGTCTCGGCTAATGTCCGCCCGCTTTCGCGATATATCAAAGATCGCATGTGGAGAGGTGGCCGAGTGGTTTAAGGCGCACGCCTGGAAAGCGTGTTGGGGTGTAAGCCCCTCAGGGGTTCGAATCCCCTCCTCTCTGCCACTGACACAAAAAGCATTTTTTCAAGACATACAGGCAAGATCAACCGGCACATATCCACGTGTAAGGTTCTGATTTGTCGCGTGTTTTGCACGGCTCCTGACAACAGGCTGTCAGGGCGTACTGATCATAATGTGCTTTTGCAAGGAAGCATGATGATCAAATACTTTTATCCTGATGGCAGCCATTGTTACCGCGCCCTGCATACAGCACACGCGGTCTTTCGGAATGCGGATGGCAAGCTGATCGCCCGCGCCGAAAAAGCGGACAGATCGGGCATGTATGAGTTTGAAATCGCAGGCTTTGAGCTTTTAAGCCCAGGGATCGTTTATGACTGACCTAGCTGTCTTCTGAATTCTCGGCAGAATTCATTGCCGCCAGCCATTTGCGCAGCAGGCCATCAAGCTGTTCGAGTTCCTCCGCGCTTAGCGCTTCGAGCATCTGATGCTGGTTGGCGACATGCTCGGTAACGGCAGCATCAATCAGCTCAAACCCCTTGTCGGTCAGGGCGATGACAAAGCCACGCCCGTCTTCCGGGTTACGTTGACGGGTGATCAGCCCAGCCTTTTCCAACCGGTCAAGACGGTTGGTCATGGTCCCCGATGTCACCATGGTCCAGTCAATCAGCTCTGACGGGCTCAGCGCATAGGGCGGGCCGGACCGGCGCAAGGTCGCCAGAACGTCAAAACTTGCCAGCGACAGATCGTATTTTTTGAAAACACGTTCATGTGCAGCACTCAGATGGCTGCGCAGTCGTCCTATCCGGCCAATGACGCCCATTTGGGTGACATCAAGGTCGGGTCTTTCACGGCGCCACTGCGCAAGAATGCGATCAACTTTATCCATGGTTCGGATTCTTTTCAGAATTTTATCTTGACGTCAAGATTTCTGAATATATCTTGATGTCAAGATAAATGGAGATGCCACCATGAACCGAACAACCGATTTATGCCTGACTGCTCTTGCCCCGATCATTTGGGGCAGCAGCTATATCGTCACCACGGAAATGCTGCCTGATGGTTTTCCGCTTACCGTCGCCCTTCTGCGTGCCCTGCCGGCCGGATTGATCCTTTTGCTTGTTGTGCGGCAATTGCCGCCTGCTGGCTGGCGCGCCAGGGTGTTTATTCTGGGCGCGCTGAACTTTGCGGTTTTCTGGTCGATGCTGTTTGTCGCGGCATATCGCCTACCGGGCGGGGTGGCGGCGACCCTTGGTGCGATCCAGCCGTTGCTGGTGCTGTTTTTGGCGCGCTTTGCGCTGGGATCCGGGATTACCATACTGGGCATTATCGCTGCCATTTCCGGATTGATCGGGGTCGCGATGTTGGTCCTTGGCCCGACCAGCAGCCTTGATCCGATTGGCATTGCCGCCGCCCTTTTCGGTGCCGCATCCATGGCGGCTGGCACGGTGATGACCCGCAAATGGCAGCCGCCGGTATCCCCACTGACATTTACCGCCTGGCAATTAACCGCGGGCGGGATCCTTATGATCCCGGTAGCCCTGATCCTTGAGCCCGGCTTCCCGGTGCCGACCGCAACCAATCTGGCCGGGTTGGTGTGGCTCGGTCTGATCGGGGCGGCCCTGACCTATTACCTGTGGTTCCGGGGCATTGCGCGGCTTGGCCCGACGACGGTGACAAGCTTTGGCTTTTTGAGCCCGACCAGCGCGGTTTTGCTGGGCTGGATCATTCTGGGCGAAGCGCTCAGTCCGCTTCAGATGGCCGGTGTGATTGTTGTGCTGGTCAGTATCTGGCTGGGTCAGCGGGCGGCCCGTCCTGCGCCTGCACCATTGGCGGAACCAGCACCAGCCGCGATCAACGAACCCGCCCCGCGCACCACATAAAAACAAACCGCCCCACATATAAGGAAACGTCCAATGAAGATTGTTCTGTTTGGTGCCACCGGTGATGTCGGTACCGCCACCCTGCATGAAGCCCTAAAACGCGGCCATAGCGTTACAGCGATTGCGCGCAATATCCACAAACTGGCCGATGTGCCAGACAGCGTGGCGCGCGAAAGCGTTGATGTGCTGGCCAAGCCGGACCGCGTTGCCGAGCTGATGGCAAGCCATGACGTGGCGGTCAGCGCGCTTCGCCCGATCAGCGGATCAGAAAGCTTGCTGGTCGAGATGAGCCGGGTGTTGCTGGATGCGGCGCGCCAAACCAAAGCCCCGATTTACCTGACCGGTGGGGCCGCAACCCTGAAACTGTCCGATGACAGCGGGTATACTGTCCTGAGTGCGCCGGACTTCCTGCCCGATGCCGTCCGCCCGATTGCCGAGGCCTGTGCGAAGCAGGATGCGCTGTTTGATCAATATGAGTATGTGCAATGGACCTGCCTGCGCCCGCCGGCGATGCTGATCGAGGGACCGCTGACCGGTCAATATGTGCGCGGCACCGATACGCTGATCCCCGATCATGACGGGGTTGCGCGGATTTCCTATGCCGATTTCGGCTATGCCATGGTTGATCTGGTTGAAGCTGGCAATGGCGGGCAGCAACGCCTGACGGTGGGGTATCAGAACAGGGCGGCGGCCTGAGAGCTCAGCACGCATTATATAAGGAACAGAAAAACGGGCGGCCTTGTTGGTCGCCCGTTTTGCGTTGCCCTATGGGGATTACGCAGAGGCCTTGATCCGCGCAAAGACTTCATCAAGTGCAGTATGAAGTGCTTCTGTGCCCTTTTCGCGGATGAAGGTTTGCGCAACCTGTTCGTTCAGGCCACCGGCGGTTACGTGGCCTTCATAAAGATCGGCGAAGCTTTGATCGGGGGATTTGTCAGTGTTCCCGGCAAGACCGGAAAACAGGGCGGCAAGGTAACGCCTTGCATCGGCATAATCGGATCCCTGTTTGACCATCCATTGTGCTGCACTTTCAAGCACGGTGAAATAGGTCGCCATCAGGGCACTGCCCGTCGCATAGCCATCAAAGGCATCGATGGTTTCAGCCGCCACCGCCCCGCCAAGTTTTTCAAACAGGGCCATGACATCGGGCGAGCCGGGATAGACCGCCGTGACACAGGCATGATGTTCGACAGGTGGTAATGGAATGGCGCGATCGCATTGCGCGTTGGTGCCAAGCCAGACTTTGAGATCAGAAATCGGGATGGTGGCGATCAGACTGACAATCTTTTTGTCGTCAGGCACGCGAAGTGCGGACAGCACATCACCGGCAATTTGCGGCAGAACCGCCAAGAAGATCATATCGGACTGATCAATGATCGCCTGATTGTCGTCTTCGACCCGGACCCGGTCAAAGTCGGCGGCGAGCTTTACCGAGATATGTTCGCTTCGGCGTGAGACGATGATTTCATCTACGCGATAGTCAGATGTCAAAAGACCACGAATGACCGCATCGCTGATTGCGCCGGTTCCGATAAAGCCAAGTTTCATTGAAAATCCTCTGTGACAAAGGCATCAGTCAGGTCCGGCTCCTTGATCGGGCCGTCCTTGCCATCATAGGCGGCGATCACGCGAAATTCGGGACCGTCAACTGTGGAATGGCTTTCATACAAACAGAAACGATCAACGGTGAACACCCGTGATGACAGATCGCCATGATCGACAATCGCCTGTTCGATGGATGCGCGCGCCGCATCGCGGTTACGCCCCAGTGTGATATGCGGGGTAAATTTGCGCATATCCATATTCGGGCATTCATCAAGCGCAAGAAGCGCATTTTCCACCCGATTGGCAAGCGTGCGCAAAGCTGGTTGATCCTTTACCCCGGCCCAGAAAATGCGGACCTTGCGGTTGGATGCAAACATATCAAGGCCCGATACCTGCAGATCAAACGGCTCGAACGCCACTTGTGACAGGGCCTGATCAATTTCGCTGGCAAGGCCGGGATCGACATTGCCGATAAATTTCAGCGTGATGTGCATGTTTTCCGGGGTCTGGGCATCAAGCCCCTTGATCGCACGCCCCAGCGGATAAAGGTCGGTCGCAATATCGTGGGGAATTTCCACACCAACAAACAAACGCATGTCTTCAATCCAATTCTGATGCGGTAATTAGCCGGTCGAACGTGTTGGCAGCGGCAAAGCATCGTCTTCGCCATCAATCTGCGGGAACTTTCCCGCCGCCCAATCGGATTTGGCCGCTTCGATCCGTTCCTTGGTGCTGGCGACAAAGTTCCACCAGATATAGCGCCGACCGACCGGCAGGCCGCCCAGCAACATCACCCGGCAATCGGTTTTGGCAACGATATCGGGGATTTCTTCGGGTGCGACATAGATAAAGCTTTCTGGCTTATAGCTTTCGCCGTCAATCAGAAGCGTACCGGACACAACATAAATCGCCCCTTCCTGATTTTCACCAGGCAGAAGAAGCTGCGCGCCTTCGTCCATTTCGACATCAAGGTAATAAAGCTTGGATTTTACCGGAACCGGTGCGGTTTTGCCAAAGGCCTCACCGGCGATCAGGCGCATGTGAAGCCCGGCATCCTCGATCACGGGCAGGTCATTTTTGGCCACGTGATAAAAGGCGGGATCTGATTCCTCTGCCTCGTCAGGGAGCGCGACCCAAAGCTGCAAGCCATCGAGTTCATGAACGGAATTGCGGACCGCATCGGTTTCGCGTTCGGAATGGGTAATGCCGCGCCCGGCACTCATCCAGTTGAGATCGCCCGGCGTGATTTCAAGGTCGCTGCCCAAACTGTCGCGATGCAGGATCGCACCCTTGAACAGATAGGTCACGGTAGCCAAGCACGTATGGGGATGCGGCGGAACGTCAATGCCCTGACCGGGTTGGAATTCGACCGGCCCCATATGATCGAAAAACACGAACGGACCGACAGAACGCACATCGCGATGGGGTAAAACGCGACGGACGGAAATACCCCCCAGATCGGATTCCTTGCCAAAGATCAGCTTAACCATATGTCGCCTCCGTTCTGGTGGTGGGAAAAGCGGCGGGATAAACCGCCGCCTTTCTTAAGTCGCTGGTCAAATTCTGAGAGCAAAATCTGACCATCCTGTGACCTTACGGGCAGGGATAGGTGTAGACCTGATGGATGTTTTCGATTTCTTCGAGAACGCCGTCCGACAGGGTGATGTTGGCCGAGCCGATATTGGATTTCAGCTGTTCCATGCTGGTCGCGCCAATGATGTTGGACGTCAGGAACGGGCGCGAATTGACATAGGCCAGCGCCATCTGGGCCGGATCAAGGCCATTGTCCTTGGCAAGCTTCACATAGGCTTCGGTTGCCTTGACGCCATTTTCGGTCAGATAGCGGCCAAAATACTGCGGCCATTTGGTCACGCGGGTGCCATCCGGGCGCGCACCGCCCAAATATTTGCCCGACAGCGCCCCGCCGCCCAGCGGCGAATAGGCCAGAAGACCGGCATCTTCGCGGATCGAACATTCGGCCAGACCGACTTCATATTGCCGGGTCAGAAGGCTATAGGGGTTCTGAACCGAGACAACACGCGGCCAGCCGTTCTTTTCAGCCAGTTCAAGGAACTTCATCAGGCCCCATGGGCTTTCATTCGAAAGGCCGATATGGCGGACCTTGCCGGCCTTGACCAGCTCATCCAGTGCTTCGAGGCTTTCCTCGATCGGGGTGAATTCCTCGTCCGGCTCGTGGGTGTAGCCGAGCTTGGAGAAGAAGTTGGAATTCCGATCCGGCCAGTGAAGCTGATAAAGATCGACATAATCGGTTTTAAGACGACCAAGTGAAGCGTCAATCGCCTCAAAGATCTGCCCGCGGGTCAGACGCGGCCCGCCACGCACATACGGGAAACGATCGGCCGGACCGACAATCTTGGTGGCGATCACCAGATCATCGCGTTTTCCGCGCTTTTCAAGCCAGTTGCCGATGATGGTTTCGGTCGCGGTAAAGGTCTCTTCCATCGCCGGGACCGGATACATTTCGGCGGTATCGATGAAATTGACTTCGTTGGCAGTGGCGTAATCAAGCTGTTCAAAAGCTTCTTCCTGGGTGTTCTGCTGGCCCCAGGTCATGGTGCCAAGGCAGATGACGCTGACATCAATGTCTGTACGCCCCAGTCGACGATATTCCATATGAAATTCCCCTGTCTTATGCCGCCCGCACTGTTGATCAGGGCGACACATGATTTTGCAATGGTATGAATATATCCGCTTGGCCGCGCGATGAAACCGTTTGCGGGCAAATTTCTTATGATTTGAAAATTTGCGGCCTTAGATAAACAGGGTCAAAACCCCGGTATAGCCATAGAAGCGGTCATTGCAGATTTCGCCATTGCCGTAAAATCCGGTCAGCGGCAAATCACCCAATTCATCACGGATGATCATCATTTCGCGACTTTCGGTGCCAAACAAATGCGGGCCACGGGCGACACAGCTGCAATAAAGCGCCCCGCGCGGTTTGCCCGGCAGACGTTTTTGCAAATCGCCCAGCATGCGACGCAAATCCTGTTCGGCGGCGACGCCGTCACGGCGGACAAAACGAATGGCGTCCCCCGCCTGCACATCGCCACTGATCGCGATCATGTTGTTATGGGGATCAATCCCCATCAGATTGCGAACGACAAAATCGCCGGTATCCGACCCCGGCACCATCAGGGCCGCGTGGTAGCGCCCGGATGCCATCGATTGTTCGCCGCCATCTGCTTCGAGTTCTTGCTTGAGCACATCAAGGGCCGGACGATCATCAAGGGTGGAGATGATGCCTTCACGTCCCTCGGTCACGCGATGGACCGGGCCGATTGGCGTGCAGGCCTGACTGATACCAACCTGAACACTGGTTTTACCATCAAACAAAACGCCCGAAAGGCCACCATTGACCACCCGGTCGGCAATCTGCGGCGCGCCGCGTTCCCCAGATGCGATACCGCCCACAAGATAGGTCGAGCCCAGCCTTGCAAGTTCGGCCAGTTGACTGAGGCTTTCCGGGGCAGCGGGATCGCCATGAACAAGGCCAAAGATCGGCTGCAAGCGATCAATCGCGCTTTGCAGATCACGCGCATCCAGATCGGCCTCGGTCTTGAGCGGCTCAAAAATATGGAACTCTTCACGGGCAAACGGGGCCACCATGACAGAGGCCGCCGGAACACCGAAATAGGCCCGGCCCGATCCACACACCCCAACGCCGGATGTTCCGATCCAGTGTTCAATCGACAAACGGGAACGCAGGAAGGTCAGGATACTGCCAAGATCATCGGCCAGCGGTTCGGAGACATACAAAAAGGCCAGCGCCTGTTTGGGCAGCGGTTCCTTTTCGAGAAGTTCTGCAAGCTCGGATGCGACCGAAGCCCAGTTTTCGCCGCTGGCATGTGCCGCCCGAAATTCCGCCGTCATGCTGTCTCCCGTTGCTGACTGGTCAGGGTGCCCGGGTCTTGTGCCAGGTCGATAACCAGAAATCTGATGCTTACATCCAAGCCCAGTTAAATCTAAGCCCAGTTACATCTAAGCATTGGCCCACCCCTTCGACAAGGGCTTGGGCGGCGGTTCGTGATCCGGATCGATCCAACCGATCAGGAAACGTGTTTGCGCAGGATCTCCATCGCGGCATTAAGCTGCGTCATGCGCTGGTGGGAGCCGTAATTGCTGTCGGGGTGGTGGATGGCGGCGAGAACACGGTATTTGGCGCGGATGGCGCGCAAATCAGGCCGTGCACTTGGCGCAAAGCCCATGACATGCAGGGCCTCGTTAAAGGTGGTCACCCCGCGATCAAGCGGATCAAAGGCAAGGTTATCAACAATCTGACGCAGACGTTCGAGTTCTTCACGCGATTGCAGAAGCTCAACAGGTGGCTCTGCCTGACGTTTTTTAAGCGCGCGGGCTTCTTCAAGGGCGGCACGTTCGGCGGCGAGAACGTCGGATTTCTCGACCCGCATATTGACATCCCCCGCGTCGAAATCGATCGCCATCTGAAGCGCCTTGCGCACTGTGATCACCGAAAAGCCCGGTGGCAGGCGCAGTTGCAGCCGGGGTTTGCGCCGCCAGGGGCGTCCCTCGGCCGGGCCGGATTTCAAGACAATGGTTTCACGATCCCCCTTGGGCGGGTCGCCGGGGTCCTGATAATCCTCAATCGCCTTTTCGGGCACAATCAACATCACCGAACGCGCCAGATCGGCGGCATTCACCCCGCGCCGTTCTGCCAGTTGCAGCACAGCGTCACGAAAGATCGAAGAACAGGGAATGGTGTAGGACTGTTTGACGGTGGAAGAAGACGACACTGAACAATCCCTTTAAGGCATTGAAGTATTTAACTTAAACCCGAAATCTCCGGACACCGAAAGCGCAGATCAAACGCGCCTTTGCACCCGATAACAAGAAGTGTATCGACGGATTTGACCCCCTGCAACTGCATTTGCAGTCAAAATTGAATCGCTTCCGATTCATTCACAGGCCTATCGGCGACTCGTTGGGAATCCATGGAGTCCCCAGAACAATTCCAACACATTGATATGACGGGATATTTGTTTGAAGGCGTGCATTTCAGGCACCCAGGACACCTGTTTGGTTTCCCAAGAGTTATCCACAGACTATAAGTGTCGCCTGATTTCGGGAAAATTGATTAAGTTGTTGATATTATGTGATTTGTCACATGGCGCACTTGCGATGCCCCACCCCTGCCGGAAAGGCAAAAAAGGATCAGAAACCCGATAATTGGATCACAGCCTTGTAGAGGCGTTTTGAAAAACAACATACGCAGTTGCAGAAACGCTGTTCGAAACAGAACCGAAAGTAAATGAGGTGTTAATTTTACACCAAACAGCGTGTTTTGGTCCTCAAACGAGGGTTTTCAGGCGAAAATCACGGTGTTCGCACTACACGCGAAAACATATTAACTTATTGATTTATATAATATTTATATCTTCACGCCGCGTTGACTTCGCCTTCTGAAGAGACGACAGCCTAATCATTTCGGGTTGTTGACGTTTTCTATCTACATACGTAGTTTTTTACACTTCATGAGCGTCGAAATTGCGCTAATCTGTGGCTTTGTGAAATTTTATAACCTGTCGGGACGCGCACAAGCCCTTGGAAAACCGACGGTTTTGCGCCCCAGATCATGAAGCGTCCTGCATATGTTCAGGCAAGCGCTTCGCGCTTAGCTGGCGTCAGAAGTTTGCAGCAGGTCGACGACATCAGGCAGGATGCGCTTGACGATCACGTCCACGCCATCGGCATTGGGATGCATCCCGTCATCCTGATTAAGCTCAGGCTCGGCCGCGACGCCTTCAAGGAAAAACGGATACAGATCAACCTGATAGCGGCTGGCGAGGTCAGGATAGATGCTGTTGAATTCATCGCCGTAGGCCGTGCCCATATTGGGCGGGGCCATCATACCGGCCAGCAGAACATCGACATCCATGCCGCGCAGCTTTTCAAGGATTTCTGCCAGGTTTTCACGGGTCTGGGATGGCTCCATCCCGCGAAGCGCATCATTGGCACCAAGTTCGAGCAACACGGCATCGGGCTTTTCAACCAGCGCCCAGTCGAGACGCGCAAGTCCCGCCGCTGTGGTATCGCCCGAGACGGAGCTATTGATCACCCGGACATCGTGGCCTGCTTCCTTGAGGGCCGCTTCAAGCTTGGGCGCAAAGCCGTTCTCGTGATCAAGGCCATAGCCCGCCATCAGGCTATCGCCAAACAAAACAAGGGTTTTTGGCGTCTGGTCGCCATCCTGTGCCTTGGTTTCATGGGCAAACCCGGCCATCCCAAGGGTTGCAAGGGCAAGCGTGGCAAGGGCCAAACCGGCGGATTTGCGAAAGCGTGATACCAACTTACGCGTGAACTTGATTACAGTGCGACCTTGCCCAAACGCCAAATTCATTACAAATCTCACCTTTACATGCTGCGAACTTGCCGGAGCGGTTTCCGACCGTTTACCCTTAAAGAAGTTATTCAGATCAAAAGAAGTCTGAACCAGAAACGTCCTGATCCGTAAGCTTATGTAGCCCGCTTTGTTGATCTTGCAACGGACAACCCGATAGGACCCGAAATGAGTGTGACCGAAACCACCACGATACCGGAACAAAATGTCGCCGCGTCTGGTGAAGCGCCAAAACAGACAATTGATGTGCAAAACCTGAAGCTGCGGCTGCAAGGTCCGGCCGGGATTGTCGAGATCCTTAAGGGGGTTGATCTTGCGATTGGTGCGGGCGAGCGCGTCTCGCTTGTCGGTCCGTCGGGATCCGGCAAGACATCGCTTTTGATGGTGATCGCCGGACTGGAACAAGCCCAGGAAGGTGTGGTGAAGGTGTGCGGCAAGGACCTTCGCGCCCTTGATGAAGACGGCTTGGCGCTTTATCGCCGCCATCATGTCGGCATCGTGTTTCAGGACTTCCACCTGATCCCGACCATGAGCGCGCTGGAGAACGTTGCGCTTCCGATGGAATTCGCCGGACGTGCGGATGCCTTTGAAAAGGCACGCGAAGAATTGGAACTTGTCGGGCTGGGTCATCGCACAGATCACTATCCCGGACAGCTATCAGGCGGGGAGCAGCAACGCGTTGCGCTTGCACGTGCACTTGCCACCGACCCGGAGCTTTTGCTGGCCGATGAGCCGACCGGCAACCTTGATGGCACGACCGGTGAAACGATTATCGAATTGTTGTTTGATCTGACCAAACGGCGTGGCTCGACCCTGCTTTTGATCACCCATGACCCCGCCCTTGCCAAGCGGTGCGACCGCACGGTGATGCTGCGCGACGGCGAAATCGTTACGCATCTGGAATCGCAGTCATGAGCACATCTGTTTCCCCCTCTGACGGTGCAGACCGCCTGTGGTCTATTGCCTGGCGGGTCTGCCGGCGCGAGTTGCGCGGCGGGCTTTCGGGCTTTCGTATTTTTCTGGCGTGTCTGGCGCTTGGCGTCGGGTCGATTGCCGCTGTCGGAAACGTTTCGGAATCCGTTCTTTCGGCACTTGAGCGTGACGGACGGAAGCTTTTGGGTGGCGATGTTGAACTGCGCCTGACCCATCAGGAAGCGACCGGCGATCAGATCGAATGGCTAACCGCGAATACCGAACGGGTAGCCGAACTGGCGACCATGCGCACAACGGCCTATGGCCCGGACCAGCGCCGTCTGGTGGAGCTTAAGGCGGTTGATGATGCCTATCCGCTGTTTGGCGAGATGGAGCTTGCCGATGGGATGCCGTTTGACGGGATCCTTGACCAAAAAGATGGCTTCTGGGGGGCTGTGACCGAGGCCGGCTTGCTTGAGCGGCTTCGGATCAATGTCGGGGATACGGTCGCCCTTGGCGATATTGATGTTCAGATCCGTGGTGTGATCAAGACCGAGCCTGACAAGGCGGTTGGCTTTTTCAACTTTGGCCCGCGCCTGATGGTGTCGATGGACGGTTTGATGGATACCGGACTGGTGCAGCCGGGTAGTCTGATCCGCTATTATTACGCATTGGATATCCATGACAATGAAACCCCGACCGCCTTTCGCGAACGGCTTGAAGAGCAGTTTGAAGATGCGGGCTGGCGTATTCGTGATACGGCTAATGCCAACCCTGGCCTGAAACGCTTTATCGAGCGCCTGACCCTGTTCCTGACGCTTGTTGGTCTTTCAGCGCTTCTGGTTGGCGGCATCGGGGTTGCCAATGCGGTGCGCAGCCATATCGAAAGCAAAACATCCGTCATCGCCACCCTTAAATCGATTGGCGCATCGCATGGCTTGGTGCTTCGGATTTACTTCCTGCAGATCCTTGTTCTGGCCCTGATCGGGATTGCCATCGGGCTTCTGATCGGTGCGGTAACACCTGCGCTTATCGCGCCGCTCTTGTCCGGGCGGTTGCCGATTTATGTGACGCTGGGTCCGGCATTGCCATCCTTGATCATTGCAACAAGCTTTGGTGTTTTGACCACACTGGTCTTTGCCCTGCCGTCGTTGTTGCGCGCACGTGAAATTCCGGCGGCACGATTGTTCCGTGCCAGTGCCGGTCTGTTTAGTGGCAGTCCGGTGCGCAAGCGTGACCTGCCCTATATCGGTGTGCCGTTGGTTCTGTTGCTGATCCTGACGGTGTTGACCGCGACCGATAAGGCGATCGCGCTTGGCTTTATTGGTGGGTCGGCGGCGGCCGTGGTGATTTTCACCTTTGCAGGACAAGGTATCGTATCCCTTTCGAAACGGTTGATTACGGGCCGCAGTGCCTTTTCCAGACTGGCGCTGGCCAACCTGCATCGTCCGGGGGCAAGCACCGTCCCGGTTGCGTTGTCACTTGGGCTGGGCCTCACACTTCTGGTGACGATTTCAGGGATCGAGGGCAACCTTGATAACGAAATCAACGAGAACCTGCCGGACTCTGCCCCGGCCTTCTTCTTCCTGGATATCCGCCCTGATCAGATCGAGCAGTTCCGAGGCCAGCTTTTGGCACAGGATAATGTTTCGGATATCGAACAAACACCGATGCTGCGGGGGCGGGTAACCGCGGTTGACGGGGTTAATTCCAACGATGTCGGGCCGGGTGATGATCGCTGGTTCCTGCGTGGGGACCGTGGCCTTACCTTTGCCGCCACCCCGCCGCCGGAAACCAAACTGGTCCGCGGCGAATGGTGGCCGGCCGATTATAACGATGCGTCCAAGCCGCTGGTGTCGATCAGTGCAGATATCGGTAATGCCTTTGATCTGGAGCCGGGCGATACATTGACCGTCAATGTGCTGGGCCGCGATATCACGGCCGAGATCGCCAACTGGCGCGAGATCGAATGGCAAAGCCTGCGTATGAATTTCGCGATGGTGTTTTCACCGGGCCTGATTGACAAGGCGCCTTATAGCCTGATCGCCACCGCCCATATGCCGCGCGAAATGGAAGAACCGGTTGATCGCATGATCGGCATGGACTTCCCGAATGTGTCGGCCATCCGGGTACGTGAAGCGCTTGAAGCGGCCAATGCCATTCTGGCCGGGATCGGAACGGCGCTTAACGCGACCAGCATGATTGCGATTGTTGCCGGTGTACTTGTGCTTGGCGGGGCGGTTGCGGCCGGTCGGCGCAAGCGCATCTATGATGCCGTGGTGCTTAAGACCCTTGGCGCAACACGGGCCAACATCCTTTATGCCTATGCGTTGGAATACGGGATCCTTGGTCTTGCCACCGGGGTGATTGCGGCCGTGGTCGGATCGGTTGCCGCCTGGTCAGTGCTGGTGCTGATCATGGAAGCCAACTGGGTGCTGTTGCCGATGACCATTCTTGGTCCGATTGCGATTGGCCTGTTTGCCACGCTGGCGGCGGGCTTTGTCGGCACCTGGCAGGCCTTGCGCAGCCCGGCAGCACCGTTGTTGCGCAACGAATAAGCCCACAACTCCAAAACTTGAAACAGACAAGGCCGGATCCTGATGGACCCGGCCTTGTTTTTTTTGCGAAAACCGTTTCGAAAACGATCTGAATTGACTGATTGAGGATCAGGCGATGTCGCGCAGTGCCCGCCTGACGACCTTGCCGGTGGTTGTCATCGGCAATTGATCAAGGAAAGCAATCTCGCGCGGGTATTCGTGTGCGGCCAGACGGGTTTTCACGAAGTCCTTGATTTCGCTTTCCAGCGCCGGGCTTTGGGTAAAGCCATCGGCCAGCACGACAAAGGCCTTTACGATCTGGCCGCGCTGTTCGTCGGGTTTGCCAATCACACCGGCCATGCGCACAGCCGGATGACCAATCAGGCAATCCTCGATCTCGCCCGGGCCGATGCGATATCCGGCCGAGCTGATCAAATCATCGTCACGCCCGACAAAGCGGATATAGCCATCGGCATCGACACAGCCCATATCGCCGGTCAAAAGCCATTCACCGACAAACTTGTCACGGGTGGCTTCGGGATTGCGCCAGTATTCAAGGAACATCACAGGATCAGGCGCACGCACAGCAATGCGGCCCATTTCACCGGGTTCAAGCACCTTGCCGCTCAGATCAATCACCGCGACATCGTGGCCGGGCACCGGACGACCCATCACACCGGGTTTGGGTTCCATGATCGACTGACAGGAACTGACCACCATGTTGCATTCGGTCTGACCATAGAACTCGTTGATGGTGAGGCCAAACACTCGGCGCCCCCAATCAAGAAGTTCTGCACCCAATGTTTCGCCACCGCTTGCAATAGAGCGGAGCTTAAAATTGAACCTTTGCGCCATATCATCGCCAGCGGCCCGCATCATCTTGAGCGCCGTTGGCGGCAAGAAGGTATTGCGCACGCCATATTCGGCCATCAGGCGAAAGGCATCCTCTGGCGTGAATTTTTCAAATCGGTGGGCGACGACAGGCACACCGTGATGCCAAGCGGGTAACAAAACATCCAAAAGCCCGCCAATCCAGGCCCAGTCAGCCGGGGTCCACATGACATCGCCGTCTTCGGGGAAGAAGTCATGTGACATTTCGACACCGGGCAAATGGCCAAGCAAAACCCGGTGCGCATGCAGCGCGCCTTTTGGCTGGCCGGTGGTGCCGGATGTATAAATGATCAGGGCCGGTTCATCGGCACGGGTATTGACCGGCTCAAACTCGTCACTTGCTTCTGACGACAGGGCCTTGAAATCAAAACATTGATCGGGCGCGCCGTCAATCACATAGACATATTCAAGGGCCGGCAGCAGATCGCGGATTTCGGCAATCTTGGCCGCCCCTTCGCGATCAGTCACCAAGGCCTTGGCCGCACAGTTGCCCAGCCGATATTCCAGCGCATCGACCCCAAACAACGTAAAGAGTGGCACGGCAATGCCGCCCATCTTGTAGGTCGCAACGTGGGCAATCGCCGTTTCCGGGCTTTGTGGCAACAAAATCCCGACGCGGTCACCACGCCTGATGCCATGACGGCGCATGACATTGGCAAAGCGGTTCGACAGGCGTTTGATCTGTGCAAATGTGTAGTCGCGGCGCGACCCATCACGCCGGCGATGCATCAATGCCAGACGATCCGGGTCATCCGCCCATTTGTCGCACACATCGACACCGATATTAAAGTGGGTTGGCACGTTCCAGGCAAAGCGTGAACGTACCGCCGCATAGTCTGAACGACTGCCCAGCATATTTCCTCCCTGAATTCGCCGCTGTTCTTTGTTTTTGGGTGCGGCAAATGTTGCGGAGCATGCTAGTGGCAATCGGGCGAAATTGGAAGGTCTGTCTGCGCGGCCCTGAAACCCGGTATTTAGCTGCCCGGATCAAGCAGGAAGGTGAAGTTGGCGTTCTGTCCGACGTCGGTCGTTGCACGGGCATGACAGCCAAGGCAGGTGGCATCGGACTGATCCTGCATGAAGCTTTCAAGCGTGCTGTTGGTCAAAAAGCGCGGTACTTCGCCAATACCGAACGGTTCACCGCCGGGATTGCCGATCCATTGCGTGCCGAGCAGCATATAATTTGCAAGCACGCTGCCATTCAGTTTGGTCTGCCAGACAAAGTTGCTTTCAGCCGTGCCTGAAAACAACCGCCAGCACCGCACAATATCGGGCGGGGTCGGATGATCCCCGGACGCAAGGCGGGCATAGGGCGGGTTGTCTGACCATTTCAAAATCTCGGATATCGGTTGATTGGCCGGACTGCCGGCTGGCAGTTGGCCGCCATAAAAGGCGAATTCGCCTTCGACCGCTTCGGGCACGAGACAGCCGTTTTCAAACGGTTGCTTGGTGATGATGCTGTTGGGGCGCCGGGCATTGGCGGCCAAGGGCACATTGTCGATATGTTCGAAACTCGACCAGATCCAGCGATCCCCATTGCCGCTTGCGACCCGCTGGACAAGATGCATGCCCACCAAGCCGACCGTGACATCAAGACATGTCGCCCGGCCATCAATTGTCTGATCACCCGCAAGCGATATTCGCGCCGGGCGGTTAAAATAACGATCCCGACTTGTCGCATCCGCAGTTGGCAGAATACGCCAGGAAAACTTCAGAAGCTGTGCCCCCATCGCCCCGGGGGCGGAGGCTGGAATGGTAGGGCCGGACGCGTTTGCGGCATCATTGGCAACCGCATCGGCAGAAGCGAGTTTTACCTTCGTTGCGACATCGGCCTGCAGATGACCGGTGGGGAAATCGATGTTTTGACCGGTCGTGGCAAAGGCCGCACGCCCGGCTGGCGTTTGCAGGTTATTTGCGATGATATAATCGGCAGCGACCGGATTAATGCGGGTTTCGAAAAGAACGAAATTGCCCGCCTGATCAATCAGGACATCACCGGTAGATTGCAGATAACTTGCCAGTAGCAAATGCCCGTCGGGAAGATCATCGCCACAGGCCGGATTCGGATAGGTCACCTCGGAAAACAGGTCCCGCCGGGTCGGGAAACTTTCCCATAAGGCTGCCTGACCGGGATGATCGAGTGGCGCCATCAGCGATGTGAATGCCTGCCAGGAGAACCGGTCAAACGGGCGCTGGGCGTGATAGGCAAGGAAACGATAGACAAAGCTGGCATCGAATTCCGGCACATCGACCGGCGCAATAACACACGGCCCTGTGCCACTGCCATCAGCACAGAATTCTGCATTGTCATAGGTGTCGGTAAAAACCGGAATATCGCCATCACCGGCCGCACGTTTCAGACTGGCATTTTGCGCATGCCCGACCGTCGCGGCAGTCAGCACACACACAATGACCAGGCCCAGTTTTGCCACGGCATGCGCCAACACCCTGACAGGGGTCAATGTGGGCATATCGAGTACGATGGAACGTGACATGATCCAGGGCCTGTGTACGTTTCACGACGGTTTTGTTCATCCCGTAAGGGCACCATCATAGACCTGTTTACAGAACGTGTCGCCAATATGCGATTTCACGATAGCGTCACACCCAGGGTGAACAAGTTCACATCTGACGGCGGCCCGGAGTTGCACAATCTGTCAAAACGTTGCTTTTCCCGGAAATCCTGCCATATTTTGATCATCGCAGAATTGTATACCTATGTTCTGCTCACAATTGGATCAAAGAGGGATTTCAATGGCTTTTGAAACGCGTCAACGCGGCTATGACGTCTCGGTTGGCCGGTCGGCGGCCGAGATCGATGAAGGTCTCCGCGCCTATATGCTGCGTGTCTATAACTACATGGCATCCGCACTTGCCCTGACCGGTATCGTGGCAATGGCTGTGTCGACCAGCCCGACCCTGATGCAGGCTATTTTCGGCACCGGACTGCACTGGATTGTCATGCTGGCCCCGATCGGGCTTGTGTTCTTCCTGAGCGCGCGCATCCACAAGATGAGCTTTGGTGCCGCACAGGCGACATTCTGGATCTACGCCGCAATGATGGGTCTGTCCCTTGCGTCGATCTTCCTGGTTTATACCGGTGAGTCGATCGCGCGCACGTTCTTCATCACCGCGGGTACCTTTGGTGCGATGAGCCTGTTTGGCTATACCACCAAGAAAGACCTTTCGGGCTGGGGCAGCTTCCTGTTCATGGGCCTGATCGGTATCATCATCGCAATGGTGGTGAACATCTTCCTTGCCAGCACGATGCTGCAGTTCGTCATTTCGGCGGCTGGTGTTCTGATCTTCACGGGCCTTACCGCCTATGACACCCAGCGCATCAAGGAAGAATATCACGAGCATGACGATGCAACGACCGCAGGCAAAAAAGCCCTGTTCGGTGCGCTGCGTCTGTATCTCGACTTCGTGAACCTGTTCATCATGCTGCTGCACTTCTTTGGCAATCGCGAATAGAAGTTGCCCGGCAGTCGCAGTCAAAACCCCCGCAGCATCCGCTGCGGGGGTTTCTTTTTGTCTTTAATCAGGATGGCCTAGGACGCGTTTGCCGTGTCTTTGCCAAGGCCACCGGTTGCGTCCATAAGCGTCTTGCGATGTCCAAGCTGCGACAGGAAGTTTTCCGAGCGGGTAAAGCCACCCGAAGCAGCCCGCGCGGCCCCCTTTGCACCGGCTTCGTTAAATGCCTCGTAGGCCTGTGAATAGCTCATCCGGGCGTGGGTGAGCATTTCGATATCCTTGTGCAGATTGCCGTTGGTCAGATAGACCGTCGCAAGCGCAAACATGATCCGACCCCAGATATAGGGATGATCGCGCCGTGTGCAGACCTTAAGGGCGGCCTGAAAAACCGGGACAACCTGCGTATCGGGGATGGTCACATCGCGAATGGTGGCAGACGATACAATCGCATCCGCCAGACCATAGGCGATTAACGCATAAAGCGGGCCGTGAACGCGTGCATTGATCATGCCAAGCGCCCGGCGGTAATGCCCGGCACCCTTGTCGACGATCTGGGCATTTTCCTTGTCCTTGCCGGTCAAGACCATGGCCTCGCCAAGTTTGCAGATCGAAAGGGCACGATCGACCGGCGAGCCCATCGAAAGTTCGATCCTGCGTTCCAGCATGCGCCAGATCGCAATCGACAATTCGCCAGAGCGCGCCTTGAGGTTTGCAATCAGTGACCAGTTCACAAGCGATCCATAAAGGGCGAGTGCCGCCGTGGTGCGGGGATCGACCTTGGAAAAATCCGTGACGCGATCAAGCAATTCCGAAAGCTGGCTGGTTGGCGCGGCCGGATCATTTTCCGCCAGAGCTTCGCCCTTGAGACCGGTTGGGGCCGCAGTTTTCCCGGTGGCGGCCACCGGTTTTTCGGCAATATCTGCCACCATCTGGCGGATATAGGGTTCCATGACACGAAGCGCACTTGCGCAATAGGAACGATCACCGGTTTCCGACAGGACAAACGCCCCGAACCCATAGGCCAGCGCCGCACCGGCACCAGCGTGCGAAAAGACTTCTCCGCCCAGAACGCGGTCCTGAAGGTCTTCCATGATCGCCGCCAGACGCGCAATCTGAAGGGCGCGCTGTTCACCGCCCCGGGATGTCAGGACAAGCTGCGCGTTCAACAGCACCCGCAATGCCTCGGCAACGTCGGAATGGGTTGGCTGACGGAAGATATAGGTCTGGGGCAGCATCAGGTCATAAAGCGACGATGTCAGGGCATCGCTGACCAGATAGAGGTTCAAATACCCGGTGCTGGCATCCTGACGCCCCCAGAAGACCGTATCGGCATCCTTGCGGTGCGCCATATTAAGAACGCTTAGTTGCGCTTCGCGTATGGCCTGAAACGGATCGGCTGCATCGGGATTTGGTGTAAAGAACTGATCAATCCGAATCCCTTCGCTTTCGGGGACGGACGAAACAGCAGCTGTCACGATATCTGAAATATCATCAACGGAACTTGCACCGATATGGGCGTTGGTTTCGGCAGGCGTGAAGCGGGCGATGGCATATCGGCACAGGACATCATCTGTCGCCAGAATATCTCTGGGAGCACCCCCCGTATCATCGACAGTATCGGCACCTGTGATCAAGGATTTGAACACAAGGCCAACCATTGACCAGAAACCAGCCATTCTTGTCCTTATCTGTTCCCTGCTTCTCGGAGCCTGAACAGCAGGGATCTCAAGACTTTAGTAGGGACATTTTCGTCCTACAAATCAGGTTGGTCAATGGCGTGGGTTGTCATTTCACTCATACCGAAGAATAGGGTGCACGATCCCAAAAAGGGTGAAATGACATCCAACAAAACAGTGTTTTACCGGGTTCAGGACTCCCAGGGCCGTTTGCGCTGTCGCGATGCGTTGGGCGTGGAAGGCGCGGGTTTTGATGAATTTCGACCCCAAGGGCCGCGGGATGGTGCCGCCTTGGCAACACCGGCACCCTGCCCTGCCTGACGGCCCGGTGCATTGCTTGCGGACGTGCCTGACATTTCCGTCAGGCGCGCAATACGGTTGGCCATGTTGGGGTGGGTTGAAAACAGGTTATCGACACCTTTACCCGAGAGCGGGTTGGCAATGTACATGTGGGCCATCGCCGGGTTGCGTTCGGCATCCATGTTCGGGATGGCGTGAACGCCCTTATCAAGCTTGTTCAGCGCACTGGCCAGCCACATCGGATGGCCGCAGATTTCAGCCCCGATCTTGTCGGCTTCATATTCGCGGGTGCGCGAAATTGCCATTTGCACGATCATCGCACCCAAGGGTGCCAGAATGGCAATCAGGATCATGCCGATCCCGCCCAGCGGATTGTTGTTGTCGCGGTTGCCGCCAAACATGCCGGCAAACATTGCGAAATTGGCCAATGCGGAAATTGCCCCGGCAATGGTCGCAGTGATGGTCATGGTCAGGGTATCGCGGTTTTTGACATGGGCCAGTTCATGGGCCATGACGCCAGCGATTTCGTTGCGATCAAGCAGTTTGAGCAACCCTGTAGTCGCCGCCACCGCCGCGTTTTCGGGGTTACGGCCCGTGGCAAAGGCGTTTGGTTGCGGGTTTTCAATCACATAGACCTTGGGCATGGGCAGGTCGGCATTGCGCGCAAGGTCACGCACCATCGCCACCAGTTCGGGTGCTGTTTTGTCATCGACCTGCCGGGCACTGCGCATACGCAGCAGCATCGCGTCCGAATTCCAATAGGCGAACACATTCATGGCGGCTGCAAACAGCAGCGCAATAATCATGCCCTGCTGGCCGCCAATCATCATGCCGACCGCGCCAAACAGCGCCGTCAATCCGGCCAGCAACAAACCTGTACGCACATAGTTCATGGTCGAAAACCCTTATCGACAAACATTCCGACCGAAAGATAAGGCGAAGTCCGGCCAAGGCAAGGGCCATCAGACCAAACTGAGATATGGCTCACATCAGAAAAACCAAAACGGGGCCGACTTGCGTCAGCCCCGTTCGGGAATTTAAAACAGCCGGACCGGCGGGGTCGGGGGAAAAAGACGGTCCGGCTGTTTATGCAACGATATCGGTCACTCCGCAGGCTGGTGTGTCTCAGCCTCATCAAGTGAACGAACGTCGTTGCGCCGGCCAATCATGCGTACAAGAACATAAAAGACCGGGGTCAGGATCAGGCCAAATATCGTCACGCCCAGCATGCCCGAGAACACGGCAATACCAATCGCGTGGCGCATCTCGGCGCCGGCACCACTGGACAAAACCAGCGGGACGACACCCATGATGAAGGCCAGAGAAGTCATAAGGATCGGGCGCAGACGAAGGCGGCTGGCCTCGATCGCGGCCTGAACGGTGCTGCGGCCCTGATGTTCAAGTTCGCGGGCGAACTCGACAATCAGGATGGCGTTCTTTGATGCCAGTCCGGCCAGCACAAACAGGCTGATCTGGGTGAAGATGTTATTGTCACCCCCGAACAGATAGACACCAAAGATGGCAGACAGGATGCTCATCGGGACGATCAGGATCACCGCCAATGGCATGGTCAGGCTTTCATATTGCGCCGCCAGCACCAGGAACACGAGCAGGATACAGATCGGGAAGACAAAGATCGCTGTATTGCCGGCCAGGATCTGCTGATAGGTCAGCTCCGTCCATTCATAGGACATGCCCGGCGGCAAGGTTTCATCAAGGATCTTCGTGATCGCTGCCTGTGCATCGCCACTGGAATATCCCGGTGCCGCGTTGCCATTCAGATCGGCAGAACGGAACGCGTTATAGCGCATTGCCGTGTCCGGCCCGAATGTTTCGGAGACCGACAGCACAGAACCAAGCGGCACCATATCCCCGTCCGCGTTGCGCGTTTGCAGGCGCAGGATGTCATCGGGGCTTGAACGATATGGCTTGTCTGCCTGTGCGATCACCTGATAGGTGCGGCCAAAGGCGTTGAAGTCATTGACATACATAGACCCCAGATAGACCTGCATGGTCCGGAAGATTTCATCAACCGGGATGCCAAGCTGCTGAACCTTGGTACGATCAAGCGTTGCCTGAAGCTGCGGCACGTTGATGTTGTAGCTTGAAAACACACCGGTCAGTTCCGGTGCAGCCCATGCCTTGGCAAGGACCTGTTTCATCGCATCATCAAGCGCGCGATAGCCCTGATCGGAGCGATCCTGTACTTGCAGCTTGAAGCCACCGACGGTGCCAAGCCCCTGCACCGGCGGTGCCGGGAAGATGGCGACAAAGGCCTCGTCAATCGCGCCAAATTTCTGCTGGAGCTTGCCGGCGATGGCAAGACCCGACAGATCATCGCTTTTGCGTTCGGCAAAATCCGTCAGTGTGACAAAGACGATGCCGGCACTTGAGCTGTTTACAAAGCCGTTGATTGAAAGCCCCGGGAAGGCCACAGCACTTTCAACACCGGGTTCGCGAAGCGCGATGTCAGACATTTCACGAATGACGTCTTCGGTCCGGTCCAGTGTCGCGCCCTGCGGAAGTTGGGCGAAGCTGACAAGATACTGCTTGTCCTGAAGCGGTACGAAGCCTGTCGGCAGGATCTGGAAGCCCTGATAGGTCAATGCCAGAAGACCGACATAAAGCACCATCATGATGGCCTTCACGCCCAGCAGACGCTTCACACCACCGGCGTAAAGATCGGTGCTGCGGTTAAAGAACCGGTTGAAGGCGCGGAAGAACCAGCCAAAGACAAAGTCCATCCCGCGTGTCAGCCAATCTTTTGGCGCGTCGTGACTGCGCAACAGAACTGCTGACAAGGCCGGGCTTAGCGTCAGTGAGTTGACGGTGGAAATGATGGTTGCAATGGCGATGGTCAGGGCAAATTGCTGATAGAACTGACCGGTCAGGCCGGAAATAAAGGCAATCGGCACAAACACACCGGTGATAACAAGCGAGGTCGCAATGATCGGCCCGGTCACTTCGCGCATGGCAGCAACCGTTGCATCGCGCGGCGAAAGACCACGTTCGATGTTCCGTTCAACGTTTTCGACGACGACAATCGCATCATCGACCACGATCCCGATGGCCAGGATCAAGCCAAACAGCGACAGGACGTTGATCGAAAAGCCCATCAACAGCATCAGCGCAAAGGTACCGATGATCGATACCGGCACGGCCAGCAACGGAATGATCGAGGCACGCCATGTCTGCAAGAACACTGTCACCACGACAACCACAAGGGCGACCGCCTCAAGCAATGTCATGATGACCGACTTGATCGAACCACGGACAAACACCGTCGGGTCATAGACAATCGAGTAGTCCAGATCGTCCGGGAAGTTTTGTTTGAGTTCTTCCATCGTGGCGCGGACGTTGCTTGAGATATCAAGTGCGTTCGAGCCCGGCGATGCGAAGATCGGGATTGCCACCGCCGGCTTGTTATCAAGCAGGGAGCGCAGCGCATATTGCTGGGCTTCCATTTCGATGCGCGCAACATCGCCCAAACGCGTAATCGTTCCATCAGTTTCGCGTTTGATGATGATGTTTTCGAACTCTTCGGGGCTTTCCAGACGACCGCTGATATTGATCGGCAACTGGAACTGCACGCCAGTGTCATAGGGTGCACCACCAATGATGCCGGCTGCGACCTGAACGTTCTGGCTTTGGATGGCTGAAACCACCTCGCCCGCGGTCAGGTTGCGTTCGGCAACCTTGTCCGGATTGAGCCAGACACGCATGGCATAGTCGCCCGAACCAAACAGCCCGACCTGCCCGACACCGGCAATACGGGCCAGACGGTCACGCACATTCAGCGTCGCGTAGTTCCGCAAATACAGCATGTCATAGCGTTCATTGGGCGAACGCAAATGCACGACCATGGTCAAATCCGGCGACTGTTTTGAGACGGTCACGCCAAGCTGACGCACAACATCCGGCAGGCGTGGTTCAGCCTGCGAGACGCGGTTCTGGACTTTTTGCTGGGCCAGATCCGGGTCGGTTCCGATTTCAAACGTCACGGTCAGCGACAGATTGCCGTCGGTGGTGGCCAGCGAGTTGATATAAAGCATCCCCTCGACCCCGTTGATCTGTTCTTCAAGCGGGGAGGCAACTGTTTCGGAAATCTCGGCCGGGTTCGCACCGGGGAATTTGGCTTCGACCACAACGGTTGGCGGCACAACTTCCGGATATTCGGAAATCGGCAAACGCCACATGGCAATAAGGCCCGCCAACAAGATCAGGACGGACAGGACGCCGGCAAAGATCGGGCGATCCACAAAAAAGCGGGAAAGATTCTGCATGTTTTTCAGCCTTGCTTTAAAGCGCAGTCACACATCGATTACGATGCGGAGGCCTGCAGAATTTCCGGCGCGACAGGCATACCCGGCCGAACCTTCATGATGCCATTGACGATCACCAGATCACCCTCGTTCAGACCCGATGTCACAATGCGCATGCCATTGATTTCAGACCCCAGCGTTACCTGACGATAGGCAACCGTATTGTCGGGTTCGACGACATAGACAAACTTGCGGTCCTGATCGGTGCTGACAGCTTCTGGCGAGACCATGATGACGTTGCTTTTGGCCAATGTGCCGACCTCAAGGCTGGCGAAAGTACCGGGCAGAAGACTGCCATCAAGGTTATCAAACAGCGCACGGGTCCGGATGGTGCCAGTCCGCGGATCAATGCGGTTGTCAAAGCTGTGCACGTGACCGGACACATGACGACCATTCGACAGCGTCATATTGACCGGAATGGTTTGGGCGGCGGCGTCGACTTTGCCGCTGCCGCCAAGACTTGCAAAGAAGGTCTGCTCATCCAGGTCGAAGTCGGCATAGATTTTACCGGTGGAGACGATCGTGGTCAGGACCGGGGCATTGGGGCCGGCATTGACCTGGTTGCCGACGGTCAGCTCAACCCGGCTGACACGGCCGTTGATCGGTGCTTTGACATAGGCGTGATCAAGCTGGATTTCAGCCAGTTCAAGTTTGGCCTTGGCGCGGCTGACGTCACTTTGGGCAACCTGATGGGTGCTGAGACGTTCGTCATAGACGCGCTTGGAAACCGTGCCGTTGGAAACGAGTTTCTCGGCGCGTTCCTTTTCCTTTTTCGCCAGCGACAGGTTTTGCTGGGCGGCGGCCAGTTCGGCGCGGGCCTCATCGACCGCGGCCTGATAGCTGCGCGGGTCAATCACGGCAAGGATATCGCCCTCGTTGACCAATTCACCGTCTTCAAAAAGGATTTCGACAATCGCACCACTGACCTGCGGGCGCAGTTGAACTTCCTCGACCGCACTCAGACGGCCGGAAAAGTTGCTCCAGAGGCGGACAGATTGCGTTTTGACACCCGATACGGTGACCGGGGTTGCCGGAGGGGCTGCTTGTTCGGTTTGAACCGCGACCTCATCAGCGGCGGAACCGGTGATATGCAGACCATATCCACCGGCGGCAGCAACCAGCGCCAAGGCGGCAGCTGGCAGCAATATTTTGCGTTTTGATCGAGACTGCATCATTCCATCTTCCAAATAGGTTACGCCGCGCACAGGCAGCACGTTTGGAAGAAAAATGGATACCGATCGGTATGTTTACAAGTGAATTTAGAGAAAAAAGTGAAGTATTTTCTCTGGACAACGAAATTTACAGGGGATTTACGCGGCCGTTTCCGCGTCTACGTCCCTGTATTTGCACTGTAAATTAAGGATTCGGCAGATGCCGTTGCGAATGTCAGACCGAACGGTATCAAGATCATTGAAAACCTGGCCATAGGTCAGCAAACCGTGAACATACTGGAAAATCAATCGCGCCAAAGTTGTGGCGTCGCCATCTTCACCCAGCATGCCCTCGCCTTTAAGGCCGCGCACCATGGACGCCAGATATTTAATCTGCTCTTCGGCAAGTTCGCGTGAACAGGCCTGGATCGGCTCATCTTCGGGGCCGACCTGGCCACCGGCGGTGAAGATCGGGCAGACACAGACTTCATTTTCCCCAGGGACGGCATAGCGTTCCTGCTTGTTGCAAATGAGCTCGATATAGCTGTTAAGCTGTTCAAGCGGCGGGACATCCGGGGAAAAGATGGCGCGAAGCTCGTCCTTGCCCTTTTCCCAGTGATGGCGGGCCGCTGCGGCAAACAGCTCTGCCTTGCTGTCAAAGTGATGATAGAACGCACCCTTTGTTACCCCGGCATGCTTGCATACATCACTGACTCCAACGTCGTGGTAACTGCGTGTTGCCAATAGCTCCATCGCCGTTTCAAGCAGCTTGATCCGGGTTTCTGTGGCGTTCCTCATAACATTAACCTGTTTTGTTTATATGTCTCAGATATACATACCGGTTGGTATTTTTCAAGGAATACACCGGCAATATTTTGATCCCATCATATAATAATGGCAGCAGAATGACAGGATTTCCCATTAATTTCCGTGATCTAGCGCAAATCACGCTGCATCGCCTTTTTTTGCCAATCGGCGGTATGTTTTCTCAACGACGCGCTATGAGCACAGGCCATTGATTGAGAATAAAAGAAGGGCGCCCGTTACAGGCGCCCTTGCAGTTTTTAAAACAAGGTCTTCCGACCTGTCAGACGTCAGGCCCCAATCAAGGCGCGGATCTGACGGTTGGCCACCGTGATCATGGCAAGATCGATCTGACCGGCGGAACGCAGTTCATTGATCAGATCATCACAGCGCGCACAGCCACGCTGACGATCTTGCACCCAGATATCGACAAGGTCGGAGCCGGACGAGCCTTTTTTGCCCGCAGCCAGAACCGAACGGGTCAGTTCGCGCTGATGTCCGAACAGATCGTCGATCACCGCCGCACGTGCCAGTTTCTGCCAATGGGTATCGGCTTCGATCGACTCGGCGGCGGAGCGCATCAGGCCCAACTGGAAACGTGCGCCGACTGCGAAATAGGTGGCCGACACTTCGATCACATCGCGACCGGTTGCCTCGGCGATACGAACCACGTCACAGATCGCCACCAACTGGGTCGCCGATGCCACACGCCAGGCGAGGTCGTCGGGGACGCCTTGGGCGACCAGCGATTTGGCCTTCTGTTCCAGCGCCTTGCGTGCAGCAGCATCCTCGGGGACGATTTCATCAAAGCTTTCAATCACCTTGGAAACCGCAGGACGGAACATCTCGATCTTTGCGCCGACATTAAGCTCCTCGCAATTGCGCAAGAACCACTGGGTGACATCGTTCACCATGCGATTGATTTCGCGGAACATGCTGGTCTGAAGTTTCGCCAGCACGACGTTATCAAGCGCTTCGATGCCTTCCCACATTTCGCGCAGCCCAAAGACAGACCGCGTGATCAGATAACCGCGCGACACATCAACTGCTGACATGCCGGTGGCTTCCATCATGTCATGGACGAACGTGCCGCCAACACGGTTAACCAGGCTATTGGTCGCCACGGTCGCAATGATTTCGCGTCTCAGACGATGGTTTGAAATCGCGTTTGCGTATTTCTTGCGAAGCGGAGTCGGGAAGTAGCGCACCAGTTCCTCGACCAGAACCGGATCGTCCGGCAAGTCGGATTCAAGGATTTCGTCATAAAGCCACAGCTTTGCATAAGGCATCAGAACCGAGACTTCCGGACGGGTCAGGCCTTCATGCGCGTTGGCACGACGGCTGAGTTCCTCGTCATCGGGAAGGTATTCAATCTCGCGGTTCAGGCGCCCTTCGCGTTCGAGCATGCGGATCAAACGGACCTGTGCATCAAGGATATCGGCCTTTTCCGCATCAGCATTCGAGATGGCCTGGCTTTGCAGATAGTTATCGCGCAGCACCAGTTCGCCGACCTCGTCGGTCATGTCGACAAGCAGCTTGTTGCGTTGCTTTTCGGTCATGTCGCCAGCCGCGACCACTTCGCCCACGAGGATCTTGATATTGACCTCGTGGTCCGAGCAGTTGACACCCGCCGCGTTATCAATCGCATCGGTATTCAGGCGGCCACCGGCATGGGCGTATTCGATACGGCCCCGCTGGGTCGCACCAAGGTTTGCCCCCTCGCCAATGACCTTTGCGTGGACTTCGCGACCATTGATGCGGATGGCATCGTTGGCACGGTCACCGGCATCGGCATTGGTTTCAAGACTGGACTTGATATAGGTCCCGATCCCGCCAAACCACAAAAGTTCGACATCGGATTTCAGGATGGCCTTCATCATGTCAGCCGGGGTGACCTTGCCACTATCCAGTCCGAGGACTTTACGAACCTCGGGTGACGGATCAAGGGTCTTGGCCTTGCGATCAAAGATGTCGCCCCCCTTGGACAGGACCTTTTTGTCATAATCGGTCCAGCTTGAACGCGGCATGTCAAACAGGCGTTTGCGTTCGGCAAAGCTTTTGGCCGGGTCCGGATCCGGATCGACAAAGATGTGCATGTGGTTGAAGGCAGCAACGAGTTTGATCTGCTCTGACAGCAGCATGCCATTGCCAAACACGTCACCCGACATATCGCCGACACCGGCAACGGTAAACGGCGTGGTCTGGATATTCTTGCCCATTTCGCGGAAGTGACGTTTGACCGACTCCCACGCACCCCGGGCGGTAATGCCCATTTTCTTATGGTCATAGCCCTGCGAGCCGCCCGAAGCGAAGGCATCGTCAAGCCAGAAGCCGTAATCACGGGCGACGCCATTTGCGATGTCCGAGAAGGTCGCCGTGCCCTTGTCAGCCGCAACAACCAGATAGGGATCATCATCATCAAGACGTACAACGCGTTTTGGCGGCACGATTTCACCGGCAACGATATTGTCGGTGATATCAAGCATCCCGCTCATCAGTGTTTTGTAGCAGGCAATGCCTTCCTCAAGGAACGCTTCACGCGTGCCATCGACCGGCGGACGCTTAACAACAAAGCCGCCCTTGGAGCCGACCGGGACGATAACCGCATTCTTGACCATCTGGGCTTTGACCAGACCGAGGATTTCGGTACGGAAATCTTCCTGACGGTCTGACCAGCGAATGCCGCCACGGGCCACCGGACCACCGCGCAGGTGGACGGCCTCAACCCGCGGGGAATAGACAAAGATTTCGCGCCACGGACGCGGCAATGGCAAATCTTCGATCACGGCCGAATTGAATTTGACCGACAGATAGGATTTTGGATTTCCATCCGCATCGTGCTGGAAGAAGTTGGTGCGAAGGGTTGACTGCACCAGATTGAGGAAGGCGCGCAAGATGCGGTCTTCATCCGGGTTCATCACGTCTTCGAGGCGGCTGATGATGTCAGCCTCAATCGCTGCGACCTCGTCGCCCTTGGCCGGATCGCGATCCGGATCAAAGCGCGCAATAAACAGTGACACCAGAGCGGATGCCAGCGCCGGATTGTTGGCGAGCGTCTTGGCCATATAAGCCTGCGAGAAAGCTGATCCCGTCTGGCGGGTATAACGCGCATAGGCACGCAGGATCACCACTTCGCGCCAGTTCAGATTGCCCAGCAGCACAAGGCGGTTAAACGCATCGTTTTCAACCTCGCCATGCCAGATGCGGACAAACAGTTCCTGGAACTTGTTGCGCACATCATGGAGGCTAAACTCGCCATCGACCTCGACCCCGAAATCATGAATGCGCACATCAATCCCGACATCACGCGGACTGACCGTGAAGGGATTTTCGGTAATGACCTTGAGCCCCATGTTTTCCAGCATGGGCAGGACATCCGAAAGCGGTACTGGCGCACCGGGATTGTAGATCTTGAAGCGCAGTTCATTCTCGGCAGCTTCGATCGGGCGATAAAGATTTACCCGCAGGTCATTGGCATTAATGACCTCCTCGATGCGTTCGATATCAAGCTCGGCGCTTTCGACCGTGAAGCGTTCACGATATTCCGTCGAGAAGCTTTCGCCATAGCGACGGTGCAGCGCCAGACCGCGTTCCTCACCCAGTTCACGCACAAGGACCTGACGCAGGGTATCGGACCAGTCACGTGCCACCTCGACCAGTTGGCGCTCTATATCAGCCACACTGTATTCGGGAAGCTCGCCGGGGTTGGTTTTGACCAACAGGTGCAACCGCGCAAGCGGGCTGTCGCCGATCAGGGTGTAGTGCGCCGTGACTTTGCCATCGAAGGCGTTTTCAATCACGGTCTGGAACTTCAGGCGCAGCTTGGTGGTAAAGCGATCACGCGGGCAGAACAGCTGACAGGAGACAAACCGTTCAAACGCATCGCGGCGCACGAACAACGCAATGCGTTGACGTTCCTGCAGATGCAGGATTCCCATGCAGGTGTGATAAAGATCGTCCAGATCGACCTGGAACAGCTCATCACGCGGATAGGTTTCCAGAATGTTGACCAGCGCCTTGCCATCGTGACTTGCTGGCGGGAAACCGGCACGTTTGACGGTTTCGGCAAGCTTCATGCGCAGAAGCGGGATCAGACGTGGGGACAGGTTATAGGCGACCGAAGTAAACAGGCCGACAAACAGGTGCTGACCAACGACCTTGCCCTTGGCATCGAACTGTTTGACGACAATCGTATCAAGATGCACTGGACGGTGAACCGTCGATTGTTTGTTGGCCTTGGTCACCATCAGCAGGTTCGGCTTGGCGACGAAATCCTGCACCTCGGCTGAAAGGTTGCCAATCTGGCGCAACTCATCAAAGACGTGGGTTCCTTCGCGCGACAGAATGCCGAGCTGATTTTTGACCTCGACATCCACCGGGCCCTTTTTGCCAGCATTTTTAAAGCTGTATTCCCGGTAACCCAGGAAGGTGAAGTGGTCATTGTGCAGCCATCCAAGGAAGTCCTGCACTTCGCGGCGGTCCTCGTCTGGCGCACCTGCCTTGACATCGCCAATCTCATCAAGAACTTCGGTGACCTTTTTAAGCATCGGCTGCCAGTCGCGCACAGCAAGTGCGACGTCAGTCAGACTGTTTTCAAGTGCTTCATGGACCTTGGCCAGAACATCCTTGTCGGTCTGCTCGTCGATTTCGACATGCATGACCGATTCACGCGGATCATTGGTTTCTTCAACGCTGGCAACACTTTGCAATTCACCCTTGTCATCACGGGCAATGCGCATGATCGGGTGGATGACAAGATGAACGGTCAGATCAAGCTCATGCAGGGCGGCTGTCACCGAGTCCACCAGGAACGGCATATCGGTATTGTTGATTTCGATCACCGTGTGATCAGACGTCCAGCCATGCTCTTCGAGATCGGGGTTATAGACCCGGATTTTGGCCGTATCGGCCGACGGGCGCTTTTGCGCGAATTTGTAAAGTGTAAGTGCCGCGCCATAAAGCGAGTCGACCGAGCGACCCGCCATGTCGTCAGGCGGAACATCCTTATAAAAAAGGCGAACGAATGCTTCTGCACCCTTCGCCGTTTCACCAGACATTCGTTGATGGATCTTTTCGACAACCTTGTCGATGACTTCCCGCTTTGGGTCGCCGTTTCGGGCTTTCATGACCAATTTCCCTTTTTCCCGGCTCTGTTTACCAGAACCGAAACACCGATCTTTGCGACCGGTGCCACACACCACTGATTCAGGGTCTGAACCCAATTAAATGCTTAAAATGGTCGCGAAGCATTTGTGCGGATATAAGGAGCTTTACCGAAGAAAGGCTTGCTGCCTTTCAAGGTGAAACGACGCGATAGCCCGTGCAAATGCTTCCGATCCGAGTGACATCAGGACAACCTGCGACCTGCGTCGTCAACCTCCTTGCCCAGGGAGAACCCTGCGCTGCGGAGCTTTCCTAGCATGCCTTGCTTGTTCTGATGCCATTTCAAACATTTAGTTGGGGTCAGACCCTTTCATTATTTGGGAAGGAAAGCAGGAATTTCCACCATAGACCCACTTGGAAACCCCTTGTGTCCCTTCACGCTTACACATAACGGATCATCTGCCTAAAAACTATGCTTCTGCACAAAAAAAATTCATTTAACCAATAAGCTAGCCTTTGGTTGCTAGATCGTCGGTAGACATCAACTGTCACAGAATTTTGCACTTTTTTGCGACGCAAAACCCGCTACACTTTGAAATACGCCCCGATTTGAGAATTTCTTCGCACTCGCACATGATCCGGAAGGAACCACGGCATGCTTGAAGGCAAAAAAGGGCTAATCGTCGGAATTGCCAATGAAATGTCCATCGCCTGGGGCTGTGCGCGCGTTTTCAAGCGCGAAGGTGCCGACATCGCAGTGACCTATTTGAACGACAAGGCCAAACGCTTTGTCGAACCATTGGCCAACCAAATCAATGCCCCGATCTTCGTACCACTTGATGTCCGCAATGAGGCACAGGCAGACGCGCTGTTCGTCGAAATCGAACAGAAGTGGGGAAAACTTGATTTCGTGCTGCATTCGATCGCCTTTGCCCCGGCAGATGACCTGCACGGTCGGGTAACCGATTGTTCACGCGACGGGTTTCTGGCGGCGATGGATATATCGTGCCATTCGTTTGCGAGGCTTGCCAAACGGGCGGAGCCATTGATGCGGGATGGCGGTGCGCTTTTAACCGTGACCTATATGGGATCAGAGCGCGTGATTGATCACTATGGGGTCATGGGACCGGTCAAGGCAGCCCTTGAAAGCACGACTCGCTATATGGCGGCCGAACTGGGACCGAAAGGCATTCGCTGCCATGCAATTTCACCCGGGCCGCTTTTAACCCGAGCGGCGTCGGGGATTGCCGAATTTCAACACCTGATGGACCAGGCCACAGACCGCGCGCCGTCCCGTCGCCTGGTGACAATTGATGAAATTGGCGAATTGGCTGCGTTTTTAGCCAGTGACCGGGCAAAATCATTGACCGGTGATGTGGTGCATATTGATGGTGGCTTTAACATCATGGGCTGAGCCACGGGTTTGCATCGCAGGCTAGCGTCGCTTGATCGCATCCTCGGCCTTGGGGGCGACGCGCTTGATCTGGCGCGCCAATGCCAGTTTGGCTTCTGCATCCGGGTCGGGTGCGGCGGCAGCAAACAGATCGGGGACATCCCCGCCGTTGATTGCGATCATGCGGGCATCGGTTTCCGCCTGACTTTCGACCCGACCATCGACCAGATGGCAAAGATCAAACCCGGCATCTTTCAGGGCTGGCGCAATCAGAAGCGTGCGATGGCAGTCCAGCGGGTCCTTTTCGGCACACATCAGGCAGATGCGATATTTTTCCGCCCCCGAAACCAGCCGGTCGATCCCCGATTTAAAATCAGGCCGATCTGCCATCAGGCCATAATCAAGCTGCCCATCAGGATAAAGTTCGGGAATTTGCGGTTTTCCGCCCATCACATCGCCCATGAACACATAGGCGATACCGTTTTCGCGAAGGAACGGCCCGAAGCTGTCAGAGTCGAATGCCGTCCAATAACTTGATCGTTTGAAGGTCCGGATATCCGCCACCGCCGTGATGCCGTGGGCCATGAAAAGCGCAAGCAGGCTTTCACGGTCATGGCCCGCATAGCCGACTGTGTAGATCATGCGCCCTGATGACGTGGATTTTGCATTCTTCGGATCAGACATCACAGAATCACACGACAATTCGCATTTGCTTGCAAGCGCGAAACGGCCAAATGCATCGGCTCAAACGCAAAAAGACCGCCCCGAAGGACGGCCTTTGAAAACTTTCATCATGGAGCGGGCGAAGAGATTCGAACTCTCGACCCTAACCTTGGCAAGGTTATGCTCTACCCCTGAGCTACGCCCGCATCATCATGAAAGCGATGATATGTGAAACCGGTCTGATGGAGCGGGCGAAGAGATTCGAACTCTCGACCCTAACCTTGGCAAGGTTATGCTCTACCCCTGAGCTACGCCCGCGTTCATCAGATTGTTTCTGCCCCTGTGGAGCGGCGCGGATAATAGCCCAACAAAGAGCGATTGCAACCCTTTTTTCTTTGAAATCGCGACATCAGGAATTTTGGCGGTTTTCCTTGACTTTAAGCGTCCCAATTGTCGAAATCCGACCCGATTTATGCAAATTTGCGTCCGGTTTTGAACTTGGTTATCTTTTGCCGCACAGCCACAAGGGAAAGAGCATGAGTGATCCATCAACCCCGCTTTTCGATCATCTGGCCGAATTGGGTATCGAAACGAAAACACATGAACACGAACCGTTGTTTACGGTTGAGGATTCGCAGGCACTGCGTGGGGACCTGCCGGGGCTTCATTCCAAGAACCTGTTTGTCAAAGACAAGAAGGGCGCATTGTGGCTGGTCGTTGCCGAGGAAGAGACCGAAATCCGCATGAACCACCTGCACAAGCGGCTGGGATGCGCGCGCCTGTCGTTTGGCAAGCCGGAGCTTCTGATCGAAACGCTTGGCATAAAACCGGGGTCCGTCACCCCCTTTGCATTGCTCAATGATCGGGACCGCAAGGTCAACCTGGCCCTTGATGCCAAGCTTGCCAACGGGGATCTGTTGAACTTTCACCCCTTGCGAAATGACCGCACCACGACAATTTCCTCGGCAGACCTGTTAACCTTCATCGGCTCACTTGGTTATGAGGCGATGATCATTGATTTTGATGCCGAACCCGCCGCGGCTGATGATAAATGAACCACGGACATCTGAGGTAAGCCCTTAAATCTTCTTATATTCAAGTATAAGTGACACGTAATATCACATGGCTGCCTCTTGTCGTCCGGGCATGGCGGTATCATCTAGAATTCAGAATTAGCGAGTGAACAATAATGTCGATCATTCTTGATGCGAATGCGCCGGATGGCGCCACCACCCATAATCAGGATTCTGACCTGATCAAGGACAGCAGTGTCGAAACCTTCGTCCAGGACGTTATCGAACCGTCGATGGAAGTGCCGGTGGTTGTCGATTTCTGGGCGCCATGGTGCGGTCCGTGCAAAAGCCTGACACCGGTGATCGAAAAAGTCACCCGTGAGGCTGGCGGGCGTGTGAAACTGGTCAAGGTCAATATCGACGAGAACCAGGAACTGGCGATGCAGCTTCGCATTCAGTCGGTACCGACGGCTTACGCATTCAAGGGCGGCCGCCCGGTCGATGGTTTTCAGGGCGCGCAGCCCGAAAGCGAAGTGCGCGCATTCTATGAAAAACTCGCCGGTGGTCCGATTGAAAGCCCGATTGAGGGACTGCTTGAACAGGCAAGTGCCGCACTTGCAGAGGAAAACTTTGAAGCAGCCCATGGTCTTTATGTCAGCGTACTTGAGCGCGAACAGGACAATGAAACCGCAATTGGCGGCATGATCCGTTGCATGGTGGGCATGGATGAAGTTGAAGAAGCCCGCCACTTCGTTGACAACATGTCCGATGTTGATCGTCTGAAGGCACCGATTGCAGCCGCGATCAGCGCGCTTGAACTGGCCGAGACCGGGGTTTCGGGTGAAGACCTTGAAGCCGCGCGCGCCAAGGCAGAAGCCAACCCGAACGACCCGCAGGCGTTGTATGATTACGGCATGGCCTGTTTTGCTAAGAACAAGCGTGAAGAAGCGGTCAATGCCATGATCACCATCATTCGCACCAACCGCGAATGGAACGAGGACGCAGGACGCACCCAGCTCCTGAAGTTTTTTGAAGCCTGGGGTCCGATGGACCCTGCCAGCGTCGCCGGACGCCGTGCATTATCGACGGTATTGTTCTCATGAGCATATGCGGCCCCTTTGATCCTGAACTTTCGGACCTTCCGGAAACCATGCCGGTATTCCCGCTAAGCGGTGCACTTTTGCTGCCGCGCGGGCATTTGCCGCTCAATATCTTTGAGCCGCGCTACATGAATATGATCACGGATGCGCTTGGACAGGACCGGATGATCGGGATGATTCAACCCCGACCGGATCAGCGTAACGCCTATTTCATGGATCCGGATCGCCCGGAGATCTTTTCGACAGGATGTGCGGGCCGCATTACCGCCTTTAGCGAAACCGACGATGGACGTTTTCTGATCACGCTCACGGGTGTCTGCCGATTTACCGTGATCGAGGAATTGCCCGAAAATTCCGGCGGATATCGTCGGGTGCGTGGTGATTTCGCGCCGTGGAAGAAGGATCTGACCACACCCAAGGATGACGATACGCCGATCAATCGTGATCGCCTGCGTATGGCGCTTGACGCCTATTTCGCGCAACATTCGCTGCAATCATGTTGGGACACACTGGCTGATAGCGATGATGAAATGCTGATCACCACCATCTCCATGGGCTGCCGCCTCAGTCCGCTTGAAAAACAGGCTTTGCTCGAATGCACAACGCTGTATGATCGCGGCGATATGCTAACGTCGTTGCTTGAAATGGCGGTCCATGCCGATCCCAAGCACGCACACAGCAATGCCAACTGAACATACTTGCCGCCGCACATGGCAAATCCAACCCGAAGGCTGAATTGATGACCGCGACCCATAGCCCGGTAGACCCGAAACTTCTTGAAATCCTTGTCTGTCCGGTGACCAAACAGGCGTTGGAATATGATCGTGAAAATAACGAACTGATCAGTCCTAAGGCGGGTCTTGCCTATCCGATCCGCGACGGCATTCCGATCATGCTGCCCGACGAAGCCCGTGCCATCGAAGACTAAGGCAAAGGTTGCCTGACATTATGTCCAGCGACGGTTTTACGCCTGCTTTCACCCCGGTTGAAATCAACTATCTGCGTGATGAGCGCATTCTGGAAATCATCTGGGATGACGGTGTTCAAACACGCCTTGGCGCCGAGCTGCTTCGCGTGGAAAGCCCGTCCGCCGAAGTTCAAGGCCATCATCCGTCAGAAAAGAAGATCATCGCTGGTCGCCGGCATGTCGGCATCATCGATATTGTGCCGGTCGGGAATTATGCCGTGCGCATTACCTTCGACGACTTGCATGATAGCGGCCTGTTTAGCTGGCAATATCTGCGTGAATTGCACGACAATCAGGACAAGCTCTGGAACGACTATCTCGCCGCACTCAAGGCCCGCGGCCTGTCACGCGACCCTGCCAAGCGCTGACGCCCCCCCCCTTTTCTTTCCAGAAATCCCAAAACAAAAACGGCCCCGCCAAAGACAGGACCGTTTTTAGTGTCATGCTGTCCGGGGACAGTTATCCTCGGATGTACGCTTTGTTAGAAGCGATAGCCAATACCGAGACCGAAGACCCACGGGTCAAGATGGGCTTTGGAGGTGTTCGCACCGTTATTGATGCTGACATCGGTATCAAGGAAAATCTTTTTGACGTCGAGGTTGACAGACCACGGACCAGAAATCGCATAGTCAAAACCAGCTTGGAAAGCGTAGCCAAAGCCGTCGTCATATTTGACAGAGTTGAACTGGCCCGGCTTGGAGTCGTAGAAGAAGGTGTAGTTGATACCTGCACCAACATACGGGCTCCAGCGGCTTTCCGGCATGAAGTGATACTGCAGGGTCAGTGTCGGCGGCAGAAGGCGCACAGAACCAGCATCAAGGCTCGGGTTCGACCAATCCAGATCATGCTGCGTGGTTGCTGCGATCAGTTCGAGCGCGATGTTGTCAGTCAGGAAGTAGGAAAAATCGACTTCCGGAACAACGTCGTTGCTAAGTTGGCCTTCGCCAGAACCAATCGTGTCATCATAGGTATCTTCGTCCGGCACCATAGCAATGGCACGTGCACGAATGACGATGTCGCCAGCCTGTTTGGTTTTGAATTCGGCGGTCTGTGCGGAAGCCGGATTGGCAGCAACAAACGAAGCGGCCATCATGCCACCCAACAATGCGGCACCAAGGAGTTTGGATTTGAATGACATTATCTGTCCCCTGTTAGTTTGATCAACTCGACGGGGACATTGCGCTTTTCTGTTTGCTGACTTGTTGACACAAATCAACAATCACTCACAAAAAACGACATGTTTTTGAATGGTTTTAAATGACCTTTGATCACCTATCGTGATTTTTCGACCGAAATCCCTAGCGAAAGTTCCCGGTTGTGGCAAAAGGCGATCCGGTTACAGCGGCTTGCCCTGCATCAGTTTTGGCAAAGTACCGGCATAGCCCATCGCATGCGACATGAAGGTCTTTTTAAGGGGCGGGATTTTCTCGACAATTGCCAATCCGATATCACGCGCCCAACGGATCGGCGCGATATCATTGGAGAACAGGCGCGTGGTGATATCGGTTACCGCCAGCATCACCGTGTTGTCGAAACGGCGCCATTGTTCATATTCTGCCAGCACATCGGCACTGCCGATATCACGACCAAGACGACGGGCATTGACCAGAATTTCTGCCAGAACCGCAACATCGCGGATCCCCATATTCAGCCCCTGACCGGCAATCGGATGCATGCCGTGCGCCGCGTCACCAATCAACGCCAAGCGATCCTGGGTATAGTGATAGGCGTGCTGTAGCCCAAGCGGATAGCAGAAGCGTGGCCCGATAACTTCAAGATCACCGAGATAGCCGTCAAACCGGCGATGCAATTCATCAAGGAAGGTCTGATCATCAAGATTGACCAGATAATTGGCCTGATCCGTGCCCTCGGTCCAGACAATCGAGCAACGGTTATCGGTCATCGGCAGGATTGCAAACGGCCCGGCCGGCAGGAAATGCTCGACCGCCAGCCCATTGTGGGGCTGCTGGTGCTTGACGGTGCAAACCACCGCACTTTGCTTATAGCTCCAGTTATAGGTCTTGATGCCTGCCCATTCGCGCAACATTGATTTGCGCCCTTCCGCCCCGATGGCAAGTGGTGCGCGCACGACTTGCCCGCCGGCCAGCGTAATGGTCATGGCACCCTGATCACGTGCAATCGTTTCGACCTTGGCCGGTGCAATCATTTTGATCAGATCGTTTTTTTCAATCGCACGATAAAGCGCACTGCGCGTGACAAGGTTTTCGACAATATAGCCAAGCGGCTCGTTACCAACATCATGATGGTCGTAATGCAGGAAAAGCGGGCTTTGACCGTCGGCAATGCGGATATCAAGGATCGGTTCCGCGCCATCGGCCATATTTTCCCAGGCACCGATCACTTCCAAAACCGATTTGGAGGCAGCGGCAATCGCACAGGTGCGGCCATCGTAATTGGCCGTCAGGATGGTTTTGGGGTCTGCATAATCAATCACCACCGACTTGATGCCGCCATGGGCCAGCGCCAAGGCCATAGAAGCACCGTTCAAGCCGCCCCCAAGAATAATGACATCGGTTTGAAGTGGCTGCTGATCATGCATATCGCAATTTCCTGTGTCGTTTGGCCTTGGCCAGTGATGCCGGTTTACAGTGCAGCTTGGCATCCTGCGTTGACCTGACGCAATAGGGCGTCGTGAAAGCGTTGTTTGCACATCTTTACCCTGCCAGATACGCAGCCACAACCCGCACCGATCATCGACGCGCAGTTATCACACCTTTGCCAGCGCAACATTGGGGCAAAACCATCTTTGACAACCGTGAATGCGCCATCGCCACCTGCCAAGGCATATCACCCCTTGGTTGCGACAAGGCCCGCGGAACAAGAATGCGATTTGCCACAGAGCCTTGAGCTGTAAGCGCTTTTCAATTACGCGACAGGTTGATTAAAAAATATGCATATTTTTTGAACAGCCACAGATTTTGTGCAGAATTTAATCCGGCCATGACAGAACGAAGTCATAATTCCGTCAGATCGATTCATCATTTTATGCAACAAAAACAGTAATTTACGATTTTTATTCTGAGTCTGGCACGATTCTTGGTTTGGAGACTGCGACTGCGAAATCGTGATTACCACGTTGGTACTCAACGGATATGCCGGGAGGTCGCATTATTATGAAACTTGTTACTGCTGTCATTAAGCCGTTCAAACTGGACGAAGTCCGTGAAGCGCTTAGCGCACTGGGCGTCCAGGGTTTGACGGTCACCGAAGTTAAAGGTTTTGGTCGCCAGAAAGGTCAGACCGAAATTTATCGTGGTGCTGAATACATGGTCAGCTTCCTGCCGAAGGTGAAGCTGGAAGTCGCCATCACGGATAATCTGGTTGATCAGGTTGTCGAAGCCATCACCAAAACTGCTCAAACCGGGAAAATCGGGGACGGTAAGATTTTCGTTCTTGATGTGAATCAGGCGGTGCGTATCCGTACTGGTGAAACCGGCGACGACGCCCTGTAAGTCCAGAGACAAGGGGAGACATTATGACTATTTCCATGAAGAAAACCGGCCTTGCTGCGGCTGCAGCTACCGCCCTTCTGGCAATCGCTTCTCCGGCTTTTGCTCAGGACGCAGGCGTTCCGGCTGAAACCCAGTTCATTCTCAACAGCTTTAGCTTCCTGTTCAGTGGCGCAATCGTCATGTTCATGGCGGCCGGCTTTGCTATGCTTGAGAGCGGCCTGGTTCGTACCAAAAACGTTACCACCATCCTGCTGAAGAACATTTCGCTCTTCGCAATCGCAGGCATCATGTACTACCTCATCGGTTACAACCTGATGTACATGGATGTATCTGGCTGGATCGGCTCGCTGAGCCTGTGGAGCGCAGATGACTCCGCTGCCCTTGGTGGCGACTTCTCTGGCGGTTATTCCGCAACGTCCGACTGGTTCTTCCAGATGGTCTTCGTTGCAACCGCAGCTTCGATCGTATCGGGTACTGTTGCCGAGCGTATCAAACTGTGGCCGTTCCTGATCTTCGTCGTTGTTCTGACTGGCGTTCTGTATCCGATCACCGGTGCATGGACCTGGGGCGGCGGCTGGCTGTCGGAAATGGGCTTCTCTGACTTTGCCGGTTCCACCATTGTTCACTCGGTCGGCGGCTGGGCTGCTCTGACCGGTGCGATCATCCTTGGTGCACGTAAAGGCAAGTACGGCGAAGACGGTTCCGTTCACCCGATGCCGGGTTCGAACCTTCCGCTTGCAACGCTTGGTACCTTCGTCCTGTGGCTCGGCTGGTTCGGCTTCAACGGTGGTTCCCAGCTTGCTATGGGTACCGGCGCTGACGTCATCGCCATTGCCAACATCTATGGCAACACCACCATGGCTGCTGCCGGCGGTGTGGTTGCAGCAATGATCCTGACCCAGATCCTTTACAAAAAGGTCGACCTTACCATGGCACTTAACGGTGCACTGGCTGGTCTGGTTTCGATCACGGCTGCTCCGGACACCCCGACCATTGGCTCAGCGATCATCATTGGTGCCATCGGTGGTATCCTGGTTGTTGTTGCGGTTCCGCTGCTCGACAAACTGAAAATCGACGACGTTGTCGGTGCTGTTTCAGTTCACCTTGTTTGCGGTATCTGGGGCACGCTTGCTGTTCCGTTCACCAATGACGGTGCTTCCTTCGGCACGCAGATCACCGGTATTGTTGCAATGGGCGCCTTCACCATCGTTGCCTCGTCGATCGTGTGGCTGGCTCTGAAGTTCACTGTTGGTATTCGCCTCTCCGAGGAAGAAGAAGCCAACGGTGCGGACGCAACCGAGCTTGGCATGGAAGCCTATCCGGAATTCGGTAAGGGTTCCCAGCGCTTCTAAACAAGACTTTCTGACAGGTGCCGTGTTCGCACGGCACCTGATCAATCAGATCAAAAGCCCGTCCGGGAAAACCCGGGCGGGCTTTTTTGTTCCATGCTGCCTTTTTGGGCAGCGTTTTGATCACTTGGAAGGCAAAGACGTTTTTTGTCCCTAAAACCGAATGACTCTCCCCACCACTCAAATACCAAGCAACAGCCTTGGCATTTTAAGCTTTGCTGCCCGGTTTTGCGGCATTGGCACGAAAATTGATCTTGGCTGCCCCGAACCAGAGTCCGGCTGCCCCGACAAGACCGGACCGAGAGGAAACGCTATTTGAAAAGGGGGACGCCTTATGGGGGCCTTCCAGACTGCCTCGGACGTATTTTTCGTCCTGATGGGCGCTATTATGGTGCTCGCGATGCACGCCGGTTTTGCCTTTCTTGAAGTCGGCACGGTTCGCAAAAAGAATCAGGTTAACGCACTGGTAAAGATCATTGTTGATTTCGCTGTTTCGACCATTGCCTATTTCTTCGTCGGCTACAGCATTGCATATGGCGTTGATTTCTTTGCCAATGCTGGTGTTCTGAGCGGTCAGATCACCCCCGAAAACACCCCAGCCTTTGCTGATAGCGGCTATGATCTGGTCAAATTCTTCTTCCTTTTGACGTTTGCAGCTGCAATCCCCGCCATCATCTCTGGCGGCATTGCAGAACGCGCGCGTTTCTATCCGCAGCTGTTTGCTACCGCCATTTTGGTGGGTATTTGCTATCCACTGTTTGAAGGCATGGTCTGGAATAACAATTTCTGCTTCCAGGACATGATCGAAGCTAATTTTGGCGCACCGTTCCATGACTTTGCCGGCTCCATCGTCGTTCATGCCGTTGGCGGCTGGATCGCCCTTGGTGCTGTGATCAATCTCGGCGTTCGTCGCGGGCGATACACCAAAACCGGTGGCCTCGTCGGTATTCCGCCGTCAAACATTCCCTTCCTCGCTTTGGGGTCGTGGGTTCTTTGTGTTGGCTGGTTTGGCTTTAACGTCATGTCCGCACAATCAATAAGCGGTATTACCGGACTGGTTGCGGTTAACTCGCTGATGGCGATGGTCGGCGGCATTCTGACGGCATTGATTGCCGGTCGAAATGATCCCGGTTTTGTCCATAACGGCGCACTTGCCGGACTGGTTGCCGTTTGCGCCGGGTCAGATGTCATGCATCCGTTGGGTGCGCTTGTGACCGGCGGTCTTGCCGGTGCGCTGTTTGTCTGGGGCTTCAATCAGTGTCAGGCAAAATGGAAAATTGACGATGTTCTTGGGGTTTGGCCGCTGCACGGGATGTGCGGCCTTCTGGGCGGAATTGCCTGTGGCATCTTTGGCCTTGAGGCCCTTGGCGGCATGGGCGGTGTTTCGTTCAGCGCACAGCTGGCAGGATCGCTGATTGGTGTCGTTTTTGCGACCGTGGTCGGCTTTGTTGTCTATGGCGCCCTAAAAGCCACCATTGGCATCCGTCTGTCCGAAGAAGCCGAGTTTGATGGTGCGGATATCTCGATCCACAACATCGGCGCATATCCCGAGGATGATCTCCGCGCGAGCTAGGCTGCGCGACCCGCACCAGCGTTAATACTCTTTCAAGCCCGGAAAGCGCATCTTTCCGGGCTTTTTGCGTTGGCTTACCCGTGCTCTTAAATGTTTCTTTGCACTTTTGGCATAGGGGTAAAGTCAGGGGATTTTACCCATCTTCCGAATAACGGGACCGCGAACGGCGGACCACAGATCATGCTGGATTGACGACGACCATGTTTAACGCGCGCCTGGATCAATTGCCTGCCTATCCGTTTCCGCGATTGGCAACCCTGCTTGACGGGATCGAACCCGGTCAGCCGCCGCTTGTAATGTCGATCGGCGAGCCACAGCATGAACCGCCCGCCATGATCACCGAGGCAATGGTCAAACATGCCAGCCTTTGGCACAAATACCCGCCCGGTGCCGGTACGCCGGAATTGCGCGACGCCATCAAAAACTGGCTTGATAGGCGCTATAACCTGCCCAAAGACATGATCGACCGTGATGATCATGTCCTTCCGGTCGCAGGCACGCGCGAAGCACTTTATCTGATTGCCACCACCGTCATTCCACAGGATCAACCGGGGCCCAAACCCAAGGTCTTGCTGCCCAACCCGTTCTATCAGGTCTATTGTGGGGCGGCGGTGCTGAATGACGCGGAAATGGTGCCGCTGGCAGCAGGGCCGGAAAACGGGTTCCTGCCCGACCTTGATCAGATTGATGCCAAGGATCTTGATGCCTGCGCGCTGTTCTTCCTGTGCTCGCCCGCCAATCCGCAAGGGGCGATTGCATCGCGTGCGTACCTCGAACAGATCATTGCACTGGCGCGCAAGCATGACTTCGTGCTGGCCATGGATGAGTGCTATGCCGATATCTATGACAGCACCGCACCGACCGGCGCGCTTGAAATCTGTGCGGCACAGGGTGGAAACATGGACAACATCCTTGTCTTCCATAGTCTTTCGAAACGGTCCAGCGCGCCGGGTTTGCGTTCAGGCTTCGTTGCCGGTGATGCAAAGATCGTCAAACGCTTTACCGCCCTTCGCAGCTATTGCTCGGCCACCATTCCGATGCCAGTCATGGCCGCATCCACCGCTCTTTGGAACGATGATGCTCATGCGGAGGCCAACCGGGATATCTATCGCGCCAAAATCGACATCGCCGAAGAAGTCTTTGGCAACCGGTTTGGCTTTTATCGCCCGCCCGGCGGATTTTTCCTGTGGCTTGATGTTGGCGATGATGAAGCCGCCACCCGGAAAATCTGGAAAGAATCCGGGGTCAAGGTCATTCCGGGCAGTTACCTGTCATTGACCGATGCCAATGGCAACAATCCGGGCAAACGGTTCATCCGCATTGCTCTTGTGCATGACCTTGAAACCACGCGGGAAGGACTGACCCGCATCGCGAAGGCATTGGAAAGCTAACCCGATACTTCGCCCGACCAGAACAGCAGGACTTAACCAGAACGGATACCCAGATGAGCAGCCAGTCAAACACTCTTGGAACCGCTTTCATGCCCGGCAGTCTCGTGACACTGCTCAAGCGCAGTGGCTTGCGGTTTTGCGGCCTTGGGCTGGTATTGCTGGCCATGGCCCTGTTCATCATGCTGATCGGCTTTCATCCCGGCGACCCATCGTTTAACCATGCCACCGACCGCACAACGGTTTTTAATCCGTTGGGCATCGTCGGGGCTTATGGCGCGGATTTGATGCTGCGTACCCTTGGTCTGGCATCCGCACTGATTACCGTTTTGCTTGTCGCCTGGGGCCTGCGCCTGATTGCCGTCAAACCGTTCCGTTGGATGTGGGCGCGTTTCCTTGTTTTGCCGCTGGCACTGCTTCTTGTCGCGGTTTCGGCAGCGGCTATTCAGCCGGGTATGCATTGGCCGCTGACGGTTGGTCTGGGTGGCTTTGCCGGTGATTTGCTGCTGGGCAAGCTTCAGGCCGGTTTTGCGATGATTGGGGTTCCCGGTGCGCGGGCCCTGATCGCACTGGCATCCATGATGCTTGGTCTGGCACTGACGATCTTTTGCATGGCCTATTCGCTGTCTGAATGGGGACGGTTGGGGACGGCACTGTCCTTTGCCGGCGGCAAGGTGATTGCGGGCATTCGTGCCATTATTCCGACCGGCAGCAACGATGAGCCGCTTGCCAAGCGTGCCCCGGGTTCGCGTCAGGAACCGTCGATGGACAAAGGCAAGTCCAAGCTTGGCACGGCCATTTCAACCCGTAAGTCCGAACCGGATGTCGACCCGGACGATTATGACGGGTTTGACGACGATGACGATCACGAACCGCCGGTTCATATTGTCGCCGCCCCGGCCGCAAAGCTGCAACCAAGCCAGAAGGCGGCAGCGCAGCGTCAGGCATCATTTGATCTGGGCTCGGATGAGTATCGTTTCCCGCCGCTTGATCTGCTTGGTGAACCTGATCCGGCCGATGCCAACCAGATTGATCAGGAAGCCTTGGCGCAGAATGCCCGCTTGCTTGAAACCGTGCTTCAGGACTTTGGTGTTAAGGGCGAAATCGTGCAGGTTCGACCGGGCCCGGTTGTCACCCTTTATGAGCTCGAGCCCGCCGCAGGTGTCAAATCATCGCGCGTGATTGGTCTGGCCGATGATATCGCGCGTTCCATGAGTGCGATTGCCGCCCGTGTTGCCGTGGTACCCGGACGCAACGTCATCGGGATCGAATTGCCGAATGTGCGTCGTGAAACCGTGCATCTGCATGAAATTCTGGCATCGAGTGATTTTGAAAAGAACACCGGCAAGCTCAATATGAGCCTTGGCAAGGATATCGGCGGCACGCCGGTGATTGCCGATCTGTCGAAAATGCCACACTTGCTGATTGCCGGTACCACCGGTTCGGGTAAATCGGTTGGTGTGAACGCGATGATCCTGTCATTGCTCTATCGCCTGAAGCCCGAAGAATGCCGCTTCATCATGATCGATCCCAAGATGCTGGAACTGTCGATTTATGACGGCATTCCGCATCTTCTGACGCCGGTCGTGACCGATCCGCACAAGGCGGTGGTTGCCCTGAAATGGGCCGTACGCGAGATGGAAGACCGTTATCGCGCCATGAGCCAGGTCGGCGTGCGAAACATTGCGGGCTATAACAAACGCATCAAGGAAGCTGCGGCCAAGGGCGAACAGCTTACCCGACGTGTTCAGACAGGCTTTGATCCGGAAACCGGCAAACCGATCTTTGAAGATCAGGAACTGCCGATGGAGCCGCTGCCGTTTATCGTCATCATCGTGGATGAAATGGCCGACCTGATGCTGGTTGCCGGCAAGGATGTTGAAGCATCCATCCAGCGACTGGCACAGATGGCCCGTGCGGCTGGTCTGCACCTGATCATGGCGACCCAGCGTCCGTCGGTGGACGTGATCACGGGTACGATCAAGGCCAACTTCCCGACGCGAATTTCCTATTCCGTGACCTCGAAAATCGACTCGCGCACCATTCTGGGTGAAATGGGCGCCGAGCAGCTTCTAGGCCAGGGGGATATGCTTTACATGGGTCAGGGTGGCCGTTTGCAGCGCGTCCACGGCCCGTTTGTTTCAGACGAGGAAGTCGAAAGCATCGTCAAACACCTGCGCGATCAGGGCGACCCGGCCTATCTTGAAACCGTTACCGAAGAACCCGAAGAAGACCCGGTTGCGGCCTATATGGCCGGTGGTAATGCCGGGGCTGGTGGCGGCGGATCAGATGATGATCTTTACAATCAGGCGGTTGGCATTGTGCTTCGCGAGAAGAAGGCATCGACCAGCTTCATCCAGCGCAAGCTTTCAATCGGCTATAACCGCGCGGCCCGCATTATCGAGCAGATGGAAGAAAACGGCGTCGTTTCCGCCGCCAACCATGTTGGCAAGCGTGAAGTGCTGATGGAAAATATGGATGGTACGCCCTACGAGTACTAGCGCAGTGTGCCGTAAACCGGGCAAAGAAAAAGGCGGGCTGAAATTCAGCCCGCCTTTTTAATTCAATGATCCGATGAAGATCAGATCGACTGGTTGATCCAGTCGACAAGAGCGCTTTTCGGAAGTGCGCCGACTTTCATCGCCGCGACTTCGCCGCCCTTGAAGATCATCAGGGTCGGAATGCCACGAACACCGTATTTCGCCGGGGTGTTCGGGTTTTCATCGATATTCACCTTGGCGATCTTGAGCTTGCCGCCCAGTTCACCAGCGATTTCATCGAGATATGGGGCAATCTGTTTGCACGGACCGCACCACTCAGCCCAGAAATCGACCAAAACCGGATCGTTGGAACCCAGAACGTCGGTATCGAACGAACCGTCGGAAACTTTAATCGTGGTCATACTTTCAGATCCTAGTTGTTACGAGGCAAGGCGGGCGAACCCGCAAACCTCGATCCGCTTTATGAGGCCAAGGTAGGCAGCACTGACGCAAACGTCAAGCGCATTGGGCGATCCGCGCGAAAGCGATCTTCGTCAAAGCAGGCGTTCTGCAGAGTCGGTTCCCGGACCAAATGTCAGAATGTGATCGGGCAACTCTACCATCCACGGCCCATTGGTCCAGAGAATGAAACACCTGACCTTTTTGCCCGGATACATTTGCGCCAAGGCCGCGCGATAGATCGACATCTGACGACGATAGGCACGCGGCGTGTCTTCGACATCGCGGGGCGGCGGACGATTGGTTTTGTAATCGACAATCATCACTTCATCGTCACGCACGACAAGCCGGTCAATCTGGGCCGAAACCACATCCCCACCGACAATACCAACCAACGGCACCTCGGCTCGTGATCCCGGCGCAAAGACCGGGGCAAAGGCCGGGCTGTCGAAAATACCAAGCGTTTCATTGGCGATTTCGGCCTGCAGGTCGGGATCAAGCGCATGGACGGGCTGGGCCAGGAAGCGTTCCGCAGCCTTCCGGCGTGCCTGCTCGGGCAGGTCTGGCAGAAGTTCCAAAAGCTTATGGATCAGGAGGCCACGCTTGAAGCTTTGCCCCTGATCGCCACCCAGCGGTGATTGAACAGCTGGTTCGTCTTCGAGCGGCCGACTGGGCGCGAGTGGCTTGGGCGGGAAGGATTCTTCTGGCGCAACGGCGCGAATTAATTGGCGTTTTACAGATTGTTTTGAATCCGAAATATCATCAGAACGATCAGGTTTGGGTGCCTGACTTTGATCGGTTTCCCAGACCCAGCCTTCGCCTTCCCATCCCGATCCGGAATAGATCGAAAGGTCGATTTGGGCCGGTTTGGCGTAGCCTTCCATCGCTTGGCTACACAGATTGTACCAGCAATGCTCAGGCGCCTTGCGCCGCCCCTGCCAGCCACAGATGTAAAGACGGTCTTCGGCGCGTGTCAGGGCGACATACAGCAGGCGGTTATATTCCTGATCACGTTTGAGCGCGATGTCATCACGCAGGCGCGCAACAAGATCGGTTTCAAGCGCCACCCGCGGCAGCCAGAACATCAGATTGCGGTCTTCCTGCCAGAACAGGTTGGGGGCCTGTGTTGGCACCTGCATGGTATCGGGCAGGAACACAATGGGGGCCTGAAGACCCTTGGCGCCATGCACGGTCATGATGCGGACTTCATCGCGCCCGCTTTGTTCAAGGTCACGCTTGATCTCGGCGTCACCTGCCATCAGCCAGTGCAGGAAGCCCTGAAGCGTCGGCGCATGATCAGCCTCATAACCCATGGCGAGGTTGAGGAATTCGTCAATCGGATCGTTCGCCTCGATACCCAGACGACCAACCAGACGGGCACGGACACCACGCGCTTCCTCACCACGACCGCCCAGCAATTCGGCATAAAGTTCAAACGGGCGTTCGTAATCAACCCGGCCCAGCCACTTGAACAAAAAGGCATAGGCGCGCGCAAACGGCGATCCGTCTTCAACCACAGCCGCCTTTTCACGCAACGCATGCCACAGGGTTCTGGGGCGGTTATGGGCAATTTTAAACAGCTGATCGTCATCAAGCCCGATCAGTGGACTTTTAAGCACCTCGGCCAGTGTCAGGTCATCTTCGGGCATTAACAGGAACCGGCCGAATGCGACCAGATCCATCACCGCAAGCTGATCGGTGATCTGCATACGGTCGACACCGGCGACGGGAACATTGCGTTCCTTAAGCGCCTTGACGACCTCATCGACAAAGGCGGTACGACGGCGCACAAGGATCATGAAGTCACCTGCGCGCACCGGGCGACCACGCGATGTCAGGATTTCCCTTTCGTCAATCGCATGACGAATGCGCCCGGCAATGACGCGGGCAAGTCGGATCTCCGGATCTTCAAGGCGGACAATCCGGGTCGGCGGCGTCCATGGGTCTTCGGGTGCGCGTTCTTCGGGCTCGACGGCCGGCCAAAGTTCAATCCGCCCGGCCTGCCCGACACGGAATGGACTGTGAAGCACATCAGCACCATCATCGCCTACACCCTGCTTGGCGACCGGACCGGCAAAGACACGATCCACGGTGCCCAGCACCGCATCGGTGGACCGGAACGAGATGTTCATCGGCACTTCGCGCCAGTCGGCAGCAATTTCACGCGCCCTTTCGCGGAAATAACGGCGCATTTCGGCGAACTTTTCCGGATCAGCGCGCTGGAAGCTATAGATCGATTGTTTTGCATCACCGACAGCAAAGATGGTGCGGGGCTTGTCGGCATGGCGCCCGGCGTCGATAAAGAATTCCTCGGCCAGAATACGCACCACTTCCCACTGTTCGGGGTTGGTATCCTGCGCCTCGTCAATCAGAACGTGATCAAGGCCTTCGTCCAGTTTGAACAACACCCAGCCGGCAATACCGGCCTGACGTTGCAAAAGCTGCAAGCTGGTCAGGATCAAGTCATCGTAATCAAGTCGTGCATGCAGGGCCTTCTTGGTGGCGTAGCGATCAAGCATCGCATTGCCGATGGTGATTAGTGCCGATGTCGCACCGGCCATGGCGGCGGCCTTGCGTTGGCGATCGACCTCGACCAGACGCGCGCATTCCTGTTCAAGCGCATCGGCCCCCATCGGGTGATTTTCGGCTGCCCCCTTGGTGATCAGTTTAGCGCGCGGTTCACCGGCCGTGGTGAAAAAGACACTGCGATATTCGTTAAACACCGCAAGGCGGTCTTCGACATTCGTCTTTTCAAGAAATTGCGCCAATGCCGGCACGCGTGCGGTATCGGTTTTGGTTCCGGCCTCAAGTGCTGCCAGCCCCCGCATCAAGCCATCGCGGTCAAAGGCATCATCGGAGAGGGCCTTGGTCAGGATGGTTTCATCATCAAGTCCGACCGGCACCCCAAGCGCCTTATAAACCGCATCGCGCATGCGTTTGGCCCCGCCCAGATTGGCCAGCATGCGCTTCAGGCGACCACGTTCGCGGGCAAGCTCGCTCATGACCTCGCCAAAGGCACCTTCGCGGACCTGTCCGGTGACGACCGACAGGGCATGGGCCAGATCATCATCACGGCCGGTTCGGGCGAATGCCAGGACCTCTTCCTGTACATCGGCCATGGTTTCAGCGGCTGTGCGGTCATCCATGATTTCAAAATGCGGCGCCAGACCGGCTTCCAGTGGAAAACGTCTCAAAAGCGACTGACAGAAGGCATGAATGGTCTGGATTTTCATTCCGCCTGGCGCATCCAGAACGCGGGCAAAAAGCTGGCGCGCACGGATGGTTTCATCGGCACTGGGTGCTACACCGGCAAGATTGGCAAGGTCGGCCTGAAGGTCGCGATCCTCCATCGTGGCCCACAGACCCAACCGTTCATTCACACGGTTGGCCATTTCCGCCGCCGCGGCCTTGGTAAAGGTCAGACACAGAATGCGATGTGGCTCCGTGCCCGAGAGCATCAGGCGCAAGACGCGATCTGACAGGACCTTGGTCTTGCCCGCCCCGGCTGAAGCCGACACCCAGACCGATGCTGTCGGATCGGATGCATTGCGTTGCAGGACGTTGGGATCAGTTCCACGCATTTCGGTCATGATTTATCCCCTTCACCAACATCCTGTTTTTCTTCGGTGTTAGCGCTATCATCAATATCCTCGCTGCCCATCCATTCACGCAGGCGGGCGAGATGGACATAGTCGGAATATTTCGGCGCGTGATCGGGATGCGGAACACTGAGATAGGGCGTATCGGGATCGGCAAAGGCCGCCGCCAACCCATTCACACCTTCCACCGCCGCGTGGGCGAGTTCGGCCGGGGTCGTTTTCATGCGGCCCGTGTTGATTTCAACGATCTCACCCGCCGGATCCCCGCCCGAGAGTTTCCAGAACGCCATGCTGGCCGGGGGACCGGCGGGCACATCGCCAAAACCGCCCTTCTCGGCAATGGCGGCCTCGAGCGGTAATTGCGGGGCAAACCCGTTGGCAACGTCGCCCTGACTGGGTGGTGCGCCGGTTTTATAATCAATGATCGCAATCCCGCCATCGCGCAGCTGATCAATGCGGTCGGCACGGGCATAGACCTGAAAACCGCTGCTGGTATCAAGGGTTCCGGATTGTTCGGTATAGGATTTGCGCACCGCATCGCGCCGCGCTGCTTCGGTCTGGATGAACCATTTGGCAATGCGTTCGAACCGTGGCCACCAGAAGGCCCAAAGACCGGGACGTGCGGCCAGCGGCTTGAATACTTCACGACCAATGATCAGCAATTCATGTTCGCCATCCGGTGGCAAATGTTCGGGATGGCGGGCGATGAACTGATCAAGGGCGTCGTGGATCAGGTTGCCGTAATCGGCTGCACCGGGATCTTCGTCGATCCCATCAAGCTTGCGCAGGCCAAGGATATGGCGGGCATAGATCGCATAGGGGTCGCGCATCCATGTTTCGATCTGGGTGACCGACAAGCGATCCGGGCGGGCGGATACGGGTGGTTTGGGTGCGGGGCGACCGATTTTAACCCGCATGTCCGGTGCAGGTTCATCTATCAGATCGGCCAGTGCCCGCCATTCGGCAGCGTCGGGCTTTTCCATCGACACGCGCGATTTACGCAGAATGTTTTCAATCCGTAACAACCAGCGTGACGGCACGGTTGGCGTGCCTTCGATACGCAGCGCACGGGTCATCACCACATCGGGCGAACAAAACAGTTGCTGGAAATCATGGGCCGATTGCCCGACCCGGTGTTCGGGGGCCGGCAAGCCGAAATTGCGGCGCATCGGGCGGCTCATCCACGGATCGGCCCCGGCTTCGGGCGGCCAAACACCCTCATTCAGCCCGCCTAAAATGGTCAGATCAGCCTGCTGCATTTGGGCTTCAACCGTTCCCCAGATAAACAGGCGCGGATGTTTACCGTAACGCGGACGCACGGCGCGATCCGCCATCAGGGCATCAAGAAACGCGCTATACCGATTGCCCGGCATCGGCGCAAAATCCGTCAGCGCATTCAGCAATTCATGGACGAAATCCGCCAATGCCTCACCCGCTTCGCCGCGCCACAGGCGATCAGCGCCGGTTTGGGTGTCGCTGGCCGCCAGTGCCTCAGCCGCCGTAACATGACTGCGCAGCAGATGAACTGGCGCATGCGTTTTATCGCCGTTCAGATCATCAATCGGATCAAGGCAGGTTTTAATGCGGGCGACCAGATCACTAAGGCGCGCATGATCATCGCGGATGCGCTCAATCCGGCCCGTCACGCTATCTGATCCGGATGCACTGAGGCGGGCGACTGTATCTTCGCACCAGCCATCAAGCGCTGTTTGCAAACCATCCAGCCCCGGCCCCGGTCGGGCACCGCGCAGGACCTCCTTCTCCAGAAGACGGGTCAGGACGCGGAAATTCTCCGGTGACAGACCCGCCGCCGAGAGCGGATGTTTCAGCAACTCCAGCAACGGAACGGGCGCGAATTCTTCCTGCACGGCACGGACCACAAGGCGCAGATAAATCGCTGGTGCGGTGTCGTGCAGCGGGATACCGGCGGAGTCATCAATTTCAACCTCCCACCGGCGGAGTTCGGTGGCGACCCGCCGGGCAAGGCCACGATCTGGCGTGACCAGCGCGCAGGTCTTTTCGGGATGTTCAAGGGCCTCGCGCATCATAAGGGCAATCGTTGTTGCCTCTTCACGCGCACCAGAACAGTCCACGCGCAAAACGCCATCCATTACATCCGGCGTAAATCCGGTGATGTGACGCCAGTGATGGGTGGTCTTGGCCGGTCGCAACGCTTCGCGGGCCAGACGGCGGCGCTCAATCGTGGCATCACTTTCGGGATCAAGGGCCGGCCAAGGCAGAACACTGTCAGCATGGCGACCAATATGGCCCAACGTCTTGCCCAAAAGGTGTTGCGGATGGGCGGCATCATCGGCAATCGCCGCCCAGTCTTCGTGGCTAAGCCCTGTCATAAGGCCGGGCAGGACCACCCGGCCCTGCGGCATTCTAAGCACCGCTGCCATCAAATCCCGAAGCGCTGGAAACGGCCCGGTTGATCCAACAATCAACACCGGCGTTTCGGGCGGGTTTTCTGCCCATAAATCGATCTGTGACGCAATCAGGGCATTGCGCCGCATGGCCCGGTCACTGACATCCTGAGAAGCCAAAATACCCGGCCAGTGAATGGTCAGGATTTGCAGAAATTCAAGGGTGAGCTGCCAGTGTTCGGCGAATTCTTCGGGCACCAGTCCCTTAAGATCGTCAAAGGCGCAGTTTTCCGTTTGCACCTGATCGAGAAAGCGTGCGAGTTCGCCTGCAAGACGGGCGGCCTGATCGGCGGTCGGCTTTTCACCGCGATGATCGGGGCGGCCCATGATCAGCTGGGTGAGCAGCAATTTACGTTGCAGATCGGGGATGGCGGGCGGCAGATCAAGGGCCGCCTGTTCACCACCCGCACCATAAATCGCCAATTCATCCTCATCCGCCTCGCCCAGGGGACGAATGGTCGGAAGCAGGGTAACCGCGCCTTGGGACTGCCGCAAAAAGGCATCGCGCATCACCTTGGCGGATCGGCGATTGGGCACCATCAGAACATAATCGGGCAAGGTATCTGGCTGATCGGCGGTTTCCGCCATCAGTTGTTTGGCGATCAGATCGGCAAAGGCAACACCGGGCGGAATGAAAAACAGGTTTGAGGGCGGCGTTGCCTCCCCCGCGAAGGAGGCTTCGTCATATTCGGGCGCGTCCATGTAATCAAACAGGTCGGCCATCAAACTCCCCCGGATGCGGCTTTCTTGGCGCGCTCAGTTTCAAGCGCCTTTGCGATGACGGGTTCGGACTCCTTGAGCGCCTCTGGCGTGCCGATGTGGAAATATCCGCCATCATGCACCAGACCATAACACCGTCCAACGGCAAGCGCCTTGTCATAAACGACATTCAGTGACCAAGCGCCATCGGGCGTGTCTTCAAACAGATGCGGTGCCAATATTTGCACCCCGGTAAAAAAATAAGGGGCCTCGGGCGCATCGCCGCGCCGTTTCAAACGCCCATCAACCTGCCAGAAGAAATCCCCTGCCCCGTCATAGCCATAGCCGTCCGAAACCGGATAAAGGGCCAGAAGTGCATCCATGTGATCGGGGTCAAAGGCATTGATCAGGCGATCAAACAGTGGCTCCGCGCCCTCGGTCCAGAAAACATCGGCATTGGCAATCAGGATTGCGTCATCATCAAGTTTCGAAAGCGCATTTTTCACCCCGCCGCCGGTTTCAAGCAAATCTTCCTCGGGCGAGGTGATTATGGTGGGGACAGTTCTGTTGGCGACATGATCAATGATCTGTTGCCCAAGATAGTGCGAGTTGACCACCGCCTGCGTGACACCGGCGTTTGCCAGTTTATCGAGCACATGATCAAGCATCGGTTTGCCCGCAACCGATATAAGCGGCTTTGGCATGGTATCGGTGATCGGGCGCATGCGTTTGCCAAGGCCAGCCGCCAGAACCATGGCCTGTGCCTTTGCGTTTGGTGCGCTCATGATTGTGCCTCATTGCCTGACAGGTTCTGGGTTTTGGCAATTGCCGGGGCGGTGCGGGCATCAGGCGGAATATGGACATCCACCCAATCCTGAAGGGCAGGCAGGCTATCAGCCGCCCCGCGCAGGATCATGTCCCAGCAGCGCGGAATGTAGTCGAAATAGCGCGTCTTTCCGGCCTTGATCGCAAGCCAGCCAAACCGACCCAGGATACGGAAATTGCGCACCATCGAGGTTGCAATATAGGCCGTTTCGAAATCAGAACGATCAATGTCAGGGAACGGAGCGAGATAGAATTCCTTCATCCGCGCTTCAAGGTCCGGTCCGATATCATGGCGCACATCGCGCAGAAGCGACGCCAGATCATAGGGCCTTGGTGCAATGGCCGCGTCCTGAAAATCAATGATGCCGCAATCATCACCGCCATCACCATTTTCAACCAACATCAGGTTATCGACATGATAATCGCGGTGAATGATCACCTCACCGACCTGCCAACACAGTGGCAGTACGGTTTCAAGAAGCTGATCAAAGGCGGTGCTTGCCGCATCACGCTTGGCCGTGTCGGGGATGATGAGTGGCAGATAATCCGCCTTGAAGCTTGCCAGCATCCGACGCAGGTTTTCTGGGGCATAGCGCACCAACCCGCAATCATTCATCCCGCCCCCGTCGCAGAACCGATGCAGGGTGATCAGCTGTTCAATAGCACGCAGGTAAAGGGCATCCTGCGTCATGCCATCAAGCATCGCACTGCCCATGAGCGCCTCGGTAAAGGTGATGTCACCAAAATCCTCGATCAGGACCAAGCCGCGCTTTTCATCCGCCTGATAGATTTCCGGTACCCGCCAACCGGCCTGCTTGAACAGGTTTGTGGTTTGCAGAACTGGTGAAACAGAGGCCGGGCGTTCGGGATTGTCATGAATGCCGTGCGGATCGACATGGATCGCGGTCGGCGGAAAATCCATCAGAAGGGCGGTGTCATGGCGCCGTTCAAGGCGGAAATATTTCCGCGCCGAGGCATCATCAACCAATGGCATGACCTGCGCGGTCTGCCAGCCACAGGTGACCAGAAAATCCTGGCGTTCGGCGTTGCGGCGTTCCTGATCGGGGCTTGCGCGGTTCATGACGGGCTTACCACCAGATCATTGATCCGCGTCACCCATTCATCACCATGCGGCTCAAGCTTGAACACACGGCCATCAGGGGTTGGTCCGGGTTCGATATGAATATCAAGACGATTTTCCGGAGTCAGATATTCCAACCGATCCGGCCATTCGATCAGGCTGACAGCATCGGAAAAGGCATCCTCGATATCAAGCTCGTGGACTTCTTCGGGATCAGACAAGCGATACAGGTCAAAATGCCAGACCGGCACGCGATCAAGCTCATAGATCTGAACCAGCGTGAAGGTCGGACTGGGGACTTCTTCGTTCGGGTTATCGGCCACAGCCCGAATGAATGCGCGGCAAAACGCACTTTTGCCCATGCCGAGTGTTCCGTGCATCAAAATCACATCGCCTGCCCTGGCTACAGCGGCAAGTTTGGCGGCAAGGGCTTCGGTCCCGTTCTGATCGCTGACAGTGACTGTCTTGCTCATAATGTCCGTCTTTTGAATGGCTCTTGCCTTCTGTTTTAGGGGGTTGATGTGGCACTTCGCAATGATTTTGCGAAGCCGATTGAGGCGTGTGGTTCAAATCACGGCGCAAACCCGGAAAAAGGCCGGTTTACATTGCGATATCGTGTTCCAGATGCTATCTCGCTGCATAAGAAATCCCGCACACCGCCGGGCTTGGGGGCAGCCCCCTACCCAAATTTGATTTTATTTGGATGGAATAAGTATGTCAGACGCATCGCATAGCACAGATATTGCCATTATTGGCGCAGGCCCGGTCGGGCTTTTTGCGGTTTTCGAAGCCGGTATGCTGGGGCTTAAATCCCATGTGATTGACGCGCTTGATATGGTCGGCGGCCAGTGCAGCGCACTTTATCCGGAAAAGCCGATTTTCGATATTCCGGCCCATCCGCAGATTGCCGGTCAGGACCTTATTCACGAACTTGCCAAACAGGCTGACCCGTTCGAGCCGACCTATCATCTGGGTCAGCAGGTCACCAAGCTTGAGAAACGCGATGATGGCCGTTTCACGCTGGTCACCACGAAGGGCACGGTGATTGATGCCGGTGCGGTTGTGATTGCGGCTGGTTGCGGTGCCTTTGGCCCGAACAAACCGCCGATGGACGGCCTTGAAGAGTATGAAGGATCGGGTGGCGTTCAGTATTACGTCAAACGTCGTGCCGACTTCGCTGGCAAGAACGTCGTGATTGCCGGTGGTGGTGACTCGGCTGTGGACTGGGCCCTGTCGCTTCATGATATTGCCGCCAAGGTGATGGTGGTTCATCGTCGCCCGAAATTCCGTGCGGCCCCTGACAGCAGTGCAAAACTGCAGGCACTGGCAGAGGCGGGCAAGATCGAGATGGTCATCCCCTATCAGCTTAAGGGGCTTAAGGGTGACAACGGCATCCTGTCACACGTGGTTGTCGCGACGCTGAAGGGCGAGGAGCGCGAGCTTGAAGCCGATCACCTTCTGCCGTTCTTTGGCCTTGCCATGGAACTCGGTCCGATTGCCGATTGGGGCCTTAATCTTGAGAAGAACCATATCGGCGTGAAACAGGCGACGATGGAAACATCCGTCCCGGGCATCTTTGCCATCGGCGATATCGCAACCTACGAGCACAAGCTGAAACTGATCCTGTCGGGCTTTGCCGAAGGTGCGAGTGCGATCCACGCCGCACGGTCCTATATGTTCCCGGACAAGGAATTCCATTTCGAATATTCGACCACGACGGGTGTTCCGAACGAATAACCCGACATTTGGTCAAAGTTTTCAAGGAAGCGCACCATGACCACAAAACATCCCGAACATCCTGGAGGTTGTCTTTGTGGCGCGGTGCGCTTTGTTGCATCCGGGGAGCCGATTGGCAGCAATCACTGCCATTGCGGCATGTGTCGCAAGGATAGCGGTTCGGGTGTTTCGACCTTTGTCGCGTTCCCGACCAATGCCGTCACATGGGATAGCAAGCCGCGCGAATATGAAAGTTCGCCCGGCAAGTATCGTGGATTTTGCCCGGCATGCGGATCAAGCGTTACCTGGCGCAAGGGCGATGACGACAGCTTCATCGATTTCCGATTGGGCACATTTGATGACCCACGCCCGTTCAAGGCCAAAAAGCATCTTTGGATGAGCACGGCACTGCCGAGCTTTGCCGGAATTGACCCGGAGATCGAGCATTTCGATTAGCGGCTGTTAGCCAACCGTTTCGCCAATCAACGTCTGGGTTTTAACATTGGTGAATTTCCAAGTATTTTCGAGTACTGGGCCGAGATGCTCAACCGCATTGTCCAGGTTCTGTTTGGATGCAAATTCCATGGTCGTGATGGCATAGTATGGCGGGTCGTCCCGTGCACCGGAAACTCCCTTGATCACATACATGGCCGATATTTCAGAACCGACACAGTCTTTGAGTGTTTTGAGATGCTCACCTAAATAGTAATCGTAGTCAAAACGGTCACCTGCCCCAAACGGGTATAGAAACTGAAGCGTGATCGCCATAGCCGGTGTCCTCCTGCATGTGTTTTGCTATCGATAGATGCTGAAAAAATCGCAAACAAGAAAGCTCGGTCCTGTGGCAACATCTCTTATAATGTAACGCCTAGATGCTCTGCCAGAACCCCGACGATCATACCGTGATCTTCTTGCGATGCGAGGCCGGATACTGTAATCGCGCCAATCACGCCGACACCGGCAACACGGACCGGGAAGCTGCCGCCGTGATCGGCATAGTCGGCAAAATCGATCCCGTGATCGGCAAGGGTTTTGCCCTTAGCCTTAAGCTCCGCGCCAAAGCGCATCGAGCTTTGATGTTCACGTAGCACCAGATTGCTTTTGCGCCGTGCCCAAGCATCGTTGGCCGGTTTGGCACCGGCAAGCGATGCGTGAAACAGGGTGCGGTCCGGGGTGCGGATATTGATGGCAACCGGGGCGTTCTTGGCCTGCGCGACGCCCACCAGCTTGGAGCCGATTGACCAAGCGGTGTCTTCATCAAAGCGGTCAAACACCAGAATTTCTTCCTGCTTGGCGAGCAATTCCAGATCCATCGGGGCCTCCTTGGGCAATTGGTTGGGCTGCGTCCATCCATAGCGCAGCAGGTTAGCCTCTGAAAACAGCAAAGAAAAAAGGCTGCACCAACAATGTGGTACAGCCTTTGTTCCGAAATCGTATTTTCGGCTTACTTGTCGTCGCCCATCTTGAGCGCGTTGATAAAGGCCGATTGCGGAATTTCGACCTTGCCGAACTGACGCATCTTTTTCTTACCGGCCTTCTGTTTTTCAAGAAGCTTACGTTTACGCGAAACGTCACCGCCGTAACATTTCGCCGTCACGTCTTTGCGCAGGGCAGAGACGGTTTCACGGGCAATCACCTTGCCACCAATGGCGGCCTGAATGGCGATGCGGAACATCTGGCGCGGGATCAGGTCCTTAAGACGCTTACAGATCTCACGACCACGGTATTCAGCCGCCGAACGGTGCACCATCAGGGCCAGTGCATCGACCGGCTCTTCGTTCACAAGGATGGAAACCTTGACCAGATCGCTTTCGTCGTAACCGGCAATTTCGTAATCGAAGCTGGCATAGCCGCGCGATATGGATTTCAGACGGTCATAGAAATCAAACACCACTTCGTTGAGCGGCAGTTTGTAGACCGCCATTGCCCGGTTGCCGACATAGGTCAGATCAAGCTGAACACCACGGCGTTCGGTGCAAAGGGTCAGGATGCCGCCAAGATATTCGTCCGGCACCATGATCGATGCCTTGATCCATGGTTCTTCAATGGCCTTGATCTTGGTAACGTCCGGGAAATCAGCCGGGTTATGCAGCAGGATTTCTTCGCCCTTGCTCAGCGTGATCTTGTAGGACACCGACGGTGCGGTGGTGATCAGATCAAGCTCGAACTCGCGTTCCAAACGTTCCTGAATGATTTCCAGATGCAAAAGACCCAGGAAGCCACAACGGAAACCAAGACCAAGTGCGGTCGAGTTTTCCGGCTCGAACTGGAAGGACGCGTCATTGAGATGCAGCTTTTCAAGCGCATCGCGCAGCACTTCATATTCGCTGGTATCAACCGGGAAAATGCCACAGAACACAACCGGGATGGACGGCTTAAAGCCGGCCAGCGGCTTGGCGCAGGGGCGTTTTTCTTCGGTAATCGTGTCACCGACTTCACATTCCGCCACGGTTTTCATACCGCAATTGATAAAGCCGATTTCACCCGGCCCCATTTCATCAATCGCAAGCGGCTTTGGCGTGAACACACCAACGCGTTCGATCTGATGGGTGACCTTGGCGTTCATGAAGCGGACTTTCTGACCCTTTTTCAGGGTGCCTTCTTTCACGCGCACCAGAATCATCACACCGAGATAGGTGTCATACCAGCTATCTACCAGAAGAACTTCAAGCGGTGCGTTCGCATCGCCGGTCGGCGCCGGAAGACGGTGCACCAGAGCTTCAAGCACGTCAGGCACGCCCAGGCCGGTTTTGGCCGAGATCATCACAGCATCAGACGCATCGATGCCAATCACTTCTTCGATCTGTTCCTTGACCTGATCGGGTTCGGCTGCCGGAAGGTCGACCTTGTTCAGGACTGGCACGATCTCGTGATTGTTTTCAATCGCCTGATAGACGTTGGCAAGGGTCTGGGCTTCCACACCCTGTGCTGCATCAACCACCAGAAGCGATCCTTCGCAGGCCGCGAGCGAGCGTGACACTTCATAGGCAAAGTCAACGTGGCCCGGCGTATCCATCAGGTTGAGCGTATATTCCTGCCCATCCTTGGCGGTATATTTCAGCCGCACGGCCTGGGATTTGATGGTGATGCCACGTTCACGTTCGATATCCATCGAATCGAGAACCTGATCAGCCATTTCACGTTCGGTCAGGCCACCGGTCAACTGGATCAGGCGGTCGGCCAGGGTTGATTTACCGTGGTCGATATGGGCGATGATCGAAAAGTTACGAATGTTCTTAAGGTCAGTCATTTTTGGCTGCTTCTGGCACTAAAATTGGCTGGCATTTCGCCGCGTGGCACATTGTTTCGAAACGGTGTGATCACCAGATACCCGGTTGATACATAACGCGCAAATCGCATTCTTTCCAATATCCCCTGCCCCGTCAGCCAGCCAATTTCGGCAGCGACATCAGGCCTTATCGCATCACGGACGCGAAGGGGCACGATCGGAAAAACCAGCATTGCGTGATCATTGCATCGTTCGGGAAATCGGTTCTGATATATCCCGGATCAATCACCAGCGGGTTTATAGGGGTTTTTGCACGGAATTAGAAGCGTTGTGTTATGTTCACGGCGTCTGTGGATAACCTGCAGTCTGGCACGGCCATCACATGCCGGAACGTTATCACGTTATGGGTCTTGGTCACGAGATGTCGGGTGCATCACAAAACAGGCCTTTAACGCTTACATTCATTTGTTTGCATCCTTTTCAACCGCGCGAAAAGGTCTTAAATTTCAAGGTTGAGGAAACCATAACTCTGTCTGGCAGGGGCACGCCAATAACATGTTCATAATGTCAATCGAGCCATCCCTGTCCCGGCGCAGTCTTGTGAAGTTGCGCAAACGGCTTGCCGCCTTGACGCTGACGGGTGTTTTCGTCCTGCTGTTTTCCTTCTTTTTCATTCAGAAAACGCTTTATGACAGCGCGGTCGAGCACGCCAGTGCACAACTTGAAGCAACCGCCTTTCGGTTGGGGTCGATGTTGTTGCTTCATAATGACGTCGACCTGCAAAAGATCGTGGCGGACAATTCCGACATTACCGTTGGCCTGCTTGATAACCAGCTTAACCAGATAACGGGTTTTATCCCGCCGCATCTGATCGGCGATCTGGGCGACTATATCAGTACCCAACAAACGGATCGCGATTCCCTGGTCTGTGTTCACAGCAGCGAAGTCATGGTTCTGGCTTATAGCAAACTGCCACAAATCAACCGGATCGTGGTGGCTTACACGCCGCGCAGCGCGCTTTTAAATAACTGGCGCGATGCTTTTATCCTGCACGCGCTGATGTTTGTCATGGCGATGACCATTCTTTGTGGCCTGGCGGTCTGGCTGTGGCATCGCCTCAAACGGCAGCACATGCGTGCTGCCCATCTTGCCGAACATTTCAGCGATACGGAAAATACCTTGGCGGAATGCGGGTGTGCCGTGATCAGCTGGCCGGTGGAGACCACCGACGGAAAACTGACGGCGCAACTGAACTGGCCGGAAATCCTTGGTCCGACAGCCGAAAACATCGAACCAACCATGACGGATTTTCTTGACCGGTTGTCATCGGAATCCCGCACAAAGCTTCGCGGACCGCTGATTGACAATGTCTGGCAGGATGCCCGGATTGGCACCATGGTCGATATCCGCACAGCCAAAAACCAGATGCAGCGTTTCTATCTGATGGCGCATCGCTATAGCGAAGACAATCGAGAATTTATTTCGGTTTTGCTTCTGGAAACTGCGGCCCAACAGGAGCTCTGCCATCCGTTTGAAACCTATCTGCGCCATACACCGGAACCGGCCATTGTGGTCAATCAGGACGGCATCCTTAAGGGATTTAGCCCTGCCCTGGAAGAGCTGATGGGGTTGCCAGTGCATGACATTGTCAACAAACCTTTCTTTATGCTGTTTGTTCCCGAGGACCAACAAACCGCGATGACGGCCATGCGCCAGAAAAACGGCACTGCGACGATCAGTGATGGCAAATCAATCCTGCGCGTACTTGACCGCAAGGGCAATGTTCGCTGGCTGGCATGGCATTGCGTGGGCCCGTTTGACGAGATGATCTTTTGCAGTGCGCGCGATGTGACGGAGTTTGTCGAAAATGCCAACAAGCTGCGCGACACACTTGATCAGCTCAAACGCAGCAACGAAGACCTCGAACAATTTGCCTATGTGGCATCCCATGATTTGCAGCAACCGCTGCGCATGGTCGCCAGCTATACGCAACTTCTCAAGCAGCGTTACAGTGGCAGCCTCGATCAGGAAGCCGACGAATATATCGACTTTGCCGTCGATGGCGCCAAGCGCATGCACAAGCTGATCAGCCACCTGCTTGAATATGCCAAGACCGGAACGCGCGAAGATTTCGCACCGATTGACTGCAATCAGGTGCTAAACGAGGCGCAGGCGGACCTCAAGGACGTGATTGGCCGTGAACATGCCACCATCACCCATGACGATCTCCCGACCGTCAAAGGTGACCGGATTGCCCTATCGCGGCTGTTCCAGAACCTTTTATCCAATGCCATCAAGTATCGCCGCCCGGGCGTATCACCGCATATATCCATCACGGTCGAACCCGACCCGGTGATGCGCGACTATTGGCGTTTTTCGGTCCGCGATAACGGCATTGGCATTCACCCCGAGCATGCACAACGGATTTTCCGCCTGTTCCAGCGCCTGCATAAAGACGAGTTTTCCGGCACGGGACTTGGCCTGTCTCTGTGCCGCAAGATCGTTGAACAGCATGGCGGCCGCATCTGGCTTGATACCAGCCGACCGCTCAGTGACCCGGGCACGACCATCATCTTTACGCTTCGGGTTTACCATGCTGAGGCATCCCGCATCGGGCAAAACAATCCTTGAACGTCTCAGCACATGGCAGCATGGCAAGCATATTGCTTGAGACTGAGAGTTAGACGGGCAGACAGGTAAAAGCTGCCCTGTGCCTGTTATGGAGCGTTAGATGTTCAAGACCATGATCCTGTCCCGCCCTGTATTCAAATCTGTTCCGGTGATGCTGGCCCTTTTGGCGCTCAGCGCATGTGGATCGGACATGCGCACCATGAATGACAGCCACATGCAGAAACTGGCCTATTACTTCGCCGAACATGAACCGGGTGAGCCGCTGCCGCGGGGTTGGCGCCGGCTGGATGGTGCAGAAATCAATTACCGTTTTGCAAACGAAACATATGCCGTCTATTCAATTGACGAGGACGAACAGCTTCTGGTCATGCATCTGTATGACGACGGTACAGGTCGACTGGAAGCCGATGATGATCGTGAACGTTGCGAATGGAACAGCATGGTCGATCAGCTGACCATCGAATGCGACGACACCGATATGGAATGGCATGTCTTTACCAATGGCCCGGATCTGATCGCGCTTGATCTGGATGAGGACGAATACGCCATCCTGCGCAAACGCCCCGGTCGGTAAATTTGACCGATACCCCACAAACAAAACGGGCTGCCCAACATTGGAGCAGCCCGTTTTTATTCGTGTCTTTGGCGAAAGATCAGGCGCGTAGAGAGCCACCTGTGGCTTTCTCAACCGCTTCGACAACCTTTTTGCAGACCGCTTCGATTTCTTCTTCGGTCAGGGTTGCCTTGGTCGGCTGCAGCGTGATCGAGAAGGCGAGTGATTTCTTGCCATCCTCAATCCCCTTGCCGGCATAAAGGTCAAAGATCGTCACGTCCGTGATCAGGCTACGATCGGCGCCTTTGGCGGCCTTGATAATTGCCTCTGCCTTCACAGCTTCATCAAGCAGGAAGGCAAAGTCACGTTCGACCGACTGGAAGCTTGAAGCGTTCAAAGCCGGACGGGCCGTGCCCTTTTTCTTGGGCATCGGTACGTTTTCAACAAACAGCTCAAATGCGACAACGCGGCCTTTGACGCCAAGTGCCTTAAGCACCTTCGGATGCAATTCGCCGAAATAGCCCAGAACATTTTTCGGACCCAGCTGCAGGGCTGCCGAGCGGCCCGGATGATACCATTCCGGCGCACCATCGGTATTGACCTGAACATTGGCGGCACTGGTACCCAGTGCTTCGATCAGGGCTTCGGCATCGGCCTTAACGTCAAAGACGTCGACATCACGGCGTGAACCGGTCCAGCTGCGCTGAGTTGTTGCACCGGAACGCAAGCCTGCAGCCACCAGACGCTGATCGCCCGGCTGATCGCCAAAGAATTCCGGACCAACTTCAAACAGCGCCAGATCGGAAAAACCGCGGGCCTGGTTACGACCGGCCGCCGCAATCATGTTGATCAGGGCGTTCGGGCGCATGATATCAAGGTCGGAACTGATCGGGTTCGCCAGATACAGACCGTCTTTGATTTCACCAAACAGCTTGGCCCAACGCGAGTCGGTAAAGGACCAGGTCACGGTTTCATAAAGACCGCGCGATGCCAGAACGCGGCGGGTCAGACCAACACGTTTCTGGAACGGCGACAAGGCCGGAACCGGCAAGCTGGTTTCACGTTCCAGCGGGACAGTCGGGATTTTATCATACCCGACAATGCGCAGGACTTCCTCGACCAGATCGGCTTCACCGATGATGTCCGGACGCCAGGTCGGTGCGACGGCGGTAACAACTGGTGCAGAACCGCTAACCTCAAAGCCCAGCGATTTCAGGATTTCAATCGCACGATCTGCTTCAACGGCAACGCCGCCCAGCTCACGAATACGATCAAAGCGCAGATCAAAGGCGTTGCGTGGATTTGGTACTTCGCCCGCCTTGACGACATGGGATACTTCACCCCCGCAGATCTCGGTGATCAGATGGGTGGCAACTTCCATGCCCCAGGCAACCGACTGCGGATCAACGCCACGCTCAAACCGATAGCGCGCATCGGAATTGATCTGAAGCTTACGACCGGTCTTGGCAATGCTGATCGGATCGAACAGCGCGCATTCAACAAACACATTGGTCGTTTCTTCAAGGCAGCCCGTTTCTTCGCCACCGATGATGCCACCAATGCCCAGTGCCTTTGCCTGATCGGCAATCACCACCATGGAGTCTGAAAGCTCGTATTCCTTGTTATCAAGGGCTGCGATCTTTTCACCATTGGTCGCGTAACGCACATTGATGTCGCCCGACAGTTTGTCGGCATCAAACACATGCAGCGGACGACCAAGGTCATGAGTCACAAGGTTGGTGATATCCACTAGGGCGGAGATCGGACGCAGCCCGATGGCTTCCAGACGGGCTTTCAGCCATTCCGGGCTTTCGGCGTTTTTCACACCGCGGATGTAACGGCCAAAGAATACCGGAACTGCATTGTTGGATGCGATTTTGCTGCTGATCGTGACACCAATCGGACTGTCAAACGCACCAGTGACCGGCTCTTGGCGCGGATCGGCCTTAAGCATTCCGATGCCCGCAGCCGCCAGATCACGGGCGATCCCGCGAACACCGGTGCAATCCGGGCGGTTCGGGGTCAGGCCGATTTCAAGGATCGGATCATCCGCACCAAGGACAGACGCAACCGGTGCACCGATTTCGGCATCTTCAGGCAGTTCGATGATGCCGTCATGGTCTTCACCAAGGCAGAGCTCGCGGGTGGAGCACATCATTCCCTGACTTTCGACACCACGGATTTTGCCGGGCTTCAGTTTGGAGCCATCAATCGGAATGATCGCGCCCGGCTGCGCCAGGGCAACCTTGATGCCGGTACGGGCATTCGGGGCACCACAAACGACCTGAATGATTTTTTCGCCGGTATTAACCCGGCAAAGCTTCAGGCGGTCAGCATCGGGATGCTGGCCGGCTTCTTCAATGTGGGCGACACGGATGTCGGCAAGGGCTGCCGCGCGGTCGGTCACGCCTTCGATTTCAAGACCGATATCGGTCAGTTTTTCTGCAACCACCTCAATCGACGCATCGGTATCAAGGTGCTGTTTCAGCCAATTCAGTGTGAATTTCATAATCTCAGCCCCTTACCATGTTCGGTACATCCAGCGGCACGAAACCATAATGTTTCAGCCAGCGCAGATCGGTATCGAAGAAGGTGCGAAGATCGGGAATGCCGTATTTCAGCATGGCGATACGTTCGATCCCCATACCAAAGGCAAAGCCCTGATATTCTTCGGGATCAAGGCCACAGGCGCTCAGCACGCGCGGATGAACCATGCCGCAGCCAAGAATCTCCAGCCAGTCGTCGCCTTCACCAATCTTGAGCTCCCCACCTTTGCGCGAACAACCGATATCCATTTCGGCACTCGGCTCGGTGAAGGGAAAGAAGCTTGGACGATAGCGGACCGGCACATCATCAAGTTCGAAATAGGTTTTGACGAACTCAAGCAGGCAACCCTTGAGATGACCCATGTGGGTTTTCTTGTCGATCACCAGACCTTCGACCTGATGGAACATCGGCGTATGGGTCATATCGCTGTCAGAGCGATAGGTACGACCCGGCGCAATGATGCGGATCGGCGGAGTTTTGGACTGCATGGTCCGGATCTGCACCGGCGAGGTATGCGTTCTCAGCACAAGGCGCGAACCATCGTCCTGTTCGGGCAGATAGAAGGTGTCCTGCATTTCACGCGCAGGATGTTCCGGCGGAATGTTCAGTGCGGTAAAGTTATGGAAGTCGTCTTCAACATCCGGGCCTTCGGCCAGGGCAAAGCCCATTTCGCCAAAGATCGAAACAATTTCATCAATCGTCTGGCTGATCGGGTGAATGCGGCCCGCGGTTTCATCCGGACGCGAGGACAGGGTGACGTCAATCCGCTCGCCCGACAGACGCGCCTCGAGGGCGGCATCTTCAAGGGCAGTTTTACGGGTTTCGATTGCGCCAGCGACCTGGTCCTTGACGGCATTAAGCGTCTGACCAAATTCACGACGCTGGTCAGGGTCCATCTTGCCAAGGTTTTTCATCAGGCCGGTAATGCGGCCTTTCTTGCCAAGGGCGCTGATGCGGACGTCTTCAAGCGCGGTCAGATCCGCTGCCTTTTCGACTTCCGCCAGAACCTCTTCGCGCAATGCTTCGATGTTTTCCATAACTTCCGACGCTTTGGCTTGGGTTTAAAAATCACAAAAAGAAAAGGGACGGCCAATATGGCCGCCCCTGATCAAATCAGGCAAGTGCCGATGAAACCTTTTTACAAAGGTTTATCAGTCCAGTGCAGCCTGCGCCTGGGTGACCAGAGCTTTGAAAGCTTCCGGCTCACGCACTGCGATGTCGGCAAGAACCTTACGGTCCAGTTCAACACCAGCCTTTTTCAGGCCATTCATGAACTGGGAATAGCTCAGACCGTTCTCACGTGCGCCAGCGTTGATACGCTGGATCCAGAGCGAGCGGAACTGGCGTTTCTTAACGCGACGATCGCGGTATGCATACTGCAGACCTTTTTCCACAGCCTGAACGGCGGTGCGGAAAGTATTGTTGCGGCGACCGCGGTAACCCTTGGCAGCCTTAATAACCTTGCGGTGACGAGCGTGTGAAGACACGCCCCCTTTTACACGAGCCATTTAACTCTCCTTCAACCTTAACCGTACGGCAGGAATTTTTTGACGATGCGGGCATCTGCGTCACAGAGGATCTCCGTGCCACGTGCCTGGCGCTTCATCTTGGTCGGTTTCGCAGTCAGAAGGTGGCGCTTGTTTGCCACGTTGTGACGGACTTTCCCGCTTGCGGTCAGGCGAAAGCGTTTTTTCGCACTCGCTTTGGTCTTCATCTTGGGCATTTTTCTATCCTTGCAAAAGCAATGAAAACGAAATCCCCTACGGCGGCTGGGCATGCCCTGAAGGATTTATATAAACCTTCCAGCCTCACCACCTGTTTTGGGGACGGGTGGTTATAGACTCCGACTTTACCTTTTTCAAGGGCCAATTCAGCCCTTTCCCCTTGCTTTTTGGGACATTGAGCCGCCATTGTGCGCAGGCACCACTTTTTCAGACCCAATCCATCATCGCGCATTTTGCCATCTGACTGATCACATGTCGCAAATCACATCAATCATTTTGCCATTCTTTGCACTGATCGGCCTTGGCTGGATTGGCGGCAAGTTCAAGATCGTATCACCCGACGGGATGCGCGGCATCAACGGCTTTGTGTTCTATTTTGCGCTGCCCGCCCTGTTGTTCAAGGCACTTGCAACCCGAAGCCCGTCAGAGATTTGGCAGCCTGACATCATCCTCGCCTATGGCGGCGGTACTCTTGCGGTTTATGGCATTTCGCGGCTCATCGCCTCGCGCCTGTTCCATCTTGATCCGGCCAGCCAGACGCTGTTTTCCTTTGCCGGAACCATGGGCAATGTCGGTTTCATGGGGCTTCCGCTGATCATCGGGTTGCTTGGCCCTCTGGCGACTGTGCCGCTGATTGTCGCGCTTGCAGTTGACTTGATTGTGATTCTGCCGCTCTCCCTTTTGTTGCTGGAAGGGACAAAGCACGCCAAGGGCAGTCATCCGACAGGCAAGATCATCAGAGGCACTCTGACGAACCCGGTTGTGCTTGCAATTATCATCGGTGTGCTTGCAAGTTTGCTTGAACTTGATTGGCCCGACGGCGTTGACTACTTGCTGGACTTGTTGGGGCAAAGTGCAGGCCCGGCGGCATTGTTTGCCATTGGCGTTGCGCTGGTTGGGCGACCGATTGCCGAAAAGCGCGCCGAACTTGCCACCATGTCGGTTGCCAAACTGATTTTGCACCCCATTGCGGTATTTATCGGGTTTTGGATTGTTGGCTCAGCAAGCGGGCTTGAAACAAAGGCCGTCTTGTTACTGGCAGCCCTTCCGACAGCGGGAAATGTGTTCGTGATAGCAACGACCTATGACCGCTATGTTGTGCGAAGTTCCTCGATCGTGCTGGTGACCACCGCACTTGGCGTGGTCAGCTTTTCTATCTTCTCGGTCTATATCGAGACGATTGTCGGGTGGCTTGGCCAGTAAAAGGGGCACAACAACCTGAGATCAGAAAGAATGGCCGAAAACACAATTAGGCTTCAGGCAACGGTCAGATTGCGGTCTTGATGGTATGCGCCCGACCAATCCATTTTTCGATTCGGCTCATAAGCTTTTCACGATTGATCGGTTTCAGTACGAAATCATTGCCGCCGGCGGCAACACCACCCCGCAGGTCTTCTTCACCCTGACGCGCCGTGACATAAATGATTGCGCAGGCCAAATCGGGAAATTGGGTCCGGACATTGATCGCGGTCTCGAACCCGTTCATGTCAGGCATCATGATATCCATCAGGATGATGCGCGGACGTTTGGTCTTGAGAAGTTTAAGAAGATCCTTGCCAGAGGAAACACCCTGAAATGTGAACCCGCCGCTTTCGACGATTCGTTTCAGAAGAACCAGACTTTTGGGGTCATCATCGACGCCCACGATCAAAAGATCATTTCCGACTGGCATGGCATTCCCTCTTTGGCTTGAACCTTGGGGTAAAAAGGCAAAACGCCGCGTCTTAACGCGGCGCCAGTACCATAATCATAACACGGCCTTCCATCTTTGGCATCATCTCCGGTTTTGCGAGGTCCTCAAGGTCCCCCGAAAAACGCTGGAGCATGCCAAGACCGAGGTCCTGGTGAGCCATCTCACGTCCGCGGAAACGCAACGTGACTTTCACCTTGTCTCCACCGCCAAGAAACTTCTGCGCAGCACGCAGTTTGACGTTGTAGTCATGGATATCGATGTTCGGACGGAGTTTGATCTCCTTGACCTCGATAACCTTCTGTTTCTTTTTGGCCTCGTTCTGCTTCTTGCTTTGTTCATATTTGAACTTGCCGTAATCAATCAGCTTGCAAACTGGCGGCTCGGCATTCGGAGCGACTTCGACAAGATCAAGTCCAGCTTCCGCTGCCATTTCAATGCCTTCACGCACCGTCATCGGGTCGGACATGTTGCCTTCAGAGTCAACAACACAGATGGAACGGGCTTTGATATCCTCATTGACGCGCGGACCTTCCTTGGTCGGCTGCATCGGTTTGCGTGGTCGTGCTATGGATAATCTCCTATGGTCATCAAACAAATCGGTTAGAAACAGAAAAACACGCAAGGACGTTCAGGGATGTTTTCCTTGAAACCTGACCTAGCATATCCACGTGCGTTCAGAAAGCAATGATTTTAGGCAATTACAGCGCCCTCAAAGCGCCATTTTCCGCGCCTTTGTCCAAGATCGCCAAATCAGACAAATCCTGCAATCCTAGTCGGTGAGATCAAGGCGCTCACGAATGACATCCATCACCCGGTTTACCGTCAATTCTCGCAGATCACTCTCGCGTATAATACTGACTGCATTAGGAGCGTGCCCGCGCGGTGCACAGCGCTTCGGATCGGACTCACGTGAAAACAAAACCACTGACGGTGCACCGGCCGCGGCGGCAATATGCATCGGACCGGTGTCATTGCCAATCGCCAGAACCGAACGCGCTGCAAGCGATGCAATATCAAGAAACCCGGTACGGCCCATCAAATTGCGTGCCTTCGGGCACATCTGATCAATCCGGTTCAAAACATCTGCTTCGCTATCGGTTCCGATCAGAACCGGGGTCAACCGATAGTCTGCCAGTTTCTTGGCAAGAAGACCAAACCGCTCAGCCGGCCAGCGTTTTGCAGGACGGTGTGGTGCGCCACCTGGGCAGATCAGAACAAACGGGCTTCGAATGCCAAATCGGTCTAGGTCTATATCAGGCCCTGAAATGTATGGTGCTGGAACATCCTTGATACCGGCATCAGCAAGCTGGTCCGCATGTCGATCAATCGTATGCATATTTGAGCGCTCAGGATTGGCATGCGGATGCGAGCATCCTCGTGCGATCCCAGACCATTCCGGTTTGGGCCCCGGCCAGAACAGTTTGTAGTAAAAGCCTGACCGATCCGATGTTTGCAGATCATAAACCCGATCAAAATTGCCGTTCCGCAAAAAACGGCGCAGTGCTAAGACTTCGCGCAACTTGCTCAGCTTCGGGCGCCGATCGATAGCAATCGAGTCAAAAAATCCGCTTGCCTTCATCAGATCGACATAAGGGCGTGTGGTCAACACCGTGATATGCGCATCTGGATGGGCGGCACGGATGGCCGCAAACGGTCCCATCGCTAAGACAACGTCGCCAAGCGCAGAAAGTTTGATGACAAGTATGCGTTTGCGCTTGGATTCTTCCGGCCCTTCCACAGGCTGTTCATCAACCCAAAAATCATCAGGATTCACGGACATGCTTTCGGTTTTATTGTCGGTCATGCAGCGTTCCTGATGACCCGTTTGAGCGCCTTGGCATAGACATTTAGTGTCCGCTCGGCCATTTGTTCCAAAGAGAACTCTGCAATTACATGATCGCGCCCCTTAACGGCAAGTTTGGCGCGCTTTTCGGGTGTAAGGCTAAGAACCTGAACCAAAGCACGGGACAATTGATCAACCTCGCCTGGACTGACCAACCAACCTGTTTCGCCCGGAAGAACCGTTTCCATTGCACCACCATGCGCCGTCGACACAACCGGTCGCCCCATTGCCTGCGCTTCAGAAGGAACACGGCCAAATGCCTCTGGTTCCATTGATGGGCAGGCAACGACATCTGCCAGCATATAGGCTGCTGGCATATCGTTGCAGTGATCCACAATATGGACGATGTCTTCCAACCCAAGCTTGCGAGTCTGGCTCAAGATCTCTTCGCGATAACCTGTCCGCCCTTGATCCGAACCGACAATCAGACATCGTACTTTGCGATGGCCAAGTTGTTCAAGAACGGCGGGAAGCGAACCAATTAGGAAGCCATGCCCTTTCCAGCGCGTGATCCGCCCTGGCATCATGATGACATATTCCTCACCATTCAGGCGCCATTGGTTGGAAAGCGCAATCAGGCGTTCCTGACTGACGTTTTCCGGATTAAACAGATCCACATTCGTCCCGCGTGGCACGATATTGAGGCGATCCGGATCGACCTTGTAATATTTGTTGATGTGATTGGCGATGTGCTTAGAAATCGCAATCACCTGATCACCCATGGTCATGATCGCGTTATAGCGACGCTTGAACGGGTTGTTGTATCCGGAATAGGTGCCGTGGAAGGTCGTCACAAACGGAATGCCGGTCTTACGCGCAGCAAAATACGCACTCCAGGCCGGTGCACGTGAACGGGCGTGAATGATGTCTACACCCTCTTCACGGATAAGTTTGACCAATGCATCAATATTCTTGCGCATGGTCAGGATGTTCTTTGATTTAAGCGGCAGGGTGATGTGCTTGGCACCAAACCGATCAAGTTCGCGTTCGAGCCGACCGCCTTGGGATGCGACAAGCGCCTTGCCACCGCCATCGACAATCGCGCGCGCGATGTCAACCGTCCCGCGCTCCACACCACCGGCATCAAGTTCGGGAAGGACCTGTAAAATGACGGCAGGCCGATAGTCCCCACCTTGCGCTTGGGGCTCTGATCGATAGACTGTTTCTGTCATTACTTCTGACGCGCTCATGCAACTCCAACCATCAACACCCAAGGACATACGCCCCGGATGACCCATGACCTGCCAACGCCACAGCCTGCAAAGCCCGAATATCTCAACCGTCCAGATGGCTTAAAAATCGCATACCATCACGTGCCGGGCAAGCCATCTGACGTACAGGTGCACAATACACCCGGTGTAATGTTTCTCGGCGGGTTCATGTCAGACATGACCGGCACCAAGGCAGCCCACCTTGAGGCGCACTGCATTCGGCAGGGGGTGGCTTATACCCGCTTTGATTACACTGGTCACGGACAATCGTCGGGCAAATTTGCCGACGGCACCATCGGGCAGTGGGCACGTGATGCCATTGCAGTTCTTGATGAAATCACTTCTGGCCCGCAGATTCTTGTCGGTTCTTCAATGGGCGGCTGGATCATGCTTCTCGCAGCCCTCGCCCGACCGGAACGCATTGCCGGATTGGTTGGCATTGCTGCTGCCCCCGACTTTACCGAAGACCTGATGTGGGCGCAGTTCAGTGAAGAACAGAAAAACACCATCATGAGTGAAGGTGCATTGATCGAACCGACCGAATATGGCGATGATCCATACACGATCACCCGCGATCTGATTGAGGATGGCCGCAATCAGCTTTTATTGCGCAAGCCGATTGATCTGAAATGCCCGGTCCGGCTGGTTCAGGGCATGCAGGACCCTGATGTGCCATGGCAGACAGCGATCCGCCTGACCGAGGCGCTGGTATCTGAGGATGTCCGCGTGGATTTGATCAAGACCGGCGATCATCGCCTTTCAGAGCCAGATCAGCTTGACGTGATCACCAAGCATATCGACGAAGTGATCGCAAAGACGGCGGCATAATGCGCCGTCTCGCATAAATTACGTATGGCGATAGACGATCAGGCCAGAACGACCTGATCGTCTTTTATTTTCACCGCAACCGGTTCAAGCGCATCGCCCGTACACGGACCGGAAACGCATTCGCCGTCCTCGATCCGAAAGCGTGCGCCATGGGTCGAACAGATGATTTCATCGCCAAAGTCGCTGATGAATTCATCCGGTTCCATATCCAGCGGCACACCGATATGCGGGCAGCTGTTGATATAGCCAAAAACGTCATCGCCACTGCGGACAACAAAAATACCGGTACCACCAAGATTAAGGCCTTTGGCACCGGTGGCATCAAGATCGCTGAGCGCGCAAAGCACCGTGCCGGGCGCAGGCAAATCACTCATGGATCGACCCCGCCCATCTCGCAGATCGCAGCCCAGGACGCGTCATCAATCGGCATGACCGACAGTCGCGATTGTTTGAGCAGGGCGAGATCAGAAAAGCGCGGATCGGCCTTGATATCGGCAAGGGTCACTGGCGTTTTCAACGGTTTGACCGTTTCGAAATCCACCTGAACAAACTTGCCCTTTTCATCGGTCGGATCCGGGTAATATTCGCGCACCACTTTAACAATCCCGACAATGCGCTTTTCATTGACCGAGTGATAAAAGAACGCCTTGTCGCCGATTTTCATCGCGCGCAGGTTCTTGGCTGCCTGATGGTTACGTACACCATCCCAGCCTTCGACACCCTTCTTGACCTGATCGTCCCACGACCAGCTTCCCGGTTCGGTTTTGACCAGCCAATACGCCATGGATCAGAAGACCTTTTTGAACGGACGAATAACAACGGATTCGAACAGGCCAGCCTTGGCATAAGGATCATTGGCAGCAAATTCGCGCGCGTCTTCGATGGCATCAAACTCGATGATAAAGACCGAGCCGTTCATGCCTTCCATATCGGGATCAAGGGTCGGACCCGCTGCGACGATGCGATCAGCAAAACCGCCTTTGATATAGGCCAGATGGTCTTCGCGATTGGCCTTGCGCACATCAAGGTGGCCAGGCTTGTCAACACAACGGATGTAGAAATGCATGAACGGTTTCCTGCTTCTTTATGGGTTCAATATTCATAAATTGACAGAAGCCCCACGCATTCTCAAGCCGAACTGCACGATCAATAAGCGCAAGGCCGGAATTTAATCGGCGTTTTCAAGCTCATCACGGAACGGGCGCTGCAACAGGGCATTGATCGTGCTACGCAGATCCGCATCGTGATTGGCGACCTGATCAACCGCCGCACAAATCGGCATTTCCACGCCATATTTGCTGGCAACCGCGGTGATGGATGCCGCGGTATGCACGCCTTCGGTCACGGACCGACGTTCGGCCAGAATGTCCTGTGCCTTGCGACCTTCGCCCAGTGCGACACCAAAGGTGTAATTGCGTGACAACGTGCCGGTGCAGGTCAAGGTCAAGTCACCAAGACCCGCAAGTCCCAACATGGTTTCAACCCGGCCACCCATGGCAACCGCCAGACGCGACATTTCGGCAATACCACGGGTAATCAGGGCTGCACGGGCGTTATCACCCAATTTCAGTCCGGCCACCACGCCACTGGCAATCGCCAGAACGTTCTTGATCGCGCCAGCCACCTCAACACCAGCGACATCGGTACTGAAATAGGGACGGAATTCCGGCGTACCGATCAACTCCACAAGCCGTTTGCCCAAGGCACGATCTTCACAGGCCAGCGTGATTGCGGCTGGCAGGCCGATTGCAACCTCCTTGGCAAAAGTCGGCCCTGACAGAACTGCCACCGGCACGTTTCCAAGGGTTTCGGACACCACCTGTGCCATCAGGGCACCGGTTTCCTTTTCAATGCCCTTGCAGCAAATTACCGCCGGGAGCTGATCTGGCCAATGCGATGACAATTTGATCAGGGTTTCGCGCAAATGCTGCGCCGGCGTCACCAGCAAAACCGCATCAGAATCGCGCAGACCTTCGTAATGTGTGGTTGCGCGCAAGGCACCCGGAAGCTCTATACCAGGCAGGTAAAGATCGTTCTCACCTTTGGTGTTGATCCGATCAGCCAGTTCTTCGTTGCGCAAAATCAGTTCAACGTCTTCACCGGCCCGCACAGCCTGCACAGCCAGGGCCGTTCCCCAAGCACCGCCACCAACAACTGTAATGCGCTTTTTCATGATGTTTGTCCGGCAAAAATGAAGTTGTTTCGAGGATCGGCAAATACGTCAAACGCGACAGATGGGCCTTACGCCTTGACCCCGGCACCCGGGCGTTTGGGGGCCTCAGGATCCAGTGGCCAGCGCGGACGCGGCTTGAAATCAAGATCATCGCGTTCACGCAGCCGGAACCGCTCCAGACCGGCCCAGGCAATCATCGCGGCATTGTCAGTGCAAAGATGAAGCGGCGGTGCGACCAGTTCCATCCCGGCCTGATCGGTCAGTTCCACCAGACGTCCACGCAGATACTTGTTGGCCGCAACCCCACCGGCAAGCACCAGCGTTTTGCCGCCGGGGTAATCGCGCATGAATTCAAACACGGCATTGCGCGCGCGATCAATCAGGGTATCACCCACCGCGCGCTGGAAAGATGCCGCAAGGTCGGCTTTGACCTCATCAGTTTGTTGTTCGACCGGGAAGCCATCCAGATAAGTCCGAACGGCTGTCTTTAGGCCCGAGAAGGAGAAATCACACCCCGGCCTTCCACGCAATGGGCGCGGCAAACCGAACCGGTTCGAATCACCCTTGGCGGCGATCTTTTCAAGCGCCGGACCACCGGGATAGCCTAGCCCCATCATCTTGGCGGTTTTGTCAAACGCCTCGCCGACCGCGTCATCAATGGTGGTGCCAATGCGCTTGTACTTGCCAACACCCTCGACAATCAGGACCTGACAATGCCCACCGGACACCAGCAACAGCAGATAGGGAAAAGCGACATCATCAGTAAGGCGCACGGTCAGTGCGTGACCTTCGAGGTGATTGACTGCAAGAAACGGTTTTTGGGCGGCAAACGCAATCGCCTTGGCCGTCATGGTACCGACCATCACGCCACCGATCAGCCCCGGCCCCCCGGTGCAGGCAACGGCATCAAGATCATCAAAATCAACACCGGCATCATCCATGGCCTCCGCCACCAGACGATCAAGATGTTCAAGATGGGCACGCGCGGCAATTTCCGGCACCACCCCGCCATAGGGTCGATGATCGTCAAGCTGAGACAACACTCGGTTTGCCAAAATTTCGCGCTTGTCGTTCACGACAGCAGCGGCCGTTTCATCACAGCTTGTTTCGATACCCAGAACGATCATGATCCTGATCCGTTTTACCAACTCTGCCGACACGGACGGCAATCGGAATCCTATTACAGGTGTGACGATGATGTAGCGGAAAGTTCCTGCGCTTTCCACCCCCGTGCAGCGCAAGTGCCATATGCAGTTATCGCGTTTCACGAAGGCAGCAAAGATTTTGAACCGCGACCTAAATCAATGCAGCCCAGTTTCAAGCGATTACAATAACCGAAAATTCAGCCATTTGCCGGTGGCAATAGGCTGCCCGCAGACCTTGTTTTTAAACAGTTTTAAGACTAAGACTTCACTCATGACAGATACAGCAAAACTTCGCATCGGCACCCGCGGTTCGCCCCTGGCTTTGGCACAGGCGCATGAGGTCCGTGACAAACTGGCAAATGCCCATCCGGAACTAGCCGAAGAAGGCGCAATTGCCGTCACAGTGATCACCACAACCGGCGACAAGATCCTTGATCGCGCCTTGTCGGAAATCGGCGGCAAGGGACTGTTTACCAAGGAAATCGATGACGCCCTTATGGGGGGCGAGATCGACCTTGCTGTTCACAGCATGAAGGATGTGCCAACTGTTCTGCCCGATGGCATGATCCTACCAACCATTTTGCCACGCGAAGATGTTCGCGATGCATTTATTTCGCTGAAATATAAAAGCTTTGCCGAAATGCCCGCCGGGTCCGTGATCGGGTCGGCCAGCCTTCGTCGTCAGGCCATGATCCTGAACAAATATCCCGACCTCAAGGTCGTGACATTCCGCGGGAATGTGCAAACCCGTTTGCGCAAACTCAGCGAAGAACAGGTTGATGCCACACTTCTGGCAATGGCCGGCCTGAACCGTCTCGGACAGCCCGACATCGCCACAGCCCCGATTTCCGAAGACGATATGTTGCCAGCGGTTGCGCAAGGCGCCATTGGCATAACCATCCGCGAAGATGATGCACAGTGCAAAAACTGGCTTGCTGCGCTTCATTGCGAAACCTCTGCCATTCGCGTGGCAGCAGAACGTGCCGCGCTTAAGGCACTTGATGGATCATGCCGCACCCCGATCGCAGCACTGGCAGAGTTTCAGGATGATGGCAGCCTGCGCCTGCGCGTATCGATTGTGCGCCCGGACGGCAGCGAACGCCTTGATACCGAACGCATGATCGCCAAACCGGATATCGCAACGGCGATGGCGGCTGGCACGGATGCCGGTGAAGAACTCAAGCAACGTGGCGGACCGGACTTCATTTCCGCCTGATCTTGGTAACAGACTGGGACGCAGATGGGACCCTTGGTGCTAAATACCCGGCCCGATACCGACTCTGCCGACCTTTTGGCAGCACTTGACAAGCGCGGCTATCGTCACCTGTCTGCGCCAATGCTGAATATTGTCTTTCCAGTGCCGACAAGCCCGCTTGATATCAAGAAATACCAAGCAGTGATTTTCACATCGGCGAACGGAGTCCGGGCATTTGTCAAACTGACCGGGGATCGGTCGCTTCCGGCCTATTGTGTTGGCGACGCGACAGCCAGAACGTGCGCCACATTTGGCTTTGATGATGTTTGTTCGGCAAATGGTGACATCAATGATCTGGCAGCCTTAATTCGCAAAAAAGTTGATCCTGCACATGGACCACTTTTCCATCCGGCCGCGCGTAAAACGGCAGGTGATCTTGGCCAGATGCTTTTGACTGATGGATATGAAGTCGATCGGCAAACCGTTTATGTAGCACAAGAAAGCAATTCGTTCCCAGAAGACGTTTTAGAGGCGCTTCGTAATCATCATATTGAAGCTGTTTTATTTTTCTCTCCCCGCACTGCGGAAACCTTTGTTAAGCTGGTCCGCAGCCATAAGCTGGAAAGAGACTTGTCCGGAACAAGCGCGATTTGCCTAAGCCCGGCGGTGCAATCGAAGATATCCGATCTTACATGGTATCGAACACACGTTGCATCACAACCGACACAAGAATACCTTCTTTCCGAGCTAGGGTCCCTGTCGTGATGGCTTCCTGCGCCTGACGCCGTCTTGGGAATAACCGCAAACTGCAATGGTCTGATCGTGAAAACACCAGAAACGCCAAAAACCAATGCTTCCGTAAAATCGGCCGACACCAAAGAGTCGTCCGACACCATTTCCGTAGATAGCAAAGGCAATGCGAAATCGTCGGCCAAAGCGGCCGATACCGGCACAACTGCCAAATCCAGCGTGCCAAACTCAGGCACGGTCAAATCTGGTGACACCACTGCGAAAAAGGACGGCAGCCCTGCGGACAAAACCGCAAGCAGCACAACTACCGCAGCAACTGGCACGTCAAAACCCGACACCAAAGCCGGTGACGATAAAAAGGCATCGGCAGCGAAATCGAGCGCGCCCGCAAAACAGAAAAGCGGTGGCGGCAAAGCGCTGTTTTTGTTTGTGATCATTATCGTCGGTGCCCTGGCAGCAGGCTGGCTGACACGCGCAATCTGGTGGCGCGATGCAGAACCGATTCTGACACAGTATGTACCAAGCGAGATTCTTGCCGAAATCGCACCTGAGGGCTACGGCCCGGATGCGACCAATGGCAGCGAGATTACAGTCACCAACACCCCGTCAGACAATGGTTCATCCGATGGTGCAACAGCTCCTGCCCCCAACGAAGATGCCGCCATGGCCGAAAAGGATGACGGCGTGTTGGCGACCGAAGGAATGCTTCCAACTGCTACGGATGAAAGCGCCTCGACTGCGAACTCCAACCCCATCCCGGATGGATCCGTTGTCATCGACCCAGACCTGACCGAACGCCTTTCGCGTTTGGAAGGCACGATTGATGCGCTTCGCGAACGTCTGAACAATGAACGTGGCGATACACTGAACAACACGGTTGCACGCCGCATGGCAGAGATCGAAACCCGTACTGCCCCGATTGAGGAGCTGGCACGGGTCGAGAGCGAACTGGCTGGTGTCGCCAATGAAATGCGTGAGCTATCTGCCCGCCTGTCGACCATGGAGGAAGAAATCCGCGCGACCAGCGGTCTGCGGGTTGAAAGCCGCGGTCAGGCCATTGCCATGGCTGTTACCATTCTGCGTGATGCCCTTCAGCGTGGAGGGCCGTTTGTCATTGCCCTGAACCAGCTTGAACGCAGTGCAGGCGATGACGAAGTTATTGCAGAACAGATCGCAACCCTGAAACCATTGGCAGATCAAGGCGCACCGACCCTTGAAAAACTGCGTCAGTCTTTCCCGGTGATGGCACAGGAAGCAGTTGCAGCTGCCACCGATGATCATTCGGGCAGTGTCCTTGATGCGACTTGGGCGAACATCAAGAAGCTGGTCCCGATCCGGCGTGTTGATGCCGCAGGCGAAGAGTCGCTTGAAGGCCGTCTGGTTCTGGCGGAAAACGCGTTGGCGCAGGATGATCTTGATGCCGCCGTTGCCGCCCTTCAGGGGGTCGAAGGTGACCATGCTGCGGCCGCGGTAAGTGACTGGCTCCAGGCTGCCGAAAACCGTCAGACCCTCAATGAGGCAATTGCGACACTGAGTTCTCACGCGATAACCATTCTGACCAGTACCAGTTCGGAGGGCAGTCAATGATCCGCCTTCTGATCTTTATCCTGATTACGGCAGCACTGGTTTTCTGCACCGTCTGGTTTGCCGATAATCCGGGCCGCATGACGATTGTCTGGCTGGGATATCGCTTTGACGGATCGATTGGCATGGTCGCGCTGGGCCTTTTGGCACTAACCGCCGTGCTCGTCCTGCTGTGGCGCGGCTGGACAATCATTGCCAATTCCCCGGGCTGGCTTGGCCGTCTGCTGGGTAGCCGTCGTCGCAAGAAAGGCCAGCAAGCCCTGACCATGGGGTTGCTGGAACTGGCGTCAGGCGACGTGCGCCAGGCGCTGAAACATACCCGTGCGGTCGACCGTTATCTAGAAGACGATACGCTGACCCGGCTTCTGACAGCACAGGCGGCAGAATTGGACGGCAATAATGACGCCGCCAAGCGCCAGTTCGAAGCCATGCTGGAAAAACCCGACTCCGCGTTCTTTGGGCTGCGGGGCCTTTTGCAATTGGCTTTGAAGGCCAATGACCGCGAAGCCGCCCTTGATTATGCCGAACGGGCACACCGCCTGCGTCCACGCAATCCGGCGGTCATCGTTACACTGTTTGACTTGCTGCTGACCTCAAGACGCTGGGACCGGGCGCTTAGCCTGTTGGTTGATGCAGAAAAGGCCGCCGTCTTTAGTGAAACCGAACTGACCCATCGCCGTGCACTTTTGATCACGGCCAAGGCAGAAGACGCGATTGCCGAGGGCGAAAACGCAGAAGCCACCAAGCTTTTGCGCAAGGCGCTGAATTCTGCACCCGATTTCACCGGTGCGGCTGTGCTTCTGGCCGGGCTCTATCGTGATCTGAAACAGGATAGCAAGGCACGCGACGTCGTAATGCAAAGCTGGCGCACAGCACCGTCGGCAGCATTGGGTGCGATTTTCCGCGAAACGCTGACCGGCGATCCGTTGGCAAAAGTTAAAGCGGTCGAAAAACTCGTCGCGACCAACCCCGGCCATGTCGAAAGCCAGATCGTTCTGGCCGAAGCAGCGCTTGAAGCCGATCTTTGGGGTATTGCGCGCGGCAACCTTGAAAAGGCGATGGCAACCAAGGCCGAAGCCCGGCACTACCGGCTGTTGGCCGATCTTGAACTGCGTGAAAATCAGGATGGCGCGAAGGCCCGTGAATTGCTGATCAAGGCAAGCCACGCCAACCCGGATCCGGATTGGCGTTGCGGGGCCTGTGGGGCCGAAACTGACCGCTGGGTTGTTTCCTGCCCGTCCTGTCATTCGTTTGGCAGTGTCGACTGGCGCGCACCGCTTCGTGTTCATCAGGATGACGCCGCCAAGGAAAACGCAGAACCGGATATCGCAAAACCGTCTGCGATTACACAAACTGGCGTCCTGATTGATCAGGATACAGATTCGGATGACGCCAAAGATGGCAAGGCAACCGTTAAGGCCTGATTTTCAGTTCTGATGCAATCAACACAAAACCCCGCAAGGATGCCTTGCGGGGTTTTGCTTTTAGGGTCCAAAGCGCCTAGTGGCGGAAATGACGCATGCCGGTAAAGACCATGGCAATGTCATTTTCATCGGCTGCGGCGATGACTTCTTCGTCACGCATAGAACCACCTGGCTGGATCACTGCGGTCGCACCTGCCTTGACCGCGGCCAGAAGGCCATCGGCAAACGGGAAGAACGCGTCCGACGATACCACTGATCCCTGTGTGCGCAGATCGCTCTCACCGGCATTCTTGCCAGCTTCTTCGGCTTTCCATGCCGCAATGCGCGAGCTGTCAACACGGCTCATCTGACCGGCACCGATACCGACGGTCTTGCCGTCTTTGACATAGACGATGGCGTTTGATTTGACATGCTTGCCAACGCGGAAGGCAAACAGAAGGTCATCAAGCTCTGCCTCGGACGGCTTGCGCTTGGTCACGACCTTAAGCTCTTCGCGTTTCACACGACCCGCATCGCGGTTCTGAAGCAGGTAACCGCCTGCCAGTGACCGCAAGGTCATGTCTTCACCTTCCGGATCGGCCATGCCACCTGTGACCAGAAGACGCAGGTTTTTCTTCGCTGCCAGAACTTCCTTGGCCGCGTCATCTGCATCCGGGCAAATCACGACTTCGGCAAACAGTTTGGCGATTTCTTCGGCCGTCTGTTTATCAAGGGTACGGTTGACCGCAATGATGCCGCCAAAGGCCGATACCGGATCACATGACAGTGCCTTGTGATAGGCATCAATCAGGCTCTCACCTTCGGCAACGCCGCACGGGTTGGCATGCTTGATGATCGCAACAGCCGGCTTTTCATCGAACTCGGATACCAGTTCGAACGCGGCGTCGGTGTCGTTCAGGTTGTTAAACGACAGTTCCTTGCCCTGCAGCTGGGTCGCGGTGGCCACACCCGGGCGGTTTTTGCCGTTGGTATAGAACGCGGCCTGCTGATGCGGGTTTTCGCCGTAACGCAGCGTCTGTTTCAGTTCGGCAGAAACATTCAGACGTTGCGGGAAGGTTTCACCAAGTTCACCGGCAAACCAGCTTGAAATTGCAGAGTCATACGCACTGGTGCGGGCAAAGGCCTTGGCGGCCAGAACGCGACGGGTTTCAGCCGTGGTGGCACCGGCATTGTCGTTCATCTCGGCTATGACGCGGTCATAGTCGGACGGATCAACAACCACAGTCACGGACTCGTGGTTCTTAGCCGCAGAGCGGATCATGCTCGGCCCGCCGATATCGATGTTTTCGATGCAGGTGTCGAAATCGGCACCCTTGGCAACAGTTTCCTCGAACGGATAAAGATTCACACAAACCAGATCAATCGGGGAAATGTCGTTATCTTCCATGGCCTGCATATGGCTGGAAAGAGAACGGCGGCCCAGAAGGCCGCCGTGAATCTTCGGATGAAGAGTCTTGACACGACCGTCCATGATTTCGGGAAAACCGGTGTGATCGGCAACTTCCTTAACCGGCACGCCAGCGGCTTCAATCGCCTTGGCAGAGCCACCGGTTGACAGGATTTCAACACCCTGTACGTGGAGGGATTTGGCAAATTCGACCAGACCGGTCTTGTCGGAAACGGAAATAAGCGCGCGCGCAATACGAGCAGTCATTGGGTTCGCTTTCATGCATCAATGTGATGAAGGTTGCGGACCCATTGATGATATATCGGCCCACAATCAGAAATGCGCATGGCTGCTCGTGCATGCGAAATGACAGTGTTGCGGGCAAACCGGCCTTCAAACGGTACCGGAAAACAACGCATCCGATCCGGGCCGACACATGATCAATGAGTCCGAACCATGTTTCGCGCGGAGCTTTAGCATGTGCGACGCAAAATGTGGACCCCGAATTCTTGCATGGCGGCTTTTAACAATCAGGCCAGCGAACCTTATCGCCCAGCAAAAAACGGGGCGGCATCGCCGCCACCCCGTTCCGGCTTTACCAAGTCTCGGATCAGGCAACGTTTTTACGCACACCCAGTGTTTTGAGCGCCTCATTAAGTGAGGCCTGCTCGAGCCCGGCATAAAGTGCAAGTTCGTCACGAACCGGCGCACCAAGGCATTGTTCGAACACGTCCTGGTTGGATTGTTCTGAATAGTTTTTCTGCTCGTCACTGCCAAGATTCGATTGGAAAATCCCGGCAGCACTGACCGGCAGGAAATCCTCGTAAATGATCGGATCAGCGCGCAGATAGCCCTGATCGACCAGTTCATTGATCGCAGTTGCAGGATCAAGGTCGCCTTTCTTGGCCGCATTCAGACCAGCCTTGGTCGGGCTATAACGGAAGAAAGCCAGCTTTTCGACGCGCAAGGTCTCATAATCATCCGGGAAGGCGCGGAAACGCTCTCTCAGTTCGGTCTCGTAATCACGTGCGTTGGATCCACCGGCATTGATCTGCACCGCATGGCGGGTCCCAGCCAGAAGCGTGTCATAAAGCTTGCGACCCTCGGCGGTCAGGGCAATACCGCGCTGCTCGATCTCGCCAAAGCGGGCGGTATGGGTGCCGACCGTTTCATCATGACGATCACCGATAAAGTTCACCCGTTCTTCAAGCGCCTTGAAGCTGGTCTGGCGCAGCAGGATCGGGCAAGACCGTGCGGGCGGGCCTTCGACAATTGCCTTTGGCGTGATGCCGCGCTTGGGCATGTCTTGCTGCACGGCATCGATATCCAGGGTGCGCGGTGTCAGGTGGTTTATATGCGGCCCCTTGAAGCAGACCACATCGGCAATCAGGCGATGGGCGTCATGAAGCCTCTGATAGGTTTCAAGCGTTACGGTCGCATCGCTATGCCAACGGAAAGTTTCCAGTGCCTCGGCAACGAATTGCTCGGCCTGTATACGGGTCAGTCCGCCATTTTTCTCTGCCAGATAAATCAGCTTGATGGCATCCGCGGTAAAGATGTCGCGCTTTGCCAGAATGCTCTCGGCCTGATGGCGCAGATCTTCGTCCTCAATCAGCTCAAGACGCAGGAGCGAGGTAAAGACACGGAACGGATTGCGTTTAAGCGCTTCCTCGTCTATCGGGCGAAATGCGGTTGAATGCACCGGCACACCGGCACCAGACAGATCATAATAGCCCACCGGATGCATACCCATGACCGCAAACAGGCGGCGCATATTAAACAGCTCTTCTGGTTTGCCGAGCCGGATCGCGCCGTGGCGTTCAAGGTCGATACGCTCGAGTTCGCCATTATATTCAAGGCTTTCGGCAAGCTTTGGGTCGGCTTCAAGTTTGTTCTGATTGATCTCGGAAACCAGCTTCATCAGGGTGCCGTATTGCGGCACTTCGCTGCGATACATGTCAGACATCGCGCTGGAAAACATCGAACGAATTTCATCGGGATGGACAAAGGCGTCTGTCGACATGGGGCCTCCAAAAGACGGGATCACATTGAACCTGTGGAATGACCTTATTCGGCAAGATCATTCCTATTCTTCATCAGAATGGCAAAATATGGTCCGGTTTCGGGCATGACAAACGACAATTTTGCACGAATTCATTCCATCAAAGAATGAACATGCAGATCATCGAAACAATAATTGGAAATGCGGTGAGAAGCCGCTTTTAAGAAGCTGCCTCGGTTTCGCTGCCGTTGCTATCTGCAAAGATCGACTTCACACCGATCTCGGGCGGCTGGAATTCCGGCACCAATTGGCTGATCAGCTCCAGCGTTTTGGAAGTATTGCGGTTGGTGGCACTGTCTTCGAGCGCATCAAAGACCTGCTTGATCAGGCCATAATCCACCACACGCGGGGCCGCCAAAAGAACCCCATCGGTCTCGGTCGGGACCGGTGGCTCGGAATCATGGAAAAGCTCTTCATAGAGCTTCTCACCCGGGCGCAAACCGGTGACCTTGATTTCCACATCCTTGTCCGGCTGCAAGCCCGACAGCAGGATCATCTGTCGCGCCAGATCGATGATTTTGACCGGGCGGCCCATATCAAGGACGAAGATCTTCCCGCCCTCGGTCACCCCGTGGCGCCCAAGTTCCGCAGACTGCAAAACAAGTTCCACCGCCTCGGCAATGGTCATGAAGTAACGGGTGATGCCTTCATGGGTCACGGTCAACGGTCCACCCGCCTCAAGCTGGCGCTTGAACAAGGGCACGACGGAACCGGTCGAGCCCAAGACGTTGCCAAAGCGCACGGTAACAAATCGGGTCGACCCGCGCTGATCAAGCGGCAAGGTTTCCAACGCCTGACAATAACATTCCGCCAGCCGTTTTGATGCGCCCATGACATTGGCGGGGTTCACCGCCTTGTCGGTTGAAATCAGAACCATTGTGCCAACACCGGCCGCACGACAGGCCTCGGCCACATTGCGCGTCCCCAGCGTGTTGGTCAGAATGCCTTCATTGGGGTTGTGTTCGACCAGCGGCACATGCTTGTAAGCCGCCGCATGGAATACGATTTCGGGTTTGTAGAGATCAAAAACCTGACCAATCCGGGTTTGATCGCGGACATCGCCCAGTATGCTTTCACGCGGCAAATCGGGGTATTTTTCCGCCATCTCCATATCGATGGCATAAAGCTGGAATTCTCCCGCATCCAATAAGGTCAGGCTGTCCGGGTCATAGGATGCTATCTGACGCACCAGTTCCGAACCAATCGAACCACCTGCACCAGTCACCAGCACCCGCTTTCCAGCAATCATTTCGCGCACACGTTCGCGATCCAATCTTGCCTGCGGGCGACCGAGCAAATCTTCAATCGCCACCGGTCTGATTTGCAGCGGATCGGCCAGGCCTTCGCGCAGATCGCCCAGCTTGGGCAAACGGGCCAATGTCATGCCATAGCGATCAGCAATCTCGACCCACTTGGCATTGTCTTCATGACGCAGTGCATCACCACTCAGCACCAATCGGCGCGGCAGGCCGTGCCTGCCCTTTTGTAATTTCTGAATAACGTCTTCGAGCTGATCCACAGTCGCCAGAACGTCAACGCCATGCATATTTCGCCCGACCCGGCCCTGAGTCAGCGAAACGATGCCAATCACCTTGAACGGGGTATTAGCGGATCGTTCGGTCTCACGGATAAAGGCTTCGGCTTCGTCGCCCGCTCCGATCAACAAGACCGGAACACGCGCGGTTCCCTGACGCACCAGTGCGCGCGCGGTCGATTTGTCCTTGGCAATCCGATAGGTCAGGCGTGCCCCGCCTATCATCGCCATCAGCAGGAACCACTGTATGACTGGTGCCGAACGAGGCATCCAGTCTAGGCGCGTTGTAAAAAACAGAACAAGGAAGAGGACTGCAACCGCAACCGATACGGCCTTGGCAATCCGGATAACGTCGTTGAGCGACGCATAGCGCCAAATGCCACGATACAGGCCAAAATACCAGAATGACATGGCTGCAATCAGCGTGAAGATGCCCGACGAAAACAGGATATTTTTAGGCGCATAATACACCACGCCATCCCCGACCCGCAGATACAACGCTAATGGGAACGAGAGTGCGGCCATGAAAATATCATGGACAAAGGCAATATGGCTTCGCTGAAATAATCGCAGCATGCGGTCCCTTACCGGCAGATTTCTGTTTTTATAAGGATATACCCGCTTGGCGACAGACGGATAAGGGTTTCTTTTCGCGCTCTGCTCACATCAAGTCAAGCAATGCACGTAATAGTCTGATCGATCAGGTGCCGGGTGTTTCGCGAACCGGCATTCTCACCATCATACCGACAAGCCCCAACACAACGATCAGTGCTGCAATCACCCGCATCCAGTCCGGTGTATCACTTTGGGCAAAGCAAACAGCAATCAAAATAAGGTTGCTGGCAAGGATCATCAGCGACACCCGTGCATGCGAAAACCCACGCTGGATGGCTTTCTGATAGAAATGTTCGCGATGCGCTTGCCAGATTTTCTCGCGCCGCAAGGCGCGTTTGATCAGGGTGAATGTCGCATCAAACAGATAATAGGATGGTAGGATCAGTGCGATGGCCCAAGCGCCTTCGGAGGCGACCTTTAACAACAGCCATCCCAGAATAAAGCCAAGCGGGATTGATCCGACATCGCCAAGAAACAGTTTTGCCGGATGCCAGTTCCAGATCAGGAACCCGATCATGATCGCAAGAATGCCAAGCCCGATATAGCCAAGCCCGATGAATTGCGGCAACGGCACAAAAAGGGCGAGCACAAAAACCCCAAGGCCGATTGAACCGGCCTCGACACCGGTAATCCCGTCAATCCCGTCCATGAAATTGAACAGATTGATGAACCACACCCAAGCCAACACCACCAACACGTGATCCAGCCAGATCGGCACCAGACCGCCCAGAACCGGTTTATCAAGGGCCAGCATGCCAATAATCACCGCAACAAATTGCAAGGCAAAGCGCTTGGCCGCGGACAAATCATGACGATCATCAAGCCAACTGAGCAAGCCAAGCCCGGCACAAGCGGCCAGCATCAACCAGTCGCCAATCGCGCGAACACCGGTAAAGGCAAAAACGACCGCAACCAGCACAATCAAAAGCGGCGTCACCGCAAGCCCGCCGCCACGCGGGGTTGGTACAGCGTGACTGGAACGGTGGTTTGGCATATCAAGGATCGCCTTGCGCCGCAGATACTTCAGCACCACCCATGTCAGCAACATCGAGCCGATCAGAAAGATGCTTGCAAAGGTCGCAAGTCCGGCAAAAGTCATCGTTGGATCGCCCTTGTCCCTGTCCCCGTCAGATTGATCCGTCTGGATTAGCCGGACCCATTCCCTATCGCAAGGCTTTTCACCCTGGCAGACCCACCGTCCTGCCACCATTCCCGACACAGTCGCACAGAGCAGCCATGCCACGCAAAACCGTGGTTGATGCTTTACAGTTTGCCATGCTGCGCTTAACTACTGCACATAAACCGAAACCGGAGATATCCCTTTGGCAGAACGTCGTTCCCGTCCATCCCAGCGCAATGCCCCTCGCAAACAGGCGGTCGAGGCACCCGATCCGCGCATGCTTGCGCTTAAAACCCTGCAGGAACTGCGCGGCGGTGAAGTGACGTTGGACGAACTTCTGTCAAAGCATGGCTATGGTCTGCCGTCGCTTGATCGCAATTTTCTGCGTCAATTGCTGGGCACCACGCTGCGCCATCTGGGCGAGATTGATGCGGTGCTTGCCCCGCGTTATCAACCACCGCAGGACCGGGTCGCGGCACGTCTGACAAACATCCTGCGGCTTGGTGTGGCACAGCTGTTCTTTATGGATACGCCTGACTACGGTGCGGTCGACAGTACGGTCAATCTCGCGCGCGATGCGGGTTTGCATAAATACACCAAACTGATCAATGCCGTTCTGCGTGGGCTGCAGCGCGACGGCTTTGAATGGCCGGAAGGCGTTGAAGACTGGCAACTTAACATCCCGGCATGGCTGCGCGGATCCTGGAAAAAGGCCTATGGCGCCGAGATCGCCCAAGGCATCGCCGAAGCAAGCCTTGGCCACGCGATGCTGGATCTGTCGATCAAGGATCGCAGCCAGACCGCCGAGTGGGCTGAAAAGATGGATGGCATTGTCCTGCCGACCGGGTCGGTGCGGCTTGAACCGGGTCGTCGTATCCGTGACCTTCCGGGTTACAAGGATGGAGACTGGTGGGTGCAGGACGCAGCAGCCGCCATTCCGGCAACCCTGTTTTCGGCCTACAAGGACAAAACCATCTATGACCTTTGCGCCGCACCGGGTGGCAAGACCATGCAGCTTGCATCCCTTGGGGCGAGTGCAATTGCGGTCGATAAATCCGAAGGTCGCCTGAAACGCGTTTTTGAAAACCTGGAGCGTGTATCGCTTGGTGCAGCAGTTGTTACTGGCGATGCCACCGATCTTGCGCCTGATACGCCACGCGCCGATGCGGTTTTGCTTGATGCGCCCTGTTCGGCCACTGGCACCATTCGCCGCCATCCGGACATCCTGCTGCGTCAGAATGACAAACTGATGCAATCGCTTCTGCCAATCCAAAGCAAACTTCTGCGTCAGGCCGACAAGCTTTTGAATGTCGGGGGCGAGTTGATCTATTGCACCTGTTCGCTTCAACCCGAAGAAGGCGAACATCAGGTCAAATCGTTCCTGGCGGATCATCCGAACTATGAACGCAAAGCCATCACTGCGAATGAACTTGGTGGCTGGGATGAGGCGATCAACGATGCAGGTGAATTGCGCATTCTGCCGATTCAAATGGCCGATTTTGGTGGCATGGATGGCTTTTTCTGTGCACGGTTTGTCAAAAAGTCCTGATTTTCAGCCACAAAATAACGGTTTGACGCACACAAGGCAGCCATGAGTCCCATTCGGATGACATATAGGGCAATCTGGGGTATGAAGGCCGCGCATTTCCCATATCCCGCATTGCTTCAGGACCTGTGACGCATGACCACGTCAAATATTAAAATTGCACCTTCGATCCTTTCGGCGGATTTCGCCCAGCTTGGCGTTGATGTCCGCGCTGTTGACGAAGCCGGTGCTGACTATATCCATATCGATGTGATGGATGGTCACTATGTACCGAACATCACGATTGGCCCGGACGTGGTCAAGGCGCTGCGCCCGCACAGCGACAAGGTGTTTGACGTGCATCTGATGATCGCGCCGGTCGATCCATATATCGAGGCATTTGCCAATGCCGGTTCTGACATCATCACCATCCACGCCGAAGCTGGCCCGCACCTGCATCGCTCGCTGCAGCTGATCAAGTCACTGGGCAAAAAGGCTGGTGTCTCGCTCAACCCGTCGACCCCAGAAAGTGTCATTGAATATGTCATGGACATGGTCGATCTGGTTCTGGTCATGACCGTAAACCCAGGCTTTGGTGGTCAGAAATTCATCCCGAGCCAGCTTGAGAAAATCAAACGCATCCGCAAGATGATCGATGCCACCGGGCGTGATATCGACCTTGAAGTCGATGGCGGCGTAAACCCTGAAATCGCCCCGCAGGTCATCAAAGCCGGTGCGAACGTGCTGGTCGCAGGCTCCGCTACCTTCAAAGGTGGTCCGTCTGAATATGCCAACAACATCAAGGCCATCCGCGGCGCATAATCTGCGACAGCGTTGATCGCCCAAACAAGAAAGGCCGGTGCATATCGCTCCGGCCTTTCTTGTATCTGTCTCACACCCTGCACTCAGAAATCAATGCAGCGGCCCTTATTTTCCCAATCGCCAAAGCGGGTCGGCTCCGGACCTTTGGGTCCGCCAATCTCGCGGGCCTTCGCGGCGGCTTCCTTGGCGGCCTTGGCTTCGGCAAGCGCATTGATCGCGTCCTGAGACAGTTGAGGTGCGGCTTCCGCCCCTGCAATCTCTTCAGGTGCTGGGTTTGTATCAGCCTGCGGTTCGGCCTTTTCCTTGGGAACTTCGTGGATGACGGTTTCGCGGAACTTTCCGGCCATTCGTCTTCTCCTGCTTTGGGCACGGCCCGGTAAATCACATTTGCCAAAGAAATAACGTCCCCAACCGTGATCGGCAAGTCCGCTTGGCTTCGGGGCCAAGCGTCGACAAACCCACATGATTTCAGGCCTTTGGAATCAAACAGGGAATCCTGATGTGGATGCGGACAAAAATTTGGGAAAAACAGACTCTTTCCCGGCGCGCCCAAAGCCGCTATTCCAAGCGTACGAGCAAAACAAGGAGAAACCATGCGTCCAATTCCCCAGCGTATCGCCGAAGAACTTTCGGTTCGTCCGGAACAGGTCATTGCCACCATCGAGATGCTTAATGAAGGCTCCACCGTTCCGTTCATCGCCCGTTACCGTAAAGAAAAAACCGGCGGGCTTGATGACACCCAACTTCGTACGCTGGAAGAACGCCTGCGCTATCTGACCGAGCTTGAAGAACGCCGCGCATCCGTGCTTGAGAGCATCCGCGAACAGGAAAAACTGACGCCGGAACTAGAAACCCAGATCAACGAGGCCGACACCAAGACCCGCCTTGAAGATTTGTATCTGCCCTATAAGAAAAAGCGTCGCACCAAGGCACAGATCGCCCGCGAGGCCGGGCTGGAGCCGCTGGCAGATAGCCTGTTTAACGACCCGACCCTGGATCCGGAAACCGAAGCCGCCAAGTTTGTCGATGCCGAAAAAGGCGTTGAAGACACCAAGGCCGCCCTTGATGGCGCGCGTCAGATCCTGATGGAACGCTTTGCCGAGGATGCCGACCTTGTTGCCAAACTGCGTGACCATCTGTGGAATGAAGGTGAAATCACCGCATCGGTGATCGAGGGCAAACAGGCCGAAGGTGCCAAGTTCTCGGACTATTTCGAGCATTCCGAAAAAATCAAAACCTGCCCGTCACACCGGGCACTGGCGCTTTTCCGGGGCCGCAACGAGGATATCCTTCAGCTTAAACTGACCCTTGGCAAAGAAGACGAAGACCGTCCACGCAGCCAGCCGGGTCGCGCCGAAGTCATGATTGCCGCCCATGTCGGTATTGCTGACAAGGGACGGGCAGCGGATAAGTGGCTGATGGATACCGTGCGCTGGACCTGGCGCGTCAAACTGTCGCTGTCGATTGAGCTTGATCTGTTTGGCACCCTTCGTGACTCCGCCGAGGAAGGCGCGATCAAGGTCTTTGCCGATAACCTGAAAGACCTGTTGCTGGCGGCCCCTGCCGGGCAGAAGGCCACCATGGGTCTTGATCCGGGTGTACGTACCGGGGTCAAGGTCGCGGTGGTTGATGCCACCGGCAAGCTGGTCGATACCGCAACGGTTTATCCCTTCCAGCCACGCAATGACGTCGAAGGCGCGATCAACACCATGGCCGCACTGGCGGCCCGCCATCAGATCGAACTGATCGCGATTGGTAACGGGACGTTTTCACGTGAAACCGACGAACTTGCCGGTCAGATGCTCAAACGCTTCCCAGCACTTAAGGCGACCAAGGTGATCGTCAACGAAGCCGGTGCTTCGGTTTATTCCGCATCGCAGTTTGCGGCCGAAGAATTCCCAGACCTTGATGTTTCGCTCCGTGGTGCAGCCTCCATCGCACGCCGCCTGCAAGACCCGCTAGCAGAATTGGTGAAGATCGAGCCGAAATCTATCGGTGTTGGGCAATATCAGCATGATGTATCGGAAACCAAACTGGCCCGGTCGCTTGATGCCGTGGTTGAGGATTGCGTGAACGGTGTCGGGGTTGACCTTAACACCGCCTCCATCCCGCTTCTGAACCGTGTGGCTGGCCTGACCGAGACGCTGGCGCGCAATATCGTTGGGTATCGCGACTCCAACGGCGCTTTCCAGTCGCGTGCGGATCTTAAAAAGGTCGAGCGTCTTGGACCAAAGGCGTTCGAGCAGTGCGCGGGCTTCTTGCGTATTCGCGGGGCCAACAATCCGCTTGATGCATCGGCTGTGCACCCGGAAGCCTATCCGCTGGTCGAAAAAATCAGTGCCAAGGCCGCCAAGCCGTTAGCAGAACTGATCGGCGATTCGGCCTTTATCAAGACACTCCGTCCCGAAGATTTCGCCGATGATACATTTGGTGTCCCCACCATCCGCGACATCATCGCTGAGCTCGATAAGCCCGGCCGTGACCCGCGCCCGGAATTCAAGACCGCCAAATTCACCGAAGGTGTCAACGAGATCAAGGATCTGCGTACCGGCATGAAGCTTGAAGGTACCGTCACCAACGTGACGAATTTCGGGGCGTTCGTTGATATCGGCGTGCATCAGGATGGCCTGGTTCATATCTCGCAGCTCGCTGACAAGTTCGTCGAAGATCCCCGTCAGGTGGTCAAGGCCGGTCAAATCGTTTCCGTTACCGTGATGGAAGTCGACGCACCGCGCAAACGTATCGGCCTTTCGATGAAATCCGCACCGGATTACGAAGCCACGCGTGAAAAGCGTGCCGACAATCGCGGCGATGCACCGCGCGGCAACCGTCCGCAGCATTCATCAGGCCCGCGCCATCAGGGCCGCCAAGGTCGTGGCAATGCCGGTGGTAACGCTGGCGGCGATGGCGGTGCGATGGCTGCCGCACTCAAGGCCGCGATGGAACGTCGCAAGTAACCTATCGCAAAAAGGCTTCGAAACGGCGGGATGGCATATACCATTCCGCCGTTTTTCTTTTACCCAATCATGCCGATCGGATGAATTGACAGAAGACAGTTTAAAACCCATGTTGAGCACTCACCAAGGGGAGCCCCGATAAGGGGGCTGAGAAACTGCCGCGCAGTGACCCTTTGAACCTGATCCAGTTCATACTGGCGTAGGGACGGTGCGAACGCGGATCACGACGTTCTCCATCTTTCCGACTTCGAACTGGGTCTCCATACGCAAAGTTTCTGCATTGGAGCCTCGACATGACGACCGAAATTTCCCAGACCGCGACCGATCTTTTTGAAGGCATGCGTGCGACCAATCCGTTGGTTCAGTGCATCACCAACTATGTTGCGATGAACTATGCCGCCAATGTTTTACTGGCGGCGGGTGCATCACCCGCGATGGTTCACACGCCTGAAGAATCCGGCGAATTTGCCGCCATCGCTGGGGCGCTGACGGTCAATATCGGCACCCTTTCGCCCAACTGGGTCGAAGGCATGATTGCCGCGGCCAAGTCGGCCAATGCTGCGGGCAAACCTTGGGTGCTTGATCCAGTGGCGCATTTTGCCACCGGGTATCGCCGCGATGCCGTGGCAGAGCTTTTGAAATTCAAACCCACCGTCATTCGCGGCAACGCATCGGAAATCATTGCGCTTGGCGGCGGCCAAAGTGCCGGTCAGGGTGTTGATAGCGGCGATCCGGTCGAACAGGCCGAAGAAGCCGCACGCGGCCTTGCCATCGTACAAGGTGCCATTGTTGCCGTCACCGGCGAGGTTGATTTTGTCACCGATGGCAAACGATCCGTGCGCATTGCCGGTGGATCGGACCTGATGCCGAAAGTCACCGCCACAGGCTGTTCGCTGACCGCCCTTGTTGGCGCCTATCTTGCGGTTGCACCGGATCAGGCGTTTGAAGCCACCGTTGCCGCCCTTGGCAATTTTGCCGTGGCCGGTGAAATTGCTGCCAAAACAGCAAACGGCCCGGCTTCCTTCATGACAGCCTTTATCGATGGCCTGCATCACCTTGATGGCGCGACCTATGCCAAAAAACTTCGGATCAATGTTCTATGAAGTCGTTTGATCTGTCGCTTTATCTCGTGCTTGATCCCGATCTGTGTCGCGACCATTCGATGGTGGAAACCACGATGGCCGCGATTGCAGGCGGTGCCACCCTCATTCAGCTGCGCGATAAAAAGGCCGGGACCGAGGGCCTCATTCGCGTTGGTCGGGAATTGATGCGCGCGATGGAAGGCACAAACGTGCCACTGATCGTGAATGACAATATTGATGCCACCATTGCCATTGGTGCACATGGCCTGCATGTCGGTCAGGATGATCTGCCTTCGCAGATTGCCCGCGACCGCCTTGGCCCGGACAAGATCATCGGCCTGTCGATTGAAAGCGAAGATGTCGCGCAGAAGGTTGACCACAGCATTGTCGATTATGTTGGCATCGGCCCGATATTTGCCACAGCAACCAAGCCCGACCATAAACCGGCAATCGGATTTGACGGGCTTGAAAAACTGGTGCGGATGGTCGGCCTGCCATCGGTTGCGATTGGCGGGCTTAAGGGTGAACACGCCCTGCCGGCACTTGAAAGCGGTGCTGACGGTATTGCCGTTGTCTCGGCGATTTGTGGGCAGCCCGATCCAAAACAGGCCACCGCATATATCGCTAAAAAACTTAAATCAGCGCGGGCCTATTTGTCGCAGTAACCTTGGGCTTTCGCAGTTCAGATCTCCAATGATCAGGGCTGTTATGGGGCGCAAAACGCATGGCTGTTGCGCCCAAATAACAATGACCGGCACGGAAATGCCCCATTTGCGCCGTTAATTTTTCGGCTTCGTAGCGCAAGTTATCAGGCATCAACCAAGAACAACCGCGCGAGGAAGCCATGCTGAGATCTCTGCGTAGTAAGCCGGTTGCCATTGCCCTGATTGGGCTTATGACGATCACGACAGCCGGGCTGGCTGCAATCAAGGTCGCACCCAAACCGACCACCGACAGCGTTACCATCCATTCCGAAATGGTTCGCGGTGAAGTGACGCTGCGCCACCCGGATGGCACCATCGCCATCAGGCGTGATTGCGTCCGGTTCCCGTGCAAGATTGACATCTCGTCGCTTGAACGCGGGGACTACGATGTCACACTGACAAATGGCGACGAAAGCCAGAAGATGGTAGGACTCTACAAAGAGTAGGCATCCCGCCTGCCCCACGACCCAAACCGTTCAAATTTTTCCGGAAAATCCGGGAACGTTTTGATGGCCTGAATGTTCATCATATATCGAACCGTTCAAAGGTAATGTGGCAAAGGTAATGTGGCGATGCGTTGCATAAACGCTCGTGCGTGCTAGATAAAGTAGCACGGGTAACGACCCGGATGCGCAAGTCGGCCCTGCAACAAAGGTTTCCAAGATGTTGCACGGGATTTTCACTTTTATCGACGGCGCAAAAAGGGATATGTTGCGTTACCGCACAGATTAATAATGAAAGTCGAGGAACTGTATCATGGCACTTGAACTCCCAGCACTTCCGTACGCATACGACGCGCTTGACCCGTATATGTCGGCTGAAACCCTCGAGTTTCACCACGACAAGCACCACAATGCTTATGTCGAAACCGGCAACAAACTGCTCGAAGGCAGCGGTCTTGAAGGCAAGTCGCTTGAGGAACTCGTTGTTGCGACCTATGGCGACAAGGACAAGGCCAAGCTGTTCAACCAGGTCGGTCAGCACTGGAACCACATCGAGTTCTGGAACATGATGAAGCCGAATGGCGGTGGCAACATCCCGGGCGAACTCGAAAAGAAAATCGTCGAAGATTTCGGCTCGATTGATGCCTTCAAAGAAGCTTTCACCACCGCCGGTGTTGGCCAGTTCGGTTCCGGTTGGGCATGGCTGTCGATGAACAAGTCGGGCAAACTGGTCGTTTCGGGCACCCCGAACGCTGAAAACCCGCTGGTTCACGGCATGACCCCGCTTCTGGGTTGCGATGTTTGGGAACACTCCTACTACATCGATTACCGCAACCGTCGCCCGGACTACATCAAGGCGTTCCTGAACGACCTGGTAAACTGGGAATATGTTGCAGAGCGTTTCTCCAAAGCTGGCTAATCAAGCCCTGCTTTGAGACTGAATTACAAAAGCGGCTCCTTCGGGGGCCACTTTTTTTGTGTGCGCAACACAAACAAAGAAAAACCCCGCCAGCGAGCCGGCGGGGTTTGGATCGAAACCGATCAGACGCGTGATCAGATATCGAATTTGATGCCCTGAGCCAGCGGCAGCTCGCGGGAGTAGTTGATGGTGTTGGTTGCACGGCGCATATAGCCTTTCCACGCGTCCGAACCGGATTCACGACCGCCACCGGTTTCTTTTTCACCACCGAACGCACCACCAATTTCCGCACCGGACGGGCCGATATTGACGTTGGCGATACCGCAATCGGACCCAACCGAGGACAGGAACAGTTCGGTTTCGCGCAGATCGGTCGAGAAGATGCACGATGACAGGCCCTGCGGGACGTCATTTTGAAGCGCGATGGCCTCTTCAAGCGTCTCGTAGGTCATGACATAGAGGATCGGTGCGAAGGTTTCGTGACGGACGGTCTCGGTCTGGCCCGGCATTTCAACCACCGACGGGGTGACATAGAACGCATTCGGGTATTCCGATTCCAGGGTACGTTCGCCACCATGCACAGTGCCACCGTCTTTCTTGGCATTGGCAAGCGCAGTCTGCATGTTGGTAAAGGCTTCTTCGTCGATCAGCGGACCAACCAGAACACCATCGGCCAGCGGATCGCCAATTTTCACCGACTTGTAAGCTGCGATGATTTTCGGCAGCAGCTGATCCTTGACGTCCTTATGCACGATCAGGCGACGAAGCGACGTGCAACGCTGACCACAGGTACCAACAGCGGAGAACACAACCGCACGCACGGTCATATCCAGATCGGCCGACGGGGTGACGATCATGGCGTTGTTACCGCCAAGTTCAAGAATGGTGCGGCCAAAGCGCTGCGCAACACGCGGAGCAACTTCACGGCCCATGCGGGTCGAACCGGTGGCCGAAATCAGCGCGACATCGCGGCTGTCGGTCATGATTTCACCGATTTCACGATCACCGACAACGACCTGATGCAGGTTGGCCGGGGCATCGCCGAATTTGGCAATCGCCTTTTCAAGGATCTTCTGGCAGGCAAGGGCTGTGACCGGGGTTTTTTCCGACGGTTTCCAGATCACGGCATTGCCGCAAGCCAGTGCAAGTGCTGTGTTCCATGCCCACGGCGCGACCGGGAAGTTAAAGGCCGTGATCAGGCCAACAACACCCAGCGGATGCCAGTTTTCCATCATCTTATGGCCCGGACGTTCGGACGCGATGGTCAGACCGTAAAGCTGGCGCGACAGACCGACTGCGAAGTCGCAGATATCGATCATTTCCTGAACTTCGCCAAGACCTTCCTGATAGATCTTGCCGCATTCAAGTGACACCAGACGGCCCAGCGGTTCCTTGGCTGCGCGCAGTTCTTCACCCAGAAGACGCACCAGCTCGCCGCGACGCGGACCGGGAACCTGACGCCATGCACCGAATGCCTTTTTGGCGTTGCCGATAACATCGGTCATCTCGGCCGGGGTGGTTTCGGTGACACTTGCGAATTCCGAACCGTCAACCGGGGTCTGGACACTGAGGGTGCCATTGGCAATCTCTGCTTCGGACAGACCAAGTTCGGTCAGAATGGATTTGTAGCTCACAGTAAAACTCCCTTCGTTTTAAACTTTCCGGCGCGGATCACCGGCAAATTCGATCTCTGTTCAATCCCTGATATCCGCCACCTTGGGCAGCAGTTTGGCGATGATGGCAAAGGCCTCGTCAACCTGATCAAACGGAATGGTCAAAGGTGCCAGCAGGCGCACCACATTGGCGTGTTCACCACTTGGCATTAACAATAGCCCGTTATCACGGGCCAGTTGCAACAAGCATTGCAGACGTTTGGGTGACGGTTTGCCATCATCTGCAATCAATTCAAAGGCACGCATTGCCCCGATCCCGCGCATGTTGCCAATCACATGCCCACCGGGCAGATCGCGCAACCATGCGATATGGGTGGCGTATTTTTCACCAAGCTGCTTGGCTCGTGCGGTCAGCTTGTCGGCCTCGAGCACCTCAAACACGCCGGTCGCTGCCGCGCACGCGACAGGATTGCCGGAATAAGTGCCGCCAAGCCCACCTGGGGCCAGCGCATTCATGACATCCTCGGCACCGGTAATGGCGGCAAGCGGGAAGCCACCGCCAATGCCCTTGCCCATGACAAGGATATCGGGCGCAACACTGGCATGCTCAATGGCAAACATCTTACCCGTCCGGGCAAAGCCCGACTGGATTTCATCGGCAATCAGAACCATGCCGTTTTCATCACACAGGCGACGCAGGGCGATCAGAAATTCGCCATCCACAGCACGAAAACCGCCTTCGCCCTGAACAGGTTCAATCACAACCGCCCCGACCGATGCCGGATCGGCAGAAACAGCAAACAGCTTGGCGATTGCGGCCATCGCATCATCGACAGATACACCGGTTTCGGGGCAGGGATATGGCAGATGCCATACAGGCCCCGGCAACGGGCCAAGCCCGGTCTTATAGGGTTTGGTTTTACCCGTCAGCGCAAGGGTCGCAAGCGTCCTGCCATGAAAGCCGCCCTCAAAGGCGATCACCCCGGTGCGGCCGGTAAAGGCGCGCGCAAGCTTCAGCGCGTTTTCCATCGCCTCTGCTCCGGAATTGGTCAGCATGGATTTTGCCGGACCTTCAATCGGGCAGTTTTCAGCCAGCCACTCCGTTACCGCAACATAGGGCTCGTGGGGCAACGCATTATAGCAGCTGTGGGTAAAACGTTCGCACTGGGCGGCAACACGGTCCATCACAACCGGGTTGCGATGCCCGACAGTCAAAACACCGATCCCGCCGATGAAATCGATATAGCGTTTGCCATCGACGTCCCATGCCTCGGCATTGAGCGCGCGATCAAGATAGACCGGATGCACATTGCGCACCCCCGCCGATACCGACGCGATTGCGCGGTCGCGCATCTGCGTGCTGTCCTGGGCTGGTTTGGTGTTCTCGTCACGGGGCATGTGGGGCTGCTCCGACCTTTTTGTTGATGATTTAGATAACGTTCAGTTCAAGCACCGGCGCATTGTCGCGAATGCGCTCATAGCCAAACACCGACAGATCAAGGGTTTCATAGCCGTTTGTCGCGATCAGTTCGGCAATGCCACGACCGACCGCCGGGCTTTGTTGCAGGCCATGGCCCGAGAACCCGTTGGCAAAGATGAAGTTTTTAACATCCGTGTGACGGCCCAAAATCGCGTTCTGATCGAGCAGGTTATAGGAATAATGACCCGCCCAGGCATTGACGACCTTGATCGCCTCAAACCGTTCACACCGCTCATAAAGGCCCGGCCAGATGATGTCGTCAAACAGGCTATGATCAACGTCGAAATCCCAGCATTCCGGATCGCGATCCTTGGGCGGTGCGATACCGGTAATAAAGAACTCGCCTTCCGGACGGACATAAAGGCCGCTTGGATCAATCAGCATCGGGCAGGACGCGCTGATGTCTTCCGCGTCCCGGCAATTGAACACAAAGATGCAGCGTTTGCGCGGCTCGACCGGGATTTCCAGACCCGCCATCCGGGCGACCTTTGACCCACCCGTGCCCGCCGCATTGACAAGCTGACCACAGCCGAACCGACGACCGTCCTTTAGAACCACACCGGTGACCTGATCACCATTACGCAGGACCTCGACCACTTCGCCGTCAATGTAATCAGCACCACGGCGACGTGCCTGTTTGCGAAATGACTGCATCAGGCAATAGGCATCAAACCAGCCTTCGCCCGTGCGTCCCCAGCAACCAGCCGCCAGATCGGATGTATTCATCCATGGATACTTCGCGGCCAAATCATCGGGTTCCATCCAGACGATGTCACCGCCAAATTCGGTCTGCGTCGCATGGTTTTGGCGCAGGATATCGCGGCCCTGATCGGTTGCCAGAATAAGATAGCCCTTTTCATGCAGGGCAATATCGACGTCGGGATCAAAATCGTGGTTCAAATTACGCAGGAACTGAATGCCATAGGCCGACATTTCAATATTGATCGGGGTTGAGAATTGCTGGCGGATTGAGGCCGCCGACAGGGCCGTCGAACAGAACTCGTAGGTCGAGTCTTTTTCAATCACCAGAACCCGACCCTTGAAATCATTCCGACCGGTCAGATGCCATGCGATGGAACTGCCGATAACCGCACCACCGACGATGATCACATCATAATTTTCGTCAACAGAACCCATTCTTGCCTTCTACCCGATGCAAATTGTTGCTTTCCGGCTGCTGATGAACCGGCATTTTGCGATGGTGCGCTGGAACCCGTTGTCCGAATGAAGGGGGAGCCATCCTTCCAAAACATTCCAAAGTAACAGCATTCCAGCGCGGTTGGCTGTCAGCCCAAACGCTTCTTGGGGTGGCGCGAGGGGGCTGTGAACCGTTTAAAACCGTACGCCTTGGCTGCAAAGCAAACAAACGATATATTCGCACCATATCATTCCGTTTTGTTATGAACTGGTTTTGCCATGCGTCGCGTCCTGCCATCCCTTACTGCCCTGCAATTCTTTGAAAGTTCGGCCCGTCATCTGTCTTTCACCCGCGCGGCAGAGGAACTGAATGTCACGCAAAGCGCAATCAGCCGTCAGATCCGTGCGCTTGAGGAATATCTCGGACGGGATCTTTTTCGCCGCGTGAAGAAACGCCTGAAACTGACCGCGGCCGGCGAAGCCTATGCCGCACAGGTGCGTGATCTTCTAGATCGGGCAGAGGCCGCCACCTTGCAGGTCATGGCCTATTCCGATGCGGGCGGGATGCTCAATGTCGGGACGCTACCGACCTTTGGCGCACGCTGGCTTGTGCCGCGTCTTGGTGACTTCAAGGCAACCTGGCCTGACATTCAGCTTAATCTCATTACCCAGACGCGGGAGTTCAATTTCGACCGCGAGGGTATTGATATCGCCATTCATTTTGGTGAAGACAACCTGCCGGGCTGCGTGACCCACCGTTTGATGGGGGAAACCCTGATTGCGGTCTGTGCGCCCAAGCTGCTTAAGGAAAATGACGATCTGCCGATTGCGCGCGAACGGGTGCGCAACTGTACTTTGTTGCAGCATTCCACCCGCCCGCGTGCATGGCAGGACTGGCTTGCGGCCACCGGCGTTGCCGTGGTCGATGAACTGGCCGGCCCCCGGTTTGAGCATTTCCATATGGTTATTCAGGCCGCTGTCGCAGGCCTTGGGCTGGCGCTTTTGCCGGAATTTCTGGTGCGTGAAGAACTTGAAAGCGGGCGTCTGGTCGCACCCTTTGATGTCTCTATCCCCAACCAGCACGCCTATTACGTCGTGTACCCCAAGGAAAAGGAAAACAATTTTGCAGTCCGCGCATTTCGCGACTGGCTGATTGCAACCTGTCGCACCGAACAGGATGATCGCGCCATCCCGTCGGGCACCACTGCCTGAGAACTGGCCAAATTGAGTTGAGCAGTTGGTGATCTAGTCCGCACCAATCTTTGCGGACGATCCTGCACGCATCGCTGCACAAAGTTGAACGGCGACAACCACAAACAGGAAGTAAAGTGCCACTTGCCAGTCGCCCAGAAGGTCATGCAAGGCCCCAAACAAAACTGGCCCAATGGCAGCAAACAGATAACCCACTGATTGCGCCATGCCTGACAGTCGTGCCGACGTTTGCGGATCTGCTCCCCGCATGCCGACAAGGGTCAGGGCAATACTGATCATGCTGCCTTGTCCAAGCCCCATGCATACAGCCCAGACATACGGTAATTCGGTGGTGGCAAAGACAAAGCCCGGAATGGCGATGATCAACGGAATATGCAGCACCAGCATCGCCAGTTTCTTGTTGGCAATCCTCGAATAAATCAGCGGCGCACCAAAGGCGGCCGGAATGCCAAATACGTTAAACAGGGTCAGAAGGGTCGCGGCTTCGGCCTCGGAAATGCCGTGATCAATGAAGACTTTGGCAACCCAGGCGGTGCCGGTATAGAACATCAGCGACTGACAGCCAAAGAACAGCGCCAGCCACCAGGCTTCGACATTTTTCCACAGCGAAATACGCGTAACCGGTGCCGGTGCCGCGCCGACATGGCGATAGCGTAACATCGGCAGCCAGCAGACAAAGGCAATCGCCGCAAATACCGCCCAAACACCAAGCGACCAGCGCCAATCCCCATCCGCAGCATTTCGGATCGGGATCGAAACAAATGCCGCGATCGTCGCACCACTGGACATGGTGAAGGTGTAAAGGGCTGTCACCAGCGCCACATGGGTCGGAAAACTGCGTCGTACCAGTGATGGGGTCAAAACATTCAAGACCGCAATTGCCGCACCCAGAATGATGGTCCCGACCACCATGATGTCATAGGCCCCGCTGGCGCGTAGCCCCTGCCCGATGGCGATGAACAGCAACATGGTCAGAAGAGTCGCTTCGAGACCGAATTTCTGCCCCAGACGCGGCGCAAACATCGAAAGCACGCCAAAGCTCAAAACCGGCAGCGTTGTCAGCAACCCGAGCTGAGTGCCTGACAGCGACAGATCAGTACCAATGATTTCCGCCAGCGGCCCCAGACCAACAATACTGCCCCGCATGTTCGCCGCCAAAAGCAGGATCGCCAGCAAAAATCCGATATGCGCCCCCAAATGATGGAAGCCACGCCCGGCATTAGATGCGGCATCCTTTCCCGGCGTTGTCATCTCGGAAGAATTGATGTGCGGGGCCGTCTTGTCAGTCATCTGGATGATCCATGTTATGTCGCGATGGTGGCGCGGACAGAAATTCATTTCAGCATAAATTCAAAAATCGGGCTTTCAGGCCGCAACAACACCCCACAATACCCGGAGCGCAACCAGCACAAACAGAACGGCAATGATCCGCTCAATCCAGGCAGCATGATCACGTAACCAAGGCAACACCGCCCCGTGTGACAATCCGACGGCGACAAGGCAATACCACGCCCCGTCGATGACGGCGGCGGTGAACGCCAGAAGGAACTTGCCACCCCATTCAAACTCGGGCGAAACAAATTGGCTGAAAAGGGCCAGGAAAAACAGCGCGATCTTGGGATTGAGAAACGCAATCATGAACCCGTCGCGGGCGGCCTGCAGGATCGATCCTGATACCTTGCCAGCACTATCCACATCAAACTTCGCACCCGCCTTTGCACCGCGCCACGCCTTGATTGCAAGCCAGATCAGATAAAGCGCACCCAGGATACTGACGGCATTGTGAAAGACCGGCACCGTCTGAAACAGAATGCCAAGTCCTGTCATGGTGATCACAGCATAAAAGCCGATACCCAGTGCATGCGCCAAGGCGCAGGCAAATCCGGCCTGGCGGGAATGACCAACAGAATAGCGCAATACAACGGCCAGACTTGGACCCGGTGTCATTGCGCCAAGTACACAGATGGTTGCAACCGACAACCAGGCGGCGAAGCTCATAACGTTTCCTTTGGGTGACGCAGGTTTATTCCCGCTTGGTTTTATCGAAAGCTATCTGCTTGCCAGAACCGTTTCAACGGAAATGAACTGTCGCTATGATGCGCATCCGCGCCAACCCGCCACCTGAACACAGCATTTCGTAAAATACGGTTTTAAAACATGTTTCTGTTGCTCAAGAATGCCAACGTCTTCGCCCCGACGCCACTTGGCATCAATGATATCCTGATCTGTGACGAGAAAATCGTCGCCATTGCCCCGGATCTGGTGGTTTCTGTTCCGGCCGAAATCAAGACCATCGACCTTGGCGGCAAGATGACCGTACCAGGCTTTATCGACGGACATGCCCACCTGATCGGGGGCGGTGGCGAAGGCGGATTTGCCACGCGCACGCCCGAAGTTGCGGTTGGCAAACTGATCGAAGCCGGGATCACATCCGTTTGTGGATTGTTGGGCACAGACGCCGCAACCCGCCACATCGCATCGCTTTACGCCAAGACCAAGGCTCTTCGAACAGAAGGTATCTCCGCCTGGTTCTTCACAGGTGGTTATCGCGTACCGTCACCAACCCTGACCGGTAATATCGGTGATGATGTGACGTTTCTGGATGCCTGTATCGGTTTGAAAACAGCAATTTCAGATCACCGCAGCAGCCAAACCACGGTTGAGGAGCTCGCCCGCATCGCATCCCAATCGCGCATTGGCGGTATGACATCGGGCAAGGCCGGATCGGTTGTGGTTCATCTGGGCGATGGTGACGGGCACTTTGATCCCCTGATTGCTGTGATTGAGCAGACCGAAATCCCCATCGGCCAGTTCATCCCGACCCACGTCAACCGCAAGCGCGCCTTGCTTGATGCCGCCAAGCTCTGGGCAAAGCGTGGCGGTAATATCGATTTCACCACCGGGATTGACGCCGAAGCCGATCCCAAGGGGGCGACCAAAACATCGACCAGTATTGCCGAATGCCTGGCCGATGGCGTTGCGCTGGATCGCATTTCAATGACATCGGATGGCAACGGGTCACTGCCGGACTTTGATTCAGGTGGCAATATGAACGGGCTTTTGGTGGCAGGCTTTGAAACCGTCCCGCGCGAATTTGCCGATCTGATCGAAGTCGAAAAGCTTGATATCCCGACCGCCTTGGCCCCGACTACGATCAATCCGGCACGCATGCTGGGCCTTGCGGCACGCAAAGGGCAGCTCAAAGTCGGTTATGATGCCGATATCCTGGTTTTCGATGATGCGTTGACCCCCGATAGCGTCATTGCACGCGGAAAACCGGCCATGATTGGTAAGGAACGGCTGCTCCGCGGTACTTTTGAGGACTAATTTGGTCTTTTGACCGGATTACAACAGACAAAAAGGCACCGGAAACCAATAATTTGCGGATTTGGTGCCTTATTATCGTCATACCTGCCCCAAATAGCCCCCAATACGGCCAAACCTCGTGCCTATTTCCCCGGCAAGCTTTGCGATCAGACACAGTTCCACGAATGACCTGTGCCCAAAAACCTTGGAAAGGACACGAGAGATGCGACAGACAGCCATGATTTTGGCCGTTGCAAGCGCATTGGGGCTTTCGGCTTGTAGCGGATTGAATGACCGAGACCAGAAAATGCTGAGTGGCGGCGCAATTGGTGCCGGTGTGGGTGCTGTTGGCACCGTGATCACCGGTGGCTGTGTTACCTGTGGCGCGGTAATTGGCGGCGCGGTGGGTACCGGTGCGGGCTATATCATGCACGAGAACGAGAAGGCCCGGAAATGATGAAACGGATCATTCTTCTGGTCGCTGCATTCGGCCTAACCCTGCCATTCGCGGCACCTGCGCCGGTTAAGGCCGACCCGCCGTCATGAGCACCTGCCCATGGCTATCGTGCCAAGCAGCACAAAGGGCACAAACGCAATTATACCCGCCACGGTAACGAGCTTTTTGTCTCCGACGGTGGTTTCCTGCGCTGTAACCGTGATGTGGTTGGTGCCATCATTGGTGGTGGCACAGGCGCGGTTCTTGGTTCAACCATCGGCAAGGGAAGCGACCGTGATGCGGCCATGATTGGTGGTGCCATTCTTGGTATGCTCAGTGGCTACTCGATTGGCCAAAGCCTTGATCAGGGTGATCTGGCTTGTACCGGCTATGCCTTGCAGCGCGCCGCTGATGGGCAGGCCGTCCGGTGGCAGAACCCCGATTCGGGCCGCAGCTATAATGTTGTTCCGACCAGTAGCTGGCAAAACGCCCACGGACGCTATTGCCGTGAATATAGTGCAACCGCCAATATTGGTGGAAAACTGCAGAAAACCTTTGGTACGGCATGCCGTCAACCTGATGGTTCCTGGCAGATCGTTTCCTGAGAACCAAAACGCGCCAAGCAGGTTTCGATCTGGGGCCATGCCCAGCAAAAAGCCCGGCACTGCCGGGCTTTTTTTGTACGTTATCTGATACGTAGCGCATCTTAAATTATTTCAATTCAATGTCTTATAGGTGGCTATACTCTCGCAACCGTTATTTGTTTTACGTTAACGTCACTTTGGGTTACAGTCCTGTCATAATCAAAACAAAATACCTGCTGACTGAGGGAGGCGTTCGTGGATGACATCCTCGAAACCGTAAAAGAAAAACTGCCGCAACTGCGCGGTCTGAATGCTGTCGTCGCCTTCGACTGTGGCGATGATGGACATATCGTGATTGATGCCACCGGCGATGAGCCGGAAATCAGTGATGATGATCCGTCCGATGCCGATTGCATTCTCAAGATCAAGAAAGCCAACCTCGAAAAGCTGATCGCCGGAAAGCTTGACCCGATGCTTGCCTTTACCATGGGCAAACTGAAGATCAAGGGCTCCATGGGTGTGGCAGCAAAGCTGTCATCGATGCTCGACTAGCTTTGTCGGTATGGTCTGTTTGACGAGGGAAACATGCGTAATCGCATCGCAAAAGGCAGCATATCGGCCCTGATTGCCGGCTTTACGATTCAATATGCCACCGCGTCGCTGGCATCCGGATCGGAAATGCTCAATTTCCGCGTCCTCAAGGACGGGGAACCGATAGGTTATGAAACCGTCGAAATTGCGCCAACAGCAAACGGTCAAACCGTGACGATCAAAACGCTGACCGATTTGCGAGTTTTGTTTTTGAAGTTCCATTACGACCATCAGCGTACCGAACAATGGCAGGACGGAAAGCTGGTCTCGGTCGAAACCACCACCAATGATGACGGCACACACTACACCTGGCAGGCCAGCTATGACGAAGATTGTTATGCGCTGGCGGGCAAAGGTGTCGGGAAACGCGACGCCTGTGATGCGGCCTGGCCGCTGACCCTGTGGCATGAGGATGTCACGGGTAAAACCGATCTCTTTAGTGTCATCAATGCCGAACCCTACACTGTGCACACGCAAAGGGTTGGCGAAGAAAGCGTCATGGTCGAAAGCCGGGAAACGCCGGCAGTCCATTACGAAATGTCTGGCGATGTCGAACGGCACCTCTGGTACGGCACCGACGGCAAACTACTCAAAACGAGTTTTAAAAGGAAGGGTTACGACATCGATTTTATCAGGGTCGATGCGATAAACCCTCAGCAATAAAAGCGGGCGTTTTAAATCAAAGATTTGAAACGTTTAAAGATTAGGGAGAAACAGATGTCCTACTTCAAGAAGAGCTGCCTTTGGGGTGCAGCTTCGGGTACTGCACTTCTATGCGCACTCGCTAGTGTTGGCACCGCGCAAGCGTCCGGTTTTCAAGTCCGTGAAACCAGCGGCACCCTTCAGGGTTCAAGCTTTGCCGGCATGACCACACTGTCAACCGACGCATCGACGATGTCCTACAACCCAGGCACAGTTGGGCAGTACAAAGAAACCAGCTATAGCGCAGGTATTACGGTCATTCGCCCGGTGGCGAAAGCGACCAACACCGTTGCAACCAATGGCGCACGAACGGTGATCGCACAAACCGGCGGTGGCTACAAGGATATGGCACAGGATGCTGCGGTACCAAACGCACATGCTGTCTGGAAGCTAAACGATCAGATCAATCTCGGTGTTTCGATTACGGCACCTTGGGGTCTCGTGACCGACAACGATTCAGATTTCGCCGGACGCTTTTTTGGTACGACATCAAAAATCAAGACAGTAAATATCAAACCAGTTGTTGCCTATCGTTTCGACAATGGGCTGAGCATTGGTGCGGGACCGCAGGTTCAAAGATTCGAGGCCGCCCTTAGTAAAGCCGTTCCGTCGCTTGGTGGCGCCGTTGCAGAGGGTAACTCTACGATTGAAGGCGACGACATCGGCTACGGCTGGACAGCCGGGATGAACTGGGAAGTCACGAAAACCACCCGTGTTGGTCTTTCTTATATCTCCGAGGTTGAACATAAACTCAAAGGCGATATCACCTTCGACAATGCCGCAAAAAACTTGGCCACGCCCTACACGGACCGAGATGCAAATGCCAAGATCACCACGCCGGAGTCTATTGCTTTCGGTATTTCTCACGACCTGTCTGATAAGTGGACTGTCATGGGTGACGTGCAATGGACCAACTGGAACTCAGTTGGCGATCTAGTCTTTAACTACAGCGGCCTGATTAACTCCGCCTCGACTGCCACTGGTAGTACAACTGAAAATTATCAGTGGGGAACGTCGTGGTTTGGTGCCCTCGGTGCACGTTACCAGTATGACGAAAAATGGTCGTTTACCGGTGGCGTGGCCTATGATGAGACCCCGATCCAAACCCGTAACCGCAATGTGCGCTTGCCGGATTCAGATCGATACTGGGTCTCATTTGGCGCAACATACAAGGCTGCTGATTGGGCTGATGTGACACTGGGTTATACTCATATCTTTGCTGATGAAGCACGCGTAGATCACGCGTCTTCGCTCGTTGGTAATTATGCTGCCGACTACGAAGCCAAAGTCGACATCATCGCGTTGCAGGCGAATTTCAAGTTCTGATTTGCTATACTGTCCGATGCGAGGTGCTATGGCGCACCGCATCGGGCTCCCTTTTTTGCCCGCAAAGTGACGTTAACGTAATGGAGTTAACGCAAGTGAACAAAGTAAACGTCCAAGAATCCCCGATCCTGCGCGATGGCGTTGATATCAGCTCGCCGGTAAGAACCTGCCCGGTCCATGAGATTTTCGACAAAGCGGCGGCACGGTTTCCGTTGCGCCCCTGTCTGGATTTCCTCGGTCGGGTCTATGACTACAAGACCATTTCCGAGCAAATCGACCGTGCTGCCGAAGGCTTTAAACAGCTTGGCGTGCGCAAGGGTGACAAGGTCGGGCTGTGTCTGCCCAATACGCCCTATTACGTGGTTTGCTATTACGCGATCCTGAAATGTGGCGGCGTGGTCGTAAATTTCAATCCACTCTACGCCAAGCGCGAGATCGCCTATCAGATCGAAGATTCAGGCTGTCGCCTGATGGTGACGCTGAACCTCAAACAGATCTATCCCAAGGTGGCAGCATGCCTTGATGAAACCTGCCTCAAGCGGATCGTCGTCTGCGAAATGAGCGGCATCTTGCCGCCAGTTAAAAGCGTTCTGTTTTCACTGTTCAAGCGCAGCGAACTGGCCGATGTGCCGACGGATCTGCGTCATATCCCCTATTCGCGGGTTATCGGATGCAAACCGATTGATCGCGTGGTGGATATCGATGTGAACGATCTGGCGGTTCTGCAATATACCGGCGGCACAACCGGGCGCCCAAAGGGTGCGATGCTGACCCATGCAAATCTGAGTGCAAACGTTGATCAGCTAACCCGCTGGATGCCAGACGCCAAACCAGGCCACGAAGTGACCCTGTGTGTTTTGCCGTTCTTCCATGTCTTTGCCATGACAGTTGCGCTTAACACTTCGGTTAATCTCGGGGCGGAAATGGTGTTGCAGCCCCGCTTTGAGTTGGATTCCCTGATCAAGGCGCTGGACAAGAAAAAGGCCACCATCTTCCCGGGTGTTCCGACGATCTATACGGCGATCAACAATTCGCCGGAAACACTCAAATACGACCTCTCACACATCCGTTGCTGCATTTCGGGCGGTGCGCCGCTGCCGGTAGAAGTCAAACACCGGTTTGAGGAGATTACCGGCTCCAAGGTGGTTGAAGGATATGGCCTGTCAGAAGCCAGCCCGGTCTGTACTTGCAACCCGCTTAAGGGTGAGAACAAGGAAGGCTCGATCGGGCGACCGTTGCCCGGGACCGAGATCGAAATCCGGTCGCTGGATCGGCCTGATACGGTCGTAGCGCTCGGCGAAAAGGGTGAGGTCTGTATTCGCGGCCCGCAAGTCATGCCTTGCTACTGGCAAAACGAAACAGCCACCAACGAGACCTTTGTCGATGGTTGGTTGCGGACCGGTGATGTCGGTTATCAGGATGAGGATGGCTACACCTTCCTGGTTGATCGCCTGAAGGACGTCATCCTGTGCAGCGGCTACAACGTTTATCCGCGTGCCATCGAAGAAGCACTTTATCTGCATGACAAGGTCGCCGAGGTCACCTGCATCGGGATCCCCGATCAATATCGTGGTCAGGCGCCAAAGGCGTTTGTTCGCCTGAAAGACGGTGTCACCGATGTGACCGCCGAAGATCTGCGGGCATTTCTTGATGACAAGATTTCAAGAATCGAAATGCCGCGCGAAATCGAAATTCGCGAAGAACTTCCCAAAACCATGGTCGGCAAACTGTCGAAAAAGGAACTGGTCGAAGAAGAACGACAAAAGAGGGAAGGAAATACGGTTTAGTTGCAATGCGTTGGCGTCACGATACACACACTGAAAAAACTTAAGTGACGTTAACGTAAACTAATTGACGTATACTGAAAAATAGATACCATAAGGGGCGAACAATGACAAAAATTGACGAACGGTTTTACACCGTTCCCGAACTGGCCGACGATCTTGGCATCACGCCGCGCACCATCCGGTTTTACGAGCAAAAGGGGCTTTTGAACCCGCAACGTGCCGGCACCACCCGGGTCTATACCCGACAAGATCGCGCCAAACTGCTCCTCATTTTGCGGGGCAAGCGACTGGGCTTCAGCTTAAGAGAGATCGCGGACTACCTTGATCTTTACGGCGCAGACCCAACCCAGGCAGAGCAAATCAAAATGCTGCTGGAACGCGTTCGGGAACGGATTACTGACCTGGAAGAACAGCGTCAGGCACTGGACGTCACTTTGGATGAACTGCGTGATATCGAACAGCAATCGGTTGATGCACTTAAAGAAAAGGGACTCGATCCGGTGTCGTAACAAGTTGCCCGGATCAGAGGACAGCTCAGGAAGGAAGACAAAGCCATGACCAACGCCGTAATTGCCGGATATGTCCGGTCGCCCTTTACCCCGGCCCGCAAAGGGGCTCTTGCAAAGGTCCGCGCTGACGACCTTGCGGCACAGGTCGTCAAAGGTCTGGTCGAAAGGACCGGCATTGATCCCAACGCGATCGAGGACCTGATCCTTGGTTGTGCCTTCCCGGAAGGCGAACAAGGCTTGAACGTTGCCCGCCTGATCACCTTTATCGCCGGTCTGCCGCGTTCTGTTGGTGGTGTGACGGTCAACCGTTTCTGCGGTTCTTCGATGCAGTCGATCCATCAGGCGGCTGGCGCGATTGCGATCGGGGCTGGTGATGTCTTTATCTGTGCCGGCGTTGAAAGCATGACACGGGTTCCGATGATGGGCTTTAACCCGCTGCCCAATCCGGAACTTTATAAAGCCATGCCCGAGGCCTATATGGGCATGGGCGACACGGCCGAAAATGTTGCCGCCAAATACAGCCTGACCCGCGCTGATCAGGAAGCTTTTGCGGTCGAAAGCCACAAACGCGCCGCGAGCGCACAAGCGGCTGGCAAATTCACTGATGAAATCATCCCGATCCAGACCAAGGATGGTGTTGTTTCCGAAGATGGCTGCATCCGCGCAGAAACAACTGCCGAAGGCCTGGCTGACCTGAAACCGGCCTTTAAGGCAGACGGTGTTGTGACTGCTGGGACGTCGTCGCCGCTGACCGATGGTGCGTCGGCTGTTCTGGTGTGCTCCGAAGAATATGCCGCCAAAAACGGCCTGACGCCGATTGCACGTATCAAGTCGGTTGCGGTTGATGGCTGCTTACCGGAAATCATGGGGATTGGCCCGATTGGCGCATCGAAAAAGGCGCTTTCGCGTGCGGGCCTGACCTCGGCCGATATTGATGTCACCGAACTTAACGAGGCCTTCTCGTCCCAGGCCATGGCAAGCATTTCCGAACTTGGTCTGGATGGTGCCAAGGTCAATATTGATGGCGGTGCACTGGCAATTGGTCACCCGCTGGGTGCGACCGGGGCCCGTATCGTTGGCAAGGCCGCCGCAATCCTCAAACGTGATGGCGGCAAATATGCGCTGGCATCCCAGTGCATTGGCGGGGGTCAGGGGATCGCGACCATTCTGGAGGCGATGTAATGACCACCATCAAACAGGTCGCCGTTATTGGCGCCGGTGTTATGGGGGCGGGGATCGCTGCCCATATCGCCAACTCGGGGACACCTGTCCTGTTGCTTGATATCGTGCCCGAAGGGGCCAAAAACCGTAATGCGGTTGCCGAGGGCGCGGTTGCAAAGATGCTGAAAACCGACCCGGCACCGTTTATGTCCAAACGGGTCGCAAAACTAATCACGTGCGGCAATATTGAGGATGATCTTGATAAGATCGCCAAATGTGACTGGGTGATCGAAGCCGTTATTGAACGCCTTGATATCAAGCAGGATCTGTATCGCAAGATTGATGCGGTCCGTGCCAAGGGATCGGTGGTGTCGTCAAACACATCGACCATTCCGCTCGCAACCCTGATTGACGGGATGGACGAAAGCTTCGCACAGGACTTCATCATTACCCACTTCTTCAACCCGCCGCGCTATATGCGTCTGCTGGAGCTGGTTGGATCAGGTGTCACCCGCGATGGTGTGATTGATGCAGTTGCCGATTTTGCTGATCGCAAACTGGGCAAAACCTGTGTCACCTGCCATGACGAACCGGGCTTTATCGCCAACCGTTTGGGCGTCTACTGGATTCAGGCCGCCATGGTTGAGGCCATGGACCGCAAACTGACGGTCGAAGAAGCCGACAGCGTCATTGGCCGTCCGTTTGGTATTCCCAAAACCGGCGTCTTTGGCCTGATGGATCTGGTGGGTCTTGATCTGATGCCTCATGTGCAATCAAGCATGGCGGGCCTTCTGGGTAAATCCGATCCGTTCCATGCGATTTACCGCGAAAGCGAACTGGTCAGCAAACTGATTGCCGATGGTTATACCGGGCGCAAGGGCAAGGGTGGTTTTTACCGCCTGAACCGCGAAGGTGGTCAGAAGGTCAAGGAATCGGTGGATCTGCAAACCGGTGAATTCGCCAAATCCGAAAAGGCGCGTTTGGGCAGTGTCCGGGCCGCTGGCAAAGATCCGCGCAAGATGATGGAAGCATCTGACAAGGGTGGCGAATATGGCCGCGCTGTCATGGGCAAGACGCTGGCCTATGCGGCCTTTATTGCCGAGGCGGCTGCGAATTCCATCGTCGATGTCGATGATGCGATGAAGCTGGGTTATGCATGGAAAACCGGGCCGTTTGAACTGATTGATGCCATTGGCGTTGATGCCCTGATTTCGATGCTCGAAGAAGACGGCGTTGAAGTCCCGGCATTGCTGAAAAAGGCCGCAGGCAAGTCGTTCTACAAGGTCAAGGATGGTGAGCTTTATTACCTTGGCTTTGATGGCGAATATGCCAAGGTCACCCGCCCGGATGGCGTCATCCTGCTTGAAGATATCAAACGCAAATCCGAACGGGTTGCCGGCAACCGTGCCGCATCGCTTTGGGATATCGGTGATGGCGTTGCCTGCCTTGAATTCCATACCAAGATGAATGCGCTTGATTCCGATGTGCTTGGTGCGATCAAAACATCGATCCGGACTGTCAAAAAGCAGTTCAAGGCAATGGTCATCTATAACGAAGGCAGCAATTTCTCGGCCGGGGCGAACCTTGGTCTGGCCCTGTTTGCCGCCAATATCGCCGCCTGGCCAGAGATTGAAAACCTCGTTGAAACCGGTCAGGAAACCTACAAGGCGCTGAAATATTCGCCCTTCCCGGTCGTCGGTGCACCCAGCGGCCTTGCCCTTGGTGGCGGTTGTGAAGTCTTGCTTCATTGTGATGCGGTTCAGGCACACGGGGAAACCTATATCGGGCTGGTTGAGCCCGGTGTCGGGCTGATCCCGGCCTGGGGCGGGTGCAAGGAAATGATCCGTCGTTGGGCGGAAAATCCCAAATTCGTCAAAGGCCCGATGGCCCCAAGTGCCAAGGCCTTCGAGATCATCTCGGTCGCGACCGTCGCCAAATCGGCGATGGAGGCCAAGGAAAACCTGTTCTTCCGCGAAACTGACGGCATCACCATGAACCGCAACCGTTTGCTGGCCGATGCCAAGGAACGCGCGCTGTCTATGGTCGATGGTTACGAGGCCCCCGAAGAATTCACCTATCGCCTGCCGGGCGAAGCGGCGCGGGTTGCCTTTGAAATGGCGGTCGATGGTTTCCACCGTTTGGGCAAGGCCACCGATTATGACCGCGTGGTTGCCGGTGAACTGGCAAAGGTTCTGGCCGGTGGTGACACCGACGTGACGGAGGAACTTTCCGAAGACGACATTCTTGAACTGGAACGCGAAGGCTTCATGCGTCTGGTCCGTAATGAAGGCACCATGGCCCGGGTTGAGCATATGCTGCTGACCGGCAAGCCGCTGCGAAACTGACCGGTCCGGGAGGAAAAGTAAAATGGCTGAATATAAAGCACCCCTGCGCGACATGCGCTTCGTCCTGACCGAGCTGTTTGATTTCAACGATATCAATCAGATGCCCGGTTGCGAGGATTTTACCCCCGATGTGGTCGATGCGGTTCTCGAAGAGGCCGCCAAAGTCTGCGAAGAAGTCCTGTTCCCAATCAACCGGTCGGGCGATGAGGAAGGCTGCGCTTGGGATGACGGCGTCGTCACAACCCCCAAAGGTTTCAAGGAAGCCTACCAGACCTTTGCCGAAGGTGGCTGGACCGGGATTGCCTGTGACCCGAAATATGGCGGTCAGGGCGCGCCGAAATCCATCAATGCCCTGGTCGAGGAAATGATTTGTTCGACCAACCTGTCCTTTGGCATGTATCCGGGTCTGTCCTTTGGCGCCTATGCGGCGCTACACAGCCACGCATCGGACGAACTCAAGGACAAATTCCTGCCCAAGATGGTCGACGGCACCTGGTCCGGGACCATGTGCCTTACCGAACCGCATTGCGGTACCGATCTTGGCATCATCAAGACCAAGGCAGAGCCGCTTGATGACGGGTCCTATGCGATTTCCGGTACCAAGATTTTCATCTCTGCCGGGGAACATGACCTGACGGAAAACATCATCCATCTGGTTCTGGCCAAACTGCCCGACGCCCCAAGCGGCACCAAGGGCATTTCGCTGTTCCTTGTCCCGAAATTCATGGTCGGGGATGACGGATCACTTGGCGATCGCAACGCGGTCAAATGCGGCTCCATCGAACACAAGATGGGCATCAAGGCATCTTCGACCTGTGTCATGAACTTTGATGGCGCGGTTGGTTATCTGGTCGGTGAACCCCATCAGGGCATGCCCGCCATGTTCACCATGATGAACCAGGAACGCCTTTCGGTTGGCATTCAGGGTCTTGGCCTTGGCGAAGCGGCTTATCAGGGTGCCCGGGCCTATGCCAAGGATCGCCTGCAGGGCCGCGCCCTGACCGGTGCAATATCCCCGAACCAGCCCGCAGATTCCATCATCGTGCATCCCGATGTGCGCCGCATGTTGCTGACCGCAAAGGCGACCAATGAAGGCTGCCGGGCGATGGGGATGTGGGTGGCACGCGCACTTGATACCGCCAAACACCACGAAGATCCGGTCAAACGCGAAGAGGCTGACGAGTTTGTTCAACTCATGACCCCCATCGTCAAGGCGCTGTTCACCGACTGGGGCTTTGATAACACCAACCTTGGTGTTCAGGTCTTTGGCGGTCATGGCTATATCCGCGAATGGGGTATGGAACAATATGTTCGTGATGCCCGTATCGCCCAGATTTACGAAGGCACCAACGGCATTCAGGCGCTTGACCTTGTCGGGCGCAAAATGCCGAGCAAAGCCGGTCGTTACCTGCGTCGTTTCTTCCATCCCGTGCAGGAATATATCGAAGCCAATGTCTCGAACGGCGACCTTGGTGAATATGTTCAGCCGCTGGCGAAAGCATTCATGCGCCTGCAACAGGCCACCGGCGAACTGGCCCAGCGGGGCATGAAAAACCCCGATGAAGCCGGTGCTGCCGCAACCGAATTCCTGCGTCTGTTTGGTCTGGTTGCCGTCGGCTTCATGTGGGCCCGCATGGCTGAAATCGCCCTGGCCAAACAGGATGATGATGCCGAAGGGTTCTATAAGGCCAAGCTGATCACGGCCAAGTTCTATATGGAACGTATCCTTCCGCAGTCCGGTGCCATGTTCAGCCAGATCATGTCTGGTTCCACGACCATGATGGCACTTGACGAGGAGCTGTTCTGATCATGAATTCGGGCCGCAATAACAACGCTTTGGCATCAGGAAACGGAGTTCTGTCGTGAACCTTATTTTCCGACTGATCCGTGTCGTGATCCTGTCGTTGTTGCGGCCCGGGTTGCATCCGCTTGATCCATCGACCCTGCATTTCCGCGCATGGCCTTTGGATCTTGATATCAATGTGCATATGACCAATTCGCGGTATTTCGCATTGATGGATCTGGGCCGGACCGAGCTGATCATGCGCAATGGCATTGCCAAGCAGATGCTGAAACGCAAATGGCAGCCGGTGGTGTCGGGGTCGACCATGCGGTTCAAACGCGCGATCAAACCGTTTCAGAAGTTCGCACTCGAAACGCAGGCTTTGTATTGGGATGAAAAGGGCTTCTATCTCGAGCAACGCTTTGTGGCCAAAGGCAAGACGCTGGCCCTTGGCGTGGTAAAGGCGGTTTTCGTCGGCCCGGATGGTATTGTTGCGCCCGAGGTTATCTGTCGGATGGTCGGTGCCGATGAAACATCCCCTTCCATGCCCGACTGGCTTTCTGGGTGGCCCGATATGGAAACCGCAATCGAAGCACGACTGGCGACTTAACACACACCAACAACCGGAAAACCGGGACAATTGCGGTAAAAAACACCGCGCAGAAGGAAACATCATGGCATCCGATGACGCCGTATTGCTCAACATCACTGATGCGGTCGCGACGATTACGCTGAACCGCCCGGACCGCATGAATGCCCTTGATCAGGCGATGGTCAGTGGCTTGGCAGCTGCCATGGACAAGATCGAAGCCAACCTTCCTGATATCGGAGCGGTCATCATCGAAGGATCGGGCGGTACTTTCATGGCCGGCGGCGATGTGAAGTTCTTCCATCAGGTGTCAAAAAGCCCGGTCGAAGACGCCCGTTCCTCAATCAAGGCATTGATTGATCGGGTTCACGAAATTGTTTTGCGCATCAATGCCCTGCCCCGCCCGGTGATCGCCAAGCTTGAAGGGGCTGTTGCCGGATTTGGCATTAGTCTGATGAATGCCTGCGACCTTGCAATCGCGGCTGAGGAAACCGTTTTCACCCTGGCCTATATCCATATCGGCACCTCGCCCGATGGTGGTGCAACCCATTCGCTGACCCGGTTGGTCGGCATGAAAAAGGCCAAGGAAATCGCCCTGCTTGGCGATCGGTTCGGGGCCGATGAAGCCCATGATTGCGGCCTGATCAACAAGGTCGTCCCGGCAGATCTGCTGGCATCCGCAACCGCGAAATACGCAACCCGTTTGTCCGCCGGACCGCGCGATGCGATTGCCCGCACCAAGGCGTTGCTGAATGCCGCCCCCGAGGCCGATCTGCAAACGCAGTTGAAGGCCGAGGCCAAATCATTCGCTGATTGCGCCACGAGTACCGATTTCCGCGAAGGCGTCACTGCTTTTGTGGAAAAACGAACGCCGCGTTTTGGCAAATCATAAGAAGAATTCAGGGAAGAATTTGATGACGAGTCTTAAAGGCAAAACACTGTTCATCACCGGCGCATCGCGCGGCATCGGCAAGGAAATTGCCCTGCGTGCGGCGCGCGATGGGGCCAATGTTGCGATCATTGCCAAAACCGATCAACCCCATCCCAAGCTGCCTGGCACCATCCATAGTGCGGCCGCCGAGATCGAGGAAGTTGGTGGCAAGGCACTAGCCCTTAAGACCGATATTCGCGATGAAGACCAGATTGCCGAGGCTGTCGCAAAGACCGTCAAAACCTTTGGCGGGATCGACATCCTGATCAACAATGCCAGCGCAATCAATCTGACCCCAACGTTGCAAACCCCGATGAAGCGGTTTGATCTGATGCATCAGGTCAATACGCGTGCGAGCTTTGCCTGTGCCCAGGCCTGCCTGCCGCATCTTCTGAAATCGGACAACCCACACATCCTGACCATGTCACCACCGCCCAACCTGTCACCGCAGTGGTTTGCCAATCATACGGCCTATACGATTTCGAAATACGGCATGAGCCTGATCACGCTTGGTCTGGCAGCCGAGTTTGCCGATGAAGGGGTTGCCGTCAATTCGCTTTGGCCGGTCACGGTGATTGAAACTGCCGCACTCAACATGATCCCGGGTCTTGAGCAGGGCCGTGCACGCACACCGCAAATTCTGGCCGATGCGGCGCATGCCATCCTGACAGCGCCATCGCGCGAAATTACCGGGGGCTTCTTTACCGATGAAAGTGTGCTTGAGGCCATCGGTGTCACCGATTTCGAACAATACAATCTGACACCGGGCAAACCGCCCTATCCGGACTTCTTCCTGGAGCTTGATCGCAACGGCAAGAACGACCCGCAGGTTGCAAAACTTCTTACGAAACTGGGCCGCTTTCACAAAGCAGCCTGACCGTCATGGCGCCGGGGAAGTGTGTGCCTCGGTGTCTCGTAGGGGCCTGATTTTACGGCTGTGGATGATCTGCACTGGAAATCGGCCTCTCTCGCCCGCTGAACTAAACCCGCCCTTTGTGGCGGGTTCTTTTTTGTGGCATGCGCACATAAAGGCACCGCCACGGGGAGAATGGCGGTGCCGCCTTCGCATTAAACGCTAGACGTTGAGGGATATGATGAAAAAGCGTGAAGCGAAGGAGTAGTTATAAGCTTCAGGAAGCGCGGCGTTCAAATGACTGACGCGGCATTTCACAAGCAACAAGACCTGGCGTCGGCAACATCATCTGTACCGAAAGTGCCATGCCAAGGTCGCGGTGATCGCGTTTGGCATCGAGGAAATGCTCCGACCAGATGCCGTCACGGTTGGCTGACAGAAACGCACAACGCAGCATCGAAAAACGGCTTGATCCATGGCAGTTATGCTCGCCCGTCACCTGTGCAAGCCAGCCGGCAATTGCATCATGGGCAGCCTGATCAAGGATGTCCTGCATGCTGGCCCGATCACTGGCTGCAATGCTGTCTTCGGCCAGCGCATCGCGAAGGGCGTTGATCATCCGCTGACTGGCCTGCGGAGAGTTGACACCGAATGAACGCAACCACGCACGTGCCGTGTCTTCAATCAAACGCGTCATCGCAGCCGATTCAAACGCGGCATAGGTGAAACCCTTTGATGCAATGGTCATGTCAGTCATTTGTCTGGCCCTCCGGGCGGTGAACAATCAGCGGGACTTAACGCTTCGTTAAGAATGAATATCGCTGAAAAAACGCGGGATAATTTGCCCGAATCTGGGCGTTTTTGTGGCGTCGAGAATCTTTTGAAAACAAACCACTAACTTGCTGGTTTCGGACCTTCGGCCGTGATGTGATCCCGCCCTGCCATGATCTGATCAAGCGGTTTGACCGGCCAGGACAGAATCAGAAGCTTTTCATCGCGCGTAAGGCTCTCAACGCCAAGCCGGGCAAGCTTTTCATAGATGATCCCGATTTCGATCGCGGTACGCGCATCCGGCTTGCGCACCGGCAGAAGTGCCGAATGCAGCGCATTGGCGTAAGGATCTTCGATCAGGCGCAGCAACCCGTCTTTGACATCGTCCTCACCGCTTTCGGCATTGATCCGTGCCAACGCGCGAAGCTCGTCCGGGCTGTCATATTCTTCGGGGGTCACAAAAAGCTTCATTCGGCGCGCTGCCTTTCCGATGGCAAGGCTGCTGGAATAATGGGTCAGCCATGGCGAAAGCACCAAACCGGCCAGAATGGGCGACAACCACCAGAAGAATGCCGTATCCACAAAGACGGCAATCGCGCCCCAGACCACACCAATCACGATAATGGTGCGATGGGTTTTAAGGGCGGCCTTGAACGGTACCCCGGCATCATCACGTTCTTGCGCGTCCCAGCCCACCTGATTACCGGTCAGGACCGAAAACACGAACTGGGAATGGAGCATCATCATGATCGGAGCCTGCAAGGCAGAATACAGGGTTTCAAGCAGGCCACTGGCCAATACCATCACCCCGCCATACTGTTTGCGGTCACGACCAAGACACACCATCAGGATCGAGATGATCTTGGGCAGCACCAGCATGCCGATGGTAAAGATCAGCAACACCAGCATTTCAAACGACCGATCCACCGGCCATTGCGGAAACATGGTGAACTGACCGGGGAAAAAGCTATAGGTCAGTTGGGTGTTCTGAAGGGTCGCAATTGTCGAGCTCAGCAACAGCAAAAGCCACAGCGGCGATGATACAAAGCTCATCACCCCCATAAAGAAATGCAGACGGCTGAGCGGTTTAAAGCCCGGTGCAACCATCAGGCGCGCATGCTGCATGTTGCCCTGACACCAGCGACGGTCACGGATGGCAAAATCAATCAGGTTGGGCGGCAATTCTTCCCAGCTGCCTTCAAGCTGCGGGATCAGCCAGCACCGCCAGCCTGCCTTGCGCATGAAGGCGGCTTCAACGAAATCGTGGCTGAGGATATGGCCACCCATCGGCGGTTTGCCCGACAGAACCGGCAGGCCACAGCATTCAATAAACGCCTTGGTGCGAATGATCGCGTTATGGCCCCAATAGTTCGAACTGCCCATGCACCAGAATGACAGACCCGCCGACATGGTCGGACCATGGACGCGCGAAATGAATTGCAGGATGCGGGCAAACAGGGTTTGACGACCGGTTGGCTGCGGCGGACTTTGAATGATCCCGGCATCCGGGTTGTTTTCCATCAGATAGGCCATATTGACCATGGCCTCGCCGGACATGACGCTATCGGCGTCAAAGACGATCATGTGATCGTAATTGGCGGCATAGGTCTCGCAGAATTCCTTGAGGTTGCCTGATTTACGTTCAGTGTTCTCTGCGCGGCGGCGGAAAAAAATCTTGCCGCGGGCGTTCAGATCCGCGCAGGCCTTGGCCCACGCCATTTCCTCGGCAATCCAGATATCGGGATCGCGGGTATCAGACAGCACAAAGAAATGAAAAGCATCAAGTTCGCCGGTCGCAGCGAGACTTTCAAAGCTTGCGCGCAGTCCGGCAAAAACGCGGTTGGGGTCCTCGTTATAAACCGGGATCACCACCACATTCTTGGATCGCAGGCGACCTTTGCGCGCTATCGGCTTCAGGCGTTTGAGCGTGATGGCATCAAGTTTCAGACCACGCAAAACCAGTCCGACAATCCCGGTAAAGAACGACAACGAAATCCAGGCAAAGTTGATGGTAAAGAACGCCACAACCACCATTTCCATGATGGTCAGCTGATCCGCGCCCAGAACATCGGTCATCAACCAGGCCGCATAGGCAGTCGCCGCAATCGAAGCGCCAAACAGGAAAATCCGCCGCGATCCGACACCGGGCCCGCGCAGTTTGACCGTCGGATCATAAGATGCGTCCTCTGATCGCTCTGCGGGTATGGTCCCTTTTGCAGGTGTATTGGCGGCTTCTGTCATCTGGCTCTTCTGGGGTTATCTGTTTCTGGCAATTGAGGCACTTGATCCCAGAGGATCAGAAGGCCCACGGCATGGTCCAGGTCTCGCTCAGGACCTTGTTCTGATACAACAAGAAGACCCTGAGATTGCTTGATGTCGCATCCCCGGCATTAACCAGGTCAAAGAACACACGCACGCCACCATTTTCCGGATCGGGCAGGATACGGATGTTACGGACTTCGCCCTTTGATGCGCTGATATCAGCCCGCAAATTACTGGCGTCCTTGATGAAATAATCCAGATCACCGCCGGCGAAGTTCAGCACAAAACGCGTGGCAGACCGATCTTCATCACCTTGGCTGGCCAAACGCTGGATACGGGTATCGGTTGCTTGCGCCATGCTGTGCAAACCTGTGCCATCGCGGGTCGCGATAACACTGTATTCAACCTGCATTTCGCCGCCGGCCGTCGGCTTGGTTTCCGGCACCCAATAGGCAACGATATTGTCGTTGGTTTCCGACGGGCTCGGAATTTCGACCAGTTCGATATGGCCTTTGCCCCATTTGCCCTTCGGCGTCACCCAATAGCCCGGCTGCTGATCAAAGCGTTTTTCCAGATCCTGATAGTGATCGAAATTGCGGTCACGCTGCAAAAGGCCGAAGCCGATGGGGTTTTCATCCAGGAACGAGCTCATCTGCAGATGCTGGGGATTGTCCAGCGGACGCCACAACCATTCACCGCGGCCATTATTGATCAAAAGCCCGTCGCTTGAATGGACTTCACCACGATAATCATCAAAGAACCGGCGGCGCTGTTCACCAAACAGGAACATACCATTCAGCGGTGCAATGCCAATCTTCTCCACCCCGTCGCGGAAGAACAGATGGGCCTTGATGTCAGCCCGGCTCCGGTTGCCGGGCGTAATATCAAACTGATAGGCACCCGTTATCCGCTCACTGTCGAGCAACGCGAACACCGTAATGGTATTTGCGCCATCCTTTGGCTCGACAATCCAGAATTCACGAAAGACCGGGATTTCCTCGCCGGTTGGACCGGCAAGATCCACCGCAAGGCCGCGCGCCATCTGACCGATGGATTGCCCCTGACCCTGAAGGCGGAAATAGGACGCGCCCAGAAAACGGGTCAGCTCATCATTGCTGGTAACATCAGAAAGCGGATAACGCAGGCGGAACCCGGCATAGTTTTGCGTCGAAAAATCGTTGCCCGACAGGCCAGTCTTGCCGAAATCAAACAGTCCGGCCGAGTACGGAATGACCTGAACTTCGCCGTCGCGCACCAGATTGATGGTTACCGGCACGTCATACATGGTGCCCGGATGAAACAGCTCAAGACTGAAATCCGTCTCGGCCGGATTAAAGAAGGCACGCTGCGACTTGAAGCGGATCTGTGCGTAATCTTCTGCGCTCAGGGCTGAAAGTGCCTCGGGCAGTTCGCGATGCGGATTAACGAACGGCTGTTTGGCCAGATTGCGCGCAAGATCCGTCACCATTGCCGGATCGAACATCACCGGTTTGGAGACGTTTGGCTGTTTTTCGGCATCAGACACCGCATTCTCAACCGTATCTTCCGGTTGTGCTGCGGTATCGGCCGTCTGTTCGGTCGGTGCGGTTTGCCCGGAAGCTGGAACCGGCGCTGAAACTGGCGCAGACGCATTTTCCTCGGCACTCTGTGGGACAGGTGCCGGATCACTTTCCTGTGCATGGATGGCCGCAGGCCCGCCGATCATGATGAACGCGGACGCGGCAGCACCCAAAAGAACACGTCTGAGGGGCAGCTTGATATGCTGCTGAAAATGTTGCGTCATGCTCTTATATGCTACCAACCGTTGGATTTTCCCGAATTTATTGGTTGCTGTTGTGCACAGAAAACAGGGCAGGAATGTGTCGTCATCAGGGTAAGAATCCGCAAAGCCACAACCGATCAGTTGCCCGAAAGGATTGCTTTAATCCCGGACATGTCATTGGCAAAGCGTCATTTTTGCATGGGCAGCAACGGAAAAACGCTGCAAAGAACCGCTTGACGGAAACGCAAAACCGTTTGTCAAACCGCTGATTGAAACGCGCTGTTTTCCGCGCTGGAATCGGCGTGCAATTCACGTGGTGAAACCTTGTGGCGCTGCTGGATGGCACGTGCCAGTGCCGTTGTGCTGCGATAACCGACTTGCCCTGCCACCGCCTGCAGTCTTTTGCCGTCACGCAACAACCCAAACGCCAGATCAAGGCGAATGGTTTGCAGAAAATCACCGGGCGATGTGCCCAGCAAATCGCGAAACCGGGCCGCAAAGCTCGCCCGCGACATACCGGCAATTTCCGCCTGTCGTTCAACCGACCAGTTTTCGCCGGGTTTCTGATGAAGTTCACCCACCACGCGCGCAATCCGCGGATCGCGCATGGCGGCCAGAATGCCCGGACGGACAAGGTTCTGGGCCTGACAATGGCGCAACACCCTCAACAACAGCAAATCAACCAGAAGATTGATTGCCATGCGTTGCCCGGGCTGCGCGCCCTGTGACTCCGAAAACAGCTGATTGGTGATGGCCTCAAGCCCGGGGAGTTCGTCAAAGGGCAACAAAAGATATTCGGGCAAGCCCAGTTTAGCTGGGCTTAGACCAATATCGGGGAAATCGAGATTGGCACAGACCATTGCGGCGCCACCTCCGGGCGTCTCGATATCGTGGGGCACCGGACATCCGAAAAGGACCACGCCGGGGCGATCCAGTATCGCCTTTTCGCGCCCGTCAAAAAGGACCCGCATCGTGCCACTTTGTAGAACATGCAGCATGCCTTGCTGTTGCGATAGCAGATCAACTCGTCCCTGATGATGACTGCTGCCACAATGGGTTCCGGCAAAAATCACATCACCGCGCGGGTGATTTCCGGCAAACAGATCAGACAGGACATCCTTCTCAGACGAATTGCGTGCTTCCTCAGACAACAAGTCACTTCTCCGACGATAGGCTGTTTTCAGATTTCAAGACGCCCTCTTGATGAACCAGTTCCGTGATCGCCTGCCAGTAAAGACCCGGTGATCACCCCGTGAAGGAGATGAAAAATGACCAAACGTTCGAATTTCATGCGTTCCGCTGCCCTCGCCGCCGTCCTGGGTGTTTCCGCAGTTGGCAGCATTGTCGCCATCAGCGCACCGGCATCGGCCGCACAGGAAGTCCATATTGTTGAAGGCTACGCCCTGCAGGGTTTTGACCCGGTTGCCTATTTCACCGTCGGTGCCCCGACCCCGGGCAACTCCGAGTTCAAGGCCGAGCATGGTGGCGCGACCTATCGCTTTGCCAGCGCTGAGAACCGTGACCTGTTCAATGCCAACCCGGAAAAATACGCACCGCAGTATGGCGGGTTCTGTGCCTTTGGTGCGGCAATGGGTCGTAAATTCGGTGCCGATCCGCAGGCATGGCGTATCGTTGACGACAAACTTTATCTGAACCTGAACAAGGAAATCCAGCAGCGCTGGGTTGCCGATATCCCGGGCTTCATTCGCGGTGCTGATCACAACTGGGAAATCATCGAAACGATCGAAGACGCCAAACTCGCTGATGAGAAAATGGCCCCCAAAGGCCTGACCATCGGCGCACAATAATCCCGGGCGCGGAATGCCCTGATCCGGGTTCCTCCCTGGCTCCCTGTTGCCCGGTATGACAATGGCCGGCCCGAATGAACGGGCCGGCCATTTGTTTTTTTGATCTGTGAAAGCCGCGATCAGTATCCGACCGCACAACCATCCTTGCGCGGGTCCGAACCCGCAACATATCCCGCATCGGTCTTGGCAATCAGCTGCGCGCCGCCAAATCCGAAGTTGGTGCTGTCAGGCGTTTCGACCTTGATGACATGCCCCTTGGCCTTAAGCGAATCGATAACATCGGCACCGACTGAGGTTTCCACTGCAACATTCAGCCCCGAAAGTGCCTGCCAACGCGGTGCATCGGCCGCCGTTTGCGGATCCTGTCCCCAAAGCTGGGTGCGCAGCGTCATCTGCAAATGGCCCTGTGCCTGCATCGGGCCGCCCATAACGCCAAAGCTCATGACCGGATTGCCATCAAGGCCCATCAGGAAGGCCGGAATGATTGTCTGAAACGGACGTTTACCGCCCTTGACCAGATTGGGATGACCGTCTTTGAGGCTAAAGCCATGACCACGGTTCTGCAGACTGATCGAGGTGCCCGGCACCACAACACCAGACCCAAAGCCCATATAGTTCGACTGGATGAACGACACCATCATGCCGTTTTCATCGGCGGTACTGACATAAACCGTGCCACCATGTTTGGGCGCACCGGCCTTGAAATCCTGTGCCTTGTTGGCATCAATCAATGCCGCCCGCGATTTCAGGTAATCATCAGACAAAAGATGTTCGACGGTGACATCGGTCATATAATCCAGATCGGCGACATAGGCCTGCATGTCGGCAAAGGCCAATTTCATGGCCTCGATCTCGAGATGCAGTGCCTCGACCGAATCCGGTTCATAATCGGTAATGTTGGTATGGCGAAGGATGCCCAGCGCGATCAGGGCTGAAATGCCCTGCCCGTTTGGCGGGATTTCATGCAGCTTCACATTGCCAAAGCTTTGCGAAATCGTACCAACCCAATCGGCCTTGTGATTACCAAGGTCTTCTTCCGACAGGGCCGCACCATGTTCCTTGGCAAAGGCGGCAATCTTGCTGGCCAGTTTGCCGCGATAGAAACTCTCACCCTTGGTTTCAGCGATATCAATAAGGCTTTCGGCCGCCGCCTTGTTGACAAACAGCTCGCCCGCCTTGGGGGCCTTGCCACCCGGCAGGAACGCCTCGGCAAAGCCAGGCTGTTTACCCAGCAAATCACCGCCCTTTTCCCACAGGGTGGCAATGATCGGCGATACGGCAAAGCCGCGGGTCGCGTATTCAATTGCTGGCTCGAACAGTTTTTCGAACGGCAGCTTGCCGAACTTCTCGGAAATTTCACGCCAAGACGATACCGCACCCGGTGTGGTGACCGATTCCCAGCCGCGCTGTGGCATGGTGTCAGAACCGGCAAAGCTTTCCGGGTTCCAAGCCGCAGGCGCACGGCCAGACGCATTCAGACCATGCAGTTCCTTGCCATCCCAAATGATGGCATAGGCATCCGATCCAAGGCCGTTGCCGGTCGGCTCAACCACGGTAAGCGCAATCGCGGATGCAAGTGCGGCATCGGCGGCATTACCACCGGCCCACAGCATCCGTAAACCGGCCTGAGCTGCAAGTGGCTGGGATGTTGAAACCATATTGCGCGCCAGCACCGGGGACCGGCGTGAGGCATAAAGCGCGTCGTGACGAAGTTTCATGGAAGTCTCCTAATCCTTAATCGCCGTCTTGTTCATCGGTGGCAGGACGGTCTTTTTTGCGCATCTTCAGAACCGAACGGACACTGAAGATGACTGAAAGAAGGGCAGCCGCCAGCAGGACGGCGGAAATCGGACGGGTAAAGAAGACCGTCCAGTCGGCATCACTCATTAATGCACGGCGCAGGTTGGTTTCGGCAATCGGCCCCAGAATGACACCCAGCACCAGCGGTGCCAGCGGATAATCAAGCGACTTCAATCCATAGCCGACCAGTCCGATCGCACCGAGCAGATAAAGATCCGTCACCCGGTTATTGAGCGCAAAGGCCCCGATCACGCAACAGATCATGACAGTCGGCACGATGAACTGTTTGGGAATGTCGGTCACGCGCAGGAACAGACGCATCGACAGGACGCAAACCACCAGCATCATGAGCGACGCCACAACCATGGCAACGAACATGCCATAGGCCAGATCGGCATTGTCCATGATCAGACGCGGACCCACCGAAATGCCATGCACCATCAAAGCCGCCATCAGGATGGCATCGACTGCCGATCCCGGAATACCCAGTGCAATCATCGGAATAAGGCCACCACCGGCCGTGGCAGAGTTCCCGGCTTCGGACGCAATCACGCCATCGGGGTTGCCCTTGCCGAATTCATCGGGATTTTTGGAACTGCGCTTGGCCTGATCATAGGCCAGAAGGTTCGCGATCGAGCCCCCAGCACCCGGAAGTGCGCCGATAAACACACCAATAAGCGAGGAGCGCACCAGATTAACCGGATGCATCAGAACTTCACGCATGACCGCCCAGGTCTTGAATTCGATGACATCGGGAATAAGCGCATCGCTGCTTGGGCCTTTGCCATGATCCTCGAGCTCCCCCATCAGCTGACTGATGGCAAAGATCCCGATCAAAACCACAAGAAACGGCAGACCCGGCATCAGGATCGACGACTCAAACGTCAGACGCGGCTGGCCCATCATCGGATCCGGGCCAATGGTCGCAAGACCGAGACCAATTACCCCGGCAATCAGACCGCGCATCAACGAATTGCCCACAAGGCTTGCGACAATGGTCAGCGCAAAGACGATCAGCGAGAAATATTCCCAAGGGCCAAGCTTGACCGCAATCATCGCAAGCGGCGGGGCTGCAATGATCAGAACGATGGTCGAAATGACAGTCCCGAAGAAGGACGACCAGACACCAAGCGAAAGGGCGCGTCCCGGTTCACCACCGCGCGCCATCGGATAGGCATCAAAGGTGGTTGCGACTGAACTTGGCGTACCCGGAATCCCCAGTAGGGCAGCACTGATCAGGCCACCGGTATAACCGCCAACATAAACCGACAGCATCACCGAAACGCCCTGCAACGGACCCATGGTAAAGGTCAGCGGCAAGGTCAGAATGATCGCCATGGTCACGGTGAAGCCCGGAATTGCGGCTGCGACGATCCCGGCAACGGAACCGATCAGCATGTAAATCAGGGTATCGAATGCGAAAACCTGATGTGCACCGGCAAGAAATGCATCCAACATCATCGTAAAACTTTATCTAGCCCGCAAACAGCACGCCGCGCGGGAGGAACACGTTAAAGACTTCTGCAAACAGCATGTTCAAACCGACCGAGAAAATCACGGCGGCGATCAGCGACTGGAAGAGGGTCTTTTTGGAAATACCTGCGATCATCAATTGCGCGATCAGCAGAAACACAAAGGTGGTCAGCGAAAAGCCACCAAGCGGCAGCAACAGCAGATAGACCACCAAAAGCCCGAACAGCGCAAAGGAATAGCGCCGGGCAACAAGCCATGCACCCAATGACGACCCAAGACGGTTTGCACCCCCGGCCTTGCGGATATCAATCACCGCACGCACCGCTGCGATCAGGCATAAAACCGCAAGCACCCCGAAAACCAGCTCCGGGAAGGAACCCGCTCCAAGCGGCTCCCAGCGTGAGGTCGGCAAGGTACTGGCACGCAGGCTCAGAAACGCAGCACCCAAACCGATAACGATATAGGAAATCAGCCGTGCGACTTCAGTTCTTGCACGAAGAGCAGCGGACGCACCTGCGTCCGCTGCTGCTGCTTTCGCAGTCGTCTGACTCATCCCTGAAGTTTGCCGACAACTTTGTCGACTTCACCGTCAAGTTTATCGAGATAGGCTTTGTATGCCTCGTGACCGAGATAGATGTCAGCCGAACCGGCATTGGTCATCTTTTCGCGGATATCAGGCAGGGACATTGCCTTTTCAAGAGCTGCATCAAGTGCTTCGACGATCTCGTCCGGGGTACCGGCCGGAAGAACAACACCTCGGGTCACCGCCATCGAAAGATCATAACCCTGTTCGGCCATGGTCGGGACGTCCGGCTCTTCGGAAGTACGTTCTTCGGTGCCGACACCGGCAAAGATCAGGTCGCCGTTTTTCACAAACTCGCTGGCCGATGCAACGTCGCCGATCACGATGTCAACGTTGCCGCCAACAGCCGCACGGATACGCTCGCCAGTGTCACGGAAACCGACATAGCTGAACTGAACACCAAGAGCTTCTTCGATCATTGCCATGTGAAGATGCGGAACACCGCCAAGGGTCACACCGGCGCGCACGGCACCCGGATTTGCTGCGGCATATGCCTTGAGCTCTTCCAGGTTGGAGAAGTTGTCATTCTTCGACAGCACCAGATACTGCGGCGACGACGTCACCAGAGCCACCGGAATGAAGTTTTTGTAGCTGAGCTCGGTGATGCCGAGCTTGTTGGCGGTGTATAGGCCTTCGTGGATCTGCGAAATGGTATAGCCATCGGCCGGACGTTTGGCGAATTCGGCCAGACCAACGGTGCCACCGACACCTGGCATATTGACGATCGGCACGGCCTGACCGGTGACTTCCGACAGACCCATGGCGACGATGCGCATCAGCGTGTCACTGCCGCCACCCGGGCCCCAAGGCACGATGAATTCGATCGGTTTTTCTGGATAGTCCTGCGCCTGCGCCGGACCTGCGATGGCTGCGGCCAACAAACCGGCAGCGACTGCAATCTTGCGGAACATGTATCTTGCCTCCTGATATCTCGCCTGAAATGCGTGAACCATTACTACTTTGGTTCAATCTCTTTGTCGGGACATTGTTGGCAGCAACAAACCAATTTCGCAAGCGCAAAAATAATATTTGGCTTTAAACAAGGATTATGTTGCAGATTTTTGCCAAAGATGGATAGTACCACTTATTAATTGATATCATAATTGGTACGGATTGGTTCGAATGTTTGAAATGGATGGCGCCATGAGCCTCTATCTCGTCTGGGGCGCAGCCATGCTGTTTGCTGGCGTCCTTGGCGGGATCATGGCCGGGCTTCTCGGTGTTGGTGGCGGGATTGTGATTGTCCCGGTGCTTTATCATTTTCTGACCACCATGGGTGTCGATGAAAGCCTTCGCATGCAGGTCGCTGTTGCCACATCGCTGACCACAATCATTGCCACGGCAATTTCATCAACGCGCAGCCACTATAAAAAGGGCTCGGTCGATATTGCCCTGCTCAAACACTGGGGCCCGGCGATCATCGTCGGCGTGATCCTTGGCACCGCGATTGGCGGACTGGCCGATGGCCGGGTTCTGACCATCGTGTTTGCTGTTGTCGCCCTGATCGTGGCTGGCAACATGATCCTTGTGAAAGACCGCGAAACCAACGAAACCAAAAACCCGCCAAAATCCGTCTGGGCGGTACTTGGGGTGATTGCCGGAAGCCTTTCGGCCATGATGGGAATTGGCGGCGGTACCATCTGCGTGCCGGTCCTGAATTTCCTTGGTTACGACATCCGCCGCGCGGTTGGCACCTCGGCCGCGATTGGCCTTATCATCGCCCTTCCCGGTACCATCGGCTATGCGATGTCGGGCATTGGCGTCGACGGTCGCCCGCCATTTTCAATCGGCTATGTCAATGTTCTGGCGGCGGCCCTGCTTATACCGATGACGGTACTGTGTGCACCAATCGGGGCACGCATAGCCCACACCATTCCGCGCCGGGCATTGCGCATGTGCTTTGGCCTGTTTCTGGCGATCACGTCTGCGCGGATGTTCTATGACCTTCTGAGCTAGGCGTCCTTGCAAACATCTGGGAACAAACAGGAATTGTATATGCTTGTTCTTAGATAAACCAATGGCTTACAATGATAGGTGCGCATTGGTTCGCCAATAGAAACGCATTTGGAAACGTCGATAGAAACGCCATAAAAAATGACCAAAAACCATGACTGAATTCGCGACCCAGGCGCTGGCAGAAAAACTCAAGACCGGCTTTGCACAGGGGAACTTTGTCAAGGACGGGCGCGTGATTGCCGAACGCACCCTTGCCGAACAGCTTGATGTCGGTCGCCGGGCGCTTCGCAAGGCGCTTGATCAGCTTGAATCCGAAGGCCTGATCTGGCGCCGTCAGGGTCAGGGCACCTTTGTCGGGACCCCGCCGACCCCGCGCCTGCGCAAGCTTGAAGGACTGGCCACCAAAACCAGCCCGTTTGAAATCATGGAAGTCCGTCAGGAAATCGAACCATCGATGGCCCGGTTCGCAGCCCTTCGCGCATCACAAGGTGATATCGACGCCATGCGCAGCATGGTCGAAAAGGCCGCCCGCGCAACCACACAGGCCGAATACGAAAAATGGGATGCCGCCTTTCATCAGCGCCTGGCCGAATCGGTCAAGAACACGCTGTTTCTGGCGGTGTTTGAGGCGGTCAATGCAGTCCGCCGCGAAGCTGCATGGGCGCGCCTGCGCGAAAGCAGCCATTCAGACACACTGATCGAAGAACTCAGCGCCCAGCATCGCGACATCATCAACGCAATTGAGCAACGCGACCCCAAACGCGCCGAAGACGCCATGCGCCGCCACCTGTCCGAGGTGGAACACGCACTCAAACAAACCTGATTTTATGACAACCTGCTAGCGGTCAGTTCTGCGGCGCAAAGTCCGCAAACATCCCGTGATAGGCCTTAAGCGGCGGCTTGGCATAGGCACCTGCCTTGCTTGTGCGAAGTCCCAGAAACGCCATGGCCTCGATCATCTTGACCGCGGCACTGACCCCGTCAATCACCGGCACGCCAAGCTCCTCGGTCAGGCGATCAGCGATATCGGTCATTCCCGCACAGCCCAGAACAATCGCCTCGGCATAATCATCAGCAAGGCAAATCTCCGCCTGCTTTTTAAGCGCAGTATATGCCGCCTTGGCGTTGGCACCTTCGAAATCCAGCGTCCGCACACCGGCCGCCCGGACGACACATTGCGATGATGCCCCATATTTCGACACCAGATGTTCAAGCGGCCGGACCGAAACCGGCATCGGGGTGACAATCGCAAAGCGCGACGAAACGGCCGCCGCCATACGCAGGGCCGCCTCGCACAACCCCAGCACGGGCGCACCGGTCAGACAGCGCGCGGCATCGACCCCGGTATCATCAAAGCACGCCACCACATAGCCGCCGATTGGATCAGATTCCTGTTCGGGTGCGGCTTCGAGTTCGCGAATGACTGAAAGCAATCCGACACTGGCAAAGGCCTCGTCGTAATAGCCCTCGATACTGTCCGGCCCGAAAGTCGGGTTAAGCGCCAAAACCTGTGTTGTCGGCCCAACAATCCTTTGCGCCTGTTCACCCACCTTTTTGGTAAAGCCGGTCGACAGGTTGGGGTTAATGACGGCGATGCGGCTCATGCTTTTTGTCCTTTGCGGCGGCGCATGATGGCAACTGTGCCCAATGCCAGTGCAATCACCAGGAACGAGAACCCGGTGGTTACCGTGCCCAGTGCATAAAGTACCGGTGTGGTGACATTGGTTGTCATGCCATAGATCTCAAGCGGCAAGGTATTGAGCGCACCGGCCGTCATCAGGGTGCGGGCAAATTCATCGTAGGACAGGGTGAACGAGAACATCGCAACCCCGATCAGGCTTGGCCCCACCATCGGCAAAACAACATATTGAATGGTTTGCCAGTTGCTTGCACCCAGATCGCGCGCCGCTTCCTCATAGGACGGATCAAACCGGTTAAACACCGCAAACATGATCAGAAGACCGAACGGGAACGTCCATGTCAGATGCGCACCAAGGGCGGAAGTAAACCATTGCGGCTGCCATTCAACGATATTGAACAGCAGACCAATCCCCAGCGAAATCAGGATGGACGGCACGATCAGACTGGCAATCGCCAGATAAAAGATCACGCTGTCGCCCCGGAACCGCTTGCGGAACGCAAGACCGGCCATGAACGAAACAACAACCGTCACCACCATAACAATCAGACCAAGTTTAAGCGACCTGCTGAACGATCCACCAAAATCACCCACGGCCTGTTGCTCAAACAGATTGCCAAACCAGTGGAACGAGAAGCCGTTCATCGGAAAGGTCAGACCGCCATTCTCCCCCTGGAAGGACAGAATGAAAATCGTCAGCATCGGGCCATATAGAAATAGCACGAACAGCGCAAAAAATGCCGCAAGGAAATAGAAGCTGGTCGGACGGCGTTCACGGGTTTTGGTGAGTAATGCCATGATCACAGCTCCTTGCGGATATCAACAAGACGCAACAACGCGGTCACGATCAGCAACACCGTGATCAGCAACACCACCGCACTGGCGGCTGCCGCCGGATATTGCAGAAGTCCGATTTCATTGGAAATCTGCAAGCCGACCGAGGCACTTTGCCCGCCACTCATCAAACGGACCGTGATGAAGTCGCCCATCACCACCGTGATGACAAAGATCGACCCGATGGCAATGCCGGGCTTGGACAGCGGGACGATGACGGATTTCAACGTCTCGAACCCGCTGGCACCGGCATCGCGCGCCGCTTCGATCAAGGACCGGTCAATGCGCATCATGGAATTGAAGATCGGCACCACCATGAACAGGGTATAGAGGTGGACATCTGCCAGCACGACTGCGAAATCGGAAAACAGAAGGAATTCAAGCGGCTGATCGACAATCCCAAGATTGATCAAGGCAGAATTCAAAAGCCCGTTACGCCCAAGGAACGGGATCCACGAAATCATGCGAATGATGTTCGAGGTCCAGAACGGAATGGTGCACAGCATAAACAAAACGATCTGCCAGGTCAGACTGCGCACATGAAACGCCAGGAAATAGGCCACCGTAAACCCGATCAGCAGGGTAAAGACCCAGGTCAGAACGGCATATTTCAGGGTATTGAGATAGATGCTCCACGTTACCGAAGAGCCCAGAAGGTATTTGTAGTTCTCTAAAATGAAGTCCGGCAGGATACGATATTCGTCATAGTCCCAGAAACTGACCACAACAATGGTCAGAAGCGGAATGACAAGAAACACCGCAAAGATCAGCGCCATTGGCGAGATCAGGAAATAGGACGATCTTTTTGACGTATCAGAAGCCATGCTCTGTCCTTGAAACCCTGCCAGAAAACCAAAAAGTAAAAACGAATAAATGGGCCCGACATGCTGTCGGAAAATTGAAAATGTAAAATCAGAAAGTCGGGGTGACGGGCGCGGCCAAAGCCGCGCCCACCCAAAATCCGTCGCAGATTATGCTGCGATGAATTCGTTCCATTTGCGGACCATGTGCTTGTTCTCGTCCATGACGGAGTTCCAGCACGCGACAGAGCCCATACGCTCTTCGTAGGAACCGCCATCGCGAACCGCACCAGCTTTTTCCATGACCTTGCCATCCGGGGAAAGGATGTCGCCTTCGGCGGCTTTGCCTTCCATCCAGAAGCCCCACTCGTCTTCGGACATGAACTTCTTAGCGGTTTCCGGTGCTGCGCTGTAGTAACCCTGACGGTTAAGATACGCACCAACCCAGCCCGACAGGTACCAGTCGATATATTCGTAGGCTGCTTCAAGCTCGAGACCCGAAAGGTGCTTGGCAAGACCGATGCCGCCACCCCATGCACGATACCCTTCCTTAAGCGGCTGGTATTTGCAGGCGATGCCTTTGGAACGCACGGCCGCAACGGCCGGCGACCACATGGACTGAATGACAACTTCGCCGGATGCCATCAGGTTGACCGACTCATCGAAGCTCTTCCAGAAGGCGCGGAACTGACCAGCTTTCTTGGCATCGATCATGACCGCGATGGTCTTGTCGATTTCTTCCTGGGTCATGTTGCCCTTATCGCCATAGGTGACTTCGCCCATGGCTTCGCAAACCATCGCCGCATCCATGATGCCAATCGACGGAATGTTCAGGATTGATGCCTTGCCCTTGAATGCCGGATCAAGCAGATCGGCCCAGCTGGTGATTTCGCGATCAATCAGGTCGGGGCGAATACCAAGGGTATCTGCGTTATAAATGGTCGGGATCAGGGTCATCCACTGGGTCGGCGCAGATGCAAACTCGACACTGTCGGCACCTTCAACGAAGCCAACCGTATGCGGCGCGGTACCTTGCGCGATTTCTGAATCCGGGGTCAGTTTGCCATCAATGAACAGCTTGGAGATGTACTGATAGTTTTTCAGCTTGGTGGTATCCATCGGCTGCATGGTGCCGGCCGGGAAGACCTTCTTACAGATCCAGTATTCGATATCGGCAATATCAAACGAGTTCGGCTGGGTCACGGCGCGCTGGGCAACCGCATCAGAATCAAGGGCAGTCATCTGAAGGGTAAAGCCAAGATCTTCTTTGACCTTGTCGGCAACGGCGTTGATGTTCGAAACACCAGTACCGAACTGACGCAGGGTAACGTCCTTGATATTCTGCGCCCAGATGGTCGGGAAGCCGGTGATGGCACCCGAACCGATGGCAGCACCGGTTACAACCGCTGCACCCTTAACGAAGCCACGGCGTGAAACGCCGGTTTCCGTCTCGATTGTTTTCTTCGAAATTTTCTTTTCGATCGTCATGTGAAGCACTCCTGATAGCTTGTTGGTTTATTTCATTCAGGCCAGAACATGGGCATGTTCCGGCTTCCAATAGGCGATGAATTTGTCCAGTCGCCTGACCGGTGCCTGCCGAAATTCGCTTTCGGTCTTCATTAGGGTTATTTCCTTGCCGTCGGCTGTCGTTGCGACAATCCGAACCCACAGGCCGAGATATTCGACCGTGGTAATTTCGACAGGGATCTGACCGTTCTTGCTGTCTGCTGGTGGCGTTTCGTCCAGACCGATCAGGTCGGTACGAATGGTGAATTCGATGTCCTCGCCCGCCTTGCCGTCGGCAAAACCGGGCAGGAAGAAACTGTCCGGACCGCGCGCAAGCAACGTGCCTGCCGGGCCGGATTCCGAAACGGTGCCTTTGAAGATGTTCTGACCGCCCATGAAGTTCGCGATGAAGCGCGATTTGGGCTGGTTGAAGATTTCGTGCGGGGTGCCTTTCTGGCGAATGATCCCGTCTTCCATCACGACAACCATGTCCGAAAGCGCCAATGCTTCGTCCTGGGCGTGGGTAACGTGAACGAATGTAATGCCCAGTTCCTGCTGCAGACGGCGCAACTCATCACGCATGCGCGCCCGCAGGAACGGATCAAGGGCCGAAAGCGGCTCATCAAGCAACAGCACGGACGGCTCGGTAATCAGGGAACGCGCCAAAGCAATACGCTGTTGCTGCCCGCCAGAGAGCTGGTCGGGCTTGCGATCTGCAAATTGCTCCATATGGACCCGGGCCAGCATCTCTTTGGCCCGATCTTTACGATCCGATGGGGAGACACCTTGCATCTTGAGGCCAAAGGCAACGTTCTCCGCACAGGTCATGTGCGGGAAAAGTGCGTAATTCTGAAACATCATTGCCGTGCCGCGTTTGACTGGCGGCAGTTCGGTCACATTGCGATCCCCGATCAGAAGATCGCCCTCGCTGATCACTTCATGACCGGCAATCATGCGCAGCGTGGTTGACTTGCCGCACCCCGACGGACCAATCAAACAGCAATACGCCCCTGCCGGAATTTGCAGATCAATCGATTTCACTGCCTGTGTGCTGCCGTAAAATTTACTGACAGCAATCAATTCAATGGCCCCGTTGCCCGTCATCCGTTCACCCGTCGCTGCATGCAAAATTGTTAACAATCATGTCAGCGATCTAAGGCAAGATGCGTGCCACTTGATTTCATTGGCAGTTTTTCAACGAGTCCCACCAAACTGTCAAAACTGGCGCGTTTGTGAGGCTCCTCATTCTGCCCGTTTTATGTCCACTTTATGCATATTTATTAATCACTGTTCTTTGTGTGCGAAAATTATAATCATCTTCGTCTCTGCACGGAAATAAAGAACCATTTTATGTTGTGCAAATCGTCAACAATTTTGTAGAAATAGAGAACCACCCAACGAACATGAACGATGGAAAGTATCGTCACGATGGCCAAGGCCGAACAGACCGGCAGCTATAAAGGCAGTGAAAAGCTGCGCCCGGAGGAAATGATCTATCACGAGATGCTCGACGCGATCCTGGATCGCCGTCTGGAGCCGGGCATGAAGCTCATCGAGGAAGATCTTGCCAAAACCTTCGGGGTCAGCCGTGCACGCATCCGTGCGACTTTCCTGCAGCTCGCCCATGACAAGCTGATCAATCTGGTGCCCAATCGCGGCGCCTTTGTCGCTGAACCGACCATTGACGAAGCCATCGAAGTCTTTTCCGCGCGCCGCATGATCGAAGATGGCGTGGCGCGCAAGGTCGCCACCAGCATGACCCCCGAACGCGCCGAACAGATCCAGGCGCATCTGGATCGCGAACATGATGCCCATCATCGCGGGGATCATCGGGCTGCCATCATTTTATCGGGTGAATTCCACCTGTTACTGGCACGGCTTAGCGGCAATCTGGTCATCGAGGAATTCCTTGAACGCCTGATCCTGCGCACGTCGCTGATTATTGCCATGTATGAAAGCCCGCAACCGGTCGACTGCTCTCACACGGAACATGACCAGTTGCTCAATGCCCTGCTTAGTGGCGATCCCGATGTCGCGGCGGCTGAAATGTCACGCCACCTTGATGCCATCCGTGATCGCCTGCAATTGCAGCGGCCCAAACCGGGCAAAACCGATTTTGCCAGCATCTTTGGCCGCATCCCGACCTCGGAAGCCAGCTAAGCCTCTTGGCAATTTCCGGTAACGAACGCCATGCGCTTAGCGCGCATATTCCGTTCATGCATCACGCGGAACCCCGTTCGGATCCTCGCTACCGCGGTGATATTTGAACGTGCCCGTTGATGTGCCGATCACATTACCATCCGCGTCATAGGCAGTTGCCTCGGTAAACACCACCTTGCGTCCGCCGCCCTGCTTGCGGGCAACAACCCGGACCAAACCATCCCTCGCCATACCCAGGAAATTGGTGGTCAATGACAGGGTCAGGGATTTGCGCACATTGCCCGGCACAGGGCAGAAACACACAGAATAGCCAGACGCTGTATCCATCAGGGTTGTCAGCACGCCACCATGCAGAATCCCGGCGCGGTTGCAGTGATGGTTTTGTACATCAAGTTCGACCACCGCGTGGTCTTCGGCCCATTCCACAAGGCGATAGCCAAGATGATCCTGCAATCCGCTGCCATGGGCCTGTTCATAGGCCAGATTATCGTGCGTGCCGGTCATGTATAAACCATCCCTGTCGTAAAACTCCCCAAGCTATAGCAGAAATCGCTGAGTGCCGAAAACTGCGATGAGTCGCATGCCTTGGCCGGCCACGACACCGCTCCTGACACAGTGCAAAACCGGCTGAAAAACCGCATCTCACAATCAATGTTAGGCGATGCAACATGAAATAACGATTTTATTTCAATGTGATAACCACACCGTTCTCCAACCAAGAACGGGATAGCGGTGAAACGAGAATAGTCGTTCGAACCGGCTGTCGATATATCTGTAATCACCCCAGACACAAACGGTTCTACAAGGATCAAAGCCATGACGACGATTGCTTACAAAGACACCACCAGCATCGAACGTGAAGTCCGTATCGGTTGGTTCACCAGCTTTGTTCGTGCCCTTCAGGTTGCCGTGATCATGAAAGCATCCCAGGCCAAAAACCACGCAGAACTGACTGCGGACTGGAACAAGGCATGGCGTCAGGTTGAAGGTTAAGGCACCCGCCTTTCCGTATCGTTTGAGGATGGTGCGACGGTCCTTAAATCATCGCACCCTCAAACTTCTTGACGCTTCGGGTTGAACCACCGACAACGGTTCCATGCAAAAGTTTGATATCGTGACCATCCGGCTTTTTGTCGCCATCGTGCGCGCCGGAAGTATCAATGAAGCTGCCCGGCGCGAACATATCGCGACTTCGGCAGTTTCGCGCCGCATTGGCGAACTTGAAGCCATGTTGGGCGTCAAACTTTTGCGCCGCCTGCCACGCGGGGTCGAACCGACCGAAGAAGGCACGATCTTTGCCCGCTACGGCGAAAAGCTTCTGGGCGATCTGAACCATCTTTCCAACGAGTTGCGCGATTTCAACGCCGGTGAAAAGGGCAAGATCTATCTTGCCGCGGTCACCTCGGCGATTTTGACCGGCCTGCCATCGTTCTTGGCCGATTTTGAACGCGATTTCCCGCACATCACTGTCGATGTCCGTGAACTGACATCACGCGAAAGTGCCGAGGCCATCCGTGAAGGCCGCGCTGATCTGGCAATTCTGGCCGATAACAGCCCGCTTGGCGATCTGTCCCATGATGTGTTCTGTGATGATCCGATCTGGGTTGTAACGCCCAAGGGGCATCCGCTGATCCCCAATGCCGATAATCCAAAACCGGTGAAATTTTCCGAAGCCGCCAAATACGACATCATCTCACTGCATGAAGGCGGCGTGATTGATGACCTGATTTCCGAGGCCGCATCAAAAATCAAACTCGACATGCATCCGCATATCAAGGTCGTACGATTTGGCTCCTTGCGGCAGATGATTGCGGCGGGTCTTGGGATTGGTTTCCTGCGCAAAAGCTCGGTCGCGGGCTATATCGGGCATATGAACATCGCAGGCGCGCCGATTGCCGATGACTGGGCCAAACGCCAATTGCTGATTGCCCACGAAGGCAACGCCAATCTGACCAGTGCCGCGCGATTATTCCGCGATTATCTTCTGCGCAAATCGGCGGAAACTCAGTTCAAACCGGTTTTGGGCTGATCCTGCTCGTCAGGCAGAACGCTGTGCGCGTTCCGCCCAAAGGTCCTGTCCACTCGGCCCCAAGGGCACTGCCATGCCGCCAAAACGCGCTACATGACGTTCGGCTTCTGCCAGAACAAGACCCGGCAGTTCAGACCACTGACCGATCGGTGCCAGCACCTCGACACGTTCATCTGATTTAACATCAAGCAGTTCGGGCAGATCTTCACGCGCGTGCGTTCCACCACCGGCAAGCATAGGCACAATAATCGCCTGTCTGTGGGCGGCGATGTCGCGCCAATCGCCAAGCGATGGCGATCCTTCGATATTGCCAATGCAGATTTCCGCACCAACGCAAATCCGCCCCAGACGATCCGCAAGCCGGACTGTTTCGGGAAGCGGATCGGTCAGGGTTTTCAACCCGTGCGGAACAAGAAAGACAGATGTTTCAGCAAGGCTCCAACCACGATTGCGTGCTGATGCATGAACATGCGCCGCAATCATTTCACAAAAGCCTGGGAGGTTGATGGCCGGTGGCAGAATGACAGCATCGCCGAGCCCCGCCTCATGCAATTTGGCTGGCAGTTCTTCAAACACCAAATAGCCTTCACTGAAGAATAGCGGGAAGACAATCAGACGATTGGCATCAGCCGTTTGCTTAAGGATTTCGAGCTGATCACTGACAGAAGGTCGGCTTCGCATATAACCGTGGCTGACGCGGCCATTCCAGTCAGGTGCAATTGTCCGCGCAAGGTCCCCTGCCGGATCACCGCCATTACCGCTGTTGCCATGGGACACCATCATGAGTGTCGGCATTTCGAAATGTGGCATGCATCTCACCATAGTCTGCATTGTCTAAAGCGTAGTTTGATATACGCATCATGCAACCATCTGGATCGCCAGACAGGCAAAAACCCCTGTTTTGGCGCGAAAATTTCATTGCACCAGATCCCACCGCGGCTGATCGCCAAAGCGGTCCTGGATGAATTCAACCAGCAACCTGATACGCGCAGCAAGCTGACGGCTGGGCGGATACAAAAGATACAGGGACAGAGGATCGGGCGCATAATCGCAAAGAACACTGACCAGTCGCCCGGTCTGCAATTCCGGCCCGGCGATAAATGTCGGTAATTCGGCAATACCCAGCCCGGCAAGGGCCGCATCACGCAACACTTCCGCGTTGTTGCAGCAAAACACGCCATTGACCTGTACCGCGACCGGCCCGTCCGGACCGGTCATTTTCCAGCGTGCCCCGGACGGCAGGTTGCCGTAATGCAAACAAGGCAATCGCGCCAGATCACGAATGTCGGCTGGTTCCCCATGTGTTCTAATAAACTCGGGCGACGCACACAGCACGCGTCGCATCGGCACGATTTCATGATCGATCAGGGCAAGGGTTTCGGTCGGACGGCTGATGCGCACCGTCATGTCAAACCCGTCTGCCACCGGATCAATAAAGTGATCATCAAGCGACAGTTCGACCCGGATATCAGGATAAGTCCGGGCAAAATCGACCAATGCCGGCCCCAGGTGCAACGTGCCAAAGGACATTGGCGCATTGATCCGGATATCCCCGGAAGGGTGATCACGATGTTCGCGAATGGAATCTTCTGCGTCCCCCAGATCGGACAGAATGGCTTTGGCCCGCTGATAAAAGGCCTTTCCGCTTGGCGTGACCGACACTTTACGCGTTGTCCGGTTCAACAAATGAACGCCAAGATCGTCTTCAAGTGCCGCCACCGCGCGGTTGACCTGCGAACGTGATTGTCCGATCGCACGCGCGGCAGAGGCAAAGCTTCCTTCTTCAACCACGCGCACGAAACTCTTGAGGCTGGCCAGCTTGTCCATGGTGCGTTTTCCTGTTTATCGCCCCGGTCGGTTCAGATTGTCGCATAATATGCAACACAATGGCGATAATTACACGAATTGTCTCCTCAGTTGAAAAGGGTATTCTGTCTTCAACAACAGACAACCTCAAGGAGGTAGAAGATGCTTATTAAAGTTGATGCAGATACCCGAGGCCGTACCCAGTTTGGCTGGCTTGATTCCAATCACACATTCTCGTTCGGGCACTACTACGATCCGAACCGCATGGGTTGGGGTCCACTTCGCGTAATCAACGAAGACCGGGTTATTCCCGGTGCAGGTTTTGACACCCACGGTCACAAGGATATGGAAATCATTTCTTATGTTCTGGATGGTGCCCTTGAACACAAGGACAGCATCGGCACCGGATCAGTCATCCGTCCGGGCCGTCTGCAACGCATGACCGCAGGAACCGGTATCCGCCATTCGGAATACAACCATTCCAAAACCGATCCGGTGCATTTCCTGCAGATCTGGATCATCCCCGAAGCGGCCGGTCTGGAACCGGGTTACGAGGAAAAGGAAATCGCACGCCGCGATACCGGTTCCGGCCTGACCCTGATTGGCAGCCGCGATGGCCGCGAAGACTCGATCACCATTCATCAGAATGTCGATCTTTATGTCGCCCATCTCAGTGATGGCGAAAGTGCCCAGCACAAGACCGGCAAGGGCCGCATCGCCTGGGTACAGGTCGCGCGCGGCAGCCTGACGGTAAACGGTGAAACCCTTAATGCCGGTGATGGTGCTGCGATCAAGGATGAAGACGAACTTGTCTTCTCGGACGCGGACAACGCCGAAGCCCTTGTTTTTGATATGGCGGCCTGAAGCGCGAAACCCGCGTGCCCCATGGTTAGGAGAACGACCATGACTTCGTATAACGCTAACACCCGCTCCATCATCCCTGCCCTTGGCAATGTATGGTCAACCCTGCAACCGCTTTCGCCTGTCATTGTCCGTGTGACGACCGGCCTTCTGTTGGTCCCGCACGGTGCCCAGAAACTGTTTGGTGCCTTTGGTGGTTATGGCCTCGAAGGAACCGCAGGCTGGCTGGAAAGCATCGGCTTTGTTCCGGGCTTCCTGTTTGCCCTTGCCATCGGCCTTCTGGAATTTGTCGGCGGCCTTATGCTGACAATTGGCCTTTTGACCCGTCCGGTGGCAGCAGCAGTTCTTGTCTTCATGGCGATTGCTGTTTCAACCCATCTTCCAACTGGTTATTTCTGGAACGAGGGTGGTTTTGAAATGCCGCTGATGTGGGGGCTTCTTGCCCTGTCGGTGCTTATTCAGGGCGGGGGAAAATTCTCTGTCGATCATAAGATCGGCCGTGAATTCTGATCATACCGCCAAATTCGCGCGTGTTTTCAACGGGCTGCCATAAGTGCAGCCCGTTTTTCGTTTGCTCCCCAAATGGGGATATTACGCGCACCGGAAAATGGCGAAGATGGTGATCAAGCTACAGATCCAACCATTGCAAAGTGATCCGGAACGAAGCCATGAACATCGCGTCGCCCAGAAACAGTCAGAATGATATCGAAATCGCCGACGGTTTGCGCCGCTGCAAAGGGGATAACGCATACCGCAAACCGAATGCCGAAAAGCGTTTCCTGCTGGTCGATGACAGTATCGAAGTACGCTTCTCCGTTCGCCGTGTCCTGCGCAGTGCCGGTGCTACGCACATAGACGTCGCTGAAAACGGCGAAATCGCCTTGCAGATGTTGGCCCAGGCGGGCCGCAAACAAACGCCTTATGACGTGGTGATTCTTGATTATATGATGCCCGGAATGTCAGGCATCGAATTGCTTTATGAGATCGAGCGCCGTGAGATCAAGAATGCCGAAGGTACACGCAAAATCATGTTGACCGGTTTCTATGACGCCAAGGTCAATGAAGAAGCCAAATCTGTCGGCGCGACCTTCGTTCTGAGCAAACCCTGTGATGCCGCCAGCCTGTCTGCAGCAATCGCTTAGAGAGCCACACAAGCAATGCCGCATAATGCCTCGATCATATTTGTTGATGATGACCTCAACGTTCTCAGAGGTTTACGGCGGCGTATGTTATCAATGCGTCCGAACTGGAAGATGCGCTTCTACGAAAGTGCGGAACAGGCATTGATCGGACTGGAAGAACAGCCTGCAGACGTCGTCATTTCCGACATGCGCATGCCGTCCATGGACGGGGCGGAGTTCCTTCGGATGGTTGCAACACGCTGGCCGCAAACATCGCGCATTCTGTTGTCCGGCTATGCCGATGAAATCGCCATCCAGAATGGTGCTGCCGCGACCCATCATTTTTTGGCCAAACCCTGCACCGATAGCGACATCATCCACGCAGCCGAGCGCGGCCTGATCATGAACAGATATCTGCGCGACCCGTTTCTGGTTGAATTGCTCTCCATCGTTCCGGGCGATCTGATGTGGCCAATAACCTTTCGTCGCCTGCATTCCATACTGCAATTCAGCGGTCCCAGTAGCCATGCCGAACTTACTGATTTCGCAAATGACCACCCGGCGTTAACGAACCTTGTCCATGAGCTTGCCCTGCGTGAGCAACTCTTACCCGCGGACAGTCATCCCGACTTCATCAAGCTTCTTAAAATCTTGGGCATTGAGACCATCAAAGCACTGTGCGTGCTGTGGTGCGAACTGGGACAACCCAGCCAGTTTGATGGCGAGCGGATCAGTGTCGACCTTCATCGTCCCCTTGTCCTGGGTCAGATGGCGGCCGAGATCGCACGACTTCGCAACCTTGAACCGGAATCTGTCGATCAGATCCGTGCCGCTGCTCTTCTGTGTCACATCGGCGATATTTTCACTGCCCGCGTTGTACCTGAAAAACATGCAGCCAGCCGCCATCATGCAGACGTAGATAATTGCGACATTATATCAGCTGAAATCAGTGAAATGGGCTTTGCTCATCCGGCTGTATCAGCGTGCCTGTGTGCCTGCTGGGGTTTTTCCCATCAGATCATTGAAAACATCGCGTTTCATCATCGTCCGGAATCCGCACCAACCGACAGGTCGGAAAGCTTGCTGATTGTCTATGCGGCACAACATTTTGCGCGCAAGGCAGGTGTTGATGGTGTGACACGCGCAGAAAAATATGACCTCGCGCGTGGATTTATCACCCGATGCGGTGCTGCCGCTGATTGGCAGGTTTGGGAACGCGCCTGCATTGGCAAGCACGTCCCGCTGGAAGTAACCAAGCCTCAAAATTTCTGAAACACGGCCTTCTGATCAAAAACCTGCCTGATTATCGAAGCAAACTATTAAGGTCACTTGGCCCTTCAAGGAGATCCGCATTGGTGTCAGCGGTGGCGTTTTGATCGGGTTTCGGCAAACGGATCACAAATTCCGCCCCGTCGGTGTAATCCGCAGACAAGGTCAGATCCCCGTTGAAATCATCCTGAATAAGTTTGCGACAGATCGGCAATCCCTGACCGGTTCCAACACCCCGTTCCTTGGTGGTGAAGAAGTAATCAAAGATGCGTTCCCGGATATTTTCGGGAACACCCGCGCCATTATCACGCAACCGGATATAGACATTGTCATCATCAGACGTCACCAAAAGATCGATGCGCCCGCGGCGCTGACCTGTTTCACGGATGGCTTGTGACGCATTGACGATCAGGTTGATCAGCGCTTGCGACAAGTGGTTTCTGCGCCCGCTGACTTCGGTGACATCGGACTGCATGACAACGTCCAGATCGGTGATATGTTTGACCTGGTTGCGCGTCAGGGTAACGGCGGTATCGATTTCCTCGGTAATCGAAATCGGCTCCACGGCATCGGTTGTCGGATGGGCAAATTTGCGAATACCACGGACAATCTCGGCAATCCGGTTCAGGCCCTGAATGCTCTCGTCAATCGCCATCGGGACTTCTTCGGTAATGAAGTCGATCTTGGGTTTATCAAGATTGAGCCTAGCCGGTTCATCGGGATTCTTGCGGTCAATCGCGCCAACCAGATCGGCGAAGCTGTCGGACAAAAATTCAAGATTGTTCTGGATATATTGTGCCGGCGTGTTGATTTCGTGCGCAACCCCACCGGCCAAGGTGCCAAGCGCATGCATCTTGGCGTAATCGGCGGCTTCCTCGATCACTTCCTGTTCCTGGCGCGCTTTTTGGGCGGCCATATCGGCGGCAAAAATCTTTTGGCGCTGGCGGATCATGAAAGTAGTAAGAACTGCCATGACAATCACACCGACGAAAAACAGATAGGACAGGATCTGAATATCGGTTTTCACGACCGAGATATTGTTGGCGTTGTAAATCGAAACAAAGTTCGTTGTACGCACCACCGCCTGTTGCAAAGAGTCGTTCATCGGCTCAAGCAAACGATACAACGCGCTCAGCTTTTCCTCAGGATCGGTGATGGTCGCTAACGCCGCGTCGATCTTGTCGATCTGAAGTTCAAGCTGTTTGATTGTTTCGGCGACTTCCGGCACCGTGAACAGCACCTCGAACCCGTCGCCATCACGCAGCAGGTAGACACGGCTGACCAGAATTTCATATTCCAGCAGGACCCGGTCAACCACATCGTCAGACAAACCAAACCGGCCGATTGCAGCCTCTATGTCACGCTGCACGACAAGAAACTGACGCTGCACCTGAAAAACCGCCCAGACGAAATTTTCGCGGTACTTGAACCGCTCATCGTCAAGCTGGTGGACAATCGCTGCCGACAGAAATCCGTAAAGCACGACAAACAGGACCAATGCGATAAACATGGCCCTGCCTGACTGCTTGAACAGGAATGACTTAATTTGCTGCATCAACAGACTTTACCTGCCAGACGGAATAAGCCCAATAGGTATCAGTCTGAAACCGCGCGTCGGCGTCATAGGGGAAAATGACCCAGAATGGCCCCTTTTCACGCACCGACATTTCGGCATCGTTGAGGTGATAGGCCAGAATGGCACCATCGTTGCGCAGAACATCCGCAGGCACCATCACGTTATAGTCGTTGAGTGCTGAAACACGCACGGTTTCCGCTTTCAGACCATAGGTGTCAAACAAGGTATCAAAGGCAACACCACGGAACTTCTGTACCCCGTCAGTCCACTGGGTCGAGGTACTGATTTCGGTGGCCTGCAGCTTCATCAGTTCCTCAAGCGAAACATGGACAGTTTCACCATCAACCCTGGTCATGGACAATGTGCCACCCGCCAAAGACGGGGCGACATGAAATCCAATCAGTGCGATCACCATCGCAACCAGTTTAAGGGCGCTTTTCATCATTTTTTTTCATGCTCCATCACACGATTATACACAGTGGTTGCCAGCAATTGTTTTTCAATGCCTGCACCGGGAATTTTGACGCGATATCAATCAGCCAGATGCCTGAAGGGGTATGATTGCGGTTTCTTCCCACTCTTCGAGTGATACCGGTACACCAAGGTGGAAACCTTGCAGTTCTGTAATCCCGTAAACCCGCAGCCTTTCGACCACACCGGGGTTTTCGATACCCTTGGCGGAAATCGAAAGACCCATTTTCGAGCAGACCTGTGCAATCCATTCAACAAAGGCATCATCGAGAAAATCTGTCATGGTGCCGCGCACCAGATCGCGATCAAGCTTGATGCCGGCAAAGACTTCCTGACGCAGCAGATCAAGCGAATTGTTCCCCGAACCGAAATCATCAATCAGAAGCGCGATACCGCGCTCGCGCAAACGCGTGGCGTTGGCCAGCATCTCAAGATCGTTGGACAGCAATTGGCGTTCGGGAATTTCATAGGACACGGTCACCCCGCGCATCCGCATTTTTTCATAGAAGCGAATGAGCAGCTCAAAGAATTGCGGTGTCTTCAGAGAGAACAGCGACAGATTGACCGCAAGGTTGGCCTGATCGCCCATAAGCGCACGATAGCGCGGTGCCTGATCAATCATGATAGCCATCAACTGACTGCCAAGGCGGTTGATCACCGGATTGTCCTGAGAGGCTTCGATGATCTCGTCGATGCCAAATTCCTTTTCAAGAGATGGCATGCGACACAGGACCTCTGCCCCGCACAGGCCAAGGTCGCTTGCACGAAAACGCGGCTGCAGAACGGTGTGAAAGTCTGCCCGGTCAATGGCGTTATTGACCATCAGGGCCGTTGGGCCCGAAGAAACCTTTTTAACCACCACGCCGGTATTGAGAATACGGTCAATCGCTTCCTTAAGGACGGCGACCGACACCGGCTTGGCCAGAACCCGTGTCACCATGGCCTGATTGATCGCCTCACGCAGCGACAGACTGGAGACATTACCAGACAACAACATCCGGTTGATACCGGGCGCCATGCGCGCTGACTGTTTGAGAAAGGAAATGCCGTCAATGTTCGGCATCACCAGATCGGCAATGATCAGGTCGGTCCGGTCGCGGTTTTGCGCCAGCCAATCCAGTGCAGCCTGCCCGTCTGTATGGGTGACGAATTCAAAGCAGCCCGACAGGGTACGACGTACCGCAGCCAGCAACTTTTCATCATCATCAACCATCAGAATGACGGGCCGTTGTTTATCAACCTGATCCATAAATGGACATCTCCGGAACGCGATCAGCGCGGTAATCTTCTCAAGACAGCCCCGCCTAAATGCGTGCTATACAAATAGCGGAGCTTTGAACGTTCGCAGATTAGTGTCAGACTACCTTTCTCCAATATCCCCATTTGTGGAGGGCGCTTTTGATGACGGCCAAAAAGACGGTCCGGATTGCCTTTGTCGATGATGACGAAAATCTTCTGTCGTCTCATCGCCGCAATTTCGCCCGCCTGCGCCCGGACTGGGAGGGGGTCTTTGTCAATGACCCGATTGCCGCGCGTGACGCCATCATCGCTGATCCGGATGTTTCGGCAGTCATCCTTGATATCCACATGCCGGGCATGACCGGCCTTGAACTTGCCGCCGAACTGCGCAAGGCCCGCAAGGAATTGATCATTGTGATGCTGACGGGATATGCCGATCTGCAATCAGCACTGCTGGCGGTCAATGAAATCGGCGTCTTTCGGTTCTATCCCAAGCCAACCATGCTTGAGACGATGCTTGATGATATCGAAACCGAGATCAAAAGCCGTCTCGGCCAAAGCGAAGATACCCTGCCGACCGAGTTTCTCGACCTGTTTGAGCTGGGCGTGATTGCGGTTGACGAGACCCTGTCCATCCTGCATCTCAATTCACAGGGTGCCGAGGTTCTCAGGCGGTCCTCACTGGTTCGGTCCGGCTCGCAGGGACGCCTGATCATTGACCCAAGCCCGGAAGGACTGACGAAGTTTCTTGTGCCGCCGGGCAAAACCGTTCCCCGCAGCCACCAGAGCTTCTCGCTTGAACGTGACGGTGAAAAGCTGTCGCTTCTTATTCGCCGGGTCCCCAAAAAAGTCGATGACAAACAAAGCTTCATGATCATTCTGGTTGATCCGGCCCAGCAGCGCCCGCCTGCGGTTGACGATCTGATGGATCTGTTTGGCCTGACCCGGTCCGAAGCCAAACTGACCCAAAAACTGGCCGAGGGACTGGCCCTTGATCAGGCCGCAGAACTGGTCGGAATCTCGCATTCTTCGGCACGGACGTATCTTAAGACCATCTTCTCGAAAACCGGTGTGAACCGGCAGCCACAACTGATGAAAACGGTGCTTTCAAGTATTCCGTCCTTGCGCTAACGCACTGTAAATTAGTGTTTAAACAACGTCATCCGACCAAAGACCCACACCATAAAAACTTGAAAACGCCGCCAATACATCTACCCTGAGTTAAGAAACATCAGGGTCTTGAATGCTGGGGTGGGGCACGGGAGTTGACTGGACATAGCGACACATCAGAACCGTCGTCAAAACCGTCCTGGGCCTGTCATCGGTCGATGTTCGACCATAACCGATCTGTCAAACGGGCATGTGATATTCTGTTTGCCGGGGTCGGTTTGCTGGTGCTTTTCCCTGTTCTGATGATCATTGCGGTCTTGCTGTTCGGATCTGGTTTTCGCAATCCACTGTTTTTGCAAAAACGGGTCGGTTTTGAGGGTCGGATCTTTGTCATTTTCAAGTTCCGGACTTTACGCGATCGCACCTGCCGCCCACTTTCTGCACGCGGCTTGCGATTTGCAGAAACGCTCAGTTCCATTTTGCGTATCACCGGACTTGATGAATTGCCGCAATTCATCAATGTGCTGCGCGGCGACATGTCACTGGTCGGGCCGCGCCCGCACAGCCTTGCCGATCACCATCGATTTACCAAACATATTCCCGACTATACCGCCCGGCTTGCGATAAAACCGGGCATGACCGGATGGGCGCAAATTCAGGGCTGGCGTGGCCCGGTCTGCAGCACTGATCACTTGAAGGCGCGCATTGCCTGCGATCTTGAATATATCGACCGCCAGACCCCTCTGTTTGATTGCGCCATTCTGATCCGCACGGTTGCCCTGCCCTTCAGGACGCTGGCGCGTTATCGGTCGCAACGCCAGCCCCACCGAGCGCCACAACCCTGTCTTGGTCGTGACCGGCGGCTGGTGTAATGCGTAAATTCGTGATGTCCGCCACACTGCTCTGTGCAAATGTCGTGGCCCCTGCCGCCGCAATGGAAAATCCCGATGACGCTGGTGGCATTCGTCTCGGCCGAATTCTGGCAACCCCGTCGCTTGAGTTCGGCACGCGATACGACAGCAACATCTTCCAAAGCGATGCCAATCCGACCGCAGATGTCATCACAACCTTGACCCCGCGTCTGACCCTGCAAGGCGACTGGCGGATTTTTCGGCTGCATCTGGCAGCCGGTGGCGAGCTCGGCTTTTTTGCCGACTCATCTAGTGATGACTATCAGGACCTTGAACTCAGCACTGCGGGCAGTCTTGATCTCGGTGCGACATCCGTTGAAGGCGGGGTTCAGTTTAAACGCGCCCACGACCCGCGCGGCAGCAACGATGTCCCAACCAGTGCCACAGAGCCCGTTATTTACCGTGATGTCAGCGCCCAGATTGGCGGCCGCCATATTACCAACGGCCTGCATTACGAATCACAGTTTGCACTTCGCCGTCTTGACTTTGACGATAGCACCGCGCGCAACGGATCGATCATCCGCAATGATGATCGTGATCGCCTTGAACTGCGCGAGACGCTCCGCATTCTGTGGCCGCTTGATCTTGGGCGTGAGGCGTACGGCGAAGTCACGTTTAACCAGCGACAATATGACCGCACCCCCGATGACGGTGGTCGCATTCGCGATTCAGCGGGGTATCAGGTGCTGGGCGGCATTCGCCTTGATCTGACCGATCTGATCACGGCCGATCTGGCGGCCGGCTGGATGAACCAGACCTATGCCGACCCGGCCTTTGGCGATATCGGGGATTATACCTTGCGCGGCGATTTCGACTGGTCGGTCACCCGCCTGACCAATATTCGGTTCAATGCTGCCCGAACTGTGCGCGAAACGACGCAGACCGGCGCCAGTGGCATTCTGGCTTTTGAAGCAGGAGCAGGTATTTCCCATGAACTGCGCCGGCGACTGACCGTTTCACTCCGTGCGGACTACAGCGCAGAAACCTTCCAACAGACCACGCGGCGTGACAACACCAGTCGGTTTGGGGTTGGCATTCGCTATGAGCTTAATCACCTTGCCCGGATCGAGGGTGGCCTCGCCCATGACCAGCGAAACTCAAACAGCACGGGTGAGGATTATGAACGCCTGCAAAGCCACATCCGCCTCAAGCTGGAGATGTAAATGACAACACCAAAACCACGCTTGTTCAATGGCTTGCGCACCGTACTGATCACTATGCTCGCCTTGATCGCAATGACGATGACGGCAACGGCACAGACCATCTATGTCATGGATAGCGGCGATACGGTGCGGGTCACGGTGTTTGGCGAACCGGATCTGTCGGGCGAATTCAAGGTTGATGCGATGGGCAGGCTGAACCTTGCGCTGATCGGGCCGGTAAGCGTGCGCAACCTCACCACAGATCAGGCGCGCCAGAAAATCCATGACGCCTATCTGGATGGCTATTTGCGTCATCCCGATATTGCGGTTGAAATCATCGCCTTTCGCCCGTTTTTCATCATGGGGGAAGTCAATCAGCCAGGTTCATATGATTATGTGCCCGGCATGAATGTGCTCAATGCCATCGCGGTCGGCGGCGGGCTGACCTATCGCGGGGATGAGGATGACATCGAAATCCTGCGCGGTCATGACGCATCGCGCGTCGTCATCCCGGCAACGCTCGCCACCATCGTCATGCCAGGCGACATCGTACGCGTGGCCGAAAGGTACTTCTAAATCACTGCAAAAGGACGGCTTTCCAGCACAATCAACTGTGGATTTTAGATCAAAACGCAGGGGTTTTAGAACTGCTCCACATATCGTCGGATTTTCCGCTGTTTTCTGGATCAACCATCTTTACCTGCGCCCGTTTTCCATGATGAAATCGCGCTCGCGCCATCAAGAGATGGCAAACAGATAAAAACCAAAACGATCTTGCCCCACGCAACGGAGTTCACGAAACATGTCCGGGAAAACAGAAACGCGCCACGGCGGACGCATTCTGGTCGATCAACTAGCCCTGCACGGGGCTGAACGCGTTTTTCTTGTCCCGGGCGAAAGTTACCTCGCCGTGCTTGATGGCCTTGTCGATCATCCCGACATCGATCCGATCATCTGCCGTCAGGAAGGTGGTGCTGCCATCATGGCAGAGGTCTATGGCAAGCTGACCAATAAACCCGGCATTTGCATGGTCACCCGTGGTCCCGGTGCCACCAACGCATCGGCCGGCGTGCATGTCGCCCATCAGGACAGCACGCCAATGATCCTGCTGGTCGGTCAAATCGGACGGGACATGGTTGATCGCGAAGCCTTTCAGGAAGTTGATTACCGCAAAATGTTTGAACCGCTTGCCAAGTGGGTCGGGCAGATTGATGACATCAACCGCATCCCGGAATATATCAGCCACGCCTATCACATTGCGACATCCGGTCGCCCCGGCCCGGTGGTTCTGGCCCTGCCAGAAGACATGCTGTCTTCAAGCACGGATGTTGCCGATGCCAAACCCTACGTCCCGATTGAAGCCAAAACAGCACCTGAAGATGTCTCTCGCTTCCGTGATGCTCTTGCCAAATCCCAAAAGCCGATCATGATCGTTGGTGGTGGCGGTTGGACCCGTGAAGCGACTGAAAACCTTAAATCGTTTGCAGTTCGTAACAATGTGCCGGTGGCGACCAGTTTCCGCTGTCAGGACTATATCCCAAACACGCATAGCCATTTCATCGGCGATGTCGGGATCGGCATCAACCCGAAGCTGGCCGAGCTCATCAAGGACAGTGATCTGGTGATCCTCGTCGGATCGCGTATGGGGGAAATGACCAGCAGCGGCTATAGCCTGCTTGATATCCCCTGCCCGAAACAGAAACTCGTCCATGTTTACAGCGGCCCGGATGAACTGGGCCGGGTCTACCGCCCGGATATCGCGATCAATGCGTCCCAGCGATCCTTCCTGCGCGCCATCGCCATGATGGAGCCGGTGGATGGATCAACGCGCGATGACATGATCGAAACAGCACATGCCAACTACATCGCCTTTTCCACCCCGGTCGAAACACCGGGCGATGTCAAAATGGCGCATGTGGTGGCGGAACTGCGTGAAAAACTGCCCGATAATGCGATTGTCACCAATGGGGCGGGCAACTATGCCGCCTTTTTGCATCGTTTCTTCCGCTATCGCGAATATCGCACCGAACTGGCCCCGACATCGGGGTCGATGGGCTATGGGCTTCCGGCCTCAGTCTCGGCCAAGCTCGTTCATCCGGATCGCCCGGTAGTGTGTCTTGCCGGTGATGGATGCTTTTTGATGCACGGGCAGGAATTTGCCACCGCCGTGCAATATGGCGCGAATATCATCACGCTTGTGGTCAATAACGGCATGTTCGGCACCATCCGCATGCATCAGGAACGCAACTATCCCGGTCGCGTGTCTGGCACCGAACTGCACAACCCGGATTTCGCCGCCTACGCCAAGGCCTTTGGCGGATACGGTGAAACCGTCACCAAAACCTCGGATTTCGGCCCTGCCTTCGACCGCGCAGTCGCCTCAGGCAAACCAGCGATCTTGGAAATCCAGGTGGACCCGCAGGCGCTTACCCCGATCAAAACCCTTGATCAGATCCGCGCGGGCACCTAAGTCGATTTAATTGTTTCGAAAATGCAATAAGCGAGATCAGCTTTTGGGAATGCTGATCTCGCCGCTTTCAAGCCCAGCTTTCAGCGCATCGACCGCAACGGCAAGTTTTTCATCAACCACATGCAGATAGGCCGTCCAGTCTGAAAGTTTAGAGAGCTCTTCCTTGCCATCGGAAATGCCCCGCAGCCCAATCAGCGGCACGCCAAACTTATGGCACGCACGCAGGATGGCAAAACTTTCCATATCAACCATGTCTGCATCAATCACGTCATAGGCCGCACCCGACACCACATTCGCCCCGGTCGACAAACGCGCTTCGGGGATACCGGGAATGCGCAACGCCATCTCGATCTCGGCCGGCAGATCAACAAACGGCGTGCAACCCTTCTCAAAGCCCAGAACCGACGCATCCATATCGCGATAAGACACGGAAACCGCCTGATAAACCTCGGCCTGCTCCAACGTGCGCGACCCGGCCGACCCCAAGGTCACGACAAGATCGGGCAAATCACCTGCAAGCTTCAATTCGGTCAAGGCGGCAGTCAGATTAATCGCAGCCTCCACCGGCCCAACCCCGATCATCAGGGGCGTAAACCGCTCCTTGAGGTATTCGCCATATTCCGCCGGTGCCGCCATTGCGAACAACACGTTATGGCCTGCGACATCATGAAGGTAACCGCGCATCTTTGACTTTCCGCATTCTTTAAACCAGAACCCGCAGCATAAAGGCCGGGCAACATTTTCGCAGCCCCAAAATCACGGCACGACTGTCAGTGTAACGTGATCGCATCAGGCGGCGACAGAACGGGTCGGAACGAACAGTTTGCTGAGATAACCCAAGCCCACAACAAGCGCGATCACGTCAAACAAAGCCATGGTCGATACGCCAATCGCGGCAAACCCGGTATTTTCAAGCAGGGGCTCGAAGCACTGGTCGTTGATTTCCATAAATAGCCCGATGATGAGCAGGTAGGCGCCATAACGCTCTGAAAGCTCGTTGAGGTCATGCTGTTTTTCGGCAATCTCTTCGCCATAAGCGCGTTTCGCCAACATTTCACGCATCTCAAGGAACACACCAAAGGCAACCAGGATGACAGCGACATCTTCTTCAAGCGTCACATCAGCATCGAATATGCCAGCCTCAAACGCAAAGGTCAGCGTGGCAAGGTGTGCCCAGCCGGTCATCACCACCATCGCCATGACAACAAAGGTCCAGATCGCCAACGAAACCGGATGAATGGTGAAAAGGAAAAACAGCTTTGTCATTGGTTCGCCCCAACAAATGCAATAACGCGCCCCTGCCGGTTTCGGCACGGTGAAAAATCATCCTTACGCGCACAATCCGCGGATGCCAACTGACAAAGCAATTTTGTTAGGAAATTGGCGCACCCGACAGGATTCGAACCTGTGGCCTTTGCCTTCGGAGGGCAACGCTCTATCCAGCTGAGCTACGGGTGCGCAATATGTGGGGCCATGACTGGAATGTGTGGCCCGAGCGGTTTGGGTGATACAGGTTTTGACCTGAACGGGCAAGGGTTTTCGAACCCCGATACGCGTTCAATCATCCCCGATCCCGGTTAAGGTAACCTTGGCAGGTTGTGGCTGCAATCAGCTTTCGACATCACGGCGTTCATACGGGTCACGCACCACCCAGGTACCATCCCATTCGCGGTCCTGTTCACGCCGCTCAAGGCGTTCCATGCGGTTCATCATCAGCTGTGCGGCAAAGTCGCTGTCATCAAACGCAATGACTTCTTCATAAAGCGGCCGGGCCGCATCGAAATTACCATCGCGGTAATGCGCCATGGCGGTTTCGTACTTGCTGCGCCATTCACGCCGTTCTTCGGAAAGCTGCCCACCCTGCGCCAGTACTTCGTATAGGAAAACAACCTTTTCAGTACCCAGCAGCACCACATGATCCAGATCGCGCATTTCGACCTCACCCGACGCCATGCTGGCCGTTTCGTGGGATGCCAGAATTTGCGTGCCATAGACCCGGTTGGCCTTCTCCAAGCGGTTGGCATAGTTCACGCAATCGCCAACCACGGTATAGGCGCGTGATTTGTCCGTACCGATGGAACCAACCACGACCTCGCCGGTCGCAATGCCAACACGGATTTCAAGGCCATGGTCGCCAATCAGTTCGGCATATTTGGTCTTAAGCGCGTTAAAGCGTGCGACCTGTTCAAGGGCGGCCTGACAGGCATGCTTGGCATGGGCCCCTTCGCCGCAGAAGGGCGGCCCCCAGAAGCCGATCACCCGGTCACCAACAAAGTTGTCGATAATCCCGCTTTGATTGGCAATCGGTTCGGTCATCGCGGTGAGATAGTCGTTCAGGAAATCAACAAGCTTTTCTGGCGGCGTATGTTCCGCCAGCCAGTCAAACCCGGTCAGATTGACGACACTGACGGTCATAACGCGCTTTTCGGAATTCTCAAGCGCGGTTTCCTGATTGATCAGATTATTGATGACTTTCGGATCGACATATTTGCCAAACCGTTCACGCATCCTGAACCGCACGCGGAGTTCGCGCGTCATGCGGTTAAAGGCATCGGCCAACCGGCCAAAGTCACCCTTGGAGCTGAATTCAAGCTTGGTATCAAGCTTGCCCGACTGAATGGAATTCAGCGCACTTGTCGTTTTGCGCACGGCAACCACCACCGCATGCGCCATGTAATAGGCCAGAGAAATACCGATAATGACGGCCGCCAGCATCATGATGAATTCGGCCTGAATCAGGAAATCTTCACGCTTGGAAACGTTTTCAACCGTTTGCGCGGCGTAGTCTTCGAGAAGCCGGATTTCATTGCGCAGGTTCAGCACAATAATCCGATGCAGGCCGCGCACGGTGTTTTCCTGTGACCGGGCATCGGCAAGGTTTCCTGCCCGCACCTGATCAAGCAGGCGTTCAACGCCCAAGGAAAACTGTGCCGATACATCGGCAAATTCCCGCATGCGCACATCAAGATCAAACAGCACACCCTCGTCAAAGTGACCGGATGCCTGCGCCCGACCAAGTGCAGCAAAGGTAAAGGATTTACGGAAGGCCTGTTCGATCTGGGTTTGTTTGGCTTCGATTTCGATCTCGATGCCATTTAGAAGCGATGTCTGCGGTCCGTCACTTTCGACCACCCGCATGTAACGATCAATCAGCGAAATCTGTTCAAGCTGGCGCGCACGCACGTCCGAAAGCGAGTCCTTAACCGGCGTGACGTAACGCGACACCGCCTCAAGATCACCATTGATGCCAAGGGACTGGATCACGGAGAAACCGGTGGCCACAACGAGCCACACGACAAAAAAGGCCGCGACACCCAGGAACTTCGCCCGAATGGTCCTTAGCATGCCGGTCCTGATCCTCCGGTTAAGTGATGTTGCACCATCAATTGCTGCTTGGCATATCGGAACGAAACAGCGGTTCGACAACCTGCATAATGCCTTGCAACTATTTAAAAAAGGCTACCTGATCATTGATTGAGGGTCAAAAAGCAATCAGTTGCTGGTGCAGGAATAATTTTTCCGATCATCGCTGTCGACAACCCAACGCCGGATATCCTCGATCACCACCGGCCCGTTCAGATCCCGCAACAACATGTGATACCCCGCCCGATAAAGGCAGCGGTGATAGTCGGGCAAACCAAGGCTGGACAGTTTATCATCAAGCGCCGCAACTGCCTTGGGCGGAATCACCTGATCCTGCATGCCCGACAGCAAAAGCGATGGCACAGATATATCCCCGGCCCGAACGCGCGCCAGATCCATGATATCGGCAACACCCGCAAGCAGATCGACCCGGACTGAAGACATCATGTGCGGGTCACGCGACAGCCGACGCAACATTTCGATATTGTCCGACGGCCAGATATCAAGTCCCCGCCCCGTCAGCGGCAACCATGGCAGGCTGTGCGACAGGATCGAAAGTGGTGCTGTCTGATACCACGGCATCATGTTCCGGTTCCAAACTGCCGGTGCGACCAAAACCAGACCATCCATCAAATGTCCGCGGGTTGCGGCGGTAATGATCGCCACCGCGCCGCCCATCGAATTCCCCAGAAGGTAAATCAGCGTCTCGGGATAGCGGGCGCGCAACAGCGTCAATGCATCGCTGGCATCATTAACAAGGCTCGCCGTGCCCGCCCAGAACGGACGGGCAGACGTACGGCCAAAGCCCCGCTGATCATAAGCAAAGATCGCGATGCCTTTCGGGCCGATTTGCTCACCCAGTTCCATGAAGGCATTGGCATAATCGCCCATCCCGTGCAGCGCCAGGATCACCGCATCGGGATGTTCAAGATCGCCCCAGCTTTGTAATGGCAACTCCGTACCATCGGCCGCAACAAAAACGTCTGGCCCAAGCACGGTCTGGGCAATCGGTGGCCCCGCCGGGCGAACGGTTGGCGCACAGGCGCTTACCATCCCGGCAAAGAACAACATCGCACAGAGGCGGACAATGGGGGGCAAAAAACACGGTGACAAAGTGGCGACAAACCCTACGCAGGAAACACAGACACTCAATGAAGATTATAATGCGTTCGCCCGCAAGGTATTGTAACACATTACATATTCCAATCAGGCAGTCGGGTTATTGAGGAAATTCTGGTTTAAGGTTTAACCAATCGGCCCGATCTAGTAGGACTACACTAGGTTCAGCGGGTTTTTTAATCCAATGACAGACGCAGACATTGGGTATTTTGCCTTGTTGCCATATCGATCGTTCCACACGTTTTCCAACGAAAGGATACGACCATGAGCATGAAAGAAGCTTACGAGAAAAAACTGGAAGCCCAACTCAATGAGTGGAGTGCCCAGATTGACAAGCTTAAGGCGCAGGCTGATTCGGCAGAAGCCGATGCACAACTGCAATATCACAAACAAGTCAAAGAGCTCCGCGCCATGCAAGACGAGGCCGAGCAGAAGCTCCGAGAATTGCAAAAATCAAGCGATACCGCCTGGCAAGACATGAAAGCTGGCATGGATAACGCTTGGGACTCGATTGAAGCTGCGATGAAAATGGCTACCAGCAGATTCAAGTGATCGAGCGGATCTAGGCGCAATCACACAAAACCCCGCAAGTTTTCTTGCGGGGTTTTGTACATGACTACGAAAACGCAACGAATTAGGCAGCCTTGCCGGCACCTGCGCGTTGCTTGTTATTATCGCGGGTCAGCATCAGGAAGATGTCTTCAAGATCGCCCTCCTCGGTTGACAGATCCTTGATCGCAAGGCCACAGCCATGGATCGCCTCGAGGATTTCCGCCATCTGGGTGTTGCTCGGGCGGTAATGAAGCGCGATCTGGTTTTCCGATTTAAGCTCTGCCCCCCAAGGCGACAGGGCATCGGGTACTGCGTTCAGTTCGTTGTTCACGGTCAGAACCAGCGTCTTGTGATCGATCCGGCGCAGCAGGCTGCGCTTGTCTTCATGGGCAATGACATTGCCCTGATTGATGATCGCGATCTCGTCACAGAGTTCTTCGGCTTCTTCAAGGTAATGCGTGGTCAGAACAATCGTGACACCCGCTTTGTTCAACTCCTTGACGTAAGCCCAAAGCTGCTGACGCAGTTCGATATCCACACCGGCCGTCGGTTCATCAAGAACCAGAACGGGCGGCGTATGGACCATCGCCTTGCCGACCAGAAGACGGCGACGCATCCCGCCCGAAAGCGACCTTGCGTACGAGTCTGCCTTGTCGGCGAGTCCGATGGCGGCAAGAATCTCGTCCGTGCGGCGTTCGGATTTCGGCACGCCATAGAGGCCCGCCTGCAATTCCATCACCTGACGCGGGGTGAAAAATGCATCCAGATTGAGTTCCTGGGGCACAATCCCGATGGAGCAGCGCGCAGCGCGCATCTGGGCTTCGATATCATTGCCCCAGATTTTTGCCGTACCGCTGGTCTTGGTGACAAGACCGGCCAAGATGTTGATAAACGTAGACTTTCCGGCACCGTTCGGGCCCAGAAGGGCAAAAAACGAGCCGCGCGGGATCTTGAGCGAAACGTTATCAAGGGCGAGTTTTTCACCGTTTGATCCCTTATAGACCTTTGTCAGCCCCTCGACTTCGATGGCATAGTCGGGCATTGCAGTCATATGTCCGTGATCTCCACTCTTTTCCGCGTCGCTTGTTTGCGCTAAGACCATGAGGCGCCATGAGCACGCGGAAGTATTGATTGAATATGCCCAATCGGTATCATTCCCGGGAAACCGGGGTCAATGCTGTCCACAGTGCGCGGCCAATCCCGATGGTCATACAAGCCTGAAAAAGGCAAACTTGGAACTGGATATATGAAGATCACCGAAGAAATCAAAGTCGGCACGCTAAATGTTGCCTGCGACGGCGGAAAAGGTCACCTTGGGCACCCGACCGTTTACCTTAATCTTGAGGAAAAAGGCGAGGTGGTCTGCCCGTATTGCTCGAAAAAATATATCTTCGACAAATCCTTGGCCGAGCACGCAGCCCACTAATCCAATACGCACCTTTTTAGGTACAGTATGGGGCCAGACCCTGCCGGTGCTTGCGCACAGATGGTCTGGCAGACCATATATTGTCACCTGCCTATGCTGTCGTGAACGCCATCACGGCCAATCCACGGGGAACTTCCATGACGTCTTCTGCACCTAACAGCTTCCGCGCTCTGCCCGATCCAGACGGGCATTTCGGCAATTTCGGCGGACGCTTTGTCGCCGAAACCCTGATGCCGCTGATCCTTGAGCTGGAACAGGCCTACAAGGACGCCAAGGCAGACCCCGCGTTTAAAAAAGAGATGGATTACTATCTCCGTCACTATGTTGGCCGTGAAAACCCGCTTTATTTCGCCGAACGCCTGACCGAGGAACTCGGCGGTGCAAAGATCTATTTCAAGCGCGAGGATCTCAACCATACCGGCGCGCACAAGATCAATAACTGCATCGGCCAGATCCTGTTGGCCAAGCGCATGGGCAAAACCCGTATCATCGCCGAAACCGGCGCCGGTCAGCATGGCGTTGCGACCGCGACTGTATGCGCACGTTTTGGCCTGCCCTGCACGGTCTATATGGGCTCGAAGGACATCGAACGTCAGTCGCCCAACGTGTTCCGCATGCGCCTTCTCGGTGCAGAGGTCAAACCGGTCGTTTCCGGTTCGAACTCGCTGAAAGATGCGATGAACGAAGCCCTGCGTGACTGGGTCACCAACGTCGAAGATACCTTCTACATCATCGGTACCGCGGCTGGCCCGCACCCTTATCCGGAAATGGTCCGTGATTTCCAGTCGGTCATCGGCAATGAAGCCCGCCGACAGATCATGGAAGCTGAAAATCGCCTGCCCGATCAGGTGATCGCATCGGTTGGCGGCGGGTCGAACGCAATCGGCCTGTTCCACCCGTTCCTTGATGACAAGGGTGTTGAAGTTGTCGGTGTCGAGGCCGCCGGTCACGGCGTTCATACCGGCAAACATGCCGCAAGCCTTTCGGCGGGCAAACCGGGCGTTCTGCACGGCAACCGCACCTATCTGCTGATGGATGATGATGGCCAGATCAAGGAAGCCGATTCGATTTCGGCCGGTCTGGATTATCCCGGCATCGGGCCAGAGCACAGCTGGCTTAAGGATATCGGTCGCGCGCGTTATGAGCCGATCACCGACAAGGAAGCCCTTGCGGCCTTCAAACTCTGTTCGGAACTCGAAGGCATCATTCCGGCCCTGGAATGCAGCCATGCGATCGCGCAGATCATGAAAGAGGCCCCGAAAATGGGCAAGGACAAGATCATCCTCATGTGTCTGAGTGGCCGGGGTGACAAGGACATCTTTACCGTGGCCGAAGCACTGGGAGTAGAATTGTGAGCGACGCTATCATCGGCGGCCAGGACCGCATCGCCAAACGTTTTGCCAAGCTCAAGGAAGAAGGCCGTGCCGGTCTGGTAACCTTTGTCACCGCAGGCGATCCCGACCCGGAAACCTCGTTTGAAATCCTCAAACAGCTGCCCGAAGCCGGTGCCGACATCATCGAACTGGGCATGCCGTTTACCGATCCGATGGCCGATGGCCCCGCCATTCAGGAAGCATCGCTGCGCGCGCTTGCCGCTGGCATGCATATGCGCAAGACGCTGTCGATTGTGCGCGGTTTCCGCGATCAGGATCATGATACGCCGATCATCCTGATGGGCTATTACAACCCGATCTATATCTATGGCGTCGCCGAATTCCTTGAAGATGCGCGCAATGCCGGGGTTGATGGCCTGATCGTTGTTGATCTGCCGCCCGAAGAAGATGCAGAGCTTTGCATTCCGACCGTGGAAAAGGGCCTGTCCTTCATTCGCCTGACCACGCCGACCTCTGATGACAAGCGTCTTCCGAAACTTGTTCAGAATACCTCGGGCTTTGTTTACTATGTCTCGGTTGCCGGTGTGACCGGTGCCGGTTCGGCCAGCAATGATCAGATTATTGAGGCCATGGGACGCCTGCGTCGCCATACCGATCTGCCGATTGCGGTCGGGTTTGGCATCAAGACCGCAGCCCAGGCAGCCGACGTGGCAAAACAGGCCGATGCCGCTGTCGTCGGATCGGCAATCGTATCAAAAATTGCCGAAAGTCTTGACGAAAACGGCAAGGCCACCGATAAGACCGCCTCTATGGTTACCGGCCTTGTAAGTGAACTTGCGAACGGGGTCCGAAACGCGCGCAAATAGATGGCGCTGCGTTTGAAAGAACCGATATAGACAGAACCAAGGATCAGTATCCGATATGTCGTGGCTGACTGAATTCGTCCGTCCAAAGATTCAGAAACTTGTTCGCCGCACTGATGTGCCCGAAAACCTCTGGCACAAATGCAAATCCTGCGAACAGATGATCTTCCATCGCGATCTGGCAAAGAACAATCATGTTTGCCAGCATTGCGGTCATCACATGCGCATTTCCGCCAAGGAACGTCTCGAAACCCTGTTTGATGATGGCAAGTACCAGACCATTGAACTGCCGAATGTTCCGGTCGATCCGCTGAAATTCCGCGATCAGAAGAAATATACCGACCGCCTCAAGGCGGCCCAGGCCAAAGCAACCTTCAAAGATGCGCTGGCTGTGGCCCATGGCGAAGTCGGTGGTCATCCGACCGTGATTGCCGTTTTCGATTTCTCCTTCATGGGTGGATCGATGGGCATCGCCGTTGGCGAAGGCATCGTTGCAGCAGCTGAACTTGCCTGTGTGCAGGATGCCGCCCTGATCGTCGTTCCGGCATCGGGTGGCGCGCGCATGCAGGAAGGCATTCTCAGCCTGATGCAGATGGCACGCACCACGGCTGCGATCGAAAAGGTCAAGGAAAAGGGCCTCCCCTATTTCGTGCTCCTGACCGATCCGACCACTGGCGGTGTTTCGGCATCCTTTGCCATGCTGGGTGATATCCAGATCGCAGAACCGGGCGCACAGATCGGCTTTGCCGGGCGCCGCGTGATCGAAAGCACCATCCGCGAAAAACTGCCTGATGACTTCCAGACGGCCGAATACCTTCTGGAACATGGCATGGTGGATATGGTCGTGCCGCGTTCGGAACTGAACGCGACCTTTGGCCGCCTGATCGATATGATCCGTCGCACCAAACCGGGTGCGGCTGTGGTTCCGATCAAGGACGCCAAGGCCAAATCGACCAAATCCAAAACTCCGAGTGCGGATAAATAACTTGGCGGGCAGCGACGCAATCCTTGCTCGCCTTGGCAAGCTGCACCCGAAAGTCATCGATCTTTCGTTAGGGCGGATTACCCGGCTGCTTGAAAAGCTGGGCAATCCGCACCTTTCACTCCCCCCGGTCATTCATATTGCCGGCACCAATGGCAAGGGATCGACCCTTGCCTATTTGCGGGCAATCTATGAGGCGGCGGGACTTCGGGTGCATTGCTCTACATCCCCACATCTGGTGCGCTTTCATGAACGCATCACCCTTGCCGGCCAGATGATTTCCGAAGAAGCCCTTTGTGATCTTCTGAAAGAAGTTGAGGCGGTCAATGCCGGGGAATCGATTACCTTCTTTGAAATTACCCAGGCCGCGGCGTTCCTTGCCTTTTCGCGGGTTCCGGCCGATATCCTGTTGCTTGAAACCGGGCTGGGTGGACGTGTTGATGCATCCAACGTCATCGATAAACCTGCCGCAACCGTGATCACACCGATCTCGCTGGATCATCAGGGCTTTCTGGGTGACACGATTGCCAAAATCGCGTTCGAGAAGGCCGGGATCATGAAAACCGGCGTTCCGTGCATCACCGCCCCGCAAAGCCTTGAGGCGTTTAATACGCTGGCCTGTCACGCCAACCGCATTTCGGCCCCGATCTTCAATGATTTCGAGGTGACTGAGGAACGCGAAGACGGCTTCACGATCCGCATCGGGACCGAGCAGATCGATCTACCGCACCCTGCCCTGCCCGGACGCCATCAATACACCAATGCCGCGACCGCGATTGCCACGGTGCGCAAGGCCGGAATTCCCGGCTGTGACGGCAAGGATACCAATATCCTAGCCCGTGGTCTTGAAACCGCAAGCTGGCCCGCACGGCTACAGAAACTTACCAAAGGCCCGCTGAGCGATGCCTTGCCCGATGGCTGCGATCTGATTTTGGATGGTGGCCACAACATTGCCGCGGCCGAGGCAATTGCCGACTGGCTGTCGCACCAACCCGCTGGCGACACCGTTGTCATCATGGGCATGCTTGATAACCGCGATGCGGAAGCGTTCCTGAAACCGTTGGCAACGCATATCACCGCCTTGGCCGGTGTCCCGATCCCCGGCGAACATCAGGCACATCTGCCAGAAACCCTGCGCGATGCGGCCATTGCCTGTGGAATTTCGCCGGCATTTTCCAGTGACGGGTTCGAAGCGGCGATTACCCCGCTTCTTGATGCCTGCCGCACCCCGAAACGGGTGCTTATTCTGGGCTCGCTCTATCTTGCGGGTCTGGTTCTGGAAAAACACAGCTCCTGAACGAAGCCTTAGTACCGAAAATCAAACGTCAGGCAGTTCAATCTTGCGCCGTGCTGAGCCCCTTGCCGGACCATCACCGCCATCTGTACGGCGCAGACGCAGATTGCCCGCCGTATTCTGGCGGCGACGATCGCCCTGAACCAGAGGTGGCAGACCTCTGTCACCCGCAGCATCGCCATCATTTGCAACTTGGGCCGGATCACCGTGCTTGGCAGCTTCGCGTTTGACCTTGCGCCCGGTAATCCAGGTATAGCCCAGAATATAGAGCAAAAATCCACCCACCCCGACAGTCAGGGTCAGGAACTGCAACACCGGCAGGAAACTGCCAAAAATCATCCCGCCGCCATAGATCATGAAGATACAAAGGGCAGCCACCGGCGCCAAAGCCAGAAAGAAGATGCCGCGCACCTTGTGGCGGATCGGGCCGTAATGCATCAGCATCGCGTAGAACAAATACATCAGCGCGACAAACACCACGAGTTTGATCAACAAGACGAAGTGATCAAAGTTGGCAAGGCGTTGATTACGTTCATAAATGCCAAAGACAACAAACAGGCCATGAACGATCAGGCCAAAAGTGCCAAAGGTCAGGATAAAGCGCAGCCATGCAGTGACGCTAAAAAAGCTGCGCCATCCACCACCGTTCGCGTTGCGACGGTCTCTCTGCTTTTTGCCTTTCCGGGTGGCGAGCTTCATGTCATCTGAAAGCTCACGCGCCGGACCTGCAGTTTCGACGCCGATGCCTTTTGGCAAGAATTCCGGCTTGCTCGTTTTCCGGGCCACGAACCCGCTCTCCCATGTCCCTTGGGATGAAGTAATCCGCTACCATAGCAATCCCGGGGCAAGCTGATAAGCACAAAGAAGAATGATGCCAAAAAACCCGGAAAATGATGGTTTTAGCGATATTGTTATGATTTCGAAATGATATCTGGGCCGCGCCAGCTTATCCTTGGCATTCGCAAGCGTAAAACTGTCAGCAGCCTTGGGTGTTTTTGCCTGTTTAAGGCAGGCGGCACTCGACTTACATGCCGGGATCGGGCATTCTTCCGGCCAATCTTTTAACGAGTATAAGAGCACGAGACGCATGACAGATTCCGCCCCGTCCAGCACCGGTTCGTCCGCCGCCAAATCCCCGCGTCGCGTCGTTCTGGTTGACGGTTCCGGCTTTATTTTCCGCGCCTTTCACGCCCTGCCACCGATGACGAGCCCCGATGGCACGCCGGTGAATGCGGTCTATGGCTTCTGCACCATGCTGATGAAGCTGCGCGAAGATACCAAACCAGACCATATGGCGGTGATCTTTGACACCAAGGGCAAGTCGTTCCGCAACGACTTCTATCCCGACTACAAGGCACATCGTCCGCCGCCCCCCGAAGAACTGGTACCGCAGTTTGGCCTGATCCGTGATGCGACCCGTGCGTTTAATCTGCCGTCCATCGAGCTTGAAGGTTTTGAGGCCGACGATCTGATCGCGACCTATGCCCGCCAGGCCGAGGCAGAAGGTTCTGACGTGATTATCGTGTCTTCGGACAAGGACCTCATGCAGTTGGTCACAGATCGGGTGCAAATGTTTGACGCGATGAAGAATCGCACCATCGGTGCTGCCGAAGTTCTGGAGAAATTCGGCGTTTCCCCGGACAAGGTCATTGATATTCAGGCACTTGCAGGCGATTCCGTCGATAACGTGCCGGGTGTGCCCGGTATTGGCATTAAAACCGCCGCCCAACTTATTGATGAATATGGTAATCTTGATTCTCTACTGGAACGCGCAGGCGAAATCAAACAGCCCAAGCGCCGTGAAAAGCTGATTGAAAATGCCGAGCTTGCCCGTATTTCGCGCGATCTGGTGACGCTGAAAACCGATGTGCCGGTGGTCGAACCACTCGGTGACTTCGAATTGCGTGAACCCGATCCCGAAGTTCTTTTAAGCTTCATCGCAAGTCACGGCTTTAAATCATTGCTTTCTAAAGTAAAGTCGAAATTTGGCGGCGATGTTGAGTTTGAAAGCCCGACGGCGGCCGGTGTTGGCGTCAATGATATCAAGGTCGAAAAGGCCGAATATGAACTGGTGCAGGATGAAGACCGCCTAAAGCACTGGATTTCCGAGGCCGAATATCTTGGCACCGTCGCGGTTGATACCGAAACCACATCGCTTGATGCCCATACGGCCAAGCTGGTCGGCGTTTCGCTTTCGACCGAACCCGGCAATGGCTGCTATATCCCGCTCGGTCATGTCAGTGGCGCGGCACAAGGCGGCTTTGATTTTGGCGACAATCCCGCCGACAGCCCAAGCAACAGCAAGGACGCGCCAAAGCAAATCAAGCTCGAACGCGCGATTGAGCTGCTCAAACCGCTGTTGGAAGACCCAGGTGTTCTTAAGGTCGGTCAGAACCTGAAATACGATATGATCATTCTGGCGCGCCATGGCATCAAGGTCGCCCCGATGGATGACACTATGGTGCTGTCCTATGTGCTTGATGGCACCAGCCACGGGCATGGCATGGATGAACTGGCTGAGCTGCATCTGGATTACAAACCGATTTCCTTCAAAGATGTCTGCGGCAGTGGCAAGACCCAGATCACCTTCGATCAGGTCCCGCTCGACAAGGCGCTTGATTACGCGGCCGAGGATGCCGATATCACACTGCGCCTGCATCGGTTACTCAAACCCCGCATCGCGCAGGAACATATGGCCAGTGTCTACGAGACGCTTGATCGTCCGCTGGTGCCGGTTCTGGCCGAAATGGAAGGCCTTGGGGTCAAGGTCGATGCCGAGATCCTTAAAAACCTGTCCGAAGACTTCGCCAAACGCATGGCCGCCCTTGAAGAAACCATTCACGAAATGGCGGGCGAGCCGTTCAATCTTGGCAGCCCCAAGCAGCTTGGCGAAATCCTGTTTGATAAAATGAGCCTGCCCGGCGGCAAAAAGACCAAAACCGGCGCCTGGCAAACTGGGGCAGATGTGCTTGAGGCGTTGGCTGCCCAAGGCCATGACCTTCCGGCCAAGCTCCTGGAATGGCGTCAGCTTTCCAAGCTTAAAAGCACCTATACCGACGCGCTGGCCCACCATATCAACCCCAATACGGGCCGCGTGCACACCAGTTACGGGCAAACCAACGTCAATACCGGGCGTTTGTCATCGAATGACCCGAACCTGCAAAACATCCCGATCCGAAGCGAGGAAGGCCGGAAAATCCGTACAGCCTTTATCGCCGAGCCCGGTCACAAACTGATTTCTGCCGACTATTCGCAGATTGAATTGCGCCTTCTGGCCCACGTGGCCGAGATCGACGCCCTGCGCGAGGCGTTTAAAAACGGCGAGGACATCCACGCCGCGACCGCATCGAAGGTTTTTGGCGTTCCGATCGAGGGCATGGACCCGATGGTCCGTCGCAAGGCCAAGGCGATCAACTTCGGCATCATTTATGGCATCTCGGCCTTCGGGCTCGCCAACCAGCTCGGCATCGCCCAGAAGGAAGCCAAGGAATTCATCGAAGCCTATTTCGAGATTTATCCAGGCATCCGCGATTACATGGACGAGGCCAAGGAATTCGCCAAAAAGCACGGCTTTGTCCGCACCCTGTTTGGCCGCCATATCCATATCAGTGGCATCAATGACAAGAATGGCATGCGCCGGAGCTTTGGTGAACGTGCGGCCATCAACGCCCCAATTCAGGGCGGTGCGGCAGACATCATCAAACGCGCGATGATCGCCGTTCCCGGTGCCTTGCTTGATGCCGGGCTCAAGACCCGCATGCTGCTTCAGGTCCACGATGAATTGATCTTCGAAGCCCCGGAAGACGAAACCGAAAAGGCGATCAAGACCATCCGCGAGGTCATGGAAAATGCCGCCCATCTCTCAGTACCGCTGATTGCTGATGCTGGCACCGGCGATAGCTGGGCCGACGCGCACTGATCAGCGCGTCCAGACGCACAGAAATCAAAAAAAGACCCCGCTGCAGTTCATTGCAGCGGGGTCTTCTTGTATGAGGTTCGCTTTGTTGCGCTAAGCGATTAGAGTCCCAAAACTTCACGCATGGAATAAAGGCCCGGTGCCTTGCCTTCGGCCCATTTGGCGGCACGGACAGCACCCTTGGCAAAGACTTCGCGTGACGATGCCTTATGGGTGATCTCGATCCGCTCCCCCTCGCAGGCAAAGACAACCGTGTGGTCACCAACCACATCACCACCGCGCAGTGTTGCAAAGCCGATGGTGCCGTCTTCGCGTGCACCGGTATGGCCATCGCGCGATCGCACAGAAACCTCATCAAGCTTCACACCACGGCCCTTGGCCGCCGCTTCACCCAGGCCAAGTGCAGTGCCCGACGGTGCATCGACCTTGTGTTTATGGTGCATTTCAACGATTTCGATGTCCGCCACATCCTTATCAAGGATGCTTGCCACCTTCTCGACCAGCGCAAAGGCCAGATTCACACCAACACTCATATTGGGCGCAAAGATGATCGGGGCCTTCTTGCCCGCAACCTTCAGCTCGTCTTTCTGATCGTTCGACAGGCCGGTGGTACCGATGACAAGGATGGTCCCGGTTTCTGCTGCCAGTTTCGCATGTTTCATGGTCGCTGCCGGGGCGGTAAAATCAATCACCGCATCGACCGCTTCAAACAGTGCCTTGGGATCATCGCCAACCATAACGCCGCTTTCCTCAAGACCGGCGATCAGGGTGACGTCCTTGCCGATGAACGGGCTTCCGGGCAGATCGGTGCCACCACCAACCTCACAGCCCTTGGTCTTGGCCGTTTCATTGACCAACATCCGCCCCATACGGCCAGCACATCCAACAATCCCGATCTTCATTTCCGGTCTCCTCCGGGCAAGCAAATTCAAACTCGTAATTGCTTTAACACACGGCTCCGACAGCGCAAAACAAAACCCCCGGCAAAGCGGCCGGGGGTTTGGGATATTGATCTTTTAAGCGCAAGCCGATCAGTCGGTCAGGTCTTTCCAGATTTCCTTCATCTTGGAAAAGAACCCTTCGCTTTCCGGGCTGGACCCCTGTTCGCGCGAAATCTCGTCGAATTCCTCAAGGAGTTCTTTCTGACGGTCTGTCAGATTAACCGGGGTTTCAACGCTGACTTCGACAAACATGTCACCGCGCGCTTGCGAGCGCAGGATGCTCATGCCCTTGCCGCGCAGACGAAGCTGCTGACCGGACTGGGTGCCTGCCGGGATATTGATCCGGGTGCGGGTGCCTTCAATGGTCGGCACTTCGATGGTGCCACCAAGGGCGGCTTTGCCCATCGGGATCGGAATCCGGCAATACAGGTTGGCTCCTTCGCGCTGGAAGAAGCGGTGATGCCCGATATCGAGGAAGATATACAAATCACCCGGAGGCGCACCATTGGTGCCTGCCTCGCCCTCGCCCGCCAGGCGAATGCGCGTGCCATCTTCGACACCGGCCGGAATGGTGACCTGAAGGGTCTTTTCCTTTTCGACGCGACCAACACCGTGGCAGGATTTGCACGGGTTCTTGATGATCTTGCCTTTGCCATGACAGCTTGGGCAGGTGCGTTCAATGGTAAAGAAGCCCTGCTGTGCGCGGACCTTGCCGTGACCATTACAGGTCGGGCAATTGACCGGCTGCGAACCGGCTTCGGCACCGGTACCGTCACAGCTGTCGCACGATACGGACCCAGGAATGGTGATCTCGGCCTTTTTGCCTTCGAACGCTTCTTCAAGCGTGATCGCCATGTTGTAGCGCAGATCCGCCCCACGCGACGATCCGCCCCCACCGCGGCGTCCGCCGCCCATGGCGCCAAAAATCTCGTCAAAGACGTCGGCAAAACCGCCGCCGCCAAATCCACCGCCGAAGCCACCACCAAAGCCGCCACCACCGGGGCCGCCCTGTTCAAAGGCAGCATGGCCAAAACGGTCATAGGCCGCGCGCTTTTCCTGATCCTTCAGGACCTCGTAAGCTTCGCTGACCTGTTTGAATTTGACTTCAGCTTCGGTATCGCCCGGATTTTTGTCCGGGTGGTATTTCATCGCTTGCTTGCGATAGGCGCTTTTCAGCTCGGCTGCACTGGCATCCTTACTGACACCCAACAGCTCGTAATAATCTTCTTTCGCCATCTGTAACTCCGAAATACGGTCGGGCCGTTCCAGCAAATTCTTGCGTCCGGAACGGCCCGATTTTTCTTTACAGGGCGTCGTTCAAGACGACCTCTGCGGTCGCCTTACTTGTCTTTTTTGTTGTCATCGACTTCTTCGAAGTCGGCGTCAACAACACCGTCGTCGGCCTGTGCAGAGGCATCAGCGTCCGCCGCGTCACCTGCGCCAGCTTCTTCCTGCTGGGCCTGATACATGGCTTCGCCAAGTTTCATCGAGGCCTGCTGCAGTTCGTTCAGCTTGGTGGTGATGGCTTCGGCATCTTCACCGTCCTTGGCTTCTTTCAAAGCCGACAGGGCGTTTTCGATTTCCGACTTGGTAGCATCGTCAACCTTGTCACCATGTTCCGAAAGGTTCTTTTCGGTGGCATGGATGATGGCTTCTGCCTGGTTGCGGGCTTCGACAAGGGCCTTACGCTTTTTATCAGCTTCGGCGTTACTTTCCGCATCCTTGACCATGTTTTCGATCTCGTCATCGGAAAGACCACCAGATGCCTGGATACGGATCTGCTGTTCCTTGTTGGTCGCCTTGTCTTTGGCAGACACGTTGACGATACCGTTGGCATCGATGTCAAAGGTCACTTCAATCTGCGGAACACCGCGCGGTGCCGGCGGGATACCAACCAGATCGAACTGGCCAAGCATCTTGTTGTCAGCCGCCATTTCACGTTCACCCTGGAAGACGCGGATGGTCACGGCCGTCTGATTGTCTTCAGCGGTCGAGAAGGTCTGCGACTTGCGGGTCGGGATCGTGGTGTTACGATCGATCAGACGGGTGAAGACACCACCAAGCGTCTCAATACCAAGCGACAGCGGGGTCACGTCAAGCAGAAGAACGTCTTTGACGTCACCCTGCAGAACACCACCCTGAATCGCGGCACCAAGAGCCACAACCTCATCCGGGTTCACACCTTTGTGCGGGTCACGGCCAAAGAACTCTTTAACGCGTTCCTGAACCTTCGGCATACGGGTCATGCCGCCGACCAGGATAACGTCATCGATTTCACCAGCGGTGATGCCGGCATCTTTGAGCGCTGCCTTGCACGGGGTCATGGTGCGTTCGATCAGATCGCCCACCAGACCTTCAAGCTTCGCACGCGACAGCTTGATGTTGAGGTGTTTCGGGCCGGATGCGTCTGCGGTGATAAATGGCAGGTTCACATCGGTCTGCATCGACGAGGAAAGCTCGATCTTGGCTTTCTCGGCAGCTTCTTTCAGGCGCTGCAGGGCCAGACGGTCTTTACGCAGGTCGATCTGCTGTTCTTTTTTGAACTCGTCAGCAAGGTAATCGATGATCTGTTTGTCGAAGTCTTCACCACCAAGGAAGGTATCACCGTTGGTGGATTTAACTTCGAAAACGCCATCGCCGATTTCCAGAACCGACACGTCAAAGGTACCACCACCAAGGTCATAAACGACCACGGTGCCACCGTCTTTCTTATCCAGACCGTAGGCCAGTGCTGCTGCGGTCGGCTCGTTGATGATACGTTTGACTTCAAGACCCGCGATCTTGCCGGCGTCCTTGGTTGCCTGGCGCTGGGAGTCGTTGAAGTATGCCGGAACGGTAATCACGGCTTCGGTTACCGGCTCACCCAGATGGGCTTCTGCGGTTTCCTTCATTTTCTGAAGCACCATGGCTGCGATCTGGCTCGGGGCCATTTTCTCGCCATTGACTTCAACCCATGCATCGCCATTTTCGCCGGATACGATTTTGTACGGAACGAGATCCTTGTCCTTTTCGACTTCCGGATCGCCGTAACGACGACCGATCAGACGTTTAATGGCAAACAGGGTGTTTTCCGGGTTGGTGACTGCCTGGCGTTTCGCCGGCTGACCGACAAGGCGTTCACCATCATCGGTGAAAGCGACCATTGACGGGGTGGTACGAGCACCTTCGCTGTTTTCAATCACGCGGCCTTCTTTGCCGTCCATGACTGCTACGCACGAGTTGGTGGTGCCAAGGTCGATACCAATAATCTTACCCATAGTAAGTTCCTCTTTTAGCGGCCGGTCCGTCCCGCAGCCTCCGAAATGAAGCGCCGCGCAGGACCTCCTGGGACCAATGGTTGTAATACACGTATTTTTTCTGGGGCTTCTTCGTTACCCCGCGAACCTATATATGAAAGTCGCCACAAAGTCGCAAGCGGTCAAAGTGGGGAATCTTGGCTGTTTTTTGCCTTCAAACCGCATTTTTGATCCGATCAACTGCATTTCAGGCCCGATAAACCGGCGCAATGGGCAATAAAAGCCGGTTTTTAAGGCACAAAACCCGGCTTTCGAATTGCTTCATAACCGGGTTGCAAAACACTCAGATCACGGGCCTCAGATCGGAATATCGGCAGGATTACAGCGGGTTTGGCGCAAGACGGTCTCAAGCCTGTTCGCCAGATTTTCCTTTTCATCTGCGCCCAGAAAACGCGCAATTTCCAGACTTTTGCCATGCGTGCGCAAAAACAGTGCGGCTTGTTCATCCTCGCCGCGCTCCAACACCACACGCAGCCAATAAGGCTGAAAATCAAATTCCTCGCGTTCGCCACGCACCGAAATCCGTGTCACCCGCAGGTTGCCGTGCGCAAGCTCGATCCGTTCTTCCTGACGGGCAGAACGAAAACTGAAATAGAACGCCAAGGACAGCAAGATAACATCAAGCCCCAAAAACCCGATCACCGGCCATGCGCCCACCGACCAGAAGATAAACCCGATGGTCGTGGTGAGCGCGGCTATAAACAGCACAATATTGCGGGCAGCCCGGCGCGACAGCGATCGGGGCGGAAACAGATCCACCCGAAAGATCGGTTTTGCTGAACGCGGCACGTTTGGCATGTAAATTACCTGTTGCTGGATATCCGATTGTGCGCCGGGGCACAGGACAGCTGCAATCAAAATTCGATTTTTCACCCCTCACAGTTTATATAGTTTGCAACACGTAAATCGGATCAGGGGATGCGCATTAACGACACTCCCCACCCCAAATATCGATACATAAAAAGAGATCGCAGCCCATGGCCCGCCCGATGAACCAAGCCGCCATCGAAGAGTTTTTCCAGCGTCTGTCCGATGCAGATCCGGAACCGAAGGGGGAGCTCGACTACACCAATCCCTACACCCTTCTGGTCGCGGTTGCCCTGTCGGCACAGGCGACAGATGTCGGGGTGAACAAGGCGACCAAAAAGCTGTTTCAGATCGTCTCGACCCCGCAAGAAATGCTTGATCTTGGCGAAGAAGCATTGATCGAGCACATCAAAACCATCGGGCTTTATCGTGGCAAGGCCAAGAACGTCATGGCGGCGGCCAAAATCCTTGTGGAAAAGCATGGCGGCATTGTCCCCAACGATCAGGAAGCGCTTGAAGAACTGCCCGGTGTTGGTCGCAAGACCGCCAATGTGGTGCGCAATATTGCCTGGGGCGAGCATACTATGGCGGTTGATACCCATATCTTCCGGCTCGGCAATCGTACCGGCATGGCCAATGGCAAAACGGTTCTGGCGGTTGAAAAGGCGCTGCTGAAAAAGGTTCCGGCCCGCTTCATGACCCATGCCCATCACTGGCTGATCCTGCATGGACGCTATATCTGCAAGGCGCGCAAGCCGCGCTGTGGCGACTGCGTCGTCAATGATCTGTGCAATTACAAAGACAAAACGCCTGCCGGGGCTTGATCCGACAGGCGTTTAGAAGTTTCAGCAGTTAACAAGATCCAGATCAGAAAACCTGATCGAAGCTTGCCGGGGCAGGCGCAATTACCTTTGCGCCATCGGGCTGGACTTGCATGATGGCATAGCCACGCTCGGACTGACCATCCGGGGTCAGACGGAAGATACCGTCCACACCGACAAATCCGCTTGGGTTGGTTAGCGTCTGCTGGCTCATATTGTTTTCATCACGCGCCATAAGGGCCGCCAAAGCCGTGCTGTCATAGGCAAGGCTTGAAATGCGCGGCGGCTGACTGCCAAAGGTACGTTCAAAACGGGCGGCAAACAGTTCCCAGTTTTCCGGGTTGGGGGCGGCAAAGATTCCGCCCTTAAGCGCCGGTTCGGCAAACAGACCCGGATCGTTCCAGCCAAACGTTCCGATAAACTGCACCACCGACGGATCAACATCGAAATAGGCCAGAAGCGAGGAAACCTGACGCAGCTCGCCACCGGTGGCTGGCAGAATTAGGGCATCAAAATCAAGCTCGCCAAAGGTATCAACCCCTTCAAGACGCCGCAGCGCGCGCTTGGACCCGGCACTGCCATCGGCTTCAAGCTGTGCCTTGTGCGCGCGCAGGTTCGCACGCCGCGCGTCATAATTGGCAAAGTCCCGAATGGTTTGCTGCAAGTCTTCCGAACCGGGCTGATAGAACGCGACCCGGCCAAGGGTCCCGCCAACGCGCGAGACAACGGTATTCAATCCGCTTGCGATCTGGCGGCCATAATCGTTTTGCGGCAGAAGGGCTGCGAAACGGTAACGCCCTTGCGTCGTGGCGTAGCCAGCCGCCCGGGCAATCTGGTCTTCCGGGATCAGGCCATTGACCCAAACCCCGCTTTCCGCCACCCGACGATTGTTGGAAAAGGCCACCACCGGCACATTCGCCGATTTGGCAACTTCGCTCGCCCCGCTGACCGATTCGGCAAATAGCGGGCCAAGGATCATCTTGGCACCGGCATCGACGGCTTCGCGCGCGGCATTCTGCCCGCCCTGATAGGTGCCAGCAGTATCGATCGGCATCAGGATGAAGTCATCACCGGCAATGTCAAACATGGCGAGTTCAGCAGCGTGGCGCATCGCCCGGCCCAGTTCGCCGTGCTGCCCTGACAGCGGCAACAACAATGCAACCCGCTTTTCAAAAACAGCCGCATCGTCATTATAAAGCAACGGAAGTTCAGCGCCCTCGCCCTCGGGCAAGGCAGCATCGCTTGGCCACGGGCTGGCATCGGGGATCAGACCCTGATTGGGGGCACTGTTCGGATCAACGGTATTGCCGCCTGGCTGATTGGCACTTTCAACCGGCGCCCCATCACGTTGCATGCCGAAAAGGTCCGTGATACTCGTGGTCGCATTACAAGCGGTCAGCCCGAAAGAGAGGACAACCACAGATGCCGTCCGGCGCGCAATCCGGCCCCAAGCCGGAAATAGATCCGAAAACCGATCCCGATCTGACAACGCCTGACACGGCAGCGCCTCTTTCTGCATCCGATTCTTTGACGGATGACGTTTCGGACAACCCACTCTCACCTCCAGATAAGTCGTTTCGTCCGCAGGGTAATGCGGGCGAGGGTGCAAGTAAACATGATGAAAGCCATTTGCCGCTTTCAGCTGGTCTTTATCTTGTCGCTACTCCAATCGGAAATTTGGGCGATATTACGTTCAGGGCACTTGAAATCCTCAAACGTGCCAATGTCATCCTGTGTGAAGACACCAGAACGTCGGGGAAATTGCTGTCGCGATATGGCGTGAAAACCAAGCGAATCGCCTATCACGAACATAACGCGGCCAAGATGCGCCCCGAAATCATGGACCGCCTGGGCAAGGGGCAGGGCCTTGCCCTTATTTCCGATGCCGGAACACCCTTGATCAATGATCCGGGCTACAAACTTGTACGCGACTGCAAGGCAGAAGGGTTCACTGTCACCGCCGCCCCGGGTGCTGCGTCGCCGATTGTTGCCCTGATCCTGTCTGGCCTGCCGAGCGATCATTTCTTTTATGCCGGCTTCCTGCCGCCCAAATCGATGGCGCGCAAAAAGGAACTGGCGCGCTTTGCCCCGATCCCGGGCAGCCTGATCTTTCTTGAAAGTCCCAAGCGGCTGGCCGCAAGCCTGACCGATATGGCCGAAATGCTGGGCGGCACACGCGAAGCCGCCGTGACCCGCGAACTAACCAAAATGTTTGAAGAAGTCCGCAATGGCACACTTGCCGATCTGGCGGCGCATTATAATGAGGCCGGCGCACCCAAAGGCGAGATCGTGGTGATTGTCGGCCCGGCCGATGCCAGCGAAAACGAACCAAGTGCCGAGGATATCGACGCGCGCTTGAGCGAACTGATCAAAACCCACCGCACCAAGGATGCCGCCGATATCTTGGCCCGCGAAACCGGTCTTAAAAAGCGCGATCTTTATAACCGTGCCCTTGAGTTGGCCAAGTCGGACCCGGATTGACCATGGCCCGGCCCCGTCCCGTGCATGATGACACATCAAGCCGCAAGCGGGCGGAGAAGGCCGGACGCCGGGCGGAAAAACTTTGTGAATTCTGGTTGCGCCTAAAGGGCTATCGCGTTCTGGCCATCCGCCACAAAAGCCCGGTCGGTGAAATCGACATCATTGCCAGACGCGGAAATATCATGGTCGCGGTCGAGGTCAAACATCGCACCGATCGCGCAACCGCCCTGCATGCCATTACCCCCAGACAACAAAACCGCATCGCCCGTGCCCTTGAAGCCTACGCAGGCAAGATCGGCCACACCGGTGACCTGCGCCTTGATCTGATGATTGTTCGAAATTGGGGCAGGATCGAGCATCTCGGGAATGCCTGGCAGGTTTCGTAGCAGGCATTCCTGCAGTTTGTTGGCCTCAGGGATGCATTTTCGCACCCTTGGTGATCTTATCAACACTGCGCTTATCGGCATGAATGCCAATACCAACAAACTTTGTCGTTTCAGGATCCGCGTTGGCAAAAACATCCCGATTGGCCGCATCGTGGCCTGTGGCAAACATTTCCTCGATATAGGCCGATACCCGGACACCGCGATTTAAGGCGCGCTGATGGATTTTCGCGATGGTATCGCCATCGGCAGCCAGAACGATGGCGGGCTGACGGGACAACGGGTTATAGATATTCTGGTTGGCGTCGATATAGGGCTCGCCGATGATATCGGGGGTCTGGGCGACAATGCCGCTCATCAGGAAGGCCGTCACATTCAGGGATTGCCAAGTTTCAAGGTCATTGCGCAAAATCAGGGCGACTTTGGTATCAAACATTCACTTCCTCCAATCGGTCGGATGATCCGGTAATGAAAGAAGCAATAGAACAGGCAGATGATCGCGGTATTGAACGTTTGTGCAAAAGGCGCGAACGCTTCGTTGCGGCCCCGACTGCACCCGGGATCGAGCGGATCGAAGCCCTGTTCTATGGCAATATGTTCACCCCGCATCGCCACGACACCTATGCGCTGGGCATCACCTTGAAAGGTGTCCAGACCTTTAATTATCGCGGGGAATTTCGCGCCAGCAATCCGGGCAATATCATCATCCTGCATCCTGACGAGCTGCATGATGGCGGTGCCGGGACCGAGGACGGCTTGCAATATCGCATGCTGTATCTTGAACCGGCCTTGTTGCGATCGGGCCTTGATAACGAAGCCGACCCCCTGCCCTTTGTCGGCGAACCGGTTATTCAGGATCCTGTCTTGTGGTCGATCATGGCATCGGCTTTGGGCGAACTTGAAAGCGACATGGATCCGCTTTTGCGCGATCAGTTTGTCAGCGACATCGCCCGGCGCCTGTCCTTACATGCCAAGGCACCGCTGAAACGCCCGCGCTTTACGGCCAGCCAAAGCATGGATCAGGTGCGCGCCTTTCTGGAAGATAACTTTGACCGTCCGGTGCAATCTGACGAGCTTGAACAAGTTGCCGGTATGGACCGTTTTCGCCTGATCCGGCATTTCCGTGCGCGGTTCGGAACCACACCCTATCGATATTTGATGATGCGTCGCCTGCAAAAGGCGCGGGCATTGATGATGGTTGGGCAACCCCTGGCCGGAATCGCCGCCGAGACCGGGTTTGCCGATCAAAGCCATTTCAACCGCCATTTCCGCCAGACTTATGGTGTGTCACCCGGGCGTTGGGCGGAATTGTTCGCCAGCAACAACCTGTGATCGTCGGCCTGTTGCGTCGATTTCAGGCATGAATTTGCAGAAAAATGCATTTTTACTGATAAACCGGCCAGTATTTTAAGTCTCTTTAACCCCCGCGGGCCATGATGGGTGTTGTAAGACTTGGGGGAACTGGACGAGACATCCGTTAATGTCACCAATAAGAATGGTCAATCGACCACTTGGCTTTGCCAGGGCACTTCTGCTGACGGGTATGTGCATTTTGCCGCTTTCGGGATGCACGCCTACATCCGTCGTGCTCGGAGCTGGCGCAACCGCCGGTGTCGCCGCCTTTCAGGAACGCGGCTTTAACGGTGCTGTCAGTGATACGGCGATCACCGCCCAGATCTGGCAGAAGTTTCTGGCACAGGACGAAAAACTGTTTCTCGATATCGAGATTGAAGTGGTTGAAGGCGAAGTTCTGTTGGCCGGTCAGGTGCCCACCGTGGCTGATCAACTTGAAGCTGTGCGCCTAAGCTGGCAGGTTAGCGGGGTCAAAAGTGTTCATAACGAGATTGAGATCGGTGACAGCTTGACGCTTGTTGATAGTGCAAGCGATCTGTTGATCACCACGAAGATCAAGACTGCATTGATGTTTGACGGTGATGTTTTCGCCATCAATTACAGCGTCGAGACCGTCAATGGCACCGTCCACCTGATGGGAATTGCCCAGGACGACCATGAACGCAGTCGCGTGATTTCACATGCCCGGGACACCAGCTATGTCAAACGGGTTGTCAGTCATATCCGTCTGAAAGACGATGCCATCCGACAAGGAACCTGACCATCAGTACCGTAAGCCACATAACAGCACCGACCGATCCGGATCGCCAATGGCTTGTCGATTATGGCAAGGGCCTGAAACCTGACGCCAGCGTGGCGGAGGCGGCCCTGCATTTTGCCCGTCTGAATCAATCAAACGGCACCCATAAACGCGATGTCGCGCCATTCATTACGATTTTGGATGATCTCGCTGATCAGGTCCGTGCCGAATTGGCCGGTCTGACCTTGCAGCCCGACCTTGCCACCGACGGCACGGATCAGCAGGCCCTGCCCGTTGATGACAAGGAAGCCGAGCCAACAATAGATCAGGTTGTGCGCGCCTTGCAGACCGTAATTGCCGAACGCAATGGCTTTCAGGGGGATGCGGAAAACTATGATGACATTGCCAATGCAGACCTGATGCAGGTGATTGAGCGCAAGCGCGGCCTGCCGGTTGCCCTTGGCATGCTCTATATCCACGCGGCCATGCGGTGCGGCATTGCCGTCACCGGCATTGATTTTCCCGGTCATTTCCTGCTGCGTGTGCAGGCAAATGGCAAACGCAAGATGATCGACCCGTTCCATGGCGCGATCAGTCTCGGTCCAGCAGAATTACGTGAATTGCTGAAGTCATTCAGCGGCCTTGATGCCGAGCTGGCACCCCATCATTACCGGCCGTCATCCGATATCGATATTTTGTTACGACTTCAAAACAACATAAAGGTACGGGCGCTTCGCGCCGGTGAGCTGGAGCTCGCAACCCGTGTTGTCGAACACAGTTTGCTGATCGCGCCGGACCATGAAGGGCTTTGGCATCAGCTTGGCGCGCTCTATGCCCGCCTTGACCAGGACCATATGGCGCTTGGTGCGTTTGAGCAGTTCGTCAAACGCTGTGAAGACCCGCTTCATCGCGCCCGGATCGAAGCAGTGATCGAAGAATTGTATGAAAGGGTCCGTCATGAAGCGGCCCCCGGAACGGCACACACTGAAAAGAACAGGGTCGTTGCGGATTACACCGAAAAGGGTGACACCGGATCGGCAGCCGACAATGCGCCGATCCCGCTTTTCCCCGATAAATAACCCCGAAATAGCGCCCAAAAATCCTGTGCTGCGTGCCAGAAATGTCGCATTTGGCGCGATGTGCCAGATCAACATCGCGCCAACCCTTATGGCTACAAAATAGCGATTTTCCGTACTTAGGATTAATTAAAGTTATTTATAGAGCGCATTATAGCATTTTTTATTTGTGTCTACCCAAAGACAAACCGGTTTGTTTCGAAACCTCTCCGCTGCAAAACCGGGCGAATTGGCCCTTCAAAATCATATAAATCTTCTTGTTTCGGTATTTTTGCGGGGTTTTCGCGCCATTTGCGCGCTGTTACCTGCGAAAAGTCTAAACAAAGCCCGAACCGTTGATTTCCGGGGCTTTGCGCCCGGCCGTTCTTGGCAGTGCGCATTTAAAATCAATTTTTGCAGTCGTGGCCCGGAAATTCGAACCGGATCCAGATCGAATTTCACCGATCAACACCTAAAAAAACATCTTTTGCAGTTTTTTGGCGAAGTTAAGGACAGGTTAAACGACCGGGCACGAAACAGTTGCAAAGCTTGCACCGAAAATCGCATTCCCTATACTCCGCAACAGTCAGTATCAGCGGCATTGAAAATGATCACGGCCAGCGCACGCGCGGCGTAGCTTGCCGGTTTTTCACTGTGCCGTATAAATCAGGGTCTGAGCCCACATAACCGCAGGAATTTACTATATGAACGACACCAAATTCGACGTCGTCGGGATCGGCAACGCCATTGTCGACGTCCTTGCCCACTGCAAGGAAGAAGACCTTGCGCGTCTTGAGCTTGTCAAAAACGCCATGACCCTGATTGATGCCGACCGGGCCGATGCGCTTTATGACCAGATGGGTCCGGGCCTTGAAATGTCGGGCGGATCGGCTGGCAATACCATGGCCGGCATCGCAGCCCTTGGCGGCAAGGGTGCCTATATCGGCAAGGTGCGTGATGATCAGCTGGGCCAGGTTTTCCGCCACGATATCCGCGCGATTGGTGTCGCGTTTGATTCTGCGGCCGCGACCGAGGGTTCCCCGACGGCGCGTTGCCTGATCTTTGTCACCCCGGATGGTCACCGTACCATGAACACCTTCCTGGGTGCCTGCACAGAGCTTGGCCCGGATGATATTGACGAAGATCTGATCAAATCGGCCAAGGTCACCTACATGGAAGGCTATCTGTGGGATCGCCCCGAAGCCAAGGATGCTTTTGTTAAGGCCGCCAAGGTTGCCCATGATGCCGGTCGTCAGGTTTCGATCAGCCTGTCTGATTCCTTCTGCGTTGATCGCCACCGCGAATCCTTCCGCGAACTGGTCGACGACCATATCGACGTCCTGTTTGCCAACGAGGAAGAGATCAAGTCGCTTTACGAGGTCGAGACCTTTGAAGAAGCACTGGCCGAAGTCCGCAAGCATTGCCGCGTTGCTGCCCTGACCCGCAGTGAAAAGGGTGCTGTTATCGTAAGCCAGGACGAACTTTATGAAATCAGCGCCGAACCGGTTGCAAAAGTGGTCGACACCACGGGTGCTGGCGATCTGTTCGCGTCGGGCTTCCTGTATGGCTACACCCAGGGTCACACCCTTGAGATCTGTGGTCAGCTGGGTGCGATCTGCGCGGCCGAGGTGATTTCGCATATGGGTGCGCGCCCGGATGCGGACCTCAAGGAACTGATCGCAAAGGCACTCTGATCGCTCTTTTATATAAAGAGTGCGGATGTTTGAAAGATTTCACGGGACGGCAACATTTCGTTGCCGTCCCGTTTTTTCTGTCGCGAAGGCCGGGTTTGCATGGCGCTGCAGCGCAACACAATCATTGACTTTGTCCAGAGTTTGGCGCAAACAGCCCGCATTGCAGAATAATCAACCCGACATGGCGCTTACAACGCTGGCCTTTCGCCTTAACATTGGCTATGACAGGGCGGCCTTCGGGTATATCTGCACGATTACGATCCGGGCCAGTAAACATTCAGCACATACGTTGATGTGGGTTTCCCACCGGTGATACCGGCGGCAACCATCGCGCTTGTTGCTGAATATCTACTGGCCTTGAAACACTTACTTACTGACCGATGCGCATGGGCATGACCCGGCGCGCGGCATTTTTATTTCTGGAGTCCGCGCCCATGAGCTTGCGCAATATCGCCATCATCGCCCACGTTGACCACGGCAAAACCACGCTGGTCGATTCCATGTTCCGCCAGTCCGGTGTCTATCGTGACAACCAGCGTGTTGACGAACGCGCCATGGACAGCAACGACCTGGAACGTGAACGTGGCATCACCATCGTCGCGAAACCGACGGCCGTTCAGTGGGGTGAAACCCGCGTAAACATCGTCGATACCCCGGGCCACGCCGATTTCGGTGGTGAAGTCGAACGTATCCTGTCCATGGTTGAAGGTGTTGTCCTTCTGGTTGACTCGGCCGAAGGCCCGATGCCGCAGACCAAATTCGTTCTGGGCAAGGCGCTTAAACTCGGTCTGAAGCCGATTGTTATCATCAACAAGATCGACCGTCCGGACCAGCGCGCCGAGGAAGTTCTCGACGAGATTTTCGATCTGTTCGTGTCGCTAGAAGCATCCGAAGAACAGCTCGACTTCCCGGTTCTGTACGCATCCGGCCGTGACGGCTGGGCAGCTGAAAACCCGGAAGGCCCGAAAGAAAACCTGACCCCGCTGATGGAACTGGTTCTGAGCCACGTTCCGGCACCGGACGTTGATGAAAAAGCACCGTTTGCCATGCTGGCAACCATGCTGCATGCCGATAACTTCCTTGGTCGTATTCTGACCGGTCGTGTTTATCAGGGCCGTGCGAAACTCAACATGCCGGTGAAGGTTATTCGTGGCGATGGCACGGTTGAAACCGGTCGTCTGTCGAAACTGATGGGTTTCCGCGGTCTGGAACGTGTCCCGCAGGAAGAAGCCGTTGCCGGTGACATCATCGCGATTGCCGGTCTGACCGAAGCAACCGTGGCTGACACCATCTGCTCCACCGAAGTTACCACCGCAATCGAAAGCCAGCCGATCGATCCGCCGACCCTGGCGATGACCTTCTCGGTCAACAACTCGCCGCTGGCCGGTCAGGAAGGTGACAAGGTTACCTCGCGCATGATCCGTGCCCGTCTGGAACGCGAAGCCGAAGGCAACATCGCGATCAAGATCGGTGAAACCGAAGACAAGGACGCATTCGAGGTTGCCGGTCGTGGTGAACTTCAGCTGGGCGTTCTGGTGGAAACCATGCGTCGCGAAGGGTTCGAACTGTCGATCTCGCGTCCGCGCGTTCTGTTCAAGGAAATCGACGGCGTTCTGTCCGAACCGTTCGAAGAAGTCCAGGTTGACGTTGACGAGGAATATTCCGGCGTCGTGGTCGAGAAAATGAGCCTGCGCAAGGCTGAAATGACCGACATGCGTTCTTCCGGTGGTGGCAAGACCCGTATCATCTTTATTGCGCCTTCGCGCGGCCTGATCGGTTATCACGGTGAATTCCTGACCGATACCCGCGGTACCGGCGTTATGAACCGCGTGTTCCATTCCTATGGCCCGGTCAAGGGCTCTATCGCCGGCCGTCGTAACGGTGCGCTGATCTCCAACGATCAGGGCGAAGCAGTGGCCTATGCCCTGTTTAACCTTGAAGATCGTGGCATCATGTTCATCGAACATGGCGAACGCGTCTATCAGGGCATGATCATCGGTGAACACAACCGTGACAACGACCTTGAAGTCAACGTGCTTAAGGGCAAGAAGCTTACCAACGTTCGTGCATCGGGCAAGGACGAGGCTGTTACCCTGACCCCGCCGCGTCGTATGTCGCTTGAAGAAGCGCTGTCTTACATTCAGGACGACGAACTGGTCGAAGTGACCCCGAAAAGCGTTCGTATCCGTAAGCTGCACCTTGATCCGAACGTGCGTAAGCGCGAAAGCCGCAAGAAAGAAGGCTAAGCCTTTCTCTTGCCAAGCCGAATTCAAAAAAAGGCCGGTCCATATGGATCGGCCTTTTTGCTGTTCGCGTTTCGCCACACAGCGCAATGTTTCGGCTTTCCTTAACCTGTTTGGCCTAGCTTCATGACAGCATGCTTCAAGTTGGGGGAAATCGATGCGCAGCGCAGAAAAACGAAGCTGGGGCGAGGCCTTTGGGGCCTTTATTCATCCGCGCGTGATCACGATGCTGTTTCTGGGACTGTCGGCCGGCATTCCCATCCTTCTGATTTTCTCCACCCTGTCGATCTGGCTGCGCGAAGCGGGTGTGGATCGTTCCACCGTCACCTATTTCAGCTGGGCGGCACTTGGCTATTCCTTCAAGTTTGTCTGGGCGCCACTGATTGATCGGCTGCCCTTGCCGGTTTTGCACGGCATTCTGGGCCGTCGGCGTAGCTGGCTGATCATTGCCCAGGGCGGCATCATCGCCGCCATCCTGTGGATGGGACTGACCGACCCGGCAGAAAACCTGACCATGATGGCCTTTGCCGCGGTTGCCCTTGGTTTTGCCTCGGCCACCCAGGACATTGTTATTGATGCCTATCGCATCGAGGCCGCCGATGCCGACCTTCAGGCGATGATGAGTTCGGCCTATATCGGTGGTTATCGCATTGGCATGATCGTCGCTGGTGCCGGGGCCCTGACCATTGCCGGATTGTTTGAAGCCGAAGGTACCTATCAACACCATGCCTGGACGGTCGCCTATGCCTGCATGGCACTTGCGATGTGTGCGGGTGTAATCACCACCTTACTTGTCAGTGAGCCCAAGGTCGTAAAGCTCGACAGCAAATATTTCCACGAAACATCAGACTATGTCCGGTTTCTGGCGATGTTTGCGATTACCGTGATCGCCTTCATCCTTGCCAATGTCTATGCCGGGGAAATCACCAATCCGCTGAAAACCGCCTTAACTGACGGCGGCATGATCAGCGAGCTGTCAGGCTTTATTGCCGGTACCGTCAAACTGGCAATTTCGATCGGATTTGCCATCCTTGTTGCCTGGCTCACCACCCGGGTTGGCCTGACCCCAACCGGCATGGTTCAGGAAACCTATATCTCGCCGGTCAAGGACTTCATTGACCGCTATGGCAAGGCGGCCATCGTCATCCTGGCCCTGATCGGGGTGTATCGCATCGCCGATATCGTCATGGGCGTGATGGCCAACGTGTTTTACACCGACCTTGGTTATTCCAAGGAAGAAATCGCCGCCGTTTCCAAGACATTCGGCCTGTTCATGACCATTGGCGGCAGTTTCCTGGGTGGGGTTCTGTCGGTGCGCTATGGCGTGGTGCGGATCCTGTTTCTTGGCGCGTTGTTATCGGCGATCACCAATGTCCTGTTTGCCTTCATGGCACAGCTTGGCCCGGATACCACGATGTTCGTCGTTGTCATCATGGCCGATAACCTGTCGGGTGGTCTCGCAACGGCAGCCTTCATCGCCTATCTGTCGGGCCTGACCAATATCTCGTTCACCGCGATGCAGTACGCGATCTTCAGTTCGATCATGACCCTGTTTCCCAAAATCCTTGCCGGCTTCTCGGGCACGGTGGTTGATGCGGTCGGATATAGCTGGTTCTTTATCGGCACAGCCGTGATCGGCATTCCGGTGCTTTATCTTGTTGTTCTGGCCGCGCGCATGACCGACGTAAAGGACCCCGAAGAACCCAAGACCGCAGAAGCCTGATCAGGCCAGAAACCAAATCCGGCCCACCGACGGGTCCAAGATCCCAAAACAAAACCGGACGCCCAATCAGAGGCGTCCGGTTTTTTAAATCTTGTGTCTGTTACGGGGGTTACCCGCCACTCACTGACCTTTTCAGGCGGCCTGTTCGGCCTCGTCCTGGGTCAGCAATGCGTAAATCGCATCTGCAGATCCGGCACCGCGGAGCTTGTCACACATGCCCTGATTGCGCAGCAGACGGGAAATCCGTGCCAGTGCTTTCAGGTGATCGGCACCGGCTTCTTCGGGTGCAATCAGCATGCAGAAAAGGTCGACCGGGTGTTCATCAACCGCGTCAAACTCGATCGGATTGCCTGCACGGGCAAAAACCATATACAGGCGGTCCAGATCATTGAGCTTGCCATGCGGAATCGCGACACCGCCACCGACACCGGTACTGCCAAGCTTTTCACGGTCAAGCAGGACAGAGAAAATCTCGCTTGCAGGGCGGCCGGTAACTTCGGCGGCCTTTTCGGCAAGTTCCTCAAGCACAGCCTTCTTCGCACCGGCACGCAGTGCCGGAATAACTCCGGACGGAGTAAGAATAGATGATATGTCCATTTTTCGCGTTGCGTTGTTTGGCTCGGAATCTGTGTCTGTCACGCGCCACTCGCTTCATTATCGTTTGGGTCCAACCAGCCGATATTTCCGTCCGAGCGACGGTAGACAACGTTCAGTCCGCCGTGTTTGCCATTCCGGAACATAAGCGCCGGAATGTCCCCCAAGTCGAGCCGCATGACAGCTTCCCCGACGGAAAGCGTATCGATGCGATCGGGTGTCTCGGCAACAATCACAGGCTCGAAGCCATTTGTGTGATTATCGTCCGTTTGATCTTCATCTTCCTGTGCGATCACATAGTGGATCGCCTCCAGGCGAGCCTCCTCATAGTGGTCACGGGTTGCGTGATGATCACGCAGGCGCCGTTTATAACGCCGCAACTGTTTGGCCACTCTGTCACAGGCGGCATCAAACGCGGGATAAACCTCGTTCGCTGATGCCTTGGCCTGAACCATCATGCCCTTGCCGACATGGACCGAAATCTGCGCGTGATAGAGATGTGCCTGTTTGGTGACGGTCACCGTGGCTTCAATCGCGTGATCGAAATACTTCTCTACTGCAGGGTCCAAGGTCTCGACGACGTGCTGGCGAAAAGCATCGCCAACGTCAAGTTGCTTACCGATAACCGTAATTTGCATGGATCGCCTATCCCCGGTTGAGTGACATACCAGTTTGGTGCCCCTCTCGTAGGTGGGCGCACCATATTCCCTCGTCATTACCAAGTCAAGATATGGGTATGTTCCCTTGAATTACAGCACCTTAAGGTGCGTTTTTTCGATAAATTCGTGCTAGGAAGCACGTGATTTTTTCTCGCGCCGACGCTGCACTGACGATGGGATGCGCATCGCTTCGCGGTATTTTGCCACTGTTCGACGCGCGATGTCGATCCCTTCCTTGCCCAGAAGCTCAACCAGTTTGTCATCCGACAAAATCTTCTTGGGTTCTTCGTTGTCGATCAAGGACTTGATCCGGTGACGCACCGCTTCGGACGAATAGGCGTCCCCACCATCTGAAGATGAAATTGCCGTGGTGAAGAAATATTTCAGCTCGAACATGCCGCGCGGCGTCGACATGAACTTGCCGTTGGTCACACGTGAAACCGTACTTTCATGCATGCCGATTGCTTCGGCAATGTCGCGCAGGATCAGTGGCCGCAGATGCGCAACCCCGTGGGTAAAGAACCCGTCCTGCTGGCGCACGATTTCGCTTGCGACCTTCATGATGGTGGTCGCACGCTGATGCAGCGCCTTGACCAGCCAGTTGGCACTTTGCAGCTTCTCGCTCATGAAGCCGCGTTCTTCGCGATCGCGCAGGCCCGACCCGATCTGGGCGACATAGTCTTCATTGACCAGAACCCGTGGAAGGGCTTCGGAATTCAGTTCCAGGTGCCAGTTGCCATTGCCCGCCGCACGCATCAAAACGTCCGGGATCACCGGGGTTGCGATTTCGCCATCGGCGGTCTTGCCCGGGCGCGGATCAAGGGTTTTGATCTCGGCGATCATGTCATGCAGATCATCCGAATCGACGCCGCACACCCGACGCAGGCGATCAAAGTCCCGCTTGGCCAGCAAATCAAGATTGCCCAGAAGGACCGCCATCGCCGGATCAAACCGGTTGAGTTCGCGCAGTTGCAATTCCAGGCATTCCGCCAGATCGCGGGCAAAAATGCCAACCGGATCAAAGCCCTGCATGACCTTCAGAACGCGTTCGACATCTGCCAGATCGCATTCAAGGGATTCGGAAACTTCATCAAGATCGCCACTGATATAGCCGTTTTCATCAAGCATATCGATCAGGTAGCTTCCGATCATACGCGACGTGGCATCGGCAAAGGCGATATTGAGCTGATCATCAAGGGTCTGGCGCAATGTGGCTTCATCGGCCAGCGTCTGCTCAAGCCCCGGAAGATCATCCCCACCCGCGGCCGAACCGCCGGCACCGCCACCTGCCCCACCACTATAGGGCGCGGAATAATCGTGACTGCCTGAAACAGGTTCACCGTTGCGGGTGATTTCACCCTCGCCGCCATAAAGCGCGTCACTTGAAACATCCAGCGGGCCGTCATCACTGCCCATGGTTTCGCTGGATGTCAGGCGATCCGTGCCGAACCGGTCATCGCGGTCGGTGAAATTGTCGTTTGATCGGCTATCAAGGCCTTCATCACCATTGCCAACCGCACCATCACCGGCCTCGGCATAGGTCTGGCCGGGATCGGCCCGCTCCAACAGCGGGTTTTCCATCAGTTCACTGTCGATGAAATTGGAAAGCTCAATATTATTGAATTGCAGCAGTTTGATTGCCTGCTGCAGCTGGGGAGTCATGACAAGTGACTGGGACTGGCGTAGATCCAGACGCGCCTTCAGGGCCATTTATGCACTACCCCGTGTCAATCCGAACTCCCCCTAGACTTGGTTGACGGTCTGGTGGGTGTTATCAAAGGCTGAAACGATCGCCCAGATAAACCCTTCGTACATCGTCGTTTCTGACGATTTCCTCAGGACCACCTTCCATCAGAACCCGACCATCATGCAAGATATATGCCCGGTCGATAATGTCTAGAGTCTCGCGCACATTGTGGTCAGTAATCAAGACCCCAATGCCACGATCTTTCAGATGACGTACAAGATCGCGAATATCACCCACTGCAATCGGGTCAATCCCGGCAAGTGGTTCATCAAGCAAAACAAAGTTCGGATGGGCTGCCAAGGCACGTGCGATCTCGCAACGCCTACGTTCCCCGCCCGAAAGGGCCAGGGCCGGTGTGCGGCGCAAATGTTCGATGGCAAATTCTGCCAGAAGGTCTTCAAGAGACTGTTCGCGCTTGATGCGGTCATCCTCGACCACTTCAAGCACGGCCATGATGTTCTGTTCAACCGTCATGCCGCGAAAGATCGAGGCTTCCTGCGGCAAATAGCCGATTCCCATGCGCGCACGCTGATACATCGGCATCATGGTAATGTCGCGCCCATCAAGGGAAATCGTGCCGCGATCTGCGGCAATCAGGCCGGTAATGATATAAAAACTGGTGGTCTTGCCGGCCCCGTTCGGCCCCAGAAGGCCAACCGCCTCACCGCGCTGCACCGAAACCGAGACATCTTTCAGCACCGGGCGCTTCTTAAAGCTTTTGCCGAGATTATGCGCCACAAGACCCTTGTTGGTGGTGATCAGGCGCGGGCCGCTTGCCCCGCCGTCAGTTGGCTGTGCGCTGCCAGATACAGCTGTCGCCTTTGCGTTGTCGGATTTTACGCTTTTGCGCGACCAGAACAAATGACCGACCTTTCTCAGTTACCGGTCCCGGCATCGGCCGGGCTGTTGTTTTCGTCTTTTTGCGGAACCAGAAGGCCCCGAACGCGGGTTTTGCCATCGCCATTACCGTCAGCCGTCAGACGACTGATCCCGGTATTCAGATCGACCACGGCACGATCCCCGTTCAACTGATTCTCCCCGCGAGTGATCTTAACCGATCCAATAAGGGTGGCGATACCTGTTTTCGCATCATAAACACCCTGATCGCCAACAACAAACTCTGTTGCTGTGCGAATATTCACATTGCCCTGCCCGTCGATGCGGCGCAATTCATTTGCGCCATCCGAACCGGCCTCAAAGCGCGCGGTCAAAACATCCCCGCGGAGCGTGCGATCTTCGGCCACGGCAACCGCGTCACCACGTGCCACCGCCACACGCTCCGTCTCCCAGTATTCGAGGCTGTCGCGCGCGGTCAGGGTTTCATTGGGCGTGCTGTATTTAAGGTTATCACCGGTCAGAACAACCACAGCCTCGTCAATGTCATAGACTGCACGATCACCGACCGCGACATCGGTATCGGACGATAATTTGACATTGCCAACCGCGATGATGCGGTAAATCTCGCTATTGCCGTCACGATCACGATACAGCGCCTGCAACTCGTCGGCATCAACCCGCGATGAACCCCGCTTGGCCACCGCATTGCCACGGGCAATCAGAATTTGTTCATTGCGGCGCCATTCGATGCCGTTATCAGACTCGACTTCAAGCCCGCCACTGCCATTCTGGGCCAAACCCAACGGATTGGCCGCAGCATCCTTTGCCATGGCCGACAGGCCAAGCGCGGCCGCACCCAGCATAAGCCCCCCCAGCATAAGGGGTGTCAGCAGCGTTCCAGTCTTGCGGGCGAGATGCGGCATCGCAATCATGACTTCCCTCTCATTGCTCCGTCGAATTCAATGCACTGTCGAAAATCACCAGCCGGGATTTCCCCAAAAAGCGGATCACCGCCCCCTTGTCTTCAAGCTCAAACCCGGAATCCGATGCAATGGTGCCAAACGGCCCCTGCCCGTCAACCGGCACATCGCCGCTGGCACTGCCGGAATTCATGGCGATTTCAGCTTCCTCGGTGTGAATTTCAAAACCGTTATCGTGGTACATATTGACCGTACCCACCAGATCAAGCATCCCGTCGGTTTCGGTATAGAAGCCTTCATTGGCGGTCATCGCAATCCACGATCCGTCATTCAGCGTGATGTCGGCCTGCGGACCGGAGAGATAGACATGATCGGGCCGGGTTTCGGTTGCGTCGGTTTCAACCGCTTCGCTGGCGGTCACCGTAAAGGGCTGGCGATTGCCATCCACGCCAAAGAAGCGCGGATTGCTCATCGCGACATTTTCCATCAGATCCTCGGGCGAGGTCGAAAAGCCAAGCCGAAAACCGCTATCCTGAACCTGTTCGATCTGCGGCCACAAAACCACCAGTGCCATGATCGTCATCGCGATCAGCGGCAGCACGAATTTCAGCATATTGACGATGACGCGGCGAAACGGATTGATCCGCACATTGCGCCGGGCCGAGGGCATGCGATCACGCGAAAAGCCTCGCTCATGGCGCGCCTGACGTTCGTCATGCGCTACTGCCTTCTGGCTTTTTTCGCGGTCTTCGACCTGTGGCGTGCCCTCTGTGCTCATGCGTTATGCCACCCCGACGCGCAACAGATCATGGATATGCACAAGGCCCACCGGCACGCCAGCGTCATCCAAGACAAATAGGGATGTGATCGAACGGTCATTCATGATGGCAAGTGCCTCAACCGCCAGGGCATCGGCACTGGTCACTTTCGGCCCAGTGGTCATGACATCACCCACCTTCATCGCCACCAGATTATCGGCCATGTGACGACGCAAGTCGCCATCGGTCACGATCCCGGCCAGAACACCGGCATCATCAACCACACCGACACAGCCAAATGAATGGCTGGTCATGGTGACAAGCGCCTCGGCCATCAGGGCATCGGGCGAAATCAGGGGCAGGGTATCAACCCCATGCATGACATCATGAACATGCAGCAACCGCTGACCCAGTTTGCCCCCGGGGTGGAAGGTGCGGAAATCTTCGGATGTAAAGCCGCGCCGCTCCATCAATGTCACCGCCAGCGCATCGGCAAGAGCCAGCATGGCGGTGGTTGATGTTGTCGGCGCCTGCTTGTTCGGGCAGGCTTCCGGGCTTGCCGGCAGGACCAGCGGGCAGTCGGACTGCTTGGCAAGCGAGCTTTCAGGTTTACGGGTCATGCCAATCAGCGGCACGTTAAAGCGCCGGGTAAAGGCAATAATATCGGACAGTTCCGGGGTTTCACCGGAATTGGACAGCGCCAGAACCGCGTCATCCTTGCCAATCATGCCCAGATCCCCGTGGCTGGCCTCTGCCGGATGCACGAAAAAGGACGGGGTGCCGGTCGAGGCAAAGGTCGCGGCGATTTTCTTGGCAATATGGCCGCTTTTGCCCATGCCGGTAACAACCAGACGGCCTTTCAGGCCCTCGATCAGGTTGATGACGTTACAGAACTCGCCATCAAGCGAGTCTGCAAGCTCGCGCAGCGCATTAGCCTCGATATCAAGAACACGGCGCGCGATGGCAAGATCGGCGTCACTCGCCGGTGCTGGCACTTTGGGGGACTCGTTTGAGACGTCTTTTGAGACTGGGGTCACTGTCATCTGTTTCTTGTTAGCGTTTCCCGCCCGGAGATAGGGTCAGGACTTGTTAATTTGATTGGAATGGCAGCTTTTATGTTTGCGAAATCCAAGGAAAATCCCGCAGGGCGGGTTGGTATCCCGTACAAGGGTTTTGACGTAGGAGTTCACAAACATAAAAGCTGTCCTTCGGATCGATCAGATTTGCACGGGCTATTTTGTCGCAAAACCTTGAAAGATATCTATCTTACTGCAGTTTTGCTTCGCGTATCCGCACAAATCTGATCGACCATTCGAACCAAATTAACAAGTCCTGACCCTAGGCTATTTGACCCATCTTGCAAGATCATTGGGCCAAAACTATGAACCCGGTTGGCGTGGGGGTCAATTCTATTGCATCCCCCATACACCGCCAATCTTCACAGATGGTTAACCGGCCTTATCCCGACCTTAGGAATGGGCAAAGATATCGGTTTCTTCCCAGCCCGCCAGATCAAGCGTCGCGCGGGTCGGCAGGAAGTCAAAACAGGCCTGCGCGATCTCGGTACGCCCTTCGCGCGCCAGACGACGATCAAGCTCTTCCTTGGCCTTGTGCAGATACAAAACGTCCGAGGCGGCATAATCGATCTGTTCCTTGGAAAGCTCTGCCGCACCCCAGTCGGAGCTCTGCTGCTGCTTGGAAATCTCGACCCCGACGGTCTCGCGCAACACATCCTTCAGACCATGACGGTCGGTATAAGTGCGCACCAGTTTGGAGGCAATCTTGGTGCAATAAACCGGCGCGCAACGCACGCCGAGATATTTGTCCATCACCGCGATGTCAAAACGCCCGAAATGAAACAGCTTCAACACCGACGGGTCGGCCAGAAGTTTTTTCAGGTTCGGCGCGCTGTAATCTTCCCCATCAAACTTGACCAGATGGGCATTGCCATCCCCGCTTGAAAGCTGCACGACACACAAACGGTCGCGGTGCGGGTTAAGGCCCATGGTCTCACTGTCAATGGCCACGACCTTTCCAAGGTCAAGGTCACCCGGCAGATCTCCGAGATGGAGGAAATTGGTCATCGCGGTTCTCCAAATGTCAAAATTTGCCTGTTCTTAACACAGCAAACCGCGCATCGCACCGCAAAAGTCGCCCCTGTTCGGCTCGAAAGAAGAACGCTTTGCTCAGTTGGACTTTTGTGTTGCGAACCTGAGTGCTGCGACAGCAGTTGCGATCGACAACCACGCCAGCATGGCAGGCCAATTTGAAAACAGGCTTTGCGTTACTGAAAGAGGAAATAGCGACGTCACCATAACCCCCAAATAAAGCCCGCCAAGCAGCCTAGTATCACACGGACCGAATAGGGCCTTCGCGCCGTCCCAGTACAAAATCACCATAAAAATGGTAAATGGAATGGTGCCAATCAAACCGGTATCCGACAACCATTCGATGTAAAAGTTGTGTGGGTGCGGGTGACACAGCGCGCTGTCCAATCCTTGCTGCACATGATCTTTACAGACCAAGGAAAAGTTTCCCATACCGGTCCCGGTTATCGGGTTCTCACCAAAGAAGCGTAGCCCCAGTAACGCGAGCTGACCATAGGTTGACTCTGTATAGCCTGAAATCACGTTGGCCAGTTCTTCGACGCGTCCCCAGATGCGTTCGCTTGTTAAGAGCAGAAATGTCAATGCGGCCGCACCGCAAAGTGTCAACCCAACCGCTATCCTACGGGCAAATTTTCCAGAGAGAAGCAGACTGAAAGTTACCAGCAAAAGAGCCAACAATGTCAGCACACTTGCTGCTCGCTCACCACTCAAAAATATAACAGCTAGCAGAAGCGGTGACACACAACACGCTGCCATGAAAGCCTTGTTAGATTGTCCGCGAGCGTAAAGAACGAAACCCAACGCACTGGTCACGAGACCCAATTTAGCCAGATACATACCGATATTTGGCCGGTCAAGAGGCCCTGTTAAACGGCCAGTCATCGGCTGCCCGGACAACAGGGAAGCACCGGCAAAAAACTGGTGAAGTGCATCGAACGCAGCCACTGCCATCGTACATAGCACAACAATTGTAAATCGACGAATCGTGCGCTCATCCGTCAAGACCCAGCGGGTTACTGCCGCATAAAAGATAATAAACCTGAGCCAACTTAACGAACGCCCAAAACTTTTGCCGACATACTCAGCAAAAGGAGAGACAAAGACATTCATCAAGACAAAGATAACCAGAAGAACCAGAATATCTTTTTCGCGCGCCCAAGACCAATCCTTGATCGACCAAGATCGCACCAGAAAAATCACACCAATCAGGACAACTGAAATATCGGCAACTGCACGGGAAAACAGCAGGGCTGCCGGCATGCAAAGCAGCAAAAAACTGGCCGCGAGGTGCAACTTTCGATCAAGCGAGGTCATCTTCAGAAATTCACTTCTTTAATATGGCGGATGTTTGATAAGTTTTGAAAAATATTCCGGTAGGATTGCAGTGCTGAAGGGTCGGGATCAACAAATCCGAATTTCCCCGCAACGTAGCGAACAAACAAAGGTATCATCGGAATAGGTGCCCCATCACGGCGCGCCTTTTTTATGGCCGAAACACATTTGCGATAAAGCTTCACGCGCGTTTCGTGTGGCAACTCCGAGTGGGCCTCCAGAAAGTTCAGATATACCAAAAATCGATCATGATTGAGCTGCAAGGTATTTTGCGAAATGTGACTTCCGACGTCCGGCACCATCGTAAGAACCATGTCCGTATCAAGAAGGCACTTTGCATGTGCGGAAAGTCGCAATGGCAACGATTCATCCTGAACAAAGACCGTCTCATCGCACCCACCAGCGGCAATAAAAAGATCCCGTTCAACAAGCCAAGTCATCCGCACCATACCGCGACCAAGGACCCTCGCAAGCGGATCCTGGTGGATGCTAAGCTTGAAATCTTCTGCAATCGGAGGAGCTACCACTTTATCGATTGGTTCGGTCGTCTTGCGGCAATGACCGTGCACCATGTCTGCATTATGCTGTTTTGCAAGTGAAAGCAGCATCTCAAGCGTATTTGGCGCAAGAATTTCATCACAGTCAAATAGCGCCAGATATTTGCCATTTGCGGACTCGGCTCCCTGGTTGAGCCGAATTGATGGACCCGCATTGACTGTATTGCTGATTACCCGAACAAAGTCGTGCTTCGCTGAAAATTCTTCAAGGATCGCCAGAGAATTATCTGTCGACACGTCATCTACGAAAACAACCTCAAAAGGTATTTCGCCGGTCTGGGCCAACAAAGACGCAAAGAAATAACGAAGAGCATTTTCTTTGTTATAGACTGGCAGAACAAAACTGACTTCGGGTTGCATAGTTTTCGCAGCTCATTTTTAAGTCGATTTCTGCTTGTAACCAGTCAAGCTTGTCTCGAAAAGACTAAAACGCAAACCCTGCCCCAAAACGACAATACCCCAGCACATCAGAAATGTGCTGGGGTATGGTGCCCAGGAGAAGATCGTCTGCAACACACACCCTCTAAGCGTTGATTTGCAGGGATTCCAGAGTTTCCAAGGGCTTGACAGGTCGAATCAGGTAGTACATCTGGGTAGCACAAAGCATCAATACCTGAGTATCGACGAATGGGCAAACCCGTTAAGCGACCCGGCAAAAACAACTACGAAATTCAATATCCGCTTCCGCAAAAACTCCGCCAAGTCATGCGCACATCTGCCATATATCGCAGTTTGGGCACAGCAGACCTGTCTACCGCCAAGAAGCTGTATCCGGTGCGCTTGGCAGAAGTTCAAGCTGAGGTAACTCGCCTTCTCGCAAAACACTTCCCGGATGATCAGAACGTTCTGCAAGAGCTTCAAGACCTTGTTACCGCATACAAGAACGCGGATGACGATGCAGAACCCGGCAGCTTTTCCGAGAAGGACATTTTGCTGGACTTGGTATCCGAATGGGGCACCAAACAGCGCCTTAAACGTATTGAAGCCTTCAAAACCTCCGCTCAGTACAAGGCAGGGGAACCCATCCCAGTAGCGATTCGGCAAGCCGCCAACGAGATACAAGTTCAGGCAGAGAGCTTCGCCAAAGATGCATTAAACCCACGTACCAAAATTGACACGATCACAGAAAGCTGGCGCAAAGCAAATGGTCCCAAGCTTTCCGTGAGCACCAGAGACGAATACGAGCGGGCCGTAAAGCGCTTCTCCGATTGGTGTGCTCGGCAGCAGATCGAGTATTACGATCAAATCACCCGCAGAAAAGTCCGTGAGTTTGTTGAAGAAACCTATCATGGCAAGATGGGGAAGACCGCTAATCTGGCTCTGAGCGGGCTCCGTGGCGTGTGGAAGCACGCGATGACGGGTGGCTTTGTCGAGGAAAAGAGCACTGTTTGGGACGATCACGAATATCCGGACCACATCCGTATCGGAACGGGCGAAGTAAAGGCGGAGGCAGATGAAGAAGCACCGTTCTCGTTCGAAGACATTGAAACGCTCCTAACCAAGCTCGATCCACCGTTATTCGCTGACGTTCTTCGGCTCTCGCTTATAACGGGGGGCCGGAGTGCCGAAATTACTGCTCTTGAATGGAAACACATTACCAAAGAAGAAGATGGTTATTGGGTCAGCTTGCCGGGAACAAAAACTACGAGCGCAAGACGTCGCGTTCCAATCCCCTTTACATTTGCCCCACTGATGGAGCGCTTAACAAGCAACCCAAATGGCCGTTGGGTCTTCCCGTTTTATCCAAAACTTGTCTTTGAGACTGACAAAAAGCGCCACAGCTACATCAACAAAGAATTCAATAGGAAACGCCGAAACCTAAATATGCCAGACGGAAAGCGACAAGGATTACATTCGGCGCGTCGTACCTATACCGAACTACTTGAAGGCGCAGAGGTAGCCGTGGGAACCATCAAGTTGTTGATAGGTCACAAACGCCACGACATAACCATTGGGCGTTACACAAAAGGCCAGTACGTTGATCTCCGCAGTGCCGTCGAGAAATTGTCCTATCCGCAGAATATTGCGGCTCTGATATGTGACAACTGACGATGAGAGCGACACATTCAGAACAAGAGTGTTCAGTAGCTGATTAAAAATGATTAGCTGATCGGAACAGCAGCAATTATCGTTGAAGTCTCAATAACTACTATAAATTTTCGAACATAGTTTTCGACGCGCTTTGTTGAATGACTACACTACCAAAAGATGCTTGATTTGACTTCATGCAATCTTTAGACGTAAACCTAGAGCGGACATTGGATAGAAGTCATGCTTGAGTTACAGATCGGCCGCTGGCTGTACCGACAAGACAAAGACCGCAGTATTTATGTATGTCCGTCCTTGCCTTTGATCTTGGCTACGGACAAAGGGCGCGCTCGCAATGAGAACCAAGATCGCGTTGCCGCAATGCGGGTTCATACTGGAGCCCCATCAAATAAATCGTTCATCTGTGTAGCCGTTTGTGATGGCATGGGCGGAATGCGTGATGGGGGAATAGGTGCAACGATAGCGCTCTCTCACTTTATGACAGAGCTGGTTAGGTTGCGTAGAACTCCCCCAATCGAACGTCTCGAAAATGCAGCCCGCTACGCAAACAAAGCAGTTTTCAACGAGTTAAAAGGCAAGGGTGGTACAACATTGTCTGCAATTCTTCTGGAAGAGCAGTCTTTGTTTTCAATCAACATCGGTGATAGCCGGATATACGCCGAAGATGTTGCAGCGCAACGGCTCACCCGAATGACTGTAGACGACAATCTGGCTGAAGCTTTCGGCGGACAGGGAGCGGAACTCGTTCAATTTGTTGGCATGGGAGAGGGGATTTCTCCACATATCAACAAAATCCAAGACATACCCAAAACGGTTATTATCACATCCGATGGTGCGCACTTTTTTGACGAAAAAGTATTCTCCAAGGCGTACCTAAATGCACCCGACATAGTGGATGGTGTTGATCGCCTGCTGAGCTTGGCGGACTGGCTCGGGAGTCCTGATAACGCGACTATAGCTGCGTTTGATTTTCAAGAATTTTCCAACACGCCAATTTCTCAAGAGGGCGGCTGCGTTGAGTTCTGGGGCCCCTTTGGCCCACTAACACTACTATGGGCAAATAGAGAGATGAACGAATTTTCAGCGGGTCTCCCTGAAAGGAAAGCTGAAACAAACCAAGGCGAGATCAGGTCTTCATCTGCCGATGCATCAGGTAATCAAAAGGCCGCGACTACGAGAAAGAAGCCAACTCGTAAACGAGCTACAAAAAAGAAACAGAACTCCGAAAAGGAGGACTACGGGCAATTGGAAATTGATGTCTCGATTGATAGGGAAGAACGTGACTGATGCTTATTGCCGATAGATATGAAGGCACGGGAACCGCCACATGGGGCGGAATGGGTGAAGTTCATGAGTGCATCGACCAGCACCTTGGGCGAAAAGTAATGCTTAAGCGCATGCAAAACCATGCAGAACTAGCGCGATTAATTGATGAGCAGAAGGCCCTGTCAAAAATCCGATCAAAGCATGTTGTCCAGCTTCTTGATATCGTCTCAATCCAGACTCAATTGCATCAACAAGAAACCTGCCTCGTCCTTGAACACATTGACGGGACAGACCTCAAGGAAGGTCAATACAAAGCGGACGGGACTTACCTACATGTACTATGGCAGATTGCTTCAGGCCTCGCAGAGATACACGAAGCCGGAATAATACACAGGGACATAAAACCCAACAATATCCGCCAGGATTCAGATGGAGTAATCAAAATACTTGATTTTGGTTTGGCTCGAGAAACTGGCGTTGATAACAAGACCAAGAACATTATTGGCACAGAAACCTACATGGCTCCGGAGCTATGTGGCGAAACCACGATCTCTTTTTCGTCTGCTATCGACGTTTATGCATTTGGTGCAACTGCACTAGCCCTACTGGATGGCACACGCCCGCAAGAGATATTGCCTCCAGCTGGAGTTGCTCCAAAGCCGCTACCAGCCGATTACATTCAATCCACTTACCCAGAGCTCCCGACAAACGTTGCTTCCATGCTCGAAGCATGTTTTGAGCATGATATAGCCGCTAGGCCGGGCATGTCAGAAGTCAAAACTATAATTGAGCAACAAATAGTCAAAGACAAACATAGGGCGCGAATTGCGACCCAAACCGAAGTTCACGAACTTGGTGCAGAGAAGCGAGATATACGGCTAAGCACAGACTTGGGAAAACTGAACATTCACTACGATGGCATTCAATTCCAAGTCACACGATGCGAAGGTGACGTTAGACTGAATAACAAAATTCCCGAAGTTGGCGACCAGATGCCCCCAGCCTGTGTGATTTCATTCCCGATGAACATGCAGAAAAAGATGTTTCTCACTTTTGACGTTTCACATCCGGAGGTTAGCGCATGATCGCAGCAGGGATGCTTCTAGCAGGTAGGTACAAAGTTCAGAACTATGTTGACGAAGGTGGTATGCAACGAGTGTATGCGGCTTTGGACACGCGCCTTGATCAGGTAGTTGCGATAAAAACACCGCTAGAGAATCAAAAGCACCGACGTTTTCAAAAAAGCGCTCTGATCTCGGCCAAAATAAGCCATCACAATATCGCAAAAACCTACGACTACTTTGAGGAAGATGAGGTTCCCTATTTGGTTGAAGAGTTTGTAGTTGGCCACACCCTTGATCAGGCGGTGCTAACAAGGTCTGACTTTATCGACCCTCACTTAGCAGCGAAGGTGTTTCACCAACTCTCTCGGGGACTTGCTGCTTCTCATCGCGCTGGCGTAATTCATCGCGATCTTAAGCCAAGTAACGTGATGATTTGTGGAGGCTACAATCTGTCAGAGATAAAAATCACTGATTTCGGAATCGCCACACTTACTAAGGAGTTCTTCGAGGAAGAAATTGGTGATGAGCAAGCAATCACGAACTCAACCTCAGGAACTGTTCGGGGTGCATTACCATATATGTCGCCAGAAATGATGTTCCGCACAAATGGGGGAGAATCAGAGGCCGCAATGGATATTTGGTCCTTAGGGGCCATGATGTTCAAAATGATGACTGGCAGATTCCCATTTGGGGTCGGCTTCAATGTACCCGCCAACGTCAAAACCAATTCACGCGAAGATTGGCCCGCCTTTTTGACAAGCAAGAACCAGTTTGAACCGCTATCGAGGTCCTTGATGCACTTGGTTGAAAAGTGTCTTAACTACGAGCCAAAAGATAGGCCTAGCGCTGAGCAACTAGTCTCCGAATGCGGAGATATATGCTACTTTAGCGCACCGCGAGTAGAGGGAACGGTAAACAATATGCCTTGCAGAAGCTTTGGCTTCTTTAACTCACCTCAGGCTGGCGGAAGGGTATTTGCCCACCAAGACAGTGTATACGGGCCGAATCGCCTCCAAACGGGTCTTCCAGCGACGTTTTCATATTTCCCTGGCCATCCTCAGGCACGTGCTCATCCGGTTCTTATTCTCAAGAAGTGAAATATTCAGGGTAATCATCGGAGCGGGTATCAATAACAACAGTTGACGCATAAGCCCCCTCCTTTGCCGGGGTGGGGGTGAGTGCCACAAACGTAAATTCTTACACTCCGCTTTCTTCGCTCTGTTCAACCAACGTCGCCTAAAAGTTCTGCGATGACGCGAAAAGCCGGAAGTAGGAGACGAAGTAAAAGTCACGTATCGGACTGACCCGTTGATACGTGACGCTGAAGCCCCCTATTGAATGTCGGATAGGAAGCATCATTCATGTTCTAGGCGACATTCTAACGGTTGAGTTTCCACCCAAGACAATAGAAGAACAGCACTAACGAAGCGAGTTCTTTGAGAGTTTTCCCCAGCTATCCCAAGCAGACAGCCCCTGCCCAGCCAAATCAAGATAGCCTTGGCCAACGAGAGGCAGTCGCACGAAAACGGACGATAGCGAGATTTCAAAGATAAAAGAGCCGAAGAGATTGATCATCATGATTAAGGTTCCCCTTTGTGTTGTCTCGGTCCCAAGCTATCAACATCGGCAACAACAACCAGAGTCCCTTTGGAATCAGAGCGTTGCGCTCTTTGCGTTTGCCTCTTCCCGCGAAACACCATAGATTGGCTCAATCGCCCATAATCCCTCCACTAGTGGAACGGTTTTAGACCACCCGATAAGAACGGCATTTGGGAAGGTCGGAATATTTTGGGCGACCACCTGAGTGGGTATCATTAGTAATAGTTGGCGCTCAATCCCCCCTTGCCGGGGGCGTTTTTAATCAGCCGAGCCATGGCGATATCCCAACTTTCTTTTCCCTGCTCAGGAAGCCGTATCAGAAAGCTCTTTGACGACGCGATAAACCGAAGACCTTGCAATACCGAGTTCCTTAGAGATCGCGGTTGCCCCTTTGCCTTCGTCCATGAGTTGCTTGATGGCGGCGGGGTCAATCTCTGAGGGCCTACCCTTGTACTTGCCTTCACGCCTTGCCCGCTCAATACCCTCTCTCTGACGCTCCAACATTATCTCGCGCTCGAACTGCGCGATGGCGGAGACCACAGTGAGCATCATTCTTCCCGTGGCTTTCCCGGTGTCTATATTCAAGTCAACGATATGTAGCGCCGCCTTCTTGCCTTCGATGACCTTGATTAACTCCATAAGGTGAGCGGTGGAGCGGGCAAGCCGGTCAAGCTTGGTAACCACCAACGTGTCGCCCTCACGGATAAAGTCCAGCGCTGCCGCTAGCTGCTCCCTTGCCATCACATCGACCGATGAAACCTGCTCTGCGAATACCCTCTCGCAGTTAAGAGCTTTAAGCTCCCTTACCTGTCCTTCAATGCTGGCCTTCTGGTCCAGTGTTGAAGCGCGTGCATAACCGACCAACATTGGTTGCTCTCCTATCAAAGTGTCCGATTTACATTTAAGATGTCTGACCCGATTCGTCTCATAAGTCAACAAACAATGTAAAAGAGACACTCTAAATCGCACGATAAGACGTCCCGTTTAACCATGCTCAAACGAGACATCCACTCTACCGGCTTTGATCTTGGAGCTGCCAGAAGGCACTGGACAGGACATTGCCGAGCTATCGGAACAAGGTCGCCAGCAGGTCGCTTAATTTAACGCTGGAGAGTCTTTACGCGCTCCTTGGCCAGTGCGGTAGCCGAACGAGACAACGACTCTCTAAGGGCGAAGAAACAGCCATATCAATTACACCGCACCCTTGGATAAGACAGCCGTCATCCTGCAGACACATCTTGGTCAACCAACCCTGATGAACACCGCTCTAAGTAATTGGGATTAATCATGAATATTAAGTTATCCACCGATTACAACGCACCCTTGGATAAGTCATAGTAAGAATGATATTTAAAGGTTATTTAGAGTTATAGTTAGAGGGGCAGTAAGGGTAATAGTTAGAGGGTTAGTTAGGTTTATAGGTAGGCTATAGTTCACTGCCAGAGAGCATGGCAGTCCAACCTTAAACGGATAGACCCAACAACCACATCACCTACAAAGCCTATCACCACACAGGTCAAGCCTTTGGTGCTTACCTAGTCGCTATTCTGACTGTGAAATCTCGCTTACCACAACTGACACAACGCAGTCTTCGGGCTAACACCCAGACGCCTGTTGTCTCAGGTGCCAAGCAAAGCAATTCAACAGGGCGCTTGCTGACGCAACGATAACAAGTTCGGCAGTAAAAATGGATTGCCTTGTAATCATGGCGCACAAGTTCACTTAATGGGACACCATCTTGTTCGTAATCCAAGGTAAGCCTCTTATGGCATACCCTGCCCCCAAGCATCCATTTAAGCCGCAACAGATATCCGTTCAAGAGGGTGAAGCCCAACACTGAGCAGCCCTCGATAGCGACAGAGGTTGAGGCGCGTTAATCGCTTTCCGTGCCTCCCTCTGGCGCTCACCACAATGTCAGTATTTCTGCGGGTTTCAAGATTACTACGCACCCTTGGAATACCCATCCAAAGCAATAGATGACCCTAAGAAAGCGAGAATCCCGATGCCCGTGCACTTTCCGACTTCTGACATTGACGACTTTCACAATGAAGTCGAAACCGAACTCTATGACCTCTCCCGTGTGAAGCCAATCGTTTCGCGACGCAATGGCACCCTTTATACGTCTAGTCACCACATCGCACGCTTCTTCCGTCGAAAACACGAAACGGTTGTCCGCAGATTACTCGAACTCGAACACTTCAATTTCTTCAAAGAGGTGGTGGAGAGAACTGCGACCACTTTTACTGAGGCAGGAAATCCGAGAAAGACCACCGTCTATGACATCCCCCATAGCGGGTTCGACTACTTATCCTGTCTTCTCTTGGACACCAAAGACCGCGAAAAGTTCATCGAGTACATCAAGGAGTTCGAGTTTCAGCAGGAAGTAATGGATTTCCATTCAATTTTGATTGCGCACAATATCGAGCCCGACCAAGCCCTAGAGATGCTACTGCCATGATCAAGGCGACAACTACGGGCGGTTACTTGCCCTAGACATAGCCCCCTCAAGTAAGCTGAAAAGTCAGTCAAACGCCCATTTAACAGGTCACCTTCGGGTGGCCTTTTTTTTTCGTCGTTCGTGCGAGAGGGGGCGGTCTATCTATCATTTTTCGAATGCTCCCAATCCACCACCACCTTCGATACCCCTAGGAGGCGATTTAAGGCACCTTGAAGAGTCACGCAGGGTATGGCGGCTGGGGTTGAAGCCTGCACACTCAAAGCGCCGCTGTGACTTGAAAATCGACTCACTGAGCAATCGACTTCGCAGTGAGGTCAGCATGACGAACGCGCTTACAACCTTTGACTTCAATCAGAACAGCATCCGTGTCGTCACCATTGAAGGTGCGCCTTGGTTCGTTGCTGCTGATGTGTGCCGTGTGCTTGGGCTTACGAACACAAGTGTTTCAACCCAGCCCCTGAGTGCGGACGAGAAACATAAGGCAGACTTAGGTTTGCCCGGTCGCAGTCCTTTGATTGTTTCCGAGAGCGGCCTTTACAAACTCGTCATGCGCTCCGACAAGCGCGAGGCCAAAGTCTTCCAAGATTGGGTAACCCGCAACGTCCTGCCAGCAATCCGCAAGGACGGCATGTATGTCATGGGTGAAGATTATGAGCGCACTCGCAACCATCAACCCTGTAGTCATCGTCAAAGACAACCAAGCGTTCGCCAATAGCTGTGACGTGGCGGAGTTCTTTGAAAAGGAACACGGTCATGTTCTGCGCGATATAGGCAACTTGGAATTTGCTATGAAGACCAATCCAGATTTGGGTGCGTCTCGGTTTGCCAAGTTATTCAGAGCGACCGGCTATATGGGCGGCAATGGTCAGTTGCGTCCTTCGTTCGATATGACGCGGCAAGGATTCACCATGCTTGCTATGCGCTTCACAGTTTCTAAGGTTCTCGATTCCAATGAGACATACGCTTACAACGGACCAATAAGCGCTGAACCGTCTGCACCGAGCATTTAGCTAAATATTTTATGGGGGAGGAACGGCCTTCTCCGAGTAGTACAACCCGGTAGTACAAAGACAATAGCCCTGCAAGCTAAGTCTTTGAAAACGTTAACTTGCAGGGCTATGGTGCCCAGGAGAAGACTCGAACTTCCACGGCCTAATGGCCACTGGCACCTGAAGCCAGCGCGTCTACCAATTCCGCCACCTGGGCATAGGGGCTTGTGGTATTTGTTCGGGCGGTGTCCGCCGGAACGGGGCGGAATATACGCGGTCAGGCTTAAGTGTCAACCAACTTTTTGATGGTTTGGTGAAACTTCCTGCGCCCGGTTGCGGGTACGCGCCAATCGCCCGGTTTTTCTTGGCGTTTTAGCCGTTTGGGATCACGCCACGTGGTCGAATAAATAGGCCAGAACACCGTTTAAACGGTTCCTGCCCTGATCGGTGGCACGCAGCCCCGAAGAATCACAGATCAGATCACCGGACTCGATCAGGGTCTCCAACCGGTCAAGTGCCAAAACATCACGCGGTCCCTTGCCGATGATGCGTTCAAACCGTGCAGTCGGAACGGTTTCATTGAGCCTGAGGCCCATCATCACCATTTCAAGCAGACGTTCATCAGCCTCAAGCGCTGTTTCTTCCTGAGTGCCATGACCATGCTTTTCCACCCGGTCCAGCCAGATATCAGGCGCACGGTGACGGCGCACAGCCATCGGCGTGGTGTTGCCATCGGCACCAACCACCGCCTCGCGGCCATGCGCGCCCGGTCCGATGCCAAGATAATCGCCATAACGCCAGTAAACGAGGTTATGGCGGCTTTCCTGTCCCGGTTTGGCGTGGTTGGACACCTCATAGCAGCGATAGCCGGCACGTTCGGTTTCTTCCTGGGTGATCTCGTAAAGTTCGGTCGCAAGGTCTTCGTCTGGCACGACCAGATCACCGCGCTGATGCAGAGTATAGAACTGTGTACCCGGCTCGATGGTAAGCTGGTAGAGCGAGATATGCCCATTGGCGATGCCAAGCCCCTCGCGCAGCTCCGCGCGCCAAGCCTTGGGATCGTGTTCCGGGCGTGCATAGATCAGATCAAACGAAAAACGATCAAACACCGATGTCGCAACATCGAGGGCCCGCATGGCTTCCTCGGCACTGTGCAAACGACCAAGGAATTTCAGGTCGCGGTCATTCAGCGCCTGAATGCCAATCGACACCCGGTTGATCCCGTTGGCGGCAAAGGCCGAAAAACGGTCAATCTCGACTGTGCCCGGATTGGCTTCGAGCGTGATTTCAAGATCATCCGTTACAGGCCAAAAAGATTTGATGTCCTCGATCAAGGCCCCGGCGGTTTCCGGGTCCATCAGGGATGGCGTGCCACCACCAAAGAATACAGATCCGACCGTCCGCCCCGGATGGCGGGCCGCGCCATGGGCAAGCTCCGCCCGGAGCGCCTTGCGCCAGCGCGCGTGATCAACACTGTTCGCCACATGGCTGTTGAAATCGCAATACGGGCATTTCGACAGACAGAACGGCCAGTGGATATAAATGCCAAACGGCACGGTTTCACTTGAGGCTGCGGACACGCGGGACTCTTTTCAAACGCGGGAATATTGGCCGTTAAACTAACACGCACCGCCGATCATGACATCCGCGATGCGTGCATAAGTTCAATGCAGGTGGTTAAACCTGAAATCAGTCTTCGAAGCAGGCCTTGACCAACTGGCGGAAGGCATCGGCACGGTGGCTCATTTCATGCTTTTTCGCCGGGTCCATTTCGCCAAAGGTTTCCCCGTAGCCCTTGGGCTGGAAAATCGGGTCATAGCCAAAGCCGTGCGGGCCACGTTTCGGCCAGACAATTTCGCCCTCAACCCGGCCTTCGAAATTTTCGACATGCCCGTCCGGCCAAGCCAGCGACAGGGCACAGATGAACGATGCCCGGCGATCCGGGTGATCACCAATACCATTCTTGACCTTTTCCATCGCCATGTCGAAATCCTTGTCCGGCCCGGCCCAACGCGCGGAATAAATCCCCGGCGCCCCATCAAGGGCCGAAACCGCCAAACCGCTGTCATCGGCAAGGGCCGGAAGATTGGCCCCATTGGCTGCCGCCGTTGATTTCAGCTGCGCATTGCCAATGAAGGTTTTTTCGGTTTCTTCGGGTTCGGGCAGGTCAAGCTCACCGGCCGAGAAGACCTCGATGCCAAACGGTTCAAGAAGTTCGGCGATTTCCTTGATCTTGCCTTTGTTGTGGCTGGCGATGACGAGTTTTTTTTCCGTGAAACGACGGGCCATGGTCTTGCCTGAAACTGCGATATCCAACTGATGCGAAAAAACGGCAGGCCCGATGCCCGCCGTTAATATTACGGTGCCTTAAAGCCCAAGCGCTTCGCGCTGCTTGGCGAACAATTCCTTGCAGCCCTTTTCCGCCAACGCGAACATCTGATCATAGGATGCACGATCAAACGGCACGTCTTCGGCGGTTGCCTGTACCTCGACAATGCCGCCACTGCCCGCCAGCACGAAGTTGGCATCGGCCCCTGCATTGCTGTCTTCCGCATAATCAAGATCAAGCACCGCTTCACCTTCATAGATGCCGCATGAAATTGCTGCGACCGGCTGGGTCAGCGGGATTTCCTTGATCAGGCCAAGACGACGCACACCCTGAAACGCCAGATGGGCGGCCACATAGGCACCGGTGATTGATGCGGTGCGCGTACCGCCGTCGGCCTGAATGACATCGCAATCAAGGCGCATCTGCATTTCGCCCATCGCCTTCATATCGGCAACCGCGCGGATCGAACGGCCAATCAGACGCTGGATTTCCTGGGTGCGGCCAGACTGACCACCACGGGCGGCTTCACGCTGCATGCGGCTATCGGTTGCGCGCGGCAGCATGCCGTATTCAGCGGTGATCCAGCCCTTGCCGGAATTGCGCATCCAGCCCGGTACCTTGTCTTCGACCGTGGCGGTACAGATCACATGCGTGTCGCCGAATTTGATCAGACACGAGCCTTCGGCATATTTGGATACGCCGGTTTCAATCGTTACATCGCGAAGCTGATCGGGGGTACGGCCGGAAGGGCGCATGAGAAGGAACCTCTTGGTTGTCTGGGCTTGCGTTCGTGGCGACTTGATTGCCCACGCACGAAGCGAAACTGTCCTGAAAAATTTGGCCCAAAGTAAGATGTGCCCCACCAAACGTCCAGCAGTTTCCCCGGATGTTTTTATCTGTTCTGGTGCAATCCGGGCGCAAAGCAGTTAAACCAACAACTTCGACCAAAGTTACAAGCATGGCTTAGCAATAGGCCGTGCAATTGACGCAATGCGTTTGCCTGACTAAATTCTCCTCACGTTTAACGCTTCATCCATCTGGATCAATTGGCACGCAACACATGGCGCATTTTGACGATACATTGCTGGGCGACATGAATGCGCGGTCACGTGAAGTGTTCCGCCAGATTGTCGATGCCTATGTCGAAACCGGCGAGCCGATCGGGTCGCGGTCGATTGCGCGTCGCATGTCGGAAAACCTTTCGGCGGCGACCATTCGCAATGTCATGTCCGATCTTGAAGAAATGGGTCTTCTGGTCGCGCCGCACATTTCGGCGGGACGCCTGCCCAGTGAAAAGGGCCTGCGCCTGTTTGTGAATGCCTTGATGGAGGTCGGTGACCTTCCCAATGCCGAGCGTGACCAACTGACCAAAAATTGCGAACAGGCGGGCTATTCGCTTGATCAGATGCTGGGCGAAGCAACCACGATGTTGTCTGGCCTGTCGCGCTGTGCCGGGCTGGTGGTTGCACCCAAGACCGATGGCATTCGCTTAAAACAGATCGAATTCGTTGCCCTGTCGCCAGGCAAGGTCCTGGCTGTGCTGGTGGCCCATAATGGCAGTGTCGAGAACCGAATCCTTGATGTACCGCCTGATTTGCCCGCCTCGGCATTGACAGAAGCGGCAAACTATCTAAATACCCGATTGGCTGGAAAGACGCTTGATGATGCGCGCCTTTTGATGACGAAGGAGCGTGATCGTCTCAAGCAGGAGCTTGATGAGCTTTCCGCCAACTTGATTGATGCGGGTCTGGCAACATGGGCCGGCGGGGTCAAGGGATCGTCCCTGATTGTGAAGGGGCAATCCCAGCTGCTGGAAAATATCGATACGATTGAACAGCTTGAGACCGTGCGCCGCCTGTTTAACGTGCTCGAAGCCCGCGATCAGATGATTGAATTGCTCGATGTGACGACGGATGCCCAGGGTGTTCAGATTTTCATCGGGTCGGAGAATAAACTGTTCGGCGGATCGGGTCTTTCGATGGTGATTTCGCCCTATCAGAATGCTGAAGGCAGCATTGTGGGTGCAATCGGGGTTGTCGGACCGACCCGGATCAATTATGCCCGGATCATTCCGCTGGTCGATTACACCGCCAAGCTGGTCGGTCGACTGATTGGATAAATCGCGGCGCTGCGTGTCAGGCCGCATAACGTGAAAGTAGCAAGGTTAGCCATGTCGGAAACCGCAAAGAACACTCCGGAAGATCTGCAGGACGTCAATGCAGAGGAAACCGCTTCTGAAGAGGTCGCAGCAGAGGCGACCGAGGAAGTCGTTGAGGACGCCGCACCCCAGGACCCGATCGCCGCACTTGAAGCCGAAGTCGCGGAACTGAAAGACCGTCTGCTGCGCCAGGCCGCCGAGGTGGAAAACACCCGCCGCCGCGCCAAAAAAGACGTCGAGGATGCCGGCAACTACGCCATTACCAAATTTGCCCGCGACCTTTTGGATGTCAGCGACAACCTGCGCCGCGCGCTTGATGCTGCGGGCGATACGTCCAATGCCGATCCGGCGATGAAAACCCTGTTTGACGGGGTTGAAATGACCGAACAGGCCCTGCAAAAGGCGCTTGAAAAGAACGGCATCGAAAAGCTCGAACCGCTTGGTGAAAAGCTTGACCCGAACAAACATCAGGCCGTGTTTGAGCTGCCGCATCCGGAATATCCGGACGGCCACGTCGCACAGGTCATGCAGGCCGGTTACGTGCTTAAGGGCCGTTTGCTGCGCCCCGCCATGGTCGGTGTGACCAAAAATCCGGGTGGTGAAAAACCAAGCCAGACCGACACCCCGGGTGGCAACGTCGATACCTCTGCCTGAGGACATTAAAGACGATAAACCGGTTTTAGCGGATCGGTTTCGCATGCACCCCTGCCAGACAAACTTGGCGGGGGTGTTTTGTTTGCATTAGGCTACCGGTACTGATCACCAGCACAGGACCGAACACCATGCCGCTTCGCCCCGACCTGATCGATATCCTGCGCGATGAAAAAGCCACGATTGTCATTCTGACCGGGGCTGGCATTTCCAAGGAAAGCGGCCTGCATACCTTTCGCGATCCCGATGGCATCTGGGCGAGATACGATATTTCCGAAGTCGCAACGCCCGAGGCCTTCATTGCCAATCCCGATCTGGTGCATCATTTTTATAACGACCGCCGTTCGGGGTTACATGACCCGGCGGTTCAACCCAATGCCGCCCATCTGGCCCTGGCAAGGCTAGAGGCCGAATGGCCCGGTGATGTTCTTCTGGTAACCCAGAACATTGATGATCTGCATGGCCGGGCCGGGTCCAAAAACCTGATCCACATGCATGGCGAGCTTTTGAAAATCCGCTGCAATCACTGTGATCTGCTGACCGATTGGCCGGGCGACCTTGCCAAGGAAACCCCGTGCCCAAGTTGCGGCAAGGCTGGCAGCTTGCGCCCGCATGTGGTGTGGTTTGGCGAAATGCCGCTCGAGATGGAACGCATTTACGCTGCCCTTGGCGATTGCGGGCTTTTCATCTCGATCGGGACATCGGGCAACGTCTGCCCGGCAGCCGGGTTCGTTCAGGTCGCCCATGAAGAAGCCGGGGCTGAAACGGTTGTGCTCAATCTCGAACCCAGTTCCGGTGCCACACTGTTTGATCACAGCCGCTATGGCCCCGCCACAGAACTGGTTCCGGCCTTTGTTGCCGCCCTGCTCGGTGATTGATAGCTGGCCTAGGGATTGATCAAATCACCGAATGATTTTTCGCCCGCATCACTGAACCGCACAATCCGCGACTCCGGCATCCGTCGGGCCCAACCCAAATCATAGAACCGGTCGAGCAAGGCCGCCCCGAAGGAGCCCGCCAGATGCGATTGCCGGGCACTCCAATCAAGGCATTCCCGGCATAGAGGTCGGCGCTTGGCGCGCAAGCCATCCAGATCAATGCCAAACGTGTTGGCAAAATCGATCCCGACCGGTGTCAGGGCAACACCATTGATGTCGCTTTCAATCAGCTTGCGTTTGGCAAGGCCATCAAACAGCGCAACCCCCATGTCACCGGCCAGATGGTCATAACAAACCCGTGCCTTGCGCAGTTCCGGGTCCTTGGGCCCGGTGCGCACGCGGTTATGCCCGACCCGATTGGCAATCCCCATCAGGACTTCCAGCGCCTCGACAATATCAGGGCCCGAAAGCGTGAAATAACGATGCCGCCCCTGTTTGCGCGGCACAACGATCTGACCGGCTTCAAGCTTCGCCAGATGCGAGCTTGCAGTTTGCGGTGTCACACCGGCTTCTTGGGCCAGCTCGGCCGCGGTTAATGCCCGACCGCTCATAAGTGCTGTCAGCATATTTGCGCGCGCCGGATCGCCAAGCAATGCGGCCACGCGAGCAATATCGGGTCCTTCTTTCATAGTTCGATGCTAATCGAAGCATTGATGTGCGGCAATCGGGATAATGGGTCGCGTCACCCAACAAGATGTTTCTCCTGAAAGGACGCTGTCATGATCACCTGCTTCATTCGCTATGAAATCGACCCGTACAAAAAAGACGCCTTCATGGAATATGCCCGCAACTGGGGGCAGGCCATTCCGCGCTGCGGGGCGGACCTTGTCGGCTATTTCGCCCCGCATGAAGGATCGGTCTCGACCGCCTATGGTATCTATCATTTGCCCGATCTGGCATCATATGAAGCCTATCGCGCGCGGCTAAAGGATGATCCGCTGGGACGGGAAAACTATGAATTCTCCCAGCGCGAGAAATTCATCCTGCGCGAAGAACGCCAGTTTCTGAAAATTGCCTCCACCCCGCACACGGAGCTGATCAAACCATGATTGCCATCATTTTCGAGGTCACACCGCGCGAAGGGCGCTATGACGATTACCTTGCGATTGCCGGTGACCTCAAACCCGTGCTTGAAACCATGGATGGTTTTATCTCGATCGAACGATTTCAAAGCCTGACCAATCCCGGCAAGATTCTATCGCTGTCCTTTTGGCGCGATGAGGACGCAATTGCCGCCTGGCGCAATCTGGGTGAGCACCGTACCGCCCAGATCAAGGGACGGCACAAGATTTTTGAAGATTACCGTTTGCGAGTGGCTGGCGTGATCCGTGATTACGGCCTTCATAACCGCAATCAGGCCCCGGATGACTCCCGCGCACAACATGATCGCTGATCTGTAACGTCGATTATCGGGGCTCAGGCCTTGGCCGGTTTCGGGGATGCTTCTTCATCCCCAATTTCGCTACTCTCGGCAAATTCGGCGAATTCTTCTTCGACGGCATCCTCGACCGCTTTGGCCCCGCCCTTGTAATCAAGCAACATCACGGCCAGCACGACAATGCCTGCCCCGATGAAAATCACCGGCACCGGCAGCATGTCAAAGAAGATCAAATCCATCGCGACCGAAAACGGAAGGGCCGTATAGGCCGCTGGCGACACCACACTGGCATCCGCAACCCGCACGGCGCGCAACACCATATAGTTGGTCAGCATGGCAAAGAAACCGGCACCCGACGCATAAAGCCAATCGGCCAATGACGCCGGATACCAGGTGATCATCGCAATCGGCACCCAGATCGCAACCGCGATGATCTGAGGCCAGAACAGCATGGAAAAATTGGTTTCGGTCCGGGTCAGCACCTTGGCAAACAAGGTCTGGGCGGAAAAACAGAACGCCCCGATCAGGGCTGCGGCGACACCAAGCGGCACACCAAAGCCATCCATGCGCGGTACACACATCACCCACACGCCAACAAGGCCCAGAAGGGTTGCTATGATTTTGCGCGGGGTCAGTTTCTCGCCCAGAATCACCACCGCCAACATCACGGTCAGCAAGGCTTCGATAAACAGATAGGCATTGACCTCGGCGATGCTCATCTGGCGCAGCGCAAAGAACACAAAGAACAGCGATCCGTACCACAAAACACCACGCGCAATATGCGCCACCGGGCGGCGCGTACGGATCTGGCGCGTGCCGATAAACATGATGATGACCAGGAACACCGCAACGGTGGTCAGGGCGCGCATCGCAAGGATCTGCGAGGTCGGCACATCGTGCGAGACAAGCTTGGCACAAACATCGACAAAAACGCCTGATGCCATGGCAGCCGTCATCCACAGGACACCGCGGAAATTTCCGCTCAGTCGCGTTGCGGTCATGGTCAATCCCGGTTTCGAAAGGAATGTTGGGGTTTCCGGCAGTTGGGGGGAGGCTGCTTACGTGGTGGCGCAAGGAGGCATAAGTCATTACGGCCGGAAACCCTGTATGACGATGATATTGCCTGCTTGTTTGGAAAAATACGAATGAAGCTTTTTCAGCCATTGTTGAGATTTTTTTGGCCCACTTTTCGATCAGGCCTGATAGACAGAATAAAAGACAGTAATGCTCTCCGGATGGAAACCCACGATGCGCAGAAAGCTCCCACCGTTGCGCGCCCTTGTCGCCTTTGAAGCCACCGCACGCCATCAAAGCGTGAAGGGGGCCGCAGAAGAATTGCATGTCACGCAAAGTGCGATCAGTCATCAGCTCCGCCAGCTTGAAGAAAACCTTGGCGTGGTGCTGTTTACCCGCAAGGGCCGTGGATTGACCCTGACCAAGTCGGCCGAGCTGCTTTTGCCGCGCCTGACCGAGGCGCTTGATGGCATTGCCGATATCACTGGCGAAGTCGGCCCGGACAAGGGCAAGGCAATCCGCATCGGCGCGCTGGCCACACCAGCCCTCACTGTGCTGTTGTATGAGCTTGATAACCTGCGCGACCGGCTGCCTGCCGATATTCCGGTACAATTTCGCAAGATCGAATTTGATGACGGTCTTGATCCGCTTGAAATTGATCTCGCCCTTCAGATCGCGCCAAAGGACCTGCCCGGTCCCGAAGACTGGATTACCGAGCTTCTCACACCTGAAGTCTATACCGCCTTTGCCGCCCCGGAATGGCTGGCAAAGCGCGGCTATGATGCCAGCAATGTTGACGTCGCGACACTCGGCCCACGCGATATCCTGTTGATCGACAGTGACAGCGAACAGTTCTCCCAGATCGAACAATGGTTCAAGGATGCCAGCTTCTCGCTTGCTGATTGCTGGACCTTTAGCCACCATATCTGGGCGCTTGAGGCCGCACGTGCCGGTCAGGGCATCGTTGCCAGCACCGATGTTGTGGCGCGCAACTACGTTGAGCGCGGTGAACTGGTGCCGCTTAATTTCCCGGACTTCATTTCGCACTGGTGGTATCGCCTGCTGATCCGCCCGGCCCGCGAAAAAGACCCGATCGTCATCGAAGCCGCCAACTGGATCCGCGAACTCATCAACCCGAAAACCGCATCACTTGCGCGCAAAAAGGTGATGTAACACCATTGTCGTTGTCCTTGGACGCGCGAAAGGTTAGGGTTTGGGCACAAAAAAAGCCGTAAGCTAAAAATGGGGTTATGTGGGGAAGATGACATCCTTGGTGTCAGTCGTGGTCACGACTTATAACTGGCCCGAAGCACTATCCTTGGTGCTGAAATCGCTTGCCGATCAAAAGGATCGCAATTTCGAAATCGTTGTTGCCGATGACGGGTCGGGTGATAAAACCGCACAGGTCATCAAGGACTTTGCTGCCAAAAATCCGATTCCGGTCAAACATTATTGGCACGAAGACATTGGCTTTCGCGTAGCCAAGGCACGCAATGGTGCGATCGGTTTATGTGAAGGCGATCTGGTTATCTTTATTGATGGTGATTGCTGTGTGATGCCCGATTTCATCACGCGTCACCGCAAGGCCGCAACCAAGGGCTGCCTTGTATCGGGCAAACGGGTCTTCCTTAAAAAACGGCTGACCAACACCCTTCTCGCGCGCAAATGGGCCTTTTACAGATGGCCGCGTCCACTCCTGTTTCTGACCGCCCTATTTGGTTTTGCCAACCGGCCGTTTCAGTTTGTTCGCCTGCCGCATAACGGCCCGTGGCTTTGGGAACATGAAAAGTGCTGGCAAAAGGCGCAAACCTGTAATCTTGCCGTTTTCAAAAGCGACATCGACAGAGTTCATGGCTTCGATGAAAGTTACGAAGGCCATGGATTGGAGGATTCAGACTTTGTTCTGCGTCTTCTGCGTTCCGGGCTGAAACGCAAGAATGTCGAATATTGCTCGCCGGTCCTGCATCTTTTCCATGAGCGCAAGATACCCCAGCGTCATGAAGGTGCGAATAACAACGGAAAACTCTTTAACGACATGCTGCTGGCTGACGCCGAGCGTTACCTGCCCCTGACCGCATGCAAAGGTGCTGCATCAGGATCGGAAAAGGTTCTGGAAGCAGGCGAATAAACCATCTTGCGTTTTTCGACCAAGGAAGCACGTCGACCCCCTTGGATACGACGGCGTTTCGCGATAAAAGGTCGGCATCATTTTCCTTCGGATGCGTCTTTGCATCTTAGAAGCTCATATCAGCCGCCCTGGTGATCGGGGCATGCGTTCAAAAAGCGAAAGGGATTTTCCCAGATGGATCTCAGCAAGATTGCCGTTGGCAAGGATGTTCCGTGGGACGTAAACGTCGTCATCGAAATTCCGCAGGGTGGACCGGTAAAGTACGAAGTCGATAAAGACTCCGGTGCTGTCTTTGTAGACCGTTTCCTGCACACCTCGATGTATTACCCGGTTAACTATGGCTTCATCCCCAACACGCTTGGCGAAGATGGTGATCCGGTCGATGCCATGGTCATGTTCCGCGAGCCGGTCGTTGCCGGTTCGGTGATCCGTGCGCGTCCGATCGGTGTTCTGATCATGGAAGACGAAGCCGGTCAGGACGAAAAACTGATCTGCGTTCCGCATGACAAGATCGACCCGTACTACACCGACATCAAATCCCACGAAGATCTGCCGCAGATCCTGCGCGATCAGATCCAACACTTCTTCGAGCGTTACAAAGACCTCGAAAAAGGCAAATGGGTTAAGGTCACCGGTTGGGAAGGCGCTGAAAAAGCTGCCAAACTGATCGAAGAAGGTGTGACCCGCCTCGGCAAATAAGCCGCATTCAACCCGTCTTCGGACAGGCACCGGATTTAAAAATGCAACGCTCCGTCAGATTTGGCGGAGCGTTGTTTTTTGACTTATCGGTCGCGCAACACTACTTTGGTGCAGGGGCGCCACCCTTAAAGGTTGGTATTGAGGGAAGAATTCACGTTTCAGGATACTATTCGTGACCCACAAAAACGCGCCCGACAAAACCCATGCCATCAAAATTACCCTCAGTGACATCACCACACTTGATGTCGATGCCATCGTCAATGCCGCCAACGAGGCCCTGTTGCCCGGCGGTGGCGTTTGCGGTGCGATCCATCATGCGGCGGGTCCTGAACTGGCAAACGCCTGCCGGCCGCTTGCCCCCTGCCCGACGGGTGAGGCCCGAATCACACCCGGATTTAAACTGAAGGCCAAATACGTCATCCACACCGTCGGCCCGGTCTGGCATGGCGGGGACCATGGTGAAGCCGATTTGCTGGCAAGCTGTTATCGCCAATCAATCTTGCTGGCGGTTGAAAACAATCTCGCCTCTGTGGCGTTTCCTGCCATATCCACCGGGATATTTGGCTATCCGGAAGACCAGGCGGCCAAAATCGCCGTATCAACGATTTGTGAGCTGACTGGCGAATTGGCGCAAATGCCACAAATTTACCTTTGTTGTTTCTCACCATTGGCGCGTCAGCATATTGAAGCTGCGTGCCAGCACTATGCCAGCACATGATCGAATACGATAAGGTCCATCAATAGAATGCAAAGCGACGCTGCTGCACCTTCGCCGTCCCAACCGCTTGAACTGTTTGCTTCGCCAGACGGTGCGCTGTGCGTGGGTGAACACACATTTCGCTGTGCGCTTGGGATCAATGGCGTGATTGATGCCGACCAGAAAACCGAAGGCGATGGCAAAACGCCGGCCGGTCGCTGGCAGCTGCGCTATGTGATGTATCGTGCCGATCGCAGGCCCAGCCCGCGCACCAAGCTTCCGGTCACCACCATTTCATTTTCCGACGGCTGGTGTGATGATCCCGGTCATCCCGACTATAACTGCCCGGTCCGCCTGCCGTTTGATGCCAGCCATGAAAAGCTGTTTCGCAAGGATGATCTCTATAACATCATCGTTGTTCTGGGCCATAATGATGACCCGCCCGTGCCCGGAAAGGGATCGGCGATCTTCATGCATATCGCCAAACCCGATTATGCCGGCACCGAAGGGTGTGTTGCCTTGGCCGAGAAGGATCTTGAAACACTGCTTGGACTGGCGACCTTTGAAACGTTCATTACCATCACTGCGTAAAATCATGGACTTGCCGTTTGGGTGCACAGCGCCTAGGTTCAATTGCCGGATCAATTCACAGGACAAGTCATGATTGAAGACGATTATCTCTATAAAAAAGGCGGCGTTGCAGGATTTGGTTCCCGACTGAAAGCTATTTTCGGTTCGGGCAAGTTCTGGGTGCGCAGCCTTGGTGTGATCGTTCTGATTGCCGTGATCTATTATCCGGCGGGCATGGCGATTGTGCATCGTATCGATGACAACCCCGACTTTATCGGCAATTACAAGGGCGGCAGTCATGCGGTCAACACCGCCGCAGCCCTGATTGATCGCGAGGTCAACCAGAACCGCTGGACCGCGAACGACCCGTTCTTCCTGCCAAGTGCGGCCCTTGATAACATGCCGAACTTCCAGACCGGGATTGTCTATGCCCTGTCGCGCTTTGCGATCGAGCTTTCCGATCAGATCGGGCGCGCCCGTGGGTCAAGTCAGGTCGACCCGGATCTGGATGACGCCGCCGGCCTTTTGAAATTCCGTGGCGACAAATGGGTGTTTGATCCAAGTGTTTCGCTGCTGCCCGGTGTCACGTCCGAACAGCAATACCGTCAGGCAATCCGGTCCCTGCAAAACTATAATACCCGTCTGACCAACGGAAATGCGGTTTTTGAACGCCGTGCCGACAACCTTCAGGAAACACTGAACCGCATTGCCAATGACCTTGGCTCGGCCTCTGCCCTGATTGATGATAAGGTGGAAAATCCGTCGATTTTTGATCGCACGGCCGATGACGTTTTCTATGCCACCAAGGGTCGCCTTTATGCCTATAGCCTGATCTTGCGCGATCTTGGCACCGACTTCGAACAGATCATCAATGAACGCCAGATCGCATCGGTCTGGGCAGAAATGATCGGATCCCTGCAAGCGGCCGCCGCACTTGACCCGATGGTGGTTGTGAACGGCTCGGCCGATGGCATCGTCTTCCCTAACCATCTGGCGGGGCTTGGTTTCTATCTTTTGCGGGCCCGTACCCAGATGCGCGAAATCAGCAGCATTCTGCAACGTTGACGTCAATGTGATCACGAAACACGCCATCCGGAATACCTGAGTTGCGCGCTGCGACTTGATCTTTTGTGGTTTTTGCCCCATTTAGGGCCTAACCAAATGAAATAGAGATTGTTGAGTGGGCTCTAGGGTCTGGACCCGCTGATATATATGCAATGGTTGCTCAGAGTTGCGTGGATACGCGAAGCAAGGCAGCAGGAAGATATGCATCTTGCAATGCCTTGCGACAAAGTAGACCGCGCAACTCCGATCAATCCGAAGGACAGCTACAAGGCTTGCGAACTCCTGCGTCAAACCCCTTGACCGGGATTTCCCGCCCGCTCTACGGGCCTTTCCTTGTATTTCGCAAGCCTTGTAGCTGCCATTACATGTATATCAGCGGGTCCAGATCCTGAAGTCCCGGCAATCAGAGTGAGAGGACAAGCCGAAAATGTTCATTCAGACCGAACCGACCCCGAATCCGGCGACACTCAAATTCCTTCCGGGCGAAGAAGTCATGGGCCGTCTTGGCACCGCCAACTTCGTCAAGGGTGACGAAGCCATCAAATCGCCGCTTGCGCGCAAGCTGTTTGAAATTGATGGCATTGCCGGTGTTTTCCTCGGCGGTGATTTCATCACCATCACCAAGGATGACTCCAAGGACTGGCAAACCCTGAAACCGCAGATTCTTGGCGGGATCATGGAACATTACACGTCGGGTCAGCCGGTTCTCGATCAGGACTCCAACGCTGCCACCGGTACCAGCTCTGCTGCCGAAGGCGATGATGAGCTGGTCAGCCAGATCAAGGAACTGCTTGATACCCGCGTGCGCCCGGCCGTGGCACAGGATGGTGGTGACATCGTCTTCCACCGTTTCGAAGATGGCGTGGTCTTCCTTGAAATGCACGGTGCATGCGCCGGCTGCCCGAGCAGCACCGCGACGCTCAAGATGGGCATCGAAAACATGCTGCGTTATTACGTGCCCGAAGTTCAGGCCGTCGAACCGGTCATGGCTGACTGAGCCTGACTTGGTTATCGGACACCTCACCGACAAGATGGCGTCCGACCATCCGGTGAACTGACCGCGCACGGATTTACGAGTCGTTAACAAATTCAGACGCCCGGCGTGAACTTTAACCCGCGCCGGGCGTAAAAATTATGCGCTGAACGAAAAGGTTTTCTTGGCGTTTTCAACTCTCGGAGATATTGCCCGTTGCGATCATCGCGTGCGGCAGGCATAGATAACCTCCACTTGGGATGGACAGTTCGACTGATCCTGGAGATTCAACAATGACTAGCGCAAAAACAAACAGTTACAGGAATGTTGCGCTCGCTTCGATTTTCGGAGCGGTTGTTTTCCTGTATATTGGGCTTTTCGCCGGAATTGATCTTTCTCCAACTCCGGAAGGTTTCGAGACAGAAACCGTCGAAGTCACGGCAGATGAAGCCGTTATCAAAAAGAAGAAAACGGTTTATCGCCGCGGCCCGGAAGTCATCGCACTCAGCCAGTATTTCAAAAGCATCGGCTATCACCTCAATGAGGTGGGCGAGGTCCCGCGCGTCTATATCAAGCGCGTGCCCGAAGGCCTTGGCGAACTGGCATCAGTTGAAGAGCGCAAACAGCTTTTCCTGAAAATCATGCTGCCGCTGGCCATGCGCGTGAACGAAGAAATCACCGCGCGCCGCGAACGTCTGATGGCCATTCAGGCCAAGGGCATTTCCGGCACCCCGGTCAGCCAGGCCGATCAGCAATGGGTCAATCAGCTGATGAAGCGCTATCGCGTGACCGATGGCGGCATCAACGCCCTGCTTGAACGCATTGACGTTATCCCGACCTCCCTGATCCTTGCCCAGTCGGCAGAGGAAAGTGGTTGGGGCACGTCACGCTTTGTGCGCAAAGGCAACGCCCTGTTCGGTCAATGGGCCTGGGGCGACGATGAAGGCATCGTGCCAAAGGATCGCGAAGATGGTAAAACCCACGTCATCAAGGCTTTTGGTAGCCTGATGGACAGTGTGCGCGCCTACGCACGCAACATCAACTCGCACCCGGCCTATCAGGAATTGCGCGAACGTCGTGCAACCCTTCGCGCCGACGGCAAGTTTATCAGTGGCTGGGAACTGGCCGAGACCCTGACCAAATATTCCGAGCGCGGCGAGGAATATGTCGACAGCCTGCATGCGATTATGAGCGTGAACGGGCTGAACGAGCTTGATGGTCTTGATTTTGCGGCAGGCGACGTCCCGCCGCCGCCAAAGGTGCTCGCCGCCCTTGAGGAATAATCCCAAGGGGCAAAAAGGCACCAAGACAGATCAAATAAAAAGGGACCCGATCGGGTCCCTTTTTTTGGTTCGGATATCAGCAGCCCCCGTTATGGCCGTCCGCGATAAATCCAGCCCTTTTCCGATTTCAGCAACCGGATTTCATCCTCGACCACCCGACGGTCGCCCACCTTGTATTCGCCTTCCTTGAGCGTCAGCATCTTGGTTTTCACCAGATCAAGCGCATCACGCACCGTGCTGCCGACATCGTCCATTGTTCCGGCCGCCTTGCCCTTTTCGGTCACGTCATCGGCAAAATCGGCAACCGTGCGATCAAACACCAGCTCATAGCGCACCATGACAAGCACTTCGTCATCGTCTTCGGAAATGCTGTTGGTTTTGGTCACGTTTTCAACATGGCCGACCTTGGCATAGGGATCATCGCGAAACCGTTCGATCACCGCCGTGGTGATTTCATCGGCTGTCGGTCCGCTGACCTGTTCATCTTCGCAGGCGGCAAGCAGCGGCAAAAACATGATAACGGCGAAAAACCGGGTCAACTGGCCCATGAGCGATTCCTGTTTTCTGGGTTTTGGCTTGAATTGCGGACTATTGCCTCTGTGATGTGGCAAAAATCGGGTCGGATGTCACAGAACACGCCCCAAGACGTCTATATGCGCATCAAGCTGTCAGGTTATCACCCATCCACCCAAAATACGCTGACCGAATTGTTTCACGGTGTTGGCTCCGCGGATCAGGCGGTCGCGTAACGAAACCCGGAAGATCTGGATATCCGAAAAAAAAGCGGAGTCTGAGAAATCAGCCCCGCCTTTTTGATCTTTGATTTCAGAACGGCTTAGCCGTGCTCTGCCTCGTGGGCGGCAAGGGCGGCAAGGTTCACCAGATCGTTCACGGTTGCCCCCATCTGGGCGATCTGGGCCGGTTTTTCCAGACCGATCATCACTGGACCAACCACCGTGCCACCACCAAGCTTATCAAGCAGTTTGGAGGCTGTGGTTGCCGCGTGGAGCGCCGGCATCACCAGAACATTGGCCGGACCGGACAGACGGCAAAACGGATAAAGCTTCAGAAGCTCGGTATCGAGTGCCACATCAACTGCCATGTCGCCATCGAATTCGAAATCGACATTGCTGCTTTCAAGGATGCCCACGGCCTCGCGGATACGGTCGGTATCCTCGCTATACGGGTTGCCGAAGGTCGAGTGCGAAACCATCGCCACACGCGGCTCATGACCCATCTGGCGGGCCTTGGCGGCCGCCTGAATGGCGATCTCGGCCAGTTCCTCGGCATTGGGCAGGTTGTGCACACGGGTATCGGCGATGAACACCGTCCGGCCCTTGGCAATCGCAATCGAAAGCCCCATCGGGATTTCACCCGGCTTGGCATCGATCACACCGGCAACATCGGCGAAGCTGCGATTGAAGTTCCGGGTAAGACCTGTGATCAAACCATCGGCATGACCCTTTGCCACCATGACAGAGGCAAAGACGTTACGCTTCTGGTTGACCATGCGCTGGCAATCACGCCACAGGAAGCCCTTGCGCTGCAGGCGCTGATAGAGGAACTCGGCATATTCCGCATTATGCTTGGAAAGGGCCGCGTTGCTGATTTCAACACCATCAAGGCTTTCAATACCAAGCTTCTTGGCACTTTCATGGATGCGGTCTTCGCGCCCGATCAGGATCGGCGTGCCATAGCCCGAATTGCGATACGCCACCGCTGCGCGGATCACGGTTTCTTCCTCGCCCTCGGCAAACGCGATGCGTTTCGGGTGCGCACGGACATAATCGGAAATCAGCTGCAAATGGGCTGCCGTCGGATCAAGACGACCGCGCAGCTGATTTTCATATTCTTCCATATCAATGATCGGACGACGCGCCACACCGCTATCCATCGCGGCCTGGGCAACCGCCTTGGGCACGGCGGTAATCAGGCGCGGGTCAAACGGGGCCGGGATGATATATTCCGGACCATATTGCAAACGACGCCCGGAATAGGCCGCGGCCACTTCATCAGGCACGTCTTCACGCGCAAGCGATGCCACCGCGTGGGCTGCGGCAATCTTCATGTCCTCGTTGATCGTGGATGCCTGAACATCAAGCGCACCGCGGAAGATATACGGGAAGCCCAGAACGTTGTTGATCTGGTTCGGATAGTCCGAACGCCCGGTCGCGCAAATCGCATCATCACGAATAGCAGCAACCTCTTCCGGGGAAATTTCCGGATCCGGGTTGGCCATGGCAAAAATGATCGGCTGTTTGGCCATGCTTTTGACCATGGCGGACGTCACCGCCCCCTTGACCGACAGGCCAAAGAACGCATCAGCACCCTTCATCGCATCGTCAAGCGACCGTGCATCGGTATCCGCCGCATGGGCCGATTTCCACTGGTTCATGCCGTCTTCACGGCCCTTGTAGATCACCCCGCGCGAGTCACACATGATCACGTTGTCATGGGCAACACCCATGCTTTTGACCAGCTCGCAACAAGCAATCGCAGCCGCACCGGCCCCGTTGATGACAAGCTTGATGTCTTCAAGTTTGCGACCCGTCAGGTCGCAGGCATTGATCAGGCCCGATGCCGCAATGATCGCCGTGCCATGCTGGTCATCATGGAACACCGGGATGTCCATGACTTCGCGCAGGCGCTGTTCAATGATGAAGCATTCCGGCGCCTTGATGTCTTCAAGGTTGATCCCGCCAAACGATGCGCCCAGGAAACGCACGCAATTGACGAACTCGTCAACATCTTCGGTCGACACTTCAAGATCGAACCCATCCACATCGGCAAAGCGTTTGAACAGAACCGCCTTGCCTTCCATCACCGGCTTGGAGGCCAGCGCACCAAGGTTGCCAAGGCCAAGCACGGCGGTGCCGTTGGAAATGACCGCAACGATGTTGCCCTTGGAAGTGTAATCATAGGCAGTCGCCGGGTTCTTGGCGATTTCAAGACACGGCACCGCAACACCCGGCGAATAGGCGAGCGAGAGGTCGCGCTGAGTGGTCAGCGGTTTGGATGCGGTGATTTCGATTTTGCCGGGGCGGCCGCTGGAATGAAACAGCAGCGCTTCACGGTCACGAACCTTGATTTCTGTATCTGACATTGTGTTTTTCACTGACGCTTGCGTGGTGAGATGGAAAGCAACCTGTACGGTCTGTTTTGTTCTTAAGTTCTGATTTTCCTGATCGACAAGTTTGCGGCGTGGGGCCGCCTTGTCGGACCGCCCAATAAATCAGGCTTCGCGCCCCGGGTCAAAGGCGACGTTAACGGCAACCGCAAAATTACGTAGCGTTTTCCGTATGTTGCGGCGCAACATTGACCTCTGATCCGGCCCGTTTCACATGCGCAAACGCAATGGCGGACATACCCGGCCTAATGATCCGGCCGCCGTGACTGGCAGTAAGTGCTGGTTTTTCAGAGACGTAATCATATGCGCGCAAAGGGCCCTTGGGCTTGCCGTTTTTATTGCGCCGCGCAAACCGACCCGCCGATTGGCACAAATATGAACTTTCCACGATACGAAAAACGGGGGCAAATTCCCCCGTGTTCCCGTTGCCTTACCGGCAAATTCCATCGTTCTCGACGGACTCTGTCACGCAGCTGCCCGCCACACCAAAACGTGCAGATTACTTCGGTGAATGCAGATGGATGTTGGTCGCACCATTCTGTTCAAGAATGGCGCGCGCCTTGGCCTCGGCACCTTCGTGGTCCGGGTCGATCCGCACCCACAGGATGACCGATCCGGCATCGACCGCGCGGGCGAAATCCTCGGTATGCGGGGTGGAGGTCACTTCTTCGATAAATTCACGAAGTGCGACTGCGCCAACACCGGCCCCGACCGCGATCGCAGCCGCCGCCGTCGCAGCGCCACCAAACAATGCAATCGCACCGGACGCCACCAGCGGCACTTCATATTTGGTTTCACCCACCAGTGCGGTCAGCACATCGGACCAGGACCGACCATCCTTGCCTGCCACATCGATGGATTCGTGGGAGCTTAGAACCGACAGATCGGTGCGTTCAAACCCGGCATCGCGGAGCGCACGCAGAGCCGCATCGAAACCGTCCTTGGTATCAAACAGTCCGACCAGTTCCGGGGCCTGCGGGATGGTCTGTTCTTCTGCCATTTTGTACGCTCCTTGCTCACTGTTATTCTGTCGCGAAAAACGACAGTTGGTTGTTGGTCACGATCTTTATATATTCGCAGAAATTCAGGCGTTGCAATGGCATAGATCAAGTTTTATCACCCCGCCAGTTTCCTGCTCTCGTCTTTGCCTTCAGGGTTTGCTATCAAGTCATCATGAACCAGATCGCCGATAAATCCGATACCACACCGACCGCACCTTCTTTTTCCAGAGACGGCGCGACGCCAATGATGATGCAGTTCCTTGAAATCAAGGAACAGTATCAGGACTGCCTGCTGTTTTATCGGATGGGCGATTTCTACGAGCTGTTCTTTGACGATGCGGTCAAAGCCGCCGAAGCCCTTGATATTGCCCTGACAAAACGTGGCAAGCATCAAGGTAACGAAATTCCCATGGCCGGTGTTCCCGTCCATAGTCACGAAACCTATCTGCAACGTCTGATCCGCAAGGGTTTCCGGGTTGCCGTCTGTGAACAGATGGAAGACCCGGCCGAGGCCAAAAAACGCGGCGCCAAATCGGTGGTCAAACGCGGTGTTGTCCGCCTGATCACGCCGGGCACCCTTACCGAAGACAGCCTGCTGGATGCCCGGCGCCACAATTATCTGGCCGCCGTGTCCGAAGTGCGCGGCAAGATCGGGCTTGCCTGGCTTGATATGTCGACCGGTGATTTCTTTGTGCAGCCGTGCGAGATGGCCGGTCTTGGTGCCGCCCTTGCCCGGCTTGATCCGGGTGAAATCCTGTTTTCGGAAAAGATGCTGAACCGTTCTGAAGTGTTCGACATCTATGCCGAATATAAAAACATCATCACCCCGCAGCCGACCGCACGCTTTGATGCTGAAAATGCCCAGCTTAGGCTCAAAAAGCTTTATGAGGTCGAGGCCCTTGATGCCTTTGGCGGTTTTGAGATCGCCGAGCTTTCGGCTGCCGGTGCGCTGATTGATTATGTCGAACTGACCCAAAAGGGCCAGATGCCCCGCCTTGCCCCGCCAACCCGCGTGGCAGAGGGGGCGGCGATGGAAATCGACGCCGCCACCCGTCGGTCGCTGGAGCTGATCCAGACCCAGTCGGGCGAACGCAAGGGATCGTTGCTGTCCGTCATTGACCGCACCCGCACGGGTGCTGGCGCACGTTTGCTGGCCGCGCGCCTGTCCGCCCCGCTGACCAATGCCGATGAAGTCAATAAACGCCTTGATCTGGTGGAATATTTCCATGATCGCGATGGCTTGCGATCTGATCTGCGCGCTGCCCTTGGCGAATGCCCGGATATCGAACGTGCGTTGTCGCGCCTGTCGGTCGGGCGGGGTGGTCCGCGCGATCTGGCGGCGATGCGCGATGGGCTGTCTTGTGCCTTTGCGATTGGCAATCTTCTGAATAAACCCGATGGCGGCAATGATGGCCTGACTGCACAGCCAGAAGCCCTTTCGGATCATTTGACCATGATGGGCCATCACGGCGATCTGATTGATCTGTTGCGCCGGGCAATCGCCGAAAGCCTGCCGCTTCTCGCACGCGATGGTGGCTTCATTGCTGGGGGCTATCACCCGCCGCTTGATGAGCTCCGCATGCTATCGAGTGAAAGCAAAAAGCTGATCGCCAATCTGCAGGCCCGCTATACCGAACAAACCGGGATTTCCAACCTTAAGGTCAAGCACAACAACGTACTTGGCTATTTCATCGAAGTATCGGCCAAAACCGCGGACAAGATGATGGAGATGGATGAGTTTATCCACCGCCAGACCATGGCCAATGCGGTGCGCTTTACCACCGTCGAGCTGTCCGAACTTGAAAGCAAGGTCTCCAAGGCCGGTGATCAGGCCCTTGCGCTTGAACTTGAACTGTTTGACGAACTGGTCGCAGCCGTTCTGGCCAAGGCCGATGACATCGCCAAATGTGCGAGTGCGCTGGCCGGGCTTGATGTATCGGCTGCTCTGGCCGAACTCGCCCGCGATCAGGGCTGCATTCGCCCGAACATCGATAACAGCCTTGCCTTTGACATCACCGCTGGCCGCCATCCGGTGGTCGAGGCCGCCTTGCGTGAAAATGGCGACGCCCCCTTTGTTGCCAACGATTGCCGCCTTGAAGATGAACAAAGCCTGTGGCTGATCACCGGTCCGAACATGGCCGGTAAATCGACCTTCCTGCGCCAGAATGCATTGATTGCGGTGCTCGCCCAGATCGGCGCGTTTGTCCCGGCGACCAAGGCCCATATCGGGGTGATTGACCGGCTGTTTTCACGTGTCGGTGCGGCCGACGATCTGGCGCGCGGGCGATCGACCTTCATGGTCGAAATGGTGGAAACCGCATCGATCCTTAATCAGGCAACCGATCGTTCGCTGGTGATTTTGGATGAAATCGGGCGTGGCACCGCGACCTTTGATGGTCTGTCGATTGCCTGGGCCGTGGTTGAAAACCTGCATGAAATCAATCAGTGCCGTGGTCTTTTCGCCACCCACTATCACGAACTGACCGCTTTGGCGGCCAAGCTCAAACACCTGTCGTGTCACACCATGCTGATCAAGGAGTGGCAGGGCGAGGTCGTCTTCCTTCATGAAGTCGGCGCTGGCAGTGCGGATCGGTCATATGGCATTCACGTCGCCCAGCTGGCGGGTCTGCCAAAGCCCGTGATCAAACGTGCCGAACAGGTGCTCAAGACCTTGGAAAAGGGCGAACAGGGTGGCGCGGTGTCCAAGCTTGCCGATGACCTGCCGCTGTTTGCGGTTGCCATCGAACAGGCCGCCAAGGAGGAACGCACAAGCGCCCCGGCCCTGTCGGACGCGCAAAAGGCGCTGCTTGATGCGGTTGCCGATCTTGATCCAGATAACATGACCCCGCGCGAAGCCCTTGATGCGCTGTATCGTCTTCAGTCGCTGAAGGGCTGATCACCTGCAAAACAGGCGGCCTATCCCCATATCAGGTGCGTGTCTGCCGATCGAACTTGCGCACGCATTTGATGCGGATAGATGAAATTGGCGCTATGGTGCGGCAACTGTTAAGAAAATTGATATATAAACCCTGTCGCCGACAGACCGCACGCCAGGGCCGAGGAAACCGACCAACGTGACCTACAAGATCAAGAAGCAGCGCGAAATCATCGACCGCAAAAAGGTCTTTGCCGAGCTTGAGGCGATCGCAAACGATCCGGCACTCAAAAGCTTCAAACAGCGCACCGCCGTTCTCAACAAGCTGAAATCAGTACTTGAGGCCGGGCGATCTGTTATCCGCGCACGCTTCGAAGAAAGCAACTCCGGGCAGGACACCGTCTTTTCCAACAGTTTCCTGATGGATCAGATCGTCCGCCTGATCCATGATTTTGCCACCACGTTCGTCTATCCGCTGCACAATCCGACCAATGAACAACGCATGTCAGTCGTCGCCGTTGGCGGCTATGGCCGCGGTGACATGGCGCCGCATTCGGATGTCGATATCCTGTTTCTGTTTCCCTACAAACAGACCGCACATGGCGAACAGGTCGTTGAATTCATTCTTTATATGCTTTGGGATCTCGGGCTTAAGGTCGGTCATGCGACGCGCTCCGTCGATGATTGCCTCCGCATGGGCAAACAGGACATCACCATTCGCACCAACCTGCTTGAAAGCCGCTTTGTCTGGGGTGATGAGGAAACCTATAAACTGTTTCGCACCCGCTTCATGGAAGAGCTGGTCAAGGGCAGCGGCATCGAGTTCATCGAAAAGAAGCTTGGCGAACGCGATGAACGCCACACCCGCATGGGCGATTCACGCTATGTGGTCGAACCCAACGTTAAGGATGGCAAGGGCGGGCTTCGCGACCTTCACACCCTGTTCTGGATTGGCAAATACCTTTATCGCGTCAATTCCCCGATGGAACTGGTCGATCTCAAGGTCCTGACGCGCAAGGAAGCACGCGGCTTCTTGAAGGCGCAGAACTTCCTGTGGGCGGTGCGTTGCTGGTTGCATTATCTGTCTGACCGCGAAGAAGACCGCCTGACGTTCGACATGCAGCGCGATATCGCCGAACGGCTTGGCTATACCGATCATGCCGGGGCATCGGGCGTCGAACGCTTCATGAAGCACTATTATCTGATGGTGAAGCATGTCGGGAACCTGACCCGCATCTTCTGTGCTGCACTTGAAGAAAGCCATCAGCGTCGCCCGCTGATCCGTTTTCCGGGCAAGCTGTTTGGCACCAAGGAAATTGACGGGTTTGAGCTGCGCAATGAACGCCTGACGGTCGAAAGCCTTGATGTCTTCAAGAATGACCCGATCAAGATTTTGCGCCTGTTTCTGGTTGCCCATCAGAACCGGGTTGGCATTCATCCCGAAACGCTGCGCTGGATCACGCAAAGCCTGAAATATGTTGATCACAAGCTGCAAAACGACCCGGACGCCAACGAGGTTTTCCTTGAAATCCTCACCCAGCGTGACAGCCCTGATGTGACGCTCCGCAAGATGAACGAGGCCGGTGTTCTGGGGCGTTTCATCCCCGATTTCGGCCGTGTCGTTGCCCAGATGCAGTACGACATGTACCACACCTACACCGTCGACGAGCATACCATCAGGGCGATTGGCGTGCTTAATCAGATCGAGTCCGGCGAACTTGCCGAAGACGCCCCGGTTGCGACCCGCATCATGGGTCAGGTGATTTCGCGCCGTGTGCTGTATGTCGCGGTATTGCTCCATGACATTGCCAAGGGCCGTGGCGGCGATCACTCCGAGCTTGGGGCCGAAGTCGCCGAAAAGCTCTGCCCGCGGCTGGGCCTGTCGCCGGCCGATACCGAGGCGGTCGCATGGCTGGTCAAGGCGCATCTGTGGATGAGCCTGACCGCGTTCAAGCGTGACCTCAATGACCCTAGCACCATTCGCGCCTTTGCAGATCTGGTGCAATCGCAGGAACGCCTGCGCCTGTTGCTGTGCCTGACGGTGGCTGATATCCGCGCGGTGGGTCCCAATGTCTGGAACGGCTGGAAGGCCACCCTGCTGCGTGAACTTTATTATGCCACCGATGATATGCTGTCAGGTGGTCTTAATGCCGATAGCCGCGATTCGCGCGTCGAAAATGCGCAAAACGCGCTGCGCGATGCGCTGAAAGACTGGCCGGAACAGGATATCGAGGACTTTATCGAACGCGGCTATCCGTCCTATTGGCTGAGCTTTGATACCGACATCCACGTCCACCACGCCCATCTGACCCGGGACGCCCGAAATTCCGGGGCCGAGATCACAGTCGATGTCCGCATCGATACCGAAATTGATGCCACCGAAATTACCGTCCACACCACCGACCATCCCGGCCTGTTTTCCCAGATTGCAGGCGCAATGGCGCTGTGTGGGGCCAACGTGGTCGATGCAAAGATCCTGACCCTTGCCGATGGCATGGCACTCGATACCTTTTTCGTGCAGGACACCAATGGCGAGGCATTTAACGACTCCACCAAACTTGATCGCCTGCGCGACACACTGGAAAAGGTCATTTCCGGGCAGCTCCGCCCCAGTCAGGAAATCGAACGCCGCCAGACCAAGGACAACAAGCACCGCACCGCGGTGTTCAAGGTCGAACCGAATGTCATTATCGACAACAAGGCCAGCCGCACCCACACGGTGATTGAAATCACCGCCCGTGACCGGTTGGGCCTGCTGTATGACATCACGCGCGCGCTCCGTGATCTTTCGATGCAGATTGCCTCTGCGCGCATTTCCACCTTTGGCGAACGCGCCGTTGACGTCTTCTATGTCAAGGATGTGTTCGGGCTCAAGATCGACAGCCGCACCAAGTTTGTTCAGGTCAAGGAAACCCTGACCCAGGCGATTCGCAACGACTAGCGCGTTTCACAATCGCCGCAAAACAAACAAACCGGATCGATCCAATACCCATGCGCTACCCTAGGCAACGCCACGGTATGGATCAGATCCGGATGTACCAGCCGATACGGCCAGTAAACTGCTCGAATTATATTTCTTTGGAAATTGTGACGGACGAGGAAGGGTAAAACCAAACCCGACAGCGTGACCTGTTATTCACGGTGTCGAAATCCTCGGAGTGCAGCAGGTTGAGGTGGATACCGTATTTCCCCGCCCGTCCAATATGAGGCTCGCGTCCCAACGAACCCTCAGCGAATGTGAATATGCGGGTGTTGCAACTGTTTTTCTGTGACGGCTGTCACAGGGACCCCAAAAAAAATCACCTAATTCAATCACTTTCACAAAAATGCGATATACGCCGCGGTTTTCGGCCTCAAAAATTACGACTATTTTCACCTTCGACTGTCAGATTTCTGTGCATAAAACGTGAAAATACCGCAATCGCACGTCATCACCGGCAGAATCTCGCCCTTTGGTGACGCTTAAATACGGAACGCTCTCGAATGTCGCTTGTCCGCTCTATCGCCACGGTGAGTGGCTTTACGCTGTTATCCCGCCTTCTGGGATTTTGCCGCGATATTCTGATTGCCGGGATGCTTGGGGCGGGCGGCATGGCCGATGCGTTCTTTGTGGCATTCAAGTTTCCCAACCTGTTTCGCCGCCTGTTTGGCGAAGGCGCGTTTTCCGCGGCCTTCATCCCGCTTCTGGCCGGCGACATTGAAAAACGCGGCATGGACGCAGCCCGCGAATTTGCCGCGCGCGCCATGTCGATGCTGATCCTGATCACCGGTTTTCTGGTGGCGGTGATTGAAATCCTGATGCCCTGGGCGATGTATGTGTTCGCGCCGGGTTTTGCCGAAAACCCCGAAAAGTTCGAACTTGCCGTCGAACTGTCGCGCATCACGTTTCCCTATCTCGCCTTCATATCCGCCGTCGCCCTGATGTCGGGCGTGATGAATACGCTTCATCGCTATGCCGCCGCCGCCGCCGCCCCGATCATTCTCAATATTTGCCTGATTGCGGCCTTGCTCGGCTTGGCACCGGTGACTGAAACCCCGGCCCATGCCTTGGCTTGGGGCGTGGCGATTGCCGGTGTGGCTCAGTTCCTGATGCTGGTGATTGCGTGTAAACGGGTCGGTTTTGCCATCAAGTGGCAGATGCCGCGTGTTGATGACCGCATCAAGCTTTTGGGCAAACGCATGATCCCGGGCATGATTGGCGCCGGTGTTTACCAAATCAATCTTCTGATCGACACCATGCTGGCATCCCTCGTCTCTGATGGCGCGGTTTCCTGGCTTTATTATGCCGATCGCGTGCAACAATTGCCGCTGGGTGTGATTGGCATTGCCATTGGCACCGCCCTTTTGCCAACATTGTCGCGCCAGTTGCAGGGTGATGATGCCAAAACTGCGATGTATAGCCAGAATCGCGGCATTGAAATCGCCCTTCTTCTGACCCTTCCGGCCGCCATCGCCCTTGGTGTCATGGGCCTGCCGGTGATCAATGTCCTGTTTGAACGCGGTGCCTTTGGGTCTGAGGAAACGCTAATGACCGGCATGGCATTGACCGTGTTTGCCTTTGGCCTGCCGGCCTCGGTTCTGGTCAAGGTGCTGGCCCCGGGCTTCTTTGCGCGCGAAGACACCAAAACACCGATCCGGATTGGCATTTCCTGCATGGTGGTCAATATCATTCTGATCGTGGTGCTGATGCCATGGTTCGGGCATCTTGGCATTGCGGCGGCAACGTCGGTTTCGGTCTGGGTCAATGCGACCTCGCTTGGTTTTATTTTGCATCGGCGCGGCGATCTGACCTTTGATGCCCGCCTTGCCCGGCGCATCCCGCGCATCCTTGTCGCATCCGCGCTGATGGGATCGGCACTCTGGTTTGCGATTGATGCCTTCTGGCAAAATGATGCGCTTTCGATCACCCGCATCATCACCATGGCGGTGATTGTAACCGGTGGCATGGCCGTCTATGCGATTGCGGCCCAACTGCTTGGTGCGACCAGCTTTTCCGAGCTCAAGGCAACATTGAAACGCGGAAAACCCGCCTGATCTGAATATTTCCGGTCATTTCCCGAAAGCAGCTTGACCAAATTGGGCCAGACCCTAAACTCGCGCGCTGTTTGCTTGCATGCTCGTCCGCCGGCGGGTGTCCAAAACCTGGCGGAGTATGCAGGCCCTGTTAAACATAAATTGAAATGGACGACGACGTTATGGAACGTGTGTTTTCGGGCGCTCAGCCCACCGGTAACCTTCACCTTGGCAACTATCTTGGCGCGATCCGCAACTGGGTCGAACTGCAGAAGAAATATGAATGCATCTTCTGCGTGGTCGATATGCATGCCATTACGGTCTGGCAAGACCCCAAGGAACTGCGTTCCAACATTCGCGAACTGGCCGCCAGCATGATCGCTTCGGGCATTGATCCGGAAAATCAGGTGCTGTTTAACCAAAGCCAGGTTTCCGCCCATGCCGAACTGGCCTGGATCTTTAACTGTGTCGCGCGCATCGGTTGGATGAACCGCATGACCCAGTTCAAGGAAAAGGCGGGCAAACATCGTGAAAACGCGTCGCTCGGCCTTTACGCTTATCCGAGCCTGATGGCGGCTGACATTCTGGCCTATAAGGCAACCCATGTACCGGTCGGCGAAGACCAGAAGCAGCATCTGGAACTGGCACGTGACATCGCGTTGAAATTCAACACCGATTACGAGGTCGAAGGCTTCTTCCCGCAACCCGAACCGCTGATCCTGGGTCCGGCAACGCGTGTGATGTCGCTGCGTGACGGTTCGAAAAAGATGTCGAAGTCCGATGCGTCCGATATGTCGCGCATCAACATGACCGACGATGCCGAGACGCTTGCCAAAAAAATCCGCAAGGCAAAAACCGATCCGGAACCGCTACCCTCCGAGGTCGCGGGTCTTGAAGGCCGCCCGGAAGCCAAGAACCTGATCACCATCTATGCAGCGCTAACCGACAGTACGGTCGATGCGGTTCTGGCAGAACATGGCGGCACCCAGTTCTCTGGCTTCAAACAGGCGCTGACCGACGTGGTTGTCGAAAATCTGGCACCGATCACCGAGGAAATGGCACGGCTCAAGGCCGATCCGGCCTATATCGACTCTGTACTGGCCAAGGGGGCGGAACGTGCAAACGCCATCGCCCAGCCAATCCTCAAAGAGGTCAAGGAAATCGTCGGTTTCCTGAACAGCTGATCGCGTCAGACCAACTGAACATCAAAAAGCCCGCCGGTGTAAACCAGGCGGGCATTTTTGTTTTGATTTCGAAACGTACCTTATCAGATCGCATTCCCGGACGGGGAAGGCTTCTGTTGCATGGCCTGATATTTCTTCAGACCATCCATCATCGTCTGGCTGAACCATGCCCCAACTGGCGCATCGCCATTCAGGTTATCAGACGCCTGTTGCAACAGCGGATGATCAGCCGGCGCATCAGCAGCCGGTGCACTGGCGGGAAGAGCCGATCCACCCTGATCTGTGTTGGCGACATCGTATCCGTCATAGGCATTTGCCGGGCGGTCATCAGCGACCGCGTTGCTGCTGGCGACGGCATCTGCCGCCATGGTTTGTGCCTTGTCACGGCCAAGGGCGGCGTTAAAGCGGGCCGCCATTTCGGCCGCCGACAGTGGCGTGCCATCTGGCGACGTGGTCTGTATTTCGCTGGCTTTGCGTTCTGCGGTCTCGGCCTTCACGGCATTCAGTTTGGCGTATTTGGTTTCGTGCGCCGCCATTTCAGCGGAAATCGCGAAACCAGTGGTCTGGCGGCTGACCCGACCACTGCTGGCGGCGCGCGCCCAGACGGTATTGGCATCACCGGTGCTGGTGACCGGCCGACGTGCTGTTTCGGTTGCTGTCGAATTGGATGCGACGGTCCGGTTGAAGGCAGATACCGGGTTCGCCGTTCCTGCCGATGCCATGGCAACGGTCAGTTCTGCCGGATCGGTTGAGGGTGTGACAGATGCAGAAGCAAGTTCTGCCTCAGGCTGTTTTGATGCTGCACTTTGCGCAGCTTGTGCAACTGGCGAGGCATTCTGCGTGTTCTGCGCAACTTGCGCGCCTTGTGCACCCTGTGCACCTTGCGCCCACGGCACATTCAAATCAGAGACCAGAACGCCCGCACTGCCGGTTGCGGCATTAGATGCCAGCATCGCCTGATCAACCGGGGCCGTTGGTGCGGACTGGACAATGGTGGCCTGTTCGGCCGGGCTAACAGATTGTGACTGCGGGCCAGTCATCCAGGGCAGAACCAGATCGCCCTGATAGGCGCCATTTTGCGCGACCGTGGTTGCCTGATTGGTGGCCGCGTTCGCATTGCCTGCATCGGCCACCGCCGTGCCATCATCAATGCCGCTGCCCCCAAACCCGTCCTCGACCATCGCCATGAAGTGGGTGCCGGTATCATCCCCGGTAACCGCATCGACCACGGCGTCAATCGCCGCCCCGGCAAGGCCAAACACCCCGCCAAACAGGCCACCACCCGCGACGCGGGCGCCATTGCCGATCTCATCGCCGGTGAGCGAGCGATAAATCATCCCGACACCGGGAATATGTTGCAAGGGATTGATCACATCGAGGAAATCGGTGAATTCAAAGCCATCCTCGCCAAACATATATTGCGAGAATGTGCGGCCTTCGGCCGTGTCAGAAAGCTGGTCGGCCGCGTTGGACTGGGCAAACTTGCCGTTTGCCGCCCCATTTGTGCCACCTGCACCGCCCGCGCCACCGGATAGGCTACCGGGCGAAATTTGCCGCCAATTTTCACCAATCGACATGTCTGTCCTCCTCTTGCTAACTGTTCTGCAAAAGGAGTGCCAGTTTTAACGCAGGCTAACGCTTTGAATTATCGATATTTTCTTGGGAAATAATTTCGCCAGACTTGCCTGTCGGAATCTTCTGCCGGGTAGCATCGGCATCTTCACGGCCCGCAGTTTATAAGAGCGGCTTAGAACAAATGGCCTGCCCGGTCCTTCTTGGTCTGCAGATAAAACTCGTTATGACCATTGGACGGGAATTTGTGCGGGACACGCTCGGAAACTGTGACACCCCAGCTTTCAAGCCCGGTCAGCTTTTCCGGGTTGTTGGTGAGCAAACGCACACTTTCAAAGCCCATCTGACGCAGCATTTCGGCCGCCGGCCGATACACGCGTTCATCGGCGTCAAAGCCAAGTTCCTCGTTGGCATCAAGGGTATCAAACCCGCGATCCTGAAGCGCATAGGCGCGCAACTTGTTCACAAGCCCGATGCCACGCCCTTCCTGACGCAGATAAAGCACAATGCCACCCTGCCCGCTTTTGGCGATTTCCGAAATCGCACCGCGCAGCTGCGGTCCGCAGTCACAACGCAGCGACCCGATCAGATCGCCGGTAAAGCATTCCGAGTGCAGGCGGATCAGAACCGGTTTGTCCTTGGCCGGTTCATCAATGACGATGGCCAGATGTTCCTGCCCGCCATCTTCCGGGCGAAACGCAATCACAGTGACGTTTTCGGCATCTTCAAGGGGTACACGCGCTTCGCTGACCTGGCGCAGGCTTGCTGCCGAGGCATTTTCATAGCCATTGATGCTTTCAGACTGCAACACCAGCAAATTCTGCGCGCGGGCAAGAGTTTCAAGCTGATCGGCACTGACCGGCACCGTCACAACCGCGGGCAACAGGCGCGCAAGCTTTGCCAAACGGATGGCGGCATTTTCCGCCATGCTGACCGGTCGCCAATCCCCCTTGGGAAGCTGATCAAGATCAAGCAACGGATTGGCAATCTCACCCAGACGATTGGCATCAACAGCCGATTGGTCGGCTGAAACAAAGGCGACAAACGGATCATCCTTGGCCGTCTGACCAAGCGATTTGGCCCGGACACGCGGCAGGACGATTGCCGGTGCGGTGTCGCTTCCGGCGATGTCACACAGACGTTGCAGACCATGTTGTGACAGCGGCTCGGCGGCAATCACCGCAACACTGTGGGCTTCGCCATTGTCATGCCCCTGAACCAGGACGATCTCGCCACGGCGCAAATCTGCCACGGCGCGGGAAACCGTTACCAGATCGGTTGCCGGGATCAGATTGCTGTCATTTTGGGCCGTCACGGCGGAGCTTTGGGTCATCGGCATCTTGTCTTTGTGATCACAACATCGCGATCCGGGGGCTATGGGGCTGGATATAGACCCGGTTTAATTCATATAAGCGCATCAGGCGATGCGAACCTGCTTGGTCGGTGATGCGCAAAATCGCAGGAAGAAGCACATCTTTCAAGATTTTACGACATCACGTTTTAGACAAATCGCCCCTACTACCTAATCCGGTTGGGCCGGGAGTTAAAGGACCAAACAGAAAACAGTTTGTTCTTGAAAATACAACTTAGGGTCAGGACCTGTTAATTTGATTCGAATGGCAGAGTTTATATTTGTGAAATCCTAGGAAAATCCCGCAGGGCGGGTCGGCATCCCGCGCAAGGGGTTTGACACGGGAGTTCGCAAATATAAACTCTGTCCTATGGATCGTTCAGCTTTGCACGGCCTACTTTGTCGCAAAACCTTGAAAGATAAATATCTTCCTGCGGTTTTGCTCCGCGTATCCGCACAAAGCTGAGCGACCATTCGAACCAAATTAACAGGTCCTGACCCTAAGATGCTGATCCTATGGTTCGGCGCGGGATACTTAATGCATATATGGCGGGCCGGACCCGAAAGCGCCACAAAAACAAGCCGGTAAAATCAACATCAGGCGCAGACCCCGGATATGACGGCGGATCTGACAAGCAGCAAGGGATGGTGAATGTCGACAGGTAAACAGGTTCTGGTGGTTGAGGATGACGCAGCGCTCAGCCAGTCTTTGACGGAACAGCTCAGACTTCATGAAGATTTCGAATGCGTGGTTGCCAACAGTGGCAAGGAGGCACTCGATCTTGCCAAGGATTCCTATTTTGATGTGATCCTGCTTGATGTGGGCCTGCCCGATATGGATGGCCGCGATGTCTGCAAACTGATGCGTCGCGCCAATGTCAAATCACCGATCATCATGCTCACCGGCGCCAATAGTGACTCTGACACCATTCTGGGGCTGGAATCGGGCGCCAATGATTATGTCACCAAGCCGTTTCGCCTCAATGTGCTTTTGGCCCGCATCCGCGCCCATATCCGCCAGCATGAACAAAGCGAGGATGCCGTCTTTGTCATCGGCCCATACAGCTTCCAGCCCAGCGCCAAGATCCTGATCGAAACCGCGACCGAGAAAAAAGTCCGCCTGACGGAAAAGGAAACCTCGATCCTTAAATTCCTCTTCCGCGCCGGCGACAAACCGGTCAGCCGCGAAACATTGCTGGACGAAGTCTGGGGCTATAACGCCGGCGTCACCACCCATACGCTTGAAACCCATGTGTATCGCCTGCGTCAGAAAATCGAAAAGGATCCGTCAAACGCGGCGATCCTGATCACCGAACCGGGCGGTTACAAGCTAATCCCTTGATCGGAAAACGGTTTTAGAACCCACCAAAAGAAAATCCCGCTGATGCGGGATTTTTTTGTCACAAAGTTCTGGTTACGACGTCTATGAACTTGTGCCGATTATCCACAAGAAACGCCGCTTGCACTGAAATCACGCTAAATGCGCAAAAAATGCATAAAATATATCGTATTTTGCGCACTTTCATGCCGAAGCGGAATTTTAACCGCTAAATTTTGGCCCTATTCGATCAATCAATAGCCCCGGGAACCAAAAATAGCCGTCCCAACCCGAACATGGGTGGCGCCAAACCGGATTGCGGCCTCGTAATCGCCACTCATGCCCATGCTTTTGATTTTCAGGCCATGGCGATCGGCAATCTTGCCAAGCAGGGTGAAATGCGGGGCGGGTTCCTCATCGACCGGGGGAATACACATCAGGCCTATGATCGGAAGTTTAAGCTCCTCGCGGCACATCTTGATAAAATCATCGGCATCCTTTGGCGCGATGCCGGCCTTTTGCTCTTCCTCACCGGTATTGATCTGAATGAACAGATCCGGGCAGGTACCGGTTTTGTCGCGGTGTTTGGCCAAGGCATTGGCCAGTTTCGGGCGATCCACCGTCTCGATCACATCAAACAGGGCAACCGCATCCTTGACCTTGTTGGTCTGAAGCGGCCCGATCAGATGCAGCTCGATATCAGGAAACTCGGCACGCAATCCCGGCCATTTCCCGGCGGCTTCCTGCACACGGTTTTCACCAAACACACGCCGGCCCTGCACCAATGCCTTGCGCACATGATCGGCATCGTGGTTTTTGCTGACACAGACCAGCGTCACATCACCCGGATCACGATCGGCGGCTTCACATGCCGCATTGATATTGCTCTGGATTTCGGCAAGGTTGTCGGCGACATCGGTTTTGCCAGATGACTGATCATGATGGCTCATGGAGGGTGGTCCTTCATCGGTAACGCATTCAGGAACGGCAGGTATAGCTGCCAAGTCGGGAGTGTATCAATGGATAAGACCCTGTTAAAGCAGGCACGCAGACTCAATCTGCGCAATGGCGGCCCGAATTGCCCGATTCCGCCGATTGTCCTGATGACCGATGATCAAAGGATACCCGATCCCGAACCCGCCATCCGCGCCCTGCCCCGCGACAGCATGGTCATTTTTCGCCATTACGATCATCCACAGCGCGCAAAACTCGGGGCGAAGCTGCGTGCGATCTGCCGCGCAAGGCGTATCCTCTTTCTGGTGGCAAATGACGTTGGGCTCGCGCTCAGGCTCGATGCCGATGGCCTGCATTTCCCCGAATACCGCGCGCTCACTGACCCGGGTATCTATCGGCGACTCCCGCCGCGATTTTTGCGCACATCCGCCTGCCACTCACTGCAAACAATCCGAAAACTGGCCCTGCTTCCGGAGTCAACTCGCCCCGATGGTGTCCTGATTTCCCCGATCTTTCCAACCCGGAGCCATCCGGGCGCAGCACCAATGTCATGGACTGAAATCCGCCAAACGACCCGGATGTGCCGACTGGCCGACATGACCCCGATTGGACTGGGCGGGATCAACACACAAACAATCGCAAATCTGCGGACGTCCGCCCTTGCCTCCGTCGCCGGGATCGGGTTTTCTGGTATCAGCCATCCGCCATCCCGTTGACCGGAGTTCTCCCGCAAAATGCCCCGGGCCCCACACCCATCGCGCAAGACATTCACGCGTTTTGCATCCAAGCAGCCGTTTCAGTTTGGCCTGCCCAATGTCAGTTCCGAACTTAGCCAGAGCTCAGACAACAGCCCGATCTATTTCACTCGGGCAACATCGCTGCTGCGACGGCAGGTTCTGGCGACGGCCCCCGGGGTCAAGATCAAGTCTGACAATTACCGGTTTCAGGTTCTGCCGCGTGATGGCTGGGGCGAACGGGATTTTTCCGGAAAATCAGTGCTGTTTCTGATCCCCGATGACGCGCTGGGCGACTGTGTCGGCATGGCACTGTTTTTCCGTGCTCTCAAACAACGGTTTGGCGATATCCGGATTGGCGTTCTTAACGCTGGCAGCGCATCAGACATCTTTGCGCTGGTGCAGGGAATCGAGATTTTTCAGCTGTTTATCTCGAGCGCACAGCTCAAACGTTTCGATCACGTAATTGATCTCAGTGAAATGGAAGGCTGGCGCGATATCGCCACCATGCCGGTCAATCCGGAAGAAGCACTCTGCGAGGCCTTTGGCCTCCCCCCGGTCCCTCTTGAGAAACGGCAGCTACCAAAGGGGACGCGGCTCAAAGTCGGGATTGTGCCAATGGCATCCTCACCGCTGCGCACCCTGCCCCCCAAACTGGTCAGCAAAGTCACAAATATGCTGGCCAACCGAGATTGCGACATCACCCTCGTGCTGAATGCCTATCAAGGCGTGATGAAAGCCTACAAGGCCGCACTTGGCCCCCTGGCGGGCAACAGCATTCGGGTTGTCGATGGCTTCAGGACGATTGGCGATTTGGTCAAATTTGTCGGGCAACAGGATTACCTCATCGTTGCAGACAGCGGCCCCGCTCACATTTCCAAGCTGTTCCAGACCCCGGGAACTGGCATTTACAGTTCGGCCGACGCCAAAAAGCTCCAGGGCCGACATACGAATTTACGAGCTTGGCAAAGTGATTTCACGGGACCACATTGCAGCGCCCCCTGCGGGCTGGCAAAACTGCGCGCAACACCTGATGGCAAGATCGGGTGTATGGGGAGTCTTGGTCTACCCATCACGGCACTGCCAGACACACCGGAAAAAAGTGATCCCGAATTGGCCCGGGCATTGGTCACAAACAAACCGGTGCCCTGCGTCGCCCGTTTGGAAGCGGACATTCCAGGGATCTGCGACTTGATATCGCAAGACTTCGCCAAAGCTTGAACCCGCCAAAAGCGTAATCCGTTCGCGCTAATAACATCGACAAAGATCCAGACAAACAAAAAGAAAGGGCGGCCGAAGCCACCCTTTCAAAGCCTTGCATAATTCCGAAGAATTAGAAGGTAAGCGCAAGACCGGTAACGGCACCAAAGCCATCGTTGTCGGCGATTGCTGCGTTATCGGAGTCGTCGTCGAACCAGAAGATCGAGGAGCGCCAAGCGACACCAGCACCAAGAGCATAGGACATGCCGAGATCAACGGTGCTGATTTCACCGGTTCCAGCCAGGTTGACGTTGCTGGAGCTGTCAATGTCGCGGTTGCCGTATTCAGCATAACCATAGGTCAGAGAGACAGTTGCGGCATCCATCGCGTAGGAAACGCCGATGTCAAATGCATCGGTATCGTCACCGGTGCGCGAACCTTCTTTCTGAGCATAGTCGTCTTCGATGTGGCCCCAGGAGGTACCAACGACGAAGTTGCCGAAGCCAACGGTCGCACCAAGGCCATACCAGTTGCCCTCACCCTGGTTTTCACCGGTTGCAGAAACACCAAGCGATACACCGTCGAAGTCATGACGGAATTCGAGACCAACGGACGCGATCTCTTCGCCGTTACCGTCGGTGCCGTTATAACCACTTGCACCGTTGCGCTGGCTGTCATCGGCATAGGATGCGCCAAGACGGAAGCCGCCGAAGACCGGAGTGTAGTAGGTTACACGGTTCTGGTCACCGCTCGACGGAACGGTATCGATCAGGTATGCGTCGACCCAGTTGGTCAGATCGCCATCGTTAACACCAACCGGACCAACGGACGGTGCAGTGATACCCATGGAATCGGCGGCGCTATCATCTTTACCAAGGCGAACTTGGCCAAAACCACCGGTTACATAAAGGTACTGCTCATCGATCTGGTCGGTCGAAGTTTCGCCTTCGAGTTCGATTTTCGCGCCAACGAGAATACCGTTATCAAGGGTGGTCTCACCCGAGAAGTGAACTTCGGTGTCGGACTGGAAGGCGTTTTTGGATTCACCAACATCTTGGTCGGCTACACCGATCCACTGTTCCATGTAACCACCGACCGAAAGCTTGATCGGCTCGGAAGCCTGTGCGGTACCTGCAGCGGCAACAGCGACGAGTGCGCTGGAAGCAAAAAGAATCTTTTTCATCATAACCCTCAATAGAATGACGTTTTGGGACGAAGGGGTTTGAACCGGACGGCCCTTCGTTCTGTCGAGGGCGATAAAGCCATGATAATGACTGGTGGTCAATTAGGTTAACTGGACATAAGTCATTTAAACAATCGATAGTGGTATTTTTGCAACATATTTTGTTTTATATTCGGTGGTTTACGTCACCTATGTAGGTATATTTGGTCATTAATAGATAAACATCCAGCTCCAAATCGACATCATTTATATTTAAATATACTGTGGTCATTTATATGACAAAGCATATTAATCATTAGCAGGGTTCCAATATATTCGATTCTGTTCGAGAGAAGCGGCAGCTATAGCTTGCCAAAAAATCGATCACAAAGATCTTGGTAAGGCTGTTAGTCGCTGTCGACAACTTACCGATTGGATTGCCAAACAGATAGGGTCTGCGCCAACCGGTGGAAATTTATCACTGCATGCATGAAAGATAAGACACGCGGGCCACGCAAAATTGATAATCGCGCAAAGACAAAAAAGAAGGGGGTGGAAAGTCCACCCCCTTCAATTCTTCAGCTAATCCGGTAAGGATTAGAAGGAGAGAACGAGACCGGTGATTGCACCGAAGCCTTCGTTGTCCGAAGCAGCAGCAACTGCATCATAATCGAACCAGTAAACAGAAGACTTCCAGCTCACGCCTGCACCGAGGGTGTAAGCAAGACCAAGGTCAACACCGTTGAACTCGTCTACGCCAGAGGTCGCAGCACTGTCTTCCATTTCAGCATACATGTAGGTTGCGGAAACGGTTGCGGCGTCCATTGCATAGGAAACGCCGAAGTCAACGCCCATGTCATCGTCTGCGGTGGTGGTGGAGTTTTCGTTCAGGTCGAATTCAGCTTCTTTCAGACCGTAGGAAGCACCAACGGTGAAGTTGCCGAAACCAACCGTACCACCGACATGGTACCATTCGCCTTCCTGCTTGGATTCACCGGTTGCAGCAACTGCGATGGAAACGCCGTCGAAGTCAGCTTTGTACTCGATACCGGCAGAAACAAGGCTGTCACCCGGGTTGGTCGAGGAACCAGAGGTGGTGGTATCATCGTTTTCAGATGCGTCGTCAGAGGTGTAAGACACGCCTGCACGGAAACCGCCGAGAACCGGGGTGTAGTAGGTCAGCTTTTTCGCGTCGCCATCGTCCCAAACGTTGTCCGGGGTTGCACGCAGGGTAACGTAGTTCGGCATGTCGCCATCGTTAACACCAGCCGGACCAACAGACGGTGCGGTGATGGACATATCAGCAGCAGCGCCGTCTTCTGCACCGAGCTTAACCTGACCGAAGCCACCGTTAACGTACAGATACTGTTCGTCAACCATGGTTCCTGAGTTACCGCCTTCTCCTTCGAGTTCGATTTTAGCACCGATTTCGATACCGTTATCAAGGGTGGTCGAACCCGAGAAATGTACTTCGGTGTCGGACTGGAAAGCGTTTTCGCTTTCGAAACGGTCTTCCTGATCAGCAACGCCGATCCACTGTTCCATGTAACCGCCTACGGACAGGCTGATCGGCTCAGAAGCCTGAGCTGCGCCTGCGAAACCAACAGCAACGAGTGCGCTGGAAGCTACCAGAATCTTTTTCATCTTTTCCCTCAACGTCTTTGAATGCGTTTTACGCAATACAAATATTTGGACAGCTTTTGCCGCCCGGTTCGTTGGTGATGGAGCCACTAAATGAGTCCGGCGTCAACCAATGCTGTGACCAAAAAGGCACATTCACAAATTGGTGTGACAAAAAAAACACACCGGTTTTCTTTGCTCATCGCGGATTTCCACCCTATATTCGCTGAAAATTCGGTTTGATTGTTGAACACAATTCTCTTAAGGGCAGGAAATGCTAACCTTTTATTCGTTCAAATCGCTGGTCGTCGGAGCATGCACAGCCTTGGTTCTTACAGGCTGCTCTGCTGGCAAGGTGGACTATGATCAGTTCCCGGGGTCAGCGAATACTGATGAACGTGTCAACGGGCAGGCAATGACACGCGCCCAAGAGAAAGAGCGCGGCGGTCTGTTCGGTTCAGGTGGACTGAACATATTCGGTGGCGAGGAGACGCAGCAAGGTGGTGGTTCGGGCATCGGCGTGAACAGCTTCCTTTGGCGTGCGTCGCTTGACACGCTCTCCTTTATGCCGCTCAATTCTGCGGATCCGTTTGGCGGTGTGATTATTACCGATTGGTACACCCCGCCGGAATCTTCCGATGAACGCTTCAAACTGACTGCCTATATCCTCGGAACGTCGTTGCGTTCGGATGCCATCAAGGTATCAGTCTTCCGACAGGTCAGTGTTGGCCCGAACCAATGGCAGGATGCGGTTGTTGAGCCGGGCACCGTTACCTCGATGGAAGACGCCATCCTGACCCGCGCCCGTCAGCTGCGCATTGACAGTGCGAATTCCGAATAAGGGTAATGTCGCAAGACACACTTTATATATCGCCTGAATACAACCCCCACTCGCTGCAACGCGACTGGGGGTTTGTTATATCGGCAGAACGGCGTGATGTTTTTAAGGTGATTCCAGACAGTCTTGCGACGATTCGTACCGCGCTCTACTGCTCAGTTGTTGCGGCATCACCACTGGATTTATCGCCACCCCCCTCACAGCCCTATCGTCCGGCCAAGGTCACAACCGACGAAACAGTGGGCAATGGCGAACAGCTCTATCATGAAGTCGGGTTCGATATCATGTCACTCGCTTTGATGGCTGATGTGCCGGCCCACCGCCCCTTACACCTGACGCAAAACAGCCTGATTGGTCATTGGCGTTGGTTACGTGACGTCTGGCGTGTAGGATGCTCGCGCCCACAGTGTACGGCAACCATGGATAACCGGAACGCGGTGACAGAGGCATTACTAAACGGCAAAAACAATCTTGCCATCGCCGAGCTGCGTAATCTGTTCAAAAAGCTGCAGCAGGAGCCCGACAATGCCAAGCTGTACATTTCTTTTCTGAGCAGCCTATCTCTGTTTTGCCCTTTCATCGCAACCGAACTATTGTGGCGTCAGGGCCGGATTGATCAGGATCCAATCAGCCGGTCCCGGACCGAGGATAAAGAAGGTAAAGTTGAATGACATTGCGCGCGGTTCTTCCGATTCTCGCACTCCTGGCCCTGACAACGCTCAGCGCCTGCGGATTTCGACCGCTCTATGCCACGGCGGGCGATGACTACAACACCTCTGCCAATATGGCCCAAGTGAAAGTCGCTCTGATCAATGACCGTGTCGGCCAATTGACCCGCAATGCCCTGCTTCAGACGCTGACCCCGCGCGGGCAAAGTGCCAACCCGTTATATGATTTGAAGGTGACCTTGTCCGAGTCGACGAGTGAGCAAGGCTTTACCAAGGAAAATGAAGCGACGATTGCCGATTACCTGATTGGTGCCAACTATGAACTGGTTCGGAGATCCGATACCAAGGTCCTGCGTAAGGGGTCGGTTCGCGCCCGCACCAGCTACAACATCGTCGATTCGGAATTTGCCACAATCGAGGCCGAGGATGCCGCCCGCGGTGATGCTGCCCGAAACCTCGCCCAGCAGCTGGCCAATCAGGTCGCGATTGGCCTGCGATCACAATAACGTCGTTCCCCCGAACCTTTCACACGTCACGCTCACTCCCCAACGAACCACAAGGCGCATCATGAAGCTCAAGGCAGCACAGGTTGAAAACTTCTTGCGCGCCCCGGATGCGAAGGCGCAGCTGGTCCTGATTTACGGTGAGGACGAAGGTCTTGTGCGTGAACGTGCGACCAAACTGGCCAAAACCGTGGTCGAGGACCTCAAGGATCCCTTCCGCGTGATCGAGCTTGGCTCCGCCCAATTCAAGGAAGATCCCAGCCGCCTGCGCGACGAAGCTGCTGCCATGAGCTTTGGCGGCGGGCGCCGCGTGATCCGACTCCGCGATATCGGTGATGCACAGGCCCCCGTGATCGCAGATTTCCTCGGTGATCCGGCGGGCGATGCCCTGATTGTGATTGAGGCAGGAAGTCTTCCGACTCGCTCCAAACTGCGTCAGGCTGTCGAAAAGGCCGGCAATGGCATGGCCCTGCCCTGCTATGCCGATGGCGCACGCGATATTGAGGCCCTGATCCATTCGATCATGGAAGAACACAAACTGCGCATTGACCGCGATGCCACCAGCTATCTGGTCGCCAATCTCGGGTCTGACCGCATGATTTCACGAAGCGAGCTTGAAAAGCTCGCCCTTTACGCGCTCAAGGACGGTCAGGTCGCGCTGGCAGATGCCATGGCCTGCGTTGGCGACAGTTCCGCACGCCACTATGACGATGTCATTCAGGCCGTCTCACAGGGCAATGTGGTTAATCTTGATGCCGCCCTGACCCGCCTGGTCGAAGAAGGCCTCAACCCGGTTGGCGCATTGCGCATGATGATCAGCTATTTTCAGAAACTTCATCTGGTCAAGGGACAGGTTTCCCAGGGCACCAGCGCCGATCAGGCAATGAAGTCACTCCGCCCGCCGCTGTTTTTCAAGGCCGCTGATCAGTTTCGCGCCAATCTGAATTATTGGGCGGTCAATAACCTGCAGCGTGCGTTGCAAATCCTGCTGGAAGCTGAAAAGGACTGCAAAAGCGGCCTGGCCATCCCCGAAACCATCGCCCATCGCGCCATGATAAAGGTCGCCGTTGCCCGCCAGAAACAGGTCAGACGGTAACCGCTATCCCGATTCGCCAGTCTTCAGCGCCATCGCGCTAATTGAGGCCTATGCAGTGGCATGCCTTCACTGAAATGCGTCCAAAACGCACCAAAACGTAAAAACGCGGTCCGGGATATAAGCCCCGCACCGCGTTTAAATATCTAAAGGATCCGCTTCACCTCGACAGATCCCCGGCGGGATTTCGCTTCTTCTTCTTTAAGCTTCTTAAGCTGATCGATCTTGGCGCGATCAAGATCCCTTATGCTGGTTTTGGTTACGGCTTTTTTCCCGTGCCATCTGCAACCTCCTCCAGCACATCCTCGTCGACTTCTTCCTGCGCGATCGGCATGTCGCCTTCGGGCTCATCGTCGATCATCAGGCTGTCGTCATCGATCCCGTCAAGATCACGGCCACCATCAACCGCATCGGCAATCGATTCGAGCTCGCTGGTCAGCGCATCCTCGTCTTCGTTTTCCGCATCATCGACCGATTCGGCTTCAAACTCGTCATCTTCGATAAACATCGAATCGAACTCGTTCTCATCCGGGCCGGGCGCAGCATCAGCGTCATCGGAAATCTCGGCGGCCTTGCCATGCGTCAGGCGCTGCAGGATGTCATCAAGCTGCTCCAGCGTTTCATAGCGGATCGAGATTTTACCCGCCGATCCGTCAAAGTCGATATTGACGGCCAACCCCAACATATTGCTAAGGTCACGCTCCAGAGACACCGTATCTGGGTCTTTCTCGATCAAAGACCGGCCCGATGATTTCTTCGGACGCGCGGCCTTGCCGCCATCGGTCTTGACCAGTTTTTCCGCCTGACGGACATTCAGGCCCTTCTTGACGATCTGGGCCGCAAGTTCGACGGCATTATCCGCACCAAGCAATGCACGCGCATGGCCGGAGCTTAGAACCTTGTCTGAGAGCATCTGCTTGATCGGGGCTGGCAGGCCCAGCAAACGAAGGCTGTTAGCAATGTGACTGCGGCTTTTACCCAGTGCCTGACCAAGGGCTTCCTGCGTGTGGGAAAACTCGCTCATCAGGCGGTTATAGCCCTCCGCCTCTTCAAGCGGCGACAGATCCTGCCGCTGCAGGTTTTCAATCAGGGCAATTTCGGCGGTTTCGCGATCATCAAATTCGCGCACCAGAACCGGCACTTCATGAAGCTGTGCCCGCTGGGCCGCACGCCAGCGACGTTCACCGGCGATGATTTCATATTTGGTTTCGCCCGTCGAAGAGGCACGCACCAGAATCGGCTGAATGATGCCCTTTTGGCGGATCGAGGCCGCCAGATCATCAATCGCGTCATCATCAAAATTGCTGCGCGGCTGAAACGGCGAGGGTTTCAGATCGGTAATCGCAACATGTTGCGTCGTCCCGCCCGGTCCCGGATGGGCCGCCTCTGCGCTATCGCCACTGGCGGCAACCGCAACTTCTTCGTCCTCTTCACCCAGAAGTGCAGACAGTCCCCTGCCCAACCCGCGTTTTTTTGCTTCGCTCATGCTTTCACCCCTTCGCGTTTCAGGACTTCGCTCGCAAGATTCAGATAGGCCCGTGAACCCGGGCACTTCATATCATAGACCAGCACCGGTGTTCCGTGGCTGGGGGCTTCGGAAACGCGGACATTGCGCGGAATCACCGTGCGATACACCACATCTCCGAAATAATCGCGCACATCGTTGGCCACCTGGGCCGACAGGTTGTTGCGCTTGTCATACATGGTCAGTACAATGCCCTGGATTTCAAGGTTCGGATTGAACGCCTTCTTGACCCGCTTGATGGTGCGGACCAGATGGCTGACCCCCTCAAGGGCAAAGAATTCACATTGCAACGGCACCAGAACAGCGTCGGATGCTACCAGCGCATTCAGGGTCAAAAGACCCAGCGACGGCGGGCAATCGATCAGGACGTAATCAACATCGTGCGGCAATTTGCCAAGTGATTCCTTAAGCTGCATCTCGCGACGGTCGAAATCGACCAGCTCGATCTCCGCCCCCGAAAGATCCATGCCCGACGGCACAATGCTCAGCCGCGGGATCGAGGTTTCCTTACGTGCCTCTTCCAAGGTATTGCCGTTGATCAGCACGTCATAGGAACTGATTTCTCGGTCGGACGGACGCAGGCCCAAGCCGGTACTGGCGTTGCCCTGCGGGTCAAGATCGACAATCAGAACCCGCTGGTTCACAGCCGCCAGTGCCGTTGCCAGATTGATCGTCGTGGTGGTCTTGCCCACCCCGCCTTTCTGGTTGGCCACGGCGATGATGCGCGGACGATGCGCGGCACCATCAGATTTCGTCGAAAGCGGCAAATCAATAACATCCGTCACCGGCCCACTCCTTTTAAGATCATCACCACACCGTCCGGATCGACCAGGCTGGCATGCGTGGTTACATCAAATGTCCAACCAGCGTCACGTGCGTCCGCTAGCTCATCCTCAAAGGCACGTCCCTTCAGCAGCACATAATGGCCACCGTCTTTCAAATGGCGCTGCCCCAACTCCAACAGCTTCGGCAAGGGGGCAAAGGCGCGCGCCGTAATCACATCGGCCTGCCGCGGGGCTGCCGCCTCGATCCGTTCTCGGGCAATTTCGGTCTTATCCAACACACCGCAAACCCGGGCGGCTTCCATCAGGAAGACCGTCTTTTTGGTGTTGGATTCCATCAAGGTGACGTTATCGGCGCCAAGGATCGCCAGAACGATGCCTGGGAAGCCGGCACCCGATCCAAAATCAACGATTTTGCCGGTTGTGGCGATGTCCTGAACATAAGGCCAAAGCTGCGCAGAATCCTGCAAATGACGTCCCCAAACGTCTTCGGCCGTGCTGGCGCCGACGATATTAATCCGTGGCTGCCACTTCACGACAAGGTCTGCATACTGGCTGAGGCGATCAAATGTTTCACGTGAAACATTCAAATCCTGCTCAAACCATGTTTTTACGGGTGTGGAAATTGTCTGCATATTTGAGTTATAGGCCGAGCCAAAAAAACACACCAGTCTTGATTTTCGTCCTTTTGTGTTTTTGGTCGCGTCGGATGCGATAAAACACCCCAAAACAGCGTCGAATGTTTCACGTGAAACATTCCTACTTCCAAAACGCATCATTCCAGAGCCAAAACTCCGCACATTCGATGAAGTTTGACTCCTCACCGACACCGCATGGACGACTCCGGCACCCTGCCCAACCACAATCCCCTGCGACTCGGCAGACGCCGGTGATCACCAGCCACACTTCCACATGCCGCGGCTGTCTCATCCGTTCGCCCTTACCCGACGGCCCCGGTCAAAACAAAACGCCCGGCCAGTGAATTTGGCCGGGCGTTTTAACGGGGATCAGAAGCATCCCGTTCGGACACTATATATGGTCTGTGTGGACGAAAACCGATCAGGCGGTCTTGCTGACGGCGGCCGTCTGATGCTTGTGGCTTTTGATATGGCCCAGAAGTGCCGTCACCGCCGCCGGGGTAACACCCGGAATGCGCGACGCGGCACCGATGGTCTCCGGCTGGATTTCTTTCAGCTTCAAGCGGATCTCGGCCGACAGTCCCCCAACCTTATCGAAATCAAGCCCGCGCGGCAGACGCAATTCCTCGTCCCGGCGGAAGGCCGCGATGTCGGCTGCCTGACGGTCGAGATAGCCTTTATACTGGGCATCGATTGACACCTGTTCCTTGATTGCCGGATCAAGTGCGCCCAGCTGCGGCCAGACCTTGGTCAGGGTATCAAAATCAATATCGGGATAGGCCAGCAGGTCATAGGCCGAGCGGCGCACACCATCCTGATTGATCTTGATATCAAACTTGGCCAAACCATTCGGGGTTTCGGTCAGCTCGGATACTTCGGTCTTGGCGGCGTTCAATGCTGATTTCTTGGCATCCCAAGCCTGCGCGCGGGTCGATGCAATGCAGCCGATATCAAGACCGCGATCGGTCAGACGCTGATCAGCGTTATCGGCGCGGAGCATCAGGCGATATTCGGCGCGCGAGGTAAACATGCGATACGGCTCGCGCGTGCCAAGGGTCACGAGATCATCGATCATCACACCGATATAGGCATCAGCCCGATCGAGAACGAATTCGCGCTCAGCACCCCCGGCAATCAGGGCCGCATTCACACCGGCAATAAGCCCCTGCCCGGCGGCTTCTTCGTAGCCGGTGGTGCCATTGATCTGACCGGCAAAGAACAGGGCCGCGACCTTTTTGGTTTCCAGCGTATGACGCAACTCACGCGGATCAACAAAGTCATATTCCACCGCATAGCCCGGACGGAAGATCTCGACCTTTTCCAGACCCGGAATGGTCGCCAGCATGGCAAGCTGGACGTCTTCGGGAAGCGAGGTCGAAATGCCGTTCGGATAGATGGTCGGATCGTCGAGCCCTTCGGGTTCGAGGAAAATCTGATGCTGATTTTTCTCGGCGAAGCGCACAACCTTGTCTTCGATGGACGGGCAATAGCGCGGACCGCTGCTTTTGATTTTGCCGCTATACATCGGTGCACGGTCGAGGTTGGCACGAATGATTTCGTGGGTCGCCTCGGTCGTCCAGGTCATATGACACGGGATCTGCGGCACGGTAATTTCGCGGGTCAGGAACGAAAAAGGCTCTGGCGGGTTGTCGCCCGGCTGTTCCTGCAAGCTCGCCCAATCAATCGTGCGGCCATCAAGGCGCGCCGGCGTCCCGGTTTTCAGACGGCCTAATCGGAAATCATATTTTGCCAGCGTGTCAGACAGACCGGTTGCCGGGGCATCGCCCATGCGACCAGCCGGTTCGGATTTCTCGCCAATATGGATCAAACCATTGAGGAACGTCCCAGTGGTCAGCACCACCGCCCCGGCAAGGTATTCTGTACCATCGCCAGTGATGACACCTTTGACGCGGTTATTGTCATCAATGATCAGGTCCTCGACACCGCCCTCAAGAATGGTGAGGTTTTCCTGTTCAGCGAGGATATCCTGCACGGCCTGACGATACAGCTTGCGGTCCGCCTGCGCACGCGGCCCACGGACTGCGGGGCCCTTGGAACGATTGAGCATGCGGAACTGAATGCCCGCGCGGTCAATCGCGCGGCCCATCACACCGTCAAGCGCATCGACTTCGCGCACCATATGCCCCTTGCCCAGACCACCGATGGCCGGGTTGCACGACATTTCCCCGATGCGATCCGCGCGGTGTGTAACCAGTGCCGTGGATGCGCCCATGCGCGCAGCGGCAGCGGCGGCTTCACATCCGGCATGGCCGCCGCCGACCACGATGACGTCAAAGCGGTTATTTGGCACGTTCTGTGACATCGACTTCCTCACTCAATCCCCGCTGCTTGTCACGCCGCGGGCGTGAACCTTGTTTGGTTCGAATAGGTGTATATGGTCAACCTTGTGACGAATGTTTCACGTGAAACATTCTCGGGAGACAAGTCTAACGACTCTTCCCTAACTCTATTTGCCGATACAGAAATCCCCGAAGATAATATCGAGCAAATCTTCCACATCGACACGTCCGGTAATCTTGCCGATTTCGCGGACAGCGAGGCGTACATCCTCGGCCGCCAGTTCTGCGATATCGGTCTGCAATCCGCGATCCAGATGATCGCTGGCACTTTCAAGTGCCCGCCGATGGCGCAGCCGTGTCAGCGGCACGGGCCCGGCAAAATCGAGCCCCTCTTTTACGCGAGTCTCCAGCAGTTGCAAGAGGCTTTCCATCCCCTGCCCGGTCATGGCCGATATGGGTATAACGGGAAGCTCCAGCGCCCGACCATCGACCGACGTTCCCTGCCAGCTTGCCGGAATGGCGCTGCTATCGGTCGCATCGACCTTGTTGATCAGGATCAGCGTCTTGTCATCGATCAGACGCACGGCCTCCGGATCAATCTTCGGCCAGTCATTGCGATCAATCACCACCAGCCGCAGATCGGCGTTTTCGGCCCGCTCGGTCGCACGGCGCACGCCTTCGGATTCGATCACATCCCCGCTTTCGCGCAGGCCTGCGGTATCGACCATGGTGACCGGGAAGCCGCCCAGATCGAGATGGACTTCGATCATGTCGCGCGTAGTCCCGGCAATCTCGGACACGATGGCGGCATCACGCTGGGCCAGACGGTTGAGCAGGCTTGATTTACCAGCATTGGGCGCACCAAGGATAACAATCTGGAACCCTTCGCGCAGGCGCTCACCACGGCGGTTATCGGCCAGATGGCGTTTGACCTCGTCATTCACCGCACGCAAATCGCCATGCACCACCGGCACGATGCCGTCGGGCAAATCTTCGTCAGGGAAATCAATATCGGCCTCGATATGCGCCAGCGCCTTCATCAAACGCGCGCGCCAGCCTTCATAAAGTGTGCCCAGCTCACCTGCCATCTGGCGCACCGCCTGACGGCGCTGGGCGGCGGTTTCGGCGTCAATCAGATCGGCGATCCCCTCGGCCGAGGTCAGATCCATCTTGCCGTTTTCAAACGCCCGCCTTGTGTATTCACCGGGGTCGGCCACCCGCAATCCATCTTGACGCGACAGGCAATCCAGAACCCCTTCGATCACGGCGCGCCCACCATGGACATGCAGTTCAACCACGTCCTCGCCGGTAAAGCTTGCCGGACCCTGGAAATAGATCGCCACCGCATCATCAAGCCGCTCATTGCTTTGCGGATCACGGATCGGAGCATAGATCGCATGGCGCGGTTTGGGCATGGTATCGCGGCCCAATAACGCACACAGCACAGCCCCCGAACGCGGCCCGGATAATCGGATCACGGCAACACCGGCACGCCCCGCACCGGAGGACAGGGCAAAAATGGTTTCTCGGCTGGCAATCATGGCGGATCCGTCAGTTCTGAAAATGCGGTTGCGTGGCAGAGGAGGATATCGTCCAGACAGGCGCAAAGGTCAACATATGGCAGAAAATAACCAACAGGGGTTTAATGAGCTTTGTGTTGGTTGCGCGGATCATCGGGTGCGCTTTGGCAGCCGCCCTCGCCCCGTCATGGACCCCCGCCTGCGCGGGGGTGACGGTTTGGGCTGCCAGGGTGTTGCCTTATCCTGCTAACTCGGTGGAGGCATCCTGAACGCCATCAGACTTGGAGAGAGCGACAATCCCCAAAAGACCCGTCATACCCGCGCAGGCGGGCATCTGCCGCCACCGCAAAAAACCGGCCACACATATATTGCGAGCCGGTTTGATGGTTCAAGGTTACGCAGGGGCGCTTATTGATCGGGATTAAGCCTCAAGCGTTCAACGATCTCGCCACTGATCAGGTGATCATTGAGGATCTGATCGATATCTTCCGTCGTTTCATAGCGATACCAGGTGCCTTCGGGATAGACCACCATCACCGGACCCAGTTCGCAGCGATCGAGGCATCCGGCGGTATTGATCCGGGTCTGTGGCAGGCCAAGTTCCTTGGCACGCACCTTCATGTAATTGCGAAGTTTGGTCGCGCCCTTGGAATTGCAGCAACCGCGTTCATGGCCGGCGGGGCGTTCGTTCTGGCACACGAAGACATGTGCCTGATAGTAGTGTTCACGCATGATATCGGGTCTGCCTAGCCTTTGTCCTTGTCACCGGTACCACCGGTACCCGCATTGAACTGGCCCCAGAAGGCTTTCTGAAGCTGTTCCCAGTTCTGAATACCCTGCGGTAGCCAGGTATTGAGCATGGTTTCCGGATCCATCGCCGCCAGATTGGCTTTCATGCGGTCTTCGATATCTTGCATCATCGCCTTTTGCATCGGCTGAACATCAGGAAGACCAAAGAAGGTCCGTGCCTCTTCCGGCGTGCAATCAATGTTCACGGTTACTTTCATCGCCCTGGTCTCCTGATCTGTTTTGTTTTTGGTCTCTGTCACTTTATGTGACTGGCTGTTTGCATGGCTGGCCCATTATCCCCACCAGAACCGCCTTCGCAATCACAATAACGCCGAGCTGCCCCTACCATATGGGAAGCAAGAGCATGCGGCGACCGCAACTTTCACAATATTGCGATAAAAGATTTCGGCCATTTGCCTTTATGAATGAGGCCATAACCCTTAGAATCACGCCAACAGCCTTATAAAGCATTGCCAGCACTGATGACTGGCGCGTGATTGCAGATCGCGCTACCGCAAACGATAAAGCCATCGGCTTAATGGATGGCACAGGACACAAAATGGAACTCGCACGCAATAATCTTGGTTCGGAAACCAGCCCCTATCTTGTTCAGCATCGCGACAACCCGGTGCATTGGCAGCCCTGGAGTACCGAAATTCTCGCCAAAGCCAAGGAATTGAACAAGCCGATCCTGCTGTCGGTCGGGTATGCGGCGTGCCATTGGTGCCATGTCATGGCCCATGAAAGCTTTGAGGATGAGGGCATTGCCGCCCTGATGAACGAGCTTTTTATCAATATCAAGCTCGACCGCGAAGAACGCCCCGACCTTGATGCGCTTTATCAGAATGCGCTGGCCCTTCTGGGCCAACAGGGTGGCTGGCCATTGACGATGTTTTTGACCCCGGATGGCGAGCCGTTCTGGGGCGGGACCTATTTCCCCAAGGAAGCGCGCTATGGCCGGCCGGGATTTGGTGATGTGCTTAAGACCGTTGCCAAGATTTACGCCGAAAAACCCGACGATGTGCGCCACAATGTCAGCCAGATTTCCAATGCGCTGATCAAAATGAACCGTGCGACGGTTGGCTCTATCCCCAGCCTTGAGATGATTGATCGCTGCGGCCATGGCTGCTTGCAGATCATGGACGGGGAAAATGGCGGTACATCCGGCGCGCCGAAATTCCCGCAGCCCAGCCTTTTGTCCTATATCTGGCGGACCGGTGTGCGCACCGATGACGACGGGCTGAAACGCATCGTCAAACACAGCCTGGATCGCATGTGCCAGGGCGGCATTTATGATCATCTGGGCGGCGGTTTTGCCCGCTATGCGGTTGATGACCAGTGGCTGGTGCCGCATTTCGAAAAGATGCTGTATGACAATGCCCAGCTGATTGATCTTTTGTGTGATGTCTGGCGGGTTGATCCCAACCCGCTTTATGCCAAAAGGGTCGAGGAAACCATTACCTGGATCTTACGCGAAATGCGCATTCCCGGTGGCGCCTTTACCGCAAGCCTGGATGCCGACAGCGAAGGGGTCGAAGGCAAGTTCTATGTCTGGTCCGAAGATGAAATTGACCAGATCCTTGGCGCGGATGCTGACCTGTTCAAGAAATTCTATGACGTTTCCAAGGGCGGCAACTGGGAAGGCCATAATATCCTTAATCGCACCACATCAGGATTGGCGCTTGCCGATGACGCGACCGAGGAAAAGCTGGCCGAGCTTCGCGCGAAGCTTTTGACCGAACGGGCAAAACGCATTCGCCCGGGCTGGGATGACAAGGCGCTGACCGACTGGAACGCCATGACAATTGCCGCCTTTGCCGAGGCAGCGATGACCTTCCACCGCGCTGACTGGCTGGACTATGCCAAGCTTGCCTATGGCTTTGTCACCAATACCCTTATGGAAGGTGACCGCTTCCTGCACAGCTATCGCGATGGTCGCGTGCAGCATGCCGGGATGCTTGAAGATTACGCGCATATGATCCGCGCGGCTTTGCGGCTTTATGAATGCTTTGGCGAGGATGCCTATCTGAATGAAGCCATCCGGTGGTCGGCTGCGGTCGAAACCCTGTTTGCCGATGCCAAGGGCGGCTATTTCCAGTCGGCATCGGATGCCAGCGACCTTGTCGTGCGCCAAAAACCCTTCATGGATAATGCCGTGCCATCGGGCAATGCGATCATGGCGCAGAACCTGGCCAAGCTTTATGCCCTCACTGGCGATACGCAATACCGTGATCAGGCCGAGATCACCCTTGCGGCCTTTGGCGGGCGGATCAGCGAGCAATTCCCGAACATGCCGGGTCTTATGATGGCGGCCGAAATGCTGCAAAACCCGGTGCAGATCGTGCTGATCGCCAAGGAGCGCAGCCAGACCTATCTTGACATGCGCCGTGCTATTTTTGGTGCATATCTGCCCAACCGGGCGATCACGATCCTGTCGGATGGTGATCCCCTGCCCGACGGCCATCCGGCCCAGGGCAAAACCGCGATTAACGGCAAGGAAACCGCCTATATCTGTCAGGGGCCGGTATGTTCGGCGCCCGTCACAGGCGTCGAAGAACTGACCGAAATGCTGGCGGATTTGCCCGCCAAGGCGGCCTAGCCCCATGCCGCAAATCTCGCTCAACAGCCCCGTCGGCGCAATCACGGTTTTCGCGTTTGAAGATCAAATCGTTGCGCTTGACTGGGGATTTGTTGAAGAGGTTGAAAGCTGCCCGGTGCTTGATGAAGCATCCAGGCAACTTGGCGCCTATTTCGCAGGACGCTTGCACAGCTTTGATTTGCCGCTGGCCCCGGACGGGACGGATTTCCAGAAAACCGTCTGGCAGGCGATGGGCAAAATCCCGATGGGCAAGACCGCGACCTACAAGGAACTGGCAGCCTTGGCCGGATCGCCCAAGGCATTTCAATCGGTTGGCACGGCATGCGGCCTTAACCCGATCCCGATCCTTATTCCCTGCCACCGCGTTCTGGCAACGGGCGACAAGCCGGGCGGCTATTCCGGCCATGGCGGGCTTGAAACCAAGCGCGCGCTTTTAAAGATCGAAGGTGTGGATTTGCCGCTGCCGAGTGATCAGGGTGATCTTCCGTTTTAGTCATTTTTTCAATGGCTTAGTATTATTCTTCGGCGTAGCACACGGCTTGCAGCTTGTTGCCATCCGGATCACGGACATAGGCGGCATAGTAGTTTGGCCCGTAATGCGTGCGCAGGCCGGGTTGGCCTTCATCCATGCCACCATGTTCAAGCGCCGCTGCGTGAAAGGCGTCCACCATGTCACGTTGGTCTGCCTGAAACGCAATATGAGTACCATTGCCCCACGTTGCCGGGCGCCCATCTGCCGGGCTGTAGATATAGATCGTTGGCATCTGTCCATCCCGCTCATAAGCCAGCGGCTTTTCCGCTGGTTTTGGCAAGCGATCAAATCCAAGCGCGCCCAGAACGGCGTCATAAAAACGTGCGGAGCGAGCCTTGTCATTGGTTCCGAGGGTGATGTGGCTGATAACCGTCAATGCCGGTTCCTTCCTTAAGAACAGGTCAAACTCGTTGCGACAAAAAAGTCTAGCAGATTGCCATGACAGGATATGTCAGGAGCAGGATGGCTGCGATCAAACGTGGCTTGTCGCAAGGATATTTTCGGTATTTCCCCTGCTGCAAATCACAGGCTTCTGCCCTACACTGCCCTCATTGACGAAACGTGCGTTCCAAAACGCAGAAAGGGAGGTCTTCCATGACCAAAGCATTCCGATTTTACGAAACCGGCGGCAGTGATGTCCTGAAATTTGAAGATGTCGACGTCGGCAGCCCGGGCGAAGGCGAAGTGCGCCTGGCGCAAAAGGCCGTTGGCCTCAACTATATCGATATCTATTTCCGCTCCGGCGTTTATCCGGCACCGAGCATGCCGTCCGGCCTTGGGCTTGAAGGTGCTGGTATCATTGAGGAAGTCGGTCCGGGTGTGACGGATCTGGCCGTGGGCGATCGCGTGGCGTATGCCGCACAGCCGCTTGGTGCCTATGCCGAGGCGCGCGTGATGCCGGCCAAGGGTCTGGTGAAAATCCCCGATGATGTCAGTTTTGAACTGGCCGCGGCCGCTATGCTTCAGGGCATGACCGCACAATATCTTTTGCGCCGGACCTATGAGGTCAAAAAGGGCGACACCATCCTGATCCATGCCGCAGCTGGCGGCGTTGGTCAGATCGTTTGCCAGTGGGCCAAGCATCTGGGGGCGACCGTGATTGGAACGGTCGGGTCCAAGGAAAAGGCCGAGATTGCCAAGGCCAAGGGCTGCGATTATCCGATCCTCTATCGCGACGAGGTCGTCTCAGAGCGGGTCAAGGAAATCACCAATGGCCAAGGCGTTGAAGTTGTTTACGATTCGGTCGGTAAAGACACGTTCGAGGATTCGCTTAAATGCCTCAAACGGCTTGGCATGATGGTGAGTTTTGGTCAGTCATCGGGTGCGGTGCCGCCGATATCGCTGGCCCAGCTTGCCCCGGGGGCCTATTTCCTGACCCGACCCAGCATCTTCCAGTACAACGCCACCCGCGAAGAGCTTCTCGCAAGCGCGAATGAGCTGTTTGACGTTTTGAAATCGGGCATCGTCACGATTGATATCACCGCGACCTACCCGCTTGCCGATGCTGCAAAGGCGCATGACGACCTTGAAAGCCGCAAAACCAACGGTTCGATCGTCTTTACCGTCTGATAAGGCATCAATCCTGACGCGAAAAGTATAGGACACTTGATAAAAAGCCGATACATTGCGCGATCGGCTTTTTTCTTGTGCCTTCGCATATCGGAACCTCTGCAATGTCTGTTTCAAAAGTACAACAATCTGTCATCGCCGCCTTCAAATCGGCAAAAACCTATCAGGATCCTTATCAGCACTGGTTCCTTGAAGACGTCTTGCCAGAAGGCATGGCGGAAGCTGTTTGCGCCCTTCCGATTGATGCGCCGTTTCTTGAAGTCGATGATGCTGGCACGCGCGAAGCCAACAATTCAAGCCGCCGTTACTTCGATCAGGAAAACATTGCGAAATTCGAGGCCGCCAATGATATCGCGCAGGCCTTCCATTCCCGCGAAGTTGTCGACACGGTCGAGGAAGTGTTTGGTGCCGATCTGAGTGATTCCCGCATTCGACTGGAATTTGCCCAGGATCGCGATGGTTTCTGGCTGCAGCCGCATACCGATATCGGCGTAAAGCGCTTTACCATGTTGCTCTATCTTTCCGACGAGCCGGGTCACGAAAAGCTGGGTACCGATATCTACAAGGATGCCGATACCCATGTCGGCGCATCACCGTTCAAGCCGAACTCGGCCCTGATTTTTGTGCCATCCAACAACACCTGGCACGGCTTTGAAAAACGGACCATTCCGGGCATCCGGAAATCGCTGATTATCAACTATGTCACGCCGGACTGGCGGGCTGTTGAACAGCTGCCCTTCCCCGATAGCTACGTCAAATAACGCTCAAAGCGACATCAAATCAGCCACAGAAACCCGGTAATTCCACATTTACCGGGTTTTTAGTTGCCGTGGGTCATCCGCACATCGCGCGCAATCGCGTCAAAGCGGTCTGAAAGGCCTTCGCTTACTTCGCGGCAGGGGGCGATGACGGCTTCGGCCCAGTCGACATAGGCCAGTATCTGCCTTTCATCCCAGCCAACCGGCGTGTCGGTCAGCATCGCACCGACATTGGCGACCTTGTCGGCCAGTCGCACCAGCTTGGCACCGTTGGTCAGGCTTGGGGCGGTTTCGATCTGCTTTGCCTTGCGCTCATCGCGTGGCAGGGCCTTGTCATCACTGACTTCGAGCACGATATCGGCGATGATGTCGTTAAAACAGGCGGCGATTTCGTCACGGGTTGCACCGCAATCCTCGATCACGTCATGCAGAACGGCTGCACAGAGAATATCCTCGTCCGTTCCCGGTTCGCATTCGACAATCAGGCGGGAAACCTCGATCGGATGATTGATATAGGGTTCCTGTGCAGCACCTTTGCGACGCTGGTCGCGATGGGCACGGGCGGCGAAATCAACGGATTTTAGTAGAAGCTGCATAAAGCGCGATATGATCGTGAACGGGTTTGCCCAGAGTCCCACGGCTTTTGCGCGGTTTCAAGCCTTGATCCGTCTCGCCCGATGAAAATCATGCAGAGCCGTGAAAAACAGCGGCAAACAGGATAGACTGATTTCTCTACCATCAAGCGGGAGACGCCAAAAATGTCACAGGAAATGCGCCTGAAACTGACCTTGTGGAATGAAAACGCTGAGACCCCGCTGCATCTGAGTGCCATTGCCCCCAAGGATGGCTGGCAAAGCGCCCCACCCAACCGGATCGAGGCCGGTGAATCGGTGGTGTGCGAGATCACGGCTGCCAACACATTGGCCATTACGCTCAATTACGGCACCTGCCATGTCGGCATTCATCTTGACGCTGACAATTTTTCCATCGAGCCGGGCACTGCCCGCGTCGATCGGCAGAAACTGGGGAGCGGCCTGGCAGAGGTGACACTGACCCTTGGATAGAGGTTGTTTAACGGTTATTTCGATATTGAAATAAAAAACGGGACCACAGAGGGTCCCGTTTGTTTTTTACGATCCAGTACACCGGGCCCAAGCGGGCCCGTGCGGCATCAGCCATTCATGGAATCGAAGAAGTCGTCGTTGTTCTTGGTGCCCTTGAGCTTGCCAAGCAGGAATTCCATCGCGTCCTGCGGACCCATCGGGTTGAGGATACGACGCAGCACCCACATCTTGGACAGAACGCTCTTGTCGACCAGAAGCTCTTCCTTACGGGTACCCGATTTGAGGATATCAATCGCCGGGAAGATACGTTTGTCAGACAGTTTGCGATCCAGGATAAGCTCGGAGTTACCGGTACCCTTGAATTCTTCAAAGATGACCTCGTCCATACGCGAACCGGTATCGATCAGGGCGGTCGCGATGATGGTCAGAGAGCCGCCCTCTTCGATGTTACGGGCCGCACCAAAGAAGCGTTTCGGGCGTTGCAGCGCGTTGGCATCAACACCACCGGTCAGGACCTTGCCCGAGCTCGGAACCACGGTGTTGTAAGCGCGCGCCAGACGGGTGATCGAGTCCAGCAGGATGACAACATCATGCTTGTGTTCGACCAGACGTTTGGCCTTTTCCAGAACCATTTCAGTGACCTGAACGTGACGCTGGGCCGGTTCATCGAAGGTCGAGGAAATGACTTCGCCCTTAACCGAACGGTCCATGTCCGTCACCTCTTCCGGACGTTCATCAATCAGAAGAACGATCAGATAGGCTTCCGGGTGGTTTTCCTCGATCGCGTGCGCAATGTTTTGCAGCATCACGGTCTTACCGGTGCGCGGCGGTGCGACGATCAGGGCGCGCTGACCTTTACCAAGCGGCGAAACCAGTTCGATCACGCGGTTGGTGGTGTCCTTGTTGGCACCTTCCTGATCGGATTGACGCTCCATCTTGAGCGGCTCATCAGGATAGAGGGGGGTCAGGTTATCGAAATTAACGCGCTGACGGACTTTTTCCGGCGCATCGAAATTGACCTTATCAACCTTGAGCAGGGCGAAATACCGTTCGCCTTCTTTCGGCGAGCGGATCTGGCCTTCAACGGTGTCGCCAGTTCGCAAGCTAAAACGCCGCACCTGGCTCGGACTGACATAAATGTCGTCAGGGCCGGCAAGGTAGTTTGCCTCGGGGCTGCGCAGGAAGCCGAAACCATCGGGCAGAACTTCAAGAACGCCTTCGCCAAAGATGGCGTGGTCATTCTCGGCCAACTGCTTGAGGATCGCGAACATCAGCTCCTGCTTGCGGAGCGTGCTGGCGTTTTCGATTTCGAGTTCATCAGACAGAGCAAGCAGCTCGGTCGGAGATTTCTTTTTAAGGTCCTGAAGATGCATATGTGCGTTTAATGATCTGTGGTTGCCGAAAGGGCGAAGATTTTATGGAGATAGAAAAGAGAATGTGCGGTTGACCGTCAGGCAAGGCGCTCAGGCTTTTGCTGGGGCGTGCGGACGGTTCGAAACCTTGGAGTTGCAAGAAAGGCAGGTCTTTTCATGTTTCTGGATCGAAACACCCCCGATTGATACCCTTGAAAATCGCAATAGTCAAACCGTGATTCGAAAGAACCGGGCAATTTTGCAGCCATTGATACGAAAATATCACATCTCGCCCCGGCTAACCGACCGCATTCCGCTGGTCGAAGCCGGGTTTGAGCCGGAATTCCGTGTCCATCGTCATCGATGCTTTTGCATCAAACTGTCTGGGCCTCGCGCACGGACTGAAGGAAATCGGCCACTTCCTTGCGCAGGCTGGTCGCAACATTGGCAACCTGATCACAGGCAACGATAACGTGATCGGCGGCCTCGCCGGCATTGTCGGTTGCCTCGCGGATACCGGCAACATTGCCCGAAACCTCGGTCGTGCCCTGCGAGGCACGATCAATATTATTGGCAATTTCCGAGGTTGCGGCTTCCTGTTCATTGACCGCAGCTGCCAACGAGGACGAGGTCGCGTCAATCTGGCCGATTTTTTCGCCAATCCGGGAAAACGCATCAACCGCGCGTTCAGTCGCGTCCTGCAGATTGCCCATCTGTTCGGAAATTTCGTCGGTTGCGCGCGATGTCTGGGTCGCAAGGTTTTTGACCTCGTTGGCGACCACGGCAAACCCCTTGCCGGCCTCACCGGCACGGGCGGCTTCGATTGTCGCATTAAGCGCCAAAAGATTGGTCTGTTCGGCAATATCGCGGATCAGACCGATCACCTCGCCGATCTTTTCAGCACCTTCTTTCAGCGCCGTTGCAATGACTTCGGCCTCCCGGGCCTCGTCGGCGGCGGCGGTCGCATTATCCGACGACGCGGAAATCTGCCGGGAAATCTCAAGGATCGAATTGGCCAGCTGTTCGGTTGCCGATGAAACCGCGGACACATTTTCGGACGCAGATTTGGCGTCATCTGCCACCAGGCGAGCCTTGTCGCGGGTTTTGTCGATGGCCGATGTCATATTTGAAGATGTGGTGCGCAAACCATCAGTCGACTGGCCGATATCACCCAGCAAGTCGTTGATCCTGGCTTCAAACCGTTCGGCCAGCCGGCTGACTTTTTCAGCACGGGCAAACCGAGCGGCCTGTTCCTTTTCACTTTGGGCGGCCATTTCCCTGTTCTCGACAAGGCTGTCGCGGAAAAACTGCACCGAACGGGCCATAGCCCCGACCTCATCCCCGCGCGAGGCCCCCAGAACCTTGACCGACAGGTCGCCTGCGGTCAGATCGCTCATGGTTTTGGTCATGGCGCGGATCGGCGCAGAAATATCGCGACCAACGATGACAACCAATGTGCATGCAAGTGCGATAATGATCAGCAAACCGGCCAATGTGCCATAAAAATAAAGCTGCGCTTCAGAGAGCTTTTGCGCCGAGAGGGTGACCAGGCTTTGGGCAATATGGTCTTCTATCATCTTGTAAATATTAATCTTTACCGTGATGGTCGCAAACCAGTCTGTCCCCGCAATGCCATTGGTGGTTCCGGTTACCGGGTAACTGAGCGCCACATCACGCAGCTTGTTGACCGCCGCAACCGCCGGGTCCTGCATCGCGCGGTCGTAAAATTCCCTGATCTCTGGTGCGGCCATTTCCTCAAACACAGAGAGATAAGCGTTTTGAAGGGTGATCAGCTCCACAAATCGACGATAAAGGTTGGGTTCGAACTTGCCCATGCCAAACCCGGCCGCACCTGTGGCGCGCTCAAGCCCGCCACGTTCCTTGGCCTGCATGAAATCATTAAAGGCCGCGATCGAGCGGACCAGTTCGGGATCGTTGCTGATTGTGCTCATGACATTGACGGTCGAGAGCATGCCGGAAATGATCGAGGTATAGAACCGTACCGCCTCGCCAAGTTCGATATCCAGCGCATAGACCTTGGCACGTGTTTGGGGCACGGTATCAAGCAGCGCAGCAAAGACGCCAACCTGCTCTGCCAGACCCGGGTCATAGGTGGAAAGATCAAAATCGTTTAACGCATTGCGCAAAGACTGAATGCGGGCATCGGACAAATTGCGCTGATCGGCAAGTTGCGGTCCGAATTGTTCGCCTTTGGAGCCGATAAAGCCCGCCGATGCGCCACGTTCCTTTTGCAATTCGTGTACGGTCGCGCCGATCTGAACCGCAAGTTCGGTCAAGCCGCCAATTTTGCCAAGCTCATCCATTTCCCGATAACGGTCGGAAATAATGACGCCGGACAGAACAACAAGTCCCAACAAAGGTGGGATCAGAGAAATCGCAAGCTTCTTGCCAATCTGAATATTCGCAAACATGTAAAGCCCCGTGCATTGTGGAATGCGAGGCCGCCAAATATGCGTTCTTCCAACTCCCGGGGCGCGCAGGTTTTATATTGATACGATATCGTATCAATTGCCTTTTATTGTTGGTGTGGTGACGCGCCTGGACTTTGTGCGGCGCAAAATAATCAGCACGGCACATATGGATATTGTAACCCTTGGATTAAATTCAATGGTTACGTTTCAACTTAAGAGGCGTTCGGGAAATCCTGTTTCACGAAGAGCGATGCTGTTCGCGCACAATTTCAAGCATCCGGTTGAGCTGATCCTCGCTCAGGCCAGCAATGCGTTCCGACAGCAGGTTGGCCAGTTCGGTGGCCTGCGGTTCCAGTCCGGCGGTATCGACGGTGATTTTCGGATGCGAGAGCTGGGCCAGACGTTTGACGTCATCAACCTCGTCCCAGACCAGATTGAAATAGCCACAGATTTGCTGAACCAGACCGGGGCTGGGCCGCCCGCGATGACCGTGTTCAAGCGCGGACAGATAAGCCGGTGACAACTGCAAGGCGGTTGCCATATCGGTTAGCGTCACGTTGTTGCGCGCACGGAGTTCCCGGATGCGGTTGCCAAAAGGTGTCACGGGCGTCTCCGTTTCAACAAGACATAAAAGGCCCCGGCGCCACCGTGCTGAATCTGGGCCTGATGAATGGCAAGGATGCGATTGCGCAGGTTTGGCGCACTCAGCCATTGCGGGGTGCGTTCGCGCAAAAGACCTGTGCGGCCATATTCATCAGCGCGCGATCCCTTGCCGGTGATTACGAGAACGCAACGTTTTCCGGCCCGCCAGCTATCCTCGATAAAGGCATTGAGCGCATTGTGGGCCACTTCCTGGGTCATGCCATGCAGGTCAATGCGCCCGTCGATCGACATCTTGCCCTTCTGGAATTTGTTGGCGGTTGATCGATCAATCCCGTCGGTGACACCGGGTTTCAATTCGGAAAGGTTCTGTTTTTTGATCTTTGGGCCACGGTCGGCATGGCGGGCCGAGGGCAGATTGCGCGCAGCCCGGCTTTGTTCGGACTGTTCAAGTTTTTCGCCAAGATTGTCAGGCAAGGTGATGGCAGTATCGCTGGTGTGGATGTCATCATCAGACGCGACCACGTCATCGCCGGCCTTGCGCCTTTTCTTGCGCAAAGGTTTGACGTCACGGGTAAAGACCTCCCACAGGGTCTTTTCGTCATCCGTGACGGTGCGGCGTCGCTTATTTGGTTTCTTCTGACTCATCGACCAAGACAATATGCAAGCGGCGCGGTCCATATACGCAAGGCTTTATCGTCCATTCGATATCACCTGTTTGCAACAGCCCGGTCACCCAAAGGAATGTTCGCGGCATATTGCCGTGTCATTGCTTTTCGCGCAACCGCGCCCATCGCGCATTTCGCCGTCACGGCAACAATATGTTTGCAGAAAAAACAGGCCAGACCGGGAAAGGTAACCCGACGGGGTTGGGTTTCAGGTATCGATGTCGGTCAGATCGACACAGGTAACCCCATTATTATCAAGATCAAGCATCGCCTTGAGAAACGCACTGTCGAGATTGGTCGAAAGCCCGTGCATCCGGCGGTTTTCAACAAAAAAGCCGTTGGTTTTGAAGCGATCAAGCTGGGTTTGCAGTCTTGTGATATCGCTTTGCGGCACATCACCACTGATCGCGATATAGAGATAACAGGTGCGATAGGGTTTGATACCAGTCACATCAGGAATGCTGACCTCGGGATATTCGGCACGGACCTTATCAAGATAATGGCGCAGGATATTGCCACCAATGGCGATCAGATCAACGCGATCAGCCATCATCATCGGCAACAGAAGTTCTTCACGCGGCACCATAACCAGTTGTTTGGCGCCGCGATCACGAAGATACCCCTCCCGCGCCGATCCCATCAAAACCCCGATGCGGGCATCGCGCAAAAGTGTGTCAAACGCCATGTCCGACCAACCGGTATCGACAAAGCCAAACAGGTTCCAGAAGGTCCGGCTGACCGGCCCCACCCATTGGAAGACATCTTCGCGATGATCAATCCGGGTGGTGGGGTAAATCACGTGGCCGACTTCGCGTCCGGCCAGCTCCATCTGACGTTTCCAGGGCATCTGCGGCACGATTTCAACAGCCAGACCGGCCTTGGTAAACAGTTCGATGGCAAGCGTATCGAAATAGCCCGGCTCCGGCCGACCCGATGACTGAACCCGGCTGCTTTCAGACAAATGGATGATGTAGGTGCCGTCAAACGTGGAGTTTTCTGGAGCTTTTTCGTCAGTGAGTGTCTGGGCGCGAAGATTACCTAAAGCCGTGATCAGCGCACAGACCAAAACCAGCATCGCAAGGAGGCGATTGGCGTATTGAGAAACTGTAAGTTCGGAAAACCGCAATGATGGACACCGCTGTTTTCCCATCTTATGCCTCTTGCTTTATAAGCCAGAGCGCGTCTTTGACTTTGGCCTCGATATAGGCGCGGTGAGCAGCAAGTTCTTCGTCGCTGATCACATGCGGCCTTGGTTCCAGCCGGTTGCCCCGCGGGCCCAGAACCCGACGCCCGCCGTTATCTTCATCCTGATCACCGTTTAGCGCATTGGGATCAAGCGACAGGCCGTGCTGACGGCCGCCCAGAAGTTCCAGATAGACCTGGGCCAGAAGGTCGGAGTCAAGCAGTGCGCCGTGAAGGGTACGGTTGGAGTTATCGATCTTGAACCGACGACACAGCGCATCGAGGCTGACCGGGGATCCGGGGAATTTCTTGCGCGCCATCTGAACGGTATCAAGGGCGCGTTCCATGGCAATGCGCGGCTTGTTAAGCCATTCGAGCTCGGCATTGAGGAACTTCATATCGAAGCTGGCATTGTGAATGACAAGAACCGAATCCTCGCCAATGAATTCGATGAACTCATCAGCGACCTCGGCAAAGACCGGCTGGTCTTTGAGGAACTCATCGCCCAAACCGTGAACGTCGAATGCTTCCTTGGGCATCGGGCGCTGGGGATTGATATACTGGTGATACTGCCGCCCGGTGGGCATGTGATTGATCAGTTCGATACAGCCGATTTCAACCAGTCTGTGGTCAGCATAGGGATCAAGGCCGGTGGTCTCGGTATCAAGAACAATCTCACGCATGTAGTCGTTATCCAGTCATCAACTGAGTTGGTCGATAATACCCTGAATATATTGAAAAGTGACGGCACGCCCCAACCCGGTCGGGATGATGAAATCAGCGCGCTTTCGCTTTTCGATATCTGGCATCTGTTTGGACAGAATGGCGGAAAATTTTGTCTCCGTCATCCCTTCTCGCGAAAGAACACGCTGGCGTTGTATGAACCCCGGGGCCGATACAACCGCAACATGATCACAGCGCTTTTCACCGGATGTTTCATATAAAAGCGGGATGTCGAGAACGACCAGCTTGCGCCCCAAACGACGCTGAGCGGCAAGAAACCGATTTTCGGCTGCGCGCACCAGCGGATGCAGGATGGTTTCAAGCGTTTTTAGAACATCCGGATCGGAAAAGGCGATCTTGCCCAATGCCTGCCGATCAATCCGGCCATTAACGATCACATCGGGAAAGGCCTTGGCAATCGGGTCAAAGGCAAGGCCATCTGGGGCCATCAATTCATGGGTCGTGGCATCGGCATCATGGACCGGCACACCAAGGTGACGAAACATCGCCGCCGCGGTTGATTTGCCCATCCCGATGGAGCCGGTTAACCCAAGAATTTTCATGATAAGATTACCCTTCGGATCTTAATCTGGCGAAAGAACGAAATCGCGCAGTTCCTGGGTGACTTCGGGATCAATCCCGAACCAGCGATGGAAACCCGGTCGCGCCTGATGGAGCAACATGCCAAGCCCATCAACAATCGGATTGCCGCGGGCTTTGGCCTGCACCAGCAAATCGGTCATCAGCGGCGCATAGACAATATCGGTGACAAGGGCAGTTTGCGGCAGACCGGACAGATCGATCTCAAGCTTGGGCTGGCCGACCATGCCAAGGCTTGTGGTATTGACGACAAGCGACGCGCCGGCAAGCGCATCAGGTGCAACTGGCCAGTCAATCACCTTGATCCGCGGGTCCTTGATTTCGTCCGCGACGTCTTCTGCGCGTTTGCGGGTCCGGTTGGCGAGACGAATTTCCGGGCAACCTTCATCCAGCAGGGCGACCAGCACCGCACGACACGCCCCGCCTGCCCCCAGCACCACCGCCGGACCGCTGGCAAAAGCGATATCAGGGGCTTCCTGGCGCAGGTTTTCAAGGAAGCCAAACCCGTCGGTATTATCGCCCAAAAGACGCCCATCCTTGGCAAAGGTCACGGTATTGACCGCGCCGATGCGGCGCGCGCGATCAGACAGTTCATCACATTCGGGCATCGCCATTTCCTTTTGCGGAATGGTGACATTGACCCCGGAAAAGCCCAGATTGCGCAAGGAAATCAAAGCGGCCTGAAAGTTTTCCGGCTCCACGGGCAGTGGCATATAACAGCCATCAATGCCGTATTTTGCCAGCCAATAGCCATGCAGGCGCGGCGATTTCGAATGCGATACCGGCCAGCCCATCACGCCGGCAAGGCGCGATGTGCCCGATAGGGTGCGATAAGGATTTCGCGAAGTCATTGCGTGCTGTTTCCTGCCAGATGGGTTTTTGATGCGTTTTTGTGATTATGCCTTGAGAACACCGTGATCGCGCAAGAAGCCAATCAGCGGCAAAAGCGGCATGCCCAGCACGGTGAAGTAATCGCCGCGCACCTCGGTAAACAGCTGCGCACCAAGGCCTTCAAGCTGATAGCCGCCCACACAGTGATAAATCTCTTCGCCGGCGGCATCGAGATATTCTTCGAGCCATTCATCGGTGAAGTTGCGCACGGTCAAATGGGCGGTATCAATCGTGCCCCAGATGCGCGAGCCTTCCTTATATATAACAGCGGCCGAGACCAGCTTGTGACTTTTGCCCCGCAGGGCCAGAAGCTGCGCGCGGGTATTGTCACGGTCCATCGGCTTGTCAAACCAGATGCCATTGCATTCCAGCATCTGATCAGCGGCAATCACAATCGCATCGGGTTGCTGGCGATACATGCGCAGCGCCTTCATTTCGGCCAAGGTTTCCGCGGCCTCGGCCGCCGTCGCACCCTCGGCCTTCATCGCTTGTTTATAGCCATCCTCGTCAATCATCGAGGCGACAGCTTCGCAATTGACACCAGCATTGCTCAACATGGCATGGCGGGCCTTGCTGCTGGATGCGAGAATAAGACGATGGGTGCTGGGCATATGTTTATCCTGTTGGTGCAGCTTAATGACCGCGGCGGTCATACATGGTCGATAAAATGATGGCGGCGGTTTCTTCGATGGATCGGCGGGTCACATTAATGATCTTCCAGCCACGTTCGGTAAAGTATCGCCGTGCCTGGTGGACTTCGTCGCGGACTGCAACCGGGTCAACGTAATCACCACCCTCGCCGCGTTCGATCTGGCGCAGGCGGTTTTTACGGATCGAGACCAGCTGATCAACATCCTTGATCAAGCCAACCACCAGAGGTTTTTTGAGCTGATCAAGTTCCGGCGGCAATGGACAGCCCGGCACAAACGGAATATTGGCGGTCTTGATGCCACGATTGGCGAGATAAACCGATGTCGGGGTTTTGGACGTGCGCGAAACACCGACAATCACCACATCGGCGTCTTCCAGATCCCAGCCCGATTGCCCATCATCATGGGTCAGGGTGTAATCGATCGCCTCGATCCGGTTGAAATATTCCTCGTCCATTTTATGAAGCGCACCGGTCCGGCCGTGCGATTGCTGGCCGAGATACCCAGCCATCATGGTGACAGTATTATCAAGCACATGGCTGTGCGGGACCTGCAGGCGGCGACAGCCTTCTTCGAGCTTGCGGCGGATGTCGCTGTCAAAGACGGTATAAAGAACGATGCCGGGATTGCGTTCGATATCGGCCAAGACCCGCGCCAGCTGGGCATCGGTCCGGATCAGCGACCAGACATGTTCATGGGCACGCACATCGGGAAACTGCGCGACACAGGCGCGCGCAATGCCATCGACCGTCTCGCCGGTTGAGTCCGAGACCAGATGAAGATGGAAAATTTTGTCCGTCCCGACCATGCCTGTCCGTTTCTTTGGTCAATTTTTGGCGACCCAAGCGAAATCTTATCCACTTTTTGCCGACCAAACGATTTTTCTAACTTTATTCAAACAACGTTACGGCTGTTCAAAATACCGATCACTAACCGGATGGATAAGAGTTTTATCGCAACCCGAAGTTAGCGGATCGGAGTCGGCCCTGTGGATAAATGTGGATAACGGGTGCGACTCCGGCCCGATTTTTTCCACAGGAATTATCCTCCCGCTCATACAAAGTTTCTCAAGTGCTCTGTCCCGAGCGGGATAAGTGCCAAATTTTTCCCGTAATAACAGGGATAAGACTTCAAAAACCAGACTTATTCACCTTATCCCCATTATTCAAAAACGTCTTTTCCCAAGGCAGAGTCCGGGAGTCGTTCGGAGTCGTACACAGTTTTCCCCAAGGCCGGTTGAGATGAATCATTTTTCCCGAGTCGGAATGTGAATAAACTGTGCGTGAAATTTAATCCCTGTTATCCACAGGGAACCACTCACAAACAACATCCTTTTTTATTAAATAAGGTTTTGTTAGGCAGAACGTGGAAAACGTCTTGGCAAAGGCCCCAGGGCACATTTCACGAAATAACAAAGCCGGTTCTGACAGGTGGCCGAACGCCACGTGTCAGGCCAAAGATCAAAAAAGCGATCGGGAAGAGAAACAGGAAACCAGATGCCTAACACCCAAAAGACCTTCTTGCGTGCCCTTGCCGGAGAAACCTTGCCGGTACCGCCGATCTGGCTGATGCGCCAAGCTGGCCGCTATTTGCCAGAATACCGCGCAACCCGCGCAGAAGCAGGCTCTTTCCTTGATCTTTGCTATAATCCTGATCTTGCTTGCGAAGTTACGTTGCAGCCGCTGCGGCGCTTTGACTTCGATGCGGCAATATTGTTCTCCGATATCCTCGTTATACCGCAGGCACTTGGACAGCATTTGGCCTTCAAGCAGGGAGAAGGCCCACAGCTTGAGGCCATCCGCGATGCTTCAGGCTTGGGCAAGCTTTCAGTTGAAGGCATTCATGACACGCTTGGTCCGATCTATGAGACGGTTTCAAAGCTTTCAAATGCCATTCCATCGAGCACAGCACTGATCGGCTTTGCTGGTGCGCCTTGGACCGTTGCGACCTACATGGTCGAGGGCAAGGGATCGAAGGACTTCCCGAATATCCGCCGCTTTGCCTATGGCGATCCCGATGGTTTTGCCAAACTGATCGACATTCTGGTCGAAGCGACCACGCAATATTTGCTGAAACAGGTTGAGGCCGGTGCAGAATGCATTCAGCTGTTTGAAACCTGGGGCGGGGTTCTGTCCGAGACCGGCTTTAATCGCTGGGTGATCGAGCCGACCAAACAGATCGTTGCCAATTTGCGCGCCGTGCACCCGGATCTGCCGATAATCGGTTTCCCGCGTGGCTGTGGCTTGCATCTGGTTGATTTCAAACAGAAAACCGGTGTGACCGCAGTTGGCCTTGATAGTGGGGTGAAACTCGACTGGGTGGCGGAAAACCTTCAGAAACTGGGACCCGTTCAGGGCAATCTGGATCCGATGCTGCTGATCACAGGCGGTGATCCGATGTTTGATGAAACCAAGCGCATCCTTGATACGCTGGGCAAGGGGCCGTTCATCTTTAACCTTGGCCATGGCATCACGCCGGAAACCCCGCCGGAACATGTTGGCCAGCTGGTCGACTTCATTCGGGATTACAAAGGGTAAATGTCGGCAATTGCTGCATTTTATTTTGTGATTTTTGAAATCAATCAAATCGATTGAAAAATTCAATGCGTATGATGGGCGTTGCCTGTTGCGCTTGGGTCCGGTTTGACCAGAATAGGCGCCGGAGCGCGACGGGTTTACATCATTCCCGGTTTGTCGGGAACCGGTCCAGACACGATCTGACATGAAGGATAGCCAAATGTCCGAGACGACGCGCAAGAAACGCGCCATTGTTCTTTTCAATCTGGGGGGGCCGGACAGTCCGGCAGCTGTTGAGCCGTTTCTGTTCAACCTGTTTAACGATCCGGCGATCATCAGCCTGCCCAATCCGTTCCGCTTTTTGCTGGCCAAGCTGATTTCGCGTCGCCGTGCGCCGATTGCGCGCGAGATTTATGACCATATAGGTGGTAAATCGCCGCTTCTGGAACTGACCCAGGAACAGGCAGATGCGCTTCAGATTGCGCTCAATGCCGAAGATGACGGCTATGAAAACCGTTGCTTTATCGCCATGCGCTATTGGAAGCCGTTTGCCGATGATACCGCGGCCGAGGTCAAGGCATGGGGCGCGGACGAACAGATCCTGCTTCCGCTTTATCCGCAGTTTTCAACCACCACCAGCGGATCGTCGGTCAAGGACTGGAAACGGGCCTGTGCCAAGGTTGGTCTGACATCCCCGATCAAAACCGCATGCTGCTATCCGACCAATCCGGGCTTTGTCGAAGCATCAGCTGAGATGATCAAGGCGGGCTATGAGCGCGCCCTGGCCAAGGCCATCGAACTTGGCATTGATAAGCCGCGCATCCTGTTTTCCGCCCATGGTGTGCCCAAAGCGGTGATTACCAAGCGCGGTGATCCCTATCAGTCGCAGATCGAGAAAACATCGGCCGCCGTGGTCGAGAAAATGGCGATCGAAGGATTGGACTGGAACGTTTGTTATCAAAGCCGGGTCGGCCCGATGGAATGGATTGGCCCGTCGACCGAGGACGAGATCGCGCGTGCTGGCAAGGAAAACAAGGGCATCGTCGTGGTGCCGATTGCCTTTGTCACCGAGCATTCGGAAACCCTGGTCGAGCTTGATATCGAATATGGCGAACTGGCGCATGAAAAACACGTGCCGATCTATGAGCGCGTGCGCACTGTCTGTTCCCATCCGAAGTTTATTGCCGGACTTGTTTCGGTTGTAAAACAAACCCAAGACGAGCTCGATGAAAAAGGACCGGATGACTACACGGTCGAAACGCGCGGCTGGTGGTGCCCGGATGAACATTCCTGTGCGGTGGCCAAGCAGCCATCGTTGAAACCTGCCGGGGCCTGAATTGGCCAAACGCGACGCGCTTTAGATCACAGTTATAACGCCAATCGGGCCGGTTCTGTTTTTGGATCGGCCTGATTGCTGTTATGGTCGGAAAAACTCAAAAAATTCCCGCTTGCGCGGGCTTTAACCTGCCGACCCTGACCGTCACATCCAGAGAAGAGAGAGATGGATAGCTACAGCATTATCAAATCCCTGCATGTCATCAGCGTGATCGCCTGGATGGCGGGTCTTCTTTATCTGCCAAGGCTTTATGTCTATCACTGCGAAGTCGCGCCGGGCTCGGAAGCCAGCGAGAAATTCAAGGTGATGGAACGCCGTCTTTTACGGGCCATCATGAACCCGGCAATGATCGCGACCTGGATTTTTGGCGGCTATCTGATCCATGCGGCCGGTGTGATGACCGAAGGCTGGTTCCACGTCAAACTGCTGTGTGTGGTTCTGATGACCATCGCGCACATGATGATGGCGCGTTACCGCCGGGCGTTTGAAGCGGATGCCAATACGAGATCGCAGAAATTCTATCGCGTTTTCAATGAAGTACCAACGATCCTGATGATCATTGTCGTCTTCATGGTGATCGCACGTCCCTTCTGATCGGGTCTGTTCAACGGCCAATCAGCAAAAACATTTCGATTTTAAAATAAAAAGGCCGCCAAACTGGCGGCCTTTTCTTTGTCATCGTTTTGGTATCGAACCAAAATTCGAAGGATGATGTCAATCAGGCGTTGCCGGCCGGCTGACCTTCCATCTTGGATGCGAATTTCTTGCGGAAAAGATCAGCAAAATCAATCTGCTGCATCATCAGCGGCGGGAAGCCACCGTCTGCGGTCAGGTCTGCGACGATCTTGCGGACATACGGGAACAGCAGGCGCGGAACTTCGATCATCAGAACCGGCAGGCGGTGTTCGTCAGAAACATTCAGCGTCACAACGCAGCCATACTGCAGTTCGGCAATGAAGGCCACCTTGTCGCCAACGTCGGCTTTGACGTTGATCTTGATAGTAACTTCGTGAAGTTTCTGGTCCTGGGTGGTGCGGGCCTCAACATCAACGTCGATATTGATTTTCGGCTGCTGCTGCAGGGCAACGCTTTCCGGTGCGTTCGGGTTTTCGAACGACAGATCCTTGATGTACTGGGTGTGGATCGTGATCGGATTTGCGGCCGGCTGCTGCTTCTGTTCTGCTGCGCCTTCTGCACCGGTGGTATTCTCGGCCATTAAAGTCTAGCTCCCTTAGAGGTCATTTCGTCTTGATCAGAAAAAAGCTTTCGGCTTGAAGGCTTTGCCTTGGCTGAAATGCTTATTACTGACGCCGCCCCGTTGCGGCAGATAAATTGGACTTGTTGGCCTAGCACGTCTGGCCTGCACGGGCAAGCCAATCAGAGCGGGTCAAAGCCCTTATCAAAGCCCGTATTTCCGGGGGTTTGGTTGTCCTGATTACAGACAACGGCCTTTGAATCAAAGAAGGCTGACCGGGGGTATCGGTCAACCTTCTGATTTTGTGATTTTCGTATGAATTCAGCGCGTCTCGTCACGCGGGGGCAAATTGCGTGGTGTTTCAGGATTGTCGCCCGGATCGTTGCTGTTATCGGTGTCGTTTGACGGGTCATTGGGGCTGACATCTTCGAAATCGCCATCAATGATCGGCCCGGCACCGCGCGGCCGTGCTCCGCCAGCTCCACCGGCGCCATGTCCACCGGGTCCATTGGGTCCGCGCCCGTTTGGTCCGCCTTGCGCGCCGCTGGAATAGGTCGCACCGCGGAAGTTTGTCCGGATATTGCCCGATTGGACCAGCTTCATGATGACCTTGGCCCCGATCAGCTGGCGCAACGGTGGGACAAGCAACAGGAAGCCAAAGGTGTCGGTGACAAAGCCCGGGGTCAGCAACAATACACCGGCAATCAGAATGCAGATGCCGTCAAACAGGGCACCAATGGGCATTTCGCCCTGATCCATCTGGCTTTGCGCCTTGGCCAGGGTTTGCAACCCCTGGGCGCGCATCAGGGACGTGCCGATGATGGCTGTCAGAACAACCACGCCAATGGTCGGCCATAGCCCGATCAGTTCGCCGGCCTGAATGAAGACTGCGATTTCGATGATTGGCATGGCGACGAATATCGCGAGAAAGTAAAAGCCCATTGTTTCTCCGTTTACTGGCGATGGATTGCCTGTATGCGCCGCAAATGTCGTATTATCACATGCATTTTACGGCCAAAGCTGACGTCTTGCTGAAACTATTGCAGAAAACAACTTGGTTTTCAGCGATTTCTCATTAATCTGCACACTTAAGTTCGTTGATTAGTTGGTGGGAACGCTAATGTGACAACGCGACAAAAATGCGGCAGATCGTCATCTTGGCCTTGCCCCGGCGCATATCGCACCGGTGAAGGGTGAAGATGATCACATCTCGCTGGGTAATCGGCAGTTGCCCTTGCATTTGGTTAAGTTCATACCATCTCTCCACCACGGTTGTGATATACAGACAACCAGTTTGAAACCATTAGGATCACGAGACCGTCTTGCAGTATTTCGATATATTCTTATTCGCTCTGATTGCGGTTTTCCTTGTGCTGCGTTTGCGTGGCGTGCTTGGCCGTCGCACCGGCAATGAAAAGCAGGGGCCGTCCGATATCTTTGGCCGTCAGACTCATGACAATGAAGGCCAGAAAGACGCCGCAGCTCAGACCGATAATGTTTATCGCCTGCCGGACTCCGGTAACGATCAGGATGCGGCAGATGTTCCTTCGGGCACGTTTGCAACCCTGCAGGAGATCCAGAAGCACGATCCGAACTTTACCCAGCAGGACTTCCTCAATGGCGCGCGCATGGCATTCGAAATGATTGTCGAATACTTTGCCAAGGGCGACAAGGATGGCCTGAACCCGTTGCTTTCCGCCGAGGTTTACAAGAACTTTGCCGCTGCCATCGATGCCCGCGCTGAAAAGGGCGAGCACGAGGAAACCACTCTGGTCGGTATCAAGAGCGCGTCCATCCATGACGCCAGCCTTGAAGGCCGCACCGCCTATGTCACGGTCAAGTTCGTGTCCGAGGAAGTCTCGGTCATTCGCAATGCCGAGGGCGATGTGGTGGATGGCGACCCCAACAAGGTGGTCGAGGCCGAAGACCTTTGGACATTCGCGCGCAATATCGAAAGCCGCGATCCGAACTGGCAGCTGGTTGCGACCGAAACCCCGGAAGAAGAAACCGCCGATTAACGCGGGTTTCGCAAAGACCAAACATATCAAAGGCGATCCGATAAACCGGGTCGCCTTTTTTCATGTCCGCATGGTAACGAGCACGCGCAATTATCGGCTTGTTAAGCATGTCAGGGGCAAAATCGGGTTTTCGTAGAACCGTTGCAAAAACGGTGACGTTCGAATTGGTAAGGGTCAAAACTCATTCACATAACCGCCCCGGCAACTGATATGAAAGAAAAAGCTAGGAAAAGCCCGCAGAGCGGGGTCACCCCCGGTCAAGGGTTTTGACGCAGAGGTTTTCTCTCATATCAATTGTCCTTCGGATCTTCCGGATTTGCACGGGCTATTTTGTCGCAAAATCTTGAAAGATATAGATCTTCCTGTGATTTTGCTCCGCATATCCGCACAAATCCGGAAGACCGGGACGATTATGTGAATGAGTTTTGACCCTGAAACGGATTTCCATCTTGAAAAGACGACTGGTTTTATCGCGCAGCCTGTCCCTTGTTTCTGTGCTGGTCGGTGCGGCTGCCGCCCTGATCTGGATGTTTTGGCCACAAATCACCGGACAGATCGAACCCCCGGCCGAGGTGGAAGACAAACTGACCCTGCGCCCGGCGACGTTTGCCGATCTTGATGGCTGGCAGACCGATGATATGCGCGGCACCGTGCGGGCCTTTGCCCGGTCGTGCCAGGCGATGCTAAGACGCAGTGATGACAAACCCGTCGGACCTGATCCGCGCATGGGGACCATTGGCCAGTGGCGCGATCGTTGCGAAACCGCGGTTTCCCTTGATGTTGAAAGCCTTCGCAAGGAAGACGCGCGTGCGTTCTTTGAAAGCGGTTTCAGACCCTATCTCAGTGGCAATCGCGATACGGCCGAGGGCCTTTTTACCGGCTATTACGAGCCGGAATTGCAAGGCCAGCTGACCCGTGGCGGGGCGTATCAGACGCCGCTTTATCTTAAGCCCAATGACATGGTCTCGATTGATCTTGGCGATTTCCGCGAGGATCTGAAAGGCACCAAACTGGTCGGGCGGATCGCGGGTGATGCGATCAAACCCTATTACGACCGCGAAGCGATCGAGGAAGGGGCGTTATCGGACCGCGATCTTGAACTGGTCTGGGTCGATGATGCCGTGGATGCCTTTTTCCTGCAAATTCAGGGGTCCGGTCGGGTGGTTCTGCCTGATGACAGCGTGCTTCGGGTGGGCTATGCCGCGACCAACGGCCATCCATATTTTGCCATTGGGCGCGAGTTGATCGCGCGCGGGGCCTTGAGCCGTGAAACCGTATCGCTGCAATCGATCCGCAAGTGGCTGCATGACAATCCGGGCGAAGCCGATGCGGTGATGAATACCAACGCATCCTACGTGTTTTTCCAGCCGCTTAAGGTTGATCCGAACGACCCCGAAGCGGGCCCGCTGGGATCACAGGGCGTGCCGTTGGAACCCGGCCGGTCACTGGCCGTGGATCGCAGGTTCCATGCCATGGGAGTGCCGGTCTGGCTTGAAACCAGCGATCCGATGAACGCGGACCGTACATTCCGCCGCCTGATGGTGGCCCAGGATACCGGCGGGGCCATTCGCGGGCCGGTGCGCGGTGATATCTTCTTTGGCCCGGGCGAGGACGCCGCCCTTTATGCCGGCCACATGAACCGGCAAGGCCGGAAATATGTCCTGTTGCCCAACAGCATCGATCCGGCAAGCTGGCAGGATGCGGATACTCAGACAGGGGGCACTTCATGATCCGTCATATTGTGTTGCTGCAGATCCCAAGCCACATCGCGCAAAGCGACATCGACACCATGATCGGCGAACTTGAAAAAGTTGCCTTTTCAGTGCCTGGCGCATTGGCCTTTAGCGGCGGACCAAAGATGACCGGAAGCGGCCTTAGTCAGGGATTTACCCATGCCATCACCATTGATTTCACTGATCTGGCAGCGCGCGACACCTATGTGCGCGGCCTTGATCAGGACTGGATCGGCATTCGATTGTCGGAAATGACCGAAGGCGGCCTTGGCGGTATTCTTGCCATAAGCGTCAATGTCGATGACATCCATACGCCCGACAAGGGATCAGACAAGAAACCGGAATTGCGCTGGATTTGAACTAGATTACGTCAAATGATCTTATAATTACGATCAAAATACCGACCAAGATCAAACAGACAATCTAAATCACGGTTTTTGGGATATTTCGGCGCAGGGACCTGAAACCGGGACAGCGCAAAGAAAAACACCGGACGGCAAGGCCATCCGGTGTTGATCGATATTGGGTTGTTGTTGGTGCCAGACTTACTGGGCGGCAACGATGCCTTCGTTGCCGGCATCCGATTTGCCGCAGCCACCAGCATTATCCGTGCCGCCAACGCGTGATTTGCGCTGACGCTGGCTTTCGGATTTGAGCTGGCCACAGGCGGCCAGAATATCGCGGCCGCGCGGCCAGCGGATCGGCGCTTCGTAGCCGTTATCGAGCAGGATTTGCGCGAACTTCTTGATATCGTTGGTCGGCGTGCATTCGTAATCCGAACCCGGCCATTTGTTGAACGGGATCAGGTTGAACTTGCAGTGAACGCCTTTGACCAGCTTGGCCAGCGCGCGCGCATGTTCCGGTTTGTCATTCACGCCTTTCAGCATGACATATTCCATGGTGATCGGACGGGCGTTCGACATGCCCGGATAGTTCCGGCACGCATCCATCAGTTCTTTCAGCGGGTATTTCTTGTTGATCGGCATGATTTCGTTGCGCAGATCATCATCAGGCGCATGCAGCGAAATCGCCAGACCAACGCCAAGGTCTTCGCCACAGCGCACGATTTCCGGCACCACGCCCGAGGTCGACAGCGTGATCCGGCGGCGCGAGATCGAAATACCTTCGCCGTCCATGGCAATGCGCAGGGCATCGCGAACGTTTTCATAGTTAAACAGCGGCTCGCCCATGCCCATCATGACGATGTTCGACAGGCGACGGATGCCATTGGCCGGGGTCGGCCATTCGCCGTAGCTGTCGCGCGCGACCATGAACTGGCTGACGATTTCGCCCGGTGTCAAGTTACGCACCAGAAGCTGGGTACCAGTGTGGCAGAATTTGCAGGTCAGCGTGCAGCCCACCTGCGATGAAATGCAGACAGCGCCGCGATCTTCGTTGCGATCGGGGATATAGACCGTCTCGGCCTCGTTGCCATCATGAAACTTCATCAGCCATTTGTGGGTGTCGTCAGTGCTTTTCTGATCGGCTGTCAGAACCGGACGCCCGACATAGAAATCCTGAGCCAGGCGATCGCGCAGCTTTTTGGAAATGTTGGTCATGTCCTCGATGTCGGTGACACCGCGGTTATAGATCCAGTTCCAAAGCTGTTTGACGCGGAACTTGCTTTCGCCCATGCCGGCCATGAGTTCGGTCAGTTCTTCGCGGGTGATGCCGACCAGATCACGACGCCCGTCGGCAGCCTGCCCATTGGCGGCGCGCGAAACGAAGTCGGACAGCGACGGCCCATCCTGCTTGGCAGGGGCATCGGTCTGGGGGGCGTTTTCGGTCAGGACGTCGGTCATCCCGGGCTCTCTCTTTTGCGTAGTGTGGGTTTGCCAGACAGCTTTTTGGCCGTCTTGTTCTGGCGTCAGCGGGACTATACCAGAAATGATGCAAAAATGCTTGGCCCCGCATATAGCGGGGCCGGGTCGATTTAGAAACGATAAATTTCACATTGCTGCTATCACAGCACTGCAATCACGGTTGCAAAGCAGGCTGTGACGGCCCCACCAACCGGTTTGATCTGGTGTGATCAGTTGACCGGCTTGGTGTTGCAGGCCTTTGAAATCGCGTTATAGGCGTTGGTAAAGCCCGACAGCGAATAGGTATCGGTGGTCTTGGTATCGCGTGACGAATAGCCAACCACAACCATGGTCGATCCGGCTTTCATCGCGCTGACCAGTTTGCGGTCTTCTTCGCTGTTTACCGCCCAGGCGGAATCATCATGGGTAAACAGCTTGAAACTTTTGGAATCGATTCGAAGATCGACCTCGCTACCGGATTTGTAGGTATAGCCGGTGATGAAGCTGACTTCATTGAGCAGCTTAAGTGCCGGACGATGGGTGACCATGACATAGATTTTGCCACGCTGGGTATAGTCGCCTTTGGCCGAGGTCGGCTGGCTGCCCATATAGCAGACTTTCTGGCCATCCTCGGAATAGGTGTAGGCTTCCCACTTGCCGTAAACATCAATCAGCTGCGGGGAGTTCTGGGCCTGTGCCACGTTGGTCGCAAAACCAAGCGCAAGCAGGCAGGCAACCGCGCCAAAAGCGGCGGCAAACGAATTTCTGACGAGACGATGGGCGTGTTTTTTCATGAGGTCGCGTATCGTGTCTGAAGTTTCGGGATCGGTCCGACCGGACCACGTTAGGACGCATAAAATCCAAAGGATATGGCAAATTTATGAGGTTCGTTTTCCGAGATTGCCGCCAAAAGGTAAAGATTAAACCAAGGAATGCGTCCAACCGGGTGCCAACAGGCAAATTTTACAAATTATTCTGTGGATGGCGCCGGACGCCCGCCATGGCTGGTGATGCCCTTCTTGACGGGATTACCGGTAAACCGTTGTCACACCACTAAAATTTATCGGCAGGTGTCAGCCGCGTGCGAGATTCTTTTTGACCACCTGATCGAGGCAATCCTGAACCGTGATCGGTTGATTTCCGCGCCGCATGCGGGCCAGCATGTGACGGAGTTCACGAGGCGCCCCTTCGGTTGCCGGGGCAAAGAAGGCATCAAACGAACATTGATCGGATCTGTATTGCCAGACGCGGATGTCACCTTCACCGCGGATCATTTCCGGTTCGCCGATTTTGGCTTCGACTTCCGGTTCTGAAAGCCCCTTGAGCGATGCGTTGGGTACTGGCTTGAACGGGATGGCGGCCGTGGTGGTGCGTGATTTTGAATTTTCCGGCCGCCTGCGGGCTTCGGGCTGGGTCGTGGTGACGTTGCCCTTGGTATTGAGCTCGCCGTAATTGGTGTTTGTCGAACCCGGTGGCACTGACGACCCGCCGCCACAGGCCGAAAGACCCATGGCAATTGTCGCCAGAAGCAAAATCACCCCGAATGGACGGGTGACGTCTGTTCGGGGTGATGTTTGGGTCAGAGCAATCATGCGCGCTAAAAATCAGGAATCGTCAGATTTGCGCGGTATGGTGATTGCGCCGGTGCTGCCGCCGCGGCTTATACCGGTGTCAGCACCTTCGACATATTCCAGCTCGCCCTTGATGCGTGCACCATTTTCAATCTGAAGCGCGCCATAGGTGATCTTGCCGCTGATTTCAGCCGAGTGGACGACGACCACACGGCCAGCCGTCAGTTCACCTTCGAACTTGCCGCTGATTTCGGCTTCATCCACCTGGGCAGAACCGATGAAGCTGCCGCCTTCGGAAACTTCGAGGCGCGAGCATTCCTTGATCTGGGCTTCGACAACGCCTTCGACGACCAGAACGTCACAGGAACCGATTTCACCTTTAAGCGTGATGTCGCGACCAACTGTCAGTTTCTTGCCCTCGGAGGAGTGGCTACCCGATCCTCCCGGGCGACCGGAACTGCCGCGGGTCGGGATTTCAAGCGGACGCTTCGGGATTTCCGGGCGGAAGTTGGTGGAGTGCGGTTTGCTGGACATTTGCGGTTCATCCTTTGTGCGCGGTTGGGTGAAGAGCCGCGGCTCTGTTCGTTTTTCTGTTTTTTCGAACGTGCGGGTTTCGCTGGCTTTGTCAGATGCAGCATCAGAGGCCGAGGTCATCGTCCCGGAAAGCTTGTCTGATCCATCCAGGCGAGATGTATCTGACGAAGTCGCACTTCTGTCGACTGTTTTGTTGGCTTTTTTCTTTCCAAACATGGGATGACCAGATCCTTAGAGTTGCAGTTTCGGTGTTGGTCTAGGTGTATCGGCCTTGCGGTTACCGGTCAGGCGGTCTCGGGCACATAGGTGCCAAGACGCACAGAATAGTGGACCATAAAGGCGGTGGCGATGATCGGCGTGACCAGATTGACCAAGGGAATGGTCATCAGGAAGGTCAAACCGACCCCGGCAATCCAAAGCTTTTTCTGGCGGCTTTTGCGAATGGCCTCAACCGTCCGCGCATCATAGCGGCGTGCGGCAACCAGTTCAAAATATTCACGCGACAAAAGATAGCCATTCATCCCGTAAAACGCGATGACATAGAGCGGTCCGGCCAGAAGAAGCGGCAAAATCAGAATGTTAAGCGCCAAAGCCGTCAGGGCGAATTTCAGGCCGCTGATCAGCGCATCCATGATCGGCTGCGGACGGGTATCGGGCAGGGTCGGATAGTGCTTGTCTTCGACCGCGTCGGCAATCTGATCGAGCAGAAGGCTCGAGATCAGGACCGTGGCCGCGGGAAACAGCAAGATTACCAGAAGTGTAAGTACGAGCCCTAAAGACCAGTCAGCTAAACTTTCAAGCCAGCCGCCCTCGGTAAAGAAGGTAATCGAATTCAGACCGAACCAGATCAGGACCCACAACCCGACAATGGTTGCCAGCGCACCGGCAACACCGATCAGCACAACTTTGCGAAAACGCGGGTCGGAAAACTGCGCAACGGATTTCAGAAAGTCATTGATCATGGAAGATGTCGGTCCTGTCCTGTCATGTGTCGAGTGTGCGGAATATATCCGCAAGGGAATCATGCATTAGTTTAGTAGGCAATTAAAATTAACAGCCTGTGAAATCAGGGGGTGGCTTTGCAGATTTCCCAAGAATGCGACATCTATCGCAGGCATCAGGCAAAAAAAAGGCGTCCGGCCAGGGGGGAGAACCGGACGCCAGCGCTCCGATAATCTGGAGCGTGAGGAAAGGTAGGGGAGACCTTTTCCTCACACCGGGTTCCCGTCGTTTAGGGGAACCTTGTGACAGACTCACATATAGGAAGCACAGGGCGTCCATGCCATGGGTTTGGGCCCGAAAAAGCCGACAAATTTTGAAACTTTTCCCTGATTCCAATCCGCGGTGATTTCGTTACGAAATCACAATTACATTCACCACTTGGCCAAGCAGTTGAAACAGAAAATATTCTTGATCCGGCACCGGTTTACGGGCGGTTCAAAGACGTCAAAATCGGATAGGAAAAATTTTTGGCCTAGTTGCGCTGATTTGGCCAGATGCGTTCAAATTTGAACAGTTCCGGGTCAAGCTGCATGCCCTCTTCGGTATTGAACAGGGTGACCGTGGTCTCGACCCCGGTCGGGTCCTTGACGCTCCACTGACGCAGCTGCATCGGCTTTTCGGTAAACACCAGGGTTACACTTCCGGCGCCCGGATCGGATTTGCGCACCAGTTCAACGCGCACGGTTTCGGCCGTGCGACGATAATCGACAATCTTGACCTTGTCGGTCAGCGAGATGTTTTCCGCCAGAATGATCCCGGCCGGGGTTTCATCAATGTCGAAATAAGTCGGTGCGTTGATTTCCTTGTCATAATAGATGAAATCATGACCGGTCGAGACCAGCAGGATCTGGGCCGGCGGGTTATATTCAAACCGCATCTTGCCCGGGCGTTCCATATAAAGGTCGCCCTCGGCCGCACCGCCATCCGATGAAATCTGAACGAACTCGGCCTTAAGCGTCGTGATTCCGGCCAGATAGTTTTCGATCTTTTCGATCATCTCAGGCGTGATCTGATCGCTTGCTTGCGCGTGGGCTGTACTTGGCAAAAGGGTCAGACTGGTGAGCGCACCAAGACCGATAGCGGACGCAATGACACTTGCCGCGAGAACGGCGCGGCCTTTCTTGCCAAACAATTTCCAGTGAGTCTTCGGTTCTTGGTTCAAACGGGTCATGTGTCTTACCGGTGTTCGTAACAATTCGTTGATCGCAATCATGGCGATTGCAGAAGGTGAATGGCGGATGATAAAAATCGTGCCAAATAGTAACCACTCACTGCGAGTAACATATCGCATCATTTGGCCGGGAAGGCCAGCCGGGTCAAGCCATGCCCGCAAATGACCTTAATTGGCCGTTTTGAGCCTTAATTGCAGGTCATTTGACCACCGGCAAGCAGGAGAACACGTTTAATGAGCCGTATCGTCGCCATCCAGATGGACCCGATCGAGAGCATCGATATCAAGGGAGATTCGACCTTTGTCATGGGCCTTGAAGCCCAGGCGCGGGGATATGATCTTTTGCATTATCATCCCGATGACATGTTCTATGACCGGGGGCGGATCAAGGCGGAAGTCCGCCCGATGACGTTGCGCTACGAACATGGCAACCACCATGATCTGGGCGAAGCACGGGTGATTGATCTGGCGCGCGAAACCGATGTGATCCTGATGCGTCAGGACCCGCCGTTTGACATGAACTATATTACCGCAAGCCATTTGCTTGAGGCGATCCACCCGGAAACCTTTGTGGTCAACCATCCGGGTCATGTGCGCAATGCGCCGGAAAAGATCTTTGTCACCGAATTTCCTGATCTGATGCCGCCGACCCTGATCACGCGGTCGGCAGCCCGCATCAAGGAATTCCGCGAAGAGTTCAAGGACATCATCGTCAAGCCGCTGTTTGGCAATGGCGGGGCGGGCGTGTTCCACCTCAAACCCGGTGACGAGAACCTCAATTCGCTTTTGGAACTGTTTGCCGCGCAGTCGCGCGAACCGTTGATGGTGCAGGCCTATTTGCCCGATGTGCGCAAGGGTGACAAACGCATCATTCTGGTTGATGGCGAACCGGTGGGCGCGATCAACCGCGTGCCGGCCGAGGGTGAAGCACGTTCGAACATGCATGTCGGCGGTGTGGCCGAGAAATCGATGCTGACACCGCGCGAACGCGAGATTTGCGATCGCATCGGGCCGGAGCTTAAGAAACGCGATCTGATCTTTGTCGGGATCGACGTGATTGGCGATTACATGACGGAAATCAACGTCACCTCGCCGACGGGCTTGCAGGAGATCAACCGGTTTGACGGTTCCAAACTGGAAAGCCTGATATGGGATGCGATTGAAACGCGGCTTGGCTAGGCCATCCCCATATCGCTAAAACGAAATCGGGCAGGTGATGATCACCTGCCCTTTTTGTTGGGTGATTTTGTGGGGCTTGAAGCGGGCTTTGATCAGCGCGCCTTGACCTCGACCTCGACAAAGGTGATGGCAAAGTCATTGTTGTTAATGACGTTATGGGACACGCCGGTCTTGCGGGCATAGGATTTCCCGGCGGTCATGTCGGACGGAAACGTTGTACCGTCATCATTAACAATGGTCAGGGTGCCGGTCGTCATCGGGACGACGACATAATCCATGCCGTGAACATGATCACCGGTTTCGGAGCCGGGCGGGAAGTGCCATTCGGTCACCTTGACGGCATCGTCATCGACCTGAACGGTGGGAATGGCTTTGGGGCGCTGTGCAGTCACTGGGTTTCTCCAATTTTTGCGGTTAACCCGTTGATGATAGCGACAAGTCCCTCATACTGCCTGCCTTTTTTATGTCGGCCTCTTGTGTGACTTTGACGATGCCGTCGCCGTCCGGTTCCGCTAAGCTGGAACTAACGCGGCGATCAAACGTATGTTTCAAGGGTCAAGTTCACATCATTTTGGCAGGTAGTAACAGCGCATGACCAGCTCCGAGGCGACAAAAATCACCGATCAGGATCTTTTCGGGCCGTTCCTGTTTGCCCGGGGTGCTGATGCCAAGACGGCAAAACTCGCCGCCCTTGTGGTTGCCGATGATGGTGCAGAAATTCCGGAATTGCGGGCAAATAGCCGTGATGTCATTGCGCCGTCAAAGCTTGCCAGCCTGTTTGGCCGAAGCTATTGGCGGTTTGATTTTGAGCTGCCGTCAAACCGGGCGGCATCATATAGTTTCGGAAACGAAACATATGAGGTTTGCACCGATCTTGGGGATGATCTTCGCATCGGGTTTGTATCGTGCAATGGTCAGGAAGATGGCGATCTGGATCGACCGCTTGAAGACCGCAATGCGCTCTGGACGGATTTGGGCAAAGAACACGCAAAGCAGCCCTTTTCGCTTTTGCTGCATGGTGGCGATCAGATTTACGCCGGCGGCGTTTGGGAATGCCACGAGGATATCATTGCCTGGGACAAGGCCGGGCGCAGTGAACGGTTGGCAACCGCCTTTTCCGATGCCCTGCGCGACGCCGTTTTGAAATTCTATCTTGATCATTATCTGGCGATTTATGGCCAACCGCAGATCTGCCACATGCTCGCACGCGTGCCGTCGCTGATGATGTGGGATGACCATGACATTTTTGATGGCTGGGGCAGTCACAAGAAGTGGTTTCAGGGCAGTGCCGTTGCCAAGGGCATGTTTGACTGCGCACGACATGCCTTTTGCCTGATGCAGCTTGGCTGCACACCCGATGATTTGCCCGATATGGTCAAGGATCGTGAGGGCATAAGCCTTGGGTGGCGCACCGATTTTCCCGGCGTCAGTATTGTTGCGCCCGATTTACGCTCCGAACGGACACCAAATGACGTGATTGGGGTCCATGGCTGGCGCGATTTGCCCGAGATGCTCAAAACCGTGCCGGATGGCAATCGTATTCTTCTGATGTCGAGCGTGCCGGTGATCGGGCCGCGATTATCATTGATCGAGATGGTGTTGCATCTATCCCCCCGTGCCCAGAAATACGAGGATGACCTGCGCGATCAGTGGCAAAGCCGCTGGCACCGGCGCGAATGGTGCCGTTTCCTTGAGCTGATCGAAGAAATCGCCAACGCGCATGACCATGAGATCACCCTGCTTTCGGGGGAAATCCATGTCGCAACCCGGGGCACCTTTGAAACCAAGGGTAAAACCATCCATCAACTGGTGGCATCGGGCATTTCGCACACCGCACCACCCCCGACCTTTGCCAGGGTTTTGGGCCTTCTGGCATGGATCGGGGAGAATCCGCTTCCGGGTCGGCCGACAGAGTTAAAACCGCTGCCGGAACGCAAAGGTACCTATTGTGCGGCGCGAAATTACCTTACACTGTCACGCAACGACACCAACTGGCATGCCAAATGGCATCTCGAAGGAATTGGCTGGACGCCGGATTTGCGCGTTTGAACGCGAAGCGTAACCGACGGAAATGTGCCAATGGCAAGGGGCTTTGGATCATGATGCAGCTTTATTACGCGCCGACTTCACCCTTTTCGCGCAAGGTGCGCGTTGTTTTGCGTGAGTTGGGTCTGGAAAAACAGATCAGCGAGATCCTCATTGATCCGTGGACGGATGAGGCCCTGCGTGCCCATAACCCGCTTGCCAAAGTGCCGACCCTGATCCTTGAAGACGGCATGGCGGTTTTTGAATCGGCCGTGATCTGTGACTATCTTGACCAGCTTGCCAAATCCCGGGGCATTTCAAAGGGTGTCATCCCCGAAAGCGGCCCGGCCCGCCTCAGTGCATTGAAATGGCAGGGATTGGCCGATGGCATGATGGCGGCAACCGCCCGGCTTTATGCTGACTCCCAACGCGAGGACGGCGATCGTTCCGAAGACGTAATGGAAAGACAGGCGCAGGCGATTACATCGGGTATTGAGGCGATCCTCGATGGCCTGCGGGCGCTTCGCACCGAGGCGCCACATCTTGGCACCTGGTCGGTGCTGATTGCGCTTTATTACATTGATTTCCGCTGGCCGGACCGGCGGTTTGATATCCCGGTGCGGGTGCGCGACTGGATGGCGATCATGTCAGAACGTGAATCCTTTACCGAGACCACCTTCCACCTTCCCCATGATGGCGACTGATCATATCTGGGACGCTAGCTTCAGATAAAAAAGCACCGCCCGGGGACAACGGGCGGTGCAGGACAACGCATGGATATGGCGCAGGGGGATGGGGAAAAATCTGTCCACGCCAAAAAGGTTGCGTTGATAACGGGTTGAGGCGGGCTGTAATCAGGCGGCCTTTTTGTCAGCTTTTTCCCAGGCAAAACGCTGGAACGGTTCATCGACCGGCGTTTCCGCAACGTGGTTGATGTAGTTCGACATCACTTTCTGAGCCAGACCCAAAATGATCTCAAGCACCTGCTGCTGACCGTATCCGGCCGCGTAAAAGGCATCGAGCTGATCGCTGGTGACATTGCCGCGACTGCGGGTCATGGCAAGCGTAAAGGTGCGAAGCGCTTCGAGTTTTGCGTCGGCAAGCGGCGTTTCATCGCGCAGCGCGTTGATGGTGTCGGCATCGACTTTCATCATGTGGGCGATGGCTGTGTGGGCCGGAACGCAGTAATGACAGCCGTGCTCGACATTGATCGTCATCCAGACAACGGTCAGTTCGTTGGCATCAAAGCTGGTCTTCTGAAACAGGTCATGCAGCACCTGATAGCCTTCAAGCACAGCCGGGGCTTCGGCCATGACACCATGCAGGCCCGGGATCATGCCAAAGGCATCAAGGGAGTTCTGCAAAAGCGGTTTGGAATCGGCAGGCGCAGAGTCTTTATCGTAAATTTTGAAGTCGGACATGGACAGTATTCCCAGAATTGTTGAGTGATTGCTCAATAACGATGGGCCGACGCTACCTTGACGATTTGACATTGGCAAGTTATTTTTGAGTGACTGCTCAATAAACAAGGAAATATCGTGGCGAGACCAAGCTCATTTGATCGTGAAGATGCCCTGGCAAATGCGCGTAACCTGTTCTGGCGCAAGGGGTTTCATGCGACCTCGCTCAAGGATATCGAAGCCGCCCTGTCGCTTAAGCCGGGCAGTATCTATGCCGCCTTTGGCAGCAAGAAGGAGCTGTTTTCCGAAGCGCTGAACTATTATGCGCGCGGGGTCGAAGGCGAATTTCAAAGCTTTATGGCGCAATCGGGCTCCCCGCTTTCGGGGCTGATCGGTTATGTGCGCAGCATCACGCAGGGCGGCATGAACAAGATGCCGTCAAATGCCTGCATGGTGTTCAAGACGGCTCTTGAACTGGCCAATGACGACTCCGATTTGAAAGATCTGGCCGCAGAGAAACTGGCCGGCATGGCCAAACTGTTTGCCGGCGCCTTTGAGCAAGCCCGGGTTGCTGGAGAAATCGCACCGCATGTCGATCCGCATCGCGCAGCGCTCAAGCTTCAAACCAGCATTACCGGCCTGCGTGGCATGATCGAAAGCGGCCTTCCGGCGGGTGATGTGCAAAACCTGATCGATGATATCATTGCGGAGATGGAACGTTTGCGGGTAGCGCATTGAGTATCCATCTGCATTGATTGGGTGCGACAAACGCTGCCAGACGTGCTATCGCCCCATCCTAACGCCTGAACCGCGAACGGAACTGCAAAAAATGACCGAACCGACCATTACCAAAGCCATGCGTGAACGCGCCTGGGTCCGTGCTGAACGGATTGAGGGCGAAGACCCCAAGGAAGTGCGCAAGCACAAGGAAAGCGGCATCACCATGAAAAAGGCCAGTTTCGGCAAGTTCCGTAACTTCGGCTGGACCGTGGTTGATGAGGTTGCCGTGCCATGCCGCAAGGAATTCCTTCCGCCGCGTGAAACGGATGACGAAACCTCGGACTAGACCGCTATCGCAAATGTGATGGCCGATGCCGGTGGGCTTGATTGACAAAGTGGCCGATGAAGGGCGCTATGAACCGATGGTTCTTGCGCCTTTTTCTTTGCCTGAGTTTGGTCTTGCCTGATGACAACCCGATCCGATGCGATTTCGTTTGGTTCGCTTGACGATATCGCGCCCGAAACCCTGATTGCCCATATGTCCGATCCGCGAATGGCTGCACATATGCCGTTGCTAAACGGTCCGTGGGATCAGGATGACGTCGCCCGGTTCATGGCGGCCAAGAAGGCCTGTTGGCAACGCGATGGCCTAGGGCATTGGGCGATTTTTTATGATGGCACCTATGTTGGCTGGGGCGGGTTTCAGAAAGAAGGCGATGATTGGGATTATGGGCTGGTGCTGCGCCCTGAATGTTTCGGGTTTGGTATGGCGATCACGCACAAGGCGCTTGAATTTGCCCGATCCGATCCGCGTATTTCGTCGGTGACCTTCCTGTTGCCACCGACCCGTACCAAGCTCGCCGCGTTAAGGCGCCTTGGTGCCGTGTTCGAAGGAACGGTTTCCCATGATGGGGCCTGCTTTCAAAAGTTCCGGCTTGCGATCGGCTAATCCCGCTTGGCTTTGCCAAAGCCCGGCTTAGTTGCTGGGTTCCTGAGACAATTTGATTAACGCTGCCAGAAGCTGCTTTGGGTCCGTGTCGGCGACCTGATTTTCCAGCTGTTGTTGGGTTTCCTGCCAGATCGGGAAGGCACGACTGAGAAGGTGTAAGCCATCCTTGGTCAAAGCCAGCAGGCGGCCGCGCTTGTCTTTGGGGTCGGGTGTAATCTCAATCAGTCCACGCCGTTCAAGCGGTTTGAGATTGGCCGTCAGGGTGGTGCGATCCATCGCCAGAAGGTCGGCGACATCTTTCATGTGCGGTGGATGCGGACGGTTTAACGACATCAAAAGCGAATATTGCCCGCTGGTCAGATCAAGGGGGCGAAAGGCGTCATCAAACCGCCTTGCAACAGTGCGGGCTGCGCGCCGGACATGCAGGCAAAGGCACGAGTCCCTTACCATTATGGTATCGGCATAGGGGACGATCTGATCGCTATGGTTGAAATCTTTTTTTGACATGAATAAATTATGTTGATATCAACGTATTTGTCAAACGGGAAAACAAGAAAATGCTGATAAATCGCCCGTTTTGATCGTCACCGCGTTAAATCCGTTCTGCCCGGCGAGGAGAATGCCCCATGCAGAAGATCAGTCCTTTTTTGTGGTTTGATCAGACCGCCGAAGAAGCCGTGAATTTCTATGTTTCGGTATTTGCCGATGCCAAAATCGGCAAAGTCATGCGTGCAAGTGCGGCCGGTCCCGGCCCGGAGGGACGTGTTCTGACCATTGGCTTTGAACTGTTCGGGCAAAGCTTTACCGCGTTCAACTTCCCCACAGATTTCAAGTTTACCGAGGCCGTTTCGTTTGTCGTCGACTGCAAGGACCAGGCAGAGGTCGATTATTACTGGGATTGCCTGTCCGACGGCGGGCAGCCACGCGATTGCGGCTGGGTAAAGGACCGGTTTGGTGTGTTTTGGCAAATCACCCCGACCCGCCTGATTGAATTGATGAGCGACCCGAACCCGGCCATCGCCGCACGCGCGGCAACCGCAATGATGACCATGCAAAAGATCGATATCGCGGCACTTGAGCGTGCCGTTGCCGACGGCTAATCGGGCCTGAGCACTCATGAAGCCAAACCCCTCGCACCACCAACGCAAGGATATGTCTGATGTCAGAAAAACAAGCCAAGGATCGCCAGGCGATTGCCGATCTGTTTGATCGTTGGGCGAATGCCAATCGCAGCAAGGATATCGATGCGATCATGGCGCTTTATCACCCCGATATCTGTTCCTATGACGCGGTTAGACCGCTGCAATTCACCGGTGCTACCGATTACCGCGCCCATTGGGAAAAATGCCTGCCCAAGGACGCCGAAATGATTGTCGAGATGCAGGCACCAACCATTCGCGTCTCAGGCCATCTTGGTGTTGCGCATTTCCTGATCCGCTGTGGCATGCGCGACCCGGATGGTACCGAACATTCAAGCTGGATGCGCTCGAGCACTCAGCTTGAAAAGCGCGACGGGCAATGGCGCATCGCACACGAGCATTTTTCCGTGCCGTTTGATTTTGAAAATGGTCAGGCCCAGTTCGGGCTTGAGCCATAAGCCGTGCCCATCAACGCAATCTTACAAAGGAAGCCCCGATGAAAGTGATCAGCTATTTGAATTTTGATGGTAATTGCCGCCCGGCAATGGAGTTTTATCAGTCTGTTCTGGGGGGTGAGCTTATCACCATGTCCTATGGCGAAACTCCGATGGCCGAAGAAATGCCCGCCATGGCCGACAAAATGGCCCATGCCTGCCTCGTCGGTGATGGCTGGAACATCATGGCGTCTGACAGCCCATCCGAACATTTCGAGGCGATGAAAGGCATGAACATTTCCATTCATGCCCCGACTGCCGAGAAGGCGCGTGCGTATTTTGACGGGCTTGCGGTGGGTGGCACAGTCATTATGCCGTTCGAAGAAACGTTTTGGTCAAAGGGCTTTGGTCTGGTGACGGACAAGTTCGGCACGCCCTGGATGGTCAATACCGACATGGAACCGGCATAGGCATCGCGATCTGCCAACACATTGTCCTTGAACGATATGTTGCCTTGATCCCCGTTTCCCGTCAAAGTGATGCAACTTGGGGTTATGGGGGTCAGGCAAATTGACAGCGCGGGTTACCACAGTTGCCTTTGCCGGGATTGAAACGATCCCTGTCGATGTTCAGGTACAAATGGCAAGTGGCCTTCCGGCCTTTACGGTGGTTGGCCTGCCCGACAAGGCGGTGTCCGAGGCCCGTGAACGGGTGCGATCTGCGCTTTCGGCCATGGGGTTGGCCCTGCCGCCCAAACGCATCACGATTAATCTCGCCCCGGCCGATTTGCTGAAGGAAGGGTCGCATTTCGATCTGCCGATTGCGCTGGGCATTCTGGCCGAGATGGATGTTATCGGCCATGACGATATCGAACGGTTCTTGGTGCTGGGTGAATTGGGGCTTGATGGCAGCATTACCAAGGTTGGCGGTGTCTTGCCCGCCGCCATGGAAGCCGGGATGCAGGAATGCGGCATCATTTGTCCGAACGCCAACGGGGCAGAGGCTCTTTGGGCCGGTGATCTTGAGATTCTGGCACCCATAAGCCTTGTGGCCCTGATCAATCATTTCAAAGGCACGCAAATTCTGCCCCGCCCGATCCGGCGCGACACCGACGAGATCAATGATTTCCATGGTGATCTGCGCGATATCAAGGGACAGGAAAGTGCCAAACGCGCGCTTGAGATCGCAGCAGCCGGGGGGCATAACCTGTTGATGTCCGGTCCGCCCGGATCGGGAAAATCGATGCTGGCGGCCCGCTTGCCCGGCATTTTGCCCGATCTTGATGCCAGACAGGCGCTGGAAACCACGGTCATCCATTCCGTGTCCGGAATGTTACCCGAAGGTGGGTTGATCCGCACCCGTCCGTTCCGCCAGCCTCATCACTCTGCCTCCATGCCGGCCCTTGTCGGTGGGGGTGGGAAAATTCTTTAGAAATGAGACTCAGATTATTAGCGAGTGCTCTCTTACTTATCACAGATAAATCAAGTGCCTGAGTGTTTTAAAAAACACATTTAGGGTTTGATGTAGAGTATAATATTTTTTGATTATGAGACTCCCTGTACTTTTTTTATGAAATCCCTTCTCGCTGCTTCAATCGTCGTTAGCATCGAAAATTGCTTTCAAGAGGTTACTATCTTTTAAGTCAAGATAGTCTCTTACAGATTGGTCTTCGTCAGTTTTGGGAGGATCAATCAGCTTGTACTGCGCAACTCTGCCACGAGAGGTGGTGTCATGTAAGACCCCTCCTTTGTCGCGGTACTGTATCTCCACTAAACCACATTCTCTGAAGTAAGAAATGACGTGTGATACGTTAGCAAGTGTCGGAGATCTTGCTGCCTTGAAAAACTGACGATTGAGTAGTTCAATTAATACTTCAAGTTGCGATCCGCTGATTGTTCCTGAGAGATAAGCCTTGTTGGCTTTGGCGATCAACATTTCGAGTTTTCTGTAGTCGCTCGAAATTTTCGTAAGGCGCCGCTTACCGTTGAGTTTTAAATTGTAATCACTGCGGTCAACTAGTGCCGCTATTTCGTGACGTGTAGCCCTGACCACACCGTCATTATCAGCTAAGGAGATCAAGGCAATAGCGATCTGCGTTGCAAACCGCGGTCGCGCGTGTGCATGCGATGCTGCTAGTAACTTGATGGATAAGTTTTTAATTTGCATCAGAGTAACACCCACGTTTGGCACATGCCTTCAGGCACGAGTAAGGACTTCGTGTGTGTCGTCTTAGCAAAATGCCCTCTGAAAAATTGTCAAAGAGCAACCGACATAGTATAGAATTTTATTATGGAGGGTAAGGTGTTCGGAATAAGAACTAGCAGGTAATTGGTTAGGAATTTTTTCCTGATTTCAAATTCTTTAGGAATCAAGACACCACAGGAACGCTTGTTTTTTCACGTATTTTGAACATTCAGTTTTATAGATTTTACGTATCCAGCTTTGACTTAGGCTCCAAGGGCTAGTTTTACTGCCGGGTTCCCGAGTATTTCCAAACTATCCTAGTCTCTCGGTAAAAGTTGCATACAGAGTATTTCTCCGGGATCGGCCTGTCCTTGCACGAGCTTCCACCTCGACCTGCCGAAGGCTTAAGTGGGAGCCATGCTCACGCGCCAGCATTCGACAAACATTATTTATTATTTCTGAAGGTGTAATCCATGGCCAAGGGTACCGCATCGTTTTGATTTAAATTTATGACGATGTTATGAGCTTTGAATGAAATTAGTCATATTAGGAAATTGATTGCCGGAGCAATTTTTTGATCGCGTCAGCGTCGAGTTTCGCTATGGCATGCGCAAACATGAACATAGCATTGGAGCTGGCACCATCATGCGATTTCAGCTCAGTTGGTATTGATTGTGCTCGCTCCAATCTAGACATGTCGCTGACTATTTGAGGAATATCCTCGAAAAAGAAGTCAATTTCCACGCCGAGAATATTTGAAAGTGACAGCAAATGGCCAGACTTGAGCCGGTCGCTTCCGGTTTCATATTTCTGCATTTGTTGGGGGGACACGTTTAAAGCAGCCGCTAATTCGGCTTGTTTGATCCCCAAGACAATGCGTAACATTTTGACACGTTGCGCCACATGTAAATCAATAATATGTGGTCCGTCAAAACTTCCCATCCGGCGAATCATGGGGTTATTGTACCGAGATTCCGAGTGCGGTAAGGGTATCAATATCCATGCGACCAGTTTTTCCAAGTGAACGATCCGATTGAAAGTTTGTGATCGCTTCACGTGTCATTGGGCCAAGAAGTCCATCAATATCTCCATTGTAGTATCCAAGGCGCATCAGTGCTGCCTGAACACGGACAACCATCATCGAGAGCTCTTGAGAAGATGGCTTTGAAATGATTGATGAACCTGTATTTGGTGGGACGAGGGTCGAACTCCGAGCACTTGGAGCAGTTGGCGTTGGTGCAACATAGGACGGGGCCGGTGCTGAATAACTGGGTGCCGTAGTGGCTGGCGGTGTGTAGCGATATCCTGAACTGGATCGGTGACTGGAATGAGAACTATGACTGCGGTGACTTGAGTGAGAACGATGGCTTCGGTGTCCGGCAAACAGATCTTGCGAGGTACTGTTCAAGGTATTGGGCAGTAAAACAGGCTTTCTGTTCACATCTTGATTGGACCAATAGTCATTATCGATGACTGCTGCACCGGCAGTTGATCCGGAGAATGCACTACCAGCGACAACGGATGGCCAGGAGAGAATTGCAGTCAGTTTCTTTTGCCATTTGGACATTATTCGGCTTCCTCAAACTCGGGGTGAGGTGACTTTTCGATTGGGTGGATGGATCTACTGGTCCAACCTGGATCAATCGTCCGGAAAAATCCGCAACAATTACTCTTCTCCGCGCACTCTTCGCACTCAGGAAGATACACGTTCTTCCAGTCTGAAATGCTTTGCCGTGAAAAGTCCCATAATGCAGGTGAGACTGTGCATAATGGAAAGTTGTAAAGACTGGGATTCATCCCGCGGTCTGCGAGATAAGAAACGGCTTCGAATAGCTGCTCCTGACAATCAATCGGATCAATCCACACATCATTGTGGTTGGTGCGCGCAAACCCCATAGGCTCCAGCGCCATGAATGCTATATGATCGACAAAACTCAGATTGTGAAAAATAAAACGCGCAAGCTCGGATAGTCGATCTACGTTACTTTTCTGCACGACGACCCGTATTTCGATGCTCGCATTGGCACGTGCGAGATTATAGAGCCCTTCAACGGTCTCATGCCAGGCGCCGTGGGACTGAACAATGTAATCATGTTGACCAGGATCATCGGAATACAGCGGGATACCCCATTGAATATGGGGATGGTTTACAGCGGCAATCATCCGACAGAATACGGGATCAGAAAATCGACGCCCATTGCTCAGAATATGCAGCACTGTTTCTGGTAAGTGACTGCGTGCCTGGTGCAAAACGACGGCGAGATCATCGCCCAGCAATGTCGGTTCACCGCCACTCAGACCGAGCATTTTCTCGCTCTGATCAATCAGTGGGATGGTGTCGAGCATCTGCTGGACAAACCAGTGATCATCGACTTCACGTGGTGGCTGCGAGCACATCACACAAAAGCTGTTGCAGCGTTCTGTTGCCATCAGAGTATTGCTGTTCGAACCCCGTCGATAGAAGACGGAGATGCGAGAGCTACCCTCCTGGACCCTGATCACATCACCTGGGGCAATCACATCTTCGGTCTTGGGGTTTTCAATGGTGATTCCAGAAATATCCTGAACCGGGCGTGAAGTTGCGATAACCGCACCCGCAAACTGCTCGAGCGCAAGGTCTGTGACTGGTTGATCGAGCCAAATGAGTGACTTTTCCGCAGGAAACCTTGCCTGGCGTGCTTCCTCAATATCAACGATCTTTAAAACCCGCGCGCCGCGCAGGTGGTTAATGTTGGCTTGTGTGTAAAGAGGCAGCATTAACCTGCCTCTTGCCGAGTTGACACGAGGTCGGAGAGTGGCTTGCGAGTAATCCAGGACATAAATACGGACATGATGTCAGGGTCATTCTGTGAAATATAATCAAAGAACAGTTCAAAATAGGCCGTTTGTCGCTGACAGAATTCGCTGGTTGTTCGGTCTCCTTCCGGATCGCCCTGTGTCGCCACATGAAACACAGGGTCTGCACCACAATAGGGAACAAATGCGCAGTCGCAGCATCCTGAGAGTTCCTCGGCAACGCCATGGTTATTTATGATCTGCATCGCTGGTGATTTCTGCAGGCGTGCGAGTTCCTGATTTACGTCTCCCATGCGGAACCGATCATCACCCATTTCAGCGAGCATGCGAGCTTCATCCGACACATAGACCCCGCCATCATAGTTATAGACCAAGACGTTACGCCCAGCGGCTGCTGGTGACTGCAAGTCGACATAGCTGGTTGGAAACGGTGTCAAAATGCGTGTGAGAAGCAAGGAAGCATAGGTTTCTTCCAGTCGAACACCCTGAAGGTTGAGTTCAATCAGATACGCAATAGCTTCCCTGTAGAACTTCATGAATTCGGTTGTGCTGTAGCCGAGCTTGCTGGCCGATTTGACCGCAAAACCAAATGGACTGATTGGGCGTAGTGAAATGGTCTCAAGGCCCGCTTCGACATAGGTGTCAATAATCGCCCGGGCATGGGGCAAACTGAACCGACTGACCGTTGTCAGGGCAGAAATATGTTCTTGGCCACAGATTTCCCCGGCATTTTTAATGGCATCAATTGTGCGCCGCCAGGAGTCACGGGTTGCATTGGGGCGGTTGGCATTATGCACGAAGTCCGGGCCATCGAGCGATGTCGAGAGCTCAATGCTGTGAGCGCGACAAAAGTCCAACTGCTTTGTATCCAGCAGATGAAGCGTGGTCGTCATGACGAAACGGACTGCGCGCTGTTCGCGTTCGCTCCGTTCTTCTGCCGCATGGACGATCCGGCACAACAAGTCAAAGCTAAGTGCTGCCTCGCCACCTTGAAATTCGATGGTCAGTACATTTGCGGTGCTTTCAAAAACCCGATCCAATGCCAGACGCGCTGTTGACCAACTCATATCAAACCCGCAGGCCGATAGTTTCTGAGGCGTGATTTGACAATAAAGACACCGATGGTCGCATCTCAGAGTGAGAACAAAGATGTGGAGTTCGGGGGCCTGAGTTACGTGGTGTTTGCGTGTCCGTGTCTGAGCTTCAATGGCATCAAAGAGCGGACCATGATTGCTGTCGCACACGATGTGACGGCTACGCAGGTTTTTGAAAAGCTCTGAGTCTTTCGGGAGCTCATGATTGACGAGCGAGGCATATTCAACTGGCGATACGAGCTGGTAATCGCCAACGCTGGAGGTGATTAGGATATGCCCATTTTGCGAGAGCTTTCGTGTGCGAAACGGCAGCAACTCGTAACCAGGTGTTTGTGAGCTGAACGCACTTTCGGGGGAAAATTCAACGGCCCTTTTCTGAAGTGACATTTTAGCTCCCACCCGGAGAAAAGACCGCTGTCGGATGCATTGAGCGCCAGGTCGCGGGTGTCTCGGCGCCCATTCCCCACATTCCCCGCTTCTCTTGCCGGGCGGTTTCTTGCCAATCCGTCAAAATCTGGTTTTGATCGACAGATGTTGTCGCAAGCCCGACTTTAACCATGGCCAGAGACAGGCTGAAGTTACGAATAGCGCACTGACTGACCCATGTTGTTGCCGATGATACAAAATAGTCAGGAAGACAGGTTATCGGTTCGCCGGCCGTGAACCCAATCAGGGCGTTTCGGGCAATTTCACCGCAAGCGATCGTTTCATGCCCTTTGCTACAGCTCTGCATCGACTCAAGAGCGTCAATTCCAAACAAAGCAATCTTGATGCCTTCCAGTGTAAAGCTGTCGCCACTGTGAATGTCGTTGGCGATGAGCCTGCCTGTAAGTTTTCCCGGATTATTTGGCGCAGGTGAGAAACCAGAAACCTGAGGACTTTGATCAACCGGACCCTCAGCTTGCTTCTGGCCGGTAAGCAAAACCAGAAAACCTTCCATTTGGTGGCTGACATCATCAATTGTTTGGCAGCTGGCAACGGAAAGGGTTGAGCAAATCAAGGCGCTCCGCATCCAGTACGGCATGACTCTTCCCCCCGACGATTTCTTTGCCGAAATTTCAGTATATGAAAGAAATTTGATTTTAGAAAGATACTCGGAAGAGAAGGGTTATATACCTTTGAATAGCGTTCGAGGGATGGATACCACATTATGTCCTATGCTGGTGCGTGATCAAACTGACACAGGAAACCGGATCATGTCTGAACTGGACTATCAGATCGCCTCTATTCATCAGATTAATCAGGATATTACAGATCGTTTGAATCGATATCGCATTCATCTGGAACTCACCCAGCAGGAACTGGCCGACGAGGCAGGCATATCTGTCCCAACCCTCAGTCGATTGCTCAACGGCAAGGGAGCGACGCTCGACACATTCCTGCGCGTTCTCAATGCTATGAAATTGACCGATGCGATGGCAGCCTATATTCCAGAACCGCGCGACAGCCCCTTGTCGCCGCGGCGCGCGAAACCGATTGCAGATCGTCAGCGTGTTCGTGCCAAAACTGAAGTGCCTGTTTGGACAGGCTTTAGTGATACGGGCCCGGTATTTGATGATAAGTGATGGTGAACGGACGCTATAACCAGAATCCTGAATGGATCAGAAATTGATACTCTTGCGAGCCTGCTCGTTCCAATGCCTCTCAGCGAAAGCAATAGCCCCACCATCCGACAATGCGATTGCCAACAGGCGCAGTTTGTTTCCACAAACCTGAAGCTCGCTTTGTGGTTCAGTTATCGCCGGAGACGTGGTGTGATTCTGCCCGAAATGGTATAATATGCGCGCAAATGAGCAGTGATTGCTTCTGTTTGGTCATTGGGCGGCGGAACGATGAGCTTTTATAAGTCGACCCCAACTTCAATAAGTGAGGTGATGGCGCGTTTTGCTGCGGTAAAACGTGAGCCAATTGCCGTTCGGCGCCCAACACGATCGAATATTAATCGGGTAATCCAAGCAACCATGAACGGGCCGTTCCCTAATATTCTAACTTCAGATGGGCTTGTTTCCATCATCCGCCAACAGACCATTCCCGACAGGTATGTTGGTCACTTGCAGCGCTTTGCAGGAGAATTGTCTAAATCGCTGATACAGAGTTTCATCACTCATCACGGCATCTCTATAAATGAGTGGCAAGACTTCCTTAAGGCAAATACCAACGTGCTGCATCTGAGCGACCAGGTTTTGCGGAATCTGTTGGATGACAAAATATCTGACAATGAGTCTGTGGGCGGCCAGTCTGCAACTAAACGCGCAACGTAATATATCAAAGTTGACGCGTTAAACCCGAGAACACCATTTAATATATCAAGTTTGATGCGTTAGTGTTTGGGGATGATCATCCCTCATAGCAACTGCCCGGCAGTGTGCCGGGCAGTCCGTGTTTGCTCGATGTCACAACCTTGTATCAGGACGCCTTTTTCGCTTCTTTCTGCTCTTGCAGTGTTTCAAGCGCAGGTTTCAGATAACAGGAAACATAGAAGTATCGGCGGTCTTTGAGAGCCTGTTTAAGGGCTTGCTTGAGAAGTGTCTCTAGATCAGATTGGTTGTGCATCACATTTTCCCTCCATTGAAGCGAAACGGGCGATATGCCCAGATCAGCACAGCACACAACCTTGGGTGTGGATGTGATGGCGGGGATATATCGCAAAATGTTTTGTTGAGAAGCTCTCAAACATGACAGCGAGGTTACATGCAATTCAACATATAGTGTTTATGTGGTTTCAAAATACTATATATTGTATTTTGCGATGTATTGAGGAAGCCTTGCTCACCATTTGGGAGAGCTACAAGGCGATTATCATCTATGACGCATGATACCTGCATCTGAGCAGAAAAAGGGGGAAGTCGACTTTTTCTTTAATTCCTAATGATCTCGGGGCATTCGATGTTCCGATGGGGCGTATCATTGGCACAATGGTGAAACGACTGTCAGAGTTGTTGTCGATTTCGATAAAAGTACTGGTCAATTGACACGAAATATAACCACTGCGTATCCGGTAAAGTGAGAGTGAAAATTCTTGAATGTCCTAAATGTAATGGCCAGGGGCATGTGATTCTGGTTCGCGTGAAGAAGACTGGAAAAATTCTCAAGCTTTGCGATGAATGCGATACGATCTGGAGCCATTATGAAGAAGTGTCCCAAAAGAACTGGTAAACATTTTATACTTATATGAAAACAATCGGCTTGGATGTGCGCTTGGGTCATATTGATGTAAAGTATACTTTAATATGCGAATGGGTAATTAAATGTGCGAACACCACTCTAGTCATCTGCGAATAATACTTAAATATAGATCAACCTCATCCTCGCTGATGAGGTTTATGCGGAGCATCCAACATGCAGTTTTATGAACTAGCGGCCTGCATAAAACGGTAAAAAAACAAATTCTGAATTTTTTTAACATATTTACCCGAATAATGCATAAATCAAGTTGATATAATCAAGGTCCTGTGTCAGGTTAGCCCTCATGGTGCTATGAGCGTTCTTGAGTTTAAAGGGAGCAGATGATGGACGGTGAAGTAATCAATCTATTTAACATTCGAAATAGCGCAGGACTTAGCCAAGGAGAACTCGCCGAAAAACTCGGGATTTCGCAAAGCGCAGTATCTCGCTTTGAGCAAGATCAGGACAACGTTCCCCTATCCATTTATCTAGCTTGGATTAAGGTTTGTGGTCAGACCTCTTCGAAGATTCCTGTGGAATATGGTAATCCATACGATAGCCTGACCACGCAGATTCAGCTGATGAGCCGCTATGCTCAATCAGCACCTAACCGGTTGGACGAAGCAAAATTCTATGATGCTCCTAACCCTGATGTGTTGATCGCCCAAGCTCGTGCGATTGGCCGGAAGCCTCGTCTAGCGTTTTGCGGGCGTTTCGACCAAGGAAAGTCCAGGTTAGCTAATACCTTAATGGGAGGAGATTACCTACACACTGGCTATCAGCCCGTTACATCGATGTTGTACTTGATCCGTCACATCAACGATCGTCCTACTTGGTTCAAAGAAGACGTTTGGATAATGAAGAAGGGCTTTGATCTGAATCTTGCGGATGATCAGGAGCATTGCTTCAAACATCGGCTGGTTGCCGGTAGCTTCGATACTCTGAGAGATTATGGCACTCACCGCGAGAACCCAAAAAAAGACGTGGAAAAGTGCTCGGTTGCATTGGTCTATATCGATACTCCTTTCCTTTTGGGTTGTGACCTTATTGATTTACCAGGTTATGGAAACTCGCAGGATGACCACAACAACGCAGAGATCGCGCACAGTATTGCTGACATTTTGGTTTATGTCTCGACGGCCCAGGGGTTTTTGGATCAGAATGATCTGCACTATATAAGCGCTTTGCTCGAGCAGCTCCCCCCCGTACAGCAAGAGAATGACTCAGCTTCAACCTTACAGAACATGTATTTTCTCGCAACCTGGGCGCATCAAGCGCCGAAAGAAGTTGCGGAAATCATTAGGAAGTCATCAGGACGTGCTTTTAAGCACCTTTTTGAAGCACTGGAGAAACGAGCAGCTTCAATGGGTAGGCAAGCGCCAACCTTGGATGAGTTTCGAGAGAGGTTTTTCTCCTATTTGGTTGAGCAGCCTTCTCGTAGGGAAGGTTTCGAGGGAGATCTCTCCGAGTTGCTCGGTAGCACTTTTCCAAACTATGTCTACAGTCGCATGGATAACTGGGTTCTAGACTTGAAGACTTCCGCCAAATCATACTGCAGTGACTGGCTGAAAAAATTAACGGACGCTTTGGAGCACCGGGAGGCGGCGCAAAGCGATCTTCTTAAACTGGAGTCGGCAGAACCTGAGCGACAGAAACGAATTCAAGGGCAGATCAAGCGTATACACAGCGTGATTGATCTGAGCAAGCGGGCTACCCGTGACTACGTTACGACAGAGTTGGCGTCACTGATAACGGCTAAGAACATCGAAGACGTTATTTGCAAACGCTACGAGGATCGCAAGGAAGCTCAAGAGTTGGCTGGGACCTATCTAATTGACCATGTCAAAGGTAAGTTTCACGAAGTTTTGAATATCCGGTCTCGAGAACTTGCGGCGGAAGTAAATGAAGTACTTGCAACTTATTCGTCGACAGAACTGGGGGTTGGAAAAATAGCGTTGCCGTTTAATGCGCAAGGTGTTTTCTTAGGAGCTTTAGCTAGTGTGGGAACATACGGTGCTCTATCCGCTTGGGTTGCAGCCGTGACTGCCGGTAGTAACCTTGGTGGATACCTTTTGGTTCCAAGCGTTGTGAGCTTTCTATCCAGTATTGGCATTAGTGTTGGCGGTACAGCAACCGCAGTCAGTTTTGTCGCATCTATTGGCGGGCCAATTACAATAATGGTTGGATTAGGGCTTTTGGCAGGACTAGCGGGCTATGCGTTGTTCGGAGCATCTTGGCAAAGACGACTGGCAAAAAAAATTGCTAAAGAGTTGAGCCAGAGAGATTTCATCGGGGCGTTGGTCCGACAGTCCGACGAATTCTGGGAAGAGACGAGAAGCGGATTCGACGAGGGAATCAAGGAGACGGAGAGTGCCTACAAGAGTAGGCTAAAAAGTCTTCGCAGCCTTGTAAACGAAACCGACCCTAAGGAACTAAGCCGAATGATCGGCTCCTTAGACGAAATGCGGGATTTTTTCGGCGGAATTCCGTGGAGAAAGACCATCTAGGTTTCCCGTGTCGGACCGACGATATATCGCATTTAGACACTAATCAGGCGTAGTGGAATGCCTTCAACCCTTTGCTGTCTTGTGGCCGAATCCATTGGATAGCAAAGGGTTTTTGCGGATGCCATCAATTAACTATGTTGGGGCCCACCTCTAGTATTTCAGCTTGATTTGATGGAGGCGAACGTTTGGCTGTTGCAATCAATCGACGTAAGTTTTGTCGGCACCGATCAGACTTACGGCATACATTGGACTAAGGGGTTGCTGAGGAACAGAAAGCCCTTGCCGAGCTGAACAACGCGACCAAACCCTACATTGGTTCGTGACAGTGAATTCCGTCCATTTTGGTGTGTCAGGTGCCACAAAATGTGACATTCGACTTCACGGGAAATCAATGCCTTAGCATTTTCGATTGCCAGATAAGTTGGCACAGATTGTCACATAAGCTGACAAAAAGCTGCATGATTGACAGAAAAGCTGACAATTTTCGACAAGTCAAAAAAAGAAGGTATGGCACACAGGCACATACTTTCTTCGCACACCATAGCCGTACCGTGCTCCAGGAACTTTTCGACTCTCTGTTATTTTGTCTGATGCACTTAAATAGGTGTTGTAATTGTGAACAAGTTGCACTCCACCAATGCAGATACTAGGGATTGTGATGTAGATAAATGGTGCGACACAGGCAGCCTCAATGCCCAACAACATGCACAGCGCGAGCTAATTCTGCTTACGATTCAGGTATCCTTCAATGGCAACCGCTGATCACGACCATACTCGATCTGGACTTCACGGACTCCGTTAGGTCATGCCCTTGAATTAACAAAGGGGGGAGGCGACCTAGTACCTCAGAAAGCCAGCTACATGCCCGTTCTATTCGCCCCCCCTGGCAAGCTTGAAAGGATCAAGCTGCAATGCAGGAAACCCAACTTCAATTGCAGTCTGGGTTTGCCCACGGGACTAGGCTAAAGCGGCCCAATGATTGTCTTTGTAAGTCACGCACATGAACCGGGTCACACATCGGCGTCAACGGGTGATATTGAAGCCAAGATTCAGAGAAAAATGAAACAGAAGCAACTGATATTAAAAAGACAAATATTATTTCAACTCTGACACTTCGAAAGGATGTTTGACAGCTAGACCGCTCGAACAGAACTCAGGAATTCTTGCACTTTCTCACGTAATTTGTCGGTTTCATGTAATAAACTGCCTGAAGCATCTAACACTTGTTCAGCGGCCTCACCAGTCGAAACCGCAGCTTCATTCACACTAACAACACTACTAGTAACTTCAGAGGTGCCCCCAGCGGCTTCTTGGACGTTGCGAGTGATCTCGAGTGTAGCAGCTCCCTGTTGCTCAACAGCGCTTGCAATTGCTGCCGAAACTTCACTAATCTCCGAGATAGTGGAAGAGATTGCAGCGATTGCCTCAACCGCACCATCAGTCTCACTTTGGATATTTAAAACCTGCGCAGTAATCTCATCAGTTGCTTTTGATGTCGCTGTCGCCAAGTTCTTGACTTCTGCAGCCACCACAGCGAAACCCTTACCCGCGTCACCAGCGCGAGCAGCCTCAATCGTCGCATTTAGAGCAAGAAGGTTAGTTTTCTCTGCAATATCGCTAATCAGTCCAACAACGTCACCAATCTTTTGCGCTGCATCCGCCAACCCACGTACCCGGACATTCGTTTCTTCCGCATTTACAACAGCTCGAGCTGCAACCGTGGATGACTGCCCCACCTGTTGATTTATTTCGCTTATCGAAGCGCTTAACTCTTCAGTTGCACTCGCTACTGTTTGAACGTTAGTCGAGGCCTGTTCAGCCGCTGTCGCAACTATCCCAGCTTGCCGGCTTGTCTCTTCTGCAGTATTGGTCATTCCAGTCGCAGTCGATTGCATTTCCTTGGCCGCAGTTACGAGGGCTTTGAGTACAAAAGCCATTTCACTGTCAAACCCGGCGGTAAGTTCGCTTATCTTCTCGGCTCGTTTTTCTCTTAATTTTAGCGCTTCAGCTTCTTTCGCGGCAAGCTGATCAGCACGAATCATGTTTTCTTTGAACACCAATACTGCTTGAGACATTTCTCCAATTTCATCTCCACGATGCTCACCTGGAACAGTTGCTTCTTTGTCCCCCGCAGCTAACTTTTTCATCACTTCAGTAATTTGCACGATAGGTTGAGAGATGCCCCTCCCAGTTAACCACGCGAAAATTACACCAATGATGATTGCAGCACCCGCTAGTATCTCGCTGATCAAAACAGATCTTTTAGATGCAGCAGCAGCGCGCGGGCCGATCTCATCTTGCTCTGCTTTCACATCAAGCTTGAGGTCTTCTAACTCACTGGCAACAATCGGCCCGATACGCTCTAACTCATTGGAAACCAAATCGCCACGTACTGGATCAAAAACCGAGAGCGAAACGATTTCTTCAAAAGCTTCAGAATATGCTGTCAAGTTATCTGAAACAACTCTCGAGGCCTCTTTTCGGTTTCCTTCGGACAGTAAAGACCCTAGTTCTTGATTCAACAGCTTAGTCGTATCGAGCATATCAAGTACTATTTGGGCATCTTCAGGACTATTGCTTAATAGATAATCTTTAACTGCCACCCGTGCCTCCAACAGCTTTTCCTGCACACGGACCGCTTGATTTGATTGGAGAACAACTTCTCTGTAACGCGTAAAGTCTGTTCCCACACTACTCATGGAAACGACACCCAACACGGCAACGGTTGCCAAAAGCAACAAGATGAGCGCAAAGCCTCCGAAAACTTTTGTCGAGATTTTTAAGTTACGCATTAGGTGAGTCATCGCTTTCCTCCGAACGGCCAGCATTCGCTGGTTGCTGCTTCCAATTGTTATTCTAAGCGCAGTTGTGTCACTGGCCCCTTTATTATTAGAGATCGAAGATGTTATGTCGTTTTATTTCAGTAAATGAAGTCGCGTCAGCCAGGATAAACATCTCCTGAGGCTGAAAATAGACATGCGCACGCGAGTAATCCGCTACGCACAAAACTAACCGCGACGCTTACCCTAATCGACAGTCGCGATGCAGCACTGGGATAACTATAGACGAAACGGGACCGGTAAAATGTAGTGACCATGAGCTCCGCAGCATAAAGCTGCCGGTAAAAAGTCCAATCTTGGGAAAATGCAATATCAAACAGCCCTATGACATCGCGAAAAAAAAGGGAGGCATGAAGCATATGCGCACACCTCCCTTGCACAACTGGAACGCATCAAGCTCCAGGAACTTTTTGATCCTTCGCCTCTTTCGCCGAGGAGGGTGACGTTGAGAAGTAGTTTCGTGCAAGTAGTGCACCGCCCACAACAATCGCACCCAAAGATACGAGCATGTACGGCGCAACACTGCCAACAGCGACGCAAATGAACAAGCTTCTCATTAGCCGCGACAGAGTGCCATTCATATAGCCCTCTATTGCAGCCGCCAGTGAAATCGTTCCGATAACACCGCCGATCACGGCAAGCCCAATCTCAATGGATGAACCGGAACCGATGATAGCAGGATTCCAAATAAAGACGAATGGCAGCAGAAAGCCGACTGCGGCAAGTTTAACTGCATCAAATGCAATCTTGAATGGGTCCTCTTCTGCAATGGCCGCTGCCGCCAGCGCCGCAACCGCAATCGGTGGCGTCAAGGCCGACAGGATCGCGTAGTAAAGCAAGAACATATGAGACTCAAGAAGCGGATATCCCAACTTTGAAAGCGCTGGCCCAACGAGAACTGCTGCAAGAATGTAAGCACTTGGTGTTGGCATCCCTAAACCGAGAATGATGGTCACCACAGCGGAAATCATCAAGGTGATCACCGGATCTGCACCACTGATTGTCATGATCACGTTCGCCGCTTTCATGCCAAGGCCCGTCATAGACAGACCTCCGATTACAAGTCCCGCAGCCGCGCACGCGCCAGCAACGGGGAGGATGCGCAGTGTGGTTTCACCAAGGCCTTCAACTACACGCCAAACGCTCATGCGGGTTCGCGCAGAGCAAGCCGCTGCAATGACGACAGAAGCAGCTCCCAAGCCTGCCGTCATGGTTGGCGAATAACCAAGCGACAGTGCGAGAATGATCACCGCGATCGGGACAATAAACATCCAGCCATTAATGAGGGTTGCCTTAAGCGTAGGGACATCATCTGGATAGGAGCGCAGATCGCGTTTGACCGCGCGCAAGTGAACCTGTGAGAAAACACCAAGATAGTAAAGGATCGCTGGAATAATCGCGGCGTAGACGACTTCGCGATACGCAAACCCTGTGTACTCAGCAAGAATGAACGCGGCTGAGCCCATGATAGGCGGCATGGCGCTGCCACCTGTGGATGCAGCAACTTCAACTGCGCCGGCGAAACGCGATGAATAGCCAAGGCGCTTCATGATTGGGATCGTTATCGAGCCCGTCGCGACGACATCAGATACGGGACTGCCTGAAATCGTTCCATACATGCCTGATGAGATAACAGCGACCTTTGCCGGACCACCGGGGCTCTTTCCGGTCAGCGAGGCAGCAAGGTTAAAGAAGAAGTCCCCTCCGCCAGCAAATGACAGTAACGTCCCGAACAGAACAAATAGGAAAACATAGCTAGCGACAACCTGGATCGGAACACCAAAGACACCGTCCGTTGTAAAGATTAGCGCATCCAGCAGGTAGGTGTATTCGATCACTCCGTGCCCAAAGGGCGGGGGCAGCAAGTGACCGAACAGGTTGTAGGCCATAAAACCGAGAACAACGATCGTAAGACCTGCACCCGTCGTGCGACGCGTCGCTTCAAGTGACAAGAATAGAAGTGACGACCCGAAGAAAAGTTGAGCAGGTGTAAGCTCTTCAAGCAAAGTAATCCGGCTTGAAATCACACTTGCATTCACAAGGAAAAACGCTCCGGTAGCGAGGCTCAGTACACTTAACACCCAATCAATAATGGTCGGTTTGTCCCGTGCATTAGTTGTTGCACCAACCACCAAGAAGAGCATCGAGAACAAGGCGCTAAGAAACAGAATGCCAATTATAAGCGGGTCCGAAATAACGAAGAGGTTGCCGTAAATAACCCCGATCGCAAATAGCGCCGCCAAGCTGATCAGAACTTTGTGGGGTAAGGCCGCAAACTTACGTTTGCGGCCTGTGTTAACAAGTGACTTCATCATTTGAGAAGTCCTGCCTCGCGATATGCCCGTTCTGCACCTGGATGGAACGGCAAAACATCCTGATCAGCCATAAGCTCCGGGGTCAGCGCCTTCATAGAACCGTGAACCGCCTTGATCTCGTCAACATTTGCAATCAAAGCCTTGGTAAGGTCATATGCAGTTTCTTCCTCCATCTGATCCGTTGCCACCAGAAGAGCACCAAGGGCCGACGTTTCGACATCATTTGGCTGATTGGAATAACTTCCCCCGGGGATTGTATAAGTTTGAGTCCCGAAACGGGCATTCGTGGCATCAATTACATTCTGGGGAATGTCGAGGACAATGACTTCATTGTTTTCGTCAATTGCGCGGAATGAGGAATGAAGAACAAAGACACCGTTGGTAACAATGTCGATTCGACCATCCTTCAGCAGTTCTGCCTGGTCGTTTGCCCCGGCCTGAACAATGCGTCCACCATTTGCCTCAACAGCTTCCGTGGTTAACCCAGCTTGTTCGAGCATGAACAACGCTACGTTGGACGTAATGTTACCCGAACGGTTTACACCAATACGTACCGGTGCTTTTGCTGTTGCAAGATCGTCGAGGCTATCGATGTTGTATTCGTCGGCAATCGACTTCGCCAAGAAGAAATGCATCGGCGCCCAATTATACATGTAACCAATTGCACGCATGTTGTTTACAGGAGCCTTGAAGGGCTCTTCACCTGCCAGAGCAATCTTCACTTCAGCGTTGTGAACTAATCCCGTATCCGTCCGGTTTGCTCCCAGCAAACCAATATTTGCAAATCCACCACCAGTTGCCTGATATGTTACAACGGAATTTGGGTCTGATTGCTTTACGGCACGGTCGATACCTGCGCCGAGAAGGGACCACAAGCCACCCGGATTGCCACCTGAGAGCGTCAGGTTTACCGGTTCAGCCTGTGCAGTGTTAACGCCGAAGGCCAGTCCAATAGCCGCGGCAAGAGTCAAAAGCCTCATTCTTTCCTCCCTAATGGGTAAGATCTCAATTTATAATTTCTGTTATTTTTATTGGATGCCGACCGTCAAAGGTCCCACTGGAACGGCATCAGGTCTCAAAAGTGATATTGACGTTCTTTTGCTCGGTGTAAGACAACATCTCGCCCAAGCATTCTTCGCGTCCGATGCCGGATTGCTTCATCCCGCCATACGGTGTGCCAAGGAAATGATCGCTGGAATTGTTGACCCAGACATACCCGGCGCAAATGTCATCAACTGCACGCATAGCTTGTGAGATATCGCGCGTCCAAACCGAGGCAGTGAGTCCGTAATCAACCCCATTTACCGCTTCGATCAAGGAGTCATAGTCACTCCATTTGAGGACGCTCAGCACCGGCCCGAACACTTCTTCTTGCGCAATGCGCATATCAGGGGTGACGTCAGCAAATACAGTCGGTCGAACAAAGAAGCCATGAGACAGCTCTTCGGGTACATCGCCGCCCGCCACCATCCTGGCACCTTCATTCTGCGCTATTTCTATGTAACCGCGGACCTTGTCATACTGACCGCGCGTCGAGAGACAGCCCATTTCGGTACCAGGTGAGAGTGGATCGCCCGGCTTTACTGCATCAAATGCGGCTGCCAACTGATCAACGACGGAATCATATAGGCTTTCATGAACGAACACCCGACTGGTCGAGCCACAAGACTGTCCTGCTGTCCATGGCAGGTTCATGCCCTTGACCGCGCTTTGAACAGCCTTTTCAACATCCGCATCCGGGAACATGACGAGTGCGTTCTTTCCGCCCAGTTCCAATGACACATGTTTAAGTGTATCGGCAGCCTGACGCATGACGGCACGACCGGTTGCGGCACTGCCGACAACGCTGACGCTGGCGATACCGGGATGGGTTGAAAGTCCCGCCCCCAGATCAGGCCCGCCATTCAGCACATTCAAAACGCCCGGTGGGAACAGCCCGCCAATCAATTCGGCAACTTTAAGGCTTGAGAGCGGTGTTTCTTCTGATGGTTTGATGATCACGCTGTTACCAGCCATGATTGGTGGCGCAAGTTTTGCGCAGGCGAACATCAGCGGGTGGTTAAACGGCACGATGCGCGCGACAACGCCAACAGGTTCACGCACAACATAGTTCACTTTACCTGCACCTACCGGAACGGTTTCACCCTTTAATTCGGTGGCAAGTCCGGCAAAGAAATCCATCAAGGATGCTGCGAGTTCGACATCGAACAGCATACCTTTGAGAGAGTTCCCGCTGTCAAGCGCATCAAGACGCGCAAGCTCTTCCTTGTTGGCACGGATAATGTTTGTAGCTTCACGCATGGCGAGTGTGCGTTCACGCGGCGTAGTCCGCCTCCAAAGCTTTTGTCCGGCGGTAGCTGCTTTGACAGCTTGGTCCAGATCAGCAGCAGAGGCACTGCCAACTTGGGCAAGTTCGGCCCCAGTTGATGGCGAGGAAACCGTAATGACACCGCTTTCAGCGCGGTGCCATTCACCGCCGTAATACAGTCCCTTAGGGACTCCCTCGGTCAACAGGTCCTCGACGCTAGAAGCTTTTGATGACTTCATGCTGTTTTCCTCCCAGGAAAATCCGCGCATTTATTTTTTTGTCTACGGATTAAGTCGATCTGTTCTTTTTTATAAGATATCTAAATTAAATGGCAGCCTACGCCCTCAGTCAACCATAAAATTAGATATCTTAGTTTTATTTTACGATAGGGGCGGACATCTCGCCCGCCCACCCGCTTTCAGTCACTCTGCAGCGACACTTTCTTCTTCGACAAGCGTCCGCCAATCAAGGGTTTGAGGGTAAACACCTTCACGTGACGCGATACTAGAATGGGGTACGCGCGGCTCAGTTGTGCCGATAGCTTCTCCGCCGGCAGCAACCTTTTTTGCAGCATCAACCATCAACCGCCGGAACTCGACGATGGCCAGATCCGAGGCGCCCAGAATGTCATCGGAACGATCAACAATAGCCCCCATGGAAACCCACATTACGATGTCCTGATTTGGAATACCGTAAACCCCGGTAAAGCTGCCGAGTTTCATCGCCTGTCGGTCTTGCAAAAAATTGTTATGCAGTTGACGTTGCGAGACCCAGCGCTCATCGAGATGGACACCCTTCTGGGAGTGGTTGAATTTTCGCCATTCCTCAGTAGTTGGACACGCCTTCCCCCCCCAAGCAATGAAGTGGAAGTGCGTTGTCTCGTCGTCGATCGGCACAATTACGCTGGCAACATTGTAGTTGTTGTTTGGCGGGATCAGAGATGTATAGGGTGCAATATACTCGGTAATACGAAGATAGTAATGGGTACCAGGATTTTTGATCGGCTTACGGATCGCAGCATAGTGGAAGCCGTAGCTGGTCGTTTGGGTCTGCATGCGTGGAGATTTATCCGTCGAAGGGCGGTACCATGCCTGATCATCCGCGGAAGCGCCTTCAACGCGGGCCGGTTTCATATCCGATGAATGCAAACTGGACGAATGTGCGGAATCGATCTGCCCTTCGGTAATCTGCGCCCAGTTGGCCGGAATCCTGATTTTCAGGATTGAAACCTGGGTATCTTCGGTCGGGGCAAATGCAGGTGGCGAAAACGGATACATGTCTTCTTCTTCGCCAAGCCATGCCCAGACAAAGCCCCCCCACTCGGCCGTGTTATAGGACTTGTGTTTGACCTTTTCATGAAGCGGGCTGCCTTCGGGTTCGGACGACATGGCAACACAGTTACCTTCAACATCAAACTTCCAGCCATGATACAGGCAACGCAGACCACAATCTTCGTTACGTCCAAAAACCAGTGATGCGCGTCTGTGCGGGCAGAGCTCATCAAGAAGACCAAGCTTCCCTTCTGAATCACGAAAGGCCACATAGCGGCCACCAATCGCTTCGACCAGCAACGGCTTACCGTCTGCTTCTGCGACTTCCTCAATCAGGCAAACCGGCGTCCAGTGCTGACGCATCAGCTTGCCCATCGGTGCATCACCCTCCACACGGGCTAACAGGTCATTCTCTTCATGACTGAGCATAACGTGAACTCTCCTCCTTGGCGTTTGTTCTTAGATATCGAATAATCGATGTCACATCATTACAGGCGTCTAGTGACTTGACAAGAATTATTAGATATCTAATTTATTCACCAAAGTTACTTCGGGAGGAAAAAATGTCAACAGAATTAGAAAGCATAAAAATGCGTGTAGAGGCGCGGCGCGAGCTAACGCAATATATTTGCGAGTTTACGCTTTCCCCCGTGGATGAGATCGAACTCCCCGCCTTTGCGCCGGGATCGCATATCACCGTCGAAACGCCATCCGGTGCGATGCGCCGCTATTCACTTGTTAATGATGGGGAATTTCCGGAAAATTACGTGATTGCCGTAAAACGCGAACCGGAATCGCGTGGCGGATCATCCTCTATGCACGAGTCGGCGACAGTTGGAACCGAGATTGCCATACAGGCGCCGGAAAACTCGTTCGCACTTAAAAATGCATCGAAATATTTGCTGATTGCCGGGGGCATCGGGGTAACGCCAATTTATGCGATGGCCAATCACCTGTCCGCCCAGGGCAAGCCGTTCGAGATGATCTATTGCACCCGCTCTGCCGAGGAAACCGCATATCTTGATGACATCAAAAGTGCCTTCGGATCACGGGTTAAGTTTCATCACGACAATGGCGATCTGAATCAGGTTTATGATTTCTGGGATCACTTCGAGGAACCCGGCGCGGGGCATGTTTATTGCTGCGGCCCATCGCCCTTGATGGAAGAAATCAAAGCGATCTCAGGTCATTGGCCAGAAGGTCGCGTCCATTTCGAAGATTTCAAAGCCGTTGATGCCGTCCGCGAAGATGACCAACCCTTTGAGGTAACGGTGGCAAATCTTGAGACCACGATTACCGTCCCTGCTGACCGGTCCGTTCTTGAAGCGCTTCGTGATAATGGCATCAAAACGGTCAGTTCGTGTGAAAGCGGCACCTGTGGCACATGCCGCTGCAAGCTGATCGAGGGTGATGTTGATCATCGCGATATGGTCCTGATGGATGAGGAAAAAGACAGCCAGATCATGATTTGCGTCTCCCGCGCAAAGGAGGGAAACCTTGTCATCGAACTCTAAGCAGCCGAACCTTGAGGAGCCTTTGCGCCTTGGCGTGATCGGGCTTGGTCGCGGGTTCATGCTAACACTGCCGACATTTAATGCCGATGACCGCATACAACTGGTCGCGGCATGCGCACCACGAGAATGTTCACGTACTGCGTTCGAGCAGGAGTTCGGCGGGCGCACCTATCAACATGTCGAGGATATTTGTGCCGACCCGGACGTTGAAGCCGTCTATATCGCCACACCGCATCAAATGCATGTCGATCACGTTGAAATTGCCGCCAAGGCTGGAAAGCATGTTTTGGTGGAAAAACCGCTTGCGATCCATTTCGAAGACGGCGTCAAAATGGTCGAAGTTTGCGAAAAAGCAGGCGTGCAACTGATTGTTGGCCCAAGCCACAGCTTTGATGGGGCGGTTATGCTGGCTCATCAGATCATTCAGTCCGGTGATATCGGTGCAGTTCGCATGATCCATGCGATGAACTATACTGACTTTTTATATCGCCCGCGTCGGCCTGAAGAACTCGTCACCGCAGAAGGTGGCGGAGTGATTTTCAGTCAGGCTGTCCACCAGCTTGATATTGTGCGCCTTCTGGGTGGCGGGATGATGAATACCATTACTGCTGCAACCGGAAACTGGGATCCAGCCCGCCCAACCGAAGGTGCATATAGCGCATTGGCAACATTTGAAGGCGGTGCCTTTGCCTCGTTGACCTATTCGGGCTACGCGCATTTTGATTCCGATGTTTGGCAGGGCTGGGTTGGTGAACTTGGCTATCCAAAAGATCCGGAAAACTATGGCCAATCCCGCAAAGCTTTGGCCAAGGTTTCAAACCCTGAAGAAGAGGCCGCACTGAAATCCGGTCGAACATATGGCGAAACCCCGGCGCGACCACCAGCACCAAACCACGAACATTTTGGCCCGATCATTGTGTCATGTGACGGCGGTGATCTTCGGATCACGCCAAACGGGGTCTGGTTGTACGGCCATTTCGAACAGAAATTCATCCCCGCACCGCTTGAGATGGGGCCAAGAGCCGGTGTCAATTCAGCCTTGATCAACGCCGTCCGGCATAACGTATCGCCGTCACAAACCGGACGTTGGGGGCTTGCTACGCTTGAAGCCTGCCACGCCATTATGCAATCCGCAGAAACCGTCTCACCGGTCAAGCTGGTCCATCAAATTCAGACAAAAGAAACAAACATTGGAGGAAACTCGTGAGTAACCTGACACTTTCCCTCGCCTACGGAGACTATGATCGCACCAGACCGATTTTTGATGGACGTGTCAAAATCGATGGCGTGGATCCGGTATCAATGCTGCTATCCCCTGAAGAAATGTTCTTCCGGGCGTTTCGTAACGAAGATTTCGACGTCAGCGAACTTTCATTTTCGTCCTATTGCGTAAAGCTCGCGCGTGATGAATCCCACTATGTGGCAATTCCGGTCTTCCTGTCGCGCGCTTTCCGCCACACATCAGTTTACATCCGAACGGACAAAGGCATCAAAAGCCCCGAAGACCTCAAGGGACGCCGTATCGGTATTGCGGAATATCAGCTGACGGCCAATGTCTGGGTGCGTGGGATTCTTGAAGACGACTATGGGGTAAAGCCATCAGACATCCACTGGGTACGCGGCGGCATGGATACGCCGGGCCGTCCGGAAAAGATCAAGGTTGATCTGCCTGATGATGTCAAAATGACCCAAGCGCCAGAGGGGGCGACGCTAAACCAGATGCTGGCAGATGGCGAAATTGACGGCTTCATTGGCCCGCGTTGGCCAAAATGCTTCAATGAAGGCCATCCGCATGTCGGGCGTTTGTTCTCTGACAGCATCTCTGCGGCAGAAGACCACTACAAACGTACGTCGATCTTCCCGATCATGCATGTGTTGGGTGTCCGCAAAAGCTTGACCGAGCAACATCCGTGGCTTCCCGGTGCGTTGCTCAAGGCGTTCTCGCAGTCAAAGAAAATGGCACTTGACGCGCTGAGCGATACATCTGCGACAAAGGTCACCATGCCGTTCGTCGAAGATACACTTGATCGTGCGAAAAACCTTCTGGGTGATGATCTGTGGCCATATGGCGTTGCGCCAAACCGCAAAGTCATAGAGACGTTCCTTGACTATCACTACCGCCAGGGACTTTCACCGCGCAAACTTTCGATCGACGAGCTTTTCCACCCCTCCACGCGTGAGGTCTTCAGCCTATGACCAATACCATCGCAAAAACATCTGCAGTCATGCCATCATTACCCCACCTCCTGATCGAGGAAGGCGTTCGCGCCGCCCTTAAGGAGGATCTTGGGCGTGCGGGTGACCTGACCACAGATGCAACAATTGGTCCGGATCTCAGTGCAAAAGTATCTTTGGTCTCCCGTGAAGCCGGACGCTTGTGTGGCGTGGATTTCGCGCGTAGTTCATTTGCAATGGCTGGTGCGGGGCTGGAGTTTGAGGTCTTCAAGAAGGATGGTGACTTTCTGACCCCGGGTGATGAAATCGCCCGGGTTACCGGCAATGCGCGGGCCATCCTGTCATCGGAACGTGTCGCGCTAAACTACCTGTGCCATCTGTCAGGCATCGCAACGACAACCGCAAAGTTCGCCGATCTAATTGCTCATACAAAAGCACGAATCTGCTGCACGCGGAAAACCACACCGGGCCTGCGCGCATTTGAAAAATATGCGGTGCGCTGTGGGGGCGGCGCCAACCATCGCTTTGGTCTCGATGATGCCGTCCTGATCAAGGACAATCACATTGCCGTTTGCGGATCTATCACCAAGGCAATTGAAGCTGCCCGCAATTATGTCGGCCATCTTGTCGTGATCGAGGTCGAAGTCGACACGTTGACACAACTTGAAGAAGCCCTTGCAGCGGGCGCATCAACGGTGCTGGTTGATAATTTCGGCATCAACGGTCTGAAAGATGCCGTTGCCCTTAATGCCGGCCGTGCGCGGATCGAAGCATCCGGTGGCATCAATATCGACACCATCAAGGACGTTGCTGAAACCGGGGTTGATTATATCTCAAGCTCGAAAATCACCATATCGGCACCGACCCTTGATATCGGCCTCGACGTAACACTGGGATAAGAAAATGAACCAATTTCAACCAGGCGATATTATCGAAGTCAAACTTCCAAACGGGTTTGGGTATCTTCAAGTCACCCATAACCATCCCGCCTATCCAGAAGTCGTTCGTGCTCTGCCCGGGCGGCACAACAAACGCCCGGATGATATCGCGCAGCTTGCGGCGGGAATAACGGCCTTCACCTGCATGTTGCCGCTGTTCTCTGTCATTGAAAAAGGCACGCTAGCGGGGGAAAAAATCGGCAGCACGAAAATCCCCAGTACCGACAGCACCTTTCCGACATTTAGAACTCCTATCCGGGACAAACAAGGCAATGTTGTTTACTGGTGGTTCTGGGATGGGGAAGGTTTGCGGTATGATGCGGAACCGGATGCCTCGAGCGATGGAATGCCGATGCGCGAAATCACAACGGCAGACACATTGATCGAAAAGCTCTCAGCAGCCTGATTGAAGATCTTAGGTTGGAATGCGGGTCGGGGGGACTTTACGTCCTTCCTCACCCGCTTTTCTCTCATCTTCCTCAAGGTTTTCGAGGATGGTCAGCATCCCTTTGCGGAGGATCTCCAACTCATTAGGGCTGAGCCCGGCCAATGCAACTTCGTTGACCTCGATTGCAAGCGGCTCAAGCTCAATACGCAATTCCTTGCCACGTTTGGTCAAAAAGACATGCTGTTTGCGGCGGTTACCTGCAAGGGTACGCTTTTCGAGGAAACCAAGGCTTTCCAAGCGCTGAAGAGCGGTGTGGGTGGTTGGCTCGGTCAAGCCGGCTTCTTCGGCCAGCTCTCGTTGGGTCAGACCTTCCTGATCCCAGAGGATACGCAAAAAGATCCACTGTCCGAATGTGACATGATGCGATGACAGCCGAATTTGCAGGGACCGGTTAAAACCGCGCGTTGCAAGTCGGATAATGTGCGCAAAACGCTCTCGCGAGTTGGGAACTTTATTTTCTTTATCCGCCATCGATCGAAAGATGCCCTTAAAAGCCAATTGAAAATGTTTTCGGATTGACTGATACAGTCGTCCCAGACCGAAGTCAAACGTGCTTGACAGGATGACTGCCAAGCACGCTCAAACGGCAAACATCTTATTGACCTTCGTCAGCTTCTGCCGTTTCTTCGGCAGTGCGCGTCATGCCAGCAGACATTGCCTTTGTGTAACCGGGGGTTATGCGCGCATCAATGACAACAGGCTGACCGGCCTTGACCGCTGCCAGCCCTTCTTTGATCACGTATTTCAGTTCCGCTGCGGTGCTGACCGGACCAAATGCAGTGACCCCCTGTGCGCGTGCCATTGCTGCCAGATCAATATCCGGCCCGCCAATATGCTGCCCGATCCATTTGTTTTCGACCGGCCGATCACGGCTGATTGCGACCTTTTCCTGATGGATTTCATCATTATAGAAGGATCGATTGTTGGCAATGATCGCAAGGAACGGAATGCCATAGCGTGCCGCAGTCCAGAAGGCCGAAACACCCATCAAAAAATCGCCATCGCCCAATACAGCAACCGGCAGTCGGTCGGTGTCACGCAGCGCAAGTGCAGCCCCCACCAGCATGCCCGGACCAGACGCAATGCCAGCACCGCCGTCATAGCCAAGATAATCAAGCGGGTGACGGAAATGCCACGAATCGCCGCCCCAGCTGAGGGGCAGGCGAACCAGCGACACCACATCATCTGACAGGGCCTCACCCATCGCAGCAGCAAGACTATCGACATCCAATGGCGCACTCTCATCGGACACTGTGCCAATGCATTTTGCGGGCAGGTTTTCCGGGGGGGACCCAGCCTCTATGCCAGTTTCCTCGCAAAGCGCTTTGATCACAACATCGGGTTCTGATGCGATATGCAAGTCGGCCCGCACAGCGGCCTGATGGTCCATACTCCAACCGTTATGAAGCTGATGGTCCACAGACACCTGAACAAGCTTCGCTGCTTCGGCCACTGGTCCTGCCTGTTTGAGCGTTCCGGCAACATCGACCCAGTCAAAACTGACAATAAGGTCTGCCTCATTCAAAACCTTCGCGCCATCTGGTGACATAAAGAAACCCGGCGCGCCAGTATGCAGCGCATGGTCCGTCGGGAAGGCTGCGCCAAGTTTAATATCGGTCAAAACGCGTGCATTAAATTCTTCGGCCAGTGCCACACGGCGCGCCCAGTCTTCAGCAGAACGTGACACCCGCCCCATCAGGAATACGGGCGATTTTGAGGTTTGCAGCAATGTGTGCAGTTCGACCAAGGTTTCGCGTGAAGGGACAGTCGGGGCAGGCAGTGCAAAGCGACTGACATCTGGCAACTTGACCGGGTCGGTGACTTCTTCTTCCTGAACCGAGACATCAAAACAAACATAAACTGGCGCCATCGGTGCGGTTTTTGCAATTGTCGCACCACGGATCATGGCTTCAAGCGAGGCAGGAAGGGAGGCGGGCTGATCATCCCATTTAACATACGGGCGCACCAAGGCCGCCTGATCCCGAGATGTATGGATCCAGTCAATCCATGGTCGACGCTCAGCTGCGTCAACCGGACCGGTTGCGCCAAACACCAACACGGGGACGCGATCACACCAGGCGTTATAGATCGACATTGTTGCATGCATCAAGCCGACATTGGCATGGACAATTGCGGCCATCGGACGTCCGGTGACTTTCGCCCATCCGTGCGCAATCGCGACAGTGTGTTCTTCATGCAGACAAAGAAGCATTCTGGGGTCTTTATTGCCCAGATGGTTTACCAGACTGTCATGTAAACCACGGAAACTGGATCCGGGATTAAGAGCGACAAATTCAACATCAAGGGCACGTAATATCTCAGCAATAAGGTCACTGCCCCACAGCCCTTCTGATCCTGACGCAACAGGATTCTCGACCTTTTCCATTTTTCCTCCCGGACTTTTCCGTCTTTTATCAAAGCAAATTAGAAGTTTTCTTTTTAAATACTTCGATATCTAACATTATGTCAAACGGGATTTCTACATACACTTGGGCTACTATTGAACAACGGTCATCTTTTTTGCTGACTTAGGGTGACCCTTAAAGCCCTACACATGTGCCCGAGGTCACATCAGGTGGAAGATAGATAAGTTTTGAATTGCCAATAACTCGACAATCTATCAGTAATTTTTAGAAGTCTAACAGAGGTGGTGGGCCCGGCGAGACTCGAACTCGCAACCAGACCGTTATGAGCGGTCGGCTCTAACCAATTGAGCTACAGGCCCCGATTGAGTAAGAGTTTGCGGATCCTCAATACGCCGCCGTAAACTAGATATATTCGGCCCAAGGTCAAGCGCAAACTCAGTTCACGCTCATGGACATTAACAGCGACATCGCTGGGGCAATTTGTCTCAGACACTTTAATTTCAGCCTAATGAGCATTTTCAGCTTCGAGATATTCTTTGACGTGGAAAATACCCTCAACGCCTCTTTGCACCATCACCTCCAAGGCACTCAGACCACCGAAGGTTTGGTTCGGCTTCTTCACCCACTGATAGCCTCGCCGTTTGTCGACAAAAAGCACCCTCAGCTGTTTATGAATGCCTAACAACAAATGCGCCCGAACCAACATGTCGTCACTAGGGCTTTGCTGCTCGTTCCTAAACGCTATCCCGTTGTCACCAAGAAGAACCTGCACTTCGGCATCCGAGAGCTCCCAGTTCTTCAACAATCTGAATGCCGCGCGGCACAATGCTTGAGATTCCTTCTGAGTAAGTACGTTCTCCACCTGCTTTTTAGACATTCTCACCTCCAGTCGGGAGCACACTCCAGAACTAGAATTCACCAATATCACTGAATAGCCCCTGAAATTGAAGAAACCCGGTTTGATCAGATTTGTCGTCTTTCGAATTCGACGGGTAACACCATTCCGTTGGCACTATGTTTGCTCTTCGGGATGTAGAATATTTTTATGTAATCGAAGACAACCTGACGTGCCTCATCCCGTGATTTATAGACCCTGCGGAGAATGCGCTGACGCATCACTTTGAAACACCCCTTTCATTTAGCAAACGCATCAACCGGTTTCTGAAACGCGACAATTCATAGATCCACTGCTTCCGCACCACCTCGACGACTTTCAGTCTTTGATCTGGGCAGTTAACAAAGTAACTCTCAGCCGCGGCAATCAACTTTTCCGCAGTGACCGGAAGCTTTGACCGCAAAATCGATCCAGCAACTTCAAAGACATTTGCTTCAATCTGACTGGTTGCACTCTCGCGTTCGCCACGGGCAACGGCAACGCATTTTTTCAACAAATCATCTTCAAAATCTCTTGCAGGCATTGGCACACCATTATCCAGAGAAGCTTCGCACCAGACAGAGAAAGGGCTGAATGCCAAATCAACCCATCAGAACTGCCCGTGAGAGCAAAGCTAATCATCGACGGCTCGCTATACAGCGCTCCAAGGTCATTACATTCACAACTTTTCAAGTAGAGCTTTCAGCTTTGCCGCGCCTCTTGAGTAAAGCAGCTCCAGGCTCTCAAGCCCCTCTGTTTCTTCAAATGCCGGCGGCAAGAATCTTTCCATCTGCTCACGATGTAAACCCTGAGCTTTGATCTGATCAATCACGCGCTCGAGGTCACCAAGACACGCGGTGAAGAGCACGACTTGCTCCAAGGCATCTTTCATTAACTCCGCAGAAAATGCACCCTCAGAAAGATCAACAAGCCCCGAAGCAAGCTCGTCATTCAGTGCAACGCTTGGAAGAGTTTTACCAAGGTTCTCTTTGTACGAACCAACTTCAAGCGCTTTTCCCCTCTCATCATAAAGCACGGAGACCTTGATGCCTGGTGCCTTCGCGGAAGGTCTAACGCTAAACCACCCACCTGACTGATCAAAGTAGCATTGCCCAAAAACGAATGGTTCGATCTTGGGGCTCTCAAACAACACCTCGGGCCCAGCCCTAGAAATCTCGTCTCGGAATACTTTGATGTTTTCAAGCGGATTGACAAGGGTAAGGCGAACTTCATCCGGAGCACCAAAACCAATTACTGAGGCAAACAATGAAGTGCGACCAGACAATCCAAGACTGCGATCTTGCATAAAGTCCGCTGAAAGCGCGCTTACAACAGTTTTTATATCTGCTGGTTTGTGTCCGTGAATAATAGCGTTCTTAGGCTCATGTTTAGACCGCTTTGCAATCAGCTTCTTGCATTCAACCTCAAGCCATGAGCCATGAGATGATGCCAGTGCCTCGATGGACTTGAGCTCATCTACCGTCGGCTCAGCAAGGATATCATTGAACCTCCATCCCCGCTCATAGGCGTTAAGCATTTCTTGTTCACTCAAGCGCCTTTGCTTGTCTCCCTGCCAGAGCAGTGCACGCAAGAAGGTCCACCTGCTTCGGTCAACCATTGAACAAACCTGTTCTGCGATGCCACTCAGGGACAGGTTTAGGCTGCAAAAATTGTCTTTCATCGCTGAAAAGTTTTTGAAGAACTTCTGGATCAACCCCGAACTTGAGAAACCCACGTTCCTTTTGGGAGTACATCAACAATTCAATTTCTCCCTTTTTGATCATCTTCAACATTCTCACATATGACAGCCCCTGCTTGTTGTACTTCTGCACAGCTGCCACTAACTGCACCGGAAGAATTGAGCACTTTTTGGCAGTCTCTTCCAATTCATGCAGGAACCCGGCAACAACTTCTTCATCAAAGCGCCAGCAATGGTTGCCATCCAGATCTGGAGAATGGAACGGCCTCAAGAAGCCCGCATCGACCAATGTCTTCAGAGTATGCAAGGAGATCGACAACATGTTGGCTGCAGCACCGATACTTATCAATCTCGACTTCAAGTCCAGATAAGCATCGATACTTTCGTGAGTAAGAAGTCGATTTACCGTGCCCCCTCGACGGAACGTGACGGTTTTCAGATGCCCCTCTTTGATCAACCTATCGAAGTGCTCCCGGCTGACCCGAAGCCATTCGCGCGCGTCAGCAGCACAAACAAGCCATTTGTGTCTCCCAGATCTAGGGGTAATAGTTTTCGGCGACACCACTGGTGCCTCGCCAGCCACCGAGTGCAGATAAGCCTCGAAACCTGCAAAAACGACCGGGATACGGTCCTGATGATCTAGACTAAACTGATACAACTTTTCCAGACTGTATCCAACGCAAGACAGTGCTGAATAGTCCTCAGCGGGAAAGAACAACTTCCCTATGTGAGAGATGAAACCGTTCGGCCAATTGGCGAGCGCATCGGCAGATACTGCCACGTGGCTCACTATCTTATCCACACTCAACTGATGGTAACATCTTCCATCCAGATTAGCGTAACTGAGAAGTGAAGAGCCAAGTATTGCGACTGTCTCTATGATTTCTCGAAAGGAAGCACTCTTTAGTTGGTTCGAAAAACCGTACTGCTCCAAATCAAAATCAGTCCCCACATACTTGTTGGACAAAAGCCTTAGCAAGCCAATATGCGCATTGGATAGGGCAGAATCTGCATTCTCGTTGGGCATTGAACACCTGCAAAAGTCGACAGTTGTTCGATAAAAACGGGAATTCTCACCACAATCTGAACACACCTCTCGTAATCTGCAAAGATGCTTGGGGCAATGCGTCACCAACCTCAGATCCCAAAAACTCGAAAGATATCCATTTTCCCGAGCACATTGAGAGCAAATTGCTTTCGTTGGCCACTCAAGGAAATATCTAGAGATCACCTCGCCATTTGGTATTCCGACCTTTGAGTGGTTTCCCTCGAGGGCGTTCAAAGGAGCCAAAAGGCTAAGTTTTCCGGTACCTTGCCCCAAGATTTCGGCAAGTTTCGGCAGAGCGTTGTTCCACTTTGACGCTTTGATCCTTGAGTAATCGAGACCAGCGAGCTTCAGAATCCACGACGAACGTTCATAGAAATTGATATGAGAAACTCGTATCAGATATCCAATCAAGCTCTCGTCTCGAATAGGCGGCGCAGTAATTGGTACGACTTCAGAAAGGTACATCAGATACCCCTTTCCGTTGCCCCGTTTTCATCTTACCTACCGCTTTGCTCTGCCCCGGTTGCGATGGCCGAATAGCCTTGGTATCGAGTTCAGCAGACGCTTCCTTTAGCTCCGAAAGAGCAGCCAGAAGATGTTGTTCAGTGAGTGCCTGACACCGCGCTAACAACGCGATTTCAACAGCTCGATAGATAACCTTTGTGATGTAACCAATTAGCCCTTTGCACGACCGAGCAAGCCTCAACATGACTTCACTGCTTTTAAGAACTGACTTTGACGGATCAGGCAACGGCAGTTCGTTGTTCAAGAAATGGAACAACATTAGGAGCTCTTTCGCACCATCCTTCGTCGAAGGATCAAATGGGTGCAGCTCAATTCGCCCGCGCCGGCGCGTTTCAAGTTGAGGGTTCACCATAAAGATGTCGTTGACCTCCGGAAGTCCAACAAACAACACTGGCCTACGTAAAATTTCGAGCTGCGTCTTCAACCAATCGGCCGTATCGTAGCGACGAGCTTGACTACCTTTGTTGGTCAAATGCTGAAATTCGTCGAAGATCAGCATGCTAACACTGGCGTGATCTGCAAACCGTGCGATCCGTCGCTCCATAGACTCTCGCGTGCCCATACTCGCGCACGGATCCCCTAATGCATGAAGGATACGGGACGCCAGGTTTTTGATCGTGCAACTTTGCGGAATGATAATGGACAGAACTCGACTACAATCGTGTTCACTATTTGCGACTGTGCAAAAGTTCTCAATGATAGACGATTTTCCAGCTCCGGTTTCTCCGACCAACGTCATTATACCTGGCGCATATGCCCGAGCACCTGATCGGTGAAAGTTTGTTATCCGAGCAGTTGCCTGTTGGAACTGGTTATGATGAATCCTCTGATTTTGAAAAGCTGCCAAACCATCCGCTTGAGCATCGGTCAGGATCATTTCTTTATGCATTATCGCCTCCCGTTCCTCTGGACGGAGACGTTGATTTCCAGTGAGCTTTTTCGATCTCTGCTGCAATCTCATCAGATGAAAAATCAAATTCCTGAACTGGAATATCTTCTCTTTGCTTATCCTCTGATGCATTCTCGAAATTAGTCACCACCTCAGCTATGACTTCTTCTCGAACATATCTGTGAGCCTTGTTTCGCTGCACCTTCCGCTTACTAGTCTTAAGTTGCTGCGCGAGCTCGAAGGTTGTCACACGAGCATTGAGGAGCTTTTCCTCAGAGTGCTTGCGTGCACCGTCCGTCTCCTTGGAAACAACCCTGCTGATCAACTTGTGACGCCAAACCGACAAACCGTCAGCATATGAGGCATATACGCAACTTGCAGGTAAGAAAATTCTGTTCCGCGCATCCTCCACATAAACCATGAGCAGGTTTTCTGGATCATATTTAACGCGAACTTTTGGGTTGCGCCCCAAGTTCATTCTTCCGGTCATCAGCTGACGGTAAAGCAGTTTGATAGCTTCTGATTGGAATTGCAGATTGAACAACCGCACGCCGATACGCGACAACGTACATGTTTCAACGCACGAAGTCAGAACACTTAAATCTTCGAGGTTACTTAGGAGGCGGACGGGATGCTTTTCCGTACCTTTTGTCCACCTGTTAATAGGACAGTCCCTGATCCCTTCGTGATAGGTGTTTGGATACTCATCGACCACAAACTTTGTCACAAGCAACATCAAATCTTGAATGGTAAGCTTGGCGTTCTTTTCGGACTCATAATCGCCACGCTCTTTAGTGTTGGAAAACGTCGTCCCGTCAAGCGTATGTATAGAGGATTGCACTTATAATCCGTCAAACTTGCACTTATCGCGCTTTTCCGGCTCAAATTAAGTGATTTTATCACCGGTACCCAAATCACATTAACTGCGAATGTGATCAGATTATTTGCCACCAGACCGCAATCATCACCGTGAAATCACATTATCTGCCACTGAAGATTATATCGGCAATCCGGCCTGTCGCATCATCTGCCCCAGTTCCTGGGTCCGTTCGGAATCCAGGTGTCCTTTCAGGAACTTGCGCATTTCCGGAAGCCGGGTATCGAATTGCTCCGCCAGTGTCTTGGCATTGTATCCAAGCCGTGCCAGTCGGGCATCCAGATCGTCATAGCCGATCGCAATTGTTTCTTCGACAATTTCCCGGGTGACAGGCTTGGCGCCAAGCTTGTAGGCTTCGGTGAAAGCGCGTGTCAGATGTTCGGTAAACTGAAGCGGTGTTGACAGGCGCTCGACCATCAGATCCAGCGCATCGTCCGCAATAATGTCTCCTTGCCTAGTGTTTTTGGTCCGGCACTGCTTCAGCAGCCAGTCGAGATATTTGCGACTGTCATCGCCAAGCCCCTGAAACATGATCTTGGTGGTTCTATGCCCGATCTCTTCCATTGTCGCCTTGTTCAGATCATTCCGCAGGCGGGGATGGCCAACCAGAACGACAGACAGAACCCCGTCCCCTGCCTGGACAATTTCCATCAGACGCTTGAGACCGGTCAGCGTGTTTCCATGCAGGTCATGAGCTTCGTCGATGAACAGAACGACGGTTTTTCTCATTTTCCTGATGAGGTCCTGAAGTTTGCGTTCCCGCTTTTCGGGTTGTGTCGGCACTTTGACATCCGCATCACCGGAGACATCGAGAAAGATTGCGGTCAGAAGGGCTGGCAGAACAACACGCGGTTTGTCGATCGACAGGCTGCGGGCCACGAGAATATCTTTGCTTGCGGACAACTCTGTCTGAAGCCTGTTTAGCATCATGGTTTTTCCGACACCAACTGATCCTGTGATGGCAACCAGCCGACCGGCCAGAATGGCCGCCCGCAGGTCGGCCATCATCTGGCGGTGCCATTCCGTTTCGAAAAAACCGGCCAGCGCCCAGTCCTTCTCGATGCCATAAAATGCCCTGACATCCGCTGTTAGCATGACAGCCTCCTGCTATGTTTTAGGGTTCTTGCCGAACCGTGTTTTGATCGCCGTAGAAATTTCACGTTTGTTTGTCGTGGTGGTGACAAGCTCCTCGATGAATTCAAGGTCTTCGGCACTCAACCGCGCCAGCGGTTTTTCCAACAAATCCGCAATGCCGCGACGCGCATCGAGGGTGCTGGCATAACTGAACTGGTGCCACGGGTCCGGATCTTCAAACGTTGCTTCAACGAGGGGGATAATCTCTGCGCTGGAAAACACCTGTTCCGACCCGGCAAAGGCCGAACGCGGTACCGATATTCTGGCCGCCAAGTCGGCTACTTTGTCGGCACGCTTCTCGCGGGGCGATTTGGCCTGTTTGCGATAGCGGTGCAAAGGTATCGGTCCACCGACCGGGCGATACGGGCCATAGCGTTTATTGCCAAACTCGACAAACAGTTCTTGATCGAACAATCCCCACCACAATAAAACTTCTTCACCCGCCAGATCCGGGTCTACCTCATAATAGGCTCCCTTCAGATGAATGCGGGCGTCCGCTGCAACCGTTCGACGTTCCGGTTCCCGGGCAAAAGCGCAATACCGTTCCCAGGAACACATTTCGCGCAGGCCCTGCGCGGGCAAGTTTGAACACCAGTCTTCCGTTCGGCTATGGGCTTCATGGCGATGCGGTTTGTCATTGTAGCGGTTAATAAAGTTCAACAACCAGCTATTGGCTTCGGCCTCTGTTTTGGGACGATGAAAGTGATACAGGGTTTCATGAGCTTCCTTGACGGTCAGGAACGGACGTTCAACCTTGCCCTTGGATCGCGCCGTAACCCGTCGACCGTCCGAGCCGCGAGGCATGTGAGTACGCCAATCAACACCAAGATGTCCCATGACGGTCTGGAACACGATGCTTTTGGCAACTGGTCCATTGTCGAGATACAGTCCTAACGGTCTGCCCTGAAGTGTGGTGCCTTCTTTGGCTGCCATGGCGTTGAACAGGAACCGCAAGGCAGATTCCGCATCCTCACCATACACACAGCGATATTCCTGATAGGAAACACCACTACGATCATCTACCACGCTATAGAGCATCAGGGTTGGTGCTCCGCGTCCGGGTTCAATCCATTCCGGCTGGTCAAGTTCCTTAAGGTCGGACGGACTCATGTCGAAATGCCAGAGTTCGTTGGAATATCTGGCCTGAAACCGAACCGCAGCCGGGCCGCGTATCATCCGGGGATGATCATATCCCCAGTTCCGAAGCCACCGGTTCAGGGTAGATGTCGCCAGCGTTCCTTTAGGGGCTTGCACATAACCTTCGGGCGTCTCAATACCGTGATCCTCAAGCAACCGGATGGCTTCATTCGTCGACAACTTGTGACCTTTGCCATTCTCAGTTCTGATTTTCAGGGCGGCAACGATCTCGCAATATCGCTCCATGTCTAACCGCGACATGACCCTCGGCTCGCCGCTATCAGAACGCTGCATGCCTTTCGGGCGTTGCAAGTTTCGTAACTGGCGATAGACCGATGATATACTGAGACCATATAATTCGGCTGTTCGTGCAACAGCGCTGGCCCGGCCAGGATCTCGCGCGGGCAGAGAAGACAATCTGGTCCGAAGCGCCAGAAGTGCCTCGGCCGGTATGCGTGCGGCCCTACCTTTCATTGTCGGCCTCGCCATCAATGCTATCGGCAAATTCCGCGACATAGGTATAGACGGTTGCCCGCGACACACCCATCAGATCGCAGATCTCTTTAATACTGTGCTGTCTTGATCGATACAGGTCCACGACGTGTCGACGCTTGTCTTTGGTCAGTGCCTTACGGCGACCGCCTTTCCGGCCGCGCGATCTTGCGGCTTCCAAACCGGCTTTCGTTCGCTCCCGGATCAGGTTGCGTTCGAATTCAGCCAAGGCTGCAAAGATATGAAAGACCAGCTTGCCGCCGCTGGTGGTCGTATCAATCGCTTCGGTAATTGATCGCAGACCGATTTGTCGTTCGGCCAGCATCTCGGCGTGCGCAATCAATTCCTTCAGGGACCGTCCAAGGCGATCCAGACGCCAGACAACCAGCACATCGCCCTGACGTAATTCTTCGAAGGTGCGATCAAGCCCTGGACGATCAGTTTTGGCGCCGCTCACCTTGTCCCGAAAAATGCGCTCACAACCGGCTTCCCGCAAAGCATCATTTTGCAGGTCAAGATTTTGATCGTCGGTCGAGACACGTGCATAGCCGATACGCATGGCGCACCGTCCGGAAAGCCGTTTTTGAGGAGCAGAATATTACGTTGATTTCAAGACGCGGTATACAGACAAATTAACAGTTTTCAATCGGAGATTGGCATTCGGGCTTTCACCTGTCTGGAAAACGTTCGTTTCCAAAACGGCGCCCAATCAATGTCGATATTTTCGACAGGATACATCACTTTGGACAATTCGTACTCACCCACCACGTGTTGGTCGTGAAGCCATCAGGGTCGGAACAAGCCTTATATAGGCAAGCTCGGCCAGTAGTTCGACGAGTGTTTGTGTCACGACAACACCAGCAACAAGGCTCCCGTCAAACGGGGCTGCGAGTGCCAGCGGCAATACGACCAGAGAATTTCGGGTACCAGTGCTAAACATCACAGCCCGACCAGCATCAGCATCAAGATGTGCGAACCGGGCAATAGCCCAGCCGATAAGTGGCGAAACCACAGCATAGACAATATAGATCGCTACAATGCTCAAGACGATGTCTTGCGCCTCCCTGATCCGGGGAAGCTCCGCACCGATAACCAGAAACAATGTCAATGCCATCAGGGGAACAGGACCCAACGTCATGGAGGCGGTAAACTTTTGGCTGGTTGTATGACGTCTGGCCAAAAGCTCCGTCAACCAGGCTAGGACCAGAGGCACCGCAATAAGCCACAGGAACGCTGCGAGGAAAGGACCGGGGCTTAACAGTTCTGCTGTGTTTGGCCCCAAAAAAAGCCAGAGATAAAGCGGGAGCAGCAGGATTTGCACGATAAGAAGAATGGGCGTGGCGGCAAGTATAAGACGTGCGTTTCCTCGCCCCATATGCGTAAACACAACGACATAGTCGATGCACGGCGTCAGCAGGACGAGAAGTACGCCAAGTTGCACGGCGGAATGATCCGGCACCATCTGGAACAACAACCAGACGAACACGGGTATGACGAGAAAGTTCGCCAGTAGCAATGCCGCAAGAAAGCGCCGGTTGGTCATTGCGCCGCGAAGATCGGCTAGCGGCACTTGCAAAAAGGTCGTGTAAATGAGTGTAGCCAAAACTGGCGTAATGACACCTTCGAATGCCACTGACATTTGAGGCGCCGTTATGCCGATAACCACCCCCAGACCAATTGCAACGAAGTAAACAATAATCTGACGCGATTCCAGCCAATCACGCATTGCCGTTGCCTTCACCGATCATACTCCTTTATTTAAACCGACAACTTCGTTGCATTCCGGTCGACTTTTTGATTTTTGTTGTAACTAGTCGATTACACCACACAACGCTATTTGAACATTCCCCGGCAGAGCGCCCAAAGAAAAATCGAAAATAGCAAATGAGGGATAAGTGCCGCGACGATAAGTTTGGAGCTTACCGCGAGACCAAGGAAACCCCAGCCCACAATGGGGAAAAATGCAACAAGAACAAGAAGCCAGAGCCCCATACCAAGCAACAAGGCGTTCCGAAATCGTAAATCGTTTCGAAACAACACAACAAACAAAACAGACCAAAATACCACATAGGCAATGTGGAATATTAGGCCAACCGGCAGCGGAAGTGAACGCCCCATAACCGTTTCGGCAAATGCAAGACCAAGCGGCTTGGGCAATGGCGAGATGCCGAATTTTGAGGCAGGCACCATCACCGCAGACAGCAAAATGGCAGTTACAATGCCGATACCAATAGCCTTGAACCAATCTCGTAAATCAACTTTGCCGAACTGCATCATTGGCTTTCTCCCTGTTTAACCGAGTGGCAACTTTTGCACCCGCATGCTTTTTGCATGCGCATGGTATTGCTGCGGCGCATATAAATGTATCCTCCCATACTGATAAGTACGAGCACACCAAGCCCGACCTGTCCAAACACGGTAAGTCCAACGTTACTTGCTGCAACAAGTGCAAGCAGTGGCGGAATAACAAGCGGCGCACAACAAACAGCGCAAGCAGAAATTGCGAAACCGACGGCGATCTTTTTGGAATTATTGGCTTCAACCATTGCAAATATCCTTCTTCATGACTCTATTTCTCAAAGCACTGGCGAAAGCCTAAACCTTCAAGTAACTTGAAGGACAACAGGAGATTTTGCCATGAATAGTCGTTCGGGTATGCTGAGTATCGGCACCCTTGCCAAGGCGACCGGAGTTGCTTCGCCGACGATCCGGTATTACGAGGACATAGGTCTGTTACCCAAGCCGCGTCGAACTACAAGCGACCAGCGCATCTATGACGAAAGCGACAAAGAGCGTCTGATCTTTATCAGGCGATGCCGAGACTTCGGCTTTTCCATCAACCAGGTTCGGCTTTTGGCGGGTTTGTCGATTAGCCCCGATCAGAATTGCAGAGAAGTTCGGGACATTGCTCACGCACACCTAACAGATGTCCGCGCAAAACTTAAAGAACTTCGTGCGCTGGAGAAGAGCCTGACTGGGTTTGTCGAACAGTGTGATGCGGCCTGTTCAGGTGGCCCTGGTCGGGAATGTCTGGTGTTTAAAGACATTGCGAAACCCGAGAACAATAAATGCTGTTGATTATCGACTTATCGTTCCCGTCCAGCTTCGGAAGCAAAAGATTCTCGGGCTCCGAAGAGATGAGCGTTCGCAAGGCAGGATTCTCATATCTTGATCAGACTATCCCGCGCAGCAGGATAGTTTCGACACATCCCTGTTGAATGTTTGGGCAGCCAATTTAAGCCCTTCTACTGTTGTCAGATATGGGAAGATTGTTTCCCCCAGTTCTTTGGCGGTCATCCCGAAGCGTATGGCCAGCGCCATTGTCTGAATGCTGTCACAGCCCTCGGGTGCCAGTATCTGAGCGCCCAGCAAGCGGTCAGTTGCTTCATCTGCAATGAGTTTTATCAAACCGCGTGTATCACGGGCGGCAAGTGATCTGGGCACCTGATCAAGCGGCACGACAGATGTCTTGACCACAAAGCCCCGTTTCTGTGCCTGAACCTCGGAGAGACCTACGCCAGAAACTTGTGGATCGGTGAAGACAACCCAGGGCATCGTTGTGTTGTCATATGTCTGTTCGTCACGGTTATAGGCATTTATTGCCGCAAGTTTGGCGCCATAAGCTGCCATATAAACGAACTGGTCGCGCCCGGTCACATCGCCCGCAGCATATACATCAGGACGCGTCGTCCGCATGTACGCGTCCACAACAATTCCGCCATTCGAATTTACTTCAATTCCGGCCGTTTCGAGGCCTAATCCGTTTGTATTCGGCTTACGGCCTGTCGTTACCAGGATATGTTCAGCAAAAAGAACCTCGGCCTGGCCATCAACGTTAATGGTCAGTTCCGTTTTATCATTCTTCCGTTCAACCCTCTCGTAGGTGAGGCCCGTGCGAACGGATACCCCTTCATTCCTTAACTCCTGAGTGAGCGATGCAGCAATTTCCGGTTCTGCTTCGGGAAGAAGCCGTGACCGTGTCACCAGCGTAACCGAGCTGCCGAGCCGTGCAAACATCTGAGCCAGTTCACAACCGATATATCCGCCGCCAATCACGAGAAGTGATCGTGGCTGCTGATCAAGTTCAAGTGCCGTTGTACTGGTCAGACAGGGGACATTCTCAATGCCTGGAATATCGGGAAATGACGGGGATGTGCCGGTTGCAATGATTGTCTTTCTTGCAACAAGCTTTTTGCCGTCAAGCAGAAGACCGGTGTCATTAAATATAACGTCCCCTTCGAGATAATCGATACCATCATATTCGGGCAGCAGATCGATATATTTCTTCTGACGCAAACCGGAAACCAGATCCTCTTTAGCCTTGATCAGGGACTGCCAGTCAGCGACATGAGCGTTTCCGGAGAGGCCGGGAAAACGCGCAGCACCCGCTGCACCATGCACGGCCTCTGCGGCACGGATCATGGTTTTGGAGGGCACACACCCGACATTGACGCATGTGCCGCCAATCATTCCCTTGCCGATATGTGCGACCCTTGCGCCCTGTTCAGCGGCCGTAATCGCCGCCGAAAAACCGGCCGAACCCGCGCCGATGACAGCAAGGTCATAGTCCTGTTTGTCGGTCGAACAACAATTGTTCATATTATCTTCCTTTCCGGGTGGTTGGTTGTGTATCGGTCTCGCAGCAAGCGTGCGCACGGGTTCGCTGCCGGTAGCCGTAAAGTGCCAGGGCAATGAACAGGAGTAATCCGGGTATGAGGACATAGTCTATCCAGCCCAGCCATGCAGAGAGTCCAAGGGCCCCGAACATGACAACTAGGATTGGTGTGAAACAGCAGATCGCAGCAAAAATTGTTCCGACGATCCCTTTTTTGAAAATGGTGTTGCCACGCATTATTTAATCCCGCGCCTTGGCCGGATAACCGGCATTTGTCGAAGCGATCCCGATGGTTTCCACATTGGCGACTGACGAGTTGAAGGTGACAGTTGCGGTTTTTTTATCGAAGTTGACGTCTACGGCCTCTACGCCGGTGACGGCTTCCATCGCGGTTTTGACCGTCACCGGACACAGGGCGCAGGTCATGTTTTCGATGTCGAAAACGGTTGTTTGTTCATCCTGCGCTGTGGCGCTGGCAGCGAGCGCCGCAGTTGGGAGGTAGCCTCCCGGATATATGACAGCCAGTCCCAGGCAAATGCCCCGGCCAGAATAATGCCTGTTCGTTTCATCTCGATTTCTCCTAATAGAACAGCGGTGCCCACCAGTTGATTGTCAGGGCCAATCCCACCAGCACGGTTGAGAACCACAGGGCGGCTTTGGTGATCAGTGCGGATTCCGGACGGGCGCAGTAAGACCCGTCGTCACAAGCTGGCTTGGTCTTGAAATAGACCAGCCAGAACCCCATCCCGATAAATATCAGAGCCACCGTCGCGAAGAGTGGTTTGTAAGGTTCAAGGGCCGTCAGATTGCCGATCCATGCCCCTGATACGCCCAGCATCAGAAGCAGGAGCGGCGGCCACACAGCAGGCGGATGCAAGAATGGCTCCGACCACACCACCAGTCGCAAGCAGACCTCTTTTTGTCTGCTTCCCGTCATCAGACAACAGGTCGTCCGATTTGATATCGTTCATGTGATTTACCTCGAATTCGATTCGCAGTTAAGATACAGTCTGTAGCTAATACAGACTCAAGGAGGTTTTGATCACATGGACGATCACAATTCCGGGAGGCGACTAAAGCGAGCAGAATTGTCGAAGGTGACAGGCTGCCACCTTGAAACGGTCCGCTATTATGAAAAGACCGGCATGATGCCAGATCCGCGGCGCAGCAAAACGGGTTACAGGCTGTATGACGAAACACATGTTTCCCGGTTGCGGTTTATCCTGCGCGCCCGTGAACTGGGTTTTTCGATTGAAGATATCCGGGGGTTGCTGACTCTTATAGATGGTCAGTTGCAAACATGTTCGGAGGTCAAACAGCGTACGGAAAGCCATCTCGCTGACGTGCGCACAAAAATTGATGACCTGAAACGGATCGAACAGGTTTTGGCGGAAACGGCAGCTCAATGTTCAGTAAAAGATGTGCCTGAGTGCCCTGTTCTGGAAGCCTTGTTCCACGTTTGAAGTAGTAGCTTGTGAGTTCGGCTTCATCACAAGGACAAAGAGGCCAGTTATCAATTTTTACAACAACGTCAGCATGCCAACAAATGAAGTAAATTTCAATTATTCCCAAATCCTTGGGCTAAATATCAACAGAAACTTATGATGAAATGCCGGATCATAACTAAGGTTACGCCCCCCAAGAATAGATAAGATAGGAAGTATTTTGTAAGAAAACCAAAAAAAAGCTGCTGTTTATATAATTGAATCGGCAAGAGTAAAATCTTGGTTTTTCGGGTTGGTCGACTGGAAAATCCCTCTACCTCTTATGTGTTTCTTTCTCATTGATCCCAGAAAGAACGCCACATGCCTCTACGTCCCGTCCATCCTTGCAACTTTCTCTTAGTGAAACGAGTTGTATTTCTAGAGCTTGCAGAGTGGCAATCTGTGATTGTACATGAAATATGTGATCATCAAGTAAAACGTTGACCGCATTACAAGGCTGATGAGGCTCATCCTGATGCTGCTGTAGTTCGGAAATCTCAGCCAGAGATAGACCCAGAATTCTGCAGCGACGGATAAATCTCAACCGTTGACCATGCTTTTTGGTATAGACGCGGTAACCGTTTTCTCGCCGCCCTACCGGCGGCAATAAGCCCTGCTGTTCATAGAAGCGGATTGTTTGTGTGTCGATCTCTACTAACCGTGCCAACTGACCAATACGCATTTGTCCTCTCCACCCTATTGACCTTATAGTTACTATATAGTTTTGAATGGTAACATTATAATTTAAAGTGGAACCATGTCATGAGTAGATTCTGTGATAGCCTTTCTGGTAGTGATGCACCTCCGCCATCGAATACCGATGAACCGAACGCCTCCGAAGCATCAGAGCAATGGATCAGTATTTATGCAGTGCCAAAAATGGACTGCCCGTCAGAGGAACGAATAATCCGCCTCGCCCTGAACGGCCTTACGGAGATTCAGGTCTTGTCCTTCGACTTGTCAAGCCACCAGTTGGAGGTCGTACACAATGGCGAAGTTGCCGCTATCACTACAAAGTTGGAGACCTTGGGGCTAGGTGCTACGCTTCAGAAAAGCACCGCAGCCGATCCAGAGACCATCAAGACCGCCGAAGCCTCAACTGCCTCTATCAAACAAGAGGCCGGTACCTTACGTTGGTTGCTTGGCATCAATGCACTCCTATTTCTAATAGAAATGATTTCCGGCCTGGTCGCCCAGTCCACTGGCCTAATTAGTGAGTCCCTTGATAATTTCGCAGATGCGGCGGTATACGGGCTCGCCCTTTATGCTGTTGGGCATAGTATAAGAATGCAGGTGCGTGCTGCGCATCTTGCTGGTGTTCTGCAGCTAATTTTGGCTGTTGGAGCACTAGCGGAGGTGGTGAGACGGTTTGTATTTGGCAGTGAGCCTGAATCGTTGGTGATGATGGCTATCGCATTCGTCGCATTGATTGCCAATGCCAGTTGTCTGCTGCTCATATCCAAACATCG